>Ga0222427_100001_pt1 | contig 1394190 bp, 1295 predicted proteins | sample 2B20Ametagenome_FD_182890 | JGI IMG/M metagenome (GOLD analysis project Ga0222427, IMG submission 182890) | Enriched microbial communities from leaf-cutter ant dump, University of Wisconsin, Madison, United States - 2B20A (version 2) | ecosystem: Environmental > Terrestrial > Nest > Insects...
GGGTATAGTTCAGCACGCATTCGCCGTCACGGAACAGCCCGCCGATCAGATAGCGATCCCGCAGCTCCTCGTTCGACACGCACTCCATCATGTCGGGGTGGGTCGCATAATAGGTCTTGTCGAACATGATATCCTCGCCCTTCATTCGAAATTGCCCCTTGGGAAGCAAATTCGGAAACCGGTGTCAACCTTGGCGTGAATCAGCCCGAAGCAGGCGCCACCGAACTGCGCCGGATCAGGGTCGAACTGAACAGCGAGGGCTCGCTGACCTCCGCTTCCTCGCCTATGGCGGTGCCGATCAGCTTGAGTGCGGCGGCGCGGCCCATAGCCGCGATCGGCCAGCGCACCGTGGTCAACGGCGGCCAGACGCGGGTGGTGAGCGGCGTATCGTCGAAGCCGATGATCGACAATTGCTCCGGCACCTCGATCCCGCGCAGCCGGGCCGCATAGAGGACGCCGGCCGCCATCTCGTCATTGCTGGCGAAAATCGCGGTCGGCGGCGAGGTCAGGTCGAACAGATTTTCCGAAGCGGAAACCCCGGATTCAAAAGTATATTGTCCGTCCGCCACCAGGCTGCGCGGCAGGCTGATGCCGGCTTCCGCCAGCGCCATTTCAAAGCCCTCGCGCCGTTCCTTGGCGGAACGGAAGCCATGCGGCCCGGCGATCAGGCCGATCCGCCGATGGCCCTGCGCGATCAGATAGCGCACCGCATCGGCCACCGCGTCCCGGTCATTGGAGGCGACCATATGTTCCGGATCGTCGAGCAGCGCCGAACCCATGCGCACATAGCGACAGCCGGCATCGTCGAACAGCTTGGACAAGCCGTCATTTTCGGAAAGCGGCGGCAGCACGACAACGCCGAACAGGCGCTGGCGCGTCACGAAATTATGGATGTCCTCCATCACCATCGCCGCACCCCTGTCCACCGGGCGCACCACCAGTTCGAACTCGGTGCCGTGCAGCGCTTCCAATATCCCTTTCTGCATGCTGAGCACCATCTGGGCATTGGGATTGTCGTAGATCAGGCCGATCAGGAAATTGCGCCCCAGCGCCAGCGCGCGCGCCTGCGGATTGGGAACATAGCCGGTCTGGCGGATGATTTCCTCCACCTTGCCGCGGGTTTCCTGGTTGAGCAGCGGCGATCGGTTGATGACGCGGCTGACCGTCTTCTTCGACACACCGGCCATGCGGGCAATGTCGTTGATGGTCAGCTTGGCGGTGGCGCCCTCGTCCCTGGGTGTCTTGGTCATGGCCCTTTTATAGCGCGCTTATGGCCCGCAACCAGCGCAATATGCGTCGCTCGGCAAATCTATTGACACCGGTTACTCTTGCGGGCATCCCGAGAGCAGAACCAGCCGAGAGGATTATCGTGACCGCCGCTTCCCCCGCCGCCATTGCGCGCGCCTTCGTCACCGCCCGACAGCAGGCGACGGGCTTTTCCGACTATCCCGGCCCGATCCCGCCCAGCCTGGCCGACGGCTATGCGATCCAGGCGGAAGCGCTGGCGCTGGTCGATGCGCCGGTCGGCGGCTGGAAGGTCGGCCGCGTGCCCGCGCCGCTGGTCGAGCGTTTCGGCGCCGACCGACTGGCCGGGCCGATCTTCACCCCGACCATCCATGAACTGACACCCGATGCCGCCGGGCTGGTCTTTGCCCAGGGCTTTGGCGCGGCGGAGGCGGAATTCCTGCTGCGCATCGGCCGGGCGCCCGACCCGGCCCAGACCAGCTTCACCCTGGAAGAAGCCGCCGCGCTGGTCGACGCCGTGCATATCGGCCTGGAAATCGCCAGTTCGCCCTTCACCGGCATCAACGAACATGGCCCGGCCGTGACCGTTTCGGATTTCGGCAATAATAACGGCCTGCTGATCGGCGCGGCCGTGCCGGACTGGCAGAATCTGGCCTTTGCCGAGATCGACATCAGCCTGAGCATCGATGGCGTCGTCGCCGGCACCGGCCGCGCCGTCAGCTTCCCCGATGGGCCGATCGGCTCCGTGCGTTTCCTGCTCGAAAATCTCGCCGCGCGCGGCATAAGACTGCAACCGGGCGCATGGATATCGACAGGCGCCGTCACCGGCGTGCATGAAGTGCACGTCGGGCAGACGGTGGTTGCGGACTTCGGACCGCTCGGCACCGCACACTGCGTCATCCGCCCCCAAGCGGTCGCCTGACAAGGCCGCAGGGCAAGAGGAGAGGAAGAGAATGAACGAGGCCGTCGCCGGAGCAACCCAGAGGGTCGGGCGCTATCGCTGGGTGATCGTCGGGCTGTTGTTCGCCGCCACTGCGATCAACTATGTCGACCGGCAGATGATCGGCGTGCTGAAGCCCACTTTGGCGGCCGAGATGCACTGGTCGGAAACCGACTATGCCAATATCGTCTTCTGGTTCCAAGCGGCCTATGCGATCGGTTATCTGGGCTTTGGCCGGCTGGTCGACGCGATCGGCGCGCGGCTGGGCTATACCGTCGCGATCATCATCTGGACGATCGCCCATGTCGCCCATGGCGGCGTGCATAGCGTGACCCAGTTCGCCTTCGCCCGCTTTGGCCTGGGCGTTGGCGAATCCGGCAATTTCCCCGCCGGCATCAAGGCGGTGGCCGAATGGTTCCCGCAGAAGGAGCGCGCCTTCGCGATCGGCCTGTTCAACGCCGGCGCCAATGTCGGCGCGATCATCACGCCGCTGCTGGTGCCATGGCTGACCATCCAATATGGCTGGCGCTTCGCCTTCATCGCGACCGGCATATTCGGCGTCGTCTGGCTCGCCGCCTGGCTGATCTTCTATCGCCGGCCGCAAGAGCATCCACGCGTCGGCGCCGCCGAACTCGCCTATATCCAGCAGGATCCGGCCGACCCGGTTACGCCGATCGGCTGGCGCCGGCTGATTGCCGTGCGCGAATGCTGGGCCTTTGCCATCGGCAAATTCTGCATCGACCCGATCTGGTGGTTCTTCCTCTTCTGGCTGCCGGGCTATCTGGGCGAGCGCTATGGCCTCGACCTCATCAGCTTCGGCCCGCCGCTGGTCGCCATCTATCTGTTGTCGGACCTTGGCAGCGTGGCCGGCGGCTGGCTGTCGGGACGGCTGATGAAGGCCGGGCACAGCGTCAACGCCGCGCGCAAGCTGACCATGCTGGTCTGTGCCGCAGCGGTTACGCCGGTCTTCTTTGCCCAGTCGATCGACAATCTGTGGGTCGCGGTCCTCGTGATCGGCATCGCCACCGCCGCGCATCAGGCTTTTTCTGCCAATCTCTATACGCTGCCGTCGGACATGTTCCCACGCGCGGCGGTCGGATCGGTGGTCGGCATCGGCGGCACGGCAGGCGCGATCGGCGGCATGCTGATGGCGAAATATGCGGGCTATATCCTCGACAGCATCGGCAGCTATGCGCCGCTCTTCGCCGTCGCCGGCAGCGCCTATTTCATCGCCCTGCTGGCGATCCACCTGCTTTCGCCGCGCCTGGCGCAGGTGAAGGTGCCGGAATAAGTTCCCTGGGGGAGGGACTGCCCCGGACCGGCGATGGAGATTGCCGGTCCGGGGCGCCTTGCTTCCTCAGCGGCCATGCGCCGCGATCAGCTTTTCGCTTTCCTGCCAGAAGCGATCGACGATCGCTGCATCCTCGACCAGCGTGTTGGGCGTGCGCGGCGCACGGCGATACCAATAGCCGCCATTGCTGGCCGCCCCTTCCGGTGCGGTCGCCAGCCAGACCAGCGTGTCCGCTCCCTCCGCCTCGCTCGCCTTGTCGAGGCCGCGCGAGCGCTCCTGCGTGTCGGCCGGCGCATGGGAAAAGAAGTTGGAATCGACCGCGCCGGGATGGACCGCATGGGCGACGATCCCCTCCCCCGCCAGCCGATCCGCCAGCGCGCGGGCGAACAGAACATTGGCAAGCTTGCCGGTGCAATAGGCCATGCCGGGGCTGAACCGTTCCAGATTCTGCATGTCGTCGAGGTTGATCGCCGGGATCATCTCGCTGGCGTCGGAGGCGGTATTGAGGATGCGCACGGCGCCCGCCGGCTGGTCCTGCGCCGCCTTGCACAACAACGGTAGCAGGCGCTGGGTCAGCAGGAACGGCCCCAGATGATTGCCGGCGAAATTCGCCTCCAGCCCCTCGTCCGTCATCACCAGCTTATCCGTCATTCCGCCGGCATTGTTGAACAGCAGGTCGACCCGGTCGGTCAACGCGGCGATATCCTGCGCCAGTTGGGCGGCTCCACCCAGCAGCGACAGGTCGGCGCGCAGCATGGTGACCGGCGCGCCGGCCGCCTCCGCCGCTATCTCGGCCGTGGCAGCCGCCAGCCGTTCGGGATCGCGGCCGGTGCCGATCACCCGCCAGCCCTGCCGTGCCATCGCCTTCGCAATCGCCTTGCCGATGCCCGAACTCGCGCCCGTCACCACCGCCACCCGTGCCTGTTCCACCATATCCTGCTCCTGTCGCCTATCCCGGCACGCTAGGCGGTCGGACGCGGGCCAGACAGCCGCGGGAGCGATATGTGGCTCGCGCCGTCCATAGCAAAGCTATCACCCCCCTCAAGCAAGGGGCGGGTTTCACCCCGCCATGGCGTCCGCTATGTCCCACCGCGAAACATAAGGGGGACGCAGGGATATGGATCGAGTGCAGGGACTTGCATGGGCAGCGCAAACGCCCTTAGGTGACGCCATGATGGGTCGCACCGCCTGTCGTCATGCACCGCAGGAGCGGCCGTGACGATCAATCCGCTCTATTCCCTGACGGGCTTCATCGTCGGCACGCTGGTCGGGCTGACCGGCGTTGGCGGCGGATCGCTGATGACGCCGATCCTGGTGCTGCTGTTCAATTTCCACCCGGCTGCGGCCGTCGGCACCGACCTTCTCTATGCCTGCGTAACGAAGAGCGTGGGCAGCGTGGTCCATGGCTGGAAGCGGTCGGTCGACTGGGCGATCGTCGGCTGGCTAGCGCTGGGGTCTATGCCGGCCGCGATCGGCGCGCTGATGGCGCTCAAGGCAATGGGGCCGCCGTCGGCCGCCGTGGTCGATCCGATCAAGGTCACGCTGGGCGTGATGCTGTTCCTCACCGGCCTGGTGCTGCTGTTCCGCGATCGGATCACGGCCTGGTCGCGCACCCATGGCCAGGATCGTAGCCCTGCCACCACCCGCAACCTCACCATATTGCTGGGCGTGGTCGTGGGCGTGGCGGTGACCATCACCTCGGTCGGGGCCGGCGCGATCGGCGCGACGGCGCTGCTGATCCTCTATCCGCGCACGCCGCTCGCCCGGATCGTTGGCAGCGACGTCGCCCATGCCGTGCCGCTGACGCTGGTGGCCGGCATCGGCCATTGGTGGCTGGGCACGGTCGACATGTCGCTGCTGGCATCGCTGCTGATCGGGTCGATCCCCGGCATCATCGTCGGCAGCCTGCTCGCCTCGCATGTGCGCGAAGCGGTGCTGCGCACGATCCTGGCGACGATCCTGATCATCGTCGCGCTGAACCTGATCCTCTGATCCTGCCGCGTCAGTCCGGCAGGAAACCGGACTGACGCAGGCGATCAAGGGAATCGCGCGCGATCGGCGCGGACAGACCGTTGGTCAGGGGGATTTCCCGGCTCTTGCCCAGGCCCGCGCCATCCGCGATCGCCGCCCTGGCGACCCACCAGCTGCGATGGGTCTGTGCGCCGGGCACATCATCCATCTCCGCGATGGCGTCGCGCAGCCGCATCAGGATGAGCTCGCTGCCGCGCTGCCCATGGACGCGGACATAATGATCCTCGCTCTCCAGCGCGACTATGGGACCGGCGAAGGCGGGGCTCAGCCGGCGATGGAGGCGAACATCCGCCTCTTTCACCGGCGCGTCCATCGGCACGGCCCCTTCCCGCGCCGACGCGAAGACCGTGGTCGGCCCCATATGCTCATCATAATAGCGCAGCAGATGCGCGTCCGCCCGCTCCGCCCACCAGGCGATGGTCATCACCAGCAGGCAACAGAGCAAGGTGAAGGGCAAAAGGCCGGCATAGCCGCCCAGCAGTCGCACCTCGTCCCGCCCGACCAGCCGCCAGATCAGCGCCATGGGAAAGCTGGAGGCGACCATGCCCCAGAAGACCAGAGACCCGCGCGGCAACCGCGTCGCCCGCGCAATCGCCCGCCAGGCGATCAGCGTCGGCCGCGCGAGGATATAGGCGCCCATCAGCATGATCCACCATCGCCCGGCGCGCAGCAGGAAATCGCCCGACAAATAGGTGCCAAAGGGGCCAAGAAAGCCGACCACCGCCGCGACCGGCAGCATCGCCCAGAGTTCGAGCAGCACACGGCGGAGACGTTTCACGCAATCCCCCTCTCCATTCGCGAAACGCGAACCGCGAAGGGCCCGGTTTTCCGCGCTTTTTCTTCTGTTCCTCCTGCGTGACGAAAAGCCGCTTGCCCGTCAATCGTGGGCTGCCATCCCTCCCTCTCATACCGGCGGGCCGATGAATGGATCATCCGCTCCGACCGGCTAAGGAGACAGACCATGACCGATTTTCTGAGCACCAAGGGCGCGATCGCCATAATGTGCTGCGCCATCATCGCCCATATGGGCGCCTTTGCCCTGGCCCTCGCCTGATGCGCCGAACAGCCCCTTCCCGGCCCGCCCGGCGCCGTATCAGGCGTCAGGGACAGGCCGGGTTGCGGGCATCGGGATAGGCGAGATAGCTGATGCTCGCCGCTGGTAGCGACTGCATGCCTTGCGCGGCGACGCCCTTGAGATTGGGCAAGACCCCGTCCTGCCCCACCGCCAGCGTCCGGCCGTTGAGCTTCACGCTGCCCGCGTCCAGATTGTCGGCGGTCAGCGTATAACGGGTCACCTTGCCGGCGAGCGACAGGCTGGCGGGATTGGCGGTATCGAGATTGATCGCGACCAGCGCGACGCCGCCCGGTGTGCCGCGCAGACACTGGCTGTAGAGATGCAGCTTGCCTTCATTCCGGCCCGCATCCAGCACGACATTGCCCATCAGCCGCGCCCATAGGACCGCCGCCCAATAGCTCGGCCGCGGCATCATCGTCGCCTCGTCGATCAGCGCATAGTCGCTGGCCGCCAGCGTATTGTGGAAGACCACGGTCACGCCCTGCTTCGCCTGCCGCCCCAACTGATCGACATAGCGGAAACTGTCGCGCCAGGTCGCTGCCCAGGCGTCGCCACCGCAGGCCGCCTGCGCCGTTTCCGTGATCCAGATATCGGTGCCGGGCGCGAAACGCTGTTGTCGTTCCTTGTAATAGGTCGCCGTGCTGTCGGCGCGCGCCAGCCAGTCCTCGTCCAGCGCCTGGTCCGGGCTGATCCCAGCGCTCTTGTCCATCGCGGCGCAGCGCTGCGAGACGGTGCCGTAGAAATGATAGGAAAAGATATCGACCTTGGGCCGCGGCTCGGCGCTCATCAGTGCGTCGGTCGGCACCACGCCGATATTGCGGGGCATGATGACGAAGCCGGCCTCGCCGGTGCTGCCCGGCCCGACGAGCTTCATCTGCGGCGCATCGGCATCGCGGAACGCACGAAAAACGGCCATGTCGCGTGCGAAGGCGGCCGCGTCATAGCCCTTGGGCAGGCCGACCATAGACCCCGCATTTGGTTCGTTGATGAGTTCGGCGGCATAGATATGGCCGCCCAACTTCTTGGTATAGGCGTTGAGCCGGCGCGCCTGATCGGGATCCCACAGGCCCGACGCGTCGCGCGCGCCGTCGCTTACAGGGAAGGACACGACCAACTTGCCGCCGACGGTCTTCACGAAATCGACGACGCCGGCCCATTGGGCACGGGTCAGGACGCTCTGATAGCCCTTGGGCGGCGTGGCGGGCGGCGGCGTGTCGCTGTCATGGAAATAGACGGCATTGGCCCAGCCGCCACTCACGCGCACATAGGTCGGCCCGAGCGCGCGGGCGAGATTGCGCAGCCGCGTGTCACCGGTCAGGTCGATCGGCTCGCGCTTGCGGAACATGACGGCGGCGATATCGACGCCGCCGCTGCCGCCGGCCGTCGGCTCGGGCCGCGTCTCGCCCGGCTTGGGATAGGGTGCCCAGAAGCGGCCGCCGACCACCTCCACCATCTCGACATTATAGGCCTGATACTGGTCATCGACCTTGGCGACCTGAGCAAAGCGGCCGGGGTCGGCGGGAGGCGTTGCAGCGCCCAGCATCACGCCCGTCATCGCCTGCAGGGGAAGACTTCCCACCATCAACATGCGGCCCTTCGTCACGGCATCCTCCCTCGATTTTGCGGGAGGCTAACCCGGCGCCTGCGCTCCCACAAGTTGGCATGACCAATTTGGACAAACCAATCACAGCGGCGATGCACCCAAACCATGCGAATTTTGCGATTTTCCTCAGGAACAAAAGGGGCACTTGTGAATTTGCATTTCAAGGCCGCAATAATATCCAATCCGACAAAATATCCCGAAAATAGACGATCCCCGTACTATTCCCGAGGTTCGTTCAGCGTGATTTTGGATAGAATGAAAAGGAACAGGGAGTATCCAGCCATGAAGCCAATTCGTAGCGCTAGCAGCCCCCAAGCCCGCGTCGCCTTCACGCCGACCAGCAAGAAGGCCGGCCAGTGGGTCCAGACCCCGCACGGCTTCGTCAGGGTGGACAGTCCCGCCCCGAAACATGCCGAGTGAACAGATCGGCTGAACCGGCCAACTGAACCGACCTGACGGCCGGGCCTATCGGGCGGACAGCCCCTTGTTGCCGCCGTGCAGGCGCAGCCTGAGGCTGTTCTGATAATAGGCCACGGCCTGATATTGGCCGATCAGGACCGTCAGTTCGATCAGTTGCGCCTCGTCCAGACGCGCCGCCAGCACAGCCCAGGTTGCGTCGGCGATCATGGCGTCGCCATGCAGTTCCTCGACCGCGCGCAGGATCGCCCGGTCATGGTCGTTCCAGCCCGGATCGGCCGAGCCGGTCACGATCCGCTCCACCTCTTCCCGACCGATGCCGGCATGGCGCGCGATCATCACATGCTCGCCCCATTCATAAGGCGCCTGACAGAGCCAGGCGACGCGCAGGATCGCCATTTCCCGATCACGCGCAGACAGCTTGCCCTGCGTCAGCAGCGTGACGCCGACATCGGTCTGGCGGGCGAACAGCGCGGGATGGCGCATCATGGTACGGATGATTTCGGGCAGGCGCGCCAGCACGGCGGACATGTCGCCCTGCCCCTGTGCTTGCGCATCGGTCACGTCGGTCAGCAGGTCCGCTTCGCGCGCGTCGATGCTCTGGTTGATGGCGATCATCTGCCGGATCAGCGGGTCGAGATCGGCGCTATATTCGTCGATGCTCAGCGCTTCGATGCGGGGCGCATCGCCCAATATCTGGGCATGGCGGCGCGCGATGCGGGCAGTTTCGGCCTCTTCTTCCATGCCCTTCCCCTGCATATCCATGGCCGCAACGGGGTGGCGTGACGCCCCGGCCGTGTCAAACCGCCGGGGCGCTATCTGTCAGCTCAATATTCGCCGGGTTCCGAATGGAACTCGTGCCAGACGCCGTTGAGGATGCCGAAGCCGACGGCCAGGCCGACGCCCAATATCCAGGCAAAATACCACATAGGTCGGATCCTTAGTAAAAGTCGGGGTTGAGGCGGATTTCCCGGTCGGTCACCCGGCCGAACATCACCTTGTAGGCCCAGGCCGTGTAGGCGAGCACGATCGGCAGGAAGATGACGGTGCAGATCAGCATGGTGAACAAGGTGCCGTGGCTGGACGAGGCGTTCCAGGCGGTCAGGCTGGAACCCGGATCGATCGAGCTGGGCAGGATGAAGGGAAACATCGACAGGCCGACCGTGCTGATGATGCCGACATTGGCGATCGACGAACCGGCGAACACCAAGGTATCGCGCCGGCCACGAATGCCCAGCCATGCCAGCACTGGCCCCGCAAAGCCCAGGATCGGCGCCAGCAGCATCCAGGGATGCGCCGCATAATTGTCGAGCCAGGCGCCGGCCGCCGCGATCGCGCCGCCCAGATGCGGGTTGGACGGACCATTGGGATCGATCACGCCATCGACGCGATAGCCCATGCCGCTCCAGGCGACGAACAGCCCGCCGATGGCGAACAGCAGGATCGACAGGATCGCCGCGCCCTGACCATAAAGACGCACGCGCTGCAGCACCGGCCCCTCGGTCTTGAGGCTGAGCCAGCCGGCGCCATGCAGCACCAGCATCGCGACCGACAGCAGGCCGGTCAGCAAAGTGAAGGGCGTGAAGAGGCCGAGCAGCGACCCTTCATAGAACATGCGCAGATCGCCATCGAGACGGAAGGGCGCGCCAACCAGCACATTGCCGACCGCAACACCGAAGACGAGCGCGGGCACCAGGCCGCCGACGAACAGCGCCCAGTCCCAGCCGGCACGCCAGCGGGCATCCGGCTTCTTCGAACGATACTTGAAGCCGACGGGCCGCAGGATCAGCGCCGACAGCACCAGGAACATGGCGAGATAGAAGCCGGAAAAGCTGACGGCATAGACGAAGGGCCAGGCTGCAAAGATGGCGCCGCCGCCCAGGATGAACCAGACTTGGTTCCCTTCCCATGTGGCGCCGACGCTGTTGATGATCATGCGCCGTTCCTCGTCGGTCCGGCCGGCAAAGGGCAGCAAGGCCGCCGATCCCAGGTCGAAGCCGTCGGTAAGGGCGAAGCCGATCAGCAGCACGCCCAGCAGCAGCCACCAGATGATGCGCAGCGTTTCATAATCGAGCGGAATGGTCATTGTCCTAACTCCGGTTGGCGGGCGTCATTCGGCGGGCACGGCGCGGAAATCGGGCGCCGGCTCGGCGGGGCTGTCAGGCCGCCAGGGGACATAGCGTTCCGGCCCCTTGGCGATGGTGGCGAGCATCAGCTTCACCTCGATCACCGCCAGGATACCGTAGAGCAGGGTGAAGCCGATGATGGTGGTCCACAATTGCGGCACCGTCAGGCTGGAGGCGGCAAGGAAGGTCGGCAGCACGCCGTCCACCGCCCAGGGCTGGCGCCCGATTTCCGCCACCGCCCAGCCAACCTCGATCGCGATCCAGGGCATCGGCATCATGAACACGGCGAGCTTGAGGAACCAGCGCGCATCGAACCGCCGCATCGACGAGAAGGCAAAGGCGATCGCGAAGAAGGCGATGAAGGCAAAGCCCAGCCCCGCCATGATGCGGAACATCCAGAAGATCGCCGGCACATTGGGCACGGTGCTCCAGGCGGCCTTCTCGATCGTCGCGGCATCGGCCTGGCGCGGATCGGCGATGAAGCGCTTCAGCAGCAGGGCATAGCCCAGATCCGCCTTGTTGCGCTCGAACGCCTCGCGCGCGACCAGGTCGTTGCGATCGACCTTCAGCGTCTCGACCGCATCATAGGCGATGATGCCGGCGGCAATCCGCACCTTGGCGGTATCGACCAGCTGGTTGATGCCGGTGACTTCGCCGGTCAGGCTGCGGGTGGAGATGAGGCCCAGCACATAAGGCACCTTGATCTCATGCGTGGTCTCGCGCCCGCTGTTGGACGGCAGGCCGAACAGGGTCAGGCCGGCCGGTGCAGGCTCGGTCTGCCACATGCCCTCGATCGCGGCGAGCTTCATCTTCTGGTTCTCGGTCAGCGCATAACCGCTTTCGTCACCCAGCACGACGACCGACAGCGACGCGGCAAGGCCAAAGGCTGCCGCGACCGTGAAGGAGCGCTTGGCAATGGCGACATGCTTGCCCTTCAGCAGATAATAAGCCGACACGCCCAGCACGAAGACGCTGGCACAGACATAGCCGGCGCTGACGGTGTGGACGAACTTCGCCTGGGCGACCGGATTGAAGATCACCGCCATGAAGTCGGTCACCTCCATCCGCATCGTCTGCGGGTTGAAGGTCGCGCCGGTGGGATGCTGCATCCAGCCATTGGCGACGAGGATCCACAGCGCCGACAGGTTCGACCCCAGCGCCACCATGAAGGTGGTGAGCAGATGGCCGCGCTTCGACAAGCGATCCCAGCCGAAGAACATGAGGCCGACGAAGGTCGCCTCCAGGAAGAAGGCCATCAGGCCCTCGATCGCCAGCGGCGCGCCGAAAATGTCGCCGACATAGTGCGAATAATAGGCCCAGTTGGTGCCGAATTCGAACTCCATGGTGAGGCCGGTGGCGACGCCAAGGACGAAGTTGATCCCGAACAGCTTGCCCCAGAAGCGGGTGATATCCCGCCAGATCGGGCGGTCCGTCATGACATAGACGCTTTCCATGATGACGAGCATGAAGGAAAGGCCCAGCGTCAGGGGCACGAACAGGAAATGGTATAAAGCTGTGAGAGCGAATTGCAGCCTGGATAATTCAACGACGGCCATGCTTATCATCGCGACCCCCTTTCTTCCCTGAACCAAGTTGGCTGGCGAAATATGGACGTGACGGCGCTACATCATTGAGACAGATCAAATTATATTCTGCCGCCAAACCTAAATGAATGGGACGCAAGGTCTAGCTAGGGAAAACCGCAGGCATGGGTTGGGTCATCGACATCATCGGCGCCGCTCTTTTCGCGGCGGGACTGGCGCAGGGTGTCAGTGCGCTGGCCAATGGCGTCGCGATCGGCTGGCTGTCGCCACTGCTGCTATTGGCCGGCGGGCTGGTGCGTGCGGCCGGGCTGATGCTGGCCCATGTCCAGGCGATCCGGTCGGCCCAGCGCATCGTCGCCGCGCGGCGATCGACGCTGCTGCCCCGGCTGCTGGGCGGACGGCTGGCCCGACCGTTGCTGGCGGGCGAGAATGCCACGTTGGCGATCGACCATCTCGCCGCGATTGAGGCGCATGGCGCCCGCTTCCGGCCGATCCGCAAGGCGGCGGTGCTGGGGCCGCTGCTGGTCGCCGCGATCGTCGCGACCGCAAGCTGGGTTTGCGCCGCGATCATGCTGGCGACCTTGATCCCCTTCGCCTTTGGCATGGTGCTGGCCGGCACGGCGGCGCGCGCGGCGGCCGAGCGGCAACTGGCGGCCTTGGCCGAATTATCGGGCCTGTTCGTCGACCGGCTGCGCGCGCTGCCGCTGATCCGTCACCATGGCGCGCAGGCGCGGATCAGCCGGCAGGTGGCGGGCGCCGCGCAGGAGGTGGCGACCCGCACCGGCGCGGTGCTGCGCGTCGCCTTCCTGTCGGGTGCCGTGCTGGAATTTTTCGCGGCGCTCTCGGTGGCGCTGGTCGCGGTCTATTGCGGCTTTGCCTTGCTTGGCCTGCTGCCCTTCCCCGCCCCCGAAGCGCTCGACCTGCGCGCCGCGCTGTTCGCCCTGGCGCTGGCGCCGGAATTCTACCTGCCGATGCGCCGGCTGGCCGCGGCCTATCATGACAAGCAGATGGGCGAAGCGGCGGAAAAGGCGATCGCCGGCGCCCTGCCGGAAGCGGAGCCCGCGCCGCATCCTGCCAGCGCGCCGTTCGATGGCCTCCATCTCAAGGATTTGCGCATCGGCATCGGTTCAGGGATCGGCCCGGTCAGCCTGACGCTCAAGCCGCATGACCTGATCGCCCTCACCGGCCCGACCGGCAGCGGCAAGACCAGCATGCTCGCCGCGATCGCCGGACAGATTGACCCGGCCTCGGGCGAACTGTCTCCGGTCGATCCCGCCCGCATCGCCTGGGCGGCCCAGCGGCCGCTGCTGCTGCCCGGCAGCCTGGCCGACAATATCGCCCTCGCCCGCCCCGATGCCGACCGAGCGGAGATCGCGCAGGTCGCCGCGCGTGTCGGCCTGACGCCGATGCTGGCTGCGCGGCCCGAAGGGCTGGACCTTGCCATCGATCATCAGGGGGCGGGCCTGTCGGGCGGCGAACGGCGGCGCATCGGCCTCGCCCGCGCCATCCTGTCCGAACGGCCCGTTCTGCTCTGCGACGAACCCACCGCCGATCTGGATGCGGAGAGCGCCGCCGACATCATCGCCCTGCTGGTCGCCTTGTCGGCCGAGCGGGCGATCCTGGTCGCCACCCACGATCATCGCCTGACCGCCGCCGCGCGGATGGAGGTGATGCTGTGAACCCGATCCGGATCGCGCTCGACAAGGCGACAGGCTCCACGATGCTGCTGCGCCAGGCGACGCTGTGCGCCGTCATCGCGGCGCTGGCCGGCATTGCGTTGCTAGCGCTGGCCGGCTGGTTCCTGACCGCCGCCGCCATGGCCGGAGCGGCCGGAGCGGCCGGCACGGTGGCGGTGCAGGCGTTCAACTATCTGGTGCCCAGCGCCGCGATCCGGCTACTCGCCATATTGCGCACCGTCTCGCGCTATGGTGAGCGGCTCTGGTCGCACCGCGCCGCGCTCGAAGCCATGGGCGGCCTGCGCGCCAGCCTGTTCGCCCGCCTCGCCGCACAGGACAGCCGCACCGCCCTGCCCTTGTCCAGCGGCGACGCCGCCGCGCGGCTGACCGGCGACATCGACGCGCTGGAGGATCTGGTCGTGCGCCGTCCCAGCCGGATCGCCGGATTGATGGCGGCGCTGGCCGGCGTGATGCTGGCGGCGAGCGGCGGCTGGCTGTCGGCCCTGCTGCTGGCGGTCATGCTCGCCGCCTTGCCGCTCTTGCTGCGCAGCCTCGCCCGCCGCCTGACCGAAGGCCCCGCGCAGCAGGCCGCCGATGCGCTCGGCGCGCTCCGCGCGCGCTATGTCGAACTGGCCAGCGCCCGCGCGGAAATCGCGGCCTATGGGCTGGGGGATCGCGTGATGGCCGAATTGGCACCGCTCACCAGCCGGCTCGACCGGGCCCGCGCCCGCCTGTTCATCGGCGAAGGCGTGCAGGCAGCGCTGCTTGCGGCCTATAGCGCGCTCGCGGTCATGCTGGTGCTGCTCGGCGCCAATGCCCCCGCGCCGCAGGTCGCGCTCGCCTTGCTGGCCAGCGCCGGCGCGGTGGAGGCGATGGCCGGGCTGTCGCGCACCGCCTTCCGCCAGGCCAGCGTCGATGCCGGCCTCGCCCGGCTGGCCGCGCTCGATGCGCTGCCGCTGGACGATGCGCCTGCGCCATCCGCCACGACAGCCCACGCCATCCGATTGGGCGGCGTCGAATTGCGCCCCGGTGCGCGGGTCGCCGTCACTGGCCGCTCCGGTTCCGGCAAGAGCCTGCTTGCCGAGGGACTGGCCGGGCTGCGTCCGGTTACGGCCGATGTCGCGCTTGGTGGCCATCCGCTGGCAGCCTGCTCCGGGGCGGAGCTGCGCGACCAGTTCGCCCTCTCGCCCCAGGATGCGCCGATGCTGGCCGGCAGCATCGCCGACAATCTGCGCCTCGCCCGGCCCCGCATCGATGCGGCCGATATGGCCGATGCGCTGCATGTCGCCTGTCTCGACCAGCGCATCGCCAGCCTGCCCGGTGGCATCGACTATCGGCTGGGCGAAGCCGGCGGCACCTTGTCGGGCGGCGAACGCAAGCGGCTGTCGCTGGCACGCGCGCTGCTGACCGGCCGTCCCTGGCTGTTGCTGGATGAGCCGACCGAGGGGCTGGATGCCGCGACCGAGGCTCTGCTGATCAGTCGGCTGCGCATCTGGCTCGACCGGACCGGCACCGGCCTGATCCTGATTTCGCACCGCCCCGCGCCACTCACGCTGACCGACCGACAGGTGCCGGTGTCTGCAATCGCCCCCCTGCCGGGCCAGGGTCTACCCGGAGTGGCAAGCGCGGCGTGAGGATGATAGGCTTTGTCTTGCAAGCGCTTAGCTACCGCCCGACCAGACAGGGAGATGTTCGTGCCGCCAACCATCCTCATCGCCACCGATCTGACCGCCCGCAGCGACCGGGCCTTTGACCGGGCCGTCGAACTGGCGACCGACCTTGGCGGCACGCTGCTCGTCGCCCATGCGCTGGACAAGGGTGATGCCGCCCATGTCGCCCGCGCCTCCGATCGCGCCAAACGGGTCATCGCCAAGCTGACCGAGGGCGTCGCCGCGCCGGTCGAACCGGTGCTGATCCAGGGCCGTGCGCCCGAAACCATCGCTGAACTGGGCAAGGAGCGGGGCAGCGCGGTGATCGTCGTCGGCCCGGCTCGCCACAATCATGTCGGCGACTTCATCCTGGGCACGGCGGTCGACTATCTGGTCCGGCGTTCGCCCGTGCCGGTGCTGGTGGTCAAGGAACGGCCGCGCCATCCCTATCGGCGCATCCTGATCGCAACCGACTTTTCCGACTGTTCGCTCCATGCCGTGCAGATGGCCGCGATGCTGTTTCCCAAGGCGCGGCTCGATCTGGTCCATGTCTATGATGGCGGCTTCCCCTCCCGCCTCGATCCCGACCAGACCTTGGCCTTCGCCCGGTCGGAAGCGGAACGGGAAAGCGCCGAATTTGCCGCGCGTCCGGAACTGGCCGGCCAAGCCCGCCCCTTCCAGGTCGAACTGATCGAGGGACGTGCCGGCGAGGTCCTGCCAACCCTGATCGCACAGCGCGATATCGACCTGCTGGTGCTGGGCGCCCATGGTCGCAGCGGCTTCGTCCATGCGCTGATCGGCAGCCGCGCCTCCGAATTGCTTGAAGGCGCGCCCTGCGACGTGTTGATGGTGCGCAATTAGAAGGCGTCGATCTCCAACGCCATGATCGACGCTTCACCGGCAGCGATCGTGGTGGCCAGGCCCTGCGCCTGCGGCAAAACGCGCAGCGCGAAATAGTCGGCCAGCTTCAGCTTCGCCTGATGCAGCGGGCTGTCGCCCTGCACGGCGGCCTGGGCCATGCGGGTCCACATCCAGCCCATCGAGACCAGCGCGAACAGGCGCAGATAATCGACCGCCGCAGCCCCGGCCGCGTCCGTGTCCGCGCCCTGCAGGGCCGCCGTCGCCGTGCGCAGCGCGTCGAGCGCCGTGCAGGTGCTGCGCGCGATCACGCTCCCACCGGCCGCTTCCACATCGGCCGCGATCAGGGCGAAATAGCCCTCGACCACTGCGCCGCCCGCCATCGGCAGCTTGCGCCCGACCAGGTCTGCCGCCTGCACGCCATTGGTGCCTTCATAGATCTGGGCGATGCGCGCATCGCGCACATATTGTTCCATGCCCCATTCGCGGATGTAGCCATGGCCGCCAAAGACCTGCTGCGCCTGCACCGCGCTTTCGAAGCCGAAATCGGTGAAGGATGCCTTCACCACCGGCGTCAGCAGCGCGACCAGCGCATCGGCCTTGGCGCGTTCGCCGGCATCGCCATGGTGCTGCGACCGGTCGTGCTGCAGCGCGGTCCAGCCCGCCAGCGCGCGCCCGGCCTCCACGAAGCTGCGGATATTGAGCAGCATCCGGCGGACATCGGCATGTTCGATGATGGCCACCGGCGCGCGCGCATTGTCCGCGCTGCGACCCTGCAGCCGTTCCTTGGCATAGCCCGCCGCCTGCTGATAGGCAGCGCCAGCGATGCCCAGTCCCTGGATGCCGACCATCAGCCGCTCGGCATTCATCATCGTGAACATGGCGGCCAGGCCGCGATGCGCCTCGCCCACCAGCCAGCCGGTCGCGCCGTCATAATTCATGACGCAGGTCGGCTGGGCATGGATGCCCATCTTCTTCTCCAGCGCGCCGACCGACATGCTGTTGCGCTGATCGAAGGCGCCATCCGCGCCGGGCAGGAATTTGGGCACCAGGAACAGGCTGATCCCCTTCACCCCGGCCGGCGCATCGGGCAGGCGCGCCAGCACCAGATGGACGATATTGCCGCCAAAATCATGGTCGCCCGACGAGATGAAGATCTTCGTGCCGGTCACCGCATAGCGGCCATCGCCCTGCGGCTCGGCCTTGGTCTTCAGCAGGGCAAGGTCGGTGCCGGCACTGCTTTCGGTCAGCGCCATCGCGCCGGTCCATTCGCCGCTCACCATGCGCGACAAATAGGTCGCCTTCAATTCCTCGCTGGCATGGGCAGCGATCGCCTCGCACGCGCCACGGGTCAGGCCGGGGAACAGGCCGAAGGACAGGTTCGCGGCCGACAGCATCTCGTCCAGCCACAGTTGCAGGATGAAGGGCAGCCCCTGCCCGCCATGGTCGGGATCGGCCGACAGCGCCGCCCAGCCGGCATCGGCAAAGTCGCGATAGGCCTGGGCAAAGCCGGGCGGCGTTCGCACCGCGCCGTCGATCAACTGGCTGCCATGCTCGTCGCCTTCGCGGTTGAGCGGCGCCAGCCGCTCGGCGCACATGCGCCCGGCCTCGTCCAGCACGGTCACGGCCAGGTCGGCGTCGACATCCTTGTTCAGCTCCGCCATCGCCTGGTCGAAGCCCAGCACCTCGCTCAGCAGGAAGCGATAATCGTCGATCGGCGGAACATAGCTGTACATCGAACCTCTCCAATATTGCTGCGGACCCGCTATACCAAACATCTGTTACAGTCAAACGCGCACGGCATCTTCTCCGCTGCGACGCGCGTCGCTGATGCCCTGACTATAGCCGATCGTGGCGAAAAATGGCGACGATCTGCGTGGCGATCTGCGGCCGCGTCAGCCGGCCATCGCGATACCAGTCGGCCGCCGAATTGAGCTGGCTGAGCAACAACGTGCGATAGAGCGAACGGTCGATTTCGGCGGGCAGCGGCAGCGCCGCCACCAGATCCCGGAACAATTGCTCGAACCGGTCCCGGCGCGCCACAAGCTGATCGCGCACGCCATCCGGTACGGCGCGGAAATCATTCATCATCGGCATGGTCAGCGAATCCGCCGCCAACTGGATATCCAGCAGGGTTGCACAGGCCACCTCCAGCCGCACCCAGGGATCGCCCTGTGTCGCGACCGCCGCCGCGATCCGCGCTTCGGCCGCATCCAGCGCGCCATTATGCAGTTCGACGAACAGCGCGTCCTTCGACTTGATATGGTGGTAGAGCGATCCGCCCAGAACCCCGGCCTGCTCGCCAATGTCGCGCATCGACGTGCCGCGATAGCCCTTGCGCGCAAAAAGCTGCGCGGCAATTTCCAATATCTGGCGCCGGCGACCCGATCCTTCGTCGCGCCCGCCCGCCGATGCGGCATCCCCGATTGTCATGTCAGCGCGCTAGCACAGGGCGGAACGGCAGGCCACGATACCCCGCATCCTGCATCCACGCGTCAGCCAATATCCTTGACCATCGAATCGAGCATGTAGCGCCATATATCGGCCGCGTCCTGGCGATAGCCCTGCTCCCCCTCGCCCGCACCGACATGGCGAAGCAGTTCGGCGCCCGCCTCGGCCATCCATTCACTCGGTTCGTGCAGCGCCTCCAGCACGGCGCGAACCTGGGGCAGATAGTCTTCCCAGGGCATGTCCGCCTCCGATACGCCATCGCGCGGATGGCCGTCCAATCGGCAAAGGGCTCTGGCAGCACGCTCGATCGGTTTCATGCCGGCACTTTCTCGCCATAAGGCGCATCAGCATCGCGCGCTGGGATCGCACCGCGCCGACCGATATTCCAGCCGGCCAGACGATGTCCGGCCAATGCCGCCTCGGCCGGCGCAGCACCGGCCAGCCGCGCATGCAGATAGCCGCCGTTAAAGGCATCGCCCGCCCCGCTCGAATCCACGACATCAACCCGCGCCGGCGGCGGCACCAGCGCGCCACCGACCAGACAGCCTTCGGCGCCCAGCTTGACCACGATCTCGCGGCCCTCACCTGCGCCCCAACGGGCCGCGGCGTCGGCGGCATCATCCGCCTCGCCCATTTCGACTTCATCCGCCAGGGTCGGCAACCCGATGTCGCACAGCGCGATCGCCCGGTCGCGCCAGGCCCGCGCAGTCGCGGCGTCGCTCCATAGGCGCGGCCGATAATTGCCGTCGAAGGCGATCCGGCCGCCCCCTGCCTTCACCCGTTTGCACAGTGCCAGCAGCGCCTCGCGCCCGGCGTCCGGCAGGATGGCCAGGGTGATGAGCGAAAAATAGAGCAGGTCCGACTGGGCGGCGGCATCAACCATGGCGCTGCTTTCGGGCAGGTCGAACATCGCCCGCGCCGCCGCTTCGCCGCGCCAATAATGGAAGCTGCGCTCGCCGGTCTCATCCGTCTCGATCGCATAGAGGCCAGTGGTCCGGCCGGGCGTGCCGATCAGCAGGCCGGTATCGACGCCTTCCGCTTCCCACGCCTTGCGCAGATCCTCACTCATCGGATCGGCGCCGATCGCGCTGGCAAAGCGCACCTTGTCACCCGCACGAGCCAGGTGGATCGCGGTGTTGATGACATCGCCACCATAGCGCAGGTTCCAGCCATCGCCGTTGCCCCGGCTCAGTTCCAGCATTGCCTCGCCGATGACGGTGATAGTCGCGTCGCTTGCCATGTGATCCTCTCTGATTGAAGCAGCGTCGTGCGGGCCCTGCCCCATGAAGTCAAGCCGTTGCGATCCCGTCCCATATGGCGGAACGGATTGCATTATGCCGCGTTTGCCATAGGCAAAGATACAGGATCGAAAATGTCAGGGGCGGAAATGGGGACGACAGAGACAGGCCAGCCGGTCAACCGGTTCGAATTGCTGGTCCAGAGCGTCACCGACTATGCGATCTTCATGCTCGATCCGGCCGGCTTTGTCGTCAGCTGGAATAGCGGGGCGCAGCGCATCAAGGGTTACAGCGCCGACGAGATTATCGGCCAGCACTTCTCCGCTTTCTATACGGAGGAGGACCGCGCCACCCATGTGCCCGCTGCCGTCCTGCGCACCGCCGAGGTCGAAGGGCGGTTCGAGGCGGAAGGCTGGCGTCTGCGCAAGGATGGCACCCGTTTCTGGGCTAATGTGGTGATCGATCCGATCCGCGATCCCGCCGGCCATCTGCTCGGCTTTGCCAAGGTTACCCGCGACCTGACCGAACGCCGCGCCGCGCAGGAGGAACTGCGCCGCAGCGAGGAACGCTTCCGTCTGCTGGTGCAGAGCGTCACCGACTATGCCATCTACATGATCGACCCGGTCGGCACGATCACCAGCTGGAACAGCGGCGCCGAACGGTTCAAGGGCTATAGCGCCGAAGAGATTATGGGCCAGAATTTCGCCCGCTTCTATTCGGAGGAAGACCGGATGGCCGGCCTCCCCTCCCGTGCGCTCGACACCGCCCAGCGCGAAGGCCGGTTCGAGGCAGAGGGCTGGCGCGTCCGCAAGGACGGCACCCGTTTCTGGGCCAGCGTCGTGATCGATCCGATCCACGATCCGGCCGGCGAACTGCTGGGCTTTGCCAAGATCACCCGCGACCTCACCGAACGGCGCCAGGCCGCCCAGGCGCTGGAGCAGGCGCGCGAGGCGATCTTCCAGAGCCAGAAGATGGACGCGATCGGCAAGCTGACCGGCGGCGTCGCCCATGATTTCAACAATCTTCTGGCCGTGATCGTCGGCAGCCTCGATCTCGCGCGACAGCGTCTTGCGGCCGGTGCCGACATCAGCCGCTATCTCGACAATGCCATGACTGCTGCCGATCGCGGCGCCACCCTGACCCAGCGGATGCTCGCCTTTGCCCGCAAGCAGGAACTCAAGCTGGAACAGGTCGATTGCATCGGCCTGATCCATGGCATGGCCGATCTGCTCAAGACCACGATCGGCAGCAGCGTCGCGATCGAGACACGCTTCCCGTTATCGCTGCGCCCGGCCCATGCCGACCCGGCCCAACTGGAGCTGGCGCTGATCAACCTGGCGGTCAATGCGCGCGACGCCATGCCCGATGGGGGCCGCCTGTTGATCGAGGGCAGCGAGATCACCCTGGCGCTGGGCGACCAGCCCGATCTCGCCGCCGGCAGCTTCATCCGCCTGACCGTGACGGATGAAGGCGAAGGCATGGACGAGGCAACGCTGGCCCGCGCCCGCGAACCCTTCTTCACCACCAAGGGGGTAGGCAAGGGAACCGGCCTTGGCCTGTCGATGATCCACGGCTTTACCCAGCAATGCGGCGGCGCGATGACGATCGCCAGCCAACCCGGCAAGGGCACCAGCGTATCGATCTGGCTGCCCGTCGCCATGCCCGAAGACAGCAGCCAGCCGGCGTCGGTCTCCTGCGAACAGGACGATATGGAAACCGAACCGCTGGTCATCTTGGCGGTCGATGATGACGATCTGGTGCTGACCAATACCGCCGGCATGCTGGAAACGATGGGCCATACCGTGTTCCAGGCCGGATCGGGGCGGGAAGCGCTGCACATGCTGGAGCAGGGGCGCATCGATCTTGTCGTCACCGATCATGCCATGCCCGGCATGACCGGCGCGCAACTGGCCGACGAGATCGAGCAGGCCTATCCAGATCTGCCCGTGCTCATCATCACCGGCTATGCCGAACTGCCCGCCGATGCCAGCCGTCGCCTGCGCCTCGACAAGCCTTTCCGCCAGGCGGAACTGGCGATGATGGTCCACCGCATCCGCCACGACAGCGCTCTCCGCCGACTGGTTCCCATCGGCACGGACAGCCACCCCTGAAGTCATCCCCGACAATATGTGACAGAATTTCACATATTTTCTTGGCCTTATGTCTTGCCATCGTCATGCGCATGGCCGATGGCAATTGCATCCTGACCGCCAGCAACTCCACAGGATCGCATGAACAAAGCCACACAGCCGACGCCGACATCGCATTTCTTCACATCCCTGCGGACGCGGCTTCACTATCTCGACTGGGGCAATCCGTCGGCGCCGCCGCTGATTCTGGTCCATGGCGGTTTCGACCATGCACGCAGCTGGGACTGGACGGCCCGCACGCTCGCCCGAGACTATCATGTCATCTGCCCCGACCTGCGCGGCCATGGCGACAGCGGCTGGTCGTCGGACGGCTCCTACATGATGGCCAATTATGTCTATGACCTGGCCCAGCTGGTCGAGTTGCTCGATCGCCGGCCGGTCACCATCGTCGGCCATTCGCTGGGCGGATCGATCAGCCTGCGCTACGCCGGCCTCTACCCCGAAAGCGTCGCGCGCGTGGTCGCGATCGAGGGGCTGGGCCTGTCGCCCGACCGCATCGCCGAACAGGCCAAACGCAGTACCGAAGAGACATGGAAGGGCTGGATCGACACCCGTCGCACCAATGCCCGCCGCTCGCCGCGCCATTATGCCACGATCGAGGCCGCGGTCGCCCGCATGCGCGAACGCAACGACCATCTGTCGGTCGAACAGGCGCTGCACCTCACCCTCCACGGCGTGAACCGGAACGAGGATGGCAGCTATAGCTGGAAATTCGACCCCTATCTGCACGGCGCCGCGCCCCAGGCCGGCACAGACGAAAATCTGCCCGACTTCTGGCGCCGCATCACCTGCCCGACGCTGCTGTGCCTCGGCCTCGACAGCTGGGCGTCAAACCCGATAAAGGACGGCCGCATCGCCCATTTCCAGCAGGCCCGGCTGGTGGAATTTCCCCATGCCGGCCACTGGCTGCATCACGACCAGTTCGAGATGTTCGTCAAGGAGCTGCGCGTCTTCCTGGCGGAATGAGGCGCGTCCTCAAGCAATGAAGCCCGCGACCGCAGCCTGATATTCCGCCTTCAGCTGGGCGATGAAGGCGCCCGCCGGCTGCACCGCCTTGATCGCGCCGATGCCCTGGCCCGCACCCCACACGTCGCGCCACGCCTTCTTGTCGCCGGCCAGGCTGGCGAAATCCATGTCGGCCGCCTTGGGCAGCTTGTCCGGGTCCAGCCCCGACGCGACGATGCTGGGACGCAGATAATTGCCCAGCACCCCGGTGAAGACGTCGGAGTAGACAATGTCGGCCGATGCGCTGTCGACGATCATGTCCTTGTAGGCGTCGAGCGCATTCGCCTCGGTCGTGGCGATGAAGGGCGACCCCATATAGCCAAGGTCCGCGCCCATCATCCGTGCCGCCGCGATCGACCGGCCGGTCGCGATCGCACCCGACAGCGCCAGCGGCCCGTCGAACCATTCGCGGATTTCCTGGACCAGGGCAAAGGGCGACAGCGTGCCGGCATGCCCGCCCGCGCCGGCCGCCACCGCGATCAGGCCATCGGCGCCCTTCTCGATCGCCTTCCTGGCAAAGACATTGTTGATGACGTCGTGCAGCACGATCCCGCCATAGCTGTGGATCGCCTCATTCACCTTCTCCTGCGCGCCCAGCGAGGTGATGACGATCGGCACCTTATATTTGACGCACAGCGCCAGATCCTCTTCCAGCCGCGCATTGGTGCGATGGACGATCAGGTTGACGGCAAAGGGCGCGTCCTGATCGGTCAGTTCCGCACCCAGTTGCTGCAACCAGGCCTCGAACGTGCCGGACGGACGCGCATTGAGCGACGGAAAGGCGCCGACGATGCCGGCGCGGCACTGGGCGATCACCAGTTCCGGCTGCGAGATGATGAACATCGGCGACCCGATCAGCGGCAGGGACAAACGGCCTTGAAGCGAAGCCGGCAGGGTCATGATCGGGGTCTCTCCTTTATCTGTCCGAACCGCGCTATCATCGCTCCGCGCCCGGAAAAAGGCCAAAATCAACCGTATTGCTCAAGCAATACAGTAATGCTATGATCCTGATCCAGGCCCGACAAGGAGTGCCCCAGAATGTATAGCGAGAGCGATCTGCAAGATGCCGTAGCGGCCGGCGCGCTGACGCCCGCCAGCGCCCAAGCGCTGCGCGACCATGTCGCCGGGCTGCGCGCCAGTTCGGTGGACGAGGAACATTTTCGCCTGCTGACCGGCTTCAACGATATTTTCGTCGCCATCGCCGCGGTGATCCTGCTGGTCGCGGTCGCGGGACTCGGCAACGAGATCCACCTTGGCATCACCACCCCGCACCAGCCCTCCTTCGTCTCCGGCCTGTTCGTCGCTGGCACCGCCTGGGGCCTCGCTGAATATTTCACGCGCCGCCTGCGCATGGCGCTCCCCTCGATCCTGCTGCTGCTCGCCTTTGTCGGCGGCATCGCCTTCACCGCAGCGCTGCTGATCGGACCGTTGATCCCGGACGCGCAGAATGACGGCGCGGGTCTGGTCGCCTCGCTCGCCGGCCTCAGCGCCGCGATCGCCGCCTGGTTCCACTGGCGCCGCTTCATGGTGCCGATCACCGTCGCTGCCGGCGCAGCCGGCGCGGCCGCGATCGTTGGCGGCCTTGCCATGTGGCTGATCCCGTTCAGCCACACCCTGCCCTTCATCCTGCTTCTGATCGCCGGCCTCGCCATCTTCACCCTCGCCATGCGCTGGGACATGAGCGATCCGGGCCGCACCAGCCGCCGCTCCGACGTCGCCTTCTGGCTGCACCTGACCGCCGCACCGATGATCGCCCATTCGCTGTTCCAGTTGCTGGGCATCACCCATGGGCTGGTCGATGCGGGACAGGCCTTCCTGGTGATCCTGCTCTATCTCGCCTTCGGCCTGGTGGCGCTGGCGATCGACCGCCGCGCACTGCTGGTCTCCAGCCTCGCCTACGTCCTCTATGCGCTCTACAGCCTGTTCCAGAAGGTCGGCGCGGTCGAACTGTCCGCCGCGCTCACCGCGCTGGTGATCGGCGGCACGCTGCTGCTGCTCTCCGCCTTCTGGCACCGCGCCCGTGCCGCGATCGTCACTGGCCTGCCGCCGGCACTCGCCAGCCGCCTGCCCTATCTCAATCGCGCAGCTGCCTGATCAACCCAACGAAAAGGGGCCGCTTCCTCCACAGGAAGCGGCCCCTTTTTCACACCCATTCCCGGTGATGTCAGTTCATCGCCAGGATCATGTTGCGCACCTGGGGATAGACCTGCTTTTCCCATTTGCTGCCGGAAAAGACGCCATAATGGCCAACGCCCGGCTGCAGATGATGGCGCTTCAGATGCGGCCGCAGGCCGGTGCAAAGGCCATGGGCGGCCGACGTCTGGCCAACCGCGCAGACATCGTCCTTTTCACCCTCGACCGTCAGCAGCGCTGTCTTGCGGATCGCGCCGGGGTTCACCGCCCGGCCATGGACCTTCAATTCGCCCTTGGCCAGCAGCATGCGCTGGAACACCATGTCGACCGTTTCCAGGTAGAATTCCTTGGTCATGTCGAGGACCGCGAAATATTCCTGGTAGAAAGTCTTGATCTTGTCGGCCTCGATCGTCTTGCCGTCGGCCAGCAACTGATAGAGTTCGCGATGCTGCGACCCGTGCCGTTCCATGTTCATCGACATGAAGGCGGACAATTGCAGGAATCCGGGATAGACCTCGCGCCCGCGCCCGGCATAGCGGAACGGCACGGTGGAGATCAGATTCTCCTCGAACCATTCGATCGGCTTCTCGTTCGCCAGTTCGTTGACCACCGTCGGCGCCGCGCGCGGATCGATCGGCCCGCCCATCAGGGTCATCGACCTGGGCGTCGCCGCATCCTCATCCTCGGACATCAGCGCCACGGCGGCGAGTGCCGGCACACAGGGCTGGCACACTGACACCAGATGGGCGCCGGGGCCGATATCCTGCAGGAACTGGATCACATAATCGACATATTCGTCGAAACCGAAGCGCCCCGCTTCCATCGGCACGTCGCGGGCATTCTTCCAGTCGGTGATATAGACGTCATGGTCCTGCAACAGCGTCGCTACCGTGCTGCGCAGCAGGGTTGCGAAATGCCCCGACATCGGCGCCACCACCAGCACCTTGGGCTGGGCGGTCTCGACGTCATCCTTCACGAAATGCAGCAGGTCGCCGAACGGCAGGTCGAGTACGATCTCCTCGCGCACCTCGACCTCGGCATTGCCGGTCTGGACGCGGTCAATGCCATAGGCCGGGCGCTTGTGGGTCATTCGCGCGCCCTGGAACACGTCCATCAGCGCGAACATGCGGCGCGGCATCGGCCAGTCGGCGACCGGACCCATATGGTCGCGCATCGCCAGCGCCATCTGCGCCCCGAAGCGGGCCGGGGCCAGCATGTCTTCCATGGCCTGGTAACCGTCGTAAAGCATTCGCATATTACCAAAACAACCTTGTTCAACCTGGGGGAGACGACTCGGTTCTTCCCTTAAACGCTATACATGCTTTTCATGTTGCACTGCATCATGAATGATGGAAAATAACATTCGGCATGTCTGCCAGGGAACCGCCCCTGCGATTTTGCGTTTGGGGGCCGGGAACCGTGTATCGGGAGAGCATGGATGGCCGTCGCGGAACTCACTCTATCCAGCAAGAACTATTCCTCCTGGTCGCTGCGCGGCTGGCTCTTGTGCCGGCTCGCCGGGCTGAAGGTGGAGGAAAGGATCATCGCCATCGATGATCCGGAAAATCGCGCCGAACTGTTGCTCTTGTCGCCATCGGTGCTGGTGCCGCGCCTCACCCATGAAGGGGCTAGCGTCTGGGACACGCTCGCAATCGCGGAGTATCTGCACGAACTCTATCCCCAGGTCGGCATGTATCCGGCCGAACGCATCATCCGCGCCCATTGCCGATCGGTCTCGGGCGAGATTCATTCCGGCTTCGCCAATCTGCGCTCTGCCCTGCCGATGAACCTCAAGGTTCGCCATGACCGCTTCCCGATCTTCTCGGGCGCCAAGCCCGATATCGAGCGGATCGAGACGATCTGGACCGAATGCCTGGACGCCTATGGCGGCCCCTGGCTGTTCGGCGAAAAGCCCACCGTGGCCGACGCGATGTTCGCACCGGTGGCGCAGCGCTTCCTCACCTATGCCGTGCCACTCTCACCCAGGTCGGCGGCCTATTGCGACACCATCAACGGCTGGCCGCTGATGCGCGAATGGATCGACGCCGCCCGCGCCGAACCCGATGATATCGAGGAACTGGATATCGAGTTCTGAAACGGCCCTTTCCCCCGCCCTGTGCGGGGGTTAAGGCACGGGGATGAAACACGCCCTCCCCCTCCTGGCCCTCGGCCTTGCCACCCTATCCTTCCCCGCCAATGCCCAGACCGATCCGGCGAAAACCGATCCGGCCAAGCTGGAACATTCGGTCCGCACCATGGCGTCCGACCTGTTCGAGGGGCGCGCGCCCGGCACCGTGGGGGAGGAGCGCACGATCGGCTATCTCGTCGCCCGCTTCGAGCAACTGGGGCTGGAACCGGGCGGCCCCGACGGCCAGTGGGTGCAGACCGTGCCGCTGCTCCACACCCGCCTTGGCCAATCGGAAAGCCTGTCGGTCGCGCAAAATGGCGCCGCCACCCCCTGGACCTTCGGCAAGCAGGTTTATCTCTCCACCCTCCAGCCCAAGGACAAGGTCGCCGTCGCCAATGCGCCGATGGTCTTTGTCGGCTATGGCGTCTCCGCCCCGGAACGCGGCTGGGACGATTTCAAGGGCGTGGACCTGAAGGGCAAGATCGCCGTCTTCCTGATCAACGACCCGGACTTTGAAGCCGCGAAGGGCGAAGACCCGTTCGGCAAGTTCGGCGGCAAGACCATGACCTATTATGGCCGCTGGACCTACAAGTTCGAGGAAGCCGCCCGCCACGGCGCGATCGGCGCGCTGATCATCCATGACACGCCGGGCGCCGGCTATGGCTGGAACGTGGTCGTCAGCCCCAGCGGCGAGAATTATGATCTCGTCCGCCCGGCCGACAAGCTGACCAGCCTGCAGGTGCAGGGCTGGGTCGAGGGCGAGGCGGCCAAGGCCTTGTTCGCCGGTGCCGGTCAGGATCTGGCCGCCCTGCGCAAGCAGGCCCGCTCGGCGAAATTCAAGCCGGTCGAACTCAAGGGGGCCAGCTTCTCCGCCGCCTTCCCGGTCACCCAGGAAGTGGTGAAGAGCGCCAATGTCATCGCCCGCATCCCCGGCGCCAAGCGCCCGGATGAGACGGTCATGTATGGCGCCCACTGGGACGCCTATGGCAAGGGCGCGCCCGACGCGCAGGGTCGCATCTATCGTGCCGGCGCCAATGATGACGCGCTCGGCATGGCCGGCCTGTTCGAGATAGCCCGCATCTTCAAGGCCGGCCCCGCCCCTGATCGCTCGATCGTCTTCGCCGCCTGGACGGCGGAGGAACGCGGCCTGCTGGGGTCGGAATTTTATGCCCAGAACCCGGTCTACCCGCTCGACAAGACGGTCGCCAACCTCACCATCGACGTGCTCCAGACCGCCGGCAAGGCGAAGGACGTGATCCTGATCGGCAAGGGCCAGAATGTGCTGGAGGACGATCTCGCCAAGTTCGCGGCCAAGCAGGGTCGCGTCATCACCCAGGAAAGCCTGCCCGAACGCGGCCTCTTCTACCGCGCCGATCATTTCTCCATGGCCAAGCGCGGCGTGCCCGTGCTGCTGATGATGGGCCTTGCCGGCGCATCCGACATGGTCGATGGCGGCCGCGCCGCCGGCCAGGCCTGGATCGATGCCTATACCGGCAAATGCTATCACCAGGCCTGCGACGCGGTCGACGACAGCTGGAAACTGGACGGCGCCGCGCAGGACGTGGACCTGATGTATGACATCGGCCGCGACCTCGCCTTCTCGGCCCGCTGGCCCGAATGGAAAACCGGCTCCGAATTCAAGGCCATCCGCGACAAGAGCGCGGCGGTCCGGAAGTAACGCAACATCCTCCCCTCCCTTTCAAGGGAGGGGCCGGGGGTGGGTGGCGAGCGTAGCGAGCCTCCTTCGTTCGCCACCCACCCCTTGATCCCCTCCCTAGAAAGGAGGGGAGATACTTATGCAGCGCTCAGCCGATATAGTCCCGCCCCATGCGGCGGCAGCGTCACCGATATCCGGTCCGACTGCTGCCCCAGAGCCTGCCCGGCCCACAGGTCGCGCACCGCAACCGGACCGTTCAGCCCCAGATCGCGCAGCCTGATCCAGACCTCGCGCGGCTTGTCGCTGACGTTGAACAAGGCGACATAGCGATCCGCGCTCCCTTCCGCCTTCGCCGACCAGATGCGCCCGCCATCCTCTATATAATGAGGCTGATTGTCATGGCTCGCCTGATTGACCGCGATCACCTCCTTGTTGGTCAGCAGCGCCAGCGTCGCCGCATCGAGATGCCGCAGATCGCCGCCCATGATCAGCGGCGACCGCGCGATCGCCCACAGGGTCATCAGCGTCCGCTGCTCGTCCGGGGTGAAGCGGGTGTCGCGTTCGCCCAGCGCCAGCCGTCCCAGCGGCAGCATGTCCGCATCCGGCCATGATCCCGGCCCGCGATAGGGCGTCCAATTCTCCAGCCGCGTAAACTGCGCCTCCAGCATCGCCCAGTCATCCCAGAAATCATCGGAAATGCGCCACATCTGCGCATATTTGCGGACATGATCGCCGCGCATCACCGGCGTCTCGCCGGGCGAGAGGCTCAGAATGATCGGCCGCCCGGTCGCAACGATGGCCTTGTGTGCTGCCTCAATCTCCGCCGCATGAGCGTCATAGGGCCGGCTCATATCGTCCATCTTGACGAAATCGACGCCCCAGTCGGCATAGAGGCGGAAGATGCTGTCATAATAGGCCTGCGCGCCCGGCCGCGTCATGTCGACGCCATACATGTCCGGGTTCCAGCTACAGATGCTCTTCCTGTCGGCAATGTCTGCCGCGCGATATTTCGTCCCCAAGATCGGCAGATTCTGCTCCACCGCCGCGCGCGGAATGCCGCGCATCACATGGATGCCGAATTTCATGCCCAGCGCATTCACGTCCCTGGCAAGCTGGGTGAAGCCCTTGCCGCCGGCGCTGGAGGGGAAGCGATTGGGCGCCGGGATCATCCGGCCATAGCCGTCCATCGCCGGCCTGGGCTTGGCGTTGTAGGTATAGCTCGACGCCTCCGGCTCATACCACTGGATGTCCACGGTGAAGATGTCATAGCCGAAGGGCAGCAGTTTTTCCGCCATGATCCCGGCGGTCTCGCGCGCCTGGGCCTCGGTGATGGTGGTGGCAAAGCTGTTCCAGCTATTCCACCCCATCGGCGGACGCGGCGCCAGCACCGCCTTTCCCGCTTCCGCCGGCGCTACCCCCGCCCGCACTGCGCCAGCAGCCGCAAGCCCCGCCACACCGCCCGCGAACAAATCGCGGCGGCTGGCCTTCCATGTCATCCTCATCATTTGTCGGAGTTAATAGGAAGGCGACAAAAATAGCAACAGCCGTTCGTTTCGAGCCTGTCGAGACATCTAGAGCCAAGCCGCCTGGACTAGTGCGCCACCCATCAAAAGACCAAGATGAGCGGCTAGCGGAAACTCCCCTATTTCGTCATGCCAGCGAAGTCGAAGCGAGGCACGCGCCTCGCTTCGACTTCGCTGGATGACGGAGTTGGGTGGTTATCAGTCTGTCAGCTTTTGGAGAGATAGCTGGCAATAGCTGACACCGCGTGGTGAAAAATCATTGGCCAACAATGGCCCATTTGCGAACGTTTCGATGTGCAGTAGGTCTAGCGGTATGAAGGATTTCGCTTCCGATCTGATCGTCCTCAACCAGCGAATGCGTGCGGGCACCATCTTCTTCGATAACTTCGAGGGGATCAACGCTTCAGAGAAGCTGTATAGCAATCTTGAGATGTTCGGACTGGCGCGGTCGGATGTGATGATTTTAGGCGTCACCCCCGATGGGGACGACACGGTGATCGGGCATCTTATCACTCGGGACGGGGCATCTTTCACCTTCGATCTTGATTTGGCTAATCCCGAATATTCACGCGTCGAAGGCCCTCACATCACCACCGGAAAGGGCAGATGTCATTCAGAAGGCGTGATTGAAGCCGTCGCTCGCTGGTTCAGGGATCACTGACCTGAACCTGCCGCTGCCCTCCTGCCAAATCTGTCCCTTTTCCTTCAATTCGCCATCTAAATGAGCGGCGGCTTTCAACGATCCAAATGAATAGAAGGGGTGGCAAGAATTGGTCGCTCGCAGACAGTCCGAATTGTCCATATCGCCTAGCCAGACAGCCCACACGCTCGCAGCGAGCGAAGATCACTATCCTAAGCCCTGATCCCCGCCAGCCATTCGCCGATCATCGCCCGGCCCGCCGCCACCGCGCCCGGCCCATGATCGTCATGATCCTTCCGCAGCGCGATGCCGCATTGTCCGGCGACGTCCAGGTCGGCCCAGAAATGCGTCAGCCAATCCGCAAAGCGCGGATCCTCGCCCATTTCGGCGTGGAATTGCAGCGCCAGCAGATTGGCCCCGCGCCGGAACGCCTGATGCGCATAGCGATCGGTCGATCCCAGCAATTCGACCTGATCGGGCAGGTCGAACGTGTCGCTATGCCAGTGCAGCACCGGCACGCCGTCGATATGGCGCAGCGGCGAGGCCGCCCCCGCCGCGTTGACGCTGACCGGGGCAAAGCCCAGTTCCATATGCCCTCCCGGATAGACCCGCGCGCCCAGCGCCGCCGCGATCATCTGGCTGCCCAGGCACACGCCCAGCGTCGGCCGGTCCGCCGCCAGCCGTGCGGAAAGCTTGCCGATCTGCACCGGGATCCAGGGATGCACATCCTGCTCATAGACGCCCATCGGCCCGCCCATCATGATGAGCAGATCGGGCTCGGTCAGGTCGATATCGGCGAAATCGGGGCTGGCCACATCGATCCGCTCGATCTGATAGCCGGCCGCCTCGATCGGCTGGAGATAGCCTGCCGCACCCTCGCGCGGCACATGTCGGACGATCAACGCTCTTTTCATTACCCCCGATAGCTAGCCAGCCAAACCCGCCGACGCCAGCCCAGCCTTTCTTGGGGACAGAAAATTGCCGCTATCGGCTTGGCCCGGCCGCCCGGCCATGATTTAACCCAGCGCCATGATCCTGACCCGCATCGCTCGCCCTTTCCTGCTGGCTACCCTGCTCGCCGGCACCGCCCTTTCCGCCCAGACCCGCGAAGCGCCTTCCGCGCCGGTCGATGCGGTCGATCCCTTCATCGGCACCTCGGGCGAAGGCCACACCTTCCCCGGCGCCGTCGCCCCCTTCGGCATGGTCCAGCTCTCGCCCGACACCCATGTCGGCCCGGCCCGCCAGACCTATAATTGGGCGGCCGGATACCGCCACGAAGACCCGGTGATCCTCGGCTTCTCCCACACCCATTTCTCGGGCGCAGGCCATAGCGACCTGGGCGATTTCCTGGTGATGCCGGTCAGCGGCGACAGCGTCCCGCTGGAGGCCGGTGACGAGAAGACCCCCGGCTTCCGCTCGCACAAGGCCGATGAGGTCGCCTCGGCCGGCTATTATGCCGTCACCCTGACCGATCCGGGCGTGCGCGCGGAAATGACCGCCGGCACCCGTGTCGGCGTCCACCGCTATGCCTTCCCCACCGGCAAGGCGGCGCATCTGCTACTCGACCTGCGCTCGATCATCTATGATTATCCCGGCAAGATCCTCTGGTCCTCCATCCGCATCCGCCCCGACGGCACGATTACCGGATCGCGCGAGGTGCGCGGTTGGGCGACGCCCCGGCGCATCTTCTTCGCCATCCGCTTTTCCGCGCCGCTGACCAGCCACCGCTTCGTCAGCACCGAAAAGGACATCTTGTACAAAGGCTTCAAGGGCCCCGGTCGCGGCCCCGAGACGCTGGATTCTCTCTCCGGCCGCGCGCTGGTGGCGCAGCTCGACTTCGGCCCGCTGGCGAAACCGCTGGAGGCGAAGGTTGCGCTGTCAGGCGTGGACGAGGATGGCGCCATCGCCAACCTTGCCAGCGAGCCGGGCGATTTCGACGCGATCCGCGCGAAGACCCGCACCGCCTGGAACGATGCGCTGGGCGCGGTGAAGATCGACGCGCCCAAGCCGATGCGCACCAATGTCTACACCGCCCTCTATCACAGCCTGATGGCGCCCAGCGTCTGGAGCGATGCCGACGGCCGCTGGCGCGGGCCGGACGATCAGGTCCATGCCGGAACCGGCTTCACCATGCATTCCACCTTCTCGCTGTGGGACACGTTCCGCGCCGAACATCCGCTGCTGACACTGATCCAGCCCGAAGCGAAGAATGCCGATTTCGTGAACTCGCTGGTCGCGGGGCAAAAGACCAGCCCGTTCGGCATCCTCCCCGTCTGGCAGTTTGGCGGCAAGGAAACCTGGACCATGATCGGCTATCATGCCGTCCCGGTCATCGCCGACGCCTGCCTGAAAGGGATCAGGGGCATCGACTGCGCCGCCGCGCTCAAGGCGATGGTCGCCAGCGCCGACTATGCCCCTTATGGCGGCCTTGGCGACTATATGAAGCTGGGCTATGTCCCGATCGACCGCGAACCCGAAGCCGCGTCCAAGACGGTCGAATATGCCTATGACGACTGGACCATCGCCCGCCTCGCCCGCCAACTGGGCGATACTGCCACGGCAGAGCGCTTCGAGAAACGGTCGCAAAACTGGCGCAACAGCTTCGACGCCAAGACCGGCTTCCTGCGCGCGCGCAAGGCGGATGGCAGCTTCCGCACCCCCTTCGATCCGACCGCGATCAACTATGGCAGCGACTATACGGAGGGCAATGCCTGGCAATATAGCTGGTTCATGCCGCATGATCAGGGCGGCCTGTTCCGCCTGCTGGGCGGCGACGCGAAAACCATCGCCAAGCTCGATGCCATGTTCGACTATGACAATAGCAAGATCGACTATAGCCATGCCGAGGACATATCCGGCCTGATCGGCCAATATATCCATGGCAACGAACCCAGCCACCATGTCGCCTATCTCTACAGCTATGCGGGCCAGCCCTGGCGCACCCAGGAACGCCTGAAGCAGATCGTCGACAGCCAGTATAAGCCCACGCCCGAGGGCCTGGCCGGCAATGACGATCTGGGCCAGATGTCCGCCTGGCTGGTCTTCACCGCCTTGGGCTTCTATCCCGTCGCGCCGGGCAGCAACGAATATGTGATCGGCCGCCCCTTCGTCGACCGTGCGGAGATGACCTTGCCCAGCGGCCAGCGCTTCACCGTGATTGCCGACGGCCTGTCCGACGCCAATCGCTATGTCGGCAAGGTGACGCTGAACGGCAAGCCGCTGGAGCGCGGCTATATCACCGACACGGAAATCCGGGCTGGCGGCGAATTGCGCTTCACCATGCAGGCCAGCCCCAACAAGACCTGGGCCACCGGCGTAAAGGCCCGCCCCTTCTCCATGACCGGCTATGGGAAGTGAAGGCACGGGACCGCCATTATCTCTTCGTCTGCAGCCAGAACAAGCTGCGCAGCCCGACCGCCGAACAGATTTTCGCTGACCATCCCGGCATCGAAACCCTGTCGGCGGGCACCAACCATGACGCGGAAACGCCGCTGGACGATGAGATGCTGCGCTGGGCCGACACCATCTTCGTGATGGAAAAGACCCACCGCAGCAAGATCCAGCAGCGCTTTCGCAGCGCACTGGGCGGCACAAACATCGTCTGCCTCGACATACCGGACGATTACGAATTCATGGATGCGAACCTGATCGCCCTGCTCCACACCCGCATGGCCCGCTTCCTGCCACGCGCCCCGACCACCTGATCACCCTGCCAAGCCGAGCGGCGAAGATATGGAGAAGAGGGTCAACTGTGGGTGAACTGCCCCAGCGCCAGCCTGCGCACCCTTCGCTCGGGTGACGCATTTGGGTGGAAACAAGACATTCCTCCCCGGCACGGGGAGGGGGACCGCTCGCGTAGCGAGTGGTGGAGGGGCACAGGCCCAATAGCGCAGCCTTTGTGGGCACCTGCCCTCCGCCGGGCGCGTACCGGGGAGGAATGTCTACAATTGATCGCTTCGTCCGGGCCGCTTTCCTACGCAAGAGCGGACCAATCGCTATCGGCAAGGCTTGGCGCCGATCGTCCCAGTGAACGGCGATAAAGGGTGGCTAAGCGACTGTCTGCTTTCGGGCGCGTGGATATGGATTTCGGACCCTACCCATGACATGAATGCGGCATGGTTGATGATACCCTGCCGCCTTACGTTGCATCCTTCGACTTCAGACGGGTGATCATTCAAGGGGCGACTCCCGTTCTTGTTGATCGCTTTCTAGGGTTGGGCTTCGGAAAGACCGCTGACGGTGCCGGATTCGAATTTCATTGCTCAGGGCCAATGACATTTGAAGAACTTGCTGCGCTCGCGGCAAAGCTTCGCGACATGGAGTTGGCTTTCAGCGCGGGACCAGATTGGTCGCCTAGCGAAGTTATGAATGACCTCCGGGACCGAGGGCTATGCAGCGGTCCTTACACGCAAATCTCATGGACCGGGCCGGAACAATGGAGCCTGCAAACTTGCTGATTGTCGTCCGCTATCAATAGTAAATCTGAGTTAGGCCGAGGTCCGCTTCTGGTCGCTTCCAGACCATGCTACCCTGCAAGGGGAGGATTTTACCGCCGCAAATGATCGTCAGCCTTGAAAGCCCGACGCCCGCATTACCCGCGCGCCACCCCGCCCCTATCCGCAAGCCCGCTTTCTCCCTATTTACTCCTCATGCACCGCCTGTTCGTCGCCATCCGTCCGCCCGCCACGATCCGCAGCCAGCTTCTGGCCCAGATGGCCGGCGTTCCCGGCGCGCGCTGGCAGGATGACGGCCAGTTGCACCTGACCCTGCGTTTCATCGGGGAAGTGGATCGCCATCGGGCCGATGATATTGCCGATGCGCTCGCCGGCGTCCGCTTCATGCCGTTCGCCATCGCGCTCGCCGGCACCGGCTATTTCGACCGGCGCGGCGTGGTCGACACCTTATGGGCCGGGGTGCAGCCGCGCGACCCGCTCGCCCATCTTCATGCCAAGGTGGATCGCGCCTGCACATCGGCCGGCATCGCGCCCGAAGTCCGCGCCTATCTGCCGCACATCACCCTCGCCCGCTTCAACCGGCACGGCGGCGATATCGCGCCCTTCCTGGCGCTGCACGCCGGCCTTGTATCGCCCGCCTTCACCGTGGACGAATTCAGCCTCTATGAAAGCCGGCTCGGCCATGCCGGCTCCAGCTATCATATAGTCGAAACCTATCGCGCAGACGGTCATCCCGGCCCCCGCAACGATTGACGCGAACGCCGGGGCAATCAGCCTCAGCCGACGTTCAGCACATCACAGGCAACGCGGCCGCCCGCATTGCCGGTCGGGTCGCTCTTGTAGTCGTCGGCCTGGGCATGGGTGATGATCGCCTTACCATCGGCATCCACCTTCCCGAATTCTTCATGGGCCAGACCGGCACCAGGTCACGGTCAGGTTGCAGATATGGACGTGACAGTAGCCGATCGTGCGATCGCTGTTGCGCTTTGGTGCCCGAGAGATCGACGATGCCGAGCGAACCAGAGTTGTCGCCACCTGCTCACGCCATCCTTTCCCTTTTCACGAAGCCAGACAATCGACCAGCGCTCGCCAGGAGTGACGATATGCTGGCAATAATACCCGCCTCGCATTGCCCCTCCGCTTGTGAATGCAGCACCCCATTCAACTCCGTGATTCAAAGAGGCCTCGGTCTGCTTCAGGAACAAGCCAGTCCTGAACCTGGCCTGGGGTCTGGAATAACAAAATGGGACAATGGCACTTAAGCCCACCATGATGCGCGTCGCCACGCGCGCAATGAGGGAATATGACGGCGTCCAACCTCGTTCGATGGGCAGCGAGCGATCTTCAATCGAACCACCGACAAGCCCCGCGCGATCCGATCAGAACATGGCGCTCCGACATCGGCAACACACGAAAAAGGGGCCGATCTTGCGACCGGCCCCTCTTCATATTCCATCCCGAAGGACGGAAATTTCTTACTGACCCGAACCCGGACCGTAGCTGATTTCCACGCGACGGTTCTGGACTTCGCGAACGCCGTCGGCGGTGTCGACGCGCGGCTTCGATTCACCGAAGGCCTGGGTGGTCATCACGCCGTCAGGGATACCCTTCGAGGCGAGATAAGCCTTGGCGGCGTCAGCGCGACGCTGCGACAGACCAACGTTGTACGAGGCTGCACCCGAACGGTCAGCGTGACCGGCCAGCATGACCTGGGCGTTGCCGCAAGCGCTGTAGGCCGAAACCGCGTTGTCCAGAATGGTGGCGGCGTCAGGCGTGATGTCCGACTTGTCCCATTCGAAGAAGACAATGTACGGCCCAGGCGAGCATTCCGGCGCCGGCGGGGGCGGCGGAGGCGGCGGCGGGGGCGGCGGGGGCGGCGGGGGCGGCGGGGGCGGCGGAGCCGCTTCAGCCGGAGCGCCGAAGTTGTAGGTGATGCCCAGCAGCAGGCTGTGGGTACGCAGCTTGGTTTCGGCTTCCGAACCAGCCTGACCGTAGATGCTCTGGTAAGCCGGGATCAGCTTGATGTCGTCCTGGTTGAAGTAGCGATACTTCAGCGAGATATCGACATTGTTGGTGACCGGGTAACGCACGCCGGCGATCGCCTGCCAGGCGAAACCGGTGTCGCTGTCGTTCACGATGTCGCTGGCGAGCTTGCCACGCGACACGCCGACGCCGCCGCCGACGAAGCCCTGCAGGCCATCATCGGGACCGAAGTCGAGCAGGCCGTTCAGCATGAACGACAGAGCCGAAGCGGCGCCACCGAAACCACCGTCGGTGGCATCGAAGTCGATCTTCGCACGCTTGTAAGCAGCTTCGGCTTCGAGGCGGAAGCCACCGAAGTCATAGCCGATGTTGGCGTCGAAATCATAACCCTTGTGGTAGTCGATCGACGGAACGGTCGAACCACCCGGCGGGATGGAAGAGAAGGTCAGGTCCTGATCTTCGACCAGCAGCACGCCGGCGTCCACGCCAACATACCAGCTATTATCGCGCGCCAAGGCCGGGGTGGCCAGGGCACTGGTCGCAAGCGCAGCCGCGAGGGCAAGCTTCCGCATTTGGATTCCCCTTTCAAAAGTGTCACGAAGGACTGCTGAAACCATGTATCGGCAAGAAGGTTTCATGGCAAGTCCACAATTCGTGAAACCGTTGCAAAAATAACGCAGTAGGGACAACCCCGAGGCTCTTCTCCAAGCTAATAGCTGCGCCTCTCCATGAAAAGATCGCCGATACTCCAGAATTACATGGAGATCAGGCCATGGCCCTGCAAAGCCGCCAATATCGCGGCAATTACGCCACGACACTCGATATCGATAGTCGTACCGCCCATCGGCGCGGCGATTGCCGCCTGGCGCCCGCCGACAATTTGCTGGCCACCGACAAAAAATCCGTCATCTCGCACCGCAGCATTCCGCCATGCCGTACCGTCATGCACCATCGCATGGCCGCGGTCCGCCACCTCCAACCGCAATCCGGCGCGTGGCGCAACGAAACGCCAGCCGCCTTCGGTCCAGCCAGCGACATGCGCCTCCCGCCCTGCCCAGGCCCCGCTCGCCCCCGCCGCCACGATCCAGCATTGCCCGGCAACCGGCGCCATCGGCGGCACAGCCAGGTCGGCGCTCTCCGCCACCCCGTGCAGCAGCATGTCGATCCGTGCCAGCGCCTCATTATGCATGATTTCCTTCTGCGCCTGCCCGGCATGGAGCAGCGGCAGCGCCCAGCGATCACTCGTCTCGTTCGTCATCCTCGCCTCCTTACAGCAGCATCTCGATCACGCCCGACCGCCCCAGCGCCCGCGTGCCGACCTGCCGCACGTCCATGCTCAGCGGCCCGCTCACGCCATCCGCCGCGATCATCGCCGCATCATAGGTCCAGCCCGGTTCCGTCACCTCGGCCCGCCGCACCAGCCGATCGCCCTCCAGCACCCGCAGTTCATAGCGCTCGCTTTCCTCGGCCAGCGGCACGTCCCCACCGCTGGTCCAGCGCCATCCCGCACGGCTGCGCCGGGTCCAGCCGATCCGCCATCCGCCGTCCCCGTCCGGCGCCGCGTTCAGATGCACCGGCGCCGGCGGCACCAGCGCCGCGCCGCCGATCATGATTTCCGCCGTCGCGGGTTCCACGTCCCCGATGCCGATCGCCAGCAAGCGCATTGTCGCGCCGATATCCCCCTCAATGGCCGCCGCCGCCAGCGGATCGACCAGCCGGTCCGCCTCGATCAGCAGGAACGGCGTGCCAGCCTCCTGCCCAGCCATCGCCCATTCCGTACCGCGCAGCCCGCGCCGCAGCGCCTCCAGCCGATAACTGGCCGGCCCCGTCCGCACCGCCCGGCCGAACTGGATCAGTTCCTGCCCCACCAGGCACAGATTGCGCCCCTGCGCCAAGGCCGCGCCGTCCGCGCTCGCCAATTCCATATCCTCGGCCAGCAATGTCACCGACAGGCTGTTCACCATGTCGAGCAGCAGCGTGTTGCCCGGCGCCAAGGGCGCGTCGATCTGCCCCATCACCGCGCGCGGCGCGGTCCGCCCGATCGGCTCGGCGGTCCCGCCCGCATCCAGCGCATAGAGCGCCGCGCTGCGCCAGCCCGGCCCGCCGCTCGCCGCCGCCACCAGTTGCGGCCCGTTCGCCACCCCCTCGGTCAGGCACGGCAGGTCCGCCAGCATCAGCCGGGTGGGGCCATGCGGCGCATCCACCTGCCGCACGATCTGGCCCGACGAGACGCTGCCCGGCGCGCTCCCGCCCGCCCCCGACAGCCGCCGCAGCGCCAGCCGCACCGCCATCGCCTCCCATTCCCGTTCCTCGATCCGCCACAGCCCCGGCGCATCGGCCAGCGCCACGATCATCCCCGGCTCCAGTTCCAGCGCCCGCCAGTCGCCGCGCACCATCATCCGGTCGCGCCCGGCCCAGATGCCGTCCAGCCTTTGCCGCGCCAGCAACCGCGCCGCCCCGCCGCTCAGCACCGCGGGCAGTTCGATCCCGCGCTCGATCCGCCCCGGCCCCGGCCGCGTCACCCGCTGCACCCCGGCCTGATAGTCGCGCGCCGGATCATGATGCCGCACCGACAGCGCCAGCGCGACGCTGTCCGCGCCCGCGCCCAATCGCTCGACCGGATCGATCGCCCGGCCATTGATCCGGCTGCACCGCGTCGCCGGGGCCAGCAGCGCCACCGCCGGCCCGGCCTCCCCCACCAGTTGCGCCCCGTCGCCGCACAGCCCCAGCCCATAGGCCTCGACCAGCGGCGCGATCGCTTCGCCCAGATCCGCACCGCTCGCGGCAAAGCCCTCGACCTCTTCGGCCGCCACGCACCCCATCTGCCCTTCGCTCAGCGCGCCAACGATCGCATCGATCGTCACCGCGCCCGCATCCGCCTCCACCTCGAAGGTCAGCGATGGGATGCGATTGCCATAATCGGACAGCAGCAGATCCTCGAACACCACATAGGCGATGCCGCGATGCGCCGGCGTCATGCCCGGCCCTTGCGCCGACGCGATCAGCGGGTCGGGCGCCTGATCCTCGCCCCCGTCATGCAGGCGGAACGCACCCACCTGCGTCTTGAAATCGCCCGCCGCCCCGCGCAGCAGATTACCGTCGGCCCAAACCCGCCCGATCGATCGCACGCCCCGCGCCGACAGCGCCACCGCAAAACTCGCCGAATAGCTGTAGCTCGTGCTGCTCCCCTGCCCTTTGCCGCCGCCGCTTTTCGTGCGGATCTCGCGCAGGTCGGTCGCCCAGATCACCGTGCCCGCCACCCGCATCCTGCCAAACAGCCGGGGCATCTGCGTGCCATAGCTCGACGTCTGCAATTGCAGGTCGCTCAGCCGCGCGCCTTCCCGCCCCTTCGCCTTGAACAGCACTTCCCGGTCCAGCACATTGCCGATCAGCCCGCCGATCGCGCCGCCGATCGGCCCGCCCAGCGCCGTCCCCACCGCGGTCAGCACCATCGTCGCCATAGCTTTCCCTCCCCTTCACGCCCGCCAGATGCGCAGTATCGGCCAGGGCGGCACGCCAGGCGTCTCCACCACCCGCCGCAGCCCGGCATGGGCATGGACGAAGCCGCCCGGCACCAGGATCAGCAGATGCTGGTGCAGCGCGCCCGGCCGCACCAGCATCATGTCGCCCACCGCCCCGGCCCTCACCGGCCGCAACCCCGCCGCCCGCGCCCACTCGTCCGCCCGCCGGTCATCGCCAAAGCGCAGCCCATAATCGCCCGGCATCATGGGTGCGTATCCCGCCGCCCGCATCGCCGCCCCGACCAGCCCGACACAGTCCAGCCCCAGCGCCGGATCGCGCCCCTGCAGCCGGAACGGCACGCCCACCAGCGCGCGCGCCGCCGCCGCGATCGCTGCTCCGCTCCTTGGCCCGCTCATCCGCCGGGATAGCGGGTCAACAGGTCGGTGCCCGGCAGATAGGGTTCGCCCCGGAAATTGACCGCATTGCCAAAGCGCGCCGCGCAGCTCGCCAACTGCCGGTCGCACCCCTGCGTCAACAGCGCCAGCGTCCCCGGCTCCACGCCAAAGGGTGGCGGATCGGCCAGCCGCAGCGCGCCTGCATCATTGTCGACCACCGCCTGGACGATCCCGGCGTTGGCACCGGTCAGCCAGCGGATCATGCCATAGGCATAGATGTCCGCTTCCAGTCCGGCCGCATCCACCACCATGTCCGCCACGCCCGTCACCGCCACGATCTGCCGCCGCCCGGCCATCGCCACCCGGCATTGCCGGTCGCCCAGCGACGCGCGGCAGTCGGGCGATGTCGATGGCGCCACCGGCTCGGCCAGCATCGCCGCCGCCGCGCCGACCAGTTCGGCGCTGAACGTGCCGCCCTTGCGCGCCACCGCGCCGATCGTCCCGCGCGCCAGCAGCCGCCACAGCACCCCCGGCGCCTCCCACTGGGTCAGCCGCAATTCCAGCGCCGCCCCATCCCAGCGCCCGGCCATCAGGTCCGCCTCGTTGATCGCATCGGCCACCAGCGCGCCGGCGACATCGCCGTCGCTGCCCTCCAGCCCGATGCTGCTGCGGATCGCCGATGGCGTCATGCCCGGCGCCGCGCGATAGCGCAGCCCGTCAATCTCCAGGTCGCGATCATGGCTCGTCAGGCCGATCGCCACCCCGTCGCGCCGTTCCAGCCGCCAGCAAAAGGCCAGCGTGCAAAGCGCCTCCTCCAGTCCCCCGCTCATTCGCGTATCTCCACCAGCGGCACCGACACTGCTTCCCCCGCAGCGAAGGTCGCCCGATTAATCTCCAGCCGATCCTCGGCAAAGCGCACCGGCACGTCGAAACGATAGCCGGCGGTGATCAGCGCGCCTTCGCCCGGCGCCGCATCGAATGCGACCACCCCCAGCCCGACATGCTGCCAGCCATCGGCCTGCTCCGCCCCGTCGATCGCCACCCGGATCGTGCCCGCCACCGGCCGGGTGATGCGCCGCGCCTGCGCGTCCGGGCCGCCGCCATAATGACGCATCAACGGAAAATCGGTCGTCACCCCGTCGCCGCTGCCCAGCCGCTGGTCCAGCGGCCCCGGCGCGATGCCCGGCGGCCCGCTCCGGTCGTCATAGGGATCGGTGAAGCGAAAGCCGCGCGCCGCGCCGCGCCTTGCCCGGAAGAAGGCGATCAGATCGGCAATGTCCGCGTCGGACCGCACCCCCGGCCCGGCGTCGAAGGACAGGCGCGCGTCGGCCCAGTCGCTGCTGCGCCGCTCATGGCCCGACGGGCTTTCGGCCACCTGCGTCGAAAAGGCCGGCGCCACGCTTGCCTCCCGCCCGATCGCGATCGGAAAGCGCACATCGTCAAAGGCCTGCATCGCATCCTCCCCATCCAGTCTGAAACAGGTAAAGCCGTCCCGCGCGACCTGGGGCAGCGCCCAGATATAGGTCGCCGCCGTGCCGCGCCCGACCGACGCCTGCGCCGCCGCCGCGATCGCGCGCCACTGGTCGGCCTGCTCGGGCAACAGCACGAAGCCGGAAAAATAATGCTGCTGCTCGACCGGATAGCCCAGCCGCGCGGTCGCCATTTCGATGCCCCGCCCGGTCAGCCTCGGCCGCCGCTCCGTCACCCAGTCATAATCTTCCAGTTGCAGCACATCGAATGCCGGCGCCGCCCAGCCGACCGGCATGTTCGCCCGCTTCGCCTCGGGCGCCAGCGGGTCCAGCACGGTCGGCAGATAGGCCAGAAGATGTGTCACCGCGTCCGGCGCCAATGCCCGGACCGCCCCGCACAGCGCCGCCGTCGACGCCGCCAGCAGCGCCCCCGCCTCATCCAGCAGGTCGCATTGCGCCGCGCTGAGCGCACCACGCACATCCGCAATCGACACCGGGCTCCCGCCCAGCGCCAGCCGCGCCGCATCGTCATAGATGCAGATCCGCCCATCCGCCGGCATCACCCACCACCAGGGTTCGCCGACCTGAAACAGGATCGGAATCTCCGCGTCCAGGCCAATGGAAACAAAGGCGCCCGCCACCGCCTGCAAATAGCCCATCGCCCCGCCATGGGCCGGCGACAGCAGGGTCGATGGCGGCGACCAGCCGGTCAGCGCCGGGTCGCCATTTTCCGCCCGCTGTTTCCAGTCGTTCCAGCAATGGGCGTCGAACAATTCATAGGATAGCGACCAGATGACGCCCAGCCCCATCGCCTTGGCCCGCCGCGCAAAGTCGGCATGCCAGGCGGCACAAGGGGCATTGAGCACCCCGCCGGCCAGGCTGACATAGAGGCCCGCGCCCAGCCGTTCGAGCCGGAAATAATGGCTCATCCCGACATAATGGTTGATCGCCCCGCGATAGCCCAGCGCATGGATCGCCGCGACCAGTCGCTCGGGCGTCTGGTTGAAACTATCGTCATAGCCGGTCGCCATGCTGAGCCCATGTTCCGGCAGCATGACGTCCCCCAACGCCAGCACCGATCCCGCCCCGTCGCAGGCGATCTCGCTCAGTTCCGCCCAGCCCTCGGCCGGTGTAGCAAAGGGGGTATCGCTCGCATCATAGCCCGGCGCGACGAGCGAGATGAACATCCGGTCGACATCGCCCGCCCACACCCGGTCGGCCTCGCCCGGCAACAGATATCCGCCATCCAGCGCGGAAAAATCCAGCACGATGTCCGCGTCTTCCGGCTCACCGCTGGCATAGTTCCACAGCCGCACATACCAGGCGCGCGCGGCACCATCGGCGTCGCGTCCCTCGATCGTCAGCGTCGGCCCATGCGTCTCGTCCAGCCGCCGCAGCCCGCCGCTGCGCCAGCGGAAACGCAGCACGCACTGCCGGAAATCCCGCGCCGTCTCATAGGCCAGCAGGGGATGGCTCCACTGGTCCGCCGCGTCCCAGATCAGCCCCGCCAGATCACCGGAGCCGTAGAAGACCGCATCCACCCGCAGGCCCTGTCCTGAGCCTGTCGAAGGGGCGTCAGACCCGATCGTCACCACGCTCGCCATCATCGGCCGGGGAAAATTCACCGTCCACCACATCGGATCGAACCGCTTGATGAAGCGACTCTCCTGCCCCCGCCCATGTGCCGGGCCTCCATCGGCCAGCCAATAATCGATCCCGCTCATTGCAGCGCCCCCCGCACCGCCCGCGCCACCTGCCGCGCGCTGCGCGCCAGCAGCCGCGCCTCGCTCTCGTTCCCACGCCCCTGCACCGCGATGTTCACGCGCACGTCGCGCCCGCCACCACCGCCCGGCACCACCTGCCCGCTCGCCGTCGGCACGAAGAGTTCCGGCCCACGCTCGCCCACAACATAGGCCCGCCCCGGCGCCACCGGCCCGCCGGTCGCCCGCCCCGGCAGGCCCAGCGCGCTGGTCAGCAGCGACGCGCCCAGTTGCACCAGCCCGCCCCCGCTGCCACCGCCGCCACCCACGGCCGATCGCAGCGAACTCGCCGCAATCTCGTCCAGCACCGACAGGGCGATCCGCCGCAGATCCTCGAAGCCGAACTTGCCGGTGCGCACCGCGCGCAACAGCCCCTGCTCGATCCGCCGCCCCGCCCGGTCGGCGCCATCGCCCAGCGGCCCTTCCAGCCCCGCCCGCATCGCCTCGACATCGCGGGCCAGCCCCTGCGTATCGGCCCGCACCCGCACCACCAATGTCTCGATGTCCTCGTCCATCCCTCGGCCCCTTCTCCTTGGAAAAGCCCCTCCCCTTCAGGGGAGGGGTTTGGGGTGGGGGCTATCCGGCAAGACCGACATCAGCCTACGCACCGCCCCAACCTCCGTTCGTTTCAAGCGAAGTCGAGAAACGGGAAAAGCCGCTCCCGCCGCTTCTCGACACGCTCGAAGCGAACGGATCTTCTGCATTTGAAGTCAGTCCGGCATCGCCTGCATCAGCCGCGCCAGCGCGCCCGCATCCACCCCGTCGACCGGCGCGTCATCGCCGCGCATCGCCGCCAGCACGGCGCGCAGTTCCGCCGGGGTGGCGCGCCAGAACTCGTCCGGTCGCCACCCCAGCAGCCAGCCGGCGATCCCCGCCAGCCGCCCCGCCCCTTCCGCAAAGCGCGTCATCGCCCCGCCAATATCTGTTGCAATATCGCCTTCAGCACCGGCGTCGCCCGCGCGAGGCCCGCCGCCAGCAGCGCCTCGCCCAGGGCCTCCCGGCTCAGCACTTCGCGATCGACCAGACAATGCCAGAACAGCCCGACCAGTTCGGCCAGCGTCAGCTTGCCGTCCGCCGCCCGCTCGACCAGCGCGAACAGCGGCCCCAGCTCCTCCTCCGCCGCCACCAAAGCGGCAAAGCTCGGTCGCAGCGCCAGCGTCTCGCCGCCCAGGTCCAGCGCCGCTTCCCCCCGCACGGGGTTCACCGCCCCGCCGCTCATTCGCTCACCACCGCGCCGCTGCTTTCCAGGCTCAGCGCATAGTTGCGCTCGCCATTATAGTCGCCGGCATAGTCGAGCCGCGTCACCAGGAAGCGGCCGCGCATCCGCTCGCCACTCTCGAAACTCAGCTCATAATCTTCGATCGTGCCCGCCAGCGCATGGTTGCGCACCCGGATTTCGGCCGCCGATCCGGTGAAGATGCCGGCTGCCGACACGCTGACCGATCGCACCCCCGCGCCCGACAGCAGCTCGCGCCAGCCGCCCGAATCCTTGCTGGTGATGTTGACCGCGTCGCCATTCACCGACAGCTGGGTGGTGCGCATGCCGGCCACCGTCTCATATGTTGCCGGCACGTTGCCATTTCCCACCTTCAACAGAAACGCACTTCCTTTTTCGACGCCCATGGCGCATTCTCCCGTCAGACAAAGCGTTCTAAAACGCGGATTAAAGGAGAGGTCTGATGCTCGTGGTTGCCCCCCTTTTGATGATGCTCGCGGCCGCGCCGTCGGCCGACGCCATCGGCGCCGCCCGCAAGGCTTTTGCCGGCTGCCTCTCGGCTCAGGTCCAGCCCTCGCTCGACAAGAAGGTGCCGCTCGGCGAATTTCAGGGTCAGTTGAAGACGACCTGCGCCGACAAGGAGGCGGCCTTCCGCGCCGCGATCCTCGCGCAAGACAAGGCCGACGGCATGTCGGACAAGGATGCGCAGGCCGATGCCGACGATCAGGTGTCCGAATATGTCGACAAGATCATCGGCGAATATGAGGAATATAATAAGCCCGGCACCTGATCAGGCGCCGATAGCCTCGCGCACCACGCGAATGCGGTAATCCGCCACCGCCAGCCAGCCGCCTTCGCCGCGCGCGCCCGTCCGGGCGATCCGCGACCGCAACAGGCTGGCGGTGACGATCCGCCAGCCACTCGCCTGCGCCAGGCGGATGACCGGATCGATCCGCGCCAGCAGCTCGCCCAGCCGCCCGGCCGTCTCCGCCATGTCATGCAGGCTGATCGACAGGCGCAGCTCGCGTCCTTCCACATCCTTGGCGCCCCAGTCGCTGCCCAGGCATTCGCCGACCACGCCATAGGGCGCGCTCGCCCGCGCCGGCGCGCCGTCGAACAGGCCGTTCAGCCGGTCCATCAGGCCGCTATCGGCCTTCAGCGCCGCGATCACCGCGCTGCGTATCGCCACCTCCGCGCTCATGCCCTGCTCCTTCCCGCCTCGCGCAGGCTGAGGTCCGCCATCCAGCGCGCCTTCAGCCCCGGCGCGGACGTCCGCACCGCCTCACCCTCGATCGCCGCCGCCACGCCCTGTTCCTCCAGCGCATCGACAATCGCCGCCCGCCGCCGCGCCGCCCGTTCCTCCATCCGCCGCGTCAGCGTCACCCGCATGACATCGCCCGTCATGAGAGGCGCATCCTGCGCCACGGCCGCCACAGCGCGCTCACCACGGCCGGCGGAGCCGCGCCCTCGTCACCCCGCGCGACGAAATGCTCGGCCGCCAGCCGCATGATCCCCTGGCGCAGCGGCTCGGCCACGCCGTTCAGGTCCGCCGCCATGCCGGCCTGATAGTCCACCGCCAGCCGGTCCCCCGGCCGCACCGCCCGCACCCAGCCATCGCCCGACGCATCGATGTCGATCGCATAGGCCTCGACCGGCAGCGACGTGACCGCCCCCCCATCGTCCACCGCCGCAACCATGGTGATCGCCACCACCGGCCGCGCCGCCAGCCTGTGCCAGCGCCCGTCCGCCGGCACCGTCTCGCGCGCACCACGCCGGATCAGCCACTGGCCGACAAATTGCTCGCACAGCACCGCCGCGCTCCGCAGCAATCCCGCCAGCACCGCATCCTCGCCATCGCTTTCGATCCGCAGATAGGCTTTCAGCTCCGCCATCGACGCCGCCAGCCCCGCGCCATTGTCCGCTTCCGCCAGCATCAGCGCTCCTCCACCCGAAAGCCGATCGACCGTTCATCCACCTGCCCGTCGGACAGGGTGACGCGATTGGTCAGGCGATAGACATGGCCGGCAATCCCGCCGCCTAGCCGCACGCTGCTGCGCTGGTCCTCGAACGCGTTCGCCTCGACGGCCATGCCGCCCGCCTCCACCGGCGCCACGCTCCACGCGCTGGCGACGATCACCTGTCCGGCCAGATAGGCGGACCAGTCGATGCCATGGTCGATCCGCGCCTGCGGATCCTTGATGTTCAGCCTCATGCCCTGTCCCTCCCCCTGTTCGCCTCTAGCTGCTCAGTCCGGACCGGCGCCCGCACCCGCGTGCCTTGTCCCGGCCGCATCCCCGCCGCCCATGCCCCGCTCCAGCGCGGGACCGTCGCGTCGCGCGCATCGCCCAGCACCGCCGCGCCCAATGCCTCACCCGCCAGCATCGCCACCTCCCGACACCTGCGCCTCGATCCGGTCGATCCGCCGCCGCTGCCACGCCGCCTCCAGCGCCAGGCATTCCTCGTAGCGCAGCCCCCAGCGCTCGCCCGCCGCCCGCGCCGGCCGGATCAGCGCGCCCTCCCCGTCCCACTCCTCCGCCTCCGCCGGCCAGGCATCATGGCACAGCAGCCCCAGCCGCACCGCCGCCCCCTCTCCCATTTGCGCGTCGATCGCATCGCGCACCGCCTGCGCCACCAGCCCGACATGCCAGCGCGCATCCTCGCCCTTGGCCGCGACCGCATCGACGAAGCGGAACTGGCGCCATTGCACATCGCCCCAGGCGTCCAGCAGCGCCTCGGGCACCGCGCCGACATCGCATTTGGCCCGCGCGTCCGACGTGTTGATGGTGCCGCTCGCGGCATAGATGACCGACCAGCGCGCTGCGGCCGCGCCGCATGTCCGGCTGTTGTCGGTCGCCGGCACGACATGACCGGCAAAGCTTGCATCCAGCGTGGCATTGCTGAAGCCACAGGCCACGCCGACCAGATTATTGCCGCTGTCATAGGCGGTGATCGCGAAATTATTGCTGGAATTGCGCCCGAACAGCCAGCGCCGCACACCGCCGGTGTCGAACTCGACATAGGTGGTGTAGCCGCTATTGGCGTCGATCTTCATCGTCCGGTTGGCGCTGCCACCGCCAAAGCTCGCGGCGACGACATGGGCATTGGCATAGCGTCGGGCCGCGCTGCCCAGGTCGATCGCGCCATCGCTCGCCGGCACCAACGCCGCGCCGATCGCCTCGCTCGCCAATGTCGCCATCGTGCCCAGCCCCAGCGCGCTGCGCGCCGCGCCCGCGCTGCTCGCCCCGGTTCCGCCATGGCCGATCGCCAGCGTCCCGCCCAGCGTCAGCGTCCCGCTGCCGTTCACCGGTCCGCCGTCAAATTCCAGTCCCGTGGTCCCGCCCGACGCCGCCACGGCGGTCACGGTTCCGGCGCCGACATGCGCCCGCACCGCCGCGCCGTCCCCCTGTTCCAGCAGCGCGCGCCCGAACCCGGTGGTGGCAAGGCCGGCCAGCGCGTCCAGCCCCGCGCTCCCATCCTGCTTGCCCGCCAGCACCTCGCCCAGCCCGTCGATCGCCGCCAGCCCATGGCCATGGCCCTCGACCGCCGCGATCCAGCCGCTGTGCAGCACCAGCCCGATCCGCTTCTCGCCCGGCGCGAAATCCACCGCATCGCCCCCGGCCGACGACGCCATCGGTTCGCGCAGCAGCCGCCCCTCGCCATCCAGCGTGCCGCTGCCCGCCTCCCACGCCGCCGGATCATCGACCCCGACGATCATATAGGGAAAGCGCGCGCCCGCCCCCAGGGCATCGGCAAAGGTGCGGTAGCCCGCCAGCGCCCCGCCCAGCAGCAGCGGCCCGTCGCCGACATCGAAACAGACCTCGCGCACCAGGTCCGCCATCACCCATTCGCTGATCGCCACGCCCCGCTCCCCCCACACAAAGCCACAAAAGCCCCTCCCCTTCAGGGGAGGGGTTGGGGTGGAGGCTGTCCCCCACCCCCGACACCGTTACGAAGCGGCGAACTTCATCAGCTTGCCGCCGGCTCGTTTACGAGGCGGAAAACTTCATCAGCTTGATCGCCTCGCTGTTCGCCACCGCGCCGCCGATCCGCTTGACCGCATAGAAATGGACGAACGGCTTGTTGCTGAACGGATCGCGCAGGATGCTGGTGTCGCTGCGTTCGGCGATGACATAGCCGGCCTGGAAATTGCCGAAGGCGATCGACAGGCTGTTCGCGGCGATATCGGGCATGTCCTCCGCCTCGACCACCGGATAGCCCAGCAGGGTGGCGGGCTGCCCCGCCGCCAGCCCCGGCTGCCAGATGAAGGCGCCATCGCTGGTCTTCATCTTGCGGATCGCCGCCAGCGTCGCCGAATTCATCACGAAGCTCGCCCCCTGGCGATAGGGCGCGCGCAGGCTCTGGACCAGGTCAATGAGCTTGTCCTGCGGGTTCGACGCAGCAAAGCCGCCCGCCGCCCCCGACGCCACATATTGCAGCGCCCCGAACGCGCGCACGCTGTCCGCCTCGCTGGTGGTGGTATAGGTCAGGAAGCCCTTGGGCTTGTTCGTCCCGTTGCCGTTGACGAAGGCCGCCCCCTCCGCTTGCCCGAACTCGCGGGCAATCTCGCCCGCCAGCCAGCCCTCGACATCGAACTGCGCGTCGTCCAGCATCGCCTGGCTCGCCGCCGGATTGGCGTACAGCTCACCCGATGGCGGCGCGATCTCGTTGAAGCTCGGCGTGCCGGTCTCGGCGCGCGCCCCGGTTTCGCTCGCCCAGCCCGACACGATGCCGCCGGCGCTCACCAGCTTGCGATAGCCCGCCGTCCCGGTCCGCACGACATTGGCGATGCCGCGGATCGGCGAAATCGCCTTCAGGGTCGACCCGATCAGCTGGTCGATCTCGCGCGGCACCGCATAGCCGCCCGCCGCCCCGCTGGCGCCGGAAAAGCTCTTCAGCTCGACACCCGCTTCCAGCCCCTGCCGCAGATAGCGCTCGACAAAGGCGCCGCGCGCCGGGTCGACCTCGCCGCCCTTCACCCCATCGAGCGCCGGCCGCCCCATCTGCACCCGCATCGCCCCCAGCTGCGCCTCCAGCGCCGCGATCCGCTCGCCCTGCGCCACCGCCTCGAAAGCGCCCTCCAGCCCGTCCGTCACCACTTCCGTCATAACCATCTCCCGCTTGCCAAAACGAAAAAAGGCGGCCCCGATTGGGACCGCCCACAAATGCGATTGAAGAATTATTTTAACAAAAAAGCCCGCAAAAGCGGGCTTTTTCCTTTATAAACAGAATTTAAGCTGCTCGCTTAAATTCTTTCATAATTCGTTCGTTCGATGGAAACATCGACGTTTTGCGAAGGCCATCGATACCGATCAGAGATACTGCATAGCGTACAGCGTACTCCACGGCCTCCCTGAGTTCAGTTTCGGTTGGTTTGCTCACTATCTGCCCTCCTTGGCAACGACGCAAAAAATCTAACGCTTGGTTATATAGAGCCAAGCGCCTTTCATTTCCACAGCCTCAAAAACGCCGGGTTTGTCAAGAGCGTTCCCAATTGCACGGAAAAACATCATGTCGTGCGGGCTGCGTAAATGGAATTTGACGTGTTGTGCAGCAAGGTCGCTTTCTGAAAGCTTAACAACACCAAAAACCAATGCAATCAAGGTGTCAGCATAAACTGTATCATCGACCTCACCGTAGTCCAGCAAGGGAGAAACCACGACTTGCCGTACCCGCAACGTTTTTCCAGTAGTTTTTGGCAAAAGCGCGGAATTGACCAAACATGCACCAAAAAAATGCTCGCCATTCCAAACACCGACAACCCATGTCGTGGGATCGCTCGAGTCGATGACCGTTTCGAGAACGCTAAGCGGTTCGCTCGCGTAGTCGCAAAAATCTTCCCCCACACCTTCGCATTGAGCGCGCCAATCTCCTAGAAACTCATCCCACGAACCGTCAGATTTTTGTATTCTGCGCAATTCAAAGACAGACATGCCCCCCCCAAACAGTTAAAATCTCTCAGATATTCTTTTAGAAGAAGCAATATATCAGCATTATCAAATCGTGTTGTAAATAGTTCGGCACTTTTTAGAGAAATGATTTCTCGTCAGCCCCCCCCCTCCACCCCGATCACCCGCGCCAGCGGCTGCATCGGGTGCGTGACCAGGCTCACCTCCACCAGCTCCAGCGCCAGCAATTCGCGCGGCCCCCTGCCCCGCGCCGCCTTCACGCGGTAACCAAAGCTCAGCCCATCGACCGCGCCGGCCGCCAGCATCGCCGCCGCCTCGCGCCCGGCCGCGCTCGCCCGCGACACGCGGCCGATCACCCGCAGGCCGCGCCGGTCCTCGCGCGCCATCTCGATCCGGCCGATCGGCGCGCCGGGCCGATGCTGCCACAGCAGCGGCACCTGCGCCGCCGTCACCGCGCCGAACGCGCCCGGCCGCACCACGTCACCGCCCCGGTCCACCCGGTCGAAGATCGCGGCATAGCCGGCAAAGCGCAGCGCGCCCGCTTCCCCCCGCCCGCTCATCCCTTCACCAGCCCGATGAGGCCCATCTTCACCGCCATCCCCAGCAGCACCAGCGCCATGACGATCCGCACCGCCCAGCCGATCGCCGCCCCGCGCGCCGCCTTCTTCGCGTCGCGCCACGCGCGCAGCAGCTCGCGCAATTCCCGCATGTCGGCCTCGGCCCGCCGGTCCTCCAGCCCCAGCCGCGCCAGCGCCCGCCCGGCGCCCAGTTCGCTCGCCTCCTCGATCAGCGCCCGGATCATCACCATGTCCCCCCGCCCCGGCAGCCCCGCGCCCTCGGCCTGCGCCACCAGCCGCGCCAGCATCTCCTCTTTCATGGCCCCACCTTCCCTTGGGCGCCGCGCGCCCCTATCTGGGCCCGCATGAAGCGCACCCCTCGCAAATTGCTGATCGCCCTCGTCATCCTCGCGCTCGGCCTCATCGCCTGGCATTTCGGCCTGTTCCGCGCCGGCGACTGCCTGTTGCAGGGCGGCAGCTGGAACATGGACAACGGCTTCTGCCGCCTCGACAGCCTCGCCCGGCCGATCGGCCAATAGGGTTCAAATTCCCAGCATCGCCTTCTTCTCCTCGGCGGTCAGGAAATCCGCCCCAGCCACCCGCTCCCACAGGGCCGCGCGCTCGTCCGACAGCGCCGGCACCGCGTCCAGATCCGGCGCCAGGCTCAGCCCCGGCCACCAGCCCAGCAATCCCTGCGCCAGTCCCGCGCCGATCTTCCCGACCAGCGGCAAGATCGTCTGCCGCCACAGCGCCTTGTTCGCCTCGCGATAATTGGCGTAGCTATTGTCGCCCGGCAGCCCCATCAGCATCGGCGGCACGCCAAAGGCCAGCGCGATCTCCCGCGCCGCCGCCGCCTTCAATCCCACAAAGTCCATCTCGGCCGGCGACAGGCTCATCGCCCGCCAGTCGAGCCCGCCCTCCAGCAGCATCGGCCGCCCGGCATTGGCCGCGCCGCTGAACGCCGCCTCCATCTCGCGCCGCACCCGCTCAAACTGTTCCGGGCTCAGCACCGATCCGTCGCCCGGCGCATAGACCATCGCGCCCGAAGGCCGCGCCGCATTGTCGAGCAGCGCCTTGTTCCACACCGTGGCGGCGTTGTGGATCGCCACCGCCCCCGCCGCCGCGCCGACACAGCCCAGGCCATAATGATCGTCGAGCGGATGGAGCGCGCGGATATGGAGCAGGCTGGTCCGCCCCGCGCCATCCTCGGGCGACAGCCGGGTCACGCTCTCGCCCACGCGATAGAGATAGGCCGCCGGCCAGCCGCGCGCATCCGCCTCCACGCTCACCCGCTCGGGCCGCAGCGCGAACAGCTCGGCCGGCATTCCGTCCGCGCCCGCAATCACCTGGACATAGCCATTGCCATGCAGCAACACATGGCTCGCCAGCGTCTCTATGAGCCCCTGCCCCGCCGACGCCCGCGCCACCAGCCCCCCGACCCGCGCCGCCGCCGCACCATCCACCCCGCCGACCTTCAGCGCGCACGCCCCGGCCCCTTCGGACACCAGCCGCATCGCCCGCTGCGCCACCGGATTGCCGATCACCCCGGCGCGCAGCTGCGCCTCATAACTGGCGGGCCATTCGCCCAGCGCCACCGCCCCCGATCCCCAGGCCCGCGCCAGCACCGGCCGCCCGGCTTCTCCTGCCGCCTTCATCCCGAACCATTTCATCGGATCGTCCCCATAGACAAAAATCCTCGCCCCGCCGGGGAGAGGATAGTGGAGGCCCGCGGCGCCAGCCGCCTGCCGAAACCTGGAGAGGGGCACGCCCTTTCGGACCGACCCGCCTTTACAAAAGCCGGGCGGCGATCAAATCTGCGCCCATGCCCCTCGCACCAATCCTGCTCATACTCGCCCAGGCCAGCGGGCCGGTCGTCACGCCCCTCGTCCTGCCCACGACCCAGGATTATGCGCTCGTCGCCCTGCCGCCCGCATCGACCGGTGCCGCCACCGTCCGCATCACGCGCCGCACCGGCAGCGACCAGCTGGATTGCACCCCCTCGGCCATTGTTGGCGGCACCGCCATCGCCGTGGCAAGCTGCCGGCTCGCCATGATGAAGATGGGCTGGATGGCAGCGATGAAGGACAGAAACGGCCTGGACGGGACGATCCCGGTCGTCCGCCTGTTCTGGGAGCCGGCACCATCGACTTTCCAGGGCGACATGGGCGGCGCCACGCCGATCGCCCTCGACGGCAAGGCGCCGATCGCAAGCGACCCGGACAAGGCAGCGACCGCGCTGCAAAGCGATTATACCGTCCGGCTCGACCCCACCGGCCGCCCCCGATCCTGTCGCATCACCCAATCATCCGGCACGCGCCGATATGACGACACCGCCTGCCTCGTCGCGATGGGCCAGCGCTATCTGCCGGCGCTCGACGACCAGGGCCGTCCAAGGGAAACCGAGGTAAAATCCTGGGTTCGGTTCACGGATCGATAAAGGGCCGGCGCCCCCTCCGCTTGCGAGCATCCCTTAGGCAAAAATCCTCGCCCCGCCGGGGAGAGGATAGTGGAGGCCCGCGGCGCCAGCCGCCTGCCAAAAGCTGGAAAGCGGCGCCCAGCCGCCTACCGAAACTTGGAGAGGGGCACGCCCTTCGGACTCGCCCGCCCAAAATATTGCCACCCTGTTTCCAGCGCAGCCCAGCCCTGCTAATCAGTCGCAATATCCAAACCAGAGACCTGCCCTGATGACCGCCCCCTCGCCCCTCCTGTCCCAGACCGCCGACCAGATGCGCGCGCAGCTCGCCGCCTCGCCGCAGGCCGCCGCCGCGCTGATCCGCGCCGGTGCGCAGGCCGGCCTGCCCGACGCCCAGGCCTATTATGGCCAGTTGCTGCTCGACGGTCAGGGCGTCGCCGCCGACCCGGCCGAAGCCTTCCGCCAGTTCGGCCTTGCCGCCGCCTCGGGCCATGTGATGGCGATCAACATGGTCGGCCGCTGCCATGAAAAGGGCTGGGGCACGCCGGTCGATCCGGTCGCGGCCGCCGCCTGCTATCGCCGTGCGGCCGAAGCGGGCCTCGACTGGGGCATGTATAATTGGGGCAGCGCGCTCGGCCTCGGCGCGGGCGTGGCCCAGGATGAGCAGGCGGCGCTCGGCTGGTTCCAGAAGGCCGCTGCCCTCGGCCATGCCAAGTCGATCAATTTCCTCGGCGCCTTTCATGAGGAAGGCCGCCTCCTCCCCCGCGACCTGCCCCGCGCCGCGCAATGCTATCGTATCGCGGCGGAGGGCGGCGATTTTCGCGGCCAGTTCAACCATGGCCGGCTGCTGGCCGACGCCGGCGACATCGCCGCCGCCACCCACTGGATGCAGACCGCCGCGACCAGCGCCACCCCCGCCTTCCGCACCATGATGCGCGACCATCTCGCCGCCTCGCCCCACGCCGCCCTGCGCGCACTGGCCGCCGGTCTCTGACCATAGCCACGAAAAAGGGCGCGGAAATCCGCGCCCTTTTCGCCCGGCCTCACGCCCGGATCATTTGTTCCGCCGCAGCACCTCGTCGCAGCGGGAATTGGTGCCCGATCCCTTGCCGATGATCCGGCCTGCCGCCGCGCCGCCGGCGCCGGCCAGCACCGTCTCGCCCACGCCGCCGCCGGCGATGATGCTCGCGCCCGCGCCCACGCCCGCGCCGATCGCGGTGCCCTTGTCGCGGCCCTTCTTGCCCTGGAGCAGGCAATAGCGCACATCGTCGCGGTCGCGCGGATCGGCCCGCGCCACCCGCGCCCGATCCTTGCTGTTCAGGCTTGCCGCCAGCACCGGGGTTGCGACCATCGTAACAGCGGCCACCGCCGCGATCATCCTGACCATCTTCATGTCCGTCACTCCTGATCGGTGCGAAACGAAGCAGGAGAGCGCCTTGTTCCGGCGCCCATCCTCCTTGTTCACAGCCCCATATAGGGGCCGTGACGGACCGCCGCCTATTGCGGTTAATCCCTATCCGGGCGCCATCAATCGATACGCGAGATGAAGTCGGCGGCCGGGCGGCGCACCTTCTTCAAATTGACCAGCCAGTCACCCTCGTCCGCGCGATAGCCCAGCGGCATCATCACCACCGAGCGCAGCCCGCGCGCCCGCAGGTCCAGTATCTCGTCCAGCGCCGCCGGGTCAAAGCCCTCCATCGGCGTCGCGTCCACCTCTTCAAAGGCGGCGGCGGTCAGTGCGATGCCAAGGCCGACATAGGCCTGGCGCGCGGCATGCTCGAAATTGGTCTGCGCGTCGCGCTGCGGATAGGTGTTGAGCAGCATCTGGCGATAGGCTTCCCAGCCCTCGTTGCGGAAACCGCGCTCGTCATTGACCAGGTCGAACATGCCGTTGATCCGGTCGGCGGTATAATTGTCCCAGGCGGCAAAGACGACCAGATGCGACGCGTCGGTCACCTGCGCCTGGTCCCAGGCGATCGCCCGGATCTTGGCGCGGATATCCTTGTTGGTGACGACGATCACCTCGAACTGCTGCAACCCGCTCGACGTCGGCGCCAGCCGCACCGCCTCCAGGATGCGCTCCACCTTGTCCTCGGCCACCAGCTTGTCCGGGTTCATCTTCTTGGTGGCATAACGCCAGTTCAGACGGTCGATCAGCATGAGAAATCCTTATATTGCAACGGCGCCAGCCTAAGCCCGGCCCATGACGCTTCGATGTAGCGCCCGCGCGCATGGAAATAAAGGTATCATATTGAAACTAAATATTGTGCCACGCATCCATGGCCTTTCGCCGGAAAGCCACCTCCTCTCCTCCATCGTCATCCCGGACTTGATCCGGGATCCATTCAGCGCTCGCGCTCGGGAATAGCGCAGAATGGATCCTGACTTCCGTCAGGATGACGCCCGTGCCGATTGGCAGGTTTCGACCAGAAGCGGACATTCCTCCCCGGCACGGGGAGGTGGCAGCGCGAAGCGCTGACGGAGGGGCAGGTGCCTCTTAGCGCTGCGCTATCCGGCCTGTGCCCCTCCACCACTCGCTACGCGAGCGGTCCCCCTCCCCGTGCCGGGGAGGAATGTCTTGTTCCCACCCAAAGCAGGGAATAATCACCGTTGCATGAAAATGCGAGCTGCCACCCAACCCGCGATCGCTAACATCGCACTCACGCCAGGGATCAAAGAAAGCACCATCAGGCTTTTGTTGTCGGCTTGAAGCCCCATTGACAGTGTTATCGGCTGGATCACCGAGCGGACAAGCAAAGGTCCAAATCGTGAGTATAAGCCCAACGATAGCATGACTGCCGATAGCGCAAAAATGATCGTGGCAAAGATTGCTACTCGCCTAACTGCGGCTCGGCCCTGTTGAAGCGTAGGAAGCATCATAAGCCCTTATTCGACGATGGCTGCTGCTTTGCAATGCGCTGCATCAGCCGACAGTCCGCTTCCCACCCCAATTCCGTCACCCCAGCGAAGGCTGGGGTCTCAGGCAAGCGTAGAAGCAGGTCAGCCCGTCTCGCGCCACCTGTTTACGCGGCATTCGCCTGCCTGAGATGCCAGCCTTCGCTGGCATGACGAAATAGGGGGCGACTGAAAGCCCCCCCCCCTCTCTGCGCCTCCGCGTCTCCGCGCGAGAATCAATCGCACGCCTCCCCCCTCAAAGCCCCCTGACCCGCGCCTCGCCCCTGGCCCCCAGCATCAGTTCACTCAGCCCCCAGACCAGCGCATCCGCCCGGTCCGGCGAGCGCCCCGGCCCGACATAGCTTCCCCCCGCCAGCAGCCCGCACATCTGGTCCTCCAGCTCGGGGAAAGCCCCGCGATGCGCCACTCGTCCGGCCTCATAGAGCGCCGCCACCGGCTCGGCCCGCGCCGCCTTGCCCCGGCTGGCATGGACCAGCCGCAGCGGCAGCGTCTCCTGCGCCGCGCGCAGCACGCTCGCCACCATGTCACCGCCATTATTGGCCTCGGCCACCACCCGGTCCGCGCCATGGCCCTGCGCCGCCTGCGCCACCGCCCGCGCCCAGCCTTCGGGCGAGCAGCCCGCCACGCTCGCGTCCGCGATCACATAGCCGCGCCCGTCCCCGCCCAGTCCGACCACGACGATGCCGCACGCATCGCCGCCGGCCGTCGCCGGCGGATCGACCGCCACCACCACCCGCGCCAGCGCGCCCGGCACATGCCGCACCCGGCACGCCTCCAGCCGCGCGCGGGTCCACAGCGCCCCTTCCGCCTCCTCGATCAGTTCGCCATCCAGTTCCTGCCGCCCCAGCCGCGTGCCACCATAAAGCCGCGTCACATCATCGACAAAGCCCGCCGCCAGATGCGCTGCATTGTCCGCCGTCCGCCCCCGCGTCAGGACCACATCGGCGCCATCTCTCGCCACCAGCGCCCGCACGAGCGGCACCGGGCGCGGCGTCGTCGTCGCCACCACGCGCGGATCACGCCCCAGCCGCATCGCCATCATCATATTGTCCCAGGCCGCCTGCCCGCCCGGCCATTTGCCGATCTCGTCGGCCCAGCCATGGCTGAACTGCGGTCCGCGCAGGCTTTCGGGCTCGGCCGCGCCGAACAGGCGCGCCTGCGCGCCATTGGGCCAGGTCAGCGTGCGCAACGCCGGGGCATAGGCCGGCCTTGCCCACCAGGGCGCCACCGCCAGCACCCCGCTTGCCCCCTCCACCATCACGCTGCGCGCCTCGCCTAGGGTCGCGCCGACCAGCGCGATCCGCGCCTCGGGATCGCACTCGGCAATGGCACGCACCCATTCCGCCCCGGCCCGCGTCTTGCCGAAACCGCGCCCCGCCATCATCAGCCAGATGCGCCAGTCGCCCGCCGGCGCCAGTTGCGCGGGGCGCGCCAGGAAATCCCAATCCTGCCCCAGCCGCTCGGCGGCATCGTCGCTCAACCAGCGCGCCAGTTCGGGCCAGGCCGCCGCCTGCTCGACCCAGTCGCAATCGGCCATCCGCATCCCCACCTCCTCCGCTTCTTCGTCATTCCCGCGAAGGCGGGACGCGGAGCGCACTGCAGGTAATCCATCTCCCGGCCATGCCTCACGCAGGAGCCGGCATTATGCAGCCGCCCGTCCCCCAAACAGCGCGCAACAAAAAAGGCCGCCCGAGGGCGGCCTTCTCCAAAAATCTCCGCGTCTCCGCGCCTCCGCGCGAACCACCAAATCCTACTTACGCGGCGCCATCCCGCCAAAGGTCACCAGGCTCTCGGCCCCGTCCTTGGCCACCGCCGCGACGCCAATGAAATGATCGTCGACCACGATATCCTTCAGCACCGTCTGCGTCGCGCCGGTCACGACCCGGCTGTCGCTCCAGTCTTGCTTGTCCGCGCGCCGCCAATAGACCTTGTAAGCCGTCGCTCCCGGCACCGCGTCCCAGAAGACCCGCGTGTCCATCGACAGCGCGCCATCGAGCGACACCGTCGCCGGCGCCGCGGGCGCATCGGCCAGCCGCCGCAGCGTCGCGACATTGAGCGCCGTCACCTTCGCCAGATAGGGAAAGTCCATGCCGTCGACCGTGTCGCCATAGACCCGGCCATTTTCGGTGCGCAGATCCTGATGCTGCCGGTCATAATTCTCGATCCCGACCGAAAAGCGCACCGCCGGAAAACCCAGGTCGAGGAAGGGCGAATGGTCGCCGCCGCGCCCGAACCGATCGAACCGCCGCACCGCCAGCACTTCAAGGCCAATCTTCGGGTCCGCCTGCGCGATGCCGGCGATCGCCTTGGCCAGCGCCCGCGACGGGCCGTCATCCTCGCCGCCGATCGCCCGGCGCGTCAGGTTCGCCTTGGCGTCGTCGCCCGCGCGAATCCCCTCGGAAAACACCCGAACCCGGTCGGCCACCACTTGCCCATTCTGGCCCACCGTGTTGCCGACAATATCATTGTTCAGCATCGCCCGCACATGCCAGCCACGCGCCTTGGCCGTGGCCGCCAGCAGCTTGCCGCCCCACAGCCCCTGTTCCTCGCCCGACAGCAGCGCATAGACGATCGTGCCGTTGAATTTCTGCCCGGCCAGCACCCGCGCCGCCTCGATCACCAGCGCCGTGCCCGACGCATTATCATTGGCGCCCGGCGCATCGCTGCTGATGTTCATCACGTCGGTCACGCGGCTGTCGATATGCCCGGCCACGATCACCACCTCGTTGGGATCACCCGTGCCCTTCTGGATCGCCAGCACATCGACCACCTCGACCCCGTCAGGCGCGCGCGGCCCGGTGAAGCGATCCGCCACCGTCTCGACGCTCAGACAGCCGCCACAGCCCTTGCCGATCTTCTCGAACTCCGCCTTGCCCCAGGCCCGCGCCGCGCCGATCCCGCGCTTGGGATCGGTCGCGCTCGACAGCGTATGGCGCGTGCCGAAACTCACCAGTTTTTCCACCGTCGCCTTCAACCGCGCTGCATCGGGCGCGGCCGGCGCGGCGGGTGCCGCCAGAGCGGGGGTGACAAGGGCCGAAGCGGCGGCGAGCAGGATGATCTTCTTCATGGGGCCAGTGTCTTACCCGCCTGCACTGCCCTGTAAAGCATCATGCCGGGCGGGGGCGCTGTCGGTCGCCCCCGCCCGGCATGCTGTGCCCTATTGCCGCGCCATCGCCGCCTTCAGATAGGCCGCGATCATCTCTTCCTTGTCCTCCAGGCTCTCGCCCGTCACGTCGACCAGCGCCTTGTGGATCGTGCCGCTGAACTTGAACGGCGGCAGATATTCATCCTCCAGCATCACCGGCGATCCATTGTCGCATCCGACCACGACGCCGGCGGCCAGGCCATATTGGATCGGCACCGTCACCGGCAGGTCGCCGCCACCCACCGGCTCGCCATCGACCAGCAGCGTGATGGTGCCCGGCGCGCCCTTGCCCTTGGCGATGTCGGGCTTGCCGGTCGGCTCGAACTCGAAACTCAGCACATGGTCACCCTCGGGCACGGCACTGTCCGAACGGATCGCGAAGCGCTGGTCGGCGACATAGTTGTAGCCATAGGTCAGCTTGCCATCCTTGATGTAGAAACAGAAGCCGCCATCATTGCCGCCAATGGTGAACAGCGCGCCCTGCGCCCCGCCCGCCGGAATGGTCGCATGGACCGATACCGAATGGGCGACGTTCAACAGGCGCGGGCCGGCATTGGAAGGCACCACCTGCGTGCCGGGATAATAGACATATTTGTCGCGCGCGCCGGCAATGGTCGGCCGTTCCTCGCTCAGGCGGATGGTCGCCCGGCTGTCGATCGGCAGAACCTTGTACTTGCCCGCTTCGGCATACCACATGCCGATCATCTCGATCAGCTTGGCCTTCTCCTTGTCGGCCAGGTCCGTCGTCTCGGCCGGATCATCGTTCAGATTATATAGTTCCCAGCCGCTCGCATCCAGCTCGTTGAGCTTGTCATGGGTGATCTCGTCACCAAAGGCGCGGCCGGATTCGACAAAGGACGTGCCCGGCCAGGGGCAGACCGCGCGCCAGCCGGCATGATAGAGCGAGCGGTGGCCGAACATCTCATAATATTGGGTCTGGTGCAGACCGACCGCATCGGCCGCTTCGAAGCTGTTCTTCAGGCTGAACCCTTCGATCGGCGCCTGGGTCACGCCGCGGATGGTCGCGGGCGGCTCGATGCCCAGGCAATCGAGCACGGTCGGCACCATGTCGATGCCATGGCAGAATTGGGTGCGCACCTCGCCCTTGGCCTTGATGCCCGCCGGCCAGGAAATGATGAACGGGTCGGACACGCCGCCGCGATAGGTTTCGCGCTTCCAGCGGCGATAGGGGGTGTTGCCGGCATGAGTCCAGCCCCAGGGGAAGTGATTGAAATATTTGGGGCCGCCAATATCCTCCAGCGCTTTCAGATTCTGCTCCAGATTGTCGGGCACATTGTTGAAGAACTTGTTCTCGTTGACCGACCCGGTCGGGCCGCCCTCGGCGCTCGATCCATTGTCGGACACCAGCATGATCAGCGTATTGTCATATTCGCCAATCTCCTTCAGGAACTGGATCAGCTCGCCGATATAATGGTCGGTATGCTCCAGGAAGCCGGCAAAGACTTCCATCATCCGGGCATAGAGCTTGCGCTCGTCGGCCGACAGGCTGTCCCAGTCCTGCACGTCCGGGTCATGGCGCGACATCACCGTATGGTCGGGGATGACGCCCAGTTCCTTCTGCCGCTTGAACGTTTCCTCGCGATAATGGTCCCATCCCTTGTCGAACTTGCCGGCATATTTGTCGGCCCATTCGCGCGGCACATGGTGCGGCGCATGCTGGGCGCCGGGGCAGAAATACATGAAGAAAGGCTTGTTGGGCGCCACCTGCTTGGCGTCGGCGATCATCGCCTTGGCCTTCTCGACCAGGTCGGGGGTCAGGTGATAGCCTTCCTCCGGGGTCGTTTCCGGCTCGACCTGCATATTGTCGCGCACCAGCTCGGGATAATATTGGTGGGTGTCGCCGCCCAGGAAACCATAATAGCGCTCGAACCCGCGCCCCAGCGGCCAGCGGCTATACGGCCCCGCCGCAGAGGTCTGCTCCGACGGCGTCAGATGCCATTTGCCGATCGCATAGGTGTTATAGCCCTGTTCCAGCAGGATTTCGGAAATGAAGCCATTTTCGAACGGGATGATGCCATTGCCGCCGGGAAAGCCGATCGACCCTTCGGTGATGCAGGACATGCCGTTGGAATGATGGTTGCGCCCGTTGATGAAGCAGGACCGCGACGGCGAGCAGAGCGCCGTCGTGGTCATGTTGGTATAGCGCAGCCCATTCTTCGCCAGTTCGTTGATGTTGGGCGTGTTGATGGGACTGCCATAGCATTGCAGATGACCAAAACCGGTATCGTCCAGCACGATGAACAGCACATTGGCCGCCCCCTCCTTCGCCCGCAGCGGCGCCGGCCAGGCCGGCTCGGACACGTCATAGGTGCGGCCCAACACGCCGTTGAACGCCTGTCCGGACTTATATTCCTTGAGAGCCATGCCGATCACCTCGTCCCATGCCAGGTTGGACACGCGACTCCGCCGCGTGCCGATGGGCCAAAGGCTACAAAGAGGATGGGACGCTCGGCATCGGGGAAAACCCCCGCGCGGCGCCTGAATGCCCCTAGGGGGCGTCAGCAGGTCGCCCGCGACCGCCCGCCGGTCAGGCTGCTCCGGCGCCCGCTCGCCCGCGCGAAACCAGCACCGCCATCAGCGGCAGCACCAGCATCGGCAGCGCCGCCATCGCCTTCGCCACCCACGGATGCGCGACCAGCCATTCCATCATCAGCGCGACCAGCGCCGTCCCGCCCCAGAACAAGGCCCCGCACAAGGCCAGGCTGGCCAGGACGATCCCGATCCGCATCGTCATTCTTCCACCACCCGCTGCGCCGCGATCACCGCCGGATCGCTGTCGATCGCATGCAGATAGGCGGTGCGCTCGGCGGTCCCGCGCTTCAGCTTCGCCAGCCCGCGCACCTGGTCCTGCGTCAGCATGATCCGCACATAGCCGCGATCGACCAGGCACTGGTCCAGCGCCGCCTGCAACTGCGCGCGCACGTCGCTGCGCGTCATCGCCTGATATTTCGCGCCGAAATTCGCCGTCCGCCGCGCCACATTGGCGTCGTCATGATGCATGCCGATATTCGCCGCCGCCATCAGCGGGCTGGCATCGCTATCGCCGCCATAGGTTCGCAGGATCATCGTCAGGTCGACCATGCTCAGTGCATCCAGCGCCTGCGCCGTCTCCGGTCGCACCGTCACCGCCCTGTCCCGCGTCGCCTCCGCGCAGGCCCCTGCGTCGCCGGCATAGTCGGCCAGCGACACGCCCGCCTTGGCCCAGCTTGTCGGCGGCGCGGCGCGCGCGCCAGCGGGCAGCAGCAGCACCATCGACACCAGCAGCATCAGCGCCATCCTGCTCCGGGTCACACGCCGCATCCTCGCCTCCTCAGCCCCAATGCCCGTTCAGTGCCGCGCCTTCGCCCAGCGCCCGATCATCCAGATATGCAGCGCATGGATCGCCACCATGCCCGCCGCGATCGCCAGCAGCACCGGGATCACCAGCCCCTCCTGCCCGGCGCGCGGCGGCACCCACAAAGCCATCGCGCCCACGGCCAGGATCAGCATCGTCCCAAGCACCGGCGTGAAGGCCAGCGCCACGGTCCGCGGCGCATGCCAGCTCACCGCCCCGGTCAGCGTCCATTGCATCGGCAGCCGGTCGATCGCCCGGAACCGCCGATCAGCGCGCACCGACAGCACGACCATAGCCCCCACCGCCGCCAACAGGATCAGCCCAACCAGCATCGCCCGATCTCCAAAACCGCGCGCCGATCCTACCAGAAGAACCGCGCACCAGCAAAAGCCCGCGGTGCGAAGGGCGGGCCTCGATTATCGCCCGTCGGGCTTTGACGGCTAATGACCAGTTGTTGTCCTCTCCATTTGCGTCATCCCGGACCTGATCCGGGTTCCATGCAGCACGCGCTATCCCGCATGGCGCGAAGCGCGCCCCCTGCGGCAGTCGCCCGCCGCAGGGGGCGCCTGCCATCAATCCTGCGCTGCATGCTCCTTGAATTTTTCGATCAGCTTGGAAAAGTCGCCCGACATCGCCTCCTGGCGTGGCGGGAACTCCTGGAAGGTCATGACATGCTTGGTCATGAAGTCGATGATCGGCAGCAATACCCAGCCCTTATGCTCGGCCAGCTTGCGATTGACGTCGCCCCATTGCCGCTCGAACGGGTCCATCAGAATGTTGGTGATCATCGGTCGGCCGAGATGGACAAGCGGATTATCCCACTTGCCTTCCATCTTGGCGGCGATCGTCACCTTCCATGGGCCGTAGCGGACCGCCGTCAGGTTGGTTTCGTCATAATAGAAATAATGTTTGCGGGCCGACGGCCCCTTGCCGGTGAACAGCGCGGTCTGGTCATAGCCGTCGAGATGCACCTTGTAGGTCTTGCCGTCATGCTCGACCCCGGCCTTCAGCTTCTTGTCGATGTCCGGCATGCCGACCAACGCCGCGAAGGTCATGAAGAAATCTTCCATCGCGACGATTTCGGGGCTGACCTGCCCGGCCGGAATCTTGCCCGGATAGCGGATGACGCAGGGGACACGCACGCCGCCTTCCCAAGTCGTGCCCTTGTCGCCGCGGAACGGTGACGTGCCGCCTTCGGGCCACATATATTGATAGGCGCCATTGTCGGTGGTGTAGACGACGATTGTGTCCTCGACGATGCCCAGTTCCTCCAGCTTGGCCAGAAGCTGGCCGACATGGCCATCATGTTCGGCAAGGCCGTCGCCATAAATGTCGGCCTCGGACGCGCGCGAGACACCCCTGCGCTCATCAAGCATATGCGTGAACACATGCATGCGGCTGGCGCAGTGCCAGATGAAGAAGGGCTTGTCCGCCTTCACCTGCCGCTCCATGAAATCGGACGACTTGGCGACGATTTCGTCATCGATCGTCTTCATCCGTTCCGTCGTCAGCTGGCCCTCATCCTTGGTCGGGCCGTCCGCGGTTCCCGAAACGATGCCGCGCACGCCCCATTTCTGTTCGAATTCCTTGGTCTGCGGGCGATCGGGATCTTCCGGATCTTCATTGGCGTTGAGGTGATAGAGATTGCCGAAAAACTCGTCGAAACCATGGCGATGGGGCAAATGCTCCTCGCGATCGCCCAGATGGTTCTTGCCGAACTGCGCCGTGGCATAGCCCGCCATTTTCATGATCTGGGCGATCGTCGGGTCTTTTTCCGACATGCCCTGCGGCGCGCCGGCGCAGCCAACGGTCGTCAGGCCCGTGCGCGCCGGCATCTGTCCCGTGATGAACGCCGCGCGTCCGGCGGTGCAGGATGGCTGGGCATAGAAAGACGTCAGACGGATGCCTTCATGGCCGATCCGGTCGATGTTCGGGGTGGAAACCCCCATCGTGTCGCCACCAAAGGAACTGATGTTCCAGTAACCGATGTCATCCCCGAAAATGACCAGGATATTGGGTTGCGATTTGGGCATGGAGTCTCTCCTGCGGATATTGCGCGGCAGAGCCTAGGGCCATGCATCGGTGTCGAGCATTGGGGATTACCCGGAAGCGGGCCAAGACAAACGCCTAGCCGCGCACGCCCCCTCGCCTCCATCGTCAGGCATTGCCAGTAACGGCCAGATCGAGGCGATCGATCAGCTTGAAACCGATATATTCGTCCCGTCGATAGCTGCGGCGCATCCCATTGCCGCGATCATGTCGATAACCGACATTCCAATAGCGCAACATGCGGCGCTTCACCCGGCTCCAACAGCTTGGCTCTTCCATGGGGGGCACATGCGTGACCGGCATGTCATAGCCGCCATGCCGATAATATGCGTCCCAATAGCTCATCACGCGGCACTTGGTGGTCCGCCAATAGGCTGGATTTTCAGCAATGAAAGCGGCCAGCGCCAGCGTCATTTCCGGCGTGAGACCGGCCGCTATGTCTTCCAGTATCTCCACGATATATTCGCCGATCAGCGCGACGATGAACGGAGCCGCCCAGGGCTGGAAATCGCCGATCAGATCGCGCGCGGCGGCCTGGCGCAGGAAGCCATCGCTGCTGCGCGTCTGCAACGCGCGCGCATAACCCCAGGCCGGATCGCCCCTGCTCAATCGCAGCCGGTCCGTCGCGAACTGGAGGCGCGCCGGAATCAGCACGCCCTGTCCTTCAGTCCGGACCGCAAATCGCTCCGTCCATTGTCGACTTGTCAGCGCCCGAACCACAGCCTCCCCCGCCGACAGAGCCATGGAGCGATGCGCCGGCGCAAATGCGTCCGCCAACATCAATTCATTGATTTTCGTCAGCATCGCCTGATCGCTCATTGGGGAACATTAGGCCGTGTGGACGAATTCGGTGCCCGTCGAATGGCCGGGATGGGTGGATTGCGGAATGGCTGCTTTTGGGGAGATGACCGGCGATAGCGGACGCTGCGCGAAGAAAAGTCGCCCCGCAACAGTCGCCCCACTTGCGGATATTGACCGAGGCCGTCACCTTCTTCGACGGGAGATGCGCCGATGATGCCTTGCGACTTTCTAACGTTAGACGGTGGTTCGAGCGTTTTGGACCTCGATTCCGTTTACGACATCGTAAATGGGCCGAGCGGTAAGCGAGCGGGATGGTCCGCACTGATCATTTTCGACCCGCAAAGCGACGGTTTCATTGAACTTCGATCATCGCCGCCGGACGTTCGGGGTGCAAGTGCGGACGAAGCCGAGGCGGTTACGGACGGCTATCTCGCAGATCAATTCAATCTTACTGTCGATCAGTTGATTGCAGTTCGGACACGCCCCGCCAATTGGATTTTTTTGGATCGCAGGGCTTTGGCGAGCGGCAACTGACCGACAGATTTCGTCATTCAGCCTCAAACGGGCCAATTGAACGCATGGCCGGTCTCAAGGATGAGGATAATCTGGCGGAGCGACTAAAGCTGGTCGCAAGCCGCCCACCCACATCCGTCATGCCGGGCTTGACCCGGCATCCCGCTTTTCCATGCAACAGATAAAGAAGCGGGACCCCGGCTCAAGACCGGGGTGACAATGATCACTTCTGGTCATTTCAGGCCATCCGAATTTGTCCACGCGCCCCAGCGCCCCGCTCCGCCTCCGCAAACCACGCCTCCCCCTCACGTCCCCGCCGCCGCGCGGCGCCGGCGTATCTCTGCCAGCACCCGCTCGACGCTGGCGATTGCTTCGGGACTGCCCGGCCCGGTCGCATCGCCCCGCGCCGCCCGGCGCGCCGCGACCTGGGCCGCATGCAGCTTCAGCAATTGCAGCCCCAGCGAGGGATTGGGCGCGCGCTTGACCTTGCGGGTCTTCACCGCGCCCTCGCCATCCTCGATGATTTCCTCGCTCTCGCAGCCATGCAGCGCCAGCCGGATCAGCATCGCCTCGATCTCGCCATAGCCCTGCTCGATCGCCGCATCCCAGTCGCGCGCGAATTCCGCGTCGCGCTGCTTCAGCCCATAGGCCGCCTGCCGGCTCTTCCCCACCGTCCGCGCCGCCTCGCTGACATTGCAGGTCTCGGCCAGCTCCGCCAGGAAACGGGCGCGCACCGCCTTGCTCCACGCATCTCGCCGCGCCTTGCGCACCTGGGTCCGCACACCCTCGCCCGCCGCCTGCCGCTGCACCACCCGCCCCGGCCGTCCAGCCGCTCCCTTTCGCGCCGCCATCGCCCCCTCCCCAGATTGTCCCGAACCATCGCCCCGCCGCGCGACCACGCGCCGCACGCTGCCATCGGCAGCAGCCCCGCGCCACCGCGCCGCCTCGCCGGCATGCCCAACGCCCAACGCCCAACGCCCAACGCAAAAGGGGCCGGCCCAACCGGACCAGCCCCTTTCGCCTCACCTGATGGCAATATCTGTCAGCATCGCATCGCGGCGCCGGCTTCCCAAAAGCCCCGCGCCTTCAAGCACCAGCCCGCAAAGATCGACTGCCAATCCCGACCTGGAAGGCACAGCCCCAAGGCACAGCCCCAAAAGCCGCCCTCGAAAACCCGGCTGTCCACAGCCCAGCCGACCTATCGCGCCACCACCGACCGACGCCGGCGAGTCGCAATTATCGACTTTCCTCTTCTCTGCCCGATCAGCGTGACGATGTCAAGCAGAATGTTCCATATGGGTTATGCCGCCTTGCCCAGCATCCGCGCCTCCAGCGCCATCGCCGCGGCAAAGCTCGGCCGCGCCCGCAGCCCGTCGAGCCAGGCCTTCACCTTGGGCCAGCGCCCGTCCTTCAACCCGCTGCTGCAATAGCAGACATTGATCAGCGGACAGGCGACGGCAATGTCGGCCAGGGTGAAGCGATCCTCCACCAGCCAGCCGCTCTCCGGCAGAACCGCCTCCAGATAATCATAGATGCCCGGCATCTTCTCCGCCTCCGCCCGGTCGGCACGGGCCGGGTCGTGCGGCATGTCGAGCAGCTTGCCGACCACCCGGTTGAAGAAGATGTCGACGCCCACCGGCTGGGCGATGGTGTCGGCAAATTCCTCATACCATATCGTCCGCGCCCGCGCCTTCGCCTCGGTCGGGATCAGGTTCGGCTCGGGATGCAGCGCATCCATATAGGTTATGATCGCGGTCGAATCGCTGATCGCGAAATCGCCATCGACCAGGGCCGGAATCTTGCCGAAGGGCGAAGCCCGCTCGAATTCCGCCCCGCCCTTGCCGAACCCGGCCGGCCGCACCTCGACCGCAATCCCCTTTTCCGCTGCAAAGACAATGACCTTGCGCACAAAGGGCGACGGCCGCGCGCCATAAATGATCATGCACCCACTCCTGTTGTTCTGGTGGTGGAGCGTCGATCCTGCCAGACCAGTCGCATATTGCAACTGTATAACGGCGCAGCCAGCCCCCGACCCTTACAGCGCCCGCATCCAGAATTGCATCGGGTGGCTGACCTTTTCGCTGCCGCCAATTTCCTTCCAGCTCATGTCGCACAACGCCCCCTCGATCGGCGCATAGCCGCGCTTGCGCCAGAAGGGGGCAAGGTCGCGGGCGTCGGCCGGACGGCGCGGATCGTCCTCCTGGCGCACCACGCCGCAGAAGATCGCAAAATCGGCGCCGGCCTCCCGTGCCGCCGCCTCGCGCGCGTCGAAGAAGAGATGGCCGATGCCGCGACCATGATAGGCCGGCAGCAGCACGGACTCGCCGAAATAGAAGCTGCGCGTGACATCGACGCCGGCTGCCACCAGCGGCGCGACCAGGCTGTCGGGCTGGCCGGCCAGCGGCGAGGCTGTGGCGATGCCGACCGGCTCGTCGCCAATCCGCGCCCGCACCAAGGTCGCACGCTCGCTCGCCAGAAATGCGCGCAGATACGCCTCTTCATGCGCGGCATCGCCCTCATAAAGATAGGGCCATTCACGGAAGATGCGGATGCGCAGCGTCGCCAGCGCCTCAAGTCCCTGCGCATCGCTGGTCACGCGGTCGACGATGATCGACGGCTCGGTCATTCTGCAATCTCCTGATCTTCGATTTGCGGCGCGGCCGGCGCATCGTCGCGCGCGGCATCACTGGCCATCTGCGCGATCACGTCCGATCCCGCGCCATTCTGAATGATGTGGAAGGGCACATGCTGTTCGGGCCAGTGGCGGAAGGGAAGGACCGTGCCATCGGCGCGCAGCGCGTCGACCATGGCGAGATCAATGTCCGCCACCACCCAGGCCGGGCCGTTCGCCTGCCCCAGCGCGATCACGCCATCGTCGGGCATGCTGCCGTCGGGCGGACCAAAGGCACCGGCCGCGCCGAAATTCTCGTCCATGCAGGGCAGCCAGGGCGCCATACCCACGCTCGGCGACTGGACGACGAAGCATTGATTTTCCATCGCCCGCGCCTGCGCGCCGATCCGCACCCGCCAATAGCCCTGCATCGTGTCGGTGGCCGATGGCGTCAGGATCAGCTTGGCGCCGGCCTCCGCCTGTGCCCGCGCGATCATCGGGAATTCGACATCATAGCAGATCGATATGCCGACCGGCCCGATCGGCGTGTGGATGAGGTTGATGCTGTCGCCGCCGCTAATGCCCCAGCGCTCGCGCTCGAACCGGGTCATCATGATCTTGTCCTGATGGCCGGTGGTGCCGTCCGGGCAGAAGAGCCGCGCACGATTGACGATCCGTCCGTCGCTGGTCCGCACCGGCCGGCTGCCCGCCAGGATCATGATGTCGAGCCGCGCCGCAAGCTCGGCATGGACGCGGTCATAGGCCTCGCCAAACTGCATCACCAGGTCGAGCGAGGCGGTCAGGTCGGCCGCCCGCTCGGGATCGATCCCGGCCAGCTCCATCGCCGCATATTCGGGGAAGATCGCCAGGGTCGCGCCCAGCGCGGCCGCCTCCTCCACCCAGCGGGTCAGCTTTTCCTGCCAGGCGGCAAAGCTCTGCACCTGCTCGATCGGATATTGGGCGGCGGCAACGCGAATGTGGGTCAAGGATACCTCAGGATGGAACGGCAACGGGACAGGCGGCGGTTTTAGCGCCCTTCGACCTGCGCGATCCAGTCGGCCAGATTATAATGGTTGGAAATGCGCGTGATCTGCCCCTCGACGATGTCGAAGAAGGCGCCAACGCGCAGATGATAGGTCTGGCCGGCGGCCGGCGGCAGCCCCTCGTCGGTGACCAGATAGCGCCCATCCAGCATGAACTCGGCCGCCGCCCGCGTCCCTTCCGCGTTCGCGAGCACGATCGGATCGATCACCGTCTCGGCATAGCAACGGTTCATATGAGACAGGAAATCGGCGAAGGTCGCCTTGCCGATACGGGCCGCGCCTTGGCTCGGCTCGTGCCGCACATCGTCGGCCAGCAGCGCCAGCATCCCCTCGGCATCCTGCCGGTTGAAGGCGTCATAATAGGCATGGACCAGGGCCAGGGTCGCTTCGGACACAGATTTCTCCTCGGATGGGGGAACGGGCGGGATCAGCCGACCAGCCGCATGGCAGATCGGCGATGGCGGGTGCGATAGCCGTCCGACTTCGCCTCCATCCGCGCCAGATTATGGACGGTCAGCCCGGCAATGCCACTGATCGCGTCGACCTGATCGGCGCCCAGCGTGAAGTCGTCGCCCAGGAAGACGCGGGCCGCCTTGCCGTCTCCGATCGGCGCCCGCACGAACACCTCGCACCGCCCGCCCCGACTGCCCGACAGGATCGCGGCCAGCTTGGCCACGGCCTCGACCATCTCGATGTCCAGCACCAGCTCCATGCGCGACACGTTGGCGATCTCGCGGAACGGCTCCATCCGGCGCACGGTGACACGCGGCGTTTCCTCGCCCGGCAGGCGATCCAGCTCGACATGCAGCAGCGCGCAATCGCCCTCGCGCGCCAGTTCCTCGATCTGCTTGCAGGCATCCTCGTCGAAACAGCTCGCCTGAAACTGACCGCTCTGGTCGGAGAAGGTGGCGTTGGCATAGCGCGCGCCCCGCCGCGTCTCGCGCCAACGGACATCCTCGACCATCGCCGCCATGATGCCCATCACCCGCCCTTCGGCATTGGGCATGCCCATTGGCTGCGAACAGATTTCGCCATAGCTTTTCGCGCCGCGCGCATCGGCCAGATGGCGGAAACGGTCGACCGGATGGGCCGAGAAATAGAAGCCGAACGCCTCCTTTTCCTGCGCCATCCGGTCCGACACGGTCCAGGCCTGATGCGGCGGGATGCGGACGTCGGCATGGGCCGTCTCGACATCGCCGAACAGGCCACCCTGCCCGCTTTCGCGCGCCTGCGCCGCGCTTGCCGCGACGCTCAGGATCGTTTCGGCCGCAGCATGCACCCCTGCCCGGTCGGCATGGATGGTATCGAACGCACCGGCCGCGGCCAGGCTTTCGAGCTGCCGCCGGTTGAGCAGGCGTGGCTCGATCCGGTCGGCCAGATCGTCCAGATGCTTGAACGGGCCATTGGCTTCGCGCTCGGCAACCAGCTGCTCCATCGCCTTCTCGCCCACGCCCTTGAGGCCACCCAGCGCATAGCGCACGGCAAAGCCCAGACGCGGATCGTCGCCCTCGAACGGCACCGCCTCGACGGTGAAGTCGGCCTCGCTCTGGTTGAGGTCGGGCGGCAGGCAGGTCATGCCCATGCGCCGCATATCGTCGACGAAGACGGTCAGCTTTTCGGTCAGATGGATATCGAAGGCCATCGACCCGGCATAGAATTCCGCCGGATAATGGGCCTTGAGCCAGGCGGTCTGATAGGCGAGCAGCGCGTAGGCGGCTGCGTGCGACTTGTTGAAGCCATAGCCGGCGAACTTGTCGATCAAGTCGAACAGTTCGTTCGCCTTGGCCGGCTTGATGTCGCTCTTGGCACAGCCCTCGACGAAGCGCAGGCGCTGGGCGTCCATCTCCGCCTTGATCTTCTTGCCCATGGCGCGGCGCAGAAGGTCGGCGTCGCCAAGCGAGTAGCCGGCCAGGATCTGCGCGGCCTGCATCACCTGTTCCTGATAGACGAAGATGCCATAGGTTTCTTCGAGGATCGGCTTCAGCAGGATGTGCGGATATTCAATCTCTTCCTGGCCGTTCTTGCGGCGCCCGAACATCGGGATATTGTCCATCGGGCCAGGGCGATAGAGCGACACCAGCGCGATGATGTCGCCGAAATTGGTCGGACGCACGGCCGCCAGCGTCTTGCGCATGCCCTCGGATTCCAGCTGGAACACGCCGACCGTGTCGCCGCGCTGGAGCAGTTCATAGACCTTGGCATCGTCCCAGGCGAGCGTGTCGAGATCGACCGTGACCCCGCGCCCCTTGAGCAGCTGCACTGCCTTCTGCAGCACCGACAGCGTCTTGAGGCCGAGAAAGTCGAACTTTACCAGCCCCGCGCCTTCGACGAACTTCATGTCGAACTGGGTCACCGGCATGTCGGATCGCGGATCGCGATAGAGCGGCACCAACTGACTCAGCGGCCGGTCGCCGATCACCACGCCGGCCGCGTGGGTGGAGCTGTGGCGCGGGAAGCCCTCCAGCTTCATCGCATAGTCGATCAGGCGCTTGACCTGATTGTCATTGTCATATTCCGCCTTGAACTCGGCGACGCCGTTCAACGATCGCTCCAGCGTCCAGGGATCGGTCGGATGGTTGGGCACCAGCTTGGCAAGGCGGTCGACCTGGCCATAGCTCATCTGCATCACGCGGCCGGTATCCTTCAGCACGGCGCGGGCCTTCAATTTACCGAAGGTGATGATCTGGGCGACATGGTCGCTGCCATATTTCTGCTGCACATAGCGGATCACCTCGCCGCGCCGCGTTTCGCAGAAGTCGATATCGAAGTCGGGCATGGACACGCGTTCCGGGTTCAGGAAGCGCTCGAACAGCAGGCCCAGTTGCAACGGATCGAGATCGGTGATGGTCAGCGCCCAGGCGACCAGCGATCCGGCGCCCGAACCACGGCCCGGCCCCACCGGAATATCATGATCCTTGGCCCATTTGATGAAGTCGGCCACGATCAGGAAGTAGCCGGGAAAGCCCATCTGGATGATGATGTCCATTTCGAACTTCAGCCGTTCGAAATAGGGCTGGCGCGCCTCGTCCGCGATGATCCCGGCCTTCTCCAGCCGGGCCTCCAGCCCCGCGATCGACTGATCGCGCAGCATGATGCCCTCGCCCTCGATGTCGCCGGCCAGGCTGGGCAGGATCGGCTTGCGCTTGGGCGCCATCACCGCGCAGCGCTGGGCCACGACCAGCGTGTTGGCCAGCGCCTCGGGCAGATCCTCGAACAGCCGTTTCATCTCCGCCGCCGGCTTCATCCAGGCGTCGGGCGAGCTGGTGCGACGGTCGGGCGTCTCGACATAGGCGCCATCGGCGATGCACAGCATCACGTCATGCGCCGCGTGAAATTCCGGCTCGGCAAAGCAGGTCGGGTTGGTCGCGACCAGCGGCAGATTGCGGTCATAGGCCAGGTCGAGCAGATGCGGCTCCGCCTTGCCCTCGATCGGGTCCAGCCGGCGGCAAATCTCGACATAGAGGCGATCGGGGAACAGCGCCTGCAACCGGTCGGCATAGGCCAGCGCAGCGTCGGGCTGATCCTCGGCGAACAGGCGGGCGATCGCCCCCTCCCCGCCGGCGGTCAGCGCGATCACGCCATCGGTCCGCCCCTCCAGCATGTCGAGCGTGACATGGGGCACTTCCTCCAGCGGCCGGTCGAGATGCGCCATCGACACCAGCGCGCAGATATTGTCATAGCCGCCCGCATCCTGCGCATAGAGGGCGATCCAGTCATGCACCGCCGGCGCGTTGGATGGCCGGCCCGGCCGCACCACGCCCAGCATGGCGCCGACGATCGGCTGCACGCCCTCGCCCTTGCAGCCGTCGGAAAAGGCCATCGAACCATAAAGGCCGTTGCGGTCGGTGATCGCCGCCGCCGGAAAACCCAGGGCCTTGGCCTGCTTGGCGATCTTCTTGGGGTCGATCGCCCCTTCGAGCATGGTGAAGGACGAAAAGATGCGCAGCGGTACGAAGGCGGAATGAGACATCGCGGCAATCTAACGACGCCCGCGCCCGCGCGCCAGTCCCGCCCGGCGAAAAGCTGTGGACAAGATCACCACTTGTCGCTTGCCAAGGGCTGCGCTTGCTGATCCTATCGCGCCTAAAGAACAGGGAGAACGGTCATGTCGGACAGCAACCCGGTTTCCACCCCGCCCGGCATCGCCGATCGGGCCAAGGCGATCATCCTGCGCCCCAGGGACGAATGGCCGCTGATCGAGGCCGAACCGGCGAGCATCGGCAGCATCTATACCGGCTATGCCATGATCCTGGCGGCGATCCCGCCGCTCGCGACCCTGATCGGCGGGCAGGTCTTTGGCCATGGCCTGTTCGGCATCACTTGGCGCCCGCCGCTGATCGGCGCGATCGGCATGGCGATCGCCCATTATGTCCTGTCGCTGATCGGCCTCGCCGTGCTGGCGATCATCATCAACTTCCTCGCCCCCAGCTTCGGCGGCCAGCGCGACAAGCTCAAGGCGTTCAAGATTTCCGCCTATTCGGCGACCGCCGGCTGGCTGGCCGGCATCTTCTCGCTGCTGCCGGGCCTTGGCATGCTAGGCCTGCTCGGACTTTACAGCCTCTACCTCCTCTATCTCGGCCTGCCGCGCCTGATGAAGGTGCCCGAGCAGAAGGCGCTGCCCTACACCATCGTCACCATGGTCGCGGGCGCGCTGCTCTTCATCCTCGCCAGCCTGCTCGCCATGCCGTTCAGCGGCCTGTCCGGCAGCCATGCCGGGCCGGACGAGATCGGCGGTGAGATCACCGTGCCGGGCATCGGCAAGATCGACGTCGACAAGATGGACGCCGCGACCAAGCAGATGGAACAGGCCGCCAAGCGGATGGAGGAAGCGACCAAGAATGGCAGCTCCGCCGCGATCGCGCCGGATGTGCTTCAGGCGCTGCTGCCCGAGAAGATCGGCCGCTTCACCCGCACCGAGATTGAGAGCAGCGGCATGTCCGCTGGTGCCCATGCCTCCGCCCGCTATCGTGCCGGCGACGACGAGATCGAGCTGGAGGTGAACGACATCGCGGTGGCCGGCGCCTTTGCCGGGATCGGCGCGGCGCTCAACGTCCAGTCGAACCGCCAGACAGCCAGCGGCTATGAGCGCACCCAGACGATCGACGGCCGCATCGTGACCGAGGAATGGGACAAGGACAGCCGCCACGGCAAATATGCCACCACGCTGGCCGACCGCTTCATGGTCGAGGCGGAGGGCACCGTCGCCGATATCGGGGAGTTGAAGGCCGCGGTGAACGCCCTCGACCTCGACCGACTGAGCGCGCTCGCCGCAAAATAGGCAAAGTCATGAAGTCGCCCGCGTAACGAATTGCCAAGCTATCGGGCCTAGGTTAGGCGCCACCATGCGTTTATCCACGATCACCAACTGGGCCTATGGGGCCACCGTCCTGCTCACTCTGGCGTCGGGCACGACGATGCTGTTCGCGTCCGGCGCAGAACAGCGCGAGCGCGCCGCCGTCGCCCAGCGCGCCAGCTTCGACCAGTTGACCTCCACGCTGGAGGAGGATGTCTATCGCCTGACCGAACAGGCGCGCGGCTATGTGATTTCGGGCGATCCCAGCCATCTGGTCGTCTATCGCCGCGAGAAGGAAGCGCTGCGTTCCGTCGAGGATCGCATCCAGCATCTCAAGGACGCCGGCGCCAACGAAAATGAGCTGAACGCGCTGCGCCAGGCGATCCAGTGGTCCGATGCCCTGTCCGACGAGCAGGATGTCGCGATCAAGGCGGCGCAGGCGGGCGATGACAAGACCGCCCGCACCATCCTCTTCGGCGACGAATATGGCCGCGAACTGGACCGGGTCGCGGCGCAGGTTAACCGCTTCCAATATATGCTGGACCATCGCACCGACACGGCGGTGCAGGGCGCGACCGATACCGCGCGCCAGTGGCGGACCATGTCGGAAATCATGCTGGGCGTTACTGCCCTGCTGTTCCTGTGCGTCCTCTATTTCGTGCTGAAGCAGCGCATCCTGCATCCCGTCGTGCGGCTGAGCGATGTCGTCACCCGCCTTGCCGCGCAGGATTTCGCCGCGATCCCGCCCGACTTCCCGCAGGTGGACGAGATTGGCGACATGGCGCAGGCGATCCGTATTTTCCGTGAAAATGGCCTGGAGCGGCAGCGACTGGAGCAGGAGCGCGATGTCGATCGCACCATGCGCGACCTGCTGTCGCGCATGACCCAGCGCCTGCAGGGCTGCGACAGCACCGCCGATCTGGTCGAGGTGGTGCGCCGCTTCACCCCGGAAATCACGCCCGATTTCCCCGGCCGCCTCTATATCCACGACATTCGCCGCAACATGATGCTGCAGGCCTGCGACTGGCTCGACCCCAGGCAGTCGCGCAACGATTTCCCGGCCTCGGCCTGCTGGGCGCTGCGGCGCGGCCAGGTCCACAAGCCACGCGGCGGGATGGTCGACATTGCCTGCGAACATCTGGAGGGCGAAACCGCGGTCCCGACCATCTGCATTCCGCTGGCGGCGCAGGGGGAAAGCATCGGCCTGCTCTATTTCGAACAGACCCGCGACATGGACGCCGAACATCTCGACCGGGCCGAAAAATATCTGGAGATGCTGGCGGAGAATATCGGCCTCGCCCTTGCCAATCTGCGCCTGCGCGACGCGCTGCGCGAAATGGCGATGGCCGATGCGCTGACCGGCCTGCCCAACCGTCGCCATTTCGACGCCATGTTCGAGGCGCTGGTGGACGAGGCGGAACGCAACCATGCCCCGCTCGCCTGCCTGATGGTCGACATCGACCATTTCAAGCGGTTCAACGACAGCTATGGCCATGATGCCGGCGACGCGGTGCTGCGCGCGGTCGGCGCGGTGCTGGGCGACTCGCTGCGCGAACAGGGCTTTGCCTTCCGCCTGGGCGGCGAGGAATTTGTCCTCCTGATGCCCGGCTTCACGCTGGAGCAGGCGCTCGCCCGCTCCGCCCAGATTCAGCAGCGCATCCGCGACCTGCGGGTCGAGCATCGCGGTCAGGAACTGGGGCCGATCACCGCCTCCTTTGGCCTCGCCGCCTGGCCCGACCATGGCGCCACCACCCGGCTGGTCACCACCGCCGACGCCGCGCTGCTGCGCGCCAAGGGCGAAGGCCGCGACCGGATCATGGTCGCGACCGCGCGCGAGGGGCTGTTAGCGGGCTGACGCCTCTTCCAGTCGCCCTTCGTGCAGGCGGACCACCCGGTCCATCTTTTCCGCCAGCCGCTCATTATGGGTGGCGACCAGAGCCGCCGATCCTTCGCCGCGCACCAGGCGCAGGAATTCGGCCAGCACCACGTCGGCGGTGCGCTCGTCCAGATTGCCGGTCGGCTCGTCCGCCAGCACCAGCGCCGGGCGATTGGCCAGCGCGCGGGCGACCGCGACGCGCTGCTGCTCGCCGCCCGACAACTGGCTCGGCCGATGGTCGAGCCGATGGCCCAACCCCAGCGCCGTCAGCAGCGATTCCGCGCGGGTCCGCGCCGCGTCCATGGTCGCGTCCTTGATCACCTGCGGCAGCACCACATTCTCGGTCGCGTTGAAATCGGGCAACAGGTGGTGGAACTGATAGACGAAGCCCAGCGCATCGCGGCGCAGGCGCGTGCGCCCGTCATTGTCGAGCTTCGCGGCTTCCTCGCCGGCGATGCGGATCGATCCGTCGAACCCGCCTTCCAGCAGGCCGACCGCCTGCAACAGCGTCGACTTGCCCGAGCCCGATGGGCCGAGCAGCGCGACGATCTCGCCCGGCCCGACCGTCAGGTCGACGCCGCGCAGCACGTCGATCGTGACCCCGCCCTGGGTGAAGCTGCGGGACAGGCCGCTGACCTTGAGGACATCATTCATAGCGCAGCACCTGGACAGGATCGGTATTGGCAGCCTTGAAGGCCGGATAGAGGGTAGCGAGGAAGCTGAAGACCAGCGCCATCAGACAGATGGTCACGATCTCGACCGGATCGGGCTTGGACGGCAATTCGGTCAGGAAGCGGATCGAGGGATCCCACAGATTCTGCCCGGTCACGAACTGGATCACATTCACCACGCTCTGGCGGAAGAAGAGGAAGGTGAAGCCCAGCGCCATGCCGGCGACCATGCCCAGCGTGCCGATGGTCACGCCCACCGTCATGAAGATCTTCACCAGCCCGCTCCGGCTCGCGCCCATGGTGCGCAGGATCGCGATGTCGCGCGTCTTGGCGCGCACCAGCATGATCAGCGAGGAGAGGATATTGAATACCGCGACCAGCACGATGATCGACAGCACGACGAACATCGCCACCCGCTCGACCGCCAGCGCCTCGAACAGGCTGGCATTCATCTGGCGCCAGTCCTGCACCACGGCGCGGCCCGCGACCTTGGCTGCCAGCGGTTCCAATATCTGGCCAACCTTGTCGGCATTGACCGTCTCGACCTCGATCATGCTGACGACATCGCCCAGCAGCAGCAGCGTCTGCGCATCCTCGATCGGCATGACCACGAAGGCCTTGTCATAATCATAGACGCCAACCTCGAAGATGGCGGCGACCTGATAGGATATCTGGCGCGGCATCGTGCCGAACGGGGTCGCGCGGCCAGCCGGGTTCATGATGCTGATATAGTCGCCAACCTGGATGCCCAGATTTTCCGCCAGGCGGACACCAATGCCGACCTTCTCGCTATTGGCGGTCAGCGCATTGAGGTCACCGGCGACGATCTTGCCCTTGAGCGTCGTGTTGCTGCGAATGTCGGGCACGGTCATGCCGCGCACCAGCACGCCTTCCACCCGTCCCTGATAGAGGCCGAGCAGGGGCTGTTCGATCAGCGGGGTCGCGCTGGTGACGCCCGGCGTCGCCTTCGCTTCCTTCAGCACATCGCGCCAGTCGGGCAGGCGCCCGCCATAGCCCTGCACCACGGCATGGCCGTTGAGGCCGACAATCTTGTCGAACAGCTCCGCGCGGAACCCGTTCATGACGCTCATGACGATGATGAGCGCGGCGACTCCGAGCATGACCGCGGCCAGGCTGATGCCGGCAACGAGGAAGATGAAACCTTCCCCCTTGCCCGGCAGCAAATAGCGCTTGGCGATCATGCGTTCGTAGCGGGATAGAATCATGGTGGCGCGAATGGCCCTTCTGGTAGTGATGCGGCCGGTCTAGCAGGCTGAGCCTTAACGGCAAGGATTGCGGAATTGTTGCACGCGGGACACAGGCCGATACAGAAAATCACAGAGCCCGGATTTTGCCCGTGACAGCAGGCTGCGCCAGTCATAGCAAGGCTCCCGAGGCACAGGCAAAAGGCCGTGGTTCAGGGATACTGCTTCCCACTTCAAGCTTAGGGGGCTGAGAAGTCGGTAGAGGCAGGCCAAGGGGGAGACGAGCAATCGTCCATTAAGTGCCCGGATCGCGAAAGCGGTCCGGGCACTTTTTTGTTCAGCGACTCTTTGGCCCTCTTCCCGCTTAACTTCGCACATTTCCCGCACATCTTGGCATTTTCGGATTCAAGACGGAAATTTTGTTACGCAACCGTCCATTTGCCGCGCCCTCTTCTCGCCAGTCTAGCGCGCGCGGGCGCTGTAGGACAGGCGGCGCGATACTTCCCCCCTGCCCCCTCTTGAACAACGCAAAGAGCCAACCATATCAATCCCGTCCGGCCGCCACATGGGGCCGGGCGCAAGCATAGGCCGGACGCCGAAGACCGGGTCCGGCAGGATCATTTTGCTCTGTTGGAGATTATGAGCATGCGTGGTTTCGACCTTACCCCCTATCGCCGCTCGACCGTCGGCTTCGATCGTCTGTTCGACCTGATCGAAAATAATGCCCGCCTGGCGCAGGGCGACAATTACCCGCCCTTCAACATCGAACGCTTGGCCGAGGACCGCTATCGCGTGACCCTGGCCGTCGCCGGCTTCCGTCCCGAGGAAATCGACATCACCGCCCAGCAGAACCTGCTCCAGGTGATCGGCCGCAAGGATGAGACCAACGCCGACCGTTCCAAGTTCCTGCATGTCGGCATCGCCAATCGCAGCTTCGAACGCCGTTTCGAACTGGCCGATTTCGTCCGCGTCGAAAAGGCGGACCTGGCCGACGGCCTGCTGGTGATCGAACTGGTGCGCGAAGTGCCCGAAGCGATGAAGCCCAAGAAGATCGCCGTGAATGGCGGCCATCTGGTCGACATCAACAAGGATCGCGACGCCGCCTGATCCGGCCATCCGAAACAAGCACAGGGCGCGACCGCAAGGTTGCGCCCTTCCTGCTGCCCGCCGTTCAGCGAACCTGTTGCGGCGGCGGCATCGGTATCGCGCTGATCGCGACATTGCCGAACATCACCAGCCCCGCGACGATCATCAGCACCCCGCGCTTGCGGTCGCCGCGCTTCACGATCGCGTAAATTCCCCCGCCGGTCAGCAGGATACCCGCCAGCATCAATATCGAAAGGATCATGCCCGCCATGGGCCAGTCCATAGGCGCCTAGCTGGACTGTGGCAATTGGCGGCCCATGCCCCTATGAGGCGCGCAGAAACGAATCACCCCAAGCCGCAGGGGAACGCACCCATGAAAATCGCCATCGCTTCCGATCATGCCGCCGTCGACCTGAAGGCCGAACTTGCGCAATGGTTGCGCGACGAGGGCCATGAGGTCGCCGACCTCGGCCCGGCCACCGCCGACCGTGTCGATTATCCCGATTTTGGTTACAAGCTCGCGACCGCCGTCGCATCGGGCGCAGCGGAACGCGGCATCGCGCTCTGCGGTTCGGGCATCGGCATCTCGATCGCCGTCAATCGCAACCCGGCCTGCCGCTGCGCCCTGGTCGGCGAACCGCTGTCGGCCGCGCTGTCGCGCGAGCATAATGACGCCAATGTCCTGGCCATGGGTGCGCGCCTGACCGGCGTCGACATGGCCAAGGCCTGCGTCACCGCCTTCCTCACCACCGAGTTCGGCGGTGGCCGCCATGCCGGCCGCGTCGAGAAACTGTCCCAGCCCGCGCTCTGAAAGGACTTGAGATGAGCACCGAAACCCTCACCCAGCCCAACCTGTCCGACATTCGTTCGGAAGGCTATTTCACCGCAGGCCTGGCCGCTGCCGATCCGGCCGTGTTCGCCGGCGTCGCGCAGGAACTGAAGCGCGAGCAGACCCAGATCGAGCTGATCGCCTCGGAAAATATCGTGTCGCAGGCCGTGCTCGAAGCGCAGGGCAGCGTCTTCACGAACAAATATGCCGAAGGCTATCCGGGCAAGCGCTATTATCAGGGCTGCGCCCCGTCGGACGTGGTGGAACAGCTCGCCATCGACCGCGCCAAGCAGCTGTTCGGCTGCCAGTTCGCCAACGTCCAGCCCCATTCGGGCGCGCAGGCCAATGGCGGCGTGATGCTGGCGCTGGTCAAGCCCGGCGAAACCATCATGGGCCTGTCGCTCGACGCCGGCGGTCACCTGACCCACGGTTCCAAGCCCAGCATGTCGGGCAAGTGGTTCAACGCCGTGCAATATGGCGTGCGCGAAGACACCCATCTGATCGACTATGACGCGGTTGAGGCCCAGGCGGTCGAATGCCAGCCCAAGCTGATCATCGCCGGCGGCAGCGCCTATCCGCGCCAGATCGACTTCGCCCGCTTCCGCGCGATCGCGGACAAGGTCGGCGCGCTGTTCATGGTCGACATGGCCCATTTCGCCGGCCTGGTCGCCGGTGGCGCCCACCCCTCGCCCTTCGGCCATGCCCATGTCGTGACCACCACCACGCACAAGACGCTGCGCGGTCCGCGTGGCGGCATGATCATGACCGACGACGAGGCGATCGCGAAGAAGATCAATTCGGCGATCTTCCCCGGCCTTCAGGGCGGCCCGCTGATGCACGTGATCGCCGCGAAGGCTGTCGCCTTCGGCGAAGCGCTGCAGCCCGAATTCAAGACCTATGCCCAGGCGATCGTCACCAACGCGAAGGCACTGGCCGGCAAGCTGGAGCAGCGCGGCCTGGCCGTGGTCTCGGGCGGCACCGACACCCACCTCGCCCTCATCGACCTGCGCCCCTATGGCATTTCGGGCAAGGATGCGGACGAGGCGCTGGAGCGCAGCTTCATCACCTGCAACAAGAATGGCGTGCCGGGTGACCCGCTGCCGCCGACCAAGACCAGCGGCATCCGCGTCGGTTCGCCGGCCGGCACCACCCGCGGCTTCGGCGTCGCCGAGTTCGAGGATATCGGTGACATGATCGCCGACGTTCTGGAAGGCCTGCGCGACAATGGCGAACATGGCGATGCCGCCGTCGAAGCCAGCGTCCGCGAGCGTGTCGCCGCGCTCTGCGCCCGCTTCCCCATCTATCAGGGGTAAGCCCGCTTGCGCTGCCCTTTCTGCGCCCATGAGGACAGCCAGGTGAAGGACAGCCGGCCGACGGAGGATGGCAATGCCATTCGCCGTCGCCGGCAGTGCGAAGCCTGCGGCGCGCGCTTCACCACCTTCGAGCGCATCCAGTTGCGCGACATCTGGGTGGTGAAGAGCGAAGGCCGCAAGGAAGCGTTCGAGCGCGACAAGCTGGCCCGCTCCATCGGCATCGCCTGCCGCAAGCGGCCGATCGACCCGAGCCGGATCGAGAAGCTGATTTCGGGCATCCAGCGCCAGCTGGAAACCAGCGGCGAGAGCGAGATCCCGGCGCGATCGATCGGCGAGATGGTGATGGAGGGGCTGAAACGCCTCGACAGCGTCGCCTATATCCGCTTCGCCAGCGTCTACAAGGACTTCACCGACGCCCGCGACTTCGAGGATTTCGCGAGTACGGTGAAGGAGGTCGGGAGTGAGTGAGGGGCCTCCCCCTCATTCCCCTTAGCCAGCCCTTTCCACATCCGTTCGTCCTGAGTAGCCATTGAGCGAAGTCGAAATGGCGTATCGAAGGACCGCGTGATGAGCTTTCATACCTATATGCTGCGATGCGCGGACGGCAGCTATTATCTGGGCCATACCGATAATCTGGAATTGCGGTTGGGCCAGCATCATTCCGGTGAAGTCGCAGGCTACACCCAGCGCCGACGTCCCGTAACCCTGGTCTGGAGCGAGGCGTTCGGGACCAGGGACGAAGCCCTTGCCGCAGAACAGCAGATTAAGGGCTGGTCGCGAAAGAAGAAGGAAGCGCTGATCGCTGGTGATTGGGACGCCATCCGGTTGGCGGCGCGCAAATCCTTCGATACGGGGCTTCGACAGGCTCAGCCCCTACTCAGGACGAACGGAATTATGACTGACACCTCCCCCCTCCCCCCCGTCATCGTCCTGGTCCGCCCGCAATTGGGCGAGAATATCGGCAAGGCGGCGCGGGCGATGCTGAATTTCGGGCTGACCGAGATGCGGCTTGTTTCCCCGCGCGATGGCTGGCCCAATCCCGATGCCGGCCCGGCGGCGGCGGGCGCGGACTTCATCCTGGACAAGGCGCAGGTCTATGAGACGCTGGCCGATGCTGTCGCCGACTGCGCCCATGTCTATGCCACCACCGTGCGCAAGCGCGGCGTGACCAAGCCGGTGGTCACGCCGGAGGAAGCCGCGCAGGAAATCCATGCCGCACAGGGCCGCTGCGCCTATGTGTTCGGGCCGGAACGGTCGGGGCTGGAGACCGAGGATGTCGCGCTTGCCCGCAAGATCCTGACCGTGCCGATCAACCCGGAATTCGGCTCGCTGAACCTCGCCCAGGCGGTGATCCTGTGCGCCTATGAATGGTCCAAGCAGGCCAATCTGGCCCAGCCGACCGTGACCGAGCTGGGCGAGCCCGCGCCGCAGGAGGAGCTGGAAGGCATGATCCTGCAGCTCAACACGCTGCTGGAGAAGGTCGGCTATTTCTTCCCGCCCGACCGCGCGCCCGCGACCAAGCTGACGCTGCGCAACCTGCTTACCAAGCCGGGCTGGAACCATCTGGAGGTGCGCACGCTCCGCGGCGTGCTGTCACACCTCAACCGGCCGCGCGAGCGTTAACCCCGCGTGCGGTCATATTCGGCCATTTCATAGGCGATCGACGCTTCGACCAGCTGCTCCCACAGCTCCGCGATCACGTCGCCGGGCGCACCCAGCCGTTCGGCCTCCGCACGGGCATTGTCGATCACCTGGCGCTTGCGCGCCTCGTCCCGCACGGCGCCACGATCCGGCTTGATCCGGGCGGCGGCGCGCATATGGGCGAAACGCTGGTCAAGCAGGGCGACGAGCTGGCGGTCGAGGGCGTCGACACCGGCGCGCACTTCGGTCATGCTGGTATAGTCTTCGGGCTTCATGGCCGCCGGATTAGGCCGCGCTCCGCCGGCTGTCGAGGCCAGACTCTGCGCTTGACATAAGAACCGACCTTCTCCATAGGCGCGCCTTCGCGATTGGCCCCGCATCCCGGTGAAGCGGCGGCCCTGTCCCTGAAATATGGAAACAGGCGATGACCGGGAAGCCTTCGCCCTCCGCAATGCGCGGACCTCGGTTCATCGGATCCGGAGGGCGGATAACGTAGTATGCAGTTGTAAGGAATTAGGTATGTCGAAGCGCTCTAGCGCCAAGTACAAGCTCGACCGTCGCATGGGCGAGAACATCTGGGGTCGCCCGAAGAGCCCGGTCAACAAGCGCGAATATGGCCCCGGTCAGCACGGCCAGCGCCGCAAGGGCAAGATGTCGGACTACGGCATCCAGCTGCGCGCCAAGCAGAAGCTGAAGGGCTATTACGGCGACATCACCGAGAAGCAGTTCAAGAAGAACTATTTCGAAGCCAGCCGCATGAAGGGCGACACCGGCCAGAACCTGATCGGTCTGCTGGAGCGCCGCCTGGACGCCGTCGTGTACCGCGCCAAGTTCGCACCGACCATCTTCTCGGCGCGCCAGATCGTTTCGCACGGCCACATCTATGTGAACGGCGTGAAGTGCAACATCGCCTCGCGTCTGGTGAAGCCGGGCGACGAAATCACCCTGGGCAAGAAGGCGCAGGAAATGGCGCTGGTTCTCGAAGCGCAGAGCCTGCCCGAGCGTGACATCCCCGACTATGTCGCCCCCGACGGCGCCACCAAGGTCACCTATGTCCGCGTTCCGACGCTGGACGAAGTGCCCTACCCGGTGAAGATGGAACCGAATCTGGTCGTCGAATTCTATTCGCGCTAATCGGTCCTTCCGGACAGAATTTGGAGAAGGGCGGCCCCGCAAGGGACCGCCCTTTTTCTTTGGGCCTTTCCTTGGCCGTCGCCCCGCATGTCCACAGGACAAAAAAAGGGAGGCCCGAAGCCTCCCCTTTCCTTTTCCTATTTCCCCGCCTGCAGCAGGAAGTCCGCACTCTGCTGGAGCATGTCGGCCCGCGCATCGCTGTCGTTCAGCCCGTGGGTCAGGCCGTCATAGACGACCAGCCGGCTGCGCTTGCCCGCACCTTCCAGCTTGGACTGCATCGCACGCGCCTGGCTGATGTCGACATTGCCATCGTCGGTCCCATGGAACATCAATACCGGCGCACGGAATTCAGCGGCATGGTTGATCGGCGATGCGTCCGCTGCATCGCTGCCGGTGCCCATGCGCTGCTGCTGCAACAGATAATCGGCATTATATTGCGACCGGCGGATACGATCGGCAAAGTCGGTCACCGGCGCGATCGCTACCACCGCCTTGAACAATTGGGGATCGATCGCCTGCGCCTGCAGCGCCGCATAGCCGCCATAAGACCAGCCTGCGATGGTCAGCTTCGCGGGATCGGCGATCCCCTCCCCCACCAGCCAACGCCCAGCATCGACGATGTCGCCGATCGCCGTCCGCCAGGACCGATAGCCATTTTGCATAAACCATCGCTCGCCGAAACCGGCCGACCCGCGAAACTGCGGCTGGATCACGGCAAAGCCACGCGCGGCATAATATTGCGAGAGCCAGTCAAAGCCCCATTCATCGCGCGATTCCGGCCCGCCATGGGGCATCACGATCGCCGGCAGCCCTTTCGCGCTATCCTTGCCCGGCGGCAGGGTCAGATAGGCGGGGATGACCGTGCCGTCCGACGCCTTGTAGGAAATCGACTTCATCTGTGCCAGGGTCCGCCCTGCCAGTTCCGGACGATCGGGCATCACCGGCGACAATTTCTTGGCGGCGCGATCGAACAGATAATATTGGCCAGGATCAGTATCGCTGCCGGCCCAGACCAGAACGCGCTGCCGATCCTGGCTCATGTCGCCAATATAGACGGCCTTGCCGCCCAGCGCCTTGCCGAGCGACGCGACCAGCGCCTTCACCTGCTCGTCGAAATAGACGACCTCGCCATGATCCTCACTGAACCCCGCCCCAACCACGTGGCGATCGCGGCCGACCTGCACCAGACTGGTAACGTCGACGTTCGGATGGGCATATACGACCTTTTTCTCGAGGCCTGGGTTGAGCGCGATGCTGACGAGCGCCTGCCGACCATCGACCTGCTCCAGGCCATAGACAATATCCTTCTCCGCATCGACGGCGAAGGGGACAAAACCTGTGCGATCGCGCATGTCATAAACACTCAGGCTACTCCAGTCATTCTTGCCCTTGGAACGATAGAGATAACGGAACGTGCCCTTGGCATAACCCGACCCCTTATTCTCCTGAAGGCCCATGACCCGAACGGTGCCGCGACCGTCCGATATATAATCAAAGGCCAGCGCCTGAGGCTGTTCGATGCGTTTGGCCCCACCGGTACGGGTATCCACACGATCGACGCCAAGCCCTTGCAGCTTCTGATCGATCAGGCTGCCAACCTTTGCTTCGGGGACATAGGATCGGGTCATCAGCACCGATCCTTCCTCGCCTGCCGTCAGGTCGATGATCTCGCCGCCGCGCAGGTCGAAGCCCAGGGCATTTTCACCATGCCGCTTGCTGAGCGGGCGAACATTGCCGCCGGCTGCATCGACCGCGAAAATGCTGCTGAAGCCATAGACATCGTCGCCGACCCGGCTTTCGCCGCCGATGGTGCAGGCCAGCCGATCGTTCGAAGCCCAGTTGCAACGATACAGATATTCCGGCTTACCGCTCGCGCCGGCGACCACCTTGGGTTCCGCACCTTCCTGCGCATTGAGCACATAGGTGCGGGTCGTTCGCCCTGCGCCAGCCGTGACCAGCGCAATCTTCTGCCCGTCCGGCGACAGGCTGGCCGAAATCACCGTTTCCCGCGTGCCAAAGGCCTTGGCCAGCGCATCCGGTTCGGCATGGGCCATGGTCGACAGCGACGACATGCCCAGCAGCACCCCCAGGCGCGCTGCATTCAACATCTTATTCATGCAGGAAAAACACTCCCCCCAAATTCCCCGGCCCAATTGCTAACCAAGTGCATCAAATGTGACAATCGGCATTTCTTGCCCTCGGCCCATCGCGGTGGCATCAGGCGCATTCCATAAAGACAAGGGTTCCCTCCATGCGCAGCTCCGTCGCGGCGATCGCCGCCGTTCTCGCCCTTTCCGCCCCCGCCCTGACGCCCGCCGTCGCGCTGGCAGCGCCTGCCGCCAAGAGCGACGCCGCCCCCTCGATCGACACGATGAAGCGGCTGGTGAAGGAATTGTCGTCCGACGCCTATGAGGGCCGCGCGCCCGGCACCGTGGGCGAAGAAAAGACGCTGGCGCTGCTCACCGCTGAGTTCGAGAAGCTGGGCCTCAAGCCCGGCAACAAGGGTAGCTGGTTCCAGGACGTGCCGCTGGTCGAAATCACCGCCAAGAATGTCTCGCCGCTGAGCTTCACCGGCGGCAAGGCCCCGATCACCGCCGCCTATGGCCCCGAGATGGTGATTGGCACCTATCGCACCACCCAGCCCCGGATCGAGGTCAAGGACAGCCCGGTCGTGTTCGTCGGCTATGGCATCAACGCCCCGGAAAAGGGCTGGAACGACTATGCCGGCCTGGACGTGAAGGGCAAGACGGTGCTGATTCTGGTCAATGACCCGGATTATCAGACGCAGGGCCTGACCGGCCCGTTCAACGGCCGCGCCATGACCTATTATGGCCGCTGGACCTACAAGTTCGAGGAAGCCGCGCGTCAGGGCGCCGCCGCCGCGATCATCATCCACGACACGGAACCCGCCGCCTATGGCTGGAACGTCGTCCAATCGAGCTGGACCGGGTCGCAGCATGTCGCCGACAATCCGGGCGGCAATGCCGACCAGTCGGCGGCGATCGGCTGGATCCAGAAGGACAAGGCCGCCGCCCTGTTCGCCGACGCCGGCCTCAACCTCGACCAGCAGATGGCCGCCGCCAAGCAGAAGGGCTTCAAGGCCGTGCCGCTGGGCGCGATCAAGGCCAATGTCTCGTTCGACAATGACCTGCGCAAACATGCGTCGAAGAATGTCGTCGCGCTGCTGCCGGGCAAGACCCGCCCCGACGAATATGTGCTCTACAGCGCGCATTGGGATCATCTCGGCCATTGCCAGGCAGCGCCCGACGGCGACGATATCTGCAATGGCGCGGTCGACAATGCCACCGGCACCGCCGCGCTGGTCGCCCTCGCCCAGGCCAATGTGAAGGCCGGCCCGTCCGACCGCAGCCAGGTGTTCCTGGCCGTCACCGGCGAGGAATCGGGCCTGCTGGGTTCGGCCTATTATGGCAACAACCCGGTCTTCCCGTTCAGCAAGACCGTCGGCGGCGTCAACATGGATGCCTTGAGCGTCGCGGGCCTCGCCAAAAATGTCGTCGTCATCGGCAAGGGCAAGTCGCAGCTTGACGCCTATCTCGACCGCGCGCTGGGTGCGCAGGGCCGCGTCGCGACGCTCGAACCGACCCCGGAAAAGGGCTATTATTACCGTTCCGACCATTTCAGCTTCGCCAAGCATGGCCTGCCGATGCTCTATTTCGAGGGCGGCGAGGATCTGGTGAAGGGCGGCACCGCCGCCGGCATGGCCGCGGCCGAGGATTATACCGAGCATCGCTATCACGGCCCCAAGGATGAATATGATCCCAATTGGGACTGGACCGGCGTCGCCGCCGACCTGAAGCTCTATTATGATGTCGGCCGCGCGCTCGCGAATACGACCGACTGGCCCAACTGGGTCGATGGCGACGAATTCCGCGCCATCCGCGACAAGGACCGCGCAGGCAAATAAGCATCGTCAAGGCCGGGGACAGCATGGGGATGCTGTCCCCGGCCTTTCATCTTCGGGGCTATAAGGGGGATCATGACCCAGAAATTCGACCGGCGCATGTTGCCGATCACATCGGCCATGGCGGCGGCCCTGCTCGCCACCGGCTGCTCGCGCAGCCCCGACACGGCCGACCGCGACGTGCGTGTATGCCGCGATGCGCAGGGGCGCCGGGTCGAGGACCGCAATTGCAGCTGGGGCGGCAGCGGCGGCGGCCATGGCTGGTATTATCTGGGCCGGGGCAGCGCGGTCGCGCGCGTGGGCGAACGGGTCAGCGGCGGATCGATCGCCCCCTCCTATGGCCATAGCTACAGCCCGGCATCCTCGGCCAATGTGACGCGCGGCGGCCTTGGCCTGTCGGGGCGCAGCGGCCACAGCTGATGGAACGGATCGCCTGCACGCCGCGCCCGCACTGGCAGGCCCGCGTCGAGCATCTGGGCCTGGTCTGGCATGGCGCCGATGCCCAGCCCTATTGGGATGAAAGCGCCTGCTATCGCTTCAGCCCGGACGAGGTCGCGGAGATCGAGCAGGCGACCGCCGAACTCTATCGCCTGTTCCTCGCCGCCGGCCAGCATGTGCTGGATCAGGATCTGCTCGGCAGCTTCGGCATTCCCGATTTCTGTCATCAGGCGATTCGCGAGGCATGGGACGGAGAGCCGGCCGCGCTCAACTATGGCCGCTTTGACCTCGGCTATGACGGCGCCGGTCCGCCCAAATTGTTCGAGTTCAACTGCGACACGCCGACCAGCCTGCTGGAAGCATCGGTGATCCAGTGGGACTGGAAGGAGGCCGTCTTTCCCGGCGCCGACCAGTTTAACAGCCTGCACGAACGGCTGGTCGACCGCTGGCGCGCCATCGCCCCGCCGCGTGGCACGTCGATGCTGCACCTCACCTATGTCGACGGCAATATGGGCGAGGATGCGGTGACAGTCGCCTATATGGCCGACACGGCGCGCGAAGCGGGCATCGACACCCAGTTGATCCAGACCCAGCAACTCGGATGGGACCACGCCCGCCGCCGCTTCGTCGATCTCGACAATCGGCCGATCGACGCCCTCTTCCACCTCTATCCCTGGGAATGGATCGTCCACGAACCTTTTGGCCGGGAAGTGGTGGAAAGCCTGTCCTCCACCCTGTGGATCGAGCCGATCTGGAAGATGATCTGGAGCAACAAGGCGATCCTGCCGATCCTGTGGGATCTGTTCCCCGGCCACCCCAATTTGCTGGAAGCCAGCCGCGTCGCCATGACCGGCGACCATGTGATGAAACCGCTGCTGTCGCGCGAGGGCGCCAATGTCCGCATCCTCCGCGATGGCGAGACGATCGCGCAAAGCGGCGGCGACTATGGCGAGGAGGGCTTCATCTACCAGCGGCTCTATAGCCTGCCCGGTGCGGGCGACCGGCGGCCGGTGCTGGGCAGTTGGGTGGTGGATGGCGACCCGGCCGGCATGGGCATTCGCGAAGATGGCCCGATCACCGGCAATGCCGCGCGCTTCGTGCCGCACATCATCGGCTGAAGGTTCAGCGCGGGTTCAGCGCCTGGGGCTGACCGTGCCCCGTCCTGTAGGAGCAACGCCATGCGCATAACCCTTGCCCTGCCCAGCCTGTTTCTGACCGCCCTCGCCCTGCCGGCCGCGCTGCCCGCGCAAATCGCGCCCAAGACAGAGCCGACCGCACCGCCCGGCCCGGTCAATGTCCGGGTCGAGCCTCGGCCCTCGGGCGACTATGAACTGGACCGGGCGCGCGAGGACATACGCGACGGGCGCAAGAGCGGCACGCTCAGCAAGCAACAGGCGCGCGCGCTCCGCCGAGAGGCCGACCGCGCCGACGCCCAGTCCGATCGCAGCGCCCGCGACGGCCTAAGTTACTCAGAGCAGCGCGAAATCGACATGCAAGGCCGCGCCCTGCAGAGCCTGACCGAGGCCCAGCGCAGCCAGCCGGGCGGAAAACGGCCTTAGGGCTTGATGGGTGGATTACGGACGGCCTGTTTTCAGACATCGGGATCGCTTAAGCAGACGACTAATGGAACTGCGACAACTCCACCAACATGTCATTTCGTTATAGCGACATCACCAACGCCCCAAGTTTCTATGTCACAGTCCCCAAACAAGTGCATCTGCCGTACTTTTTGGCCAGACGCCTTATCGACGATGTCGACCTTTACTGAATGATTAGGATCATCTTCTGGATAGGAGGAATCTCGATGAATAACAGGAACAAACTGGAATTTTTTATAATCTTCAGGCCGTGACCGTTCCAAAGATGAATCGAAGGCTTTTCGCAGAGTAGAAAGCGCTTCAGCATCCGACAATTTGCTGCAAGACGTCTTGTGAAATTCGTAATCTATCCTGAGAAACAAGATTCCCAGTCCGACGATGGCTACTCCAACAGCAACCACTCCGAGTGCAATCTTAACAATCCGGCTCATGCACGCCCTTTAATCCATTAACGTTGACGCCGAGTATCTCCTTCCCGTTGAAGGAGAAAGTGCTGTAAATGACTATTCCTGATCACAAGCTGCCCCCCCTCACTGCCCCGCCGGGGCATAGGTCCAGTTCTGGGCGTTACTGCCGTCCATCATCGCGGTTTCGGCCATCAGCAGGCGGCCTTCGCGCCAGTAGCGGATGCGCTGGGGATAATCATGGTCGGGATTGGCGAAGCTGATGTCGCGCACGCCCTGTTCCAGCACGGGGAAGATCGTCTCCTTGCCGCCCTCCGGCGCCGCATGCAGCGTCAGCGTTCCGTCCGCCGCCCGCACGATCCGCATCACCTCCCAGCTTTGCAGGCTTTCGCCCCGCCCGCTGCGGCCCAAGCCGATCATCACCCCGCCGCGCGGCAGCGACCAGAGTTCCTCGGTCCAGCGGTCGCCCCGTTCCTGCTGCCATTCGCCGGTCAGCCATTCGGGCAGGTCCGCCGCCTGCGCCAGCGGCGCCGCGCCCAGCATCAGCGCCGCCAGCATGATCGATACGCTCTTCTTCACCCGCTACACCCTCTGTCCAGACCCGCGACCCTGCGCTATGGAGCGCGCAACATCTCTCCCGCTATCTCGGACCGGCCAGCGCGCCGGGCAAGGACAAATCTATGACTTTTCGCATGCCTGCCGAATGGGCGCCGCACGACTGGACCTGGATCGGCTTCCCGACCAACCCGGAAGAATGGCCCGGCGCCTTTGACGGCGCCCGCCGCCAGATCGCCAATTTCGCCAGCGCGCTCCATGCCGATGGCAAGGGCGAGGAGGTGCGGCTGGTCGTCGCCAATGAGGCGGATGCCGACGCTGCGCGTGCGCTGGTCGCGCCGGGCGTCACCATCGCCGTCCACAACCTGGGCGACGTGTGGCTGCGCGACACCGCGCCGATCGCCGTGCTGAACGGCGTGACCGGGGAGCGCGCGCTGGTCGATTTCGGCTTCAACGGCTGGGGCGGCAAATATCAGATGCCCGGTGACGAGGATATCGGCGCGCGCCTGGCCGCGACCACCGGCATGGCCACCTCCACCCAGAATTGGGTGTTCGAGGGCGGCGCGATCGACACCGACGGCACCGGCCTGTTCGTGACGACCGAACAATGCCTGCTCAACCCCAACCGCAACCCGGACCTTGATCGCGGCAAGATCGAGACGCTGCTGGCCGGCGCGCTCGGCCTGTCCGACATGCTGTGGCTGGGCGATGGCCTGCTCAACGACCATACGGACGGCCATGTCGACAATCTCGCCCGCTTCGTCGCGCCGGGCAAGCTGGCGCTGCCGATCGCGACCACGCCGGACGATCCCAACACCGCCATCTATGCCGACGCCCGCGCCCGCGCCAAGGCGCATGGCGTGGAGGTGGTCGACATCCCCTCGCCCGGCCTGGTGCTGGTGGATGGCGAAGCAATCCCTGCCAGCTACATGAATTTCTATGTCGGCAATGCCGCCGTCATCGTCCCCATCTATGGCCAGCCCAATGATCAGGCGGCGCTCGACGCCTTCGCCCCCTTCTTTCCGGGGCGTCAGATCATCGGCCTGCGCAGCGACGCGATCCTGTCGGGCGGCGGCAGCTTCCATTGCTGCAGCCAGCAGATGCCCTCGCTGATCTAGGGGTTAGTCCCCGTTGCGGGGATGCGCATGCGGGCGCAATTTCCGGGCCGGGCGGCACAGCGTCGCCCGGCTTCAGGAGCATTGCCCCATGTTTCGTCCGATCCTTGCGACTTCGCTGATCCTGCTGGCCGCAAGCGCCGGCACCCCCCAATTGTCCAGCATCGTCGGCATGGGCGCTGAAAACGCCGCCGGCGTGCTGGGCTATTGCGTCAAGAACCGCCTCGTCGACGCGACCAGTGCCAATGCCATGCTGGACAAGCTGAACAAGAAACCGGGCGTAAAGGGCTCCAGTGCCTTCAAGTCCGGCGAGAGCGGTATCATCCATGCCGGCAAGAAGGACATTTCGCTCGACAGCCTGAAGGGCGATGCCAAGGGCAAGATGTGTTCCATGGTGCTCAAGCAATCGGCTTCCCTGCTATAGGCGCTTCCCGGTAGCGCGGCGGCGCCATAGCCCCTATATCGCGCGGCGAACCCATCATGGAGTGATGAATGACCCGCGTGACCGTCGCCGCCCTGCAGCTCGCCTTTTCGGACGACATGGCCGACAATATCGCCATGGTCGCCGATCATGTGACCAAGGCCGCCGCCCGCGGCGCGAAGATCATCCTACCGCCCGAACTGTTCGAGGGCCATTATTTCTGCCGGGTCGAGGACGAAGCCCTGTTCGACCGCGCCCAGCCGACCGACCAGCACCCCGCCGTGCAGGAAATGCGCAAGCTGGCCAAGGATCTGGGCGTCTATATCCCGACCAGCTATTTCGAGCGGGACGGCCATCATTATTACAACTCGCTCGCCATGATCGATGATGAGGGCGAGATCATGGGCGTCTATCGCAAGAGCCACATCCCCGACGGTCCGGGCTATGAGGAAAAATATTATTTCCGCCCCGGCAATACCGGCTTCAAGGTGTGGCCGACCAAATATGGCACCGTGGGCGTCGGCATCTGCTGGGACCAATGGTATCCCGAAACCGCGCGCTGCATGGCGCTGATGGGCGCGGAAATGCTGTTCTACCCGACCGCGATCGGCTCCGAACCCTATGATGCGGAGCTGGACACCAGCCGCATGTGGCGCCGCGCGATGATCGGCCATGCGGTCAGCAACTGCATGCCGGTGATCGCCGCCAACCGCATCGGCGAGGAAGAGGGCCAGAAATTCTATGGCCACAGCTTCATCAGCGACGAATGGGGCGATTTCCTCGCGGAGTCCGACGCCAGGGACAATGGCGCGCTGGTCGCCACGCTGGACCTTGCCAAGGCGAAGATCCACCGTGCCGGCATGGGCTTCTTCCGTGATCGCCGCCCCGAACTCTACGGCCGCATCGCGCAGGATATCTGATGGCGCGCGCCGCCCGGCCCCGGATCGGCTGATGCCGTCGATCCTGGTCTATATCGCCGCCGCCCTGGCCGAGATCGCCGGCTGCTTCGCCTTCTGGGCCTGGCTGCGGATGGACAAGTCGATGCTGTGGCTGATCCCCGGCGCGGGGTCGCTGCTGCTCTTCGCCTGGCTGCTGACCCTGGTCGACGCGGCGGCGGCCGGGCGCGCCTATGCGGCCTATGGCGGCGTCTATATCAGTTCGGCGCTGCTCTGGCTCTGGCTGGTGGAGGGCGTGCGGCCCGACCGCTGGGACATGGCCGGCGTGGCGCTCAGCCTGGTCGGCGCGGGCGTCATCCTGTTCGGCCCGCACCGCTCCTGAGCCATCCCATCCACACTAGCCAACCACCTCCGGTCGCTTCGAGCCTGTCGAGAAGCGCTGACACACATGGTTCTCGACTGCGCTCGAAACGAACGGATCTACAGCCGGAGCGGATTTAATTGGCGGACGTCAGCCCCGCCAGTTCCACCGCCCGCGCAAACACCGCCTCGAACATCTCCGTCGTCAGCCGGTTGGTATTCTGATTGTAGCGCGAACAATGATAGCTATCGATCAGCATCCGCCCGTCCGGCATGCGATGCTCCGCCCCATGGGCGAAGCGCGCCTTGGGCAGCTTGCCACCTAGCACCTTCACCGCCGACTGATGGGCAATCTCGCCCAGCGCCACGAAGGTCCGCGCGCGCGGCAGTTGCGCCACGCCATCGGCCAGGAAGGGGCGGCAGGCATGCACTTCGGCCGGCACCAGCTTGTTCTGCGGCGGCAGGCAGCGGACCGAATTGATGATGATCGCGTCGCGCAGTTCCAGCCCGTCATCGACCCGCGCCTCATAATTGCCCTGCGCCAGGCCGAACTTCTTGAGCGTCGCGAAAAACAGCTCGCCCGCGACATCGCCGGTAAAGGGCCGACCCGTGCGGTTCGCGCCCTGCTTGCCCGGCGCCAGGCCGATGATGCCGATCCGCGCCATCGGGTCGCCAAAGGCGGGCACCGGCGCGTTCCACCAGTCGGGATGTTCCGCCCGGCATTCCGCGCGCAGCGCGACAAGACGGGGGCAGAGCGGACAGTCGCGGGGCGGTTCACTTGATAGGGGGCTTTGCAGGATCATGGCGCTCAGATAGGCGCTGCACCATGCCGGACACAAGCCGCCACCTTTATGCCCTCTCGATCGGGTCGAACCGGCCGCTCTCGGCCCGGCTGACGCCGCCGCGCCTGCTGGCCGAAGCCGTGCGACGGATCGGCACGCTGGGCAATGTCATCGCCCTGTCCCCGACGATCGAGACGCCACCGCTCGGCCCCTCGCGCCGCCGCTTCGCCAATGCCGCGCTGCTGGTCGACAGCGCCCTCCCCCCGCCCGTCCTGCTGGCCGCGCTGCAGGACATCGAGTCCGGACTTGGCCGCCGCCGCTTCCAGCGCTGGGGCGCGCGCCGGCTCGACATCGACATCATCCTCTGGTCGGGCGGCCGCTGGCGCAGCCGCGATCTCCTGATCCCCCACCCCGCCTTTGCCCAGCGCGACTTCGTCCTGCGCCCGCTCAGCGCCATCGCGCCCGACTGGAAATGCCCCCATTCCGGGGTTAGCGTGCGGCACCTGCACGCGCTTTTGCGAAAAGCATCCTATCATCGTGCCACAAGAGGTTGACCAGCCGCCCGCACGCCACTAGTGCGAGCGGTCTCGACAGGGGGTCCATAGCTCAGTCGGTAGAGCAACTGACTTTTAATCAGTAGGTCGCTGGTTCGAACCCAGCTGGACTCACCACCCCCCGACATCGCGACAGCAACCGATCCCGGCGCATCCGCGCCCGATCAATACCGCACGCGCATCATTTCTGCGCGCGGCGCACAACTGTCGTGCCGACAAACGACAGGACAGGACGCGCCCGGATGATATCGAGTGGGCGACGCGCCCGCTGCCAAGATCCGGGGCGCACACCGCGGTTTTCGAAAAGCGGGCGCGTCACCTGTCCGCATTCCTGGCCGGTTCGGGCCAACAGGCCGTCACCGATCAGCCATGATGCCGATCATAGCCCTGCTGATATTTGTCGCCTTCGACGAATTTCGAATGATTGCGGACCCACTTCACCCCGCTGCGGACGATCTTGCCCGGATTGCCGCCAATGACGCAATGTTCCTCATCGAAGCGCTTCGTGACGACCGCGCAGGCGGCAACGATGGATTCATTGGGGATGGTCACCCGCTTGGTAATATAGGCCCGTTCGCCGACCCAGACATGATCGCCAATGAATATCCCTTCGGACACATCGATATAATCGCCGGTTTCGGCGTCGAAAATCAGATGCGGCGACTCACCGGCCCGCAGAATGATCGAGTTGGAGAACATGCAGTCATTCCCGATCGTGACCACATTTTTCGAATTGAAGACGAAAAACTTGCAATCCGGCTCGCAGCTGAAATCGTCGCCGATCGTCAGATTGACATCATTGGCGGGAAAATGATTTCCGACAAATATCGTCAGGCTCTTTGCAGCATTGTTCGCTCCGATGACGATATTGTTGTTGTTACCCCTGACGCGAAGGTCGATATGCGGCCGATAAATGGTCGGCGCGATCCTGATCCGGTTGCCCTTGCCGATCACCGCGCCGGTGACGTTGTTATGCTGTCCGATATCGACATCATTGCCCGGCTCGACGGCAAAATTGCTCGACATATATTCCCCCGTTTTTCAAACCCAATGCTTCGGGCCTAAACTAGAAGCCCGATCCTTCACAACCGTCTTTCCCGCCCTGTCCGCCGGAGATCGCGCCCACCCGCAAAAGAAAACGCGGCCCCGAGACAAGCCCGGAACCGCGTCTTTGCCCTTCCCCAAGGGAATGGGATCAGAACTTGCCCTGAACGCCGATGAAGAAGCGCTGGCCCGGATAGGTCAGGTCCACCGGCATATCCTCGTTGATGTAGAGCTTCGAGAATTCCTTGTTCAGATTCTGGCCTTCGATGAAGACGCTGAAATGATATTGCGGGAAGCGGAAGGTGATCTTGCCATCCAGATAGCCTTCGCCCTTGCGATAGAGCGGGTTGTTGCCGTTATTGGAGTCGATCACTGTCTGCATCCACTTGGAGCGATAATTGTAGCTCAGGCGGAAGTTCAGCCAATCCTTGTCGTAGAAGAAGCTGGCATTGTAGGTATATTTCGACATGCCGGGATATTCCTTCAACTCCGTCCCGGTCGCGCTGTTCGTCAGGTTGGTGCGAAGCGCACGCGAATAGCTGAAGTTCGCGCTGGCGCCGAAACCGTCGAACGGCTTGGGCAGGAAGGTGAAGGCGGTCTGGGCATTGGCCTCGATACCGTCGAGCAGGGCGCCAAAGCCATTGACCGGCTGACGCACGGTATAGGTGGTGCCATCCTTGAACAGATCGACGCCGCTGCGCGTCACGTTCGGAATGACGAAGCTCGACTCATATTTCTTCCAGTAACCCAGGCTCAGCATCGTGTCGGCATTGGGATACCAGGCCAGGTTCACTTCCCACTGGTCGGCGCGATAGGGCTTCAGGTCCGGGTTACCGGCGGTGCAGGTATCATCGGCGCCGGTGATGGTCGTGTCGTCCAGGCAGTTGATGTTGGGCACCAGGTCGGTCGGACGCGGGCGCGCCAGATTCTTGGCCCAGTTGGCCCGCAGGAACAGGTCACGGGTCAGTTCCAGGTTCGCGTTGAAGGCCGGCAGAATGTCGGTGTAGGTGTTGCTGATCGTCACCGCCTGCGCCGCCAACACCACGGTTTCCGTGCCGCCGGTCGAATTGAAGCGGGTCACGCGGCTGACATTGGTACCCAGGCCCGTATCCTTGGTATGCGTCCAGCGAATACCGCCATTGCCGGTCAGGCGCATGCCGAAGATTTCGGTGTCGACATCGGCCATGACATAGCCCGACAGCACGGTTTCATCGACCTTGGCGCTGGGCACCTGCGGGAAGCCGTCCGCCTCGCGCACCAGATCATGGTCGAAGCCCGACAGATCGTAGAATTTCGCCAGTTCCTCCGCATTGAAGTTCGGGAAGGCGATGCGGCTGGGAATGCCCGACGGCGCATTTTTGAGGCCGGTGAACAGGTCGGCACCACCCGACACGCCGCCGATCGCCCCGATCAGCGCGGTATATTGGGCCGGCGTCATATACCAGGTGTTGCCGTTGCGAACCTGGGCCGGGTTGTCGACGATATTGGTCGTGTAGGACACATTGGCCGACGACTGGTAGGTCATCGTCGTCGGGTCGAGCAGCACCGAACCGCCACCGGCATAGTTCAGGAACTTCTGCTTGCGCCCCTGCGCACCGAATTCGATCTTGCTGACGATCGGGTGATCGATCTCCCAGTCGATATCGACCTTGAACTGGTCCTCGCTATTGTTGAACTCACCGGGACGATATTGCAGCGCAGGACCATAGACCGGCAGCACCTGGCCGTTTGCACCCGTGCGGGTGAAGTCGGCATAGACGCTGGGATCGGCCGGGTCGAAGTTGGACGGGAAGCTGAAGACCGGCACGCCCTGATCATTGTTGCGATCGATGGTGATGCCCGACACGCTGGTGCCCAGCGAGATGAGGTTGGTCTGCTGATCGGTATGGGCGGTGGCGTGCGAGGCCATCACGTCGATCTTCAGGCGGTCGCTCGGCTCCCAGCTGAAACCGCCGGAGAAATATTTGCTGTTCTGGTCATAGCTGAAGTCGCGGCGCTGCACGCCGATGATGTTCGCCGCGCCATTCCAGTTGGGGTTCGCCGCCGAGCCGACATTGACTGCGTCAAGCGCGGTGGTGAGGCCGGTCACGACATGGTTCGCATTGACCGTCGATGTGCCGAGCTGGACGCGACGACGCGAGGTCGCGCCATTGAGGCCGGCCGCGAGTTGCGGATCCAGGTTGAAGCGCTCGATACGCCCCAGATCGACCGAATAGTTGGTATCCTGCAGATTCTGGTTCCGCAGGTTGATCTGGCCGTTCACATAGGCGCGGAAATTGGGTGCAACCTGATATTGCAGGGTCACATCGGCCGAGATTCGCTTGTCGTTGCGCACCCACTGGCGATAGCGCGGCACGGTCGGCGCCCAGTCGAAGAACTGGGTTTCGCAGGCCAGGCGGTTGGCGGTCGCCGCCGCCGTGGTGGCGCCACCGACACCGGCGCAGCTCTCATAGCTGGTATAATTGTCGTAGAGCGGGTTCGCGACCGTCTTCTCGGCCGAATGGTCGAAATCGGCCAGCCGCTGCCAGTTGGTGTTGCTGATATAATCCTGGCGCGTATCGACGTCGCTATAGGTGGCGTTGACCAGCACGCCCAGGCCGTCGATCAGGAATTTGGGCGCGCCGGCAAAGAAGGTCAGGCGCGGCTTCCAGGTTTCGGTGAGATCGAGATGCTGGCCCGACGCGACCATCGAGATCAGCGGATCCTTCAGTTCCAGCGGCTTGCGCGTTTCGACGCGCACGGTGCCGCCAATGCCGCCTTCGGTCAGGTCAACGGCATAGCCCTTGTAGACGTCGATCGACTTGACCAGTTCGGCCGCGATTTCACGGAAGTCGCCGGCGCGGGTGCCGGTGGCGCTGACCTGGCTGACGCCGTTGATCTCGACACGGTTGAGATCAGGCTCGACACCGCGGATCGAGATCTGCGTGCCTTCGCCAAAGTCGCGGCTCAGCTGGACGCCGGTGATGCGGGCGAGCGAGTCACCGATATTCTTGTCGGGGAAGCTGGCGATATCATCGGCGACGATCGAGTCGACGACGGTGTTCGCTTCCTTCTTGCGGTTGATCGCCGATTGCAGCGAGGCGCGGGTGCCGACGACGACGATATCGGCGGCCGAAACGGCGCCTTCCTTCTTTTCGCCTTCGTCATTTGTCTGAGCAATGGCCGAAGCCGACATCAGCATGACGCCCGCCATGGCGAGGGCAGAGGCGCCCTTCAGCGTCCGGCGAACCATCTCAATGTTGGAAAAATTGCGTGCACTTTCAGTGGTATGCTCGCGCATAGCCGATCCCCTCTCTCCCAGAACACCCCATGACCGACTCCGTTTCCCCACGGTCGTCGAATCAGTTTCTAGACGGAGAGTTACTGAACCTATATGTGGGATGCAATTCTAATATTTGGATCAGTAGTGATCCGGAGGGGAGATTGATGCAAATACGCACCACTATTCGGGCCTTTACCATGACGCTCGGGCTGGCGACTTCGACCATGGCATTGGCAACTGGCCCCACCGCCCGAATAGCGGCCGAACGACTTGATCGTGGTGCGGTAGCGCTACCAGCACAGGGCGGCGGCATGCTCATTACATGGCGTCTACTGGCCGATGATCCCGCCACCATCCGCTTTCGCCTGCTGCGCGATGGCAAGCCGATCCACGACAGCCGCGTCGGCGAAGCCACTGCCTTCGTCGACAGGAAAGGCAGCGCCAACAGCCGCTATGCGGTGCAGCGGATCGGCGACAAGAGCGCGCCCTCCCCCGCCATGATGTGGGACAAATCCTATCTCTCCATTCCCCTCACGCCCCCCGCCGACGGCGTCACCCCCGCCGGCGAGTCGTTTAGCTACACCGCCAATGATGCGAGCGCGGCCGATCTGGACGGCGACGGCCGTTACGAGATCATCCTGAAATGGGATCCGACCAACAGCCATGACAATAGCCAGGGCGGCTATAGCGGACCGGTGCTGCTCGACGCCTATCGGCTCGACGGTACACGGCTGTGGCGCATCGACCTTGGCCGCAACATCCGCGCCGGCGCCCATTATACCCAGTTCCTCGCCTTCGATTTCGACGGCGACGGTCGCGCCGAAGTGGCGATGAAGACCGCCGACGGCACGGTCGACGGCATCGGCACGGTGATCGGCGACGCGAAGGCCGACTGGCGCGGCCATGATGGCGAAGTGCCCCAGCGCGACCGCACCGGCGCCAAGGTGCTGCCGGACGGCACCAAGGTCGCGCCGATGCAGGGCCGCATCGTCAAGGGGCCGGAATATCTGACCGTTTTCGACGGCCTCACCGGCAAGGCACTGGCCACCGCCCCCTATGATCCGCCGCGCTATCCCGGCGGCAATCCCACGACCGAGCAACTGACCGAAAGCTGGGGCGATGGCTATGCCAACCGATCCGACCGGTTCCTGGCCGGCGTCGCCTATCTCGACGGGCATCTGCCCTCCATGGTCTTTGGCCGGGGCTATTATGCCCGCACCGCGATCGCCGCCTGGGACTGGCGCGACGGCAAGCTGACCCAGCGCTGGCTGTTCGACAGCAGTCAGCCGGGCAAGGGCGACTATGCCGGGCGCGGCAACCACCAGCTTTCGGTCGCCGATGTCGATGGCGACGGCCGCGACGAGGTGATCTACGGATCGATGGCGGTGGATGACGATGGCAAGGGGCTGTGGACCCAGCCGCTCTTCCACGGCGACACCATGCATGTCAGCGATCTCGACCCCGCCCGTCCCGGCCTCGAAAAATTCGGCGTGTTCGAGGATCAGCGCCAGAATGGCATGATCGGCTCCGCCCTGCTCGACGCGCGCACCGGCCAGATGCTCTGGTCCACCCCGGCCGAAAAGGACACCGGTCGCGGCGTCGCCGCCGATATCGATCCGCGCCACTGGGGCGCCGAGTTCTGGAACTCCAGTTCGGCCGAACTGTTCGACGTCGCCGGCAAGCCGATCGGCCCGCGCCCGCGCCAGATGAACTTCGCCATCTGGTGGGACGGCGACCTGCTGCGCGAACTGCTCGACAAGACGACCATTTCCAAATGGGACTGGGAAAATGGCAAGGAAATCCCCCTGCTCTCGCCCGAGGGCCTGTCGTCCAACAACGGCACCAAGGCGACACCGGCGCTTCAGGCCGACCTGATCGGCGACTGGCGCGAGGAAGTGGTGTGGCGCAGCGCCGACAATCGCGAACTGCGCATCTACACCACCCCCTATCCGACCACGCATCGCTTCGTCACGCTGATGCAGGATCCGGTCTATCGCCTTGGCGTCGCCTGGCAGAACACCGCCTATAACCAGCCGCCGCACACCAGCTTCTATCTGGGCGCGGGCAGGCAGGGCGAACGCTGACCCTCGATCGGGTGGGTGGCACCACACGCACACCCACCTGACTGACCAATATATGGATCATATATCCATTTTTAGGGATATATATTGACCCCTTGCCCGGCATCGCCCAAAGTGGCCTGACCAATATCGGAGAGGGCAAGGGCATGAAGCGGAAATCGGCTGTCGGCGCGCGAGTGCGTCAGTTGCGGGGTGGCCTGGCCCTGCTGGCGCTGGCGCTGGCGCCGCTCCTGCCCGCGCTCCCCGCCGCTGCCCATGACGCCTCCACCGTCACCGCCTCGCCGCGCCAGACCTATAATCTCAATCCCGGCTGGCTGATGACGACCGGCGATCAGGCCGGCGCACAGCAGCCCGGCTTTGACGACAAGGGATGGCAGAGCGTCACCCTGCCCAACGCCTTCAACGAGACGCAGGCCTTCGCCCGCGACATCAAGGCGCTGTCCACCGGCATCATCTGGTATCGCAAGCACATCACGCTCCCGGCCGACACGACCCGCGGCAAGGCCTTCCTGGAATTTGAAGGCGTGCGCCAGGCCGCCGAAATCTGGGTCAATGGCCGTTCGGTCGCCCTGTCCGAACATGGCGTGATGGCCTTTGGCGCCGATATTACCGCTGCACTCAAACCCGGCGACAATGTCATCGCCGTGCGCGTCGACAATGACTGGAAATATAAGGAACGCGCCACCGGTAGTGGCTTCCAGTGGAACAATGACAATTTCAATGTCAATTATGGCGGCATTACCAAGAATGTCCGGCTCCACCTGACGGGCCAAGTCTATCAGACGCTGCCGCTCTATTCGACGCTCGGCACGACCGGCCAATATGTCTGGGCCGACGGTTTCGACATCGCCGGCCGCCGCGCCAATATTCATGCCGAAAGCCAGGTCCGCAACGACAGCGCCGCCGCGCGCGCCTTGTCGCTCCGCGTCGAAGTCCGCGATCCCGCCGGCCGCCGCGTCGCCCGCTTCGACAGCGCCGCCACATCGATCGCGCCCGGCCAGATCGCCACCCTCGCCGCCGCCGCGCCCGTCGCCGACCTTCATTATTGGAGCTGGGGCTATGGCTATCTCTACACCGTGACGACCAGCCTGATCGACAAGGGCCCAAAGAATACTGGTAAAGTTATCGACAGCGTCGACACTAGGACCGGCTTCCGCCAGACCCGCTTCGGCAATGGCAAGGTCGACCTCAACGGCCGCACCATCATGGTTCATGGCTATGCCCAGCGCACCTCCAACGAATGGCCCGCCGTCGGCACCTCCATCCCGCCCTGGATCAGCGACTTTTCCAACGCGCTGATGGTGGAGAGCGGCGGCAATCTGGTCCGCTGGATGCATGTCACCCCGTCCAAGCAGGATATCGAATCCGCCGACCGCGTCGGCCTAATGCAGGCGATGCCGGCGGGCGACGCCGAAAGCGACGTGACCGGCCGCCGCTGGGACCAGCGCAAGGAGGTGATGCGCGACGCGATCATCTATAATCGCAACAATCCCTCGATCCTCTTCTACGAAAGCGGGAACGAGAATATCAGCGAAGCGCATATGGCGGAGATGAAGGCGATCCGCGACCTCTACGATCCCCATGGCGGCCGCGCCATCGGATCGCGCGAAATGCTGGACAGCAAGGTCGCCGAATATGGCGGCGAGATGCTCTATATCAACAAGAGCGCGAAGCATCCGATGTGGTCGATGGAATATAGCCGCGACGAAGCCGCCCGCGCCTATCAGGACAGTTTCACCCCGCCCTTCCACAAGGATGCGCCCGACTATAATCGCAACCAGGACAGCCACGCCATCGAGGATGTGAAGCGCTGGAACGACTATTATGTCATGCGGCCGGGCACCGGCACCCGCGTCAGTTCGGGCGGCGTCAACATCATCTGGTCGGACAGCAACACCCATTTTCGCGGCGACAACAACTATCGCCGCTCGGGCGAGGTCGACGCCGTACGCATCCCCAAGCAGGGCTTTTTCGCGCATCAGGTGATGTGGAACGACTGGGTCGACAGCGTCACCCCCGCCACCCACATTATCGGCCACTGGAACTACGCGCCCGGCACGGTCAAGGACATGGCCGTCGTGTCCAATGGGCAGAGCGTCGAGCTGTTCCTAAACGGCCGCTCGCTCGGCAAAGGGCAGCGCAGCGATGGCTTCCTCTTCAGCTGGAAGGCTATCGCCTTCGCCCCCGGCACGCTGCGCGCCGTCGCCACCCACGCCGACGGCAAGACGTCGGAGTTCAGCCTCTCCACCACCGGCCCGGCGGTCGCGCTCAAGCTCACCCCCCATGTCTCGCCGCGCGGCTTCGTCATGGACGGCGCCGACATCGCGCTGGTCGATGTCGAGGCGGTCGATGCGCAGGGCCGCCGCGTGCCGGTCGATGCCAGCAAGGTCCATTTCGACCTCAAGGGGCCGGCGCTCTGGCGCGGCGGCATCGCCCAGGGCGACAGCCAGGGCAAGGTCCGCGCCGGCCAGACCGAAGGCGAAGCGGTGGTGACCAAGGCGCATGGCGCGGACGGCACCACCTCCTATGCCGGCACCGCGCGCGAGGAGGATAATTATATCCTCTCGCCCGACCTGCCGCTGGAAGGCGGCGTCAACCGCGTCCTGATCCGCGCAGGCACCAAGGCGGGCACGGTGTCGCTCACCGCTACCGCGCCGGGCCTCAAAGCCGCCAGCCTGTCGATCCAGACCAAGCTGCCCGCCGCCACCAAGGGCGGCCTGTCCACCGATTTCGCCGACGCCTTCCAGCCCGGCAGCCTGGTGCGCGGCCCGACGCCCGCCACCCCCAGCTTCACCCCGCACCGCACAACCTTCGTTGCGCAGGATATCCGTGCCGGGTCCGGACAGGCCGATGCCGGCGCCACCGTCGACGACAATGAACTCACCCGCTGGGCGAGCGACGGCAAGCCCGAAAATGGCTGGATCGAATATCGCTTCGCCACGCCGGTGCGCTTAAGCGAAATCGACCTGAAGCTGGTCGGCTGGCGCTCGCGCGCCTATCCGCTCGAACTGACGATCGACGGCAAGAACGTCTGGCGCGGCGAAACCGAACGGCAGCTCGGTTACACCACGCTCCGCTTCCCCGCGACGACCGGCCAGACACTGCGCATCCGCCAGACCGGCCCGGTGCAGGACAAGGACGCCTTCGGCAAGGTGGTGGAACTCGCCAGCGCCCGCCAGGCCGGCGACACCGGCGCCGACGCGGTGCCGCCCGGCTGGCACCTGGGCATCGTCGAAGCGGAGTTCCACGGCCCGGTGGACTGAAGCCCCCAGCCCGTACGCTCCCACATCCGTTCGTTTCGAGCCTGTCGAGAAACGACCAGAAATGGACATTCCTCCCCGGAACGGGGAGGTGGCAGCGCGAAGCGCTGACGGAGGGGCAGGTGCCTATTAGTGCTGCGCTATTGGGCCTGTGCCCCTCCACCACTCGCTGCGCGAGTGGTCCCCCTCCCCGTGCCGGGGAGGAATGTCTTGTTCCCACCCATCGCCACCGTTCGGCGAACTTCAAAGCAAGCGCTACGACGCCTTCGCCAGCCCCGGCACCCGCACCGGCTGCGCCACTGGCCGGTTGAGCGCCACCGACAGCCGATCGGCCGTGCGCAACGCCAGCGCGGCGATGGTCAGCGTCGGATTGGCCCAGCTCGACGTCGGGAAGGTCGAAGACCCCACGACATAGAGATTGGCCTGGCCATGCACCCGCCCATCGGCGTCGACCACGCCCTGGCGCGGATCATTGGCCATGCGGGTCGTGCCCATATGATGATAGCCGCCGATCGCATGGGAGGAGATGAGCGGATCGTTGCGCCACAACTCGCCCGGTTCGTCCAGCCAGTCGGCACGCTCGACCCGGCCCATGCCCAGCCGCTTGAGTTCACGGCCCAGGCCATCGACCAGTCCCGTCACGCTATGCTTGTCGATCGCCGACAGCCGCCAGTCCAGCGCCACGCGCGGCACGTCCAGCGCGTCGCGCTCCTTTGTCAGCAGCACCCGGCTGTCGGGATTGGGCGCCTGCTCGGCCCGCACCAGCAGCGCGATCTCCAGCTTGCCCGCCTTGTGCAGCAGCCAGGGGCGCAGCGGATCGACATGGCGCTGGGCCCAGGTCGCCACCTTCTTGGTCATCATCCACATCCGCCGACCGCTGCGCGTCGGCGACATGTCATGCTTGAGCGAACCATAGGCGCGCATGCCCCAGAATTGCGACGCCCGTGCCGGTTGCCGCCCGACGATGGTGAGCGAGCTGTTGAGCAGCCCCTCGCGCCGCTGCAGATCGGCGGACGGCGTGATCAGTGCCGCCATGTCATGGCCGCCGATCCGGTGCCGCCGACCGAAGGCCTTGAGCAGCGGCCAGGCCTTGGCATCGACGATCCGCCCGCCGCGCGCATGGGGATGCTCCATGAAGTTGCGGCCCACCTGGTCGCGCTCATTGCCGATGTTCGACGCCAGCAGCAGCCGGGCATTCTCGATCCCGCCCGCCGCCAGCACGAAGGCGCGGGCCTCGACATGCAGATGCGCGCCGGCCAGCGCCTTCGCCTCGATCCGGCTGATCGCGCCATCCTTCGTAACGATCCGCGTGACGCTGGCATGGGTGATGATCTCGCAGCGCGGATGATCGCGCAGATCCTGGCACGCGTCGAAGGTGAAGCGGTTGAAGCGCGGATCGAAATTCCACACCGGCATGTGCAGTTCCGACCGATCGAACCCCGGCAGCGGCACGCCATGGGCGCTCAGCGCGTCAGCGCTCGCCGGCTCGTCGCCAATCTCGAATATGCCGCGCGCCTGCCCATAATAGTCCTGCAGTTCGTCCCAGGACAGCGGCCAGCCTGATCCCGCCACCCAGTCGCGGCGCTGCAGGTCGATCGGGTCCAACGTAGCACAGCGTCCGCCCCAGATCGCTGTCGTGCCGCCAAAGAAGCGCAGCCGCGCATCGTCCAGATCATAATAGGTCTGGCCGACATTCTTGCCGGCGTTGAGGTCGGCGGTTTCCCGCTCATAGTCCAGCCCGCCGCTTTCCAGCAGCAGCACCTGATGCCCGGCCGCCAGCAGCCGGCGCGCGGTGGTGATGCCGGCCGCGCCCGCGCCGATGACGCAGACATCTGCCCGCCGGCGCAGCGCGCCGGTCTGTTGCGAGAGATCAATGCTCATTCATGCGTCCTGATTATTGGCCAGATCGGCCGCGTGCTTCTGCAGGAAATCCTGGGATTCCACGCCGGTCAGCACATAGACGGTGCCCTTGCGGGCCCAGTAGGCGATGGTCTCGCCGTCGACGACCTGGGTGCGCGGCGTTTCCGGCAGGCCAGTGACGGCGCGCGCCGCGAACAGCGACACCGGCGCCTTTTCGCCTGCATCGATCACCAGTTGCAGGCTCGGCCCATAGTCCGACGGGAAGAGCTGCACATCCAGCACCCGCCAGCCCGCCGGCAGCACCGGCACGTTGATATGGGTGGCGGTGCGGACATCGGCCGGGTCGAAATGCGGGATTTCGGGCTGCGACTTCATGTGCGACCGCACCAGCGCGGTCTTGTGCGACATCAAGGCCTCCTCGATGAACACCGGCATCGCCTGCGCCGTCGGCGCCACGCCCATGTTCAACTTGCCCACGCCCAGCGCCACCGCGGCGACGATGCCCGCCGCCATCGCCAGCCCGCCGCTCAACCGGCGAAACAGGCGGCTACGGTGCAGCGCGCCTTCCACCTTGCGGGCGCTGTCCTGCAATCGTTGTGGCACCGGCTGCTCGTCGCGCTCGGCCAGTGCCCGCATCGCGTCCCGCACCGACAGGTCGGCCAGCACACGCGCGGCGACATCAGGGTTACGCACCAGATAATCGGCCACTTCCAGCCGCCCCATGGCGTCGAGCTGGTCGTCGACATAGGCGTGCAGTTCGCATTCGGTGATGGTGAGTTCCGACATAACTCAATCCCTCACGATGCGCAGATGGCCGGGGCGCACGGCGGGCGCCCCCTCCTCCAGCGCGCGCAGCTTCGCGCGGGCGCGGGACAGACGCGAAATCAGCGTGCCGATGGGAATGCCGATCGCGTCGGCCGCATCCTGATAGGAAAGCCCCTCGACCGCGACGAGATGCAGCACGGTCTGCTGCTCTTCGGGTAGAGCGGTCAGCGCCGCCTCGATCTGGTGCAGCCGCACCATCTGCTCCTGCGCCGGCGCCGCCACCGGCTCGGCCTGCGCCACGGCGTCGGCACGGAACCGTTCGCGCACGGCCGCCCGACGGGTGCCGCTGACGAAGACATTGTGCAGGATGGAAAACAGCCAGACGCGCAGTGGCCGGCCGCGCTGATAGCTGTCGGCATTGGCATAGGCGCGCACCAGCGCATCCTGGACCAGGTCTTCGGCATCGCTTTCATTGCCGGTCAGTCGACGGGCGTAGCGCATCAGCGCGGGCAGCAGGTCGACGACCTTGGGCGACGTGGGTTTCATACGTCACTTACGCCTCAGTGGCGGCTTTAATCCCCTTTGCTACCAAATTATTTCCAGACCATGTATCGGGGCTTTCCCCGACCGGGGATCAGGGTCGGATTTCGCGCCTTTCCACGCTGCTGCGCAGGCCTGCTTCCAGTATTTCCATCACTGCGATCGCTTCGTCCGCCGGCACCGGATTGGCACCCTCGCCCCGGATCGCGTCGGCCAGCGCCTGCCAGAACAGCCGGTAATCGCCGCGCTCATTCATAACCATATGGCTATCCCCCGCCGCATCGGTCAGATGGCCCGGCTGGGGATCGACGCCCCAATCCGCGCCCTCGGGCCGCTGCCCCGCGACCGTCGCCGCCTCCTGCCCATCGGTTCCATTCTTGATCCAGCTGCCGCCCGTGCCATGGACGACGAAGCGCAACCCATGCGCCGCCGCCTGCTTGGTCGCATGCAGCAGCACGCGATGGCTTGGATAGCGCAGCGTCACATGGAAATAGTCGGACGACACCGCCCCTTCGCGCAAAGCCGCAATATCCGCGCTCACCCCTTCGGGCTTGCCGAACAGGCACAGCGCCTGGTCGATCAGATGCGGCCCCAGATCCTGCCAGATACCCGCCGCCCGCGCATCCTTCCAGGTCGTCGCCGGGGTCGGCCGCCAGCGGTCGAAATGGCTTTCGAACTGGATGATCTCGCCCAGCCGCCCCTCGGCGATCAGCCGGCGCAAGGTGCGGAAATCGGCGTCCCAGCGCCGGTTCTGGAAGATCGCCAGCAACCTGCCCGCGGCTTCCGCCTCGGCCGCCACCCGGCGTGCATCGGCCAGGGTCGTGGCAAAGGGCTTGTCCACCAGCACATGCTTGCCCGCCCGCAGCGCCGCGATCGCATGATCGGCATGCAGTTCATCGGGGCTACACACGATCACCAGATCGACCCCCGGCAACGCCAACAGCCCATCGACATCGGGCACCACCTGCATGCCCGGCAGGCCGGCATGGACCTTGGCCGGGTCGCGCGACACCACCGCACGCAGCGCCATGCCCGGCGTCGCCAGCACATAGGGCGCGTGGAACGCCCGCCCGCCAAGCCCATAGCCGATCAGACCCACGCCGATTTCCTGCATCATCATCGTCCCATATCGCCGGGGCGGATCAGGGCGCACGCGCCTTGCCCCATAAAGATAGCATATACTATCTTCATGCCGAATCCCGCGAACGGGATCATGCCGAGAGGATAGCGCCCATGTTGTTGCGCCGACCATCGCCGCTTGTCGACCCGGCATCGGGTGTGCTGCGCGCCGACTATTTCCAGATCGCCTATGCGACCAACGATATCGACCGGGCGCAGGCGATCCTGGCCGATCGCTATGGCATTGGCGCTTTTCGTCGGCTCGAAGGACCGCTGGCGGCCGGCGGCCAGATCCGCGTCGAACTGGCCTGGGTCGGTCCGGTCATGTACGAACTGCTGACCGCCTCCGGGCCGGGATCGGCCATCTACATGAACCGCCTCGCCCCCGGCGATGCTTTCCAGATGCGCCATCATCATCTGGGCTATCTGATCCACGACGCCGCGCAGTGGCAGGCCCTGCTCGCCCGCGCGCAAGCCGACGGCCTGCCCGTCCCCCATGTCAGCCATAATGAAGGCTTCATGGACAGCTGCTTCGTCGATGCGCCGGAGCTTGGCCATTATCTCGAATATATTTTCCCGACCCAGGCCGGGATCGACTTCTTCGCCGCCGTGCCAGCCACCTAGCCTCCACCTGACCCGCCCGAAAGGACCAATCATGCCCCCTGCCCCTCGCGCGATCGTCGTCGGCACCGGCTTTGGCTGTCGCATCCATGTTCCCGCATTGCGCGCTGCCGGGTTCGAGGTGGCAGGGCTTGTCGGCACCGATCCCGACCGCACCCGCCGCCGCGCCGATGCTGTCAACATCGCCGACATCTTCACGGATCTGGGCGAAGCGATCGACCGGACCGGCGCGGTCGCGGTGACGATCGCTACGCCGCCCGCCAGCCATGCCGCGCTTGCCCTGACGGCGATCGAGCGCGGCTGCCACATCCTTTGCGAAAAGCCGATGGCCGCCGATCTGGCCGAAGCCCGCGCCATGCTGGCGGCGGCGGAACAGGCCGGCGTCACGCACCTGATCGGCAACGAGTTTCGCTGGGCGCCCGATCGCGCGCTGATCGGCCGCGCCATCGCCAACGGGCTGATCGGCGATCCGCGCTATGTCACCCTGTCCAGCGTCCTGCCGATCGTCGCCGATCCCGCCGCGCGCATGCCGCGCTGGTGGTTCGATGCCGGCGCAGGCGGCGGCTGGCTCGGCGCCCATGGCTCGCATCTGGTCGACCAGTTGCGCGTCTGGCTGGGCGAGGTCGACAGCCTCAGCGCCACCCTGCCCACCGTGTCGGACCGCCCGGCCGACGCGGCGGAGGACAGCTATATCGTCCGCTTCCGCATGAAGAATGGCGCGCAGGGCGTGCTCCAGCACAGCGCCGGGGTCTGGGGTCCATCCGAGAATATCAGCCGCGTCGCCGGCACCCATGGCACGCTCTGGGTCGACAAGGGGCTGGTGAAGATCGCCGACCGGGATGGCGTGCGCGACCTGCCGGTCGATGCCGACCTCCACCTGCCGCCGGTCGAGACCGACGATCCGCGCAAGGTGGCGATGCTGTTCGAACTCGCCCCCTTCATCCGCCTGTGCGAAGCCCTGCGCTCTGGCGTCGAAGGTCGGCCGATGCCCGATGGCGTCCCGGTGCCGACCTTCCATGATGGCGTCGCGGCGATGGCGCTACTCGACGCGATCCGCCAGTCCGCCGCGCAGGATGGCGCGCTCGTCAATATGGCCTAAAAAGAGAGAAGGCCCGTCGACGGGGGGATGTCGACGGGCCCGATCTGCGAGACCGCCCGAGCGGGGGGAAGTGCGGCGGCCTCATGCAACAGAACGGGCCAGTGCGGCGATGGTTCCCGCCTTATTGCTGATGCGGCAGCAATTCGATGAACAGCCCCTCGGCGTCGGCACACAGCAGATCGCCGTCACGCAGTTCGCCGCGCACGAACCGCTTGCGTCCCTCGACCTTCGTGACCCAGGCGCTGACCTGCAATTCCTTGTCGATCGGCGTGATCGCGCGATAATTGACGTGCAGATAGGCAGTGCGCGCCATCCGCTGCGCGCTCATATTCGCCGGCAGGCCCAATATCTCGTCGAACAGCAAAGCCACCGCCCCGCCATGGGCAGCATAATTGGCACCCAGATGGAAGGCGCCAAAGGTGACGCGGGCATGGAGCGAATCATCGCCCATCTGATCGGGGATGAAGGCCGGCGCGAACACCTGGCCATGGCCCGGCGCGTCGCGCACCCGGCCGAACATGCGATGCGCCTCGTCCGCCACCATCGGCGTCAGCCGCTGCGTCCAGGCGGCCAAGTCCGCATCCAACGCCTGCGCTGTAGCGTCGTCCAGCTTGGCGGCCGCGACATGATCCAGGAAATCGCGCAGCCGGTCGATCATCGCACCATAGGGCGTATCGCCTGTCAGCCAGCGCCCGCCCAGCAGATCCCGTTCCTCGTCCGCTCCCGGTCCTGCCGCCGATCCTGTCGCCGATCCTGCTTCCGTCATCTGTCGTCCTGCTCCCTTTGCCCCTGCTTAGCCATGCTTTGGCGGGCGAAGGAAGCCCCCGATCGGCGGGCAGGATGACGGCTGGATTGCCGCGCATCAATCGGGCGCGGCCGCACCTTCCGGGATAACGCTACGGCGTTGCGGCATCACGCTGCGCCCCGGCACCATCAGGGGACCGCCGGGCAGATCGAAAAGAAAATCGCCCTCCGCACCGTTGATGCACAGGCTGAGGCCCGATGCCCGGAAATGCAGCACCAGCCGCCGCCGCGCAGGATCCTCCCATTGGGCGACGCTCAGAGGCTGACCGCCCTCGTCCAGCCAGACGACATCGCCCTCGCCCAGCAGTGCCACGTCGGTCAGTTCGGCACAACGCCGCCGCCATTGCCCCAGCGCAAAGGCATGGGCCTCGATCTCCCGGTCGCGCGCGTCCCACTCGATCCAGCTGATGCCATTATCCTGCGCATAGGCATTATTATTGCCCATCTGGCTGCGCCCGAACTCGTCGCCCGCCGTCAGCATGATCGTGCCGCGCGAGCAGAAGAGGGTGGAAAGCAGCGCCTTGATGTCGCGCCGCCGCGCCGCGTTCACCGCCACATCGTCGCTCACCCCCTCCACGCCATTGTTCCAGCTGAAATTCTCACCATGCCCGTCGCGATTGTCCTCGCCATTGGCGAGGTTATGCTTGTCCGCATAGGCGGTGCAGTCGGCCAGGGTGAAGCCGTCATGGGCGGCGAGGAAATTGACGCTGCGGGTGATGCCATCGAACAGGTCCGACGATCCCGCCAGTCGCGTGGCGAAGGCACCGATCGTGCCGGCTTCGCCCCGCCAGAAACGCCGCATATCGTCGCGATAGCGGTCATTCCATTCCAGCCAGGGTGGCCCGAACCGGCCCAATTGATAGCCGCCCGGCCCTATGTCCCAGGGCTCGGCAATCAGGATGCGGTCGCCCAGCACCGGATCGGCGCGCATCTCCGCCAGCAGCGGCGCATCAGGATCGAACCCGTCCGCGAGCCGCCCCAGCGCCGGCGCCAGATCGAAACGGAAGCCGTCAATCCCCGCCTGCACCACGAAATGGCGCAGCGATTCCAGGATCATCCGGCGCACCATCGGCTGGTTGCAATCCACGCTGTTGCCGGTGCCGGTATCGTTGATCAGCCGCCCGTCCGCCTCGTGCCGGAAATAGGCGCGGGCATTGAGGCCGCGCAGCGACAAGGTCGGCCCCAAGCGGTCGCTTTCGCCGTCATGATTATAGACCATGTCCATGATCACGCCGATCCCCGCATCGTGCAGCGCCGCCGTTGCCTCCCGCAATTCGGCAAGCCCGCCGGGCGCCAGTCGCGGATCGAGCGCGAAATAGCTGACCGGATTATAACCCCAGGCATTGCGCAGGCCGAGCGGCGGCAAATGTCGCTCATCGATCCAGGCGTTGATCGGCATCAGCTCGACCGCGCCGACGCCCAGCTTCTGCAGATGATCGATCACCACCGGATGGGCGAGCGCGGCGATCGTGCCGCGCTGAGCCTCGGGCACGTCAGGATGCAGCAGCGAGAAGCTGCGCACCTGCAATTCATAGATCAGCCCGCCCGGCTGGAAGCACGGCGGCGCCGGAGCGACGGCCGGCAGCGGCGCGGCGACCACGCCCTTGGGGCTAAGCGGCGCCGTATCCTCCCCCTGCCCGCGCGGCGCGGCCAGCATCGGGTCATGAACGAAGGCCCGGTCGATCGCCGGCGCATAAGGATCGAGCAGCAGCTTGTCGGGGTCGAACCACAGGCCATGATCGGGATCATAAGGGCCATCGGCGCGCAGGCCATAGCGGGCACCGGCACCGACGCCCGGCGCATGGACCTGCCAGATGCCCTCCTCCCCACGCGCCATCGGCAGGCGGGTTTCCCGGTCGTCGGCATCGAACAAACAGAGCCAAAGCTGTGTCGCCTCGGGCGCCCAGACAGCAAAGCGGGTTCCGCCGGCATCGATCACCGGCCCGAACCCGCCCGCGCTCATGCGGCTTCGCGCCCCAGCAGGCTGCGATAGAGGGCCGCATAGCGCGCCGCGCTGTGGGTCCAGCTGAAATCAGCGCGCATCCCCGCGCGCTGCATCGCCTGCCAGGCCTCCGCCTCGCCATGCAGCCGCACCGTCCGCGCAATCGCGCCGTGCAGCGCAAGCGGATCGTCGCCGGCGAACAGGATGCCGGTCGCCACGCCCGCGCTCACCGCCGCCTCATTGGCGTCGATCACCGTATCGGCCAGGCCACCGACCCGCGCCACCACCGGCACGCAGCCATAGCGCAGGCCATAAAGCTGAGTCAGGCCGCACGGCTCGAACCGCGACGGGATCAGGATCGCGTCGCCGCCCGCCTGCAACAGATGCGACAGCGGCTCGTCATAGCCGATCTGCACGCCCACCCGCCCGCGATGCCGGTCCGCCGCCGCCAGGAAACCGCCCTCCAGCGCATGATCGCCCGATCCCAGCACCGCCAGCTTCGCGCCCAGCCCGACCAGATGATCGATCGCGTTCATCATCAGGTCCATGCCCTTCTGCCAGGTCAGGCGGCTGATGATGACGAAGATCGGCGCATCGTCACGCTGCAGGCCGAAGCGTTTTTCCAGCGCCCGCCGGTTGGCGCTGCGCCCACTCAGGGCGCGCGCGCTGTAGCGCCGCGCGATCAGTTCATCCTCGGCCGGGTTCCAGATATCGGTATCGACGCCGTTCAATATACCGTGCAGCTTGTCGCTGCGCCCGTTGATCAGCCCGTCCAGCCCCATGCCATGGACCGGCGAGCGGATTTCCTCGGCATAGGTCGGGCTGACCGTGGTGATCGCATCGGCCGACACCAGCCCCGCCTTCAGGAAGCCGGTGCCGCCATAATATTCGACGCCATCCATGCCCCAGGCCTCGGCCGGCAGGCCAAGCTGGGCAAATATCTCCGGCCCGAACCGCCCCTGAAAGGCCAGATTATGGATGGTGACGACGCGCGGCACGGCATGGGCCGGGCCAAAGCGCATATAGGCTGCCGTCATCGCCGCCTGCCAGTCATGGACATGGACGATATCGGGCACCCAGCCCTTCACGCCCTCCGCCGCAATGTCCGCCCCGACCCGCGCCAGCGCGGCAAAGCGCCGCCAATTGTCGCCCCAGTCATTGCCGCCATGGTCGCCATAGGGTCCGCCTTCGCGCGCATAGAAATCGGGTGCGTCCAGCACCAGCAGGTCGAGGTCGCCAACCTTGCCCGCCAGCACCGTCGCCGGGGCGCCGAACAGCGCCTCATAGCGGCGCATCGCCTTGGCCTTGCCCAGCTGCGACAGCACCGACGGATAGCCCGGCACCAACGTCCGGGTCTCGACATCATGGCCGGCCAGCGCGCCGGGCAGCGCGCCGACGACATCGGCCAGCCCCCCGGTCTTGATCAGCGGATAGATTTCGGACGCAACCGACAGAAGCTTCATCATCATCCTTCGTTTCAGGCCACCAGCCGATCGATCATCGGCTGCGTCACCAGGCATATGCCGCTGTCGGTGCGGCGAAAATGCTGCGCGTCAAAGGCCGGGTCTTCGCCGATGATCAGGCCCGGCGGGATGCTGATCCCCGAATCCACCACACATTTGTGCAGCCGCGCGCCCCGCCCGATCTCGCAATTGGGCATGATGATGCTCTCGGTAATGGAAGAGAAGCTGTGCGTGCGCACCTCGGAAAAGAGCAGGCTGCGATGCAGCGACGAACCCGACACGATGCAACCGCCCGCCACCAGCGAACTGGTCGCCGATCCGCGCCGGCCATCCTCATTATGGACGAACTTGGCCGGCGGCGTGACCTCCGAATAGGTCCAGAGCGGCCAGCTGCGGTCGTAAAGGTCAAGGCTCGGCACCACGTCGGTCAGGTCGATATTGGCCTGCCAATAGGCGTCGATCGTGCCGACATCGCGCCAATAGGGCACCAGCTCGCTTTCCGCCCGCACACAGCTGCTGGAGAAGCGATGCGCCACCGCCTTGCCGTGCTTGACGATATAGGGGATGATATCACCGCCGAAATCGCGCTTGCTGTTCTTGTCGTCCGCGTCCCGCCACAATTGCTCGATCAGGAAGCGGGTGCGAAACACATAGATGCCCATCGATGCCAGCGCCACGTCCGGCTGGCCGGGAATGGCGGGCGGATCCTTGGGCTTTTCGACAAAGGCGGTGATGACGTCCGCCTCGTCGACATGCATCACGCCAAAGCCTACCGCCTCCAGACGCGGCACCTCCAGACAGCCGACGGTGACATCCGCGCCACTGTCGACATGCTGCTGCAGCATCAGCTCATAGTCCATCTTGTAGACATGATCGCCGGCCAGGATGACCATATATTCCGGCGCATAGCTTTCGATGATGTCGATATTCTGGAACACCGCGTCGGCCGTGCCCTCATACCATTGGCTTTCGGAAATGCGCTGGCTGGCGGGCAATATGTCGAAGCTCTCGTTGCGCTCGGGCCGCAGGAAGTTCCAGCCGCGCTGCAAATGGCGAATCAGCGAATGGGCCTTATACTGGGTCGCGACGCCGATGCGGCGAATGCCGCTGTTGAGCGCATTGGACAGGGCAAAGTCGATGATCCGCGCCTTGCCACCGAAATGCACAGCGGGCTTGGCCCGACGATCGGTCAGCTCGGCAAGGCGACTGCCGCGTCCGCCGGCCAGAACATAGGCCATGGCGTCGCGCGCGATCGGCTGATTGCGTTGTTGCATTAGGGCTCCTCTCTCATGCCCGCGACCGCCTGCACGCGTTCCTCGGTATCAATAGTCCAGTTCCAGCATCAAGGTTCCGAAGGGCGGGATGGTTATGTTCGCCCACCCGCTCTCATCGGCCTCGACCATGCCCATATTGCCGGCTCCGCTGCCGCCATATTCGCACGCATCGCTATTCAGTATCTCACGCCAGCGGCCGCCAGCCGGCAGGCGCATGCGATAGCCATGGCGCAGCACCGGGGTGAAATGGCTGATGACGACGATCGGCTTGTGGCCGGGCGCCCGCCGCTGCCAGGCAAAGACGCTATCCGCCGCACCATCGACCAGCACCCATTCAAACCCTTCCGCTTCACAATCGCGCGCATGCAGCGCCGGCCGCGAACGATAGAGATGGTTGAGATCGCCGACCAGCAACTGCACCCCATGATGGGGCGCATGGTCGACCAGGTGCCAGTCGAGCGCCCGTTCCTCGCTCCACTCGGCGCGCTGGGCAAATTCCTGCCCCATGAACAGCAGCTTCTTGCCGGGATAGCCCCACATGAAGGCATAATAAGCCCGCAGCGTCGCGAATTTCTGCCAATCGTCGCCGGCCATCTTGTGCAACAGCGACGATTTGCCATGCACCACCTCGTCATGGCTCAGCGCCAGCACGAAATTCTCGCTGAAGGCGTAAAGCAGGCCGAAGGTGATGTCGTCATGATGATGCTGCCGATGCACCGGCTCGCGCGCCAGATAGCGCAGCGTGTCGTGCATGAAGCCCATATTCCATTTGAAACCGAAGCCAAGGCCACCCTGATGCACCGGCGCCGACACCTGCGGCCAGCTGGTCGACTCTTCGGCGATCGTCATCACGCCGGGAGAGTCCGCATAAAGGGCTTTGTTCATCCCCTGGAGGAAGGCCACCGCCTCCACATTCTCCCGCCCGCCATGGTCGTTGGGGATCCATTCGCCGGGCTTTCGCGAATAATCGAGATAGAGCATCGACGCGACCGCATCGACCCGCAGCCCGTCGACATGATAGCGCTCGGCCCAGAAGAGCGCATTGTTGGTCAGATATTCCGCCACCTCGCGCCGGCCGAAATTGTAGATCGCCGTGTTCCAGTCCGGCTGGAACCCCTTGCGTGGATCGGCATGCTCATAAAGTGCGGTGCCGTCGAACCGGGCCAGTCCATGTTCGTCGGTCGGGAAATGCGCCGGCACCCAGTCGAGGAGGACGCCGATCCCCGCGCGGTGCGCGCCATCGACGAAGCGGGCAAAGCCCGCCGGATCGCCAAAGCGCGCAGTCGGCGCATAAAGGCCCAGCGTCTGGTAGCCCCAGCTTGGATCATAGGGAAATTCGCTGATCGGCAGGAACTCGATATGGGTGAAACCCATGCCGACGACATAGGGGATCAGCCGCTCGGCCAGCGCATCCCAGTGCAGGAAATCGCCATTTTCGTCGCGCTGCCATGATCCGGCATGCACCTCGTAGATGGAGATGGGCTGGCGCCGCGCATCCGCCTTCTGCCAATGGTCGCGGTGATCCGCATCGCCCCATATATGCGCGGGCGGACCGTTGACGATCGACGCGGTCGACGGGCGCAGTTCCGAGCGGAAGGCGAAGGGATCAGCCTTGAGCGGCAATACCACGCCGTCCGGCCCGACAATCTCGAACTTGTAGGGCTGGCCGATGCCGACTTCGGGCAGGAAGATTTCCCATACGCCCGCATCCTGTCGGTGCCGCATCGCCGCGCGCCGCCCGTCCCAGCGATTGAAGTCGCCGACCACCGACACGCGCCGGGCATTGGGCGCCCAGACCGCGAAATGGGTGCCGGCGATCCCTTCATGCTCCATCGGATGCGCGCCCAGCTTCTCGAACAGCCGCTTGTGCGATCCTTCGGCGAAATAATAATCGTCCATCGGCCCCAGCACCGGGCCAAAGCCATAAGGATCGATCGTCGCATAGCGGTCGCCATCGGCATATTGCGCTTCATAGCGCAGCGGCTGGCGCTTGCGGATCTTGACCTTGCCCTCGAACAGCCCGGCCGGGTGGATCAGCGCCAGTTCACCGACCGGCTTGCCATCCAGCGTCTGCGCGCTGACGCTGACGGCATCGGGCAACAGCACGCAGGCGGTAAAGCCGGTCTTGCCGCTGTCAGGATCGGCCGGATGCACGCCAAGCGTCGCGAAGGGATCGGCATCCCGCCCTTCGACCAGCCGGTCGATCTGCTCCGGCGTCAGCACGCTCCTATCTCCCGTCTCCGCCGATAGCGGCCATTCTTATCATCCCATCTTCCAGATGTCGGCGGCATATTCACGGATCGTCCGGTCGGACGAGAACCAGCCCATGCGCGCGACATTGTGGATCGCCTTCTTCGCCCACAATGCCTGATCCTGCCAGATGCCATCGACCCGGCGCTGGGCGGCGGCATAGCTGTCGAAATCGGCCGCCACCATGAACCAGTCATGGTCGTAGATCCCCTGGATCAGATCCTTGTAGCGATTGGGGTCGTCGGGTGAGAAGACGCCGCTGGCAATGGCATTGAGCGCCTGCCCCAGTTCCCGGCTCTGCTCGATCACCGCGCGCGGATTATAGCCCTCGGCCCGGCGCTGGTTCACCTCGGCCGCGGTCAGGCCGAAGATCACGATATTATCCTCGCCGACATGGTCGCGCATCTCGACATTGGCGCCGTCCAGCGTGCCGATGGTCAGCGCGCCATTGACCGCGAACTTCATGTTGCCGGTGCCCGATGCCTCCATGCCGGCGGTCGAAATCTGTTCCGACAGATCGGCGGCCGGGATCATCATCTCGGCCATGGAGACATTGTAATTCGGCACGAACTGCACCTTCAGCAGTCCCTGAACCGACGGATCATGATTGATCGCGCGAGCCACGTCGCCCGCCAGCTTTATGATCAGCTTGGCATTATGATAGCTGGGCGCCGCCTTGCCGCCGAACAGCTTGACCCGCGGTACCCAGTCCTTTTCGGGATGCGAGCGGATCTGGTCATAGAGCGCCACCGCCTCGATGATGTTGAGCAATTGCCGCTTATATTCGTGGATGCGCTTGATCTGGATATCGAACAGCGCGTCGGCGTCGATCCGTGCGTTGATCCGCTTGCGCAGCAGGTCGGCCAGCGCCACCTTGTTGAAGCGCTTCACTGCCAGGAACCGCTCCTGGAAGGCGGTGTCGTCGGCGAAATTGTCAAGCTCGCGCAGCGCCTCGGCATCGTCCATGAAGCGGTCGCCGATCGCCTCGCGGATCAGCTCGAACAGGCCATGGTTGCACTGCATCAGCCAGCGGCGGAAGGTGACGCCGTTGGTCTTGTTGTTGATCCGCGCGGGATAGAGCTTGTGCAGGTCGGCAAAGACCGTGACCTTCATCAGGTCGGTATGCAGCGCCGACACGCCATTGACGCTGTGCGATCCGGCAAAGGCCAGATTGCCCATCCGTACCCGCCGCTCGCCGCCCTCGTCGATCAGCGAGATGGTGCCGATCGCATGATCGTCGAACTGGCCGGACTTACGCGCCTCGCCTAGCAAGCGGCTGTTGATCGCATAGACGATCTGCATGTGCCGTGGCAGCAACCGCTCGAACAAGGGCACCGGCCAGCTTTCCAGCGCCTCGGGCAGCAAGGTGTGGTTGGTATAGCCGAAGGTGCGACGGACAATGTCCCAGCCCTCGTCGAAATCCAGCCCATGCTCGTCGACCAGGATGCGCATCAACTCCGCCACAGACACCGCCGGATGGGTATCGTTGAGCTGGATCGCCGCCTTGTCCGGCAGGGTGCGGACATCGCCGAAATATTGGATATGCCGCCGGACAATGTCCTGCAGCGAGGCGGAGGAGAAGAAATATTCCTGCCGCAGTCGCAATTCCTGCCCCGCCGGCGAACTGTCGGCAGGATAGAGGACGCGGGTCAGCGCCTCGGCCCGGTTGCTTTCGGACAGCGCGCCCAGATGGTCGCCGGCATTGAACTTGTCGAGCAGGATCGGATCGATCGGCTGCGCCTCCCACAGGCGCAACGTATTGACCCGCTTGCCGCGCCAGCCGGCGATCGGCGTGTCATAGGGGGTGGCGATCACCCGTTCGGCGGGACGCCAGCTCATCTGATAGGGGCCGCAATTCTCGCACTCGGCCGGATCGACGCGCCCGCCGAACCCGACCTCGTAACTCGCCTCGCGCCGCTCGAACTCCCAGGGATTGCCGTGCGCCAGCCAGTTTTCCGGCAGTTCCACCTGCCAGCCGTCGCTGATCTCCTGCCGGAACATGCCGTTCACATAACGGATGCCATAGCCATAGGCGGGGATGTCGACCGTCGCCATGCTCTCCATGAAGCAGGCGGCGAGGCGCCCCAGGCCGCCATTGCCCAGCGCCGCATCCGGCTCCAGCGCGGCGATCAGGTCCAGGTCGACACCCAGCGAGTCGAGCGCGGCCTGCAAATCGTCCAGCATTTCCATGTTGGACGCGGCATCGCGCATCAGCCGGCCGATCAGGAATTCCAGGCTCAGATAGTAAACCCGTCGCCCCTGTTCCTCATAGGTCTTGTGGGTGGACTCGATCCAGGCGTCGATCACCCGGTCGCGGATCGAGAGGATGACGGCATGCAGCCAGTCATGCGGCTTGGCCGCCTTGGCATCCTTGCCGATGCGATAGGTCAATCGCTCGACAATCTCATGGGCCAGAATCTGCGGATCAACCTGCCGGGGTGCCGGCTTGGGAAGCTGCGTCTCGCCCTTGAGATTCATGGCCGGGATCTCCCTCTATGAGTCACCGGGATGATGGCACAGCGCGCTTCGCCATGCCAATCCATTTTTTGCAGCGCAGCATGGGCTTTTCCCGCTTCTTTCTGCGGGCTTGGCCTGCCTCAGCCCTGGCCGCGTCGCGTGACGACGGCGGCCCCGATCCCGGCCCGCAATTCCGCCCGCACCGGATAGGTGCTGGACGGCAGATGCTGGGTCATGAACAGGCCGATCAGCCGCTCGACCGGATCAATGAAGAAATAGGTCGAAAACACCCCGCCCCAGTAAAATTGCTGGTTCGCCAGCGTCATCGCGAAGCCCAGGCCGAAACCCACGCCGGCATAGTCAGCTTCGCTGAACATCGCCTGCGACATGCTGGCAAGGTCGCCGCCGCCGGGCAGGTGATTGGTCCGCATCTGCGCCACCGTTTCGGGCTGCAACAGTCGTGCCCCATCCAGCTCGCCACCGCGCAGCAGCATCCGGGCAAAGCGATGATAGTCGGCGGTGCAGGAAATGAGCCCACCCCCACCCGATCGGAAACGCAGCTTGCGCCGCCAACTGCTGCGCGCGCCGCGATCCTTGAGCTTCAGCCGATCATCCTCCAGTCGCCAGGCGTCGGTCAGACGATCGATCCGATCCATCGGGATGGTGAAGAATGTGTCCGTCATTCCAAGCGGCGCGAAGATATGTTCGCGAAAATGGCGTTCCAGATCCTGCCCCGACAGTCGCTCGACGATCACGCCCAGCACATCGGTCGAGACCCCATAATTCCAGCGCTCGCCCGGCGAGAATTCCAGCGGCAGGCTGGCCAGCGCGGCGATGAATTCGTCCGACGACCGCTTCTGCTGGAACTCGTCCAGCCCCAGTTCGCGATAGCGCGCGTCGATCGGCGTCTGCCGTTGCAGCCCATAGGTCAGGCCGGATGTGTGGCGCAGCAGGTCGATCATCCGCATCGGCCGCGTCATCCGCCCGATTCCGTCCGCGCCGACGCGCAGGTCGGCAAATTCGGGCAGCACGTCGGTCACCGGATCGTCCAGCGCCACCTTGCCCTGTTCGACCAGCCGCATGAAGGCGACGCTGGTGACCGGCTTGGTCATGGATGCGATGCGGAACAGCGCATCGGCCCGCAACGGTTCGCCGGTCGCGCGCGACTGCCCCCGACTGACCGACAGCAACGGCACTTCGTCGCGTGACACCAGCATCTGCATATGCGGCAATTTGCCGCTCTGCACATAGGTCCGGTCCAGATGATCGACCAGCGCATCCAGCCGGTCGGGGTCCATCCCCGCCGCCCGCGCTGCTGCTGCATCCGTCACCTTCGCTATCGCCATGTCCGCTCCTGCCATATCCGAAACGGGCTAGAGCAAGCCGCGCACCAGGTAAATGATTTCAGGCCATGACCGGTCGATCCACGCCTTGCCATTGCCAAGACCCCACCCCTGCCTCTATGGCAACCCGCCTGATCGCCAATACCGGACGCACCACAGGCATGGCCACGGGCCTTTCTGCTATCTTCTTCCAGAACCGCGCTGCTTTGCTGCGCTTCCTGCGCGCGCGCGGTGCGGGGGAGGATGCGGAAGATCTGCTGCAGGACATGTGGATGAAGCTGGAGGCCAAGGATCTTGGGCCGGTCGCCGATCCCCTGCCCTATCTCTACCGCATGGCCAACAATCTGATGCTCGACCGCTATCGCTCCGCCACCCGGCGCGAGCGGCGCGAGCAGGACTGGGCCGAAGGCGCCGGCGGCGTGATGGCCGACCCGAATGACGATCTGGCAGTCGACGAACGCATGATCCTCAATCAGCGGCTTGAACAGGCGCGCGGCATATTGGCCGATCTTGGCCCCCGCGTCGAACTGGTGTTCCGCCGTTTCCGCATAGAGGGGGTCGGCCAGCGGCTGATCGCGGAGGAATTGGGGGTCAGCCTGACCACGGTCGAGAAGGATCTGCAAAAGGCCTATCGGGCAATGCTTGCGCTCAAGCAAAGTCTGGATACGGAATGAGCGGATCGGCGGCGTCTGGCTCTTCAAGGGGCAAGAAATGAACAGGGCACAGGCCATGATGAACGAGGAGGCGCTCGGGTGGGTGATCCGCACGCGCGATCCCGAATTTGACGACTGGGACGCCTTCACCATCTGGCTGGAGGGCGATCCCGCCCGCGCGACCGCCTATGATGCGCTGATGGCGGCCGATGCAGATCTGGCGGACATGGTTCCGGCGGAACCCGTCGTCATGCCTGTTGCCGCCAATGATGCCGGCGAACGTCACCGCCGCCCGCTGCGCTGGATCGGCGGCGGCGCGATTGCTGCCGCGCTGGTCGCCGCCGTCTCGGTCGGCCTGCTCAACCGCAGCGATATCTACAGCATCACCACCCGCCCCGGCGAGACCCGCAGCATTGCGCTCGACGACGGCACCCGGATCGAACTGAACGGCGGCACCACCCTGCGCCTCGACCGCAAGAATGCGCGCTTTGCAGCGCTCGACGCGGGCGAAGCCGCCTTCACCGTGCGCCATGACGCGGCTGATCCATTCCGCGTGACCGTGGGCGACGCCGTGTTCGAGGATGCCGGCACCGTCTTCAACATCGTCCATAGCGGCAATGCCACCCGCATCGGCGTGTCCGAGGGCAAGGTCATCTACAATCCGCAGGCCGAAGCCATCTCGCTGCCCGCCGGCCGCGCACTCAGCGACGGCGCGGAAGGGCTGCGCGTGATGGACGTCGCGCCCCAGGCCGTCGCCAGCTGGCGCCAGGGCCAGCTCATCTATGCCAATGCGCCGGTCGGCGACGTGACCCAGGATATCGCCCGCTCGCTGGGCGTGACACTGGCCGCGACGCCCGGCGCGCAGGCCATGCGCTTTACCGGCACGATCCGGCTGGAACGGGATCCGTCCCGCTTCTTCGCCGCTGCCGCGCCCCTGATGGGGCTGTCCGCCATCCGACAGGGGAATGGATGGCTGCTGAAGGAAGGGGATGGGTCGCAAAACTGACGTCCTTTTCGTCACCGCCTTCGCCATAGCGGCCGCATCGCCTGCGCGAGCGGCGGACAGACAGTCGATCGACCTCGCTCCGGGACGCCTGGGCGGGGCGGTGGTGGCGCTCGGCCGTCAAACCGGCGCCAGCATCGGCATGTCTGACCAGTCGCTGGCCGGCATCGCCACCCCTGCGATCAGGGGCCGGATGTCGACCGCGGGCGCCCTTTCCCAGCTGCTGCGCGGCAGCGGCGCCAAGGCCAAACAGATCGACGCCACCACCTGGCGCATCGTGCGTGCCCGCAAGAGCACTCCGCCGCCATCGCCGACGCCAGCCGCAGCCGTGCAACTCGCGCCGGTTGCGCAGGAACCGCCGGCCGACATCATCGTCACTGCGTCCAAGCGCGACATTCCCCTGCCTCGCTATGCCGGCATGGTCGAAACCGTGACCGGTGGCCTGTTCGAGACCGCCGACGCGGCGCAGGGCACGGCCGCGCTGCTCTCGCGCGTCGCAAGTCTGAGTTCCACTCATGCCGGTGCCGGCCGCAACAAGCTGTTCATCCGCGCCATCGCCGATTCCGGCGTTGCCGGGCCGACCCAGGCGACGACCGGCCAATATCTGGGCGACATGCGCCTCAACTATGCCGCGCCCGATCCGGACCTGCGCCTCTATGACGTTGGCGGGGTCGAGGTGCTGGAAGGGCCACAGGGCACGCTTTACGGCGCCGGCTCGCTCGGCGGCATCATCCGCATCATCCCCAATGCCCCCAATCTCGCGCAGTTCGGCGGCCAGATCTCGACCGGCGTATCGGCAACCCAGCATGGCGATCCGGGCGGCGACCTGTCGGCGATCCTCAACCTGCCGATCGTGGCCGAGAAGGTGGCGCTGCGCGTCGTCGGCTATGGCGTGCAGGAAGGCGGCTATATCGACGATGTCCTGCGCGACAAGGACGACGTCAACCGCACCCGTACCTATGGCGGCCGCGCCACGCTGCGGATCGCACCGGCGGACGACTGGACGATCGATCTCAGCACCGCCTACCAGCATATCGAGGGTGATGACGCGCAATATGCCAGCCGCGAGGTCGGCCGGCTGGAACGCGCCTCCAGCGTCGCCCAGCCCTATCATTCCGACTATATCCTGGCCAATGCGCGGATCGAGCATCAGTGGGACGATCTGCGCCTCGTCTCCTCGACCGGCTATGTCCGCAATGTCCTGGCCGAAAGCTATGACGCGACCCAGCCGGGCGGCGCGCCGGCCCTGTTCCGCCAGCGCAACAAGGTCGAGCTTTTCTCGACCGAGAACCGGCTGGTGCGCGACCTCGACAATGGCCTGGGCTGGCTGCTGGGCGTTTCCTATCTGGAAAGCACCTCGACCATCCAGCGGTCGCTGACCGGCTATGGCCCGCTGAGCGCACCGGCGATCGAGATTTTGCCGGGCGTCCCGGTCTATGGTCGCGGACGTCCTGCCACGGCCACCGGCGTGCGCAACCGGATCAAGGAAGCGACCCTGTTCGGCGAAGCCTCGTTCGAGCCGCTCCAGGGGCTGGTCGCCACCGTCGGCGGACGCCTCACCAACAGCCGCCTCAGCGGCGAGGCGATCGATCCGGTGGCGATGCTCTCGGCCGTCGCCGACCTTGCCCGTGTCGAGGCGCAGGCCGATCGCTCCGAAACCATCTTTCTCCCCTCCTTCTCGCTGCTCAGCGATGCGGTGAAGGGGCTGACGCTGTATGCCCGGTTCGAACAGGGCTTCCGGCCCGGCGGCCTGGCGGTCGACGATCAGCGCGCGCGCAGCTTCCGTAATGATCGCATCTCGACCATGGAACTGGGCTTCCGCAAGGGTGTGCCGGGCCGGGACACGGTCGCGCTCAGCGGCAATGTCGCCTATACCGACTGGCGCGACATCCAGGCCGACGTCACCGACCGCATCGGCCTGCCGACCACCGCCAATATAGGTGATGGACGCATCTATACGGTGGAAGGCCGGATCGTAATCCGTCCCATCCCGCCGCTGACGCTGGATGGCTCGATCATCTATAATGACAGCCGTCTGACCCAGCCGACCCAGTTCGTGCGCGCTCTTTCCTATGAAGGGCGCTCGCTGACCCTGCCCAATGTCGCCAATCTGGGCGGCCGCGTCGCTGCCGACTATCGCGCGCCACTGGGCGACGACATGCGCCTGCACCTGTCGGTATCGGCCCGCTATGTCGGCAAGTCGCGCCTGGGCGTCGGACCGATATTGGGGCGTGAACAGGGCGATTATGTCGACACCGCCCTTTCGGCCGCCGTCACGCGCGGCCCGGTCGAACTCTCGCTTTCGCTTACCAACCTGTTCGACAGCGACGGCAATCGTTTCTCGCTCGGCACCCCGTTCGACCTGAGCACCGACTATTATACGCCGCTGCGTCCCCGCACCGTGCGCATCGGTCTGGATTTCGCCTTCTAAAATCGCGCCGGACGGCATTTTTCCTGACGGAACTCGCCCGGCGGCGGCGTCCCTCCCGCATGTACGTGCCCATCAAACGGCGCGGCATTCAGAGGAGATATCATGCGACATTTGCTGGCCTGCACGGCCATCGCCCCGGTTCTGGTTGCGCTGACCGCAACCAATGCCGCGGCGGAAACCACGATCGGTTCATCCACCACCACCGCCGTCAAGACCTCCACCGTCGCCTCCGGCGCGGCCGATGCGATCACGGTCAGCTCCGCCGGCAGCATCACGCTGACCAGCGGCACCGCGATCACGATGGACAGCAACAACAATGTCAGCAACGCGGGTTCGCTGACCATCAACGATGCCGACAATGCGACCGGCATCCTGGTCAAGGCGGGCACCACCGGCAACATCACCAACAGCGGCACGATCACGCTGACGGAAGATTATACCGCGACCGACACGGACAGTGACGGCGACATTGACGGCACGTTCGCCAAAGGGACGAACCGCAATGGCATCCTGGTCGAATCCGGCGCGGCCCATACCGGCAATATCGACACGACCGGCACGATCTCGATCGAAGGCAACAACAGCGCCGGCATCCGCGTCAACTCGACGCTGATCGGCAATCTGTCGACCTATGGCACGATCAGCGTGACCGGCGACAACAGCTATGGCGTGGTCGCCAACGACATCGACGGCAACGCCACGATCCGCGGTTCGATCAGCACCAAGGGTGCGAACAGCACCGCCGTCGCCCTGCTCGGCGACGTCGATGGCGCGGTGAAGATCCAGGGCACGCTGATCAGCACCGGCTATCGCTCCACCACCCGCCCGACCGATGTCGATGATCTCGACGCTGACGACCTGCTGCAGGGCGGCCCCGCCCTCGTCATCGCCGGCAATGTCAGCGGCGGCATCGTGTTCGACGTTGCGCCGACCGCCAGCGACGATGACGACGAAGATGACACCGACATCGATGATGACGGCCTGCTCGACAGCACCGAAACCACTGCCACGGTCATCAACTATGGCTCGGCGGCTGCGGTGCAGATCGGCTCCGCCACCGCCGACACCAGCATCGGCGTGGTCCAGGGCGACAGTTCGGGCTATGGCGTGGTCGTGCGCGGCGCGATCGCGGGCTATGGCATCTATGACGGTGTCGATGCCAACGCGATGGTGATCGGCGGCCTGGGCGGCGATGTCGACATTGCCAAGGGCGTCCTGGTCGCCGGATCGATCACCGCCATCTCCTATGACAGCAACGCCACCGCCCTGCGCCTGGGTTCGGGCGCGACCAGCGACGCGATCGAGATTTCGGGCACCGTCGCCGCATCGGGCGCGGCGCTGGAAAATACCAGCGCGCGCGGCCTGGTGATCGACGCCGGGGCACAGGTGAATTCGGTGAAGGTAAGCGGCACCGTCGCGGCCGTCGCCGCCGATGATGAAAAGGGCCGCGCGATCGCGATCCTCGATTCCTCGGGCACCGTCTCCAGCCTCAGCAACACCGGCACCATCTCGGCGACCGGCGGCCTCACCAACACCGCCATCGACCTCAGCGCCAACAGCAGCGGCGTGACGCTGACCCAGGCACTCGCCTCCTCGACCGCGACCGCGCCCAGCATCATCGGCGACGTCAAGCTCGGCTCGGGCGATGACGTCATGACGGTATCGGCCGGCCGGATCGTCGGCGATGTCAACCTGGGCGCCGGCAACAACAGCCTGTCGCTCTCGGGCAGTTCGACCCTGACCGGCGATCTCAGCTATGCCGGCACCGGCGCCACACTGACCCTGGCCGATACCGCCAGCGTCACCGGCGCACTCGACTTTGGCGGCGCCAGCGGCACGATGACGCTGAACGGCACCTCCAGCTATACCGGCGCGATTAGCAACAGCGGCAACATGGCGCTGGTGCTGAACGGCGGCACGCTGGCTGTCAGCAACACCGGTTCGGTCGCGCTCGCCTCGCTCAGCGCCTCCTCCGGCTCGGCGCTGGGCGTCACCATCAACGGCGCCGACGGCACCAACACCGTCTATGACGTGGCCGGCGCCGCCAGCTTCGCCAGCGGTTCCAAGGTGAAGGTGGCGCTGACCCAGGTCGGCGGATCGGAAGGCGACTATGTCATCGTCCGCGCCGCATCGCTGTCGGGCACCCCGGCGCTCGATAGCGCGACCCTGCTGCCCTATATGTTCAAGGGCAGTGTCAGCAGCGACACCACGACCGGTGACGTCACCCTGTCGATCGCCGCCAAGACGACGTCGGAACTGGGCCTGACCGGTTCGCTGTCAAGGGCCTATTCGGCGATCTTCAATGCGCTCGACAATGACAGCACGTTGGCCAACGCCTATCTGGACGTAACCGACGGCAAGACGCTGAACGGTGCGCTGCGCCAGATGCTGCCCGAACATTCCGGCAGCACCTTCGAAGCCGTCACCGCCGGCTCGCGCGCGACCGCGCGCATCCTGTCCGATCCCAACGGCATCTACCGCACCAAGGACGGCAAGCTCGGCTTCTGGCTGCAGCAGGTGGCGTTCGGCAGCTCCAAGAGCATCGGCGACACCGCCTCCTACGACATCAATGGCTGGGGCGCGGGCGGCGGCGTCGAATATCTGACCGATCTTGGCGCCTTCGGTGGTTCCTTCGCCTATATCCATGGCCGGGACACCAGCGACAGCTCCAACAGCTCGGCGGATTCCGACCAGTTCGAACTGGCGGCGCACTGGCGCGGCAGCTGGGGTCCGCTCCAGGCCTTCGCGCGCGTTTCGGCGGCGCATATCGACTTTGACGGCACCCGCAACTTCGCGCTCGACGATGTCGTGCGCAAGGCGACCGGCGACTGGTCGGGCAAGCTCTATTCGGCCACGGCCGGGGCTTCCTATCAGCTCCAGTTTAACCGCTTCAGCCTGCGTCCGGGCATTGGCATCGACTATTATCGCCTGAAGGAAGGCGGCTATAGCGAAAGCGGCGGCGGCGACGCGTTCAACCTGACCGTCGACGGCCGCACCAGCGACGAAATGACCGCCAACGGCACGATCGCCGCCGGCTATGATTTCGGCAGCCTCAATCGCGAGGATGGCTGGGCACGGTTCGAACTGGAAGGCGGTCGCCGCCAGCTGATCGGCGGGTCGCTCGGCGACACGGTCGCCCATTTCAAGGATGGCGATGACTTCGTCCTGGTCGCCGACAAGCGCACCAGCGGCTGGACCGGCCGGGCTCGCCTCTATGGCGGCACCGACACGTTCCGCGTCGGCGGCGAATTCGGTGCGGAAGAACAACAAAATCACGTCGCAATCTCATTCCGGGCGACGGTTAACTTCGTCCTGTGACGTCTGAATAAGGAATTGGCGGGCCACACCCCACAGACCCTCCCGGTCCGCCAGTTGCGCCACGGCATGATGTTCCTCCCCAAGGGACGCCAAGGCAAAAAAGAGGGGCGTCGCATGGGTTTCACCCGAGCGGCGCCCCTTTTTCATGGGCTAGAGCATTTTCGAAGCAGATGACCTCATCTGCTGGCTCGGAAAATGCGGAAAACAAAAGACAAACAGGGCATGATCCGATTCCGTATGAACGGATCATGCTCTAGACAGTTTGGCGCCTATTCGGCGGGCGTCGCTGCCAGATCGATGATCCGGTCGCGATCATAGGCGAGGACGCCGGCGATCGGCATGATCCGCGTGACCGGGACGCCATGGAAATTCGGCAGCTTGCCCACCGCGCGATAGCGGGCCGGGCGGATCGTCCATTGCGCAAGGCGCGGATCGGTCGCGACCTCCGGGGTCACGGGGGTCAAGGCATTGATGCCGGTCAGCGTGCCCAGGTCCGTCACCTCTCCCGCCTTCGCCTCGAACCGGACGCTGCCCATGCAATAGCAGGCGCCCAGCCCCTGCATGATCGGCCCCATGCCATAGATGCGATAGCTGCCGGGCGTGATCTCCTGCAGATAGACTGAATAGCCATTGCTGCCCTTGGCGAAGCGGCCGCCACCGCCCAGCGTGACCGTCGCGGCCTCGCCGAAACTGGGATAGACGAAATTGGCTTCGGTGGGTTCGACCGGCCGCTCGACCGTGCCGCCCTTATTGTCGCGTTCATAGGCCTTGAGGCGCCCCAGATATTTCTCATGCTCCTCGGCCAGCGCTTCTGCGCGCGCGGCATCGTATCGGGCCTGATCGGCCGCATCGGCGATCCGCATCAGCATCAGGCTGCTGGGATCGTCGGAGCGCAGCAGGATATAGGCCTTGGCCGGATCCTGCGTCAGGGCCAGCTGGTTATCGACCGATTTGCTGGTCGCATAGACCTGATCCTTTGCCGTCGCGAGGGACGGCAACACCGCAAGCAGCGCCAGCATGGACAGCATCGGCTTCATGGCGCCAGCACCTCCCCGATGGCGGGCGTTCGCGCCGCCACAGCGGCCTGCTGCAATAGGCGCCGTCGCCGTTCGCCGTCGGGCACGGCAGTCAGCCCTTCCTCGAAATTGAAATATTGCCAGACCTTCTTCGACACGCCGTGCCGGTCATAGCCCTTGAAAGACATGCAGGTGCGCATCGTCTGGCGCCGTGCTTCGCGCTTCAGGGCCGAACCGATGATCGCCTCGCTCATCAGGCTACCGATCGCACCACCAACAAGCCCGCCAACCCCATAATAATAGGAATAATTGTTCGGCAGGTTAGACCGCAGGCCACGGGCATAGCCGTCACATTCGCTGATATCGGCAAAGGCCGTGCGCACATCGGTGTTATCGCGCCGGAAATAATAATATTTCTCGAAATCGGCCGCGTCCGAAGCGCTGAATGGCCCCTTGACCGCTGGCAGGATGATCAGCCGAATATCCTTGTCGCTAAGGTCCACCGGACCAAAGGGCGATGCGCTGTCTTCCAGCACCACGCCGGCCGGCTTTGGCGCTTCAATCCCGTCCTGCGCCCGCACCGGCATGGCTATCAGGCAGCATGCCAGCATGGCGGCCGAGGCCGCCCTTCCCCATAATGTCATCCATTCCCCCCATCATGCCAACGGCATTACCCGCCAGCTCGCCTTCCCCAAGGCGGCTCCCCCAAAAGAAAAGGGCGATGACCTCAAGCCACCGCCCTTTCTGTTTTCCTGTCAGCCGGCGAGTGCCTTCTTGACCAGTTCGTTGACGACCTGGGGGTTGGCCTTGCCCTGCATCGCCTTCATCGTCTGGCCGACGAAGAAGCCGAACAGGGCTTCCTTGCCGCCGCGATACTGCTCGACCTTGTCGCCATTCTTGGCGAGGACATCGGCCACCGCCGCCTCGATCGCACCGGTGTCGCTGGTCTGCTTCAGGCCCTTTTCCTCGACGATCTTGCCCGGCCTGTCGCCGGTTTCCAGCATGATCTCGAACACCTGCTTGGCGATCGTGCCGCTGATCGTGCCATCGGCCACCAGCGCCAGCAATTCGGCGCCTTCCTCGGGGCTTACCGGGCTTTCTTCAAGGCTCTTGCCAATGCGGTTGAGGGCGCCATACAGTTCCGACAGCAGCCAGTTGGCCGACGCCTTGGCAACCTCGCCCTCGCTCTTCTTCTGGATGCGCGCGCCTTCGGCCAGCAGCGCCTCGAACCAGCGCGCCGTGTCGGCGTCGGCGGTCAGGGTCGCGGCATTATAGGCGGACAGGCCCAGATCCTGCGCATAGCGGCGCAGCTTCGCGTCCGGCAGTTCCGGCAGCGACTGGCGGCATTCCTCCAGGAAGGCATCGTCCAGTTCCAACGGCAACAGGTCGGGATCGGGGAAGTAGCGATAGTCGTGCGCGTCTTCCTTCGACCGCATCGAACGGGTCTCGTTGCGATCCGGGTCATAGAGGCGCGTTTCCTGCACGATCTTGCCGCCGGCTTCCAGCACGTCGACCTGGCGGTTCGCCTCATGCTCGACCACGGCCATGACGAAGCGGACCGAGTTCACATTCTTGGTCTCGGTGCGGGTGCCGAACTCTTCACCGGGGCGACGCACGGAGACGTTGACGTCGGCGCGCATCGACCCCTGGTCCATATTGCCGTCGCACGACCCGACATAGCGAAGAATGGTGCGCAGCTTCGAGAGATAAGCCCCTGCTTCGGCAGGCGAACGCATGTCCGGCTTCGACACGATTTCCATCAGCGCCACGCCCGACCGGTTGAGGTCGACATAGGAGCTGGTGGGATGCTGGTCGTGCATCAGCTTGCCGGCATCCTGCTCGACATGGATGCGCTCGACGCCGATCACCTTGGTGCTGGCTTCGGGGTTCTTCTCGTCGAGGACGATCTCGATCTGCCCTTCGCCCACGATCGGGTGATAGAGCTGGCTGATCTGATAGCCCTGCGGCAGATCCGCATAGAAATAATTCTTGCGGTCGAAGCGCGACCATTTGTTGATCTGCGCGTCGATCGCCATGCCGGTGCGCACCGCCTGGCGGATGCACTCGCGGTTGGGCACGGGCAGCATGCCGGGCATGGCCGCGTCGATCAGGCTGACCTGCGTATTGGGCTCCGCGCCGAACGCCGTCGCGGCGCCGGAAAAGAGCTTCGCGTTCGACGTCACCTGCGCATGGACTTCCAGGCCGATCACGACCTCCCACTCGCCGGTTGCGCCCTGGATGCGATAGGTTGATTCAGTCATCTATGCTTCCGTCTGTTCGCGCGCTCGCGAGCGCGCCGTTCCAGAATTTTCTGTCTATCTCGGGTCTGAGCAACGGACTTGGATCGTCCGAATTTCAGCCGCTTGAAACCTTCGACAAGGCCTTCCCCAACGAATTGGACGAAGATCTCGCCAATCCAGTTCACCACCACTTGTCCGGCCGCGCGGTGAAGCCTGCCCGTTCCTCGATGGCGAGGCTGGCGTTCAGCACGGTCTGTTCGTCCAGCGCCTTGCCAATCACCTGCAGGCCGATCGGCAGGCCGGCCGAATCCAGCCCGCCCGGAATCGCCATCGCCGGCAGCCCGGCCAGCGAGGCCGGCACGGTGAAGACGTCGTTCAGATACATGGCCAGCGGATCGGCCTGCTTCTCGCCCAGCGCGAAGGAGGCACTCGGCGCGGTCGGCGTCAGCAGCAGGTCGCACTTTTCGAACGCCAGTTCGAAATCGCGCGCGATCAGCGCCCGCACCTTCTGCGCCTGGGTATAATAGGCGTCATAGAAGCCGGCCGACAGCACATAGGTGCCGATCATGATGCGGCGCTTCACTTCCGGGCCGAAGCCGGCGGCGCGGGTCGCGGCATACATGTCCTGCAAACCTGCGCCATCGGGCAGGTCGCGCTGGCCATAACGCACGCCGTCATAACGGGCGAGGTTCGACGAGGCTTCGGCAGGCGCAATGATATAATAGGTCGGCAGCGCATATTGGGTATGCGGCAGCGACACCTCCACCACTTCGGCGCCGGCGTCCTTGAGCCATTCGATACCGCGATCCCACATGGCGGAGATTTCGGCGTTCAGGCCATCGGGGCGATATTCCTTGGGAATACCGACCTTCTTGCCCTTGAGATCGCTCGACAGATTGGCTTCCCACTGCGGCACGGCCAGATCGAGGCTGGTCGAATCCTTGGGATCGAAGCCCGACATGACTTCCAGCAGGATCGCATTGTCACGCACCGTGCGCGCCATCGGCCCGGCCTGGTCGAGCGACGAAGCGAAAGCGACGATGCCGAAGCGCGAGCAGCGGCCATAGGTCGGCTTGATGCCCGAAATGCCGGTGAAGGCGGCAGGCTGGCGGATCGAGCCACCAGTGTCGGTGCCGGTCGCCGCCGGGCAGAGCCGCGCGGAAATGGCCGAGGAGGAACCGCCCGACGAGCCGCCGGGCGCCAGTGCGGCGTTATCGCCGCCCCCCCCATCTTTCTTGGCCCGCCGCCAGGGCGAGATCACATTGCCATAATAGCTGGTCTCGTTGGACGAACCCATGGCGAACTGGTCGAGGTTGAGCTTGCCCAGCATGCCCGCGCCGGCCGCCCACAGCTTGCCCGAAACGGTCGATTCATAGGTCGGCACGAAGCCTTCCAGCATGTGCGACGCGGCAGTCGTCTGCGTGCCTTCGGTGCAGAACAGGTCCTTCATGCCGATCGGAACGCCGGCAAGCGCGCCCAGCGTCTCGCCGGCGGCCTTGGCCTTGTCGGCGGCGTCGGCCGCTGCCAGCGCCTTTTCCGGCGTCTCGACGATGAAGGCGTTCAGCGCCTTGGCAGCGGCGACATTGGCGTTGAAGCCCTCGGCCACTTCACGCGCCGAAAAATCGCCCGCGCGGAAGCCGTCGCGGATTTCCGCGACCGTCAGATCAGTCAGATTGGTCATTATTCGATCACCTTGGGCACCGCGAAGAAGCCATGTTCGGCCTGCGGCGCATTGGCCAGCACCTTGTCACGCACATTGCCGTCAGTGACGACATCGTCGCGCAGGCGTTGATGGTTGGGGATGACGGCCGTCATCGGCTGCACGCCGGTCACGTCCACCTCGCCCAGCTGTTCCACCCAGCCAAGGATATTGTTGAGTTCGGGCACCATGGCTTCCGCTTCCGCATCCGTCACCGAAATGCGCGAAAGGCTGGCGATCTTTTTCACGGTCTGAAGGTCTATCGACATGGGCCAAGCCGCTAGCACCCGCACCAGTCCGCTTCAAGTGTCCTGCTGCACCATCTGCCATCTTGCATGCGCCCATCTTGCATGCCCCCATCTTGCATGACTGCTGCGCATGGGCCAGACAGGCCGCACGAAGGCGGGGCGATCCCCGCACAGGGATGGAGACGAGAGCAAGTGGCCCGCAAATTCCTCTATATCGTCGCCGGCCTGGTCGTGTTGGTGCTTGCGATGCTGCTCGCCTATCGCATCTGGGGGATGCAGATCATGCGGGCGGTGATGGTCCCGCGTGAGGCGTTCCAGCCACTCCAGCCCCTGCCCGCCAACGCCTATGACGATCCGAAAATGTGGATCGCCCGCCCTGACCTGACCAAGGACAACCCCGCCCTCTGGACGCCACAGGGCGCGGCCAAGCTTGCCGCGCCCGCGCAGAAGGCCGCCGTCTTCTTCATCCATCCGACCAGCTATGTGACGCCGCTTGGCAATGCCCATTGGAATGCGCCGCTGGACGATGCGGAAAGCAATGCGACCGCGCGCCGCTTCGTGCTGAGCCAGGCCAGCGCCTTCAGCGCCGCCGGCAATGTCTGGGCCCCGCGCTATCGCCAGGCCAATTATGGCGCCTTCCTCACCACCGGAGCGGAGGGCGACCAGGCGCTCGCCGCCGCCTATCGCGACGTGACCCAGGCCTTCGCCGCCTTCCTCAAGGCCAATCCCACCGGCCCGCTGATCCTCGCCGGCCACAGCCAGGGGTCACGCCATCTGCTGCAACTGGTGCGCGAACAGGTGGCGGGCAAGCCGGTCGCCGACCGGATCGCCGCCATCTACGCCGTGGGCTGGCCGATCTCGGTCGAGGCCGACCTGCCTGCATTGGGCTTCCCCGCCTGCGCCAGGCGGGATCAATCGCACTGCATCGTCAGCTGGCAAAGCTATGCCGAACCGGCCGATCCGTCTGCCGTGGTCGAAAGCTTCGAGCGCAAGCAGGGCCTCAATGGCCAGCCGCGCAAGGGCACGCATATGCTCTGCACCAATCCGATCACCGGCACCTTCAACGGCAATGCGCCCGCCAGCGCCAATATCGGCACGCTCGACGCCCGCGCCGCCGACAAGCCCGCCCATCTGGTGGCCGGCATCGTGCCTGCCCGCTGCGACACCAGCGGCGTGCTGATGATCGGCGAGCCGGTCGATATGGGCCCCTACACGCTGCCCGGCAATAATTATCACGTCTATGATTATAGCCTGTTCTGGGGCAATGTGCGCGACGACGCTCGCCAAAGACTGGCCGCTTTCACCAAGACACACTGAGACGTAATGAAACTTGTCACGACCGACCGCGCGGAATTTCGCGCAGCCCTGCCCGAGGGCGGCCGCCTGATCGGCATGGATGTGGGTACGAAGACGATCGGCCTGGCCCTGTGCGACGCCCAATGGTCGATCGCAAGTCCCGCCTACACCGTCAATCGCGGCAAGTTCAGCAAGGACAAGCCGGCGCTCGAAGCCTTCATGGCGCAGCAGCAGGTCAAGGGCATCGTCATCGGCCTGCCGCTCAACCTCGACGGCACCAACAGCCCGCGCAGCCAGGCCAGCCGCGCCTTCGCCCATAATGTCGCGGACATCGGCCTGCCCGTGCTGCTCTGGGACGAGCGCTGGTCGACCCAGGCCGTCACCCGCACCCTGCTGGAGGCGGACGCCAGCCGCGCCCGCCGCGATGAACTGGTCGACAAGCTCGCCGCCAGCTACATCCTCCAGGGCGCGATCGACGGCCTCGTCGCCGGGCTGGAATAGGCGGAACCCGGCCTCAATGCAGCTTGAGGCGGGGGCGCACGAAGCGGTTGATATGGCTGACCAGGATCAGCGCGGGACCGCGTATGTTGCCGTGAACGGCGAGCAGATGCATGCGATAGAGCGACATGTAGACGAAGCGGGCCAGCCGCCCCTCCACCGCCATGCGCCCGCCGACCAGCTTGCCCATCAATGATCCGACCGTCGAATAGCGGCTGAGCGACACCAGCGAGCCATGATCCTTGTAGACAAAGGTCTTGAGCGGGCGATCAGCCATCAGTCGGCCGAGATTGGCGAACACCGTGTCGGCCATCTGATGCGCGGCCTGCGCGCGCGGCGGGATCGGCCGATCGGCGCCCTGTGGCGTGTAGGAGGCGCAGTCGCCCATCGCGAAGACGCGGTCGTCAGCCAGGCTCTGTAGCGTCGGGCGCACGATCACCTGACCGGCGCGGGACAGTTCCAGCCCATCCAGGCCATCGCGGATCGCCGCCGCCTTGACCCCGGCGGCCCAGACCTGAAGATCGGCGGGGACGAAGCCGCCATCCTTCGTCTCCATCCCCTCAGGGGTGGAGGCGGTGACGGCGACGCCAGCGCGGACCTTGACGCCCAGCACCTCCAGTTCCTCCCGCGCGGCATCGGCCAGCCGGTCCGGCAAGGCCGGCAGGATGCGCGGCCCGGCCTCCAGCAAGGTGACGTCGAGCCGCTGGCGATCGAACACTTCCAGCCCATAATAGCCCAGCGCATCGGCAGCATTGTAGAGTTCGGCCGCCAGTTCGACCCCGGTGGCGCCACCGCCGACGATCGCGATCCGCACCCGCGCATCCGACGCGGGATCGGCCGACATGGCCCGCGACACGCGCAGACAATGGTCGAGCAACTGGTCGCGAAAGCTGTCGGCCTGGGCGCGGCTGTCGAGGAACAGGCAATTGTCGGCAACGCCCGGCGTCCCGAAATCATTGGTGACCGATCCATAGGCCAGCACCAGATAGTCGTAACGGACCGAATGGGCGCTCACCACCTCGCGCCCCTTGGGATCGAACACCGGCGCGACATGGACCCGCCGTGCAGTCCGATCGATGCCCTGCAAGGTGCCATAGAGATAGCGATAGCCCCAGCGATGGCAGTGGCTGCGATAGCCGACCTCGTCCAGGCTGGCGTCGAGCGATCCGGTCGCGACCTCGTGCAACAGAGGCTTCCAGATATGGGTGCGGTTGCGATCGATCAGGATGATGTCATGCCGCTTGCGGCCATAGCGGGCGCCGAGCTTGCGCGCGAGCTCGAGGCCGGCGGCACCGCCACCGACGATGACGATCTGGGTCTTCTTGTCGGGGATCAAGCGCATTCCTCCTCGATCGGCAGACCGGCGGATCGCGATCCGGCGCGCCGGTTGTGCATTGCAATAGGCCGCCCGGCGTCGCAAAGCGAGGCGTGGACAAGCAGAATTTCACCGAACGCAACCGACGCGACATCGTCGCGATCGCCACCCAGCATTTCGCGGAAAAAGGCTATGCCGGCGCGCGGGTGGACGAGATCGCGGCGGCGACCGCGACGTCCAAGCGAATGATCTATTATCATTTCGGCAGCAAGGACGGGCTCTATCGCGCGGTCCTGACCGAAGCCTATCGCGGCATCAGATCGGCCGAGCTGGAGGCCGAACTGGGCGACCTGCCGCCGCTTGCCGCGCTGGAGCGGCTGACCGCCCTCACCTTCGACTATCATTTCAACCATCCCGAACTGGTGCGGCTGGTGATGGACGAGAATATCCGGGGCGGCCCGCATGTCGGCGAGATTTCGCAAGGGCATAATGAGATCGTCCTGCCCAAGACCCAGGCACTGATCGATCGCGGCATTACCGATGGCAGTTTCCGGGCCGGGCTGGACGCCGTCGACCTGCACATGACGATCAGCGCCCTCGCCTTCTACTTCGTGTCCAACCGCCACAGTTTCCACGCGATCTTCGGCGTCGACATGACGAGCGAAGCGGCGGCCGAGCGGCGCCGCGCGCAGGTGATCGACAATGTGCTGCGCTACTGCCGGGCAGGCGCCTGAAGGCTGGGCCGAGACCATCGACCGGATCAGAACTGCATCTTGACCTGGCCGCCCAGTGCCAGCGCATCATTGGTGCGGCGGTAGGAAAAGGCACCGGGATCGAGAATATATTGGACGTCCGGCCGGATGCTGAGCCAGCGCCGCAGCTGGATGCCATAGCTCATCTCGATCGCGGTCTCGCCCACAGGCAGCGCGGCATAGCCGCCGGGAATATCCTGCGCATCGGCCTCGGCGCGGCGCAGGCGCGGATTGACCTGTGCATGGACGATGCCGATCGAGATGCTGTCGGCGTCCCGCCCGGCAAAGGTGCCCGTCTTGACCAGCCCGGCGGCATACCAGTGGGTGATCTGGGCCGATGCCTCCGGATTGGCGGTGAACTGGGCGAAGATGGAGAGACCGCGATTGCCGGTCCCTTCGCGCAGGATCATCTGGTCGGCCAGCGCATAGACGCCATAGCGGCCCCGCAACATGCCCTGCTCGCCGCGCCGGGCGGCGCGTGACGTGTCATAATAGGCGCCGATCTTGTAATGGCCCGGCAGCACGTGGCTGCCCGGCGCGATGCCGGGATCATATTCCAGTTCCAGCGGCAGCAATACCCCGGTCGTGCCGCCGGCAAAGGGACGGAAAGCGTTGTCGGGATCGTTGAGGCGCGGATTGACCTGATAGACGCCGGTGCGCAGCGCCAGATCCGGCCGAATACGATAGCGCACCGCCGCACCCCAGCGGGCATTGGGATAATTATACCAGCCGCTATTGCCCGATTCCGACAGCGGATGGGCACAGAAGGCCGCATTGACGAAATTGCAGCCCAGGATCATCCCGCCCAGATCATTGCCCATGGCAAAATAGCCCAGGCGCAGGTTGAGCCGGCCATTGTCGATATTCTGTTCGTAGCTGAGTTCCGACAGGCGAGTATAATTGCCGCCGGCCGCCTCCTGGATCGGCAGGCGATTGCCGACGATGTCGGAAGAGAGGCCGACGCCGCGCCGGTCGTTGATGGTGACATGCACGATGCCGCCGGACAGGCCGACGATCCGGTCCATGTCGAAATCGAGGCTGGCGCGCAATTGCTGGGTATAGGCGCTGCCCTGCCGCTGGCCGCCATCGACCGCGGCAAAGGCTTCGCCGACATAGTCCGCGCGCACGGTGACGCCCGCCTGCTTCAGCCGCGTGCGCAGCCCGCCCCAGTCGCCGGTCAGCGTCTCGCGCGGGGCCGTCACCGGCTTTTCCGGCGCGACCTCCTGCGCATGGGCGCCCGCAACCGGCAGCAGGGTCAGCAACGTCGCCAGGGTCAGGCGGGCATGGAGGTGAAGATGTTGGGCCAAAGCCCCTCCCTTCCGCGCGGCACATCAGCGCGCGGTGACATGAATGATGACGACAGACAGGCGGAGCGGCGCCGGGCCGCCCCGCCCATGGTTCAGCGCAGCGTGTAGGCGATCACATAATCGCCCCGGTCGGGCGACTGGCGCGCACCGCCCGCCGTCACGACGACATATTGCTTGCCGCTTTTGGGCGACTTGTAGCTCATCGGGCCGCCCTGACTGCCGACCGGCAGGCGGGCCTTCCAGACTTCCGCCCCGGTCGCCGCGTTGAACGCGCGCAAGTAGAAGTCCTGCGTCCCCGCGATGAAGACCAGGCCGCCCTGCGTCGCCAGCGTACCGCCCAGCGTCGGCATGCCGATCGGGATCGGCAGGCCCATGCGGATGCCCATCGGCCCGGTGTCACGCACCGTGCCCACCGGCACCTGCCACTTGATGGCCCGGCTCTTGAGGTCGATCGCGGTCAGCGTGCCATAGGGCGGCGCCTGGCAGGGAATGCCCAGCGCCGACAGGAAGCGGTCCTTCACCACCGAATAGGGCGTGCCCTTCAGCGGAACGCTGCCCATGCCGGTGTTGACCGCCTCGCCCGCGCTGCCCGACTGGCCCTTTTGCGCCGCGGTCTGCGGGAACATCTGCACCCACAAGCCCAGGCGCATGTCGTTGACGAAGATGGTGCCGCTGGTCGGATCGGTCGAGATGCCGCCCCAGTTCATGCCGCCCAGCGATCCGGGGAAGCTCAGCGACTTGTCGGTGCCCGGCGCGGTGTAGAGCCCCTCATAGCGCATGCCCTTGAAGGCGATACGGCAGAGCAGCTGGTCGAACGGGGTGGCGCCCCACATGTCCGCCTCGGTCAGCGGGCCGACGCCGATCTGCGGCATGCCCAGCGACCTGGGCTGGGTCAGCGAATAAGGCTCACCCGGAATGTTCGCCGGCTTGACCGGCACTTCCTTGACGTCGGTGAGCGGCTTGCCGGTGGCGCGATCGAGCACATAGACCTGCCCGGCCTTGGTGCCGAAGACCAAAGCCGGCACCTTGCGGGCTGCATCGACCGGGAAGTCGACGAAGCTCGGCTGCATCGGCAGGTCGAAGTCCCACAGATCGTTATGAACCGTCTGGAAATGCCATTTCTCGCGGCCGGTGGTGGCATCGAGCGCCAGCATCGACGCGCCATATCTGTGATCAAGCGCGCTGCGGGTCACGCCGTAAAGATCCACGGAAGCGCTGCCCACCGGCATGAACACGGTGTTGGACGCCGGATCATAGGACATGGCCGCCCAGACATTGGGGGTCGAGCGGGTGTAGCTCTTGTCCGCCGGCGGGTTACCGGTGATCGCCGGATTGCCCGGATCGAAGGCCCAGCGCAGCTTGCCCGTAATGACGTCGAAGCCGCGCATCACGCCGCCGGGCATGTCGACCTGCACATTGTCGGCGACGCGGCCACCGACCACGACCGTCGTGCCCGCCAGCGTCGGCGCGGAGGTGAGCTGATATTGGGGATCGGGCGCATCGCCGAGGCCGGCCTTCAGGTCCACCCGGCCATTGGTGCCAAAATCGGCGCAGAACTTTCCGGTGTCGGCGTCGAGCGCAATCAGTTCGGCATTGATCGTGTTCATCAGGATGCGGCGCTGGCAGGCGGCGCCAGCCGGCACCGTCACGGCGGTCACCGGCGTTGCGCCAGGCAGGCTGGGCTGCTGGATCGGCGCATGGGCGTCGAAATAGGCGAGGCCCCGGCAGCGCATCCAGACGGACGCCTTGGCATTGATCAGCGTCTTCCACTTTTCGCGCCCGGTATCGGCGTCGAGGGCGATGACATTGTTATGCGGGGTGCAGATGAACAGCGTGTCGCCGACCTGCAGCGGGGTATTCTGGTCCTCCGCGCCATTGCCGTCGCTCTGCGCGACGTCGCCGGTGCGATAGGTCCAGGCGACCTTGAGCTTATCGACATTGTCGCGGGTGATCTGGTCGAGCGCGACGAAGCGGCTGCCGCCTGGCGTATTGCCATAGGCGGTCCAGTCCTTCTGCTCGCGCGCCGGATCGACCGGCACCAGCGAAGCCACCTGCCCGGCAAAGGGCACGGTCGGATGGACCATGAACATGCCGGCCGCACCGGCCGCCGAACCGAGGCCGGCCAGCGCCGCCATCAGCAATGCAGGCCGCCAGGCGGGCGACGAACCGTCGCCGCGACGCAGCAGCGGATAGGAGAGCGCAACGACGGTCGCACCGACGCCCATCGCCAGCAGGCGTGAGATCAGTGGCCAGAAGCTGAAGCCGACTTCCCACAGCGCCCAGAAAATGGTCAGCAGGAAGGTGGCTCCGAAAAGCAGGCCGCCGCTGGCCTTGCGCAGGGCGATGAGGCCGCCCGCGAAAACCAGCGCGATGCCGGCGATCAGGAAATAGGGACTGCCGCCCAGGCTGACGAGCTTGCCGCCGCCAATGGCGAAAAAGAGGCCAGCGGCAAGGATCACCGCCCCCAACAGAAGCAGCCAACCGCGAACGAGCGGCTGGCCGTGCATTTTCGTGCCTGACACGCGGCACCTCCTTCATCTCTTATGGTCGTCGGAGAATGAAGTTCTGCAGTGGGCGAGAACGCTCAGTCACCGGATCGCCGCTGTTCCGGCGCTATGTACCATTTAGTACACAACTCGCCGATTTGCAAGAACACGCCGCCGCGACCCGCGGATGGAGAGATAAGAGAGGGAGGTCAGCCACTTATCGGGATCGGTGTGCCGACTGAACGGCGTGCCGATCCCGATCGGCTCAAGATCAGAGCGCCTGCTGTTCCGAATTGAGGTTGCGCTTCGCCGGCAGTTTGGCCCCGGCATCGGGCGTCGCACCATTCAGGCTCGCCGGCACCTCGACATAAGGCAGGCCCAGCGTCTGGCTGGTCATGCGACGGATGCGGTTGGTGAGGTCCGGGCTGGCGTTGAGCTTCTGCCCATAGGAGGGCACCATCGCCGCCACCTTGGGCTTCCATCTGGTCGCCATCTGCTGCGGGAAGGCGCGGCGCATCACTTCCAGCATGATCGCCGGCGAAGTGGAAGCGCCGGGCGAGGCGCCCAGCAGCGCAGCGATGCTGGCATCCTTGTCGGTGACGATTTCGGTCCCGAACTGCAGCACCGTGCCCTTCTTGGGATCATATTTGATCACCTGCACGCGCTGGCCCGCGGTGATCAGCTTCCAGTCGCCGCGCTTGGCATTGGGGTAATATTTGACCAGTTCGGCCTGGCGCTGGGCATCGGTCAACGTCGCCTGCTGCGCCAGATAGCGGACCAGATCCAGATTTTCCGCGCCGACCTTCATCATGCCGCCGACATTATTCTTGTAGATGGAGGCGAACAGATCGAGCGGCGAGCCATTTTTCAGGAATTTCGTGCTCTGCAGCGCGAAGGGACCGAACAGGGTCACCGACTTGCCGTCGAGCTTGCGCGCGTCGAGATGCGGCACCGACATGGGCGGCGATCCGGCCTCCGCCTTGCCATAGACCTTCACATTGTGACGGCTGGTCGCGGCCGGCCCCTCGAACGCCAGGAACTGGCCACCGACCGGGAAGCCGGCATAATTTTTCGACTCCGGGATGCCCGACATCTGCAGCAGCTTGAGCGAGGCCCCGCCCGCGCCGATGAAGACAAACTTCGCCTTCACGACATTATCGCTGTTCTTCTTCAGGTCATGAACGGTGACGTTCCACGTCTTGTCCGCATTCTGGTGCAGGCCGCGCACTTCATGGCCGAGCTGCAGGTGGAAATTGGGATTGCGGATCAGCGCGTTGGTCAACTGGGTCGTGATGACACCGAAATTGACATCAGTGCCGAGCGGCATGAACGTCGCCGCCACCTTCTGCTTCGGGTCGCGCCCCTCCATCACCAGCGGCGCCCAGCGGCGGATCTGCGCCGGATCCTGCGAATATTGCATGCCGTAGAAGAGCGGGTTCTTGACCAGCGCATCGCGGCGCTTGTGCAGATAGTCGATGTTATCGTCGCCCCAGACGAAGCTCATATGCGGCGTCGCGTTGATGAAGTCGGTCGGCTTGGGCAGGCGGCCCTGCTTGACCTCATGCGACCAGAATTGGCGCGAAATCTCGAACTGCTCGGCGATATCGACGGCCTTTTCGGTCGCGATCGATCCGTCGTCCTTCTCCGGCGTATAGTTCAGCTCGGCAAAGCCCGAATGGCCGGTGCCGGCATTGTTCCAGCCGTTGGAGCTTTCCTGCGCGACCTTGTCCATCCGCTCATAGATGTCGATCCGCCAGTCCGGCTCCATCTCCTGGAGATAGGTGGCCAGCGTCACGCCCATGATGCCGCCGCCGATCACCAGCACGTCGACCGGCTTGTCATTGGCGGCCGCCTTGCCGGCCGGCGAGGCCATCGGACGGAACAGGAAGGCGGTGGCGGCGATCGCCAGCACCAGGAGGAGGATGGCGAGGGTAAGGAGGATATTCTTGAACAGGGGCCGGCGGCGCGGTGCCGCCGGACTGGAGGAGGATATCATGATCGTGGGTTCCAAATCTGCGTGGAAAGGGGCCGGGCGGCCGGATGCGCGTTCGCCAATCTTGTTCATCAGGTCATGCGCACCACCCCATCCACCTTCAGAAACGGAAGCTCAGCCAGCCGGCCAGATAATCGCTGTTGCCATAGCCGGCACGGCTAAGCACCGGTCCTGCATCCAGATGCTCGTAGCGGCCCACAAAGGACAGGCGCGGCGTGATCGACCATGTGATCTGTGCGCGGATGGATTCACCGATCTTGTGGCCGGGAACCGATTGGGTGCCGGCGAAGATCGACTTGTTGGCGCGATAGACCGCATCATTTTCATCGGCGCGCCAGGCGAACTGATATTCCATCGTCGCCTTCACGCCCTTGAGCGGCGACAGGGTCAGGCTGGGCGCCAGCGTCTTGAGGTTGGTCGGCGTCATGCACAGCTGGTAGCTGTAATAAATATTATTGCCGAAGGGGGCATAGGCGGCCTTCAGCGTGCCACCCTCGAACGTGCCGCCGCCGCTGGCATAATCGGCGTGGAAGCCGATGCGCGGCCCCATCGGCAGGTCGCCGGGCAGCTTGTAGCTCTGGTTGAAGAAAAGCTGCCAGGCGCTGATGTCGCGCCCGTCGAAATCGCCGAACTGGTGGTTGACCGTCCAGTCGAGATTGACCGGACCAACCTCCCCCCACAGGCGCGCGCCGGCATAGAAGCGCTCGACCCGGCCGGTCACGCCGCCCCACAATGCCTCGCTCGTGCGCAACCGCCAGAAGAAGGGATCGAGATAGAGTTCCGATCCGCCCAGCGCCTTTTCGGGCAAACGGATGCCGGCGGTGAAGCCGGAAAAGCGCCGCCCCTGCTCGACCTTGTCATCGCCGATGCCGCCATTGCCCAGCGCGGTCGGCTTGAAATCGAAGGCATCGATGCGTAGCGATCCCGTCCGTGCCCAGACCCGCACGCCGTTCAGCGCATAGCGGATCGTATTATTGTCGCGCTGCGACGTCAGCAGATTGGGGCCGTCGGTAAATTCCTGCCGCCCATAGCGCAGACCCAGGTCCATGCCGGCGAGCCGCCCCTTCAGTTCGGCGAAGGACTGGAGCAGCACCAGATCATTGCGCAGCGATCCCGACGGCGTGCCGATATTGTCACCGGACATGCCGCCATGGGCGATTTCGCCATAGAAGCGCAGATGCGGCCCGACATGCAGGTCGGCGCCACCGACCAGCCGGTTGATGTCCTGCCGCTGGCTGCCGGCGTTCCGCAGGTTAAGGTTGGTGGTGTAGTTGACCCGCACCCGCGCCTCGCCGCTGAGCGTCAGATAGATGTCGCCATCCTCGTCAAGCGGCAGATATTTGAGGTGATCGAACAGGTCGTCGCGCTGCGCGGGATCGGCCCTGCTGCGCCAGTCCTCCGCCCAGCGCGACAGGGCGTAGCCGCCTGATACCGATCCTTCGCCGACGGCATCGGCGGGATAGAGGCTGGCGGGTTCAGCGGGCATGTCGCCGGCCCATGCGGGACGGGCGAACAGGGTTGCCAGGGTGAGAGCGGAGACGGCGATGGGGCGGCGCGTGGCGGCGCAGGAGAAACGAACCATGGTGGCTGCGCCTCATTCCGCCGGTACGGCGTTGGTGAGCGCGGGCTCCGCCGGCGATGGCGCCCCGCCATTCCCCCGCATCGCGGCCTGCAACTGCGTCCGGTCCAGCTTCCCTTCCCAACGCGACACGACGATCGTCGCCACCGCATTGCCGACGAAGTTGGTGAGGCTGCGGCATTCGCTCATGAAGCGATCGACGCCAAGGATCAGGGCCATGCCCGCGACAGGCACGGAGGGGACGATGGAGAGGGTCGCCGCCAGTGTGATAAAGCCCGCGCCGGTCACGCCCGCCGCCCCCTTGGACGAGAGCATGGCGACGCCCAGCAACAGGATCTGGTCGCCGATCGACAGGTCGACGCCAGTGGCCTGCGCAATGAACAGCGCGGCCAGCGTCATGTAGATATTGGTGCCGTCGAGGTTGAAGCTGTAGCCGGTCGGCACGACCAGCCCGACGATCGACTTGGGGCAGCCCGCGAGCTCCATCTTCTCGATCAGGGCCGGCAGGGCGCTTTCCGACGAGGAGGTGCCCAGCACCAGCAGCAATTCGGTCTTCAGGTAACGGATCAGGCCGAAGATCGAGAAACCGGCGGCACGGGCGACCAGGCCCAGGATCACGACCACAAACAGCGCCGAAGTGAGGTAGAAGGTGCCGACCAGGAAGGCGAGATTGGCGAGCGTGCCGACGCCATATTTGCCGATGGTGAAGGCCATGGCGCCGAACGCACCGACGGGCGCGGCCTTCATGACGATCGCGACCAGCTTGAACACGGCGGTCGAGACATCTTCGAGCAGGTCGAGCACGCGCGCGCCGCGATCGCCGATCAGCGCCAGCGCAACCCCGAACAGGATCGCGACGAACAGCACCTGCAGGATATTGCCGCTGACGAAGGCGGACAGGAAACTGTCTGGTATGATGCCGGCCAGGAAGCCGGTCAGCGTGCTGTCATGCGCCTTCTCCGCATATTCGCTGACCTTGCTGGCGTCGAGCGTGGCGGGGTCGATGTTGAGGCCCGCGCCCGGCCGCACCACATTAGCGACGATCATGCCGACGACCAGCGCCAGGGTAGAGAAGAAGAGAAAATAGGCAAAGGCCTTGCCCGCGACCCGGCCGACGCTGGCAATGTCGCGCATGCCGGCAATGCCGGTGACGATCGTCAGGAAGATGACCGGGGCGATGACCATCTTCACCGCCTTGATGAAGGCGTCGCCGACCGGCTTCATCGCCTCGCCCAGATGCGGCGCGAAATGGCCGAGCGCCACGCCGGCGATGATCGCCAGCAGCACCTGCGCATAGAGATGGAGATACCAGGGACGCCGGACGACCGGCGCGTCGGGGAAATCGGAAATCTGCATGACAGTTGTCTTTCTGGCCCTCGCCAAAAGCCTTCCCGCCTTCTTGGTTGGGCGGGTCGGGAATTGAGGTGGCCAGTATCGTGCTGTCAGCCATGCGCGACAAATTGTAGGAGAAATGAAATTAAATCATTATAATTCAGTATATTGATTTGATTTTCATGTCTTCATTCAGTTCACTTAGTGCATATAATTGCCCACTACAATCGCACGATGTGCAGAAATTTGCACATTGCTTACCGGCGCGATATGCAGGGCTATGGACGGCGCCCGCTTCCCGAATCGCATCCTGTGGATCGCCCTGTTCCTGGGCGTGGCCGGCGGCCTGCTCTGGCTGTCGGGCGAGGTCGCCGAGCGCAATGCCGTCGCCCGGCTGGGCGCGGAGACGCGCGGCGCCGCGATCCTGCGCCAGGCCTATCTCAAGAGCGAGATCGAGCGATTCCGGCTGTTGCCCATCGCCCTGTCCGATGACAGCGACCTGGTCGCGGGCCTCACCGGATCACAGGCCGCGCTGCGCGCGCTGGACGGCAAGCTGGAGGCGCTCGCCCGCACCACCGGCGCGGCGCAAATCTATGTGCTCGACGCATCGGGCCGCACCGTCGCATCGAGCAACTGGGGCAGTGAACGCAGCTTCGTCGGCCAGGACTATTCCTTCCGCAACTATTTCAAGCTCGCCGCCGCCCATGGATCGGGCGCGCAATTCGCCCTCGGCACGATTAGCGAGCGGCCCGGCATGTATCTGTCGCGGCGATCGCGCGGCGGCGGCTATGTCGTGGTGAAGCTGGAATTTGACGGGATCGAGCAGCAATGGGCGCGGCTCGGCGAGATCACCTTCATCACCAGTCGCGAGGGCATCATCCTGATCACCAGCCGCCCCGACTGGCGCTTCACCACCATCCATCCGCTCTCGGCGCAGGCCAAGCAGCGCTTCCGCGCCGAATTGCAGTCCGGCCGCGGGTCGCTGCTGCCAGTGCCGCTCAGGGGCATGGGCGATGCCGATGGCCGGCAGATCGTCAGCCCGGCCGACGAGCCGCGCCGCCGCCTGCTGTGGCAATCGGTCGCGGCCGGCGAACCGGGCTGGCAGCTCAACATGCTGACGCCGCTGCATGGCGTGGAAAGCTTCGTGCGCACGGTGCGGTTGGCGACCCTGCTGCTGCTGCTGCTGCTCGCGGGCGGCATCTGGATATTGCGCGAACGCGGCCATCGCCGCGCCGAACGGGCCGCCATGGCCGCCGCCCGCACCAGCGAACTGGAGGCGATGGTCACCGCCCGCACCCGTGAATTACGCCGCGAGATGGAGGAGCGTGCCGCCAGCGAGACACGCGCCGACACGCTGCGCGAAGGACTGCGCCAGGCCAATCGCCTGGCGTCTCTGGGCCAGATCACCGCCGGCATCGCGCATGAAACCGCCCAGCCCGTCGCCGCGATCCGCAGCTATGCCGCCAATGGCCGGCTGTTGATCGAGCGCGGCGATAGTGAGGCGGCTGCCGAAAATATGGCGGCGATCGAGCGGCTGACCGACCGGATCGGCAAGGTCACGGCCGAACTGCGCGGTTTCTCGCGCAAGGCGACCGGCGCGATCGACGCCATTCCGCTCGCCGGGCCGATCGAGGGCAGCGTGCTGATCCTCAAATCGCGGCTGGCGCGGGTCGACCTGCACCTGCCCGACCTGCCGGACGATCTGCGCGTCATGGCCGACACGATCCGGCTGGAACAGGTGCTGGTCAATCTGCTGCAAAATGCGCTCGAAGCGCTGGAGGGCGTGGCCGCGCCGTCGATCCGCCTGTCGGTCGCGCTCGATGCGGAGACGGTGCTGTTGTCGGTGATCGACAATGGGCCGGGCATCGATCCGTCGGTGCAGGGCCAGCTTTTCACCCCCTTCGTCACCAGCCGCCCATCCGGTCTCGGGCTCGGCCTTGTCATCGCCAGCGACATCATGGCTGACATGGGCGGATCGCTGCGCCTGCTGCCCAGCGAGGCCGGCGCCCATTTCCAGCTGAGTTTGAAACGCGCATGACCGACATGCCCCCGCGTCCGATTGCCCTGGTCGACGATGATGATGACCTGCGCGCCGCCATGGCGCAGACGCTGACACTGGCGGGTCATGAGGTGCGCGCCTTTGCCCGCGCGGCCGACGCGCTGGCGGCGATCGATACGGACTTTCCCGGCGTTGTAGTCAGCGACGTGCGGATGCCGCATATGTCGGGCATCGACCTGTTCCGGGCGCTCCATGCCCGTGATGCGGAACTGCCGGTGATCCTGGTCACCGGCCATGGTGATGTGCCGATGGCGGTGGATGCGCTCAAAGCCGGCGCCTGGGACTTCCTGACCAAGCCCTTCAATCCCGACGCCCTGTTGGCATCGGTCGCACGGGCGAGCGAGAAGAGGCTGCTGGTGATCGAAAATCGCCGCCTGCGCGCGATGGTCGATACCGCCGTCGCCTCCCCGCTGATCGGCCATTCCCCGGCGATCGAGCGGTTGCGCGACATGGTGGCGACCCTGGCCGACACCAATATCGACATTTTGGTCGAGGGCGAGACCGGCACCGGCAAGGAACTGGTCGCGCGCATGATCCACCAGCGCAGCCGCCGCGCCAGCGCCCAGTTCGTCAGCGTCGCCTGCGCCGCCGTGCCCGATGCGATCGCCGAGACCGGCCTGCATGGCGAGAGCCTGGCCGGGCGCGCGCCCCTCGAAGGCCGGCTGGCCCGTGCGCATCAGGGCACGCTGTTTCTCGACGATGTCGACCAGTCCGGCCCGGCGCTGCAGGCGCATCTGATCCAGTTTCTGGAGGACCGGCTGGTCCGCCCGGTCGGCGCGCGCGAACCCCAGCCGGTGGACCTGCGCGTGATCGGCTGCATGACCCAGCAGGGCCAGTCGGCGACGATCCAGCCGGCCCTGCTCTATCGGCTGGCGGCGGTGCGGCTGCACATCCCGCCGCTGCGCGAACGGCGCGAGGATATTCCGCTGATCTTCGCCCATCTGCTCGATGCCGCCGCCCGTCGCTTTCGCCGCGCGGTGCCGCCGGTCAGCCGCGCGGTGCTGGCTCATCTGCTGGACCATGACTGGCCCGGCAATGTCCATGAGCTGGGGCGGCTGGCCGAACGGCTGGCGCTGGGGCTGGAGCAGGAACCGGTCGCCGACGGCGCGACGCTGCCGCTCGACGCGCGCATGGACGCGTTCGAGCGCATGGCGATCATCGAGGCGATCCAGGCGACCGGCGGCGACATGGGCCAGGCCATCGAGCGCCTCGGCCTGCCGCGCAAGACTTTCTATTATCGGGTCCGGCGGCTGGGGATCGACCTGCGGAAATTGCGCGGGCTGGATGGATAGACGGGTCTTGCTGCTGTCTTCACATCGCTGATCCGGACTTTGGCAAATGGCGCAGACGACGACCCCATCTATTTCTCCGTCGAGAAAAGCATGTCACGCTTTTCCCCGTCGCCCATCCCGCCCCTAATCGCAACACGTCTATGCGGCCGATACAGATATATTATGGCACCGACGTTCGGCATCATTACATCTGAACGGCGACAATAGCCTTACCCCCAATTATTCATGACATGTCAGCATGCCACACCACCAACTTACATCTCGACAATAGCAACTCGACCCGTCATGCCTTTGCCAAAGCATGAAATTTAAGCGCTACAGACGCGCTACATTTTCAGGGGACGGGCGAGTGATTGGACGGGCGATAATGTCGGCACATCGTTGGACTTTGGCATGGGGAAGCAGCATGGCGGCCATGGCTGCTGCCTCCGCTACACCGGCCTGGGCGCAATGCGCACCGGATCCGACCATCGCCAATGGCGTAACCGAATGTTCGGGCATCGATGCCGACGGCCTGCGGATCAACACCGACGGCAGCACCATAATCGTGGCAAGTTCGGCACAGGTCAGAGGCAGCGACCGTTCGGCAATCATTGTCGACATACTGGGCACCTTGAACAATTATCAGCCGCGCCTGACGACGATCATGGTCGATGGCCAGGTCGATGGCGGGCTCCATAGCGGGATTGCGGTCCTGTCGGGGTCGATCCAGCCAGGCTTTTACGATTTTTATGGGACGCAGGCCAATATCGTCGTCACCTCCGGCGCACGCATCACCGGCTCTGTCGGCATCACCGCAGAATCCTCGACCGGCAATGAATATGGCGCAGCGCTGATCAGCCTCACCAATGCCGGGACGATCAGCGGCGGCAATGGCGTCGCCATGCAGGCCATCACCCCGTCACGCAATGGCTTTGCCTCGATCGACAATCAGGAAGGGGGCAGCATCGGCGCGATCATAGGGACGATCGGCCGACTGAACAATGCCGGCCTGATCGATGGCGGCACGCGCAGTGCGATCGATCAGACGAGCGACTATAATTCGGCTGCCTATCCCTATGGCTGGACCAATAGCGGCACCATCCGGTCGACGTCGTCGGCCGCGACGATCGCCAATCTGAGGACCGTATTTACTGGCTTGTCCAACAGCGGGACCATCGCCAATGGCGGCAGCGGCGCCGCGATCCAGGACAGTGGAAATGGTCAGGGCATCACGATCGACAATCTTGCCGGCGGCCGCATTTCCACGGCCGGCCCTGTCGCGATCGCCGCCAACGCGCTTAAACTGAACAACGCGGGAACGATCACCGGCGACATCGTAACAACCCCCGCCTTTGGCTATTATTTCTTCAGTTCGATCGACTCCACCCAGGGGCGCATCGAAGGCAATGTGACGCTGGGCGGCGACCGTAACGAAGTCTATGCACGCTATGACGGCACCCCCACGCTGCAAACCGGGATAACCGGCACGATCAGCGTTGCGGGAGATAATAATAGCCTGATCCTTGCCCCGACGACCGATCTGGTCCTGTCTACGGCCATCACCCTGCCAACAGGCTTTTCCTATCTTCGGATCGCGCCGGACAAGGACGCCACCCTGTCTCTTGCCGCCGGCTTCATCACGCCCGGCACGTTGATCCTGGCGGGACAAGGCAGGATCATAAACGATGCCGCCATCATGACGAATGGCCCGGCCTTCGCCAGTTCCTACATGCTGACAGGGGCACCCAGCCTGGTAAACCGGGGGACGGTCGACGCCCAACTGACGGAAAGCTATCAATATGCTATTGATCTGAGCAGCTATGGATCGCTGGACAATAGCGGTACGATCCGGTCCAGCGGCAACGGGGTCAGCAGCGACGGTACCACCGTCAATTCCGGCACGATCACCGCCGCCGGCACAGCGCTATCGATGTTCGGGGGCGCGCTGAACAATAGCGGCACCATCCGATCGACAAACGACATCGGCATCATGCTCAGCGGCAACGCGAACAATATCGCGGCGCTCAATAGCGGCCTGATCGAAGGCAAGACCTTCGGCGCGATCTTCAATTATGCGTTCAACAATAGCGGCACGATCCGCGCGTCAGGCAACGGCACCGCCATCGGCCTCAACAATTATGCCGTCCTGACCAATCTGGCAGGCGGAACCATCTCCGGCGGCGGCTCCTATGCAATCACCGGCCACGATTATTATGGGTCGAACAGCGTCTATAATGCGACCGTCATCAATGCCGGAACGATCAACGGCGATGTCAGCTTCCTGTCGTCCCGCTATCCCGACAGTGAACATCATAACATCTATGTGGCGCAGTCAGGCGGCATTCTGAATGGCGATCTGGAACTGGGTCATGGCGACACGCTGGTCACCGACCTCGTCAATGATGGCCCCGGTCAGTTTGCAGGCATCAACGGCATCGTGAAAAGCAACGGCGGCCTGCTGCGCTACCGCGTGACGGATCAGGCTCAGGCGACGATCGGCCCGGTCGGTCCATTTGCGGCCACAGGCTATGAACTGGCCGACGACGCCTATCTGACGCTGACCGCCTCCTCACCCCAAAGCCTGCCCCTGTTGCTGGCGGGCAATGGCACGGTCGACCTGACCGCGGACATCGGCACGACCAATGAGACGGCGATCGCCAGAGCCGGCAGCTACAACATGCCGGGGAACACGCAGACACTAGCGGCCTTGCACATCATCAATCGCGGAACATTGTCGGGCACGAGAAACGACTATTGGGGCGGCGGTTTCGGCGTTGTCTCCCTCTATGGCAATGACATCTTGCAGAATGAAGGCACCATCAGGGCCGCCTATACCGCAACCAATGGTGGCGACTCATTCAATGTCGCGCTCGCCTATGGCGGCACGCTGATCAACAACGGGCGCATCGAACTGGAAGGCAGCTATGCCACCTATAATGTGCCGGAGGTTATCAATAGCGGAACCATCACGCAGATCGGCACCCGGACATCCCATGCCTTTGCCGATGCCCGCAGCATCACCAACAGCGGCATCATCGACATGGCGGATGAGGCGATCATCTATTATACCAGCTTTGCCTCGACACTGACCAATACGGGCCTGATCCACAGTCGAAACGCGTCAGCGATTGCGGCTTACAGCTATCCGGTCTCGATACGGAATGATGCCGGCGGCATCATCGAAACCGGTAGCGGCGGGGATGCCATCTACCTTTATGCTGGTGGCAGCGTCAGCAATGCGGGCACCATCAACGGCAATGTCCGTCTTTCGCCGGCCTATTACGGCTTCCAGAGTGGCCTTTTCTATGCCGATGGCGGTGTGGTGAACGGCGATGTCCTGTTCGGCATGGCCAGCGACATCTTCATCCAGGTGGGCGAGAATGCGGGCGTCACCGGCACGATCGACGGCGGATATGGCACCGACATTTATGGTCGCATCTATCAATCCGACGCGACGATCGCGCTCGATGATCGACCGGGCGGAAACTTCGAACTGGATTATCTCGGTGCTGGTAGCGGCACCGTCCTGACCATTGCCCAGGGCGCGAGTGCCAGCGATTATCTGTTCGTCGGCGGCGAAGGCATGATCATAAACAATGCATCGCTCGACAGCATGGTGACGACCGATCTCACCTATTATTTCTATGGCGAGCTGCCATCCTATCTGGCGCGCAGTCTGGGCAGTTTCGTCAACAAGGGCCAGTTGAACAACGGTCTGATCGGGCAGTTCGACAGCATCATCAATGATGGAAGGATTAGTGCGACATCTTCCTATCATGGCCCCGCTGTAAGCCAATATTCCGACAGTAACCTGCAGTTCGTCAACAACGGCACGATCGCACGCCAAGATCAGGGCATTGGCGTCGCATTGACGGGCATAAACGTCACCGGCCTGTCCGCCAGCAATAGCGGCCTGATCGATGGCGGGATGGACATCATCGCCGTCCTGTCGCCCGATGCGACCACGCCGGTCACGATCAGCAACAGCGGTTCCATCCTGAGTAGCGCCGACGTCGCCCTGCGGGTCAGCAATCAATATTATACCAACGCCGCGAGCGGCACGTATCATCTGGATAATAGTGGCCTGATCGAAACCGGCGCCGTCGGCAGCGCTGCCGTGGACTTGTCCATGGGCTATGGAGACCGGGCGGTTGCCGTCGCGTTCGACAATAGCGGGACGATCCGTGCCAATGCCGGCGGTGTGATCGAGGATATGGACGGTCCGGATGACCTGTTCATCCATAGCAGGCCTTCCTCAGCCATTGCATTGACCGGCAATGGCACGACCACGCTGGCCCTCAACAATGCAGAAGGCGGAACGATCGAGGCGACCGGCAATTTGTCGACGGCGATCTGGGTGGCCGATGCGGCACTGACGCTCGACAATGCCGGCACGATCCATGGTGGGGCGGGCACCGTTCTGGCCGATACGGATCAATTGGCCCTGGCGCTCGGCACCCCCTATCTGGCCGGCGCAATCCAGACCGTCGGCAATGGCGCCGACAGCATCCAAAACAGCGGCACGATCATCGGGTCGATCGACCTGGGTGCGGGCGATGATGTGATCGTCAATCGTGGCACGATCATCGGTGGCGTCTATCTGCGCGACGGCGACGACAGTTTCACCCAGCTTGCCAGCGCGATCATGCAGGGCATCGTCGACGGTGGCGCCGGTACCGACAGCTTCATCGTCGATGCGACCGGCGGCGGTGCGATCAATGCCGACCAGTTCGTCAATTTCGAGCGTTTCCTCCAGATCGGCGAAGGCAATGTCACCTATTCGGGCGATTTCAGTTTCAACACGATCGGCTTGGACGGCGGCACCGTCACCGTGGCAGCCGGCGAAACGCTGAGCAGCGCAGGCGCCTTCACCATCACCGGCGGCGCGGGTAATGACAGCGTGCGCAATGCTGGCACGATCAGCGGCGGCATCGACCTGGCCGGCGGTAATGACAGCATCGTCAATGACGGTATCATCGGTGGCCCGGTGTTGCTGGGCGCGGGCAATGACAGCTTCACCGAAGGCGCGGGCAGCAGCGCGGGCCTGGTTGATGGTGGCGCCGGAACCGATCTCTATCGCGTCATCCTCGCGGGCGACCGCAGCGGCATCGGCGCCCAGACCGGCTTCGAGCAATTGTCGATCGAGGGTCAGGGCACGCTGACGCTGGGTCTTGGCCAGGGCTATGATGTCATCGCGCTTCTGGGCACGAACCTGAACCTGGCCACCAACGGCCAGTTCGTCGGCCAGATATTGGGCAGCGACGGACAGGAACAATTGCGCCTGACCGGCGACGTCAGCGCTGTGCAGCTGGGCGCCGGCAATGACGCGCTGACCTTCGACCTGACGCGGGCGGCCGGTCGCTATGATGGCGGCGCTGGCCAGGACAGCCTGACCTTCACCGCGCAAGGCCCAGTCACGCTGGCCGGCACCGCCACCGGCTTCGAGACCCTCGCGCTGGCCGGCGGCCACCTGATCGTGACCGGCCAGCTCGGCAGTGCCGATGGTGCGCTGCGCTTCGGCGATGGCGGCGAACAGCTCGACATCGCGGCCGGCGGCCACCTGCTGGGGCAGATCGACATGGGTGGTGGCGACGACATCGTGCGCCTTGCCGATGGCGCCCTTTGGCAGGGCATTTTGTCAGGCGGCGCGGGCCATGACAGCCTGTCGTTCGGCCTATCCAGCGCACGCACGCTGGACGGAAACAGCCTGACCGGTTTCGAGGCGCTCCTGGCGCAGGGCAGCGGCACGCTGACCCTGGTCAATGGCTTTACCCTGCAGAGCCTGAGCGCGCAGGGCGACCTGACACTGGCGAGCGGCTCCTCGCTGACCACCGACAAGCTGACCTTCGGCGACGGCGACAATCGCTTCACGATCAACGGCCTGTTTGCCGGCACCGTGGATGGCGGCGCGGGCAGCAACCGCATCCTGCTCAATGGCGGCAGCGCCAGCGCACCGGTGCGCTTCAGCACCGTCAGCAATATCGCTGGCCTGGACGTGAGCGGCGGCTACGCTACCGTTTCGGGCAGTGCCGATTTCGGCATTGTCGACCTGAGCGGCGGACGTCTGGTCGGCCTTGCCGGTTCGACCATCCGGGGCAGCAGCATCCTGGTGCGCCAGGGCGCGACCTTCGGATCGGCGGGCACCGTGGTTGGCGACATCCATGTCGCGGGCACGCTGAGTCCGGGTGCGTCGCCGGGCACGATGACCGTTACCGGCAATGTCGCGCTGGCCGGCGGATCGACCACCCTGATGGAAATCACCCCGACGCTGTCCGATCAGCTGGTCATTTCCGGCACGCTCACGATCGCGCAGGGGGCGAGCCTGGTGCTGAGCGCCGATCAGCAGATCAAACCCGGCACCACGGTGGACCTCATCATCGCCCATGGTGGCATTTCCGGCAGCTACACCAATATCGTAAAGCCCGACACGCTGTTCGGCTTCATTGTCCAGGACGATGAGCGCATCCGCCTGCTCGGCCAGTTCCTCAGCAATGGCAGCTACACGCCTCAGGTCCAGCGCGCGATCGACTATACCAATGCGGTGATCGCATCGGGCACGGCCAGCGAAGGGCTGATCGATGCCCTGCCCGTGCTGGCAACGGCATCGGGCGCATCGAACCCTGCCGCCTTTGCGCGCCTGACCGCCGAACCCTATGCCGCCGCCACCCAGATGGGGGTGGAGAATGGCCTGGCGATCGCCAATGCCGCGCGCAGCATTGCCCGGCTGTCGGCGGACGAAGCGCCCCGCGCGTTTAGCATCGGCCAATATCTGGGTGGTCTCGGCCGGATTGCGGCCGATGACCAGGCCGGCCTGTCGGCCAGCCGTTCGCGCAGCTATGGCCTGCTCGGTGGCCTGGGCATCGGCACGGATCGCTGGTCGATCGCCGGCTTCGGCGGCTATCTCGACTCGCGCCAGACGCTGCGCCAGTTGGGATCACAAACCGACGCCGACGGCTGGCTGGCCGGCCTTGCCGGCAGTTATGCGCTGGGGGCGATGCGGTTCGACGCGACGCTGGCCTATCACCAGCTTGATGCCGACACCGATCGCCTGACGCCTGATGGCAGCAAGGCGCATGGCCGCTTCCGCCTCAAGAACTGGATCGGCGACCTGTCGCTCTCCTATGAGGCCGCGCTGGGCAGCGACTGGGTAGCGCGGCCGGACATCGGCCTCACCTATGTCGCGACGACCCGCACCGGTCTTCGCGAGGAGAGCAGCAATGTCTGGACGCTGGATGTTGCCAGGGACGATCATGACGCGCTGTTCGCTGACGGCGGCGTGGCCTTTGGGCGCAGCCGGGCGTCCGATGCCCGCTTCCGCCCCTTCGTGCGACTGGGTGTGCAATATCAGTTGCAGGGGCGCGGCGTCGAGGCGCTGGCCGGATTCACGGGCACGGATCAGGGCCTTATGTCGCTCGGTGCCCGTCGTGGCGGCCTGGTCGGCAGCGTGAGCGGTGGCGCGGAAATGCGGGTAGGCTCGGCCCTCTCGCTCTTTGCCAATGCGTCCCAGACCTATAGCCAGGATGATCGTCGCGCATCGGCCAATATCGGCATGAGGCTGGCTTTCTGATCCGGACCCCCGACACCCGCTCGCTGCAAGGCAAGCGGGTGTCGGGGATGGAACCAAGGACCTATATCTGCGCCAGCCCGCCATCGGTGAAAATTTCACTTCCAGTCATGAAACTGCTGTCGGACGACGCGAGGAACGCCGCTGCGGCGGCTACTTCGGAAGGGTCACCGACATGACCGATCGGCGTGGTCGCGCCCATCGCGATCATTGCATCCTTGCCCACCACTTCCGCCGCCAATTCTGTCAGGGTCGGCCCAGGCGACAGGACGTTGACGCGGATACCCGTCCCGCGCAAATCCTGCGCCCAACTGCGCGCAAGGTTGCGCACGGCCGCCTTTGACGCGCTGTAAACACTGAAGGCCGGCGTTCCCATCACCCCCGTGGTCGAACCGGTCAGGATAATCGTACCGCCGGCGCCCATAAGCTTCAGCCCCTTCTGCACGGTCAGGATCGTGCCCTTCACATTGACGTCGAAGATATCGTCATAATGATCGGGCGTGATGTCCTGCAGCGGGACGAGTGCGCCGGTGCCGGCATTGGCAAAGAGGATGTCGATCGCTCCCCGTTCCGCCTTCACGGTCTTGAAAAGACGATCAAGATCGATCGGGTCGACAACCGAGCCGGCCACCCCACGCGCATTGGGGCCGAGTTCACGCAACGCAGCATCTAGCTTTTCCTGACGGCGTCCGAAGATATAGACAAACGCCCCTTCCGCGATGAAGCGTTTGGCCGATGCCAGGCCAATGCCCGTGCCGCCGCCGGTGATGATCGCGGTCTTGCCTTCCAATCTGTTCATAAGAGCCTCCAAATCCAAGGTTGCACCTAGCTGGAGAGACACCTACCCATGAACAAGTATGCACCTTTAGGTAAGTGTAAGAATGTCTGAAACATCCGTGGCAATATCCGACATGTCCATGTCCGCTGGACCTTGCTCGGCTGGCACCGCTGCCCCTAATTTCACATGTGGCCTCGACGCGACGCTCAAGGTCATTGCCGGCAAATGGAAACCGTTGATCCTCTATTTCCTGCTCCAGGGGCCCAATCGCTATGGCGCGCTGAAGCGCGCGATCCGCGATGTCAGTGACAAGGTGCTGATCCAGCAGTTGAAGGAGTTGGAGGCCGACGGCATCGTCCTGCGCACCGACTATAAGGAAGTGCCCCCACGGGTCGACTATGCGCTAACCCCTCTGGGCCAGAGCCTCGCCCAGGCGCTTGAACCACTATGCAATTGGGGAACCGAGAATATGGCAGAAATGCAGAAGCTGTTTGCCGAGCGCGACAGCTGGCGACGCAGATAGCCTGCCCCTTCTGTCAGGCAGAAAGGACATGGGTGGCGATGCTGGCCATCCCGACTAATCTTTGGTTGCAAATGTGGCGTATCGCTCGCGCCAGGCACCGACCTCGGCGCTCAAATGCGCGGGAGGCGTGTCACCCGACAGCACGAGACTGGCAACGCTGCTGTCGGGATGCATCAACATCTTCTTCGATCCATCGGTGAACCAAACTGGCACAAGCTGATCACAGAGACTATCCAGAATGGTGCCCGCCATGCCATTCTGGATCGCCGTGCTACCGGGCAGCATGCGGACCATGATGGAAACGCCTTCGAAGCAGTTGCGCGGCTCGCGGACGAAATCAAGCGACACCAATATGCCCGATCTGTCAGGGCGGGCCTCATCGGGCATGTCGGAAACCCTGCGCCAGGCGCAAAACCAGGTCCGGCAGATATGCGGGCGTTCGGCGTGGATAGTGCATCCATGCGAAGAAAGATGCTTACAAGGTTCCCCGGCCGGCTTCTTGAAGTCGGGCGTGTCTACCGTGAGGATGGTACAACAGATCGTACAATCGCCACAGGCGCGATTGGGGAGGATTGCGCCAAGAAGAGCGGTTTCCAGATCTGTTTCTGTCTGCATCCGGGCCGGGGTGCCTTGGCATGGGCAGGATTGCAATAGCCATCGACATAGGAGCCGACGGCTCAGGGCCGCCCCTAGCTGCGATCCAGTCCCAGCGCCCGGTCATCGGCCGTTGCCGCCGCCATTTCGGCCTGGGCTGCGGCGATGCGCGCCTGCGCCTCGATCAGCTTGACCGCGGCGTCGGTGGCCGCTTCCTCGCGACTATTGACCAGGAAGAAGTCGCTCGATCCCAGATCGAAGCGGCGCCGTTCGGCCTGGGCCAGTCGTTCGGCCAAGTCGCGCTGCCGCCGGGTCGTATCGACCAGCACGCGCGCGGCATCGACCTCAATGCCGATGCCGGCCACTTCGGTGCGGATCTTTTCCGCCAAATAGCGCTGCTTGACGGTGAGTTCGTCGATCTTCGCCTGGCTCTCGGCAACCTTGCCCCTCGCCTTGCGGTTCTGCAATGGCACCTTGAAGGTGACGCCGACGATCACCTCCAGCGGCGTGCGGCTATAGCCACCCAGACCCTGGGCACCGACATCCTTGGCGACCTGTCCTTCGAAATCCAGCTTGGGGCGGGTGTCGTTCTCGGCCAGCGCCAGCTTGACCGAGGCGTTATCGATTTCCTCCAGCAGGATGCCGAAGTCGGGACGATCCTCGATCGCGAACAGCGGGTTGATCCGCAGGCCGTCGAACGCGGCGGCGGATGCGGGCAGGCGCGCGGCATCGACGAGGATCGGCAAGCCGTCCGCATCGCGATAATAGAGCGAGAAGCTGTTGGCCGCCGCCATGAACTCCTGCCGCGCCTGCACCACCAGCGCTTCGCGCTTGACCATGTTGGCTTCGTTTTCGGTCAGCAATATCGCGGACTTGGCGCCCAGTTGCACCTGGCGCGCAATGCCCTGGCTGCGGCTTTCCGCCAGATCGTAGAGCGCCTCATAGGCCTTGAGCTTGAGGCCGCTCGCCACCCATTTCTGATAGGCGGCAATGGCGCGCGCCTGCACGCCGATCGCGGTCGCCCGCGTTTCAAAGCGCGCGATGTCGATATCGTTGCCGGCGATTTGCGACGCGGACCGCCGCGCGTCGATCAGCCGATCGCGCATCAGGGCGTAGAGCGCCCCGATCTTCAACTCGCCCGCGCGATTGGTATAGGCCTTGTCCTCATAAACCGGGAAATCCCCGCGCGAATTGCGATATTGGCCATAGACATAGCCGCCGTTGCCGGTCAGCGGGCGTTCGACCTTGCTGTCGATCAGCGTGCCGTCATAATAGCCCTCGACCCGGCTGCGGGCATCCACGGAAAACACCGTGTCGAAGGCGCCCTGTGCGCTGATCGCGCGCCCTTCGGCCTGACGCGCGCGAGCCAGGGCGGCAATGATATCGGGCGCCGAGCGGGCCGAGGATTGCAGCACCTCATCCAGCGTCAGCGGCGTCAAGGGCTGTCCTGCGGTCGGCGCGGGCGTCGCATCGACCGACAGGGCCTCACCAGCCGCGCACGGCAGGGTGCCCGCGCCCATGGCCGCGACCAGCATGGGCAGCGCCATCGCACGCCACATCGTCACTTCTTCTTCTCGATCGAACTCTTGTCGTCCTTGGGCGCTTTCGCCTCGCCCTTGCCGGCCACCTGATCCTGGCCGAAGTTGAGCGGGAAATCGTTGAGCTGGCGCCACAATTCATACCAGACCGGCACCGTGTCACCCTGCACCCAGCCCAGCACCTTGCTGCCCTGACGGACGAAGCGTCGCTCCGGCCAGGCGGTCTTGCCCGGCGCCTGTTCCACCAAGATCCGGAACAACCCGTCGGTGCGCGGCGTGGGGTCAACCGACCGCACCTGGCCGTCATAGATGCCAACAGCAAAAGCCGGCCAGCCGCTGAACTGGAAGGCCGGGAAGCCCTCAAATTCGAGCCGCACGGAGCGCCCCGGCTCGACCAGCGGCACGTCGCGCCCGTCGACATACAGTTCGACCGCGCGGGTGATATTCTCGGGCGCGATCGTCGCCAGCACCGTGCCGGACGAGATCAGTGCGCCGCCCGCTGCGGCATTCAGATCCTGCACCCGGCCTTCGCGCGGCGCCGAGACGATCTGCGCCGAACTTTGCGCGAGCTTGATCTCGATCTGCTTGAGCTTCGCGCGCGCTTCGGCCAGCTTCGCATCGACATCGGCGACCTTGATCTGGGTCTGCTCATAATCGCGCCGGGCGGCCAGCCCTTCGGCATAGAGCTGGCTGGTGCGATTGACGTCGATCATCGCGGTGGCCCGCGCCTGCTGGACCGCCGCGATCTGCGCCTCGACCTGTGCCTTTTCGCCCGCCAGCCGGGCGAGGAAATCGGGATCGACATCGACCACCCGGACGATCGGATCACCGGCCCTGACATGATCGCCGTCCCTGACGTAGAACTCGGCGACGCGGCCGCTCACCAGCGAGGATACGTCGCGGGCGCGGTCCTGCGCACTCAGCGTCGTGACCTGACCACCGCCCTGCGCGGTCTGCTGCCAGGGCACGAACAGGATCGCCAGCACGAGCAGGACGCCCAGCAGGATGAGCCATGCAACGGTCGTCACCAGTCGGGGTGGCCGCAACTGGGCGAGTGACGGGAAATGTTCGGCCTGGGCGCGATCGAGCGTCATGCCTGCACCTCCCGCGCCGCGACGAAGCGGGCAAATTCATCCTTGTCGGTGAACCGTTGCTGCGCGCGCGCGCCGACCCAATACCAGGCGTCGAGGTCGAGCGCTTCGGGGCGCCCGCTGCTCAGCAGCACGGTCGTGCCCGCTGCCCGCAACTCGGCCAACGTCGCCTTGAGGCTGGCAATCGGCATCATGTCGTAAAGTTGCGACAACAGCAGCACGCGCGGACGGCTGAGCAGGGCATTAGCAAGCTTGAGCTGCATCACTTCGACGATCGACAGCGGCGAGCCGGAACTGGCAAGTTGGGTATCGAGCCCGTGCGGCAGCCTGGCGAGCCGCGCGCCCAGGCCCACCCGTTCCAGCGCGTTCATGATCCGCGCCCCATCCATGTCGCGACCTTCGGCGAACGAGAGATATTCGCGCAGTGTGACATCGATGATGGTCGGGCGATTGAGCACCATCACCGCCGATCGCAGCAGATACATGTCGAAACTGCCCAGTTCGCTGCCGCCGATCAGGACGATGCCGCTGTCGGGCGCGGCGTGGCGCTTGAGCAGCAGCGCCAGGGCGCTCTCCATGCCCGGTTCGGCCAGGATCACCGCCTGTTCGCCGCTCGCAATCTCGAAATTGATCTGGGCCTTGTCGATCTCGACATCGCGGAAGCGGACCGATCCGTCGCGCGGCGCCTCCCCGCGCTGGCCCAGTCGCTCCTGCGGGATGGCCAGGATCTGCGACAATTCCTCGCTGCTTGCGACCAGATCATAGAAGGTATCGAGATAGGAACCGAGCTGGTAGATGCCGTAGAAGACGCCGGACAGGATCAGTTCCGCCGCAACCAGCTGCCCGATCGAAAGCTGGCCGGCCAGGATCAGATTGCCGCCGAGCGCGAGCAAGGCAGCCGCCGCGAAGGCATAGACCAGAAAATAGCCCAGCGTCTGTGCGAAACTGTAGCGGAAATAGCGGCGATGCGCGGCGATATAGTCGGCAATGACCGTTTCGGACCGGTCCATCGCGAAATTCAGGTGCCGGGCCGACTTGTAGAAACCGTTCGAACCGCCGACGCTTTCCAGCCAGTGCGCGGCATTATGCTTGGCATGACTGACGCCCACCGCACCGGTGATCGCGCCATGCCGCCAGGCCAGCCAGATCATCAGGCACACCGTCACCAGCACCAGGTTAAAGGCCAGGAAGAAGGGATGGTAGAAGCTGGTCACCACCAGGCCCACCGCCCCCTGCAGCACGATGGTGAAGGCGCCGATCACCAGGCTGGGCACCGATTTCTGGACGATCACCATGTCGAAATAGCGGTTGAACAGGCTGCCCCGGCTTTCATCGACGAAAAAGGGGTTTTGCGCATGCACCGCGCGCACGGTGATTTCCGCGACCACCCGCGCAAAGATGCGGCGTTCGAAGATCGCCAGCAGATAGACGCGCAGCGCGCTCAGCCCCGCCACGACCAGCAGCAGCGCCAGCAGCACGCCGGACAGGATCCACAAGGGCGCGACCAGCGCGGTGCGCGCCACCGAGTTGATCAGCAGTTGTACGGAGATGGGGGTGGCCAGCGACAACAGGCTGATCGCCACCGTATAGACGATCCCGACATTCACATAGCTGCGGTCAGGCCCGACGACCTCCGACAGCCACGCGGCCGCCTGCCGCAAGCCGAAACGCTCACTCGCCAACTCGACACCTGTTCCCTGCCAGCCTCATCGAAAGCGCCCCTAACCGCGGCGATTACGGCCCACAATGGCTTATGCTGCACAGCAACATAAACTTATGAAGCATTTGCAGAATGGTGCAGGCACCAGAATGAATGCGCTGCACGATATATAAGCCAGAGGCCGTTGGAGGGAGGGCTGCATCCGCATCGGTTGGCGCACTCAGGATGAGATTCCCCGTAAGGAAGGATGATCGACATTCACGTCAGACTGGCGAAGCCGTTTGCTGCAATCTCGACAAGTCTGAACCAGCAAATCCCTCTTGCCATTGGATCCAATAATGTAAATTATGGATCCAATAATAGGAGTGGATCATGCAGGCAAATCTGGCGCCGGTCGGCGCGCAATCATGGCCGAAGGATAGCTGGTATGTCGCCTGCACCTCGGCTGAAGTGACCGATAAAGCCCTGGCCCGGACCATATGCAACGAACGCATGGTGTTCTTTCGCGGCAAGGATGGCGCGGTTTGCGCGCTGGAGGATTTCTGCCCGCACCGCGGCGCCCCACTCTCCCTTGGCTTCGTCAGGGATGGGCAATTGGTCTGCGGCTATCATGGCCTCGTGACCGACTGCCAGGGCAAGGTAGCCTCCATGCCGGGGCAGCGGGTCGGCGGCTTCCCCAAAACCCGGCAGTTCCCGACGATCGAGCGCTATGGCTTCATCTGGGTATGGCCCGGCAACGCTGATGCTGCCAATCCGGCGGCGCTGCATCATCTGGAATGGGCGGAAAGCGCCGATTGGGCCTATGGCGGCGGCTATTATCACATCGCCTGCGACTATCGACTGATGATCGACAATCTCATGGACCTTACCCATGAAACCTATGTCCATGCCAGCAGCATCGGGCAGAAGGAAATCGACGAAGCCCCGGTCAAGACCCACGCAACCGACAGCGAGGTCGTCACCAGCCGGTTCATGGATGCCGTCTCTGCGCCGCCCTTCTGGCAAATGGCGCTTCGGGGTGCAGGCCTGCCGGAGGATGCACCGGTCGACCGCTGGCAAATCTGCCGCTTCACCCTGCCCAGCCATGTCATGATCGAGGTGGGCGTCGCACTGCAGGGACGCGGAGGCTATGACGCCGAGGACGCACTCAAGGCGTCCGCGATCGTCGTCGATTTCATCACGCCCGAAACCGAGACATCGCACCATTATTTCTGGGGCATGGCGCGCCGCTTCGCGACGCAAGATGAGATGCTTACCGACACGATCCGCGAGGGACAGGGGCGGATCTTTGCCGAGGATCTCGACATGCTCGAACAGCAGCAGGCCAATCTGACCCGATATCCCGATCGCCGGCTGTTGAAGCTGAACATCGACGCCGGCGGGGTGCGATCGCGCATGATGATCGAGCGGGCCATCGCGGCGGAGATGCCAGCGGTTTGACAGTTGGCGATCAACCTTCAAAAGACATGACATGCAGCATCGATCCGACAGCGACGGGAATGTCGACCAGCGCCCCACCAAGCCTGGACAGCATGTCATCATCTCCTTGCGGCGCATGATTGCCGAAGGGGCGATCCAGCCGGGAGAGCGGATCGCCGAAGTGGCGACGGCCGCCACACTCGGCGTATCGCGCATGCCGGTCCGTACCGCGCTTCGGGCGCTCGAGGCAGAGGGACTGGTCACCAAGCTCGGCGGTCGCGGCTATGCCGCAAGGGCGATCACCGCAGCCGAGATTCACGGAGCGATTGAAGTCCGAGGCGTGTTGGAGGGATTGGCTGCGCGCCGGATCGCGACGCAGGGCCTTTCCTCGCTGGATGAGCAACGCTTTGCGGCCTGCCTGGCGCAGGGAGAGGCGATTTTTGCCAAGGACTGCCTTAGCGACGGCGACCTTGACCGCTTCTACGCCTATAATCTGGCGTTCCACGATCTGCTGATCGAGGTTAGTGGCAACCCGTCCATCGGACAGGCGCTGGCGCGCAACAATCACCTGCCCTTCGCTTCGGCGTCGGCGCTGGCCGTCGACTGGAGCGATCGCCCCGCCGAGTTCGCACATCTTGAGGCAGCGCATCGGGCGCATTGCGCGGTGGTCGATGCGATCCTGCGCCAAGCCTCCGATGAGGCAGAACGGGTGATGCGCAAGCATGCGGAAGCCGCCGTCGGTAGCGCTTCCGTCTTCAAACGCCTGGGGATCGGCCCCGGCGCATCCACGACCGCCTAGACGGCCACACCTCAGCGTCCGTCAGCAGCAATGCCCTCCGACCCATCCTGCCCTTGCTGTGCGATCCGGGCCAGCGCGGCATGCAACTGCGCGCGATCACAATCGCCCAGCAAGGCGTCGAACCGCGCTTCATGACTGTCCATCGTCGTTTCGACCCGTGCGCGCAGCCTTGCCCCCTCGTCCGTGAGCGACAAGGCGAGCGAGCGCCCATCGACCGGCGCCTTGGCCACTAGCCCCTTGGCATGAAGCCCCGCGATCAGCGGCGCCATATTGGCCCGCTTGATCCCCAATGTCTTGCCGACATCGCTCTGGATGCAGCCTGGCGTCGCACCGACCAGCATCAGGATGCTGCCTTCCACCGGGCGCAGACCCAGATCGGCCAGGCTGGCGCCAAGGTCGGCCATCATGACCAGCGACGCACGGCGCAGCAGATAGCCGAGGCGAGACGCAAGCGGATCATGCGCGGCGGGGGCGAGGGAAATTTCATCCATGCGCCCTTCATAACGCTATTGCCCATAGCAATCAACATTGATATGCCACATAGCAATAATGAGGAGTCGGATATGCCTGGATCGGAAATTTTCCTGTCGATCGGCGGCGAACAGCGCCGCACCGCCCATAGTTTCAGTCGCATCAATCCGGTGACGGGCGCGGTCGCGACGCAGGCGGCGGCCGCCAATGTGGACGACGCCATCGCAGCCGTCGACGCAGCGCAGGCCGCCTTCCCCGCCTGGGCGGCTCTCGGCCCCAATGCCCGTCGCACGGCTCTGCTGAAGGCCGCCGACGCTCTGGACGCCCGCGCCGCCGATTTCGTCGACGCGATGATGGCGGAGATCGGCGCGACCGAAGGATGGGCACGGTTCAACCTGATGCTGTCCAGTTCGATGGTGCGCGAGGCCGCATCGCTGACCACGCAGATCGGCGGCGAGGTGATCCCTTCGGACAAGCCGGGCTGCCTTGCCATGGCCATTCGCGAGCCGGCCGGCGTGGTGCTGAGCATGGCCCCCTGGAATGCGCCGATCATCCTGGCGACACGCGCCATTGCCGTGCCCCTGGCCTGCGGCAATACGGTGGTGCTCAAGGCATCGGAACAATGCCCCCGCACCCATGGGCTGATCGTCGAGGCCTTTGTCGAGGCGGGCCTCGGCGGCGGCATCGTCAACCTGATCACCAACGCGCCGCAGGATGCAGCCGATGTGGTCGGTGCGATGATTGATCATCGCGCTGTCCGCCGCGTCAATTTTACCGGATCGACGGCGGTGGGCCGCATCATCGCGGTGCGCTGCGCCCAGAATTTGAAGCCGGTCCTGCTGGAACTGGGCGGCAAGGCGCCGATGCTGGTGCTGGACGATGCCGACCTGGACGAAGCGGTCAAGGCCGCAGCCTTCGGCGCCTTCATGAACCAGGGCCAAATCTGCATGTCGACCGAGCGGATCATTGTCGCCGACGCCATCGCCGATGATTTCGTCGCCCGCTTCCAAACGAAGGTGGCAGGCATGGCCGTGGGCGATCCGCGCCAGGGCACAACCCCGCTCGGCGCCGTAGTCGATCGCAAGACCGTCGATCATGTCCAGGCACTGGTCGACGATGCGCTGGCGGAGGGCGCCACCCTGATCAATGGTGGCCCGAGCGACGGCGTGCTGATGCCGGCCCATGTCGTCGACCAGGTGACGCCCGCAATGAAGCTGTTCCGCGAGGAAAGTTTCGGTCCCGTGGTCGCCATCGTCCGCGCCAGGGACGAGGCAGAGGCGATCAGGCTCGCCAATGATACCGATTATGGTCTGTCGTCTGCGGTCTTCACCCGCGATACCGCGCGTGGACTGCGGGTCGCGCGCCAGATTCAGGCCGGCATCTGCCACATTAACGGCCCCACGGTGCATGACGAGGCGCAGATGCCCTTCGGCGGCACCAAGGCATCGGGCTACGGCAAGTTCGGTGGCCGCGCCGGCATCGACAGCTTCACCGAATTGCGCTGGGTCACGATGGAGACCGCGCCCGGCCATTTCCCGATCTGATCCCCTTTTTCTTCCTATCCGGAGACCTTAATCCCATGACCAATATTCTGCATGTCGACGGCGTCGATCCCCTGGAAACCGGCACGGTTGCCTATAGCGTCGACAATGGCATCGCCTGGGTCAGCTTCAACCGCCCCGACAAGCGCAACTGCATGTCGCCCCGCCTCAATCGCCAGATGATGCGGGTGCTCGACGAACTGGAATTTCGCGACGATGTCGGCGTGCTCGTGCTCTCGGGCGAAGGCACGGCCTGGTCGGCCGGCATGGACCTCAAGGAATATTTCCGCGAGACCGAAGCGCAGGGGCTGCAGGGCACCCGTGCCGCCCAGCGCGAAAGCTATGGCTGGTGGCGCCGTCTGCGCTGGTATCAGAAGCCGACCATCGCGATGGTCAACGGCTGGTGCTTCGGCGGCGGCTACGGTCCGCTCTTTGCCTGCGACCTCGCCTTCGCGGCGGAAGAGGCCCAGTTTGGCCTTTCCGAGATCAACTGGGGCATCCTGCCCGGCGGCGGTGCGGCCAAGGTGGCCGTCGAACTCACCGGCTTCCGCAACGCCATGTATCATGCGCTGATGGGCGAGAATATCGACGGCAAGACCGCCGCCCAATGGGGTTTTGTCAATGAGGCGCTGCCGCTCGACCAGCTCAAGGCGCGCGTCACCGACGTCGCCAATGTGCTGTTGAAGAAGAACCCCGTCGCATTGAAGGCAACCAAGGATGCGATCCGGCGCGTGCGCGAGATGAGCTATGACAATGCCGAGGATTATCTGATCCGCGCGCAGGAAGCCGCCAACAGCTTCGACAATGAAGGCCGCAAGGAAGGCATCAAGCAGTTCATCGACGACAAGAGCTACAAGCCCGGCCTGGGCGCCTACGACAAGTCCAAGCAGGGCGCCTGAACTACGGCGCCCTGTCCCGCCGGGCCGCGCGATCGCGCCGGCCCGGCCAATTCCGATAATGACGGCCGGAACGCGTTTCTTCCGGCACGCGATGGAGATGCTATCATGACGGTCGAGACCCTCACGCCCCCGCAGGCCACGGCCCGCCCTTCGCTCGACCGGCTGCTGCGCCCGCGATCCGTAGTGATCGTCGGCGCGTCGGACAAGCCGGGTGCGCTGGGCGCGTCGGTCCTGGCCAATCTGGTGCGCAACGGCTTTGCCGGCGACATCCATCTCATCAATCCCAAGCGGGCGGAGATTGGCGGCCGCCCCTGCCTGCCGTCGGTCGATGCCTTGCCGCAGGGGGTCGACGCGGCCGTGCTGGCCATTCCGCGCGTCGCCGTGCTCGACACGGTGCGGGCGCTAGCCGAACGCGGCGTGGGGTCGGCTGTCATCTTTTCCGCGGGTTTTGCCGAAGGTGGCGAAGAGGGGCTGGCCGAACAGCGCGAGATCGGCCGCATCGCCGCTGCATCGGGCATGGTGGTCGAAGGCCCCAATTGCCTGGGCATGACCAATTTCATCGATCGCATTCCGCTGACCTTCGTCGAGACGGATGCAAGGCCGCTCGGTGATCGTCCGGGGATCGGCATCGTCTCGCAGAGCGGCGCCATGGCGTGCGTTCTTTGCACGACGCTGGCCAGCCGTGACCTTGGCCTCTCCTTCTCGGTCTCGACCGGCAATGAAGCGGCGAGCGGCGTCGAGGATTATGTCGATTATCTGATCGACGATCCAGCGACCCGCGTGATCGCGATGATCGTCGAGCAATTCCGCAAGCCCCGGCTGTTTCTGGCGGCAGCGGCGCGGGCGCGCCACGCCGGCAAGACCATCGTGTTGCTGCACCCCGGCAAGAGCAGCGCCGCGCGGGAATCCGCCGCCACCCATACCGGCGCCATGGCGGGCGACTATCAGCTGATGCGGGCCAAGGTGGAGCGTGCCGGCGTGATCTTCGCCGAAACGCTGGAGGAACTGGGCGACATTGCCGAAATCGCCCTGCGCTGTCCGGTGCTGCCAGCCGGCGGCGTGGCGGTGATGGGTGAATCGGGCGCGTTCAAGGCGTTGACGCTCGATCTGTGTGAGGGGCTGGCGCTGGACCTGCCCGTGATCGGCGATGACGATGCCCCGGCGCTGCGGGCCGCGCTGCCGGATTTCGTCGGCGTGTCCAATCCGCTCGACCTGACGGCGCAGGGGCTAGTCGAGCCCGATCTCTATTATCGCACGCTGGCGGCGCTGTTCGACGATGACCGCTTCGGTAGCATCGTCGCGGGCATCATCCAGACCGATCCTGTAACCGTGGGCATCAAGCTGCCGCCGATCCTGCGGGCCGTGCAGGATCTGGCCCCGCAAAAGCCGGTCATCTTTGCCGGGCTGGACGAAGGTGCCGAAATCGGCGCGAACTATGTCGCCAGCCTGCGGGCGCTGAACATCCCCTATTTCCCGTCGACCGAGCGGGCGCTGCGGGCGCTCAAGCGGCTCAATGATTTCGCCCGGCGCGATTTCACCCAGACCGCCATGCCGCCCCTCCCCGCGCCTGGCCTGCCGGCGGAAGGCGGCGTCGTGCCCGAATATCGGGCCAAGCAGATACTGGGTCCGCTCGGTATTCCGGTGCCGGAAGGCGCCTTCTGCACCAGTATCGATCAGGCTTTGCAGGCCGCCGAGCAACTTGGCTATCCGGTCGCGCTCAAGGCGCAGTCGGCCGATCTCAGCCACAAGAGCGACGCGGGCGGCGTCATCCTGAACCTCGCCGATGCCGATCAGCTGCGCGCGGGCTGGGACAGGCTGTTCGCCAATGTCGCGGCCTATGATGCCGGGTTGACGCTGGACGGCGCGTTGCTGGAAAGCATGGGCGCGCGGGGCACCGAACTGATCGTCGGCGCCCGCAGCGATCCGGACTGGGGACCGGTGATCCTGGTCGGCTTCGGCGGCGTCACCGCCGAGATACTGCAGGATGTCCGCCTGCTGACCCCCGACCTGCCGATCGAGGCTATCATCGGCGAATTGCACCAGCTCAAGCAGGCCGCCCTGTTGCGGGGCTTCCGTGGCGCCCCCGCCCTCGACGTGGCGGCCGTGGCGCAGATCATCGCCACTCTTGGCCGAATATTGCTGACCGAGCCGGCGATCCGCGAAATCGATCTCAATCCGGTCATCCTCTATCCTGAGGGCGCCGTCGCGCTCGATGCGCTGATGCTGACAGCCCCACGCCAGGACTGATCCCCACCACAGGCAGAGGAGGCAGCGATGCATGATCCCGAACGCAGGGAGGTGATCAAGGCGATGCCGATCATGGCAATGGCGGGGCTTGGCAGTGCGAGCAGTGCAGCCCCGGCGGCACCGACGGTACCGCCCCTCGAATTTGCCTTCCGCCTGCAGGTGCTGATCGCGCCGCCGCAGGACATGGGGCTGGTCGATGGCATCCGCCGACGCATGATCCCGATCACGGGCGGCACGGTCGAGGGGCCGCGCCTTGCCGGTCGCGTGCTGCCAGGCGGCGGCGACTGGCAGGGGATCGGTCCGGACGGGATCGCCCGGATCGAAGCCCGCTATACGATCGAGGCAGCGGACGGCTCACTGATCGGCGTGACCAATCCGGGAATGCGCCATGGCCCGCCCCAGGTCATCGCCGATATTGCCGCCGGCAAGGATGTCGACCCGGCCCTCTATTATTTCCGGACCACGCCGCGCTTCGATGTCGCCGCCGACAGCCGCCATGGCTGGATGGCACGCACCATCTTCCTGTGCAGCGCGGCGCGCTATCGCGACCATGTCCGACTGGATGTCTTTTCGGTCGCCTAATAACAAAGAATGAGAGGATCGCCTGTTATGGAAGATGTGCGAGAGCGGCTCGACCGCGCACCGATGGGATGGGCGCAGATCGCCGCCATCATCCTGTGCATTGCCCTCAATGCGCTGGATGGCTTCGACGTGCTGGCGATCAGCTTTGCCTCCCCCGGCATTGCCGCGGAATGGGGGATCGATCGCGCCGCGCTCGGCCTGGTCCTGTCGATGGAATTGATCGGCATGGCGGTCGGCTCGATCCTGCTCGGTTCGATGGCCGACCGGGCCGGGCGGCGTCCGACCATCCTTCTGTGCCTGGTGGTGATGGCGACCGGCATGCTGGCCGCGACCACCGCGCATGATGTCCAGTCGCTGTCGCTGTTCCGCCTGTTCACCGGATTGGGGATCGGTGGCATGCTCGCCTGCACCAACGCGATGGTGGCCGAACTCGCCAATGCGCGGGCACGCAGCCTGGCCGTTGCGGTGATGGCGGCTGGCTATCCCGTCGGCGCGATTCTGGGCGGCTCGATCGCCTCGGGCCTGCTGGTGTCGGGCGGATGGCGCGACGTGTTTCTGTTCGGCGCGATCGTCACGGGCATCTTCCTGCCGCTCGCCTGGTTCCTGCTGCCGGAATCGATCGGCTATCTGCTTCAGAAGCGCCCGGCCGATGCCCTGACCAGGATCAATCGCCTGCTGCGCCGCATGGGCCATGCCCCGGTCGAGACGCTTCCCGCTGTCGACGCCACCGCCCCCAAACCCAGCTTCACCGCGCTGTTCGCACCCGGCCTTGGTCGCATCACCCTGCTGCTGACGCTGGGCTATTTCGCCCATATCATGACCTTCTACTTCATCCTCAAATGGATCCCCAAGATCGTGGTCGACATGGGCTATGCCCCCTCGGCGGCCGGCGGCGTACTGGTCTGGGCCAATGTCGGCGGCCTGATCGGCGCCCTGCTGCTCAGCATCCTCAGCTGGCATATCGGCATCCGCGCGCTGGTCATCGCCGCGATGCTGGCATCGACGATCATGGTCACCATCTTCGGCCAGGGACAGTCGAGCCTGACCGGGCTTGCGACAATCGCGGCGGCGGCCGGCTTCTTCACCAATGCCGGCGTTGTCGGCCTTTACGCGATCATCGCCCAATCCTTCCCGACCGCCGTGCGGGGCGGCGGCACCGGCTTCGTCATTGGTGTTGGGCGTGGCGGCGCGGCGCTCGGCCCGATCGTCGCGGGCTTCCTTTTCAGCCTCGACTTCGGACTGCCCTTTGTCGCTGTCGCGATGGCGTCAGGGTCGCTGATTGCGGCGGGAGCGCTCCTGCTGCTGCGCCCCGCAGCCAGGGGTTGAATGCCATGCCGGGCGCCGATCAGGCGCCCGGTGTGATCCGGATATCGACGATGCGCAGCGATGGCGCAATCAGCATGTCGGTTTCCGGGCCAGGGCGCGGCACCTTTGCATCCTGCCAGCGGATATGGACCGCCTGGAGCGGCACGCCCCGCATCGTGAACCAGTCACGGACCCGCTCCGCCCGGCTGCGCGCGATCGCCCGATCCTCCGCCAGCCTTTCGCCGGATATGAGGGCCGTCGTCGTCGCGGCATAGGCGATGATGTCGACACGGCTGGCCTGAACGTCGAGCGCGTAACTCACCGCGCTGTCGAGATAATAATCCGAGAGCTGATAGGTGATGAAGTCGCTGTCGAAGTCGAACGGGATGGTGAAGTTCCGTGCCACCCAGGGCTTGGCCGGCAGGTCGTGGCTGGCATAGAGCGGACGCACATTGCGGTCGGGCAGCACGAACTTGCGCCCCGGAAAGCCCTCGGCTGGCAGCATGTGCCGAGTGCAGGGGCGATCGAGCACCGATACCCGCGCCGCCTCCAGCACCACGCCCCCGCACGGATTGTCCGCCGGATTGGCCGCGACCCGGCCCTCGACCAGCACGGCCCGGTTCCAGTCCGCCTTGGTCGGGGCGGTGGTGATGTCGTAGCGGATGCCGCTGGCGGGATCGGTCGCCAGCCAGCAACCGGATTTCTTGCCGGCATCGGTATCGCGATAGACCGGACAGCTCAGGAAACGCAGTTCGGCGCTGGTCGTGGCGGCACCCGATGCAGTTGCCAGCAGGCCCAGAACGGTGAGAAACTTCACAGCGACTTCAACAGGTTCACCATGTCCTGCTTCTCCTGTTCGGTATATCGGATGTCATAGCGGCGATCATAATAATCGATGATCCCGCGCAGATCCTTCGCGCTGCCATTGGAAAAATAGGGCGCGCGCGCGGTCAGGCCGCGCAGCGTCTGCAGTGTGATGCGACCGACATCGGCGCAACGGCCGGTGGTGAGCGCATAGCCAGGATCGCTGGTCAGGATCATTTTGCCATAATGGGGATGCGGTTTGCCCAGGCACCGGATGCGAAACAGCGGCAGATGCGGCGCCGGATCGGCAAAGGGCTGATTGGTGGTGCCCAGGTCAACCTGGCCCGGCGCCACGTCCATGCCCATCTGGCTCATATTGTGACAGAAGGCACAGCCATTGCGCACCGGATTGCCAAAACCGACCGGCGATGTGATGCCGGCGCTGTCGCTGATCAGGAAGGTCCGGTCGCGGAACAGGCGCGCACCGCGCGCGACCGACTGGCGGAAAGCGGTCTGGGCCGGATCCTCTTTGACGATCGCCGCCGGCTTTTCCCAGGCTGCGAACTCGCTCCAGATCGGTATTCCCTGGCTGCCCAGGCGGCCGGCCGGCGAGTCCGCCAGCTTGCGCGGACCACCCTCGGCACTGGCCGCGTCCAGCGCTCCGCCGACCCGATCCGTCTGCTGGGCGACATAGAGGCGGGATTCGAAGTCGAGTATCTGCGCGATGTCCTCGCGGTCCATCGCCTTCAGAAATTGCAGATGGGTGCCGGCGGCCTCGCGCATCTGGCTTTGCAGGCTGAGCACCCGACCGTCCGCCATCAGGTTGCCGCTGACGGGCTTCCCGGTGTCGGGATCGACCGGCAACGGCATGCCGGCTTTGGGATCATAGGCAAAGCCCATCGCCTCGATATATTTGAAATTGGCGACCGGCCTTGGACGGCGGAACACCGATATCTGGTGGCGGGCGGACTCAATCCCCCATTGCGGATCGAGATTGCAGCCGGTCGGATCGCGCACCACCTCGATCGTGAAATCGGCCTTCACCGGCTTGCGATTCTGATCGAGCGGCGGCCACGGACGGGCGATCCGGATCAGCCCATGATCGATCAACAGGCTGTGTGAGGCTCGATCCTGTTGCGGCAGGCTGGGGCAGTTCGATCCGTCATAGGCCGCAAAGAGCGGGTCGCGCGGCCCCACGGCCCGCCACTGATACTGCACCGATGCCGCCGAAAGGCTCATCCCGTCGGCCGGCTGGTGACAGGTGACGCAAGCGCGCCCATCCGGGCCGATCGCGCGGAAGAACGCATGGTCGCGCGTCTCGATCGGCCCGCCGATCAGCAGGGTGCGCAGCACGCCATAGTCATTCTCATAGTCGAGAACGGCGGGGAAACGGCGTCCCTCGTCCGGCTTCCACCAGCGATCGGGCGGCGGTGATGGCGGCTGCGCGATCCCGACCGTCGCCAGGATCGCCGCAGCAGCGATCGGCCAGATCATCGGTCGAAAGCGAAACGCCGCCATCCCCGTCCTCCCTTAGAAGCGATAGGTCAGGCGGCCACCATATTGGCGTGGCGCGCCATAGACGATGCCGCCGTCGGCCGTTGAGGAATTTTGCAGCTGGTTGGCGATATACGTCTTGTCGAAGATATTGTTCGCGAACGCTTCGAGCCGCAGGCTGTCGTTGAGATCGAAGGTCAGCCTTGCATCGACGATATCGCGCGCGGGGACCACCGTCTGGTCGCCGGGGAAAGGCGTCACATAGCTGGTCGAGATATGCGACCATTGCAGCCTGGGCGTCAGCGTCCGATCGCCGACCGGAATGGCATATTGCACGCCGGCATTCACCGTCAGCTTGGGGCTATAGGGCAGGACATCGCCCTTGCGGACCATCTCATTCTGGTTGGTCACGGTGTTCTGCAGCAGCGCGTCGCGCGCGAACTCGGCGTTAAGATAGCCGCCGCCCGCGTTCAGGCTGAAACCACCGAACTGCGCCGTCACCTCCAGCTCACCGCCCCAGGAACGGCCGCGGGCCGCATTCTGGGTCAGCGGCAGGCCATTGGCGAGGCTGGCCAGCTGGATATCGCGATAGTCGGAATAGAAGAGCGATCCGTTGACCCGCAGATGCCGGTCCCACATCGTCGTCTTGAAGCCGCCTTCATAGACATAGTTGGTTTCCGGCCCGAACGGCGCGGCCGCGACGGGCAGGTTGCCACCACCAGCCTTGTAGCCCTTCGACGCGCTGACATAGAGCAGCACATCATCGACCGGGGTATAGTTGAGCCCAACCTTGCCGGTCCATTGCGACGACTTGGTCTGCGTGATGCCGATCCCGCCCGCGCTGGCGATCCGGTTATAGACCTGTTTGTCCCAGGAATGGCGCGCGCCCGCCACCAGTTCGAGCTGGTCGGTGAAATGCCAGTTGATCTGACCGAACAGCGACTTGGAATTATTCTGGATCTTGGTTTCGATCGTCGAGGTGGCCGACACGAAATCCACGGTATGATTATTGTCGCGCAGGATCGATGCCGGGATGGTCTCATCCAGGACGAAGGCGCCCACCACCCAGCTGAACGGGCCATTGCCGGTGGACAGCAGGTTGACCTCGTTGATCCAGGTCTTGAAGCGCGTGTTGGTATAGCTCACCCGGCCGACATTGGCGGCGGGCGGCCGCGGCAACGCCGTGTTCGTGCGATCGCCATCGGCCTGGTCCGTGGTCTTGCCATCCTGCCAGCTGGTGAGGCCGCGAATTTCGACGCCGTCGCTCAACGCATAGCGCACCTCGCCCGACAGGCGCAGGCCGCGCTGGTGGAGATAGGCGATCGCGTCTTCCTCGATCACGAAAGGATCGGTGCTGACCGTGTCGTTGCGGCGCTTGATCGCGGCATTGTCGCTATTGCTGTCGAAATATTCGCCGCGCACATTCACCCGCAGGCTATGGTCGGCCGATCGCATCGCCAGGTTGATCCGCCCCGCCCACAAATTGACGTCACCGGGATTGCTGGGGCTCGACCCGATATTGCGGGTGAAGCTGTCGCGCTCGTCATGGGTGCCGGCGATGCGCAGCGCTACCTGATCACTGTCGCTGATGTTGAGCGCGGCGACCGTGCGATAGCTGTCATAATTGCCGATCGTCTGCTCGACGAAGCCGCTCAGATCATCGAACTTGGGCTCGGGGGTGCGGACATAGATGGCGCCGCCGGTGGAATTCTGCCCGGTCAGCGTGCCCTGCGGCCCGCGCAGCACCTCGATCGAGCCGACATCATAGAAGGACTGGCTGATGAACTGTTCGTGCGGGATCAGCTGGCCGTCGACATAATAGGCGATGCCGGGGCTGGAGGATGGCGATGTCTGGGCAATGCCGACGCCGCGAATATTGACATAGGTGGAACGGTTGACCTGGTTGATCGCGACCGAGGGGGCGACCTGCTGCAGGTCGGCGATACTGGTGACACCACGCCGGGCCATCTGTTCGGCATTCAGCACGGTCGCCGAAATCGGCACATCCTGCAGATTCTGCTCGCGCCGTTCGGCGGTGACGACGATGTCCTCGACGCCGACATTCTGGGTTGCGCCGGCATTGTCCTGCGCGAAAGCGGGGGAAATGGCCCATGTCGCGAGGGCGATCGAAGCCGAGCCCGCGCACGCGCGAGCGAGAGACGAAACAGACATCGCTGACCTCCTAGTCAGTTATTATGGTTGGAATTCCGGATCGAGCGGGCGCAGCGACACGAGCTGCATGAGAAGATGCGTCAGTTGCTCGAGATTATCTTGCCCAAGATGCTGGGCCATGCGCGCCTGATAAGCGGCCTGCGCCGCGTCCGCCCGTCCCAGCAATTCCTTGCCGTCGGCGGTCAGCGTCAATCGAAAGGATCGCTTGTCGAGCGTATCTCGCGAACGGTCGATCAGGCCATTTTTCTGCAGCCCGCTGATGAATGCCAGCAAGTTGGGCTGCCGGATCATCATCAGATCGGCCAGTTCGCCCATGCGCAGCGCGGGATTTTCCGCGATGATCTTGAGCGCTGCAAATTCCGGCGGTGACAAACCGAAGGGCCGGAAGGCGATCGCGAGGTCACGAAAGACCGTGATCTCCGCCAGCCGCAAGGCCATGGCAGGATCCTGCGCCAGCACACCCAGTGCGCTACCGGTCGGATCAACCGTCTCTGTTTGTGATGCAAGCGCCTTTTTCATGCTCGATCCCCTCGTCGGCCCGCGTCCTGTTAGCGCGATATTCGTCCGATAGGGACCTGATATCCGACTCAAAATACATATGCAACAAATATATTATTCATATGCATATCTCGAAGATACTCGCAGACACCGCGATGCAAGACGCCTGATCGATATGGATGGCAGGGATCAAGGATAAGCTCGCCATGAACGGCCATGCAGATGCCCCATGAACGCGCCTTTGGCGCCACCAGTGGACGGCGCCACGGCAGGTTGATTGTTCGATGGCCAGGAGACGGAAAGTCGTGGCCTCCATTGACTATCGATGCATCAACTGAGCACAGGCAAGCCAAGCATAACGCCAAATCCCTGGCCCAGGACGCCTATCCTACATGTCGATCCTCTCAGTCTTCGGGGGCGATCCGGATCGTCATTCCATCCAGTTCGGCGGACATAATGACCTGGCAGGATAGCCGACTGTCGGCATCCCGATGATCGGAACTATCGAGGAGATCATTTTCATCGTCGCTCATGTCGGCGGCCAATCCCGAAGACTTTGGGTCGACATAGACATGGCAGGTCGCGCAGGAGCAGCAGCCACCGCATAACGCCAGCAGTTCGTCAAAGCCGTTGTCGCGCAAAATCTCCATGATGGACAGGCCGGCGGTGGCCTCGATCATCCGCTCCTCCCCCGAGCGGTTAACGACTATCAGACTGGGCATCATATTCTCCTGGGGAAAGCTCAGGCCGCCAATTCGGCTTCGATCAGCGCCTTGGCGCCCTGAAGGAAGGGCGGCACATGCAGATAGGGCAGAATGGCAAGCTTCAGGTCGTCAGCAAGACCCGATATCAGCCGTGTCGACAGGATATTGGCCCCGCTCGCGTTGCGGACATAGGCCCATACGCCATAGAAGCGCAGCGTTTCGGGGCTGACATATTTGCCGCCCGCCGCCTGATAACGGGCCATGAAGCGCTGCCAGTCGAGCGACGGACCGACGGTAACGTTGACATAGCCCAGTTCCTCGGCCGGATCGCCGATATGGGCGAATTCCCAGTCGACCAGTGCGGTCATCTGCCCGTCTTCGATCAGGAAATTATGGAAGCCGATGTCACCATGGATCAGGCGGGGCGTCCCGGAACTGTCGGGGATATTGTCAAGCAGCCAGCCATAAAGGGCGACCAGTGCGGGCGACGGCGTATGCTGTTCGCGCAGGTAGAAGTCGTACCAGTTGCGGATATAGCGTTCGACGCAATCGCGCAGCGGTAGATCCCACAGTTCGGTGCGGATCGTATCAGTGAGGTCGCCGAGTTCCCGCAACGGCTCGATCGCATGCAATTGCGCCATCTTGTCCGCCAATATATCGGCCAGATCATCGGGGATCGCCGATTGCGCGCCAAAGAAATTGCCGGCGACCTTGCCCCCGGCCCTGCGCATGATGATGAAATGGCCGCCGGGCAACAGCGGGTGATCGGTATCCAGCCACAAGGCTTCGGGGGCGGGAAAGCCCTGTTCAAACGCGGCGCGGATGACCGGATATTCGCGGTGGATGAGATGGCAGGATGTATCCAGCCCCGCATTTTCGCCAATGTCGCGCCGGATGACATATTCGCCCGACAGGCTTTGCCCTTCCACCGCGAAGATCGTGGTCTGCTTGCCGAAGCCGCCGGAAATGGGATGCAGGTCGGTAACGACCAGACTGGGATCATCGAACCGGTCGCGCAGATAGGCCGTCAGCTTTTCGCGCGTGATCTCGGTCGCATTCTCGTCGATCGCGCCGACGAACTTGCCGATCTGGGCCTGCCGATCGGCCGTTTCCCAATCGACCAGGGTCTGGAGCAGCGCCAGCCGCTGATCAGCCGGCACATCAGCGGCATTGGCCTTCTGGACCGCGCGCTGGGCACTGGCCAGTGCGAGGGTCCATTGCGCCTCCAGCCCGGCCAGTTCCTCCATGTCCTGTCCCTGCGCGATCACGCGGCGCGTTTCAGTCGCGTCGATCAATTCGCCCAGCCCGTCGAGCGTCTGCGCCAGTTGGCGAAACTGCCTGCGGACATGCGCCACGCCGCCGGCCTCGCGGGCCTGCATCAGGCCCAGCGCATGCGCCACCGATTGCGCCGCCGATCCGTCGATCCCGCTATCGGCCAGCAGCGGCAGCAAGCGCGCAAATTCGATCCGGGCAGCATCCAGCAGGCGATTGGCGGGAATCAGCATAATCTCTCCATCGGCAGCACCCTTTGGCATATTTGGACGCTTGCATATCATAATCATATATACGCATATCAATGGCGAGAGCAACGCCGGTAATGAAGCTGGCAAGCCCGATGCAATTCGCTGGACGAATCCAGTAAGCTAGATTACTTATTAGGTCGCAAGCTTACATTTGGCGGATGCAGAACCGTCGCACAGGAAGGGATCTGAACAATGGCCACGCAAATCATTCTGCCCAAATTGGGCTTCTCGATGAACGAGGGCATGCTGGCGGAATGGATGGTCGCCGATGGCGGTGAAGCAAAGGCGGGCGAACCGCTGTTCGCGCTGGAAAGCGACAAGTCGACCCAGGAGGTGGAAGCCCCGGTCTCGGGCACGCTGCGCATCTTCAAGCAGCCCGGCGAGACCTATGAAGTGGGCACTATCCTGGGCGAAATCGAATAGTCGCCCGCACCGGCGACCATCATATCAGAAGAATAACGGGAGGGGCGTGTCAGGCGCCGGAACAACATGAAGCGTACCGACAAGGTCATCATCACCTGCGCCGTGACCGGCTCCATCCATACCCCCACCATGTCGCCGCACCTGCCGATCACGCCGGACGAAATTGCAGCGGAGGCGATCGCAGCGGCAGAAGCTGGTGCGGCGATGCTCCATCTGCACGCCCGCAACCCACAGACCGGTCAACCGAGCCAGGATCCCGAACTGTTCCGCCAGTTCCTGCCGCGCATCAAACAGTCGACCGACGCGATCCTGAACATCACCACCGGCGGCGGCCTGGGCATGAGCCTGGACGACCGGCTGGCTCCGGCCCGGACCTTCCAGCCCGAAGTCTGCTCGATGAACATGGGATCGGTGAACTTCAACATCTCCGGCGCGGGGGCGAAGATCAGCGACTGGCAGCATGATTGGGAAAAGCCCTATCTGGACATGACGAAGGATTTCATCCTGTCCAACACCTTTGCCCAGATCGAACGGGCGATGACCCTGCTCGCCGAACAAGGCACAAGGTTCGAGTTTGAATGCTATGATGTCGGGCATCTCTACAATCTCGCCCATTTCGTCGATCGCAAGATGGTCGAGCCGCCCTTCTTCATCCAGGGAGTGTTCGGCATTCTGGGCGGACTTGGCCCGGACGCGGAAAATGTCATGCACCTCAAATCCACCGCCGACCGGCTGTTCGGCGAGGAGTATATCTTCTCGGCGCTGGCGGCCGGCAAGCACCAGATGCGGCTCGTCACCCTGTCGGCGCTGCTGGGCGGATCGGTGCGGGTCGGGCTGGAGGACAGCCTCTATGCCGGCAAGGGCCAGATGGCGACGTCGAACGCGGTGCAGGTCGCCAAGATCCGCCGCATATTGGAGGAACTGAGCCTGACCATCGCCACACCGGACGATGCACGTGCGATGATGCAGACCAAGGGCGGCGACAATGTCGCTTTCTGACATTGCTACGCCCTCCGGCGGTCTGGCCGACGGATTGGCCTATGCGCAGGGGCCGGCATTGGACGAAAGCGGTTTCATCCTGCCATCCGAATATCCCAACAGCTTTGCGACCTCCACCCCGGACAAGACGGCCATCGTCTTCGGCCCGCATAGCTGGACCTACGCGCAGCTTGACCGGGGCTGCAACGCGGCCGTCACCCTGCTCGCCGACTATGGGGTCGGGCCGGGCGGCCGCTTTGCCTATATCGGCAAGAATAACGACCTGTTCTTCCTGATGCTGATCGGCGCGATCCGCGCCGGCGCGGTGATGGTGCCGGTCAACTGGCGCAACACCGCACCGGAAACCCGCTATGTGTTGGAGGATGGCGCCGTCAGCCTAGTCCTGTGCGACGCCGAATTTCTGCCGTTGATCGAGCAGGCCGATCGTGCGGGCCTGCCGCGGATCGTGGTTGATGCGGAGGGCGCGGATGGCCTGCGTGCGCGGATAGACGCAGCCGCGCCCGCCCCGCGCCAGCCGCTCGATCCGCAGGCGCCCTGCCTGCAACTCTATACCAGCGGCACCACCGGTCGCCCCAAGGGGGTGGTGACGTCGCAATATGCGTTCGGCATCCACCGCCATATCGAAAACCGGTCCGGCTATTTCGGCGACTGGGGCGATGACGAGATCTTGCTCTCGCCCCTGCCCTCCTTCCATATCGGCGGCATGTCCTGGGTCTGCACGGCGCTGGTGCGCGGCGCGACCGTCCATGTCATCGCCGACACGAGTCCCGCGACAATTCTCGACAATTGCCTGGCCCATGGCATCACCCGTACCTTCATTGTGCCGACCCTGGTCCGCGGTCTGATCGGTGAGATGGATGCGCGCGGCGTGCGTGTGCCAACGCTGCGGGGCATCCATTATGGCGCGGCGTCAATGGACCCTGCCCTGCTGGAGCGATCGGTCGACCGCATCGGCTGCCGCTTCCTGCAATATTATGGCATGACCGAGATTTCGGGGACGATGTCGATCCTGGGGCCAGACCAGCATGACGCCAGCAAGCCGGCCCTGCTGCGATCGGTCGGACGTCCCCTGCCCGGTTTCGCCATCGCCATTCGCGGACCGGACGGCGCCCTGCTGCCGATCGATATGCCCGGCGAGATATGGGTGAAGGGGCCAAGCCTGCTGATCGCATATTGGAACAAGCCAGAGGCCACGGCAGAAGCGTTGATCGAGGGCTGGTATCGATCGGGCGACGGCGGACGGCTGGGCCGGGACGGCTTCCTGTTCCTGACCGACCGGATCAAGGACATGATCGTGTCGGGTGGCGAGAATGTCTATCCGGCCGAGGTCGAGGCCGTGCTGCGCGACCATCCGGCCATCCTCGACTGCGCGGTGTTCGGCCTGCCCCATCCCAAATGGGGCGAGGGCGTCACCGCGGCGCTGGAACTGCGCCCCGGTCATGCGGTCGAGGCGGACGATGTGATCGCTTTCGCGCGCCTGTCGCTGGCGGCCTACAAGATTCCCCGGCGGATCGAGGTGGGCGTGCCGCTTCCCCGCACCGCGTCGGGCAAGGTGCAGCGCGCGGCGATCCGCAAATATTTCATTGAGCAGGCTGGCTGAGCGCCCCGGCGGGAGAAACGAAATGTACCTGATCGCGCGACTGGAACTCTCCTATGCCGGGCTGATGGAGTTCATGGCGATCGCACCGAAGGTCCGCGAGAAGATGGAAGCACAGGGCTGCAAGATGCTCCACGCGCTGTTGCAACAGACCGAACGGTTCAACACCATCATCCATCTGTGGGATGTGCCCGACGCCAACGCCTACTTCACGGCGATCAATGCGCTGCAATCGGACCCCGACTTTCCCGAGATCATCGCCGCGCTGGGCCGATCCGTGGTGAACGAAACGCTCGCGCTGGCGGTGGATACGCCTTACGCGCCGCAACGGACCTAAACCAGCAACCGCCCGCGGATCGCGTCGATCAGCGCGCTGTCCAACCCCAGTTCGTCCCGAATGAAACCCTCGCCCGATCCGTGGCGCACCTCGACCGTCTCGAACATCGCGGCGAGATAGGCTGGATCGGCGCGCATCATCGGTTCCCAGATGCGCGGGTTGATGCCGGCCAGCCGATCGCCAAACGGCTCCTTCGCCACCAGTTCGCAGCCGCGTGCGAAGAAGCGATCGGTGATCGCATAATCCGCCAGCACATCCGCCCGCGCCACCCCCAGCAGGTCGAGCAGCAAGGCCGCGGCGATACCGGTGCGGTCCTTCCCCGCTGCGCAGTGGAAAACCAGCGGCAACGGACCGGCGGCGATCCGACGGAACAGTTCGCGATAGGAAGGGGCCTGTTCATAGGCAAGATCGCGATAGGCCTCGACCATCAGCGCCTTCGATCTCTCCGGCGTGGCATCGGTATGTCGCATCGCTTCGGTCAGGTCGCCTGCGCTCATCGGATGATCCCGCGCCCAGATTTCATACTGCGCCGCTTGCGGCAGTCGCGACGGCCGCCGTTCCCGCTCGCGGGTCGAGCGGAAATCGCAGATCAGCGCCAATCCCAGCGCGTCCATCACTTCATGGTCCCGGTCGGTCAGTTCCGACAGGGTACCCGACCGATAGACGAGGCCGTGCGCCACCATCCGCCCGTCCGCACCGCGATAGCCGCCGATGTCGCGGAAACTATGGCCACCTTCCAGCGCCACGATGCGGTCGAAATCCTCAACCGGGCTGCTCATGCCTGGCTGACTCGCGCCAGCAAGTTTCGCGTGAAGGGGGCCACCCGCGCGACCGCTTCGTCGGACAGGCCGTAGCGCGGCAGCGGGAAGCCGGCAAAGCGCCGGCGCCCGCCATCGGTGCGATAGAGATAGGTGATGGTCTGGATCAGGCTGCCGATCTGGCCACCAGGATGCATGAAGGGCTCGCCGCCCAGGAAGCGCCCCCCCGCCGTCTCCCCCAATTGCCGGACGATGTCCAAATTCTTCTGCCACAGCCGACGGCAGACGATATAGGCGCCGAACGGCGTGCCCGACAGCACAGCCTTGGCGGCCGGGCTTTCGAGGAAGGAACGCATCGGCACCGACGGGTGATCGCCCCAGGTATTGCTGAACAGCAGCACCGCATCATGGCGCCCGTTGATTGCATCAGGCGGATCATAGGTGAGCGGAACGGTCATCCCCTTCTGTGCGCCCTGTGTCCATTTCTTGGACGCGGCGACATTCATCGGTCGCGCCAGCACATCGGCCGGGTCGGACATCGTCATGCGACAACAAGTCACGTCCCACCCTGCGGCGCGTGCGGCATCGGCGGCGAGGCCAGCCGCCTTTTCCGCCTGGCCGGTCATCGAATAATAAAGGATCAGACAATGCATCGCGCGCCCTCCGTCAGCCGACGCTGGCCGAGCAACGATCAAGCACCACTGCGTCGCGCTCCACCGCCACCGCCCGGAAGCGCAATTGGCCAGCGCCTTCCTCGAAAAATTCGAAGCGGATGGTTTCGCCCGGCATCACCGGCTTGCTGAAGCGCACGAACATCGACTGGAAGCGCGCCACGTCATGATCGCAATAGCTGGCCAATATCGCGCGGTTGGCCAGCCCCTTGGTACACAGGCCATGCAGGATCGGCCGGTCAAATCCCGCCTTGCGCGCGATGGTGGGGTCGGCATGGAGCGGGTTCCAGTCGCCGCTGAGGCGATAGATCAGTGCCTGGCGCGGCAGGGTGGGGATCTCCACGATGCGGTCGGGTGCGCGATCGGGCACTGGCTGCGCGGCGGGCATCGCATCGCCAAAGCCCCCCTCCCCGCCATTGCCGCGCAGGAACAGGGTGGAGCGGACGGTGGCCAGATGATCGCCGGTCGCGTCATCGAACAGGTCTTTCTCCTGATGCAATAGTGCGCCGCGCCCCTCGCCCTTGTCCTCCAACCCGGCGACGCGATATTCGCCCCGGATCGCACCGGTCGCGGGCAAGGCTTGATGCATCACCAGATCCTGCTCCGCATGTAATATCTTGACCCAGTCGATGCCGAACTGCGGATCCTGCGCCCAGAAGCCGGGATGGCACAGAATGTTCGCATAGGATGGCAGGCAGCGCAGATCCTTTTCATAGACGAAGAGCAGTTCCGCCTCGTCCAGCGGGTCCACGCCATAGCCCAGGCCCAGCGCGTACAGGATGGTATCGCGCTTGTCATAGGGCTGGATGATCGGATCGATCGCCATCGTCCGGATCTTTTCGATGTCCATCGCGCCGTCATCCCCTCCGGCGCTTGCGCGCCTCTTATTTGGTTCGTATTAGAATGATAAGCTAGCAATCTTAAATCGAGAATGCCAGCGGGAAATGATATGCCAGCATACCAGATTGACAATATGGTATGTCAGCGTATGATCTGGCCGGAAGAGAATGGCGGTGCTGGCAAGGCCGCCCGACCATGTCCAAGGAGAAGGATCGATGGGTAGCCAGACCAAATTCGCGCCCGATTATCGCGAAAGCCCCGCACCGCTATTCCAGCAAGTGATCGCTGACGATCCGATCCCCGCACCCGCCGTGCTGCGTGAATATTCCGAGATCGACGTGCCCGTCGCTCGCGTGCCGCGCGACCAGTATCGCAGCCCCGCCTTCGCCGCGCTGGAAGAGGAGCGGCTATGGCCTCGGGTCTGGCAGATGGCCTGCCGCGAAGAACAGATCCCCGAAGTCGGCGACTGCGTGGTCTATGACAGTCCCGGCGCGTCCTTCATCATTGTGCGCAGCGGTCCCGACGATATCCGGGCCTATTATAATAGCTGCCTGCATCGCGGCATGAAGCTGTGTGCCCAGGATACCAGCGTCGCCAAACTCTCCTGCCCCTTCCATGGTTTCACCTGGAACCTGGACGGGACGCTGGCGCATGTCCCTGCCCGCTGGGATTTTCCCGGTCTCAAGGACGAGAACATGTCCCTGCCCCAGGCGCGGGTCGAACGCTGGGACGGTTTCGTCTTCCTCAACCGCGATGCCGATGCGCCGCCGCTGGCCGATTATCTGGGCCATATTCCCGCCCATTTCGCCGACTGGTCCTATGGCGACAAATATCTGGCGACGGTGATCCGTAAGACGATCGACGCCAATTGGAAGACCTGTATCGAGGCGTTCGTCGAATCCTACCATCTGGCCGGCATCCATGCTCAGGCTCTGCCCTTTGGCGGCGATGCCAGCACCCAATATGATGTCTGGGCCGATGATCCCCATGTCAGCCGCTTCATGGAGCCGACCGGCATCATGAGCGATCAATTGCCCCGCGCCTTGTCAGAACAGGAAATCCTCAATTCCGCGCTGTCGGTGGTGTTTGCGGGCGCCGCGCCGCCGACACTGGAGGATGGCATGAAGGCGCGCCACTTCATGGCGGCGGGGATGCGCGCGGCGATGGGCGAAGCGCATGGCGTCGATTATTCCACCATGTCGGACGCCGAAGCGGGCGACGCGGTGCAATATTCGCTGTTCCCCAACCTCATCATCTTCCGCTCGCTCGGCTATCCCTATGTCTATCGCTTCCTCCCGGTCCGGGGCGACCCCAACCGCGCGACTTTCGAGTTCATGATCTTCAAGCCCAAGCCAGTCGACGCTCAATGGCTGCCCGAAGTGGAGAAGGTCGATCTCGGCGAGACCGACACTTTTGCCGGCGCGGGCGTCCTGCCTCCCTGGCATGGCGAGATATATGATCAGGACGTCAACGGCCTGCGCCAGTGCCAGGCCGGGATGCGCGACGGCGGCGACGCCGACATTATCTATTCCGCCTATCAGGAAGTGCGCATCCGGCACCTGCACCAGACACTGGCCCGCTATGTCAGCGACGATCCCCGCGACGCGCCAGGGCGCCGCTGATGGAAAGCCGCATCCACACCACGCCGAACCTGTTCATTTCGCGCTGGACGATCGCGCCCGACCGGCGCGCGGAGTTTCTCGCGATCTGGGACGGGCTGTGGCGCGCCCATTCTGGGGCGATCGAGGTCATGACCCATTTCGTCTATTATGGCTGGGCACGCGATCCCAACCAGCTGGTCGTGCTGGAATCCTATCGCGACGAGGCGGTCGTCACCGAACTGCGCAAGGATGAAGGGTTCAAGCAGGCGGTGCGCGCCATGCTCGATTGCTGCAGCGCGCCGATGACCATGGAATTGCTGAGCGGGATGGAAGGCGACCGATCGATCTTCGATCTCTATCCGGCCGGACCGTCGCGCGTCCATCCGCAGGATGCCGCCCAGCCCACGATCTTCCTCTAAGAAACGGCCTCATGACCAGCCTTATTCCCGCCTTCACCACCAGCACCAGCAATCGCCAGATCGTGCTGGCCCAGCGCCCGCAGGGCAGCCCCACCCGCAGCGATTTCACCCTGCGCGAGACGCCGGTCGTCGCGCCGCAGGCGGGCCAGTTCCTGGTCCGCAACCTCTATCTCTCGGCCGATCCGGTCCAGCGCGGCTGGGCCTCCAACCCCGCGTTGACGCCGATCGACGCACCGATGCGCGCGCTAGGCGTCGGCGTGGTGATCGACAGTCGCGATGCTTCGATACAGGCAGGCGACGTCGTCTATGGCTTTCTGGGCTGGCAGGATTATGCGCTCGTCACCCGTGCTGATCTGCTGTCGCACATTCCGACACCGCGCATGCCGCTATCCACCTATGCCGGCGTGCTGGGCATGCCCGGCGTCACCGCCTGGCTGGCGCTGCACGACATCGCACCGCCATCCGCCGGAAAATCGGTGCTGGTGTCCACTGCTGCGGGCACCGTGGGCAGCATCGTCGGCCAGATCGCGCGCCAGGCCGGCGCACGGGTCGTCGGCCTCACCGGCAGCGACGACAAGGTCGCGCGTTGCGTCGATCGCTTCGGCTATCATGCTGCCTATAATTACAAGACAGGCAACCTGGCGGAGACGCTGGCCGCCGCCCAGCCCGGCGGGTTCGATATCTATTTCGACAATACCGGAGGGTGGATTCTCGACACCGCGATCCGCGCCATGGCCCGCTTCGGCCGGATCGTCCAGTGCGGCACGGCCGCCACGTCCAGTTGGTCGCCACCGCCCACCGGTCTGCGTAACGAACGCGAGATCTTGATGCGCGCCCTGACCTGGACCGGCTTCGTGATCTTCGACCATGTGCCGCGCTTTAGCGAAGCGATCGACCGGCTGAGCGACATGCTGATCGCCGGCCAGCTCCATCATGATCAAGAGGTGAAGCCGGGGCTGGAGCGGATCAGCGCTGTGCTGGAAGCGCTGTTCACCGGCAGCAATGCCGGCAAGACGCTAATCTATATCGGCGAGGATTGAGCGGCAAGATCAGTCCTGCCGCCACACGCCGATCGCCGGACGGATCGGCTGCACGACCAACTCGTCGCCAAAAATGCCCTCGGTCGTGAACGGGTCGGCTGCCACCAGCGCGCGTGCCGCCGCCTCGTCGACCGCCTCCAACAGGAAGCTGCTGCCGATTGGCGTCGCGTCCGCCGCATCGCTGCTCAGCATCGCGCCGGCCACCTTGAGCGCAGCGCCCTGCCCGACCCAATAATCGACATGGCGCTGGCGATGCTCCAATCGCTTTTCGAGCAGGCCCGGCCGGTCGGCGGCCATGATGAGAAAGAACATGGGCTTTCCTTATTTCGCGTCTTATTTCGCTGTCGCGTCGTCCAGGCGGCCTTCGGCATCATCGGCCACGCCGCCGCCCTGTTCCACCAGGACTTCCTTCAAATTCTTCTTCACCCGTGCCAGCACCTTCTCGCAGATCGCGATTTCCTCCGCGGTCGAACCGGACAGGATGCGCTGGTTCATCTGCGACGCGACCTCGACCATCAGGCCGATCAGGCTGAACCCCTTTTCCGTGATGAAGACGCGCTTGGCACGACGATCAGTCGCATCGGCGCGGCGCTCGACATGGCCGGACTCCTCCAACCGGTCGACCAGACCGCCGACGGTGACCTTGCCCACTTCCATCAGTCGAGCAAGATCAACCTGCATCATCCCGTCATTGCCGCCACGCGACAGGGTCGTCAGCACCGACCATTGCGAGCGGGTGATGTCATAGGGACGCATCATCTGGTCCATCACCGTGCGGCGGATGCGCGACACGTCATGGACCAGATAGCCGAAGGTGAATTGCTGCGCCGAGGGGCGTTCACCCGGCGTTGCAACGGTCTCTGCGGTCTTCTTCTTGCTCTTCATATTCGTTCATCTTCATAGCTGCGCATAACTGCGTTGCGGCCATCATGGCCCACCGGCGAACAATATGCAGCAAAAATCGACAATTGCATATGATATGCAGGCATATCGTTCATATTATCGCATATCGCCGGAGTGATGCCGCTCATGACCGCAACGATCGGAAACAGGTCCGAACCTCGTTCACGAACAGGCCCGGTTGCTCGAACGCCGCAAAATGCCCGCCTTTGTCGACTGCGTTCCAATGGATGATATTGCTGAATAGCCGCTCCGCCCATGATCGCGGCGGCACCAATATCTCACGCGGGAACTGGCTATAGCCGAGCGGCAGATCGATCTTCATCGGCCGGAAACTGCCCATGCTTTCCCAATAGAGCCGCGCCGACGACGCGCCGCCGTTGGTCAGCCAGTAGAACATGATCGCATCGAGCATCTCGTCGCGGGAAAAGATATTTTCGGGCTCGCCATCACAATCGCTCCAGCCCCGCAGCTTTTCATAAATCCACGCCGCCTGCCCCACCGGGGAGTCCGCCAAGGCATAGCCGATCGTCTGCGGCCGGGTCGCCTGCAACCGGGCATAGGCGGATTCGACATCGGCAAAATGGCGGGATGCCGCCACCGCCCGCTGCTCGTCAGGATCAAGCTGGTTCCCCAGATCAGGCGGCATGATCGACAGCATGTTGAGATGGACGCCGATCAGGCCCGACGGTGCCTGCGTCCCCAGCGTCACCGTGACCGACGATCCCCAGTCCCCGCCCTGCGCGACATAGCGGTCATAGCCCAGGCGCTCCATCAGTGCGGCCCAAGCCTGCGCAATCCGTTCGACACCCCAGCCGGTTTCCGCCGGTTTGTCCGAAAAGCCATAGCCAGGCAGCGAGGGAATGATGAGGTGGAAGGCGTCGGCCGGATCACCGCCATGCGCAGACGGATCGGTCAACGGACCGATCACCTTGTGAAATTCGATCACCGACCCAGGCCATCCATGGGTCAGCAGCAGAGGCATCGCGTTCGCGTGGCGCGACCGGATATGCAGGAAATGCACATCGATCCCGTCGATCATCGTCTTGAACTGGCCGAAGCCGTTCAGCATCGCTTCGCAGCGCCGCCAGTCATAGCCGTGCCGCCAATAGTCGACCAAAGCGCGCAGCCGGCCGATCGGCACGCCCTGATCCCATCCCGTCGCGGTTTCCCGCTCCGGCCAGCGGGTCTGGTCAAGGCGCCGGTGCAGATCGTCCAGTTCGGCCTGCGGCACCGCCAGGATGAAAGGGCGGACGGCGCTCATGCGTCGCGCTCCAGGATCGAATGCAGCGTCAGCGCGATCCGGTGCAGCAGTCGCTGGGTAAAATGCGCGCCAGCGCTGGCCACCAGCACATCGTCACTCAGCCCCTTTTCAAAGGAATCCCGGCCACCCGCCATCACCAACTTCATCAGACGCAGTCCGGCACGCAAAGCGAAATAATCGATCTGACGTTGCGGAATGTCGGCGCCGCCCGCCCCGCGATAGGCCTGCATGAACCGGCTCCAGTCGGTCACGGCGATCACGGCGGGATAGCAATAGCCCAGATCCTCGCCAGGATGGCCGATCGCGCATTGCTCCCAGTCGAGCACTGCCGTGATAGCCCCGTCCTGCGCCAGAATATTGTGGAACAGCATGTCGTTGTGGACGATGGCCCGACGATCATCGAGATCGCCGTCATGCGCTCGCAGCCAGGCGATCGCCGCGGACATGGTGATCGATGGCCAGTGCGCATTGTCGGTCCAGGCCGATGCGAGTTCCTCCAACTCCGCGGGCCAGTCTCCACCAGCGCCCCGCGGCGCATGCAATCCAGCCCCAACGCCATCGACCGACTGGGCATGCAGCAACGCCATCTCGCGGGCCAAGCCCAGAACGACCTGCTCATCGTCGGCAGGCAGCCAATAGTCGGGCTGCACCGGCGCGCCTGGAACCTGCTCGGACAGAAGGAAAGGCGCATCGAGCCAGCCAAGCCCCTCCTCCACCAGCACCGGCCGGGGCACGCGCATACCCGCCGCATGGAGGCGCGACAGCAGGGCATGCTGCGCAGCCTCTCCCAGGAAAGCCGCGCTGCCGGCCTGCCCAGGAATGCCACGCTGGATCACCATGTCTGCCGGCAGATCGCTTCCGCCGGATATGGAAAAAAGTGCGGTCTGGCGGGAGCGGCCGCCGGCGATCAGGCGGAAGGTCGTAATCTCGACATCGGCGCAGCCAGGCAATTGGCGCAGATAGGTCTGCAGGCGCGCCGGATCGATGATGCTGACGCCAGTATCGCCCGATGCCGGCCCGGCCCGCTCGACCGCATCGATGCGGGTCAGCGCGGCGTCGAGCAGCGCCTTTTCCCACGCGATCACATCGCGCGCCATGGCTGGTGGCAGGCCGGCGTCCAACCCGGCCGCCGCACTAGCGATCGCCTGGCCGGTTTCCCGATGGGCTGCGGCATTTTCGGGCGGTCCTCCCAGCCGATCGGTGTCCACCAGCGATCCGTCCGCAGCGGGATCCCACTCCAGCGCGTTCGCGACGCTGGTGAGGATGCGGACACCATTGTCCAGCGCGTCACGGGCCCTCGCATCCGTGACGCTAGGGCGGACCTGCGTTCGCAAGCCCCGCGCTACACTCCAGAGATATTGAGCATTCGACATGCGATCGCCTCGTCCATCTTTCGGGGGAAAATCCGTCAGGCGGCCGGCAGGCTCAGGATTTTCGTCACCCCGTCCCATGCCGCGCCCGCCTGCTCGATCGCCGCAAACAGCCCCTGCACCGCCGGCGTCAGTTGGGCGATTTCCAGGATAACCTTCTCGCCGGCATCCATCGCATAATAGGCAAGGGCCGAGCCGTCGGCGAAGCTCGCCCCCTGCAGGCGCCGGCCGCCGCGCTCCGCGACCCAGCCCTCCGCCTCGGCCAGATCATCGGTGAAGACGCATAGATGATGAACGCCCGTCTTTCCATCGGCCAGAAATTCCTGGAAGATGGATGGGCCACGCGGCTCGATCAGTTCGACCATCAGATCGCCCGAATAGGCAATCGCCGCGCCGAATTCGGCGATATGCGCCTGGCCGCGATAGTCCCCCTTGGTCACGTCGAAGGGCGGGAAGATGAAGAAGGGGCCGACCCCCATCACCTGCGTCCACCAGTCGATCGCGGTCTGCAGGTCGGGCACCATATAGGCGATCTGGTTGATACGGCTCATCGGCTTCAGCGTCATCGCGCAATCCTCTCCGGTCATGGCCCTTGCCACTGGTTATCATTCATATGATATGCTAGCACTCTAATTATGCAATGAGAAAGACTCATGCCTGATCGAAGTGGAGCGAGAGGATGCGGCGGACCAAAAGTCCTGACCTGAATGGCCGAATTGCACTGATTACCGGCGGTGCGCGGGGGCTAGGCGCCGCCTGCGCCTGGGCGATCTGCGAAGCGGGCGGCAAGGCGATGATCGCCGACCTGTTGACCGATCGTGGCGAAGCGACGGCGGAAGAATTGCGCGCCGTCGGGCATGACGCCCATTTCACCCCGCTCGACGTGCGCGACGAGGCTGGCTGGGCAGCAGCGGTGGCCGCGACGGTCGATCGCTTCGGCCGGATCGACATCCTCGTCAATAATGCCGGCATCGCGACCGCCGCGACGATCGAGGATCTGACCCTGGCCGATTTCCAGGCCATCCTCGACATCAATTTGCTCGGCGCCTTTCGCGGCATGCAGGCGGTGATCCCCGTGATGAAGGCGGGCGGAGGCGGTGCGATCGTCAATATCGCGTCCAATTCGACCCAGCGGGTGAACGCCATCACCACCAGCTATGCGGCGACCAAGGCAGCGGTCGCCAACATGACCAAGTCGGCGGCGATCCATCTGGCGCAGACCGGCACCGGCATCCGCGTCAATTCGGTGCATCCCGGCCCGCATGCGACCGAAATGCTGCTGGGCAGCGATGCCAAGGCCGACCTGCCCCAGGTGCAGGCGCTGCGCGACGCCATCCCAATGGGGCGCATGGGCGATGCGGAGGAAGTGGGGGCCGTCGTCGCCTTCCTGGCATCGGACGCCGCATCCTATGTCACCGGGGCGGAACTGTTCGTCGATGGCGGACTGACGCCGCACTGACCGCGCTTTCGCCGTCCACCCCGTCCCCATCGCACAGGAGCCGCGCCCATGCTGACCCCTTATGACGAATTTCCGGTGCATCAGGCCCCCCATACTTTCAGCCATATCCCCTCCACCGACTATGCCTGGGACGATGGCTATTGGTTCGGCGTGTTCAATGCCGACGAGAAGCTGTTCCTGGGCACCTATATGCGGGTGAACCCCAATACCGACATGATCGGCGGCTGCGCGCTGCTGAATGTCGCGGGCTACCAGATCACGGTGCGGTTCAATCGGTGCTGGCGGCGCAATTTCGCGCTCGAAGTCGGCCCATATCGGATGACGATCGAGGAACCGCTCAAGCGCATCCGGCTGGAAATGGCGGACCATGGCAGCGGCCTCAGCTTCGACCTGGTCTGGGAAGGCACCTCACCCGCCTTTCTGGAGGAACATCATACCGCAACCTACCGCGGACGGCGGACGACCGATCAGACCCGCTATTCGCAGCCGGGCAAATGCAGCGGCTGGATCAAGTTTCGGGATCGTAGCTGGCAGGTCGAGCCGGACAACTGGTCGGGGTCGCGCGACCATAGCTGGGGTCTTTACGCCTCACGGCCGCCGCTGTCGCCATCGCCCGCGCTGCTGCCGCCGGCCGCCAATGACGACGGACCCAAGCGCGCGCTGCGCTTCTGGACCTGCTTTCGCACCGAACCCTTTAGCGGCTTCTATCATGTGCATGAAACCGCGCAGGGCGTGCAGTGCAAGATGAACGACGTGTTCGGGACACCCTTTGACGGACGCATCTTCCGCGGCTGGGGCGAGGAGGATATCGAACTGGCATCAGGCCGCCACGAAATGGACTTCATCCCCGGCACCCGCATCCTCAAGCAGGCGCGTTTCTTCCTGACGGATACGCAGGGTCGCGAATGGCGCCAGATATTCGACATCGAAACCCCGCCCTGGATCGTCCAACCGATGGGCGCCTTTCCCGGCAGCTGGAAGGATGGCGGTACCTTCTTCACCTATCACGGGTCGGAAGAGCTGGCGCTGGAATGGGATGAGGGCGACTATTCGGTCCAGCCGTTCGAATATACGCCCTATGCCGTCAGCGGCGCGGCCGCAGCGGAGGGTTTCAACACCGGCACATCGATCGGCAACATGGTGCATGGCCCCGAATATCTGGCCCGTGTCACCACCCATGCCCCTGACGGATCGATCAGCACTGGCGCAGCGCAGGTGGAGTTGTTCATCAACGGCCCTTACGCACCCTATGGCTTCGCATGACGATGGACTTCACGCCGGCACAACTGGCCCCCATCCTGTCGGCGCATCTGGGCGGACAGGTGGTAGTGGATCGGGTCGAGGGTTTTCCGCGCGGATCGTCGCGCGAAACCCGCTTCGTCACCTATCGGCTGGACGGCGCCCCACCGCGCGAACTGGTACTGCGCAGCGATTTCCCGGCCGGCAGCACCGACCCCAATCCGCTGGACCTGGAATATTTCGTCTATGACCGACTGAACCATGCCGACGTGCCGACCGCCCGCGCACTGTTCTGGGAAGCGGGAACCGAACGCCCCTTCTATGCCCGCGAAAAGATCGATGGCGACTGGAACATCGCGCATTTTTCCGATCCCGATCCGGCTTATGACGATCTGCGCATCATGATGGCGAAGACGCATGTGGCCGCCCTTGCCCACGTCCATGCACTCGATTGGCAGGCGTTGGGCTTTGGCGAGCGCCTGCCCGTCCCCCGTGACGAGGCCGATGCCGCACCCTGCGCATTGCGCCATGCCCGCGGGCAATATCTGGCGCTGGCAACCGAGCCGATCCCGCTGCTGATCGAGGCGATCGAATGGCTGACCGATCATGCCCCGCCCGCCCCCTGCCTCAGCCTGTGCAAGGGCACCAACGGCTATGGCGAGGAGGTATTTCGCGACGGGCAACTGGTAGCGCTGAGCGACTGGGAGGAAGTGACGATCGGCGATCCGGCATCCGACTTCGCCTTCATGCAGGGCTTTCTGGTCGACATCGAACGGGACGGCGAAATCCTCTGGGGCCTGGGTCCGGCGCTCGAATATTATGCCGACCTGACCGGCATTCGGATCACCCCACAGGCGGTCCAATATTATCAGCTCATCCGTTCGCTGCGCCTCGCCATCATGTCGCATAATTCGGCCGCGTCGTTGCGCCGTGCCGATGCCCATATCCGCCAGGGCTGGACCGCGAGCGAGGTGCAGCATCTGGCCAAGCATATCCTGGCGTCCGCCATGGGCATGGCCCCGCCGATCGCCGCGCCGCGCTTTGCCCAGCTCAATATCTCCGTCGACATGGAATAGGCCGATGATCCATCCTTCCGCTGCGCAGATCGTGCGCAATATCGAAGCGACTTTGGCCGCGGTCGTCGAACCGGCGGTCCAGACCACCACCGCCCGCAGCGCGCTGGCCACGATCGGCCATCTGCTGCGCCATGTCGCCCTGCGCATAGATCAGGAGGGACAATTGCTGGCGGACGACATTGCGCTGCAGACGGCATTGCTGCGCGACATCGCTGCCTACTTTGCGACGATCGGCGAAGGAGCCCGTGCAGATGCAATCCATGCCATCCTTGCAGATTCTGCCGAGACGGACCTGCCCTATCCTTCGCTGACGATCATGGGGGAGCAAAGCGCCCAGCTGGGACAAGCGATCCAGGACGCGCTGATCGAGCTGCAGCAACAGCGGGCAGCACGGCAGCCCGACCCAGCCTATCAGACGGTCCGCACCGCCATCCGCGACTATCTCGCCGCTCAGGTTCTGGCTGAGGGCGCGCTGATCCACCCTGCCTTTGAAGACAAGGGGCCAAGACGATGAACGGCAATCTGAAGACCAGTTCCTATGTCGGTGCCAGCGTGCCGTTCGCACCGATATTGCCAGCGGATGACTATCTCCATCCCGTGGGGCCGGACGCGCATTTCACCGCGATCGAAACCAATCTCTATGGTTTCGACATTCCCGAGCATGCGATCAACTGCAATATCTACCTGCTCTGGCACCATGCCCTGGGCACGATGTCGCTGCACATCTTCGTCCACAAGGGGCGACGGATATTGCCGCATCAATTGGCGGCCGACTATTTCAAGGAACATCTCTACCTGCCCGCCGTGCCGGACATAGCCGACTTCACGGTCCAGGCCGGATCGATGACCTATCATTCGCGGATCATCGATCCGCTGGATGATATCCTGATCGAGGCGGATGACCCGAGCCGCAACTTCGCGCTGCGCCTCAATTATCGTGCCGCGATGCCACCGGTCGGACGCCCCGGCGGCAAGCATTTTACCCAGTTGCTCAAGACATCAGGCGAACTGGTGCTTGACGGCGAAAGTTACAGGATCGACGGCCACTATATGCGCGACCGGTCCTGGGGCTATAACCGCCCGGAAGAACCCGAACGCACGCCGCCCTATCGCTGGATGACCGGCTGGATCGACGACGGCAAGGGCGGCATCCACAAGAGCTTCGTCATCGCCTGGATCGATACCGGCATGCTCGACGGGGCGGAATTCGGCCCCGACTGGCACAGCCATATCGGCGGCGCGGACGGCAGCGGCGCCAACAAATGGGAATCGGGCGGCAGCACGCCCAGCCTCAACCTGCGCAGCGGCTGGATATCGGTCGACGGCACAGCGCGCCCGGTGGTCCGCATCGATACCCGCACCCTGTTCGACGAGGATAGTCGCCTGCTGGTGAGCGGCTTCGCGGTCGATATCGAGGATGATCAGGGCGAGGTGCATCGCTTCACCGCCAGCACCATCGCCATGATCCCCAAAATGTATTGGCAGAACCTGGTCACCTACATGCATTTTATGGAACTGTCCTGCGACGGGCTGACCGGACATGGCGACCTGATGGACAGTTTCGGCGGTCACCATATCCGCCAGTTCGGGCTTTAGACTCCCTGGAAATCAGTACTTTCGGACAGGCTGCGCCAGGCATCGACCTCGGCGCGGCGCTGCTTGAGCACGTCGTCGGCAAAGCCATAGGCATCGCGGCCCAGAAGCAGGCGCAAGGGGGGCGTATCGCTGTCCATCGCGGCGAAGATGGCAGGCCCGGCCGCATCGGGATTGCCCGGCTGCACGCCGTCCACGCTGCCGGCCCAGCTACGCATCTTGGCCAGGAAGGGATAGGCGGGATGCGGGCTGGCCGGCTCCGCGATCGACCGCCCCGAAAAATCGGTCCGGAAAAAGCCCGGTTCGACGATCAGCACCCCGACGCCGAAGGAGGACATTTCTTCCGCCAGCGATTCCGACAATCCCTCCAGCGCGAATTTCGAGGCCGAATAGAAACCCGCCCCCATATGCCCGCGCCAGCCGGCGATCGAGGACATGTTGACGATATAGGCCGACCCCCGCGTCCGCAGCATCGGCAAGGCCGCGCGTATCAGTCGCAACGGTCCGAAGAAATTGACGTCCAACTGGGCCGCGATCTCGGCATCCGTGCTTTCTTCCACGCCGCCCAAGAACCCGTAGCCGGCATTGTTAAGCAGCACGTCAAATCCGCCCTGAGCCTCGGCTGCCCGGATCGCGGCGTCGATCTGTGCGGGATCACGCACGTCCAGCGGCAGCGCGACGGCGCGCCCATCACCAGCGGCGACCAGATCGTCCAGCGTCGTCACATCCCGTGCGGTCGCGATCACCTGCCCGCCTTGCGCCAGCACGGCCCGCGCGATCGACCGGCCAAAACCGCTGGATGCCCCGGTGATGAACCAGCTTTTCCCGCCCCATATCGTCATCGCCCTCTCCCTTTTCGATGGCACATAATCACACTTATGATATGCTAGATTACGATAATAGATTTGCGGCTGCAATGCCGCTCGCAAGCCTTGACATATGCAAACTAGCATATAGTAATCATGCATATTATATAGGCGAGAGCGACGCGCAACGTCCGCCAGCCGATCAGATGGGAGGGTTTGCGTGGACATCAGTTTTTCCGAAGAGCATGAGGCCATTCGCGACAGCGTGCGCAAGGTGTGCGACCAGTTCGATGACGAATATTGGTCGCGCTGCGATCAGGAAAAAACCTTCCCCTTTGAATTTCACAAGGCGATGGCGGACGCAGGCTGGCTGGGCATCACCATGCCGGAGGAATTTGGCGGCGCCAATCTGGGCGTCACCGAAGCGGCGATCATGATGCATGAAGTGGCGTGCAGCGCCGGCGGCTATTCGGCGGCCAGCACCCTGCACCTCAACATCTTCGGTCCGCATGCGGTGGTGGTGAACGGCACGCCCGAGCAGAAGGAGCGGATGCTGAAGCCCTTGATCGACGGCACCGACCGCGCCTGTTTCGGTGTGACCGAACCCGATGCCGGGCTCGACACCACCAGCATCTCGACCTTCGCAACCAAGGTGCCGGGCGGCTACCGCGTCACCGGGCGCAAGATCTGGACGTCGTCGGGACAGGTCGCCAACAAGATCCTGCTGCTGACCCGCACCACCCCCAAGGACCGGTGCAGGAAGCCGACCGACGGCATGACCCTATTCTATACCGATCTCGACAAGAGCCAGGTCGAGGTTCGGCGCATCCCCAAGATGGGCCGCAATGCGGTCGATTCCAACGCAACCTTCATCGACGATTATTTCGTGCCCGAAGAGGATCGCATCGGCGAGGAAGGCAAGGGATTCCACTATATCCTGCACAGCCTGAACCCCGAACGCATCCTGGTGGGCATCGAAGCGGTGGGACTGGGCCGCGGCGCCCTTGCGCGCGCCGCCAAATATGCCGGCGAGCGCAAGGTGTTCGGCCGACTGATCGGCCAGAACCAGGGCATCCAGCACCCGCTGGCGGAAAACTGGACCTATCTGGAATCCGCCTATTGGATGATCATGCGGGCGGCCAATCTCTACGATCAGGGCAAGCCATGCGGCGCGGAGGCCAATGCCGGCAAGTTCCTGGGTGGCCGTGCCGCCTATGACGCCTGCACCCGCGCCGTGATGACCTTTGGCGGCATGGGCTATTCGACCGAATATCAGGTCGAACGGCTGTTCCGCGAGTCCATCCTGCTGCGCATCGCGCCGATCACCGAGCAGCTGATCCTCAGCTTCATCGCGGAAAAGGTGCTCGACCTGCCCAAATCCTACTGAACAAGACCAAGGAGAGGTCCATGTCCAACTATCCCAAACCGGATGCGGCAACGCTTCTGGAAATCTACAGGAAGGCGGCGCTGATCAAGCAGAATGACGAGCGCGTCATCAAGCAGATGATGGCCGGCAAGCTGGTCATGCCCTATTACAGCCCGCGCGGACAGGAGATCATTCCGTCGGCGCTGTCGGTCAGCCTGACCGACGATGATTATATCTGCACCATCTATCGCGGCATTCACGACATGCTGGCCAAGGGCTTTCCGCTGGACGCGCTGTGGGCCGAGCTGGCGGGGCGGGTCACCGGCACCTGCAAGGGCAAGGGTGGGCCGATGCACCTGACCTGTCCGGAAAAGGGCATGATGGTAACCACCGGCATCGTCGGCTCCTCCATGCCGATCGCCACCGGCCTTGCCTGGGCCGCCAAGCTGGACGGCAAGAACCGGGTGTCGGTCGCCAATTTCGGCGACGGCGCGGCCAACATCGGCGCCTTTCATGAATCGATGAACATGGCGGCCGTGTGGAAACTGCCGGTCATCTTCCTGTGCCAGAATAATCTCTACGCCGAACATACCAGCATCGCCTATTCGCGCGTGGTCGAGAAGATTTCAGAGCGGGCCGCCGGCTATGGCATGCCCGGCGTCACCGTGAACGGCAATGATCCCGACGAGATGTATGGCGCCGCCAAGGTGGCGATCGACCGGGCGCGAGCCGGCGAAGGCCCGACCCTGATCGAGGCGATGACCTTCCGCTTCAACGGCCATCTGCTCGGCGAATCCGGCGGCTATATGGACAAGTATCTCTATGCCGATGCCCAGACCAAGGATCCGATGCCGATCCTGCGCGCGCGCCTGATCGCGGAGGGCATCGCCAGCGAGGACGAACTCAAGGCGATCGAGACCGATATCGACGCCCGCATCGACGCGGCGCTGGCGGCGGCGATGGATGCCCCCTTCCCCGACCTGGCCGAACTGAAGCGCGACGTGTTCGCTGAAGAAATTGCGTGAGGATGTCATGACCGAGATCAAGAAGATGACGATCGTGGAGGCCATCAATCTCGCCCTGCACGACGCGATGGCCGCCGACCCCACCGTCCTCGTCCTGGGCGAGGAAGTGGGTGATGTGCAGGAAGGCGGCGTCATGGGCGTCACCAAGGGCCTGTCGACCAAATTTGGCGAAGACCGGGTCAAGTCGACGCCGATTTCGGAACAGGCCATCATCGGTGCCGCCATTGGCGCGGCGGTCGGCGGCTACAAGCCGGTGGCCGAGATCATGCTGATGAACTTCATCACCGTGCCCATGGACATGATCGTCAACCATGCGGCCAAGCTGCGCTTCATGTCGGGCGGCCAGACCGGGGTGCCGATGGTGATCCGGACCATGACCGGATCGGGCTTTTCCACCGGCGGCCAGCATAGCGACTATCTGGAGGCCTGGTTCGCCCATACCGCCGGGATCAAAGTGGTGGCGCCTTCCACCCCCGACGACGCTTATGGCCTGATGCGCAGCGCGATCGACGATCCCGATCCGGTGCTGTTCATCGAAAACCTGCCCAGCTACTGGACGCCCGCGCCGGTGACCAAACAGATCATTCCGATCGGCAAGGCGAAGGTCGCGCGCGAAGGCAATCACATCAGCATCATCGCTCATTCGCTAATGGTCACGCACAGCCTGGCCGTGGCCGAGAAGCTGGCGGCGGACGGCATATCGGTGGAAGTGGTCGACCTGCGCACCATTGCGCCCTGGGACCGCGAGACCGTGCTCGCCTCCGTGCGCAAGACCGGGCGGGCCGTCGTCGTCCATGAAGCGGTGAAGCAGTTCGGCATCGGCGCGGAAATCGCGTCGGTCATCACCGAAGAACTATGGGGCACGCTCAAGCGGCCGGTGCAGCGGGTCGGCGCGGCCTATAGCGCGGTGCCCTTCTCCAAGCCGCTGGAACAGGCCCATGCGCCGACGCCGGACAGCATCGCCGACGCCGTCAAGGCCGCGCTGGCCTGACCGATCCCCCGGCCGTCACACGGCGGCCGGGTCGCAAGGAACATGACATGATCCAATCGGCCGACGACCAAAGCTATCTGGTGGAACTGGACGAAGGCGTCCTGCGCCTGTCCTTCAACCGGCCGCAATTCGGCAATGCCATCCCCAGCACCACGGTGCCGCAACTGACGGCGCTGTTCCATGCGGCACAGGCCGATCCGGCGGTGCGGTGCATTCTGGTGCGCGGCGAGGGGCGGATGTTCTCGGCCGGCGGCGACGTCGCAGGCTTTGCCCAGTCGATCGAGCAGGATGTCGCCACCCGCCAGGCCGATTTTGCCGAGCGCCTGCCGCGTGCCCGCCTGCTGGTGGAGGCGATCGCCGCCTTCGATCGGCCGATCGTTGCATCGGTCCGTGGCCCGGCGGCGGGTGCCGGCCTCTTCTACCCGCTGGTGGCCGACTATGCGATCGGCGACGACAGCGCGGTCTTCGTCTTCGCCCACCAGAAGATCGGCCTGTCCCCGGACGCCGGCGTCACCGCCGTGCTGCCCCAGGTGGTCGGCACCCGCATGGCCCGCATGCTGTTGATGACAGCGGCCAAGGTCGATGCCGCCCAGGCGCTGCAACTGGGCATATTGCACGCCGTCGTGGCGGCGGATGTGCTGGAGGACAAGGCGATGAAGATGGCCAAGCGTCTGGCCCAGGCGCCCCAGCGCGCGATCATGCTCGCCAAGACGATGACCAATGCCGCCGCGTCGCGCACGCTGGCCGAGATACTGGACGCCGAAACCGCCGGCATCGTCGCCTGCGTCGGCGATCCCGACTTCGGCGAAGGCGTGCGCGCCTTCATCGAAAAACGCCCTGCCCTCTTTCCCTCAACGCAGGTGCAGCCGGACTGAACCGGCGCGCTCCCTTGTCATGATGTGCCAGGGCGGACCCAGGACGGCACCGACCGTGCCGCGTCCAGCGCATAAGCGGGATTGCGGCACTCCTCCAATATATCCAACCGGTCCTCCCGCGGCTTCCACCCCAGTTCCTCACGGGCGCGGGGCGAGCGTTGCCGCGAGCAGGAACACAGGACGATGCGCGCCATGAAGCGGTCCCATATCTCGCAGCCTTCCTCCACGGTCACGCTACGCGTTCCGACCTGCAAACTGTCTGCGATCGCGCGCGCCATGACGCCATAGGACACTTCGCCGCTGACCGCGAAATAGAGCGCGCCGCCGCGCCCCTTTTCGAGCGCCAGCCGATAAAGTTCGGCCAGATCATCGACATGGACATTGGAATAGACGTTGAGGCCACGGCCGATATGACAGACCGCGCCGGTCTGTCGCGCCGAATGATAGAAGTCGGCAATCATCCGGCATCCGCCATTGCCCCAGATCAGTGGCGGCCGGATGACCATGCCCCTGACGCCGCGATCGACGGCCTGGCGAACGATCTTTTCGGCCTCCAGCCGCGGCGCGATCTGGCGGCGCGGCTCGAAGGGTTCGTCCTCGGCAAAGCTGCGTTCGTCCCAGTCGCCCCCGGTCGGGATCGACATCAGGCTGGTGCCGCTGGTGAAGATCAGCGGACGATCGCTGCCGGCGAGCGCATCGATCAAGGCAGAGGTGACGCGCAACTCGTCTTCCAGCATGAGTTGCGCCGCCCAGATGACGGCATCATGGTCCCGGACCATGGCGATGATCGCGGCCAGATCGGACATGTCGCCCTGAATGGCGGTCGCGCCCAGATCCTCAACGATCCGGCCACTATTTTCCGTGCGAACAACGCCGCTGACCGAATGACCGCTCTGCACCAAATGCCTGGCGACATGGCTACCGACATAGCCGGACGCCCCGAATATAAGGATCTTCATCTCGCATCACCCGTCGTTGAAAGGGGCGCCGCATGGGCGCGTCACAGGCCGTCCAGCAGATAGATTTGCGTGCGCGCGCCAGCCTGCCGGGCGTGGGCATAGGGCTGATATTCGACGCTGGTCAGCAGCGCGCGGGCCGCCGCCATGGTCGGGAACTCGACGATCGCCAGCGTATCGGGCGGCTCCCCCGCGCCCTCCAGCCGCTCGACCGGTGAGGATCGCGCCAGATAGCGGCCGCCATGGGCCGCGATCATGGCCGGCACGTCGCGCCGATAGGCCTGCGTCCAGTCCAGATCGTCATAGCGCACATCCACCACCATATAGGCTGGCATCCCCGCCTCCCTTGATTTCAGGCCTGCCTGGCCGGAACGGCCAGCAGCGCCAGCGTCAGCACGACCGGGGTGAACCCCAGCAGATAGCCCAATATCGCGATCGGGGCGCCGCCGGTGGCGAGGAGGGCGCGCGCGGTCCAGGCGAGCACGCCCAGTGCCGCCACACCGCACAGCAGGCGCATCATGGAGATCAGCGGAGCCGCCGGCACCACCCCGGCCAAGCGCCCGATGAAGAAGCGGCGCCAGTCGCCGTCCGCCTGCCCTACCGCGCGCAGCACATAGGCGGCGACGACGATATTGCCCCACCACATCACCATCCAGCACCAGGCCAGCGTGTCGAGCCCGCGCCCGCCCCGCTCGCGCAGGATGATCCAGCCGACCATGAACAACAGGCCGGTGACCAGATCATTGTTGATGAACAACTGCCAGGGATCGGCTGCGCCGGCGAGGAAGGTGTCGAAGCCCGCGCCATGGTCGAAGCCACTGTTAATCGCGACATTGGCCATGTTCGCGGCCATGATGGCAATCACGACCCAGGCCAGGATGCGCACGCCTGTCATCGCGCCTGCGCCATCTTCCAGACATAGTCGTTCCACTGGACTTCCTGGCTTTCGCCATAGCCCGTGCGCCCGTCCCAGTCCCATTCGACCAGCCCCAGATGACAGGTCATATTCGACCAGCCGCCCCAGTCGGTCTGGGCGATCAGCCGCCCGCTGATGCTGTAGCGATCGCCCTTGTCATCCTCGAACTGATAATCATGGGTGACCGGGCTTTGCCGGTCGCCGCCGCGCGTGGTGAGCTTGGACGCCTTGACCACCCGGCGCTGCTCGCCCTTCACCACGACCCAGCCATCGTTGAAGATCCGGGTCGGCGCCGCCATCACGCCCTTCCAGTCGGGATCGCGATCCGGGTCGTCATGCGATCCCACATTGAAGGCGAAATCCTCGCCAAAGGTGCCGGTAACCCAGGTATAGGGCGGCGCGGGATTATGGTTTTCCGGGCGCGGCTCGGCCCAGCTACGATCGCGCACCGCCAGGCAGTCCACCTTGTGCGCCTGCCCCCGCAGCAGCAGATCGCCGGTCACATGCATGACCTGCTCGAAATGCTTGTTGTTGGCGCGCATGATCGGCACGCCGACGCCGCGAATATCGACCGCCACGCGTGTTTCACGCTGCGGATCGTCGAAGGTCAGGCGGACATGCTCCAGCGGCACGATCGTCTGCACCCGCAGGCCGTTGGGCAACTGGATGTCGCTGCCATCGCCGATCACGCCGATCGACATGAAATCGCGAAACTCGAACAGTTCGCAGGCCAGATGGCTGGCTTTGTGCCCCTGATAGATCATCAGCCCCGACGTCACGACCTTGAGCGTGGGATGCACCCAGCAATAGGCGAAACAGTTGATCGCCGCCTCGGCTATGTGGAAATTCCAGTACCAGGTTTCCGTGAGCGAGTCGGCCGGTTCGCCGGTGCCATGGAAATATTCGTCGGTCGCGACATGCTTGCCAAAGCCGCCGCCAAGATTGCTGTTCCAGTCCGTGTCGGACACGCGCCTCTCCCATCCTGTTCCATGCAACTTTGCTTTGACGACATGATAGGACGCTGGCAAACAATATGCTAGCACCTTTTATTGTGATCGGGTTCAAGGCCCGACCAATCATTCAGCCAAGGAGAGGCAAGTGGACGTACCGGTCAAGGAAACACCATGGGAAGGCCCCTTCCCCGACATCGCCAACTGGAGCGAGAATTTCTGCCTCGCAGGCTATGATCCCAAGAGCGGCGTCGGCTTCTGGTTCCATATGGGCCGCTGGCGTCACGACCTCAGCATGTTCCGCGAAATGATCATCATCCGCCTGCCCGATGATACGGTGATCGCCCATCGCGCGATCGGCAATGCCCGGTCGGCACCGGACGGTCCGGGCGGACCGCATTTCGCCATCCGCATCCTCGAGCCCGGCCGCAAGCTATCCTACAGCTTCAATGGTGGCGTGATGCGCGTGCCCGCCAGGCAGATGCTGGACGGCATCGTCGGCGACGGGCGGCGCAGCCCGATGACCTTCGACCTGACCTTCGAGTCCGACGCGGACATATGGGATCTGCACAAGGTCGGCAGCCTGCAGGACTTTCTGCCCGCCGGCCATATCGAACAGCCCGGCCGCCTGAAGGGCACATTCCATATCGACGGACAGGATTTCGCGTTCGACGCCATGGCCAATCGCGATCATAGCCTGGGCGCGCGCGACAATGTCGACCTGCACAGCCATCAATGGCTGCAAGGCTATTTCGACAATGGCATCAGCTTCATGCTGTTCGACGCCAAGACCAAAAGCAACGGCAAGGTCGTCTTCTCCGAAGCCATCGTCTACGAAGGCAATAAGGGCTTCGATGCAGAGATCGTGTCGATCGAGCGATGCGAGCATGTCGCCCAGGACGAGGCGCCGATCCGTTTCGTCCTGCGCTATGCCAATGGCACGCTGACCATCGACACGGCCGGCTATCATGGCAGCTCCTATCTGTCGCTGGTATCGCCCAACGACCAATATGTCGGCGTCTATGCCAGCGATCCGGGGCCGACTCTGGTTCTCGACGAACAGTCGGTGACGCTGACGCTCGATGGATCGATCCCCGGCTATGGCTGCTACGAACGCACCATTCCCGGCATGCACAAGGCAGAAGCCTGACCCCGGCCGCGCGCCCTGATCGGCCTTGAACAGGGCGCGCAATCGGTATAGTATCTTAGCATACGAATTACGCGATCAGGAAGGTCGCCGACAAGGAGAGTAGCATGGCAACCACCCTGACGCGCGATGTGGTGCGCGGCTATGGCAGCAAGGATCGACCGCTGCTGGGCGAGTTATGGGATCGCGACTCGGTAGGCAATAATGCTGCCATGGCCGCGCGCGGCGACCATCAGCCCGATCGCCGCGAAATCGACTATGCCCGCTATCATGACCCGGCCTTCTTCAAGCTGGAACTGGACAAGATCTGGACCCGCCAATGGCTGTTTGCCTGCCGCGAGGAGGATATTCCCCATGTCGGCGACCGTGTCCCCCTCCAGGTCGGCCCGCACAGCTACTTCATCGTCCGCTCAGGCGAGGATGAGTTCAAGGCGTTCCACAATAGCTGCCTGCATCGTGGCACCATGCTCTGCGCAAAGAAGGAATCGGCCGAGACGATCCGCTGTCCCTATCATGCCTGGGAATGGAATGTGGACGGGCGGCTGAAGCGTATCCCCAGCCACTGGGATTTCCCCGACATCACCCGCCTCAACGGATCATTGCCCGAAGTGAAGCTGGACCGCTGGGGCGGCTTCCTCTTCATCAATGCCGACAAGGATGCCGGGCCGCTGCTGGAGGCGCTGGGACCGATGCCCGAGCATTTCCGCGATTTCCAGCCGGAGAACCGCTATACCAAGGCGCGCTTCCGCAAACTGGTCCACGCCAATTGGAAGGCGACACAGGAAGCCTTCCAGGAATCCTATCATCTCTACGCCACCCATCCCGAGGGCGTGCCCTTCACTGGCGACAGCCAGTCGCAATATGACATCTTCACCACGCCGATGGGCGCCGTCGGGCGCGAGGCGGTGCCATCGGCCGTGCCCAGCATGCACGCAGATTCATCGGCAACCGCGCTCGCGGCGGGCATGGCCTTCGCGCAGGTGCAGCAGGTCTGGCACTATCCCGACGCAGCCATGCCCGATCTCGATCCGAACAAGGATGTCCGCGCCCAGGTCGGCCAATGGGCGCGCGACGTCTATCAGGATGCCTATGGCCGCCCCAACAGCCAGCCCGACGCGGTGATGGTCGATAGTTCGCTCTATTTCCTCTACCCGCATTTCACCCTGTGGCTGTCGGAAGCGGTGCCCTTCGTCTACCAGTTCCTGCCGCACGAGACCGATCCCGATTATTGCTATTTCGACGTCCGCCTGCTGATGCCCTGGCCCGAAGGCGAACCGCGGCCGCCCGCCGCCGAAATGATCGAGATCGGCGAGCATGAGAGCATCGCGGCGATGGCGCCGGCCTACAGCTTCCTGGGCATGATCTTCGACCAGGATATGAGCAACCTGCCGTTGGTGCAGCGCGGCCTGAAGGCTGCCGATCCGGCTGCGCCCCATTCGCGCCTGGGCGCCTATCAGGAGGGCATGATCCAGGCTTGGCACGAACTGATCGACCGCGACATCGCGCGCTGACGAACGCCTGTCCGTAAAAGGGGCGCCGAGCATATAGCCCGGCGCCCTTTTCATCGAGTCAGCGCATAACCCGGTTGGCGAAATCCTCGACGAACCGCCTTTTGTCGTCGAAGCTGGACCGCAGCACACCCAGCGCATGGTCGATCGGCCCGACATGATGCTGGGTCACGCCCAGTTCGGCCGCCCTGTGATAATCGTCGCGCGAGGGTAGCGAGCCGTCCGCATTGCGGGCCAGGCCCACCATATATTTGAACGGCAGATGCGCCCGTCCCGCTTCATGCCGGCCTTCCTCGATCAGCCCGATCTGCCCGGTCAGGTCCGACAACTTGGTTGTCATTCCCATCCAGCCATCAGCCACCATGCCGGTCCGGCGTAATGCCGCCGGAGCGACCGACCCCATATAGATCGGGATGGGCTGCGTCGGGCGCGGTTCGGCAAAGGTCGGCGGAAAATCGAAAAATGCGCCATGATGCTCGACCGGCCCTTCGCCCCACAGCTTGCGCAGGATTTCCATCATCTCGACCGTGCGCGGCACGCGCGTTTTCCAGTCGACACCGGCCATGTCATATTCGTCGCGCATCCATCCGGTGCCCACGCCCATCACGAAACGGTCGCCGCTGATCCGGGCGAGGGTCGCAGCCGCCTTCGCCACCAGAAAGGGATTGGTCCGATTGGCCAGCACCATGATGCAGGAACCGAACTTCAACCGCGTCGTCCGCGCAAGGACTGCGCCGCCGAAAGCGAATATGTCGGGAAACACATAGTCCATCGGCAAGGGCGCGCGTTCGTTGGGATCATGGTCGACCGATCCGGCCGGCAGGAACCAATGATCGTCACCCAGCACGCCTTCAAAGCCGATCTGTTCGGCCAGTTCGGCCAGCGCCAATCCCTGCTCGGGCGGGGTATTATGTATGTGCAGCCAATATTGCATCGGACCTCTCCGCCTCAAACGGAAAGGGAGCGACCATTGGCTGGTCGCTCCCTTCCCCCTTTATCCCGATCGCCCGACTTCAGAACTTGAAGACAAGTTCGCCGCCATAGGTGCGCGGCGCGCCCGGTGCCGACGAGAAGGCAGAGCCCGACGCCTGGGCATAATAGTTGATGTTATATTTCCGGTTGGTGATGTTCTTCATCCAGAAGCGGAGCTGGACATTGTCCCAGCTTTCCGGCGTCACGCCGATCGCGCCATCCAGAATGAAGCGTGCCCGTTCCTTGATCAGATTGTCGGCATCCCAATTGAAGTTACTCGACCAGTTGCCGTTCATGTCCAGATTGACTTCGCCAAAACCGTTGATTTCGGTATTATAGGTAAATCCGCCGCTGAACTTCCACTTCGATGCATAGGGCATGCGATGCCCGCTGCAGTTGATGTTGATCTGGTCCAGATTGCCCGGCGCCGTCGGCGAATAGACATAGGATGCGCAATCCAGCCCGCCATCGCCATCGACATCGCCAAAGTCGCGATATTTGGCATCCAGATAGGTGCCACCCAGGCGCAAAGTCAGCCCCTGCGCCACCACCGCCGTCGCATCGAACTCGACGCCCTTGGTGCGTGCCGAACCAGCATTCTTCAGGAACACCAGACCATTGCGCTGGGCCAGGATCTGCGGGTTCGACAGATCGTTCCAGAAACCGGCAATGTTCAGACGGACGCGGCGATCGAACAATTCCGTCTTGAGGCCGACTTCATAGGTGTCCACCACTTCCGGTTCCAGTGCCTTCTGGTCCAGCGGCAGCGTGTTGAAGGTGCCAGCCTTGTAGCCGCGGCTATAGGTGGCATAGGCCATGATATCGTCGGTGAACTTGTGATCGACGGTTCCCTTGTAGGTCCATTTCTTGAAGGTGCGACTGGCGTTGGGATTGTCACCATCCACGATGCTGATGCCCAGCGGTCCGCCGAAATCATTATTTTCGTCAAACTGCTGCGCCCGCAGCACAAACGGGTCCGGCCCGAACACGCCTGGGAAGAAATGCACGTCGGTAGAACCGTGGCCCGCAACCTTGTCGACCGTGTAGCGCAGGCCGCCGGTGATATTCGTCATCTCGCCCAGCGGCACGGTCACCTGTCCAAAGCCGGCATAGGATTTGACCTTCTGCTGACCGAGTATCTGGATATAGTCGATGCCATTGGCGTTCTGACCGGGACCACCGATGATGGTCGGGTTGAAGCCACCGTCCGCGTTGAGATAATAAGCGCCCAGGATCCAGTTTATCTTGCTCGCCGCCTTCGACTTGATCTGGAACTCCTGCGAAAACTGCTTGTCGACAATATTGAGATTATAGACCAGCCAGTCATAATCCGAATAGTTGCCCGACGAATGATAGAGTTCGTCGTTCTTGCGATAGGCGCTAATACTGACAAAATCGGCAAAGCCCAGTTCTTGGTCGATCCGCGCGGACGCACCCCAGCCTTCGGACTGGTCATATTGCTCTTCGGCGAGTGACACATCGTAGAAATCGAGCGATGGCAAAATCTGCGAGGGGACGGGCGCCTCCGGAATCGGGCCGGCGCCGTTATGGGCCGGGTCGGGCGAGCCGCCTACGGTGCCGGGGAAGGGCCGGGAATAGATGCCGATCTGGCTCCAGCTATTCTGATAATAGCCGATCAGCTTGATCGCCGTGGTATCGGTCGGTTCCCATAACAGCTTGCCGCGCAGGCTGACGCTGTGTCCCTTCCAATAATCGTCGCCGCCCGGCTGATACCCCTTGGACGTGTCGAGCTGGTCGACCAGCTTCTTGTTCCGGCCCCAGCCCTGATCCTGGTTGTGCCAACTGAATGCGAAATTCGCCGCCAACCGATCAGTGATCGGCATGTTGCCATAGAATTTCAGATCCATCGTCTCGTAATTGGCATAGCCCATCCGGGCTTCCATTTCGGCGTTCTGGCTTGGGTCCTTGGTATAGATCGAGATCACGCCGCCCGACGCATTACGGCCGAACAACGTGCCCTGCGGCCCCTTGAGCACTTCCACCCGGTCGACGCTGACCAGATCGAAAAAGGGCGCCGATGCACGCACGAAATAGACATCGTCGATATAGACCGGGACGCTCGCCTCATTGCCCGATGTCGTCACCGGATTACCGATGCCGCGGATGAAGGTCGTCACCGTGCCGGTCGCCATACCGATCTGCAACGCGGGGTCGACGCGACTGAGTTCCTGGACGTTGGTGATCCCCTGCGATACCAGCGCTTCACCCGATACGGCAGTGACCGAAAGCGGCGTATCCTGCACATTCTGCGCGCGCTTCTGCGCGGTGACGACAATGTCCTGAAGCTGGTATGTTTCCTGCGGCTGCGCCTGGGGGGCTGCGGCCTCCACCTGCGCCAGTGCGGACGGCGCAAACGCCATCACGCCGGCGATCGCCGCGCAACCAAGCATCAGCCTGCTCCGCATCTGCACGTGACGGCGCATAGAAATCATGGATGCTCCAGACATCATCATCCTCCCTCAATTTTCGACATATATTCAGAAATGCGATTATGTTTTTTTCCGCATTCCGGATTTTCGACGTTCCAGAATCATTCTGGAAAATGTCCCAAGTCTCATTCGAGCATCCAATATGGCACCGGAATGCGACTTAGGATTATTCAGTATCGAACGCTCTTATATCGTATGCATGCGCACTTATAAACCAAACCTCTTCCGGGTCAATGGGCAAAGCCGCAAATCTCATTGCCTCGGGTCAATGCATCATCGGCGTGACGCAAATGTCGCAGTCAGGCGGGATCGCAGAAATGAACGGGCTGCGACCAGGGAAAGAAATCGGGCATGTCACGCGAGACCCGATCGGGGAAATCGGGCATCCGCTTGGCGAGAAAGCTGTCGACCCCTTCGGCCATGTCGCCGGCGCGGGCGCGTGCATGAACAGCCCGGCTTTCAATCCTGTGCGCTTCCATCGGATGGAGCATGCCCATGGATTGCCACAGCATCTGCCGGGTCAACGCGACCGACACCGGCGCCGCATTGGCGCTGATCGTGGCTGCCAGTGCCCGCGCTGCAGGGATGAGTTCGTCGGCGGGATGAAGCGATCGCACCAGCCCCTTGGCCAGCGCCTCCGACGCCGGGAAGGTCGCCCCGGTCAGCATCCATTCCAGCGCCGTGGGCAGGCCCACGATGCGCGGCAGGAACCAGCTTGAGGCCGACTCGGGCACGATACCCCGACGGGTGAAGGGCAGAGCGAATTTCGCGTCCTGCGCCGCCAGCCGGAAATCGGCCGCCAGCGCCATGGTGACGCCCATGCCTGCGGCCGGTCCGTTGAAGGCGACGATGACGGGTTTCAGGCAATCATAGATCCGCAAGCTGATCAGACCGCCAAAATCGCGATTTTCAGGGTCTGACCAGTCCACCTTGCCTGCGTCGGGCTGCCGCATCGACAAGGATGAGCCAGTCGGCGACAGGTCCGCCCCCGCGCAAAAGGCCCGGCCCGCCCCCGTCATGATGACCACGCGGATATCGTCATCCGCATCGATCCGGTCGAACATCCCCACCAGATCCCGCGCCATCGACCGGGTGAAGGCATTCAGCCGGTCCGGACGGTCGATCAGGATCGTCGCCACATGGTCGCGCAGGTCGAACCGGAAATGCTCCGGTGCGGCGTTCATCACCCCGCCCCCGTCATGCATCCATCAGCGCGCCGATTTCGACATTGGCGAGCCCCTCCTCCCCCGTCTCCTCACACCGCACCCGGCACATATTCTCGACATTGAGATAGACTTTGGCGCCCGGCTTCTGCGAATGCAGCGGCAGGCGGGCAAAGGAATTGCCGACATCGGCGACCAGCGTGAACCGCTCCCCGCCCAACGTGGTCGCGCGAAAGATAACCGTTTCGGGCATACCCTGGGCGCCGTCCCCGACATGCTCGATCGTGAGCGCCTTCATCACCTCATTGCCCTCGGGCCGGGCGATATAGCCCTCCGCCGTCCGGTTCTCCGGCCGGATGACGTTGCGCACCTGCATCAGGTGGAAGCCCATGGACGGGAAATTGAAGAAGGCCCAGACATGGTCCAGCGTCATCTGGTCGTTGCGCATGCCCCAGCTATGGTCGCGATAGCCCGATCCATCGACAGCGATCGACGTCCCCGCCCAATCACCCGCCTTGAAAGCAATCTGGCCGGTCGCGTTCATGCACTGGCCCTGATGGCGAAAGCTGTTGCGCTCGAACGCGGTATTTTCCGAGATCGAAAACCAGTCCGGGTTGACGTCGGCGCAGGCCTGAAAATCGAACAGATGCATGCGCCGGGTAAAATGCAGCACGGCCGACAGATTGTCGTCCTCGAACGCCACCCGAAACTCCGTCTGGGGCTTGAGAAAGTCGAGGATCAGCCCGCCATAATGAAGCTGCTTCTGGTGCTCGAAGGGCGACGGCATCGCCACTTCCTGGCCGCTGACGATCGTCTGCCCCTTGTGCAGGACGGTGAAGGACGCAAAGGCGCGATCATAGGTCGGCTCGGCGGTGCAATGGGCCAGGCAGCACAGGTCGCGATCAGGGTCCATGAAGACCCAGAAATAATTCTCCTTCCAGCGCAGCCAGGCACGGGTCGGGACCGTATGGGGATAATCCTCGTGCAATAGCATGCGCGCGCTCTCCTGGCTGTGGCTCGATCGCATCGGCCTTTGCAATTTAGTATGATAGCATATTATAAATTTGCAACCCATCCAGCCACAAGGATGGTAACATGCGTACTATCATGCCAGACAGATCGCATATTCAGGGACGAACCGGCCATGGCTTCACGGCAGAAAGCACCCAAGAACAAGGCGCAAGACAATCCCGAAAGTGATGCGCCACGCCCCATCGTCAAGCCGTTCCGCTTCGGCTTCCTGGTCCATGACGTCTCCCGCATGCGCCGCACCCTGTTCGACGAGGTGATGCGTTCGCGCGGTGTCACCCGATCGCAATGGTCCGTGCTGGCAACCCTGTCGCGGGTCGGCCGCGACGGCATGATGCAGGTCGATCTGTCGCGGCATATGGACGTCGGCAAGGTGACGATCGGCGGCCTGATCGACCGGCTGGAAGCGGCCGGCCTGGTCGAACGCCGACTGGATGTCGACGATCGCCGCGCGCGCCGGGTGTTCATCACTGCCAAGGGCTTCGAGGTCATCGCCGAGATGCAGAAGGTCGGCAACAAGCTCAACAAGTCCATCCTTGCTGGCGTCCCGACCGAGCATCAGCGCATCACCGAAGAAACGCTGGCGCAGGTCAAATTGAACATCCGCCAGATGCTCCAGGAACAGTGAACAGGCGATCATGACCATGAAGGAAGAGCGCGGCGATTTTCATGCGCTGACGATCGCGGACGGCATCGCCATCCTGACCCTGGACCGCAGCGACCGCATGAACGCGCTGCACCCAGCCGCCCATCATGAACTAGCGGCGGTGTTCGACCGCCTGCCGACGCTGCCGGACGTGCGCGTGGTCATCGTCACCGGCGCGGGCGACCGCGCCTTCTGCGCCGGCTATGACCTCAGGGACAATCTGGAAACCGGCGTCATGGAACTGGCGCCAACCGGCTTTGCGGGTTTCAACGGCCGCACCAACTATCCGCTGCCGGTGATCGCGGCGGTCAACGGCATGGCCTTTGGCGGCGGATTTGAGCTGGCGCTGGCCTGCGATTTCATCATCGCCGCCGACACCGCCAGCTTCGCCCTGCCCGAACCCAGGGTCGGCTGGGCGGCGCTGGGCGGCGGCATCCAGCGCCTGCCGCGCGCAGTGGGGATGAAGCGGGCGATGGACATCATCCTGACCGGCCGCACCGTCCACGCCGCCGAAGCCCATGCCATCGGCCTTGTCAGCGAAATTGTCAGGCTCGACCAGTTGATCGACAGCGCACGACGCTGGGCCGCCCAGATCGTCGCCTGCGCCCCGCTTGCCATTCGCTGCTCGAAACAGGCGGCCTATACCAGCTTCGACCTGTCCGATCTCGCCGCCGCACTCGATATCGCCAATCACCCGCTTGGCCAGACCGTGATGGACAGCGCCGACGGCGTGGAAGGCAAGCGCGCTTTTGTCGAGCGCCGCGCACCGCGTTGGAGCGGTCGCTAGGGCACCACAAACCCCAAGGGAGAGACAAGCATGTCCATCACCAACCAGGATCGTGTCCTGGCCTTCATCGAGCTGTGGAACCGCCGCGACCTCGACGGCCTGCTCGCGGCGATGGCGCCCGACTGCGTCTATCATAATATCCCCTGGGCGCCGCTGGTCGGCCATGCCGCGATCCGCGAGGGCCTGTCCTTGTTCGTCGCCGACGCTGCCGAGATAGACTGGCGGGTCCTGCACATCGCCCAGGGCGCCGACGGCCTGGTCCTGACCGAGCGACTGGATCGCTTTCTGCTGGCCGGCCAATGGCTGGAAATGCCGGTCATGGGCATCTTCCAGTTGCGCGACGGCCTGATCACCCATTGGCGCGACTATTTCGATTCGGCTCAGTTCCAAGCGGCGATGGCGACCCTCAACCAGGTCTGACCTCCCTTCGCCCCGACGATTGGTGCGACGAGAAACCTTGCAGTACGCTTCCGAACAATATAGTATGCATGCTGATCAAAAGATAGCGGACTATATTGGAAGAGGCGGACAGCATGACGATCGGCGTCGGTATCATAGGCGTAGCGCCCGGCCGCAGCTGGGCTGCACTCTCGCATATTCCCGCGCTGCAGGCCCTGCCCGACTATGCCATCCGCGCGCTCAGCACGACGCGGCAGGAAAGCGCGGACGCCGCCGCAGCCGAGTTTGGCGTGGCGAAGGCCTATGACAATCATCAGGCACTGGTGAATGATCCGGACGTCGATCTGGTCGTCGTTGCGGTGAAGGTGCCGCATCATCTGGAGCTGGCCAGCGCCGCGATCGCAGCGGGCAAGCATGTCTATTGCGAATGGCCACTGGGCAACGGCCTGGCCGAAGCGGAGCAACTCGCGTCCCTCGCCAGGGCGAAGGGGGTCGTCGGTGCGGTCGGCCTCCAGGCCTGCTCTGCCCCCAGCTTCAACTATGTCCGCGACCTGATTGCCGACGGTTATGTCGGCGACGTCCTGTCCACCACCCTGGTCGGATCGGGCATGAACTGGGGCGCGTTCATCGACCATCCCAACGCCTATACCGCCGACAAGGCCAATGGCGCGACCCTGCTGACCATCCCCTTTGGCCACACCATCGATGCGGTCGCCATGTGCCTGGGCGAATTTACCGAACTCTCCGCTACGCTCGCCAATCGCCGCACCAGCTTCACCCTGGTGCCCGAGGGCAGGCAGATGCCGATGACGGCGGAGGATCAGGTCGCGATATCAGGCGTGCTGGAAGGCGGCGCGGTGGCCACGGTCCATTATCGTGGCGGCTTTTCGCGCGGCACCAATTTCCGCTGGGAAATCAACGGGACTGAAGGCGATATCGTCGCCACCGCCGATGCCGGCCATGCCCAGATGTTCCCGCTCACCCTGATGGGTGCGCGCGGCGAGGACCAGGCGCTTGGCCCCCTCGCCATCCCGGCCGACTATCAATGGACGCCCGACGTCCCGCCCTTCGCCCAGAATGTCGCCCAGGCCTATGCCCGGCTCGCCAACGATCTGCGCAACGGCACCAGCAGCTGCCCGACCTTTGACCATGCGGTGAAGCGTCACCGCCTGATCGACGCGATCGAGCGATCCGCAGCCAGCGGTAGCCGCGTCACCCTCTAGGGGCCGGTCCAACCACCATTTTGCAAGAGCGAGGTAAGAAAGATGAGTTTGCTTGAGGGGAGAGTCGCCATCGTCACCGGCGCAGGCCGCGGCGTCGGCCGCACCTATGCGCTGAAGCTGGCCGAACAGGGCGCCAGGGTCGTCGTCAACGATCTGGGCGGCGATGCAGCCGGCGGCGGCGCCGACCTGTCGCCGGCACAGGAAGTGGTCGCCGAGATCAAGGCCAAGGGTGGCGAAGCGGTCGTCAATGGCGGCGACGTATCCAGCTGGACCAATGCCAGCGAGATGGTGCAGCAGGCGATCGACACGTTCGGCCGGCTCGACATTCTGGTCAACAATGCCGGCATCCTGCGTGATCGCATGCTGGTCAACATGACCGAGGAGGAATGGGATATCGTCGTGAAGGTGCATCTCAAGGGCACGTTCGCGCCGACCCATCATGCCGCCAATTACTGGCGCATGGAAAGCAAGGCCGGCCGTCAGCCCGACGCGCGCGTGATCAACACGACCTCGCACTCGGCGCTCTACGCCAATATCGGCCAGGCCAACTATGCCGCGGCCAAGGGCGGCATCGCCAGCTTCAGCCAGGTCGCCGCGCGCGAACTTGGCCGCATCGGCGTGACTGTCAACGCCATCGCCCCCCGCGCCGAAACCCGCATGACCGCGGGCCTGCGCGAATGGACGCCCGAGCAGTTGGAGCGGCGCGATCCCGAGTGGATTGCCGGCTTCGTCGCCTGGCTCGCCAGCCCCGAAGCCAGCTATGTCAGCGGCCGCGTGTTCGAGGTCTGGGGCTATGGCATCACCGTCGCGGAAAGCTGGCAGCACGGTCCGAGCTGCGAAGCATCGAAGGACCCGACTGTCTTGGGCGAGCGCATTGCCAAGATCCTGAAATTCGCCCGGTCCAACGCCGGCATCAATCCGGGCGAATGGCTCGATCCCTGATCGTCCCGCCCGGTTCGGGGCGGGAGGGCCTCTCCCCCTGCCCGCCCCGTCCTTTCCCTTGCTGAGACCTGCCACCATGCCCATCGACGCCCTGTTCAATCCCATCACCATCGGCACGCTCGACTGTCCCAATCGGATCGTCATGGCGCCGCTAACCCGCGCCCGCGCCGACGCGAACCATGTCCCGACCGCCCTCCAGGGCATCTATTATGCCCAGCGCGCCGATGCCGGCCTGATCGTGTCGGAGGCGACAGCCGTCGATCCGCTCGGCATGGGATGGTATCGCGCGCCCGGCATCTGGACGGATGCGATGGTCGACGGCTGGCGCGGGGTCACGGATAGCGTCCATGCGGCGGGCGGGCGCATCTATTGCCAGCTCTGGCATATGGGCCGGCTTGTCCTGCCCGATTATCTGGGCGGCGATCTGCCGATCGGCCCTTCGCCGATCGCTGGCGAGGGCGAGACGATGGCGCCCCCGACGGAGGATTATCAGGGCGGTTTCCTGCCGATGAAGCCCTATGTCGTGCCGCGCGAAATGACCCAGGCCGATATCGACCAGGTCGTGGCCGCCTATGGTCGTGGTGCCCGCAATGCAATCGCCGCCGGCTTCGACGGCGTCGAGATCCACGGCGCGAACGGCTATATCATCGACCAGTTCCTGCAGTCCAAGACCAACCGACGGCAGGATGGCTATGGCGGCAGCGTCATCAACCGCATCCGGCTGCTCAAGGAGATCATCGCGGCGGTCATTGCCGTAGTTCCTCCCGGCCGCGTCGGCCTGCGCGTCAGCCCGACCAGCGAGCGCAAGGGCATGGGCGATGACAATCCCGGCGCGCTGACCGAAGCGATCGGCACGCTCGCACAGGATCAGAACCTCGCCTATATCCACCTGATCGAACCGATCGCGTCGGGCTTCATGGAAAAGCCCGACTATCCCGTCATGGACAGACTGCGTGCCATGTTCGGCGGCACGATCATCCAGAATGGCAGCTTCGACGCGGACAGCGCCGCCGCCTATATCGCCAGCGGGCAGGCCGACGCGATATCCTTTGGCCGCCCCTATATCGCCAATCCCGACCTGGTGACGCGCTTCCGCGACGGTCGACCGCTGGCGAGCGCCAATTTCGACTATGCCTATGTCGGCGAGGACAAGGGCTATACCGACTATCCGGTCTTCCAGCCCGGCTGACCGGTCAGGACAGGCGCAATTCCGGCGGAAAGCCGTGATGCACGCGATCGCCCAGCGCGACACGCGCCCGCGCCTCGGCCAGCCGGCCTTCGACCGAGGGGTGGACGACATCGCCGGCGGTCCAGCGCGGAATCAGCGGCGTGTAGCAGGCCAGTCGCGCGCTGATCTCCGCCGGCAGGGCCGGCGCCTTGCTCCATCCGGCCATCGTCGCGGCCAGATCCTGGGTCCGATACAGGCCGACATGATGGGAATCGGCATGCGGCGCCAGCATCTGATGCGGGGCCACCGACGCGAACGTCCCTGACACGATGCCCGGCAAGGCCATCAGCGCCGGCATCCGCATCGCATCATACCAGGCGACGAGTTCCGGCCCGGCATCGGCGCCGATCCGTTCGATCACATAATTGCCTTCATGAATCGCCGCGCCTGCCACCTGCCGATGGACATGGGGCGTATAATAGGCCTCGCGCATGGCGAAATCGAAACTGTCGCTGATCAGCATCATCGGCGTGAACACGGCGCCATGGCCGGCGCTCAGCCGCTCGATATCCTGGCATTCATAGACGGCGAGATAGTCGAATGACGGATCCGTCTCGACGCCCGCTACCTCGACCCGCCGCAGCCGCTGGACCGCCGACGATCCGGCCAGGCGCATGACATCGCGGACATGGATGTGGCTGTACCAGTCGTTGAATTCGGCATGCCGCCCGTCCCTCGGGTTCGACAATACGATCAGCAGATCGTCCATGCTCGGCGCTCCCTTTCAGAGATGCATGCCACCGCTCGCGGCAATCAGCTGGCCCGTCACCCAGCCGGCCGCCGGGCCGGCGAGGAAGGCCACCAGACCGGCGATATCGCCCGGCTGGCCCAGCCGGCCAAAGACACTGGCCTTTTCCAGCATGCCGACCACCGCCGGATCATCCAGCATCGCGCCGAGGAAATCGGTCGCCGTCGCGCCGGGCGCCACCGCATTGACGCTGATCCCGCGCGGTCCCAGCCCGGCTGCCAGCGACACCGTCATCGAATTGAGCGCAGCCTTCGCCGCAGCATAGGCCATCGTCGTGGGATAGGCCGCCATCGATACAACCGACGATATGTTGATGATCCGCCCGCCATCCGCCAGCAGCGGCAATAATTGCTGGGTCAGGAAGAAGGGCGCCTTCACATCGAGCGCGAACAGCGCGTCGAAACCGGCTTCGTCCGTGTCCGCGATCGTCCCGCTCGCGCCGATCCCGGCATTGTTGACCAGGATGTCGAGTAGCCGGCCATCCAGCGCAATGCGCAGGTCATCGACCAGACCTTCGATCCCCGTCAGCGCGGACAGGTCGGCCTGCAACAGGAAAGCCTCGCCGCCGACCGCCTCGATCTCCGCCACTACCGCTTCGGCCGCATCCCGCGCCGTCGCATAATGCACGCCCACGCGCGCGCCATCGGCCGCCAGCCGCAGCGCGATGGCCCGGCCGATGCCGCGCGATGCGCCCGTTACCAGCGCAACCTTGCCATCCAGCCTGCCCATCGCCCTCTCCCGCCGGTCATTTCTTGAACAGGTCGCGCCCGATAATCTGCTTCATCACCTCCGCCGCACCGCCGGCGATGCGGACGATGCGGGCGTCGACATAGGCGCGGGCGATCGGATATTCGGTCATATACCCATAGCCGCCGAAAAATTGCAGGCACTGGTCGACCACCTTCACATGCAGATTGGTGACCACCAGCTTGACCTTCGCTGCGTCAACCCCGCTCAGTTCTCCGGCCATGAAGCGCTGGATGCACCAGTCGGTGAAGACCCGCGCTGCCATCACCTCGGCCGACAATTCCGCCAGCACGAATTGGGTATTCTGGAAATCGGCGAGCGTCTGGCCGAACATCTTGCGTTCGGCGGTATAATCGACCGTCCACCCGATCGCCGCTTCGGCGACGCAGATGCTGCGGATCGCCTGGGTCAGCCGCTCCTGCGCCAGCTTGCCCATCATGATGCCGAAGCCGCCGCCTTCCCGGCCGAGCAAGTGCCAGGCCGGTGCGCGCACATCCTCCAGGAAGATCTCGGACGTATCCTGCGCCTTGAGGCCGATCTTCTCCAGATTGCGGCCGCGCTTGAAGCCGGGCTGGCGCGCGTCCACCGCGATCAGGCTGACCCCCTTGGCGCCGGCGGCGGGATCGGTCTTCGACGCGCATACCATGATGTCGCACAGCTGCCCGTTGGAGATATAGACCTTCTGCCCGTTGAGCACATAGTCCTCGCCGTCGCGCACCGCGCGGGTGCGGATTTCCTTGACGTCGGACCCGGCGCCCGGCTCGGTCAGCCCCAGCGCGCCGATCAGTTCGCCCGTCACCATCTTCGGCAGCACCTGCTGCTTCAGTTCCTCGGTGCCGGCCGACAGGATATAGGGGGCGACCATTTCGGAATGGACCATGAAGCCGGGGCCGGTGATCCCCTTCTTCGCCAGTTCCTCGATGACGACGACATTATAGAGCCAGTCCGCGCCGAAACCTCCATATTCTTCGGGAATGTTCGGGCATAATATGCCGACCTCACCCGCCCGCCGCCAGATATCGCGGGGGACGCATTCGTCCTTTTCCCATTGCGGATGGCCCGGCACCAGTTCCTCCTCGACAAAACGGGCGACCGTCTCGCGGAACTGCTCATGCTCGGGCGAGAAGATGCCGCGCGCGTCCTTGCCCTCAGCCATGACGCGCCTCGTGCATCGCCAGCGTACGCTGCGCCTGTTTGAGGTGCGGGATGTCCAGCATCTTGCCATCCAGGGCCAATGTGCCTGCATCGGGACTGGCGGCGAACAGATCGACCACCCGGCGGGCGAAATCCACTTCCTCGGGCGAGGGCGAAAAACTCTCGTTGATGATGTCGACCTGCGCCGGGTGGATCGCCACCCGCCCGGAAAAGCCCTCTGCCCGCGCCGCTTTGCAGGATGCGCGCAAGCCATCGGGATCGCGGAAATCGACATAGAGCGTATCGACCGCCTCGCCGCCGGCCGCATGCGCGCCCAGCAGGCAGAGCGAGCGCACCATCTTGTAGGTGTGGGTCCATTCCCCGCTGGCGTCGGTATTGCCGCTGGCGCCGATGGCGGAACTCAGATCCTCCGCGCCCCAGGTCAAGCCATAGAGCCGCTCCAGCTTCGCCGCCGCATAATCCCCCAGATGGAAGGGCGCGATCGCCGTCTCGGTCGCAACCGGCAGGATGCGGATCGACCCCGGCGCGATGCCCGAAGCCACTTCCAGCGCGCTCAGATAATGGCTGACCTGCGCGACATCCTGCGGCCCGTTGACCTTGGGCAGCATGATGCCGTCGGGTGCGGCCGGCACGATCGCGGCCAGATCCTCCAGCGTCCAGGGCGTATCGAGCGGATTGACCCGCACCCATAGCTGGGACTGGCGCGCTGCCCTCGGCCGGTCCGCGAGGAAGGCCGGGACCATAGCCCGTGCTGCCGGCTTGCGGGCAGCGGCAACGGCATCCTCAAGATCGAGGATGAAGGCATCCGCCGCGATGCCGTCCACCTTGGCCAGCTTCTTCTCGCTGTCGCCGGGGATGAACAGGAAGGACCGGATCGGCAGGCTCATGCCGTCACCGGCTTCTTGAGCTGCAGCCCGGAACGCTTGCACTGGGCGACCAGCTCGTCCTTCTGGTTATAGGCCTTGTGCAGGAAGGTGACGATGCCCTGATCGGGCCGCGACTTGGACTCGCGCAGCTCGATCACCTCGGTCACGACATGGATGGTGTCGCCCGCAAACAGCGGATTGGGGAAGCGCACCTCGTCCCAGCCCAGATTGGCGACCGCCGTGCCCAGCGTCGTATCACCGATCGAAATGCCGACCATCAGCCCCAGGGTGAAGGCCGAGTTCATCAACGGACGGCCATAGGGCGTCGTCTTCATATATTCAGCGTCGATATGCAGCTGCGCGGGATTATGCGTCAGCGTCGACATCAACAGATTGTCGGTTTCTGTGAGGGTGCGGCGGATGGGATGGTTGAACACCATCCCGATTTCGAGTTCATCGAACCAGATACCAGGCATCAGGCAAGTCCCAGGACAGAGATGGCCGCGATCCCCTGATAGGGAACACCGCCCAGATTATGCGTCACGCCGATCGACGGGCTGGCGAGCTGGCGCTCGCCTGCCCGGCCGAGCAGCTGGTTATAGATTTCATAGGCCATGCGCAGGCCCGACGCGCCGATCGGATGGCCGAAGCATTTGAGCCCGCCGTCGATCTGGCAGGGCATCGCCCCGTCCCGATCGTAGCGGCCATCGAGAATGTCGAACACCGCGCGGCCATCGTCGGAAAAGCCCAGATCCTCCATCGTCACCAGTTCGGTGATGGAGAAACAGTCATGCACCTCGCTCAACGAGACCTGGCTCTTGGGATCGCTGATCCCCGCTTCCTCATAGGCGCGGGCGGCGGCGACGCGCGTGGTCGCGACATAGCTGCCGTCCCAGTCGTTGGTCTGGGTTTCACGCCCCGAACTGGTCGCCAGTTGCAGCGCCTTGATCGTGACCAGATCCTTCTTGCCCAGCGCGCGGGCAATCTCCGGGGTGGTGACGATGGCGCAGGCCGACCCGTCAGATACCCCCGAACAGTCGAACAGTCCGAGCGGATCGGAAATCATCGGCGCATTCATGATGGTGTCCATCGACACCGCCTTCTGGAAATGCGCCTTGGGGCTGTGAACGCCATTCTGGTGGCTCTTCCACGACACATGGCTGATTGCCCGCTTCAGATCCTCTTTCGAGGTGCCATATTTGGAGCGATAATAGGGGGCGAGCTGGGCAAAGCCGGCCGGCGCCGACCCCATCGGCATCCACAGATCGTTGAACGTGCCCTTGAACGGCGGCGGCAGCCCGCCAAAACCGGTGTCCTTCAATTTCTCCGCGCCGATGGCGAGGGCGATGTCGACCGCGCCGGACGCCACCGCATAGGTCGCACCACGCAGCGCCTCGGTCCCGGTCGCGCACATATTCTCGACCCGGCTGACGGGGATGCCCTCCAGCCGCAGCGCCATGGCGGCCGGGATGGAGCTGTTGCCGACATTGATGCCGTCGCCCCAACAGCCGAACCAGGCGGCACCGATATCCTTCCGCTCGATCCCGGCATCGGCCAGCGCTTCCTCGAACGCCTCCTTCATCAGTTCGGGCGATCCCGCGTCCCAGCGCTCGCCGAACTTGGAACAGCCCATGCCCAGGATGGCGACCTTGTCCTTGATACCCGTTGCCATGTCGCGCTCCTCAAGCCGCCGTGATCGGCGTGGATTTCCAGAAATATCGGTTATAGCCGCGCTGCCGGTCCTTCTCCTTGATCCGGTAGACCATGCGCAGCTTCGCGCCGGTATCGATGCCGTCCTTGCCGATATCGACCATCTCCATCAGCACCCGCGCGCCGCTGTCGAAGCGCACGAAGCCAACCCAGAGCGGCGGCGAGGGATGGTAGGACAGATAATCCGCCGTGGAAGTCAGCACCTCGGCCTGCTCGTCGCGTAGCGGCACAGGGCTGAACTGCTCGCTCGGCGCCTGGCAGCGCACGCAATATTGTAGCTGCGGGAACTGGACCGTGTCGCAACTGCCGCAGCGCCCGGCATTAAATCCTTCCATCTGGCCGGCAGAGCGATATTGCTCGGTCAGCGCGGTCTTCGCACTCTTTTCCGATCGCATGCCCCATTCCGCCTCGATCCCGCCGGCAAAGGACAGCATGCGCATATAGCTGTCGGTCGGCAGCGCGTCAGCGATCGATCCGGCCACGCCCCGCGCCGGGCGAGCCGCCAGGATCGCATCAGTCGCCTGGAAGATCAGCACGTCGGCGCCCTGGCCAAAGCCGACCAGCAGGATGCGCTCGCCCGGCTGCGCCTTCTCCAGCGTCGCCGCCAGCATCAGCAGCGCGTGCGCCGCGCCGGCATAGCCGACGCCATCCTCCAGCCCGCCAGCGACCGCGCCCTCGAACTTCAGCTTCTTCGCGACCGCATCGGCCGCGCCCTTGAGATAGGAGGGCATGACGAAATGCTGGATGTCGCCAATCGCCAGCTGGGCGTCGGCCAGGGCGGCCTTGACGGCGGCCGGCACGATCCTGGCATAGCCGTCGTCGCGCACCCAGCGTTCTTCCCAGCCATAGTCGCTATCGGCATCGGCCGAACGGAAATGGTCGACGAAGACGTCGTTGATGCTGGCCGAACCGACCAGGCGCGCGGCGACATCCTTGTCCGACACGACAAAGGCGGCGGCGCCCGCGCCAAAGCTGATTTCCTGCACGCTCGCCGGCTTGCCGAAGGGGTTGTCCGATCCGATCACAAGGCTGGGCTCATTGCCCCTGAGCGCCTGAAGCAGCGCCGAAGTGCCCGCCCGCTGTGATCCCGCCGCGTCGGATGTCGCGACATCGGACGATGCGCCGATCGCCCGCGCGACGATCGCCGCATTCTGCAGATCGGCATAGGGCAGGCTGGTCGATGCCAGCCGGACCGCACGCACGGCCGAGCTATCCTGCCCACCGAGCGCATCGCGCGCGGCCTCCACCCCCATGGTGATCGCATCCTCGTCCCAGCTGGTGAAGGCGCGGCTGCCCTTGGCTTGCGCCTTCAGGCCCGGCGCCATCCAGCCATGGGCGGCGGCGATCGCCGTACGATCCAGCCGAAGGCGGGGAATATAGGCGCCAAAGCGCGCAATGCCGAAATCCGTCATGCACCTCACCCGTTCGGGGCTCTTGGCCCCCTGTGCTCTATCGCGCGCCCATCGGCGTGCGGATCAGTTTCCCCTTGCCGGAGTCCCTGAATCGGATTTAGTATGCTAGAGTATTTTATGCAAGTGACTTATCTTCATGCGTATGATCTCACCGAGGAGACAGCGCATGAGCGATGGAGAGGAACCACCCGTGCCCCGCATTCCCCTGTCTCTCGTTCCCGAAACCGGCACGCGCGTCATCGATCTGGATGGCCGCCGCGTCCTGTTGTGCCGCAGCACCGTCGGCATTCGCGCCATGGACGAGATATGCCCGCACCAGCTTCTTTCGCTCGATGGTGCGCGGGTGCGCGGCAATTTCATCCTGTGCCCGCACCATGGCGCGCGGTTCAGCCTGGATGATGGCTGCTCGCTCTCGCCACAGATGACGCCGAACAGCCTTACCCTCTACCCGACCCGGATCGTCGGCGATGAACTGGAGATCGACCTCTGAAAAAACGGGCGCGGCGATGGCCGCGCCCCATCATCCGGCGTCAGGCGTCAGGCGTCAGGCGTCAGGCGTCAGGCGTCAGGCGTCAGGCGTCAGGCGTCAGGCGTCAGGCGTTCAGATAGCGGTCCAACTCTGCCAGGAAGTGCTGGATGCGCCGTTCCTGCTCGGAAAAGACGATCGTGCCGTTCAGCCCTCGCGAATGCATGCCGCGCTGGAGCGTCACCATATTGGCGATATCCTGTTCCAGCACCTCGCCGCCCTGCGGATTTTCATGGGTCGTCCGCCGCCGCGCCGGGCGAACCGTGCCGGACACGTCGACATCCTCCTCCACCCCCATATAGGCGGGGGGACGACGCCCCTCGACCAGCCGCGCCGACAGGACGATCACGTCGTGATAACCGCGCTCTGGATCGATCGGATGGGGGCGGAACCGCTGGATCAGCACCCCTTCGGGATGCATGTTCATCGTCACATTGGGGAAGATCGACGGGTTCCAGTCATCGGTCAGCTGATTGTCGGTAAAGCCACTGAAATCCAAACCATAGGCATTATCGGGCTGACGCTTGGCCGCCTGGATCGCGCGGCGCACATGGCGCGCATCGCCCTTGAAGCCCGACGTCTTCACGCCCGCTTCCTGCATCATATAGGCCAGGCCCATGTTGATGAAGCGCCCGTCCGGCCAGCGCGGGCTGACCGCCGCCACCGGGAACAGGTTGCGATTATGGCCATGACGATAGAAATCATATTGGATGAAATAATCGTCGACATAGGGTTTGATCTGCGGATGCGTGGCATGCGCATGGTAATTTTCGTTGAAGACCGAATACATGGTCTTCCAGTTGGCCGGCACCTCGACGCTCAGATCCTTGACCACGAACATCTCGTCCATCCGGTAGGAAGCGAGCATCGGCATCACATCGGCATAATAATCCTCGAACGGCACCGGGTCGGCATCCAGGTTCACGAACACCAGTCCGCCCCAGACCCGCACCTGCACCGGCGTCAGGTCTAGGTTCTGGCACAGCGCTTCCTCGCGGAACGTCTCGCGGTCGGTCACGCGGACATTCTTCCCCTTCAGGTTGAACCGCCAGCTATGCAGGATGCAGGTGAAGGAGGTGGCGCCGTTCCCGAAATCCTCCTGCACCAGCTCATTGCCGCGATGCTTGCAGACATTGTAGAAGGCGTTGACCTCGTCCGGCTTGGACCGGACGATGATGATCGACTGCGGACCGATGTCGAACCGGAACCAGTCGCCCGGCTGGACGATGTCGCTGGCGACGCCCGCGATCAGCCAGGCCTTGTTCCACAGCTTGTCCTCCTCCTGCGCCTTGGCAGCGGAGGCGATGAAGCGGCTGGTCTGCGCCGTGCGATAGTCGGCGATATCGGGATGCAGCTGGTCCAGCCGCCAAGGCGACTTGGCCTCATAATCCGCCGTCACCGTTCCCGGCTCCAGCAGGAAGCTTTCGGGATCGACCAGCGGCTCCTTGATCGGCCGGTCGTTGAACCGGATTTCGGCATAGCGCGCCTTGGTCGCCATCATGCTGCTCCCTGTCTTGGCCGGCCCGGCGTCAGAACTGGACGCGCTTGGTGAAGCCGCCGTCGATGACGATATTGATGCCGGTGATGTAGGATGCCGCCGGGCTGGCCAGGAAGGCCACCGCCTTGGCGACATCCTCCGGCGCGCCCATCCGGCCCATCGGTATCTGCGCGACGATGCCGTTATACAGGTCCGGCATCAGCGCCTTGGCACCTTCCCAATTGCCGCCCGGATAGCTGATCGGGCCGGGCGAGACCATGTTGATGCGGATGCCCTTCCCCGCCCAGGCCTGGCTCAGTTGCTTGCCATAGGTGATGACCGCCGCCTTGATCGCGTTGAAGGCCTGCGGCATCAGGAATGTCTCGATCGCCGCCGTACTGGACATCAGGATCACCGATCCCGCGCCCGATTTTTCCAGCCAGGGTTCCAGCGCCTCGCAGCCATCGACCGCGCCCAGCATGTCGATGCGATAGCTTTCGTCCCAGTCCATCGAACCCTGTGCGCCCGACGAGCTGATCGAATGGATGAAAATGTCGCAGCCGCCCAGTTCCTCGGCCAGGCCGGTCAGCATCGCCTTATAGCCGTCCCGCTCCTCCAGCACGAACTCGCGCGTGACCACCGTCCCGCCCAGCTCCGCTTTCAGATCGTCGAGGGCATCGCCATTGCGCGAGAAAAGGCCCAGTTGGGCGCCTTCGGCCGCCAGCAATTGCGCCGTTGCCCGGCTGATCCCGCGGGTCGCACCGCCCAGGATCACCTTCTTCCCTGCCAGTCCCAAATCCATCGCCGCTCTCCTGAAATTCGTCTGTGTGAAAGGCTGATCAGGCCTGCGTCCAATAGACCGCATCCATGCTTTCGCCTGCGTCGAAGCGGGCCTGGATCGCCTTCATGCTGGCCAGGCTATCGGCATGGGCGAACAGGGTCTGGCTGATCGCCTGGTCGTTCGCGATGCCGTCGCTCTGGTTGAGATCCTCGGCCTCGCCCAGCATCTGCTTCATGCCTGCCACCGATTGCGGCGGCAACGCGGCGATCCTGCGGGCAAGCGCCATCGCGGCTTCTACCGCCTGCCCCCTGGCCACCACCCGGTTGAGGCCACCCAGCTCATAGACACGCTGCGCGCTCAGCCGCCCGCCGGTCAGCACGACCTCCGCCGTCACCGTCCGGCCGATCAGCCGCATCAGCCGGGACGTTCCGCCAATGCCGGTGCCGGCACCGATAATCACCTCCGGCTGGCTGAAGCGTGCCTGCTCCTCCGCCACGCGCAGGTCGCAGGCCCAGCCCAGTTCGCACCCGCCACCCGACGTATCGCCGTTGATCGCTGCGATGGTCACCGCCTTGCCGCGATTGAGCGTCTGGAGGCAACGGAACCAGCCGGCCGGATCGCCAGTCGCAGCGCGGCCCTCGACCAGGTTCACGATATCGTCGAGATAGGCATGTTCGAGCCAGTGCCCCTCAACCGAGGAAGCCAGCACAATCACCCGCGCGCCGTCCTCGATCGCGTTATCGAGCGTGTCAGCAAGCGCCGATACGCTCGCGCAGGTCACATTATGATTGGCGGCGCCGCCATCGCCCACCGTTACCAGCGCGATGTCGCCCGTCGGCCAGTCCACCACGATATCGGGTGCCATCTGCCTCTCTCCTTGCCGTTCCGGTCTGCGCCGGGGCGCATCGGAATCTCTGTGGTCAATGCGATCAGGCTAGCGCAGGGTGGGCGGAAGTCAATATAGTATGTTAGCACATGGTTATAATGCGATCATAAATGGCAGGGCGGCCGACCTGTGCCAGCCGCCCCTCTAGCGCGTCAGGCCGGTGCCCCCGGCAGGAACGGCGCATAGACGCCCAGGGTCATGCCGCCATCGACGGCGATCTCGGCGCCGCACAGATAGGATGCATCGTCGCTGGCCAGGAACAGGCTGGTGCGCGCCACTTCCTCCGGCTCGCCGATGCGCTGGATCGGCTGGCCGACATAATATTTGGCCAGTTCCGACGCCTCCTCATTGGTGACATTGCCCATCACGGTATTGATGCCGCCGGGGAAGACCGCGTTCACCCGCACGCCCTTGTGGCCCAGTTCCATCGCGGCGGTCTTGCTGATGCCGCGCAATGCCCATTTGCTGGCGGAATAGGCGGTCAGCCCGTTCATGCCCCACAGGCCCGACGTCGAACAGATATTGACGATCGCGCCCTTGCCCTTGGCAATCATCGCGGGTGACAGCGTCTTCATCCCCAGCCAGGAACCGATCAGGTTGATCTGCAAGACCCGCTCGAAATCCGCCTTGGTCAGATCGCTCAGCGATGCGGGATGGACGATGCCGGCATTATTGATCAGGATGTCCGGCGCGCCGAAGCGATCGGTCGCGGCCTTGGCCAGCGCCTCCCATTGCCCTTCGTCCGACACGTCCAGCTTATGGAATAGCGCCGCGTCGCCGATGCTCTGCGCCACCGCCTGCCCTTCGGCTTCCAGCATGTCGGCGATCACCACCTTCGCGCCCTCGGCCGCGAAAATCCTTGCCGTCGCTTCGCCCTGCCCGCGCGCGGCACCGGTGATGACGGCCACGCGCCCTTCCAGCTTTCCAGCCATGCGATTCCTCTCCTTGTTTGCCTTTACTGGCTTGCCCCTATACTAGGATGCTAGCAGACTGTATATATGCTAACCTAAAAGATATTGGATGGAGCGGATGATGCGGCTGAAAGACAAGGTGGCGCTGGTGCTTGGCGCGGCGGGCAAGGATAATATGGGCCAGGACATCGCCCGACGGCTGGCGGCCGAAGGCTGCAAGGTGGTGGTTGGCGGCCGCCATGAAGCCGCGCTGCAGGCGCTGGCCCAGGAAATCGGCGGTGCGGCGGTGACGGTCGACATCACATCCCAGGCGCAGGTCGATGCCGCCGCCGACTTTGCCGTCAATCATTTCGGCCGGCTCGACATCGGCGTCAACGCCACCGGCTGGGGCCTGCTCAAACCCACCCATGACACGAGCGAAGCCGATCTCGACAAGATATTGGCGATCCAGTTCAAGGGGCCGTTCTTCTTCATCCAGGCGCTGCTGCGCACCCTGTCTCCGGGCGGGTCGATCATTCAGATTTCCTCCGCCACCGCCACCATCATGCTGGAGAACCACGCCGCCTATATGGGCACCAAGGCAGGGATCGACCATGTCATCCGCACCGTCGCCAACGAATATGGAGAGCGCGGCATTCGCGCCAATTCGATCTCGCCGGGGCTTACCGAAACGCCGATGGCCGGCACCACCTTCGACTATCCCGAAATGGTCGACGCCTTCACCCGCGAATATCCGCTGGGACGACTGGGCACCCGCGCCGACATCGCCGCCGCCGTCGTCTGGTTGGCGTCCGACGAATGTTTCATGACCGGCCAGAACCTGCAGGTGAATGGCGGCCTGACGCTGCGCCGCAATCCCAGCCTGCGCGAACTGGGCGCCATCGCGGCCAAGGCGACGGCGCATCTGCAAAGCTGATCGCTTGACCCGATGGGGCGGTTTCGGGGATGATGGCGCCCCCCGTCGGGACATGGGGCCAATATGAGGACAGGGGACAAGAACATGGCAACGGCAAGTGACAAGAAGGATGCGGCACGCCCGATCGAAGAGGAAGCCCCCTTCCCCCTGTTCAAGGAAAGCCTGTCCTATCAGGCGCAACTGCTCGCGCGCTTCACCCAGAATGACTATATGGCGCGTATCACCGGCACCGGCATCGCCCCGGCCCAGGCCTATGTGCTGGGCGAACTCTGGTTCGACGCGCCGCTGTCGCAGGTCGAACTGGCCCGGCGGCTGGACATCGGCAAGGCGACGATCGGCCAGACCCTGACCCGGCTGGAGCGTGCCGGCGTGGTCGAGCGCAAGCGCGTCGCCGCCGACCGCCGCGTCGTCATGGTCCACCTGACCGAGGAAGGCCGCCGGCTGCGTGAACCGCTCCGCGTCGCCGCCATCGACCAGAGCGACATGCTGGAAGACAAGCTGGGCAAGGACAAGGCCGCCGCGCTGACCGACCTGCTCAAGCAGGTCAACCAGCTGCTCGGCAGCGCCTGGCCCCATGCTGTGGCCGACTGACCCTCAGCCCAGGCTGAAGCCACGGATCGGATCGCGTCCGTCGAAGCCCTGCGCGGCCGACCGCACCAGATCATAGACACCCAGCAGCACCGGGGTCGGCTCATAGAGTTCGACGAAATGGCCCAGCGTCGCAACGCAGTCCATCATCGCGAAACCCGCGCCCGGCTGCACTTCGGCATAGAGCGCTGTGGCATGCCCTGTCGCCTCGAACCGCGCCATTTCCGCCTGCATGTCGTCCACGATCAGCGCGACATGATGCATCCCCTGCCTGCCATCGGGATAGAGGTCATGGAAGACCGACGGGCCGGGATTATTCTGCTGGACGAACTCCACCATCACCTCGCCCCACTGGCCATAGGCCGAGCTATGATCCAGTTCGGCCGGCTGCCCGCGATGGCGGCACAGGCTGAGCGGGATATGCTCGGCGACATAATAAGGCCCTGATCCAAAGGCCCGGACATGGGCGATTGCCGCCGCCTCGATATCGGGCACGAAATAGGCGATCTGACGCACCGGGTGACGCAACAGGGTCATCATGCCGTCTCCACCATCAGCCGCGTGATCTTCAGCGCCGCGATCCGCCCGGCGCCCTCTTCCCGCACATAGCGTTCATGATAATGGCCATAGCCATGGAAGCGGGCGAAGGGCGCGCCGTCGGGCATGCGCAATATGTCCGCCAGTGCCCATATGCCGGTGGCGCTGTCCTCGGTCAGGATGTCGATCTCGGGCATATGGCCATAATGGGCGCTGGTAATCGGGCTGATGCCGCGGCGGACATAATCGACGATCGCCGCGCGTCCGCGGATCGGCTCCTGCGAGGGACCGGGATTTTCCTCCAGCGCGCCTTGCACGTCGAAGGATGCATCGCGCGAAAACAGCTCGGCAAAACCAACCCAGTCCTTGCCATCCATCAGCCGGAAATAGCGCGCTTTCAGACGCTTGATGTCCTCGATCGCCAACAGTCTTTCCAATGGTCCGAGCATCGGCCATCCTCTCCGATTGATATGTATGCTAGCATTTGATATGCTAGCTTCTTATTTCATAATAAGCACAGGAGAGCGGGTATGGCAATCATCGAGCAGGAAATGACGGGCAGCCTTGCCATGCCGGATATCCAGCGCTGCCCCTTTCCCTTCCTCGATCGTCTGCTCGCGCAATCGCCGGTCTATCTCGACCCGCTGACCAACATGTATATCGTCACCCGCTATGAGGATATCGGCCAGATTTCGGCCCGGCCCGACCTCTATTCCAACAAGACCACGGTGGTCGTGGGGCGCCATGATTCGCCGGTGGCGGAGGAAGTGGCCCGGCGTTTTGCCGAACGCGGCTTTCCCGAAATGCATACGCTGGTGACCAATGATCCGCCCGAACATGGCAGCTATCGCGCGCTGGTCGAAAAGGCATTTACCCCCAGCTATGTCAAGGAACTGGAACCCTATATCGAGGCGCTGGTCGACGAACTGATCGACGGCATGTTGCCGCAGGGCCGGGCCAATCTGCTGCCCGAATTCGCGATCAAGGTGCCGATGTACATCATCGCCGACCAGTTGGGCGTCGACCGCGCCGACTATGACCGGTTCAAGCTCTGGTCCGACGTCACGGTGGAGCGCAACAACCCGCTGCTCGACCCCGATCGCGAACTGGAGATCACCGAACATCTGATCGACATGCAGAATTATCTGCACGCCCGCGCCGTCGCCTATCGCGAAAACCCGACCGACAATCTGCTCAGCCGCCTGGTCCATGCCGAGGTCGACGGCCAGACGCTCAGCGATCCGGCGCTGATCGCGATCGCCCATCAATTGCTGGTCGCAGGCAATGAAACCACCACCACGGGCATCACCACCGCCATGTGGCTGTTGCTGACCAACCCCGACCTGCGTGCTGCGATCGAGGCCGATCCCGGCCGCATTCCCGGCTTTATCGAGGAAGTGCTGCGCTCCCACTCGCCGGTGCCGCACATGTGGCGCGTCGCCCTGGAGGACAGCCGGATCGGCGATGTCGACATTCCCAAGGGCGCGGTGCTGATGCTCAGCTATCTCGCCGGCAATCGCGATCCGGCGCAATGGAGCTGCCCGGCCGATTTCGAGCCGGGTCGCAAGGGTGGACGCAATCATCTCGCCTTTGGCCGTGGCATCCATTTCTGCATCGGCAACCAGCTCGCGCGCGGCGAAATGCGCATCGCCATCCGCCGCCTGCTCGAACGGCTGCCGGCGATGCGCCTGTCGCCCGATCATCCCGAGCCGCAGTTCATCCCGCATTTCGCGATTCATGCGCTCGATCATCTGCACATTGTGTTCTGATCCCGAAACGACGACCATCGCCCCCGCCCCGATCCGCGCCAGGAGCCGCCATGAATTTCGACCATTATTCGCTGCTCAGCTTCGCCCGCGACGGGCGCGTGCTGACCATCACCATGAACCGCCCCGAATTGCTGAATGCAGTCAGCCATGCCCTGCATGAGGAAATGGCGCGGGTCTTCTTCGATGCGGCCGATGATCCTGACAGCGACGTCATCGTCCTGACCGGCGCGGGCAAGGCCTTTTCGGCCGGCGGCGATTTCGAATGGCTGGAACAGCAGGTACAGGGCAATCGCGTCCCGTTCGTGCATGAGGCCAAGTCGATGCGCCGCATCGTCATGGGCCTGCTCGATTGTCCCAAGCCCGTGATCGCCAAGGTGAATGGAGACGCCATGGGCTTTGGCGCCTCGGTCGCGTTGCTGTGCGACATCGTGATTGCGGCCGACCATGCCCGGTTCGCCGACCCGCATGTGAAGCTGGGACTGGTCGCCGGGGATGGCGGCGCGCTGATCTGGCCGCAACTGATCGGCTTCACCAAGGCGAAACATTATCTGCTGACCGGCGAACCGATCGGCGCGGTCGAGGCTGAACGCTGCAACCTCATCACCTTCGCGATCCCCGCCGCAGAGCTGGACACTTACGTTGCCACCTATACCCAGAAGCTGGCGCGCGGCGCCCAGACGGCGATCCGCTACACCAAGTCGGTGACCAATATCGCGCTGCGCCAGCTCTTCAGTTCTGTGTTCGAGGCCGGCGTCGCCTATGAAGGGCTGGCGACCTACACCGCCGATTTTGGCGAGGCGGTCCATGCCGTGCTGGAAAAGCGTCGACCCAATTTCACCGGCCGATAGAGCGGGGGAAAATCGCGCGGCCCGTCACTTTCCTGCTTCCCCTCGACAATATGGTATGCCAACATATCATATATAGGCGACCATAAGAGAGTCGTCAGCGAGAGGATCAGCATGGCCGAGCAACTCAAAGCAAGATTGCGTCTGGCGTTGGACCGGCAGGAGATCGAGCATGTGCTCAAACTCTATTGCCGCGCCATCGACCGCTGCGACCTGGAATTGCTGCGCACCATCTATCATCCCGATGGCACCGACGATCATGGCAGCTTTTCGGGCAATGCGATGGAATTTGCCGAAACGATCATCCCGTCGCTGCGCGAGAGCATACTCGACGGCATGCACACGGTGACCCATTGCACCATCGACGTCGATGGCGACTTCGCAACCTCCGAGGCCTATTATTGGGCCTATCAGCGCACACCGGGCGGCAAGGAAGCGGTAACCGGCTTCTTCGGCGACGACTATGCCGCCAAGGCCATTGCCGACGGCACGATCGAGGGCTGCCACGATTATTATTGCGGCGGCCGCTATATCGACCTGTTCGAGCGGCGGGCCGGCCAGTGGAAGATCCTGCGCCGCAAGATCACCAATGAATGGAACGACATCCGCCCCAGTACGCGGATCAGCGATGCGGGCTATGTCGCCAATTACAACCTGCCCGGCCGCCGCGACCGGCAGGATCCCGTCTATCTCAACACCATCCCCGCGCGCGCCTGATCGCGCCCCAAGGAGACCGCCATGTCCCGCGATTATGACGTCATCATCATCGGTTCCGGCGCCGCCGGCATGTCCGCCGCGATCGAGGCACGCCAGGCCGGCGCCAGCGTGATGGTGGTGGAGGCCGACGACCATCTGGGCGGCGCCACCCGCAATTCCACCGGCGTCGTCTATGCCTGCAACACCAGCACGCAGCGCGAAAAGGGCATCAGCGACAGCGCCGACGCCACCTATGCCTATATCATGACCCTGAACCAGCATGCGGTGCGCCCCGACCTGATCCGCTATTATTGCGATGAAAGCGCGGCGATGCTGGAATGGCTGAAGGACAAGGGAGTCGAATTTCCCGCCAATATGCTGGTCCATTCCGACGTCACCGATATCCAGCGCGGCCATACCTGCAGCAGCTTCGGCATGGGCATCGCCGACGCGCTCATCAACCGCGCCGGCGCGCTCGGCGTTGAAACCGCACTCGGCACTCGCGTCGACGGGCTGATCGTCGAGGATGGCAAGGTGGTCGGCATCACCGCCGACGGCACGGATTTGCGCGCGCCCAGCGTCGTCATCGCCACCGGCGGCTTTGGCAACAGCCCGCAGATGCTGGAAAAATGGTATCCGACCGCCGCCTATCATGGCGACCGCACCTGGGCCGTGCATCGCGACGCCTCCTTCATCCTGGGCGACGGCATCACCTTGGGCGAACAGGTCGGCGCGCAGATCACCGGCTATGATACCGGGCTGCTCAACCCCACCCCCTGTTTCGACAGCCGCTATGTCGAGGCCTTCCTGCCGCCCTGGGTCATCGCCGTGAACCGCGAGGGCAAGCGCTTCATGGCCGAATGGGACAGCTATGCCGTGTGCGGCTATCTCATCAACGAACAGACCGACAAGCGCTGCTGGGCGATCTTCGATCATCCCACCATGGTCGCCAATGGCGACGACCTGTCCTATGCCGACCCCTATAATAGCGGCCTGGCGACATCGAGCTGGGAAGAGATCACCATCACCCGCGAGGTGGACAAGGGCGTCGCCTACCGCGCCGACAGCATCGCGGAACTGGCAGACAAGGTCGGCCTCCCGGTCGATGCCGTGGTCGAAACCGTCCGCCGCTACAATCTCGATACCCAAGAATGTGGCGAGGACCGGCTCTATCGCAAGGACGGCAACGGCCATCCGCTGACGCCGATCCTGACCGCCCCCTTCTATGCCGTGGAGGTCCGCGCCGCGATCATCGGCTTCACGGCCGCCGGTCTCGACATCAATCTCGACTGCCAGGTGCTCGATACGAAGGGCCGGGTGATCGAGGGACTCTATGGCGCCGGCGAAGTGCTCGGCTGTTTCCATGGCAAGCGCTACGCCGGCGGCGGCACCAGCATTGGCAGTTCGGTCGTGTTCGGCCGCCGCGCTGGCACGCTCGCGGCGCAGCATGCGCTGCGCGTAGCAGTGCCGGCCTGACCGCGATGGATCGGGACGCCGCGATCGACGCCCTGCTCGCCAAGGATGCCCTACGCGACCTCGCCATGCGTTACTGCCGGGCAATCGACCGGCGCGACCGCGAGTTGCTACGATCGGTCTATCATGACGATGCCGTCGACGATCATGGCACGCTGTTCTGCGACAGCGCCGCCGCCTTCATCGCGCAACAGGACCAGATCATGGCGCCGTTCGCGCTGACCGCTCATTATATCTGCAACATGCACTGGCGACTGGACGGCGACCGCGCCGATGGCGAACTCTATTTCCTCGCCTATCACCGGGTCGAACAGCCGATCGTCCGCCACATCCTCGTCACCGGCCGCTATCTCGACAATTATGATCGGCGCGCCGGCATTTGGAAGATCGCCCGCCGCCGCCTTGTCTGGGACAGCTTCGTCACTCTGGACTCGGCCCCCGCCGACATGGCGCAACTGGCCAAACTGGGCATCATTGGCGGCACCCATAGCGATCTGTCCTATCAGGCGCTGCCGCTGATGGCGCAACGTCACTGAACAAAGGGAGTAAAAGCGCATGAGCATCCAGGGCAAGATTGCCGTCGTCATGGGCGCCTCCGCCCCCGGCGGCACCGGCTGGGCCATAGCCGAAGCGCTGGCAGCGGCCGGTGCGAAGGTCGTCGTCGCCGCCCGCAACCTGGCATCGCTGGAAACCCTGGCCGCCAAGATCGATGGCCATGCCATCGCCTGCGACATTGGTGACCGGCTGCAGGTGGAGGCATTGGCGAAAGAGGTCGAAAGCCGTTTCGGCACGATCGACATCGCGGTCAATTCGGCCGGCCTGCCGATGATCGGCATGATCGCCGACGCCACGCCCGACGCGCTGCAACAGGCGCTCGATGTCAATTATCTGGGCGCGGTCCATTTCGTCCGCACCATGGCGGCGATCATGAACGACGGCGGATCGATCGTCATGATCACCTCCTACAGCGCCGCCCAGCCGATCGAGCCACATTTCGCCTATGCCTGCGCCAAGGCGGCGACCGATTGTTTCGTCAAATATGCCGCGATCGAATATGGCCGGCGCGGCATCCGGGTGAACTCGATCCAGCCCGGCCCGATCAAGACGGACCTCGCCGCCCATCTGTTCGCGATTCCCGGCGTCGAGGATATTTTCGCGCGCGAAATTCCGCTCGGTCGGGTCGGTAATCCGCAAGATTATGCCGACGCCGTGCTCTGGCTGTCCGGCCCCTGCTTCGTCACCGGCCTCAACCTGCCGGTCAATGGCGGCAACCAGCTCACCCGCATGCCGCGCACCGACGAACTATCGATGGGCTTCGACAGCTACGACGCCAATCGCGCCGCCTGACGGACGCCGGGTGGGCGGAGCTTACTCCGCCCCCTCCTCCACCGGATATTGCAGCGCCTCCTGCGCGATCGACGCCACCAGTTCGCCAGCCCGGTTGTAGATCAGCCCGCGCGCCAGATTGACGCCATTTTCCGCATTGGGACCGTCGGTCTCGAACAACAGCCAGTCGTCGCACCGCACGTCGCGATGAAACCAGATGCTGTGGTCCAGGCTGGCGACGAACAGATGCGGGCCAGGCAGCGCCACCGTGTGCCGGGTCAACGGCGCGCCGGCGAACATGAAATCGGACAGGAATGCCAATATCTGCCGCTGCCCCGCCGGGTCCGCGACCCGCTCCGCCCCTCGGGCACGCAGCCAATAATGCCGCTTGGCCTCGGCCCGCGTCTCCAGAAAGCCGATCGTGTCGGGAATGCGCACATCGACCGGATAATGGCCCTTGAGCAGCCCGGCATAATGGCGCCCGTCGCGCGCCTTCAGCGTGGCAAAGGCGCTCTGGTCGATCCCCGTCTCGGGATCGAACGGGATCGGGGTCGGTCGGAAATGGCTGAACCCGGCCATCGGCGTCCGATAGGAACAGTCCATCACGAACAGCAATTGCTCGCCCTGCCGTGCCTCCACCCGGCGGGTGGAAAAGCGCGCGCCGTCGCGCACCCGCGCGACCCGATAGTCGATCGGCAGGCTGTCGGTGCCGGCGCGCAGGAAATAGCTGTGCAGCGAATGGACGATCCGGCCCGGCACGGTGCGATCCGCCGCAACCAGCGCCTGGGCAACGATCTGGCCGCCGAACAGCGAGCGATAGACATTGGGCTGGTTGCGCGTGCTGCGAAACAGGTCCGGCGAAATCTCCTCCATTTCCAGCAGCATCGGCACGTCGTGGCGCCATTCCCGAGCCTGCATCGTCTCGTCATATCGCCGCATCGCCGGCCTCCCTCTTCGCCTGTTTCACCTCGCTATAGGCAATTAGAACATGATATGCTAGCGAACTAGATAGAGACAAGATTCGAGAGGACCGATGCAGCTATCCTATAGCGAAGAGGACAGGGCTTTCCGTGCCGAGGTCCGCGCTTTCGTGGAGGCGAACCTGCCTGCCGACCTCGCCCGGCGCGGCTGCCAGGATTATCACCCCCGACGCGAGGATCAGGCGCGGTGGGCCGCGATCCTCGCCGAAAAGGGCTGGTCCGTCCCGCATTGGCCGGTTGCCTATGGCGGACCGGGCTGGACCGGCGTGCAGCGCTTCATCTTCGAGGATGAGATGCGCCGCGCCTATGCCCCGACCATGGATCGCATCGGCCCCGAACTGGTCGCCCCCGTCCTCTACACTTTCGGTTCGGAAGAACAGCGCCAGACCTGGCTGCCGGGCATCCGCACTGGCCAGACTTTCTGGGCACAGGGCTTTTCCGAGCCCGGCTCCGGATCGGACCTGTCCTCGCTCCGCACCCGCGCGGTGCGCGATGGCGATCAATATGTCGTCACCGGGCAGAAGACCTGGACGACCGAGGGCCACCATGCCGACATGATCTTCATGCTGGTCCGCACCGACATGGACTGCAAGCCGCAGGCCGGAATCTCGGCCTTGCTGATCGACCTCGATAGCCCCGGCATCACCCGTCGCCCGATCTGGACGATCGACGAGGGGCTGACCGTCAATGAATTCTTCTTCGACGACGTCCGCGTCCCGGTGGACAATCTGGTGGGCCAGGAAGGTGCGGGCTGGACCTATGCCAAATTCCTGCTCGGCAACGAACGCACGGCCAGCGCCGAAGTCCCCCATACCAGGCGAGACATCGCCCAATTGCGCGACATCGCCCGGATCGAACGAAAGAACGGCAAGCCACTGCTTGAGGATGCCGTTTTTCGCGCGAAGCTGGCCCGGATAGAGATCGATACCATGGCGCTGGAAACCGCCGTGCTGCGCGCGCTGACCTCGGACGCGCATGATGGCGGCGCGATCGCCTCGCTGGTCAAGGTGCGCGGGTCCGAACTGCGCCAGCGTGTCGCCGACCTCGCTGACGAGGCGCTGGGCGATCGTGGCCTTGCCGTCTGCCTCGCGCCCGATGCCGAGCACCGGATGTTCGACGACGGCCTCGTCCCGCCGGTGCCCGACCATGGTGTCGGCATCGCCGCCAAGGCGATGTTCCGCCGCGCCACCACCATCTATGGCGGCGCCAACGAGATCCAGCGCACGCTGATCGCCAAGACCGTGCTGGAGCTTTGATCCGATGGACTTCGTCTACACATCCGAACAGGAAGCGCTGCGCGACAGCGTGCGCCGCTTCGCCGAGCGCGAATATGGCTGGGAAGACCGCTTCCGCCTGATCCGCTCCCCGGCCGGCGTCGCGCCCGCCCATTGGGCGACCTTCGCCGAACTGGGCTGGCTGGGCGCGGGCCTCTCCGAAGCGGCCGGCGGCTTTGGCGGCAGCGCAACGGAGAATGCCCTGATCGCCGAGGAACTGGGCCGCGCCCTCATCACCGAACCCTTTGTCGCCCATGTCATCGCGACCCAGTTGCTCGCGGCGATCGACGACGCCGCCGCATCGGACCTGATCGCCGCGCTGGTCATGGGCGAACAGCGCATCGTGCCGGCGCTGCAGGAGGCCGAAGGGCGCGGCGACTGGCGCATCGTCGCCACCCGGTGCGACGGCGCGACCCTCACCGGCAGCAAATCCCTGGTCGAGGGTGTCAATTTCGCTGACAGGCTGATCGTTTCGGCCCGCAACGCCAATGGTATCGCCTTGTATCTGGTCGACCCCAAGGGCGCGGGCGTCACCCTGTTCCCCTATCGCACGCTCGACAATCGCCGTGTCGCCGACGTCCAGTTCGCCAATGCCCCGGCACAGTTGCTCGCCGACGGTACGACCGCGCAGGCCGCGATCGACAGCGCCATCGACCATGGCCTCGTCACCCTGTGCGGCGAAGCGCTGGGCATCATGGATGCCGCCCTCTGGGCCACGCGCGACTATCTCAAGGTCCGCAAGCAGTTCGGCACCGCGCTCGGCAATTTCCAGGTGCTCCAGCATCGCATGGCCGACATGCTGATCGAAACCGAGATGAGCCGATCCCTCCTGCTCCACGCGCTAGGCGCGATGGAGGGCGACGATCCTCTCGCCCGTGCCGCCGCCGTCTCCGCCGCCAAGGTGCAGGCATCGACCGGCGGCCTGTTCGTCACCCGCCAGGCGATCCAGTTGCATGGCGGCATCGGCGTGACCGAGGAACTCAATATCAGCCATTTCTATCGCCGGCTCTATGTCATCGCCCGCCAGTTGGGCGATGAGGAACTGCACATTGCCCGCTTCGCCGGCGCAACCGATCGCGCCGCATGAGCCGCGCGCGGATCGAACGGATCAAGGCCGCCTTCGCCCGCGACCAGCGGGATGATCCGCCTGCCGTCCATCCCGGCGACATTCCCTGGCGCTACGAGGCGATCACGCCCGAATGGATAACGCATATCCTGTGCCGCGGCCATGCCGAGGCGCGGGTCGTCTCCATCAGCTTCGATGCCCCGGATTCCGGCACATCCAACCGCCGCCGCATCTTCATCACCTATAATGAGGCCGGCCAGGCGCTCGGTCTGCCCCGGTCGGTCTTCTGCAAGGCGACGGTCGATCTGGTGAACCGCATCCTGCTGTCGACCTCGGCCCTGCTCAGCGAAACCAGCTTCTACAATCTGATCCGCCCGCAACTGGCGATCGAGGCGCCCGAGGCGCTGGTCGCCGCCTATGACCCGGATTCCTTCGCCTCGATCGTCATGCTCAAGGATCTGGGCGAGCGCGTGACCTTCTGCTCCCATCGCACTATCATGACGCTGGAGCGCGCCAAAGACCAGATGGCGCTGCTGGCCACCCTACACGGCCATTTCTATCGATCGCCGCAGCTTGACGCGGGGCTGGCCCATCTGTTCCGTTACGATCACCGCTTCGCGGCGCTCGACCGCGATCATGATTTCAGGACGATGTGCGAGACCGGCCTGCGCGCGGCGGCAGATATCGTCCCGCCTCGCCTGATGGCGCGGGAATCTGCGGTCTGGCCGGCCACGCTGCGCGCCTCGGCCCGGCATGGCGAATTGCCGCTGACCATCACCCATGGCGATGTCCATCTCAAAAACTGGTACATCACCGCCGACGACCGGATGGGGCTGAGCGACTGGCAGGTCACGTCCAAGGGCCATTGGTCGCGCGACGTCGCCTACACCATCGCCACCGCCCTCACCGTCGATCAGCGCCGCCTGTGGGAACGGGACTTGCTCGCTTATTATCTCGATGCGTTCACCACCGCAGGGGGCGAAAAAATAGCGTTCGACCAGGCCTGGCACAATTATCGCCAGCAGATGCTGACCACGCTCGCCTGGTGGACGATGACGCTGACCCCGCTGGGCGACGTGCCCGACATGCAGCCGCGCGACATCACGCTGGAATTCATCCGTCGCATCGCGACCGCCATGGACGATCTCGATACGCTGGACAGTCTCTGAGGTTCAGGCCGCGCGCACGGCAGAGCCAATGTTCAGCCGCCGCCAGCTATCGAGAAACACCGTCATCAGCTGCAATTGCGCGCGCGGCAGGAAGCGGTCGCGCAGTTCGGGATCGAACCGGTCCTTCAACTGACGAAAATCGGGAATCTCCGCAGCGATCAGGGCCGGTGCATCGAGCATCCAGGCCATGCCGGTCAGGGCGATCGACCATTTTAGCGCGTGGACAAAGGCGCTCCGGTCGATCGCCGGGCCACCGGCCGCCTGATATTCGCTGATCAACAGGTCGATCAGTTCGTCTTCATGTCGCGCCAGAAAGTCCGTCTCGGCCGCGCAGCTCATGCCGACAAAGGCCATCGCCAGGTTCATCTGCGCCACGCCGCCCCAATCGAGCAGCCCGCAATGCAAAGTTCCGTCTGCATGCCAGAACCAGGCATTATCGACATTCATGTTCCAGTGGCACAGCGCGATCATGTCGTCCTGCCCGTTCAGCCATGCCTGCATCGTCGCCTGCCGCGCCAGCACCAGCGGCGCATCGCGGCAGAAATCGTCGAGGAAGGCGGGATCGCGCAGTGCATCCGGCAGCAATCGCGGCGCATCCGCCGCGAACCGCCGCAGGACGGCCAGTTTCTCATCCAGAGCGGCCCTGTCATAAGGAATCATCGGCGGCGGTGCCGGATCGAAGGGAAAGGCCTGCGCCACCGTCGCGCCGAACCGGCCGGCGCGATGATGCGCCGCCAGTGCTGCCATCGCCTGCGTCAGCGCGCGATAATGGTCCAGCGGATCGGCCATCCGATAATCCAGGCACTTGTCCTGCACCGGCTCCACCCCGTCCCGGCCATAGGGCACACGCTCGGTAATCAGCAGCCCACATTGGGTCGCCGCGCTATAGTCGCCGAAATGGCAGACCGGCACCCGCACCGGGAAATCGGGCGCCCGCGAAAGCAGGGCAAAGCGAACCTCCGGCGCCATGACCGGCGAGAAGAGATCGCGCAGCGGATCGCCGAACTCGCGAGTGAATTTGGCGAACAGCGCCGTATGCAGCCCCTCTTGCGGCCGCGCATAGCGCACGTCGAGCCACAGCTTGCGCCCCATGCCGCCGCCGAAAAATTCCTTCACCGCGACAATTTCGACCACCTCATTGTCCGGTGCCAGCACGCCGGTGGCGCGGAAGGCCCGCGTGAGGAACACTGCCCCCGCAACATGAAAGGCGTCGACACTGGTGGGAAAGTCGATGCCCAGCGCGTCTCCGCGCACCATCGCGGGCCGCGCATCATCGACCACAAGGGCGTTCATCACATCCGCCTGCATATCTTTCCTCTCCAATGATATGCTACTATACTATACTCAAGCGACACGCCGCAAGGCGGGATCAGATATGGAGAGCGAACATGGCGACTTCCGCGAAAATCCGGGGTTATGGATCGGCCGAGCGCCCTTTGGCGGGCGAACTCTGGCGGCGCGAGTCGCATCAGCCCGGCGCCCCGGCCCTGACCGCCCATGGCAATTTCGAGCCGGACAATAATAGCGTCGACTATGCCCGCTATTTCGACCCAGCCCGCGCCAGGGCCGAACAGGATCATATCTGGTCGAAAAACTGGCTCTTCGCTGGACGGGAAGAGGATATCCCCAATGTCGGCGACCGCATGCCGCTGCAGGTCGGCCCCCATAGCTGGTTCATCGTCCGCTCCGCCTCCGATGCGTTCAAGGCCTTCCATAACAGCTGCCTGCACCGCGGCACCATGCTCTGCGCCAAGCATGAATCGGCCGAAACGATCCGCTGCCCCTATCATGCCTGGGAATGGAATGTGGACGGCCGGCTGAAGCGCATCCCCAGCCATTGGGACTTTCCCGAACTGACCCGCCTCAATGCGTCCCTGCCCGAAGTGAAGCTGGAGCGCTGGGGCGGCTTCCTCTTCATCAACGCCGACAAGGACGCCGCGCCGTTGCGCGACGCGCTGGGGCCGATGCCCGAGCATTTCGCCCAGTTCCAGCCCGAGCGGCGCTACACGGCGGCGCGCTTCCGCAAGCTGGTGAAGGCCAACTGGAAAATCTCGCAGGAGGCCTTCATGGAGGCCTATCATCTCTACGCCACCCACCCCGAAGCCGTGCCGTTCAACGGCGACAGCCAAACCCAATATGATATCTGGCAGGGCGAACATGGCCATGTCGGCCGGAACGCTAGTTGCTCCGCCACGCCGAGCATGCACGCGCCGTCGGACGCCACCGTGCTCAATGCCGGCCAAATGTTCGCCCAGGCCATGCGCGACTGGCATTATCCGCAGGCCGACGTGCCACAGATCGATCCCAAGGGCGACGTCCGCGCGCAACTGGGCGAATGGCACCGCGCTGTCGCCACCCAATTTTACGGCAGGCCGATCGATCTGGCCGACGCCATCATGATGGATAGCTTCCTCTATTTCATGTACCCGCATATGGGCCTGTGGCTGTCGGAATCCGTGCCTTTCACCTATCAGTTCCTGCCGCACGAGACCGATCCCGAACAAAGCTGGTTCGACGTCCGCCTGCTGCTGCCCTGTCCCGAAGGACGCCCGACCCCGCCCTCGGCGCCGGCGGTCGTGCTGGACGCGGACCAGAGCGTATTTCAGCACTGCCCCGATTTCGGCTTTCTGGGCTTCGTGTTCGATCAGGACATGTCCAACATGCCGCTGATCCAGAGGGGCGCCCACTCGGCCGACCCCGCCAGCCCGCGCACGCGGCTGGGCGCCTATCAGGAAATGATCATCCAGCACTGGAACAAGGTGATGGACGATCAGATCGCCCAGGGCGAAGCCGCAAGGGGCTGATCGCGGCGTCGGCCGGGCCGCTTATCCCAGGCCCGGCAGGTCGCCCGTCCGGATCGGCAGGCTGGCCTTCAGCCGCGCACGAAACGCATCGTCATCCCCGGCCGCCGCGCCCATCCGGTCCAGCAGTGGCCGGGTCGCCACGCTGACGACGATCGCGCCGCTCAGCGCCATGAACAGATGGTCGGCATCGGCCTGCCCGGACTGCCCGGCCAGATGGTCGACCAGGATCGGACGCAGCCGGTCATGGATCGGCTTGACCAGCCGAGCATAACCGTCTTCCGATCGGGCGCTGTCCAACACCACTTCGCGCAAGATGAAGGCGGCCAGGTCTGGCGTATCGCACAGCAAATCGATCAGCAGGCCAATCGCCTGATCAATCCGCCGATCCCTGTGCCCCTCATCCGCGTCCGGCACGATCGCCAGTTGCGCGATCAGCCGCTGCGACAGCCGATCGACCACGGCCTGCCACAATTGCAGCTTCGATCCGAAATGATGCGCGATCATCGCAGCGTCGACCGACGCCTGTGCCGCGATCTGCCGCACGCCTACCGCATCGAAGCCGTGCGCCGCGAATTGCGCCGTCGCCGCATCGAGCAGCGCATCCGCAACTGACGCCCCCTCCCCGACCTCGGTGGATCGCGGACGTCCACGTCGTTTTTGCCGCAGCGGCGCGGTCGAGGAAGAAACAGGCATCATGCGACTTTATTCTGCAATCGTTGAATATTGCAAGAATGGCATGATCGGGGTCGCGCCTCAGCGCAGCGCGCGGACATCCTTGCGCGAGAGCGTGGTCTTGACCGTGTCGCCGTCGAGCGACAGCGTATTGCCCGGAATGACGATCATCTTGCTGCCCAGGATAAGCTGGACGCCTGTCACAGTGTCGTTCGCGGTCAGCACCCGGTCCACCTTGCCGAGCACGACACCATCGGACGAGACAACGGGCGCATTGCGCGGGATCGCCAGCGGTTCGGCCGCGACCGCCCCGGCACTCAGGAGGGCAATGGCAGCAACAAGGGCACGAACGATCATGGGTCTCTCCATCAGAATTTGGAGCGACCCATGCTATAAATAGTATGCTAGCACAACATTAATTTGCACCGCATCAATCGCTCGGAAGATGTCCCACTTCGTTGAAACTGCGCAGCTTCCAGCCACCGTCCCGACTGACGATCAGGCGCGAGATCGACGCATTCTCCGTCGCCATGAAGGCAAAGGCCCGACTGCCCGTCGTCTGGCGACAGATTTCGGCGATCGTCGCCGCATGGCTGAAGACCACGGCGGTTTCGCCGGCGTCGATCGCATCGCAGGCCATGGTCAGGCCCCGGCGGACGCGCGCAGAAAAGGCATCGCCCCGTTCCGCATTGGGAATGACATCCCAGCTTTCTTCGACGAACATGCGCGATACCAGCGGATGCCCGGCGGCGGCATGGTCATAGAAGCTATGCTCCCAGTCCCCCAGATGCACCTCGCGCAGATCATCGATGCAGCGTGGCGCGATCCCGGTCGCCCGCGCCAGCGGCGCCGCCGTCTGCTGCGTGCGTTGCAGCGGCGTCACCATGATCGCGGCGATCGCCTCGCCGGCCAGGGCCTGTGCAACCGCCTCGGCCTGCCGCTCGCCATCGGTCGTCAGCGGCGGATTGCTGATCGTCAGGTCGCCCAGCGCGATCACATGCGCGGTCGCGCCGGTGCTGGAGCCATGGCGCACCAGAATGATCTGCCGCGCGTCGGCCGGCAGCGTGAAGCGCTGCTGCGCACCCTGCGCCCGGCGATGATGGTCGTCCTGCGAAGATGTCATGAAATGCCCCAATATTGAGAATGAAGCATATGGTATTGCACCATACCATAGTCAACGCTAAGCTCATTCCCAACAACCGACCGCCAATGCAGCGATCGGACGAGGGTATGCAATCGGCACCGCAGATGCGCGCCCTCGACCATGGACAGGAGAGGTTTCATGCGTGCAGCCACCGCCGCCCATCCCTTTTTCGATCGCGACACCCTGGCCGATCCCTTTGCGATGATGGCGCAGATGCGATCGGACATGCCGATCGCCCGGACGACCGATCCGGCCGGCCGCGCGATATGGGTCGTGACCGATATCAAGCTGATCGAACAGGTCGCGCGCCGGACCGAAGATTTCTCCAACCGCTTCGGGCATCTGCTGATGGCCGGCGGCGGCGCCGATCCAGAGGTCGCGCAGATCCTGGCCAGCGAGCCGCTGGAGGCCACGCTGCTGCTGACCTCCGACGATCCCGACCACAAGCGCTTCCGGGCACTGGTCAACGCCGTCTTCGCCACCGGCCGGGTGTCGCATATGGAAGAGACGATCGCCCGCCTGATCGATGAACTGATCGACGATTTCATCGAGCATGGCTCTGTCAATTTCGTCGACAGGTTCGCCGTCCTGCTGCCCACCTATATCATCGCCGACATATTGGGCCTGCCGCGCGACAAATATGACAAGGTCAAATTATGGTCGGATGCGGTCATCACCGTCGTCGGCCGCATGGGCACGCCCGAACAGGAGCGTGATGCCGCCCGGCTGATGGTGGAGTTTCGCCGCTACATCAAGGATATGGTCGCCGCCCGCCGGATCGAGCCGCGCGACGACCTGATCTCCAACCTGGTCACCGTCCGTATCGACGGGGTCGCGCCACTCACCGATGACGAGGCGGCCGCGCTCGCCTTCGAGACCTCCGTCGCCGGCAATGAGACGACCCGCAACACGCTGATGAGCGGCATGGTCCAGTTGCTGCGCCATCCCGACCAGTTGCAGGCGCTGATCGACGATCCCTCGCTGATCGACAATGCGGTCGAGGAGATATTGCGCTACGAGACACCGGCCTCCTCGATGTGGCGGATCGCGCGCCATGATACCGATCTGGGCGGCGTCACCATTCCTGCGGGCGCCACCCTGTTGCTGCGCTATGACGGCGGCAATCGCGATCCCCAGCGTTTCGAGGAACCCGACCGGTTCGACATCCGCCGGAAGAACGCCCGCACGCACATATCCTTCGGCGCGCCCAGCATGCATCGCTGCCTCGGCCAGATGCTCGCCCGCAAGGAACTGACCCTGGCCTTCCCCCGCCTGCTCGCGCGCATGAAGAATATCCGCATCGGCGCAGGCAGCCAGACCGACTATCTGCCCAGCCTTCTGTTCCACTGCATCGGCGGCCTCACCCTGGATTTCGATCCGGGCGAGCGCGTCCTCGACCGCATGGCTACCGAGGTATCGGCATGACCGCCAGCTACGACTATATCATCGTCGGCGCCGGATCGGCGGGCTGTGTCCTTGCCAACCGCCTGTCGCGAAATCCCGATCACAAGGTGCTGCTGCTGGAGGCAGGCGGCGAAAACAACGCCTTCCTCGTCAACATGCCAAAGGGCATCGGCAAGCTGGTCACCGATCCCGACTATGCCTGGACCTATCCGGTCGGCCCGGCCGATGCGCCGTCGGAAGTCTGGCAGCGTGGCCGGGGCCTTGGCGGTTCCTCCGCCATCAACGGCATGATCTATGTCCGCGGCCAGCCGCAGGACTTCGACATCTGGGAAGGTGAAGCCGGTCCGGACTGGTCCTGGGCGCAGATGAAGCAAAGCTATCGCGCAATCGAGGATCATGAGTTGGGCGACGACGGCCTGCGCGGCATCGGCGGCCCGGTCCATATCTCGACCAACAAGCTGCGCTATCCGCTGGCCGAAAAGGCGATCGACGCCGGGGTGCAGATGGGCCTGCCGCGCCATTATGAGGATCTCAATCGCGAGGATCAGGAGGGCGTTGGCTATTATTGCTACAATATCAAGGATGGACGCCGGCAAAGTTCCGCCATCGCCTTCCTCGATCCGGTGCGCCATCGCCCCAATCTGCAGGTCGTCACCAACGTCTATGCCGACCGGATCCGGTTCGAGGGGAAGCGCGCCGCCGGGGTCGAATGCCGTGTCGATGGCCGTCGCACAATCTATGCCTGCCATGGCGAAATCATCCTGAGCGCCGGCACGATCGGATCGCCCAAGCTGCTGCAATTGTCGGGGATCGGCCCGGCGCCCCTGCTGCGCCGCCACGGCATCGACGTCATCCACGACAGCCCGGATGTCGGCCGCCGCATCCGCGAGCATCTCGGCATGATCGCCAGCTATCGCCTCAAAGGGGGCGAGAAAGGCATCAACCACCGCCTGCGCGGTCTGGGCCTTGCCACCAGCGTCGCCCAATATCTGCTGTTCCGGAACGGTCCGCTCGCCAATGGAGCGATGGAAGTGGGCGCCTTCATCCGGACCAATCCGGCCGAACCCCGACCCAATGCCCAGCTCTATATCAGCGGCTGGACGCTCGACATGCCCGAGGAGCGAGACAAGGACACTGTCGCCCCGATGCAGGCGGTCGAGCGCGAACCGGGCATGAGCTTCACCGCGCAGTTGATCGGCCTCGACAGCGAAGGCTCGGTCGAGATCAGCGACAGCGATCCCGATGCCTCCTTGCTCATCACCCCCAACTGGCTGTCGAGCGAGCATGATCGGCGCGCCGCGATCGAACTGGTCCGCTATATCCGCGCCTATGTGCAGCAGCCCGCGCTGGCCCCCTATGTCGGCGCGGAGGTCTCGCCCGGCGCCGCCCATATCACCGACGAAGAGATTTTGGCTGTCGTCCGCGACATCGCCCTGTGCGGCACCCACGCCGTGCGCAGCTGCCGCATGGGGCGTGATGCGCAATCGGTGGTGGACGAACGCACCCGCGTGCGCGGAGTCCATGGCCTGCGCGTGGTCGACTGCTCGATCATGCCGGGGCTGATTTCGGGCAACACCAACGGCCCCGCCATGGCGACCGCCTGGCGCGCCGCCGACCTGATCCTGGCCGATGCCGCGCTGCGCAATGCAGCCTGAAACCGACGGGGGAGAGAAGCGATGAGCCTGCTGGACCAGAAGATATGTGCCTGGGGCGGACCATTCTGCGCCGCGACATTGGGCGTGGGATTGTTGATGGCGGGCTTCGTGCCGCCGCCCGGCCCCGAACTGTCGGCCCAGCAGGTGGCGACCATCTATCGCGGCAATGCGATGCTGATCCGCCTCGGCATGATCCTGGGCCTTGCCGGCATTTCCGGGTTCATCGCGCTGGTCTGCGTCATCACCACCCAGATGCGACACATGCAGGTCGCCAGCCGCCTGCCCGCCGACCTGCAACTGGGTGCCGGCGCGATCGGCGTGCTGACCTTGATGTTTCCCAACATGGTCCTGGCCATCGCCGCCTTCCGCCCGGAACGCGACCCGGCACTGACCCAGATGCTCAACGACATTGCCTGGCTGCTGGTGATCCCCGCCTTCCCGACCTTCCTTGCCCAGTTCGGGGCGATCGCCATCGGCACGCTGACCGACAAGCGCCCCGATCCGGTCTTTCCGCGCTGGGCCGGCTATCTCAATATCTGGCTCGGCCTGCTGCTGGTCCCCGGCGCCTTCGCCTATATCTTCCGCACCGGCCCTTTCGCCTGGAACGGCCTGTTGTCCTTCTGGATCGCGGCATCGGCCTTTTTCGTCTGGCTGATCGTGATGACTCCACTGACCTTGAGCGCGATCAACCGTACCGCGCGGGAGGGATAGGCGTCACGCCCCCTCCACCGCGTCGGCAAAGCTGATCCGGATCGGATCGTTGCGCCGGTAATAGTCGAGCGCCTGCGCGATCCGGGGCGGGACGGCCAGCCGCGCGGGATCATAATAGGGCACCAGCAATCGCAGCATCCGCGGCAGCATATAGGCCAGTTGCTGCCGAATGAGGCGCTTCTCCACCCTGACCGACGCACGCCGTTCGGCCGCCGTCATCTCCGCGCGATGGACCGCCATCACGATCGCCGTGGCCCGCCCGAACAGCATGTTGATATGCCAGAAGGAATAGGCCAGCCCTGCCAGACGGACGAGATAATTGCCCGACACCTGCCGAAACGCGGCATGACAGGTGGCCCGATGCTCGAACTCTTCGGCGACATGCCATTGCAACAGGTTGGCGCCATAGGCGTCCCCCGCCTTGAACAGCGGAAAGCAGCGTTCCAGCAGGAATTTTGCGCTGAAGGTCGCCGTCGTCTCGAAGCCCGCGCAATAGGCGACGTTGAAGGCCAGCGATCGCCGGGCCTTCATCCGCTGCAGGTCATCCACGGCCGGGTCGATGACGGTCTTCAGGCCTTCATAGCCCGCGCCGAACATGCGCTTGTTGAACAGGCTGTGATAGCGCGCATGGGTCGCCTCCTGCCGGATAAACTGGTCGAGTTCGGCTGCCAACGCCGAATTGTCGGCACAATGGCCGTCGCGCACCCTTGCCATCACATGGTTCAGATAATGTTCGACATATGGAATGACTGCCGACGCGCCATTATAGATATGGGCAAATTCCGGCACCGTAGACCAGGCCAGATGCGGGTCTTCTGTCGCGATATCGGGCTTGCGGGCGGTCAGCATCGATTGTCATCCTCTCGTCGGCCGGGCTTGGGCCTTTGCTTCATTCTAGCCCTGCGGACGGTCGCGAACGATTGACTTGATGATGCTGATCACGCCAAGATTGATGCAGATTGCGCCATGAGACGATCGGATATGAAGAGCCTCATCGCCACGCGTATCCGCCGCTATGGCAGTCTTTGCCGTCAGATCGGCATACTTGTTCCCGATATCGATCCACTCGAACAAAAGGCCGCACTAGCCATCGCAGCCGGTCGCGACCTGCCCATGGCCGATCTGGTCGGCCTGATCCTGCAGTTGGTCCGGATCGGCCCGCCCGACATCGGCCTGCGCCTTGGCCGGGCGGAGCGATTGAACGATCTGGGTGTCGTCGGTCATGCCATCGCTGCGAGCGGCACGCTCAAACAGGCGCTTGCCATCTGGCTCAGCCGGGTCGGCGACGATGCGCCGCTCATGCGCTTCCAGTCGCGCGTCCGGGGAAGCGATTGGTCAATGACCGTCCAGCCCGCCGCCACATTACCACTATCTGTGCGCCGTTTCCTGGTGGAAGAATGGATCGCCGCTTTCTTCACCTTCCTTGCGGAAGCAAGCGGCATCATGGATCCTGTAGCGCGGATAGAGCTGCGCTACGGGCCGCTGCCGGGCGTGAACCATGCCCAATGGCTTCCGGCAACGCCCCATTTTCGCGCGATCGCCAATCGCCTGATCCTGCCCTCCAGCCTGTTGCAAGCCGAACTTCGGTCGCGCGATACCGAAATGCTCGACCTGATCCTGGGCCATTTTCGCGATCGTGCCGCAGCATCGGCCAGCCTTTCCGACCGCCTGGCCCAATTGCTGTCCACGGGCGCATTGGAACGCCAGACGATAGACTGCGCGGCGAATGCGCTGGGCCTCAGCAGCCGGACGCTGGTGCGCCGCCTGACGCAGGAAGGGACCAGCTTCGGCCGAATTCTCGACGATCATCGCCGCGCCCTTGCGCTCATCCTCGCCCGCGAAGGGCAGATGGGCGCCAAGGATATCGCGCGCGCCGTCGGCTTCCGCAATCACCAGAGCCTACGCCGCGCCTTTCTCCAATGGACCGGGCAGCCGCTCGGCCGGTGGCGCGCGGATCAATGATCGGTGGCGCGATCGGTCAGCCCGCCACCCCATAGCAGAGTGCCAGAAGTGCCGCCCCCAGGCCCAGCATCCACAGTTCCAGCGGCGCGCGCAGCGACCAGGGCGCTTCGGCAACCTCCATGAACTGCAGGATCACAACCCGGATCTTGATAAGCGCAATGCCGATGATCACCGCCGTCCCCACCGCCGCCTGATCCAGCCATTGCATGCCACTCTCGAACGACAGCAGCGTCAGCCCCAGCAGGACCGCCCACCACAATATCAGCCGTCGATCACCGCTATCCATGGCTGTCGACCAGATAGAAGAGTGCGAACAGCATGATCCACAACAGGTCGACGAGATGCCAGAACAGCGCCCCGCACTCGACGATCATCGTCCGTGTGGCCGATGGCGGACGTCGCGCCGCGACCGCCGCCATATAGAGGAGCCCGGCCGATCCGATCAGCACATGGGTCAGGTGGATGCCGGTAAAGGCGAAATAATACATATAGAAATCATTGGTCAGCGGCGTGATGCCGTGCGCGATCTTCTCGGCATATTCGATGGCCTTGAACGCAATGAACAGTGCCCCGCACATCAGCGCTGCGCGGAACATCGCCACCCCGCCGCCCCGGTCCGCCCGCACCCGCCGGACGCCCAGGGCAACGAACAGGCTGCTCGTCAGCAGGATGATCGTGTTGGACAGGCCGATCGCGCCATTCAGCGTCGCGTGGGATTGCGCGAACAGCGCGGGCTGCTGCCCGCGATAATAAGCGAACACCAGGAAGAAGAGCGAGAAGGCCAGCATATCGCCGCCGATCAACACCCATATCCCCGGTTCGCCGGGAATGCGCCGGGCTTCAGCCATGGCTGGCGCGCGCCGCCTCCTGTCGCCCGATCGCCCGCAGCAAGACGATCAGGGTCATCGTCATCCAGACGCCAAAGATGGTGAAGGGTATCCAGTAGGTCAGCAGCCCGTTCCAGGCGAACGGTCCCGTCCGCGGGAGGAAGGCAAAGGCACCGATCTCGAACATCAGCGCGGTCCAGACGACATAATAGCCATACCAGCGCGGAAAGGGATTGAGCGGGTGGCCGCGCCGCGACAGCGCCAGATAGGCGATCGGCACCATGTTGAAGATGAAGAACTGGTCGGTCGTCACCAGGGTAAGATTGGCCAGTTCATGCATCAGCAGGGTGACCTCCGGTGGCCGTCCCGGACTGAAGGCCGCCACGCCCCAGAAGAGCGGCGGCAGCACCAGGAAGATCGTCATCATCATGCCGCCGCCAAATTGCAGAATCGACCAGATCGGAATGCCCTTTTCCAGCCGGATCGATTGCGCGACCAGCACGACATAGATCGGAATGGCAAAGGCCGCGCACCAGGAACAGATGACCGCCCCGATACGGATCGGCAGGCTGTTCGCCTGATAGAAGGCCGCAACCTGCGTCGCCGTGTCCGTCGCCGGATTGAGCGGTAGCAGGCGGATCAGCAGCCAGTAGGACAGGCCAAAGGCGATCATCATCAGCCAGCCCCACCACAGCATGAAACGCTGCGCCTTCGCGCTGATCGTCGGATAGCTGGTCATCATCCCCCCTCTCCGACCGTCAGCCGAAGGCCGTAGCGGAACCGGCATCATCCATGGCGGTACCGATACGGGTCAGGAATTCGATCGTGGTATCGCGCGGTTGCATGTCCGGCAGCCCTTCGGGCGGGCACAGCGTGACCAGCCACCAGCTGAGCGCAGTCCATAGCTGCTGACGACAATGGAGCCAGGCCTCGTCGATCGAAACCCGCGGCCCACCATGACTTGCCAGTTCGTCGAGATAATAGGCCACCAGTTCGCGGTCCCATTTGCGCCGATCCTCGATCGGCAGCGCGGTCGCGATCGTGTAGATCAGGTCGCGCGACCAATGCCCGCTATTGGAACATTGCCAGTCGCTCAGCCCCATTTCGCCATTGCCGGCGACATACCAGTTCTTCAGATGCACGTCGCCATGGGTGATGGTCCGCTGCAACGTCCCGTGGCGCGCCACCGATTGCAGCATGCAGTCCCACATGCCGTCTTCGCCCATCCCATAGACCGATGCCGGCAGGATATCGCGCGCTTCGTGAAATGCCTTGCGGATGCCGGATTCCAGTCCGAAATCGCAGGATCGGTGATAAAATTCCTCCCAGGTTGGCATCTGCGACAGGTTGCGCTGCACTTGCGCATTGGCATAGCCGGACGCATGCAGGCGTGCCAGCAGGCGCATCTGGCTGCGCGCGCGCTCCAGGCTCATCGGGGTCTTGTCGTCGCAGAAGGATTCGACGCTATCGGTGATGTCGCCCAGGATGATGAGCGAATTGCACGACACCTCATTCCAGGCCGCGAAATAGGAGGTCGGCACCTCCATTTCGATATGCGGCCGGAAGAGATTGTAGAAATTCACCTCGCCCTTGGCGCCGCCCGATACGCCCAGCACCATTCGGTTGGCCAGGTCGTGGGACGCCTTGCAGAACAATCGCTCCGGCAGCCCCGCAGCCTGCCCCGCCCCATTATACACCACGGTGATCCGCCGCCGGTTGGACGAGCCATTGTCGGGCGGCCCCAGATTGACGGACAGCACGCGGGCGCCCGGCACATCGCGACACAGCGCCTCCGTCATCCAGTCTTCCGTCAGCTCCTCATAGCTGCGCGGCAGATCGACAACGGCGGTGACCTTCTTGAAACCACGCGCCTGATCGGCGGCATAGGCGGTCTGAATGCGTTCCAGCACCTCGGACATCGGCTCTCCTTGCGGTTGACGGCTTCTGAAAGGCCGTATGCCGACGCACCATAGAACGTCAGAATATCATTCGCAAGCAAACCTTTTTATTTGATGCACGATCATCGACCGATCAGACCCCGCGGTCGCGCCGAAACAGCAGCGACCCGATGAACAACATAGTCCTCAGGTCGAGCAACCGGAAGGCCTTGCGCGCCTCGCCCGGCGTCAGCACCGCCCGCACCGGCAGCGTTCCCATGATCTCGCCATGGATGACCAACTCGCTGCCCGCGCGCTCGATCCGCTCCACGGTCATCAGATTCTCACGGTCTTTTGTCAGAAGTTGCATGCTCGCCTTTCCTCTCGATCCGTTCCCGAAACAGTCTCACCAGTTGACGAAGCCGGCCTGGTAGGGGATCCCGAAATCCTTGTAGATTTTCATCGCGCACGCCCGCCCGCCGAGCGTCGCCAGCCCGCCGGGATGGGTGGTGCATCCGGTCAGGAACAGCCCGTCGATGCCCGGAATGCGATATTGGGCCAGTTCCGGCGTCGGCCGAGCGCCCATCAACTGGTTGGCGGTCATGGCGATGCCCATGATATCGCCGCGCTTCATGATCCGGCTGTGCGCGGCATGATCGGGCGGGCATTCCACCAGGCGGCCCAATATTTTCGACCGGTCGATATTCCTGGTGAAGCGGCAAAACCAGTCGAACAGCGCGTCCGCCGCCTTCTGCTTGTCTACCGCCCAGCCATCGCGGGTCTCGAACGGGGCAAAGCAATAGAGATATAGGGCGGTCATGCCGTCGGGCGCGCGCGAGCGATCGAAATTCGACTGCGGCCCGCCCAGCGGCTGCAACGTGTCATAGGGAAATTCGCCACGCCGATAGGCCTCGAAGGGCTTGAGGAAATTGTCCCAGTCCGGCGCCATGCATTCGACCAGGATAGCCTCGTCATAAGCCGGACCGCCAATCCATTCGATCCGTTCGGACAGGGCGATCTGCTGATTGATCGCGCCATATTCGCTGAGTTCGACCTTCCCCGCCCGATCAGCGATCCCCTTGTCCACGCCCGGTACCATCTGACCGATATCCCAGGGATGGATATTGGCGACCACAGCCCGCCGCGCGCCGATCTCCTCGCCATCATCGGTGACGACGCCGCTAATCTTCCCGCTCGCCCCCACAAGTTTCTCGACCGTCACCCCAGTGCGCAATTCGCCGCCATGATGGCGCAGGCAGGCGATCAGCGCATTGGTCACGCTCTTCGCGCCGCCAACCACGGTCGCCATACGATATTTATGGCCCAGTCCCAGGATCAGATACATGGTCAGCCCGGTGCCAGGATAATCCGGCGCGCTCATCACCTCCGACGCCCATTTGGCGAGATGGACCTTCACATGCGGGCTTTCGAAGCGCGCATTGAGGAAGTCGATCACATTGCCTTCCAGTTCGGCCCGGATCTTGCGCCCCTTGGCGCTGGCATCGAGCAGCTTGATGAACCCGTCATGCGGCATCGGCGGCATGAAGAAGCCGCGTGACAGCAGCGGCATGATCTCATTGGCCTCTTCGACCAACTGGGCATAGGCACGCGCATCCCGCTCCGAAAAGCGCGCAATTTCCTTCACCGCCCGGTCGAAATCGGTGTAGCTGATCAGCCCCTCCCCATCGGGATAGAGCGATGCGAAGGGCGCCGGCGCATAAGCGAATTCCAGGCCGAACCGGCTTTCCAGCTCCAGTTCGTCATCCTTGATCGCCGGATTGGCGAGCAGCACCAGATAGCCCATTGCGTGGGAATCATGGGTGAAGCGCGGATCGGTATGCACCGACACGACTCCGCCGCCGCATTGCGCCTCCCGCTCCAGCACCAGCACGGACAGGCCAGCCTTGGCCAGATAGCAGGCCGTGGTCAGCGAATTGCTGCCGGCCCCCACCACCACGATATCATGCATCCCCGGTCCTCGTTTTTTTTCATGCCGTGAAGCTTTACTGGGCGTCGCCAGCGGCTCAGCCCATCCGACTTCACCATCGAATCGACATCAGGCGACATTATTCATCATTCGTTGAATAAACAAGTAGTGAGCTAGGTTACGACAAAATCTGTCGCAATCTTGCTCCGCGCCGGCCAGCGCGCACGGCTGGGCCAACGCCCATCATATGCGCATTAATATCATACGCATTATATCTATTTATCAAAACGTCAGTTTGAGGTAGCTTCGCCACACAACAATAATGGTCGGCACCGACGGAGAGGAAAATCACATGTCGCGCATCGATTTTCTGGGCGATCGCCTTTGCCTCGTGGGGGCCTTGCTCATCCTTGGCTATTTCATATTCAACCTATTGTTTTAACCTTATTTTCTTCAAAATCTTGCGAAAACGGGAATTGCGTCCATGGGCAGGACTATACGCTCAATCGCACCATGCTTCGTCCATCCCAGCTGTTTCCGCGCCACCTGTCAGACTAGAGCTGTTGCTGTCCGCAGCCTGCCAGCTGATCGCACGCTGCCGGCCTGGCGTGTCTGAGATGGGAAAGCTGCCCGTCCGCTGTTGGGGAGCCGAAACTGACGGCTGCGTGATTGACAAGGGTCGAGAGCTCAGCATTTGCGCGCGCCTATCATCCTGTCAGGAGCGCTGCACGACGGTCAAAGGCAAGTAGCCCCATCCTTGACTCATGAGTATATCTCATAGGTCATGACCGAGCCCGATGCGCTCATGCGCGCCGACGACGCCTAATCCCCTTGTCGTCATCCCCGTCCGCATCAAAGTCCCAATTTCAAACCTTTAGCGTTGTCAATAGGAGCAGCGGCCACCGCCTCTCCCTTCATACCGGGGTAGAAAAACTTTTTTGTCTACCAATTCCGTTATCTTTAGCCCGCCCCTCGTCCAATAGTCCGACAAAAGGGGTCCTCTGTCGTGCATCGTTTTACCAGCGCCGTCCTCCTGCTGCTCTCTACGACATCCACCTTCGCTCAGGCGCAGGATCAATCCACGCCGCAATCCACTCAGGAAGGGGCAACGGAACGCTCCGACATCGTCGTCACCGGCATCCGCAAGAGCCTGGCCGACGCGCTGGCGGTGAAGCGCCAGTCCGCGCAGGTCGTCGATGTCATCTCGGCCGAGGATGTCGGCAAGTTTCCTGACAAGAATATCGGTGAAGCGCTCCAGCGCGTGACCGGCGTCCAGATCACCCGTGGCGGTGGCGAGGGCCAGGCGATCACCATTCGCGGCGCCGATCCATCACTCAACCGGGTCGAGATCAACGGCCAGTCTGCCCTCTCGACCTCGATCGCTGCAGCCGCCGGCAATGGCAGCAACCGCGCGGTCGACTTTCGCGACCTGCCCGCCGAATTCGTCTCGCGCCTTGAAGTGCTCAAGTCCGCCACGCCCGACATGACCGAAGGCGGCCTGGGCGGCACGGTACGGATCATCACGCGCCGCCCGTTCGATGCGAAGGAAGGCTATCTGGCCGGGTCGGCACAGGGCATCTACAATGAACTGGCGGACAAGGTGGATCCCAAATTCGCGCTGATCGGCTCCAAGCTGTTCGCGCATGACACGATCGGCGTGCTGCTGTCGGGCACCTATGAAGATCGCACCATCCGCTACGATCAGGCGCGCACCACCGGCTGGCGCCAGGTGGAAACGGTGCAACCGGCAACGCCCGCCAGCCAGAACTGCCTGTCAGGCCGCAACCAGGCCCGCTGCGTCGACCTGGACGGCAGCGGCTTTGGCGATTTCTACCCGGACATTCCGCGCTACATCACCGCGACCGAGCCCACCAAGCGCTATGCCCTCAATGGCATCGTCGAATGGCGCCCGGACGATAATTTCAAGGCCTATGTCGAGGGCACCTTCACCAAGAGCGACACGCGGTCGGACGACCAGTATCTGCAACTCTCCACCACCCAGTCGGTGGCCAATGGCGGCATCGATCCGACCGGCGTCGTGATCCGCGACGAAACGGCCCAGACCGTCACCTTCGTCAACAACAGCGCGGCCGGGACCGGCCCCAGCGTCAATTATCGCAGCGTCATCGGCGGGCTGCGCCGTCGCACCTTCAACGGCATCGTCGGTGCCGAATGGCAGGTCGGCAAGGTCAAGCTGTCGGCCCGCGGCACCTATGCCGCGTCGCGCGTCTTCGATGACGAGGTCGACGTGACCGCGTCGGTCTCCGGCAAGGATGCCCTGCCCTGGATCACCATCGATTATGACAATCCGCAGCATGCGCCCAACATCATCCTGCCGATCGACACCACCACGACCCAGGGCATCAACACGCTGTCCGTCGAGGCACGGCCGCGCCTCAACCGCCAGCAGGAACAAGGCGCCAAATTCGACGCCGAATATCGCCCCGACAATGACGGCCTGCTGACATCGCTGAAGGGCGGCATCGAACAGAACAGGCTGGTATCGAGCAGTCGGTTCAGCAACGCGGTCTATACGCTGAACGGCATCACCGGCCAGACGACCCTGACCCGGTCGGGCATCAGCGGCACGCAGGTTCTGGCGACCACGACACCCGCCGCCCAGCTCGCGACAATCCAGAGCCTGCTCAACAATTATGGCGGCATGGGCGACGGCAGCTTCTTCAAGACCGGCGACCTTGGCTTTTCCGGCATCGACCGCTGGTGGAACCTGGGCGATGATCTCGCCAAGGCGATCGGCATTCCCGATCCCTATACCAGCATATCGCCGCTCGACACCTATCGGGTGAAGGAAGAAACCATCGCCGGCTATGGTCAGGCCGCGTTCAAGGCCGATCTGGGCTTCGACCTGTCGGGCGTGTTCGGCGCGCGCCTGGTCCACACCCGCACCATATCGACCGGCAGCCAGAGCAGCGGCGGCGTCATCACCCCTGCCCGCTACACCGGCGAATATACCGTTCTGCTGCCGTCCGCGAACCTGCGTGCCGAACTCGTCCCCAACAGGCTGGTGGTGCGCGCCACCGCGTCTGACGTGCTGGCCCGCCCCGCCCCTTCGCAAATGGCGCCCAATGTCCGGCTCGATCCCGTTGGGCTGACCGGATCGCGCGGCAATCCGGGGCTAAAGCCCTATCGGGCCTGGCAATATGATCTGGGCGTCGAATATTATATCTCGCGCACCAATTATCTGTCGGTCACGGCCTTCCGCAAGGACATCAAGTCCTTCATCGACACCGACAGCCGTGAGGAGGAAATTGACGGGCAAGTCTACACCATTCGCCTGCCGGTCAACGGCACTCAGCATGTCACCATCCAGGGCGTCGAAGCCGGCGTTCAGTTGGGCCTCGATTTCCTGCCCGGTATATTGAGCCATTTGGGGGTGATCGCCAACTATACCTACAACAAGGACAAGGGCTATGAAGGGCGTGATTATTTCACCAATGCCAGCCTGCCCTTCCCCGGCGTGTCGCGGAACAGCTATAATGCCTCGCTCTTCTATGATGATGGGCGCTTCGCCATTCGCGGATCCTATAACTGGCGCAGCCGCTATCTGATCAACGCGGTCGATCGCGGCAACAATCCGTCCTTTGGCGAAGCCTTTGGCCAGTTGGACGGATCAGCCAGCTATGTCGTCAACCCGCATGTCTCTCTGTTCCTGGAGGGCGTCAACCTGACCGATTCCACCCGGATCGAGAATGCCAACAGCATCTATCGTCGCAACGTGATCGAAACCTATGGCCGCCGCATCTATTTCGGCGTCCGGGCAAAGCTGTGACGCGGCGCGATACGCTGGCAGGCCTGGCGGGGGCTATGCTCCTGCCGGCCTTTGCCCGTGCCGCTACCGGCCGCCTGCTGCATCGGGACGATTTCCGGCATGGGCTGGGCCAATGGCAGATCGAAGCCGAAAAGCCCGCCACCGTGCGCGCGCAGGGCGGGCTGCTCGATATCGAAGCGCCCGCTGGGCTTACCCTGTGGTTCCGCCCGCTGCTCTACGGGCCTCTCGAAATCCGCTATCGGGCGCAGGCCGTGGCGCAGGGCGGACCGCATGATCGGGTGAGCGACCTCAACTGCTTCTGGATGGCCAACGACCCCGCGCTGCCAGACGGCGATGTCCTGGCCCGACCGCGCAGCGGCAAGTTCGAGGAGTATGACGGCCTGCAGACCTATTATGTCGGGCTGGGCGGCAACGGCAACAGCACCACCCGCTTTCGCCGCTATATCGGCAGCGCCGGCGACCGTCCGCTATTGCCCGAAAATGACCGGCGCGGGTCCGAAGACATGCTGGTCGCCAATCGCTGGCAAGATATCGTCCTGACCGCAGACGGGAACGAGATCACCTTCTTGCGCGATGGCCAACGACTGTTCGCCTTTCAGGACGATCATCCCTACACCCATGGCCATTTCGCCCTGCGCACCACCGCCAGCCATCTGAAAATCCGCGACTTCACCGTTCGCGCACTTCGCTGACCCAAGGAAACCGCATGCCCCTCTCCCGCCGCGCCCTGCTCCAGTCCAGCCTATTGGGTGGCGCCGTGCTCGCCCTGCCGACACCAGCGCGCGCCGCGAAGGCGCTGCCGGCAACGAATGTGCATTGGCTGGACGGAAGCCCGCCAGCCTGGGACGGCGGCCAGAGTTGGGGCACGCCCTGGCCCCGCGGCACGCTGCGCGGGACGGACAGGCTTCAGGTGCATGGTGCAGATGGTGCCATATTGCCGCTGCAAAGCTGGCCACTGGCCTATTGGCCGGACGGAACGATCAAATGGAGCGGCCATGCGCTGCCGGCAATGATCGACAGAGCCCCCTCCCATATCTCGATCGGCATCGGACGCAATCCGGCTCCCGCGCATCCCGTCCGCGTCGAACAGCAGGCCGATGCCGTGCTGGTGCATGTTGGCGCGACATCCTGGTGCCTGCCGCGCACGGGCAGCGCCATCATCGCCGCAGCTGAGCAGGATGGCCAACCCCTGCTGCGCAATGTCCATCTGCTGGCCAGCGTCCAGAATGCGGCGTCCGACGAGGAATCGGAAAATCTGTCGATCCAGCGCTACACCAGCCGGATCGATGCGCTGACCGTCGAACAAAGCGGCCCGGTCCGAGCCGTCGTCAAGGTGGAGGGCAGCCATGTCGGCAACGGCCGCCAATGGCTGCCCTTCAGCCTGCGCCTCTATTTCACCGCCGACAGTCCCGCTGTGCGCATCGTCCACAGCTTCATCTGGGATGGCGATGCAGACCGCGATTTCCTGCGCGGTCTCGGCATCCGGGCGCAGGTGCCGATGGCCGCGCCCTTGCACGATCGACATGTCCGCATCGCCACCGACCATGGCCTGTTCAGTGAAGCAGTTCGACCGCTCACGGGCCTGCGCCGCGATGTCGGCGAAGCCTTTCGCCAGGCACAGATTGACGGACGCGCAACCCCGTCGGTCGACACGCTGCCGGATCGGCTGCGCCAGTTGCTCGACAATATCCCGGCATGGGGCGATTTCCGGCTGTTCCAGGGCAATGCCCAGGGTTTCACCCTGACCAAGCGCACCCGCAAGGGGCGCGCGCCAATCCAGTCGCTCGAAGGCGATCGCGCCCGTGGGCTGGCCTATGTCGGCACACCCTCGGGCGGCGCGGCGATCGGCATGGCCGATTTTTGGAAACGCCATCCAGTCCAACTGGACATTGACGGCGCGGCGGGGGACGCGGCCGACCTGACCGCCTGGCTGCATGCACCCGATGCGCCTGCCATGGACATGCGCTCCTATCGCGATGTGCTGGGGATGACCGACTATGCCCGCCAGAATGACGGGCTGGACATGAGCTATGAGGATTATGAACCCGGCTGGGATCAGGCCAAAGGCATTGCGCGCACCAATGAATTATGGCTCTGGGCGCTGCCCGCGACGCCCGATGCCGCAACGCTGGACAACTATGCCGCCCAGGTGGCCCGCCCCGCCCGATTGCAGGTCCAGCCGGATCGCATCCATGCCGCCGGCGTGTTCGGCGATTGGGCGCCGCGCGCGACCAGTGGCGCCCTGTCCCTGGCGATCGAGCGACAGAATGACCTGCTGATCGATCATTATCGCGACGAGATCGACCGGCGCCACTGGTATGGTTTCTGGAACCATGGCGACGTGATGCACAGCTATGACAGCAACCGGCATCAATGGCGTTACGACATTGGTGGCTATGCCTGGGACAATAGCGAATTGTCGACTGACCTGTGGTTCTGGTACAGCTATTTGCGATCAGGCCGGGCAGACATATTCCGCATGGCGGAAGCGATGACCCGGCACACCGGCGAGGTCGATGTCTATCATGCCGGCCCCTGGGCCGGCCTTGGCACGCGCCATGGCGTCCAGCACTGGAGCGACAGCAGCAAGCAGCCGCGTGTATCCAACGCTGCCTATCGCCGCATCTTCTATTATCTGACCGGCGACGAACGGGTCGGCGACCTGATGCACTCGCTGGTCCATTCCGACCGTGCGCTGCAACGGGTGGATATTGGCCGCAAGGTTGCCGATCGGGCGCCGGAATCGCTGCCGCCCGGCGGGGTCGGCGCCGTCGTCAAACCCGCAGGATTGCCGGACGGCGTGATCCAACTGTCCTTCGGCACAAGCTGGGGCAGCCTGGTCGCGGCCTGGTTCACCGAATGGGAAAGGACCGGCGATCGCCGCTGGCGCGACCGCATCCTGGCCGGCATGGACAGCATCGCCGCCCTGCCCCGCCAATGGTGGGCTGGCGGCGCCAACTTCGATTTGGCCAGCGGCCGCTTCGTGTCCGGCGGCGATCATGTCAGCGTCAGCCACCTCAACGCAGTCTTCGGCATTGTCGAAATCATGGCCGAACTTCTGCCGCTGGTCGATGCGCCCGGCTATCGGGCGGCCTGGATCGATTATTGCAAATGGTACAACGCCCCCGCCGACCAATGGGAAAGGCGTTTTGGCGAAGCGCCGCGCGGTCATAATCTGCGCCAGGCCCATTCGCGCCTGACCGCCTATGCCGCGCACGCGTTGCAGGACACGGCGCTGGCGGCGCGGGCCTGGAACGAATTTCAGGATGGCGAACTGAAACCGGGCCTGACGACCATGCAGGCGGGCGACGGCATCGTGGAGATTCCCGGCCTGTCGACAAACGGCGCAGCCCAATGGGGGCTGGCGGCAATCCAGAATCTCGCCCTGATCCCGCCAGATTGAGCATCTCGATCAACGACCGATAAATTGCGACAATGATAAAAAAGGAAAAATCATAAATAGATAATATTCACCTATTCGATCTTACAATTCAAATGATGCCATAGTCATTTGATACATATCACGGGACATATCTAAAAAAACATCACCAGCCACGTTTACCAACGAGAGCGGTGAATGACGATAACATCGCAAAGTCACGCGGACAAATTCTCGCACCCGGCGCTACTACGTCCTCGCATCCATGACGTGCCCCGCGATGGCGATGCGCCACGGCTGCATGCGGAAGCGGCACGGCGCACAGTTCAGGACGAGCGGCTGCACCGCAAACAGCAACTGGCCGCGTCGCTCCGCCTGCTGGCACAGCATGGCGTAGAGCCTGGCCTGGCCGGCCATCTGAGCGCCCGCGACCCTGAACATATCGACCATTTCTGGGTCAATCCGGTCGGCGTCCCCTTTTCCCATATCCGGGTTTCGGACCTGCTGCGGATCGACAGCGACGGGCGGGTCATCGAGGGCGACGGGCCGGTCAACATATCCGGCATCCCCTATCATCATGCGGTCCAGCGCGCCCGGCCGGACGTCGTCGGGATCGTCCATGCCCATAGTTTCCACGCCAAGACCTGGTCCGCCTTCCAGCAACCGGTCGAGCCGATCATCGCCGACCTCGCCGCCTTCCATGAGGATCAGGTGGTCTTCGTGCCCGACCGGTCGTTGGATGCCGCTACGGGGCGCGACGCCGTAGCACAGCAATTCGTCCGCGCGCTGGGCGAACGCAACATCCTGCTCTGGGCCAATCATGGCCACTGGACCGTCGGCAACAGCGTGGAAAGTGCGGCCTGGCGCTTCATCGCCTATGAAAGCGCCGCCCGCGTGCAACTGACGGCACGGGCCGCGGGAACAGCGAACATCGATCCTCCGACCCAGCGTCCCTCTCCCGACCAGCGGGAAGGATGGGCCTGGCTCAGCTTCCTGCCCTATTGGGACGAGATCGTCCGCGCGCAGCCCGATCTGCTCGACTGATGCCCCGTCAGCTTTATTCCAGGCGGGCACTGCTGGCCGGCGCCGGCGCCCTGACGCTGGCCGGATGCGGTGCGGTCACGGAACGGGCATTGTCCGACGTGACCCTGAGCGTCTGGCGCTACAAGACGACGGCCGGCAATTTCATGGCGGCGGCAGGACAGGCCGACACGCCATACCAGGTCCGCTATGTCGACCTGCCCGGCGGCCCTCTGGTGCTCAATGCCTATGCCGCCGGTGCGCTCGACTATGCCTATATGAGCGAAATTCCACCGGCTTTCGCGCTGCAGTCAGGCACGCCGCTCAGGCTGATCGCCACCCACCAGGGCGATGTGAACAATAGCGGCGTGCTGGTGGTGAAGGGATCAAGCGCACGGCAATTTCCCGACCTTCGCGGACGCACCATCGCCTACACGCCCAACACCAACAATCATTATTATCTGCTCAAACTGCTCGAAGCGCATGATCTGCGCCTGTCCGACGTGCAGGCCGTCGGCCTGCCCGCCAACGACGCCAATGCCGCTTTCACGCGTGGTCATGTCGAAGCGATCGTCACCGGCGGCATTTCCGCCCTGTTGACCGAAAGCCTGCTCGGCGGCCGCTGGATCGTCCGATCGGTCGCCGGTCTCTATTCGGGCAATTTCTGCATCTCTGCCCATCCGACCGCGCTGGCCGATCCGCTCAAGCGAGCGGCGATCCGCGACTATCTGCGCCGGGAACAGGCGACCTGGCAATGGATCGACCGAAACCCGGAACGCTGGGCGGCGCTGTCGGCAACGCTCAGTAGCCAGCCCGCCGCCCTGTTCCAGCGCCTGGCCCGCGAGGCAAGCCGGCCTGCCCTGATCGTCCCGCCCGCCAAGGCCGCCATCGCAAGCCTGCAGCATGTCGCCGACGATCTCGCCCGCTTCGCGCTGGTGCGGGATCGCCACGACCTGTCGGCTCTGTGGGATCCCGACCTGATCTGATCGGGCCGACCGTCACGAACATCTTAAAAAAGGGGGAATTTATGCGACATGAGATCAGCCGGTCGATTTTTGGCGCGCGACATCAGTTATGGCTTTCCACGGCAACCCTGGCCGCGCTCGGGATCGGTTCGTCGGCACTTGCGCAGGAACGGCCTGTCCCGGCCCCAGCCCCAGCCCCAACCGATGCCAATGCCGAGGGGACGATCGTCGTCGTCGGCAACCGCAGCCGCGCAACCACCGCGCTGGAAAGCCCCGTGCCGATCGATGTGATCGACGAGAGCCAGTTGGCGACATTGGGGGCAAACAGTTCGCTGCGCGACGCGCTGGGCGTATTGTTGCCCAGCTTCAACTCGCTGACCGTCAGTTCTTCCTCCTGGAACAGCGTTGCGCGCCCGGCGGGCCTGCGCGGCCTGGGCGGTTCGCATGTGCTGGTGCTGGTGAATGGCAAGCGGCGCCACAATAGCTCACTGCTCAACCTGTCGACCGGCAGCGTCGACCAGGGCGCCAATTCCGTCGATATCGACCTCATCCCCGCGGCCGCCATCAAACGGATCGAGGTGCTGCGCGATGGCGCCGCCGCCCAATATGGATCGGACGCGATCGCCGGCGTCATCAACATCGTGCTGAAGGATGACGACCATGGCGGCACGCTGACCCTCAATGGTGGCAAGCGCTACAGCTATCGCGGCAATTCCGATGGCCGCAATATCGAGGCAGGCGGCAATATCGGCTTCAAAGTGGGTCCGGACGGGTTCGTCAACATTGCCGCCAGCGCCAAGGACAATAATCATGCCCGCCGCGCCATTCCCGCGACCGGCGCCTTCTATTATCCGCTAGCCAACGGCCAGCCCGATCCGCGCGAAAGCCGGGACAAGACGGTGTTCACCGGCGGCCTGCCCGACCTGCGCGCGCTGACGATCCTCTATAATGCGGAACTGCCGCTTTCGCCGGCCGCGACCCTCTATTCCTCCTCCACCTGGTCGACGCGATCCGCGATCATCGGGCAGAATTTCCGCCGCCCCAATTCCACCAATGCCGTGCTGTCCATCTATCCCGATGGCTATGCGCCCAACTACACGCTGGACGAGAATGATTTCCAGATCCTCGCCGGGATCAGGGGTGAAGCTGGTGGCTGGAGTTGGGATCTGTCCAGCACCTACGGCGAGAACCGGTCGAAAAATGGATCGACGCAGAGCCTCAACGCCTCCTTGGGCGACGCAAGCCCAACGCAATTCTGGACCTTCACCGCGAAATTCGCGCAATGGACCAACAATCTGGATATTTCCAAGGGCCTGGACATCGGCCTTGCCGAACCGCTCAAAGTCTCGTTCGGCGCCGAGCATCGCTACGAACGCTTCCAGACCATCGCCGGCGATCCGGAGGCCTATGCCAACGGCCTTTACCAATATCCGGCCGGCACGCCGCTGGCCGGCCGCTATGCCACCATCGGCGCGCAAGGCGCGATCGTGCTCACGCCCGAGGATGCCGCCAAGCTCACCCGCAACAGCTATGCCGCCTATGTCGACCTGGGCATCAATCCGGTGCCGCGCTGGTTCATTGGGCTGGCTGGTCGGGCCGAACATTATGACGACAGCGCCGGCGACACGCTGAATGGCAAGTTCACCACCCGCTACGATTTCACCGATCATTTCGCGATCCGCGGCACAATCAGCAACGGATTCCGCGCGCCCTCGCTGGCCCAGTCCGCCTTTGCCCAGACATCGAACCAATATACCACCGTCAACGGCGTCCAAACCTTCATCACCGCCAAGTCGGTGCGACCGGGCACGCCGATCGGCGATGCGCTCGGCGCCAAAGCGCTGACGCCGGAGAAATCCTTCAACCTGAGCGCCGGCTTCACCTACAGGCTGGGCACGCGCTTCAACCTGTCGGTCGACGCCTATCAGATCAAGCTGGACGATCGCATCGCCCAGACCGGCTATCTGACGGGTGCTGGCGTCAGCGCGATCCTGGTCGCCAACGGTTTCGATCCCAATTATTCGGTGCGCTATTTCGCCAATGCGATCGACACCCGGACCCGCGGCGTCGAGGCGGTCGCCAACTATCTGCAGCCGCTGGGCGAGGACAAGTCGATCCGCTTCACGCTCGGCTATAATTACAACAAGACCAAGATCACGCGGGTGGCCGACAATCCGCCGGAACTGGCCGCGCTCAACCTCACTTTGTTCGATCGCCAAGCGCAGGGCTATATCGCCGGCAACCTGCCCCGATCCAAACTGATCCTGGGCCAGGATCTCAAGCTCGGCAATCTCCAGCTCAACCTGCGCGAGACCCGCTACGCCAAGGTGGCCTTCCTCGGCACCACGGCCGCGACCGACCAGTTCTACGGCGCCAAGTGGATCGCCGATATCGACCTGTCCTTCCAGGCGACCCGCAACATCAACGTCGCGATCGGCGCGAACAATTTCTTCGACACCTATCCCGACAAGAACACGCTGCCGGATACCAACGGTTTCCCGCCCTATCCGGCCCAGTCCCCGTTCGGCTTCTATGGCGGCTATTATTATGGCCGCCTGTCCTTCAGCTTCTGATGGAGACCCAGGCATGACCCACCCCTCCGGCACGCTCAAGCTCGGCGCCTTCCTGTCGGGGCACGGCTCGCATAATGCGAGCTGGCGCCTGCCGGAAGCGGATGTCGATGCCTCGCGCAGCTTTGCTCCCTATGCCCGCGTCGCGCAGAAGCTGGAACAGGGACTGTTCGACGCGATCTTCCTCAACGACAGCGTCGCCATTCCCGATCTCGACGCGGACTCGCTGGCTCGTTCGGCGCAGGGGATGCGTTGGGACCCGTTGACGCTGCTACCCGCCTTGGCCGTGGTCACCAGCCGGATCGGCCTGATCAGCACGGCCAACACCACCTATAACGAACCCTATACGCTGGCCCGCCGCCTCGCCTCGCTCGATCATCTGAGCGCGGGACGGGCCGGCTGGAACCTGGTCACTTCGCTCGGCGGCGGCGAGAATTTCAACCGGGAGGACCATGTCCTGCATGCCCAGCGCTATCGGCGCGCGGAGGAGTTTTTCGACGTCATCACGGGCCTGTGGGACAGTTGGGAGGATGACGCCTTCGTCCAGGACAAGCAGAGCGGCATCTGGGCCGATCCCGCCAAGCTCCACCGGCTCGACCACAAGGGCACATATTTTTCGGTGCAGGGGCCGCTCAACGCAGCCCGCCCGGTCCAGGGCTACCCCGTGATCGCCCAGGCCGGATCATCCGATGACGGGCGCGAACTCGCGGCACGGACAGCGGAGATCATCTTCACCGCCGCCCAGACGATCGACGAGGCGCTGACCTTCAGCGCGGACATCACGGCGCGCCTCGGCCGCCATGGTCGCAAGCGCAGTGACGTGCGCATCCTGCCCGGCATATCGGTCTATGTCGGACAGGATGCCGAGGAAGCCCGTGCCCGCCACGAAGCGCTCCAGGATCTGCTCGATCCGGTTTCCGCGCTCAAGGGCATATCCCGCTTCGTCAATATCGGCATCGACCTGTGGACGTTGCCGCTGGACGAACCGGTCGTACTGCCCGCCGCGATCCCGGTCACCAACACGCACAAAAGCCGCCAGCAACTGGTGATCGAGCTGATCCGCCGCGAACAGCCGACGGTGCGGCAATTGCTGCGCAAGATGGTCGCCGGCGGGCACCGCATCCTGTTCGGCAGCGCACGCGACATTGCCGATGACTTTGAGCATTGGTTCCATGCCGGCGCGGCCGACGGGTTCAACATCATGTTCCCCGACCTGCATGGATCGGTCGACCGTTTCGTCGAGGAGGTTGTCCCCGAACTGCAGCGGCGCGGCCTGTTCCGCACCGCCTATGAGGGCGCCACACTGCGCGACAATCTGGGCCTCGATCGCCCGGACAACCGCTTCACCCGTCCCCAGCCAGTGACGGCTGCCAGGAACTGAGCGGCGCTTCATTCCCAAAATCTTAGAACAAGGAACCGGACATGTCCCAGCCCCATGATCCAATCGACCAGCATTGGGCCGATCTTCTCTCCCCCGGCCGCCGGCAATTGCTGCGCGCCGGCGGGCTTGCCGCTGCCGGTGGCCTGATCGGGGCACCGGCCTTTGCCGCCGGTCCTGCGCCCTCTCCCGCGGCCATCGCCGCCCATACGGGCAAGAGCCCCTGGGGCTATGCTACTACCACGGAACCGACACCCCGCCCCTTGGCGGTGCGCCCCGGCGAGGAGCATGGTCTGCCCGATCGGCCCCGCGCCTATACCGATATCAAGAGCTATCATGCCCATATCTATTTCGATGAGGATAGTTACGAGAAGGCAGTCCGCATCCGGCAATGGACGGCGGAACGCTTTGCGGTGGAGCTGGGCAATTGGAATGCGGAGCCGCGTGGTCCGCATGTCACGCCGTCCTTCTATTTCGGCTTCGGCACCGACCTGCAGCCGCTGATCCTGCCCTGGCTCCAGCTAAACAGTTTGGGCCTGACCATATTGGTCCATCCCAATACCGACGATCCGCGCGCCGACCATCTCCATTATGCCCTGTGGGTGAACCGGTCGCAGCCAGTCAACGCCTATGGCATGAAGAAGCCGGATCTTGCCGCAGGCGAGCCGGCGGTCGAGCAAATCTATCCCAATACCCGGCCGACGGTCGCGATCGAGCGTAGCTGATGGGCGCTGCGAGGGAACAAGCCAGCCGGCATTATGCCATCGTCGGCGGCAGCAGCGGCATCGGTCTGGCGCTGGCGAAATTGCTGGTCGCACGCGGCGACAGGGTGCTGATCGGCGGGCGTTCGCCCGACCGGTTGGCCAGCGCCATCGCGATATTGGGGGAGCAGGCCTCCGCCCGCCCCATCGACACCGGCGATCGCCCATCGATCGCCGCCTTCTTCACCGATGCGCCCGCGCTCGACGGACTATTCACCCCGGCCGCCAGCTATCGCACTGGGGCCTTTCGTGACGGCGATGTTGACACAAGCGAGGCACTATTCGACGCCAAATTCTGGGGACAATATTGGACCGTCCACGCGGCCCTTCCGGTGTTGAAACAGACAGCATCGATCCTGCTGATGTCGGGTGCGGCCTCGGTCCGACCGATCGGCGCGCCGGCCTATGCCGCCTGCAATGCAGCGCTGGAGGGATTGGCGCGTGGCCTCGCGTTCGAATTGTCCCCGATCCGGGTCAATTGCCTGTCTCCCGGCACCACCGACAGCGACCTGTGGCGGGGTCGCCCCGCGCCGCAGCGTGAGGCCGCCTACGCCCATTGGAACGGACTTTGCCTGACCGGGCGCCCCGCCCATGTCGAGGAACAGGCACATGCTGCCTTGTTCCTGCTCGACAATGGCAATATGACCGGCAGCACCCTGTTCTGCGATGGCGGCTATAGTTTCCGCTAGGCAATGTCCGTGTCCGCCCGTCGCGCGGCATAACGGCGGGCGGCAATCTCCGCCCCTTCGCGCAACAAGGGGCCGAGTTGCCAGAAGTCCTGCAGGTGCGGCGCCTCGGGCGGTGCATCGCGATCCCAGCCATAATCATGGCGCAGCCGCCCGACTTGCCCCATGGCCAGCGCCTCAGCGGCGGACAGGCCTGGTTCGCCCTCCTGCTCTGGCGCGACATAGAGGGCATCGGCCGGGCAATAGAGTTCGCACATGAAACAGGTCTGGCACTGATCCAGCCGTGCGATCAGCGGCACGCCATCGGTTCCGGCGTCGAAGACATGGGTGGGACAGGCCGCAACACAGGCTTGGCAACCGGTGCAGCGCTCTGCGAATATCTGGGCGATCATGCGGCGATCTCCCGCGCTGCGAGCCGTTCCGGACGAGTCCAGACGCGATCCAGCCCCGCGACCAACAGCCGGCTCTGCTGCGCCGGATCGGCCCCCGGCCGATCGATGCGCATATGCATGCCGCGACTTTCATCGCGCGCCAGCGCCGCCGCCACGATCCAGCGCGCGCACGCCGCCATCGCCGCCTGTTCGCGCAAGGCCACCGCACCCAGGCCCTCCGCGCGGCCATGATCCGCGATCGTGCGCCAGACGGCCTCGACCGCGTCCCGGTGCCGCACAAGATTGTCCGCGCAGCGCCAGAGCGCCGCATCATAGCCGATGGTGGCGGCCTGGATGATCGGCAGACCGTCACGGGCGTCGGCGAGCCGTGCGGTGGAAGCGGGGCGCAGGCCTGCCGTGCCGGCCGCCTGCACCGGTGTATCGCCTCGCCGTCCGGCCCGGCGCGCATGGGCCGCCGCAGCGGCGCCGGCGATCCGGCCGGAGGTGAGCGCCCAGGCGGCATTTTGCGCGCCGCCGCCGCTCGTCGCCCCGGCGACCAATTCGCGCGTGGCGCTATCACCCGCCGCATAGAGATTGGCGACGCTGGTCTCGCAGCCGTCGCCGACGATCTGCAACCCGCCGGTGCCGCGGACCGTTCCTTCGCCAAATAGTCGCACCGGGAAGCGATCGCGGAACAGATCGATCCCCTTGCGCTCGAACGGCGCGAGCGAGGCGGGCTGGATACGACGCAAGCCTTGTTTCAGAGCGTCCGGCGCGTCGGACAGGTCGGCCAGGACGGGTCCAGCCTCCAGCGCGTGGGCCAGGGCACGCAGATGCGCCGCCTCCCCGCTCATCGGTGGCGGCACGTCCAGTTCGCGGCCTTCGGCATCGAAGAAGCGGGCGGCGAAATAGGGCAGCGTCCGGGTCGAATTCCAGGCTGGCGAGAGGGAATAGGATACGGAAAATTCCATGCCCGACAACACAGCGCCGACCTCCGCCGCCATCAGCAATCCATCGCCGCTATTGCCATGGCTGCCGATCAGCCCGGATCGGAAGGCGCAGCCGCCGGTCGCGATCACGACCGCACCCGCGCGTACTGTCCAGGCCTGTTGCTTCAGCCGCGCATAGCCAGCCGCCCCCGCCACCGATCCATCGGCATGCAGCAGCAGTTCCAGCGCAGGATGATGATCCAGTAGGGTGACACCGGCATCCTGCGCAAAGCGACGCAGGGCACGCATATATTCCGGCCCGCGCACACCGGAGTAGAAAGTGCCGCCCCGGCCGTCGCCGGCGAAGGGATAATAGCCCGCCAGTTGCGGCAGGGCACGCCAGGTTTCATCGATGATGCGCGCCATCCAGGCCCGTTCGGCCAGGCCAAAGCTGCGGCCGTAACGCTCCTCGATCGCAGCTTCTCGCCGGCCAGGCTCGGGCGCGACCCACCAATGATTGGGACCGCCGGTCGCCGTGACGCCGCTGGTCCCGACAAAGCCCTTGTCCACCAGCAGCACGTCGGCGCCCGCCTGTGCCGCCATGATCGCTGCCCAGCAGGCGGCCATGCCGCCGCCGATGATCAGGACATCGGCGCTGCGCGTGATCGGCGCGGCTTTGTTCATTCGGCGGCGACAGCAGCGGGCGAAGGCGCAATGGCGCTGTAGCGGTTTTCCGGCACCGGCAGGCCAAGATGACCGCGCAGCGTGTCATGCGCATATTCGGTGCGGAACAGACCCCGCGCTTGCAGGATCGGCACCACCTCCTCACGGAAGCGGCGGAACGGTTCGGGCCGGGTGACCTGTAGCAGGAAGCCGTCGACGGCTCCTTCCCTGAACCAGCGCTCGATCTCGTTCGCGACCGTTTCGGGCGAGCCGATGAATTGGGATCTCCAATCGCCAAAGCGATAAGCCGCCTGGCGCAGCGTCAGGCCCTCGTCCCGCGCTGTCCGGATGATCCGCTCGGCCTGTCCCTTATAGCTGTTGAGCGTGACACCGCTCAGATCCGGGAAAGGTTCGTCCAGACCATATTGGGCGAAGTCATGATAGTTGAACGCACGGCCGAGCTGCACCAGCAGCTTGCCAAGGTCGAGCGCGCCGCGACCAGCGGCGTCGATCGCCTGGGCTTCCTCATCACTGTCGGCAATGATCGGCGTCAAACCGGCGAGGATCTTGATATGGTCGGGATTGCGCCCGATCGCCGTGGCGCGCGCCTTGAGGTCCGCATAATAGGCGCGCGCGCTGTCGAAGTCGGCGCCGATGGTGAAGATGCCCTCGGCGATCTGCGCGCCCAGATTGCGACCGGCATCGCTGTCCCCAGCCTGGAAGATGACCGGCTGCCCCTGCCGCGACCGGCTGAGTGCCAGCGGTCCTGCGACCGAAAAATGCGCGCCTTTGTGATCAAGCCGATGCTGCTTGGTCTTGTCGAGGAAGATGCCGCTTGCCCGATCGCGCGGAAAGGCATCATCCTCATAACTGTCCCACAGCCCCTGCACGACATCGACGAATTCGCGGGCACGCGCATAGCGCACGCCATGGTCGAAATGCTCGGCCCGGCCATAATTGCGCGCAGCCCCTTCAAGACCGGTGGTGACCACGTTCCAGCCGGCCCGGCCATGGCTGATATGATCGAGCGAGCCGAACTGGCGCGCGACATTATAGGGCTCCCAATAGGAAGTGGTGAGCGTGCCGACGAGGCCGATGCGCGACGTCGACGCGGCAACCGCCGACAACAGCGTCAGCGGTTCCAGCCGGTTGAGAAAATGCGGCGCCGTATCGGGCGTGATATAAGGGGAATCGACGATGAAGACGAGGTCGAACCCGGCCGCCTCGGCTAGTTGCGCCTGATCGATATACCAGCCGATATCGATGCTGGCGTCGCCCGGCAGATCGGGATCGAGCCAACTCGACTGGTTGGCGCCCACGCCCTCCAGGATCACGCCCAGATGCAGTTGGCGGTGCGGTTGGTCGGCCATCATCGTCTCCCTTGGATGCGACGACCGTAACCCTGCCGCTCCCACCGGAATAACGAGAGCTTCTCATAGGCTGTTGGGAAAGACTGATGGACAGGTTGTGACAGATGAGCGCAACTACATGTCGAAGCTCATCAGCTACCCATCGGCTTAAAGATGCTTCCCACCCGTCAGCATTTTCCTTGGCCGGCATGGACAAATTTGCGCCAGTATCCGACGGTTGCGAAGTGAGCCATGCCGAGGAAGCTGTCGGCCACTTGGTCATGGCCGGCACACGCTCCATGCGTCTCACTGGAATGCGCTCGTGAGCAGCGACGCCGCCAGGGTCAGCATGACGATGCCGACGACCGCATCCAGCACGCGCCATGCCGCAGGGCGTGCGAACAAGGGCGTCAGCAGACGAGCGCCGTAGCCAAGCGCTGCAAACCAGCCGATGCTGGCACTGGCGGCGCCCAGAACGAATATCGGGCGCAGCGCCGCCGGCTGGGCCGACCCCGCCGCCCCCATCAGCAGCACCGTATCGAGATAGACATGCGGATTGAGGAAGGTGAAGGCGGCGGTGGCGCCGATCGCCTGACCTAGTGTGATCCCGCCCTGCACCGTCACCGTCATCGCCTCGGGCGCCATCATGCGCTGGAACGCCTTTAGGCCATAGCAGCCCAGGAACAGGGCGCCGCCGAGGGACAGGAAGAGGGTCAGTTGCGGCATGGCGCCCAGAAGCGCGCCGACGCCGCCGACGCCAGCCGCAATGAGGATGGCGTCCGCGCCGCCGCAGAACAGCACGATCGGCCCGACATGCTCGCGCTTCAGCCCCTGACGCAGGACGAAGAGATTTTGCGCGCCAATCGCCATGATGAGCACGGCGGACATGGCGAAACCGGTGAGGAAGGTGGGAAGAGCATCTGTCATCCGCAAGCCTATGACGCGGCGCAGGACATTAGGAAAACTTGTTCTTCTAAACCTGATGAAGTAAATCTTCATCATGCTCGATTATCCCGCCCTTGCCGCCGTGGCCGCCATTGTGCGGGAAGGCAGCTTCGAACGCGCGGCCGAACGGCTGGGCGTCACCCCCTCGGCCATATCGCAACGAGTCAAAGCGCTGGAGGAGCGGCTGGGCGCGATCCTGATCGTCCGGGGACAGCCCTGCACGGCCACCAGCCTTGGCCGGCAACTATGCGCCCATGTCGATCAGGTCCAGCTGCTGGAGGCCGATCTCGCGCCGTCGTTCCATGGCTCCGATACGCCCGTCACGCTCAAGGTCGCGGTCAATTCCGACAGCATGGCAAGCTGGTTTCCCGAAGCAGCAGCCGATTTCGCCCGCAACAGCGGCTGCATGCTGGAGTTCATCCTGGAGGATGAAGCGCATACCGCCGACCGCCTGCGATCGGGCGAAGTGGTGGCAGCGGTGTCGGCCGACCCGAGCGCGGTGCAAGGGTGTCGGACCATCGAACTGGGCGCGATCGATTATCTGGCCTGCGCCAGTCCGGCCTTCATCGCCCGCCATTTTCCGGCCGGCGTGACCGAGCAGTCCCTGAACCAGGCACCCTGCCTGCGCTTCGACCGCCGCGACGGATTGCAAGCCCGATGGGCACGCGAAAGGCATGGGATCGCTCTCGACCCGCCAACCCATTGGGTGCCATCAACGCTGGGGTTTCTCCACTTCGCGCTGGAGGGCATGGCCTGGGGCATGCAGCCGGTGGTGGTGGCGCGCGATCCCATAGACCGGGGGCAGCTTGCCGAAATCAGCCCCGGCACGCCGATCCGGGTCACGCTCTACTGGACCGTGGCGCGACTCCAGGCGTCCGCGCTGAAGACGCTGACGGATGCGGTGCGGCGCGTTGCGCGATCGCGGCTGATCCAGCCGGATTGACGATAATCCTGATGCAACTGCGCAACGGACGATCCGCACCTGGGACCGGAAATTCGCAGGCTGAATGACTGAAAAGGATCGCTATTCACGCAACCATCATCTGGCGCCGATGACACAGCTATCGCGCCGAATGACAGACGTCTTGCTTTCCTTTATCATATGCGAGCCTTCGATTTTTTCATCGATATCGAGAGCATGTTCCCGCGACAGCACACCTGCTCGGCCGCCTTCCAGAACGCCTCAACCAATATGGTCCGCCGCTCGCCAGCCCATACCCATTTGCCAAGTCTGCCCTCAAAATGCTGACAAGTCGAATAATGGCGAGATTTCGCCGTTTCGGCCGGTCAACTTGTAACAGACCGCAAGACAAGCCAAATAAATCAATGATTTAAGTAATTTATTGGCTGGGGCGGCAGGATTCGAACGTTTTTTCAAGGGCTTAGAGGGGCATACAGGGGCAAATGCCCTTGCGCAGCCGTCAAATCGCCCCCCTGCCTACCCCTATATTACCCCCAATTGGCTGGGATATTGGCTGGATCCATGTCGGCATCAACGCCTGGCACGCCGCAAACCCGGGCTAATATTTCTCTACATCAGCCAGCTGGATCGACGACTATTGCGAGATCAAATTCCCTGAGGGAACAGCCCAATGAACACCAAACGCACCATGATGATCGCGCTGTAGGCAGTGAACAGCAGCAGAAGCAGGATCGCCCTGTTATGCGCTACGGCAGTGAGACCGCCAAGTTTCTGGGCCCGCACATATCCCCCTGTTTCAATCCGTTGATACACGGATTTTTTGTTTATCCTCTTCCCGACCGACAACGCCGAAAGCGTATCAGCTTTTTTGACTTTCAGAACCAAAGCACATCCTGCGCGCGCCGGCATTCGCTTTATGACGATATGCGCGTCGGACAGATCATCTATTGTGGCGACCGGAGAAACTCCGCCATCGGCATGGGCCAGTACCAGCGACACGATCTCGTTCCCTGCTCCGTATGGATAAATATGAAGGTTTAGCTCTTCCGTTATGTCGCGTCTGGCGATCAGATTGATCTGCCATTCTTTTGCCATGCCGGCCGGGTTGTAGGTGCGCGTCACGAACTCAACATCGAGGATCGCTCGGGGGTCACCCGTCTCCAGATCCTGAGTTCAGGCGGTCTGAGTGCCCATGAAAAGCACGCCGCTCGCTTTTATGTGCAGGGCCAGGTCGTTCGTTTCAGCCGTGACAATGCCGGCCTGGGGATAGCCCGCGATCAGGATTACCGGGTTCTGGGCGTGATACGGGACGGCCGCGGCCGCCACTATGTGAAGCTCGTCGACGAGAATGGGCGCATGATCCACTGGGATCCACGGCTTGGCAAAGCCTCGCAGGTGAATGTCTTCCACGAGGAGACCCGCCCCCTCGCGCCGGGCGACCGGATCCAATGGCGCCTGGTGAACCGCGATATCGGTCTGAAAAATGCCGAGCGAGGGACTGTGATCGCCATGGAGGCCAGTCTCGCCACGATCCGATGGGACCGAGGTGACACCGTCAAGACCATCGATCTCGCTCGCCATCGCACCTGGGATCATGGCTATGCGGAGACGGTCTACTCCTCCCAATCCAAAACCTATGATCGCGTATAATCCAGCCTATATTGCGCGGCAATTGGGGCACACGACGACCGCGATGCTGTTCAAACATTATGCTCGGTGGATTGACGGCGCCGATCGCGGTCGAGAGGCTGCCAAGCTGGCCGCCTTGTTCGGAGATGAGACAACCGATTTCACCCGCTCGAAAGGCTACGCAGAATATACATTCAATGAGTTCGTTGACGACGTCGCAGGCCCCTGGCGATCAGCCGGAAAACAGCCCGTCGTCATCATGGACCGCGACCGCCCCTCCCGGGCGCTGCTCAGCATTGAAGCCTATCGAAGCCTGCTCGGTAGTAGGGACGGTCTCACCCTGGTCAAATAGCGCGTCAATTCTTTGCTGGCATGGCGATTAGTCCCGGGAAGCATTCCAGACTGACGACGTGCGCGCAATGAATCCCCATCGTCGCTGGGCGCGTGCGCTCGAGATACCGCCTCATTCTATCTGAGGCAGATCCCACCTTTCCCACCCAACTGTTTTCCTGCTGCAACGCTGCGAGCCTCGCAGACGTGTGCGCTCGATCGAATTGGCTGGGGAATTGGCAAAATGATCGCGCTTCGGCTGAAATCCTAGACGACGTAGGCGGTCACTGCCGTGAGCAGTTATCGATCGCTTTGCGCTTCTTGGCATCATGCGCCGGACGCGATAGTCTTATTCACAGCTAAGCATAACGATCAAAATTTCAGATTCGGGCCGCACAACATTGATCTTTTCTGTGATTTCAAGAAGGCGGTTTGAAATTGAGCAGCATAATATACGTACATGGCACCGGCGTGAGGTCCGACGGCTATTCTGCGAGTGTCACTGTGGCAAGAGCACACGCTGCTGACGCGCAAATCAAAGCTGCTATTGTTCCATGTCTTTGGGGCGAGCCGCTGGGGATTGCTTTCCAAGGCCGATCGCTTCCGGACGAGCCTGATACTGCCCGGCTCGAAAGAGAAGCGCGAGCTCTTGGTCAATGGAGCTGGCTGCTCGACGATCCCTTTGCGGAAATGGAACGCCTTTCGATTCGCAGCTCCCAAAAGACGCTCGTTCCGATGCCGGGCATGCAGCCCTGGCGCCGAAAGCTGAACGATATACGCGCGTACACACCAAGTCAGGAATTGCAGGCACTATTGGATCGCACCGGCATGACCATATTCTGGAACACATCCTTTGCAGCAGTCGTGAATGCCCCGGTGATCGATCTCGCATTCGAGCGATCCGAAGAAGCTCAGGAATTACCAGATGCAATTGCGGCACTTGCTCGCGCAGTTGCCGCTGAATTGCATCGAAGCGCTTCTGACAAGAACGTCCCGGCACTTTCGGATGAACTGCGAGGGCGCCTCTGCCAGCGCCTCATTCTAGACTGGCGCGGTGGCGTTGCAGGTCTTGGGACCTTTCTTACCGACATGTTCAAACGCGCTGGCACATCGATGCTGCGCCGGCAGCGCGCGAAACTCAACATGGCAATCGCCGCCCCGATCGGAGATATCCTGCTCTACCAAGCGCACGGACATGTCATTCGAAATTTCATCCACCAGAAGATTGAGAGCGCTGAAGGCCCGGTGACCCTGCTTGCTCACAGCCTCGGCGGCATTGCTTGCGTCGACTTGCTAGCCATGAACAATCTCCCAGCCGTTAGAGCACTCGTGACAATCGGCTCTCAGGCCGCATTCTTTCACGAGCTTGGAGCGCTTGCGGCGTTGAAGGAGCGGGCCACATTGCCGGAGACTTTTCCCAAATGGCTCAACATTTTCGATCGTAACGATTTCCTATCTTTCATCGGCGAGCGCATGTTTCCAGGCCGGGTTGTCGATGTCGAAGTTCAATCGGGACAGCCTTTTCCTGATTCTCACAGCGCCTATGTCGGGAATCCCCAGACCTGGGCGGCGATCGCGAAACTCTGCCCATGAAAAATGTCAGAGCCTTCGTTGTTGGCGTAAATCACTATGGGGTGGAGCGCTGGAATGATCAGGGCGGCTTTGCCAATAATGCCGCTGCGATAGCCTTATGGCTGTCTGAAAATGGAGTAGAGAGCCCACAAATCCATCTCTTTCTAGATCAAGAGAGATTGAGCAACGAGAACCTTGCGGCACTCAAATATAAAGATATCCACTTCCTGCCCACAAATTTCAGTACAATAAATCGATTCTGGCGCACAGATCTACCAGGCCTAGCTCAGCCAGGAGAACATCTGTTCTTCTTCTGGTCCGGACATGGCGTAACTGGACGAGGCAGGCATCGCATATTTTTCTGTGGAGACTATAGTCCGGAGGTCTCAAACTGCGTTTTCAATATGCATGAATTCCTGATAAATCTTTCTGGAGCAAGATTTCGTTCATTCTCGAAGCAGCTGCTCTTTGCCGATACGTGCGGTACCTATGGGGGGGCGCCAACCGCTGCGACCTATGAGGAACCTGAGCAAATTTTCCCCACCGATCAACTCGCAATCATGGCGAGCCCGGAGGGCGACTTCGCCGAAATGAACGAGGAGTCCGGCGTTTTTACCGACGCGCTGCTGCCGATCCTCAGAACGTTCGACAAGATCTGGCCAGAGCGCACGCTCTTGCTCGAGCGCTTCGAGGAAGCGGCGAAGGCTTTGGCCCTGAAGACTTTCCGATACGACTTGCGCGCTAATGACCTCGACAAACCAGAGTGTAAATTCGGGCATTTAACGCCTGGGGCCGTATATGCCGAAAGCGCTTACAAGATGCTCGCGCCAAATGTGACGGGGCAGATCGCTCGACTCCATTATGAGCGCACACTTGCCGGTCTTGGACCAGCCGTTCCCTCAAAGATACTCACGCTCCGGGAAATGATCGATGATCTGTCCGACCGACAGGACTCTCGAGCGGGCAGCGCACCCTACGGCCTCGTCGAATTTCTCACTCGGTTGGAAAATGACCCAAGCCTAGATCAGCCAGTACGAAAAGAGATAGAAGATTGGATCGAGAGTTTCGGCAGGGAAATGCGCACCGAAGCGAGAGAAAGGTTGGACAACGATCGCCGGAAGCGCTTCCTTCTCATTGAAGTACGGCACGAATTAGGCCTGCTCAGCGAAGTCATCGGCTATGTGCGCTACGCCGATCTGACTCCCGTACCCGGCCTGGGCGAAATGGGTGTTCGGACAGACAATTGGGATCAGTTAGCTGATGCTGTCAGGAAATGGATCGACGATCCGCGCATCAAGCCCGAGCCTGTTGAACTAGAACTTCACTTCCTGGCCGATCCACCACTTTTCGACCTCCCATTTCACACGATAATAGACAGTGATGGCTCGCCTATTGGTGAGCAGCATGTCTGCGTCATACATTCCTTGCGTCGAGCACGACAGGATGATCTTGCCAGCGACGTCCAGGCATGGAGAAATTGGGAGACCAAAGTTAACGCTCAAGAGTTGGCAGAGCTTCCTCTGCGTCGCCTCGCGCAATCGCCGCCATGGCAAATGGACGGCCTATGCTATATGGATTTCGCTATCCCAAACAGTCCGCATAGCGACATGGCGAAAAAGAGCCTGAAACGCCTGATCCAGCTTGGCGCGCCCTATATCTACTGGCTCCATTCTGATGCACAATTGGCACTGGCCCCTGATGCGCTGGAGCAAATGAAGCGGTCAGCTGAGAATTTAGGCGAACTGCCCAATGCAATATATTGGCGCCGCGTCAATCAATGCGAGACTGCGATTGAAGCGAGTGTTTTGTGGGACCCACGATGGTTTCGCCCATTTTTGAAGACCCAGGGAGCGACGAGATGGCAGGATGGAGGATTTTCCGCGGGGACGGAGCCAGGCACGACGACTTGACCCAGTTGCCTGCGCCGCCACCCTGGCGGTTTTCTCGCGAATGGCACCCGATTGAACCCGCACCTGCGGGCGTCGATCATAGTGAGGCCCACCGCGCAGCACCGTTCATCGCCAGCGAGCCGATGATCCGGGCAGTCAACGCCGCCCTTTATCTTCGTCGCCCGCTGCTGCTCACTGGCAAGCCGGGCACGGGGAAATCAACGTTGATCAGTAAGGTTGCTGACGAGCTCCAGCTTGGCCCTGTCCTGCGCTGGCCCATCAGTTCCCGATCAACGGTTCGGCAAGGCGTCTATGAATATGATGCGGTAGGCCGGCTACAGGCTCGCGAAGACGACGAGACAAGCATTGAGGATTTTCTGACCCTTGGCCCTCTCGGCGCTGCACTTGCAGTACGGGGGCGTCCAGCAGCCCTGCTGGTTGACGAAATTGATAAATCGGATCTCGACTTCGCCAATGATCTTCTCAACGTCATAGAAGAAGGCGAGTATGAAATCCCCGAGTTACGTCGCTTCAAAAGAGCTCAAACTGTGTCATTGCGCGACCCGTTCAATCGCTCAGTCGAAGTGGAAAGAGGACAGCTTCGCGCCGAACATTTCCCGTTCGTGATCATGACATCAAATGCGGATCGAGAGTTTCCGGCCGCATTTTTGCGCCGCTGCGTGCGGCTCGATATCAGTCCCCCAGATCCGGAGCAGCTTGCGAGGATCATCAGCTCCCAGCTCGCCAGCCATCAGTCAACGCTTGCCCCTCAGGAGGTCAACGCGGTGATCGATGCATTTCTCCAGGCCAGCGGTGAAGTCTCAACTGATCAACTGCTGAACGCGATCTTCCTCACCGTGGCGATGCACGATAAGCCAGCAAGGACCTTTGACGATGCAGAACTTCACGAACTTAGAACGACGCTTCTCAGGCCGATAGGCGCGTGACTGTCGCGAGACTGCTCAAATTACTTGAAAGCGCCGGGATCGAGCTCGACCCCGGTGCCGTCATGGATGCGCTGTGGCTTGCACAACATCGGCCAGATCTTGGCGCGACGGAGCTCAAGACCACTGATGTATCGCCTTTTAGAGAGGTCGCCCCCGCAGAAGCTACGCCGAGGCGGCCGATTAGCGTCGACACAGTCCCGCCCCCAGATACGCCATCAGAGCCGTCTGCGCCCGGCAAGCGAACCCAATCGAGCAGCGACAACATGGTCCACGCCTTTGCGGAGGCACTTCGTGGCACTCAAGGACGTCGCGCATCACCAATAGCAATCGGTGCAGCTTCACCGATGAGCGACCGGCTCGCGTTGATGCGCGCTTTCAGACCGTTGCACCAGCGATGGCATTCCTCCCGCGATCACGAACTCGATGAAGAGAGAACGGCGGACCTCACGGCCGAGATCCGCGCCGTACAGTCCGATGCGCTGCTACCCGTCTTGCGTCCTCGCCGAGAAGCCTGGTTCGAGGTTGACCTCATCCTGGAGGCCGACGACGCAATATTATTGTGGAGTGATACGCTTGCAGCCTTTGCCCAGGCTTTACGCGACACCGGAGCCTTTCGATCGGTGCGACGGTGGCGGCTTTTATTTGAACGCGACACCACGGGAGCCGAGCGCCCGATGCTTCAAAATATGTCCGGGGGGCGCATGCCGGCCTCAACACTTAACGGAGCAGAGCGACGCCTGATTCTTTTCGCTACGCATGGAAGTGACCATCGCTGGCGCACAGGCCATTACGCAACACTTCTGGCCAATTGGTCCAAGGCATCCGCCGTCGCAATTCTCCCCCTGCTACCAGAGCGCAGTTGGCGCAGAACAGCTCTAGGCGAAGCGGATGGGACTTGCTCGACCGACACCCCTGGAACCGCCTCAGCTTTCCTGGACGCCCAACCCTATTGGTGGAGCGATTTCGAGTCCGATCAGCCGACCCTCGCACTTCCTCTGGTTTCGCTGTCAGCCAATTCAGTCTCAACCTGGGCAGCGATGCTCATGAGCCGCGGCAAACCTGCCCCCGCCACGCTCCTCTCCTACCCAGTCCCCGCACCGCAAGCCGTTGTGCCGGAAAGGCTCGGTGAGAGCAGGCCGCAGAGCCAAATGGCAAACGGACCGATTGAAAGCAGCCTTGAGCCCGATGACATCGAGCTTCGCATCGCAATGCTGCGGGAAGTATCGCCGGCCGGATTCGAGCTCGCAGTCCTACTGTCTCAAACCACGTTCACAATTCCAGTCGCCCGCCTCATCCAGGAGGCACACTTTGGGAAAACCGATCAATCAGCGCTTTCCGAGCTTTTTGTTTCAGGGCTGCTCGTTGCAACAACGCCAGACACTCCAAGCCTGGTCGATGAGGCGATTACCACGGCCTATTACATCCATCACCGTGCTGCTGAGCTGTTGCGCCGCTCACTCCGCGGCCGGGATGCCCGCGCATTGGCGGAAGTGCTGATGGCGCGCGTTTCCGAGCATATCCAACGCTACACCAACAAGATGACTTCGCAGACGGTATTCACCCTTGATGAAAAAGGCATATTCGCACTGCCAGCATCGATCCGTCCCTTTGCGATCGTCGCTGCACAGTTGCGAAATCAGAATGTTCCAAGAGCTACCAGGATCGATCTATCTGCCGTCATAGGCGAGTTGCCGCCACTTGCCAGGCGCCGACTTATTCACATTGCCCGCCAAGACCGGCCGATCGATGAACTCGAAGTCGAGCCGGCAACTTGGCGGGCTCTCGCAGATCCTGCCCTATCCTCCCTCAACGACAGCGGCCAGCGCTCCCTGAGCGAAGAACTGCAGGCTGCCCTGCAGAGAGAAGCGGATCGCCTCCCCCTGCTCGGAACTCGCATCCTATGGGTCGATGATAGGCCTTCAAACAATCTAAACCTTGTCTCGCGCTTCAATGCTGAAGGCGTCGAGGTTGAAACAGCCCTCTCAACCCTTGAAGGCCTGGACAGGCTAAATGACAATATCGACCTGATCATCAGCGACATGGGTCGGGCAGAGGGCGAACGAGAGGGACTGGTACTGCTCAATGAACTAAGAGCGAATGGGGTGACAATCCCTGTGATCATATTTGCGGCTGGATACTCCAGTCGTGAATCCAATCGAAGTGAAGCAATCCAAGCAGGCGCCTCTCTCTGCACGAACAATTCGCGCGATGTTTACGATTTCGTCTACCACTATTTACTTGAAACTGCTCCAAAATCACTGAAAACGCCAGTCGAACTGAGCCTGACGGAGCGTGGCAATATCCATGCCCTCATTATTGATGGCGATCACGATGGCTCGCGCATCCACGAACGGAGCGGCGGAGCCTTCGCAATCATGCTTGAAGGCCTACTCCGGGTCCCGACGACCAATATTCATCATGCGAAGATAAAGAATTGGCTAGAAGATCGCGACAAACTCGGTGAAGAATTTCGAAGCATGGCAGAGGGTGACCCAGATGAGGCCATGGGAACAGTCTTCATATATGCTGCGGCTCCAGCCTCGATCGACGCGCAATCCGCGACTGCAGGCCCCTCGATACAAAATGTTGCTGCGGCATTTTGCCTTACCAACCGCGTGGAGCAAGTAATACTCGTCGTAGATTCTGCTGACGGCATTATGCCGAGCGTCTTTGATGGCGGACCGATCATTACCCTAGGCTCCCCTGCAGACGAACCGCCGTCTGAAATTGCGCCGCAGCTGACCATCATGGTTGGCGGCAAAATGCCATCGGAACGAGGTTGGCGAGGCACATTTGGGTTAACCGAAACTGCCGATCTCGATCTGCTTCCCATGACCCGGGCAATCATTGAGGCAGCCTGTAGCGCACAAGCCAACGGACGCCTGGATGGGCAGGATTTGGTGACCGCACTCAAGCAGATAACGCCAACATGCAACGTTTCCGGATCTACACGTACAGTATTTTCAACAAATGATACCACTTCTGGTGAACTGCTGAAACCTTGGGCCGTCTCTTTCAAGGAAGGTGTAAATTATGCCAACCAGCGATCGCCGCGAACCGATGAGTTGGCGTTACAATGTTACCGGAGAGCACTCGCACTGATCCCAGATAACATAGCGCGCGATCAGCATGCCCAATTGATCATATATTGTGCCGCAATGGAGAAGCGCCTCAATAATTTGGATGATGCGCTGGATCTAATTCGGAATTCCGAACGAGTTTGGATAGAAACAAGATTTGAGGACGACGCCTGGTATAACATAGCGTCAACCTGCGCCCTTCTCGACAGACGCGAGGAAATGCTGGACGCCCTTTTCAAAGTTCGCGGTTCGAAAAAGATACTTGATTCTGTAATGGCCCATCGCGACGATTATTTCGCTAAATTTGCCCACGACCCTGACTTGCAAGCATTCCTTGTCAGCCCCCCGCAACGCTTGCAGATTCGAGAGCGATTGCCGGCAGAAGATTTTTACACGAGTGAGGAAATCCTCGCCCTGGCTGAAAATGCCAGCAACGAGCGACCGCGCCGAGCACTTCGAACGCTGGCGACGCAACAGCGCCAAAACTGGGTGATCGTTACTGGAAATTCTCTCCTGCTCTTCTCAGACGACCTCCTCTCGCGCGACAACCCACTAACTCCCAAGGCCATCTTACCGATAGCGGAAGTCGAACAGACTGAAGAAATCACGACGGCCGACGGCGAGCATTTCATCATCTTCCGCAAGGATGGTAGAACATTTCCTTTTGAATATAGCCCTGATTTGTTTTCCAAAGGGCAAGACATACAAACTGAAATTTCATGGCTAATCATCGCCGCAAAATCCAGATGAATGATGTAATCTGATAATTACACAATAAGACAGCCATCATATTACTCAATCGTCATGCACTACGGATCGACGGCGCCGCCCTAGTGCCGCGTGCTGCAGCTTATGGAACGAAGGACCGCACCCGAGCATCAACGATATCCTCTTCCACAAATTCATTTCGGCCGAAGTTTTTAATTCCATAAATTACAATGGCATTTTCAATATTGCGAAGTCGGAATTGAAGCACCACACCATCAATGAAATATAACGTTGCGTCGCCCCGTCTCCAGAGTATGATTTGATTCGCGGTTAAACGATAAGCCGATAATCGGCATTTTCTGCTTTGGGTCGAACTTGGTACGATCGATGGGAGTAGAGGATGGCGAAGTCGTTGATAGTCTGCTGCGACGGCACCTGGAACAGCGCCGATCAGAAAGGATCACCAACCAACGTCACCAAGATGGCACGGGCCATTCCCCCGCGCAGTGCCGATGGGAATCCCCAGATTGTCTATTATGACGAAGGCGTTGGAGTCGGAAATGTGGTCGAACGCGTCGTGGGAGGCGCGTTGGGCTCGGGCCTCGGCGAAAATGTGCAACAGGCCTATCGGTTCTTCTGCCTGAACTACGAACCAGGCGACCAGCTCTTGCTGTTCGGCTTCTCCCGGGGAGCCTATACCGTACGCAGCCTCGCGGGGCTTGTCAGCCTGGTGGGCCTCTTGCGCAAAGGCGACCTGGATCAGTTGCCACGCATCTGGGACTTTTATCGAACCCCCGTCGAAAAGCGTTCGGTCGATTTCGTTGACCAACGCTGGATCGACGGTCGCACTCCCGACATCACTTTGGTCGGCGTCTGGGACACAGTTGGCTCACTTGGCATTCCCGGAAATTTCCTTGGGAGTCTCGGACGCAAACGCCACGCCTTCCATGATGTGAAGCTGGGCTCACGCATCCGGCACGCTTACCAAGCGCTCGCGATCGATGAGCGCCGGAAGAATTTCGCACCTGCAATCTGGGACACGACCGCCAGCAACATTGCGGTCCAGAAGGTCGATCAACAGTGGTTCGCAGGCGCGCACAGCAATATTGGCGGCGGCTATCCTGACTCCATCCTTTCGGACCTTGCCTTTCTCTGGATGTGCGAAAAGGTGCGGCCGCTGCTCACCCTGGACGAAGACTATATCGATCGCCGGATCGAAAAGGTCGACCAAGGCGCGGCACGCGGCGCCCTCATCGACTCTTCGAGCGGCAGCTTCTGGAAGTTGCAAGGCAGGATCGAACGCGTAATCGGGCTCGACCCAAGCGAACAAGTGCATTCAAGCGCCCTGGATCGCTATCGCGCAGGCAGAGGCAAACCAAATCCCGGGTCCAGCACCTACAGCCCGTTTCCCTACTTGCCCTCCAATCTATTGGCTTATCTCAAGGACAAAGGGCTGACAGCATGACCGCGTCACGATCCATTATCCTAGCAATCCTGATATTTTCCGTTCCCACGCTCGGCGGTTGCGCAAAAACCGTCGAACCAGCCCATTTCATCCAGTTTGGAGAGGGCGTAGCGTCCGTCGAGAAGCAGTCGCAGACCGCGCTGTTGGAAAGCAATAAGTTAGCGCGTGACGTATCGATCGAACGTTTCATCCGATCAGGGAGCGTCGGCCTCGCTGAAAACAGCTTCATCGTGGCGGTCGACCCCAAGGACATTTTGGCATGGCAGTCAGCCTTCGATGCCATCGAGAAATATGCAACACTGATTGCCTCATTGAGCGACCCGAACCGGCGAAGGGACGTCGGCGATGCGACGACAAAACTCAGCACGCAACTAAGCGGCGTCGGCGTCGACATCAGCCCGGAGGTCTCCACGGGCTTTGCAAGCCTCGCGGGCTTTCTCGTTCAACAGAAGGCCCAGAAAACAGCGATAGAAATCATTCGCACGACCGATCCGGCCATCCAGGCCATCCTCACAGGGATGGCAGCGGCAATCGGTAGCGATGACCGGACCGGACTTCGTGGCACATCCTACAGCAACTGGACCGCTTCTCTTCAAAATGTCCGTGGTGATTACGCAGCGGCCGCACAAGCCAAAACAGAAGCAAAGCAGCGCAGCCTCATCGCAGAATATCTGGCCACACTCGATCGACGTGACGCCCAACTGCGCGCCTTGGCCAATCTTCGCTCATCCTTACTCACTCTCGCGCAGACCCACGCCGCCGAAGCTGCCCAAGCGCCGCAGAACGCGTCGCGCCTGCTCGATACCATAGAACGACAGGCCGAGGAGACCGAGCGCCTCTTCAATGCTGCGAAGGCAGCCCAGGAAGAAGGAACGAAGTGATGCCCGACTCCCTTCCCGTCTCTGCCAATCCTGATCTCGCAACCCTCCACAGCCAGTTGATCAAACTCGTAGGAACGCTCGACAATGCCGTGGGCACTGCAACTACAATGTCTCAGGTAATCGCGTTGCTAGACGAGATTTCCGATGTCAACGCGCGGGTCAATATGGTGGGGCGCCAGATTTTCACGCAACAGACCGCTGCAATCACCAACGCAGCCGCCAAGGTCACCGAAGCGCTTCCCGATATCGAGGCAGCAATTAGCGATCTCGACCGAATTCAGGATTTCATCAATGGGATGACAAAATTCCTGATGCTCGTCGACAAGGTTCTGGCGGTCGCGAAAGTCGTTATCTGAGCCGAATACCAGCCAATCGAGACGGAGAACATCCGGTGGACGAAAATATCAAGAAACACCTGGATGATATCGTTATTATCGTAACGGTCGCCCTGTCCTTCCTCGCTGCAATCATTTTCGCAGTGATGATGAGTCACGGTCAATTCTTCCCGCCGACCCTGCTGGCAATGCTCCTGGGAATTTCGATTTCAGCGCTCACCTACAGGTTCCTCGGCGGCACCGATGGGACCAAATTCTCCATCGGACTTCTCGGGCTGGGTGGCTCCGCAGCGCTGCTTCTGGGAACCACCTGGTTCGTGGGCGACCGGCTCAAGAGCGAATTCAAAATCTACGACGATTACAAATCATATCGCAACGAAATCGATCGTCTCAAAGCCGACATCTTGGAAAGAGACACCCGCCTTGCCGAAACAGATGCGAAGCTAGCAGTCATGGATGAAAAGCTGCGCAAGATGCCCGCAGCGCAGATAGAGCTCAGCCTTGATTATATCAAGAAACTCAATCCAAGCGACGATCTCGTCGGAGCGATAAGGCGCATGGTCAAGACTGGCGAACATCCGTTCCCCGAAACACTCAAGACCATGCCTGCCCGCATCGCTATCGTCGGCACTATCGGGGATAAATCTGTCTATAATATCTGTCGCGACACCTACAGCAAACTATACGAAAAGGTCGATGCGAACAGCTTCATCAGAATCTCGCGATCCAAGGGGGAAGATGGAGAGCCGGTCAGCGAAGCTGTTGATCGCGCAGGCTTCATAGACGATGATATCTGCACCAGCTCGAAGCGCCAGTTCGACGTCCAGATCGGATGCGCCACCGCCCTGCGCCTTTTCGCCGACAAGGTCCTGAACTGCGCTCAAACCGCTTCGCTGCGCGGAGCGCCCATTACCCTCTCAGCCCTCCCGAACAATTGAGCGCAATCACCCGCAGGGTGCCTTGCAGAGCGCCTGCATGAAGCAAGGCTGGCACGCAAAGCCGAATTTCCTGCTCGATGTCGATGCCGGGGTCACCTTATGCTATCCAAAGGTCATTCCACTCTGGCCCCGGATCTGGCCAATAGCAGCCTGGTTTCAACCCTGTTTCTTGGCATCTCCGCGTCGCTCGGGCGCAACCTGCACCAGGCCGCCGTCGCACACGGGAGGGGTCAATCCGGCCTATGTTGCGCGCTAAATGGGACATACGACCACAGCCTTGTTGTTCAAACACTATGCTCGGTGGATTGACGGCGCTGATCGCGGTCGAGAGGCTGCAAAGCTTGCCGCCTTGTTCGGAGATAAGACATCCGGTTTCACCCGTTCGAGAGGCTTTGCAGAATTTACACTTAATGAGTTCATAGACGACGTCGCAGGTCCGTGGCGATCAGCCGGAAAGCAGCCCGTCATCATCATGAACCGCGGCCGCCCCTCGCATGAAGCCTACCGAAGCCTCCTCCGCGGAAAGGACAGTCTGACGCTGGTCAGATAGCCAGACATCGCTCCACCGCAATCGCGGATATTCAGGGTCACGAATTAACACCCCATATCCTCTTTAATCCATGCCAATATGCGCGATCGAGCGCACCTGACGCATCCGGATCCAGCTCCAGCATGGTTGCCTCTGGGACACTTCCGCCATCTACTGATCCACATAGATCCCGAAATGCTGCGTTGTAACGCCACGAGCGCCAGAGTTCGATCGAATTGGCTGGGGAATTGGCTGGGAGAACGGCACCGTAACGAATATTATCGTTATTTTTCAATAGTTTAATGGCTGGGGCGGCAGGATTCGAACCTGCGCATGGCGGCATCAAAAGCCGCTGCCTTACCGCTTGGCGACGCCCCAGCAATGCGCCGATCCAAGTCAGCGCGGGACCGCCATATAGCGGCTGATACACGAAAGAAAAGCCCTCCTGACGATGGACTTCGCCTTTCCCTTTCCTTCCCGCCCAACCCATCTTAGGGATCAACGCCACGCCCCCCTCCCCTCCAGCCGGAAACCCGCGCCGATGTCCGTCCAAGCCCCCTCGCCCAGCCAGATCGCACCGGCCTCGCCGCTGTTCCTGCGCGAGGACGAAATCCGGCGCGGCATCGAGATGCTCTATTTCGGCTATTCCGCGCTTACCCGCTCGATCGACGAGGGGCTGGCGGCGCAGGGCCTGGGCCGCGCCCACCACCGCGCCCTCTATTTCATCTCGCGCCAGCCCGACCTGACGGTCAAGGATCTGCTGCGCCTGCTGGCGATCACCAAGCAATCGCTCGGCCGGGTGCTCAATGACCTGATCGAGCGCGGCTATATCGAGACCCGGCCCGGCAGCAGCGACCGGCGGCAGAAACTGCTGCGCCTCAGCCCCGCCGGCCGCGCGCTGGAGGCCGAGCTTTTCCGCGCCCTGCGCGAGAAGATGGCGGCCGCCTATGCCCAGGCCGGACAGGGTTCCGTCACCGGTTTCTGGCGGGTGATGGAGGGCCTGATCCCCGATGCCGACCGGTCGATGGTATTCGGCCTCAGCGGCGGCTGATCGCGAAACCACGCAACCTTATGGCCGCTGCCGCGCTTTTAGGAGCGTCGTGCGGAAAAGTGGGAACCGGTTTTCCGCTTAAAACGATGCGACAACAAGAGATTAGGCAGCGCCGCGTCAGATATGAGGCGGCGCTGCCTAATCCTTGCCAACGCAATGAGGAGACATCATGCGCGCACCCCTTCTGGCCATCACGGCCCTGTCCGCCCTGGGCCTGAGCCTGTCCGCCTGCTCGGAAAAGGCATCGGACAATCTGGAAAATGCCGGCTCCGCGATCGGCAACGACGTCAGCAACGCCGTCGACGATGCCGGCGCCAAGATCGACAACGGCCTCGACCGCGCAGGCGCCGCGATCGACAATGGCGCGGACCGGATCGGCGCCGCGACCGACCGGGCGGCCGACGACGCCAAGCGCGAGGGCAAGGAAGCCAAGCAGGATGTCGGCGCCTCGCTGGAGCAGGCCGGCAAGGATCTGCGCAACGACAGCCATTGAGACGTGCCGGGCCTCCCCATGGGGAGGCCCGGCCTCAGGCCGCGAGGCTATATCCGGGCAGCCTGGACGCGACTGGACGTGGCTATTTCCATCTTCGTCATCCCGGCCCCTTCGACAGGCTCAGGCCCGGCTTGATCCGGGATCGCTTCAGCGCTCCCTATCCGCCGTAGTGCAGAATGGGTCCTGACTTTCGTCAGGGTGACGGATGTGGAGATTGTCGAAGTTCGACCAGAAGCGGACATTCCTCCCCGGCACGGGGAGGTGGCAGCGCGAAGCGCTGACGGAGGAGCAGGTGCCTCTTAGCGCTGCGCTATGCGGCCTGTGCCCCTCCACCACTCGCTACGCGAGCGGTCCCCCTCCCCGTGACGGGGAGGAATGTCTTGTTCCCACCCAACTCCGTCACCCCAGCGAAGGCTGGGGTCTCAGGCGGTGACAGAAGGAGGCCAGCCGCCTCGCGCTATCTGTTTACGCGGCGTTCGCCTGCCTGAGATGCCAGCCTTCGCTGGCATGACGGGATAAGGGACAGTCCGCTTCCCCCCGCCTCCCGGCCATTTCTCCGCGCTGCCTAGAACACCACGTTGCGCACGAAGCGCAGCAGGTCCGTTCCGCGATTGACGAAGACATAGGGGCGGTCGCTGCTGAAGATGAGGAAGTCGCCCGCCGCGATCGTGCGCGTGCCGGCATCCATCTCGACCGTCAGCACCCCTTCCACCACATAGAGCATCTCGTGCCAGTTGGCGGCGTCCGCCTCGGCCGGGTAGCGGTCGCCCGGCGCCAGCGACCAGGTCCATAGCTCCGCCTCGCGCGCGGCCGGCACGGTGCCGAGCAGGGTCGCGCGGCTATGCACATCCTCGCCCTGCCAGGCCAGCGTATCGATCCGGCTATTGTCCGGCATGTCGGGCGCGCGCACCACATGGGAGAAACTGACGTCCAGCGCCTGCGCCAGCCGGTCGAGCGTCGACAGGCTGACATTGGCCTCGCCGCTCTCGATCCCCACCAGCATGCGCCGGCTGACCCCGGCCGCGCTGGCCAGCGCATCCTGGCTCAGCCCCTTGGCGGCACGCAGGCGGCGGATATTGCCCGCGACATGGGAAAGAACGTCCGGGCGCGGGACTTCGACTTGACTGTGCAATATATTGCTCATAACACGATGTGCATTATGTTGCACAATGCCGCCCTCGACAAGAGCCCTGCGCCCCGGCTGATGATCGGCCGTCCCGAACTCGCGCTGATCGGGATCACCGTGCTGTGGGGCGCGACCTTCCTGATCGTGCATCATGCCATGCAGCAGAGCGGGCCGCTCTTCTTCGTGGGGATGCGGTTCGGCACGGCGGCGCTGCTGGCGCTGCCGCTCGCCTGGCCGGTGCTGCGTGGCCTGACGGCGCGCGAACTGCTCGCCGGGTCGATGATCGGCCTTGGCATCTTCTGCGGCTACACGCTCCAGACCTGGGCGCTGCAGACCATATCCAGCAGCACATCGGCCTTCATCACCGCCGCCTATGTGCCGCTGGTGCCGATCCTCCAATGGGCGATATTGCGGCGGCGGCCGCGCTGGACCAGCTGGGTCGGCGTCGCGCTGGCCTTTGCAGGCCTGATCCTGATCGCCGCCCCGCGCGAAGGGCTGTCGCTGGGCAAGGGCGAGGCGCTGACGCTGATCAGCACCCTGGCGATCGCGCTGGAAATCATCTTCATCAGCCTGTGGGCCGGCAAGGTCGACATTGCCCGCGTCACGCTGGTGCAACTGGCGGTCACGTCGCTGCTCGCCTTCGGCCTGATGGCGCCGATGGGTGAGGCGATCCCGCCCTTTTCCTGGACGGTGATCCTGTCGGCCTGTGGCCTGGGCGCGATGACGGCGCTGATCCAGTTCGTGATGAACTGGGCGCAGCGCACCGTATCGCCGACCCGCGCGACCCTGATCTATGCCGGCGAGCCGGTCTGGGCCGGGATATTGGGCCGGATCGCGGGCGACCGCCAGCCCGCCACGGCGCTGGCCGGCGCGCTGCTGATCATCGCCGCCGTGATCGTGAGCGAACTGAAGTTCGAGCGTCGGGGCAAGGACTGATCCCTTCCCCCGGCCGCGCTTCGATCAGGCCCGCTTGAAGACCGGCGCGCGCTTTTCGAAAAAGGCCATGAACGCCTCCTGCGCTTCGGGCGAGGCCAGCGCTTCGCGGAACAGCCGGGCTTCCTCCGCGATGCGCGCCTGCAAGGCGGCGGGATCGCCCTTCATCAGCCGGCGCGTCGCCATCAGCGCCTGGGGCGGCTTGGCCATCAGCGCCGCGGCCTTGGCACGGGCATGGTCGAGCAGCGCGTCCCCTGTCACGATCGCCGTCACGAAACCGGCGCGATCGGCCCCTTCCGCATCCATCGGCTCGCCCAGCATCAGCATCGCCGCCGCCCTGGCATGGCCCATGATCGCGGGCGCGAGCAGGCTGGAGCCGGCCTCCGGCACGATGCCCAGATTGACGAAGGGCATGACGAAGCGCGCGTCGGGCGCGGCATAGACCAGGTCGCAATGGAACAGCATCGTCGTGCCGACGCCGACGGCAAGCCCCTGCACCGCCGCGACGATCGGCTTGTCGAAGGCGGCAATCGCGCTGATGAAATCGAAGGCGGCGGCCCCGCCCTCCGGCCCGGCCATGAAGTCCTTGAGGTCATTGCCGGCGCAAAAGGCGTCGCCCCGCCCCGCGAACAGCACCACGCCAATCTCCGGCCGGCTCGACGCATCGGCCAGCGCCGCCGTCATCGTCCGGTACATCGGCCCGGTCAGCGCATTCTTCTTGTCGGGCCGATCGATATGGATTTCGAGCACGCCGTTCGTCTCGATGATGGCGATATGGTCGCTCACGCAAATTCTCTCCCGATACTCTGTGCCAAGGCTGTTGGCCCAGAGGATGGGGCGGCGTCTATCCTTTTCCAAGCCCCTTCCCTATGCCCGGAAACATGATGACTCGCCTGCGCCTGATCCTCGATCCCTTCCTGGTCCTGCTGCTCTGCACCGTTGCCCTAGCGTCGGTCCTGCCCGCCCGCGGCCAGGGCGCCCATCTCGCATCGATCGTTGCGGATGCCGGCATCGTGCTGCTTTTTTTCCTGCATGGGGCAAAATTGTCGCGCGAGGCGATCTGGGGCGGCGCCAAAGCGTGGCAACTCCATCTCGCGACTCTGGGCACGACCTTCCTCTTCTTCCCGCTGGTCGGCATCCTGCTGCAACAGATCGGCGCGATCCCGGAGAATATGCGCGCGGGCCTGCTGTTCCTGGCGCTGCTGCCATCGACGGTGCAAAGCTCGATCGCCTTCACCGCGATCGCGCGCGGCAATGTCGCCGCAGCAGTGGTCAGCGCCTCCTTCTCCAACCTGCTCGGCATCGTGCTGACGCCGCTGCTGGTGGCATTGCTGATGCAGCGCGGCGGCAGCAACCTCATCTCCCTTTCCTCGGTCGAGGGGATCATGCTGCAATTGCTGCTGCCCTTCGTGCTCGGCCATCTTGCCCGCCCCTGGATCGGCGGCTTCGTGTCGCGGCACAAGACGCTGGTCGGCCGGGTCGATCGCACATCGATCCTGCTGGTGGTCTATTCCGCCTTCAGCGCGGCGGTGGTCGAGGGGCTGTGGCACCGGGTTTCGCGCGCGGAGCTGGCGCTGCTCGCGCTGCTCTGTATCGCCATGCTGGTGATCGTGCTGCTCTTCACCTGGGGGCTTGGCCGGCTGCTCGGCTTTTCCCGCGAGGATGCGATCGTGCTGCAATTTTGCGGCTCGAAGAAGAGCCTCGCTTCGGGCGTGCCGATCGCCGGCGTCCTCTTCCCCGCAGCGGCCGTCGGGCCGATCATCCTGCCAGTCATGCTGTTCCACCAGATTCAGCTGATGGCTTGTGCCCTGCTGGCACGGCGCTATGGGGCGCAGGCGGCCGATAGGGCCGATTCGCAGATGGCAACCATATCATGACCCAACCGATCCTGACCGACATTCCGATGGAGAGCTTCCTCTCCCACATCGACGCCGTGGCCGGCGCGATCGCCAAATCGGACTGGCGGCCCGACTATATTGTCGGCGTCGGGCGCGGCGGCCTGGTGCCGGCCACCTATCTGTCCCACGCCATCAGCCAGCCAATGCTGTCGGTCGACCTGTCGGCCCAGGTCGCGGGCTTTTGCGACGAACTGCTCGACAAGCTGGTGGCGATGGCGCTCGAAGGATCGCGCCTGCTGTTCGTCGACGACATCAATGACAGCGGCCGCACGATCAACCAGTTGCGCGCGGCGCTGGCCGGCGCGCCGGCCGATCATCTGCGCTTTGCCGTGCTGATCGACAATGTCAGCTCGGCCGCGAAGGTCGAATATCGCGCAACCACGATCGACCGTGTCGTCACCAAGGACTGGTTCGTCTTCCCCTGGGAAGCGGTTGCCAGCCGCGCGTCGATCCTGTCGGACTGGGGCGAAGTTCCCGAACGGACCAGCTGAGAATAGCTGTCACAAAAATATAATGGAAATTCCCCGCCCGCTCGTTATACAAGCGTACAACTGCAATGGGGCATGCGGGGTAGATGGGCGAGACGGGATGCGGACCGGATCCGGACGCGGGCTATAGCCTGCCGGCATGGACCTATAGCGATCCCGAATTTTTCGCCGTCGAAACCCTTCGCATCTTCCGCCCGAGCTGGCAGATCGTCGCCCATGACAGCGACCTGCCGGCGCCGGGCGATTTCCATGTGCTGGACTATCTTGGCGAGAGCATCATCGTCATCCGCGGGGATGACGGCGAAGCCCGCGCCTTTACCAACGTGTGCCGCCACCGCGGCGCGCGCCTAGTGGACGGGCCCTCGGGTCGCACCAGAAAGCTGGTCTGTCCCTACCATGCCTGGACCTATGGTCTGGACGGTTGCCTGACGGGCCTGCCGATGGCGGGCAGCTATGGTAGCCTCGACCGGTCCAGGCATGGACTTTCCCCTGTCGATATCGAGAATTTCCACGGCTTCCTGTTCGTCCGGCTGGAGGATGATGGCGGACCGTCGGTGGCGCAGATGATGGCGCCCTATGTCGACGAGATCGCGCCCTATCGCTTTTCCGAACTGCGCGCGCTTGGCCGCGTCACGCTGCGCCCGCGTGCGGTGAACTGGAAGAATATCGGCGACAATTATTCCGATGGCCTGCATATCGCGGTCGCCCATCCCGGCCTCAAGCGGCTGATGGGCGATGGCTATGGCGTCGAAGCCAGCCCCTATGCCGACAAGATGTGGGGGCCGATCCTCGATCGCCCGTCCGCCAACCTGTCCGAGCGCGCCTATCAGCATTTCCTGCCGGCCGTCCCGCATCTTCCGCCCGATCGGCAAAGGCTTTGGACCTATTTCAAGCTCTGGCCCAATTTCGCCTTCGACATCTATCCCGACCAGGTGGATTTCATGCAGTGGCTGCCGGTGTCGCCGACCCAGACGCTGATCCGCGAGATCAGCTACGCCCTGCCCGATGACCGCCGGGAGATGAGGGCGGCGCGCTATCTCAACTGGCGCATCAACCGCCAGGTCAATGCCGAGGATACCGAGCTTGTCGCCCGCGTGCAGGCGGGCATGGCGTCGGACAGTTTCACCGTCGGCCCCTTAAGCGACCAGGAAGTCGCGCTGCGCCATTTCTGCGCACGGATGCGCACCATCATTCCGCAGGCGCGCCAGCATCGCGCGCCGAAAATGGGATGGTCTTTCGACTATCATGATTCTCGTCATTCCCGCGCAGGCGGGAATCCATCCCCCGACCTCACCTATGGGGAGATGGCTGGAGATGGATCCCCGCCTTCGCGGGGATGACGGCGCTTTTTCGGGGAGGGATATGTTGTGACCAAAGCCTATGACGCCGTCATCATCGGCGCGGGCCATAATGGCCTTGTCTGCGCCTTCTACTTGGCCCGCGCCGGCTACAGGGTGCGCATGGTGGAGCGCCGCGATGTCGTCGGCGGCGCGGCGGTGACCGAGGAATTTCACCCCGGCTTCCGCAACTCGACCGCCAGCTACACGGTCAGCCTGCTCAATCCCAAGGTCATCCGCGACATGAAGCTGGCCGACCATGGCTATCGCGTGATCGAGCGGCCGATCAGCAATTTCCTGCCCCAGCCCGATGGCGGCTATCTGAAGCTGGGCGGCGGGCTGGAGCGGACCCAAGCCGAGTTCGCCCGCTTCAGCGCGCGCGATGCCGCCACCCTGCCGGCCTATTATGACGCGCTGGAAGTGGTGGCCGACGTCCTGCGCGACCTGGTGCTCAAAAGCCCGCCCAATGTCGGCGATGGCCTGACCATGGTGGTCGAGGCGCTGAAACAGGGCCGCCGCGTCGCAGGGCTCGATATCGAACAGCAGCGCGACGTGCTCGACCTGTTCATCAAATCGGCCCGAACCTTCCTCGACAGCTGGTTCGAGAGCGAGGCGGTCAAGGCCGCCTTCGGCTTCGACGCGGTGGTCGGCAATTTCGCCTCGCCCGACACGCCGGGCAGCGCCTATGTGCTGCTGCACCATGTGTTCGGCGAAGTGAACGGCAAGCAGGGCGCCTGGGGTCACAGCGTCGGCGGCATGGGCACGATTACCCAGGCCATGGCGAAGGTCGTGCGGGCGATGGGCGTCGAGATCAGCCTGGGGGCGCCGGTCGATCATGTGCTGGTCGATGGCGACCGCGCCGTTGGCGTGAAGCTGGCCAGCGGCGAGGAAGTGATGGGCGCCAGCATCATCGCCAATGTCGGCCCCAAACTGCTCTATGAGCGGATGATGCAGCCGACCGACCTGCCCGCCGATTTCCTGAAGCGCATCAGGGCGTTCAAGGCGGGATCGGGCACCTTCCGCATGAATGTCGCGCTGTCCGCCCTGCCCGATTTCACCTGCCTGCCCGGCATTGGCGAGCATCACCAGTCCGGCATCATCATCGCGCCGACGCTCGACTATATGGACCGCGCCTATCTGGATGCGAAGCGCGACGGCTGGTCGAAGGCGCCGATCGTCGAGATGCTGATCCCATCCACCATCGACGACAGCCTGGCGCCCGAGGGATGCCATGTCGCCAGCCTCTTCTGCCAGCAATTCGCGCCTGAACTGCCCGACGGGCGAAGCTGGGACGACGAGCGCGAGGCGGCGGCCGACCATATCATCGCCACGGTCGAGGCCCATGCGCCGGGCTTTGCAAAGAGCGTGATCGCCCGCCAGATCCATTCGCCACTCGACCTGGAACGCAAATTCGGCCTGGTCGGCGGCGACATCATGCATGGCAATCTGACGCTGGACCAGATGTGGGCGGCGCGGCCGGTGCTGGGCCATGGCGCGTATCGCGGGCCGGTGAAGGGCCTCTATATGTGCGGCGCGGGCACCCATCCGGGCGGCGGCGTCACTGGTGCGCCGGGCCATAATGCCGCGCGTGAGGTGCTGAGGGATCGCGCCCTGTGGGGGAAATGGCGCGGCCGGGCCTGATCGGGTCTTTCCCCGCCTTGCCCCAACCGAAAGCCTGGCCTAAAGACCCGGCTCATGCCCGACATCTTCATTCCTGATGCAACGCCCGAGCTGACTGGCCGGGCGCTGTTCCCGCACCGGCACCTGCTGTCGATCGCCGACCTCAAGCCCTGGGAAATCCGTTTCCTGCTGGACGAGGCCGAACATTGGGCCCGCACCAACAAGGGCCAGGCGCGCAAGCATGACGACCGGTTGGCGGGCATGACCCAGATCAACGCCTTTTTCGAGAACAGCACCCGCACTTTGCTGTCGTTCGAGATCGCCGGCAAGCGGCTGGGCGCCGATGTCGTCAACATGCACGCCGGCCAGTCGAGCGTGAAGAAGGGCGAGACCCTGATCGACACCGCCATGACGCTCAATGCCATGGCCGCCGACGTCATCGTCATCCGCCATGCCAGTTCCGGCGCGGTCGCGCTGATCGCCGACAAGGTCGACTGCCCGGTGCTGAACGCGGGCGATGGCTGGCACCAGCATCCCACGCAGGCGCTGCTCGACGCGCTGACCATCCGCCGCCGCAAGGGCGGGTTCGAAGGGCTGGTGGTCGCCATCTGCGGTGACGTGCTGCACAGCCGCGTCGCCCGATCCAACATGCTCTGCCTCGCCGCGCTGGGCGCACAGGTGCGCGCGGTCGCCCCGCCCACCCTGCTGCCGCCCGAGGTCGAGATGCTGGGTGCCACCCCCTATAGCCGGATGGAAGACGGGCTGGATGGCGCCGATGTCGTCATGATGCTGCGCCTGCAGAATGAACGGATGGACGGCGCCTTCATCCCGTCGGCGCGCGAATATCACGCACTTTACGGGCTGACGCCCGAACGGCTGGCGATCGCCAAGCCCGATGCCCTGGTCATGCACCCCGGCCCGATGAACCGCGGCGTCGAGATCACCAGCACGGTGGCGGACGATCCCGATCGGTCGGCGATCACCGAACAGGTGGCGATGGGCGTGGCGGTGCGCATGGCGTGCCTGGATGTTTTGACGCGCACGGCGCGCGGTGTGGAAGGCTGGGCATGAGCAGGATCGCAATCGTCAACGGCAAGCTGGCCGATCCGGCCGGCGATGCCCTTGCCCCCGGCACCGTCCTGATCGAGGGTGACCGCATTCTGTCCACCGGCGCGGTCGACATTCCTGCCGACGCGCAGCAGGTCGATGCCGGCGGGCTGGTGGTCGCGCCGGGCCTCATAGACCTGGGCGTCTTCGCCACCGACAAGCCGGCCTTCCACTTTGGCGGCATTACCCGCGCCGCCCTGATGCCCGACCAGCGCGCGCCGCTGGACGAGGTCGGCCTGATCCGGGAAGCGACCCGCGCGGGCAAGCCCGACTTCTGGGTCCACCCGATCGCCGCCGCGACCCGCGGCCTCAAGGGCACGGAAATGGCCGAAATGGGCCTGATGCAAATGGCAGGGGCAAAGGCAGTCGGCACCGGGCGCCAGTGGATCGCCGATTCGGGCGTGATGCTGCGCATCCTCTCCTACGCCTCGGGCCTGGGCCTCACCGTCATCGCCCATGCCGAGGATGGCGGCCTGTCCGCCAAGGCGGTGGCGACCAGCGGCGAGACCGCGACGCGTCTGGGCCTTGCCCACGCCCCGGCCTGCGCCGAGGCGATGGCGATCGCGCGCGACATCATGCTGGCGCGCGAAACCGGCGCCGCCATCCATTTCCGCCTGGTCACGACCAAGGCCGGCTTCGACCTGATCCGCGCCGCCAAGGCGGAGGGGCTGAAGGTCAGCTGCGGCATCAGCCCGGCCTATCTGTTCCTGAACGATCAGGCGATGACCGACTTCCGCACCTTCGCGCGCCTGTCGCCGCCGCTGCGATCCGATGCCGACCGCCATGCCAGCATCGCCGCCGTCGCCGACGGCACCGTCGATGTCATCACATCGGGCCATGATCCGCGCGGGCCGGAAGACAAGCGCCTGCCCTTCGCCGACGCGTCGCCCGGCATGGCCGGCGCCGAAACGCTGCTCGCCTTGTCGCTCAATCTGGTGCGCGAGGGCCATGTCAGCCTCAACCGGCTGATGACCCTGCTCAGCGCCAATCCGGCGAAGATCCTTGGCGTCAACGCCGGCAGCTTCGCGCCCGGCAGCGCCGCCGACCTGATCCTGGTCGATCCCGACGCGCCCTGGATCGTCGATTCGGCGAAGATGGCGGCCTCGGCCGGCAATACGCCGTTCGACAAGGTGCCGGTGCAGGGCCGCGCCCGCCGCATCATGAAGGGCGGGCAATTCTTCTAGAGCCTGATCGTCTGAGGTGGAAGCGCCCAGCGCTTTCACCGATGGCGTGAATCAGGCTCTATTCCTTGAATGAAGGCCTAAGCAATCTGGCGTTGCGGCCCCACAAATCGTCGCCCCTTGCGCTGCCGCTTGTCCGCATAGAGCCGTGTGTCGGCGACATGCAGGACGGCGGCGGCTTCCGCCCCATCCTGCGGGAAGCTGGCGATGCCAAAGCTGCTGCCGACCGACAGGCTGCGCCCCTGCCAGCCCACCGGCGCGGCGATCGCCTGCCGGATGCCGGGCATGCGCCGATGCAAGGCATCGACATCGGTTTCCGCGTCATGGAGCAGCGCAAATTCGTCGCCGCCCAGCCGCGCAATGCTCACCGCGTCCGGCATCAAGGCGCGCAACCGACCGCCCAAGGATGTCAGCAGGACATCCCCTGCCTGATGGCCGTGCAAGTCGTTGCACTGCTTGAAGCCATCGAGGTCGGCGAGCAGCACGCTGAAGGCCGCGCCCCGCTCCACCCGCTCTTCGATCGCGAGCATGAAGCTCAGCCGGTTGTCGAGCCCGGTCAGCGCATCGGTGCCGGCCAGCCGTGCAAGGTCACGCTGCGACACCAGCATCGCCACCGTCTCGCGAAACTTGCCCAGCACAAGATTAGCCTGCATCACCGTGACGATCGCCATCATCACCGCCATCGCCCGCACGCCCAGATTGTCATAGAGCGCCATCTTCACCAGGATCGGCAACACCGCCGCCCCCATCGCCCCGATCGCAGCGCGCGGCACGCTGAGCAAGGTCGTCGCCGCAACCAGCGCGCCGATGCCGATGAACACCGGTGCCACCATGCAATAATAGATTTCGGTTTCAGTGAAGGCGTTGACCGCCCACAGCCCCGCCACCAGCCCGGACGCGGTCGCGACATGCGCGACCCGCTTCAGGCTGCGCGCCTGCACCCTGGCGTCGGTCGCGATCGACACGCCGCGCCAGCGCAGCAGGGATATCGCACAGGCCAGGAAGATCAGCGCAGGCGGCGTCACCTGTTGCCACAAGGGCAGATCGCCCATCACCGCGAGCGCCATCGCGACGGTATTGGCCATGATCAGCAGGCACAAAAGCGGCAGCGCCCGATGGAAACGGCGATATTGGGTATCCAGCACCGCATCGCGCGCGCTGTCCGGCACCGGTGCCGTGAACGGGCCGTCCCAGCCCTTCAGCCGCTGTTGCCAGCCGGTTTCCGCCACTTGCCCGCTCCCTGCCGCCTCGCTGCGCGCGGCCTTGAGTAATGAAATGAGGTTAATCCTCCAACAACGGGAATCCCTAACCGGGGAAAACCATGAGGAAGGCGAATCAGGGAACCCTATCGCCGTTCAGGCGCTACCCCTGTTCAGCAGGGGATATGCATGACCGAAACGATCGCCCAGCAGGTGCATGTCGATGCGCCATGGAAAATACCGCCGCGTGCCTGGTGGGAGATATTGAAGCGCGTCTATGCCGCCATGTCGGCCAATCATCTGGGCCTGCTGTCCGCCGGCGTCGCTTATTATGCCTTCCTGTCGATCGCCCCGCTGCTGGCCGCGGTCGTCCTGACCTATGGCCTGGTCGGCGATCCGCAGATCGTGGCCCGCCACATGCAGGCGATCATCACTGTCGTGCCCGCCGATGCCGCCCAGCTGATCAACGACCAGTTGCTGGGCATGGTCAGCGCGCGCAAGCCGGCGATCGGCTTCGGCCTGTTCCTGGCGCTGGGCCTGGCGGTCTATGGCGCGACCCGCGCCGCGTCCGCGATCATGGAGGCACTCAACATCGTCTATGCGCAGAAGGAGGGCCGCAATATCTTCGCCTTCTATCGCGTGTCGATGGGAATCACCTTTTCCGCCGTGCTGGTGGTGGTCGCCGGCGTCGTGACCGCGACGATCATCGGCCTGCTCCAGAAATTACTGACCAACTGGGGACCGGGCGTGCTGTTCGCGATCAAGGCGACGACCTGGATCTGCGCCGGCCTGCTCGCCAGCAGCATCTTCGGCCTGATCTACCGCTTCGGCCCGCATCGCCGCCGGGTGCAATGGCAATGGCTGACCGTGGGATCGATCGCCGCGACGCTGTTCTGGCTGGTGGCGACGCTGGGCGTCTCCTTCTACGTCTCGACCTTTGGCGATTACAACAAGACCTACGGTTCGCTCGCGGCCGTGGTGATCCTGCAGCTCTGGCTATTCGTCTCCGCCTATATCGTGCTGCTGGGCGCCCAGATCAACGCCGAAGCCGAACGCCAGACCAGCGCGCATATTCTTGTTGAAGAAGTTGCATAAAGTCGCTTGCCCTCCCCGATAGGCCACGCTAAAGCGCCCTCCTTCGCTGGCTCGGGCCAGTGCAGGAGTGTAGCTCAGTTGGTAGAGCGTCGGTCTCCAAAACCGAATGCCGTGGGTTCGAGTCCCTCCACTCCTGCCAAGCGAACTAGCCGCGAACCTTGAACAATCACGGGTTCGCGGCTAAGTGCGCTTAGCGAAGCATCGGTCGCGAAGCGCGACTGCCTCCCCCGACACCGACTTATCGCGGGAAACGGGAGGGCGGACCGCCGTTTCGCGCTTTGGTATTGATTTTGAAGGTGAGCTGACAGCGCGATGGCGAAGACTTCTCCGAGCGAATTCGTCAATCAGGTGCAGACCGAAGCGAAGAAGATCGTTTGGCCGACCGGCCGTGAAACGATCATGACCGCGATCATGGTCGTCATCATGACCTCATTGCTGGGCATCTTCTTCTTCGGTATCGACACCTTCTTCGGTGCGATCGTCCAGTGGCTGCTGAGCCTCGCATCGGGTCGTTGAACGCTCGGCGTTCAAAAGGGAGTTTAAGACGGTAACATGGCGCGCTGGTACATCATCCACGCCTATTCGGGCTTCGAGAACAAGGTCAAGGAATCGATCCTGACCGAGGCCGAGCGCATGGGCCTGTCGCAACTGGTCGAGCAGGTCGAGGTTCCGACCGAGACCGTGACCGAAGTGAAGCGCGGCAAGAAGGTCCAGGTCGAACGCAAGTTCATGCCGGGCTATGTCCTCGCCAAGCTGGCGATGAACGACGACGTCTATCACCTCGTCAAGAACACGCCCAAGGTCACCGGTTTCCTGGGTTCGTCGGGCAAGCCACAGGCGATCAGCGAGAGCGAAGCCGCCCGCTATTTCGGCGCCCAGAAGGAAGCCGCCGCCGCCCCGAAGCACAAGGTCAATGTCGATTACGAAATCGGCGACAGCGTCAAGGTGCTGGACGGCCCCTTCGCCAGCTTCAACGGCGTGGTCGAGGAACTGGATTTCGAAAAGAACCGGGTCAAGGTGTCGGTGTCGATCTTCGGTCGCGCCACTCCGGTGGAACTGGACTTCGAACAGGTCGAACTGTCGAAGTAACCAGCCGCCGCAAGGCTGTTCAAAAGGGTCGCCCGCTTTTCAGCCGGCGGCCCTTTTTGTTGGGGAAGCCCTGCGCTTTCGGCCGAATCGACCGAATGACAGACTCCCCCTTCCCTTTGGACAAGAAGGTCGCTATAGGGCCGCGCTTCCATGCCTCCCCACGGGCGGCTGGACATGTGCGGGAGGCTCCCTTGCGGGAGCCGCTAGACCGCTAAACTTGAACCGGTGAATCTGCCCGCAGATTTACCAGCTATAGAGTGAGTGAAAATGGCCAAGAAGATTACGGGCTATATCAAGCTCCAGGTGCCCGCCGGAGCCGCCAACCCCTCGCCGCCGATCGGCCCTGCCCTGGGTCAGCGCGGCGTGAACATCATGGAATTCTGCAAGGCGTTCAACGCCTCGACGGAAAAGATGGACAAGGGCACCCCGCTGCCGACCATCATCACCGTCTATGCGGACCGTTCGTTCACCTTCGTGACGAAGCAGCCGCCGGCGACCTATCTGATCAAGAAGGCCGTCAACCTGAAGTCGGGCTCGAAGGAGCCGGGCAAGGTCGTCGCTGGCAAGATCACCCGCGCCCAGCTCGCCGAAATCGCCCAGGCGAAGATGGCTGACCTGAACGCGAACGACATCGACGCTGCAACGAAGATCATAGAAGGTTCCGCTCGCGCGATGGGCCTCGAAGTGGTGGAGGGCTAAGACCATGGCAAAGCTGACCAAGAAGGCGAAGGCCCTGGCGACCGCGATCGACCGCGAAAAGCTGCACGGCGTTGACGAAGCGCTGGGCCTGATCAAGACCCACGCCACCGCCAAGTTCGACGAAAGCGTCGAAATCGCGATCAACCTGGGCGTTGACCCGCGTCACGCCGACCAGATGGTCCGTGGCGTCGTCACCCTGCCCGCCGGCACCGGCAAGGACGTTCGCGTCGCCGTGTTTGCCCGCAACGACAAGGCTCAGCAGGCGCTCGACGCCGGTGCCGACATCGTGGGCGCCGAAGACCTGCTCGAATCGATCCAGGCCGGCAACATCGACTTCCAGCGCGTCATCGCCACCCCCGACATGATGGGTCTGGTGGGTCGCCTGGGTAAGGTTCTGGGCCCCAAGGGCCTGATGCCGAACCCGAAGCTGGGCACCGTCACGCCGAACGTCGCCGAAGCCGTGAAGGCCGCCAAGGGTGGTCAGATCGAATTCCGCGTCGAAAAGGCCGGCATCATCCACGCTGGCCTCGGCAAGTCGAGCTTCTCGGCTGAAGACCTGCGCAAGAATTTCGACGCGTTCGTCGACGCGATCGTCAAGGCGAAGCCCTCGGGCTCGAAGGGCAAGTATGTCCGCAAGATCGCCCTGTCGTCGTCGATGGGTCCGGGCGTGAAGGTCGACGTAGCCGAAGTCGCCTCGATCTGATCCCGCTGGGATAGGAATTAAAGGGGCCGCCTTCCCTCCTTGCGGGGGAAGGCGGCCTTCTTATTTTATAGGACCAGCCGCTCGTTCAAGAAGCGGCCCGAGGGCCACAAGGCCGGGCAAAGGGGCATTCGCCGCCTGCGCCATAGGGGGACACCCCTCCACCGTCGGCGATGTCGACGGTCCCCCTCCCCCGACAAGGGGAGGATTTTGGAACCAGGGACGCGACCTACCCCTGGGCTCTCCATGGCGGGAGCATGGCAGGTCTTCACGTATCCGTCGGGAATGGCGGGTCGCTTTACCGATGGAAAACGAAAAAATGTCTTTTGAACATCTCCCCTCCATGCTCGCCCAGGCGCTGACCACCAAGGGTTATGAGAGCCTGACCCCGGTCCAGTCCGAAGTGACGCAGGACGAAGCGCAGGGCCGCGACCTGCTGGTGTCGGCACAGACCGGCTCGGGCAAGACCGTCGCCTTCGGCCTGGCCATGGCCGCCGAACTATTGACCGGCGGCGACAAGCTGCCCGTCGCCGGCCTGCCGCTGGCGCTGGTGATCGCGCCGACACGCGAACTGGCGCTGCAGGTCAGCCGCGAGCTGGAATGGCTCTATGGCGCCGCCCGCGCCCGCATCGCCACCTGCGTCGGCGGCATGGACGCCGCTAAGGAACGCCGCGCGCTCAGCCATGGCGCCCATATCGTCGTCGGCACCCCCGGCCGCCTGCGCGACCATCTGGAACGCGGCGCGCTGGACCTGTCGGGAATGCGCACCGTCGTCCTCGACGAAGCGGACGAAATGCTCGACATGGGCTTCCGCGAGGATCTGGAAGGCATTCTTGACAGCGCGCCGGAAGATCGCCGCACCCTGCTGTTCTCGGCCACCATGCCCAAGCCGATCGTCGCGATGGCCAAGCGCTATCAGTCGGACGCGCTGCGCATCTCGACCGTGGGCGAAGAACGCGGCCATGGCGACATCAGCTACCAGGCCGTCACCGTCGCCCCGTCGGACATCGAGAATGCGGTGGTCAACCTGCTGCGCTATCATGAAGCCGAAACCGCGATCCTGTTCTGCGCCACCCGCGACAATGTCCGCCACCTGCATAGCAGCCTGACCGAGCGTGGCTTCGCCGCCGTGGCGCTGTCGGGCGAGCATAGCCAGAATGAACGCAACCACGCCCTTCAGGCGCTGCGCGACAAGCGCGCCCGCGTCTGCGTCGCCACCGACGTCGCCGCGCGCGGCATCGATCTGCCCAGCCTGACGCTGGTGGTCCATGTCGAACTGCCGCGCGACGCCGAGACGATGCAGCACCGTTCGGGCCGCACCGGTCGCGCCGGCAAGAAGGGCACCGCCGTCCTGATCGTCCCCTATCCGCGTCGCCGTCGCGTCGAATCGATGCTGCGTGGCGCCAAGATTCCGGTCGAATGGGGCACCCCACCCAGCAAGGAAGCGATCCTGGAACAGGACAATGCCCGCCTGCGCTCGACCCTGATGGAAAAGGCCGAGCTGGACGAGGCCGACTGGGCACTGGGCGCCGAGCTGCTGGCGGAAAAGTCGGCCAAGGAAATCGCCGCGATGCTGGTGAAGAGCGCCCGCGCCTCGCTGCCCGCGCCCGAGGAACTGCTGGACCGCAGCGAAGCGCCGCCGCGCCAGGAAGGTCCGCGTCCGGGCTTCGAGGACACCCAGTGGTTCCGCATGGACATCGGCCGTCGCCAGAATGCCGATCCGCGCTGGATCCTGCCGCTGATCTGCCGCCGCGGCCATGTGTCGCGCGGCGACATCGGCGCGATCCGTATCACCACCAACGAAACCATGTTCGAAATCCCGCGCGCGATCGCCAGCCGCTTCATGTCGGCCGTCAAGCGCTCGGGCGAGGCCAATGACGAGGGTGCGGACGTGGCGTTCGAGATGATCGACGGCGCCCCGCGCGAGCAGGCCCGCGACAATCGCCGCCAGGGCAATCGCTCGAACGACCGTGGTCCGCGTCCGGCCGGCTACGCCCCCCGCCCCTTCAAGGGCGGACCCAAGCGTCCGGGCGGCCCGCGCAAGCCGCGCGGCTAAGGCCCGTAACATGACGTCCTGAAAAAGGGCGGTGAACGATCGATCATCGTTCACCGCCCTTTTTCTTTGTCCCTCAGCCGACGCCGCAAAGCTGAAGCATGCGCCCGGCCAGTTCGCGTTCGCCCATCACGACATGGCGCACGCCCAGCGCTTCGAGATGCGCGACCTCGGCATCGCTATGGGCGCGGGCGATCACCTGCAGATTGGGGTTGAGATGGCGGGCATGCTCGTTGATTGCGCCGCCCTCGAACCCTTCGGGGACGGCGATCAGCAGGTAGCGCGCCTCGCATATGCCCGCCGCCAGCAGGTGCCGGTCCTCCAGCGCATTGCCGCGCACCACCGACAGGCCGGCCTCCTCCGCTTCCTCGACCCGTTCGGGATCGCCCTCGATCACCACGAACTGGACATGGCGCTCGGCCAGGCGCCTGGCGATCAACTTGCCGACCCGGCCATAGCCGACCAGGATGACATGGCCGAGGCGCGGCTGATCGGTCGCGGTGTCGGCCTGCGTCTCATCCTCCTCCTTCTTGTGATCGCGCACGATCAGCGAGAAGAGGATCGGATTGATGAAGATCGACACGATCGCACCGGCAAGGATCAGATCGCGCGCCTCAGCCGGCAACACGCCCAGCCCCGCTCCCAGCGACGCCAGGATGAAGGAAAATTCGCCGATCTGCGCCAAGCTGGCGGCAATCGTCAGCGCCGTGACATTGGGATGGCCAAAGGCACGGACGATGCCCCAGGCGGCGATCGACTTGCCGACGACGATGATGAGGACCGTGGCCAGCAGCGGCAGCGGCTGTTCCACCACCACCGCCGGATTGAACAACATGCCGACCGACACGAAGAACAGCACCGCAAAGGCGTCGCGCAGCGGCAGCGTCTCCTCGGTCGCGCGACGGCTGAGCGGGGTTTCGCCCAGGATCATGCCGGCAAAGAAGGCGCCCAGCGCAAAGGACACGTCGAACACGATGGCGGCACCGAAAGCGACACCCAGCGCAATGGCCAGCACGGCGAGACGGAATAGTTCGCGCGACCCGCTATGCACCACCCAGTGCAGCGCCCAGGGGATGAGGCGGCGCCCCACCACCAGCATCAGCACGACGAAGCCGACGACCTTGAGCAAGGTGCCCACCAGCGGCGCGATCAGGGCGCTCGCCCCGCCGCCCGCATCGGCATTGTTCATCACCCCCGCCAGCGCCGGCAGGAGGACGAGGGCAAGGACCATCACCAGATCCTCAACGATCAGCCAGCCGACCGCGATCCGCCCGCGCCGGGTTTCGACCAGGTCCGCTCCCTGCAACGCGCGCAGCAGCACGACCGTGCTGGCGACCGACAAAGCCAGGCCAAAGACCAGCCCGCCCATCAGCGGCCAGCCCATCAGATAGCCAAGGCCCATGCCGAGCAGGGTGGCGACCGCGATCTGCACGATCGCACCGGGCACGGCGATCGCCTTGACCGACAGAAGATCCTTGAGCGAGAAATGCAGGCCGACGCCGAACATCAGCAATATGACGCCGATTTCGGCCAGTTCATTGGCCAGCCCACTGTCGGCGACGAAGCCGGGGGTGAAGGGGCCGACCATGATGCCGGCGACCAGATAGCCGACCAGCGGCGACAATTTCAGGCGATGGGCGATGGCGCCCATGATGAAGGCCACGACGAGGCCGGCAACGATCGTCCCGATAAGGGGCGTGTGGTGGGGCATGAAATTCCTTCCCTGTCCGCCGGCAGCAGGCCTGCATCCTGCCGCCGGCGCGGAACATTGTCTATTATTCGACGATGCCGAGCATCGCGATCGAGAGCAGGGCGCCGGCGGCGCCGAGCCCTGCCATGACGACAGGCATGAACCAGCCGGGCGGATTGCGCCGGCCACCGCGCATCTTTCTTCTGCGGGGCATGATCTCAATTCCTTCTGTCTGACGGACGCCCGCCATGGCGGGCGGGGAAAAATGTCAGAGGAAGGCGGGCGGGGCGCGGGCGCGGCGACTCCGCGCGCGAAGATGGTTGTAGCGGCCTGCCAGCAGCGGCAGGGGCGCGTCGGGCGCCAGACGGCGCCAGGAGAGCATGAGGGCGAGCGCCGCCGCCAGCAGCCAGGGCAAGGCCACCCCATCCCCATCAGGGCGGGGCGCACGGGCCAGATGCGGCGCAGGCAGCGAGCGCGCCTTGAGCACAACGCCGGTCGTGGCGGAACTGAAGGCGGAGCCATTGAGCTTGCTGGAAGGCGGACCGTCCGGCGCGATCGCACACAGAAGCGCGACCAGGATCGCAGCCCACAGCGATGCGATGAAGGGCAGCCTGCCCTTCCCTGTCGCACCTTGGGGATGTAATCTGCTCATCGGCGCTTATATTCCCTTCCATCACCGATGTAGGAAGACTAAGAGCCAAAAACCAGCCTACAAGCTGGGTCCATGGTGGTTGACAGAATCGAGTCATTCCACTACCGGGCCACATTCCCGCGCGGGTCGAACAGGCTTTTTGTCCTCGACGATCTGCGTAAAGCAGATTTGAACGAGAAGAGACCAAGCCATGTTCGCTATCGTGCGCACGGGCGGCAAGCAGTATCGCGTCGCCGCCGGAGATAAGATCGTCGTTGAAAAGCTCGCTGGCGAAGCCGGCGACAAGGTTACGCTGGACGACGTCCTGCTGGCCGGCGAAGGCGGCGACCTGAAGGACGCAGCCAAGCTGACCGTCGCAGCCGAAATCATTGCGCAGGCGAAGGGCGAGAAGGTCATCGTCTTCAAGAAGCGTCGTCGTCACAACTATCGCCGCAAGAACGGTCACCGCCAGAATCACACGATCCTCAAGATCGTGTCGATCGCCTGAGCGCAGCTTAGATAAGGAGTTTAGGTCATGGCACATAAGAAAGCTGGCGGTTCGTCGCGTAACGGTCGCGATTCTGAGTCGAAGCGCCTTGGCGTGAAGAAGTTCGGCGGTCAGGAAGTGATCGGCGGCAACATCATCATTCGCCAGCGCGGCACCCGCGTATATCCCGGCCGTAACGTCGGCATGGGCAAGGATCACACCCTCTTCGCCCTCGGCGAAGGTCGCGTCGTGTTCCACGACGGCAAGCTCGGCCGCAAATATGTATCGGTCGACGCGGTAGCCGCGGCAGCCGAATAACGGACGATCGATGACGGGTCGTCCTTCGCAAAAGGGACGTCCCGCCTGATCGGCTTCGCACATAAGTGCGTCGATCGGGATCGAGGGAAAAAAGGGCGCCCCTTCACAGGGAGCGCCCTTTTCCCGTTCTGACGAACATCACCGGGCACTCCTCCCGATTTCCCTCAAACCTCTGGAACTACTGGCCTTCTCGCGCGTCGTGCGGGCGGGGCTCAGCCAGAGAAGACCGTCGTCAAGCCGTCATGATTGGCAGCTATTGGCGCGCACGAAGAGGAGAGACGTGAATGTTCGCCCGTACCCCCCGCCTGCTGCTGCGGCCAGGCTGGATGGAAGATGCCCCCGCCCTGGCCCAGGCCATCGGCAATGACGCGGTCCTGCGCAATCTGAGCCGCGCACCCGCCCCCTATGGCCTGGCCGATGCCGAAGCCTTCCTGGCACTGCCGCAGGATTCGCGCATGCCGCGCCTGCTGGCCTTCACCCGCACCCAGGGCGCGCCGCGCCTGGTGGGCGGCTGCGGCATCCATGAGGCCGAGGATGGCACGCCGGAACTGGGCTACTGGATCGCCCGCCCCTATTGGGGCCTGGGCTTCGCCACGGAGGCGGCCCGCGCCGTCATGAGCATCGCCCGCGCGCATAATCTGCCCGCGGTCCGCGCCGTTCATTTCGCCGACAATCGCGCATCGGGCCATGTCCTGCGCAAGATCGGTTTCCGCGCCAATGGCACGGTCGAGCGGCGCTACAGCCCCGCCCGCGGAGCCGAGGCCGACTGCCTGGTGTTCGACGAGGGCGAAGCCGCCCGCATGAGCGTGGACTTTGCGATGGACCTATATGGCGACGCGCTGCCAGCGCTTGCCGCTTGACTGAAGTGCGCGGGCGCCGATCAAGGCGCCCGCCCCTCACCCCTGACGCGGCCGATCGAAGACACGGGTCGGCGCGCCATGGAAATCGACTTCGGCCAGCGCGGCAAAGCCCAGTTTCTCCGCCACCTTGATCGACCCGCCATTGTCGGGCGCGATGATGCAGCGGATCGACGGCGCCGCCAGATGCGCATCGGTCCAGGCAAAGATCGCCGCCATTGCCTCGGTCGCGATCCCGCGCCCCCAGGCGGCCGGCCCCAGCACCCAGCCCGCCTCCGGCACGCCGTCCAGCTCGGCCAGCCCTCGCGCCGCGCTCAGCAGCCCCGCCTCCCCCAGCAATTCGCCATTGGCGCGATCCTCGATCGCCCACATGCCATAGCCAAGCAGCGCCCACATGCCGGCATAGCGCAGGATGCGGAACCAGACCGCCTGCGCATCGAGCGCCGCGCCGCCGATGAAGCGCACCACGTCCGGATCGGCCCATAGCGCCTGGCAGGCGGGATAATCCTCCACCCGGTGCGGGCGCAGGATCAGGCGGTCGGTGGTGAGGATCGGTGCATCGGTCATTGCCAATCTATGGGCGGCCGCGCAGGGGCCGGTCAAGCGACGCCGCACATGGCTATGGCCTTCCCCCGCCCCCTGTGTCATGGGCAAGGCACGTTGCCCGAACCGATCCCCCTCAAGCGCTCGCGCCTCAGCCCCGACGAAAGTCGCCTGATTGCGCTGGAAGCCGCCCGCGACCTGCTGCTGGAAGCAGGGCCACAGGCCGTCACGCTGAAGGCGGTGGGCAATCGCATCGGCCGCACCCACGCCAATCTTCTCCACCATTTCGGATCGGCCGCCGGCCTGCAGAAGGCGCTGGCCGGCTATCTGGCCGATGCCATCACCGCCACGATCGGCGACGCGGTGAACGCTGCCCGGCGCGGCGAGGTCGAGCCCCGACGGATCGTCGACATGACCTTCGACGCCTTCGACGCTGGCGGCGCCGGCGCGCTGGCGAGCTGGATGCTGGCGTCGGGCAATGAGGATGCGCTCGACCCGGTGGTGGATGCGATCCACCGGCTGGTCGACAAGCTGGCCGCGACGGCGCTGCGCCCGCAACTGGCCGAGGTGATCCGCGACAATACGTTGATGCTGGTCCTGCTGGCGCTGGGCGATTCGCAGATGGGCGGCCCGATGGCCGCTGCACTGGGCCTCAATCGCGAGAAAGCGCGCGAACTGGCGGCCCGCAGCCTGGTATCCGCCCTGACCGAAGAAGCCCGGTTGACGGCGACGGCGAAAGTGTCGCAAGCTAAGGTTTAATTTTGCCCAAGAAGGCGCTATGGGCGCGCCATGCATTTTCTCGATCAAGCAAAAATCTATATCAAGTCCGGCTGGGGCGGTCCCGGCGCGGTCAGCTTTCGGCGTGAAAAATATGTCGAATATGGCGGCCCGGACGGCGGCAATGGCGGCAAGGGCGGCGACATCATCTTCGAGGCCGTGGCCGGCCTCAACACGCTGATCGACTTCCGCTACACCCAGCATTTCAAGGCGCAGCGCGGCATGCCCGGCATGGGCAAGAACCGCTATGGCGCCGGCGGCAACGACCTGATCGTCAAGGTGCCGGTCGGCACCCAGATCCTGTCCGATCCCCAGCCGATCGAGGGGACCGAGGACGAAGACGGCTATCCCGAATATGAGGAACAGGAAATCCTGGCCGACTTCACCGAGGTCGGGCAGCGTGTGAGCTTCCTGCGCGGCGGCGATGGCGGCCGCGGCAACCTGTCCTACAAGACCAGCACCAACCGGGCGCCGCGCCAGCATGGCACCGGCTGGCCGGGCCAGGAAATGTGGGTCTGGCTGCGCCTCAAGCTGCTGGCCGACGTCGGCCTGGTCGGCATGCCCAATGCCGGCAAGTCGACCCTGATCAACCAGGTGACGAACACCAAGGCGAAGGTCGGCGCCTATGCCTTCACCACCACCAAGCCGCAGCTTGGCGTGGTGCTGCACCGTGATCGCGAATTCGTGCTGGCCGATATTCCCGGCCTGATCGCGGGCGCGGCCGAGGGCGCGGGCATTGGCGACCGGTTCCTGGGCCATATCGAACGCTGCCGCGTGCTGCTGCACCTGATCGACGCGACCGGCGACGATCCGGTCGAAGCCTTCCGCATCGTCACCGACGAACTGGCTGCCTATGGCGGCGGGCTGGACGAAAAGCCGCAGATCGTGGTGCTCAACAAGGGCGACCTTCTGGGCCAGGAACTGATGGAAGACATTGCCGAGCAGCTGCGCGAGCAGGCCGGCGTGGAAGATGTCTTCATCATCTCCGGCGCGACCGGCGAAGGCGTCACCCCGTTGCTCGACGCCGTGCTGGAAATGCTCGACGAGGATCGTGAAGAGGACGACGCCGACGACAGCGACGGCGAAGCCACCTGGTCACCGATCTGAACGGATCACCCCGCCCTCCTATTCAGTAGCGATCATGACCGACACCCTGTCCGGCTTCCCCCCTGCCCTGGTCCGCCGCCTGGTCATCAAGATCGGGTCGGCGCTGCTGGTCGATCCGGCCGGGGAAGTGCGCGTCGACTGGCTGCGCACGCTGGTGGCCGATGTCGCCGCGCGCAAGGCGGCCGGGCAGCAGGTCATCATCGTGTCGTCGGGGGCGATCGCGCTGGGCGCACGTCGGCTGAAGCTGCCCAAGGGCGGGCGCGGCAGCCTGGAGGATGCGCAGGCGGCGGCGGCCACCGGCCAGATCGCCCTGTCGCAATGCTGGGCCAGCCTGCTGCATGAAAAGGGTATCACCGCCGCACAGATGCTGGTGACGCTGGACGATCTGGAGCATCGCCGCCGCTATCTCAACGCATCCGCCACGCTGGAGCGACTGATGGCGCTCGACGTCGTGCCGGTGGTGAACGAGAATGACAGCGTCGCCACGGCGGAAATCCGCTTTGGCGACAATGATCGCCTCGCGGCGCGCATAGGACAGGCGGCACGGGCCGACGCGGTTGTGCTGCTGTCGGACGTGGACGGGCTTTACACCGCCAACCCGCACGCCGATGCGAATGCCATGCTGATCGAGAGGATAGAGCGCATCGACGCGCGCATTGCCGCCATGGCCGACACCGGCTCCGCTTCGGGCATGGGATCGGGTGGCATGGTGTCGAAGATCCAGGCGGCACAGATCGCCACCGGCGCCGGCGCCCATCTCGCCATCATCTCGGGCAAGGTCGACGCCCCGCTCAGCCATTGGGCCAATGGCGGCCGTGGCTCCATCTTCCTTGCCGCCGAAAGCCAGGGCGCGCGCAAGGGCTGGCTCTCGGGCCGCCTCACCGTGCTTGGCCGGATCATCGTCGATGCCGGCGCCGAAGCCGCTCTGGGCAAGGGCAACAGCCTGTTGCCGGCCGGCGTCGCGCGGGTCGAGGGTGTGTTCGCCCGCGGCGACGTGGTCGACATTCTCAATCAGGACGGCCGGGTGATCGCCCGTGGCCTGACCGAATATGACAGCGAGGCTGCCGCGAAGATCGCCGGCCGCCGCAGCGAGGATATCCCCGCCCTGCTTGGCGAAATGTCCCGTTCCGTGCTGGTCCATCGCGATCATATGGCGATGGTCTGACCTATTATGTCCCTTAGAATTGCCATGACCGGCGCGACGGGTTTCGTCGGCGCCGAAACGCTCGATCAGGCGCTTGCCGCCGGTCTTCAGGTCAACGCCCTCACCCGCCGGGCGCAGCCACCACGCGCCCATCTCAAATGGGTGCCCGGCTCGCTCGACGATACCGCCGCGCTCGACACCTTGGTGCGCGACGCCGATGCCGTGATCCATATCGCCGGCGTGGTGAACGCGCCCGACCGCGAGGGGTTCGAGGCGGGCAATGCGCGCGGCACGATGGCGGTGGTCGACGCCATGCGCAAACGCGGCGTGCGCCGGCTCGTCCATGTCTCCTCGCTCGCCGCGCGCGAACCGGGCATGTCGGACTATGGCTGGTCGAAGGAACTGGCCGAACGCCATGTGAAGGCCAGCGGCCTCGACTGGACGATCGTGCGGCCGCCCGCCATCTATGGCCCCAATGACCAGGAAATGCTGGAGCTGTTCCGCATGGCCAAGCGCGGCATCATGCTGCTGCCGCCCGGCGGCCGGTTGTCGGTGATCCATGTCGCCGATCTTTCCCGCCTGCTGCTGACGCTCGCCTGCGAAAAGGAACAGAGCCAGACCCGCACCTATGAGGCGGACGATGCGACGCCCGGCGGCTGGGACCATCAGGAATTCGGCCAGGCGATCGGCCGGGCCGTGGGTCGCAATGTCCGCACCTTCGCGACGCCGCAATGGCTGCTGGCGACCGCCGCCCGGCTCGACCGGCTGGTGCGCGGCCGCAACGCCAAGCTGACCCCCGACCGGGTCGATTATTTCTGCCATCCCGACTGGGTCGTCGCCAAACGCAAGCAGCCGCCCAAGCGGCTGTGGACGCCGCAAATCCCGACCGAAGACGGGCTCAAGGCCACCGTCGAAGCCTATCGCGCCAAGGGCTGGCTGTAGCTGGGCGCCCTTTTGGCAGGACGAAGCGACGACGGCATTCAACCAGAATGCGGCTGTAAAATCCTCCCCTGCAAGGGGAGGATGATCTGGAAGCGACCAACTATTGCCTATTTTATAGAGCCAGCACGCCCCCAAGAGCGGACCTTGCTGCACGCTGGGTGATCGTACATAAATTGACCGTGCATCCTCTATCCATCCTTTTTGAACATGGCCTGCCCGAATTAGATATCGGCGTGATGAGCCACGGCTTCACCGAACATGGTCGAGATTATTTTTTTGTAATCGAAGACTGTATCGGCGTTAGCCCCGGCACGTATCGGCTCACTTTCACGCATGTCGTTGAGCTGGAATATGGAACAGCGATATCACCTGCGACATGGTCAACATCGTGGTCCGACGAATTCACAGATTATGCCCGGTGGGAAGCGGCAGGCGAGCCTGAGGGTTATGTTTTTGGGACGAATTGGTCCCTTGCATACCCAGGCTTCACAATAATCGAAGATCATCCAAACGTTTCGTTGTGGACAGAAAAATTGCAGCATCCAATGTTCGCCGCATCTCTTGCAAGCGACCGCTTCAAGATGACTTTTATCTTTCACGGCGCCCATATGGTCAAATTGAGCGATGCAGTCTCGACAGTCAGTCGGGTGATCTACCCACTCTGAGAAGCTACGTGGCAGATGGATAAAATCAGCTACGGATTTGTAATTGATGCGCTCCGAACCGGACAGTCCGCTTTCCACCCCTTTTCGTCGTTCCCGCGCAGGCGGGAACCCATCTCCTGACCTTGGGTGTCGCACTCGGCCGGGACGATGCCCCCCGCTTCCGCGAGGATGATGCTAGAAAACGGACCGCCGCTTAACCACACTTTCCCACCTGCCCCCTTTCCGCCCGTCCCTCTCTCCGCTAGCCAGTGCGCCACAAAAGAAAGGGGAGCATCCTTAATGCGTTTGACGATTTCGCTGGCCGCGCTCGCGCTGGCCATCATGCCCATGGCCGTCCAGGCTCAGGACGGGGACAGGAAGAAGGACGAGGCACCGGCCGCCGAAGCTGGCGTGCCCGCCCCCAATGTCTCGGTCACCCATCATAAGGGCGTGTTCGGCGGCAAGGCGATCAGCTACACCGCGACCACCGGCGAAACCTATCTGAAGGACAAGGACGGCAAGCCGCTCGCGGCGATCTATGCCACCTCCTATGTCAAGGATGGCGGAGACAAGAAGCGCCCGATCACCTTCCTCTATAATGGCGGCCCCGGCTCGGGCTCGCTCTGGCTCCACATGGGTGCCTTCGGCCCCAAGCGCGTGGTGCTGCCCGATGCGCAGGATGACGGCGCCCCGCCCTATCCGCTGGTCGACAATGCCGAATCGCTGCTCGACGTCACCGACCTCGTCTTCATCGATCCGGTCGGCACCGGCTTCTCGCACGCCATCGGCAAGAAGGATCCCAAGGATTATTGGGGCGTCTCCGCCGACGCCAAGTCGATCGCCGACTATATCCGCCTGTGGCTCAATGAGAATGGCCGCTGGTCCTCGCCCAAGTTCATCGGCGGTGAAAGCTATGGCACCACCCGTTCGGTCGCGCTCATCAACGAGCTGGAAGGCAGCTACAACGACGTCGCGGTCAACGGCATCATCCTGATCTCGTCGATCCTCGACTTCGGCGCCTCGGCCGAGGTGCAGGGCAATGAAATGCCCTATATCCTCAACCTCCCCTCGATGGCGACGACCGCCTGGTATCACAAGAAGATGGGCAATCCGCCCGCGACCGTGGCCGAAGCCGCCCAGCAGGCCCGCGCCTTCGCGATCGGCCCCTATGCCGCCGCGCTGCTGAAGGGCAACCAGCTGTCGGACCAGGAACGCGCCAGCGTCCGCACCGAGCTGGCCCGCCTCACCGGCCTGTCGGAGCAGTTTGTCGACCATGCCGAACTGCGCATTTCGCCGGGCCGTTTCTACAAGGAATTGCTGCGCGATCGCGGCGTTTCCATCGGCCGCCTCGACACCCGCTATACCGGCAAGGATTATGATGCGGCCGGCGAGGAGCCGGACAATGATCCCAGCTTCTACGCGATCGACGGCGCCTATACCGCGGCGATGAACAGCTATGCCCGCGACGAGCTGAAGTACAAGACCGACCGTAGCTATGTGACGATCGGCGGGGTCAGCGGCTGGGACTGGAAGCTGCAGGGCCAGCGCGGCCGCGACAGCGAAGTCTATGCCAGCGTCGCGCCCTATCTCAGCAAGGCCTTGCGCGAGAATAGCGGGCTCAAGGTCTTCGTCGGCCAGGGCTGGTATGATTTCGCCACCCCCTTCTTCGGCGCCGAATATGCGATGAGCCGCACCGGCTTCGATCCCGCGCGGATCCAGTATCATTATTATGATGCCGGCCACATGATGTATGTCCGCCCCGACGACCTGCGCAAGCTGAGCGCGGACATCCGGGCGTTCATCAACGCGCGCTGATCTACGCTATCGATCCGGCCCTTCCTCCCGCGCCTGCCAGTCTTCCCGACCATGGCGGATGCGCAGGATGAGGGGCCGGTTCTCCTCGACCAGGTCATAGAGAATCAGATGCGCTCGAAAGCGGCGCACCCGCACCGGCGGCACGATCTCCTCACGCAGTCGCACCGCGAAGGGGTATTCCGCAATCAGGTCGAAGGCCGCCGCCAATCCCGCATGATAGAGGTCGGCCTGCAGCAGCCCGAACCGTTCGACACCATCCACGAAAATCGCCATAATATCGTCCGACGCCGCACGGGTCAGACGATAGCGCGCCATCTCAGCACTGCAGCCCGGCCTGCTTCAACGCCCGCTCGCGGATATCCTCCATCGTCTCGTCGCTGATCCCGCCCTGCCGCGCTTCATCGACCAGCATCTGCATATGGGCGACCTTCGCCAGCCGCTCCTGATCGCGCCGGATCAGGTCACGCACATAATCGCTCGCATTGCTGTAACGGCCGGTTGCCGTCTGTGCCTCGACCCAGTTCTTCATCGGATCGGGCAGGGAAATGTTCATTGTCGCCATAGGTTGCTCCTGCCCTATCCTATCGCAAATTGGCAAAGATTGCCAATCATTCGAAGGCTTCACAGGCATGCCTCGCCATCGCAACAATCCCCCTTTAACACCCGTAAAATCCCCCTATGCTCCTGCCCAGCAAGGGAGATTCAATCATATGCGCCACGCGCTCACGGCCTTTCTGGCCGCTGTCAGCTTTTCGTCCATCGCCGTCGCCCAAACCCCGACTGCACCGCCGCCGGCTCAGCCGTCCATGGTTCAGCCCACCCCCACGCCGCAGAGCGAACTGCCCGGCCTGATCGCCAGGGATATGGAGGGGCTGATGACCCTCTATCGCGACCTGCACGCCAATCCCGAACTCTCGCTGCAGGAGGTGAACACCGCCGCCAAGCTGGCCAAGCGCCTGAAAGCGATGAAGTTCGACGTGACCGAAAAGGTCGGCGGCACCGGCGTCGTCGCGGTGATGAAGAATGGCTCTGGCCCCGTCCTCCTCATCCGCGCCGACATGGATGGCCTCCCCGTGGTCGAGCAGACCGGCCTCGACTTCGCGTCCAAGGTCCGCACCAAGACGCCCGAGGGCGTCGAGACCGGCGTGATGCATGCCTGCGGCCATGACACCCACATGACCGCCTTCATCGAGACCGCCAAGCTGCTCTCGTCCAGCAAGGACAAGTGGAAGGGCACGCTGGTGATGATCCTCCAGCCGGCCGAGGAAGTGGGCAAGGGCGCCCGCGACATGCTGGAGGACGGGCTCTACACCCGCTTCCCGCGCCCGACCCATGCCATCGCCTTCCATGACGCCGCCAATCTCCAGGCCGGCGTCGTCGGCTACACGCCGGGCTATGCCCTCGCCAATGTCGACAGCGTCGATATCGTGGTGAAGGGGCTGGGCGGCCATGGCGCCTATCCGCAGACGACCCGCGACCCGATCGTGCTGGGTTCGCGCATCGTCACCTCGCTGCAGACTCTGGTCAGCCGCGAACAGGATCCGCAGGATCCCGCCGTGGTGACCGTCGGCAGCTTCCAGGCCGGCGCCAAGCACAACATCATCCCCGATCAGGCGCTGCTGCTGCTGACCGTGCGCAGCTATTCGGACGAGACCCGCGCCAAGCTGATCAAGGGGATCGAGCGGATCGCCCGTGGCGAGGCGATTGCGGCGGGCGTGCCCGACGACAAGATGCCGGTGGTCAGCGTCAAGGACGAGTTCACCCCGTCCACCTACAACCCGCCCGAATTTGCCGAGCAGATGGGCGCGCTGCTCAAGGGGCATTTCGCCGAGGGCCGCGTGGTCAAGACCCCGGCGGTGATGGGCGGCGAGGATTTCGGCCGCTTCTACCGTGCCGACAAGTCGATCAACAGCTTCATCTTCTGGGTCGGCGGCGTGCCGGCGGACAAGATGGCAGCGGCAGAGGCCGGCCAGATCACCCTGCCCTCGCTGCATAGTCCATTCTGGGCGCCGGAGGCCGACAAGGTGATCGCCACCGCCAGCGAGGCGATGACCGTCCTCGCCATGGATATCCTGAAGAAGGACTAAGCCTGGTCGCTGACCGCGCAGCGGCGCCGATGCATGTCCATCAGCGCCAGCGCGGTCAGCGCCACGCCCAGCCCCAGGATCATGTCGATCAGATAATGGGTGCCCTCGACCGGGGTCGATAGCAGCATCGCCGCGTTGAGCACGACGATCGGCCAGCGCAGCGCCGCGATCCGCCACCCCGCCGCGATATAGAGCACCGCCGCCGCGGTATGGAAGCTCGGCGCCGACACGATGCCGCGCAACTGCCCCAGATCGATGGCATGGACCGCATGCGTCCGCAGCGCCGGGATCAACCCCTGCTGCCACAGCTCGCTTTCGGGCATGTAGCGGATCGGTTCGTGCCACAGATAGGAAAAGGGGCCAACCGCCGGCATCAGGCTGAACAGGATCAGGGTGATGACCGCCGCCAGCCAGAAGGTCGCGATGAAGCGCCAGGCCCGTTCCTGCTCGCCCGCCCGCGCCATGCACCATAGCAGCAGGGCCGGCGTCACATAGATGCTGCGATAGGCGGCCGTTTCCAGAAATTGGAGGCCCCGGTGCGATGCCGTCAGCCGATACCAATGGAGCCAGTCGAACCCCAGCGCCGCGTCGATCCGCTGCAAGGTCGCATCGGCATAGCCATGGGTCAGCGCCGCGACGGGATAGCTGGCCGCCGCACCCATGACCGAGATCAGCGTGAACAGGCCGACATAGGTGGCAAATGGCGCCACTGTCCCGGCATGGCGCCAGCCGCTGCGCGGCAGGCCGAAGCGCAGCGCCAGCAACAGCGCCGCCGCCGCGCCATAGGCGATGCTGCTCGGCTGCCAGAAATCGATGCGCAGGTCCGCCATGTCCAGCAGCAGGGCGAGCAGCAGCATGCTCACGCCCAGCGCCGCCAGAAAATGCCGCCGGATAGCCAATGGTCGCGTGACGATCGGCACCGGACGCGCCTTCTGCGCGGCAACAGGCTCAGCCAGGGGCCAGGAGGTTTCGATCGACGGCATCACGCATATGTCCGGGAAGAAAGGCGGAAAGGTCGCCCTTCCGCCTCCCGTGCTTAAGCTGCGATGAACCGTTGCATGACGGCCCTGTCAGGGCTGCAACAACCACCCCGCGCCACCGCCCAGCGCGACGATCGTCGGCATGCTCCACCGTCCCTTGATCCGCCAGGCGCAGAGCGCGCCGACCAGCAGGATCAGGCCCGCCGCCCAGAGCCGGTCCGCCCGCATCGCCGCCGCCCAGCCCAGTTGCACCAGCGTCGCCGCGATCACTCCGACCACGGCCGCCGCGACCCCGGCCAGCAGATGGTGGAGCGCCGGATTTTCGACCAGCGCCTCCAGCCGCTCATAGAAGATCAGGGAAAAGGCGAAGGCCGGCAGGAACATGCCCGCCGTGATCGCCAGCGCCCCGCCCAGCCCCCCGGCCATATAGCCGGCAAAGGTCGCGAAGATGACCAGCGGCGCCGGCAATATGCCGGCCAGCGCCACCCCGTCGAGGAACAGCCCGTCCGACAACCAGCCGCGCCCGACCGTATCGCCGCGCACATAGGGAATGGCGGTATAGGCGCCGCCAAAGGTGAGCAGCCCGCCCTTCAGCCCTGCAATGAACAGCAGCAGCATGTCGGGCCGCGCGGCACCAGCCACCGTCGGGACCGGCGCGACCGCCACGCTCCCCTTGTGCAGCAACAGCGCCAGCATGACTGCCCCAGCCAGCACCGCGCCAATGACCATCGGCCGCGCGCGAAAGCCATGGACCAGCCCCGCCGCCAGCAACGGAATCCAGAAAGGCGTGCCCAGCAAGGTCGCGGCAAAGGCGCCGATCGCCAGCGCCCAGAGCAGCCGATCCTCCAGCACATGGCCGCCGATCCGCTGCACCGCGCGCGCGATGATCGCCAGCACCACCAACTGAATGCCGAACAGCACCGGCAGCGCCCAGCCCGCACCGGCGATCCAGTCGCGATAGAGCCAGGCGGCGACCAGCATCAGAGCCAAGCCGGGCAACATGAAGCCCAGCCCCGCCAGCAGCCCGCCGATCCGCCCGCGCGCCATCATCCCCATATGGACGCATAGTTCATGGGCTTCGGGGCCGGGCAATATCTGCATCACCGCCAACAGGCGGTTGAAGCGCGGCCCGGACAGCCAGCGCTCTTCCTCGACCAAGGTCTGGCGCAACATCGCGATCTGCGCGACCGGCCCGCCAAAGGCCAGGCAGCCAAAGCGCAGGAATTTGAGGAACAGTGGGAAAAGGCGGATCGGCGGCGGACCATCATCCAGTGTCGTCATCGTCATCGGCTCCTGCCGCAGGCGCGGCGCATGGAGCGGAACTTGGACGATGATCGCCTGAACGGGCGCCCGCACAGCCCGTTGGCGCTCATCATAGCATCGCGCGCCGCGAAGAAAAGAGGCGGCGCAACAGGATAGGGCGGCCGGTCAGCCGCCCCTCCCGAATGGCCGATCAGGCGCCGAAGCCGCCGTCGATCGTGTGCATGGCACCGGTGATGATGCCCGCTTCCGGCCCCGCCAGATAGGCGGCCAGCCCGGCGATTTCCTCGCCCGTGGCATGGCGCTTGATCGCCATGAAGCCGTGCATGGTGGCGCTCATCGGGCCGTCGGCCGGGTTCATGTCGGTATTGGTCGGGCCGGGCTGGATGATGTTGACGGTGATGCCGCGCGCGCCGAAGTCGCGGGCGAGACCTCGGGCCATGCCCTGCAGCGCCGACTTGGTCAGCGCATAGGCCGCGCCGCCCTCGAACGGCATGCGGTCGCCATTGACCGAACCGATGACGATGATGCGACCACCGTCGTTCATCTGCCGCGCCGCCTCGACCGCCGCATGATAGGGCGCGCGGACATTGATATCGATCATCCGGTCGACCGCATCGGCGTCCAGCGTCAACGGATCGCCCAGCACCAGCGTGCCGGCATTGACGACCAGCACGTCGAGCGCGCCCTCGCCCGCCACCACATCGATCACCGCCTGGCGATCGGCCGCATCGGAGCGGATGGCACGGGCGCCGACATCGGCGGCAAGCGCCGTGGCAGCGTCCTGCGACCCGGCATAGGTGAAGGCGACATCGGCGCCGTCACCGGCGAAGCGCCGCACGATCGCGGCACCGATGCCCCGGCTGCCGCCGAGGACGAGGACTTTCTTGGCAGTGAAATCGGTCATGGGACAATTCCTTGCTAAATTTGTAATGATCGCTATATAAATCACCGATCGCGCCCGTCAAGGATTTTTGTAATGACCATTAAAGAAAAAGCCAAGAGCCGGGGCCGCCCGCGTTCCTTCGACGAGGACGCCGCCCTTTCCGCGGCCCAGGCGCTGTTTCATCACCATGGCTATGATGGTGTCGGCGTCGCCGCGCTGGCGCAGGCGATGGGGATCAATCCGCCCAGCCTCTATGCCGCTTTCGGTGACAAGGCGGCCCTGTTCGACCGGGTGCTGGCGCGCTACGCCCGCGATGCCCTGCCGGTGGACGATATCCTTGTGCCCGGCACGCCGCCGGCCACCGCACTTACCGAACTGCTGCGGACCGCCGCGCGCATCTATGCCGCCGACCCGGCCGCGCCGGGTTGCATGGTGCTGGAGGCCGCACGCGGCGCCGACGCCACCGCCGCGGCACAGGCGCGCTGCTGGAAGGACAGGAGCGTCGACCGGGTCCGGGACTATCTGGCGTCCGGCTATCCCGACCAGGCACTAGCCGTCGCCGATTATATGGTGGCGGTCATGTCCGGCCTCTCGTCCGACGCCCGCGACGGCAAGCCGGTCGACCGGCTGCTCGCCATCGCCGACATGGCCGGTCTCGCGCTGGACGCCGTGCTGCCCGACCGCTGATCTATTGGGGCCGATGCCCTTTGCGCCATTTGGTGAACAGATGGCGCGCCAGCATCAGCGGCGGCATGCGCAGCCAGTGGGACCGCACGAAGAAGGCGAAGACCAGCGCTTTGCGCGTCTCCTGCCCCCAGCCATTGCGCGCCAGCAACCGGCTGATGAAAGCTCGGTCGCTCCAACGCAATTTATAATCGACCTCTATAGGCGCGCGATAGGCTTTGACCTCGGTATCGAAGAGATGATGAGAGAGGCGTAACGCGCGCCAAACTGCTGCGGTCAATTGGTGATGCGCCGCCTTCTCGAAGAGACAGAGGTAAAAATCATCCTTTCGTTTCGACAATTCCTCACAGAGGCAGTGAATATCCCACAGGTTACGCAGACCGCCCTGCAAATCGCCGTCCGCCAGCAGATGCGCTGCCGCATGACAGACCCGATCTTCAGCCGACAGCATATATAATCCATCGGTTATCAGAACCGCATCCGCCATCATCGCGGCCGCGTCCGGCGTCGGCCGCGCCGTCAGCGGCAGCACGGTATGATGCACATCGATCATCCGATCGCGCTCGGTGTGGATCATCGGCGGCAGCTCATGCATCCACTGCCGATAATAAGCGTCGTCATAGGGGTCTTCCTTGACCCATTCCCAGCCGGCCGCGATCAGCGCATCGGCCGCCGCATCGATCCGGTCGCGCGGCACCAATATGTCGAGATCGCCGATGAAGCGCCCCTGCCCCGCCGGCAGGCCCGCCGCCGCATAGGCCGTGCCCTTGAGCAGGATCACCGGCAAGCCGATCGGCGCCAGCGCCGCGCGCGCCCGGTCAGCCTCCCAGATCGCCTGGCGCGCCTCCCGCGCCGCATCGGCCTTGGCGTCCGTCAGGATCGGCCGTACCGCAGCGGGCACGACCCGTCCCTCCAGCCGGAAGGCGAGCGTGCCGATCAGCCGCTCCGCCCGCGCCATCGCGATCAGGCTGTTCCAGCCGGCCGCATCCAGCCCCGCAACCGTCGCCGGATCGCGCAGGGCCCTGACCAGCAGCGCTGCGCTCATGCGATCTCGCTCCACAGCCGATCGACCATGGCGATCGCCGCCTCGCCCGAGGGGAAGTCGATCGCCCGCGCCGGCACCTGCGCCACGAAGCGGGTCAGCGCAGCAAAGGCCGGTTCACCCAGCGCCACATAATTGGTCGATGCCTGGGTCAGGCGCATGAACACCTCCCCCTGCCCCACCGGCCGCTCCGCCGGTCCCGAACCGAAGCGCGGGAACAGCAGCAGCGCCGGCATCCCGCCTTCGTTCATCCGCGCCACCGCATCGGCGCGCGGCACCATATGGCGGATATCGCCCTTGGCCGTCGCGCCCAGCAGCGGCCCCATGCGCGCCGCCGGCACCTCGCCCGCGATCACGTCGATCGCCTTGTTCTTGAGCGACACCAGCCGGGGAAAGGGCAGGATGGCCCCGCTGTCGAGATCAAGCAGCGCAAACTCGTCCCCCATCAGACGCCAGCCGCGCTCGCCCAGCTGCGCCGCCAGCGTCGATTTGCCCGACCCGGACTCGCCGGTCATTACCAGCACCCGCCCGTTCTTCTCGACGCTCGACGCATGGAGCAACAGATGCCGGCGCCAGCCCAGCGCCATCTGCAGATTCATCCCCATTTCCGCCGCCAACAGCCCATGGGCCAGGCTCATCGGCGCGGCATCGGCCAGGCCATGGTCGCCGGTGATGAAGATGGACGGTCGCACCCAGCGCCGGAGCGCGCTGGTCGGCTGCAACCGCACGGTGAAATCGGCGATCGCGCCACCGACGTCGGGATAATCGGCGTAGAGGCGCTTCAACTGGTCGATCGGCTGCGCCCAGACGGAACCGATGCAGAAGGTCGCCGGGCCGATGCGCAGGGTCAGGCTGTGCCTCATGCCGGGCGCACCAGCCCGATCCGGTCGAGATAGGCGAGATGCTGGCCAATCTCGCCCACCACATCGCCCTCGCCCAGATCATAAAGCTGTGCCAGCCGATCGCGCAGCATCGCCGCGCTCGCCGGCAGGCCGTCGGCCATGGCGTCCAATATCTCGGGCACCGGGCTGATCACCATATGGGTCTGGCCCGACGGGCGATGATAGAGCAGGACGATATCATCCAGCGGCCGGACGATGATCGCCTCCGCCCCTTCACGACGATAAACTTCTTCCCTGACCACGCCTCCGGCACCTCCATGGTTCCCCTCTTGCCCTAAAGCCAAAAGGGTAGCCAAGTGCCTAACGCATCAGGGAAAGGCCTGCAGCGCAACGCCGACCGGAAGCTCCCGCGCGCCGACCGTCATCAGCGCGCGCATATAGGTGTCGAGCGCCCGGTCCAGCCCATGTTCGCGCACCGCCTGCGCCAACTGCTCGGGCGGCGCGGGATGGGCCAGCGCCCATTCGATCGCACGGGCAAAGCCATCGACATCGCCGACCGGCACCGGCGGATGCTGGCCGGCGGCGGCCAGCAGCGGATGGATATTGCGGGTGCAGTCGGTCGCCACCACGCCCGCGCCGCAACCCAGCGCCTCGATCATCGTGCCGGCCAGTCCTTCCCAGCAGGACGGCTGCAACAGCAGGTCCGCCTCGGCAAACAGGCTGGCCATGCGGCGCGGACAATCGACGAAGCCCAGAAACTGGACCCGGTCCGACAGGCCCAGCCGCACGCATTGCGCCTCCAGCTGCGCGCGCAGCGGTCCCTGCCCGACGATGCGCAGCCGCCAGTCGCGGCCCCGCAATTGCGCCAGTGCGGCCAGCGCGGTCGCCTGGTCCTTCTGCGGCGCCAGCCGGCCGACCATCAGCAATTGTGCCGGGCGCTGCGGGCAACAGGCGGTGCCGCGATCGTTGCAGGCCTGTTCCATCAGCCGGGTGACGGTGGGACGCGGCATCAGCCGCACGTCGCGACCGCCAAGCGGCCCTTCCTCGGCCAGCAATTGCCGATCGGTCTCGCCCATCACGATGGTCATGCTACAGGCCCTGGCAATCGCGCGAAACCGGGTCTTGCGCGCCCAGGCGGACAGGCCCTGCTGCCCCGGTCGGACGATCGGGTTGGAAATGCGGCCGACCGCGCGGGTCTGCGTGCCCAGCGTCGCGGCGGCGACCAGCATGTTGCTCTGGTTGCCGGCCGAATAGACGACATCGGGCCGATGGCGCCGCACCATTGCGGCCAGTGGCAGGAATTGCGCGATCATCGACAGCCGCCGCACCCAGCACGGCGCACAGACACGGCGCACCGTCAGGGCCGGGTCGATCATCCCGGCCAGCGGCCCGTCCAGATGCGCCAGCCACAATTCGACCCGCAGCCCGCGTCGATGGAGATGATTGGCGAGCTGGATCGCGACCCGATCAAGCCCCCCGTCACCGGGGCGATAGAGATAGACGACCGCGAATGGAGAATGTGCCGCCACCTGGCGTGCATGGAACATGGTGTCGCCCTTGCGCTCGACGGAAATGTCGATGCTTCGACGCCGTCAACGCGGGCGACCCGTAATCGGTTCTTTCAGTTCAACCCGGCTTTGGGGCTTAACGCGGCATTTGCAGCGAAGCGTAGCAGGTAAAGCCGCTCTGCCCCGACTGGAGGCGGCGGATATAGTTCAGATAGGCCTGGTTCTGCTCATAGCTGGTTCCCGGCAGCGGCCGGCCGCGCAGCGCCTGCTTGACCTGCTCGCCGGTATAGGCCCGCCCGCTCGCCGGATAGGCGCCCGGCGTTCCCGCCGGCACCATCTGGCCATTGGGCGCGATATAATTGCCCGACCGCGACGGATCGGGCACCGGAATGGTGCAGTTGAGAACAGACGCCGCCGTGTTGGCCAGCGCCGGGCGGATCGACACGATCGCCGATGCGGCGACCGCGCCGCCCATCAGCAACTGGCGCCGCGAAGGGATGGCCAGATCGGGCGCTACGGCTTCGTTCTTCGCCTTTTCAGGCTCCACGCTTTCCGGTCCGGGGATGGGCTCGCTCATGTCACAATGTTCCGCTATCGCGCTTGCCAAAGCGTAAATAATGGGCGCTATTGATCACAGCCATCGCAGCAAATGCGCGAAGAATCCAGCGCGGTAACCATGAATCGACTGACTATTTCTCAGATTACGGCCTCGCTGGCCGTGCTTTTGCTGGGCACGGGCGGTGCCCTGATTCTCGGCGGATCGCCGCTCGCCATCGCCCTGCCGGTGCTCGCCGGCCTGATCGTGCTGGTCATCACGGCCGAAGGCGTGCCGGTCGGCCGCGACGTGCCGACGATCGCGCTCGATGCGCCCGACCTGTTCGCCCATCCCGATTTTCCCGGCCTGCTGGAAGCCATTTCCGATCCGCTGATGCTGGTCGAACGGGGCCGGATCGTCCATGCAAACCAGGCCGCAAAACGTCTGCTCGGCAGCCATATCGAGGGGGAGGATGCACGCATCGCGATCCGCCACCCCGCCGCCGCCGAGCGGCTGGCCAGCGTTGCCCCGCTCGCCGAACCGGTGATGATCGAACTGGTGGGCCTGGGCACCCGCGAACAGCGCTGGCAGATGCGCATCGCGTCGGTAGGCGCAGTCGGCGACATGCGCCGGCTCGTCCACCTGGTCGACCATAGCGGCACCTATGCGGCCGAGCGGATGCGCGTCGATTTCGTCGCCAATGCCAGCCATGAACTGCGCACGCCGCTGGCCGGCATATTGGGATTCATCGAGACGCTGGCCGACCCGGAACTGGGCAAGGACGTCGAAACCCGCAAGCGCTTCCTCAAGATCATGGATGGCGAAGCGCGCCGGATGCAGCGGCTGATCGACGATCTCATCTCATTGAGCCGGATCGAGGCGGAGAAATATCGTCTGCCCGAAGCCGCGGTCGACCTGTCGGAACTGACCGCCGAAGTGGTCGGCGTGTTCCGCACCAGCAATGGCGATCGCGGCCGCGAGGTGGAGATGGAGATCACGCCCGGCCTGCCCGCGATCCAGGGCGACCGCGCCCAGTTGTCGCAGCTTATCCACAATCTCGTCGGCAATTCGGTCAAATATGGCCGCCCCGGCACCCCGATCCACGTCACCCTGGGCGAAGGGCCCAGCGGCATGGTGCGCCTGTCCGTGGCGGACGAAGGCGAAGGCATCGGCCCCGATCACCTCCCCCGCCTGACCGAGCGATTCTATCGCGTCGATTCGGGCCGCAGCCGGGCGATGGGCGGCACGGGCCTGGGCCTGGCCATCGTCAAACATATTGTCGAACGGCATCGTGGCCGGCTGGATATTTCCAGCGTCCTTGGAAAAGGCACCAATGTCAGCATCTTGCTGCCCGGCGCCCCTTCCGACGACACCGCGATCAAGACCAGGGCGTAAGAAAATTTCACTCCGAAGACGCGATCCGCCCCCTATGTCATGAAAATGCAATCTGACTGTCACAAAGGCGCGATGGTCCGCGGCTAGGCGCCTCTCAAGGGGGGCGCGACATTGCGAATCGCGGCCTGTTAGTTGGAGGTTTCCGTGAAGCAATTCGCCCTTTTCGCCGCGACCGCTGTGGCCGCTCTTTCGCTCGCCGGCTGCGGCGACCAGTCGGGTGGCGGCGCTGGTGCGACCCGTGACCAGATCCGCGCGGTCGGTTCCTCCACCGTCTATCCCTTCGCCACTGCGGTCGCCGAACTGTTCGTGCAGGGCAATCCCGGCATGAAGTCGCCGATCATCGAATCGACCGGCACCGGCGGCGGCATGAAGCTGTTCTGCGCCGGCGTCGGCGCCCAGCATCCCGACATTGCCGACGCCTCGCGCCGCATGAAGAAGGCCGAGTTCGATCAGTGCCAGAGCAATGGCGTGAAGGACATCATCGAGATCCAGGTCGGCGTCGACGGTCTCGCCTTCGCCGAGAGCAAGCAGGGCCCCGGCCTCAAGCTCACCCCCAAGATCGTCTATGAGGCGCTGGCCGCCAATCCCTATGGCAAGGGCCCGAACAAGGCCCAGACCTGGAAGGATGTCGACCCCAGCCTGCCCGCGATCGCCATCTCCGTCTTCGGTCCGCCCTCGACCAGCGGCACGCGCGACTCGCTCGCCGAACTGATCCTGACCAAGGGTTGCGAGACCGACCCGGCGATGGAAGAACTCAAGAAGAAGAGCGAGGACGAGTTCAAGGCCACCTGCACCCGCGTGCGCGAGGATGGCAAATATGTGGACTCGGGCGAGAATGACAATCTGATCGTCCAGAAGCTGGGTGCCAACCCCAACGCCGTCGGCGTCTTCGGCTACAGCTTCCTGGAAGAGAATAAGGACACGCTGAAGGACGTGCCGATCAACGGCATCGAAGCCAGCTACGAGACCGTCTCGACCGGCCAATATCCCGGCGCCCGCCCGCTCTACATCTATGTGAAGAAGGCGCATATGCAGGCGATCCGTGGCCTGCAGGGCTTCCTCGACACCTTCGCCGCCAACTGGAACCCCGACGGCGCGCTGACCAAGCGCGGCATGGTCGCGGCGCCGGAAGACGTGCGCAAGAAGAGCGCGGAAGTCGTCAAGTCGCTCAGCGTCCTCGACGGTTCGCAGCTGAAGTAAGGGCATCATGACCGGTCCTGCAATCCTCCTGCTGCTGGCGGGCCTGGGCGCGATCGCCTGGGTCAGCGCCCGCGCCCGCGCGCTGCGCCTTGCCGGCGTGGCGCGCGCCAGCGGCCGCCGCGACGCGGTGCATAGCCTGCCCGGCTATCATGGCTGGTATGTCGCGCTGTGGACCTTGATCCCGGCCGGCATCTTCCTGGCAGTCTGGGCGAATGTCTCGCCCGGCCTCGTCACCCAGTCGGTCCTGGCCGACCCGGCGGCGCAGAGCCTGCCGATGGACGGCTTCTCCCGCTCCGCCATCCTCGGCGAGGCTCGGGCGATCGCTACCGGTGCGCAGGCCGGCGCCTTCAATCCGGCGGCCAACGCGCTGGTCGAACCCTATCGCACCGCGCTCAGCCATTATGGCATTGCCGGCGCGGTGCTGGCGCTGGTGCTCGCCTTTGCCGGCGGCGCCTATGCCTTCACCCGCGTCCGTCCGGACTTCCGCGCCCGCACGCGGGTCGAGCGACTGGTCATGGCGACCTTGCTGATCGCCTCGCTGATCGCGATCATCACCACGCTCGGCATTGTCGCCTCGCTCTTGTGGGAAAGCTTCCGCTTCTTCTCCATGGTGAACCCGATCGACTTCCTGTTCGGCACCAAATGGAGCCCGCAGTCGGCCGCCATGGGCTATGGCAATGAGGATGCGTTCGGCGCGGTGCCGCTCTTCTGGGGCACGATCTTCATCGGCGCGATCATCGCCATGATCGTCGCCATCCCGCTCGGCCTGATGAGCGCCATCTATCTCACCCAATATGCCAGCCCCACGGTGCGCAAGTGGATGAAGCCGACGCTGGAGATGCTCGCGGGCGTTCCCACGGTCGTCTATGGCTATTTCGCCGCGCTCACCATCGCCCCCGCTCTGCGCGACTTTGCGGTGATGATCGGCATCCATGGCGCCTCTTCGGAAAGCGCGCTGGCCGCCGGCCTCGTCATGGGCGTGATGATCATCCCGTTCGTTTCCTCCATGGCCGATGACAGCATCGCCGCCGTGCCGCAGTCGATGCGCGACGGCAGCCTGGCGATGGGCGCCACCACCAGCGAGACGATCAGCCGCGTGCTGATCCCGGCCGCCCTGCCCGGCGTCGTCGGCGGCGTGCTGCTCGCCGTCAGCCGCGCCATCGGCGAGACGATGATCGTGGTGATGGCCGCCGGTCTGGCTGCCAACCTCACCCTCAACCCCTTTGCCAGCGTGACCACGGTGACGACCCAGATCGTCCAGTTGCTGACCGGCGACCAGGAATTTGACAGCGCCAAGACGCTTGCCGCCTTCGCGCTCGGCCTGGTGCTGTTCATCGTCACCCTGCTGCTCAACATCGTGGCCCTGCGGGTCGTGAAGAAATATCGCGAGGCTTACGAATAATGAGCGCCGAACGCCTCCCCACCGACTGGAAGTCGGACGCCATGCGCAAGCGGATCGCCCGGCGCTATGCCGCCGAGCGCCGCTTCAAGGCCGCCGGCATGGCCGCCGTGCTGCTCAGCGCCGCCTTCCTTGCCTTCCTTCTCTTCACCATGGTCGGCAATGGCATGCGCGGTTTCACCCGCACGGAAATCGCGCTCAAGGTCGATTTCCCGGCCTCGCCGCTGCTGCTCGATCCGGCCAACATCACCGATGAAGCGCTGGCCAATGCCAATCTGCCGATGGTGACAAGCACCGTCGCGCAGAAGGCATTGGGCAAGGATGCCGACGCGATGATCTCGCCCAGCGCCTGGATTGCCATCCGCGACGCGATCAAGGCCGATCCCAAGATCCTGAGCCGCACCGAGACGATCGACGTGCCCGCCTCGACCGCGATCGACCTCGCCGCCAAGAGCAAGGGCTCGCCCGAGGCCGAGGCCCAGGTCGCACGCCTGCGTCAGGCCGGCCTGCTCGCCACCGGCATCAACTGGGGCTTCCTGACCGCCAGCGACGGCACCGATCCGACCCAGGTCGGCATCTGGGGCGCGTTCAAGGGGTCGCTGCTGACCATGTTGGTGACGCTGGTGCTCAGCTTCCCGATCGGCGTCGCCACGGCGCTCTATCTGGAGGAATATGCCCGCAAGAGCTGGTGGACCGACATCATCGAGGTATCGATCAACAATCTGGCGGCCGTGCCCTCGATCATCTTCGGCCTGCTCGGCCTGTCGATCTTCCTCAACCTGCTGCACCTGCCCCGCTCGGCCGCGCTGGTCGGCGGCATGACCCTGGCGCTGATGACCATGCCGGTCATCGTCATCGCCGGCCGCAACGCGATCAAGTCGGTGCCGCCCAGCATCCGCGACGCCGCGCTCGGCATCGGCGCCTCGCCGGTCCAGGTCGTGTTCCAGCATGTGCTGCCGCTGGCCCTGCCCGGCATCCTGACCGGCACGATCATCGGCATGGCCCGCGCGCTCGGCGAAACCGCGCCGCTGCTGATGATCGGCATGCGCGCCTTCATCGCCACGCCGCCCGGCGGCATCGTCGATCCGGCCACCGTCCTGCCGGTGCAGATCTTCCTCTGGTCCGATGAAGTCTCCAAGGGCTTCGTCGAAAAGACCTCGGCCGCCATCATCGTCCTGCTGGCCTTCCTGCTCGCGATGAACGGCCTCGCCATCTACCTGCGCAACAAGTTTGAAAAACGGTGGTAATCACACCCATGACAGAAGAACAGCAAAGCCTGGCCGTGGCCAATCCGAAGATGACGGCCCGTGACGTCAAGGTCTTCTATGGCGAGAAACAGGCCATCAAGGGCGTGTCGATCGATGTCGACATGGACCATGTCACCGCCTTCATCGGCCCGTCGGGCTGCGGCAAGTCGACCTTTCTGCGGACCCTCAACCGCATGAACGACACCGTCGCCTCGGCGCGGGTCGAAGGCACGATCACGCTCGACGGCGAGGATATCTACGCCCCCTCGATGGACGTGGTGCAGCTGCGCGCGCGGGTCGGCATGGTGTTCCAGAAGCCCAACCCCTTCCCCAAGTCGATCTACGAGAATATCGCCTATGGCCCCCGCATCCACGGCCTCGCCGCGGGCAAGGCGGACATGGACGTGATCGTCGAAAAGTCGCTGCGTCGCGCCGGCCTGTGGGACGAGGTCAAGGATCGCCTCAATGACAGCGGCACCGCCCTGTCGGGCGGCCAGCAGCAGCGTCTGTGCATCGGCCGCGCCATCGCGGTCGAACCCGAAGTCATCCTGATGGACGAACCCTGCTCGGCGCTCGACCCGATCGCCACCGCCAAGATCGAGGAACTGATCCACGAACTGCGCGGCCGCTATGGCATCGTCATCGTCACCCACAACATGCAGCAGGCCGCGCGCGTGTCGCAGCGCACCGCCTTCTTCCACCTGGGCGAGCTGGTCGAATATGGCGTGACGAGCGACATCTTTACCAACCCGCGCCAGGAGCGGACCAAGGACTATATCACCGGTCGCTACGGCTGATCCCGCGCGCTTTCGAGCCAGATGCTTGCATCTGGCGGCTTGGAAAGCGCGCCACTTGAGATTCCGGCATCGATCCCTGCAGGATCGATGCCTGCGGAGAGAAGAAACATGGCTGAACATACGATCAAGGCATTTGACGAGGAAATCGACCGGCTGCGCGGCCTGATCGCCGAAATGGGCGGTCGCGCCGAAGCGGCGATCGAGAATGCGATGCTGGCGCTCCAGCGCCAGGACCAGCGTCTCGCCGCCGAAGTCGTCGCCGACGACAAGCGCATCGACGCGCTGGAAGCGGAAGTCGAGAAGCTGGTGGTGCAGATCATCGCCCTGCGCGCGCCGATGGCCAACGATCTGCGCGACGTGATCGCCGCACTGAAGATCGTCAGCGTGGTCGAGCGGATCGGCGACTATGCCAAGAATATCGCCAAGCGCGTGCCGCTGATCGCCGCCAACCAGCACAAGCTGGAACCGGTGTCGCTGCTGCCCTCCATGGGCCAGGTCGCGGCCGAGATGGTGCATGACGTGCTCAACGCCTTCGCCGCGCGCGACGCCGAACTGGCGCTGGCGGTGGTGGAGCGCGACCAGGTGGTCGACGATTTCTACGACAGCGTGTTCCGCACGCTGGTGACCTATATGGTCGAAAATCCCAAGACGATCAGCGAGTGCGCGCACCTGCTGTTCATCGCCAAGAATATCGAACGCATCGGCGACCATGCGACCAATGTCGCGGAAATGGTCTATTATGCCGCAACGGGCCAGACCCTGCCCGAACGCGAACGCGGCGGCACCCAGCAGCAGGAGAATTGAGGCATGGCGCGGGCGAAGATGCTGTTGGTGGAGGATGACGCGGCGCTCGCCGAACTGCTCATCTGGCATTTCAAGCGTGAGGATTTCGAGGTCGCCCATACCGTCGATGGCGAGGAAGCGCTGCTGATGGCGCAGGAAAACACGCCCGACATCGTGCTGCTGGACTGGATGGTCGAAAGCCTGTCGGGGATCGAGGTCTGCCGTCGCCTGCGCCGCATGAACGGCACCGCCAATGTGCCGATCATCATGCTGACCGCGCGCGGCGAGGAAGAGGATCGCGTCCGTGGCCTGGAAACCGGCGCCGACGATTATGTGACCAAGCCCTTCTCCCCGCGCGAGCTGGTCGCCCGCGTCGGCGCGGTGCTGCGCCGCGTCCGCCCGGCTCTGGCCGGCGAAACGCTGACCTTCGCTGATGTCGAGATGGACACGGTCGGCCACAAGGTTCGCCGTGGCGGCCAGGTCATCCCGCTCGGCCCCACCGAGTTCCGCTTGCTCAAGCATTTTCTGGAGCATCCCGGCTGGGTCTTCTCGCGCGAACGCCTGCTCGACAGCGTCTGGGGCCAGGACAGCGACATCGAACTGCGCACCGTCGACGTCCATATCCGTCGCCTGCGCAAGGCGATCAATGTCGATGGCCGCCACGATATCATCCGCACCGTCCGCTCGGCCGGCTATGCGCTGGACACCGACGGTCTGAACTGATCGTCGCCGCCATCGTGGACCAGAAAGAACCTCTCCGGCACAATGCTTGGGGAGGTTTTTCTTTGGCGCATGCTCGGTGGACGGCATTTTGTCTTCCCGGAACAAAGCCCTGTGGATTTCGCCACCGCCTTGCATAAGGTGCCGGCCGGGGGGAAATCATGATTCTCGGTATCGATCTTGGAACGACCAATAGCGCCGCCGCTATCTGGAAGGACGGCGCAGCACAGCTAGTGCCCAATGCGCTGGGCGACTTGCTGACACCTTCGATCGTCAGCGTGGACAATATGGGCATGATCCATGTCGGACGCGCCGCACGCGATCGGCTGACCACCGACCCGGACGGGACCGTCGCCAGCTTCAAACGCTATATGGGCACGGAACGCCGCGCCTCGATGAGTGGTCACAGCTACTCGCCCGAAGAATTGTCCGCCTGCATCCTGCGCTCGCTCAAGGCCGATGCGGAGGCCTTTTGCGGCGAGCCGGTCAGCGAAGCGGTGATCACGGTGCCGGCCTATTTCAACGATCGCCAGCGCAAGGCCACGCGACGCGCGGGCGAACTGGCGGGCCTGACCGTACGGCGCCTGATCAACGAACCGACGGCGGCGGCGCTCGCCTTTGGCGTCCACGATCGCGACGAGCATGAACCCTTTCTGGTCTTCGATCTGGGCGGCGGCACGTTCGACGTGTCGATCGTCGAGATGTTCGACGGCATCATCGAGGTCCGCGCCTCATCGGGCGACAATCATCTGGGTGGCGACGATTTCAACAGCGCGATCATCGCACTGGCCCGCGCCGCGCTGGAGGCTGAAACGCCGCTGGACGACAAGGATCCGCAGCGACTGGAGGCCCGCCTGCAGGTCGCGGCCGAAGCCACGAAACAGGCCCTGTCCCTCGCCGATGAAGCTGACTTCACGCTGGTCATCGGCGACGACCAGCGCAGCACCCGCATCACCAGCCGCGCACTGGAGGAACAGGCCCAGGGCCTGCTTACCCGGCTGCGCGATCCGGTGCTGCGCTCCTTGCGGGATTCCAACATCGACGTCCGCGCCCTCAGCGAAGTCGTGCTGGTCGGCGGGGCGACGCGCATGCCCATCGTCCGCCGCGCCATCACCCGCATGTTCGGCCGCTTCCCCAACAGCACGGTCCATCCCGATCATGCAGTGGCGCTCGGCGCGGCGGTGCAGGCGGGGTTGCTGGCCAGGGACGCCGCTCTCGACGAGATCCGGCTGACCGACGTCTGCCCCTTCACCCTGGGCGTCAACCATTCGGAGCGCGACGCGCGCGGCCATTTCCATCATGGCCTCTTCTCGCCGATCATCGAACGCAACACCGCCATCCCGGTCAGCCGCGTCGAAACCTATCGCACCGTGTCCGACAATCAGCGCTATATCGAATTCGGCATCTATCAGGGTGAGGCGCGCGAAGTCTCCTCCAACGTGCTGCTGGGGTCGATCAGCATCCCGGTGCCGCCACGCCCGGCCGGCGAGATACTGGTCGATTGCCGATTCAGCTATGACAGCAGCGGCCTGCTGGAGGTCGACGTCGTGGTGCCGGAAACGGGCCAAAGCCGCAATCTGGTGATCGTCGACGAAAGCGAGCAGCGCGCCGAACGCGACCTGGCCGAAAGCCGGGCGCGCCTCGCCGCACTCAAATTCCACCCGCGCGAGGCGATGGAAAATGTCGCGGCGCTCGCCCGCGCGCGCAAAGGATACGAATCCTTCATCGGCGAGCGGCGCGAAGCCATTGGTCGCTGGATCACCCAGTTCCAGTCGGTGCTGGAAACCCAGGACAGCCGGCTGATAACCGAGGAGCGCAGGCTCCTGCTCCAGAATCTGGACCTGGTCGAAAAGGATTATGGGCTGTGAGCCCTTCGACCGCCTGGCAATTGCTGGGGATAGAGGCGACGGCGGACAGCAAGGCGATCCGCCGTGCCTATGCCGCCCGGCTGCGCGCCATCGATCCGGACCAGGATCGGGATGGCTTTGCCGCGCTGCGCGACGCTCGCGACCAGGCCCTGATGCTGGCATCGGGCGAGGTGGCGGATGCGCCGCCCCCCGGCATCATGATCGACGGGATGGAAGTCATCGTCCCGTCGCCGGACGTGGCTTTCACCGCCCCCCTTCTGACAACCGACGATAGCGCATCCGCCTCCTTGTCGATCGAACCTGTAGAGCCGGACGCCGATTGGCGCATGCCGCCCATCGCGCCGGATTGCCGGATCGCGACGGATGCGGACGATGCGATCGCCCTGCCCCTGCCCGACGGGGCCGACGCGCTGATCGTGCCGACCGTGACGCGCGCGGAGGTGCAGGATCTCAGCCGCGCCGACCATGCGCTCCATGCCTTGCTCTATCCCGATCCGGATGCGGAGTCGCAGGATCGGCCGATGCATCCGGCGGACATCGTCAACGGCACCACCCTGATCAGCCGCATCCATGCCGAAGCGCAGCAGGGCGCGATCGACCTGCATGCCCGCGTCGACGACTGGCTCGCCAACATATTGGCCGGCTCCTGGCCCCGCGCCCAGCCGCTGCTCGCCCCGGCCGCGCGCCTGTTCGGCTGGGAGGCGCTGGACGGCCAGATCGACGCGCCACCGGCGATCGACTTCATCAACCGGCGCCTCGCCTCCGACCGCTTTGCCCAGCAGGTGCAACAGAAAGGTCACCCGCTCCATCGCGCCTGGCAGCAATTGGCCAAGCCGACCCGGCCGGGGCAGAGCTGGGCCCTATGGTGGCAGGGCGCCAAGGTCGACGAACTGATAACGACGATCCGCCGTGACTATCCCGAACTGGAGCAACGGCTGGATTGGCATCGCATTGCCCTGCGCGAGGAGCGGACAGGCCTAGCGATCGCATCCTTCGGCGGTCGCATCCTGTTCGGCGTCGTCCTGCTGCAGTTACTCGGTGCCATGGCGCGCTGTCAGGACAACGGGTCGCCCATGCCCAGTCTGCCGAGCGCCAGCGACATCCCCGTCGCCACCGCCCCACGCGTACCCGGCGGCCTGGGCGATGTCGCGGCCGACATGCAGGCGGCGGTACGCGCGGCCTTCGGCAAGGATATCCCGCTCGACCTGCTCAATGCCCAGGCGCCGCTCGTCCATGCGCTCTTCGCCAGCAACTGGCGCGCCGGCATGGGCATGGGGTGGACCCGCGCCCGCTATGTCGAGGCGATGACCGGCATCATCCGCAATCGCTATGCCCTGCTCGCGCGGCAGAAGGGCGGCGACAGCCTGATCGCGATGCAGCGCCAGCGGCTTAAGGAAGAACGCGCGCTCAAGGGCGATCATTGGCACGCCTGCGCCGAGGCGGCCAAGCATGGCGCCTTTGTCGATCCCGAGCTGATTCCCGCTGATCTGCGGGATCCCGCGCGGGCGCAGGTCGCCGACCTGATCATCGCCATGCCCGACAATCCGGTGCTTCCGCCGCCGGGCGGCAGCTTCTCCATCCCCGGCCAGATCGTGCAGCGCGTGATCGACCAGTCCGGCCTGTCGCTCGATCAGGTCAGCGCCGCCTTCCAGAACAAGGGGAAGGATCGGGAACAATGCCTGACCCATATCGCCCTGCTGGATGCCGTGCTGGATGCAAACAAGGCCACCCGCGCCGCCCTGTTGCCGCACATCTGAACCGGCGATCGCGCATAGGAAAGAAGCGCCCCGCCTTGCGGCAGGACGCTTCTTGTCCATCAGCCAGCGGCCAAGCCGCGATCAGGCCGCGCGGCGGGCCTTGTTCAGCTTCTTGAGCAGCATGTCGCGCTTCAGGCGCGACAGATGGTCGATGAACAGCACGCCTTCGAGATGGTCCATCTCATGCTGCAGGCAGGTGGCGAGCAGCCCTTCCAGCTGTTCCTCATGGATACGGCCGTCGCGGTCCATCCAGCTCGCGCGGATCACCGCCGGGCGCTCCACCTCGGCAAACTGGTCGGGCACCGACAGGCAGCCTTCATTATAAACCGACTGCTCGTCCGATTCCTTCAGGATTTCCGGATTGATGAACACCATCGGCTTCTTGACCGGCGGCGCGCCTTCCTCATCCGATTCCGGTTCCTGCAGATCCATCACCAGGATGCGCTTGGGCACACCCACCTGGATCGCGGCCAGGCCGATGCCCGGCGCGTCATACATGGTTTCGAACATGTCGTCGATCAGACGCTGCAGATCGTCGTCGATCGCCTCTACGGGGGTCGAGATGGTACGCAGGCGCGGATCGGGCGCCTCAAGGATCGGAAGAATGGCCATGGCGAAAACATAGGCGGAACGGGGGAAAATTTCAAGCGACACGGGCGCTGGCCCACGCGCCGCTTGCCGCCCCGCCCGGCGGGGTCTAGGCGAAGGGGCGTGACCGACGAAACCGCACAGCAGCGCCGCTACAAATCCTTCGAGGATACCCACCAGATGCTGATCGAGCTGGCGGTCGGGCTGATCGCCGATCGCGGCATCGATGCGCTGTCCCTGTCCGCCCTCGCCCGCGCCGCTGGGGTCAACCGCACCACCATCTATTATCATTTCACCGATCGTGACGCCCTGGTCGCGGCGGTGAAGCTCTGGTCCTCGCAGCAGATCGTCGCCGCCTTCCGCCCGGAACTGCCGCGCCAGGCGCGGATCGACTATGTCACCCGCTTCGTGCTCGACAATCCCGCCATCATGTCGCTGTGGATCGAGGATTTCATCGCACCCGGCGACATCCGCGCCAGCTATCCGCATTGGGATGCCCTGGTATCGGGCATCGGCACCAGCCTTGCCGCCGCCTTCCCCGACGAGCCGATCGACGCCGAAGTCTATTGCGTGATGCTGCTCACCAGCGCGCTGATCGGCCCGCGCGTCTTTCGCCATCGCGTCGCCCCCGATCTCGACACCGAAGCCACCATCGCCCGCTTCCGCCAGGAAGAGCAGCGGGTCTTGCGCCGGGATGGCATCGCCGACGACTGACACAATTTACAACAATAGTGTTGCAAATTCATATTGACCCGCTCATGCTGTCGAAAAGACAGACAGCGGAGAGCGATGATGCACGGCGAACGGCCCAGCTTTCAGGGCATGAGCGACGACAGTCTGGCCTGGCTCGGCACCGCGCCGATCCCCGCCGCCCCCTATCATGATCCGGCCTGGTTCGACCTGGAACGGGAAGCGGTGTTCCGCCGCGCCTGGCTCCAGATCGGCCATGTCTGCGAACTGCCCGACAGCGGCAGCTTCATCCGCCGCGAGATCGAGGCGCTCAATGTGTCGCTGCTGATCGTGCGCGGCCGCGATGGCGAGATTCGCGCCTTCCACAATGTCTGCACCCATCGCGGTACCCAGTTGGTCGAGGAGGAAAGCGGCAGGCGCGGCACCTTCTCCTGCCCCTATCATCGCTGGTCGTTCGGCACCGATGGCGCGCTACTCGCCGCCCCCGATTTCGATCGTTTCTTCGTCGACAAGGCCGACTGCGCCCTGCCCCGCGTCGCGCTCGACATCTGCGGCGGGCTGATCTTCGTGCATCTCGGCACGCCGGACAAAGGCCTGCGCGACGATCTTGGCCCCTATGCGACCATGCTCGACGGCTTCCCGGCGGCGCAGGCCACCACCTTTTCCGAATATGTCTATGAGATCGACGCCAACTGGAAGCTGACCTACGACAATTTCCAGGAAAATTACCATCTCCGCTTCATCCATCCCCGCTCCGGGGCACCGGCGGTGGGCGAGGACAACCCGTTCGGCTATCCGGTGAAGATGGGCTTTCACGGCCCCCACCGCACCCAGACGATCTGGACCAATCCCGATCCCGCGCCAAAGCCGGTGCAGGTGCAATCCTTCGGCCGCGCCGCCCGTTTCGCCATGGCCGACGGCACGGCAGGAGCGCACAGCCGCGACTATCTCGCGCTCTTTCCCAATTTCTTCATCCTGGGCTCGCCGGCCCAGCCCTTCTCCCACACCGTCTGGCCGATCGACGCCCGCCGCTCGCGCGGCGTGATCCGCCTCTACTGGAAGGGCGAGGATGACTGCGCCAGCCGCCGCTATGCCCGCGAATATGCCATGGCCAGCGCCCGCGACATCCATGCCGAGGATCGCGACGTGATCGAAGCGGGGCAGCGCGGCCTCAACAGCGGCGCGCTCAAACATATCCATTTCCAAGCGCAGGAGGCGCTTTGCCGCCACCTCTTCACCGCCGTCGACGAACGGGTGCAGGCTTATCGTGCCGACCTGGCCGGCACTGCGCCCCGGCCCGTCTCGCGGGCGGAGGCAATGGCATGACCACGCTCCTCCCTACCGGCTTCGAGGCGCTTGCCCCCTTTGCCGATCGCTGGGCGATCGACGGCTCGATCGCCCGTGCAGCCCGGCGCGGCGACGCCGATCCGGCCGACCGCGCCGCCTTCTTCGCGGCGGCCGCGCCCCTGCTCGACGCCGCCCTCGCCCATCTCGACCGCTACCCGATCGACGCCCTGCCGCCGGCCGAGCAGCGGCTGATGGACATGATGCTGACCCTCGCCCATGTCTCGCTGACCGAAGAGATATTGGGCGACCAGGAACCCGCCCACGCCCGCCAGCGCCACCATATGCGCATCACCCGCAGCCCAGCCGGCGCCTGAAAGCATCGGTCAACTGACGACCAACAGGCCACCCGGCCCGGTCACGCCGCCGGATCGGACTCCGCCGGCTTCTGCGCGCGCTGTTCGTCGACAAATTCGCTGATCGCCTTGCCGCTGGCGTTGAGCAGCGGATAGGTGCGGGCGTCGGACAGCCAGTCGGGGCGACGCGCGCCGCTGCCGTAGAATGTGTCGTAGACGAGGGAAAAGGCGAGGAAGACCAGGGTGGCACCGATCAGCCCTTTGATCGCGCCGAAGCCGCCGCCCAACACCCGGTCGATCGGGCCGAGCACCGACTGGCGGGTGCGCTGGCCGATCGCGCGGGCGAGCAGTTTGCCTGCGCCAAAGGTGACGGCGAAGATCAGGAAGAAGGCCAACACCGCCGCCCCGCTCTCGCTGCCGACGAAGCTGGTCAGCAATTCGGTGACCGAGGCGTGGAACAGGCTGATCGCGAAGATGCCCGCGACCCAGGCGATGAGCGAGAGGGTTTCGGTCACGAACCCGCGCAGCAGGCCGAATATGGCGCAACCGCCGATGAGGAGGAGGACGAGGATATCGACGGCGTTCATGCCGCGCTGGCTATCCGCGCCCGAGCATCTGGTCAACCAGCTGTGCAAGCGTGCGGAAGCCGCTGACCGAAATCCCCTTCACCCCGTCCGCGCCCGACGCCGGCACGAAGGCGCGGTTGAAGCCCAGTTTCGCCGATTCCCGGAGCCTGAGCGGCGTGTGCGAGACCGGCCTGATCTCGCTCGACAGCGCAATCTCGCCGAACAGCACGACATCGGCGGGCACCGGCCGTTCCGACAAAGCCGACATCAAAGCGGCGGCGACGGCCAGGTCGGCGGCCGGATCGGACAGGCGATAGCCGCCCGCGACATTGAGATAGACTTCGCAGGTCGAGAAGCTGAGGCCGCAACGCGCCTCCAGCACGGCGAGGATCATCGCCAGCCGGCCGCTGTCCCAGCCGACCACCGCGCGCCGGGGCGTCGCCCCGCTCGACAGCCGCACCACCAGCGCCTGGATCTCGACCAGCACCGGCCGCGTTCCTTCGAGCGCGGGGAAGACAGTGGCGCCCGTCACCGTCTCGTCGCGATTGGTGAGGAACAGGGCGGACGGATTGGCGACCTCCTCCAGCCCCTCGGCAACCATCGAGAAGACACCGATCTCGTCCGTGCCGCCAAAGCGGTTCTTGATCGCGCGCAGGATGCGATATTGGTGGCTGCGCTCACCCTCGAACGCCAGCACCGTATCGACCATATGTTCCAGCACGCGCGGGCCGGCGATGCTGCCATCCTTGGTGACATGGCCGACCAGGATCAGCGCGGTGCCGCGCTGCTTGGCGAATTTGATCAGTTCCTGGCTCGACGCGCGCACCTGGCTGACGGTGCCGGGCGCCCCCTCGATCAGGTCGCTGTGCATGGTCTGGATCGAATCGATGATGAGCAGGGCTGGCGGCACGCCCTCGCTCAGCGTCGTCAGGATATCGCGCACCGATGTCGCGCTCGCCAGCTGCACCGGCGCATTGCCAAGGCCCAGGCGCTGGGCGCGCAGCCGCACCTGGTCCGACGCTTCCTCGCCGCTGATATAGGCGACGGTCAGCCCGCGCGAGGCGACCCGCGCTGCCGCCTGCAACAACAGGGTCGACTTGCCGATGCCCGGATCGCCGCCGATCAGCGTGGCCGAGCCCGGCACGATGCCGCCGCCCAGCGCCCGGTCGAACTCGGCGATGCCGGTGCTGGTGCGCGCGGGCAGTTCCACCTTGCTGTCGAGGCCGATGAGGGTGATCGCCCGGCCGCCTCCCTGCAAGTCATGCTTGGCGGAAAAGACGGTCTCGGCCGCTTCCTCGACGATGCTGTTCCATTCGCCGCAATCATCGCATTGCCCCTGCCACCGGCCGGAGACGGTGCCGCATTGCTGACAGACGAATTTGCGCTTTGCCTTGGCCATGGTCCACGCATAACAGAACATAAAAGGAACACAAACGCGATCTTGCATCGAGGCTGGAAACCCCGGCGCCACTGGCGCATTGAAGGAGAATGTCCGCCACGATCCGCGTCGCCAGCTATAATATCCGCAAGGCCATCGGTACCGACCGCCGCCGCTCGCCCGAGCGGGTGATCGACGTGCTGAACGAGGTGGATGCCGACATCATCGCGCTGCAGGAGGCCGACCGGCGCTTCGGCATACGCTATGCCGCGATCCCGCCGCTGCTGCTCGAGCGCCAGAGCGGCTACAAGCCGGTGCCGCTCAATGTCCAGACCGACAGCATGGGCTGGCACGGCAATGCCATCATCGTCCGCAAGGAGGCGGAGGTCGCCGCCTATGACGTGCTGCACCTGCCTTGCCTGGAACCGCGCGGCGCGACCATGGCAGAGGTCGTGATCAAGGGCGTGAGCCTGCGCGTGTTCGGCATGCATCTCGACCTGTCGGGCCTGTGGCGGCGCAAGCAGGCGGCGGCCGTGATCCATGCCGCGGCACAGGGCCATGCCCTGCCGACGGTGCTGATGGGCGATCTCAACGAATGGAGCGCCGAGCGCGGTTGCCTGGCCGACTTTGCCCGCCATTACAGCTTCGCGCCCTGCGGCCGCAGCTTCCACGCCCGCCGCCCGGTCGCCCGGCTCGACCGGATCATGCATTGCGGCCGCATTCGCCTGGTCGACAGCGGCGTCCACGAAAGCGCCGCCGCGCGCAAAGCGTCGGACCATCTGCCGATCTGGGCGGAGTTCAAGCTGGGGTGAATGCGAGCGCGTGTTGGGGGGGGACGGCAGAGGGCCTGAAAACGACCAGAAGCGGCTGTAAATTCCTCCCCTGCAAGGGGAGGGGGACCACGAAGTGGTGGAGGGGTGTTACGCTATCGAGAGGGGGATACCCCTCCGTCTGGCCTTCGGCCAGTTCAAGGGAGACACGGGTCTCCCTTGAACTCCCCTTGCAGGGGAGGATGGTCTGAAAACGACTATTTCTAGACCTGTTCCCCCTCCCGTAAACGGGAGGGGGTTAGGGGGTGGGCTGGACGTCGCGAAAGCCCACCCCGCTGCGACTAATGCGCTTCGCGCATAAGTCTCGCTGCCCCTCCCGCGTGCGGGAGGGGAATGGCGGGAAATCACCCCTTGTCGCCGCTGATCGCGTTGATCGGCGCCTGGTCGACCCGATAGCGTCCGAGGCAACGCCTACGAGCGTTATGCTGCCAGATCGGGATAATCCGACGGATCAGGCAAGGGGAGTTCTGCGCCGCACCACGGGCAATAATGGAGCGCGACTGACTGTATGCAATAAACTGGCACGGTTGGATAATGGTCAACGAATGCCGGCTGCGGAGCGGGCCGATCAATGCGGAGAGAAGTATAAAGGCCTTGCCCAATTTTGAGTTGCTCTTCGGGCGGCATCGCAAAATGGGTCATTTTATCGCAGCAGTGCTTGGTCATAGGTCAACTTCATAACATATCAGCGAGGGTCTGCTATTCCCTCAGTGCCTCCAAAAAACAGCCGGTCCCTTACCACCCCACCCCGCCATCCCCCCTTCCCGCTTTCGGACAGGGGGTGGGACATTCCGCCTCTCGACAAGGCGGCCTGGCTTTGCGATCCCTATCCCCATGAGGGAGAAGGAATTACGCCTCGCGCTCGTCTGTTATGGCGGGATCAGCCTGGCCGTATACATGCACGGCATCACCAAGGAGATCTGGCACCTGACGCGGGCGAGCCGGGCCTTTCATGACGGGGTGGCGCCGCAGGGGGCGAGCGAGGCGGTCTATCATCGGCTGCTTGCCGATATCGAGGCGGCGAGCGGCACGCGGCTGCGCGTCCTGCCCGACATCATCGCCGGCGCCAGCGCGGGCGGCATCAACGGCATCTTCCTTGCCCAGGCGATCGAGACCGGCCAGTCGCTGGAGCCACTCACTGCGCTGTGGCTCGACAATGCCGATGTCGACGAACTGCTCGACCCCGATGCCCGCCCCGCCCGCGCGCTGACCAAATTCTGGGCGACGCCGCTGGTATGGATGGCCGCGCGCCGGCCCGGCGACGCGGTCGAGCGCACGGTGGCGCCGGACACGCGCGAAGAGGTGCGGATGAAATTGTCGCGCTTCATCCGTTCGCGCTGGTTCGAGCCGCCCTTTGGCGGGGAAATATTCTCGACCATGTTGCTCGACGCGTTCGACGCGATGGCGGCGACGCCGGCCGGCCCGTCGCTGCTGCCCGACGGCCATCCGCTCGACCTGTTCGTCACCGTCACCGATTTCGACGGCCATGTGCAGAGCCTGAGCCTCAACAGCCCGCCCCAGGTGATCGAGACCGAACATCGGCTGTCGATCGGCTTTCGCGGGCGGGGCGGCAGTGCCAGCGGCTTTGCCGATCCGGCCGAACTGGTCTTTGCCGCACGCGCCACCGCCAGCTTCCCCGGCGCCTTTCCACCCTTCACCGTGCGCGAACTGGACCGGGTATTGAAGCGCCGCCACCGCGCCTGGCCCGGCCGCGACGCATTTCTGGCGCGCGTGCTGCCGCGCCGGGCAGCACGGGGCGAGGCGGAGGACGCGGTGCTGATCGACGGATCGGTGCTGGCCAACGCCCCCTTCGCCCAGGCGATCGGCGCGCTCAGGAACCGGCCGTCGCGGCGCGAGGTCGACCGCCGCTTCGTCTATATCGATCCCAAGCCCGGCCACCGGTCGATCCACCTCAATCGCGAGGGCGAAGAGGAAGCCGCGCCGATCGGCGAGAATGCGCCGCTGCCGGGATTTTTCCGCACCATCTTCGGCGCGCTGTCGGACATTCCACGCGAGCAGCCGATCCGCGACAATCTGGAGGCGATCGACCGCCATTCCGCCCGCATCCGCCGCATGGGCCGGATCATCCAGGCGCTGCGCCCCGGCATCGAGGCGGAGGTGGAGGGGGCGATCGGCCGCATGCTCTTCCTCGACCGGCCGACGCCGGCGCGCCTGTCCGCCTGGCGCGCCAAGGCGCAGCAGCGCGCCGCCGCATCGGCCGGTTTCGCCTTCCCGGCCTATGCCCATCTCAAACTGTCGGGCATCGTCGAGGATCTGGCCGCGCGGCTGTTCCAGTTGAGCGGCGAGGATGCGCCGATGATGCGCGAAGCCTATCGCCAGGCGATCTGGAAGCAGGTGCGCGCGATCGGCGCCGACCAGTTGACCGAGGATGCCGGCTCCGCCGCCGCGCCCGTCCTCTTCTTCCGCACCCATGACCTGGCCTTCCGCATCCGCCGCCTGCGCTTCCTGGCGCGGCGGCTGGCCGAGACGCTGGAACTGGAGGCCGATGCCGACAGCGAAGCGGTGCAGGCGATGCACGACGCCATCTATCGCGCGCTCGCCCTCTACACCGAATGCGAGGGCAATGATTTCTACAATGACCATGTCCGCGCCGCTGCGGCGCAGGTGCCGACCGACGCCGGTGCCGCGCTGGAGGCGATGGCGCAGGCGCGCGGCCTGCGCGCCCGCGACGAGGCCGCCGACATGCTGCTGGCCGAGGCGCTCGCCAACCTGCCCAAGGCCGGGCGCCGCACCATGTTGCTGGCCTATCTGGGCTTTCCCTTCTCCGACATAGCGACCTTACCGTTGCTTCAGGGTGACGCTGTCGATGAATATGATCCGATCAAGGTCGACCGGATTTCGCCCGAAGATTGCACCGCCATCCGCGCCGGCGGCGCCAACGCCACGCTAAAAGGCATAGAATTCAACAATTTTGGCGCCTTCTTCAGCCGGGTCTATCGGGAGAATGACTATCTGTGGGGCAGGCTCCATGGGGTGGAGCGCCTGCTGGATATCGTAATTTCCGCAATTCCTGCCCCAACCCGTCTTCCCGAAGGGGCGTTGCGCACCTATAGGCGGGCGGCGTTTCTGGCGATCCTCGACGAGGAAGAGTCGCGCTTGCCGCATGTTGCGGATCTGATCGCCGGACTGCGGGAGGAAATCGGGTGAAGGGGCGTTTGAAGCTGTTTCCGATGATGCTGGCGCTGGTGCTCGTCACCGGCTGCAAAGGCTCGTCCGATGACAGCGCTGAGGCCGCCCCGGTCAGCACGCCGCAGCAGGTGGCCGTTGCCGTCGTCCAGCCCGATCCGCCGCCGCCCGCTCCGCCCGCCGTCCTGCCCTCGCGCCCGGCGCCGATCGTCACCGTCGGCCCGCCCGGCCCGACCAATTCGCTCGACCTGCCGCCGTCCAGCAATGCAGCCCAGCCCGCCCCCTTCCCGCGCGAAGTCACCGCCTTCATGGTCGACCGCGACAGCTGCGACCATTTCCGCGGCGAGGAACCCTATGATGCGGAACGGCGCGCCTATATCGAAGAGAGCGTCGCCGAACTCTGCTCCGGCACCGACGCGAAGCTGGCCTTGCTGCGCAAGCGCTACGAAAAGATGCCGGACGTCATCAGCGCGCTGAGCAGCTATGATGCCCGGATCGAGGGCGAGGAACCCTGAGACGACTTCAGGGTGAGGGCGGCGTTTCGAGCGACTGAAGCGCGTTCAGCCGGAACGCATAGATGCTGCCACGACCGCCAATCTGGCCATTTCCCCCAGCTTGGCCGGCACGTCCCGCTTTGCCATCATCGCCATCGCGCCCGCCGCTACACATGCCCGGCCGCGAACCATGCGATCCGTGCGATCCGCCTGCACCAGCGGCTCCCGCTCCGCCGCCTTTTCCAGCCGCTCCACCGCTTGTCAAAATGTCACCCGCGGTAAAGATATCCGTCACCACGGGCAGGCCGATGACATAGACACGACCGCCATTGCCGCCATTTCCTCCTGCGCCGCCATTCCCGCCCGAACCACCGCGCCCACCATTGCCTCCATTGCCGGGGCCACTCTTGCAGATCTTCCAAGTCGCTCGTCCGTCTCTACCATCCGCGCCGGCTCCGCCTTTGCCGCCCGAACCGCCGGCTCCCCCCGCGCCGCCCGGCACGCCTCGAAAATCAACGGCAATGCGCGCCTGGTTGATCTGCTCCGGTGTATTGATCGCCTCCAGCCGCCCAGCGACAATATAGATGTCGGGCACCGCGATCGTGCCACCGGGGCGGCCATCGGTGCCACTGCCGCCCTGACCACCCGGACCACCATTTGCCCCCGTGCGCTTGCCCTTGCGCCCGCCAGCGCCGGTTGCGCCAGCTTGACCCTTCGGCCCTGCCGGCAGCGCCATGTTGCGTTGAATGCTCAGCAAAGATTGCGGGTCTTCGATCCGCATCCGTCTGGCAAACAGCAATACCCAGGGGTGCGCGCCGGTAAATTCGATCGTCGAATTTTTCTTGAAAACCATTTCCTTGGCAGCGATCGTCTGGCCCTTCACCTTTTCGACGCCCCGTATCTGCACCGTCTCCGTGGCCCAATAGGCCCGGCCGATGGCAGCGCGTACCTCCGGCGGCAGCGCGGCCAGATCAGCGGTCTCGATCTGCACCTGAGCCTCGGCTGCCGGTGGCAGTGCCTCTTGCGCCTGCCCCGGCAGCGGCGCCATGACGCCCAGCAGCAACCATCCGATCCTCTTCATGACAGCCTCCGTCCACGCGCCGGCCCCTGTGCCGGCGGCGTGATGAAGGCCCGGATCAGCGCCTCTTATCAATTGGCTGGACCAGGCAAGATCATCCGCTTTGGAGCATCCTCAACGGATCATCCCGCTATCCGACCCCGCTGCATGATGACATTTCGATATCGTAACAAGGACATGAGCGAACGCGCACCCGCGCCAGCGCGCCCATGGCCTTGCGCCTATTCGGATCAGCTTGTGGTCAGGCGGCGACCGCCAGGCAGGCTTCCCTGATGTCGCGGGCCAGTTCATCGACCCGCTCCACCTGCGCATCCCAGGCGAACATGAATCGCGCGCCGCCACCAATGAAGGTGTAGAAACGCCAGCCGCGCGCGCGCAGCGCGTCCAGCACCAGCGCGGGGGCCGACAGGAACAGCGCATTGGCCTCCACCGGGAAGATCGGGCTGACATCGGGCAGGTCGGCGATCGCCGCCGCCAGCCGGCGCGCGCAATCATTGCCGTGGCGGGCGTTGCGCAGCCAGGCGCCGCTTTCCAGCAGGCCGATCCACGGCGCCGACAGGAAACGCATCTTCGACGCCAGCTGTCCCGCCTGCTTGCAGCGATAGTCGAAATCCTGCGCCAGCGCGCGGTCGAAGAAGATCACCGCCTCGCCCACGGCCATGCCATTCTTGGTGCCGCCAAAGCAGAGCACGTCGACGCCCGCCTTCCAGCTGATCTCCGCCGGGTCACAGCCCAGGCTGGCGCAGGCATGGGCGAAGCGCGCACCGTCCATATGCAGTTTCAGCCCCAGTTCGCGGCACACGGTGGAAATCGCGCGCACTTCCTCGACCGTGTAGACAAGGCCGGTCTCGGTCGGCTGGGTGATGGTGACGACGCGCGGCTTGGGGAAATGGATGTCGGACCGGCTGGTCGCGAGCTGGCGGATCGCGTCGGGCGTCAGCTTGCCGTCGGCCGAGGGCGCGGCCAGCAGCTTCGACCCATTGGAGAAGAATTCGGGCGCACCGCATTCGTCGGTCTCGACATGGGCGGCGGCCGAACAGATCACGCTATGATAGGACTGGCACAGCGCCGCGAGCGCCAGCGAATTGGCGGCGGTGCCGTTGAAGACGAAGAAGACCTCCGCATCGCCGCCGAACAGGGTGCGGAAATTGTCCGCCGCGCGCTGCGTCCATTCATCCTCGCCATAGGCCGTCGCCGATCCGCTGTTCGCCGCGAGCATCGCGTCGAGCGCCTCGGGGCAGGCCCCGGCATAATTGTCGCTGGCAAATTGCTGTGTGGAAATGGGCACGTCATGCTTCCGTCTGCTGGTGTGTGACCAAGCATCGGATCAACGTCGTCGTGGCTGCATGTCCCGTTGGATTGCCGGTCCGGCCACATCCCCCTCTTGGCGAGGGGCACCACCTTGCTCGGGGAGCAGGTTGGTGTCGGACGTTGACCCGACTCTTGATGTTGCCGGGGCGATTATCGGCCGGGCGATGCCGCGTCAAGCGTCAGCGCAACAGCGCCTCTATCCCCTTCGCCAGATCGATGTCCCGTTGCGACAGGCCGCCGGCATCATGGGTGGTGAGCGTGATTTCGACCCGATTATAGACGTTCGACCATTCGGGATGATGGTCGGCCTTTTCCGCCAGCAGCGCGACGCGCGTCATGAAGCCGAAGGCGGCGACGAAGTCGGGAAAGGTGAAGCTGCGTGCAATCCCGTCCGGTTCGGCGACCGCCGTCCATTCGGGCAAATCCGCCAGCGCGATCGCCCGTTCCGTTTCGTTCAGTCTGGCAAGCATTTCTCTATCCTGCGTTATTTCTTTCGCCTATGTGACAGCCATGCCTGACACTGGTCAATCGTTCCGCTTCGCCCCTACCCCACAGGAAATCGAGACACTCGCGCTGGAGGCCCTGAGCCGCCTGCCCGAGCCCTTCCGTTCCTATCTCTCCAATGTCGTGATGCTGGTGGAGGATTTCGCCGACGCCGATATCCTGAAGGAGATGGAGATTGACGATCCGTTCGGCCTGACCGGCCTCTATAGCGGCCGTCCCTTCGGGCAGGAGGCGCAGACCGGCGACCTGCCGCCGACCGTGCATCTTTTCCGCCGCCCGCTGCTCGACGAATGGGTCGAGACCGGCGTGCCGCTCGAAGCGCTCATCACCCATGTCGTGGTGCATGAAATCGGCCATCATTTCGGCCTGTCGGACATCGACATGCATGTGCTGGAGGATATGGTCGCGCCATGAGCGGCGCGGCGCTGCGTCTGTCGGGCCTGGCCTGCCTGCGCGGCGGACGACTGCTTTTTTCAGGGGTCGACCTGGTGCTGGCGGCCGGCGGCAGCGCGCTGCTTCACGGGCCGAATGGCATCGGCAAGTCAAGCCTGCTGCGCCAGTGCGCCGGATTGCTGCCCATCTATGCCGGTACCATCGATCGACAGGGCAGCGTCGCGCTGGCCGACGAGCGGCTGGCGCTCGACATGGAATTGCCGCTCCACCGCGCACTCGGCTTCTGGGCGAAACTCGATCGGGCCGATGACGCCGCGCTCGACCGAGCGCTCCACGCCATGGCGCTCGCCCCCTTACGCGACGTGCCCGTACGCATGCTTTCAACCGGCCAGCGCAAGCGCGCCATGCTCGCCCGCGTGATCGCCAGCGGCGCGGATATCTGGCTGCTCGACGAGCCGGCCAATGGCCTGGACGATGCGTCGGTCGCGCTGCTCGGCGCGGCGGTGGCGGACCATCTGGCGGCCGGCGGCATCGTCGTCGCCGCCTCGCACCAGCCTTTGCCGCTGACCGATCCGGTTCGGATCGAGATGGCCGCCCATGTGCCGGACCCGGCGCAGGAGGCGTCATGCGGCTGATCGCCCTGCTCGTCGCCCGCGATCTGGGACAGGCCTGGCGCTCGGCCGGACTGTGGCTGCCGGTCGCCTTCCTGCTGCTGGTCGCCAGCCTCTACCCCTTTGCGGTCGGTCCCGACGCCGCCCTGCTCGCCCGCACCGGCGGCGGCATGCTGTGGATCGCGGCGCTGCTCGCCAGCCTGCTGCCGGTCGACCGGCTGGTCGCGCCCGATCGCGATGCCGGCATCCTGGACCAGATCGCGCTGCGCGGCATCAGCGAGGAGATGGTGGTGATCGCCCGGCTGATCGCCCATTGGCTGGGTTTCGGCCCGCCACTGATGATCGCCGCCCTGCCCGCAGCCGCGCTGCTGAAGCTGGACGGCGCCACGATCCTGACGCTGGAGGCCGGGCTGCTGATCGGCACGCCCGCGCTTGCCGCGCTCGGCCTGCTGGTGGCGACGCTGACCGCCGGACTGCGCTCGTCGGGCGCGCTGGCGGGCCTGCTCGCCCTGCCGCTGGCGGTGCCGCTGCTGATCTTTGGCGCGGGCACGTTGGGCGACGGCAGCGGCGCCGCGTTCAAATTCCTAGGCGCCGCCTCCCTGCTGCTGGTCGCGATCACGCCGATCGCAGGCGGCGCGGCGATCCGCGCGGGCCGGGAATGATATTCCGGCCGACGACCGGCAGCTTCTGATCCCTTAACCCCTTGGCCGGGTCGACAGGCGCGTGCGCATCGGCCATGGGCTGCGCCATGTTCGGTATTATCGCATCCCTGTTGTTCGTCCTGATCTGGTCCACCGGCTTCATCGTCGCCCGCGCGATGGTGCCCCACGGCGCACCCGAGTTGATCCTGGCCGCGCGCCTGTGCCTGACGGCGCTACTTCTGGGTGCGCTGGCGCTGCATGGCCGCCAGCCCTGGCCGCGCGGCCGGCGATTGGGGCTGCATCTGGCGGCGGGCGCGATGCTGCACGGCCTGTACCTCACGCTCAGCTGGTGGGCGGTCAGCCATGGCATGCCGGCCGGCATCATGTCGCTGCTGGGCGCGACCCAGCCGCTGATGGTGGCGGTCGCCAGCGTCGCGATCCTGGGCGAGCGCTTGCCCGCGCGCGCCTGGAGCGGCCTTGCCATCGCCATCCTGGGTGTCGGCTGCGTGCTGATGCCGGCGATCGCCAAGTCGGGTGCGGGCGCGATCACGCTCATTCCCGCGATCGGCGGCATCGTCGCGGTGCTGGCGATGACCGGCGGCACGCTGATCCAGCGCGGCACGATCGGCGGCGATCCGATCTGGGTGTCGGGCGCAGTGCAGAATGCCGGTGGCGCGCTGGTGGCGATCGCCGCCACCCTGATCGTGGGCGAATGGCGCTGGGACAATAGCCCGATGATGTGGATCGGCCTTGGCTGGTCGGTGCTGGGCCTCTCGGCCGCCGGCCTGTCGCTGCTGGTCTGGCTGGTGCGCACCCAGGGACCGACGCGCATGTCGATGCTATTGCTGCTGGTGCCGCCGCTCGCCGCGGTCGAGGCCTGGCTGCTGTTCGGCGAAAAGCTCGGCCCGGTGCAGATCGCCGGCTTCGCGCTGGCGCTGGGCGGCGTGCTGCTGGGCCGGTCGCAGCCGAAACGGACCGAGGTGGTGGAGCCAGCCTGAACCGCCACCGCGCCGTCACAGGTTCGTCACATCCTGCAACATGGCGGTCATGATCGCGCGCTAGGGCGGGTCATGAGCAAATCCGGCCGCACCCCGCCGCTTCCGTCGCTCCTGTCGCAGGCGGCGGACATGCAGATGCAGATGACCCTGCGCCAGGTCGGCTTTGGCGCGCCGTCCGCCAATGCCGCGCCCCATGTGCCGCCCAAGCCTGTGCCAGCGCCCCGCGACGACAGCGCGCTCGCGCTCAAGCGGCGCGACTGGCTGCTGAACGTTATGGAGCAGCAGCGCGCGCTGTCGCCCTATGCCTCCGGCCTGCTGACCGCCGACGCGCTGTCAGGCGAGGATTTCCTGCATAATTTCTACGCGCCCGGCCGCCCGGTCCTGATCAAGGGGGCGATGGAGGGCTGGCCCGCCCGCGCGAAATGGACGCCGGACTATCTGGCCGATGCCATTGGCGCGGCGGAAATCGAATATCAGGGCGGCCGCGCACAGGCCGCCGACTATGAACTGGCCAAGGACCGGCACAAGCGCCGCGCGCCCTTTCGCCAGTTCATCGATCTGGTGCGCGATGGCGGCAATGACGCCTATCTCACCGCCTATAACAGCGCGGCGAACGGCCCGGCCCTCGCGCCGCTCCAGGCCGACCTCGGCCATCCCGACGCCTATCTGGCGCCGACGCCCGGCATGCTCTGGATCGGCGGCACGGGCGCCTTCACCCCGCTGCATTTCGACCTCACCAACAATCTGCTGGCACAGGTGACCGGCACCAAGCATGTCATCCTGGTGCCGCCGTCGCAGACCAGCCGGCTGGCGCATAACCGCCATGTCTTCAGCGATGTCGGCGACCTGACCGATCCGGCGCGGCTGGATCAATACCCGCGCGCCCGCGACGTACTGCGCTACGAAGTGCGGCTGATGCCGGGCGATCTGCTCTTCATCCCGATCGGCTGGTGGCATCAGGTCCGGTCGGAAAGCTTCTCGACCATGCTGACCTACACGCATTTCCACTGGCCCAATGCGGGCCATGAAAATTATCCGAAGGATTAAAGCCTCTTATCCCTCCCGCAGCCGCTCATGATGGCGGATCACCTCATCGATGATGAAGCGCAGGAACTTTTCGGTGAAGTCGGGGTCGAGATTGGCGTCGAGCGCGAGCTGGCGCAGGCGCGAAATCTGGCGTTCCTCCCGGCCCGGATCGGCCGGCGGCAGATCGTGGGTCGCCTTATATTCGCCGACCGCCTGAGTGACCTTGAACCGCTCCGCCAGCATGAAGACGAGCGCCGCGTCGATATTGTCGATGCTCTCGCGATAGCGCTTCAAAGTCTCATCCACCTGGCATTCTCCACAGCGGCATCGCGGCGGGAAAAGGCGTGGCTTTTCCGTTACTGCGATGCGTCAATCAATCGTCCGGCGCGCTTTTTGCGCCATTGCGCCGCGCAGGCAAGCTATTCCCGCTTGCCATCTGCTTTTTGCCCCGCCAGAGGACGCTTGTCATGACTGCATCCTCCCCCGGCAACGTCCACCCGATCGGCCGCACCAGCGCCCCTTCGCTCGCTCCCATCATGGCGCTCGTCGCCGATGGCATGAACCAGGTGAACAGCGTGATCCTGGACCGGATGCAGTCGCGCATCCCGCTGATCCCGGAACTGGCCGGCCATCTGATCGCCGGCGGCGGCAAGCGGCTGCGGCCGATGCTGACGCTCGCCTGCGCCGACCTGGTCGGCTATGCCGGATCGCGCCATTACAAGCTGGCCGCATCGGTCGAGTTCATCCACACTGCCACGCTGCTGCATGACGATGTCGTCGACGGATCGGGCCTGCGCCGCGGCCGCAAGACCGCCAACATCATCTGGGGCAACAGCGCCTCGGTGCTGGTCGGCGACTTCCTCTTCTCCCGCTCGTTCGAGCTGATGGTCGAGGCCGAGTCGCTCAAGGTGCTCAAGATCCTGTCGGGCGCATCGGCGATCATCGCCGAGGGCGAGGTCAACCAGCTGACCGCCCAGCGCAAGATCGACACCAGCGAAGAACAATATCTCGACATCATCGGCGCCAAGACCGCTGCTTTGTTCGCCGCCGCCTGCCGCATTTCCGCCGTGGTCGCCGACCGCAGCGAAGCGGAAGAGCATGCGCTCGACGTCTATGGCCGCAACCTTGGCATCGCCTTCCAGCTGATCGACGACGCGATCGACTATGAATCGGACGGCGCGACCATGGGCAAGGATGCCGGCGACGATTTCCGCGACGGCAAGGTCACCCTGCCGGTGATCCTGGCCTATGCGCGCGGATCGGACGAGGACAAGGCCTTCTGGAAGGCCGCGATCTCGGGTCATCGCATCAGCGACGAGGATCTGGCCCACGCCACGCAGCTGCTGCGCCAGACCGGCGCGATTGCCGACACGCTGGCCCGCGCCCGCCATTATGGCCAGCGCGCGATCGACGCGCTGGGCATGTTCGATGCCGGCAAGGCGAAAGCGGCCCTTACCGAAGCGGTCGAATTCGCGATAGCACGGGCCTATTGAGGAACGAGCGGCTTCGCTCGTCCCTCCCATCATCCTCCGGCCTGACAGCGAAGTCCTTTCGCATCCTTTTGGGCTGCGAAATTTAGGGCTGTTGCGCGCGTGATCCTGTCCCCCGAAACCATCGCCTTCCTCATGGCCGCCGCCTTCATGGCCGGCTGCATCGACGCAATGGCGGGCGGGGGTGGCCTCATTGCCCTGCCCGCCCTCCTCGCCGCCGGCGTGCCGCCGGTGCCGGCGGTCGCGACCAACAAGCTGCAAAGCTGCCTCGGCACCTTCGGCGCCTGCGTCGCCTATGCCCGGCGCGGCCATATGGACCTTGCGACCTACAAGGGACCGGTGATCGCCGCCTTCATCGGGTCGATCGGCGGCGCCTGGCTGCTGCAACGAGTCGATCCCTCGATCCTGGCCGGACTGATGCCCGCGCTGCTGATCGCGATGGCAGCCTATTTCACTTTCTCGCCCAAGCTCAGCGATGCCGATCGCCATGCCCGCGTCGGCATGTGGGGTCTGTCCGGCATGATCGGCGTGGTCGGCTTCTATGACGGCTTCTTCGGGCCCGGCGCTGGCGCCTTCTACACCACCATCTTCATCGCGCTGGGCGGCCTGTCGCTGCTGCGCGCCACCGCCCAGACCAAGGCCGCCAATTTCGCCTCCAATGTCGCGGGGCTGCTGACCATGGTGGCGGGCGGCCATGTCATCTGGATCGCGGGCCTCGCCATGGCGGTCGGATCGATCACCGGCGGCCAGATCGGATCGCACCTCGCCATGCGCTTCGGCTCGAAGCTGATCAAGCCGCTGCTCATCATCATGTCGCTGGCGCTGACAACCAAGATGCTGCTCGATCCGAAGAACCCGATCCACCTCTATCTGTGCGGCTAGAGCCGCGCGCCCTTTACGGGCATCGGGGATGTTTCCGCCCGATATCGGGATTATCCCCATGCAGCGCCGTGGCTCGCCCGCAGCTACCCTGCGGCCCATCCATCAGGATCGGAGACTCAGAATGGCGAAGAAGAAACCCAATATCCTGGTCATCTGGGGTGACGATATCGGCTGGCAGAATGTCAGCGCCTATGGCCTGGGCACGATGGGCTATACCACGCCCAATATCGACAGCATCGGCTATGGCGGCATCCGCTTCACCGACCATTATGCCCAGCAAAGCTGCACCGCCGGCCGCGCCGCCTTCATCACCGGCCAATATCCGATCCGGTCGGGCATGGTCACCGTCGGCCAGCCCGGCGATCCGCTCGGCCTGCAGCCGGCATCGCCCTGCCTCGCCGAAGTGCTGAAGGCAGAAGGCTATCGCACCGGCCATTTCGGCAAGAGCCACCTGGGCGATCGCAACGAGCATCTGCCGACCAACCATGGTTTCGACGAATTTTTCGGCAATCTCTATCACCTCAACGTGTCGGAAGAGGATGAGCAGCGCGACTATAAGCGCTTCGCCGAAGCCTATGCCGGCAGCCTGGAAGCCTATGAGGAAAAATTCGGTGCCCGCGGCGTGATCCACAGCTGGGCCACCGATGTCGACGATCCGACCGAGGATCCCCGCTTCGGCAAGGTCGGCAAGCAGAAGATCGTCGACACCGGCCCGCTGCACCAGGAACGCATGCACGAGGTGGACGAGAAGGAGTTCATCCCGCCGGCGCTGGACTTCATGCAGAAGGCCAAGGATGCCGACGAACCCTTCTTCGTCTGGCTCAACACCAGCCGCATGCATCTCTACACCCGCCTCAACGACAAATGGCGCTATGCCGCCGAGAAATACACGTCGGAGGCGGACCTGCATGGCTCGGGCATGCTCCAGCATGATCATGATGTCGGCATCGTGCTCGACTGGCTGAAGGAAAGCGGCCTGGAGGAAGATACCATCGTCTGGTATTCGACCGACAATGGTCCGGAACATAGTTCCTGGCCACATGGCGCGACCACGCCCTGGCGCGGCGAGAAGATGACCACCTATGAAGGCGGCGTCCGCGTCATCTCGATGCTCAAATGGCCCGGCGTGATCGAGCCGCTGCAGCTCAAGAACGGCATCCAGTGCCATCAGGACATGTTCACCACGCTCGCGGTCGCCGCCGGCGTGACGGACGTGAAGGAGAAGGTGCTGGCCGAAAAGCAGCAATATATCGATGGCGAGAATAATCTCGACTATTGGCTCGGCAAGACCGAGGATTCGGCCCGCAACCACATCTTCCACTATAATGAATCCAAGCTCACCTCGATGCGGATGGGTCCGTGGAAATGGCACTTCTCGACCAACGAGGATTATTACGACAACATGGTCGGCCGCTCCAAGCCGCTGGTGTTCAACATCCGCATGGATCCGTTCGAAAGCTACGACAACAGCGACTCCTATGGCCATCTGATCCAGAAGGTGTCCTGGCAGACCGGGCCGCTGGGCGAACTGATGAAGGAGCATCTGCTGACGCTCGCCAAATATCCGCCGGTCCAGGGCGGCAAGAGCTTCGACATGTCCAACGTCGTCGAACAGTTCATGAGCAAGGGCCACGACTAACCGTCGCACGCCATCGCCAGAATAGACGCGATGCCCGGAGCCACACGGCTTCGGGCATCGCCATTTCTGCCCGCCGCGCCTTGCGCTCCGCCCGGATTGGCGCGAGAGGGAGCGGACCATGACCGCCCCTGCCCTGCCGATCCATGCCGTCCTGCCCGACCTGCTCGCCGCCCTGGCGCGCGCCAGCAATGCGGTGCTGGTGGCGCCGCCGGGCGCGGGCAAGACGACGGCGGTGGCCCCTGCCCTGCTCGACCAGCCCTGGTGCGACGGCCAGGTGCTGCTGCTCTCCCCCCGCCGCCTCGCCGCCCGCGCCGCGGCCGAGCGCATTGCCGAGATGCTGGGTGAGCAGCCCGGCGGCACGGTCGGCTATGCGACGCGAATGGACAGCAAGGTCAGCGCGAAGACGCGCCTTCTGGTGCTGACCGAGGGCATTTTCGTCCGCCGCATCCAGGATGATCCCGAACTGGCGGGCGTGTCGGCGGTGCTGTTCGACGAGGTGCATGAGCGCAGCTTGGACAGCGATTTCGGCCTAGCGCTGGCGCTCGATGCGCAAGCGGCGCTGCGCCCGGACCTGCGCATCCTGCCCATGTCGGCCACGCTCGACGGGGCGCGTTTCTCCACACTGCTCGATGGCGCGCCGGTGATCGAGAGCGAGGGCAAGATCCAGCCGCTCGAACTGCGTCCTATCGGCCGCCATGCCGAAAAGCGGATCGAGGATGAGATGGCCGCCGCCATCCGTCGCGCGCTGGAGGAGGAGGCTGAGGGCGACCTGCTCGCCTTCCTGCCCGGCGTCCGGGAAATCGAGCGCACCGCCGAACGGATCGAGGGTGGCGCGTTCGAGGTCCACATGTTGCACGGCTCGCTCGATCCGGCGGCCCAGCGCGCCGCCATCCGCCCCTCGCGCGACGGGCGGCGCAAGGTGATCCTGGCGACATCGATCGCCGAGACCAGCCTGACCATCGATGGCGTGCGCATCGTCGTCGACTCCGGTCTGGCCCGCCGCCCCCGCTATGACCGCGCCGCCGGCGTCACCCGCCTCGTCACCGAACGCGCCAGCCAGGCGTCGGCGACCCAGCGCGCCGGCCGCGCCGCGCGCCAGCGGCCCGGCGTCGCCTATCGCCTGTGGGAAGCCGCCGCGACGGCCGGCATGCCGCCCTTCGACCCGCCCGAAATATTGGAGAGCGACCTGTCGAGCCTGCTGCTCGACTGCGCCCTGTGGGGCGTGAGCGATCCGGCCAGCCTGCGCTGGCTCGACGCGCCGCCCGCCGCCGCCGTGGCCGAGGCGCGCAAGCGACTGACCGCCCTGGAGGCGCTCGACGCCGACGGCCGCATCACGGCCCATGGCAAGACGCTCGCGACGCTGCCGCTGGCGCCGCGCATCGCCCATATGCTGGTGCGTGCCGGGGAGCGCGGCCTCGCCCGCACCGCCGCCGAGATCGCGGTATTGCTGGGCGAACGCGGCCTGGGCGGTCAGGATAACGACCTCACCCTGCGGCTCCAGCGCTGGCGGCGCGAGGGCGGCAAGCGGGCCGAGGCCGGTCGCGGCCTCGCCAAGCGCTGGGCCAGGCTGGTCGATGGCCGCCCGGCCGCAGAGGGCGGACTGCACGATGTCGGCCTCTGCCTCGCCCTTGCCTTTCCCGATCGCGTCGCCAAGCGCCGCTCCACCGATGGCGCCGACTGGGCCAGCGTGGGAGGACGCGGCTTCCGGCTCGATCCGCTCTCGCCGCTGGCCAGCGAAGCCTGGCTGGCGGTGGGCGAAGTGCAGGGCAGCGCCGCCGGCGCGCGCATCCTGTCGGCCGCCCCGATCGGCGAGGCGGAGGTGATCGCTCTGTTCGGCGAGCGCATCGCCGAGCATCGCACGGTGAAGTTCCGCCCGGCCAATGGCGGGATCGAAGCGCTGCGGGAGCATCGGCTGGGCGCGGTGCGCCTGTCCTCCGGCTCCGATGACCGGCCCGACCCCGATGCCGTGGTCGCCGCGCTGGTCGATGGCGTGCGGCAGGGCGGCCTTGCCCTCCTCCCCTGGTCGGAGGCGGCGCAATCGCTGCGGATGCGGGCGGACTTTGCCGGGATCGACGCATTGTCCGACGCCGCGCTGATCGACACGCTGGACGACTGGTTGCCGCCGCTGCTGGCGGGCAAGCGCCGCCTGTCCGACATCGACCGGTCGCAGCTATCGGGCGTGCTCGAAACGCTGATCGGCTGGGAAGGCAAGCAGCAGCTCGACCGGCTCGCCCCGCCCGATTTCCGCTCGCCCGCCGGCTCCACCCATGCGATCGACTATGCGGCGGAAGGTGGCCCCCGCGTGGAATTGCGGGTGCAGGCGCTGTTCGGCCTGTCGCAGCATCCGACGGTCGGCAACCAGCGCATCCCGCTGGTCCTCTCGCTCACCTCGCCCGCCGGCCGGCCGATCCAGACGACGCGCGACCTGCCCGGCTTCTGGGCCGGCAACTGGCGCGACGTGGCCAAGGAAATGCGCGGTCGCTATCCCCGCCACCCCTGGCCCGACGATCCGGCAAGCGCCAATGCCACATTGCGCACCAAAAATGCGGACGCGCGCCGCAACTCTTGACTTCACGGCGACCGCTGGTGCAACGCACAATGACGATTTTACGGAGTTTCATCGCGATGACCGCGCGCATTTACCAGATCCAGAAGAACGCCCTCCAGTCCGGCAAGGCGCTGACTCACAAGTGGGTGCTGGAATATGCGCCCGCCGAAGCGAAGAAGGCCGATCCGCTGACCGGCTGGGCCGGCTCGGGCGACACCAAGCAGCAGCTGAAGCTCAGCTTCTCCTCGCAGGATGCCGCCGTCGCCTATGCTGAGCGCGAAAAGATCGCCTACACCGTCATCGCGACCCCGCCCAAGACGCTGAAAATTCAGGCCTACGCCGACAATTTCCGCTGATCCTCCCGCCCCTGTGGGGCTGGAATAGCAGAGCACGGCGCGACACGGCGCGCCGCGAACAAGGCATTTTGCCCCAGATGCTGCCCGATTGACGCCTTATTCGCTTGCCAAAGAGCCAGCGGCCCGAATCTGAATTTCGTCAGCCCTCTGGGCCGGCATCGAACGAAATTCAGATTCAAGAGGGCCGCTGGGAATATATGACTCTAGTGTGGTTGACGGATTTGAAATAGGCTCCGCCCTTTCAGGCCAGATGCGGCCTATTTCAAATCCACCACACTAGGCCAAGGCGGCAAAAGCCGTGCTTTCATGGAAAGATTGAAGAGATAATGACCGATCGCAGCGAGATTTTCGACAGCGTCGCAGCGCAGATCGCCCCCTTCAACAAGAAGGGCGTCGAGCTGACCGAAGCCACCACCTTTGCCGGCGACCTGGAATGGGACAGCCTGACCGTGATGGATTTCGTCGCCGCCATCGAGGACGAGTTCGACATCATCATCACCATGAACATGCAGGCCGAGATCGAGACCGTGGGCCAGCTGGTCGACGCGGTCGCCAAGCTCAAGACCGCCTGATTTAGATTTTTGCCGTTCGCCCTGAGCGAAGTCGAAGGGTGTTGCTGAGCGAAGGCGAAGCAGGGAGCCTCGGCTCCGCTCGGCACAGAGCTTCGACTTCGCTCAGCTCGAACGGTTAAGGGACTTTGGATATTATGACCGACGCCGCCATCGCTACCGAAACCCGCGATCTCTTCTCCAAGTTCGATCCGCTGATCAACGAGCGCGAGGCGCTGCTGGCGACGGGCGTGCGCGATCCCTATGCGATCGTCATGGACCAGGTGCTCTCGCCCACGCGCGCGATCATCAAGGGCAAGGAAACCATCCTGCTCGGCACCTATAATTATATGGGCATGACCTTCGACCCCGACGTGGTCGAAGCCGGCAAGAAGGCGCTGGACGAGTTCGGCGCCGGCACCACCGGCAGCCGCGTCCTCAACGGCACCTATCAGGGCCACAAGGAAGTCGAGGACGCGCTCAAGGAATTTTACGGCACGTCGGGCGCCATGGTCTTCTCGACCGGCTATCAGGCGAATCTGGGCATCATCTCCACCCTCGCGGGCAAGGGCGACTATGTCGTGCTCGACGCCGACAGCCATGCCTCCATCTATGATGGCTGCGCCATGGGCAATGCGGAGATCGTCCGCTTCCGCCACAACAGCGTCGAGGATCTGGACAAGCGCTTGGGCCGCCTGCCCGCCGACGCGCTGAAGCTGGTGGTGCTGGAAGGCGTCTATTCGATGCTGGGCGACGTCGCCCCGCTGCCCGAGATGGTCGCCGCCATCCGCAAGCATCCCAATTGCATGATCCTGTGCGACGAAGCCCATGGCATGGGCTTCTTCGGCCCGAACGGCCGTGGCGCCTATGAGGAACAGGGCGTCGAGGGCGAGATCGACTTCGTGGTCGGCACCTTCTCCAAGTCGGTCGGCACGGTCGGCGGCTTCTGCGTCTCGAACCATCCCAAGTTCGAGATCCTGCGCCTCGTCTGCCGGCCCTATGTCTTCACCGCCTCGCTGCCGCCCAGCGTCGTCGCCACCGCCGCGACCAGCATCCGCAAGCTGATGCACGCCGGCGAGAAGCGCGCGCATCTGTGGAAGAACAGCCAGCGCCTGCACCAGGGCCTGACCGACCTCGGCTTCAAGCTGGGCAGCGCCACGCCGCAGTCGGCGATCATCGCCGTCATCCTGACCGACCAGATGCAGGCGGTGGCGATGTGGCAGACGCTGCTGGAGCTGGGCCTCTACGTCAACATGGCGCGCCCGCCGGCAACCCCGGCCGGCACCTTCCTGCTGCGCTGCTCGCTCTGCGCCGAACATAGTGACGAGCAGGTCGAACAGATCATCGCCATGTTCGAAACCGCCGGCAAGGCCACCGGCGCGATCAACTGATCGCGCTTTTCGACACTCCGACGATCGACCGGGTATTTCCTGCGATAGAATCTGCTACAGCAGCGGAACCATCTAACCTGCATATTCGCGCGGTTAACATAGTTCGGTTAGTGTAACGGTATATGGCGGAACGCGACGTGATCGATGAACAGGACCGGGGCTGGCGCGCCGCGGCGCGGCGCTACATGCCCCTGGTCCTTGGCATATTGCTGATCGGATCGCTCGGCGCCCTGCTCTACAGCGCCAGCAGCGCCTCGCGCGATCATCAGCGCGCCCTCGCCGAACAGCAGCGCAGCTGGGAAATCATGGCGCTCGCCCGCGCCTTTGAGGCCAAGACCGCCCGCGCCGAAGTGACGCTGGCCCGCTATGTCATCAGCCTCGACCCCGACACCGGCCGCCTGTTCCAGGACCAGTGGCGCACCGCCGCCAGCCAGCTCAAATCGCTGACCTATGCCACCCGCAAGTCCGACTGGCAGCGCGGCAATGTCCGCGCGCTCCAGTTCGCCTTCGAACAGCGCGGCAAGACACTGAGCGAAATCGGCCTGCGCACCACCTATGACCAGAAGATGGGCGCGCTGGCGCAATTCCATCAGGCCGGCCGATCGCAGGATATCAAGCGACTGACGGCGCTGATCGACCTGGTCATCCAGGCCGAAAATGCCCGACTGCGCGAACGCAGCCTGGCCGTCAGCCTGGCGGGCGATCGCACCGAATTTGTTGGCAAGACCTCGCGCATGGTCGGCCTCGCCCTGCTGGTCTGCGTGCTGTTCGCGCTGTGGCTGGTCAATGCGGCCTATACCGAACGGCGCAACGCACGCCGGATGGCGGATATGGAGGCCGAACGCGCCGACCGGCTGGAAGAGGCCGTTTCCGCCCGCACCAGCGAATTGTCGGACGCCTATGAGCAGCTGAAGCGCGAATCCGCCGAGCGCGCCGCCGCCGAGGATAATCTGCGCCAGATGCAGAAGATGGACGCGGTCGGCCAGTTGACCGGCGGCATCGCCCATGACTTCAACAATATGCTGGCGGTCGTCGTCGGCGGGCTGGAACTGGCCAAGCGCAAGCTGCGACTGAAACCGGCCGAGGCCGGCCATCATCTCGACAATGCGATGGAGGGCGCCAACCGCGCCGCCGCGCTGACCCGCCGCCTGCTCGCCTTTGCCCGTTCCGAACCGCTGCTGCCCAATGCGGTCGATCCCGACAGCCTGCTGCGCGGCATGGCCGATCTGGTCGACCGCACGATCGGCGACCAGATCATCGTCAGCTTCGCCCACAAGGCGAGCGGCTGGCGCATCTTCGTCGACCAGCATCAGATGGAAAATGCCCTCCTCAACCTGTGCGTCAACGCCCGCGACGCGATGGAGGGCCGGGGCAAGCTGACCATCTCGACCGGCCAGGCCCAGCTTGCCGCCAACCAGATCGGCGAATGCCCGGCCGGCGACTATGTCACCGTCAGCGTCACCGACAATGGCTGTGGCATGACGGCCGAGGTCGCCGCCCGCGTGTTCGAGCCCTTCTTCACCACCAAGCCGGTCGGCAAGGGCACCGGCCTTGGCCTCAGCCAGATTTTCGGCTTCGTGCGCCAGAGCCAGGGCGAAATCCGCATCGAATCCGAACTGGGCACCGGCACCAGCGTCCATATCTACCTGCCGCGCCGCATCCTGACCGAACAGGAGGCCGCGGCAGAGGCCCCGGCGAGCGAGCAGTTGCACACGCTCCATCCCCCTACCCGCATCCTGGTGGTGGAGGATGATCCGCGCGTGCTGAACCAGACCATGGCGGCGCTGGCCGAACTCGGTCACCTGCCGATCGCCTGCGACCATCCCAGCAAGGCGGCCAAGCTGCTCAGCAACAATGCCGATATCGGCCTGATCATGAGCGACGTGCTGATGCCCGACATGACCGGACCGGAAATGATCCGTACCCTGCCCGCCCATATGCGCCATCTGCCGGTGCTGTTCGTCACCGGCTTCACCGGCGACGCGACCGACAGCGACGATTTCCGGGGGCATGAAGTGCTGCGCAAGCCCTACACGCTCAATGCCCTGGGCCTGGCGCTGTCGAACGCGCTCAGCGGATCGAACCACCCAGGAACAGCCGCGGCAGCAGAGTGACCGCGCCCAGCAGCGGCCAGCGCCGCTGCCAGGGCTTGATCTCGATTGCGGTGCCGGCATGGCGGTTGATCTTCCACGCCAGATAATCGATCCCGCCGGCATAGGTGAAGCTCGCCTTGGCGAGGCGCACCACCGAGAGATATTTGCCGCGCCGCTGCAGCCCGCGCCAGACCTTCTCCGCATGGTCGGGCGACGGCGGCAGCCCCTCGGCCAGCGCCGCCGCGCCGAAACGGCGATAGCGGTCGGGATCGGCATCGACGATCGAGAGCGAGCGGCCCGTCTTCTCCGCCCGCAATTCGGCATTATAGGTGAGGGTAAAGCCGGTCTTCCACAGCAGGATCGGGTCATCCCCCTGCCCCTGCGCCATCGGCCGGGCGAGCGACAACAGGGTCGGCGCCGCCTGCGCCACCGCCGCCAGCGCGCGCTGCCGCGCCAGATCATCCGCCGACCATAGCAGCCGCGACGGCTGGGCAAAGCGCGCCCAGACCGAGACATTGTCGGCCTTCATGCTGTTCAGCCGGGCAAAGTCGGCCTCCGACAGCACGGCATATTTGGCGATCAGGCCGCCATGTTCGAACGGAAAGACATTGGGCGGGATCGCCCGGTTGGCGCGCGCCAGCCAGCCCTTGCCATAGGCCGCCTCATAATCGGAGACGATCAGGTAGAAATCGAGCATCAGCCCGTCGAGATTGGCCTCGCGCAGGCAGGAGCCGTAGAAGAGCACCGCCCGCGCCGCGCCGGGATATTTCGCCGCCAGCGCCCCGGCCATCGCGGCCGCGCGCGGATCGGCCGGCGCGGACAGTTCGGCAGCGACGAGCGAGAACAGGCTGTTGGTCATTGCCAAGCGCTTTAGAGCCTGATCCCGCCGGGTGGAAGCATCTTGCGCACAGCCTGCAAAGAGATTGCCTGATGCCAAAGATCCCGGCGCCCGCGACGGATGGACGCGGGCGCCGGGTCCAGCAGGCGTCAGAGACTGTTTGAGAAAGCCGGTTCCAGCCCGCTCCCCCGCCCAACCACCCGATCCAGTGTCATCCTGTCGGGCGGTTGGGCGGGGGAGCGGGCTGGAACCGCGCTGAAAAATCGCTCTTTCGCGATTTTTCAAACAGGCTCTCAGCCCGCGCTCAACACGCCACAGGCGACGCGGCCGCCGGCATTGCCGGTCGGGTCGCTCTTGTAATCGTCGGCCTGGGCATGGATCACGATCGCCGCGCCATCGGCATCCAGCAGCGGCGTTGCGCCGTCGCTGATCGTGCCGCCCGGCACCACATATTCGATTTCGCCGCTACCATCGGGCTTGGCCTGCATATTGGGCATGTCGCCCATATGCATGCCCTGCGGGTTATCCTTGCCATGCTGGTGGCTGGTCGGGTTCCAATGTCCACCCGCGCTGGTGAAGTCCGGCCCGGTGCAGACGCCGGTGGTGTGGATATGCACGGCGTGAATACCCGGCGTCAGCCCCTGCGCCTTGACCACGACATGCAGGCCATCGCCAGCCTGGGTCACGACTGCGGTGCCGCGCGCGCTGCCATCGCCGGCAGCCAGCTTGGCCTTGGCGGTCGGCGCGGCGGGCGCACTCTGGCTGGTCGCGGCACAGGCCGCCACGGAAGCGAGCAAAGGCAGGGCAAGGAACAGGGCGGCGGTCTTCATGGCAAACTCCCGATCACGGAAACAACTGCGCGAACGCGGCAGACGTGCCTTTGTTGCCTATCCGATCCGGTTTGTCATGATCCTTCTGCATATCGTTCGCAATAAAAGCAGGAGGATAGCCATGCTTGCCCGCATCCTGAATGAGAAGGAGCATCAACCGCGCCCCTCAACCCCGACGATAGACCAGCATCAGATTATTGGCCGGCATCGCCACGCGGCGCGTGCGTTCCAACCCGACATCGGCCGCTGCCCGGTCGACATCGGTCAGGGTCCGCAGGCCCCATTGCGGGTTGCGATCCTTCAGCGATTGGTCGAACGCCAGATTGGAGGGGGCGGTCGGCACATCATCCTCGACATAGGGGCCGTAGAGAATCAGCGGCGCGTCCGGCGCCAGCAATTGCGCGCCACTGGCCAGCAGCCCCAGCGTCGCGCTCCACGGGCTGATATGCACCATGTTGATGCACAGGATCGCGTCGGCCGCATCGATCGGCCAGTCGGCGCTCGCCGCGTCGATCAGTAGCGGCGCGCGCAGATTGGGCAGATTGGCGTCGCCGCGCAGCGCCGCGATCGAGGCGAGCGCGGCGGGATCGGGATCACTGGGCTGCCAATCGAGCGCGGGGAAGGTGACAGCGAAGTGGACGACATGTTCGCCGCTGCCGCTCGCCACTTCCAGCACCAGCCCGACATCGGGCAGTTCGTCCCGCAAGACAGCCGCGATCGCATCGCGGTTGCGCAGCGTCGCGGGGGCATGGCGGCGCGGATCGGGGCCGTCGCCCTGCGGCGTCCAGGGTGCGGGGGCGTCCTGTTTCATGGACAAATCCTTGTCTGTGGCCGGCCGATGCAAAAAGGGCGGTGGAGATCCTCCACCGCCCTTTGCGTCCGGCTTATTCGGCGGCGACCGCCAGGTCCGGTTCGGACCAGGTCAGCACCGGCTTGCGCGCCGCGAGGGTTTCGTCGAGGCGACGGCGCGGGGCGTGATAGGGCGCGCCCTTCAGCGCTTCGTCCCCGGCCTTGGCCCGTTCGGCCAGGCTGCGCAGCGCCAGGATAAACTGGTCGAGCGCCGCCTTGCTTTCCGTCTCGGTCGGTTCGACCAGCATCGCGCCATGGACGACCAGCGGGAAATACATGGTCATCGGGTGGAAGCCTTCGTCGATCAGGCCCTTGGCGATATCCAGCGTCGTGAAGCCTTCGGCCAGCCCCTTGTCGCTGAACAGTGCCTCATGCATGCACGGGCCAGCCGCACCGAAGGGAGCGTCGAGCACGTCATCTAGGCTGCGCAGGATGTAATTGGCGTTCAGCACCGCATCGCTCGCGACCTGGCGCAGGCCGTCGGCGCCGTGGCTGAGGATATAGGTCAGCGCGCGGGTGAACATGCCCATCTGGCCATGGAAGGCGACCATCCGGCCAAAGGTCTGGGCGTGGTGATCCTCCGCCGTTTCCTCTTCGACCAGCACGAACTTATCGCCCTGCTTTTCCACGAAGGGGAGCGGCGCGAAGGGGGTGAGCGCTTCCGACAGCACCACCGGACCCGAACCCGGACCACCGCCGCCATGGGGCGTCGAGAAGGTCTTGTGCAGGTTGATGTGCATGGCGTCGACGCCCAGGTCGCCGGGGCGGACCCGGCCGACGATGGCGTTGAAGTTCGCGCCGTCGCAATAGACGAAGGCCCCGGCGGCATGGACCGCGTCGGAGATCGTCTTCATGTCGCGCTCGAACAGGCCGCAGGTGTTGGGGTTGGTGATCATCACCGCCGCAACGTCCGGTCCCAGACGGGCCTTCAATGCTTCCAGGTCCACGCGGCCATCGGGGGTCGCGGGAATATCCTCGACCTTGTAACCGCAGAAGGCAGCCGTCGCCGGGTTGGTGCCATGCGCGCTTTCGGGGACGAGGATGACGCTGCGGGCGTCGCCACGGGCTTCGAGCGCGGCGCGGACCGCCAGCAGACCGCACAGTTCGCCATGGGCGCCCGCCTTGGGCGACATCGCGACCGAGTGCATGCCGGTCAGCGTCACCAGCCAGGCGGCCAGCTCATGGATGACGGCCAGCGCGCCCTGCACCGTCGACTGCGGCTGCAGCGGGTGGATGTCGGCGAAACCGGGCATCCGCGCGACCTTTTCATTGAGGCGCGGATTATGCTTCATGGTGCAGCTGCCGAGCGGGAACAGGCCAAGATCGATGGCGTAGTTCTGGCGCGACAGGCGGGTGTAGTGACGCACCGTTTCCTGTTCCGACAGACCGGGCAGGCCGATGCTGTCGGTGCGGGCCAGCGAGCCCAGACGGCTGGCCACCTTGGGCGCGTCGGCGAAATCGACGCCAGTGGTGTCGGTCGAGCCGATTTCGAAGATCAGCTTTTCCTCCAGCATCAGCGCGCGGTTGCCGGTGGCGGTTGCCGGGGCCATATGCTCCTGCGCGACGGCCTGCGGGGTGGTCGGGCGACCTTCCTTCAACATGGTCATGCCAGTTCCTCCTCAAGCGCTGCGGCAAGGGTTTCGATATCCTCCGGCGTGACAGTCTCGGTCACGGCGACGACCAGGCCGTTGCCGATCTCCGGCGCGTCCGGGAACAGGCGGCCGAGCGAGACGCCGGCCAGCACACCCTTGTCGGCGAGGTTGCGGACGACGTCGCGCGCATCCTTGGTCAGGACCAGCGTGAATTCGTTGAAGAAGCCGTCGTTGAGCAGGGTCACGCCCGGCACCTTGGCGAGGCGATCAGCGGCCTGAACCGCCAGCGCATGGTTGAGGCCGGCCAGTTCGCGCAGGCCCTTCTCGCCCAGCAGGGTCATGTGGATGCTGAACGCCAGCGCGCACAGGCCCGAATTGGTGCAGATGTTCGACGTGGCTTTCTCACGGCGGATATGCTGCTCGCGGGTGGAAAGCGTCAGCACGAAGCCGCGCTTGCCCGCCGCATCGACCGTCTCGCCGCACAGGCGGCCCGGCATCTGGCGGACATATTTCTGCTTGCAGCCGAACAGACCCAGATAGGGACCGCCAAACTGCAGGCCGACGCCGATCGACTGGCCTTCGCCCACGACGATGTCCGCGCCCATATGGCCGGGTGCCTTGATCGCGCCCAGCGCGACCGGCTCGGTGACGACCGCGACCAGCAGCGCGCCGGCGGCGTGCGCGGCATCGGCCAGCGGGGTCAGGTCGGCGATGCGGCCGAGGATGTCCGGGTACTGGACCACGACGCAGGACGTGTCCTTGTCGATCGATGCGATCAGCGCGTCGATGTCGGTCGCGGCGTCCAGCGTCGGCGCCTGATGCACCAGCGCGTCGCCGGTGAATTTCGCCATGGTGTTGGCGACCGAGACATAATGGGGGTGCAGGCCCGACGACAGCAGCGCCTTGCCGCGCTTGGTGATGCGGCGGGCCATGCCGATCGCTTCCCAGCAGGCGGTCGAGCCGTCATACATGGAGGCGTTGGCGACATCGACGCCCAGCAGGCGGGCGACCTGGGTCTGGAACTCGAACAGCACCTGCAGCGTGCCCTGCGCGATTTCCGGCTGATAGGGCGTGTAGGCGGTCAGGAACTCGCCGCGCTGGATCAGATGATCGACGCTGGCGGGCACATGATGCTTGTAGGCGCCGGCGCCCAGGAAGAAGGGCGCTTCCCCTGCCGACAGATTTTTGCGAGCGAGCGCGCCCATGTGGCGCTCGACCGCCAGTTCGCTGGCATGATCGGGCAGGCCGGCGATGGTGCCGCTCAGGCGGGCTTCGGCGGGCACGTCGATGAACAGGTCGTCGATCGTCTCCGCGCCGATGACGGACAGCATTTCCTGCCGGTCGGTGTCGGTAAGGGGTAGGTAGCGCATTTCATCTGTCTCCCCCCTCCCTATTAGGGAGGGGATGGGGGTGGGTCGCGAGCGGAGCGAGCGCTGCTCCGTGGCGATAGGGCGGACGCTCCCTGCGGTCGCGACCCACCCCTTCCCCCTCCCTTGAAAGGGAGGGGCGATTATCGGATCAGAGGCTCGCCACGAACTTCTTGTAGGCGGCTTCGTTCATCAGGCCTTCCAGCTCGCTGGCGTCCGCGATGCGCAGCTTGAAGAACCAGCCATCTTCCTCGGCATCGCTGTTGACCAGCGCCGGCTCGTCTTCCAGCGCGCCATTCGCTTCGACGACTTCGCCCGAGATCGGGGCATAGACGTCGGACGCGGCCTTGACCGATTCCACGACAGCGGCGTCGTCGCCCTTTTCGAAGGTCGTGCCTTCGGCGGGCAGTTCGACGAACACGATGTCGCCCAGCTGTTCCTGCGCATAGTCGGTGATGCCGACGGTGGCGATGTCGCCTGCAACGTCGATCCATTCATGTTCGTCGGTGAAATAGCGGCTCATGCTTGCTCTCCTCGAAAAGCGGTAATTCAGGCCTTGCGGCGATAACGATGCGGAACGAACGGCATCGGCGCAACCGCCGCTGCAATCCGCTTGCCGCGCACCTCGATCTCCAGCGCGGTGTCCAGCGCGGAATAAGGCAGGCTGACCCAGCCCATGGCGATCGGCGCTCCCACGCTCGGCGCGAAGCCGCCCGAGGTGACTTCGCCCACCAGCACGTCGCCGGCATAGATTTGCGCGCCTTCACGGGCCGGCAGGCGGCCTTCGATCTTGAGGCCCACGCGCTTGGAACCGGGGCCATCGGCCAGTTCCTTCATCACGCGGGCATGGCCGATAAAGCCACCTTCCTCGCGGCGGCGCTTCTGGATGGCAAAGCCCAGGTCGGCGCCGATCGTGCTGACGGCGGGCGACAGGTCATGACCATAGAGCGGCAGGCCGGCTTCCAGACGCAGGGAATCGCGCGCGCCAAGGCCGATCGGCTTGACCTGCGGCAGTGCGCACAGCGCATCGGCCAGCAGCGCGACGGAATCGCCCGGCACGCTGATTTCAAAGCCATCCTCGCCGGTATAGCCCGATCGGCTGATCCACAGCGGCACGCCGCGCCAGGTGAAGGGACCGGACTGCATGAAGATGAGGTCGGCGGTCTCGGGGATCAGCGCGGCCATCGCCTCGCCCGCTTCCGGCCCCTGCAGCGCCAGCAGCGCCTGGTCGGCCATATGGTTCATGGTGACGTCGTCGGGCAGATGCTCGATCATCCAGCCGATATCGTCATACTTCGTCGCGCCATTGACGACCATGTAGATCGCCGCGCCATCGAACGCGCCCCCATCTTCTCCAGGAACGCCGGGGCGCGAGACCATCAGGTCGTCGAGGATGCCGCCTTCCGCGTCCAGCAGCATCGAATAACGCTGGCGGAAGGGCTTCAGCCCCTTGATGTCGCTGGGCAGCAGGGTTTCGAGCGCGGCATCGACGCTGGCGCCGCCGGTCTCGTCGGAGAAGGTGAGCTGGCCCATATGGCTGACGTCGAACAGGCCGGCATGTTCGCGGGTCCAGCTATGTTCGGCCATGATGCCTTCATACTGGATCGGCATGTGATAGCCGGCGAAGCCGACCATGCGCGCGCCCTTGGCACGGTGCCAGGCGTCCAGCGGCAGGGCTTCGAGGGGCAGTTCCGCTTCGAGGGCGGCGACGTCGTCAGTGGCGGTCATGGCAAGACCTTTCCGTAGGAGGGATGCGGCGACAGACCAGCGCAGCCGACGAATCGGCGCTTCCGGTATGCCACCCCCTCTGTCACGGAACCTGAGAGCTTTGACCAGCGGCCTGGGACCGGCTGGCTTACCCCTTCGGTGGGACGGCACGGGGCCATCCGCTTTCCAGAGTATCTACGCGCGATGCGGTCCTTTGGCCTGAGAGATTCCGGGGCGGTTGCTCCTTCGGCGACGGGCTCAAGCCTGAAAGGCGCCCATGCTCTCCCGCATCGTGCCCGCTGCCGAATCCTCGGCACCGGAGACGCCCCACGCATTTGCCCAAAGCGCGGGCGGCGTCAATCGGGCAAATGTCGCAGGGACGCAGGTTATGGCCGGATCACCCTTCCTCGCGCGCCAGCCGCTGCGCCAACGCCAACGCCGCCGCCCGGCATTCGGATAGCCTCACATCGGCCGCTTCGTCCGAGAGGGTCAGGTCGGCAAAGTCCGCCTCTTCCTCGAACATCTCCAGGAAGCGGGTGACGCCGGCATAGTTGGAGTCCGCGACGGCACGCTGGATGAGGTCGATCCGATCCGCCCAGGGCCGCGCGCCCTGCGCCCGCAACAAGCGGGAAAGATCGTCAAGCTGGGCGGCAAAGGCCGCGATCTGGGGATGCAGTGTCATGGGCAGAGAGATAAAGCCCGCGCGACGACCGGACCAGCCGGCGGAACGCCAACGCAGCGTTTCCGTTGGCCGAGTTGGGTGGTTAGCTGCCGTTCGGCTCTGCCACCCGGAATGGATGGTGCGGGTTGCGCCGGATAAAGTCCTCAACCTCCCTCAGACGCTCTGGAAATGCCTCAGCGTCTCGCCAGCGTGTGTGGTTCACGAATCGAAAGCCAGCAAACCAAAGGGCACGGACTTTGGCCCACTGCTCGCTATCTGACTTCTTGGGCACTTTGAACGCGCGCCCCATCGAATGAAGAGGGCCGCTACATTCCGGGCACTTACCAGTGGCGTCGTCTGGCAGCTTCCATGATTTTCGGCAATCAAAACAGGCGTGCGGCCAAAGGCAGGCTGGCCCGCGATGATAAGCAACCGATATCATCACAGGTAACGCTCTGGTCCCCGTTGCGCGACGAAGTTCCATTCGGTCTGACTTGGACGGCGGCTGAGACATCTTCACGTTATGCGACCGCGCAGCGAGTGTCCGCAAGTGGTCGTTTTCAAACCATCCTCCCCTGCAAGGGGAGGTGGCTGGCCGAAGGCCAGACGGAGGGGTATCCCCCTCTCGATGGCGTAACACCCCTCCACCACTTCGTGGTCCCCCTCCCCTTGCAGGGGAGGAATTTACATCCACCTCTGGTCGTCACCGGCCAGAGCGGAAGCCCTGCCCCCCCCCTGCCCTTTCCTACTCGGCCTTTCTCTGATCTATCCTGCGCGATGGAACAGTCCCCTGCCCCTTCCGCCTTATCTCCCGCAAAGCCCCACCGGCGTCGCTTCGCTGTCGCCTGGCTGTCGTCTCATTGTCGCGTCGGTGTCGCGCGGGCGAGGCGTCATAATCGCGTCAACATGACCCAGGAGAAGCGTCGCAGGCGCGTGGGCCGTGCAAACACGCCAGAATGCGCGTGCAACGACGCTGTGAACTTTCAACTGTCGCGTCGGAGGAGGCTGCTCGCGCCTAGACCAGGGCCCCGCAAATCTCGGCATGCCGCTTTTCGGCATAGCGGTCGGTCATGCCGGCGATGAAGTCGGCGATATGGCGGCTGCGGGTCGGTTCCTCCAGCGCGCATTCGTCGCGCCATTCGGGCGGCATCAGGGCGGGGTCGGCCAGATAGGCGCGGAACAGGTCCATCACGATCACCCGCGCCCGGTCGGCGGCGGCCAACTGGTCGGGATGATGATAGAGGGTCGCATACATGAAACGCTTCAGTTCGCGTTCCTGCGCCGCCAGTTCGGGCGAGAAGGCGACCAGCGTGCGGCCCAGCGCGCGGACATCAGCAACCGTCTCCACCCCGGCGGCCTCGATATTGGCGCGGGTGGTGGTGAGCAGGTCATTGGCCATCACGCCAATCTGTTCGCGCACCAGTTCGCGCAGTAGCCGGTCCTGCGGCACGTCGGGATAGCGGGCCGTCACCCGATCCCAGCAATGGCGCACCAGCGGCACGGTCAAAAGCTGCTCCAGGCTCAGCAGCCCGGCGCGCAGGCCATCGTCAATGTCGTGATTGTCATAGGCGATATCGTCCGACAGCGCCGCCAGCTGCGCCTCCAGCGAGGCATGGCTGGTGAGATCCAGCGGAAACATCGCGTCCAGTTCGCGCATCGCCCAGCCCGGCTTGGTCACGGGGCCATTATGCTTGGCCAGCCCCTCCAGCATTTCCCAGCTGAGGTTCAGGCCGCGAAAGCGCGGATAGGGCGAATCCAGCAGCATCAGCGTGCGCAGCGTATGCGCATTATGATCGAAGCCACCATGATCCTCCAGCGCCGCCTCCAGCGCATCCTCGCCGGCATGGCCGAAAGGCGGATGGCCGATGTCATGGGCCAGGCACAGCGCCTCGGTCAGATCCTCGTTAAGGGCGAGCGTGCGGGCGATGGCGCGGCCGATCTGCGCCACCTCCAGGCTGTGGGTCATGCGCACGCGATAATGATCGCCGTCGGGCGACACGAACACCTGCGTCTTGTGCCGCAGCCGACGGAAGGAGATCGAATGGATGATGCGGTCGCGGTCGCGCTGGAACATATCGCGCGGGCCGCGCATCTCGCCGCCCGGTTCGGCATGGAGCCGTCCCCGGCTCTGGTCGGGCTGAGAGGCGTAGGATGCGAGCATCGTCATGCGAACCCCTTATTTGCTGCCCAGCTTTTCGACCACCTCGCCCGCGTCGCTCTGCCAGGCAAAGGCGTCCGCGCCGGCCTTCTTGAGGTCCGCCTCGACCGCCCTGGCGCGGGTGAAGCTGGCAAAGGGACCGATCAGCAGGCGCGAGGTCTGGCCCCAGCTTGCGCTCCAGCCATCCTGCGGCGCGACCGCGTCATATTTGCCCTGCAAGCGCTTGAAGGTGAAGGCCAGCGCGCTCTTCTGCCCGGTGCCGATCTGCACCCAGTTGCGTGCGGGATTGGCGGCCAGCCGCTTCTTTTCCTCGGCTTCCTTCTTCGCCTTGGCGTCGGCTTCCGCCTTGGCCTTGGCGGCGGCCGCCTTCTTCGCCTTGTCGGCCTCCGCCTGACGCGCGGCGGCGCGGCGGGCGGCCTGCAGCTTCTCGACCTCGGCCAGGTCGACCGCGACCACGTTCGAGCGGCGCTCGCTGTCGGGCACGTCGATGGCGTGAATGATGTCGGCCAGACTGCGCGTCGCCTCCGGCGCCGGCTGCGGCGCAGCGCTGTCGGCCGGCGGCGTAAATTGGGTGGCGACCGGCGCCGATGGCGTCTCTGCAGGCGGCGTGCCCTGCGGCGCGGGCGGGGTCACGCTCGACGCCTGGGCAAGCGCGCTCGAATTGAGCTGCGAGGCGGCGCTCGGCTGGCCGGTGGTCGGCGCCGGCGCGGTGGAGCGCGGCGCGCCGCCATCCAGCGCATCGAGGCCCGGCGCAGGCGGCCCCTGCACATCGGCCGATGCGCTGCGGACCGGGGCAGGCGTTGGTGCCGGGGTCGGCGCAGGCGCTGTCGCCTGACCGGGCACCGGCTGCACCATCTCCGAACGGGCGCTCTGGCTCGGCGTCGGCTGGACGATCGGCTGGCGGCCGCGCGTGTCGGCGGGCAGCGGCTGGACCGTTGCGGGCGCAGGCGTCGGCGTGGGGGCAGTGGGCTGCGTGGCTTGTGCGGCCATCGGCGTCGGGCTCTGGGTCGGCGCGGGCTGGCTGGCAGTAGGCTGGCGGGCTGCGGGCGTGCCGAGCGGCGCGCGGGCCAGCGACGTACCGCGCTGCCGGCCACTGCCGTTGCGGGTCGTGCGGCGATCCCCCTGGGCCGGCGCGGTCGACGCGGCGGCAGGTGCGGCGTCGCGCGACGCCAGCTGGACGCCCGGCGCCGGCGGGGTCGGCACGATCGGCGTGATGCTGGTCGCGACCACCTGCGGGAAATGGCCGAAATGGACCGCAGCCGCCTTCTGCGCCGCCGTCAGATAGGGCATCTTCTGCATATAGGGGGTGATGGCGCTCGCCAGCTGGGCCGGCATGGTCTGGTCGACCACCTTCTTGGCCTCGGCCTGGCGGTTGTTCATCGCCAGGATGAAGGCATTATAGCGCCAGGCGGCCCGGTCGCTCTTGTAGAGCAGCGGCTGCAACACCTTGTCGGCGGCATCCACCTGCCCCGAAATACCGAGCGAGGCGGCGTAGCGGCGCACCAGTTCGGCATCGTCGGGGGTGCGTTGCAGGGCGGCATGATAATCGCGCTGCGCCCCGGCCTGGTCGCCGGTCATGTCGCGCGCAAGGCCACGGTCGCCCTGGATGGTCGCTTCGGGATAGCCGGCACGGGTCGCCTGGTCGAACAGGCGCAGCGCTTCGGCCGGGTTCTGCATCTTCAGCATGACCCGGCCCAGGCCCGCCTTGGTGCGTCCATTATTGGGCTGGATCGCGTCGGCGCGGGCAAAGAAACCGGCGGCCGCGCGGGCATCGTCCAGCTCCAGCGCGGCTTCGCCCGCCCCCACCAACGCGTTGAAATCCCGCGGATTGGTGGCCAGTTTCGCCAGATTATTGTTAAGGTCCGCGGCGCCCGAGGGCCGGACCAGATCGGCCTGGTCGGTTTGCGCCTGCGCAGCCGTGGCAAGAAGCAGGCTGCCGAGAATCCATAGATGAGATCGTGTCACATGGCTGCCTTAGCGGATCGCGGAAGCAATGGGAAATGACCTGCACAAAAAAGCGCGCCGGGTCGCCCGAAGCGACCGACGGCGCGCCTTTGGCAGGCCGGTGCGGGCCTATGCCCGCACGCTGGCCTTACTGGTTGTTCTGGCGGTTGAGGAAGCGCGGGATATCCAGACCCTGCGTGCCTTCTTCGGCGCCCGGTGCCTTTTCGCTGCCACGGGTAAGGCCGGCCATACGCTCGAACAGCGTGCCACCGGTCGCGACGCGCGGCGCCGGCTGGGCCGGCTTGGGCGCGGCTTCCGGTGCGGTCGGTTCGGCCGCTTCGGCGCCGAGCAGCAGTTCATCCTGCGAGGGATCCTCGTCGGAGAAGACGGCGGCGGGACGCGCAGGCGCGAAGGCCGGCGGCGCCTTTTCCGCGGCAGGCGCGGCGATCGGCGCGGGCGCCGGGGCTTCGGGCACGTCCAGTTCCAGCGCTTCGGGCTCGGGCGCGGCGACCGGGGCCGGCGCAGCAGCAACCGGCGCGGCCGGGGCAGGTGCGGCCACCGGTGCCGGACGCGGTGCCTGCGGCACGGCGACGGCCGGACGGCTGGCGAAGCTGAACGGCTGGGTCAGCGGCGCGGCCTGGCTGCCGACTTCATTGTCGATGCCGGTCGCGACGACCGATACGCGGATCTTGCCGTTCAGATTGTCGTTGAAGGCGCTGCCCCAGATGATGTTCGCATCGGGATCGACCAGTTCGCGGATATGGTTGGCCGCTTCGTCGACTTCCATCAGGCGCATGTCGTCGCCACCGACGATCGAGACGATCACGCCCTTGGCGCCGCGCATCGACACGCCGTCGAGCAGCGGGTTGGCGATCGCCTTTTCCGCCGCCTGGAGCGCACGGCCGTCGCCTTCCGCTTCGCCGGTGCCCATCATCGCCTTGCCCATCTCGCCCATCACCGAACGGACGTCGGCAAAGTCGAGGTTGATGAGGCCCGGCATGATCATCAGGTCGGTGATCGAGCGCACGCCCTGCTGCAGCACCTCGTCCGCCATCTGGAACGCTTCCTTGAAGGTCGTGTTCGGGTTGGCGATCAGGAACAGATTCTGGTTCGGGATGACGATCAGCGTGTCGACATGCTTCTGCAACTCGTCGATGCCGCTTTCCGCCGACTTCATGCGGCGATTGCCCTCGAAGGTGAAGGGCTTGGTCACCACGCCGACGGTCAGGATGCCCTTTTCACGCGCCGCCTTGGCGATGACCGGGGCCGCACCGGTGCCGGTGCCGCCGCCCATGCCGGCGGTGATGAAGCACATATGGGCGCCTTCCAGCGCCTGTTCGACGGTGATGATGGTTTCCTCGGCCGCCGCGCGACCGATTTCGGGGCGCGAACCGGCGCCCAGACCCTCGGTGATCTGCGGGCCAAGCTGGATGCGCCGTTCGGCCGGCGAGGCATTCAGCGCCTGCGCGTCGGTATTGGCGACGATGAAGTCGACGCCCTCGACGCTGGCCGCGATCATGTTCGCGATGGCGTTACCGCCTGCACCGCCAACGCCTATCACCGCAATGCGTGGCTTCAATTCGTCCACATGCGGCGGGCTGATCTCGATGCTCATATACTTTGCTCCCTCAGCTTCCTCGTCAGGAAGTGACAACCGTCATCAATTGTTAACACCAGAAAATAGAGTATTTCACCTGCTATTTTCGTTTTCGTTCAAATTCGCTCAGTAATTCGTCCGCATCGCCCGCATCATGCGCTGCCACCATTGCGGGGCGCCCAGACGATGCACGGTTTGCGGCGCAGGCGCCATCGCCCTAAGATCAACCGGGTTCGAAGCGCCGTAAAGCGCCAATCCGGCCAAAGTAGCGAAGGCCGGGCCACTATGCGCTTCGGGCATGGCTGACAAGCCGCGCGGGCGACCGACCCGCACCGCACGCCCCAATGCACCTTGCGCATAGTCGGCAATGCCCTTCATCTCCGCGCCGCCGCCGGTCAGCACGACCTGGCGTCCGGTGCTGTTGAAGCCCATGCCGGCCAGCGCCGCATTCACTTCCGCCATGATCTGGTTCAGTCGTTCGCAAATGACGCCGACCAGCGCCGCGCGGGTGATCTTGCCGCCTTCCGCATTGGGGCCGGCGCTCTGCCCCGGAATGGCGACATCGCCATGGGGCGTCGCGATCTCGATCATCTCGCGGAAGTCGCGGCGGTTCTGCATCGCCGAACCATAGAAGCATTTGATCCGCTCCGCCTGGCTGCGACGGATGCCAAAGGCCGAAGCGATATCGTCGGTAATGTCGGACGCGCCCATCGGGATCGAATGCAGCCCCACCAGCATGCCGCCGGCATAGAGCGACACATTGGTGACCCCTGCCCCCATCTCGACCAGCGCCACGCCCAGGTCGCGTTCCTCTTCCGAAAGGCAGGCAAGCCCGGTCGCGATCGGCGAGGCGACGATCGAATTGACGTTGAGATAAGCGCCACGCACGCACAGGTCGAGATTGGCGAGCGGCGCGCCATCCGCCAGCACGACATGGATGTCGACGCCCAGCAGATCGGCATGCATGCCCAGCGGCTTCTTCACCGGCACCTTGCCATTGATGGTGAAGCAGGTCGGCTGCGCGTGCAGGATGATGCGGCCATCGGGGTCGATACCCTGCTGGCCGGTGGTCAGCAGATCGTCGATGTCCGGCTGCTCGACACGATAGCCGCCCATGTCACGCTCGACCGTAACGACGTCGCTGACCAGGCTGCCGCCCGAGAAGCTGACCCAGACATCCTCGATATTGGTGCCGGCAACACGCTCGGCCTGTTCCACCGTCTCGCGCACGGCCAGTTCGGTGCGTTCCATGTCGGCGATGAAGCCGCGGCGCACGCCCCGGCTCTCGCGCTGGCCGGTGCCCAGGATCGCCAGCTCGCCCGTATCGGTGCGCCCCGCGATCAGCGCGGACACCTTCCACGATCCGATATCGATCGCGGTGATGAGCTTTTCGACCTTGGGCTGTGCCATGACTTAGCCTTCCTCGCCCGCAGCAGGCGCACTTGCGGTCTTTTCCGCCTTGGCGTCCGCCGCTGCCGGCTTATCGCTGGTCTGGCCCTGCGGCAGACGCAGCACGAAACGATCGGGATCGCGCATGTCGAACTTGACGATGCCCCGGCCGAGCAGCCGGTTGACGCCATCCATGCGCGCGAAATTCACCAGCGCGGCCGCCGATGTTTGGTCACCTTCAGGCAGCGACAGCGTCTCCCCAGACTGAAAGCGCAGATCCCAGCGACGGTTCCCGACCCAGGTTGCGCCAGCCAGCATTGGCTTGAGCGCAGGCGCGCTTTCCATCAGCTTGTTGAGGCCGGCGGTCTGGAGATTGGCGTTGGGGCCGACCACCAGCGGCAGGTCGGGCATCGCCCCGGCCGACACCGATTGCAGCACCACGCCCGCCACGTCGATCAGATGCAATTGCCCGTCATGCTGCCACACCGCGACCGGATCACGCTCGACGATATCGACGACCAGCGTGTCGGGCAGGCGGCGGGAAATGCGCGCATCCTTGACCCAGCCAAGCTTCAGCATTTCCTGCCGCACCTTGGGCAGGTCGAGCGAGAGCATCGAGCGATCGACCTGGCCGAGCGCGATATTATAGACCGGCATCTCGTCCATGCGCTCGACGCCGCGCACCTCGACCTTCTCCACCTCGAAACCGGCGCGCGCGGCCAGGCTTGCCGCCTGCTGGCGCGCCATGTCGGGCAGGCCGGCATAGATGGCGATGGCGATCGCTATGCCACCGAAGATCGCGAAGATGGCCCAGGTCGCCAGCTTCTGCAGCGTATCCTCGCTGATCGGCAGCAGTTCGAGCAGCCGATCGAACGAGGACTGGCGCTTGAGCTGGCGGCCACGGCCCGATCCGGCCTTGGCGCGCACCTTGCCCCGCGCCGTGCTCAGCCGCGCCGTGCCGCCGCGCCGGATCCGTGCCTCAGCCATTGCCAGCCCCCATGTTCGGCCCCCTCGTCAATGCTTCCTCGCAGATCCGCTCGACCAGCTCGGCATATTCGATACCCAGCTTTTTCGCCTGTTCCGGCACCAGGCTCAAGGGAGTCATGCCTGGCTGGGTATTGACCTCCAGCAGGTAAAGCCCCTCGACGCCCTGGCTGTCGTCCCAGCGGAAGTCGGAGCGCGACGCGCCCTTGCAGCCGAGCAGCTGGTGCGCCTGGAGTGCGATCGCCTTGCATGCCTGCGTGATCTCGTCCGGTATCTCCGCCGGGCAGACATGTTCGGTCATGCCGTCGGTATATTTGGCGTCGAAATCATAGAAGCCGCTCTTGGGGCGCAGCTCGGTGACGAGCAGCGCCTCATCGCCCAGCACGGCGGTGGTCAGCTCGCGCCCGCGAATATAGGGTTCGGCCAAAAGCTCGGGAAATTCCTGCCAGGGGCCGACGCTGTCACGGGCGATGGGATTGCCATAATTGCCCTCGGCCGTGACGATCGCCACGCCGACCGAGCTGCCCTCATTGACGGGCTTCAGAACATAGGGGCGCGGCAGCGGATCGCCGGCGTACAGGCTCTCGCTCGCCACGATCTGGCCACCGGGCATGGGGATGCCGTGCGGCACCAGCGCCTGCTTGGTCAGCTGCTTGTCGATCGCGATGACCGAAGTGGCAAGGCCGCTATGGGTGTAGGTGAGGCCCATCAGGTCCATCATCCCCTGCACCGTGCCATCCTCGCCCGGCACGCCATGCAGCGCGTTGAACACCACATCCGCCTTAGTCTCAGTCAGGCGCGCGGCAACGTCGCGATCCATGTCGATCCGCGTGACCCGATGGCCGCGCGATTCCAGCGCCTTGGCAACGCCCTCGCCGCTCGACAGCGACACCGGCCGCTCCGCCGACCAGCCGCCCATCAGAACGGCGACATGCCAGGGACCACGGCTCATGCATTCTTTCCTTCAATCAACTGAACGCCGACACGCTGGATTTCCCATTCCAACTCGACGCCGCTCTTTTCCTTCACGCGGCGGCGGACTTCCTCGCCCAGCGCTTCGATGTCGGCGCTGGTGGCTTCGCCGGTGTTGAGCAGGAAGTTGGTGTGCTTCTCGCTCACCTGCGCGCCGCCCAGCGCGAGGCCGCGACAGCCCGCTTCATCGACCAGCGCCCAGGCCTTGTGCCCGTCCGGGTTCTTGAAGGTCGATCCGCCGGTCTTGCTGCGCAGCGGCTGGCTTTCCTCGCGCGCGGTGGCGATGCGGTCCATTTCCGCCTGGATCGCGGCCGGCTCGCCGGGTTCGCCCCGGAAGGTGGCCGACACGACAACCGCGCCGTCGACCATGTTGGAGTGGCGATAGCTGTAATGAAGATCGCGGTTGAGCAAGGTCACCTGCTCGCCCGAGCGCAGCACCACCTCGCATTCGACCAATATGTCCGCGGTCTCGCGGCCATAGGCGCCGCCATTCATCCGCACGAAGCCGCCGACCGTGCCGGGGATGGAGCGGAGAAATTCAAGACCGGCAATGCCTGCGTCCCGCGCGGTTGAGGAGACGAGGATGCCCGACGCTCCACCGCCGCAGACCAAGGTGGTGGCGTCCAGCGCCTCCACCTTGGCGAAGGACTTGCCCAGGCGCACGACCACGCCCGGCACGCCGCCATCGCGAACGATCAGGTTGGAGCCGAGGCCGAGCGCCATCACCGGCATCGCCGGATCGAGCATGGCCAGGAAATCGGACAGGTCGTCGGCGTCCTTGGGCTCGAACAGCCATTGCGCCGCCCCGCCCGCCTTGAACCAGACGAGCGGTGCCAGCGGCGCATCGGCCTTGAGCGCGCCGCGAACGGCCGGGAGAGAAGCCATCACCGTCAACCGCGCACGCCCCAGAGATTCATCCAGCTCTTCATCGCCTTCATGCCCGCCTCGCCGGCCTGATGCGCGGCCATGCCGGTCTGCACCTGCTTCTGTGCCGCCTCGACCATGTCGCGCGCGACTTCCACGCCCTGCATCTGCATGTCGATCATGCGCTTCTGCATTTCGAGGCCGACATTGAAGAGCTCGAACATCAGGCGGTTTCCTTGACCTTGGCGGTGACCGCAGCGGACAGGCCCGCCGCCCATTTGGTGATGTCGCCGGCCCCCAGGCAGATGATCATGTCGTCAGCCTGGACATCGGCGGCGATGACGCAGGCAAGATCGTCCGCATCGGCGACGGTGGCGGCGTTGCGATGGCCGCGACGCTTGAGCCCGGCGACCAGCGCCGCGCTGTCGACATCCTCGATCGGCTGCTCGCCAGCGGTATAGACCGGGGCGGCATAGACGATGTCGGCATCGTTGAAGGCCTGCTGGAAATCATCCATCAGGTCGCGCAGGCGAGTGAAGCGATGCGGCTGGACCACGGCGATCACCCGGCCCTTGGCGCCTTCGCGGGCGGCGGCGAGCACCGCCTTGATCTCGACCGGATGGTGGCCATAATCGTCGATGACGGTGGCGACACCTGCGCCAGCCGGGATTTCGCCGACCTTGGTGAAGCGGCGCTTCACGCCGCCAAACTTGGCGAAGCCGGTCTGGATGGTCCCGTCATCAATGCCCATCTGCAACGCCACGCCGATCGCGGCCATGGCGTTCAGCACATTGTGGCGGCCGGGCATGGGCAGTTCGATGCCCTCGATCCGGCGGGTCGCGCCGTCGCGCTCGCGGATCTGGACGTCGAAACGGTTGCCGCCGGGCACCGGCTGGACATTCTCGCCGCGAATATCGGCCTGGGCAGAGAAGCCATAGGTGACGATGCGACGGTCCTGCACGCGCGGCAGGATAGCCTGCACCTCGGGATGGTCGAGGCAGAGCATCGCCGCGCCATAGAAGGGCACATTTTCGACAAACTCGACAAAGGCGTCCTTCACCGCGTCGAAGCTGCCATAATGGTCGAGATGTTCGGGATCGATATTGGTCACGACCGCGATCGTGCCGTCGAGGCGCAGGAAGCTGCCGTCGCTCTCATCGGCTTCCACGACCATCCAGTCGCTGTTGCCCAGGCGCGCGTTGGAGCCATAACTGTTGATGATACCGCCGTTGATGACGGTCGGGTCGACCCCGCCCGCATCCAGCAGCGCCGCGACCATCGAGGTGGTCGTGGTCTTGCCATGGGTGCCGGCGATGGCGACCGTGGACTTCAAACGCATCAGTTCGGCCAGCATTTCCGCGCGACGGATCACCGGCACGCGATTTTCCAGCGCCAGCTCGACTTCCGGATTGCCCCGCTTGATCGCGGTCGAGGTGACGACCACGGCGGCGTCACCCAGATTTTCGGCCTTGTGGCCGATCATCACCTTGATGCCCTTGGCACGCAGCCCTTCCACGACATAGCCTTCGGCGACGTCGGATCCTTGAACCTTGTAACCCAGATTATGCATGACTTCGGCGATACCGGACATGCCGATGCCGCCAATGCCGATGAAATGGATCGTGCCGATGTCGGTGCCGACACCCTTCATGCCTGATATTCCTTGTTCCAATATCCGTTCGCCCTGAGCGAAGTCGAAGGGCCCAGCAGAGCCGCAGGCGAAGCGGCTTCGCTCCGCTCAGCAGAGGGCTTCGACAGGCTCAGCCCGAACGGGGAGAGATATGTGCGGATCATGCAGGGACGCCCTGCAAATTGAGCGTCGTCGGCGTGGGGCCGACGCGAAGCGGGTCATTCATGATCGGCGCGGGGCCGATGCTTTCGAGCAGGTCTGCCATGTCGCGCGCCGCATCCGGGCGGCCACAGGCACGGGCGCGCTTGGCGGCATTTTGCAGGGCGCCCGGTTCCAGCGCCATCTTCTGCATCTGCTTGGCCAGCTCCACGGCGCTGAAGCGCGACTGGGGGATGGTGCGGGCGCCACCGGCCTCGGTCATCTCGCGCGCATTGGCGGTCTGGTGATCGTCCATGGCGCTGGGCAGCGGCACCAGGATGGCAGGACGGCCGGCACAGGTCAGCTCGGCCAGGGTCGATGCCCCTGCCCGCGCGATCATCAGGTGCGACCAGCCCAGCTTTTCGGGCACGTCGTTGAAATAGGTGGCGAGATCGGCCGGGATTTCCATCTCGGCATAGGTGGCGCGCACCCGCTCGATATCCTCGGCGCGGCACTGCTGCGTTACCTGCAGGCGGCGGCGCAGCGCGATCGGCAGCATCGACAGCCCTTCGGGCACGACGCTCGACAGGATGCTTGCCCCCTGGCTGCCGCCGATCACCAGCACACGGAACACGCTTTCGTCGGTCAGTGCGGGAAATTCCTCGTCGCGCAGCGCCTTCACTTCCTCGCGCACCGGATTGCCGACCAGATGCACCTTGCCGGCATATTTGTCCTTGAGCCGCTCGACCACCGGATAGGCGGTGGCGATCGCATCGACCCGGCCGGCGAGCAGGCGGTTGACCCGGCCCAGCACCGCATTCTGCTCGTGGATCGCGGTCGGGATGCCGTCGGCCAGTGCGCCCAGCAAAGCAGGCATGGCGGGATAACCGCCAAAGCCGACCACGGCAGTCGGCTTGAACGTATCGTTGAGACGGCGAGCCATCGCACGGCCGGCCAGGATCGCCTTCAAGGCGCCGGGCCAGCTTGCCGGATTCTTGGTCATGCGGCCCGCCGGCATGACATGGACCTGCGCCTTGTCGAAAATGCCTGGAATCTTGGCGCCCCGCTCATCGGTGACGAGGGCGACATGATGGCCGCGCGCCATCAGCTCCTCTGCCACCGCATGTGCGGGAATCATATGACCACCCGTCCCGCCGGCGGCGAGGACGAAGTGACGGGAAATGCTCATCGACCACTCCATTTGACGACCGTGTGCCGACCCATGAAGGGGTTGCGCCGCGTGAATGCGAGCAGCAGGCCGACGCCGATACAAAGCGCGAGCATAGAGGAGCCACCGTAGCTGATAAAGGGCAGCGTCATGCCCTTTGACGGAAATATCTGCGCATTCACGCCCATATTGATGATTGCCTGCAGCCCGAACTGGGTGGTGAGGCCGGCGGCGGCGAGGATGGTGAAATTATCCTCCTCGTCCAGCAGGCGCAGCAACACGCGCACGACGATCGCCAGATAGACGCAGGCGATGGCGATGCAGGCGAGCAGGCCGAACTCCTCCCCGATCACCGAGAAGATATAGTCGGTATGGGCTTCGGGCAGGCGGAACTTGTTCTGGCCGCCGCCCGGCCCGACGCCGGTGAAGCCGCCATGGTTGATGGTGCGGAAGGCCAGGTCGGTCTGGTCCGGGCCGGTGTCCATCTGGACGCCGATGCCCAGGAAGTCGTTGATGCGCTGGCGGCCATTTTCATAGAACATGTAGACGGCGACAAGTCCCGCCAGCGCCAGCCCGCCCAGCATGGCGATCCAGCGCATTTCGAGGCCCGATAGCATCAGCAGCACGCCCCAGCAGGCCAGGAAGATGACCGTCTGGCCAAAGTCCGGCTGCTTCATCAGGATCGCCGCGATCAGCAGCGTCATCGCGCCGGTGAGCGGCATCACCGGCAGGCTCTGGTCCTTGGCGCGCAGCGACAGCAGCCAGGCCAGCGTCACGACATAGACCGGCTTCAGAAATTCCGAGGGCTGGAAGCGGAAGCCCGGCAGGTCGATCCAGCGCTTGGCGCCGTTCACGGTGGAACCCAGCAACGGCACGAACAGCAGCATCAGGAAAAAGAAGACGGCCAGGAAGATCGCCAGTCGCCGCGCCTGCGGCCGCGGCAGCATGGAGATGACCAGCATGATCGGCAGGCCGATGAACACCCACATCAGCTGGCGATAGAAATAGATCAGCGGATTGACCGCCACCTGCGCGGTCGAGCGGTCGATCGCGGCCACCGGCGATGCGGCGGCCACGGCGACCAGCCCGATCGCCATCAGCGCGACGATCAGCGACAGCAGCACCCGGTCGATTTCCCAGAACCAGATGGCCAGCGCGGTACGCTCGCGCGGCACGGTGCGGGTCTTGAAGCCCTTCACCAGTTCGCCCGCCCTGAACATGCCCTTACGTCCCTCGCTATCCATCCCGTTGCCCCCGATCGCCCTGCCTATTCCAGTGCGTTCTATTCCAGCGCGTTCACGGCCGCGGCAAAGGCATCGCCGCGCGCCTCGAAATCCCGGAACTGGTCGAAACTGGCGCAGGCCGGCGACAACAGCACGACATCGCCCGGCTGGGCGATGCGCGCGGCGCGACGAACGGCGGCGCTCAGCATCTCGCTGTCATCGACCGCCATGTGCGGCCGCAACAGGTCGGCAAACATGTGGCCCGCCTCACCAATGGTGTAGGCATGGGCGATATTGCCATAATAAGGCGCGCATTCGTCCAGATTGTCGGACTTGGCGACGCCGCCCAAAATCCAGTGGATGCGGGGCTTGCCATCCCTGGCCGGCCAGGCACCCAATGCCGGCGCGGTCGAGGCGGCATTGGTCGCCTTGCTGTCATTGACATAGAGCACGCCATTATGCGTGCCCACCGCCTGCATCCGGTGCGGCAGGCTGGCATAGCTGGCGAGCGCAGCCATGATGGTCGCGTCATCGATGTCCAATGCCCGGCCGACGGCGATCGCGACCGCGGCATTCTGGGCATTGTGCGGCCCCTGCAGCGACGGCCAGCCAAGCTGAGCCTCCGGATCGATATCGGCTGCGTGAACGACACCCCACTTGGGCTTATGACCTCTACGCTGCCACTCAACTGCCGCAATTGCCCGAGTGGACTCATCGTCAGCAGCAAAAATGGCCACATGCTCCGCCGATTGCATGGCGAACAGCCGCGCCTTCGACGCGACATAGCCGGCAAAGCCATTGTAGCGATCAAGATGGTCGGGCGTGATGTTGAGCAGCACGGCAACATCGCAGTCGAGGCTGTGGGTGAGGTCGATCTGATAGCTGGACAGTTCCAGCACATAGACGCCCATGCCATGCAGGTTGGGCTCCAGCGGCTGCTGTCCCAGAATCGGCAGGCCGATATTGCCGCCCATCCGCGCCGGGAAGCCCGCCTGCTCGATGATGTGATGGATCAGCGCGGTCGTGGTCGACTTGCCGTTGGTACCGGTGATGCCGACCACCTTGTGCGGCGGCAGCGTCGGCCGGGCGAGCGCGAACAGTTCGATGTCGCCGATGATCGGCACGCCGGCGATCTTTGCCCGCATCGCGATCGGATGCTTGTTGAGCGGCACGCCCGGCGACACGACGATGCCGTCGAAACCGGCCAGGTCGATCTCCATTGGGTCGCCCAGTTCCGCCTTGTCGGCGACGGCCGCCCGCGCTTCCTCGCGACTGTCCCAGGCGACGACGCGCGCGCCGCTGGCGACGAGCGTGTCGACCGTGGCCAGCCCCGAACGGGCCAGCCCCAATACGGCGTAGGTCTTCCCCTTGAAGGCCTGCGAAACGATCATCCGCTTACCTCAGCTTCAGCGTGGCGAGGCCGGCGAGCGCCAGCACGAAGGAGATGATCCAGAAGCGGATCACCACGGTAGGTTCGGCCCAGCCAAGCTGTTCGAAATGATGGTGGATCGGCGCCATCTTGAACACGCGCTTGCCGGTCCGCTTGTAGAAGAAGACCTGGATGATGACCGACAGTGCCTCGACCACGAACAGGCCGCCGACGACGCCCAGAACGATTTCATGATGCGCGGTGACGGCGATCACGCCGATCGTCCCGCCCAGCGCGAGCGAACCCGTGTCGCCCATGAAGACGGCGGCGGGCGGCGCGTTGAACCACAGGAAGGCCAGCCCCGCGCCGATGATCGCGCCGCACAATATGGTGAGGTTGCCCGCGCCCGGCACATGCGGGATGCCCAGATAGGTGGCGAAGTCCGCGCGGCCGACCAGATAGACGATCGCCATGAACGCCATGCAGGCGATGATGACCGGCATGGTGGCGAGGCCATCGAGCCCGTCGGTCAGGTTCACCGCATTGCCGAAGGCGACGATGACGAAGGCGGCGAACAGGAAATAGAAAGGCCCAAGCTCGATCGCAGGCCCATTGTAGAAGGGCACATAGAGCGCGGTGTTGCCATGCTGGTTGACGATCATCCAGGCGGCGAAACCGGCAATCAGAAACTCGAAGGCCAGGCGCATCTTGGCCGACAGCCCCTTGTGGCTGGCCTTGGTCACCTTGTCATAATCGTCGAGAAAGCCGATCGCGCCGAAACCCAGGGTCACGAACAGGCAGGCCCAGACATAGGTGGAGGAAAGGTCCATCCACAGCAGCACCGATACGACCATGGAGGTCAGGATCATCAGGCCCCCCATGGTCGGCGTGCCGCGCTTGGCCAGATGGCTCTGCGGCCCGTCGCTGCGGATCGGTTGCCCCTTGCCCTGGCGCACACGCAGCCAGCCGATGAATTTGGGGCCGATGACGAGGCCGATGATCAGCGCGGTCGCAATCGCCGCGCCCGCCCGGAAGGACAGGTAGCGGATGAGGTTGAAGGCCCCCGCAAAATCCAGGGTCTGGGCAAGCCAGTAGAGCATCAGTCTTTATCTCCGTCGCGGGCGGCATCGCCAAGGGCGGCGACCAGGCGGGACAGCCCGATGCCATTGGAGCCCTTGACCAGGATCGCGTCACCCGCACGCATTTCCTTGTTGATCAGATCGGTGGCCGACGCGGCGTCCGGCACATGGTCGAAGGCGACGAGGCCGCCAAGGGCGTCGGCCAGCGGCGCCATCTCCTCGCCCACCAATATCGCATAGTCGACGCCATTCTCGCTCAACGGTTGCGAGAGTGCGGCGTGCAGTTCGGTGCTGCGGCTGCCCAGTTCGCGCATGCCGCCCAGCACGGCGATACGGCGATCGGCCTGCTCGCGCCCCAATTGCTTGAGCGTTGCCGCCATGCTCAAGGGGTTGGCGTTATAGCTTTCGTCGATCAGCAGCGCCTCGCCACCCGCCACCGGCAGGATGCGGCGCGCGCCGCGTCCGGGCAGGCCCGGCATTTCCGCGAGCGCCAGGCCCGCAGCGGCCAGATCGCCGCCCAGCGCCTCGACCGCGGCCAGCACGGCGAGCGAGTTGGACACCCAATGGTCGCCCGGCGCGCCGACGGTGAAGCAAAGCTCCACCCCCGGCAGCGCGGCAGTCACCAGCGTGCCACCGCCCGGCGCCGGCACGGTATCGCGCACGAAAATATCCGCCTCCGGGCTGAAGCCAAAGGTCAGGATATGGTCGGCATGGCGCTCCGCCTTGCCATAGAGGGTCGCGACATGCGGGCTGTCATAGGGAATGACAGCGGTGCCGCCCGGCTCCAGCCCCTCGAAAATCTCGGCCTTGGCTTCGGCGATCTTTTCCTCGGTCCCGAAAAATTCGATATGGGCCGGCGCGATGGCGGTGACGATCGCCACGTTCGGGCGCACCTGCCGCGTCAGCGCGGCCAGTTCGCCGGCATGGTTCATGCCCATTTCGAACACGCCATAGGCCGCATCGCGCGGCATACGCGCCAGGCTCAGCGGCACGCCGACATGGTTGTTATAGCTTTTGACCGAACGATGGACGCCGCCCGGACAGGCCCGTTCAAGGGCATGGAACAGCGCTTCCTTGGTGCCGGTCTTGCCGACCGAGCCGGTCACGCCGATGATCTTCGCGTTGCTGCGCTTGCGCGATGCACGGCCCAGCGCCTCCAGCGCGGCGGCACTGTCGGCCACCAGCACATGGGGATAATCGACCGGTTCGCTGACGATCGCGCCGGCCGCGCCCTGGGCAAAGGCCTTGTCGACGAACTTGTGGCCGTCGGTCGTCTCGCCCTTCATCGCGACGAACAGGTCGCCCGCGCCCACCTCGCGACTGTCGAAGGCGACGCCAGAAACGGCGAACGGCGCCGACACGGCGCCGCCCGTAGCGTCTGCGATCTCGGCCGAGGTCCAGAGATCGCTCAACCCGCGCACTCCCGTGCCACGGTGACATCGTCAAAGGGTAGCACCCTGTCGCCGATGATCTGGCCCTGCTCATGCCCCTTGCCGGCGAGCAGGACGATGTCGTCGCCCCCCGCCTGGCCGATGGCGGCGGCGATCGCCGCGCGGCGGCCACCAATTTCCTCCGCCCCCGGTGCGCCCGCCATCACGGCGGCGCGGATCGCGGAAGGTTCTTCCGAACGGGGATTGTCGTCGGTCACGATGACATGGTCGGCCAGATCCGCCGCGACTTGACCCATCAGCGGGCGCTTGCCCGCATCGCGATCGCCGCCCGCGCCGAACAGCGCGATCAGCTTGCCCCGGGTATGGGGACGCAGTGCCTCGATCGCGGCGCGCAGGCCGTCGGGCGTATGGGCATAGTCGACATAGACGGGCGCGCCCGCCTTGCTGATGACCGCGCGTTCCAGACGGCCGCGCACCGGCTGGACCCGGCCCAGCAATTCCAGCACCTTGGCGGTATCGCCGCCGGTCGCAATGACCAGACCGGCCGCCGTCAGCGCATTGGCCGCCTGATAGGCGCCGATCAGCGGCAGATTGACCTTGTAGAGCTTGCCATCGGCTTCGATTTCCAGCGTCTGGCCCAACTGGGTCGGGGTGCGGTTGGCAAGACGCAATGCCTGCCCCTGCACCCCGACGCTCAGCACACGAAGCCCCCGCTTCGTAGCCCGCTGGATCGCCTTGTCCGACCATTCATCGTCGGCCCAGATGACGGCCGCGCCGCCGTCGCCCACGACTTCGTCGAACAGGCGCATCTTGGCGTCGAAATAGCTGTCCATGTCGCCATGATAATCGAGATGATCGCGCGACAGGTTGGTGAAGGCGCCGGCCGCAACCGGCAGGCCTTCGGTGCGATACTGGTCAAGGCCATGGCTTGACGCCTCGAACGCGGCATGGGTGATACCCTCGCGCTTGAGGCCCGACATGTTGGCAAGGAAGGTGACGATGTCCGGCGTGGTGAGGCCAGTCGATACCTGATCGACCGAGGTGGTGACGCCCAGCGTCCCGATCGAGGCCGACTTGTGGCCCAGCATGCGCCACAACTGGCGCGCCAGTTCGACCGTGCTGGTCTTGCCATTGGTGCCGGTGACGGCGACGGTCACATCCGGGAATGGCGCGAAATAGCGCGCGGCCAGTTGCGCGAACAGGCGGCGGGGATTGGCGTCGGCGATATGCACCGCGCCCTCGACCTTCGCCTCCGGCCGGGCGACGATCGCGACCGCACCGGCCTTCACCGCATCGGCAATAAAATCCTCGCCATTGACGCGCAGGCCCTGAAAGGCACCGAAGATGGTGCCCGGCGCAACCTTGCGATTGTCGATGGCAAAACCCGTCACGGACGTGTCGAGGCCGGTGTTGCCACCGACCTCGACGCCCAGCTCCTCGATTAGCGACCCGAGGCGCATCACTCTGTCTCCTTGTCGCCGTGCAACAGCGGCATCAAATCCGAAATATCCACGTCCCGCCGCTCGTCCGGCATTACGCCAAGCATCGGCCCGGTGCGCTCCACCACCCGCTTCACCACCGGCGCCGCCGTCCATGCAGCGGTGCGCAGGCCATATTGGCCCGTCGCCTCGTCCATCGTGACGAGAACCACATAGCGGGGATTGTCCATCGGGAAGGCGGAAGCGAAAGTCGTCACCAGCGAAGTCTTGTTGTAGCGCCCTTCCTGGGGCTTTTCAGCGGAACCCGTCTTGCCGCCCACCCGGAATCCCTTGGCGTCGGCGCTACGCCCTGTACCCGCCGACACGATCATCCGCAACAGCTGGCGCATGCGCGCGCTGGTCGCGGCGGAAAAGACGCGGCGGCCCTCGGGCACTTCATCGGCCTTGAGCTTGCGGATCGTCGCCGGGCGCCAGATGCCGCCATTGACCAGCGCCGCATAGGCCGCCGCCAGATGCAGCGGCGTCACCGCGATGCCGTGGCCGTAGGAGGTGGTCATGCTGGTGATCCGGCCCCAGTTGGTCGGCCACAGGCCACCGGCACGCTCATTGAACTCGATCGGCGCGCGCTGGTCGAAATCCAGGCTGCGGAACAGCTTCTGCAACGGCGCGGCGCCCATTTCGTCGGCGATCCGGGCGGTGCCGATGTTGGAGCTGTGGACCAGGATTTCCGGCACGTTGATCCAGCGGCCCAGCGAGTGGTCGTCCTTGATGCGGAAGCCGCCAACGGCCAGCGGCGCGGTCGCATCATAGCGCTTGCTCATCGAGGTCACGACGCCCGCATCCATGGCCGCCGCGATCGACAGCGGCTTGAACGCCGAACCCAGCTCATAGCGGGCCTGCACCATATGGTTGCAGAGCGGCGATTCGGAGCAGCGCTTGCCGGCATAATTTTGCAGCTTGTTGGGATCGAACACCGGGATCGATGCCATGGCGATCACTTCGCCGGTATTGACGTCCAGGATGATGCCGCCGGCGCCCTTGGCCCGCGTCTGGACCAGCTGGGCATACAGCTCGCTTTCCAGCGCGCCCTGCACCCGGCTGTCGATCGACATGGCAAAGGGCCGGCTACGCTGCGCCGGGTCGATCATCCGATCGTTGAACGCGGCCTCCACGCCCATGCCGCCCTTGCCCTCGGCATTGGGCGCAAAGCCGAGAATATGCGCGGCCAGCGTGCGCTGGGGATAGAGGCGCTCCTTTTCGCGCGGAAATTCGATACCGATCTCGCCCAGCGCGTTCACCGCCGCCACTTCCTCGGGCAGCGCGCGCCGGCGCAGATAGGCCCAGCCGCGCCCCCTCAGCTTCTTGGCGAACACCGCTTCGGACTCATCCGGGAAGATTTCGTGCAGCTTGCGCGCCAGTTCGTCGGGATCGCCGATCAGCTTGGACGGGCGCACCGCGATCGAATAGGCGTCCATCGTCCGCGCCAGCGGCACGCCATTGCGGTCGACAATGTCCGCGCGCGCCGGGGTAAAGCCCGACAATCCATCGCCATTGCCGTTGCCACTCGCGAAAATGCCGACCCAGGTCAGGCGCAGGATCAGCACGGCCGTGATCATCATGAACAGGATCAACAGCAACATCAGGCGATTATGGGCAATCGCCGTCAGGTTGACCCGCTGCCGCCCGGCACGGGCGCCGCCCGGCTGGACGATGATCGTGGCCATTAGCGGCCTCCCTTTCGCTCGCGCGCCGCACGGGCGCTGAGGTCACCCATGGTGCTGTCGTCCAGCAGCTTGGCATCCAGCATCGCCATGCGCTCCGCCCGGCGCGCGACCGGGTTGGGCCGCGACACGTCCGCGTCGGCCTTGGCGCGCTGTTCGGCCAGCTTCACCGGCGCGGCGGGCTTGGCGAGCTTCTCGACATTGTCGGCAGCATGCGCCTCGCGGATCACCGCGATATCGCTGCGGATCTGGCTGGCGGCAGGACTGGCCGGCGCGGCCTGCGGCGCGGACGGCAGGTCGGCCGGCGTCTCGACCATCGCCACCATCACCGGCGGCGCGACATAGTCCGGGCCGTTGGGCTGGACGCCATCCAGATGCGCCAGCGCCTGTTCGCCCGCCAGATACTGGCCGGCGGTCGGCGTCGCATACATGAAATCGTCCTGGTTCCACCGCTCCAGCTGGCGCATGCTGGCGCGGGCGCTGAACTCGGTTTCCAGATAGCGGATATCGCCGCGCGCCTGCGCGATCTGCATTCGCACCCGCATCACGTCATTGCGCTCGGTCGCGACCTTCAAGGAGACGAGATAGGCGCCGAGCGCGCCGAGCGCGACCAGCAACACCCAGATCAGGCTCTGCAATCTCTTGACCGCGATCATGGCCGGGCACTCCGATGGGCATTGGCAACAGGGGCGCCGGTCCGCACGGCGCTGCGCAGGGTGGCGGAACGGGCACGCGAATTGCGCGCCAGTTCCGTTTCGCCGGGCTTTACGGCCTTGGCGGGCTTTTCGAATGCAGGCGCGACCTCGGCCTTCTTCTCGGGCAGGTGGCGCGATCCGCCCGCCTCGCTGCCGCTGCGCTTGCGCAGGAACTGCTTGACGATGCGGTCCTCCAGACTGTGGAAGGTCACGATCGCAAGGCGGCCGCCCGGCTCCAGCAGCGCTTCCGCCGCTTCGAGCGCACGCTCCAGTTCCTCCAGTTCGCGATTCACATGGATGCGGATCGCCTGGAAGGTGCGGGTCGATGGATCCTTCTTGTCATGCGGCTTGTAGCCCAGCGCCCGGCGCACCACGGCAGCAAGCTGCCCGGTCCGCTCCAGCGGCCGCGCATCGACGATCGCGCGGGCAACCCGGCGCGAACGCGGCTCCTCGCCATAGCGATAGATTACGTCGGCGATATCCTCTTCCGCGGCGGTGTTGAGGAAATCCGCCGCGCTCATGCCGCCCTGGCTCATCGTCATGTCGAGCGGACCGTCCGCCTGGAAGGAAAAGCCGCGTTCGGGCCGGTCGAGCTGCATCGACGACACGCCGATATCCAGCGTGATGCCCGACACGCTGCTGACGCCACGTTCGGCCAGCAGCTCCTCCATCCGCGAAAATTCGCCGGGGATCAGGGTGATACCCTTTTCATCGGCCAGCGCCTGCCCTTCCCGGATCGCATCGGGGTCGCGATCAAAGGCAAAGACCTGCGCGCCGGCAGCCGCCATGGCGCTGGAATAGCCGCCCGCACCAAAGGTGCCGTCGACATGCCGCTCGCCCGGGGTAATGGCGAGCGCATCGAGCACTTCGGTCAGGAGGACAGGGATATGCGGCGCGGCGCTCACTTGCCGCCCTCCGCTGCACGCTGCTCCAGCCAGCGGCGCACCTTGTTGCGGATCAGCGCCGGGCGATCCGGGCTTTCGACCAGCGCTTCGGGCTTCCAGATCTGGAAATAGCGGCCAACGCCGTAGAAGAACACGACGTCGGTGATACCGGCCTCTTCCTTGATATCGGGGTGCAGGAAGAAGCGGCCACCCTCGTCGAAATTCACGTCCTCGATCGTGCCCAGGCGATTCTCGCGCTCCAGATCACCATTGAAGGGGCGATTGGCGGCGCGCGCCTCGCGCTCCAGCTCATTCACTTCCTCGAACAGGAACAGCTTGTGGGACAGGCCGAAGCCGGTGGCGCAGCCATTGTCCATATGGACCGACAGGCACAGACGGTTTTCGCCGCCGCTCGCCAGCTTCACCTGGCGGCGCATCTCCAGGGGCAGCACGAAACGGCCCTTGCCGTCCGCGACGCTGAACGCGTTGCCCGAATAGAGAATGACGTCCGACACGCTGGAAATTCGCCCCTTTTAAGCAGGGCGCAGGCTTCCCGTCGCCAGAATCGCGTTTTCGACTCCCGGCGCAAGACTCTCGCAAAGCCTGACTAACCCCAATGTTGGAATATCTACCAAGCATGAGGCGGCCTGCAAAGGGAAATGTTGGGTGAAGTTGGGAAAAGCCGGTCAGAAACGGGATTAACCGTTTTTTACTCCTTTCACCAGCTTATTTTCACTTTTTGTTCTCATGCCATTTCGCCCGGAACGACGGCGCAGCAGCATCAGACCCAGTATCGCCCAGCCTGTCCCAGCCAGAAGCGCCGATCGCAGCCCCAGCCGGACATCCGCGACATCGCGCATCCAGCGGCGGCCATCCGGCAACTTGCCCCCCAGCCATTGCACCACCAACGCCGGCGTATCCGCACTCCAGGCGCGCGGGTCGAGCGGCCGCGCCGGATCAGCCAGCCACAGCCGGTCGTCGATCAGGTCCGCGTCCCCCAGAAGCAGCACCTCCCCGCGGCCGATCCGCAACCGCAGCGGAACAGCGCCCTCCTGCCCCTCCAATGACAGGGGCTGCATCCCGGCCATTGTCAAAAGCCGCCCATCCGGCAGGAAATGGCGCATTTCCCGGTCGCGCACCGCCCCGCCCCGCACGCCCCAATGCGCCAGCAGAGGGCCGAGCGTGCCGACCATCGGCGCCCGGCGCCGGTCGCCCAGCGGCAGATCGGACGGCCAGCGCAGACGCGGATCAGTGAGCAGCAGCAGCCGGCCGCCATCCCGGACCCAGCGATCAAGCGCGACCAGCGCCTGCGGCGTCATCGGTCGGGGCTGCGCCAGCAGCAGGACGGGGGCGCCGGATGCGGCCAGTGCCCGCACATCATCGATCGGCCGCACGTCGAACCGGCTGCGCAGCAGCGTCACGATCGGCGCGTCCCGCCTTGTCCCGGCTCCCCCCTCTTCCCAGAAGAGCGGCAGCGCGGTGATCACGGCGAGCAGCGGACGATCAGGCCGGGAGGAAATGGGACGGGCCGGACCGACGCCGAGCAGCAGCAGCGCCATGACCAATGCGACACATGCCGGCAGCCAGCGTCGCTGCCACAGCAAAGCGCCACCGCCGGCCGCCGCCAGCACCAGCAGCAGCAAGCCGACCATGGCCCAGGGGTCGGGCATGCGTGCAGCAGCCAGGGCGCAGAAGAGCAGCACCATCCCGGCGCCACCCAGCCCCACCCACAACGCATGCAGAAAGCCCTGCCGCGCCAGCCACCACCCCGTCGGCACGAGCAACAGCAATGCCGGCCAGCCCCAGCACCATGGATCCGCCTGCCCGGTGCGCCAGGCAGCCGCCAGACCGGCGAGCAGCATCAGCGTCGCCGGCAGCAACAGGGTGAGCAATCGCGAAAGAAAGCGAACGAACGACATCATCGCCCGTCAGGGCGTCTGCGGCGTGGGTTCCTGGTCCATCGGCTTGCGGATCTTGGGATCGGGCTGCAGATCGGGGACGATCGGCGCCATTTCCGGTGCGGGCTGCACACCCAGTTCGGCGAGCGGCTCCTTGGGCGTGGTGGCGGCGACAGCGGCATTGACGTCGATCGTCGGCACGGCCGGCGGCGCGGACGCGATATCGTCCACCCGCGCCTTGTCGATGACGATGTTCGCCAGCCCGACCAGCAGGACAACGCCTGCCAGGCCGGTCAGCCCTATCTGAACGCGCTGCAACCCCTCCTGTCGGCGGGAATGATCAGCCATGAACATGCTCTATTTTATGCCGCCGCGACCCGTGTCGGCCCGTCAATTGTGCGCGAGCCAGGGGAATATCGTCAAGCCCTTCGATTCGAGCCACTGCCGGTGGTAGAGGGTCGACAGATAGCGGAAGCCGGTATCGCACAGGATTGTCACGATTTTCTTGCCCGGTCCAAGCTGTTTCGCAAGCGCAACGGCACCCGCGACATTGATGCCCGACGACAGGCCCAGGCACAGCCCCTCCTCGGCCAGCAGGCGGCGGACCCACTCCAGCCCTTCCTCGTCGGAAATGCGGAACTGGGTGTCGATCGGCGCGCCTTCCAGATTGGCGGTGATGCGCCCCTGGCCAATGCCCTCGGCAACCGAATTGCCCTCCGCCTTCAACTCGCCATGGGCATAATAATTATAGAGCGCCGCGCCATGGGGATCGGCAAGGCCGATGACGATATTCTCGTCATGCGCCTTGAGACCCAGGCCCACGCCCGCGATCGTGCCGCCGGTGCCGGCCGCACAGATGAAGCCGTCGATCCGGCCTTCCATCTGGGTCCAGATTTCCTCGGCCGTGCCGACGATATGCGCCTTGCGATTGGCGATATTGTCGAACTGGTTGGCCCAGATCGCGCCTTCCGTCTCCTCCGCCAGGCGGCGCGAGGTGTGGACGAAATGACCGGGGTTGGAATAGGGCGCCGCCGGCACCGTCACCAGTTCCGCACCCAGCGCGCGCAGCGTGTCCATCTTTTCCCGGCTCTGCGTCTCGGGCATGACGATGATCGACTTGTAGCCCTTGGCATTGGCGACCAGCGCCAGGCCGATGCCGGTATTGCCGGCCGTCCCCTCGACGATCGTGCCGCCGGGCTTCAGCAGCCCCTTCTCCTCGGCATCATTGACGATGAACAGGGCGGCGCGATCCTTCACCGACGCGCCGGGATTGGCGAATTCGCACTTGGCGTAGATATCGCATCCGGTGGCTTCGGACGGACCGGCGAGACGCACCATCGGGGTATTACCGATCAGGGCGAGGCTATCTTTCTGGAGCAGCATGCACCCCGCATAGCGGAGCCGATACGTGCTTGCCAAGCAAGGGAATGCTGCATCACGAAAAGAGCCGGTTTGCCCCGCCTTTACGCGCTGGCCGCCCGCTCCCGACACATGACCCGCCTGATTCCGTGGAGGAATTGGAAAGGAAAATCGGCTATGGCCAAGGCCGCGCGGCAATCAGGCCCGCTCGATACCGGCTGGATGATGCGGCTTTCGCGACAACAGGAACGATGGATCTGGCATGGCGGCCTGGGCGCACTGGCGCTTGCGGTGCTGGTCGTGCCGCATCTCATCACCGCCGCGCCACTGGACATGCTGGCCGAGGATCATCATAGCCCCGACCCGGCCGAGCAGGCAGGCGCCAATTTCCCCGGCTCCGCCTTCTTCTATGCCGAAGGCGCCTTCGATCCGGCGCCCGGCGCGCTCACCATCCAGAGCCCGCATGTCATGGGCCTGGCCGAGGTCAAGGCGGCGCCCGCCGCCACCTTCCGCGGCATCACCCCAACCGACAGCTATCGCGCACTCAACTGCCTCACATCAGCCATCTATTATGAGGCGGGGAACGAGCCGGAGGAGGGCCAGCGCGCCGTGGCACAGGTGGTATTGAACCGCGTGCGCAGCCCGCTCTGGCCCAACAGCGTCTGCGCCGTCGTCTATCAGGGGTCGGAACGCACCGACTTCCACTGCCAGTTCACCTTCAGTTGCGATGGCGCCATGGCCCGCCTGCCCAACGCCGTCGCCTGGGTCCGCGCGCGCAGCATCGCCCAGCAGGCCCTGTCGGGCAAACCCTATGCCCCGGTGGGCCTTGCCACCCATTATCATACGCTGGCCGTCCGCCCGGCCTGGTCCGCCACGCTGCAGCCGGTTGCCGTGATCGGCGCCCATATCTTCTATCGCGGCATGGGCTTCAACGGCACGCCCGCCGCCTTCGGCGACGTCTATCCGGGGCGCGAACTGATATCCGGCCCTGCCCGCCGGATCTGGCCGGTCCAGCCGGTGACGCCCGTCGAACTGATGAGCGCGGGACCGGCAACCGCCTATGTGCCCTTGCCAACCGTCGCGCCGCCCACGACGGCGGCCCAGCCCGCCCCCGTTCCGGCCGCTATCGCGCCGATCGACAATCTGCCGGAATCGACGATCCGTCCCGAATATCGCAACAGCGGCCGGCCGCTCGGTTGAACCGCACCATCTTTTTGCGCTCGCCTGGCGAGATTATTTTAGGTTAATATCCAATCAGCCAGCGAAATGCCTGAAAACAAGGGCAATTAAAATTCGCGATCAGGAGCGGAAATCGGGAACCACCCGCTTTGCCGCTCGTTCTGCATTTCGGATAGCAAATCTTTTGCCCCCCGCTCTTGCTATCCAAAAAATATGAGCCCGGAACGCATCATCCCCCCCCGACGCGTTCCGGGCTCAGACTTTTTCGGGCCACCCTCCCTCATCGCCGAACCAGCGCCAGCCAGCGGAACCCTTCCCGTCCAGGCGTGTTCTCCAGCGGTCACCGATATGGCTCGCCATGCGGTCGGCCGATATTTCGGAAGGAGAAACCGATGACCAAGACAATCGTCACCGCCCTGCTGCTCACCGGCTCGCTGCTGGTATCCGCATGCAACACGGTGGAAGGCGCTGGCAAGGACGTGCAGAGCGCCGGCCAGGCGGTCGAGAAGGCCGCCAACTGATCAGATAAAAAGGCCCGCGTTTCGCGGGCCTTTTCTTATGCGGATGCTTCCTCGGCCGCCGCTTCTGCGGCGGCCCGTTTCGCCTGGCTGCGATCGGTGAACCAGATCGCGACCAGCGTGATTTCGTAGAGCAGCAGCAGCGGGATCGCGAGCATCAGCTGCGACACCACATCCGGCGGGGTCAGCACCGCGGCCAGGATGAAGGCACCGACGATCATGTAGCGGCGCATGCCCTTGAGTTGGTCACGCGACACGAAGCCCGCCCGGTTGAGCAGCATCAGCAACACCGGCAACAGGAAACAGATGCCGAAAGCCAGGATGAACTGCATCACCAGGCCCAGATAGCTGTCCGCGCTCGGCAGCGCCTCGACCTGCAAACCGCTGCCATTGCCCTGATAGCCCAGGAAGAAATGGAAGGCGGTCGGCATCACCACGAAATAGGCGAGGCTCGCGCCCAGTGCGAACAGGAAGGGGGTTGCGATGATGAAAGGCAGCAGCGCCTTCTTTTCCTTCGCATATAGGCCCGGCGCGACGAACGCCCAGAGCTGGTTGGCGATGATCGGGAAGGACAGGCAGAACGCGCCGAACAGCGCGATCTTGATCTGCACGAAAAAGGCTTCGTAGAGCTTGGTATAGACCAGCTTGCCGCCGGCATCGCCAAAGGCTTCCTTGAGCGGATGCACCAGGATGGCGAAGAGCTGCTCCGAAAAATAGAAGCAGATCGCCCCAGTGATGGCGAGCGCGTAGACGCATTTGAGCAGGCGGCTGCGCAGCTCGATCAGATGGTCCAGCAAGGGCGCCTTGCTGTCGTCAATATCGCCGATCATGCCGCCGCATCCCCCTGCTTGGGAGCAGCAGGTTCTTCTGCGACATAGGGCGGCTTGTCCGCCACCGGCGGCGGCGCGGCCTCCGCCACATAGGGCGGCGCATCGACAGCGGCCGCCGGCGCTTCCGCCACATAAGGCGGCTTGTCGTCTACAGCCGAAGCAGCGGGCGCATCGCTGGCCGAACCATGCTCGATGACCTGGGTTTCGGGAACCTGGGTCTCGGGCGGATGCTCGGCCATGATGCGCTTATTCTGCTCGGCCCATTTCTTTTCCAGCTCTTCCAGCTCGACTTCCCGCACCATGGCATCAATGCCGGTGCGGAAATGCCGGGCCATGCCCTGGGCCTTCCCCACGATCTGCCCCACCTTGTAGAGCGCGCGCGGAAGATCCTTCGGGCCGATCACGATCACCGCAATGATCACGATCACCAGAAATTCGGTCGAATCGATGCCAAACATGCGCGACTACCAGCCTGCGTTAGAGATCAGGCCTTGGTCTTTTCTTCGGTTGCGCCAGACGCTGTGGTCCCCGCATCCTGTTCGGGCACGCGATGACCCTCGATCCGGGTCGCGGGCTTTGCCGGCGTCACGTCGTCCTCGTCGTCGGCCATGCCCTTCTTGAAGCTCTTGATGCCCTTGGCCACGTCACCCATCAGGCCGGAAATCCGGCCGCCACCGAACAGCAGCATGACGACCAGGAGCACGATCACCCAGTGCATCAGCGAGAAAGAACCCATTTTCACATACTCCTGAAAGGAGGCCTTTCTAGGCCTCTTCCTCATCCTTTTCCAGAACGGATTGACCGCCCAGACCCTCCAGCGCCAAATCCACCGGATCCAGCAACCCCGCAGCCCGCAAATCGTCCAGACCCGGCAAGTCCCGGCGGCTGCTAAGGCCAAAATGTGACAGAAACTCTACGCTGGTCGCATAGATGAGCGGGCGACCCGGCACTTCGCGCCGCCCCACCGGACGCACCCATCCGGCCTCCATCAGCACATCCAGCGTGCCCTTGGCCACCTGAACCCCGCGAATCGCCTCGATCTCCGCGCGGCTCACCGGCTCATGATAGGCGATGATCGCCAGCGTCTCCATTGCCGCGCGGGACAGTTTGCGCGTCTCGTCCCGTTCCCGCCGCAAGATATGCGCCAGGTCGGCCGCCGTCTGGAAATGCCAGCGCCCGCCCCGCTCGACCAGATTGACGCCGCGCCCGGCATAATCCTGCGCCAGCCCGGCCAGCGTCGCGGGCAGGTCGCCGCCATCGCCGACATGGGCGCGCAGTTCGGCAGGCGTCAGCGGCTCCTCCGACGCAAACAGGGCCGCCTCCACCGCGCGCGCGAAATCGTCCATCTCCCGGATCACCGCAACTGCTCCCATTGATCGCCCGACAGCGCCGCCCGCAGATAGATCGGCTCGAATATTCCGTCCTGCCTTATGTCCACCCGCCCCTGCTTGGCCAGTTCCAGCATCGCCACGAAGCTGCTGGCCAGCGCCGATTTCGCCATCGGCCCATCGCGATCGTCGGGCAGGAAGGATTCAAGGGTCGTCCAGTCGAGCGCCGATCCGACCAGCGCGCTTACCCGCTGGATCGCCTCGTCCAGGGTCATCACCGGCCGCACCGCGACCATATGCACCACCGGCTGGTTACGCGCGCGGATCTGGCCATAGGCCTGGATCAGATCATAAAGGCTGGCGCTCCACTTCGCCCGCCGCACCATATGCAGCCCCTCGGGCCGGGTTCGGACGAACACGTCGCGCCCGATTCGATCGCCGGCCATCAACCGCGCACCCGCCTCGCGCATGGCGTGCAGACGTTGCAGCCGCAATTGCAGCCGCAGCGCCATTTCCTCCGGACTGGGCTCGGGCTGCGCCTCCTTGGGCAGCAGCATCGCCGATTTCAGATAGGCGAGCCAGGCCGCCATCACCAGATAGTCGGCCGCCAGTTCCAGCTTCAGCTGCCGCGCACCATCGACATAGGCCAGATATTGTTCGACCAGCGCCAGGATGGAGATTTCGCGCAGGTCGACCTTCTGCGTCCGCGCCAGCGCCAGCAACAGGTCGAGCGGCCCCTCCCAGCTTTCGAAGCTGACGGTCAGGACCTCGGCAGGCGTCGCGGCCGGGGCGGTGAAGAGATCGTCCATCGCCCCCGCGTCCGCGATCAGGCCGGAACCAGCGCCAGCAACGTGTCGCGGGTCGCCAGCAACTCCTCGAACGGTGGCAGGTCGGCGACATGGGCCGACGCCATCGCCCGATCGAGCCGCGCCCCCGCAGCCGGTGTGATCTCCGGCAGCAGATTGGCGATGCCGACCATATCGTCCATCCGCCCCCAGCAATTGAGCGCCAGGTCGCACCCTGCCGCGACCACGCCGGCGGCCAGTTCGGGAATCGAGCCCTTGAGCGCCTTCATGTCGAGATCGTCGGACATCAGCAGCCCGTCAAAGCCGATACGCTGGCGAATAATCTCCTCGATCACGATCGGCGACAGGCTGGCCGGCCGGTCGGCATCCCAGGCGGTGTAGACGACATGGGCGGTCATGCCCATCGGCGCATCCTTGAGCGCACGGAACGGCGCCAGGTCGGTTTCCAGTTCCTCCGTCCCGGCATGGACGACCGGCAGTTCCAGATGGCTGTCGACCAGCGCCCGGCCATGGCCGGGCATATGCTTGACGATGCCCACGACATTGCCGTCGGCCAGCCCCTCGATCACGGCCCGGCCAAGCGCCGCGACGCGCATCGGTTCGGCGCCCAGCGTCCGGTCGCCCATGATGTCGCTCGCGCCCGCCTGCCGCACGTCCAGCAGCGGCAGCGCATCGACCGTGATGCCGACCTCCGCCAGCATCTGCGCGAGCGCCCGCGCATTGGCCCGCGCCGCCGCAATCGCGCTGGACGGCGCAATGTCATAGAGACGATCGAACACGGCACCGGCGGGAAAGCTGGGCCAGACCGGCGCCTGCATCCGCGCGACCCGGCCGCCCTCCTGATCGATCATGATCAGCAGGTCGTCGCGCCCGTGCAGCGTGCGCAGTTCATCGGTCAGCGCCCGCACCTGCGCGCGATCGGCGATGTTGCGCTTGAACAAGATATAGCCGGCCGGCTGCGCCTCGGCAAAGAAGGCGCGCTCGTCGGCGGTCAGGGTTTCGCCGGATAGGCCGAAGATGACGGGTTTCATGACGCCGATGCTAATGACTAAGGCGCGGGCTGTCGACGCCCGCGCCCTGTTTGGGTCAATTGACGATGATGCAGCTTTCGCCCGCGACCTTCAGCTTGCCGCAGACGGTGCCCGCCTGCCCGCCGGCGCTGGCGCGCAGACGATAGACGGTGCTGCCGCCCACTTCGGCCGGCTCGACCGACATGGCGAGCGGCGCCAGATAGGCAAAGCGCTTCGACAGGCGGCCCCAGGCATCCTTGGCGCCCGACGCGCTGCCATAGGCGCCCAGCTGGATGACGCCGCTGCCGGCCGCCTTGGGCGTGGCCGCCTTGGGCGCGGCCCTGGTCTCGTCCTCGACCTTGGCGGTGACGCTCTGCGCGGGCTTGGCCGGAACAGCGGGCTTGGTGCCTGCGGGAGCCGCGCCGGTCGGGGTGATCGGCGCCTCGGGCACGCGGCTCGGGTCGATCTGGCCATCGCGGGCCACGCCCTCGCTCGCGGCGAAGCTGGCATCGCCCTCGCCCTGGAACTTCTTGGCGTCCGCTTCCTTGGCCGCGATCTTGTAGTCGCCCTGCGGCGCGGCGATCAGTTGCCCCTCGCCCGCGCCGCCGCCGTTGCGGTTCTGCAGCCACCACATGCCCGCGACCACTGCGCCGATCAGCACCAGTCCCAGGATGATGAGGCCCAGCAGGCGCAGCGGCGAAATCCGCTCCTCATCCGCCTCGTCGAGCGCAGGTTCCAGCCAGGGCAGCCGGTCCTCGTCATCGAGGTCAAGTCGCCCACGTGCATAGTCACCCATTATCGAAACTCCGCTCGGCTCACTGCATTTCGGTCAGCGCGACCACGCCCATCAGGGCAAGGCCGTTGCGGATGATCTGCCCGATTCCGCGGCTCAAGAAAAGCCGGGCCGAGGTGAGGGCCGGATCGTCCGCCAGCACGACGCGCGCCCGCGGATCATCATTGCCCATATTCCACCAGCCATGGAATGCTGAAGCCAAGTCATTGAGATAGAAGGCAATACGATGCGGTTCGCGGGCCTGTGCCGATCCTTCGACGACGCGCGGGAACTGCGCTGCCAGCTTCACCAGGTTCAGCTCCGCCGTCCCAAGCAGGGACAGGTCGGGCGCGGGAAGGTCGATCCCGGCTTCTTCGGCGCGGCGGCCGAGCGAGGAAATACGGGCATGAGCATATTGCACATAGAAGACCGGATTGTCCTTGGAGGCTTCCACCACCTTGGCGAAATCGAAGTCCATCTGGGCATCGGCCTTGCGCGTCAGCATGGTGAAGCGGACCACATCCTTGCCCACTTCGCGCACGACATCGGCCAGCGTCACGAAGTTACCGGCCCGCTTGGACATCTTCACCGGCTCGCCATCGCGCAGCAGGCGGACCATCTGGATGAGCTTGACGTCGAACCGCGCCTTGCCCTCGGTCAGGGCGGCGACGGCGGCCTGGATGCGCTTCACCGTGCCGGCATGGTCAGCGCCCCAGATGTCGATCAGCTGGTCGGCCGACTGCGCCTTCTGGAAATGATAGGCCATGTCGGCACCGAAATAGGTCCAGCTGCCATTCGACTTCTTGATCGGCCGATCCTGGTCGTCGCCGAACCTGGTCGAACGGAACAGCGGCAGCTCCACCGGCTCCCAATCGTCGGGCAGTTCGCCCTTGGGCGCTTCCAGCACGCCATCATAGACGAGGTCATGGGCACGCAGCCAGGCTTCGGCCTCGGCCGGCTTGCCTGCCGCCTGCAGTTCCGCCTCCGACGAGAAGATGTCATGATGGATGCCCAGCCGCGCGAGATCGCTGCGGATCATGTCCATCATCTTCGCGACGGCAAAAGTGCGGAACAGGACCAGCCAGTCGCCCTCGGGTGCGCCGACGAACTTGTCGCCATATTCGGCGGCAAGCGCCTGCCCCACCGGCACCAGATAATCACCGGGATAAAGCCCCTCGGGGATCGCGCCGACATCCTCGCCCAGCGCTTCGCGATAGCGGACATGCGCGGAACGGGCGAGCACGTCGACCTGGCCGCCGGCATCATTGATATAATATTCGCGGATCACCTTGTGCCCGGCATATTCCAGCAGGGTCGCGAGCGCGTCGCCGACCACCGCGCCGCGGCAATGGCCCATATGCATGGGGCCGGTGGGGTTGGCCGAGACATATTCGACGTTCACGGTCGTGCCCGCGCCGAAATCGGACCGGCCATAATCGGCGGCCTCGGCATGGATCGCCGCCAGTTCCGCCCGCCAGGTCGGGTCGGTCAGGGTCAGGTTGATGAAGCCGGGGCCGGCGATGCTGGCCGCCTCGACCTCGTCCAGCGCCTGCAGCTTGGTCACGATCGCGTCGGCCAGCGCGCGCGGATTGGTGCCGGCGGGCTTGGCCAGCACCATCGCGGCGTTGGTGGCCAGGTCGCCATGGCTGGGATCGCGCGGCGGCTCCACCGTCACCGGCTTGCGGTTGAGGCCGGCGGGCAGCGTGCCTTCAGCCTCCAGCGCGTCGAGCACGGCATCAAGATGGGCAGTGAAACGGGTGTAAAGGGACACGGGCATTTCCTTCAACTCCGTTCGCCCTGAGCGAAGTCGAAGGGCCAGGCTGAACGGAGTGAAGCACTTCGCTTCGCTCAGTGGCGGGCTTCGACTTCGCTCAGCCCGAACGGAAACAAATCAACGGGCTTAACGGGTCGCGTTATATTTGAGCTGATCCTGGGTCAGGTTGAAACCCACGAGCAGCTCGAAGCTGGTTCGCTGCAGCGCCGCCTTGACGTCCGGCTGGGCGAAGGGGTCGATCGCGGCATCCGCATCGCCTGCCTTGCGCTTCTGCGTGATCTTCTGCTGGATTTCGGGCGGCAGCGTGGCCGATGCCTTGTCGACATAGGAGCCGGCCGTCGCGGTCGCGGTCGCGCGATATTCGCCCGGCGCGAAGTTCAGCGTCACCTGGCCGATCCGCTTGGCGACGACGGCGCTGCCGCCGCGCACGATCGCCGAGAAATAGGGCAAGGTCACCTGGCGCGCGGCGCTGGCGTCGTTGCGACGCGCATTCACCACGAAGGTCGCCTGGGTATAAAGCTGGGCGCCATCAGAACAGGTCGAGCGCAGATCGGTGATGTTCGCCACCACGTCGATCGCGGAAGCATCGCGGCTCTGGGCCGGATTGAACAGGGTCACGTCACCGGTATAGGCCGGGATTGCAGCCACCGGGCAAGCCGAACGCACCGTGACGATACCGCCCGTCGGGTCGATTTCCCCCCGGCGAGAACAGCCGGCAAGGGCAAGGGCGAGCATTCCGGTCAACGCAATTCGGGACAATGTCACAGGCAGCAATTCCTCAGCATGCCCCTTGGACAGAGGCGTCCGGCTTCCTTATCCATCCCCCGCCGCCCACGCAACACAAAGCGCGGTGATTTGCGTTGGCCCTTCCTTCGGGCGCGACATTGCCCTAAGCCGCGCCCATGACGCAGAGCCCCGCCCCTCGCCCGCCGATGACCCTGTTGATCGCTGCCCCGCGCGGCTTCTGTGCCGGTGTCGACCGCGCCATCATCATCGTCGAGCGCGCGATCGAGAAATATGGCGCGCCGGTCTATGTCCGCCATGAAATCGTCCACAACAAGTTCGTGGTCGACAGCCTGAAGGCCAAGGGCGCGATCTTCGTCGAAGAACTGGACCAGGTGCCCGACGGCGTGCCGGTGGTCTTTTCCGCCCATGGCGTGCCCAAGGCGGTGCCGGCCAAGGCGGAGGAGCGCGGCCTCGACTATCTCGACGCCACCTGCCCGCTGGTCAGCAAGGTGCATCGCCAGGCCGAACGCATGGTCACCGCCGGTCGCCATATCCTGTTCATCGGCCACAAGGGCCATCCGGAGGTGATCGGCACCTTCGGCCAGGTGCCCGAAGGCACGATGACGCTGATCGAAACGGTCGAGGATGCCGAGGCGCTGGCCCCCACCGACGCCGACAATCTCGCCTTCCTGACCCAGACCACCCTGTCGGTCGACGACACCGCCGCGATCGTCGCCACGCTGGAGCGCCGCTTCCCCTCGATCATCGCGCCCAAGGGCGAGGATATCTGCTACGCGACGTCGAACCGCCAGACGGCGGTCAAGGCGATCGCCGCCCGCTGCGACGCCGTCTATGTGATCGGCGCGCCCAACAGCTCCAACTCGCTGCGCCTGGTCGAGGTCGCCGAGCGCGAAGGCACCCCCGCCCGCCTGATCCAGCGCGCCGAGGAAATCGACTTTGCCTGGCTGGACGGCGTGACGACGCTCGGCCTTACCGCCGGCGCCTCCGCGCCCGAAATATTGGTGCGCGAAGTCGTCGACCGGATCGCCGAGCGCTTTGCCGTGACCGAGGAACAGGTTGAAACCGCGCAGGAGAATATCTCCTTCAAGCTGCCGCGCGGGCTGGAGGCTGCGTAACCGACATGGCCGTTTATACGCACGTTCCCGCCGAAGAGATTGATGCCTTCCTCAGCCGCTATGATGCCGGCCGGCTGGTGTCCGCCAAGGGCATCGCCGAAGGGGTGGAAAACAGCAATTATCTGCTCGAAACCACCGGCCATGACGGAAGCGGCCACCGCTATATCCTGACCCTCTATGAAAAGCGGGTGGATGAGGCGGACCTGCCCTTCTTCATGGACCTGCTCGACCATCTGGGCGCGCGCGGCTGCCTGGTGCCGCGCTTCATCGCCGACACCGATGGCAAGCGGCTGCAACAACTGGGCGGACGCCCGGCCTGCCTGATCGAGTTTCTGACCGGTATTTCCGTGACCGAACCTACCCCGGCCCAGGCGCGCGCCTGCGGCGTGGCGCTGGGCGAACTGCACAAGGCGGCGCAGGGTTTTGCCGGCGAGCGGCGCAATGCGCTCGACAAGGATGGCTGGCACGCGCTGGCCGCCAAGTGCGGCGATGATTTCGACCAGATCGCGCCGGGCCTTGGCGCCCGCGTGGCGGAGGAACTGGCCTTTCTCGACGCCCACTGGCCGGCCGATCTGCCGCGTTCGGTGATCCATGCCGACCTGTTCCCGGACAATGTCCTGATGCTGGGCGATGAAGTCACCGGCCTCATCGACTTCTATTTCAGCTGCACCGACATCCGCGCCTATGACCTGGCCGTCACCCACAGCGCCTGGTGCTTCAGCAATGACGGCGCCACCTGGTATGGCGACCGCGCGGCCGCGATCGGCGCAGGCTATGCCGCCGCCCATGGCCTGACCGATGCGGAACGGGCTGCCTTCCCGATCCTGTGCCGCGGTGCGGCGCTGCGTTTCCTGCTGACCCGCGCCTATGACTGGATCAACACGCCCGCCGATGCACTGGTGACCCGCAAGGACCCGCTCGCCTATCTGCGCCGCATGGATTTCTACGCCAAGGCCGACCCGGCGGAGCTGCTCGGCGCATGAGCGACCTGCCCCAAGTCCAGATTTTCACCGACGGCGCGTGCAAGGGCAATCCTGGTCCGGGGGGCTGGGGCGCGGTGCTGCGCTTTGGCGACCAGGAGAAGGAAATCTCCGGTGGCGAAGCGATGACCACCAACAACCGCATGGAGATGATGGCGGCGGTCGAGGCGCTCAACACGCTCAAGAAGCCGTGCCAGGTAACGCTCTACACCGACAGCAAATATGTCATGGACGGCATAACCAAATGGATTTTCGGCTGGCAGAAGCGCGGCTGGAAGACGGCCGACAACAAGCCGGTCAAGAATGTCGAAATCTGGCAGGAACTGGTAAAGGCCGCCGCCCGACACAAGCTGACATGGCAATGGGTCAAGGGCCATGCCGGCCACCCGGAAAATGAGCGGGCCGATGCACTCGCCTGCGCCGCGGCGGAAAGCTTCCGCAAATAGGGACGGACGGGGAGGTTCACCCTCCCCGCACCGCGCAGCTTATTCGGCTTCTTCGATCGGCGCGCCGGGGCCGTTCTTCAGGATCGACTCGATCGCATTCTTCGCGCTCGCCTTGGAGCTGTAGCCCTCGGTCCAGAAGATGATCTCGGCATTATATTTGAACTTGGCCACGAACTCGCCGGCCTTGTTCTTTTCGATCACGAACTTGTGCGCCATCATGCTCTCCTGCTGGTTGCGCTATCGAAACCGTTCGGGAGCATAAGCAGCGATATCGAGGCTGGCAATCGCCTGCGGCAGGACCGCGCCGGTCAACAGGCTGGCGCCCAGCAGCGCGGCCGCCGGCGCGGTCTGGATGCCGAAACCGCCCTGCCCGGCGAACCAGAAAAAACCCTCGACCGCCGGCTCGAAGCCATAGACCGGCCCCCGGTCCGGCGCGAAGCTGCGCAGGCCCGCCCATTTGCGTTCGACCGCCGCGATCCGCCAGTCGACCGCCGCCTGGAACCGGTCGATGGCCTGCGCGATCGCCAGCTCCTCGGGCGCAGCGTCGCAGGGGGGCGAGGCGACCTCGTCATGCGGCGTCAGCCAGATCCGCCCCTGCCCCTCGGGCTTGAAATAGAAGCCGCCCTGCATGTCCATCACCAGCGGCATCTCGTCGGCCGGCATATCCTCCAGCCGCAACTGCACCACCGTCCGGCGATAGGGCGTAATACCGACTGGCGCGACACCGCAGGCCGTGGCGACATCATCCGCCCAAGCCCCGGCGGCATTGACCAGCAGGCTGCATTCGATCGGCCCGTCACGGGTCTCGATCCGCCAACCATCGCCCTGTCGTTCGGCGCGCTCCAGCCTGGCCCCCAGCCGCATTTCGCCGCCCAGCTTGCGGAACCTACGCAGATAGGCCTGATGCAGCGCCGCGACATCGATGTCGCGGCAACTCGGTTCCAGCACGCCCAGCACCCATTCGGGCCGCAACCCCGGCACCAGACTGGCCGGCGCCACCGGCTGCAATTCGACCGCCCCGGCAAAATCGGCCAGCAGCGCGTCGCGCAGCCCCTCATCCCCGGCCCGACCGATATGCAGCGTGCGGCGCGGCGACAAAAAGGAACCATCGAAGAAATCGGGATCCGGCGACTCCAGCAGCCTGCCCGAAGCCGTGGTCAGCGGCTGGACCACCGGCCCGCCATAGGTTTCTTCCCAGAAGGCGACCGATCGCCCCGTCGCATGATAGCCGGCGCTGTCTTCCATCTCCAGGATCAGCACCCGCGCCGTTTCCGCCAGCGCCGCGCCCAGGCTGGCGCCTGCAATCCCGCCACCGACAATCACGATATCGGGTCTGTTCAACGGGCAACCTCATCCAGGAAACGGTCGATCCGCCCCAGCGCATCGAGCCGCACCGGGTCGAGCTCGCGCAAAATTTCATGCGCGGCCTCGCGCCCATAGACATGCAGGCGGGCATCGGGCAAGCGCGCCGCGATCCGCCGGATGGCCGGCGTCGATACCAACTGGTCACGACAGGCGGCCAGGAGCAGGGTCGGCACCGCGATTCGCTCCGGCCCATTTCCCGCCTCCAGCGCCTGAGTCGACTCGAGCGCCAGCCGTACCCAGTTCCAGCTCGGTGGCCCCAGCGCGATGTCCCGGCTATGGTCCCGCCACCAGATTTCATCGGCATAGCGATCGGGATCATGGGTCAGCCGCTTCTGCCGCATCTGGCGCTGCCGCTCGCTCTCTTCCTTTTGTGTCCAGGCCCGCTTTTCGCCCTGGCCGATCGCACACATGACATTGGCGATCGCCACCGCCAGCCAGCGCGGCAAGGGGGCCGTATGCAGCCCCAGCATCGGCGCCACCGCCACGGCCGCATCCGGTTCGGGCAGTCCATCAGCCAGCGCCCGCAACAGCATATGCCCGCCCATGCTGTGCCCCAGCATCACCGTCGGACCGCTGCGCTCCGCGCGCCAATCATTTGAAAGCGCGCGCAAATCACCAATCCACCGGGAGAAGCCGTCGATATGGCCGCACAGCGGATCATCGGTCAGCCGGCCCGATCCGCCCTGCCCCCGCCAGTCGAAGCTGGTCACCGCCCAGCCCCGCTGCGCCCAGTGGTGGATCACCTCCAGATATTTCTCGATCATGTCGCCGCGACCGTTGAGGATCAGCATCCGGCCACGGTCGCCAGCACCCAGCCGATAGCGCCGGATCGGCCAGCCGTCGGGGGCCTGCCAATAATCCATCTGGCCACCCATCGGCCAGGCACGACGGTCAAGGGTGGGCGACGGGAAGATCGGCGAATCCATGGGCCATGGTTACGGTTTGGTAAGCCATATGGTCTAGTGCCTGACCCTCATGTTGGGGGAATATTTCAGACTGGCGCTGATCGCCGCACTGGGCATTCTGCTGATCGCAGCCGCGATCACGGACCTGCGCGCGCGCATCATCTCCAACCGGCTGAACCTGGGCGTCGCCGCCCTGGCGCCACTATGGTGGATCGCCTGCGGCTTGCCGCTCTGGCCGGGCATGGCAGTGCAGTTGCTGGTCGGCCTGCTGGTCTTCGTCCTGTTCGCCGCACTGTTCGCGTTCGGCATGATGGGCGGGGGCGATGTGAAGCTGCTGGGCGCGCTGGCGCTGTGGTTTCCGTGGCAGGCGGTGCTGACCCTGTTGACGCTGATGGCGATTCTGGGCGGGGCCGTGACGATCGTCACGGTGATCCACCACCGCCTCCGCCGGAAGCAGGGCCAACCCGAAATACCCTACGGCGTAGCCATATCGATCGCCGCCCTTTGGCTACTTGGCGAACGATATCTTAACCAATTTGCGTGATGATTGGGCCCCTGGGGGCAGGCCGCCCATTTGAGAAAGGCGAGTTTCGTCATGGATGCTAAGAAGATCGTGCTGCTGGTGGGGGCGCTAATCATAGCGGTCACTACAGCCTTGCTTGCGCGCAGCATGCTGAGTTCTTCATCTACGCCGCAGGTGAACGCGGCCGCAATGCCGAACGAGGCGGACCAGCCGCATGTTCTGGTGGCGACCAAGGCCCTGCCGGTGGGGACAATCCTGGACGCGGAAAGCTTCCGCTTCCAGCCCTGGCCCAAGGATCTGATCGAGGCGGCCTATTATCTCAAGGGCCAGGCCGATCCGCTCAAGCTTGCAGGCAGCGTGGTCCGCAACGCGATCACCGCCGGCCAGCCGCTGACCCAGGGCGCCGTCATCCGTCCGGGTGACCGCGGCTTCCTGGCCGCGGCCCTCGGCCCCGGCATGCGCGCCGTCACCGTGCCGGTCTCGGCCCAGAATGCGGTTGCCGGCTTCGTCTTCCCTGGCGACCGCATCGATCTGGTGCTGACCCAGACGGTCTCGGGCGGCGGCGATGGCGCCCCGCTCAAGGTTTCGGAAACGATCCTGCGCAACCTGCGCGTGCTCGCCACCGACCAGCGGACCGACGCCATGGGCCCCGATGGCAAGCCCGTCGTCCAGACCTATTCCAACGTCACGGTCGAAGTAACGCCCAAGATCGCGGAAAAGCTCGCCGTGTCGCAGACCATCGGCTCGCTGTCGCTGTCGCTGCGCTCGATCGCCGACACCGCATCGGACCTTGACGCTGCCATTGCCGGCTCTGACGTCGACCTGCCCGATGGCACCAATCCGGGTTCGGAAAAGTCGATCATTGCCAAGATCGCGGCCCGTCCGGTCGATCGCGGCTCCACCTATTCGACCGGCGCCGACGTGTCGCGCTACCAGCGCAGCAGCGTCCCGGCCAAGCCTGATGCAGCGGCCATGCCCGCCATGGCGGCTCCGGGTGGCGCACCGGTCGGCACGGCCGAGTTCAAGGGGCCGACCGTCCGCATCGCCCGCGGCACCAATGTGACCGAAGTTCCGGTCGGGGGGAAGTAAGATGAACGCTTACCAGATGCTCGCGCGGCACAAGGCGGCCCGTCCGCTTGCCGCCCCGGCGATCGCGCTCGGCCTGGCCCTGGCCGCCGTCGCGGCGCCCACCACGGCCCTCAATGCCGCCCCTGCGGCCGATCAGGACAATGCGATCCTGATGTCGGTCGGCGGCAGCAAGGTCGTCAACCTGCCGGCCAAGATGTCGGATGTCGTCATCGCCAATCCCGATGTCGTCGATGTCCATGTCCGCTCGAACAACCAGCTTTACCTGATCGCCAAGAAGCCGGGTGAAACCACCGTCTTCGTGACGGCCGGCAATGGCAAGGTGCTGTTTTCCGGCACGGTTCGGGTCGGCAACAACCTGACCACCATCGACGACATGCTGCGCCTGGCGATGCCGGGTGCCAATATCGCCGTCAACAAGATGAACGGCATGGTGCTGCTGACCGGCACGATCAAGGCGCCCGAGGACGCAGCCGAGGCCGAACGCCTGACCCAGGCCTTTGTCGGCAAGGAAACGACCGTCGTCAGCCGCCTGCTGATGGCGACCCCGCTTCAGGTCATGCTGCAGGTCAAGATCGCCGAAGTCAGCAAGGATGTCGGCCACAAGATCGGCACCAACTTTGCCAGCGCAGATCGCAGCAGCGGCAATCTAGGCTTCATTGGCGGCGGCGGCCGGGCTTTCTCGACCTATACCAAGCCGGAAATTGATACGACCACCGGGTTGATCACCAAGCCTGCCGAATGGGCATTCTCCACCCCTAGCGATGGCTCCTACAGCCTCGGCGGCGTTGCCCGCCTGTTCGGCATGGACATTGCCGGTGCGCTTGATCTCGCCGAATCCAGCGGTCTCGCGACCACTTTGGCGCAGCCGAACCTGACCGCCCTGTCGGGCGAAACCGCCAGCTTCCTGGCCGGCGGCGAATATCCCTACACGGTCAATAACGGCCCGTCGTCGGGCAACAGCATCCAGTTCAAGCAATATGGCGTGCAACTGGCCTTCACCCCGACGGTGCTGGCCGATGGCCGCATCTCGCTGCGCGTCCGGCCGACCGTGTCGAGCCTCGACTTCAGTGTGAACAGCTCGGTTCCCGCGCTCAAGAGCCGCACCGCCGAAACCACGGTGGAACTGGGCTCGGGCCAGGGTTTCATGATCGCGGGCCTGCTCAACAATGAAACCGGCAACACGATCAACAAGGTGCCGGGCCTGGGCAATGTCCCGATCCTGGGCAGCCTGTTCAAGTCGCGCAGCTTCCAGCGCAGCGAAACCGAACTGGTGATCGTCGTCACCCCCTATCTGGTGAAGCCGGTCAACGCATCCGACATCCGCCTGCCGACCGACGGCTTCCGCAATGCCAATGTCGGCCAGGGCCTGTTCCTGGAGCAGATGCATGACGGCGTCAGCGGCGCCCAGCCCAATATGCCGACCCGTGCGCCAGGCTCGCCCGTCGCGCCCACGCCCGGCCCGCAGGCATCGATCGCCGCGCCCGCCCTCGCGGCCCGCGAAGACAGCCGCTCCTCCGGCAAGTCGGGCGGCGCGACCCCCGGCTTCAGCTTCTGACGGAAGGACGAAAGACATGACTTCCACGTCCCGCAAGACCCTGGTCCGCCTCGGCGCCCTTGCCCTGCTGGCGCTGCCGCTCGCGGCCTGCTCGACCGACACCGCTAATCGCGGCGTGGACTCCGTCCACCAGCCAGTCGTCAGCTATACCAGCTACACCTTCGACGTGCAGGCCGGCGGCGCGCGCCTTGCGCCCGCCGAAGCCGCGCGCCTCGATGACTGGTTTGCCACGATCAAGCTTGGCTATGGTGATCGGGTCGCGATCGTCACCGACGCGGGCTATTACAGCCCCGATCTTGGCGAGGATATCGCCAATGTCGTCGCGCGCCATGGCATGCTGCTGGGTCAGGACAGTTCAGCCGCGGCCGGCTCCGCGCCGGAAGGCAGTGTCCGCCTGGTCGTGCGCCGCACCACCGCGTCGGTTCCCGGCTGCCCCGACTGGTCGAACAAGGCTGAAACGCCGATGAGCCTGGGGACGTCGTCCAATTTCGGCTGCGCCATGAACAGCAATCTCGCAGCGATGGTCGCCGACCCCGAAGACCTGGTCCGTGGCCAGAGCAGCGACAGCGAATTGCGCACCGCGACCTCGAACCGCGCCATTTCCACCTATCGCGACAAGGCACCGACCGGCGCTGGCGAGCTCAAGCAACTCTCGAACGGAGGCCAGTAAGATGAACGCACCCTGGAAACATGGTTCCGTGGGCCAGCGCGACCCCTTCCACGCCTTCGTCTGCGACGATCACAGCTTCGACCTGCTGCGTGCGGTCGCGTCCGAAATGGGCTGGGCGCCGGAAAAGGTGAACAAGGGCGGCATGCGCAACGCGGTGCAGAGCCTGTCGATCACCGCCAGCCCGCAGATCCTGTTCGTCGACATGTCGGAAAGCGGCGATCCGCTGAACGACATCAACAGCCTCGCCGAGGTCTGCGAACCCGGCACCGTCGTGATCGCGGCGGGCCAGGTCAATGACGTGCGCCTCTATCGTGATCTGGTCGCCAGCGGCATCCAGGATTATCTGCTCAAGCCCTTTGGCGCCGACCAGCTGCGCGATGCGCTGGCGCAGGCGCAGGCCGTTTTCCTCGCCCCGCGTGACGCAGGCCCGGAACGTCCGCACATGACCGTCGCGGTCATCGGCACGCGCGGCGGCGTCGGCGCCTCCAGCATGGCGACCTCGCTCGCCTGGTTGCTGAGCGAAAAGAAGAAGCGCCCGACCGCGCTGCTCGACCTCGACATCCATTTCGGTACCAATGCGCTGGCGATGGACCTGGAGCCGGGTCGCGGCCTCACCGACGCGATTGAGAATCCCAGCCGCATCGACGGGCTGTTCATCGAACGCGCCATGGTCCGCGCCAGCGACATGCTGGCCATCCTGTCGGCCGAAGCGCCGATCAACCAGCCGATGATGACCGATGGCGGCGCCTTCTACCAGTTGCTGGAGGAGTTCCGTCAGGCGTTCGAATGCAGCGTCATCGACCTGCCACGCAACATGCTGATCCAGCATACCCACCTGATGACCGACGTGAACGTGGCCGTCGTGGTGACCGAACTCAGCCTGGCGGCGGCGCGGGACTCGATCCGCATCCTCTCCTGGCTCCGGTCCAACGCGCCGCAGACCCGCGTGCTGGTGGTCGCCAATCGCGTTCATCCCGGCGCGCCGGAAATCAGCCGCAAGGATTTCGAACAGTCGATCGAACGCAAGGTCGATGTCATCGTGCCATTCGACCTGCGCATCGGCGCCCAGGCCGCCAAGCTCGGCAAGACGCTGGCGGAAACCGCCAAGGGCAGCAAGGTCGGCGCCGCCTGCGCCGCGATGCTGGACGAAGTGATGGGCCTGGCCGGCGATGAAGCCGACAATGCGGGCGGCAAGTCCGCAGCCAAGAAGGGCGATTCCCTGCTCGGCAAGATCGGCGACTTCAAGAACATGATCCCGTCGCGCCGCAAGGACAAGGCGACGGCACTGGAAGGCTGACGCGCGGGCTGCCCTAGGGCGGCGGCGCACAGGCATATTCACGCACGGGGAACGGGCGAGCAATGGACGGCAATTTCCTTCTGATCTTGGTGTTGATCGCGACCATGCTTGGCTTGGTCGTGGTTGCCTTTGCCGGCCCCTCGCCCGACAAGGCGCAGAAACGCAGGGTCGCGCTGATCCGTGGCCGCCACAGCGACTCCACCGAGGCGATGATGGAAGCGCGCATGCGCAAGGCCATCTCCAACCGGGCAACCGGCACCGAAGCCAAGATGCTGGTTTCGCTGGTTCCCAATCCGGAGAATCTGGCCAAGCGCATCCGCATGACCGGGAAGAAATGGACGCTCAGCCAATATATGACGTCCTGCGCGGTGGTCTTCCTGCTGACCACCCTGTTCCTGCTGATGCGGGGCTTTCCCTTCCTGCTCGCCCTTATGGTCGGGCTGGCCGCTGGGCTCGGCCTGCCGCATCTCTGGATTGGCCGGCTGATCAAGAAGCGCATCAACCAGTTCACGACGAAATTTCCCGACGCGCTTGAACTGCTGACCCGCGGCCTGCGCTCTGGCCTGCCGGTCGGCGAGACGCTGGGCATCGTGTCGAGCGAAATCCCCGGCCCGGTCGGCGAGGAATTCAAGCTGATCACCGAACGGATCAAGATCGGCAAGAGCATGGACCAGGCGCTGCAGGAAACCGCTGATCGCCTGGGCACGCCGGAATTCCAGTTCTTCGTCATTACCCTGGCGATCCAGCGCGAAACCGGCGGCAACCTCGCCGAAACGCTGCAGAACCTCGCCACCGTGCTGCGCCAGCGCGCCCAGATGAAGCTCAAGATCCGCGCCATGTCATCGGAATCCAAGGCGTCGGCCTATATCATCGGCGTCCTGCCTTTCCTGGTGTTCGGCATGATCTGCTACATCAACTTCAACTATATGAGCCCCTTCTTCACCCCCGATCCGGCGGGCATTTTCGGGCTCTCGACCATGCAGGTCGTCGGCATTGGCGGCTTCTGCTGGATGGGTATCGGCGCCTTCATCATGGCCCAGATGATCAACTTCGAGATTTGACGGGGAACGGATAGAGATATGGACGCCCCTACCCCCACCGGCACCCTGTTCGGCATGACCGCGACCGATTTCGGGACGCTGCTTGCCGCGCTGGCCACGCTCGCCACCCTCTACGCGCTCTATGCCGTGATGACGGTGCGCGATCCGATGGCCAAGCGGGTCAAGGCGCTGAATGAACGCCGTGAACAGCTCAAGGCCGGCATCACCGCCTCGACCGCCAAGCGCCGCGCCAAGCTGGTCAACAAGAACCAGACGACCGACCAGATGCGGTCCTTCCTGACCAGCCTCAAGGTGCTGCAGGACGATCAGCTCAAGGACGCGCAGATCCGCCTGGCCCAGGCCGGCATCCGGTCCAAGGACTGGGCGGTCGCCGTCATCTTCGGCCGCATGATCATGCCGATCCTGATCGGCGGCACCGCTGCGATCCTGCTCTATGCCGTGGGCATCTATCCCGAATGGGGCGGTGCCAAGCGCTTCATGGCCTTCGCCGGCGCCTTGCTGCTCGCCTACAAGGCACCCGACATCTTCATCGACAACAAGATCGCCAAGCGTTCCGCCGCGATCCGCAAGGGCCTGCCCGACGCACTCGACCTGCTGGTCATCTGCGCCGAGGCTGGCCTGACCGTCGACGCCGCCTTCAGCCGCGTCGCCCGCGAACTGGGCCGCGCCTATCCCGAACTGGGCGACGAGTTCCAGCTGACGGCGATCGAACTGAGCTTCCTCACCGAACGGCGCATGGCCTTTGAGAATCTGGCAACGCGCGTGAAGCTGGACGCGGTCAAGGGCGTGGTCACGACCATGATCCAGACCGAAAAATATGGCACGCCGCTCGCCTCCGCGCTGCGCGTTCTGTCGGCCGAATTCCGCCATGAACGCATGATGCGCGCCGAGGAAAAGGCCGCCCGCCTGCCCGCGATCATGACCGTGCCGCTGATTCTCTTCATCCTGCCGACCCTGTTCGTCGTCATCCTGGGTCCGGCCGCCTGCTCGATCAGCACGGCTTTCTAAAAAATTTCACGGCAAGGAGGGGGCGCTGCCGTAGCGTCCCCTCTTTCCGTTTCCGTAAACTGCAAGCGAAGCGCTGGCGCGCCGCATTTTCCTCCCTTATTCTCACCCTCAACCCAAAAGGAGAGGATCGCATCATGACCATCAAGACCGGCGCTCGCGTCGCCATCGCCGCTCTGGCCGCCTTCACCACCGCCCTGCCCGCTTATGCGGCCCAGCCCATCACCGGCCGCTGGTCGACCGTCGATGGCAAGGCGATCGTCCAGATCGCACCGTGCGGAAAGAGCATCTGCGGCAAGATCGAGAAGATCGTGAAGCCGACCCCCGGCCGCCCCCAGGCCGACATCAAGAACCCCGATCCGGCGCTGCGTTCCAAGCCGCTGGTCGGCCTTGCCCTGCTGTCGGGCTTCAGCGATGCCGGCGACATCTGGAAGGGCACGATCTACGACCCGGAAAGCGGCAAGAGCTATACGTCCAAGGTCAGCCGCAATGGCGATGGCACGCTCAAGGTGCAGGGCTGCATCGCCTTCTTCTGCAAGACCCAGACCTGGACGCCGCTGCGCTGATCGCGCGCACAGCCTGGAAAACCGAAAGGGGCGCCATTGGCGCCCCTTTTTCTGTCGATACAGTCCCGTTCAGTCCCCGGCATGCTCCATCGGCGTGAAGCGCTGCGACCAGAGCGCGCCATAGATCGCCATCCACTGCACCACCGGCCCCAGTCCCTTGGTCCGCGCCGCAAACCAGGTTTCGCGCCCCGTCCGCCGGGCCGTCACCAGTCCAGCGCGCTTGAGCTTGCCCATATGGCGCGACACCATCGGTTGCGACACGCCGGCCACGGCGGTCAGCGCAACGACATTCTGCTCCCCTTCGCGCACCAGATATTCCAGCAGGGCACGTCGCGTGCCGTCGGACAGCGCCTTGAAGAGTGAATCGCTGTTCGCTCCAAGATCGCCTCTGAATTTCACTTCCGTCATGCAAATTTCATAACCATCTGGTTATGAGTTGGTCAAGCGAAGGATGATTTTCGACTCGGCCGCGCCATTAACTAAAAAAAGTGCGAACCGCCCCTTCGCTGAGTCTTTTGAGTCACACCACCCGATGATGAGTCTCGCGCGACTCGCATGACTCAATATGTTGTGGCTACCCGCTTCGTTCTCCACCATCCTCGCAATCCTGACAGGGATGAGCGCTAAATCCCTGACCTTGACGGCAGACTCCTGAGGACTCAGTGCTGATGGACGAAACATATGGGGGTTGCACACATGGGTGTCATGGAACGCGTCGCACCGCGGCGGAAGAAGGCGGTTGCGCTCGCGCCGGCACCGGCGATCGAGGCAAACCGCCTGCTGCGCGGTGACTGTATCGCGGAAATGGCCAAGCTGCCCGACGGCTGCATCGACATGATCTTTGCCGATCCGCCGTATAATCTCCAGCTCGGCGGCGACCTGTTCCGCCCCGAGGGCGGCCGCGTCGATGCGGTCGACAATGACTGGGACAAGTTCGACACGCTCAGCAGCTATGACCGCTTCACCAAGGCGTGGCTGGCGCAGGCGCGCCGCATCCTCAAGCCCAATGGCACGATCTGGGTGATCGGCAGCTATCACAACATCTTCCGCGTCGGCGCTGCCTTGCAGGATGAGGGCTTCTGGATCCTCAACGACATCATCTGGCGCAAGGCGAACCCGATGCCCAATTTCAAGGGCACCCGCTTCACCAACGCGCATGAGACGCTGATCTGGGCCAGCCAGGGCGAGGACGCGAAGTACACCTTCAACTACAAGGCGATGAAGACGCTCAATGACGAGTTGCAGATGCGCTCCGACTGGGTGCTGCCGATATGCGGCGGCCAGGAGCGGCTGAAGCGCAACGGCACCAAGGCGCATCCGACGCAGAAGCCGGAATCGCTGCTCTATCGGGTGATGCTGTCCTGCACCAAGCCGGGCGACATCGTGCTTGATCCCTTCTTCGGCACCGGCACCACTGGCGCCGTCGCCAAGCGCCTGGGTCGCCAGTGGATCGGTATCGAGCGCGAGCCCGATTATATCGAGGTGGCCGAGGAACGCATCGCCGAAGCCCTGCCGCTCGATGAATCCGCGCTCGCCATCATGCAGACCGCACGCCAGCAGCCCAAGGTCGCCTTCGGCACGCTGGTCGAAACCGGCTATCTCCAGCCCGGTTCGGTGGTGATGGACAGTAAGCGCCGCTGGAGCGCCACCGTGCGCGCCGACGGCTCGCTCGCCGTGGGCAGCGACACCGGTTCGATCCACAAGCTGGGCGCCACGCTTCAGGGCGCACCCAGCTGCAACGGCTGGACCTTCTGGCATATCGAGAAGGCGGGCAAGCTCCACCCGATCGACACGCTGCGCCAGACCTATCTGCTCGCCAACGAGCCTTGATTTCCGTCCCCCGTTCGGGTTGAGGCAGCCATAGTTCTTCCAAGACATGGCCCCAACCCGTCCGGGGCGAACGGAGCTTTATGACCCTCTCCTCCATCCCCGCTGACGCCCGGCTCTACCTCAAGCCGACCTGGTTCGTGCCGAGCCCGATCGGTCTGGCGGACGGATCGGCGGCGCGGATGGGCAATGGCCTGATCTGGTTCCAGGCCTATGAGCTGACGGCGCGCCATGCCGGCCGCCGCATCGCCCGCGAAACCATCCCGGTCGCCGCGTTCGAGGCGATCACCGCCACCCTGCCCGATCCACTGGCCGAGCGCGCCCGCCAACTGGCCGCGAACATCTCCGCCCAGCGCGCACCACTCAGCCTCGGCGATCGCGTCATCCGCTTCGACGCGCCGCAGACGATGGCGATCCTCAACATCACGCCCGACAGCTTCTCCGACGGCGGCAAGCATATGACCGACCCGCAGGCGGCGGCCGATGTCGGCTTTGCCATGGCGGCGGCCGGCGCCGCTCTGATCGACGTCGGCGGCGAATCCACCCGGCCCAAGGCGCCCAAGCTATGGGAGGGCGATGAGATCGCCCGCATCGTGCCGGTGATCGAGAAGCTCGCCGCGGCCGGCGTCGCCATGTCGGTCGACACGCGCAAGGCGGCGGTGATGGAGGCGGCGCTGGCCGCCGGCGCCCATGTCATCAATGATGTCAGCGCGCTGGAACATGACCCCCGCAGCCTGGAGGTCGCGGCCCGCGCCGGCTGCCCAGTGATCCTGATGCACGCGCCTTCCGCTGGAGACGATCCGCACGACAATCCCAACGGCTATGCCGATGTCGTCACCGACGTGTTCGACTATCTCGATACCCGTATCGCCGCCTGCCTCGACGCGGGCATTGCGCGCGAGAAGATCATGGTCGATCCGGGCCTGGGCTTCGGCAAGAGCCTGGCGGACAATCTGGCGCTGGTGAACGGCCTTGCGACCTTCCAGGGGCTGGGCGTACCGCTGCTCTTTGCCGGCAGCCGCAAGCGCCTGATCGGCGCCCTGTCGAACGAGGCACCGGCGCCAGACCGGCTCGGCGGCTCGGTCGCCCTCGCCTTCCGCGCCGCGCAACTGGGCGCGCAGATGGTGCGCGTCCATGACGTCAGGGAAAGCGTCCAGGCGCTCCATCTGTGGCGCGGCCTGGCCGATGCGGGGCTGAGCGCGGTCTGACACCGCGCCCGGCCACCGCCATCCTTATTCGCTCAGGATGAAGTCGACGCCCGCCATGGCGTGGATTTCGGTGCAGTCGTAGATCGGCAGCACATTGGCCTTCACGTCGACGATCATCTCCAGTTCGGTGCAGGCCAGCACGACCGCCTGCACATCCTCCTTGGCGATGTCGGTCAGTTCCGACTTCATGAAACGCTCGGAATCGCGGTTGATCTTGCCGACGGTCAGTTCGTCATAGACGATCCGGTCGATCCGCTCGGCCAGCGCGACATCGGCCGGCAGCAGCGACACGCCGTGCGACACCAGCCGCTGTCGATAATATTTCTCGGTCATCACATTGCGCGTGCCGATCAGGGCGGCGCGATCAATGCGATCGGCCTTCATCCGCGTGCCGACGACATCGGCGATGTGGATGATGGGAATGGCGATGCTCGCCTGGATCCGGTCATAGATGCGGTGCATGCTATTGGCGCAGATCAGCAGCGCTTCCGCCCCGCCCTGTTCCAGCCGCTGGGCCGCGCCGATCAGATGGCCCGATGCGCAATCCCAGTCTTCCTGCGTGATACAGCCGGAAACCTGTGCGAAATCGAGGCTTTCGATCAGCAGCCGCGCACTGTGCTGGCCACCCTTGGCCCGGTGGATCGCCTGGTTGATGATCTCATAATAGCGGGCGGTGGACGTCCAGCTGAGACCACCAATCAGACCAAGTTTACGCATGTCGCTCCCAATATGGGGGCGCCTGTCCGGCCCCGTGCGGGCCGGGCATGTCGGTGCCCCAGCCCTTCTTTTACGAAAGATGCCGGCTTCGACAAGTCAGGACGATCCACCCGCCCCGTCGACGGGGCGGTCCGGCGCGGGTGGATCGGGTCACTTTAGTGGGCCAGCGCCTTGACGATCTCCTCGACCATCTTCTTGGCGTCGGCCAGCAGCATCATCGTGTTGTCCATGTAGAACACCTCATTGTCGACGCCGGCATAGCCGGCCCCGCCCATGGAGCGCTTCACGAACAGCACCGATTTGGCGTTGGCGACGTCCAGGATCGGCATGCCATAGATGGGCGACGTCTTGTCGGTCTTGGCCGCCGGATTGGTCACGTCATTGGCGCCGATGACGAAGGCGACGTCGGCCTGGCCGAACTCGCTGTTGATGTCCTCCAGCTCGAACACCTCGTCATACGGCACGTTCGCTTCGGCCAGCAGCACGTTCATGTGGCCGGGCATGCGCCCTGCGACCGGGTGGATCGCATATTTGACGTTCACGCCTTCCTTCTTGAGCAGGTCAGCCATTTCACGCAGCGCATGCTGCGCCTGGCTGACCGCCATGCCGTAACCGGGCACGATGATGACATTGTCCGCCTGGCTCATCAGGAAAGCCGCATCCTCGGCGCTGCCGCGCTTGTAGGGACGGTCGACCGCCGCCGCGCCGCCGCCCGACGGACCGGCTTCCGCGCCGAAGCCGCCGGCGATCACGCTGATGAAGCTGCGGTTCATCGCCTTGCACATGATGTAGGACAGGATCGCGCCGGAGCTGCCCACCAATGCGCCGGTGATGATCATCGCGGTATTGCCCAGGGTAAAGCCCATCGCGGCGGCGGCCCAGCCCGAATAGCTGTTCAGCATCGACACCACGACCGGCATGTCCGCCCCGCCGATCGGGATGATCAGCAGGAAGCCGATGACAAAGCTCAGCGCCGTCACGGTCCAGAAGATCCAGGGCGACTGGTCGGTCACGAAATAGGCGATCAGGCCCAGGATCGCCGCCAGCGTCGCCAGATTGATGACATGGCGGCCCGGCAGCATGATCGGCTTGCCCGACATGTTGCCGTTCAATTTCAGGAAGGCGATGACCGACCCCGAGAAGGTGATCGCGCCGATCGCGACGCCCAGCCCCATCTCGATGCGGCTGGCATTGTGGATCTCGTTCGTCAGCGGATCGAGAATGCCGAACGCGCCGGGATTGAGATAGGCGGCCGCGCCGACCAGCACGGCGGCCAGGCCGACCAGCGAGTGGAAGGCCGCAACCAGCTGCGGCATCGCCGTCATCTCGATACGACGGGCGATGATGAAGCCGATGCCGCCGCCGATGGCGATGGCGCCCAGAATTTCGGGCAGGCTCAGCACGTCATGGGTATAAAGGGTCGTGACCACGGCGATCGCCATGCCGACCATGCCCATGCGGTTGCCGCGACGGCTGGTCGACGGGCTCGACAGGCCGCGCAGCGCCAGGATGAAGAGGACGCCGGAAACCAGATAGGCCAGCGCAACGAAGGGCGAGACGGGCGCAAGCTCGTGCATCACTTGCGCTCCTTCTTCTTGTACATGGCCAGCATGCGTTCGGTCACGGCAAAGCCGCCGAAGATGTTGACCGACGCAAAGACCACCGCGACCAGCCCCAGCAGCTTGGCCGCCAGGCTACCGGCCTCCGCCGACGCGACCAGCGCGCCGACGATGATGACCGACGAAATGGCATTGGTAACCGCCATCAGCGGCGTGTGCAGCGCCGGCGTCACCGACCAGACCACATAATAGCCGACGAAGCACGCCAGCACGAAAATCGACAGGATGGCAATGAAGTCCATTCTAGTCCTCCCCACTTGTTTCGACTGCCCTGGCCAGGATCGCGGCTACGGCATTGTCCCTATCATTCATGATTGCGGCGGCCGGCAGACGCAGAACGGACAGTCCCCGTTCCGCAAACCAGCAGTCGCGTTGCTCATCCCTCATCGGCGCATCCCCTCTTGCATGCGCTTCGCCGTCCACCTCGATCACCAGCCGCACCTCATGGCAGTAAAAGTCTGCCACATAGGGACCGGACGGGTGCTGACGGCGAAATTTCAGACCTTGCGGCCTTTGCCTCAATATCTGCCAGAGCAGGACTTCCGGCTTCGACATCGCCTTGCGCAACTGCCGTGCCCTGTTCGCCTGCCCTTGCGGCACATCATCCTCCCCTGGAAGGGGAGGTGGCTGGCGAAGCCAGACGGAGGGGTGTCCCGTTCATGACAGGGCGATACCCCTCCACCAGCCTGCGGCTGGTCCCCCTCCCCTCGCAGGGGAGGATGGGGACCATGGCCCGCATCAGCTTGCCAGCAGTCGTTCGTTGACGACCTTGCCCCCCTGGGTCAGGCGGATGGCGTTGCCGATTTCCTCGTCCAGCACCGGCGCATTCTTGTCCTTGTCCCAGAAGGCGGACAGGAAATTATAGAGATTGCGCGAGAACAGGGCGGAGGTGTCGGCGGCCAGGCGGCTGGGCACGTTGCGATGGCCCACGATCTTGACGCCGTGGCGCACGACCACTTCGCCGGCGACCGCGCCCTCGACATTGCCGCCCTGCTCGACCGCCAGGTCGACGATCACGCTGCCCGGCTTCATCGATGCGATCTGCGCGTCGCTGATCAGGCGCGGCGCAGGCCGGCCGGGGATCAGCGCGGTCGTGATGACGATGTCCTGCTTGGCGATGTGCGACGATACCAGCTCGGCCTGGGCCGCCTTATATTCGTCCGACATTTCCGTGGCATAGCCACCGGTGCCCTCGCCTTCGATGCCGGCCACCTTCTCCACGAAGATCGCCTTGGCGCCGAGCGATTCGATCTGCTCCTTGGTCGCGGCGCGCACGTCGGTCGCGCTCACCTGCGCGCCCAGGCGCCGCGCCGTGGCGATCGCCTGAAGGCCGGCCACGCCCACGCCCATGACGAAGCATTTGGCCGCCGACACGGTGCCCGCCGCGGTCATCATCATCGGGAAGGCGCGGTCATATTCGGCGGCCGCGTCCAGCACCGCCTTGTAGCCCGACAGGTTCGACTGGGACGACAAGATGTCCATCGATTGCGCGCGAGTGATGCGCGGCATGAATTCCATCGCCAGCGCCTCATAGCCGCCGGCCGCATAGGCATCGACCCGCGCCCGCTCGCCGAACGGATTGAGGCCCGCGACGATCCAGGCTCCCGCCGCAGCGCCGCCAAGGCTGGCCGGATCGGGGCCTTGCACGCCCAACAGGATATCGGCCCCCGCCAGCGTCGCGGCACGATCGCCAACGCTGGCACCGGCAGCCGCATAGGCATCGTCGGCAATCGATGCGGTCAGGCCTGCCCCGGCCTCGACCGCGACAGTCGCGCCCAGCGCGATGAATTTCTTCACGGTCTCGGGCGTGCCGGCCACGCGCCGTTCGCCCGCAGCCTGTTCCTTCAATATCGCAATTTTCATTATATCAGCATCCCCCTCCTATAGCGTCGACATGGCTCAGCTGGAGATCAGCAGCACGACAATCGCGGCGACGATGAGGCAGGCAATGGTGCCCCACTTCACGAAGCCGACAAACCCTTCATAGGTCTGGGTTGCGCTCTTGATGTTCCCGTCAGAAGCCATATCCGTTCCCCTAGTTATTACATCGTTGTGCAACCTCTTATCCTGTCCCCCCACCCCCCTCAAGCCGTAGGGGCACAAGAAAATCTTTACAGGTTAAGGGCGCTTTTACCCCCGGCGCCTAGGATGACCTCCTGTTTGCACAAGAGGGGTCCAGATGGTTCGCGAAGGCGTTCCCTTGCTGATGTTGATCGACGACGAGCCCGCGCAGCGCCGGCTGGTGTCCGCGCTGGCCGCGCGCGCGGGATGGCGGACCATCTTCGCCAGCGATGCCGAAACCGCCCTGGCGACGCTGGGCACGCAGGACGGCATGCAGCTCGACGCGGTCCTGATCGATCAATGGAGCCCGGATTTCGATCCGGCCGACCTGATCGGCGACATCCATGCGCAGCGCCCCGCCCTGCCGATCCTGGTGCTGACGGCGCATAACAGCGTCGCCGTCGCGGTCCAGGCGATGCGCGCCGGCGCCACCGACTATCTCTCCAAGCCGATCGCGCCCGAACGGCTGCTCGCCGCGCTCAACGCGACGCTGGAGGGCAATGTGCGCGGCGAACTGCGCCCGCTTACCGAGAAGATCAGCGCCCCGCTGGCGTTCGAGGATGTCGTCGGCGCGGCGCCCCAGTTCCGCACCGCCCTCGCCATCGCGGCAAAAGCCGCACGCGCCCGCGTGCCGGTGCTGATCGAGGGCGAAAGCGGTGTCGGCAAGGATGTCGTCGCCCGCGCCATCCATGCCGCATCGCCGCGCCACAAGCAGGCGATGGTGACCGTCAATTGCGGCGCGATCCCCGCCAACCTCGTCGAATCAGAACTGTTCGGTCATGAACGCGGCGCCTTCACCGGTGCCTTCGACCGCCATGTCGGCAAATTCCTGTCGGCCGACATGGGCACCATCTTCCTCGACGAAGTCAGCGAAATGCCGCTCGATGCGCAGGTCAAGCTGCTGCGCGTGCTCCAGGATGGCGAGGTGCAGCCGATCGGCGCGCGCCGCCCCGTCCATGTCGATGTCCGCGTCATCGCCGCCACCAACAAGAAGCTCAGCGACGAGATCGAGGCAGGCCGGTTCCGCGAGGATCTCTATTATCGCCTGAACGTCGTCCAGTTGACCGTGCCCCCATTGCGGGAGCGTATGGGCGACATTCCCGCCCTCTGCCGCCATCTCCTCGCCCGCATCGCGACCCAGCCGGGCCTGCGGGGCCTGGGCCTCACCGACGATGCGCTGGCGCTGCTGATGCAGCATGACTGGCCGGGCAATGTCCGCCAGCTCCAGAACGCCCTGTTCCGCGCCGCCGTGCTGTGCGAGGGCGATGCGCTGACCCCCCATGACTTCCCGCAGGTCGCCGCCCATATCCTGTCGCGCGGCGCCAGCGGTCCGCGCCAGCGCGCCGCCGCCACGCCACCGCGCGAAGCGGCCGGCATCACCCTGTTCGAAGGCGACGGCCATGTCCGCCAGCTCGCCGAGATCGAGGCCGACGTCATCCGCCTGGCCATCGGCCATTATCGCGGTCGCATGACCGAAGTCGCCCGCCGGCTGGGAATCGGCCGTTCGACCCTCTATCGCAAGCTCGCCGAACTGGGCATCGACAACGCGGCCTGATCGCGGGACCAGGCGCCCCGCCGCCGGGGCATATTGTCGCGGGGGTTCCGCTACGGCGTTGAATTATCCCCGCGCCTATGCTTTTGAACGGGGCATGAAAGCGCCCCTCCTCGCCGCCTGCTCCCCCCTCCTGCTGCTGGTCGCCTGTGGCCGCGCCGAACCGGTCGCGGACATGCCGAGCCAGGAGGAACTGGCCGCCGCCGCCAATGCGGCCGCTGCCAATGCGCTGGCCAACGCGCAGAAGGATGATGCCGGCGACAGCCGCAACTATGTGAATATCGACCATGGCTATTCCGTCACCATGCCCGAAGGCTGGATGAAGGATGGCGAAGCCAGCAATGCCGATGGCGTCGTCTATCAGGATCCCGGCGCGGGCGCCGATGTCCGCGTCTTCTGGCAGAAGAATGACAATGACCAGACGCTGCAACAGATCGTCGAGGCGCTGTCCGACGGCGCCGAGGGCGTGGATGGCGATTTCATCGGCGAGAATGAATATCGCGGCACAGCCAATGACGGCGAAGGCAATAATGTCGCGCTGCGCCTGCTGAAACAGCCTGACGGCGCGATCGTCACCGCCACCTTCGTCTATCCCGAGATGCTGAGCGAACAATATCAGCCGATCGCGCAGGCCCTGCTCGACAGCCTGCGCATCTTCGCGCCCAAGGCCCAGACGCCGGAGGGCCAGACGCCGGAGGGGGCCAGCGCCACGGCCACGCCCGCACCGGCCGCCAACGCCAGCAACTGACCGGCGGCTTTCGGCGCGGTCGTTCGTTTCCGTCCGCGTCGATCATTCCGAACCGCTGCCAGGAAGCCCAGCCCCTTGCCCCTGATCCGCCCCTTCGCCCCCGCCGACCAGCCGGGCATTCTCGACCTGATCCTGGGCATCCAGCGCGACGAATATGGCATCGCCATCACCGCAGCGGACCAGCCGGACCTCACCGACATAGCCGGCTTCTACCTGCCCGGCGCCGGCGGCTTCTGGGTCGCGGAGGAGGACGGCCGGATCATCGGCACGATCGCGCTCAAGGATATCGGCCAAAGTCAGGGCGCGCTGCGCAAGATGTTCGTGGCGCCCAGCCATCGCGGCCGCGCCGCCGGTGTCGCCCAGGCGCTGCTCGACCACCTGCTCGACGCGGCGGCCGATCGCGGCCTCGCCCAAATCTATCTCGGCACCACTGCCCGTTTCCTGGCGGCGCACCGCTTCTACGAGAAGAATGGCTTCGCGCTGGTCGACGCCCACGAGCTGCCGCCCGCCTTCCCCAGGATGGCGGTCGACACGCGCTTCTACGAACGATCGATCGAACCAGCGAAAGCCGGATAGATTAGGGATTATCGGTGCTGTTGGCCTTGGTGCCGGGCACCGCTTCCTTGCTGGTCATCGCGACTGCCGGCGGCCCCTTCTGGATCGCCGCATTGAGCTGCGCGACTTCGGGGCAGCTGCCCTTGCACAGGCTCTGCGCCTGGGCCAGATTTTCCTTGGCCTTTGCGATCGCACCCTTGGCCACCATCGCCTCGCCCTGCCCGGCGATCGCGGTCACGTCGGTTGGGTCGAGCAGCAAAGCCTCCTTGTAGAGGCGGATGGCCTTGCCCTGCAGCCCCTGTGCGCGCGCCACTTCGGCCAGTTCGATATAGGCCGCACGGTTGCGCGGATCGACCGCCAGCGCACTTTCCAGCGCATCGGTGGCACCGGTCAGATTGCCCGCCTTGCGCGCCGCCTCGCCCGCCTTCTGCCATTCGATCGACCGCGGTTCGATCTGGGTATCGGGGCGCTGGGTCAGGCCCACGCTGGAAACGGTGGTCAGAAGGACGGCAAGGGCAATCGAGGCCGGGGTGAAACGCATCAAAATCTCCAGCCATGTTTCAGGCATTGACTCAGGCCCGCAGACCGAAGGGCAAGTGTCGCTATTTTGCGCGCGCTTGTCCATGGCCTGTTTCAGGCGGTCCTCCGCAGCCGAGCGAAGTAGAAGCCATCGGTGCCGTCATGGCCGGGCGTCAGCAGCAGCCCATGACCATGGGCGCGGCCCATATCCGCTTCGATCGGCTCGGCACTCCAGCCGGCCTGACGCGCCAGAAACGCATCCACCTGATCCCGCCCCTCTCTGTCGGTCAATGCGCAGGTAGCATAGACCAGCAGACCGCCGGGCGCCAGCAAGGGCGCGGCGAAATCCAGGATCCGGGCCTGTTCCGACACCAGCCGGTCGAGCCGCGCCTGGGTCAGGCGCCAGCGCGCCTCGGGATTGCGGCGCCAGGTGCCCGTACCCGAACAGGGCGCGTCGACCAGCACAATGTCCGCCTGCCCTGCCAGCGGCGCCAGCGCGCGCGCCTCATGCCCCTGGTCCAGCAGCAGCCTCTCGATACAGGTCACGCCCGCCCGTTCGGCACGCGGCGCCAGCCGGTCGATCCGGTTGCGGATCGTGTCGGCGGCGATCAGCCGGCCCTTGCCGCCCATCGCTGCGGCGAGCGCCAGCGTCTTGCCGCCCGCCCCCGCGCACAGGTCGATCACCATCTGCCCGGTCTGCGCCCCGCATGCCGCGGAAATCAGCTGGCTGCCGGCATCCTGCACCTCGACCGCACCGCGCTTCCACGCTTCGCTCTGCTCGACCGGATAGCCTTCGGGCAGGCGCAGCGCGTCAGCTATGCCGGCGATCGGCGTCGCGTCGGGCAATTCGGGCGCCACTTGCGCGGGCGTCGCCTTCAGTCGATTGACGCGCAGGTCCACCGGCGCACGGCCCAGCAACGCATCCTGCTCCACCGGTGCGGCCAGCAAGGGCTGCAACCAGCCCGGCACCGCGCCAGCCGCCGCGCCCGCTTCGCCCGGCTCGATCGGCAGCGGCGCATGGGCCGATCCGTCGAACAGCGCGGCCAGCTCCGGCTGCGCATCGACCAGGCCGATCATCGCCGCGCGGCCGGTTTCGGGCCGATCGGCGACGCGGCGGATCGCGTCATAGACATGGTCGCGCACCGCCCGGCGATCGCGCGACCCGGCATAGCGCCGTTCCTTGAAATAGCGCGCGATCAGCGTGTCCGCCGCCGGCCCGCCATCACGGGCGGCGGCAATGATCGCGTCCAGCAGGTCGATCGCCGCCTGCACTCGCGCCGCAGGCGTCATCCCGCCTGCTCCTTAGCGCGTCGGATAGTTGGGGGCCTCACGCGTGATCGTCACGTCGTGGACATGGCTTTCCGACAGGCCGGCATTGGTGATCTGGACGAAGCGGGCGCGTTCCTGCAGATCCTTGATGGTGCGGCTGCCGGTATAGCCCATCGCCGCCTTCACGCCGCCGACCAGCTGGTGGATGACATCCTTGGCCGGGCCCTTGAACGGCACCTGGCCTTCAATGCCCTCGGGCACCAGCTTCATCTGGTCCTTGATATCGGCCTGGAAATAGCGGTCGGCGCTGCCGCGCGCCATCGCGCCGACGCTCCCCATGCCGCGATAGCTCTTATAGGCACGCCCCTGATACAGGAAGGTTTCGCCCGGCGCTTCGGCCGTGCCGGCCAGCAGCGATCCGACCATGACGCAGCCCGCGCCCGCGGCCAGTGCCTTGGCGACGTCACCCGACGTGCGCAGCCCGCCATCGGCGATCACCGGCACGCCATGCTTGTGCGCCTCATTCGCCGAATCCATGACAGCGGTCAGCTGCGGCACGCCCACGCCGGCGACGACGCGGGTGGTGCAGATGGAGCCAGGGCCGATGCCGACCTTCACGCAGTCCGCGCCGGCGTCGATCAGCGCCTTGGTCGCTTCGGCGGTGGCGACATTACCGGCCACCACCTGGACATGGTTGGACAGTTTCTTGACCGCTTCCACCGCGACCGCCACCTGCTTGCTGTGGCCATGGGCGGTGTCGATGACGATCAGGTCGCATTCCGCGTCGATCAGTGCCTTGCTGCGCTCCAGCCCCTTGTCGCCCACGGTCGAAGCGGCGGCGACGCGCAGCCGGCCCGACGCATCCTTGGTTGCCTGCGGATAGGTGACGGCCTTTTCGATATCCTTGACCGTGATCAGGCCCACACAGTGATAATTATCGTCTACCACCAGCAGCTTCTCGATCCGGCGGGCATGCAGCAGGCGCATCGCCTCGTCCTGGCCGACGCCGGCCTTGACCGTCGCCAGATTGTCCTTGGTCATCAGCTCGCTGACAGGCTGGCCGGGATTCTCGGCAAAGCGAGTATCGCGATGGGTCAGGATGCCGACCAGCTTGCCGTTCGCCTCGACGACCGGAATGCCGCTGATCCTGTGGCGCTGCATCAGCATCTGCGCGTCGGCCAGCGTCGCGGTCGGCAGGATGGTGATGGGATTGACGACCATGCCGCTCTCGAAGCGCTTGACCGCGCGAACCGCATCCGCCTGTTCCTCGACCGTCAGGTTGCGGTGCAGCACGCCGATGCCGCCCAGCTGTGCCATGACGATCGCCATGTCGGCCTCGGTCACCGTGTCCATCGCCGACGACAGGATCGGGATGTTCAGCTTGATCGCCTTGGTCACATGGGTGGACGTGTCCGCCTGGCTGGGCAGCACATCGGATTCAGCGGGCTGCAACAGCACGTCGTCAAAGGTGAGGCCAAGGCGGATGTCCATGTGAAAGCCACTTTCTGCTGCGCGGGTCGGGCGGAGGGGAACCGGACCGCTGGGGATTCGTGGCGGCCCATGTAACCATTAACCCGCAAAACGGCCAGACCCCGGCGTCATTTTATTGCGGCACCCGCGCGGCATCCTGCAGCCGCCGGTCCAACGGCCCGGACGCGGCCAGGCGCAATATGCTCCCCGTGCCAGCCACATGGGATTTTCTGCCCTGTCTCAGGGTATTTACGCAATGCCCACGCCCTCCACCGGCTGCTAGACCGACCCCGACCAAGGCTTTCCCCTACGATCGTTCCGCGATCCAAGCGAAGGAGATGGCAGATATGCCCCAATCGCCGATACCGGGTTTCGACATTCCCCGCACCGCCCCCGACGGATTCGTCCACGAACCCGACGCGGCCGGCGCCTTCTGGGAAAACAGCGCCGCCAACACGCTTCCCCCGCCCGACATGGTGGCCGCCTATCAGCGCAATCGCCCCCTGCCCACGGACGGCATCGACACGCGCAAGGCCTATATCATCGGCGGCGGCATCGCCGGCCTTGCCGCGGCTTATTATCTGATCCGCGACGCGCATATGCCGCCGGCCAACATCATGATCCTCGAAAATCTTCATATCGAGGGCGGCTCGCTCGATGGCGCGGGCAATGCGCAGGACGGCTATATCATCCGCGGCGGGCGCGAGATGAACTGGAACTATGACAATCTGTGGGACATGTTCCAGGACGTGCCCGCGCTCGAACTGCCCGAAGGGTTCAGCGTCCTCGACGAATATCGGATGGTCAACGACAATGACCCCAATTGGTCGAAGGCCCGGCTCATGCACCGGCAGGGCGAAATACGCGACTTCTCGACCCTCGGCCTCACCCGCGCCCAGCAATGGGAACTCATTCGCCTGCTGCTCAAGCGCAAGGAGGATCTGGATGACCTGACGATCGAGGATTATTTCTCCAAGGGCTTTCTCCAGAGTAATTTCTGGTTCCTCTGGCGCTCCATGTTCGCCTTCCAGAACTGGCAGAGCCTGCTGGAAATGAAGCTCTACATGCACCGCTTCCTCGATGCGCTCGACGGGCTGCACGACATGTCGGCGCTGGTCTTCCCCAAATATAACCAGTTTGACAGCTTCGTCCGCCCGCTCAGCAAGCTCTTGCGCGACAAGGGCGTGCAGATCCGCTTCGACACCCAGGTGCGCGACATGCGCATGCGCCTGGAGCGCGACCGGCGCACCGTCACCGACCTCCTCTGCCGCATCGGCGGCCGGGAAGACAGCATCGCCATCGGCCCCCGCGATCTCGTCTTCGCCCTCACCGGATCGATCACCGAAGGGACGGCCTATGGCGATATGGACCATGCACCGGTGCTGGAACGGGGCAAGACCGATCCCGGCCCGGACAGCGACTGGACGCTGTGGAAGAATCTCGCCGCCCAGTCACCGGTCTTCGGCCGGCCCGAAAAATTCTATGGCGACGCGGACCGTTCCACCTGGGAATCGGCGACACTCACCTGCAAGCCGTCGCCTTTGGTCGACCGGCTCAAGCAATTGTCCGTCAATGATCCCTATTCGGGCCGCACCGTCACCGGCGGGGTCATCACCTTCACCGACAGCAATTGGGTGATGAGCTTCACCTGCAACCGCCAGCCCCATTTCCCCGACCAGCCCGGCGATGTGCTGGTGCTGTGGGTCTATGCCCTGCTGATGGACAAGGACGGCAATCATGTGAAGAAGCCGATGCCGGCCTGCACCGGGCGCGAGATATTGGCCGAACTCTGCTATCATCTGGGCATCGCCGACCAGATCGACGCGGTCGCCGCCAATACCAAGGTGCGCCTGGCGCTGATGCCCTATATCACGGCCGAATTCATGCCCCGCGCCGCTGGCGACCGCCCCCGCATCGTGCCGGAGGGCTGCACCAATCTCGGCCTGCTCGGCCAGTTCGTGGAAACCAACAATGATGTGGTCTTCACCATGGAAAGCTCGGTCCGCACCGCGCGGGTCGCGGTCTATACGCTGCTCGATATCCCCAAGGCCGTGCCGGACCTCAGCCCGACCCAATATGATATCCGCAATCTGCTGAAAGCCGCCCGCGCGCTCAACAATGGCGAGCCCTTCATCGGCGAGCGACTGCTGCGTCGCCTGCTCGACCGCACCTATTTCGCCCATATCCTGCCGCCCGCGCCCGACGGCGCGCCACTTGACCGGGCAGAGGAGGAATTGCGCGGCCTGCTCGGCAAGGGCGGCGACGCCATCCAGCGGGTCGGCACCTGGCTCAGTGGCTTCCGCGATGCGCTGCAACGCCGGGGCGACTGATCCTGCCCACCCAAACAAAAAGGGGCGCGACCATCATGGCCGCGCCCCTTTTTCATTCCACTGCCTGCTCGGCGCTTACGCGCCAGCGGGGGTCGGATCGCCGAACGGCCCCTTGCGCTTGCGCGTCTTGGGGATGGACGATCCAGCCGCCGGGATCACCGACGGCTTGATCGTGGTGCCGTCGTCGCGGGTGATCTCGCCCTTTTCCAGCAGCGCCTTGATCTCCTCGCCGGAGAGCGTCTCATATTCCAGCATGGCGTTGGCCAGCAGGTGCAACTGGTCCTCATGGCCCTTCAGCAGTTCCTGCGCACGGGCATAGCCCTGCTCCACCAGACCACGGATTTCCTTGTCGATCAGCTTCGCCGTCTCGTCCGACATATGGACGCGCTGGCTCTGCGAATAGCCAAGGAAGGTCTCGCCCTGCTGCTCTTCATATTGCAGCGGGCCCAGCTTGTCCGACATGCCCCACTGGGTCACCATGTCGCGCGCCAGCTTGGTGGCGTACTGGATATCGCCCGACGCACCCGACGAGACCTTGTCATAGCCGAAGATGATTTCCTCGGCGACGCGGCCGCCCATGGCCACGGCCATGTTCGCGTGCATCTTGTCACGATGATAGCTGTAGCTGTCCCGTTCCGGCAGGCGCATCACCATGCCCAGCGCACGGCCGCGCGGGATGATCGTCGCCTTGTGGATCGGGTCGGATGCCGGCTCATGGACCGCGACGATCGCATGGCCCGCCTCATGATAGGCGGTCATCTTCTTCTCGTCGTCGGTCATGACCATCGAGCGACGCTCGCTGCCCATCATGACCTTGTCCTTGGCCGCCTCGAACTCGTCCATGGCGACCAGGCGCTTGCCGCGACGGGCCGCCATCAGGGCGGCTTCGTTGACCAGATTGGCGAGGTCAGCGCCGGAGAAGCCCGGCGTGCCGCGCGCGATGGTTCGCGGGTTGACGTCGGGCGCCAGCGGCACCTTCTTCATGTGGACGGCCAGAATCTTCTCGCGGCCCTCGATGTCGGGACGGGGCACCACGACCTGACGGTCGAAACGGCCCGGACGCAGAAGCGCGGGGTCCAGCACGTCGGGGCGGTTGGTCGCCGCGACGATGATGATGCCCTCATTGGCCTCGAAGCCGTCCATTTCGACCAGCAGCTGGTTCAGCGTCTGCTCGCGCTCGTCATTGCCATTGCCCAGGCCCGCGCCGCGATGGCGGCCGACCGCGTCGATTTCGTCGATGAAGACGATGCAGGGCGCGTTCTTCTTGGCCTGCTCGAACATGTCGCGCACGCGGCTCGCGCCGACGCCGACGAACATCTCGACAAAGTCCGAACCCGAAATGGTGAAGAAGGGCACGCCCGCCTCCCCCGCGATGGCGCGGGCCAGCAGCGTCTTGCCGGTGCCCGGCGAACCGACCAGCAGCGCGCCCTTCGGGATCTTGCCGCCCAGACGCGCGAACTTGCTCGGGTCCTTCAGGAACTCGACGATTTCCTGAAGTTCCTCGCGCGCTTCGTCGATGCCGGCGACGTCATCGAAGGTCACCTTGCCATGCTTTTCGGTCAGCAGCTTGGCCTTGGACTTGCCAAAGCCCATCGCGCCACCGGCGCCGCCGCCCTTCTGCATCTGGCGCAGCACGAAGAAGGCGATGCCCAGGATCAGCAGGAACGGCAGCGACTGATACAGCATGATCTGCCAGAAGCTGGGCTGCTGTTCGGCCTGGCCCGAATATTTGACATTATAATCGTCCAGCAGGTCGGTCAACTTGGGGTCATTGACCGGGACGGTGCTGAAACCCTGGCCACTCGACAGGGTGCCGGTGATCCGGTCGGGCGCGATCGCCACATCCTTGACCTGGCCTTCCTGCACCTTGGCGCGGAATTCCGAATAGGCGATGGCGCTACCGGCCTGGGTGGTCGGGCGCTCGAACAGCGAAACGAACAGGAGCAGGGCGATGATGACCCCTGCCCAAATCATCGCACTCTTGATCCAGGGATTACCCTGTGGGTCTTTTTCGTCGTTCATCATCACTCTCTTTCACCCCGCAAGATAGGGTGTGGCCGGCAAAGCGCAAGCTGGACGCGCTGTCCGCTGCGGATTTCCGGCCCTGTCGATGCCCAGATGGTCAGTTGCCGGTCAGCTGGAACAGCGCGACATAGGCCAGCACCAGCGCCAAGCCGGCGGACAGGCCGCACAGCAGATAGCCCATGTAGAGAAGCAGCGGCGGATGCGCCTTGTTCAGCTTCCGGTTCCGCTTCACGGCCGAGAGGATCACGCTGACCAGCAAGCCATAGGTCAGTGCCGCAAATTCCATCATTCCGAACAAATCCCGCTATTGGTCACGCCATGTGGTTAACGGCCCATGGGTTAAGAACCGGTCAGCATGCCGCCCAAAAGCGACCAGCCGTTGATGTCCCGCGTCGGATGGTGGAACTTTTCCGAAAATCTCAGCGTCGCGGTGGTGCCGGCGACAGGGTCCATACCGCGCCACCCCGCAACAGCCAGTCGCCCAGACTCGCCTGGCGCCCCGCCCGCGCTGCGGCAATCGCCCGATCCAGCGCCTCGCCGCGCGGCAGCACGATCTCCGGGTCGGCGGAACAGAGCATCTCGATCAGCAGGCGGCGCAACAATTCGCGCGGCAGGTCGGTGCGGTCCAGCACCCAGGCGTCGGTCGATGGATGGATATGCGTGGCCGCCAGCCCTGCCACCGTCCATTGCAACGCCGCCTCCGCCTCCGCCAGCGCCGCCGCGCTGCGCGCCGCCGCCTCGGCATCGATCCAGTCGACGCCATCCAGCCGCTTGCGCAGCGCCGCCCGGTCGAAGCGCGGATCGGCATTGGACGGGTCCAGCACATAGGGCAACCCCGCCTGGTCGGCATGGGCCTGCAACTGCGCCTTGCGCACCGTCAGCAACGGCCGCAGCACCCTGCCGGCCCGCGCCCGCACCCCGGCCAGGCCGCCGACCCCCGATCCCCGGTTGAGCCGCATCAGCAGGGTTTCCAGCTGGTCGTCGGCATGATGGGCGGTCAATATCCAGTCCAGCCCGGCGCCGGCCCGCCACGCTTCCAGCTGGGCATAACGCTGCCGCCGCGCCCAATCCTGGATATTGCCGGACACCGCAGTCTCCGGCGCCAGCGTCGCATGGGGGACGCGTCGCTCCGCACACCAGCGCGCAACCATCGCCGCCTCGGCCGCGGATTCAGCCCGCAATCCATGATCCAGCGTCGCCGCCGCCACCCGGCCGGGCCAGGCCTGCACCGCCAGGTCCAGCAGCGCCATGCTGTCCGGCCCGCCCGACACCGCAATGCCAAACCGGGCCGTCTCCTCCCCGTCCACCAGCGCGCGCACGGCCAGCCGCAGCGCATCGGGGCGATGGGAAGGTGCCAGCTCCGGCACGTCTATCGGCTCAAACGCTGCACTTGGCCTTGGTCCGGCCCTTGTCCATCATGCCGCGCAGGCCGCTCGACAGGGTCGAACCATAGACCTGTTCCAGCTCCGCATAGACCTTGCAGGCATCTGCAGGCTTCTTGAGCTGGATCAGCGCCTCGCCCAGATAGGCCAGGCTGTCGGGGGCGCGCTCGCCACGCGGGCGCTTCTGGTAATTTTCGTAGAAGGCGACCGACGCCAGCGCCGGCTTGCCATCGTCCAGATAGGCGCGGCCCAGCAAGTTGGCGGCGCGGCTGCCGACCGACCCGTCGCCATATTTGTCGACCGTCGCCTTGAGCTGTGCCTGCGCCTCGGGATAGAATTTCGCGTCCCACAGGCGGAAGCCATAGCTATAGGCATCGCCCGCCGCATCGCCGGTATCCGGCTTCTCGATCGCCGCCACCGCCGTCTTGCGCGCATCGCTGGCCACCGGCGCGGCGGCGGACTTTGCGGGCGGGGTCGTCGGCTTGGCAGCAACCGGCTTGGGCGCGGGCGCATCGGTCGCGACCGTCGGGCGCATCACCGGCGGGCCGGCTTCGACCGGCGTTGCCGCCCGCGCTTCGGCTTCCGCCTTGTAGCGGTTGAACGCCTCTTCCAGCTGCTTGAGCTTGTAGCTGTTTTCCTCGACCTGGCCGGTGATCGAGGCGAGCTGCGATTCCAGCGCCCCCACCCGCGCGGTCAGGTCGGCCACCGGGCTCGACGTCGGGCTGCCCGGCGCGATGGTCGGCGTCTGGGGACGGGTGATTTCCGCTTCTACCGGCGTGCCGGCCGGGAACACCTTGCGCTGCACCGCCCGCATTTCCTTTTCCAGCCGGTCGACCCGCAGTTCGACCGTGGGATTCTGCTGGGCAGCGGCCGGCACGGCCGACAGCAGCGGGGCCGCCAGCGCGATGGCGGTGGTGGCAAGAAAGGCGTAACGCATGATGATCCCCGACTAAATCTTTCCGCCTTTAACCATAAGCGGACGCGCCACGCAATAAAGCGCGGCCCGCTCGTGCCTGTCCGGCTATGGGACGGGTCAGTTGCCCGCGCTGGGCTGCGGCGCGGCGGTCGGCGGCGGTGACGAAGCCGGCGTCGGCACGCTCCCCTGCCCGCCCGCGGGCGTCGTCGGCGCGCGCGGCGGCTGGCCGGCCGGTGCCGGAGCGCCCGCCGGAGCCCCTGCCGGTGCAGCCGCCCGTGCCAGCAGCGCCTCGGCACTGACCGGAACGTCGGCAATAGTGCGATCGGCCGCGCCCAACGGCGGGATCGCCTTGCCACCCACGGTCACGTCCAGCGCCTGCGGGCGACCGGTCAGGATCGTCGGATTGCGCGCGCCAGCCGGCAGGGTGAAGCTCTCGCCCTTCTTCAGCAGCCCGTCCTTCAGCCGCTCGCCCGCCTCGTCGACGATGCGCAACCACACATCGTCATTGGCGGTGAACACCACCGGCCCGGTCACGGGCGCCGCAATCGGCGCCTGCACGCCGGCCTTGGGCGCGGCGGCGGGCTTTTCCGCCTGCTGCTCGGCGATTTCCTCGCCGGTCGGCGGGGTCAGCAACTGGGTGCGCCAGATGGTGAAGCCGGCAATCACGATGATGCCGATCACCGCCGCGGTCCAGGCCAGGGTGCGCGACGGCACCCGCGCAGGATCGGCCGGCTCGAACGCTTCGTAGCGGGTCGCCCCCATGTCGGAATTATGCACGGCATTGCGCACGTCGGCGGCGATCGCCACCTCGTCCAGGTCGATCGCGCGGGCATAGGCGCGGGCGAAACCCACCGCATAGGGAATGCCCGGCAAGGCGCCATAATCGTCCCGCTCGATCGCCTCCAGCTGCCGCTGGGCGATGCGGGTCCGGGTGGCGATATCCTGCACCGACAGCCCCTGCGCCTCGCGCGCGGCGCGCAACTTGGCGCCGGGGGTGCTGGGCTGCGCTGCCGTCGCGTCGTCCGCGACGGGTTCGAATTCGGGTTCGTCTGCCATGCTGCTCCGCGACCTTGATTGGCGGCCTTGTCTCATTGCGGGACGGCGCTTGTCAACGCCGGGGCGGTGTCTTTTCAGGCCAGCTCGATGTTCCGCTGCTCGGCCCAGCTGGTCAGTTGCGCGCGCAGATCACTTGCCCCGCTGTCCAGCAGATCGCGCATCAACGCCTGCAATTCGGCCGCGTCGATCGCGCGGATCATCGCCTTGACCGGCCCGACCGATGCCGGCGTGATCGACAGCCGCCGCACGCCCAGGCCAATCAGCGCCATCGCCTCCAGCGTGCGTCCGCCCATTTCGCCACAGACGCCGACCGGCACCTTGTAGATCTCGCAGATCCGCACCACCCGATCCAGGAAACGCAGGATCGCCAGGCTCAGCCAGTCATAACGCTCCGCCAGCTTGGGATGGGCACGGTCGGCGGCGAACAGGAACTGGGTCAGGTCGTTGGTGCCGATCGACAGGAAATCGAGCTGCGGCAGCAGCAGGTCCAGCACCTCGGCCAGCGCCGGCACCTCCAGCATCGCGCCATAGCGCACCGCCACCGGCAGCTTCTTCTTCTGCCCGATCAGCCATTGCCGCTGATGCTCGACCAGCGTGCGCGCCGCCTCGAACTCCCAGGGTTCCGACACCATCGGGAACATGATGTTCAGCACCTTGCCCGCGCTCGCCTCCAGCAAGGCGCGCGCCTGCGCCTTCATCAGGCCGTCGCGGTCCAGCGCCAGCCGGATCGCGCGCCAGCCCATCGCCGGATTATCCTCATGCTCGTCATCCTCGCGCGTCATATAGGGCAGCGCCTTGTCACCGCCGATATCGACGGTGCGGAAGATGACGGGCCGGTCGCCCGCTGCGTCCAGCACATCCTTGTAGAGCCGTTGCTGCTTCTCGCGCTGCGGCAGCGTCGCCGAAACCAGGAACTGGAATTCGGTGCGGAACAGGCCGATGCCGTCGGCGCCGACCATGTCCAGCGCCTGCGCATCCTCGCGCAGGCCGGCATTGACCATCAGCTCGATCCGCGCGCCATCCTGTGTCACCGACGGCAGGTCGCGCAGCGCGGCAAATTCCGCCCGCCGCTTCTGCGTGATGTGCAGCTTGGTCTCGAACGCCTCCTCCATGTCGGGCGTCGGCCGGATCAGCAGCGCATTTTCGACGACATCCATCAGGATCAGGTCGCCTTCATTGACCCGGTGGCGAATGTCGCGCACCCGGCCCAGCACCGGCACGCCCATGGCGCGGGCGACGATGGTGACATGAGCGGTCAGCGACCCTTCCTCCAGGATCACGCCCTTCAGCCGCCGCCGGTCATATTCCAGCAGCTCCGCCGGCCCCAGGTTGCGTGCGATCAGGATCGCGTCCTGCCGCAGCCCCAGTTGCGCCGCCGTGCCCAATTGCCCGGACACGATGCGCAGCAGCCGGTTGGCCATGTCCTCCAGATCGTGCATCCGGTCCTGCAGCAGCGGATCGTCGATCTGGCGCATCCGCATCCGGGTGCGCTGCTGCACCCGCTCGATCGCCGCCTCGGCGGTCAGGCCGCTGTCGATCGCCTCGTTGATGCGGCGGATCCAGCCCTCGTCATAGGCGAACATCTTGTAGGTTTCGAGCACCTCCTGATGCTCGCCCTCGGTCCCGAAATCGGCCGTGCCGGTCATCCGGTCGATCTGTTCGCGCATCTTGGCAAAGGCGGAAATGACCCGCTGCCGCTCCGCTTCCGTATCCTCGGCGACGGTATGCTCGATATGGACGCGCGGCTGGTGGAAGACGACATGGCCCCGCGCCATGCCCATCACCAGTTGCAGGCCGGTCATGATGTTCGACCCGGTTTCCTGCACCCGCGCATCGGTCGGGCCGTCATCGGCCAGTTCAGCATTGGCGATCAGCTCGGACAGCACCATGGCCACCGTCTGCAGCGCCTCGATCTCGACCTCTTCATATTTGCGCGGCTCGACATGCTGCACGCACAGCACGCCCAGCGCGCGCTCACGCCGCACGATCGGCACACCGGCAAAGCTGTGGAACAGTTCCTCGCCGGTTTCCGGGCGATAGGAAAAGTCGGGATGGGCGGCCGCCTCGTCCAGGTTCAGCGGCTCGACATTGGTGGCGATCAGGCCGACCAGCCCCTCGCCCTTGGCCATGCGGGTGACATGCACCGCCTCCTGCTTCAGGCCGCGGGTCGCGAACAGTTCCAGCACGCCCTCGCGCACCAGATAGATGGAGCAGACCTCGCTCGACAGCGATTCGCCGATGATCTCCACCACCTTGTTCAGCTTGGCCTGCGCGCTGGTGCGCGCCGCCATCACCTCCTGCAGGCGGACGAGGATCTGGCGGGCGGCGGCGGCGGGCGTACTGGGCATGGCAAATCGCTAACAGATGGATGGCTTTCTTTCCAAGCGCTTTCCTCGCGATATGTTCATGAACCCCGCAGAAAAGCACGATTGTTGCGCATCGCTGATAAGCTAGGTCATCTTCCTCATTTGCGTGGCGGATACATGCTGTACATTCGTCTAACGCCACAAAGGCAGCATCAAGCATGTCTGGGAGTCAGGGATCATGGAAACGACCACGCCAACGGAGTTTGAACAGGAGCTTCTGGACCGCGGCTATTCGCGCCGCCAGCTGGCCAAGGTGACCGCGCTGCTCGGCGCCGGTGCCGTCGCGATGCGCACCGTCGGCGCTGCCGCACAGCAGGCCGCCAAGCCGGTCGAAGGCGCGGTCCGCATCGGCGCCAACGAATGCTGGACCGGCCCCTTCCCGGTCGCCGCCGAAGCCGCCTTCAAGCTGGTGACCGAAGGCAATCGCTACGAACCCGACAATGAGCATGAAAAGCTGTTCGCCGCCGTCGCGCAGGTGGAGGGCATTCCGGCCGACCGCATCGTCGCCTGGCCCGGCTCGTCCGATCCGCTGAGCCGCGTCGCCGTCGCCTTCGCCTCGCCGACCAAGGGCATCGTCACCGCAGACCCGACCTATGAAGCGATCTGGCGCACCGGCGCCTGGCTCGGCGCCAAGGTGACGAAGGTGCCGCTGACCAAGGACAATGCCCATGACGTGAAGGCGATGCTGGCGGCCGATCCCAATGCCGGCGTCTATTATATCTGCTCACCCAACAACCCGACCGGCACGATCACGCCGATCGGCGACATCGAATGGCTGGCCGCCAACAAGCCCAAGGATTCGGTACTGGTGGTCGACGAAGCCTATATCCACTGGACCGACACGCCGCGCGCCGCCAAGCTTGCCGCCACCCGCGACGACGTGCTGGTGCTACGCACCTTCTCGAAGCTGTTCGGCATGGCCGGCATGCGCCTGGGCCTCACCTTCGCCGCGCCTTCGCTGATGGAAAAGATGATGCGCTATGACGGTGGCCAGGTCACCGCCATGCTGCCGATGACGGCCGTCGCCTGCGGCACCGTCTCGGTCGCCCAGGCCGATCTCATCAAGGCGCGCCAGGCCGAAATGGCGGCCAACCGTGACAAGGCGATCGCCCATCTGACCAAGAAGGGGATCAAGGTGCTGCCGGGCAGCATGGCGAACATGTTCATGGTCGACTGGGGAAAGCCCGCCAAGGACATGCAGGCCGCCCTGCTGACGCAGAAGGTGCAGATCGGCCGCAACTGGCCGATCTGGCCCAATGTCTCGCGCATCTCGGTCGGCTCGGCCAGCGAGATGGACGCCTTCTGCAAGGCTGTGGACGCGGTCTGGAAGGCCTGATCTGACCTGACCTTACGAAAAAGGGGCTGCGGCGCGCAAAATAAAGCGTGCCGCAGCCCCTTTTGCATTGCGGAAATTGTTTCCGCCTTCGTTTCTCCAGACGAAATCCAAGGCATTTCGCAGGAAAACAAGGGGACAATCGGCATGACCATGATGTTGGACAAGGAAGCGCGGGAAGACCTGATCGAGCGCGGCTATTCGCGCCGCCAGCTTGCCAAGGTTGCCGCCCTGATCGGCGCCGGCGCCGCGATGCACGAAATGCTGGCCGCGCCCGCCTTCGCGCAGCAGCAGGCCGCCCGCGGCATCAAGGGCGCGGTGCGCATCGGCTCGAACGAATGCTGGACCGGCCCCTTCCCCTCGGGCGTGGACGCCATCGCCAAGGCCGGCGCCGTCGGCAACTGGTATGATCCCGACAATTATCGTGGCGACCTGGTCTCGACCATCGCCAAGGTGGAGGGCATTCCCGAAGCCCAGGTGATGCTGTGGCCCGGCTCGGGCGGTCCGCTGGTCTCGACCGTGGCGGCCTATTGCTCGCCGACCAAGGGCCTGGTGACCGCCGACCCGACCTTCGAATCCGCCTGGCGCACCGCCGATTACCTCAAGGCGCCGATCGCCAAGGCGCCCCAGGCCATCGGCAAGGGCCATGACGTCAAGGCGATGCTGGCCGCCAATCCCAACGCCGGCCTCTATTATATCTGCACGCCCAACAACCCGACCGGCACGATCACGCCGATCGCCGACATCAAGTGGCTGCTCGACAACAAGCCGGCCGATTCCATGCTGCTGGTAGACGAAGCCTATATCCACTTCTCGGACGCACCCAGCGCCGCTTCGCTGATCGGCAACCGCAAGGACATCATCGTCATGCGGACCTTCTCGAAGCTGTTCGGCATGGCCGGCATCCGCCTCGGCCTCACCTTCGCAGATCCCGAAGTGCAGAAGCGCCTGATGCTGTTCGGCCCGTCGGCCGGCGGCCTGTCGATCACCGCCATGGCCTGCGGCAACGCCGTCTATCCCGAAGCCGCGCTCATCAAGGCGCGCCGCGACGAGATGATCGCCGCCCGCGACCAGACCATCGCCTGGCTCACCAAGAAGGGCATCGAAGTCCAGCCCGGCAGCCAGGCCAACATGTTCATGGTCAACTGGAAGAAGCCGGCCAAGGAAATGCAGGCCGCCCTGCTCGCCTCGCCGGAAAAGGTGCAGATCGGCCGCAACTGGCCGATCTGGCCCAATGTCTCGCGCGTCACCGTCGGTTCGGCCGCAGACATGACGAAATTCTGTGCGGCTGTGGACAAGGTCTACAAGGCCTGATCCACGGCATCCCATAGCAAAGCCGTCACGAAGGAGGGGCGTCCGGACAACCGGGCGCCCCTTTTCATATCAGGGCGCATCGCCTTACTGACTGTCCAGCGCCTTGCGATCCTCATGCGACACGAACTCGCAGGTCAGCAATGTCCGTCCCGCCAGGGCAGGCCCCTGCCGCGCAACGACGGAAATCAGCCCCATCTCGCGCATATCCTGCGCCCCATCGTCCAGTTGCCGCGCAAAGCCCAGGCTCGACGCGCCGAACAACCGGCTCTTTTCCCTGGCAAGCCCATAACGGGCGGCCGCGGCCTCCGCGACCTCGCCATCCAGCAGCACGCCGACCGACATGCCGGCGAAGACCACCGCCCGCGCCACAAAGCCGTCCCGCTCGATCGGCGCGGGCAGCGTATAGATCGCCGCCCCCAGCATCGATGTATCTGCTTTGGCGACCTTTTCGGCGGCTTCATACAGGGCGGTCGCGCTGTCGGTCGAATAAGGCGGCTGGCACAACGCTGCGCCGAAAAAGTCCGACGTCTCCTGCGCAGCGGCGGGCGTCCCCAGCAGGACGCCGATCGGCACCCCGATCCGGGCAAGGAAAGAAAATTTGCTCATCCGCGCCAGATGCGCATTTTATGATGGATTTTCAATCAGGTTGAAGGGGCGCCCAGCCATCGGCCGCCCCTTTCCCGTTCAGAAGATCTTCCGCACCGACAGCATCAGCGTCCGCCCCTCGGGATCGAGATAGGCGGGCTGATAGGCGACCGGCGTCGCGCCCGTGCCATCGGTCACCTTCTGCCGCCGGTTCAGCAGGTTGCCGACGGTGAAGCTCACCCGCATGCCCCGCGCCCAATCCTGCCCGCGGAACCGGTTGGCCATGTTGGCGAACAGCCGCAGGTCGAACGTCACCAGCTCGCCAAAGCGCAGGTCGCCGCCCGACGCCGTCTGGTCGCCGGTCACATGCGACGCGCTCTGCCAGTTGCCGTCCAGCCGGATGCCGACGCCATTGTCGATCACGCCACTGCTCAGCTGCACCTTGTGGCGCGGCTGCGGACTGCCGCCCAGCGTGCCGCCGTTCAGCAAATCGACCCATGGCCCGCCTTCGCTCAGCAGCACCGCGTCGCGCAGCATGATGCTGTGATAGAGCGAGAGTTGCAGCCGCGCGCCATTATCGCTGCCACCGCCGAACGGACCGCCACCGGGCGGGCCGAAGCCGCCCCGTCCACCGGGGCCACCGGGACCGCCCGGACCACCGCCGGGCGGCGGACCATCGGGCGGCCCCATGCCGTCGGGCGGAGGGCCAGGCGGCGGGCCGAAGCCATCCGGCCCGCCAAAGCCGCCGGGCGGCCCCATCGGCGTCGCATCATCGGGCCGGTGGCCGTCGACCAGGATCGCATCCTGCTCGGCATCGGGACCACCGCCGGGCGCGCCCTCTGCGGGCTGTCCATCGCCACCCTCTGCCTTTGGCGCCGCCATCTGCGCTTCATCGCCCTGCGCCGCTGCCCGCCGCCATGGCGGCACGAAGCCGGCCGGCGGCTCGGGCCGCTTGGGCTTGCGCAATATCTGCGTGAAGTTGAGGCCCCAGCGCAGTTGCTTCATCTCCTCGCGCGCGACATTGACGGAGCGCGTGTCGATCCGCGTCAGCATCCCTTCCTCGTCGCGGCTGTAGCGATCGGGGAAGGCCGCCTCCAATGCGGAGGACACGCCGGTCAGGCTGATGATCGCGTCGCGCGTCTCGCTGCTCACATAATTGGCCGACAGGGTCAGGTTGACCTTGGTGAGCGGCTTCACCGTCGCGCCCAGCTTGAACTGGTGGCGATTGTCGGCGGTCAGCGTCGGATTGCCGCCGCTTACCTGCGTCACCGTCACGCTCTCGCCCCGCACATAGTCATAGACGCGCACATTGCTGGTGGTGATGGTCGGGCTGTTCCGCTGGTCCAGCGTCGGCGCGGTCCGGTCATTATTGACCGCCGCGATGATGGTGATGCCGGTGCGCGGCGTCCAGCTGAGGCCATAGCCCAGCGTGCCGAGCGTGCCATAGTCGGAAACCTGCGTCACCGACGCGTTCATATTGGCGGTCAGCGTCCCCAGCACCGGCAGGAAGCCATTGCGCCGGCTGGCGATCGGCAGGTCGAAACTGATCTGGGCGCCGCCATTGGTGCGGCTCGCGGTCCGCTGCGACATCACCCCGTCCAGCGTGCTGGACGATCGCAGGCTGCTCGTGTCGCCGCTCAGCCGCAGGTTCATGCCGACATTGCCGGCCGGCAGCTTGAACAGCTTGCCATTGACCAGCAGGCTGGCGCTGCCCGTGTCCTGCAACGCACGCGCCTTCTGCGTGCCCATGGCCCCAAGCAGGCTCGCGGGCAGCACGCCATCGGCCGCCACATCGCCCGCGTCCAGCGCCGCCTGCACATCGTCCAGGTCATAGCCGCGATCGCTGTCGGTCCGGGTGTCGCTATGGCTGTAGCTGCCGATCATCGACATGCGCCAGGTCTTGGACAGGTCGATGTTCAGGCTGACGCCGCTGCTCAGCGTCAGCGCGCGCGTATCCTGATGCAGCGGATCGAGCGACAGGATGCGGTCGACCGTCTCGTCGCCATCAGTCAGGCTGCCGGTGGGCAGGCCATTCAGCGCCTTGCTGGTCTTGTAATCCGCCCGCCCGTTCCAGGACAGGTTCGCCGTCTCGCTCAACTGATGCGCGACCGTGGCGTTCAGCATATAGCTGCGGGTGGCGGGCGACAGGGTGCGATAGGCGCGGTCGTCACCGACCCGCCCGGTCGGATCGCCCGCGGCTTCCGGATCGACGATCACGTCGCGCTCGCTTTCCAGCAGCGAGGCGGAGGATTTCGCCCGCGCCGTCACACTCACCCGGTCATTGTCGCGAATGCGGGTATAGCCCACGTCGCCGGCCAGATTTTCGCCCTGCCCCGCCGTCGCGATCCCGCCGCCCGCATTGGCGACCTGCGATCGGAAGCGGCGGTGCAGGATGATGTTCACCACCTTGCGCTGCGCGTCATAGCCATATTTGAGCGCGACCTCCTCGGGCAGAATGTCGAGCCGCAATATCGCCTCGGTCGGCAGGTCGCTGACCTCGTTGACGCCCGAAATCCGCTTGCCGTTGACCAGCACCACCGGGCCGTCGTCGCTGCGCCCCTGATTGCTGCTAGTCTGCGACGCGATCTCGTCCAGCAATTCGCTGACCGTGCCGACGCCATAGGCATCGATATCGGCACGGCCGAGCTGGTTCTGTGCGGGAATGTCGCCGATCACCGCGCCCGGCGGCGCCTGTCCGGTGACGACGATATCGTCGCTCGCCACGCTCTGCGCCGCAGCGGGCGTCGATAGGGCGAACAGGCTGCATCCGGCGAGCAGCAGGGCGCCGCCCGCCCGACGGCAGGACAAGGATAGGCAAGGCATCGGCATCTATCCCGTCAGTTGCGCGGCGGCGGTCCGCCCGCGCCGCCCGGTCCACCCGGACCGCCGGGGCCACCGGGGCCTCCACCGGGACCACGCCGCGGCATCAGGCTGCGCATCTCCTCGGCCGACAGCACGCCGTCATGATCGGCGTCCGCCGCGTCGAAGCGGGCATGTTCGAACGCCAGCACTTCCTCCAGCGAGGCGCCGGCATCATAATTGCTGTTGGCCTGGGCGATCGCGCTGGCATTGAGCGGTTCGATCAGCCGGCCCAGTATCGCGTCCTCGGGGTCGTCGCCCAGCTTGGGCATGATCGCCTCGGCCACCGGCCCGCCCTGATCGCCCATCGCGCCCGTTTCCGACAAGGCGACCGATCCCATGCTGCTCTGCCAGGCCTGGAACTCGGCCAGGCTCAGCGTGCCGTCATGATTGCTGTCGATCGCGTCGAAACGCGTGCGGATGATCGCTTCGCGCCGCGCCTGCACCACCAGCCGCAATTCGTCGATCGTCACCATGCCGTCGCGATTGCTGTCGGCTTCGGCAAACATGGCGGTCACGATCCGGTCGATCTGGCTGCGCTTGATCGGCTTCATCTCACGCGGCTTTTGCGGCCGGCCTTCGCCGCCACCGGGAGGGCCGCCGCCGCCGGGCGGGCCGCCGCCCATGCCACCACCCATACCGCCGCCACCCATGCCCCCCTGGGCCAGCAACGGCGCCGAACAGAGCAGCAGCGCCGCCCCGATCATCATCTTGCGCATCGCGCCTCGTCCTTCTTCATGAAAACAGGAACGGGGCGGCACCGTCCCCCGGCGCCGCCCCGCGTCGATCGCGATCAGAGCGTGCAGCGCACCCGCTTGCCGCGATAGAGATAGCTGTCCAGCCTGGCGTCATAGCTCTTGTAGCGATTGCGGCAGGCCTTCTGGTGCGCCGCGCCGGTCGAACGGCCCTGGGCCTTGGCGGGTTGGGCCTTGGCCGGCTGAGCTTTGGCCGGTTGGGCCTTTGCCGGGGCAGGCTTCTTGGACGGCGCCTTGCTGCTCACCGGCTGGCTCGCGCCATGATGCGGCGCCTGCGCCATGGCCGGCGCGCCCAGCGTCGCCATCAGCGCGGCGGCGCCCAGGGTCAGGAGCGAAGGATAAGTCATGTCATGGCCTTTCATCTGGGTGGAAAATCTCCGCCCCGTCTGTGGCCACCCGATTTTGCCCCGTCATTTCACGAATATTTCAGAAGCCCGCGCCTTATTGCCCTCCTCTGTCAAAGACTTGGCCCGGCAAGCATGCGGCGCGCCCGCATCACAGCCGCCTTGCCAAATTCCCGATATGCGGTATCCAATCCCGCAAATTGAACTTGAACTGGGAGGATGGGATGCGGTTGAGGCAGGCAATGATCGGGCTGGCCCTCCCCCTTCTCGTCGCAGCGCAAGCGCCCATGGCATCGCCCTCGCCCGCCAGCTGGACCGACCCGACCACCGGCCACCGCATCGTCCGCGTCGATGACCGGCCGGGCAATTACGGCCTCTATTTCAACTATAATCCCTTCACCCCCGACGGAAAGCGCATGGTCTATCTGACGCCGGAGGGGATCCGCGTCGCCGACACCAGCGACTGGCGAACCCGGCTGGTGCTGAAGGAAAAGGTCGACCGGCTGCTGTTCGTCGGCCACCGCGCCAATGTTGCTTATTATACCACCAACCCGACCGGCAGCAGCGAGGGCGAGCCGTCCTTCATCGTCTGGTCGGTCGATCTCGACAGCGGCAAGCGCCGCCGTATCGCGGCAATGCCGGGCGGCCGCATCGAATCCATCAATGCTGACGACACGCTGCTTGCCGGCCATCGCGAACTCGCCCCGCCGCCGCCCGCCATCGCCGCCCAAGGCAAGCGCGATCCGAAAACCGGCTCGCCCAGCTATAGCGGCACCGACGATCAGGGCCGCCCCCTCTCCTTCGCCGCAGCCAAGGAAAAATGGATGGAGGCCCGGCTTGCCGCCGGCGTGCCGATGGAAATCTTCGCGATCGACATCGCCACCGGCCAACAGCGCCGCATCACCGCGTCGAAGGACTGGCTCAACCATGTCCAATTCTCGCCGACCGATCCTAATCTGCTCATGTATTGCCATGAAGGCCCCTGGCAGCAGGTCGACCGCATCTGGACCATCCGCACCGACGGCAGCGCCAGAACCAAGGTGCATCAGCGCATCCTGCAGGGCGAGATTGCCGGCCATGAATATTGGGCGCCCGACGGCCGCACCATCTGGTATGACCTCATCATGCCGCAGGGGATGCGCTGGCTCGCCGGCCATGACGTCGCCAATGGCGCGCGCCGCTGGTATGCGATCCGTCCGGCCCAGGGCTCCTATCATTTCGCCTCATCGCCCGACGGCCGCAGCTTCTCCGGCGACGGCGCCAATGACGGCAAATATATCAGCCTCTTCCACCCCCGCCCCGACGACAATCCCCGCGCCCGCAACACGCTCGGCGGCGACAGGCTGATCGCCACCGGCACGCTGGAGACGGAACGGCTCGTCGATTTGGCAAGCCATGACTACACACTCGAACCCAACCAGCATTTCACGCCCGACGGCAAATGGCTGGTCTATCGCAGCAATGTCGCCGGCAGCCCCGCCATCTACGCCGTCGAAATCGCGAAACCCCGCTAGGCCGCGCGCAGACAAGCCCGGCGCCCGCCGAATGGCGAAGATGGGCGGGGTGCGCAATGCCCCTTATCCCGTCATGCCAGCGAAGGCTGGCATCTCAGGCAGGCGCACGCAACATAAACGGATAGCGCAAGACGGCTGGCCTCCTTCTGCCACCACCTCAGCCCCCAGCCTTCGCTGGGGTGACGGCGCTGGGGTGGGAACAAGACATTCCTCCCCGGTACGGGGAGGGGGACCACTCGCGCAGCGAGTGGTGGAGGGGCACAGGCCGGATAGCGCAGCGCTAATAGGCTCCTGCCCCTCCGTCAGGCGCTCCGCGCCTGCCACCTCCCCGTTCCGGGGAGGAACGTCAGCTTCTCGTCGCTTCCAGACCGTCCGAATTTACCCCAGCGGCGCAGAACCAATGAATAGCGCCCGATTCACGCCACCGGTGAAATCGCAAAGTCACACGGAAGGGTAAACGCCCCCTTCAGCCCATTCCCTCATATTCCAGTAACAGCTTCCCCGTCAGGCTGTCGCCGCGGCGCGCCCGCATTCCTTCCTGCCGGACCCTTGCCATGCGCCGCCTCACGACCAGCTTCCTAGACAGCGCCTTTGGCCATGGCGCGGACGGCCGCCCGCTGTTCATGCCGTTCGGCGTGATCGGCGGCCAATATGCCATCCCCGACATGGCCACAGCGCAGCGCCTGCGCCGCGGCGTCGCGCGCCTGCTGCCGCTCGCCCTGCTGCCGATATTCTGCCTGCTCGCGCTGTTCCTGCCACCTGTCCGCAACGCCTACGCCCTGCCGCTGCTCGGCGCCATGGCGGCCAGCTTCGCGCTGTTCAGCATCAGCTTCTTCCTCTGGGTCCGCCACGCCACGCGCGGCCTGCACCGCGTCGATCGCGCGCAACGGGGCATTCCCGCCCTGCTCGATCCGGACGAGGCGCTCGCCCGCCGCCTGCTCGACCGGGTCCGTCCGCCGCGCACCCGCTCGGCCGAAGAGACGCTGGGTGCCCTGGCCGGTTTCGCCTGCCAGATGCTGCTGCGCCATCGCGCCGAGCAGGAAGGCACCGCCGCCCCGTTGATCGAGGTCGCGACCCATGACGGGCGGCTGCGCTATTTTGGCGATGCCTTGAATGGCCTGCTCGCCGAATATCCCGGCTCGCTCTGGGCGGGCGTGGGCGATGGCAAGCCGGCGCTGCTACTTGGCCCGATCTTCCGCGAGATGACCGATGCCTGTGTCGGCGACTCCCGCGACTATGCCGACATGATCGGCCTGCTCCAGCGCCACTGGAGCGCCACCGCGCTGATCCTGCGCGGCCAGGGCGTGGATATCGAACGCTGGCCCGACCTGTTCGTCCGCGCGCTGCGGGAACTTGTGCAGGAAGGCGGCGACACATCGCTGCGCCCCGCCCTCCTCTTCATGCGCGCCGCCATCGCCATGTCGAAAATGGACCCGGCGGAAATATTGGTGCCCGACCAGCCCGCCGGCGATCCACTCAGGCGCTCGCGGCCGACGTCTCGCACAGCGCCTTGAACTGGGCCATCATCTCATCCCAGCCGGGATGGAAGCCCATTTCCTCATGCCGCGCCTTCGCCTCCGCGTCCCAGTGGCGCGCGGTCGCGGTGAAGCGGGTGCCATCGCCCTCCGCCGCAAAATCCCAGATCGCGGTCATGAACGGCACCTGCGGTATCCAGCCGGCGGCATAGGCGTCGGTGGTGACGATCCGCGCGCCGGGCACCACCTCCAGGAAAATGCCCTCCATCGGCCCGGTTTCCTCGCCATTCGGCCCGAACATCTGCACCGCGCTGCGGCCACCGGGGCGCATATCCTCCTCGATCACCTCGGCGCGCCAGGGCTTGGGACAGAACCATTCATCCTTCAGGTCGGTCCACACCTTCCAGCAAATCTCGCGCGGCGCCTCGATCAGGCAGGTGACCGACAGTTCATGCTCCGCCCCGCTCATGCCGCCTCTCCCAGGAACGCCGCGTGCATCGCGGCGCTGTCCAGCTTCTGCATCGTCATCATCGCCTGCATCATCCGGGCAACGCCGGCGCGGTCGCCGGTATGATAATTGTCCATGATCTGGCGCGTCACCAACTGCCAGGAGAGGCCATATTTGTCGGTCACCCAGCCACATGGCCCAGCCGTGCCGCCATCACCGGTCAGCCGGTCGAAATAGCCGTCCAGCTCGGCCTGGTCCGCGCATGCCACCGACAGCGATATCGCCTCGTCAAAGCTGAATTGCGGCCCGCCGTTCAACGCCTGATAGCTTTGCCCGAACAGGCTGAACTCGACCAGCAGCACGCTCCCGCCCGGCAGCGGCGAAGGCGACGGATTGACCTCGGGATAATAGCTCACATGATCGACCGACCCGCCGAAGACCGACACATAATAATGCGCCGCCTCCTCGGCCTGACCGTCGAACCACAGGCAGGGGGAAATCTTGTCCATCACCCCTCTCCCTTGCTGCCGACCAGCGCGAACATCGCGCCCTGCGGATCGGTCGCCTGGATAATCCAGGCGCCACCCGGCACCTCCATCGGCCCCTGCAGCACCGTGCCGCCACCGGCCGTCACCCGCGCGACCGCCGCATCGATGTCGCCGACGGTGAAGTAGAACAGCCATAGCGGCACCGGCATCATCGGCGGCACCGGCATGATGCCGCCGGTCATGCCGTCAAAGTCCGTCGAGCCGGTCTGCGAGACAAGCTGATAACTGCCCATCTCGCCCATATCCATGGCCTCGCCCTTCGACCAGCCGAGCTGCCCGGTATAGAAGGCCAGATCCTTGTCGAAATCGCCGGCATATAGCTCGTGCCAGCCGACATGGCCCGGCGCCATTGGCGGCGGCGCATCCATCCCCTCGGGACTCGATCCCTTGAGCAGCATGAACACCGCGCCGCCCGGATCGGCCATCACCGCAAAGCGGCCGACGCCCGGAATATCCTCGGGCGGACGCTTCACGCTGCCACCGGCCGCGCTCAGCCGTTCGGCATCGGCGTCGACATCGGCCGACCCGACATAGCCGCCCCACCAGGGCGTCATGCCGCAATCCTTGGCCTCGGCCGGGATCGCCATCACCCCGCCCAGCGGCCCGGCGCTGCCGGAAATCACCTGATAAGGGCCGTCGGACAGGTCGCCGCCAAACGGCTCTGCCGTCCAGCCGACGACATCGCCATAAAAGGCCAGCGCCGCCGCGGGATCGCTGGTCATCAATTCATACCAGAAGAATTTGCCGCTAAGGTCGGTCATCGTCTTTCTCCGGAATGCGATATTGGGAAAGGTCAGGCGGTCGCGTCGACCAGCACCTCGAACCCGCCATAGATCAGCCGCGCGCCGATGAAGGGCATGTCCTCGCCCTCCTTGGGCTGCATGCGCTCGTCGTTCATCACCTTTTCGGCGCCGGCATCGCGGGTCGCCTTGTCGGGCCATTCGATCCAGGAGAAGACGACTTCCTCATCCTCCTCGGCGATGACGGCAGTGCGGAAATCATTGACCTTGCCGGGCTTGATATCGTTGGCCCAGCATTCGACAACGCGCAGTGCGCCATGTTCGATGAAGATCGGCGCGGCATAGGCTGCGACCTCTTTGTAGCGTTCCTTGTTGCCCTTGGGCACCGGGATCACGAACCCGTCCATATAGCTCATCGTCTCTCTCCTTCTGCAAGGTCGTCGACATCAGGCGTCGGCAGTTTCTCCCTGGTTCGCGGCCATCGCGGCGGCGACATCCATCCACATCACTTCCCAGATATGGCCGTCCAGATCGGCAAAGTTGCGGCCATACATGAAGCCATGATCCTGCTTGGGGTTCGGCTCGGTCCCGCCCGCCGCCAGCGCCCTGTCCACCGTCGCGTCCACCGCGTCCCGGCTCGTCTCGCTCAAACACAGCAGCACCTGCGCGGTTTCATGGGCATTGGGGATCTTGCGCGGGGTAAAGCCGGCGAACCGTTCATGGGTCAGCAGCATCGCATGGATCGTCTCGGAAAAACTGATCATCTGCGCGCTGTCATCGGCGAAATCATTGTTCCGCACGGCGCCGACCGCTTCATAGAAGCCAATCGCGGCGGGCAGATCGGTGACGGGCAGGTTGACGAAGATCATCTTCGGCGCGGGCGCATCGGCCATCGTCTCTCTCCTCATGTTTTCATGGCGGCTCGCACCCATAAAAATTCCGGGCTTGAGTCGCCAACTTGAACTTTGTGCGCCCGAAGATTATATTATGCAACAGACAAGTTAGAAAAGATAACCAATGAGTTTGAACCCGCGCAAACGCGCCTATCAGGATGGCTGTGCCACCGCCCATGCGCTCGATCTGATCGGCGATCGCTGGGCGATGCCGATCATGCGGGAATTGCTGCTCGGCCCCAAGCGCTTCACCGACCTGCGCGCCAGCCTGCCCGGAATCAGCGCCAATGTGCTGACCCAGCGGCTGGAGGAACTGGAAGCGGCCAGCATCCTTGTCCGCCGCCGCCTGCCACCGCCCGCCGCCAGCCAGATTTACGAGCTGACCGAATGGGGCCGCGAGTCGGAAATATTGTTCATGGTGCTGGGCCGCTGGGCCTGCCGATCGCCGACGATGCAGCCGGGCATGCCGATGAGCCAGGTATCGGTGGTGATGTCGATGCGCACGATGATCGATCGCGCCGCGATCGGCGATCTGGATGCGACCATCGGCTTCCGCTTCGGCGAGGAGGAGTTTCGCGCCACGCTCCATGACGGCAATTTCACCATCGACCGGGGCGAAGCGGCCGGCGCAGATGTGATCTTCACCGGCGACCAGAATGCGCTCGCCGCCATCGTCTATGGCGGCCAGTCCTTCGCCGCGATGGCCCCGGCCCTGCAAATGGAGGGCGACCCGGCGCTGGCCGAACGGTTCGTCCGCCTCTTCCCCCTGCCGCCCAAGGCACCTTCAACCGTCAGCTAGGCGATGCCAGCTTCATCATGACCAGGCCCGACAGGATCAGCGCCGCCGCCGCCAGCCGCGCCGGGCTGATCGCTTCGCCCAGGAAGGCGACGCCGACGGCAAAGGCACCCAGCGCGCCGATCCCCGTCCAGATCATATAGGCGGTGCCCAGCGGCAGGCTGCGCATCGCCATCGACAACAGGCCGAAACTGGCGATCATCGCGCCAAGGGTGATGAGGCTCGGCACCAGCCGGGTGAAGCCATGCGACTGCTTCATCGCAAAGGCCCAGACGATTTCCAGCAATCCGGCAAAAAACAGGGCAATCCAGGCCATGATGGCGCTCCTTCAAGAGGGGCGCCGGGCCGTCCCGGACTTGAAACCCGCATGGCGGGGGAGGACGTGGCCTCGCTTGACGAAGCCCAGATAGTCCTCCCCCCGGCAGGAGACAAGGGTCAGGGTCTCAATGCGCCCCGTTCAGCATCCCGAACACCTGGTCGAATTCGCCGCGCCTGGTCGCCTCGCTCAGGAACTTGACCCGCTCGACATGGATCTCGGCCGGGGTCGGCTCCTGCCGCAACAGGCCCATCGTCTCGCTGATGAAATCGGCGAGCGGCATCATCTGCGGATTTTCGGCATGGCCCGGCATCAGGTCGGTCTGCACGCCGGGCGGCACGATCTCCACCACATCGACACCCGTGTCCTTGAGCTGCTCGCGCATCGAGATCGACCAGCTATGGATCGCCGCCTTGGTCGCACAATAGGTCGGCGTCGCCGCCAGCGGGACAAAGGCCAGCCCCGACGACACGGTCAGGATCGTCGCGCTCGGCCGCACCAGCAGATGCGGCAGCAGGGCATGGGTCAGGCGGATCGGGCCGAGCAGATTGGTCGCCACCGTCGCCTCGGCGATGGCGAGGTCGATCTGGTCCTCCGCCACCATGATGCCGGCATTGAGCAGCACCGCGTCGAGCGCCGGGAAATCGGCGACCAGCTTGTCTGCGAAGGCCGCGATCGCCGCCGGCTCTTCCATGTCGATCACCATCGAAGCCATGCCGGGGTGGGCCGCGACCACCTCGTCGAGCGCCGCCTGGCGTCGACCGGCGATGATGACCTGGTTGCCCGCTGCGTGAAATTCATGGGCCAGCGCCGCGCCGATGCCCGAACCGCCGCCGGTGATGAGGATGGTGTTGCCGGAATTTTTCATGGGGAAGCTCCTTTGACTGGTTGCTTGCCCACTAATTTAGCCCCACACTCTCTTTTGGAAAGAAGGCACCGTAAAGTGCCATAGGCACCCAAAGGTAAGAAATGGCAAATCCTCTGGAATCCCGCTTCGCCACGGCCGAAATAGCAGCCGCCGAGCAGTATCTCGACCATGATCCGCCGACCGAACTCGATCCGCGGGTGGAGCGACTCGTCAATGAACTGATCGGCCGGGTGGCCGACAAATGGACGATGCTGATCCTGGAATTGCTGGAGGAGCGCGGCACGCTGCGCTTTACCGAGGTCGGCCGCGCGGTCGAGGGGATCAGCCAGAAGATGCTGACCCAAACGCTGCGCCAGATGGAGCGCGACGGCCTGCTCACCCGCACCGTCCATCCGGTCGTGCCGCCGCGCGTCGACTATGCCCTCACCCCGCTCGGCAACAGCCTCAGCGCCGCCTTCTGCGGCGTATGGGTCTGGGCCGAACGCAATCTCGCCACGGTCGAGGACGCCCGCGCCCGCTTCGACGCGCGCGACGCCTGACCGGCGATCAGCTTTCGGGCGGCGCGGGAACCGGCTGCAACGGCAATTTGGGCGCCTGCACCTGCGGCTGGGTCGGCACCACCGGCGGCGGCACGCTCGGCGTTCCCGGAACAGCCGGGGTCGGCGCAGCCGGAGCAGCAGGCGCGGAAGCCGGTGCATCGGGCAGGATCATGTCCGACGGCCGCTGCATCGGCGCCGCCGGCACCTGCCCCATCGGCGCGGGCGCAGTCGGTGCCGGCGGCTCATGGTCGTTCAGATCATCGCCGCCTACCGGGCCGACCAGCTTCACCGTCGCGCCGAAGCGCTTGCGCCATTCCTCCAGCCGCCGCAGATAATCCTCATATTCCGCCCAGAAATCACGGAAGGGCTGTTCCAGCTCGTCCAGCGCCTTGGGCGCATAGGCGGCCAGCGCCTCGGGCGTCAGCCCGTTGATGATCGTCATCGTCGCCACCGCCTTCTGGCAGAAGGCCTTCTGCGCCGGCGGCAGGGCGAAGAAATTATAGACCAGCGTGTTCAGCACTTCGCGCATGCGGATCGCGCTGCTGCCGTAACGCTGCTGATAGCTGACCTCCAGCGTGTCGTTGGCGCGCTTCAGCGACGCGCCATGCACGGTCAGCATCTGGTTGTACAATATGCGCGTCTGGCCATTGGTCTCGGGACAGCCCAGCGCCGCGACGTTCAGCCCCATGCGCACATGCCACAGCGCCTGGTCGCCCTGGGAATCGCGATTGGGGGTGATGAACTTCCCGGCCTCGTCCTTGTCCGGCGGCACCATGTCGGGCGCGGAATAGCGCGGCGGGGTCGGCATCACCGTCGGCACCACCGCCGGCGGCGGCGTGGGCGGCACTTGCTTCACCGGCGTCGCACAAGCCGCCAGCGCCGTCAGGGCAAGCAGCGACAGGCGGGAAGACAGGGAACGTGGCAGGAACATCAACTACTCCGACGATCTGGCCCGGCCAACATGCCGGGCATTTCCACCGGAGGAAATATGCTTAACGCGCAGCCAAGGACGGCCCCGCCTGTGGTTCACCGCTGAACCCCCGCCCGGTTGCTGTTAAAAGCCCGCTATCCCAATTGGTTGCAATGCGGCAAGCCGAGCATCGCGAAAAAGGCCGGAAATAGCCGATTTTTATCAGTCGGCGCGCGCCAGCAGGCGCGGCAGCGCCCCCTTCGGCACCGTCACGCCATCATCCGCGATCAGATCCGCCCGGCTCAGCCGGACCTCCAGCACCACCGGCGCCATCGCCAGCGTCCGCCCCGAACGCCATGCCGCCAGGTCGGTCTGATAGCGGGCATAGGCGTCGAAGAAGTCGGTGAAGGGCTTTTCCAGTGCGGCGAGGCCAGTCGGCGCATAGGCCAGCAACTGGTCCGCGGGCAGGCTGTTGACGGCCGCCCCCACCCGCACCGCCTCCGCGCAGAAACCCGCCTGTGCCGGCGGCAGGGCAAAGAAATTATAGACGATAGTGTTCAGCCGCTCGCGCTGCGCGATCGCGCCGCCGCCGAACTGCCCCTTAAATTCGCCCTCGACCTGCGCATTGGCCCGCGTCAGCGTCGCCCTGTGCCGGGCCAGCAGTGCATTATATTGCAGCCGCGCCGCGTCGCCATTCCCTTGGCAGGACAAGGCCGCCACATTCAGCGCCATGCGCATATGCCATAGCGTCGCCGGCCCGCTCAGGTCGCGATTGGGCGTGACGCGCTGACCATCGGCGCCGACCGGCGGTATCTGCATGGTGGCCGTCGCGCCCATCGGCGGCAGCGGCTGGGGCACGGGCTGCGTCCGCACGGGCGCAGGCGGCGGCGCAACCGCCACCTCCCGCTGCCCCGCGCAGCCAGACAGCAGCGCAATCCCGCCAAGCGGGCACAATAGCAGGTGACGGATCGAGGCACGCATGAACAGTCTCCGGCAAATCTGATGCCGGAAACCATGCCCGATATTGGTTAAAAGCCGATAAAGCCTGTTTTCCAGGCAGCGGGGATCAGGCCGCGCGGCGTTCCAGCGCCGTGGCGGCCTGCGCCATCAGCTCGGCGATGATGTCGGCGACCGGCTCTTCCTTGGTCACCATGCCGACCGACTGACCCGCCATCAGCGACCCGCCCTCGACATCGCCGTCGATCACCGCCTTGCGCAGCGCCCCGGCCCAATAATGCTCGATCTGCAACTGCGCCTCGCCCATGTCGACCGCGCCGCTGTCCAGCAGGTTGGCGACTTCGCGCTGCTTCGCGGTGAAGGCTTCGGTGCCGGCATTCTTGAGCGCGCGCACCGGGATCACCGGCAGGCGCGGGTCGATCTGCACGCTGGCAATGGCATCGCGCGCCGACGCGCGGAAGAAGGCCTTCTTGAACGCGGGATGTGCGATGCTCTCGCTCGCGCAGGCAAAGCGCGTGCCCAGCTGCACGCCGGCGGCGCCCATCTCCAGATAGGCGGCGATCGCCTCGCCCCGGCCGATGCCGCCGGCGACGAACACCGGAACCTGTTCCGCCATTTCCGGCAGGATTTCCTGCGCCAGCACGCTGGTCGCGACCGGACCGATATGGCCGCCCGCTTCCATGCCCTCGACCACCAGCGCATCGACGCCCGACCGCACCAGCTTCTTCGCCAGCGCCAGCGCCGGGGCAAAGCAGATCAGCTTCGCGCCATTCGCCTTGATCGCCTCGATGCTGCCCTTGGGCGGCAGGCCACCGGCCAGCACCACATGGCTCACCTCATGCTTGTCGCACACCGCGATCAGGTCGAACAGCTGCGGATGCATGGTGATCAGATTCACGCCGAACGGCTTGTCGGTCAGCGCCCTGGTCGCCGCGATTTCCGCGTCCAGCAGTTCGGGCGACATCGCGCCACAGGCAATCACGCCGAAACCGCCGGCGTTCGAGATCGCCGACACCAGATGCCGCTCACTGACCCAGCTCATCGCCCCGCACAGGATCGCGCTCTCGCAGCCGAGAAATTCGGTGCCGCGGGCCATCAGGGAAGCGAGTTTGGCAGTGGTCATCGTCATATCCTACAACATAAAAAAGCCCCTCCCTTTCAAGGGAGGGGTTGGGGTGGGTAGCGAGCGAAGCGAGCTTCCTCCCTATCCACCAAGGCAGGCGGCGATTGCTGACGCAATCGCACCCACCCCCATGCCCCTCCCTAGAAGGGAGGGGAGTATGTCTGTCAAGCCGCCGGGGCGTCGAGGCCGTAGGCGGTATGCAGCACACGCACCGCCAGTTCGGTCTCATCCTCGTCGATCAGCACCGAAACCTTGATCTCGCTGGTGGAGATCGCCTCGATGTTGATGCCGCGTTCGGCCAGCGTCTTGAACATGGTGGCGGCGACGCCGGCATGACTGCGCATGCCCACGCCCACGACGCTGATCTTGGCGACTTCGGTGTCGGTGATGATGCGGCGGAAGCCGATCGCGTCCTTGTTCGCTTCCAGGATGTCGACGCTGCGGGCCAGGTCCGCGCGCGGGACGGTGAAGGTGACGTCGGTCTCCTCATTGTCCTTGCTGTCATTCTGGATGATCATGTCGACGTTGATCGCCGCATCGGCCAGCGGGGTGAAGATGCTGGCCACCGCGCCCGGCTTGTCGGGCACGCGGGTGACGATGATCTTCGCCTCATTCTTGTCATGGGCGATGCCGGTGATGAGCTGACGTTCCATCTTGGTTTCCTTGAGCTTGGCTTCCAGTTCCTCGTCGCTCACGATCAGCGTGCCGGGGAGGTCGTCCTGGGTGGGATCATCGAAGGAGGAAAGCACCTGCACGACCACGCCTTCCTTCATGGCGAGGCCGACCGACCGGGTCTGCAGCACCTTGGCGCCGACCGAGGCCAGCTCCAGCATTTCCTCATAGGTGACGAGGTCCAGCTTGCGGGCACGCGCCACGATGCGCGGGTCGGTGGTGTAGACGCCGTCGACGTCGGTATAGATGTCGCAGCGATCGGCCTTGACCGCAGCGGCCACCGCGACCGCCGACGTGTCCGAACCGCCACGGCCCAGCGTCGACACCCGGCCATCGTCCATCATGCCCTGGAAACCGGGGATGACGGCGACCTGGCCGGACTGCATCGCCGCGATCAGCGCGTCGGTCTCGATCGTGCTGATGCGCGCCTTGGCATGGGCCTCGATCGTGCGGATCGGCAATTGCCAGCCCAGCCAGCTGCGCGCGTCCACGCCGATTGCCTTGAGCGTCATCGCCAGCAGGCCGCTGGTGACCTGCTCGCCCGCCGCCACGACGACATCATATTCGGCCGGGTCGTAAAGGGCGGAGGCTTCCTTGCAGAAGCCGACCAGACGATCGGTCTCGCCCGCCATGGCCGACACCACGACCGCCACTTCATGGCCCTGGTCGACGACATGTTTGACGCGCGCGGCCACGTTGCGAATTCGCTCCATCCCCGCCATGGAGGTGCCGCCGAATTTCATCACGATGCGCGCCATTTGTGTGCCAAACCTGTCTATAGTTGTGAAACAAAATGTCCCAAAGGGGCAAAACGGCTGCCCTATTAGCAGCCGCGACGGATATGGCAAGCAATCCCGCCATACGCTCGCCCACCTTGCCGCTGCCCGCGCTCCTACATGCCCCGCCTTCAAAGACATAGCTATGACAGCATGGCACATTGGCCTTCCCGCCGCCCGCTGCTAGAACCGCCCTACGGGTGCTTCGCCACCCAGCAAGACCCAAGGTGCATGATGACTGAGACGACCGCGACGATCGACCCGAAGGAAGCCGCCCATTTCGGCACCATGGCCGCCGACTGGTGGGATCCCAAGGGGTCGAGCGCGATGCTGCACAAGCTGAACCCGGTCCGCCTCGCCTATATCCGCGCCGCGATCGATCGGCATTGGGACAGCGACGATCATGGCTTCCGTCCGCTCGGCGGCAAGCGCGCGCTCGATGTCGGCTGCGGCGCCGGCCTGCTGGCCGAACCGCTCGCCCGCCTCGGCGCCAGCGTCACCGGCCTCGACGCCGCGCCCGAAAATATCGCCGTCGCTGTCGCCCATGCACAGGGCCAGGGCCTCGCCATCGACTATCGCGCTACCCCGGTCGAACAGGTCTGCGACAGCGGCTATGACCTCGTCACCTCGATGGAGGTGATCGAACATGTCGCCGATCCCGCCGCCTTCGTCCGCGCCCTCGCGGCCAAGCTGGCGCCCGACGGGTTGATGATCCTCTCCACCCCCAACCGCACACCCATGTCGCGCCTCGCCATGATCACCATTGGCGAAAGCATCGGCGGCATTCCCAAGGGCACGCATGACTGGGCCAAGTTCATCACCCCCGAAGAACTGACCGCCCTGCTCGAAGACGCGGGCCTGGAAGTCACCGACAGCAGCGGCCTCGCCTTCGATCCGGCGCGCGGCTTCACCCTGTCGGCCAACACAGCGATCAACTATCTGCTGACGGCGCGCCACAAGGGCTGACGAAGACTCGGGCGCGCCAGCCTCAAGTGGACCGTCCCGCCATGGTAGACGCGCGCCCCCGCCATCCTGCGCCATGCCGGCCCGCGCGCCCGAATAACGCCCCGCTTTCCGTGACTTCCTTCCAAGCCCTGCCATCCAGCGCCAGAGAGCCCGCCCAAGAAACGCTGTTCTCACGAAAAGAATTTGCAACTAAATTTTAATTCCTAAGCATCTTAAGCATCTAAATGGCAAATTCATTTGCGAAATTGTCATTTCATCTTTCGCCTGATAAAAATGCGGGGTGCAGACATTGCCGGGTCGCCGTCTGCACCTTCGACCGCATGCGGGCCGACCAACGACGTCCTTCCCGCCCCCGGCCGATCATCCGCTCTCAGGAGATCGAAACATGAAACTGCTTTTCTGCCTCTGCCTTGCCGTGCCGCTGCTGCTGCCGGCCGCATCCCGCGCCCAATCATCCGCCCCCTCGATCGACGTGATGGCGCCCACCACCGCCCCGCCCACGCTCGACCGCTGGGTCGAACGCACCGGCAACATCCTCTCCAACCGGCTGCGCTATCCCACCATCCTGTCCGGGCCGGAGGAAGGCATCGTCCAGGTCAAGTTCGCCTGCAGCGACAACGGTGCGCCGGCCGGCATCGCCCTGCTCAACTCGTCCGGCTCGCGCCAGCTCGACAAGGCGGCGATGCATGCCATCCAGAGCATACCGACCCTGCATCCACTCCCCGCCGGCATCGGCGCCGGGCAGAATTATGTCGCGACCATCCTCTTCGCCACGACCCAGGCCAGCTACAACCGGCAGATCCGCGATCTTCAGCGTCAGGCGCTCGACAATAATGCCCGCTTCGTCCGTCGCGCGGGTGGACCGGCCATGGCCATCGCCCTGCTCGACACGCCGGACACCCCGCGCGCTGTCAACTGAGCCGGCTCTGCGGGCGCGTAAAGGGGCGCGCCCGCATATCCCCGCAGGGTTCACGCCGTCGCTATAATGCGGTGTAAAGGCAGGTGGCGCCCAGGACGATGCCCGGCACATTGGCGACGATGATCGGCCAGTCCTTTTCCTTGTGCAGCCAGCCATAGGCCGTCCACAGGCAGGTATTGAACACCGTCGCCAGCGGCTGGATCACCGACCCCTTCTCCCCCGCCAGGTTCATGCGGATCTGGTCGAGATAGGAGCCATACATCAGGATCGCCGTTACCGTTGCGCACCATCCGATCACGCGCAATGTCCGTTCGTCCAGATGCACTGCCATGCCGTTCCTCCCAGGGACCCAGACAGCAATGATGGTCGCCCCGGCAGCGAAGGCAAGAGGGCGATAACCCTGGCCCGCCTTCTTCCCCAGAGGCCCGGCCTCATTTAAGGTCGCGGCGCAAGGGGAGGACGCCATGCCCACAGACCCACGGATCGATGCCTATATCGCCGCCCAAGCGGATTTCGCCCGGCCGATCCTCATCCATATCCGCGCGCTGATGCACGCCGCGTCGCCGGACATCGGCGAAGCGGTCAAATGGGGCATGCCCTTCTTCACTTACAGGGACCAGAATCTCGCCAACATGGCCGCCTTCAAGGGCCATGCCGCCTTCGGCTTCTGGCATGACAAGGTTGGGCGTGAAGATGCCAGCGACGACGCCATGGGCCAGTTCGGCCGCATCACCGCCCTTGCCGACCTCCCGTCCGATGCCGACATCGCCGGCCTGATCGCCCAGGCCATGGCCCTGATCGACGCCGGCGATCGCCCACGCACCGGCCCCAAGCCGCCCAAAGCGCCTTTGCCCGTCCATCCCGCCTTCGCGAACGCCATCGCCGCCGACCCGGCCGCCGCCGCCATCTGGGCCGCCTTCCCGCCCGGCAAGATCCGCGACTATTGCGAGTGGATCAATGAGGCGAAGACCGACGCCACCCGCGACAAGCGCATCACCCAGGCCGTCGACTGGATTGCGCAGGGCAAGGGCCGCAACTGGAAATATGAGAAAAAATGACTACCGGCCGCGTCCATCCCCGCGCGCACGAAACAATGATCCTGTCCCACCTCGTCCGCTGACAACCAGAAGTGGCCATCGTCACCCCGGCCTCCCGCTTCTTTATCTGTAGCGTCGAAAAGCGGGATGCCGGGGCAAGCCCGGCATGACGGATGTGGGTAGGGCGGCTTGCGACCAGAAGCGGACGTTTCCTCCCCGGCACGGGGAGGTGGCAGCGCGAAGCGCTGACGGAGGGGCAGGCGCACTCTAACGCCGCGCTATCCGACCTGTGCCCCTCCACCACTCGCTACGCGAGCGGTCCCCCTCCCCGTGACGGGGAGGAATGTCTTGTTTCCACCCATTTTCGCCATTCCCGCGAAAGCGGGAATCCATCTCCCAAGGCCTGATCCCCATGGCATGTCAGGACGGCGCCTCCAGCTTCCGCGCGGATGATGGACCAAGAGGCTCAAGCCCGCCACAGGCGCCCGATATGAACCAGCGCGCCCATTTCCCCGGATCGCCTAGCCAAGCCCGTCCATGATGCCCTGCAACACCGCTGCCGACGCCCGCAGCGCCGCCCGTTCCTCGGCGTCGAGTTCCGGCGCCAGCACCCGGCTCACCCCCATCGCCCCGATCACGCTGGGCAGGCTCAGATAGACGCCCGCCACGCCGCATTCGCCATGGGCAAGGGTCGACACCGGCAGCACCACCTGCTCGTCGCGCCGCACCGCCTCGCACAGCCGCACGATCGCCGTCGCCACGCCATAGCTTGTATGGCCCTTGCCATAGTTGATCGCATAGCCCGCCCGCATCGTCTCATGCGCCAGTTCCGCCCGGTCCAGTACCGCGCCGCCGCGAAACTGGTCCAGCGTCACCCCGCCGATCCGCACGCCCGAAAAGACCGCCACCTCGCTGTCGCCATGCTCGCCCAGCACCTGTCCCTCGACCGACACCGGCGCCACCCCCAGCCGGTCGGCCAGCCGTCGACGAAAGCGCGCACTGTCGAGCAGTGTCCCGGTGCCGATCACCTGCCCCACCGGCAGGCCCGACGCGCGCTGCGCCACCTGCGCCATCGCATCGACCGGGTTGGACGCGACGATCATCACCCCGCCAAAGCCCGCTTCCACCACCCGCCGCGCACAGTCCGCCACGATGGCGGCGCTGCGTCCGGCGACCGACAGCCGGCTTTCCTCGCCATGGGTGGTCGCGCCCGCCGTGATGACCACGATCGCCGCGTCGCCCGCATCCCGATAGTCGCCGCGCAGGACATGGGCCGGCCGCGCCAGCGCATTGGCGTCGGCAATGTCCAGCGCCTCGGCCTGCGCGCGCGGCCCGTCCGCGTCGATCAGCACGATCTCGGTAAACAGCCCGCGCAGCATCATCGCATAGGCGGCCGTGGCACCGACATGGCCGGTCCCGATGATCGCAACCTTGTCGAACCGCACCGCCATGCCTTGTCGCCTTTCGCTATTGCCCGACCGCCTCCGCCCGCGCCACCAGCGCCCGCGCCTCGTCGACATGCATCGCCTCGATCATCCGCCCCTCGAAGCGCTCGGCCCCGCCGGTCGCCGCCTCGATCAGCCGGCGCGCATCCGCCACCGCCTGCGCATCCGGGCCAAACGCCTGGTTCGCCACCGGCACCTGTCCGGGGTGGATCAGCGTCTTGCCGTCAAAGCCGAAGCCATGGCCCTCGGCGCATTCCGCCTCCAGCCCCGCCTCATCGTCCAGCCGGTTGAACACGCCGTCGAACACCGCGATCCCCGCCGCCCGCGCCGCCAGCACCACGCTCTGCAGCACATGGGCCAGCCCCGCCCGCCCGGCCGAGGGCGGAATGGCCAAATCCTTGCGCAAATCATTGGTGCCCACGAACAGCGCCGCACAGCCCTCGCCCGCTGCGATCGCCGGCGCCGCCAGCACGCCCTTCGCGCTCTCGATCATCGCGATCACCGGCTTCTGCGCGACGGAATAGACGTCCTTCACCTGCTTGGCATTCTCGACCTTGGGCAGCACCACATAGTCGACCGCGGTGCGCTTCAATGCCACCATCTCTGGCCCGTGCGACGCCCCCCCCTCGACATTGATCCGCACCGCCATCAGCCGCCCGCCAAAGCCCTCGCCCACGGCCTCCACCGCCGCGTCCAGCGCCGCCGCCTTGTCCGCGTCGGGCACCGCATCCTCCAGGTCCAGGATCACCATGTCGCACGCCAGCGTGCGCGCCTTGGCCACCGCGCGCGGATTGGACGCGGGCAGGAACAGCAGGGATCGGGCGTGGCGCAACTGCATCTTATGTCTCTCCATCACTTTGCCTTTTCCCGTTAACGAATAGCCGCCATAGTGCGCTCCCACATTGGGGAGGACATATGGTGACGACCTTCGCACTCACGGTCACGTTTCTGGTGCTCTTCTACCTGGCGGTCAGCGTCAAGGTGGTGCGGCAGGGCTATCAATATACCATCGAGCGTTTCGGCCGCTTTACCGAGGTGGCGAAGCCCGGCCTCAATTTCTACCCCGCCTTCTTCTACGCCGTCGGTCGCAAGATCAACATGATGGAGCAGGTCGTCGACATTCCGGGGCAGGAAATCATCACCAAGGACAATGCCATGGTGTCGGTCGACGGCGTCGTCTTCTTCCAGGTGCTCGACGCCGCCAAGGCCGCCTATGAAGTGTCCGAACTCTATGTCGCCATCATGCAGCTCGCCACCACCAATTTGCGCACCGTGATGGGCTCGATGGACCTCGACGAAACCCTGTCGAAGCGCGACGAGATCAACGCCCGCCTCCTCTCCGTGGTGGATCACGCCACCAACGCCTGGGGCATCAAGATCACCCGCGTGGAACTCAAGGACATCCGCCCGCCCGCCGACATCGTCAACGCCATGGGCCGGCAGATGAAGGCGGAGCGCGAGAAGCGCGCCAACATCCTGGAGGCCGAGGGCCTGAAAAGCAGCGAAATCCTGCGCGCCGAGGGCCAGAAACAGTCGCAGATCCTGGAAGCCGAAGGCCGCCGTGAAGCCGCCTTCCGCGATGCCGAGGCGCGCGAGCGCGAGGCGGAAGCCGAAGCCAAGGCAACCCAGATGGTGTCGGACGCGATCGCCGCCGGCAATCCGCAGGCGCTCAATTACTTCATCGCCCAGAAATATACCGACGCGGTGCAACAATTCGCCACCTCGCCCAATGCCAAGACCATCCTCTTCCCGGTCGAGGCAACCCAGCTGATCGGCACGCTCGGCGGCATCGGCCAGCTCGCCAAGGAAGCGCTGGCCGACACCCCCACCCCACCAGCGCCACCCGCCGCGCCACGCCGGGGCCCGTTCGGCCAAACCCAAGGCTGAGGGGGAGAGCGATGCGCGGTCATCGAGCAGCACTGCCAGGCCAAGCCGGCTGGGCCGCCGCCCACCCCATCGCCATCCCGCACACCCAAAACACCACCACAACTCCGAAGCGCCCACCACATCCGTTCGCTTCGAGCCAAGTCGAGAAGCCAGCAGCGCAACGCCCGCCCCAAACGCCGTTCGGGCTGAGCGAAGTCGAAGCCTCCCCTGAGCGCAGTCGAAGGGGGCGCCTTTCTTCCAAAGGCAAAGGGCGTCGCCCAACTCAGCCCGAACGGAAGAGGGCTCGCCCCACCCACCGCCGTCATTCCCGCGAAAGCGGGAATCCATCTCCCCACCTTGGTTCAAGCCCGACATGTCCTGAGATGGATCCCCGCCTCCGCGGGGATGACATAAAAATACCCCACCCCACCAACCACAGGACCACCCCATGAACGACTGGCTAACCCTGCTCCAGGATCATTGGGCCTGGCTGGTCTTCGCCGCGCTGCTGGCGATTGCGGAGGTGCTGATCCCCGGCGTCTTCCTGATCTGGATCGCGATCGCCGCCGCCATCACCGGCCTCGCCGCGCTGGCGCTGCCGATCGGCATTCCGCTCCAGCTCTTCATCTTCGCCGCGCTCTCGGTCCTCTCGGTCTGGGCCGGGCGGCGCTGGTATGTGGACAATCCGGTGCCCTCGACCGACCCCAATCTCAACGACCGCACCGCCCGCCTGATCGGCGAACTGGTGACAGTCGTGGAGCCGATCCGCGGCGGCGAAGGCCGGGTCAAGGTCGGCGACAGCATCTGGACCGCCCGCGGCCCGGACAGCGAAGCGGGCGCGCGGGTGCGCGTGACCGGGGCCGAAGGCGCAGTGCTGTGGGTGGAGGGCACCTGACCCCACCCCAACAAACCACCGTCATCCCGGACTTGATCCGGGATCCATTCGGCACGCGTCCGCGATCATAGCGCCACACGCGCACCACAACGAATGGAGCGACCGCTCCCTCAGGCCAAATGCCGCCCTGTATCCTGTCGCCCATGCAGGATACGGACAATGGCCAGATGATCGCCCCCCTCGCGATAATAGATCATGTGCGATCCCGCCGACGCCTTGCGATAACCGGCCCGCACATCGACCGGTAGCCCCGGCCGCCGCCCATCCGCCAATGCCAGACAGACATCGCGGATCGCATCGATATAGAGATCAGCCTGATCCACGCCCCAGGTCGCCGCGCTATAATCCCAGATGTCGGACAGGTCGGCCTGCGCCGCCGGCGTAAAAAGCAGCCGCCTCACCGCCCCGCTCGCCTCAACAGCCGCGCTTGGCCGCCTTGAACGCCTCGAAATCGAACGGCGTCGCTGCGCCCGAATCCTCCCCGGCGATCAGCGCCGCCTGCAACGCCTGCACCTGCGCCTCATGCTCTTCCAGCAGACGCAGCCCCGCCCGCACGACATCGCTCGCCGATCCATAGCGACCGGTCTGCACCTGATCGCTGATGAAGCGGGTAAAATGATCGCCGATCGTCACCGATGTGTTGCGCGCCATCGCCGCACCTTCCTGTTGCAGAGCGAGGCGAGGATATACCAAAAAATATTACAGCTCAATTGGAGGTAATGTTGAGAACCAGTATGTCTTTTCCGCCTCTCAATGCGGCCGCCCATGCCCTGCATCGAGCCGGTTCAGTTCCAAGAGCCTTTCGGTGTCCGCCTTGCCCTTTTCGGTCTCGCCAAGACGATCGTAAATTTCCGCGCGCAAGGTGATTGCCCACCTGTCGCGACCATTGCCCGCTATCGCCTGCGTAAGATATTCAATTGCCCGGCGCGGATCGTTGTCCTTGAGACTGAGCAACGCCTTCTGGTGCAAAAGAACAGTGCTTTCCTCATCGACTGCAGCAATAGCGCCAAGCTCCTGCCACGCCTTGGCCTGATCCTTTTTCCAGGCATATGCGAGCCGGCGATTTTCCAGAGCTTCGGGGTCGTCAGGCTTCAGCTCAACTACTCGATTGAAATCCTTGATTGCGAGATCGAACTCCTGCCTGTTCAGGTAGAGCGCTGCTCTGTTCGCATAAGCCTCGTCGTTCCGATCGTTAAAAGATATTGCCTTGGTATAGGCATCCAAAGCTTGGTTTGGCTGACCCAAGCCCCCATAGACCAGACCTAAATTATACCAGGCAGCGGAGCTTTCGGGATCAAGCCGGATCGACTCCGCATAATCGCGTTGAGCCTGCCGATAATGTTTAAGTTCGTAATGGGCATTACCCCGCGATAACAGAAAGTCTGACCGATCGCTGGCGCGCGCATCACCTGCCAGCAACTGATTACAGGCGGCTACAGCCTCGCTCGGTGAGAAATGGTCTTCATAATTTGAGCATTTGCCGCGCATCGCACGATCCGGCGCTTCGCCAGCAGTCACAAAAGCCAGCCAGAGGAACAGACACCCCAGAAAGCCATTCCAGGCCACCGAAGCCCAAAAACGCTTGGGTTGCTCAGTTCGCTCATAAATCCGCGAAAAACCGCGAACCAGAGGTTCGATCTGTCCGCAAACTATCCCTCTATATACCGTCCACAGCGACAAAAGACCGCCTGCAGCAATCAACAGCGGAAAAAAGGAAGGTGATCGCGCGAAATTTTCGGCAGTGGATGTGAAGATGAAGCCGGCCAACGCAACCAGTCCAATGACGATCAGGACATTTCGATAGAAGTGTTGAGGAGTCCGCCAACTGAAATCCTTTGGAGGAGCAGTCACGTCGTGTCGCGCCGGGCTATCGGACAAATAACGGTAGACATACAGCGCAGGCGTATAAGCCGCGACAGCAAGCGCAATCAGAATCCAGCCTTGAACCGGCATTTCAGGCAACATTCCATGCGATTGCTCCATGAAATGAATTTCTGCAAGCAGGCCATATGTCGTTCCCTGTCCTACACCTCCCACCCCATGATAGCCTCGCCGGCATGACCGACATGCCCCTTCTCCACTTCACCTCCGTCCCGATGCTGCGCCGGCGCGCGTCGGGATGGTCGCCGGCCGCGCAGCGGGCCTTTATCGACATGCTGGCGCGCTGCGGCGTGGTGGCGCAGGCGGCGCGCAGCGTCGGCTGTTCGCCGCGCTCGGCCTATCAGCTGCGGCAGAAACAGGGGGCGGAGAGTTTTGCCGCCGCCTGGGACTGGGCGCTGGAGATGGGGCTGGACGCCGCCCGTGCCCAGGCGATCGCCCTGACCCGCTGCGCGCAGGTCCGCCCCATCGTCCGGCGCGGCGTGGTGGTCGGCCATCGCCGCGCGCCCGACAATCGGGTGATGCTGGCAGCGATGCGCACCATCTGTGCCGAGCGCAGCGGCGCCCGTGCCGCCATGCCCCATCGCCAGCGCATCGCCCTGCGCGATCTGGTCGCGGAACTCTCGATCAGCGCGCCGGAGATCGACCTTGGCAGCATCGCCCGATTATTATGATCTGTCGCGGGTAGGAAATAAGATGTCGAAATGTGCGGGAAATATGCGAAGTTAAGCGAGCGATTTCCAACATGGCGCCCCGCCGGATGACTCGGAAATCGCGCCAGCCGCGTGATTTCCTACGGAGACCCAATTCCTATGACGACCTCCCGCCGCGATTTCCTCGTCGCCGGCTCCTCCGCCCTTGCCCTGTCCGCCCTCCCCGCCCGCGCCATGGCGCAGGCAACGACAGCCGACGCCCGCGCCGAAACCCTGCTCGCCGGCATGGCCGAGGCGATGCTGGTCGATGCGCCCGAAACCGCGAGCGGCCTTGGCCTCGACACCGGCGCCCGCGCGCCGCTCAAAGCGCGCCTGGGCGACAAGAGTCCGGCCGGCCAGGCGCGGATCGCCGCCCATGTGAAGGATCGTCTGGCCCAACTGCGCGCCGTCGATCTCGACGCCCTGTCGCCCGCCACCCGCACCGATGTGGAGGTGGTGCGCGCCGCCCATGAACTGGCCGATGCCGGCTTCGCCTTCCCCTTCGGCGACATGGCGATGATGAACAGCAACTGGTCCTATCGCAACGCGCCCTATGCCGTCGCCCAGAATACCGGCGCCTTCATCGAGACGCCCGATTTCCTCGACGCCAATCACGCCATCGCCACCCCGGCCGACGCCGACGCCTATCTCGAACGCCTGACCCAATATGCCGCCAATCTCGACGGCGAGACCGAGCGGCTGAAGCATGACGCCGGCATCGGCGTCGTCGCCCCCGCCTTCCTGCTCGACAAGACGCTGGGCCAGATGAAGGCGGTGCAGGGCCAGCCGATCGGCCAGTGGGTGCCGGTCGCCTCGATCGCGCGCCGCACGAAGGATATGCAGGGCGATCATGCCGCCAAGGCGGAGCAGATCACCCGCACCGCCATCGCCCCCGCCCTTGCCCGCCAGGCCGCCGAACTCACTCGCCAGCGTGGCCTTGCCACCATGGATGCGGGCGTGTGGAAACTGCCGCAGGGCGAGGCTTATTATGACTGGGCGCTCCAAGCCGGCACCACCACCACCATGTCGCCCGACGAGGTTCATGCGCTGGGCCAGGAACAGCTCAAAGCCCTCCAGTCGGAAATGGACCGGCTCCTGAAATCCCTCGGCATGACCAAGGGGACCGTGGGCGAGCGGATGACGGCGATGGGCAAGGATCCGCGCTATCTCTTCCCCAATGACGACAAGGGGCGCCAGCAGATCCTCTCCTATATCGACGGGCGCCTCGCCGATATCCGCACCCGCCTGCCCCGCGCCTTCGCGACCCTGGTGCCGGCCAGGCTGGTGGTGAAGCGGGTGCCGGTGGAGATCGAGGCCGGGGCGCCGGGCGCCTATGCCGGCGCGGGCACGATCGACGGCAGCGTGCCGGGCAATTATTATATCAACCTGCGCGATACCAGCATCTGGCCGCGCTATTCGCTGCCGACACTCTGCTATCACGAGGGGATTCCGGGCCATATCTGGCAGGGCGAATATACCTACAAGCTGCCGCTGATCCGCTCGCTGCTCGCCTTCAACGCCTATTCGGAGGGCTGGGCGCTCTATGCCGAGCAGCTGGGCGACGAGCTGGGCGCCTATGATGGCGATGTCGCCGGGCGGCTGGGCTATCTCCAATCGATCGCCTATCGCTGCTGCCGCCTGGTGGTCGACACCGGCCTTCATGCCAAGCGCTGGACGCGGACCCAAGCGATCCACTGGTTCGCCACCACCAACGGCTCCACGGTCGAGGATGTTCAGGGCGAGGTCGACCGTTATTGCGCCTGGCCGGGCCAGGCCTGCGGCTACAAGGTCGGCCATGGCGAAATCGTCCGCCTGCGGGCACAGGCGCAACAGGCGCTGGGCGACAAGTTCGACTTCCGCCTGTTCAACGACGCCATGGTCAAGGGCGGCGGCGTGCCGATGACCGTCCTGGCAAAAAATGTCGACGCCTATGTCGCCCAGAGGAAGGGGGCCTGACGGACACGTCCGTCAGTGGACATGACATCCTCCCCTGCAAGGGGAGGGGGACCGGCGAAGCCGGTGGAGGGGTGTCACGCTATCGATGGCATGACACCCCTCCGTCAGCACTTCGTGCTGCCACCTCCCCTTGCAGGGGAGGATGAAAGAGCAGCCGGCCTGCTGAACATCCACTGCGCCATCACAAAGAAAAAAGGGCCGGAGGATCGCTCCCCCGGCCCTTCCCTATTCTCGCGGCCGCAGCCCTTAGCCTACAAACGCGCGCTCGATCACGAACTGCCCCGGCGCCGCGTTGGAGCCTTCGGTGAAGCCCTGTTCCTCGAAATAGGCCGCGAACTGCTTGATCATTTCCATGCTGCCGCACATCATGATCCGGTCGGTTTCGGGGTCGAATTTCGCCACGCCCGGAATCCCCTCGAACAGCTTGCCGCTCTCGACCAGCTTGTCGATGCGCTCATTGTTGGGGAATTCTTCGCGCGTCACGGTCGGCACATAATGGAACTGGCCGGCGGCCTGTTCCGACACCAGCGGATCTTCCGACCACTTGCCTTCCATCTCTTCGCGGAAGGCCAGGTCGCTCACCCGGCGCACCGAATGCACCACCACGACCTGCTCGTAGAACTCATACACATCCGGGTCGCGCGGCAGGCTCAGGAACGGCGCCAGGCCAGTGCCGGTCGACAGCATGAACAGCCGCTTGCCCGGCAGCAGCGCGTCGGTCACCAGCGTGCCGGTCGGCTTGCGGCCGAGATAGATCTGGTCGCCCGGCTCGATCTTCTGCAGCTTGCTGGTCAGCGGACCGTCCTGCACCTTGATCGACAGGAATTCGATTTCCTCGTCCCAAGCGGGGCTGGCGATCGAATAGGCGCGCAGCAGCGGCTTGCCGTTGTCGCCCTTCAGGCCGATCATGATGAACTCGCCCGAGCGGAAGCGGAAGCTTGCCGGGCGAGTGATGCGGAAGCTGAACAGATGCTCGTTCCAGTGCTTCACCGACAGCACGGTTTCCACGGAAAGCGCGCCGGTGGGTTCCAGAACCGGCTTTTCGATCGTCACGTCGGTCAAGACCTTATCCTTGCATTTCGTCGGCGCCGCCATGATCGGGCGGCGCTAGTTGCGGATCATTCGCAATAATGGTGTAGTCCGCAAATGGCCCCACCGCATCGCGAAGGCAAGGCCAAAAAAACTTGGGGGCAACCAAGGGCGGGCTTTGCCGGCCCGCGCCGCAACCTGTTCAGCCGAACAGCCCCTTGGCCAGACCACTCAGCTCATTGAGCGGATTGCCGTCGCCATCGCGGTCCAGGAAGCCGCCGAGCTGGCCCAAAATCGCCTCCGGCCCGCCAAACTGGCCCAGCAGCTGCTGCAGCGCATCGGCCGACACGCCATGCTCGGCCGCCGTCTCGGCCAGTGCCGACACGCTGGTCTCGCCGCTGCCGATCTTGGCGCCGATCTCGTTCAGCAGGCCCTGCATCTGTTCCGGCTCCAGCCCGGCCTTCTGCGCGATCGCTTCCAGCCCGCCCAGATTGCCCATCAGATTGTCGAACATGCCCATGCTAATCTCCGCTGCAATGATAGGCGGACAGCATAGCACCGCCGCGCCCCCGCCAAAAGCAAAAGAGCCGGAGCGTTGCCGCCCCGGCCCCTTCACTATAATGCTGCGTCCGATCAGGCGCCCATTCAGGCCGCCGTCAGCGCCGCGCTGCGCACGCCATCGTCGACATGCTCCTCGAACTGGGCGAAATTGTCGACAAAGGCCTTCACCAGCGTCGCCGCGGTGGCGTCATAGGCCTCCTTGTCCGCCCACATTGCGCGCGGGTCGAGGATCTGGCTGTCGACGCCATTGACCGCCACCGGCACCTCGAACCCGAAATTGGGATCGGTGCGGAATTCGGCGCTGTTCAGGCTGCCGTCGAGCGCGGCGTTGAGCAGCGCGCGCGTGACCTTGATCGGCATGCGCTTGATCCCCGGCATGGTCGCCTTGCCACCGGCCCAGCCGGTATTGACCAGCCAGCAGGTGACGCCGCCCTTGTTGATCCGCTCTTTCAGCAGATTGCCATAGACGCTGGGGTGGCGCGGCATGAAGGGTGCGCCGAAGCAGGTCGAGAAGGTGGCAGTCGGCTCGGTCACGCCAATCTCGGTGCCCGCGACGCGCGCGGTGTAACCGGACAGGAAGTGATACATCGCCTGTTCCGGGGTCAACCGCGCGATCGGCGGAAGGACGCCATAGGCGTCGGCGGTCAGGAAGATGATGTTCTTGGGCACCGGCCCCAGATTCTTCTCCGACGTGTTCGGGATGAAGTCGATCGGGTAGGAACCGCGGCTATTTTCCGCCAGCGAGTTGTCGTCCAGGTCGATCTCGCGGCTTTCCTCGTCGATCACGACATTTTCCAGCACCGTGCCGAACCGCTTGGTGGTGGCGAAGATCTCCGGCTCGGCCTCGGCCGACAGGTTGATCATCTTGGCATAGCAGCCGCCCTCGAAATTGAAGACCGCCTGGTCCGACCAGCCATGCTCGTCATCGCCGATCAGGGTGCGGCTGGCGTCCGCCGACAGCGTCGTCTTGCCGGTGCCGCTCAGGCCAAAGAAGACCGCGGTGTCGCCATTCGGGCCGATATTGGCCGAACAATGCATCGGCATCACGCCCTTGGTCGGCAGCAGATAATTGAGGATGCCGAACACCGACTTCTTCATTTCGCCGGCATAGCGGGTGCCGCCGATCAGGATCAGCTTCTCGGTGAAGTTGACCGCGATCACCGTCTCGCTGCGGCAGCCATGGCGGGCCGGATCGGCGACGAAGGTCGGCAGGTCGATGATGGTATATTCGGGCGCGAAATCGGCCAGCGCCGCCGCCTCGGGCCGCACCAGCAGGGTGCGGATGAACAGGTTATGCCAGGCGAACTCGTTGATGACGCGCACATTGACGCGATATTCGGGCTGCGACCCGCCATAGAGGTCGGCGACATAGAGCTTGTCCTTCTCGCCCAGCGCCTTGAAGAAATCCTCCTTCAGCGCGGCGAAATGTTCCGGCGTCATCGGCACATTGGTCTTGCCCCACCAGACGGTGTCCTGCGTCTCGGCATCCTGGACGATGAACTTGTCGCTGGCGCTGCGGCCGGTATGCTTGCCGGTCTTGACGACCAGCGGGCCGTCCTTGGCCAAAATGCCCTCGCCATTGGCAAGCGCGGCCTCGACCAGCGGCGCGGTGCCGAGGTTCCAAAACTGGGTGGCATGGGTGGAGATGCCCTGGTCGACCAGGGTGATTGAGGATTTGGCCTGCACGCCTTAGCTCCTGATGTAAAAAGTCCCTTAGTCGCTTGTCTTTTTATGCGACCGGCCCGTCGGGGAGCGCCGCGATCCTTGTCGCGCGGACATCCTCCCCTTCAAGCCATACCGGCATAGGGCTTTGCGCTACGGCCGTCAAATAGGGGCGAACCACAGCCCGTCCCGAAAAACGACGCACGGGTCGCAGCAACAATTGCAACGCCCCTTCCTTGCAGGCCCGGCGGCCATCGTCTAACGCTGGATGCCTTCACCCATTTTATCATGACGTTCCGGGACGCAGCATGACCGCAACCATCGCGCTGGTGGATGATGACAAGAATATCCTGACGTCGGTGTCGATCGCGCTGCAGACCGAAGGGTTCGTCACGCGCATCTACACCGACCCGGAAACCGCGCTGAAGGCGCTGACCGACAATCCCGCCGACCTTGGCGTGTTCGACATCAAGATGCCGCAGATGGACGGCCTGGAACTGCTGCGCCGCCTGCGCGAAAAGAGCCAGATGCCGGTCATCTTCCTGACCTCCAAGGCGGACGAGCTGGACGAGGCGCTGGGTCTGGCCATGGGCGCGGACGATTATATCTCCAAGCCCTTCTCGCAGCGGCTGCTGATCGCGCGCATCCGCGCCATCCTGCGCCGCGCGGAGATCAGCCGCACGCCCGAAGCCGCCGACGAGCCGCCATCCGACCCGATCGTGCGCGGCCGGCTGGAGATGGACCCGCCCCGCCACCGGGTGAAATGGGACGGCAAGGATGTGACGCTGACCGTCACCGAATTCCTGATCCTGGAAACCCTTGCTGCACGGCCCGGCGTGGTGAAGAACCGCAACCAGCTCATGGACGCCGCCTATCAGGACGACGTCTATGTCGACGACCGCACGATCGACAGCCATATCAAGCGGCTGCGTCGCAAATTCCGAGAGGTAGACCCTGACTTCAACGCAATCGACACGCTCTATGGCGCCGGATACCGCTTCTCCGAAGAATGAGGACGCGCCGCTCGCGGTGCGCTGGTCGGGGCGATTGAGCCTCACCCCGCGCATCCTGGCGGTCAATGTCTTCGCGCTCGCCCTGCTGGCGGGCGGCTTCTTCTATCTGGACAGCTATCGCACGCGGATCGTCGACGATCGGCTGGAACAGTCGGCGCGCGAGCTGAAGCTGCTCGCCATTGGCCTGGAAAATGCGCCTGCCGACCGGCAGAATGCGCTGATCGCCGCCTATGCGCGCCAGACCGGCGACCGGGTGCGCCGCTATGACGCGGCCGGCAATCTGATGGCCGACAGCTTCGCCATGGATGCGCCGCGCTATCGGCTGCGCCTGCCCTCGGAAGAGGAATGGCAGCGCCATGTCGCCCGCTTCCTCGACAAGGCGGTCGACCGTGTTGTCTCCGCCGATCGCCCGCCCAATTTCGAGGAACCCGCCGTCGATCGCGCCAGCGCCTGGCCCGAACTGGTGCTGGCCGCCAAGACGCGCCAGCCCCAGGCGATGAACCGCTACGCGCCCGACCGCACCTTCATGATCTCGGCCGCCGTAGCGGTGCGCGACGGTTCGGGCCTGCTCGCGACCGAAAATGCGCGCGACATCACCCGCATCGTCCGCGCCGAACGCCTCCGCCTGGGCATCGTGCTGGCTGCGGCCGTCCTCGCCTCGGTGCTGCTGTCGCTGTTCCTCGCCCGCACCATCGTCCAGCCGCTCCAGCGCCTGGCCCGTGCTGCCGTGCGCGTTCGCCTCGGCCGCGCGCGGGAAGTCACCGTGCCCCGCCTGCCCGAGCGGCGCGACGAGATCGGCATGCTCGCCCGCGCCCTGTCGGACATGAGCCATGCGCTGCGCCAGCGGATCGACGCGACCGACGCCTTCGCCGCCGACGTCAGCCATGAACTCAAGAACCCGATCGCCTCGCTCCGCTCCGCGCTCGATTCGCTCGAACGGGTGGACCGGCCGGACCTGCGCGACCAGTTGATGGCGATCGCGCAGGATGATGTCCGCCGGCTCGACCGGCTCGTCACCGACATCGCCGAAGCCTCCCGCATCGACGCCCAATTGTCCCGCACCCGGTTCGAGCCGATCGACCTTGGCCTACTGATCGAACGCATGGTGCTGGCGCGCGAAGCACGCGGCGTGCCACGCGGCATCCGCCTCGCCTTCGCCCGCCCGCGCAAGGAAGTCGCCGTCGTGCTGGGCGAGGAACAGCGGATCGTGCGCGTGCTCGACAATCTGATCGACAATGCCATTTCCTTCTCGCCCGACGACGGGCTGGTCCAGATCATCGCCACCGTCGCCGACAATGAAGTGCTGGTCAGCGTCGAGGATGAAGGCCCCGGCGTACCCGAGGGCGAGCGCGAACATGTCTTCCGCCGTTTCCACAGCGTCCGCCCGGAAGGTGAGGCGTTCGGCAAGCATTCGGGGCTCGGCCTCGCCATCGCCCGCTCGATCGTCGAGGGGCATCAAGGCAAGATCAGCATCGCCGACCGCGAGGATAGGCTGAGCGGCGCCCGCTTCATCGTCCGCCTGCCCATGGCTGTGGAACGCGACCCCGGCATAATGTCCGAATGAAAGCAATAAGCTGTTCATTCCTGCTGGCCACAATGCTCCGCTGCGATGTCGCGTGAATCGACGCAATTCGATTTCCAACGCGGCGAACTGGGGCTAGAAGCAGGAAGGCAGGGGAACATGGTGCGGGCACTTTCATCAGAGACGCTTCACGCAACGACCGTCGCGATCGAGGGACGCTCGGTGCTGCTCTATGGCGCCAGCGGCATGGGCAAGTCCGACCTCGCCCTGCGCCTGATCGACCGGGGCGCAACACTGGTTTCCGACGATTATACCCTGCTCAAGCGGGTCGACGGCCGGCTGATCGCCACCGCCCCCGAAACCATCAGCGGCAAGATGGAAGTGCGCGGCATCGGCATCGTGCCCGTGCCCCATGTCGGCGATTCGCCGGTCGCGCTGATCGTCGATCTGGCCAAAACGGTCGAACGCATGCCGATGCACGCCGCCACCCGTACCATCGCCGGTGTCGAAATTCCGCTGGTCGCCGTCGTCGCGCATGAGGCGTCCGCCCCGATCAAGGTCGAACTCGCGCTCAAGGCCCTGGGCAAGACATGAGCGATAGCGCGCCCAAGACCATCCTGCTCGTCTCCGGCCTGTCTGGCGCCGGCAAGACCACGGCGCTCAAGACGCTGGAGGATATGGGCTGGGAAGTGGTGGACAATCTGCCGCTGGTGCTGCTCGACCGCCTGCTCGACACGCCCCTGCCCGCCGGTCATGGCGGCGAGGATGACCGGCCGCTGGCGCTCGGCATCGACGCACGCACCCGCGGCTTCGACGCCAATGCCATCGTCCAGCGGATCAAGGCGCTGCGCGAACGCCATGGCCATGATATCGAGACATTGTTCCTCGACTGCTCGGGCGCCGAGCTGGAGCGCCGCTATGCCGAAACCCGTCGCCGCCACCCGCTGGCGCAGGATCGCCCGGCCGCCGACGGCATCGCCCGCGAACGCGAACTGACCGAACCGCTGCGCCGCTGGTCGGCCCAGCTGATCGACACCACTAGCCTGTCGACCAATGCGCTGCAGCAGGAAATGCGCGCCCGCTTCGCCCGCGAACAGCTCTCCGACCCGGTACTGACCATCCTCTCCTTCGGCTATTCGCGCGGCGTGCCGCGCAATGTCGACCTGATGTTCGACATGCGCTTCCTGCGTAACCCCTTCTGGGACGAGGATTTGCGTCCCAAGACCGGCCTCGACGCCGATGTCGCCGCCTATATCCAGGCCGACCCGGCCTATCAGGAGGCGCTGGGCAAGATCCAGGATCTGCTGACGACCCTACTGCCGCGCTACGCCGAAGCCGGCAAAACCTATATTACCGTGGCTTTCGGCTGCACCGGCGGGCGCCATCGCTCGGTCCATGTCGCCGAACATGTCGCTAGATACTTGCAAGATGCGGGCTTTTCGCCCACCGTCTCGCACCGCAATATGGAATCAGCGCCCCAGGACAGTCTGGAGAAGCGCAGACCGGGAGGCCCGAAAGCAATATCATGACAAAGGTGGGCCGCGGAAGCAGATGATCGGACTCGTACTCGTCACCCATGGGTCGCTTGCGACGGAATTCGTCGTGGCCATGGAACATGTCGTGGGACCGCAACAGCAGATCGAAACGATCTGCATCGGGCCGGAGGATGACATGGAATTGCGCCGCGCGGACATCGCGGCGGCGGTCGCGCGCGTCAATGACGGCGCCGGCGTCATCCTGCTGACCGACCTGTTCGGCGGCACCCCCTCCAATCTCGCCATCTCGCTGCTCAAGGCCGGCGAGATCGAGGTGATCGCGGGTATCAACCTGCCCATGCTCATCCGCCTGGAAAGCGCCCGCAAGGTGATGGACGTGCGCGCCGCCGTCGCCGCCGCCCGCGAAGCAGGCCAGAAATATATCAGCGTCGCATCGGAATTGCTGGGCAGCACCTCATGAATGATATCAGCCGGGAAGTCAGGATCAGCAACAAGCGCGGCCTCCACGCCCGCGCCAGCGCGAAATTCGTGACCCTGGCCAGCGGCCTGCCCGCCCAGATCACCGTCAGCAAGGATGGCAGCGAAGTCACCGGCACATCGATCATGGGCCTGATGATGCTCGGCGCCGCCATGGGCGACAGCATCACCATCAGCGCTGCCGGCCCCGACGCGCATGACAGCCTGCACCAGCTCGTCGCCCTGGTCGAAGACAAGTTCGGCGAGGAATAGGCACGCGACCAGCGGCCGCGTTGCCGCGACAGCTTCCCATCCCGACATTGACGTCACGGCCCCGCCGCCCCATCTTGCGACATAGGGCGACCGCTGATCGGGAGGCAGCATTCGCCACCGGTTCAAGTGGATAGGCGCCATGCTCGACACGAAATTGAACGACGAAGCCGCCCGCCTGGCCGCGCTCGGCCGCTACGAAATTCTCGACACCCCGCCCGAGCCCGCCTTTGATCGCATCACCCAGCTTGTCCGGTCGATCCTGGGCGTGCCGATGTCGGTCGTGTCGCTGATCGACGGCGATCGCCAATGGTTCAAGTCGCGCACCGGCATCGACGCGACCGAAACCCCGCGCGACATCGCCTTCTGCAACCACACCATCCGCGACCGCGTGCCGATGGTCGTCCCCGATGCCTGTTCCGACCAGCGCTTCAGCAGCAATCCGCTGGTTACCGGCGATCCCAATATCCGCAGCTATGCCGGTGTCCCGCTGGCGACGCCCGACGGCTATAATGTCGGCACCCTCTGTGCGATCGATACCGTGCCGCGCGAATTTGATCCCGGCCAGATCGCCATTCTCGAAAATCTCGGCGCGCTGGTGGTGGAGCAACTGGAATTGCGCCGCATCGCCGAGCGCGACCATCTGAGCGGCGCCCTCACCCGCCGCGCCTTCGTGGCGGAAATGGACAAGCATATCGCCCTCTTCCGCCGCTATGCGCGTCCGGCCAGCCTGCTGCTGTTCGACATCGATCATTTCAAGCGGGTCAATGACACCCACGGCCACCCGGCCGGCGATGTCGTGATCCGCGAGGTCGCCGCCTGCTGCGACCGGACCAAGCGCCCGAACGACATATTGGGCCGGCTGGGCGGGGAAGAGTTCGGCGTGCTGCTCCCCGAAAGCAATGCAGCGCAGGCCGGGGCCGCTGCCCAGCGTTTCTGCGATGCCATCGCCGCGCTGGAAATCGCCCACATCCCGCCGCTGCGCGTCACCGCCAGCTTCGGCATTGCCGAGATCGGGCCGGACCGGATCAGCAGCGACGCCTGGATCGCCGCCGCCGATGCAGCCCTCTATGCGGCCAAGCATGGCGGTCGCAATCGCGTGGTCATCGCGAAAACGGACGCCGCCCAGCCCGACTGACACCGAAAGGCTGTCCTTTTTCCCATTCCCTCGATAGAGAGACCGCTTCGTCCGCACTGGTCGCGGACCAGAAGGCAGGACGCAGAACGTGGCACGCGAAATCACCGGTTTTTCCAACCCGCTGGTCAAGCGCGTGCGCTCGCTGCGGGAAAAGAAATATCGCAAGGCCGAAGGGCTGTTCTTGGCCGAAGGGCTGCGCATCCTGACCGAAGCGCGCGAGGAAGGCGTGCTGCCCGAAATGCTCTTCCATGCTGGCTCCACCCACCCGCTCGCGCTCGACCTGATCGACGCGATCGAGGCGGACGGCGGCGACGTCATCGAAACCACGCCCGACATCCTGTCCAAGATCAGTGGCAAGGATAATGCCCAGGCCGTGGTCGGCGTCTATCGCGACCGGCTGACCCCGCTGGAGAAGCTCGATCGCAGCACCGCCGACATCTGGATCGTCGCCCAGTCGCTGCGCGACCCCGGCAATCTCGGCACCATATTGCGCACCGGCGACGCGGTCGGTGCCGGCGGCCTCATCCTGATCGACGATTGCGTCGACCCCTTCTCGGTCGAATCGGTGCGCGCCAGCATGGGCGCCCTGTTCACCCAGTCGATCACCCAGGCACGCTGGGGCGAGTTCATGCACTGGCTGCGCCAGGGGCCGGGCGAACTGATCGGCACCAGCCTGAAAGCGACCCAGGATTATCAGGAACCGAGCTATCAGAGCCCCAGCTTCCTGCTGGTCGGCAATGAGGCGCAGGGCCTGCCCGAAAGCTATGAGGCCGAATGCGACCAGCTGGTGAAGATGCCGATGCTGGGCAAGGCCGACAGCCTCAACGCCGCGGTCGCGACGGCGGTCATGGCCTATGAGCTGCTGAACCAGAAACGAAAGACATCATAACGTCATCCCAGCGAAGGCTGGGATCTCATTTTTCTTTACACATGTGGAAGAAGAGAGATGCCAGCCTTCGCTGGCATGACGCCAAAGGGGGCGAGAAGACGTGACACAGACGAGCGGCATGGGCGCAATGTGGCTGCACAAGCGGGTGCTGGCGGCCAGCCTCATCGGCACGGCGGTCGAATTTTACGACTTCTATATCTACGCCACCGCCGCCAGCCTGATCTTCCCCTCGCTCTTTTTCCCGGCCTCCTCGCCCTCGGCGCAGTTGATGGCCTCCTATGGCAGCCTCGCCCTCGCCTTCCTCGCCCGGCCGCTCGGCGCCGCCGTCTTCGGCCATTATGGCGACCGCATCGGGCGCAAGGCGACGCTCGTCACCTCGCTGATGCTGATGGGCGGCTGCACATTGCTGATAGGCTTCCTGCCGACCTATCTCATGATCGGCTTCTGGGCGCCGCTGATCCTGTGCGTGCTGCGTTTCGGCCAGGGCTTTGGCCTGGGCGGCGAATGGGGCGGCGCGGCGCTGCTGGCGGTCGAAAATGCACCCGAAGGCTGGCGCGCCCGCTTCGGCATGTTCCCGCAGCTGGGCGCCCCGGTCGGCTTCATCGCCGCCAACGGCCTGTTCCTACTGCTCGGCGCCTTCCTGACCGATGCGGAATTCTTTGCCTGGGGCTGGCGCCTGCCGTTCCTGGGCAGTTCGGTCCTGGTGATCCTCGGCCTCTGGGTCCGCCTCAAGCTCACCGAGACGCCCGAATTTGCCGCGGCGCAGCAGGAAGCACCACCGCCCGCCGTGCCGCTTGCCACCCTGCTCTCGACCCATCTGGGCGCGGCCATCGCCGGCACCTTCGCCTGCGCCGCCTGCTTCGCCGTCTATTATATCGCGACCGCCTTTGCGCTGGGCTATGGCACCACCGCGCTCAAGATCGACCGGGAAATCTTCCTCGCGATCCAGCTTGGCGCCATCCTGTTCATGGCGCTCAGCATCGTGATCGCCGGCTGGTGGTCGGACAGGAGCAGCCCCACCCGCGTCCTCGCCTGGGGCTGTGCCGGCACGCTGGTCATGGGCATCGTCTTCGGCCCGCTGATCGGCACCGCGGCGCTGCTGCCGATCTTCGTCGCGCTCAGCCTCGCCCTGTTCGTGATGGGCTTCATCTACGGCCCGCTCGGCGCCTATCTGCCCGCCCTCTTCCCGACCCAGCTGCGCTATACCGGGGCGTCCTTCGCCTTCAATCTGGGCGGCATATTGGGCGGCGCGCTGGCGCCGATCGTCGCCACCTGGCTGATCGGGATGCAGGGTGTGGCATGGGTTGGTCTCTATATGTCGGCCGCCGCGCTGATCAGCCTCGCCGGTCTGTGGTGGACCAGCCGCAACTGAATCAGATCGGCTTGCGCATCAGGATCATCGGCACGCCGCTATCCTCGAACGGGCGGACATCGATGAATCCGAAGCTGCGATAGAGCGGCACGCCGGCCATCGTCGCCGACAATTCCAGCGCGGCAAAGCCCTCCTGCCGGGCAGCCGCCTCGCACAGCGCCAGGATGGTCGTGCCGACCCCTTTGCGGACATGGTCGGGATGGGTGTACATTGCCCGCACCTTCGCCGCCTCGGTCGCGGGATCGAGCATGCGGTCGTCGCGACCTGCGCTGTGATTGCCGCCATAGGCGGTGGCCCGCCGGCTCCAGCCGCCGCATCCGGCAATCGCATCGCCATCCTGGATCAGGAAATAGGTGCCATCCGCGATCAGTCGGCTGTCCAGCCCCATGAAGCCATGGCTGGCCTTCACCTGCTCCGGCGTCAGGAAGGCAGACTGCAATTGCTCGATGGCCAGCGTCATCAGGGTGGACAAAGCGGGTTCGTCGGCGGCGGTCGCCAAGCGGTTGGTCAAGGACATGGCCCCTCCTGCAACGAAATCGGCCGGCCCCGCAAGCGACCGGCCGATCGGATCATGATGATGCGGGATCAGAACTTGAATCCGACCTTCGCATACCAGAAGCCGCCGTTGAAGCCGAAGGGCGATACGTCAGGATAGATGTCACCGGTGAAGCGACCACCCGTCGACGCATAGACCGGCCCCAGTCCGCCAGCGCGATTGTCATATTTGTCGGGATAGTTGCTGAACAGGTTCTGCGCGCCGGCACTCAGCGTGAAATTGTCGTTGAGCTGATAGCTGACTTCCAGATCGAACACGAACTCGCTGCCAAAGCTCTGATTGACATAGCTTTCGCCGTTCGCACCGGTGCCGTCATCATAGACCTTGTACTTGCCATACCAGTTCGCCCGGCCGAGCACCGACAGCGCGCCGCTGGTCCAGTTCTCGGTCAGGATGACGCGCGTCTTGGGCAGCGTATTCTGCAGCTGCATGATGCGCGTGTCGCTGATGATCGGCGACCCGGTATCGGGGTCCAGCCCGACACGGATGACCTTCGTCTTGTTATAGTTGAAGGCCAGCGTGGTGTTGAACGTCCCCATGCTGTCGGTCGAGAAGCGATAGCTGCCAACCACGTCGACACCCTGAGTCCGGGTATCGAAGGCATTGGTCAGGAACTGCACCTCGTTGACCGTGGCATAGTTGGCCAGGCCCAGCGCCTGAAGTTCGGGCCGCTGATCGTCGGTGATCACCCGCGATCCGGTGGTGCCGATGCGGTCCTTCACCTTGATGTTGTAATAATCGATCGTCAGCGACGCGCCGGGGGCCGGCGTGAACACCGTACCAGCCGAGAAGCTGACCGACTCTTCCGGCTTCAGCGGCACGGCGCCCAGATATTGGGCCACCGGGCTGGCGACTGGCAGCGTCATGAACTCGATCGCGTTGGGATTACCCGGATTGAAGGTGGTCGCGATGCTGCTGGTGTTGGTCTGGCCCGGCGTCGGCGCACGGAAGCCGGTCGACAGCGTGCCGCGAACCGCGAACATATCCGGCACGATGGCGTATCGTGCCGACACCTTGCCCGTGGTCGAATTGCCGAAATCGGACAGATGCTCGTAGCGGCCGGCAAAACCAAGCGAGAAGGCTTCGGTGATGTCGCCTTCCACGTCGATGTAGAGGCCCTTGGAATTGCGGCTGCTCTCACCCGCGATCGCCGGACCATAGCCGGGGAAGCCATTGGCGCCGACCGGCAGCGCGACCGAGAGCTGGCTGCCATCCGCGTTCAGCACCGGCGTGCCGTCCTGATGGAAGACCAGGTTCCCGGTATAGGGCCCGATCGCATAGGAGGCGGCGTCGCCAAGGCCCAGTTCATAGGATTCCCGGAAATACTGCCCACCAAACGCAATCGTGATCGGGCTCGCCAGCCCGACTTCCCAGGGATAGCTGAAGTCCGCATTGAACAGCGTTTCGCGTTGTTCCAGCTTGCCGAGGTAGAATTCGGTCGGCGAGGTGATGCCCAGCGACGGGTTCATCGTGCCGTTCATCGTATATTTCAGCGTCGACTGGCCATAGCTGCCCGACAGGTCGTAGTTCAGGCCAAAGCCGAGCGTGCCCTTATAGCCGACGGTGCCCGAAATATCGTCGATCTTGCCGAAGAAGATCGGCGTGAAGCCGCCCGAATAGACGCAGCTCCAGTTCTGGACCAGCGGATCGGAGCAATCCGACACCTGCGTATAATCCCGCGTCGTGGGGTCATAATCGTTGGGCGCATAGACATTGCCGCCCGCCGCGCCGGTCTGGATGCCCGGCGTCGTGTTGTCGAAATCGGTGAAATAGTCGTTGAAGATGCCGTTCAGGCCGAAATTGGCGGAATTGACCGACTGGCGATAGTTGAAGCTCTCTTCCTGGAAGCTGTGGCCATAATTGCCAAAGAAGTAGATGCTGCTGTCGTCGCCCAGATCAAAGCCGCCATTCACGAAGAAGCGATATGATTCCATCTTCGGATTGCCATAGCGCTGCGCCAGCTTGGGCACGCCGATGTCGGGCTGCTCCTGCGACAGTTCCAGCGCGCCGGGTCGGGTGACGCCGCGGCTGGTCTTGCCGGCGTTCACATATTCGCCGCTGATGTTGATGAAGCCATTGTCGCCCAGCTTGAAACCGCCGTTCAGCGCGACCTGATAATCCTCGCCATCGCCGCGATAATATTGGCCATAACGGGCATAGCCCGAAATGCCGTCGGTATCGTCGCGCAGCGCCATGTTGATGACGCCCGCGATCGCGTCGGAACCATATTGGGCCGAAGCGCCGTCGCGCAGCACTTCGACGCTGCGCACCGCAATCGCCGGAATCTGTGCAAGGTCGGCGGAATGGGCGCCAGCGGACTGGGCGTTCGCGCCGATCTGCACCAGCGCGGAACGGTGCATGCGCTTGCCGTTCACCATCACCAGCGTCTGGTCGGGCGCCAGCCCGCGCAGGTTGGGCGGCCGGACGAAGGAGGAACCGTCACCAATGGCATAGCGCGCCACCGAGAAGGACGGGACCAGGTTCTGGATCACCTGGTTCATGTCGGCAACGCCCTGCTTCTGCAGTTCCTCGCCGGAATAGACATCGATCGGCGTCGGCGATTCGGCGACGGTACGGTCGGTACGCCGCGTGCCGGTGACGATGATCGTCTGGCCGGGCGCTTCCGCTGCGGCCGCCTGGGGCGCAACATCCTGCGCAAGAACAGGCATGGAATAGGACAGTGCAATGGCAATCGCACTGCATGAAAACAGACCCTGATACTTCATCAAAAAGCCCCCTATTTCTTTTTTTAGAGACCTTTCGACACCCCCCTCTTCTTGTTGCCGGATGAGATCGGAATGGACGCAACTATCCGTTCCTGAAATCGGAAATTTCAGTGCGTTTCACTCAGTAACATCTGGAAATATCAGGCTGGCATAATTGCATCGACTGCGAAATGGCCCTTTGGGCGGCCGCAAAAATTTGTTCGCAAGCGCAATAATTCGTGCCGTAAAACAATGTGTCAAATCATTGTAACACAAAGAAAAAGGCGGCAGCCCTGGGGGCCACCGCCTGTTTCATTTTTACAACTGTCAAGGACAGTTTTGAAGGATCAACCTTCCGTGCGGGTATCGCGGCGCTCGGCGATACGAGCGCGCTTGCCGGTGCGGCCACGCAGATAATAGAGCTTGGCACGACGCACGACACCGCGACGAACGACGGTGATCGAATCGAGGTTGGGCGAGTAGAGCGGGAACACGCGCTCCACGCCTTCGCCGAACGAAATCTTGCGAACGGTGAAGTTGCTGCCCATGCCCTTGTTGGAACGGGCAATGCAGACGCCTTCATAGTTCTGGACGCGGCTGCGCTCGCCTTCGACAACCTTCACGCCTACGCGCAGGGTGTCACCGGGACGGAAATCGGGGATTTCCTTCGCCAGGGCGGCAATGTTTTCGGCCTCGATCTGCTGGATCAAGTTCATGTAACTCAGTCCTTATTTTCGCGTTGCGCACCAGAGGGCGACTGGTCCCGAACACCGATATGGCGTTCCCAAAGGTCCGGCCGCCTTAGCCGTGTATCTGCCTCCGCCTGTTGTTTCCGCCAGGCGGCGATCTTCGCATGATCCCCCGATCGCAACACTTCGGGAATCCTGCGCCCCTCCCATTCGACTGGTCGGGTATAATGCGGATATTCGAGCAACCCCGTTTCAAAGGATTCCTCGACACCGCTGGAAGCGGCGCCCATTACACCGGGAAGCAGGCGGATGCAAGCATCCAGCAGCATCAGCGCGCCCATTTCCCCGCCGGACAGGATGATGTCCCCCATCGAGACCTGCTCGATCGGCCGGGCGTCGAAAATCCGTTCGTCAAAGCCCTCGAACCGCCCGCACAGCAGCGTCACGCCGGGACCGTCCGCCAGCGCCCTGATCCGCGCCTGGGTGATCGGCTTGCCGCGCGGCGTCATCGCCAGGATCGGCAGGTCGGGCCGCTGCGCCAGCGCATGGTCGATGCCGCGCGCCAATATATCGGGCTTCAGCACCATGCCCGCGCCGCCCCCGGCCGGCGTATCGTCGACGGTGCGATGCTTGTCGGTCGCAAAGCCGCGCATCTGGATCGGATCGCACGACCATTTCCCCTCGGCCAGCGCACGCCCCGCGAGCGAAACACCCAAGGGGCCCGGAAACATCTCGGGATAGAGGGTCAGGATCTGGGCCGCAAAGCTCATCGCCGGCGCGCCCGCAGCCGGGCGGCGGACAGGCCGCCAACCAGGCAGAGCGCACCGCAGCCCATCATCACGAAGCCGATCATCCGCAGCATGTCGGCAAAGGGCCGCTCGGGATGCAGCATGCCCGGCAGCAGCACCAGCAGCGGCAGGGGACAGACCAGCCCGATCGCCACCAGCCCCTTCACCCAGAGCGGCCAGCCAAGGCCGAACAGCCGCCAGCCCCCGGCCAGCATCATCAGCAGATAGATTGCGGTCAAAATTTGCGCCATGGCTGCGCGCCTAGAGCATTTTCGCCGCAGGGGGAACTGTCGATCGCGCCGCGCTCAGGGCGCCTTGACCTCCAGCTTCAGCTCCTGAATTTCCGCGTCGACGGTCGGCGCCAGCAACAGGCTGCCCGCCACCCGCCCCTTCTCGCAGGTCCAGGTGAACTTGCCCGACAGATTGCCTGTCGCACTCAGCGGTGCATCGACCGCGCAGCTGCCGACCTCTCCCTTCAACGCCGCCAGGCGCTTGCCCCAATGCACTGCATCGGCGTCCATGAGGAAATTCATCGCCAGATTGTCGCGGCCGGCCAGCACATCGCCCGACGCATAGATGCGCCCCGCCGCGGCATAGCCCTGCGCCAGCAGCGGACTGACCGGCACGTCCCGCGCGATCAGCGCTCCCGCCTTCTGCAACAGCATCGCCGCATCCCAGGCGGCACCCGCCCCGCCATTATAGGTGCGATTGGTGAAGACGAAGATGCCGACACCATAATCCGGCATCAGCATCACATGGCTGCCATAGCCGGGATAGCCGCCGCCATGGGACAGGGTCAGCCCCAGGTCGCAATCCTGCGCGATCCGCATGGCAAAGCCATAGGCCGCCGCCTGGCGGCAGGCGGTCGCCCCGCTCTTGCCGTTGCGCTGGGCCACGCTCATGAAATTGCTGCCCTCCGCCAGCATCCGCACCGACGCCCGGCTGACCGGGCCGCTCTCCGCATCGTCGCGCGGCGGCCAGGCCGACAGCAGGAAGGCCACCCAGCGGGCATAGTCATTGGCACTGGTCTGCAGCCCGCCCATCGCGCCAAAGGCGCCGTCGGCCATGTCGGGCTCGCGCTTCCAGCGCCCATCTTCCCAGCGATAGCCGAGCGAGCGCCGCGCAACCGGCCATTCGCTCAGCTGATAGCCGCTCGACGCCATGCCCAGCGGCGTCAACAGGCCCTGCTCGACATAGCGGCGATAGGGCATGCCCGAGACATTGGCGATGATCCGCCCCAGCAGCGCATAGCCGAAGTTGGAATATTCATAATGGGTGGCCGGCGCGCTGCTCATCGGCACGCCCTGCTCCAGCATCCGGGTGAAATCCGCGTCGGGCAGCGGCGTCTGCCGGTCGCCCCACGGATTATCGTCGACAAAGCCCGCGCTGTGCGTCAGCAGGTCGCGGATGTGGATGCGCGGGCTATCCTTGGTCGCATAGGTCCAGCCACGCATTTCCGGCACATAAGTCTCGGCCAGATCATCGAGCGAGAGCTTGCCCTCCTCCCGCAGCTTCAGGATCGACAGGGCGGTGAACGCCTTGGTCATGGATGCGATGCGGAACAGGCTGTCGGCCGTCACCGGCCGCTTCTGCACCAGATCCTGCGCGCCAAAGCCCTTCACATGGACCAGCCTGCCATCGGCGACGATACCATAGACCAGGCCCGGCGCATGGCTATCGACCTGGAAATCGGCAAAGAGACGGTCAATCTCGGGGATGGCAGCATCGATCTTCCTGGCATCGGCAGCAACCGCCGGCGCGGGAAGAAAAGCCATGGACAGCAGAACGGGCAGGAAGCGTCGCGTCACCGGGTCCAATCCTCCACTTTCAGGCCGGGAATATCGGCAAAGTCCGACAGATTATTGGTCACCACCGTCGCGTCGAGACTCAATGCATGCGCCGCCAGCAGGCGGTCGAATCGTCCCCTACGAAAGGGCATTCGCGCATAAGCACGCGCCGCCGCATCGTCGAAGGGCAACAGGACAACCTCCTCCAGAAAGGCGCCCAGCAATTCGACAGGCGGAATCTTCCCATTGGCCGAACCAAGCGCCAGTTCGGCCAGAACGATCGCAGAGAGCGCGAGATCGCCAGACCGGCACGCAGCCGCACGCTTGACCAGTCCGGGATAGGTGCCGGCGAACAGGAAGATGCAACTGTTCGTATCCAGCAAATACATCAACGAAAGCCCGGAAAGTCGGGATCGTCCCAGACTCGCGGACTGTCGTCGAATTCTTCGCGAGAAAACGGCTCCAGCCAAGGCGTCTTGCCGGCAAATTTACTGACGTCGACCAGGCGCGGCGGCGCATCGACCGGCTCCAGGGTGAACTTGCCATTCTCCTCGCGCAGGCGCATCTCCGCGCCTTCCTGCAAGCCGAGCGCCTTTGGCAGCCGCAAGGCCAGGCTGTTGCCCGACTTGAAGACCTTGGCCCGATATTCTTCGCCCATGGAGAAGCTCCGTATATACGGAGCGTATATACTATTCGGTAAAAGCCGCGTCAATCACGGCGCCGTCCTCGCTCAGCACCACCACATGCATCGGCGCCATGAAGCGCTTGCCGGGCTTGCCCTCGATCGACGGACGCTGCACCTCGATGATGTCGCCGGCGCCGAAATTCTCGACCGCGATGATCTCGCCCAGCGTCTCGCCGGTGCTGCTGGTGCAGGGAAGGCCGACCAGATCGGCATGATAATATTCGCCCTCGGGCAAGGCCGGCAGGGCGGAACGCGGGACGGTCAGCGCCGTGCCGCGCAGGGCTTCGGCCGCGCCGCGATCGCCGATCTCGGCAAAGCGGGCCACCGCGCCATTGGGGCCGGGGCGCACCGACTTCAACGTCAATGTGCGCCCCGCCGCATCGAAGCTCTTGTAGCTTTTCAGGGCCTCGGCCCCTTCGCCAAACAGCTTCAGACGGACTTCGCCCGCCACGCCATGGGCACCGATGATCGCGGCCAGGGTGACGGGCTTGTCGGTCAAGAGGATCAGCCCTCGGCCTGCTCGGCAGCGGCTTCCTCGGCGGGAGCAGCTTCTTCAGCAGCCGGAGCGGCGGCAGCGGCAGCGGCTTCGCGCGCAGCTTCTTCAGCTTCGGCAGCCTTGGCAGCGCGGTCTTCAGCGCGGTCCTTGGCCTTCTGGCCCGGCTCTGCCTTCTTCGGGTTGTTGCGGGCAGCGCGCTCCTTCACGCCGGCGGCGTCGAGGAAGCGGGCAACGCGGTCGGTCGCCTGGGCGCCGGCGGCAACCCAGTGCTTCGCACGCTCGACGTCGATGATGACGCGCTTTTCGTCGCCCTTGGGCAGGACGGGGTTGTAGCTGCCGATGCGCTCGATGAACTTGCCGTCACGCGGGGCGCGGCTGTCGGCCACGACGATGCGGTAATAAGGGCGCTTCTTGGAGCCGCCGCGCGACAGACGGATGGAGGTTGCCATGGAACTAGACCTTTCTATTCAAACCAAATTACGGAAATTGCTTATTTCTTCATGAAATTCTGAAAGCCGGGCGGAAGCTTGGGCATGTTGCCGCCCAGGCCACCAAGGCCACCCAGACCCGACAGGTCGGGCGGACCGCCCTGCCCATCCGCGCCGCCCGGTCCACCCAGGCCGCCCAATCCACCCATGCCACCGCCGGTGAACATCTTGGCCAGCCCCTTGAGGCCGCCCATCTTGCGGATCTTCTTCATCGCCGTTTCCATTTCCTGATGCATTTTCAGGAGACGGTTGACGTCCTGCACGGTGCGGCCGGCGCCCTTGGCGATACGGATCTTGCGCTTGGCGTTGATCAGCGCGGGCTTCTCGCGCTCCTTGGGGGTCATCGACCCGATCATCGCGTCCAGATGCAGCAGCGTCTTGTCGTTGGCGCCGCTATTGGCCATCGCCGCCTGCGCCTTCTTGAGGCCCGGCAGCATGCCGGCCAGCGCGCCCAGACCGCCCATGCGGCGCATCTGGTTGAGCTGGCTGCGCAGGTCGTTCATGTCGAACTGACCCTTGGCCATCTTCTTGGCCAGCTTGTCGGCTTCCTCGGCATCGATCGTCTCGGCGGCCTTCTCGACCAGGCTGACGACGTCGCCCATGCCCAGGATACGCTGGGCAACGCGGGCCGGGTGGAAGGGCTCAAGCGCATCCAGCTTTTCACCGGTGCCGGCGAACTTGATCGGACGACCGGTGACCGCGCGCATCGACAGCGCGGCGCCGCCACGGGCGTCGCCGTCCATGCGGGTCAGCACGACGCCGGTCAGCGGCACCTGTGCGGTAAAGCTGGTCGCCACGTTCACGGCGTCCTGGCCGGTCAGCGAGTCGACCACCAGCAGGATTTCCGCCGGATTGGCGACGTCGGCGACCGCCTTCATCTCGTCCATCAGCGCCTGGTCGACATGCAGTCGGCCGGCGGTGTCGAGCATGACCACGTCGAAGCCCTGCAGCTTGGCCGACTGCAGCGCGCGCTTGGCAATCTCCACCGGCTGCTGGCCGGCGACGATCGGCAGGGTCGCGACATCGATCTGGGTGCCAAGGACGGCCAGCTGCTCCTGCGCAGCCGGGCGCTGGACGTCGAGCGACGCCATCAGCACCTTCTTGCGCTCCTTGTCCTTCAGGCGCTTGGCGATCTTCGCGGTCGAGGTCGTCTTGCCCGAACCCTGCAGGCCGACCATCATGATGACGGCGGGCGGGGTGACGTCGATCAGCAGATCGCTGGTTTCGGCGCCCAGCGTCTCGGTCAGCGTGTCGGAGACGATCTTGACGACCATCTGGCCGGGCGTGATCGACCGCAGCACATCGCTGCCGACAGCCTTTTCGGTCGCCTGATCGACGAACTGGCGAACCACGGGCAGCGCCACGTCGGCTTCCAGCAGTGCGACTCGCACTTCGCGCATCGCGGCACGGACATCGTCCTCCGTAAGCGCACCGCGCCCACGCAGCTTGTCGAATACCCCACCGAGACGATCGCTTAGCGAATCGAACATCATCACCTCAATTCGGGCCAAAGGCCCGGAAAATCCATGCACCACCCCAAAACGACAAAATCGCCGGCGGGCGAAAACTCGCCGGCCAGCGTCCATTCGATATCCCTCTTGGACATCCTGGAGTCTTCAGGGTTCCAGGACCAGAGTCCCGGATGCAGGGCGCCCCTTAAGCCAAAGCGGCCGCAAGCGCAAGTGCGCTATCCCGCAGCCAGCGCGGCCGCCGCCCCAATGACGATCGCCGTGCGCCCCAGCAACTCGACCAGCAGCAATCGCCCGGCGATAACGGCCAGTCCCCAGCGATAGGCCGGATGCACCGCGCCGCGCAGCCCGGCATCGGCGCGCATCGCGATCCCGACATAGAGCAACTGCATCAGCGTCGCACAGGCGCCGGCCCATGGCCCCAGCAGCGGCATCGGCAATATCCGACCAAAGGCCGGCTCCATCATGGCGATGGTCCCGCACAATATCAGCCGCTTGTGCCAGTCGCTTCGCTGCCGCAGCAGGATTGCCGCCAGTGTCAGCGCACCAAAGGCCAGCATGTCGAGCGGCCCCAGCACCAGGAATATGCCCGGCGGAAAGAAGGGCGGCACCCGCCCCATCTGCACCGCCAGGATCGACGTCGCGATGCCCCAGGGGATCAGGAAGCAGGCAAGCCCGGCCGCAACCCAGCCCAACTGGCGATGGAGATCAGTCCGCCGCTGCGCCACCAGCAGTGCCTGCGCCAGGAACAGCAGCGTCCATGCCAGCAGCGACAGCGCATGGACATGCACCCACCAGGGCACGGTCGCCACGTCGACATAGCCGCGCAGGGCAAAGCTGCCGAAGCCGCCGATCACGGTGACGGCGACCAGCGCCGCCATGCCGGTAAAGATGCGCCGTTCCCGCGCCTGTCGCTCCACTGCACCGACTGCCGTCGCCATTGCGTCGACCTCCCGCTCTTTGGCAACAATAGCGCAGCAACCACATCCAATATTGTAAGAAGTCGCCACGTTCCGGCTCAGCGCTTGCGCCCGCCCGTCGTTTGCGCCAGCAAACCCGCCACAGACCGCATAATAGGGGGAGCTTTTCTATGAGTTGGACACGTCGCAAGCCGATGGAGGCGATGACGCCCCAGGGAGGCGGCCACAGCATGGCGCGCACCCTGTCCTGGCCGCATCTGCTGGCGTTGGGCGTCGGCGCGATCGTCGGCACCGGCATCCTTACCCTGATCGGCGTCGGCGCCGATCGCGCCGGCCCCGCCGTCCTCATCTCCTTCGCCATCGCCGGCGCGATCTGCGCCTGCGCCGCCCTCGCCTATGCCGAACTGTCGACGATGATGCCGGCAGCGGGCAGCGCCTACAGCTACTCCTATGTCGTGCTGGGCGAAGGCATTGCCTGGATCGTGGGGTGGAGCCTGATCCTCGAATATTCGCTGGTCGTCTCGACCGTGGCGGTCGGCTGGTCGGGCTATGCCGCCCCGCTCCTCACCCCGCTCGGCTTTCCCGAGGCGCTGACCAAGGGGCCGGAGCTTGGCGGCTTCATCAACATCCCCGCCATCTTCATCATCGGCGTCGTCGCCGCCCTGCTGATGTTCGGCACGCGCGAAAGCGCCCGGCTCAACACCCTGCTGGTGCTGATCAAGATCGCGACCTTGAGCCTGTTCGTCTGGGTCGCCCTGCCCGCCTTCGACGCCCAGCATCTCGAACCCTTCATGCCCTTCGGCTTTGCCAAACATATGGGCGCTGATGGCGTCGAGCGCGGCGTGATGGCGGCGGCCGCGATCATCTTCTTCGCCTTCTACGGCTTCGACGCGATCTCGACCGCGGCCGAGGAAGCCAAGAACCCGGACCGTGACCTCGCCATCGGCATCGTCGGCTCGCTGATCGTCTGCACCCTCATCTATGTGCTGGTCGCCGCCGCAGCGGTGGGCGCCATGCCCTTCACCCGCTTCGCCGACAGCCCCGAACCGCTCGCCCTCATCCTGCGTGAAATGGGCCAGGGGTCGATCGCCCGGATCGTCGCGATCGCCGCCGTCATTGCGCTCCCCACCGTGCTGCTGGGCTTCCTCTACGGCCAGAGCCGCATCTTCCTGGTGATGGCGCGCGACGGCTTCCTGCCGCAATCGCTCGCCCGCATCTCGAAGCGCGGCACCCCTGCGCGCATCACCGCCGTCACGGCCGTGCTGGTGGCGGTCATCGCCGGCGTGCTGCCGATCGACCAGATCGCCGCACTCGCCAATGCCGGCACGCTGATCGCCTTCACCGCCGTCGGCGCCTGCCTGCTGATCCTGCGCCGTCGCGCGCCAGACCTCCAGCGCCCCTTCCGCACGCCGGCGGCGACGCTGGTGGGCCTGGGCGCCGTGCTCGGCTGCGCCTATCTGTTCCTCAGCCTGCCGATGAAGACCATCTATGCCTGCCTGATCTGGAACGCGATCGGCCTCGCCGTCTATTTCCTCTACGGCCATAGGCGCGCCTCAGCCGCCCGCTAGGGCCAAGGTCCGCACAAAGAAAAAGCCTCCCGTCGCGACAGCAACGGGAGGCTTTTTCTTTGCCTCGAACAGGGCAGCGCTCAGTGCGCCGCCGACGTGTCCACCGGCCCGCTTGGCTTGGGCGCCAGCCAGACGATCACCGCCGCCGCAAACAGCACCAGCGCGGAGATGAAGAAGACATAGTCGACCGAAATGGCGATCGCCTCCTGCTCCACCAGATTGGATATGGTCTGGCGGATCTGCTCGGTCGTCATCCCCATGCCCGACAGCGCACGCTGCGCATCGTCGGGCTGCAAGGCACCGGCCAGTTCGTTGCGCGACACGCGCTGGCTGTCGCTCCACCCGGTCAGCACCAGCGACGTCGCGATCGCGATCGCCATGGTCCGCAGGAAATTCTGCAGCCCGGCCGCCGACGCCGTCTCGCTCGGCGGCACCGACCCCAGGGTCAGCGTCGTCAGCGGGATCATGAAGAAGGGCATGGCAAAGCCCTGCACGAACTGCGGCAGCGCCAGCCCGAAAAAGTCGATGCCGCTGGTCCAGTGCGCCCGCCACAGGGTCATGCAGCCCAGCCAGAAGACCGCGCCCGAAATCATGATGCGCGGATCGACCTTGCCGGTGAAACGCGCGGCGAAGGGCGCGCTCATCACCGCTGCCATCGCCGTGAAGGCGGTGACGATGCCCGACCAGGTCGCGGTATAGCCCATCGACATCTGCAGCCATTGCGGGATGACCACGATGCTGGAGAAATAGGCACCGAAGGCCAAAGCCAGCGTGAAGACGCCCGATGAGAAGCCGATATGTCGGAACACCCGCAGGTCGACGATCGGATGCTCCTCGGTCAGTTCCCAGATGATGAAGACGATGAAACCGATGCCGGCCAGGATGGCGAGCGTCAGGATCAGCGGGTCGGAGAACCAGTCATGGTCGCGGCCGATGTCCAGCATCACCTGCAGACAGCCGATCCAGAAGATCAGCAGGAACAGGCCGATCTTGTCGATCGGCTGGTGCGCGGTTTCGGTCTCCACCGGCCGCAGCATCGCCATCGCCGCGAACACGCACAGCGCCGCGATCGGCAGGTTGATGAAGAAGATCCAGTGCCAGCTCCAATTGTCGCTGATATAGCCGCCGACGATCGGCCCCATGGCCGGCCCCAGCAGCGTCGTCATCGCCCACAGGCCCATGGCGCGCGGCCGCATTTCCGGCGGGAAGATGCGCAGCAACAGGGTCTGCGACATCGGCATGATCGGCCCGCCACAGATGCCCTGGCCCAGGCGCGCAGCCACGATCATGCCCAGAGTGGTCGACAGGCCGCACATCATCGAGAAGAAGCCGAAGCCGATCATCGCCCAGATGAAGGTCCGCACCACGCCGAAACGCAGCGCCAGCCAGCCGGTCAGCGGCACGCAAATCGCCTCCGCCACCGCATAGGATGTGATGATCCAGGTGCCCTGGTCGCCGGAGATGCCCAGATTGCCGGCGATATGCGGCACCGAGACATTGGCGATGGTCAGGTCGAGCACGACCATGAAGTTGCTCAGCGCCAGCACCAGCCCGGCAAGCGTGCGGGTGCGTGGCGAGAGCAGATTATAGGTTTCGGGGCCGCTCACGCGCTCGCTCCCTTACTTGCCGGCCAGGTCGATCTCGACTTCGGTGGACAAGCCCACGCGCAGCGGATGCTCTGCCAGTTCCTTGGGGTCGAGCGCGATGCGCACCGGCAGGCGCTGGACCACCTTGATCCAGTTGCCGGTCGCATTCTGCGCCGGGATCAGCGACAGCGACGAACCGGTGCCGCCGGAGAAGCCCACGACCTTGCCATGATAGACCACGTCGCCGCCATAGATGTCGGCCACGACCGTGGCGGGCATGCCCACCTTCACATGGCGCAGCTGACGCTCCTTGAAATTGGCGTCGACATAGACTTGCGACAGCGGGACGATGCTCATGATCGGGCTGCCCTGCGCGACGCGCTGGCCGATCTGGACCGCACGCTTGGTCACCACGCCGTCAACGGGCGCGCGGATGATCGTGCGTTCCAGGTCCAGCTTGGCGTCTTCCAGCTTCGCCTTGGCGGCCATCACCGCGGGATCACTTTCCTCGGTCGAACCACGGATCAGCGCGTCATTGGCGGCCAGCTGGCCGGTGGCGGCATTGCGGGTCGCCTGGGCGGTCTCGACACCGGCGCGAGCCAGGTCCAGCGCCGCCTTGGCAGCGGCATAGGATTTGCGCGCAGCGGTGACTTCGTCCCCCGAAACCGCGCCGCCCGCGACCAGCGCCTCGCGGCGCTGCAGGTCGATGCGGGCCTTGTCGAAATCGGCCTGCGCGGTCGCCAGCTGGGCACGGGCCTGGACGATGTCGGCGCCACGCGCCTCGACCTGCGCCGACAGCGAACCGCTGGTCGCGCTGGTCTGGCGGAAGCGGCGACGGGCATCGGCCAGATCGGCCTCGGCCTGCTGCAGCGCGATCTGCGCGTCGGTCGGGTCCAGCTTCACCAGGATGTCGCCGCGCTTCACCGTCTGGGTGTCGGTAACGTTGACCTCGATCGCCTGCGCCGACAGCAAGGGCGTCACCTGGGCGACCTCCGCATTCACATAGGCATTGTCGGTGCTGACATGGTTGCGGCCGATCAGGAAATACCAGGCCGCCCACAGGACACCGACCACCAGCACGGCGATCGCCAGACGGGTCAGCCAGGTCTTGCGGGCATTGCCGCGCTGCTCGGCCAGTTCGGAGGAAGTTTCGGTGGCGGCATCAGCCATTGGGTCGATCCTTGGACTGAGCGTCGCTCGCGGCAAAGCCGCCGCCGAGCGCGCGAATGAGGGCAATATCGAGAGAGAAGGCGCTCGCTTCCAGCTGCGCGACGGACTGACGCGCCGCGAGCAGCTGGTCTTCGACGTTCAGCACGTCGAGATAGGTGGAAAGCCCGCCCTTGTAGCGTTGCTGGGCGACGCCATAAGCATCCTGCGACGCGGTCAGCGCCGCCTTGGCGTCGGTCAGCCGCTGGTCCAGCGTCCGGCGGCTGGTCACGGCGTCGGCGACGTCCTGATAGGCGCCCAGCACGGTCTTGTCATAGCTGGCGACCGCCTCGTCATAGGTCGCGCGCGCGCCGCGATACTGGCCGCGCAACTGCCCGCCATGGAAGATCGGCAGGCTGATCGCCGGGCCGGCACTGCCGAACAGCGAATCCTTCTTGAACAGATTGTCCGCGAACGACGTCGAACCGCCCGAAGCACCGGTGCCGGTGAACAGCGTTTCATACCCCAGCGACTGGACGCCGATCAGGGCGCTCAGGCTCACCGCCGGATAGAAGGATGCCCGCGCCACCTTGATCCGGCTGGCGGCAGCCTGCGTCCGGGCCAGCGCAGCGGCGACGTCGGGACGACGCGCCACCAGATTGGTGGTGACGTCCGCCGGCAGGCCCAGCGGCGCGAGTTGGCCGATCTGCGGCCGGGTCATCGCCAGGCCACGGTCCGGCCCGGCGCCGATCAGCGCGGCGATCTGATGCTGACGCAGCTCGATCGCCACGCGGGCCGCCGCCAGTTGCGCCTTGGCCGAGGACACGGTGGCGTCGGCCTGGCGCACGCTGCCGCGCGTTTCCAGGCCATTCTGCCGCCGGTCGGCGACCAGCTTCTGGCTGGCCGTGCGGATTTCCAGCGTCCGCTCCTGAATTTCCGCCTCGTCATAGAGGCGGGCCAGGTCGGCATAGGCATCGGCAATCGCAGTGGTCAGCGCCAGGCGCGCCTGCTGCGCGTCGATCTCGGCCGCGCGGGCCTCCGACGTGGCGGCCGCCAGCGACGCCCGGTTCTTGCCCCACAGGTCGATGTCCAGACCAAAGTCCAGCCCGACCTTGCCGGTGCCCAGCCAGCCCTGCGGCACGAAATCCTTGGGCATGCCCATATTATAGCTCTGCTTGGTCACGCCGGCATTGGCCGTGGCGTCGACCGTGGGCAGCAGCGCCGCGCCCGATTGCTGGGCCATCGCCGTCGCCTGGCGAAAACGCGCCAGCGCCACCGCCATGTCGGGCGAATTGCGCAGCCCCTCCTCGATCAGCGATGTCAGCTGCGGATCGCCATAGGCGCTCCACCAATTCTCGCTGGGCCAGGCGACCGTGTCGGCGCTCAGGCTGCGCCCGGCCTCCACGCTCTGCGGCGCGCGAATCTCAGGCTTGTCGCCCAGATCGGGTATTGAAGCACAGCCGGCCAGAAGCAGCGCTGTCACTGCAATACCGCCGGTGCGAATGGAAAAACTGATGCGACTCACGGACATATCCAAACCGTACCATCCAGTATGAAAATCGCCTTTGCCCCGCCGTACCACCCTTGTCAATATAAATAGCGTACTCTATGGTACGCTTATATGACATGCCCGGAAAAAGCTTCTGCCCCCAGTCGTCGGGAGGCCCGCCGCCTCGACCGGCGCCAGACGATATTGGAGGTGGCTGCCCGGCATTTTCTGGAAAATGGCTATGCCGCGACCAGCATGTCGGCCATCGCCGCCATATTGGGCGGGTCGAAGGGCACGTTGTGGAATCATTTCCCTTCCAAGGAGGAATTGTTTCGCGCGGTTCTCGAAAATGCGACCAGCACCTATCGCGCGCGGCTTTCGGAAATATTGGACCCCGGCGGCGACCTCCCCTCGACGCTGCACCGCACCGCGCTCAGCCTGCTCGAAAAGGTGACATCGCCCGAAGCGATCGCCCTGCACCGGCTGATCGCGTCAGAAGGTGGCCGTTTCCCGGAAATGAGCCGCATCTTCTATGAAATGGCGCCCAGCCATACCCGCATGCTGCTCGCCCGCTTCCTCGAAGGCGCGATGGACCGCGGCCAGTTGCGTCGCGACGACCCCGACAAGGCCGCCCGCGTGCTGATGCGCCTGACGACATCGGGTTGCCATGAATTGCTGCTGCTCAGCCAGATCGAACGGGTCACGCCGCAACAGATGGAAAGCGACGCCGCCTTCGCCGTCGACATCTTCCTGCGCGCCTATGGCACTGAGGGCATGGCACGTTAACCATTTCTTTGCCGCCAGCTTCTATCCTGCCGATCGCAGGAGTTGCTATCCAATGCCGTTTTTCAAGCGCAAGCCCCTTCACCAGATCGTCGCGCAGCAGCCGGAAAGCGGGGCCACGGCCTCGCGTCGGCTGCGCGTCCTGCTGATCGACGAGAATGCGACCGCTCGCGCCGTCATTGCCCGTCGCCTGTCGCGGCTTAACTATGACGTGGTGCTGGCCGAAAATGGCTTCATCGCCCTCAACCTGCTGGTTACGCGTCCGGTCGACCTGATCCTGATCGACATGGACCTGCTGATGCTGCCCGCCGTGGCGACGATGAAGCGCATTCGCGCCACCGCGCTCGCCCCCCATGCCTGCATCGTCATGCTGACCGGTCGCATCGACAGCCAGTCCGCCGTCGAAGTGCTGGAGGCCGGCGCCGACGACCATATCGTCAAGCCATTCGATTTCGACCTGCTCGATGCGCGGCTGCGCCATCTGTGCGCCCGCGCCGAACGGCTCGGCATGCTCAGCCGCCACAATGCCGAACTCGACGCCCGCATCGCCCGCCGCGCCGTGGAGCTGGGCGAAACCCGTGACGCCCTGCAGGAAATGCAGCTCGACCGCGCCCGCCTCGTCTCCTCGATCCAGGCCTTGCAGGATGAAGTCGCCCGCCTCAGCGCGCGGCAGAACTGACCCATAGACTGAGGCCGGTTTCAAGCCGTTCGGGCGGACCATCCGCCGCGATCCGCTCGGCATCCGCCCGCGCCCGGTCCAATATCGCCGGCGCCACCGACGCATCATGATAGACCCGGTCGGCCAGTGCCAGCATCCGCGCATCGCGCATGGTCAGGTCGTCGGGATCGGCCGACGTCAACCGGACAAGATATAGCTCGCTATTGTCCGCCTCCGGATTTTCCGCCAGCCAGACGTCGACATCCGGATCAAACCCCATCGGATCGATCGCCCCGCCGGGCGCCAGCGCCTTGCCTATCGCCTGCCGCCGCGCGCCCGCATCGGGCCACAGGTCGCGCAACCGCCCCCGCGCCCCGAACAGCGCCCGCGCCAGATCGCCCAGGCCGCTCGGCAACAAGGCCTCGATCCGCTGCCGCAGCGCCGCCGCCAGTCCCGCCGACGCCCCACCCGTGCCGATCGCGATCAGCACCGGATCGCGATCGACGATCGCCGGCAGGGTGAAATCGCACAGGTCCGGCTTGTCGGTCGCATTGACCAGCACGCCGCGCGCACGCAGTCGTGCCACCACCGCAGCGTCGCCGTCCGACACGATTGCGACCCGCGCATCCGCATCATCCTCGCCGACGATGCGCGCGCCGGCACGTTCCAGCAGCCGGCGCTTGGCATCGGCCGCCTCGCCGCTTCCGGTCAGGATGACCGCCCGCCCCTCCAGCCGCAGAAAGACGGGCAGGCTGTGCATCAGCCAGCCACCCAATCGGGAATATGATCGCCCGCGATCAGCGCCTCGATCGGCGGACGCGCGCGGACCACCGCCCATTTGTCGCCCGACACCAGCACCTCGGGGGTGAGCGATCGGCTGTTATAGGTGCCCGCCATGGTCGCGCCATAGGCACCGGCGGTCATGAAGGTCAGCAGGTCGCCGGCCGCCACCACATCCATGTCGCGGCCCATGGCAAAGGTATCGCCGGTCTCGCACACCGGCCCGACCACGTTCGACGCGATCCGGTTGCCGTCCGGCGCCACCGCGCGGATATCGTGCCAGGCGTCATAAAGGCTGGGGCGCATCAGGTCGTTCATCGCCGCATCGACGATCACGAACGGCGCCTGCGCGCCCTGCTTGACGCGGATCACCTTCGACAGCAGCACGCCGGCATTGCCCACGATCACCCGGCCCGGCTCGAACATCAGCCGCGCATCCCAGCCCTGCGTCACTCGCGTGACCATCGCGCCATAGTCGGCCGGACTCGGCGGCAGCGGCTGCGACGGGTCGTAGGGCACGCCCAGGCCACCGCCCAGATCGGCGGTGCGGATGTCATGGCCCGCCGCGCGCAGCTGCTTGATCAGCGCGCCGACCTTGACGAAGGCCGCCTCCAGCGGCGCCAGGTCGGTCAGCTGGCTGCCGATATGCACGGCGACGCCCTGGACATCGAGGCCCGGCAGGTCACGCGCGGCAGCATAGCTTTCCAGCGCCCGGTCATAGGGGATGCCGAACTTGTTTTCCGACTTGCCCGTCGAAATCTTGGCATGGGTGCCGGCGTCGACATCGGGGTTGATGCGATAGGCGACCGGCGCCTTCTTCCCCATCGACTGCGCGACCTCCGATAGCATTTCCGCTTCCGGTTCGCTTTCCAGGTTGAACTGGAAAATGCCCAGTTCCAGCGCCAGCTTCATTTCCTCGGCGGTCTTGCCGACACCCGAAAAGACGATGCGATCGGCCGGAATGCCTGCCGCCACGGCGCGCTGCAATTCACCGCCCGACACCACGTCCGCGCCCAGTCCCAGCTTCGCCAGGGTCGCCAGCACGGCGGCGTTGGGATTGGCCTTCACGGCAAAGGCGATCAGCGGATTGTCGAGCTGGGACAGCCCTTCGCGGAACACGCCGACATGGCGTTCCAGCGTCGCGGTCGAATAGACATAGACCGGGGTACCGACCTGCTGCGCAATTTCCGTCATCGGCACCTGCTCCACATGCATGGTGCCGTCTACATAATCGAAATGGTCCAAGGTCTGATCCTTGCGGGAATAGGGACTATTGTTGCGGCCGACTTTCCGGCGGCAGGTCGAACTCGTCATTGCCGCGCTGACGCGACTGGGTCAGCAGTTCGACGTTCCGCTCCGGGCGGGCCTGGGTGCCCGGATCCATCATGTCGGCGGCGGTCGGCGCGGTCGCCGCCCCCACCGGCACGGCGGGCAATTTCTGGCCCGCCACGGGTTTGAGCGATTCACGGCCACCGCAGGAGACCAGCGCCAGCGCCATTGCCCCGATCATCAGCCCGTTGCGGACATGCCGTGCCATCTGCCTCACTCCTGTGTCGCGCGCGCCGCGGCGATCCGCGCGCGCACCTGGTCGGGCGCCGTGCCGCCATGGCTCTTGCGGCTGGCAACCGACGCATCGACCGTCAATACCGCATAGATGCGATCGTCGATACGCGCATCAATGGCCTTGAGCGTGTCGAGCGGCAGGTCGGCCAGCTGCACGCCGGCCTCCTCCGCCGCCGCCACGGCACGACCGGTGATATGATGCGCCTCGCGGAAGGGAATGTCGCCCTCGCGCACCAGCCAGTCGGCCAGGTCCGTCGCGGTCGCAAAGCCGCTTTCGGCCAGGCCGCGCATCCGGTCGGTGCGGAATGTCACCGTCTCGATCATGCCGGTCATCGCCGCGATCGACAGGCCCAGCAGGTCATGCGCCTCGAACACCGGCGGCTTGTCGTCCTGCATGTCCTTGGAATAGGCGAGCGGCAGGCCCTTCATCGTCACGCACAGCGCATTCATGCAGCCCATGATGCGGCCGGCATGACCACGCACCAGTTCGGCCGCGTCCGGATTGCGCTTCTGCGGCATGATCGAGCTACCGGTCGAATAGGCGTCGGGCAGCTTGACGAAGCCGAAGGGCTGGCTCGCCCAGATGATGAATTCCTCGGCCAGGCGCGACAGGTGCAGCGACGCCTGGGTCGCGGCCATCAGATAGTCGAGCGCGAAGTCGCGGTCGGACACGCTGTCCAGGCTGTTGTCGGTCGGCTTGGCAAAGCCCAGCGCCGCCGCCGTGGCATGGCGATCGATCGGGAAGCCGGTGCCGGCCAGCGCAGCGGCGCCCAGCGGGCATTCGTCCAGCCGCACGCGCGCATCGGCAAAACGGCTGCGGTCACGCCGCACCATTTCATAATAGGCCATCAGATGATGGCCCAGCGTCACCGGCTGCGCCGACTGGAGATGGGTGAAGCCCGGCATCACCGCATCGACATGTTCCTCGGCGCGGGCGAGTAGAGCCTGCTGCAGTCCGGCCAGGCCCGCCATCACTTCATCCATGGCGTCGCGGACCCACAGGCGGAAATCGGTCGCCACCTGGTCGTTGCGGCTGCGCGCGGTGTGCAGGCGGCCGGCCGCCGGGCCGATCAGTTCGGCCAGCCGCGACTCCGTGACCATGTGGATATCTTCCAGGTCCAGATTGACCGGAACGCCATTGGCTTCATATTCGGCCGCGATCCGGTTCAGACCCTCGGTGATCGCCTGCGCATCCTCGCCATCGACGATGCCCTGCTTGGCCAGCATCGCGACATGCGCCTTGGACCCGGCGATATCCTGTTTCCACAAGCGCTTGTCGAAGGGGATGGAGGCATTTATCTCACGCATGATCGATGCCGGGCCGGCCGCGAACCGGCCACCCCACATGCTGTTGGAGCCTGCTTCCATGATATCGTCCTTGCGCTCGGTAATGACACTGCTCCTGCTGGCTGGGCTGGCGGCATGCGATAGGCAATCCCCGCCCGCGGGGCAAGCCAATGCGAGCGCCAGCAGCGAGGTGACGGGCGACGAAGTGCAACCCGCAGCCGGCGGCAGCGCCAAGGGCGAATTCAACTACACGATCGACCGCAGCAAGGCGGGCACGCCTGCGCCGACCTTCGCGTTCGAAAATCCGCAGGGTGGTACGGCGACCCTGCAGGACTTTGCCGGCCGGCCGCTGCTGGTCAATCTCTGGGCGACCTGGTGCGCGCCCTGCGTCGCGGAGATGCCGACGCTCGATGCCCTCGCCGCGCAAAGTGACAGCGAAGGTGACAGGAGTCTGGCGGTATTGACGATCTCGCAGGACGTGCAGGGCCAGGCCGCGATCAAGCCTTTCTTCGCCAAGCACAAGCTGCCCCACCTCAAGGGCTGGACCGATCCCGAGAACAAGCTCGGCCTGGGCTATGCCACCGGCGTCCTGCCGACCACTGTCCTCTATGATGCCAAGGGCAAGGAAGTCGCCCGCGTCGTCGGCGCGATGGACTGGACCGGCGCGGAAGCCCGGAAGCTCATTGCCGTGGCCAAGGACGAATGAGGCATAAGTGAATCAATAACGAACAACGATCAAAAACCCGCCATGCCAGCTGATTGCAAAATGCACATGAAAAATGCAAAATTGAACATTGCGACATTGATGCAACAAAAAATATGCTGCAGAGTTCAGTCACTGAAATATGCGTGAAATATGTCACTTTTACTTAAATTTTGTGCGGCGCAATAGAGGATAGTCCGCAGATCGTTCGTCCCTCCGAGTGTCAAGATAATGACAATATCAGGGGGCATAGAATGAAGAGACTTTCCGCGCTCAAGCTTTCTCTCGTGATTGCGACATCCTGGTCGGCCTGCGCCATGGCGCAGGAAGCACCGCAGGAACCGCAGGCCGATGAAGGTGCAGCCATCATCGTTACCGGCACCCGTGCCGTCGGCATGTCGGCCGCCGAAGCTGCCGCACCCGTTCAGGTGCTCAGCGAAGAAGCCATCGCCCATGTCGGCCAGCCGAACCTCAACCAGGCGCTGACCCAGATCGTTCCCAGCTTCACCGCCCAGACCCAGGGCACCGACATGTCGAGCTTCTCGCTGTCGGCCCGTCTGCGCGGCCTGAGCCCGAACCACACGCTGCTGCTAGTCAATGGCAAGCGTCGCCACGGCTCGGCCATTCTTCAGGTCGCCACCGGCCCGTTCGGCGGCTCCGCCGCGCCCAGCCTCGACCTCATTCCGCCTGATGCCGTCGAACGCATCGAAATCCTGCAAGAAGGCGCCGCCGCCGTTTACGGCACCGACGCGATCGCCGGCGTTATCAACCTGATCCTGAAGGACGATACCGAAGGCGGCAGCTTCAAGATCACCGGCGGCCAGAATTACGACAGCGAAGGCGAAACCTTCTCGGTCTCGGGCAATGTCGGCTTCAAGCTGGGCGAGGATGGTTATTTCAACCTCAGCGGCTTCCACCGTCGCCAGGACTATACCACCACCGGCACCGGCCAGGTTCAGGTGACGCAGCTCGACGGTTCGCTGCAGCCCAACGCTCCCGCGCAATGGTCGAACCTGACCGGCGACGCGCTGGCGGGTATCAACGGCGGCCAGCCCAAGACCTATCTGACCGAATTCTTCTACAATATGGGCTATGATTTCGGCGGCGTCGAACTCTACAGCTTCGGTAACTATGCCCGCCGCATCGGCTATGCCAAGCAGGGTTATCGCCATCCCAAGCGCGTCTGCTATGAATCCGGCAATACCGGTGGCAGCGTCACTGCGGCCGCCTATGATCCCAGCATCTGCTATGGCAACACCGGCGTCGTCGGCATGGTCCCGCTGCAGCATGTGACCGAGGACGAATATAGCTTCACCGTCGGCGCCAAGGGCGAATTTGGCGGCGGCTGGAACTATGACCTGTCGACCACCTACGGCCATGACAAGAACGAGATCTGGACCGAGAATTCGGCCCATCGCGAAGTCTGGCAGGAAACCTATGCCCAGTATCTGAACGGTTCGGGCGTCCTGCCCAACACGCCGGACTCGGCCTATGACGGTGGCTTCCGCCTGAGCCAGACCACGGTCACGGCCGACATCCGCAAGGAATTCGATCTTGGCCTGGCCGATCCGCTGACCTTCGCCTTCGGTGGCGAATATCGCCGCGACACCTACACCATCGTCGCGGGCGACTATTATTCCACCTACAAGACCGGCGTTCAGTCCTTCCCGGGCTACAAGGAAAGCGACGCGGGCGACTGGAACCGCAGCGCCAAGGCCGGCTACATCAACGTCATCGTCAACCCGGTCGAAAAATGGACCGTCGACCTTGCCGGCCGTTACGAAGATTATTCGGACTTCGGCGACACGCTGATCGGCAAGGCCACCACCCGCTTCGACTTCAGCGATGCGGTCGCCATCCGCGGCACCGTCAGCACCGGCTTCCGTGCGCCGACGCTGGCCGAACAGCATTATTCGACCGTGGCCGTCGGCCCGACCAGCGCCGTTGCGGTGCTGCCGGCCGGTTCACCTGCGGCGACCCTGCTGGGCTTCTCCGCGCTGAAGCCGGAAAAGTCGACCAACTTCTCGGGCGGCTTCGTCTTCCGTCCGATCCCCAAGCTCGCGGTCACGCTGGATGGCTATCTCATCAAGATCAAGGATCGCATCGCCCTGACCGCGGCCCGTTATGCCGTCCAGGGCGGCGTTGCGACGGCGGAAGCCCCGGCAATCATCTCGGCGCTGCAGGCAGCTGGCGTGGTGTTTGACGCGGCGCTGCCGAACATCGGTGCGCAGAGCTTCACCAACGGCATCGACACCCGCACCTGGGGCATCGACTTCTCGGCCGCCTATCCGGTGGCCTTGGACTTCGGCAGCCTGAACCTGTCGGTTTCGGCCAACTACAACAAGACGAAGATCACCAAGAACAAGATTCCGACGGTCTTCAGCAATATCTCTGAAAGCTATGTCGAAGACGCTTCGCCCGACTACAAGGTCGTGCTGGGCGCCCTGTTCAAGAGCGGCGCCTTCACGGTCAATCTGCGCGAGACCTTCTATGGCAAGACCAGCGTGCTGGTGCAGCCGGGCGTGTCGAGCGCTTCGCTGATCGCCGCCGGCCTGCCGACCATCTATGAAGCGAAGGTCAAGCCGACCGGCATCACCGATCTGGAAGTCAGCTATGCGTTCAACGACGCCATGACCTTCTCGCTCGGCGCGAACAACCTGTTCGACAAGATCCCGGAAACGCCGGCCCTGCTGAAGGGCGTGACGATCCCGGCGGGCACCTCGCCCTATATCAACGGGTCGACCACCTATAACAGCCCCTATGGCTTTGGCCCCTACGGCACCTCGGGCGGCTATTATTACGCGCGTATCGACTTCAAGTTCTGATAGGCTAGAACACAAGGGCCGGTCTCCCAGGAGACCGGCCCTTTTGCTTTGTTAGCGTTCTGAAGCCGGTCGGCACGACCGGCGGCTCGCAGAACGCAGCAACAATAATTGGGATGTGGATCGATGCCTCGATCCCCATCAGGGGGAAGCGAAAACCATGACCGACCGTCCGGACACTCTCAGCCGCCGCATGCTGATGCGCGGCGCCATGGGCGCGGCGGCAATAGCCAGCGCGGCACCCGCCCTCGCCCAGCGCGACCGCAAGGTGGCGATGAGTGATGACCCCAAGGCCATGGTCGCCACGCTGACCGACGGCATCTTCATCAACAGCAACGAAAATCCGCTCGGCCCCGCCCCCGCCGCGCTGCAGGCGCTGTCCGGGCTCGATCCGCTCGCCGGCCGCTATGGCATGGCCTTCGCCTCGAAGCTGGAAAGCCTGTTCGCGCGCCAGAACGGCCTGTCGCCCGACCAGGTTCAGGTCCATCCCGGCTCCTTCATGCCGCTGCGCTCGGTCGCGCTGACCTACTCGTCCAAGACCCGCCCGATCGCCTATTTCGAGCCGACCTTCGACCAGGGGTTCCTGGGCAAGGGCAACCAGCCGGTCACCCGCGCCGTCGCCCTGCCGCTGGCCGGCGACTTCACCGCCGATGTCCGCAAGCTGCTGGCCGCCGCGCCGGACGCCGGCGTCTATTATCTCTGTAATCCCAACAACCCGACCGGCCTGCCCATCCCGCGCGCCGACATTGAATGGCTGCTTACCAACAAGCCGGCCGGTTCCGTGCTGCTCGTCGACGAGGCCTATATCCATTATAGCGATGCGCAGAGCTGCCTCGACCTGGTGGCGAAGGGCGCGGACGTCCTCGTCACCCGCACCTTCTCGAAGATCTACGGCCTGGCCGGCCTGCGCTGCGGCCTGATCGCCGGGCGCAAGGATCTGCTCGACGGCATGGCCGACTATGGCGTCAACATCACGCCAATGCCCGCCGTGGTCGCGGCCGAAGCGAGCCTACTCGACCCAACCCTGCTGCCCCAGCGCAAGGCCTATAACAAGGCGGTGCGCGACGATCTCTTCGCCTGGCTCGACGCGCGCGGCCTCAAATATCTGCCGTCGCAGACCAGCTTCGCGATGATCCATGTCGGCCGCCCCGGCGCCGATGTCACCGCCGCGCTGGCGAAGGAAAAGATCTTCATCGGCGGCCCGCGCAAGCATATGGAAGACTGGGTCCGCGTCTCCTTCGGCACGCCGGCGGAGATGCAGGCGTTCAAGACCGCGCTCGCCCGGATCATGGCATGAGCCTCAGCCGGCGCCAGGCGCTGGGCGCAGCGCTCGCCGTGCCGCTGGCGGCACAGGCCGCCCGCGCCGCCGCCGCGCCGCCATCGCTGCCCGATAAAGCCAGCTTCGCCGCCACGCCGCTCGCCTATTTCGACAGCGCCTCCACCCATCCGGTGAGCCTGGGCGCCAAAGCCGCCGCCGACGCCTATCTCGCCGGCCGCACGCTCGATCCCGTCGCCGCCGCGCGCAAGCCGGTCGATCGCGCCGCGCTGATCGCGAAATTCGCTACATTGATGGGCGCCGATGCGGACGAGATCACCTGGGTCCAGTCCACCACCATGGGCGAACAGGCGGTGCTGCGCGCACTCGGCTTGCCAAAGGAGGGCGGCCGCGTCGTCACCGACACGCTCCATTTCTACGCCGCCTTCCCCATGTATCAGGAAATGGCGAAACAGGGCGTCGATGTCGCCTGGGTGCAGGCGCGCGAGGGCCGCATCGCGCCCGAGGACATGGCCCGCGCCATCACGCCGGGAACGAAGCTGGTCAGCGTCTCGGCTGTCTCCACATACAACGGCTTCCAGCATGACCTGAAGGCGATCAGTGCCATGGCGCACAAGGTCGGCGCGCTCGTCTATGCCGACATCATCCATGCCGCCGGCGCGGTGCCGATCGACCTGCACGACAGCGGCGTCGATTTCGCCGCCTGCGCCACCTATAAATGGCTGATGGGCGATTTCGGCCTGGGCTTCCTCTATGTCCGGCGCGGCGTCGCGGATCGGCTGCCGCGCACCGAATATGGCTATTATGGCTTTGCCGCGCCCGGTGCGCCGCCCGGCATCGGCCTGTCCCCACCGCAGACCCATGTCTTCCCGCTCGATCCACCCGGCGATGCGCCGACCAGCTATGTCGCCCGCCCCGGCGCGCTCGGCCATTTCGGCACCGGCACCTATGCCCAGGCGATCAGCGCCATGCTCGATCATTCGATCAGCTATATCTCGACCATCACCGTGCCGGCGATCCAGGCCCATGCCCAGCGGCTGATCGGCCAGTTGCGCGACGAACTGCCGCGCAAGGGCTATCGCCTCATCACCCCGCCGGGCACGACCAGCCCGCTGCTCAGTTGCGTCCTGCCCAATGCGAAGGGCCTGCTCACCGATCCGCTGGCGCGGGCGCAGGTCCGCATGTCCGTCCACGACAATTATTTCCGCATCTCGCCATCGGTGTTCAACGATGACAGGGATGTCGAACGGCTGATCGCCGCCCTGCCCCGCGTCTGATCCTTTTCGGAGCCCTATGATGAAAAAGCTGCTCGCCCCCGCCCTGCCGATGACTCTTCTGGCCGCCCTGATGATCGCCGCGCCCGCCGCCGCACAGAAGCCGCTGCCGGCCAAGCTGCCCTTCTCGCCCGCGATCCGGGTCGGCGACATGCTCTACATGTCGGGCCAGATCGGCCAGGTGCCCGACGGCATGGACCCGCACAAGGAAGGGTTCGACGCGGCAGTGAAGAATGCGATGGATTCGATCGGCAAGATCTTGAAGGACAATGGCCTCGACTTCGGCCATGTCGTCAAATGCACGGTGATGCTGGACGACATGGCCGACTGGCCGCGCTTCAACACCACCTATGTCAGCTATTTCGAGGGCAAGCGCCTGCCCACCCGCAGCGCCTTCGGCGCCGACGGCCTGGCGCTCGGCGCCCCGCTCGAAGTGGAATGTCTGGCGTCGTTCAAATAGGGATAGACGCGTGCCCTATCGCTCCGGCAGCAACAGGCTGGAGTCGCCATAGCTGTAGAAGCGATAACCGGTGGCGATCGCATGGGCGTAGACCTGCTGCATCCGATCGCGACCCATCAAGGCACTTACCAGCATGAACAGGGTCGATTTGGGCAGGTGAAAATTGGTCATCAGCCCGTCGATCGCGCGAAAGCGATAGCCGGGCGTGATGAAGATGCGGGTTTCGTCAGCGAAGGGGCGGATCACGCCATCCTCGCCGGTCGCGCTTTCGAGCAGGCGCAGCGAAGTGGTACCGACCGCGATGATCCGGCCGCCGGCCGCGCGCGCGGCGTTCAGGCGACCGGCCGTGTCCTGATCGATCCGCCCCCATTCGGCGTGCATGCGATGGTCGTCGGTATCGTTCGCCTTCACCGGCAGGAAGGTGCCCGCGCCGACATGCAGGGTCAGCGTTTCGGTCAGCACGCCGGCCTGCGCCAGCGCGGCGGTGAGGTCGGGCGTGAAGTGCAGCGCGGCGGTGGGGGCCGCGACCGCGCCATCCTCGCGCGCGAACATGGTCTGGTAATCGCTGCGGTCACGCTCGTCGGTGGCCCGCTTGCTGGCGATATAGGGCGGCAGCGGCATGCGTCCGGCCCGTTCCAGCAGAATCTCGACCGGTTCCTCGCCCTCGAAATCGAGGGTGACGCCGCCGTCCTCGTCGCGCGGGCCGGCGATCGCGGTGACGCCAGCGCCGAAATCGATCCGATCGCCATCCCGCACCCGCTTGGCATTGCGCAGGAAGGCCTGCCACTGGCGCAGGCCCAGCCGCTTGTGCAGGGTCGCGCCGATCCGTGCCTCGCCCCGCATTCCTTCCAGCTGGGCGGGAATGACGCGGGTGTCGTTGAAGACCAGCACATCGCCCGCCCGCAGCAGCGATGGCAGGTCGCGCACGATGCGATCCTCCATCGCGCCGTCGCCGGGCACGAGCAGAATGCGCGCCGAATCGCGCGGGCTGGCCGGACGGAGCGCGATATTCTCCGCCGGCAGATCGAAATCGAACAGGTCTACACGCATGGCGATGGCCCTTCCGGGCGCAAACTCACTTCTTCTTGGGGGCCGGCTTCTTGGCCGGGGCAGCCGGCTTCTTCGACGGCAGCCCTGCGGGTTCGGACGCCGGCGGCGGGGGCGGCGGTGCCAGCACCGGCGGCTTGCCGTCGCTCTCGATCGAGGCCTGCAGGATCACGGTCGGGTCGGCCGGCGGCTCGCCCTCATGAATCGCGTCGACATATTGCATGCCTTCGATCACGCGGCCGAAGACGGTATATTTCTTGTCGAGCTGCATGCGCGGCAGCAGCACGATGAAGAACTGGCTGTTGGCGCTGTCCTCGCTCTGGGCGCGGGCCATCGACAGGGTGCCGCGCAGATGCGGCATCGGGTTGAACTCGGCCTTGAGGTCGGGCAGCGTCGAACCGCCGGTGCCGTCCCCCTTGGGATCGCCGCCCTGGGCCATGAAGCCAGGGATGACGCGATGGAACTTCAGGCCATTGTAGAAGCCCTGGCGAGTCAGTTCCTTGATCCGCTCGACATGGTTGGGGGCGATGTCCGGGCGCAGCTGAATGCGCACGCGGCCGCCGCTCGACAGGTCGAGATCCCAGATATTCTGCGGGTCTGCCGGAATGGTCGCCGGCGGCAGCTGCGGCGTCAGCTGTGCGCCCAGCGACTTGGCATTCTGCTCCGCCTTCGCAGCGGTCTCCGCCTTCTTCATTTCCTCGGCACCGCCGCCGCCACCGCCGCCACCACCCTGGGCGAAGGCCACGCTGGACGCGGTGAGGGCGAAACCGATCGCCACGGTCTTGAGCGCGGAAGTGAAACGCATGCGAATAAGCTTTCCTTAGATCTTGCCCGGGAAGGTCAAGCCGTCCTGATAGCGCCCTGATCGGGATTGGCAACTGAACGCGGGCTGAAACGAGACGGCAACAATGAAGGCAACCCGTTCCTAACCCTGCCCCTTGAGGCCGAGTGCGGCAACCCGCGCCTCCACCTCCTCGCGCACGGCGGGGCTGACGAACTTGTGGATCGGCCCGCCATAGAGGGCGATTTCCTTGACGAGACGCGAGGCGATCGGCTGCAACGAGACGTCGGCCATCAGGAAGACGGTTTCGACCCGGCTGTTGATCTGCTGGTTCATGCCCGCCATCTGATATTCATATTCGAAGTCGGCGACGGCGCGCAGGCCCCGGATGATGACGCTGGCCCCTTGCGATTCGGCAAAGTCCATCAACAGCGAGTTGAAGCCGGTGACGACGATTTCGGTGTCGATGTCCGCGCATTCGCGGCGAACCATGTCCAGCCGTTCCTCGTCGGCAAACATCGGCGACTTGCTGATATTGGTGGTGACGCCGATCACCAGCTTGTCGACCAGCTTCGCGCCGCGACGGATGATGTCCATATGGCCAAGGGTGATGGGATCGAAGGTGCCGGGATAGACACCGATACGCGACTTGCTCATGATCTAGCGGTCCCTCTCCACAATATAGTCGGCAATGGCGCGCAGCAGATCCGCCTCCGCGCCATGGCCGTGCAGGTGCGCCTTGGCCTGTTCAACGAGCAGGCGCCCCTGTTCCCGCGCCCGGTCTACCCCCAGGAGCGAGACGAAGGTTTCCTTGCCGGCGGCGGCATCCTTGCCCAGCGCCTTGCCGGCGAGGGCGGCGTCGCCCTCCACGTCGAGCAGGTCGTCGGCAATCTGGAAGGCGAGGCCGATGTCGCGGGCATAGCCATGCAGGCCCGTGCGCGCCTCGACCGGAATGCGCGCCATGATGGCGGCGGCATCGACGCAGAAGCCGATCAGCGCGCCGGTCTTGAGATTTTGCAGCCTGGTGACGGTAGCGAGATCGAAGCGGGTCTTTTCCGCCTCCAGGTCCATCATCTGCCCGCCCGCCATGCCGGCCGGGCCGCTGGCGACGGCGAGCGCCTTTACGAGGTCAATGCGGACGAAGGCATCGGGATGGGTCTGTTCGTCGGCGAGGATTTCGAAGGCGAGATCATGGAGGCAGTCGCCGGCCAGGATTGCGGTCGCTTCATCGAACGCCTTGTGGACGGTCGGCTTGCCGCGCCGCATATCGTCATCGTCCATCGCCGGCAGATCGTCATGCACCAGCGAATAGACATGGATGCATTCGATCGCGAGGCCCACGCGCAGCGCGGATTCGCGGGAAATGTTGAACAGGTCGCAGGTCGCCTGCACCAGCAGCGGCCGCAGCCGCTTGCCACCCCCGATCGCGGCATGGCGCATCGCTTCATAGAGGCGATGGCGCGGATCGTCCGGGATCGCCAGCAGCGCGTCGAACGCCCGGTCAATATCGGCCGCGACCGTTGCCGCACGGGCGGCGACCAGCGCACCTGCCGCGCTCCGTTCCATGCAGTGGGTCAATCCGCGCCGAAGGGCTGCGCGCCGGTGATGGCGCCGCCGGCATCGACGGTCAGCTTGCTGATGCGCGCTTCGGCCGCCTGCAGCCGCTCGGTGCAGCGCTTGCGCAGTTCTTCACCCTGGGCGTAGAGCGAGATCGACTCATCGAGTGGGACATCGCCGCTTTCCAGCCGGCGAACGATCGATTCGAGCGCGCGCAGCGCATCCTCGAACGACAATTGGGACAGATCCTTTTGCGGGGTATTTTCCTCAGCCATGCGCCTGCATTGACCGCCCCTGTCCACGGGGTCAAGCGCGGATGACATGGCAGCAGACCTAAGGCCGCCCAATAGTGGGTCAATCCCGCCGCTGTCACGCAAACGTCATGACGTCGCTGCACAGGCGTGGCGGAATTTGGGCAGTTTTGCGTTGACGCACAATGTTGCACGCGCACATAAAAGGATCGCTATGAAATATTATCTCCCCCTCATCGCCGTTGCCGGCCTGACCATGCTGTCGGCCTGCAACAAGAGTGACGAACCCGAAGTCGTCGGCGGTCCCGCCGATCCGATGGCTGCCCAGCTTGCCAACGCCGCGCCGGTCGAGCTGCCGCCGTCGGTCAAGGCCAACAAGCAGTTTCGCTGCAAGGACAACAGCCTGTTCTTCGTCGACTATATGAGCGACGACAAGAGCGCGATCCTGCGCACCGAAAAGAATGGCGCGCCCACCATGCTGAAGGCGGCCGAAGCCGGCCAGCCCTTCACCGCCGAAGGTGGTTATGAGGTCAAGGGTTCGGGCAACGACGTCACGATCACCGTCCCCGGCAAGTCGGCGCAGGCCTGCCACGTCTGATCGCAGCATTGCCTGAGTCTTTTTTCTGACAGGGGCCGGTTCTTCCCTAGGAACCGGCCCTTTTTTCATGCCCGGCGCCTTTCCTGAACGACAGATAACGTGCCGGTTCAGGATGTTGCCAGCCAGCCGGTGGCAGAACAGCCTCGTACCAGAGATAAACAGGTCGAGGAGATGACCCATGAACTTCAAGAAGAGCCTGATCGCCATGGCCCTGGCGACCGCAACCGTCGCCACCGCCGTTCCGGCGACCTCCTTCGCCCGCGGCCATGATCGTGGCTGGCACCGTGGCGACCGCCATTATGACCATGGTCGCTATTCCGACCGTCGCGGCTATCGCGGTGACTATCGCTGCCGCAAGTCGGGCGGCACCACCGGCCTGCTGCTGGGCGGCGTTGCCGGTGCCCTGCTGGGCCGCGCGGTCGACACCCGCGGCGATCGCACCACCGGCACCGTTGTCGGCGCTGGCGCCGGCGCCCTGGCTGGCCGCGCGATCGACCGCAACAGCAGCTGCTAAGCGACTTAAGGGCGGCGGCCATGACTTGGCCGCCGCCTCCCCATTGTGAATCCCGCGCCACGCGTCTAAAGGCGCGCTCATGTCCAGCAGCGCCCCCCAGATCACCCCGCAGATCGTTGCCGAGCACGGTCTGTCCCCCGAAGAATATGATCGCGTCCTGAAGGCGATCGGCCGCGAGCCGAACCTTACGGAACTCGGGATCTTTTCGGTCATGTGGTCGGAGCACTGCTCCTATAAATCCTCCAAGATCCACCTGATGAAGCTGCCCACCAAGGGCCCGCAGGTGATCTGTGGCCCCGGCGAGAATGCCGGCGTGGTCGACATCGGCGATGGCCAGGCCGCCATCTTCAAGATGGAAAGCCACAACCACCCCAGCTACATCGAACCCTATCAGGGCGCCGCGACCGGCGTCGGCGGCATCCTGCGCGACGTGTTCACCATGGGCGCCCGCCCGGTGGCCAACATGAACGCGCTGCGCTTCGGCCGTCCCGATCACCCCAAGATGAAGCATCTCATCAGCGGCGTAGTCCACGGCATTGGCGGCTATGGCAATTGCGTCGGCGTGCCGACCGTGGGCGGCGAGGTGAATTTCCACCCGGCCTATGACGGCAATATCCTGGTCAATGCGATGACCGTCGGCATCGCCGACACCGACAAGATCTTCTATTCGGCCGCCAGCGGCGTCGGCAACCCGATCGTCTATGTCGGTTCCAAGACCGGCCGCGACGGCATCCATGGCGCGACCATGGCATCGGCCGATTTCGGCGAGGATAGCGAAGAGAAGCGCCCCACCGTCCAGGTCGGCGATCCCTTCACCGAAAAGCTGCTGATCGAGGCGTGCCTGGAACTGATGGCGTCGGACGCGATCGTCGCGATCCAGGACATGGGCGCCGCCGGCCTCACCTCCTCCAGCGTCGAAATGGCGTCGAAGGGCGGCGTCGGCCTGCACCTCAAGATGGATGACGTGCCGCAGCGCGAAACCGGCATGACCACCTATGAGATGATGCTGTCGGAAAGCCAGGAGCGCATGCTCATGGTGCTCAAGCCCGGCCGCGAAGCCTTTGCCGAGGCGATCTTCAAGAAGTGGGAACTCGACTTCGCCGTCATCGGCCATGTCACCGACACCGGCCGCATGGTGCTGGAGCATAAGGGCGAGATCGTCTGCGATATTCCGCTTGCCCCCCTGGCCGACGATGCGCCGCTTTATGACCGTCCCTCGATGCCGAAGGACGAGTATAAGATCTGGTCGAAGGTCGAGCCGCTGGGCGAGATCGCCGAGAGCGCCGACATTGGCGCCGACCTCGTCACGCTGATGGGCAGCCCCGACATCGCCAGCCGTCGCTGGATCTGGGAACAATATGACCATATGGTCGGCGCCGACACGGTGCAGCGCCCCGGCGGCGACGCCGCCGTGGTCCGCGTCCATGGCAGCCGCAAGGGCATTGCCATCAGCACCGACTGCACCCCGCGCTATTGCTATGCCGACCCCTATGAAGGTGGCAAGCAGGCGATCGCGGAATGCTATCGCAACCTGAGCGCGGTCGGATCGACCCCGCTGGCCGTCACCAACTGCCTCAACTTCGCCAATCCGCAGCGCCCCGAAATCATGGCGCAGCTGACCGGCTGTCTGGAAGGCATGGGCGACGCCTGCCGCGCGTTCGACTTCCCGATCGTGTCGGGCAATGTCAGCCTCTACAATGAATCCAAGGCGACCGGCGGCGGATCGGCGATCCTGCCGACCCCGGCGATCGGCGGCATCGGCCTGCTGGCCGATATCGACGTGATGGCGACCGTGGCGTTCAAGAATGAAGGCGACGCGATCTGGCTGGTCGGCGGCGAAGGCATGCATCTGGGCCAGTCGATCTGGCTGCGCGAGATTGCCGGCCGCGAAGCGGGTGACGCGCCCAAGGTCGACCTGGCGGTCGAGCGCGCCAATGGCGACGCTGTCCGCGCGCTGGTGGTGGCCGGCACGGTCAATGCCGTGCATGACATATCGGACGGTGGCCTGATCGTCACGATCGCGGAAATGGCGCTGGCCGGCAAGATCGGCGCGACGCTGGACGTGGCGCTGACCACCGCTTCGGCGTTCGGCGAAGACCAGAGCCGCTATGTCGTCACGGCGCCGGCCGGCGTCGAGATTGCCGGCGCGGTCAAGATCGGCACCGTCGGTGGCGACAGTGTGGCCGGCGTGTCGATCGACGCGCTGCGCACCGCGCATGAGGGCTTCTTCCCCGCGCTGATGGACAGCGAACTCTAAATTTCTCCGGTCCCGCCGGGTGCAGCGCATCCGGCGGGACAAGCTAATGGCAATCTGCCATGATCCGCCCCGCATAATGGGGAGCGCCGCATGCGCGAGAGGATCATCCCGGCGACCTTGGTCACCGGCACACTCGACATCCTATCTGCCTTCGTCTTTGCAGGGATGCCGATCGCCTTCATCGCTGCCGGATGCCGCCGATGAGCGCCGGCTATTCGGGCACGCCGCTGGCCAAGAAGCTGAGCCTGAAGCCCGGCCTGCGGGCCTGGTGGGACGGCATACCCGACAGCGTCGCGGCGGAGATTGGCGCGAGCGGGGTGATCCGGCTTGCCGCGCCGGAAGCGCCGATCGATGCAGCCCATATCTTCGTCACCGATCGCGCGACGATGACAGCGAAATTGACATATTTGAGGCCTTTTCTCGCGCCGACCGGTTTCCTGTGGGTGAGTTGGCCCAAGAAGGCGTCGAAGGTGCCGACCGACATTAGCGAGGATGCCATACGCACCGTCATCCTGCCGACGACCGACCTGGTCGACGTCAAGGTTTGTGCGGTCGATGCGGTCTGGTCTGGACTGAAGCTGATGATCCGCAAGTCCGCCCGCTAAAGTCTTGTTGGATTTTTGATAGCGCTATCACGAACTCCCTCCTATGCTCGGCAAAAATGGGAGGAGAGGATATGCGCAGGACCCGTCGTGCCGCCTTGCTGTTGCTGGCCGCCATTGCCGGCCCGGCCCTGGCAGGGCCTGCCCGATTCAGCGATTTCCGTTATGAGGGTCGCGCACAGGAGCAGGTGACGCCCGGCCCGGACGACTATCGCAACCCGATCCTGTCGGGCTATTATCCCGACCCATCGATCACGCGGGTCGACGAGAGCTATTATCTCGTCAACTCCTCCTTCGCCCATTATCCGGGGCTGCCGGTCTTCCGGTCGACCGACATGGTGCATTGGCGCCAGATCGGGAATGCGATCGACCGGCCCGACCAGTTTGATTTCAGCGGCCTGCGCAGTTCGCGCGGCATGTTCGCGCCCGACATCTCCTTCCATGACGGGATCTTCTATCTGGTCGGCACCTGCGTCGATTGCGGCGGCAATTTCGTGATGACGGCAAAGGACGCGGCCGGCCCTTGGTCGAAACCGCACTGGCTGCCGTTCGAGGGGATTGATCCGTCGATTCACTGGGAAGGCGAGCGCGCCTTCATCGTCAATAATCGCGCGCCGGCCGAGCCGCCCCGCTATGAAGGGCATCGGGCGATCTGGGTGCAGGAATTTGACTGGCACGCGCTCGCAATGACCGGCGCGGCGACGCAGATCGTCAATGGCGGCGTCGACATCAGCCAGAAGCCGTCCTGGATCGAGGGACCGCATCTGCTGAAGCGCGAGGGTTTCTATTATCTGATCGCAGCCGAGGGCGGCACCGGCGACCAGCATAGCGAAGTGGTGTTCCGCGCCCGCGACCTGCGCGGCCCCTTCACCCCCTATGCCGGCAATCCTATCCTGAGCCAGCGCAGCCTGGACCCGGCCCGTCCCCATCCGGTGACATCGGCCGGCCATGCCAAGCTGGTGCAGACGCAGGCGGGCGACTGGTGGGCGACCTTCCTCGCCACCCGCCCCTATGGCCCGGACCTCTATAATATCGGGCGCGAAACTTTCCTGCTGCCGGTCGCATGGCGCGATGGCTGGCCGCATATATTGGAGGCCGGCAAGGCCATTCCCTATGCGGCGAAGCGCCCGGCCCTGCCGGTGCGCGATGCGGATGCGCCGCCGACCCGCGGCGATTTCGCCTATCGCGACGGGTTCGACGGACCGCGCCTTAGCATGGACTGGATCGGGCTGCGGACGCCCAAGGCACCGCCCTATCGGCTGATGCAGGGCGGATTGGTGATGGACGGCGCGACGGCGCTGGGCGACCTCAGCGGCGCCCCGGCCTTTGTCGGGCGGCGTCAGCAGCACCATGTCGCGACCATCAGCACCGACCTGACCTATCGGCCGGAGACGGAGGGGGATCGTGCGGGACTGGCGGCCGTGCAGTCCGACCGATCCTTCCTGTTCTTCGGCGTGACGCGGAAGGACGGGAAACCGCAGATCGCCCTGATGGTGCGCGAGGACAGCGATCATGACAGGCTGGTCGCGGCCGCGCCGATCGATCCGGCCAAGCCCGTCCGCCTGACCATCGCCCTTGAAGGCGGCACGGCGCGCTTCGCCTATGACGTCGACGGGCGGGAGGCGGTGCTGGCACGCGATGTCGATATCCGCTTCCTCAGCACCCATGAGGCTGGCGGTTTCGTCGGCACGGTGATCGGCCCCTATGCCTGGTCCGCGCGTGTCACCCGGCCGATCAGCAACTGATAGACGTCGCGGCCGCCCGCCTCGTCATAGGCCGCCATCACCCGGCGCAGCGCAGCGGGGGAGAGCGGCCGGCGGCCCTCGTCCGGCACCACCGCGCCGATGCCCTTGAGATGGCCGATCAGCGCACGGGCGCCCTGCCCGTCCAGCAGGACGGTCTCGTCAAAGGCGAAGGCATCGCCATAGGCCGCGAGCATCGCTCGCAGCGCATCGAGCGAGGGGTAAGCGGGGACGCCGGGCGTCAGATCGCAGGTCGCATGGGCAGCGCGCCAATTGGCAAAGCTGCCCTGCCCCATGGTCGAGAAGATGAGGCTGCCGCCGGGGCGGAGCAGCGCCACCAGCCGCGCGATCGCGGCGGGCAGGTCGTCAAACCATTGGAAGGCAAGGCTGGAAAGGATGAGGTCGAACCATTCGCCTTCGAACGACGGCGCCTCCCCATCCATAGTAAGGAAGGTGCCGGCGACCAGCCCGGCCGATGCCGCCCGGTCCAGCATCTTTGGCGAAATGTCCGTGGCGACCAGATCCGCGCCGGGCCAGCGGGCCTGGATGTCGCGCGTGAGCAGGCCGGTGCCGCAACCGATTTCCAGGATGCGCGCGACGCCATCCGGGCTTTGCCGCTGGGCGATGTCTGCGACCAAAGCTGCAGCTGTCCGCTGCGGCCCGGCATGTTCGTCATACCGGTCGGCCGCCGCGCCGAAGGACTCGCTTATCCGTTGCTTGCGGCCATCATTCATGGCTAGGCGCATGGCAGACCAATGCCCCGATGGCCAGCATCTTCAAGGATTGCCCGCATGACCGCCGCATCGCCCCGTATCCCCGCCATGGACGTGCTACGCGGCTGCGCGGTGATGGGCATATTATGGATGAACATCACCGCCTTCGCGCTGCCGCAGAACGCCTATTTCAATCCGGTCGCGGCCGGGCCGATGTCGGCCGGCGACATCGCCTTCTGGGCCAGCAGCCTGATCCTGGTCGACGGCAAGATGCGCGGGCTGTTCTCGCTCTTGTTCGGCGCGTCGATGCTGCTGCTGATCGACCGGGAGGAAATGGCCGGACGCGACGGCACGCGGGCACAACTGGTGCGCGGCGGCTGGCTGCTGGCGATCGGCCTGCTGCATCACATATTGCTGTGGTGGGGTGACATATTGGTGACCTATGCGGTGGTCGGCACCATCGCCCTGCTCTTTGCCCAGAAGGAGCCGCTGGCGCTGGTCAAATGGGCGCTTCTCGCCTTCCTGATCCATTTCCTGATCTGTGGCGCCTTCATCGCCAGCCTCTATGGCTGGGCTCATGCCGCCGCCGCGCCCGGTGCCGCCGCCGCGACGCGCGAGGGGCTCGACAGCTTCCTCGCTGGCCTGTCCGACCCCAATAGCCCGATCATCCAGCAGGATATCGCCATCTACACCGGCAGCTTCGGCGGGATCGTGCGCCATCATCTGACCGGCTTTGTCGGCGACTGGCTGTGGACCTTCCTCTTCACTGGGCTCGACACACTGGGCTTCATGCTGCTGGGCATGGCGATGCTGAAGGGCGGTTTCCTGATCGGCCGCTGGCCCGCCGAGCAATATCGGCAGACCGCGCGCCACTGTTTCCTGATCGGACTGGTGCCGATGATCGGCCTGACCATCTGGGTGATCGCGAGCGGCTTTGCGCCGCTGACCGCCTTTTCGACCGCGCTGCTCTGGTCCTTCCCCTTCCGCATCCCGCTGGCGGTCGGATGGGCGGCGCTGATCCTGTGGCTGCTGGCGCGGCATCGCGATCACTGGCTGGTCGGCCGCGTCGCCGCGACCGGGCGCATGGCGCTCAGCAATTATCTGGGCACCAGCCTTATCATGACGGCGATCTTCTATGGCTGGGGCCTGGGGCTGTTCGGACAGGTTCGCCCGGCCCTCTTCCCGCTGTTCATCCTGGGCGCCTGGGCGGTGATGCTGCTCTGGTCCCAAGCCTGGCTCGACCGATTCGCGATGGGACCGGCCGAATGGATGTGGCGCAGTCTGCAACGGGGAAAAGTGCAAAAGATTCGCAGGAGCGCATAATCTTCTATTGCGATCCATTAGCATCTGACCTATTTCACGGGTCAGGAGAATCCAATGGTCGTCTGTGTTTGCAATGCCATTCGCGAAAAGGATCTGCGGGAAGCGGCGCGCGATGGTGCCGATACCCCCTGTAGCGCCTATGCCCGTTTCGGCCGCCGCCCCAAGTGCGGCCAGTGCGTCGGCTATGCCCGCACGATCATCGCGGCGGAGCGCGCGACGGCCTGATATCATTGCGAAGCAGGCGCAGTAAAAGGCCCCTGGCAATCGCGAAGTCGACGCAATAGCTACTTGAAAAATGGCGGTTTTCTGCGGCTTTCCGGCTTAACAACCGGATGCGAAACCTTTATATGTCCGGCATTCCCAATAACAGCCGGAGCATAGCGCCATGAAGGGCGACCAGAAGGTTATCGATTATCTGAACGAGGTCCTCAAGAACGAGCTGACCGCGATCAACCAATATTTCCTCCACTATCGCATCCTCAATCACTGGGGCATCGAGAAGCTCGCCAAGTTCGAATATGAGGAATCGATCGACGAGATGAAGCACGCCGACAAGGTGGCGGAGCGCATCCTGTTCCTCGACGGCCTGCCCAATTTCCAGCTGCTCGGCCGCCTGAAGATCGGCGAGACCGTCGAGGAAATCCTGAAGGCGGACCTGGAGCTGGAATATGAAGCGCTGCCGGTGCTGCGCGACGCCATCGCCTATTGCGAGTCGATCAAGGACTTCGTCAGCCGCGACCTGTTCCAATATATCCTCGAAAGCGAGGAAGAGCATGTCGATACGCTGGAAACCCAGTTCGAGATGATCGAGCGCATGGGCATCCAGAATTATGTCCAGCTGCAGAGCAAGGCCAAGGAAGACTGACACTGACGCGCGGGACCGGCTGTCCGGCGGTCGGCCCCGTCTTTACAGGCTGCGGGGGGAAGGCGCGCATCGCCCTTCCCCTGCCCTTTATGGCGCCATCTGGCGCATAGCCGGATTTCCCGTCAGATCAGCGCGTCGAGAATGCCGATCAGCGGCAGGTCGGCCGGCGGCATGTCGAGCGCATACATTTGCGCAGGGCGCACCCATTGCAGCGCGGTGGCATGGCGCGCTTCGGGCCCCCCCTCCCATTTGCGGCAGACATAGAGCAGCAGCAGCAGATGCTTGTTCTCCAGCGGCGCGCTGGCGAAGGTGGCGGGCGCCAGGCAGCTTTCATGGGTGCGGATTCCCAGCTCCTCCTCCAGTTCGCGCACCAGTGCCGCCTCGGGCGTTTCGCCCGGCTCCACCTTGCCACCGGGAAACTCCCACAGGTCCGCCATCGGCTTTCCGGGCGGACGTTGCTGCACCAAAACACGGCCATCGGCATCGATCAGGGCGACGGCGACGACCAGAAACGGGGTAAAACTCTGCATAACGCTCCCTTGCGAGGGCTTTGTTAACCGTGGCTGCTTTACACACAGATCGTGGAGTGTCTGTAGCCAAGCGGGGTCATATGCGCGCGATCATCGAATTCGTCACGAAATCCGCGCTTTCGCGATGTGAGCGGGGGGCAACCGCAGTCGAATATGGCCTGATCATCGCGATGGTCGTGCTGGCCATGATCGCGGCACTGAACAACGTCGCGACACGAACTACCGGCATGTGGAACAACGTCGCCGAAGAAGTTACCAAGCATTAACCAACAAATTCTGACACGCCACTTTCTGCATTAAACTTTTCTCAACCGAGCCAAACTAGACAGGTCTTCGCTGACCTAATCCAAAGCGGGGCGGCCGGGTAGTTTAACGTAACGTTTGTCAAGGAGACATCACATGCAGTTCATTCGCAAGATGCTGAAGAACGAAAAGGGCGCGACCGCCATCGAATACGGCCTGATCGCCGCTCTGATCGCCGTGGCTGCCATCGGCGCCATGACCAGCCTGGGCTCGAAGCTGGGCAGCACCTTCAACAACGTTTCGGGCAACCTGAAGTAAGCTCGAAACCGATGTTAGAAAAGGGCGGCGGAAGCAATTCCGCCGCCCTTTTTCTTTGCCTGAAGTCTGCCGAATCTTACCAGGTGACGATCTTCACCCTATCGCCGGGCTTCAGCACGGAGCGTTCGTTGAGGGCGTTCAGCACCAGGAAGCGCTCCAGCGGATAATCGCTATAGGCCATGCGGCGGCCAAGTGACTGGACGGTGTCGCCCGCCTTGACGGTCACCAGATTGACCCGGCGCGGCTTGATCGCCGCCGCCTCCTGCGCCGATAGGCGCTGGACCGAACGGACCATCGAGTCGAACGGGCCGATACCCTTGCCCGCCGGGGTCAGCAGCAGGAAATGATAGGCCTTTCCGCCACCGAAATCATAGGCGAAGACGGTTGCGTCGATTTGGCCCGACTTGGTGTTGGCGCGCACCGTGCGCCAGGCGGCCGGCAGACCGTTGATCGTCGTGCGCTGCACCTCACCCGCCGGCGGCGCGCCAGCACTGCCGGCGAGTCGCTTGAGCACCGAATCGATATAGGTCGACAGATTGCCATTATAGGCCATGCCGCCAAACTGCGCTTGGCCGCCCGAACCGGTGATGCTGACCGCGTCCGCGCCATTTTCCATGCCGAAGCCCGAGGGCGCGGTGAAGGACAGGCGCAGGTCGGGATGGCGGAAGCGACTGCCGTCGATCACGCCCTGCTTGGGATCATCGCCATAGAGGACGCCATTGAGCGCGGTCAGGAAGGCATCGCGGTTGCGCAACGTGCTGGTCGCGCCGGTGCGTGACGCCATCTGCGCCGCCCGATCGACGCGCTCGCCCGGATCGGGATGGGTGCTGGCCCATTCGGGCATGGAGCGCGCGTCGCCCGACACACGCTGGTCCAGACTGGTCTGCGCCGCGAGCGAGGCGAGCATGTCCGAAAGCGCACGGGGATCATAGCCGGCCGAGGCGAGGTAGCGGATGCCCAGATCGTCCGCCTCATATTCCTGGCTGCGCGAGAATTTGAGGGTCAGAAGCTGGCTGCCGGTGCCAATTCCCTGCTGCAGCACGCCGCCCAGCGCCGAATCGCCCAGCAGGGCGCCGGTCAGCACCTGCAGCAGCGCGCCGCCGATCGCGTTGCGCTGCGCCGCCTGCTGGCGCCGCTGGCCATGCTGGGCGGCGACATGGCCAACCTCGTGCCCCAGCACGCCGGCCAGTTGCGCCTCGTCATTCATCAGCGCCATCAACTGGCGCGTGACATAGACATAGCCGCCGGGGATGGCGAAGGCGTTGTTAACCGGGGAGTTGAGCAGGGTGACGGTGAAATCGCCCTGCGCATTGGAGAGGCCGGACTGGACCGCGATGCGGCGCCCCACCGACTCCACATAGCGCGCCTGCGGCCCGACATAGGCCCCGCTAAATTCCTTGAGCAGTTCGGGATGCTGCTTGGCACCCGATGCCTTGTCCTGCGCGCTGATCGAGGAGACGGTGCGAATCGCCCGCTGCTGTCCCAGCACCGCCGGCGCCACGCCCGCGACGATCAGGCCGACGCCAAGGCCGGCCGACAACCATGTCCGATTCATTCCATTCCCATCCTTGACACCCTGCCCCTGTTACCGTGCCGTAACGAGCGAGGACAGGATGCTGTTCCGGGAAATTGACGTCAGATACCGATGGCGAGGAACTTGTCGGCGCGATCGGTGCGCAGTGCCTGCGGTTCGAGGCCGGACAGCGCGTCCAGTTCCTCGCCGATGGCTGCGCCCAGGTTGGCGATCGCCTGCACCGGCTCGCGATGGGCCCCGCCCACCGGCTCTGCCACGATGCGGTCGATCACGCCCAGGCCCTTCAAATGCTGCGCCGTGACCTGCATCGCGGTCGCCGCGTCGCTGGCCTTGTCGGCGGTGCGCCACAGAATCGAGGCGCAGCCTTCGGGCGAGATCACCGAATAGACGGCATGTTCGAACATCAGCACGCGATTGGCTGCGGCCAGCGCCACCGCGCCGCCCGAGCCACCCTCACCCACCACGGCCGCGACCATGGGGACGCCGAGCGCCAGACAGGCTTCGGTCGAACGGGCAATGGCTTCGGCCTGGCCGCGTTCTTCGGCCTGGACGCCAGGAAAGGCGCCCGAGGTGTCGACCAGCGTGACGACCGGCAGGCCGAAGCGATCAGCCAGTTCCATCAGGCGGATCGCCTTGCGATAGCCTTCGGGCTTGGCCATGCCGAAATTGTGGCGGACGCGGCTGGCGGTATCGTCGCCCTTTTCATGGCCGATGACCATGACCTTGCGCTCGCCCAGCGTCGCGAAACCGCCGATGATCGCCTGATCGTCGGCAAAGGCGCGGTCGCCGGCCAGCGGCATGAAATTGTCGAACATGCCCGCGACATAATCCTTGAAGTGCGGGCGTTCGGGGTGGCGGGCCACCTGCGTCTTCTGCCAGGGCGTCAGCTTGGCATAGATGTCCGACAGCATCTTGTCGGCACGCTGTTCCAGCGTGTTGATCTCGCCACTGATGTCGATGTCGCCGACGGAGGCCGTCTGGCGCAGTTCGATGATGCGGGCTTCCAGCTCTGCGACCGGCTTTTCAAATTCGAGAAAGCTTACCATGGCGGATGGCGTTAAGGCGCGGACGCGTCGCCGTCAACGCGGGGATGCGCGATCCTGGCTTGCATGCCGGCCAGCGGGTGCCGACTGTTGACCAGTTCGACCAGCCGGCGGCTGTCGACATGGGTGTAGATTTGCGTCGTGCCGATATCGGCATGGCCCAGCATCGATTGCAGCGCGCGCAGGTCCGCCCCGCCCTCCAGCAAATGGGTGGCAAAGGCATGGCGCAGCACATGGGGGCTGACCCGTTCGGGTGCGATGCCGGCCGCTGCGGCCAGTTGCTTCACCATCTGATAGAGGCGAATGCGGCTGACATGGCCCTTGCCCGAGGGGAAAAGCCAGGAACTGTCCGCCGGCACATGGGTGAGCCAGGTGGCGACGGCGGCACGGGCGCGATCGGAGATCGGCACCAGCCGTTCGCGCGCGCCCTTGCCCTTGATTATGAGGAAGGGGCGATCGACCGCCAGTGCCTTGCGCGGCAGCGAAACCAGTTCGGTCGCGCGCAGACCCGAGCCATAGAGAAGTTCGATCAGCGCCGAGAGCCGCAGGTCGAGCGGCGCGGGATGCTGAGTCTCCACCCGCTGCGCGATCAGGGCAAAAAGCGAATCGACCTCCTGCGACGACAAGATCTTGGGCAGCGGCCGGCGTGTGACCGGCCGGGGCAATGCCGCGCCGGGATTGTCGGCGCGCAGCCCTTCCTCCTCCAGAAAGGCGTAGAAGGCGCGCAGCGCGGACGCCTTGCGCGCCACGGTGGAGGCCGCGAGCGGCGCCCATTCGCCAGCAAGACGGCCAAGCGCATCCTGGCTGGCGGCGGCAAGCCCGCCGACAATCTCGCCCGCGCCCTGAAGGTCCGTGCGATAGGCGAGCAGCGTGTTGCGCGACGCGCCCCGTTCCGCCGCCATCATTTCGAGGAAGCGGTCGATCAGGACGGCATCATCATCCATCGCCCCGGACCGGGTCAGGACAGGCGGGTCAGGGCCTCGGCCGCGATCATCCGCGCCTCCGGGTCCAGCCCGACGCGATGCAGCGCCGCCACCACATGATAGAGATGACCGGGCGGCAGGCGATGCCAGTCGCGCCCCTGCATGCCGACGGCAGCGAGCAACGCCACGGTCGCCTTCTCGCCCCGCTGCGACGCGGCGTCGATCGCCCGCGCCCAGCGGCTGTTGGCGGCCAGGGTGAAGCCATTATCCTGCGCCAGCGCGGCCGCATCATTGGCCGACAGGCGCGACAGGCCCGCCAGCGCGGCGATCAGCATCCGTCCCTTTTCGGGGCCGGCATCGCCGACATAGCTCGAGATGCTGCTGCTGCCGCTGTCGACGACCGTGCTGGGCGCGCCGACCGCGAGCAAGGCCCAGAAATCCTGCGCGCCATCGCCATCGATCTGGCCGATCGCCTGCGCCCAGCGGGCCGCATTGCGATCATAGCCGGCGGTCAGCATCGCCGCGACCAGATTGGCGGCATCGCGCGCATCGGCCTGCGACACCGGCAGTGCGGCGGCGGCGCGGGCGGTGGCGATCAGGCCGACATAGTCGGGCGCGCCATTGTCGCGCCACAGCGTCTGCATCGCCTGGATGCGGGCACCCGCAGTCGGGCCGGAATAGGCATTGCGCAGCGCATCGACGCGATCGGCCAGATCGGACGCGAGATCGCCTTCGCTGCCCAGCTCGGCATAGAAATTGACCAGCGCCTCGCTGGAGAAGACACCCAGTCGCGCCGCGACTTCGCTGCCCGGCAGGCGGCGCACGGCGGTCAGTGCCGGCGCGCGGGCTTCCCAGGCGCGGACGTGCGGGCCGACGCTACCGAACATGTCGTCGGGGATCGGCACGTTGAGCGCCGTCGCCAGGCCATAGCGCCAGGCGGTGAGGCCATCGACGCCGTCCCATTCGATCTTGACCGAACGACGCGCGTTGAAGCCGGCGCCGACCATCTTTTCGGCCAGACGATAATCGATGCCGCGCACCACGCCCTTGCGCTGGGCCTGGTTGAGTGCGGCGCTGGCCGAACCCTGATCGCCCGACAGCGCGGGGCAGATCGCCCGCGTCATGTCCCAGCCCGGTTCCTTGCTGGTGCGCAGCGCGCCCGCCGACAGCGGACACAGGCCCGCCGGATCGGCGGTCGCCAGATAGGTCTGCATCGCGATCGCGTAGAGACGCGGCGTATATTTGTCGGGGTCGACGCTCTGCACCAGCAGCCGGGCGCTGTCCGCCTCGCCCATGCGCAGCAGCAGCCAGGCGCGCTCGGCCGCCCAGTCGGCGCCATTGATGCCGCGCGGCGTGTTTGTGGCGCTGAGCAGCGCGCGCCGCAGCAGGATGGAGGCCCAGCGCGACAGGATCGGCGCATGGGTCTGCTTCATCAGCGTGGCGAGATAGGGGCCATATTCCGCGCCGAAGGCGTCGGGCTCCATGCCGCGCGTGGCCGGGGTCAGCGGGCCGATGCGGTCGAGCGAGCGACGAGCGCTCTGCGGCAGGTCATATTTGGCCTTTTCAGCGGCCAGTTCGTCCGCGCTCATCGCCTCGGCGGCATTGTCCACCGCATTCGCGACCGACAGGTCGAGCGGCTGGACGATTTCGCCCGATGGCGACGGCGTGACCGGCACGGTCGGGACGACCGGTGCGGGCGATGCCGGACGGGCCGGCTGCGCGGGCGTCGGCGCCGGGGCCGGATCACCAAAGCCGGGCGGCAGCAGCGATTCGGGCGCCTGCTGCGCAACGACCGGCAGCGCCAGGGCGAGCGCAAAGCTGCCCAGCGCCCATTTCGCATTCCCCCGCAGGCGGCTCATGCGGCTTACTGACCCAGTTTCTCGGCCGGGATGACCTTCTCGACGGGCTGTTGCGGCTGCTCGCCACCGCGCGACCAGAGCACGCCGATCAGCAGGACAAGAACCAACACCGCCGCGATCGGAAGGATCGGCAGACGGGTGCGACGGCGCGAACCGCCTTCGAAACTGCTCAGGGAACGATTATTCTTCATGGTCTCTTCTGCGGCTGGCCCGGCGATGTTTGCCGGACGACAGGGGAAAGTTGCGTTTGCCTCAGCGACGGCTGGCTGTATAGCCCCCCTCGCCATGCAGCGAAACAGCAAATTCCCGGAGAGCAAAGCCAAGCGCGGCCCGATCGTGCTGATCGGCATGATGGGCGTGGGCAAATCCACCGTCGGCCGGCGCCTTGCCGCGCGCCTGGGCCTGAGCTTCGTCGATGCCGATGAAGAGATTGAGCGGGCCGCCGGCATGAGCGTGAGCGAGATCTTCGCCCGCTATGGCGAGGCCCATTTCCGCGATGGCGAGCGCCGGGTGATCGCCCGGCTGATGGACGGCGTGCCCAAGGTGATCGCGACCGGCGGCGGCGCCTTCATGCAGGACGAGACCCGCGCGCTGATCCTGGACCATGCCACCACCATCTGGCTGGATGCCGATATCGAGGTGCTGGTCGATCGCGTGTCGCGCCGCGAGGGGCGCCCGCTGCTGAAGGATCGCGACCCGCGCATCGTGCTGACCGAGCTGGCGGCAGTCCGCAACCCCATCTACGCGCTGGCGCCGATCCATGTGAAGAGCATCGCCGCGCCGCACGAGGTCGCCGTCGACCGCATCCTGGAGCAGCTATCCGCATGGCACTAGTCCCCGTCGCGCTGGGCGCACGCAGCTATGACATCGTCATCGAACAGGGCGCGCTCGACCGTGCGGCCGATCATCTGGCGCGCTATGCCCGTGGCGGGCGACTGGTCGTGGTCACCGACACCCATGTCGCCGCGGCACAACTCCCCCGGCTCGACGCCAGCCTGCGCCGGGCCAATATCGTCATCGAACCGATCATCCTGCCGGCGGGCGAACAGACCAAGAGCTGGCGCCATCTGGAGGAACTGCTCGACGCGCTGCTGGCGCTGGAGATCGAGCGTGGCGACCATGTGATCGCGCTGGGCGGCGGCGTGATCGGCGACCTGGTCGGCTTTGCGTCGTCCATCCTGAAGCGCGGCTGCCATTTCGTGCAGCTGCCCACCACCCTGCTGGCGCAGGTCGACAGCTCGGTCGGCGGCAAGACCGCGATCAACGCGCGCGCCGGCAAGAATCTGATCGGCAGCTTCTACCAGCCCAGCCTGGTGCTGATCGACCCGTCGGTGCTCGACAGCCTGCCGCTGCGCGAAACCCGCGCCGGCTATGCCGAGGTGGTCAAATATGGCCTGATCGACGATCCCGACTTCTTCGCCTGGTGCGAGGCCAATGCCGACCGGCTGCTGGACGGCGACGCGGAAGCCCGCACCTATGCGATCGAGCGCAGCGTGCGCGCAAAGGCGGCGATCGTGGCCGATGACGAGCGCGAGACGACCGGCCGCCGGGCACTGCTGAACCTTGGCCATACTTTCGGCCACGCACTGGAGGCCGATACCGGCTTTTCCGACACGCTGCTCCATGGCGAGGGTGTGGCCGCCGGCATGGCGCTCGCCTTCCGCTATTCGGCGCGCCTTGGCCTGTGCAGTGCGCAGGATGCGGAACGGGTGACCGCGCATCTGAAGGCCATCGGCCTGCCCCATGACCTGGCCAGCGCCCATGTGAAGGCCGACGGCGCGGCGCTGGTGGCGCATATGCTGCACGACAAGAAGATGGCGGCGGGCACCCTGCCCTTCCTGCTGGCACGCGGCATCGGCCAGACCTTCCTGTCGAAAGATGTGGTGCTGGACGATGTGGCGGCGTTTCTCGACGCGGACCGCGCTGGCGCCTGACGAGGGCGGCGCGCGGGCGCCAATCGGCCCCTCATTTCGTCATCCCAGCGAAGGCTGGGATCTGTGGCCTTGTCACGCTTCATTGCCTGAGACCCCAGCTTCCGCTGGGGTGACGGCCTTGGCTTGTCCCGACATTTCAGCACCGATCGCCCTCGGTAATAATCGGGACATTCGCCCGCAGCATTTGCCGGCTAGACCAGTCCTTGTCAGCGGCATCCCCTTGCAGATCCCCCTCTGTCGCCGCTGATCCTCCCCTGAACCTCGGCCTCCAGCTTTTAGCTGGAGGCCCTTTTTTTGTGCCGTGCGCATCGCGTTCAGGCACAAAAAAGGGCGCCCGGTGGGGCGCCCTTTCGATATCGTGCCTGTGAAAGGCCGATTACTTCTTCAGCGTCAGGCCGCCAAAGCGCTTGTTGAAGCGCGCAACCTGGCCACCGGTGTCCAGCTGGCGGTTGCCACCGGTCCAGGCCGGGTGCGACTTGGGATCGATGTCGAGCGCCATCGTGTCACCTTCCTTGCCCCAGGTCGAGCGGGTCTGGAAGGTGGTGCCGTCGGTCATCTGGACGGTGATGAAGTGGTAATCGGGGTGGGTATCGGCCTTCATGGCGTCTTGCTCCGTGTGTGTGCCGGTTCCGACCGGCTATGGATGCGATAAAATGCGAAGGCGCGCCGTTAGCGTTTTCGGCGCGCCAAAGCAAGGAAAAGGATGCGCCCAAGCATCGTGCGAAAAAGTGGGAACCGGTTTTTCGCTTAAAACGATGCGGTAACAAAGAACGAGTGCGCGACCGGCGTTCCGTTTAACGCCGCGCGCGCTCCCTCAGTCCTTGGGCGGATCGGCGATCATCGCGACGAAATTGGCTTCCGCCGCCAGCTTGCCGTCGATCAGCGCACGACCGGCGAACTTACAGACCGCGCCGCGCATCTGCGTGACTTCGACATGCAGGTCGAGCAGGCAGCCCGGCTCCACAGGGGTCCGGAACTTCGCGCCGTCGATGCTCATGAAATAGACGAGCTTGCCCGAATCCGCGAGCCCCAGCGAATCGACCACCAGCACGCCGGCCGCCTGGGCCATGGCCTCGACGATCAGCACGCCCGGCATGATCGGCCGGCCGGGGAAATGGCCCTGGAAGAAGGGCTCGTTCATCGACACCGCCTTGATCGCGTGGATCGACTGGCTCGGCACCAGCGACGCCACGCGGTCAACCAGCAGCATCGGGTAGCGATGCGGCAGGGCAGCCATGACCCGACGGATATCCATCGGGCCACGGGCTTCCTTGTTATCAACCTCTCCGGTCATCTTATCAGCGCGACTTGGGCGCCTGCGCCGGGTTGGCGGGGGCCGGAGCGGCAGCGGCCGGGGCCGCAGCCTGGCCCTGACGACCGCCCGGCTGCCAGCCGGCGGGCGGGGTGATGCCGACGCTGGGCACCAGCGTGTTGAGTTCGGTCACGACCGCGGCCGTGATGTCGACGGTCGGCTGATAGGAGACGGTCGCGTCGGGCGACAGGACCAGGTCGACCTTCGCCTTGGTCATGGCGGCCTTCAGCGCGTCCGACAGCTTCGCGGTGATCTGTTCCTCGACATAGGCGTTGGCGAGCGCGATCGGCTGACCCAGGCGCTGCAGTTCGGCCTGCGCGGTCTGCTGCGACTGCTGGAACTGCTGATACTGGGTTTCGATCGCCGGGGTCGGCTTGCCGCCGGCCGCCTTCAGCGCGGCCTGCAGGGCGTCGCCCTTGGTCTTGAGATCGGTGTCGATCGCGGTCTTGCGCGCGGTGAAGCTGTCGATCTGCGCCTTGTAGGTGGTCTGGATCTGGGTGCGGGCGGTCGAATAGGCCGCGCTGGTGGCAACCGCGCGCTGCAGATCGACGACGGCGATGCCCTGCTTCGACTGGGCAGCGGCGGGCGCGGCGGTCAGAGCGATGGCGGTGACAGGCGCGATACCGAGCGCCAGAGCCTTGATAAACGTCTTCATCAGAATTGAGTCCCTACGTTGAAGGTGATGAGTTTGTTGTCGTCCCCTGGTTCCTTGAGCAGGGCCTTGGCGATGTCGATGCGGAACGGCCCGAAGGGCGAGTTCCAGTTGACACCGAAGCCCACGGACAGACGCGGTTTCAGCGTGTCGCCCAGATAATCTTCCTCGAACATGCCGCTCTTGGTGTCATAGCCAACAGGGCAGACCGGGCTGGCCGCCGTGCCGGTCGCACGAACGGTGCTCAGCGAACCGGTGGAGTCGGAGCAATAGCCCGCAAAGTTGATGGTGCCCGGATTCTTCAGGCCGGCAACGGCGCCGACATCCGCGAAGATCGACGGACGAAGGCCCATTTCACGGGCACCCGAACCCAGCGGAATCTCCATTTCGGCGCGCGCCATATAATAGACGCGGCCACCCAGCGCGTCATCCGACACATTATTGTTGCCGGTCTGACGAACATAGCTGGTGGAACCGTCATCATTGGTCTGCGAAACCAGATAATAGCGCTTCACGCGCGGACCAACGCCGCGAATGTCGAAGCCGCGCATCTGCGGTTCGCCCAGGAAGAAGCGGTCGGTCAGGCGGATCGGGTCGACTTCGGCGCCGGTGGCGTCATAGCGCGTGCCCTGGAGGCTGTGGATATAACCGCCTTCGCCCGTCAGCGAGAAGATGAAGCCGCCGCCCAGGCCCCAATATTTGGCGGCGTTGGCGCGGGTGCGGATGTAGCGGACGTCGCCGCCCAGACCCGCGAAATCCTGGCTGAGCGTGACGGTCTGGCCACGGGTCGGACGGATGCGGTTGTCGCGGGTATCATAGATCAGCGAGTAGCCGATCGACGAGGTCGTGCGCTTGCCGATGGCATCGCAGAGATAGCGGCCGGCCAGCAGCGGGTCGCAGACGCCGTCGGTATAATAGGTGTCCTTGTCCAGCGTCACGTCGTCGAAGTTCAGCGTGTAGCGCAGCGCCAGCGACACATATTCGGTGATCGGCACGCCGGCACGCAGCTGGAAGCCGGTCGTGGTCTGCTCATAGGTGGTGTCGCGGTCATTATTGCTGAGATAACGGAAGCTGTTGAGGTCGCGGCGATAGATGTCGCCGCCCAGCGCGATATTCTTGTCCATGAAATAGGGCTCGGTGAAGCCCACTTCGACCGACTTGGAATAAGCCGAATAATTGACCGAGGTGCGCAGTTCCTGGCCCTTGCCGCGGAAGTTGCGCTGGGTGATCGACGCCGAGATGATGAAGCGTTCGAGCGAGGAATAGCCTGCCGACAGCGAGAGTTCGCCGGTCGACTTTTCCTGGACGTTGGTTTCCAGCACGATGCGGTCGGGCGCGGAGCCGGGCTTCTGCTCGATGTCCAGCTTCTCCTGGAAGAAGCCGAGCGAGTTGATGCGGTCCTTCGAACGCTTGACCAGGAAGCTGTTGAAGGCGTCGCCTTCGGCGAGGCGGAACTCGCGGCGAACGACCTTGTCCTGGGTCAGCGTGTTGCCGTTGATGTCGACGCGCTCGACATAGACGCGCGGGGCGTTGGCGATGCGGAAGTTGATCCCCATCGTCAGGTCGTCCTTCGACCGGTTGAAGTCGGGCTCGACCTGGGCGAAGGCATAGCCGAACAGACCGGCGGTTTCGCTCAGTGTGTCGACCGTGTCCTCGACCTGCTTGGCGTTGTACCAGTCGCCCTTCTTCATCGGCAGGCGCGTCGTCAGAGCCTCGCCCGACAGGTCGCGAATGTCGCTCTCGACCTTCACGTCGCCGAACTTGTAGCGATCCCCTTCCTCGACCACATAAGTGATGATGAAGTCCTGCTTGTCAGGCGTCAGTTCCGCGACGGCCGAGATCACGCGGAAATCGGCATAGCCTTCGGTCAGGTAGAATTGGCGCAGCTTCTGCTGGTCATAGGCCAGGCGATCCGGGTCATAGCTGGTGCCCGACGAGAAGATGCGGAACCAGCGCGACTGCTTGGTCACCATCTGGCCGCGCAGTTCGCCGTCCTTGAACTTCTCGTTGCCGATGATGTTGATCTGGCGGACCTTGGACTTGGGCCCTTCCGAGATTTCGAACACGATGTCGACGCGGTTCTGGTCCAGCTGGACCATCTTGGGCTCGATCGTCGCGGCAAAGCGGCCCTGGCGGCGATACAGCTCGACGATGCGGGCGACGTCGGCGCGGACCTTGGAGCGGGTATAGATCTGGCGCGGCGCCAGTTTTATTTCGGGACGGATCTTGTCGTCCTTCAGGCGCTTATTACCTTCAAGGACGATACGGTTGATGACGGGGTTTTCCTTCACCTCGACGGTCAGCGCACCGCCATCGTTGCGGATCTGGACGTCGGCGAAGAGTTCGGTCTCATACAGGTCGCGCAGCGCCTGATCGAGCGATTCCTGGCTGAAGGCCTGGCCCACGCGCAGCTTGGTGTAGGACATGACCGTGTCCTGCTCCAGACGCTGGGTGCCGGTCACGGTGATGCTGCGGATCGTGCCTTCGGGCGTATTGGCCGTGGACGCCGCGATCGGCGCAGCCGCCGGTGCTGCCGGGGCCGCATTCTGGGCCATCGCCGGCACGGCCGACAGGCCCGCAATCATCGTCGTGGCCAACAGGGCCGCGATGATCGGACGCTGGCCCTTGCTGCTGTTCATCGCTGTCACCCGCTCACCTCAAAAAAGTAAAAAACTGTTTCGCCAGAAATAGACGGCGCCGAACCGCGCCTTCCCTGCCCGATGCGGCTCAGCCGATCAAGCCGGACAGCCGCTCCCACAATCCGAAAGACGACAAATCGTTGAAGGTCACCAGCAACATGACCGTCATCAACAGCGCCAGACCCGACCGATAGGCCCAATCCTGCACCTGCGGGCTCACCGGCCGCCGCTGCACTGCCTCCACCCCATAGAAAAGCAGATGACCGCCATCCAGCATGGGAATTGGCAAGAGGTTGATGAACCCCAAGTTAATCGAGATGAGGGCGATGAAGAAGATGAAGCTCTCCAGCCCCAGCGTCGCCGCCTGCCCCGATACCTGCGCGATCTTGAGCGGCCCGCCCAGTTCCTTGACCGAACGGTCTCCGCCGATCACCTGGCCCAGCGTCTCCACCATGGTGCGGATGATCTGGCCGGTGCGCTCGATCGCCACCACGGGCGCGCGCAGCAGGCTGACCGGTTCGATCACCGGTTGGCCCGGCGCGATGCCCAGACGTCCGATGCGGAACTTGTTGCCAAAGCCGTCATCTTCGCTGACCGCGCCGACATGGCCCTGCTTCTCGATCACCTGCCCCTTGCGGTCGAGCAGGATCGTCACCGGCTCACCGGGACGTATCTGGGCATAAAGGCGGATATCGTCAAAGGTGCTCATCGCCCGGCCATTGAGCGAGACGATGCGATCGCCCGGCTGGATGCCGGCCATGGCAGCGGCGCTGCCCGGCTGGACCATGCCGGCAACCGCCGGCGTCCGGCTTTCGCCATGCAGGAAGGCGAAGGCAGCAAGGATCAGGATGGCGAAGAGGAAATTGATCGCCGGGCCGGCGGCGACGATCGCCGCGCGCTGCCATAGCGGCTTGGCCGGGAAGCTTTCGGCGCGATCCTGCGCCGACATTTCCAGCCATTTGGGATCGGTCTGGCTGGCCGCGTTCATGTCGCCCTTGAAGCGGACATAGCCGCCCAGCGGCAGCGCCGCGAGCCGCCAGCGGGTGCCGCGCCTGTCCACCCAGGCGGCGATTTCCGGGCCGAAGCCGATCGAGAAGGCCTCCGCCTTCACCCCGCACCAGCGTCCGACCAGATAATGACCCAGTTCATGCACGAAGACGAGCGGCCCGATGACCGCCACGAAAGCCAAGATGGTCAACAGGAAACCGGGATTGTGGATCAAACCGTCAATCTTTCCATCACATCACCCGCCATAACCCGTGCCGTTGCGTCGGCGTGCAGGACATCATCCATGCAGGCTGGCATCGGCGCGCTATAGCGGTTGAGAACATCCTCCACAATCATGGCGATATCAAGGAAGCCGATGCGGCCGGCCAGAAAGGCCGCCACGGCGACCTCGTTGGCGGCGTTGAGGATGGCGGCCGATGCGTCGCCGGCCTGCGCCGCCGCGCGCGCCAGGCGCAGCGCGGGGAAGCGCCGGTCGTCGGGCGCCTCGAAATCCAGACGGCCGATCCGGGCCAGGTCGAGCGGCTGGCAGGGCGTGGCGATCCGCGCCGGCCAGGCCAGCGCATGGGCGATCGGGATGCGCATGTCGGGCGAACCGAGCTGTGCCAAAGTGGACCGGTCGCGATATTCGACCATCGAATGGATCACCGATTGCGGGTGCACCAATATCTCGATCCGGTCGAGCCCGACCGGGAAGAGATGGGCCGCCTCGATCAGTTCCAGCCCCTTGTTCATCATCGTCGCGCTGTCGACGCTGATCTTCGCGCCCATCGACCAGTTGGGATGGGCCACCGCCTGCGCCGGGGTGATGGCGCGCATATCCTCATAGCCCAGGGTGCGGAATGGTCCGCCGCTCGCGGTCAGGATGATGCGGGCGACATCGTCCAGGCTACTGCCCGCCAGGCACTGGAAGATCGCATTATGCTCGCTGTCCACCGGCAGCAGCGTCGCGCCCGATGCGGTCGCCGCCTGCATCATCAGCGTGCCGGCCGACACCAGCGATTCCTTGTTGGCCAGCGCCACCGTGCCGCCGGCCTGCAGCGCGGCGATGGTGGGCTTGAGGCCCGCACAGCCGACGATCGCGGCCATCGTCCAGTCGGCACCCGCCGCTGCGGCATCGACCAGCGCGCCCTCACCCGCCGCCGCCTCGACACCCGATCCGGCAAGCGCGTCCTTGAGCGGGCCATATTGGGCTTCGTCCGCGACCACGGCGATCTTCGCACCGACCGCGCGCGCGGCGGCGGCGAGGCCGGCGACATCGCGGTTGGCGGTCAGGGCAATGACCTCATAGCCATCGTGCTCGCGCTGGATCAGGTCCAGCGTCGACATGCCGACCGATCCGGTGGCGCCAAAGACGGAAACGCTGCGCATCAGGCGCCCGCCAGGACCAGATAGAGCAAGGCGGCGAGCGGCGCGGCCGCCACCACGCCGTCGAGCCGGTCCATCACCCCGCCATGACCGGGCAACAGGTTGCTACTGTCCTTGACGCCGGCGCGGCGCTTCATCGCGCTTTCAAGCAGGTCGCCAAGCTGTGCCGCCACGGCAAGCAGGCCGCTCGCCGCCGCCAGCTGGATCGGCAGGTCGGCAAAACGATAGAGAAGGAAGCCGGTGAGCAGGGCCGCGAGCACGCCGCCACCCAGCCCCGACCAGGTCTTGGACGGGCTGACCCGCGGCGCCAGCTTGGGCCCGCCGATCGAGCGGCCGGCAAAATAGGCGCCGATATCGGTGGCCCAGACCAGGCCCAGCGCCCAGAAGGCGAGCAGGAGGCCATGGCTGTCGGGCGTCTGCCCACGCAGGAAAAGCAGCGCCATCACCGGCAGGCAGATATAGAGAATGCCGAGCGCCAGCTTGATCGCGCGGCTGGTGATCAGGACGAAGAAGAAGGAGGCCATCATCAGGCCGAAGCCGAGCCAGGACACGCCCGCCGCCACCGGGCAGAGGATCGCCAGCGGTACCGAGACGGCATACATCGCCATCTTGCGCTGATCGGACGACGCGCCGGTCAGCATGCCCCATTCGCCCATCATCAGCACGCCGGCGATCGACAGCAGCATCCAGAAGACGAAGCCGCCAAAGACCAGCGCGCCCACAGCCATGGCGATCAGGCCAAGGCCAACGATCGTGCGGGTCCGCAATTCACTCGACATGTTACTCACAGTCCGCCGAAACGGCGGTCCCTCATGCGGAAGGCGTCGAGCGCCTGCGCCAATGCCCGGCCATCGAAATCGGGCCAGAGCATATCGGTAAAATAGAGTTCGGCATAAGCCGCCTGCCACAGCATGAAATTACTGAGCCGCTGTTCGCCCGAGGTGCGGATCAGCAGGTCGAGCGGCGGCAGGTCGGCGGTGTAGAGTTCGGCGTCGATCGCCTCGATGCCGATATTCTCGGCCGACAATTCACCGCTCGCCACCCGCTGCGCCAGACGCTGCGCCGCGCGCACCATCTCGTCCTGCGCGCCATAGTTGAGCGCGATCGCGATCACCGGGCCAGTGTTGGCGGCGGTGCGCGCCATCGCGCTTTCGATCAGCTCGACCAGGCCAGGCTCCAGCGCCTTGAAGTTGCCGATCACCCGCAGCCGCACGCCATTGGCATGGAACTCGTCGATATCCGACTGGATGAAATGGCGCAGCAGCCCCATCAGGTCGGATACCTCGGTCGCCGGACGCTTCCAGTTCTCCGAAGAAAAGGCGTAGAGCGTCAGGCATTCAAGGCCCATATCCTGCGCCGCGCGGGCGACGCGGCGCACCGCCTCCACCCCGGCGCGATGGCCGGCGATGCGCGGCAACAGCCGCTTCTTCGCCCAGCGGCCATTGCCGTCCATGATGATGGCGACATGACGCGCACCATGGGCAGGCGCGGCGCTGGTAAGATCGGGCTTGGCTTGTGTGGCCATCAGATAGGAATGCGTGCTTTGGCCGCGAAAGAAAAGCCCCGGCTTACTGGCCGAGGATTTCCTTTTCCTTGGCCGAAGCGGCCGCGTCGATATCCACGATGGTGGCGTCGGTCAGCTTCTGGACTTCGGTTTCCAGACGCTTGCGCTCGTCTTCGCTGATCTCGCCCTTCTTCTCGTCGGTCTTCAGGCTGTCCATGCCGTCGCGACGGACGTTGCGGACGGCGACGCGCGCGCCTTCGGCATATTTGCTGGCGAGCTTGGCCAGTTCCTTGCGGCGTTCCTCGGTGAGGTCCGGGATCGGCAGGCGCAGCGTCTGGCCGTCGACGATCGGGTTGAGGCCCAGGCCCGCCGAGCGGATCGCCTTGTCGCAGGGGCCGACATTGGCCTTGTCCCACACCTGGACCGACAGCATGCGCGGCTCGGGCGCCGACACGGTGGCGACCTGGTTCAGCGGCATGTTGGCGCCATAGACGGTGACCATGACGGGATCGAGCAGCTGCACATTGGCGCGGCCGGTGCGCAGACCGGTGAGATCGCCCTTCAGCGCTTCGATTGCGCCGGCCATGCGGCGTTCGAGGTCGGACTTGTTATACTGGGCCATTATTAGCGCTCCTGATTTTGCACGATCGTCGCGGTGCCTTCACCCGCCAGCACCTTGGCCAGGTTGCCTTCCTCGCGGATGTTGAAGACGACGATGGGAATATGATTTTCACGGCACAGCGCGATCGCGCTGGCGTCCATGACCTTGAGATTGTCGGTCAGCACCTGGTCGAAGCTGATTGCCTCATAGCGGGTGGCGTCCGCCACCTTCTTGGGATCGGCATCATAGATGCCATCGACGCTGGTGCCCTTGAACAGCGCGTCGCAGTTCATTTCCGCCGCGCGCAGGGCCGCCGTGGTATCGGTGGTGAAGAAGGGATTGCCGGTGCCCGCCGCGAAGATCACGATCCGGCCCTTCTCCATGTGGCGCACGGCCTTGCGCCGGATATAGGGCTCGCACACCGACGCCATCGGAATGGCCGACTGGACGCGGGTGTCGCAGCCGATCTTTTCCAGCGCATTCTGCACCGCCAGCGCGTTCATCACGGTCGCCAGCATGCCCATATAGTCGGCGCTGGTGCGGTCGAAGCCCTTGGCCGCGCCGGCAAGGCCGCGGAAGATGTTGCCGCCACCCACGACCACGCACAGTTCGAAACCCGCATCCTTCGCGGCGGCGATTTCGCCAGCGACGCGATCGACGGTCTCGGGATCGATGCCGAACTGGCCGGACCCCATCAGCACCTCGCCCGACAATTTCAGCAGGATGCGTTTGAAGGCTGGCCGGGTCATGTGGGGCAAGAATCCTTGATGGTTGGCAGGGGAAGCGGCCGGGACATTAGAGGCGGTAAAGCGCGATGCCAAGGGGCGTTTGTCGTGCGCTCCAGCCTCTTCATGGAGAAAGCGGCACCGATGGCGCCCGGCCCGACCGGCGCCGACCGCCGAACGCACCATGCTCTCATAGAAAAAGGGCGCCCCGCAGGACGCCCCTTCCCTTTGCTTGTCGCTCGATCGGCGATCAGGCGCCGGCGGCAGCAGCCACTTCGGCGGCGAAGTCGCTGACTTCCTTCTCGATGCCTTCGCCCAGCTGGAAGCGGACATAGGACTTGAGCGAGATCGACTTGCCGGCATCCTTGGCCGCCTTGGCGACGACGTCGGCGATCGGGGTCTTGTTGTCCATCACGAACAGCTGCGAGAGCAGGGCCTGCTCCTTGGCGAACTTGGCAACCGCGCCGTCGACCATCTTGGCGACGATTTCGGCGGGCTTGCCCGATTCGGCAGCCTTTTCAGCGGCGATCGCGCGCTCACGCTCCAGCAGGGCCGGATCGATGTCGTCAGCCGACAGGGCCAGCGGGAAGGCAGCGGCGATGTGCATGGCCAGCTGCTTGCCCAGCGGCTCCAGAACGTCGGCGGGGGCATCGCCTTCGAGCGCGACGAGCACGCCGATCTTGCCGAGGCCGGGCGCAGCCGCGTTATGCACGTAGGGCACGACGACGCCTTCGGTCACTTCGACATGGGCGACGCGACGCAGATTCTGGTTTTCGCCGATGGTGGCGATGTTGGCGACCAGCTTTTCGGCGATGGTGCCGCCGGCGGGGTGCGGCTGGGCCGACAGGGCTTCGGCGTCAGCCGCGCCCGATTCCAGCGCAACGGTCGACACGGTGCGAACGAAGTCCTGGAACTGGTCATTCTTGGCAACGAAGTCGGTTTCGCTGTTCACTTCGACGGCAACGCCCTTGGTGCCGGCGACGGCAACGCCGACCAGGCCTTCAGCAGCGGTGCGGCTCGACTTCTTCTGGGCAGCAGCCAGACCCTTGGCGCGCAGCCAGTCGGTCGCCGCTTCGATGTCGCCATTGGCTTCGGTGAGGGCCTTCTTGCAATCCATCATGCCCGCGCCCGAACGGTCGCGCAGTTCCTTGACGGCGGCAGCGGTAATCTCGGCCATGTTGAGGCTCCTAAATCAAAAGGGGTTAAATAAGCAGGTCTTAGATAAGCACTAGGGCGCGTTCCTTCTGGAGCGCGCCCTAGCCTGTCAACTTTGCAGTCGTGCGACGCGCTTAGGCTTCGGCGACGACTTCTTCAGCCAGCGGCTCGTCCAGAGCGCCCAGGTCGATGCCCGAAGCCTGCTGCGCACCACGGTTGCCCTTGGTGGCGGCGGCGGCAACGGCGTCGCAGTAGAGGCGAATGGCGCGGCTGGCGTCATCGTTCGCCGGAACCGGGAAGGCGATGCCGTCGGGCGAGACGTTCGAGTCGAGGATGGCGACAACCGGGATACCCAGGGTGTTGGCTTCCTTGATCGCCAGCTCTTCCTTGTTGGCGTCGATCACGAACATGACATCGGGGATGCCGTTCATGTCGCGGATGCCGCCCAGCGACAGTTCCAGCTTCTCGCGCTCGCGGGTCATCTGGAGGACTTCCTTCTTGGTGAAGCCGTGGGTATCGCCCGACAGCTTCTCTTCGAGGGTCTTCAGGCGCTTGATCGAGCCCGAGATGGTCTTCCAGTTGGTGAGCATGCCGCCCAGCCAGCGATGGTTGACGAAGTGCTGGCCCGACTTGCGGGCGGCTTCGGCGATCGGATCCTGGGCCTGGCGCTTGGTGCCAACGAACAGAACCTTGCCGCCGCCGGCGACGGTGGCCGACACGAAGTCGAGGGCGCGCGCGAAGAGCGGCACGGTCTGCGACAGGTCAAGGATGTGGATGCCGTTGCGGTCGCCGAAGATGTACGGCTTCATCCGCGGGTTCCAGCGGTGGGTCTGGTGGCCGAAGTGGGCGCCAGCCTCGATCAATTGCTGCATGGTGACGACGGGGGTCGCCATAATCATTTCTCCTTCCGGTTGCTACCTCTGGGAATCAGGAACCTTGGATGGTCTCAAAGACCCGTCCGGCACCGGATATGTCGATTCCCATGTGGAATGGGCGCGCCTTTAACGCCCAAAACCCCGTTGCGCAAGGGGTTGACTCGCTCTCAATATGAGAACATAAAGTGAACAGATGGAACAAACAGTCTAAACGCCCGTTTGCACCGACATAGTGAGCCTAAGCGTGCAAATGGCAAGATAGAAAGTCAGCGGCCATGTTCACCATTGTTGCAGCGACCATTTTCTCCGCCGCCTTCCTGCTGGCGGTCGGCACCATTGCCTGGATGTTTGCGCTCTATCATCAGAAGATGGCGGCAGCTTTGCTGTTCGAGCCGATTCCCCAGAACCCGCCCGTCTATCACATCCGCATCACGCGGAACCGCGTTCGCCAGCCGGGTCGCACCACTACCCTGTCCGCCCCCGCCCTGCCCGGCAGCGCCCTCGCTGCCTGAACAGGGCATTCGGCTCAGCCAACAGGCTGCTTGCGGACCTTGGCGTAGGACAGGATGCCGAACGGGATCAGCAGGACATAGACGCCGCAGATCAGCAGCAAAGTGAACCAGGGCTGGGTCGCCAGCGCCGCCGCCAGCAGGCCGACAAAGGCGATGAGTTCCAGCCTGATGCGCTTGCGCAGCCGCAGCGCCGACCAGCTATAGGTGGCGATGCTGGAGATCATCAGGAAGGCCACGAACGCGGTCCAGGGCGCAACCACATACCAAGCGCGGAAAATCTCTTCGCCCGTCACCATCCACAGATAGAGCGGCACGAAGGTGAGGCCAGCGCCGGCCGGGGCCGGCACGCCGGTCAGGAAGCCGGCCGATTTGTGCGGCTGTTCCTCGACATCGATATTGGCGTTGAACCGCGCCAGGCGCAGCGCGCAGGACAGGGCATGGGCGAGCGCGAAGATCCAGCCGAATTTCGGCATGGCATGCAGCGACCAGAGATAGAGGATCAACGCCGGGGCGACGCCGAAGGCAATCGAATCGGACAGAGAATCCAGTTCGGCACCAAAGCGGCTCTCGCCGCGCAGCATGCGGGCGATCCGGCCGTCCAGTCCGTCGAGCACGCCGGCAAACAGGATGGACAGAACTGCCCGCTCCCACTCGCCCGAAATACCGTAGCGCACGCCGGTGAGGCCGAAGCACAGCGCCATCGCCGTCACCGCATTGGGCGCCAGCATGCGCAGCGTGATGCCGCGCCGCAGCCCGCGCGGAACGGCGCGACGCCGCCTCACTGCTGGATGCCCGCGATCACGCGGCGATCGCCGATCTGGCCCAGGATCGTCTCGCCCGCGACGGTGCGCTGGCCCAGGATCACGCGCGGCGCGGTGCCGGCGGGCAGATAGACGTCGACGCGGCTGCCAAAGCGGATGAGGCCGATGCGCTGACCGGCGGCGACCATGTCGCCCGGCTTGACGAAGGGCACGATGCGGCGCGCGACAAGGCCGGCAATCTGGGTGAAGCCGACGCGCAGGCCGTCATGACGCTCGACCAGGATATGCTGGCGCTCATTATCCTCGCTCGCCTTGTCGAGATCGGCATTGAGGAACTTGCCCGAAATATAGGTGACGGCCTTTACCGTGCCACCGATCGGGGTGCGGTTGATATGGACGTCGAACACGCTCATGAAGATCGATACGCGGATCAGCGGCTGATCGCCCAGGCCATCAGGGCCGGCCATTTCGCGCGGCGGCGGCACGCGCTGGATCAGGGTCACCAGGCCATCCGCCGGGGCGATGATCGCGCCTTCATCCTGCGGCACGGCGCGGATCGGATCGCGGAAGAAGGCCAGCACCCAGATGGTGACCATCAGCATCAGCCAGCCGATGATTTCCCAGCCCATCACGAAGAACAGGCCGGTGATCGCAGCCGCGATCGCGCCGAACTTCACCCCTTCGGGATGGACCGAGGGGAAGCGCCATTTGACATTGCCGCCTGCGGCAATCGTGATCTCGTCATTTTCCATGGGCATGTCTTTAGGGGGAGACATTGATCCTGACAACGACGATCCCCGTCCTTGGCTCCCGGCATGAACGCGCATCGCACAACAGTCTTGCGCATGCATCGCATGATCGGCCGGAAATCCGGCGCTGGACGGTTGAACATTGGCGGCGCAGGCCGTAGGGCGTCCCCATAATTCCACCCAAGAGAAGAAGGCGAATAGGCGCTATGGCGAAGATCAAGGTGAAAAACCCCGTCGTGGAAATCGACGGCGACGAAATGACCCGCATCATCTGGGAATGGATCCGTGAGCGTCTGATCAAGCCCTATCTCGACATCGACCTGAAATATTACGATCTTTCGGTCGAGAAGCGCGACGAGACCAACGACCAGATCACCGTCGACGCGGCCAACGCGATCAAGGAACATGGCGTCGGCGTGAAGTGCGCGACCATCACCCCGGATGAAGCGCGCGTCGAGGAATTCAACCTCAAGCAGATGTGGCGCTCGCCCAACGGCACGATCCGCAACATCCTGGGCGGCGTCGTGTTCCGCGAACCGATCGTCATCAAGAATGTCCCCCGCCTGGTTCCGGGCTGGACCGACCCGATCGTCATCGGCCGTCATGCATTCGGCGACCAGTATAAGGCGACCGACTTCGTCGTCCCCAGCGCCGGCAAGCTGCGCATGATCTGGGACGGCGAAAATGGCGAGAAGATCGAGAAGGAAGTATTCAACTTCCCCTCGGCCGGCGTTGCCATGGGCATGTACAATCTGGACGATTCGATCCGCGACTTCGCCCGCGCCAGCATGAACTATGCGCTTGATCGCGGATGGCCGCTGTACCTGTCGACCAAGAACACCATCCTCAAGGCCTATGACGGCCGCTTCAAGGATCTGTTCCAAGAAGTGTTCGACGCCGAATTCGCCGAAGCGTTCAAGGCCAAGGGCATCATCTACGAACACCGCCTGATCGACGACATGGTCGCATCGGCGCTGAAGTGGAGCGGCAAGTTCGTCTGGGCCTGCAAGAATTATGACGGCGACGTCCAGTCGGACACCGTGGCCCAGGGCTTCGGCTCGCTCGGCCTGATGACCTCCGTCCTGCTGTCGCCCGACGGCAAGACCGTGGAAGCCGAAGCCGCGCACGGCACCGTCACCCGCCACTATCGCCAGCACCAGCAGGGCAAGGCGACCTCGACCAACCCGATCGCCTCGATCTTCGCCTGGACCCAGGGCCTGTCGTTCCGCGGCAAGTTCGACGGTACGCCCGAAGTCACCAAGTTCGCCGAGACGCTGGAGCAGGTATGCATCAAGACCGTCGAAGGCGGCGCGATGACCAAGGATCTGGCCCTGCTGATCGGCCCGGATCAGGCCTGGATGACCACGGAGCAGTTCTTCGAGGCGATCCGCGTCAATCTGGAAGCCGAAATGGCCAAGTGGGCCTGATAGAGGCTTTTTCCCGGAACTGATCGCTTCCTGAAGCTTTCAATACGGAAACGGAACGAGGCGGCGCCGCATCCCGGCGCCGCCTTTTCCTTTTCGGATTGATGCGACGGGAGCAAAGAATGACCACGACAGCCAAGAAGCGCCTGGAAGTCCGGGCGGCGGTGCCCGGCGATGTACGCGGCATCCAGCGGCTGATCGCCCGCGCCTATCCCGGCATGCCCAATTATTCGCTGGCCACCATCCGCGGCCAGATCAACAATTTCCCCAATGGCTGCTTCGTCGCCCTCTATGACAGCAAGGTCGTGGGCTACTGCGCCACCATGCGCGTCAGCAAGGCGATGGCCTTTTCCCATCATGACTGGGAGGAGATCACCGCCAACGGTTTCGGCACCCGGCACAGCGCGGCGGGCGAATGGCTTTATGGCTATGAAATGGCGGTCGATCCCAAGCTGCGCGGGCTGCGCATCGGCCAGCGTCTCTATGACGAGCGCAAGGAACTGGCCGAGGAACTCGACCTGCACGGCATCGTCATAGCGGGCCGCATGCCCGGCTATGCCCGCGCCAAGCGCCGCGCCGGCAGCCCGGTCGACTATCTGGAAAAGGTGGTCAGCGGCAAACTGCGCGACCAGGTCATCAGCTTTCAGCTGAAGAACCAGTTCGAGCCGCTGGGCGTGCTGGAAAATTACCTGCCCGAAGACAAGCAGTCGGACGGACATGCCGCGCATCTGGTCTGGCGCAACCCCTATGTCGACCCGGACGAGGCGCCGGAAATGCGGGTGCCGCGCGGCGTCGAAAGCGTCCGCCTCGCCACCTGCCAGTTACAGGCGCGCGCGGTGAAGGATTTCGACGAGTTCGTCCGCAACATCGAATATTTCGTCGACGTGGCGGCCGATTATCGGTCGGACTTCATCGTCTTCCCCGAGCTGTTCACCCTGCCCCTGCTCTCCTTCGAGACCAAGAAGCTGTCGCCGATCGAGGCGATCGACAAGCTGACCGGCTATACACCGCGCCTGACCAAGGAACTGACGCGGATGGCGCTGGAATATAATATCAACATCATCGGCGGATCGCACCCGACCCGCGCCGACGATGGCGACATCCAGAATATCGCCTATGTCGCGCTGCGCGACGGATCGGTCCACACCCAGGAAAAGATCCACCCGACCCCGAACGAAGCCTTCTGGTGGAACATCAAGGGCGGCGACGCGCTCGACGTGATCCAGACCGACTGCGGGCCGATCGGGGTGCTGATCTGCTATGACAGCGAATTTCCCGAACTGGCCCGGCGCCTGGTCGATCAGGGCGCGCGCATCATCTTCGTCCCCTTCTGCACCGACTCGCGCCTGGGCTACATGCGCGTGCGCTATTGCGCACAGGCCCGCGCGATCGAGAATCAATGCTATGTCGTGATGTCGGGCAATGTCGGCAACCTGCCGAACGTCGACAATATGGACATCCAATATGCCCAGAGCGCGATCCTGACGCCGTGCGACCTGCCCTTCGCGCGGGACGGCATCGCGGCCGAGGCGAGCGAGAATGTCGAGACGCTGACCATGGCGGACGTGAACCTGGCCGACCTCAGCTGGGCGCGGGCCGAAGGCACGGTCCGCAACCTGCGCGACCGCCGCTTCGACCTCTATCATATCGACTGGGACAGCAATCCCGACCACAGCCACGCGCCAAGCGGCGGCCCGGTGCCGGCCGGTGGCCATAATTCACCCGGTGGTGGCTGATCGAAGCCGCAGCAGCCAAAGCCCCTGCCATCATGACGGCAGGGGCGGCCCGGCTCACTCGACCGTGACGCTCTTTGCCAGGTTGCGCGGCTGATCGACGTCGGTGCCCTTGAGCACGGCAACATGATAGGCGAGCAGCTGCACCGGCACGGCATAGACCATCGGCGCGATCAGCGGGTGGACCTTGGGCATGGTGATGGTGGCGAGGCAGCCTTCGCCTGCCGCCTGCACGCCGTCATAGTCGGAAATCAGCACCACCTTGCCGCCGCGCGCCTGCACTTCCTGCATGTTGCTGACGGTCTTTTCGAACAAGGGGCCGCTGGGCGCGATGCAGATCACCGGCACCAGTTCGTCGATCAGCGCGATCGGGCCATGCTTCATCTCGCCGGCGGCATAGCCTTCGGCATGGATATAGCTGATTTCCTTGAGCTTGAGCGCGCCTTCCAGCGCCAGCGGATAGTCGGTGCCGCGGCCGAGATACAGGACATCGCGGGCCGGGACGATATGATGGGCCATCGCCTCGATCGCCTCGTCATAGGCCAGCGCGCCGTTGATCGCGGCGGGCGCTTCTGCGAGGTGGCGGACGATTTCCTTCTCATCCTTGGCGCTGAGCTTGCCCTTGGCCCGCGCCAGATTGGCGGCAAAGGCAGCGAGCACGGCGAGCTGGCAGGTGAAGGCCTTGGTCGAGGCGACGCCGATTTCCGGGCCGGCATGGGTCGGCAGCAGCAGGTCCGCCTCGCGCGCCATGCTGCTGGTAGGCACATTGACGACGACGGCGATCTTCTGCCCTTGGGCGCGGGCATAGCGCAGCGCGGCAAGCGTGTCGGCGGTCTCGCCCGACTGGCTGATGAACAGGGCCAGGCCACCCTCCTCCATCACCGGCTCGCGATAGCGGAACTCGGAGGCGAAATCCAAATCGACCGGCACGCGGGCGAACTGTTCGAACCAGTAGCGCGCGACCATGCCGGCATAGAAGCTGGTGCCGCAGGCGACGATGGTGACGCGGCGGATGGTCGACAGGTCGAAATCCGGGATCGGCAGCGATACGCGATCATCCATCCGCTGCAGATAGGCCTTGAGCGTCTGGGCCACGACGACCGGCTGCTCATAGATTTCCTTCTGCATGAAGTGGCGATGATTGCCCTTGTCGATCATCGCACCGGACACGCCGGAAATGGTGACGGGGCGTTCGACCGGGTTGTTGTCCTTGTCGAAGATTTCAGCGCCGTCCCTGGTGATGATGACCCAGTCGCCCTCGTCCAGATAGGCGATGCGCTGGGTCAGCGGCGCCAGCGCCAGCGCGTCGGAACCGAGGAAGGTTTCGCCATCGCCATAGCCCACGACCAGCGGCGAGCCGAGGCGCGCGCCGATCAGCATGTCGGGATGGCTCTTGAACAGGATGGCGAGCGCGAATGCGCCGTGCAGGCGCGGCAACACCTGCGCCACGGCCTCCTTCGGCGCCACGCCCTGCTCCACCAGTTCGCTGACCAGATGGGCAACCACTTCGGTGTCGGTCTGGCTGTCGAAGGTGCGGCCGCGGGCAATCAGTTCGTCGCGCAGCGGCTTGAAATTCTCGATGATGCCATTGTGGACCAGCGCCACTTCGCCGGTCGCATGCGGGTGCGCATTGCTGGTGGTCGGTGCGCCATGGGTGGCCCAGCGGGTATGGGCAATGCCGGTGGTGCCCGCCAGCGGCGAGGCGGCCAATTCCTTGACCAGATTGTTGAGCTTGCCCTCGGCCCGGCGGCGATCGATCCGGCCATCATGCACGGTAGCGACGCCGGCACTGTCATAGCCGCGATATTCCAGCCGCTTGAGGCCATCGACCAGCCGCTCCGCAACCTGATCCTTACCAATAATTCCGATGATACCGCACATGGTGGAAAGCCCCGCCGAACCAGATTAGTCAGATAGCGTCCATATAGGACAGCTTTGTCGCCATGCCATTAATGCCGGTCAGGCGACAGCGCCATGGCCGAGCCATGAAAAGAATGTCATCGAGGCCGGATGGTGATCAGCCAGATATCGGGCGGTGCCAGCATGCGGAAGGGCAGGCCGCTGGTCCCCACGCCCCCGGACACGATCATCGCCTTCTGCCCATCCTGATAGCGGCCACAGGCATAGCGGGTGCCATAGCGGGAGGGGACATAGACGATCCCGGCAAAGGGCAGTGCCACCTGACCGCAATGGGTATGGCCGACCAGGGTCAGCGATGGCGCATCGGGCAGCAGCGGGAAAACGTCGGGTCCATGCGACAGGATCACCGGCGCGCCACCAATGTCTGCCATCGCCTTCAACGTATCGGGGATGTCGGGCTTGCGGGTGTAGATGTCCTTCAATCCACCGATCGCCAGCGGTCCCCGCCGCACCGCGCCATCCTGTACCAGGGTGATGCCTAGATCGGCGAAGGCGCGCTGCCAGTCGTCGGCGCTGAGCGCCACCCGGTTCTTCCTGCTGCGGCTGTCATGATTGCCCAGCACCGCGACCACGCCCATCGGCGCGCGCAGCCCGGCAAAGGGCGCGATCGCGTGGCGCGCATCATAGGTCGCGCTCCATTTATTGTCGCCGATATAGTCGCCGCCCAGCAAGATGAGGTCCGGCCTGAGGCCGTTGATCTGGGCCACGATCCGCGCCATCCGCGCCGGGCTGTTGTCCGGCCCGGACAGATGGGTGTCCGTCAGCAGCGCGACCCGGATCGGCTGCTGCGACGCGCCCGCCGGGAAAGGCAGCACGATGTCGGCGCGCCGCACGACCGGCATGGCGCGCGCATTCATCAACAGCCAGAGCGGCCCTGCCACCGCGACCAGCAGCAGGAACAGCAGGGCGGCCAAAAACGGCCGGCGTCGGATGAAATTCAAGCCTTCGCCTTCCGCTCGCGCATGCGGGTGCGGAACGCCGCCGCCCAGCCCGGCTTGCTTTCCTGTTGCGGGCGGACGAGGCACAGCGCGTCGGCCGGAACCGGCTTGGTCACGACGCTGCCCGCCGCGACGATGGCGCCATCGCCGATCGTCGCCGGCGCGACCAGCGCGCTGTTGGAGCCGATGAAGGCGCCCGCGCCGATCTGCGTCTTGTACTTGAAGAACCCGTCATAATTGCAGGTGATGGTGCCCGCACCGATATTGGCCGCCGCGCCGACGCTAGCGTCGCCGATATAGGACAGGTGATTGACCTTCGCCCCTTCGTCGAGGCGCGCCTTCTTGATCTCGACGAAATTGCCGACCTTCGCCTTGGGGCCGATGTCAGCGCCGGGGCGCAGCCGGGCATAGGGGCCGATATCGGCGCCGCTGGCCACGGTCGCGCCTTCCAGATGCGAGAAGGCATGGATGACGACATTGTCGGCGATGGTGACACCCGGACCGAAGACGACATTGGGTTCGACCGTCACGTCGCGGCCCAGCACCGTGTCGTGCGCGAAGAAGACGGTCTGCGGCGCGACCAGGGTCACGCCCTCGCGCATAGCCTCGGCCCGGCGGCGGTCCTGCCAGACGGCCTCTACCCCAGCCAGTTCGGCGCGGCTGTTGACGCCGGCCACTTCCCACGCTTCCGTCTCGATCACGGCGCTGTTCGCGCCGGGCAGCATGATGATGTCGGGCAGATAATATTCGCCGGCCGCATTGTTGTTGCCGATCTGGTCGAGCAGCACGAACAGGTCGCTCGCCCGCACCGCCATCAGGCCGCTGTTGCACAGGGTGACGGCGCGCTCGGCCTCGCTCGCATCCTTAAACTCGACCATCTTCTCGATGATGCCCTGGCCATCGGCGATGATCCGGCCATAGGCGGCGGCATCGTCGGGGCGAAAGCCCAGCACCACCGCGCGCGGCTCGTCGCCCCGGCTCAGCCGATCGAGCATCGCCTTCATTGTCGCGCCACTGACCAGCGGCACGTCGCCATAGAGGATCAGCACGTCGCCGGCGAAGCCCGCCAGCGCATCATGCGCCTGCGCCACGGCATGACCGGTGCCAAGCTGCTGTTCCTGCACGGCGATCGCGACACCGCTGCCCTCGACCGCCTTTTCCACCTGCTCGCGGCCGGCGCCGACCACGACCACCTGCCGCTCGGGCAGCAGGTCCGCGACGCTGGCAAGCAGGTGCAGCAACATCGGCCGCCCGGCAATCGGGTGCAGCACCTTGTGCGTGCCGGACTTCATCCGGGTGCCCTGCCCGGCGGCAAGGATGACGACTGCTAGGGGCCGGGCATTGGAGCTGGGTGCGGTCACGGCGAGCGCGTCCTTTTCGTTCAAGTGGTCTGGAATATCACGGCTCTCTGCCATGTTTGCCTTGCCATTGCCACCGCCGACGCGGCATGGCGATGCCATGGCACGCTTATCCTTCGACATTGTCGGCTTCGACCTCGACGGCACCCTGCTCGACACCAGCGGCGATCTCGCTGCGGCGGTCAATTATGCGATCGGCACGATCGGTCGCCCCCCCTTTCCGGTCGATTCCATCCGGCCGTTCGTGGGCAAGGGGGCCAAGGTGATGCTGCAGCGCGCGCTCGACGCGTCGGGCGGCTATGACGAGGCGATCCTCGACCAGACGCTGCCCATCCTGCTCGAACATTATCAGCAGAATCTGGCGCTCCATTCCCTGCCTTATCCCGGCATGATGGCGATGCTGGATGCGCTGGCGGAGCGCGGCGTGAAGCTCGCCATCTGCACCAACAAGGCGGAACGATTCACGATCCCCTTGCTGCACCAACTGGGCCTGTTCGACCGGTTCGCCTCGGTCGTGGCCGGTGACACGGTCGGCATCGCCAAGCCCGATCCGGCACCGATCCATGCGATGATCGAGCGCGCCGGCGGCGGCCGCACCATCTTCCTGGGCGACACGATCAACGACATTGCCGGCGCCCGCAATGCCGGCATTCCCAGCATCGCGGTCAGCTTCGGCTTCCTCGACGGCCCGGTCGAAAATCTGGAGGCCGACGGCGTGATCCACCATTTCGACGAACTGGTGCCGATGCTGGAAGCCTGGCCGGCATGACCTTGCGCCTGGAGCGGGACGGCGCGATCGCCCGGCTGCTGATCGATCGGGCCGATCGCCGCAATGCCATGACCCAGAAGATGTGGGAGGCGATGCCCCATCTGGTCGCCGATGCCATGGCCGATGCGGACATCCGCGTGCTGATCCTGGCCTCGGCCACGCCCGGCCTGTTCTGCGCCGGCGCCGACATCAACGAATTTGCCGCCTGCTCGGGCGACGCTGACTGGCGTACCGCCAATCAGGCCGCGATCCGCGCTACCCAATATGCGCTGGCCCATGCCGAAAAGCCGGTGATTGCGGCGATCGACGGCGATTGTGTCGGCGGCGGATGCGGGCTGGCGATCGCCTGCGACCTGCGCATCGCGGCGCCCACCGCGCGGCTGGGCATCACCCCGGCCAAGCTCGGCATCGTCTATTCGCTGTTCGACACCCGCCTGCTGGTCGATCTGGTCGGGCCGGCACGGGCCAAGCGCATCCTCTTCACCGGCGCGCTGCACGATGCCGAGACGGCCCTTGCCATCGGCCTGGTCGACGAGATCGCGACCGATCCTCTGGCCGCCGCTGACGCACTGGCCCACGAGATTGCGGTCAATGCCCAGCATAGCGTGCGCGCGTCCAAGGCGATGGTTCGCCGCATCCTCGACGGCCAGGCGGATGACGACATGGTGACGCTGGAAATGTTCCGCGACGCCTTCACCTATGCGGATTTCGCCGAAGGGGTCGCGGCGTTCCGCGAGAAGCGGAAACCGCGTTTCTGAACCGGCCCGGCCATTTTTCCGCCGCTCGGCCCGTCGCAACCGTTACGCTCTCTTAACCATCGACATTTACCGGAAAATGCAGGATGGCGCTCCTGCATGACGCGACGTCATGCCGTCATGCTGCACAAAGGATCGGTCGCGCTTCGTGGGTGAAAATTTCGCCTTCTTCCTGCCCATCATGATGGCCAGCTTCGGCGTCGCCTTCCTCATCGTCTGGGGCTGGGGCGCGCGCGAAGCCGGCTGGTGGAGCGGCGCCTTCTTCAGCGTCGCCATGGGCTTTGCCGTGCCGGTCGCGTTCGACTTCCTGCCGACGGACCTGTGGGGCATCGTCGCCGACACCGCCTTTGCCACCGGCTTCCTGCTGTTCAGCCAGGCATTGCTGACGCGCTGGCGCCCCAATTGGGTGCTGGGGCTGCGCATCGCCATCTGGGCGATATCGATCCTGATCTGCAGCTTTGCGGTGATGCAGGACATCGTCCCGCTGGAACTGGTATCGTCCGACTTCGGCTGCTTCCTGCTGATATCCATCCCGCTGATTGCGGGCCGCGGCCAGTTGCGCGGCTGGCCCGATCGCGCCCTCTATGCCGCCGTCACCCTGGTGGCGCTCGACAATCTGCTGCGCGGCAGCAGCGTGTCCTTCACCCTGCCCGGCGGCGTCGCGTTCCGCGACAGCCAATATGCCTTCCTGATGCAGGCATTGGCCTGCATGTTCGGCCTGTTCCTGGCCCTATCAGCGCTCGCGGCGGCCATGCAGGACGTTCTCACCCGCTATCGCCATGATGCCCATGTCGATCCGCTTTCGGGCCTGCTCAACCGGCGCGGGTTCGAGGAGGCGGTGGCGCGCCATGATGCCAGCGGCAGCCTGATCGCCTGTGACATCGATCATTTCAAGCGGGTCAACGACGCCCATGGCCATGGGCTGGGCGACCGGGTGATCGTCGCGCTGGCCGATGCGCTGCGGGCGCTGGCCCCGGCCGATGCCGTCATCGCCCGCTTCGGCGGCGAGGAGTTCATCCTCTTCCTGCCCGGCGCAGACCCCGCCATGGCGACCGGCATTGCCGACGCGATCCGGCTGCGCTTTGCCGAACAGGCGGCAAGCCGGCTTGGCCTGCCCGGCCCGCTCACCGCCAGCTTCGGCCTCACCAGCCTGCACCGCGCCGACCGCTCGATCCATGACGCGATCGCACGGGCCGACAGCGCGCTCTATGAAGCGAAGGAAAAGGGCCGCAATCGCGTCGCCATTCGGCCCGCGCTGGCGCCCGCCGGCGATGCTCAGTCGAGCCGCGCCATCGCCTGAAGGAAGGCGTTCCGTGCCGCCTGCCGCTTGAGCCGCCGGCGTCGCAGCAGGATCGCAACCGCACCGAAGGGCAGGCACACCGCCAGTCCCAACGCCGTCTGCGGCAATATCTGCAACGTCATTTCGGGGTGGCGGACGATCGCGATGATGTCGGCCAGCGCGGTCAGCACCGAAAAGATGATCCACAGCGCAAAGAACAACCGCTCAGGATTGGCCGACGGCACCGACTGGCTGGAGGGGAATTGGTTCATGCACGTCCGATAGAGCAGCGCGCCTCCTGCCCCAAAAGAAAAAGGCCCCCGCTTGGCGGAGGCCCCTTCCCTTATCCTGCGATCGCGCAGTCGATCACATGTGGATCGGCTTGCCGGTCACGGCCATCGCCGCTTCCTTGATCGCTTCGCTGTGCGTCGGATGCGCATGGCAGGTGTAAGCGATGTCTTCGCTCGACGCGCCGAATTCCATGGCCTGCGCCGCCTGTGCGATCATCGTGCCGGCGACGGTGGCGATGATCCACACGCCCAGCACCTTGTCGGTTTCGGCGTCGGCGATGATCTTCACGAAGCCGTCGGGCTCGTGATTGGTCTTCGCACGGCTGTTGGCCATCATAGGGAATTTGCCGACCTTGACGGCGCCACGTTCCTTGGCGGCTTCCTCGGTCAGGCCCACGCCCGCGATTTCCGGCTTGGTGTAAACCACCGAAGGGATCACGTCATGGTTCACGATGCCGGTCAGGCCGGCGATATTCTCGGCGACGGCAATGCCCTCGTCCTCGGCCTTGTGCGCCAGCATCGGGCCGGGGATGACGTCGCCGATCGCCCAGACGCCCGGAACCTTGGTGCCGAACTCATGATCGGTCTCGATCTGACCGCGCGCGTTCAGCTCCAGGCCGATCTTGTCGAGGCCGAGGCCCTCGGTGTTGGGACGACGACCGATCGACACCAGGACGACGTCCGCTTCGATCTTCTCGGCTTCGCCACCGGCGGCGGGTTCGACGGTCAGGGTCACGCCCGACTTGCCGACTTCGGCGCCGGTCACCTTGGTGCCGAGCTTATATTCGAAGCCCTGCTTCTTGAAGATCTTGTTGGCTTCCTTGCGGACTTCGCCGTCCATGCCGGGCAGGATCTGGTCGAGATATTCGACCACGGTGACCTTGGCGCCCAGGCGCTTCCAAACCGAACCCAGTTCCAGACCGATGACGCCGCCACCGACGACGACCAGATGGCCCGGAACCTTGTCCAGTTCCAGCGCGCCGGTCGAATCGACGATCTTGCCGCCCGCATTGTCCACGGCCACGCCCGGCAGCGGGGCGACCGACGAACCGGTGGCGATGACGATGTTCTTCGCCGTCACCTTCTCGCCATTCACTTCGACGGTGTTGGCGCCGGTGAAGCTGGCCAGGCCCTTGAGCCAGGTCACCTTGTTCTTCTTGAACAGATATTCGATGCCGCCGGTCAGGCCCTTGATGGCATCGACGCGCTGGCCCTGCATGGTGGGCAGGTCGAGGCTCATCTTGTCGATCTTGACGCCCAGCTTGGCGAGCGCGCCATTGGCGGCCTCGTCATAGAGTTCCGAGGCGTGCAGCAGCGCCTTCGACGGGATGCAGCCGACGTTGAGGCAGGTGCCGCCCAGCGTCTCGCGGCTTTCGGCGCAGGCGGTCTTCAGGCCCAACTGAGCAGCACGGATCGCGGCGACATAGCCACCCGGGCCAGCACCGATAACCAGGACGTCATAATCGAAATCGGACATGGGGTTTTCCCTTCTCCAGTCATGCCAGCCTAACTGGCATCGCTCTGCCCCAAATCAAGGGCAAGAGGCGCCCCGGCCGAAGCCGGGGCAACAATAAATGGTGATTATTACAGGTCGATCAGCAGACGAGTCGGATCCTCGATCGCGTTCTTGACCGCGACAAGGAAGGTCACCGCCTCGCGACCGTCGATCAGGCGATGGTCATAGCTGAGCGCCAGATACATCATCGGACGGATCACGATCTGGCCGTTACGGACGACCGGACGGTCCTCGATGCGGTGCAGGCCCAGAACCGCCGACTGGGGCGGGTTGATGATCGGGCTGGACAGCAGCGAGCCGAACACGCCGCCGTTGGAGATGGTGAAGGTGCCGCCCTTCATATCTTCCATCGTCAGCTTGCCTTCCTTGGCCTTCTTGCCGAAGCCGCCAATGGTCTTTTCGATGGCAGCGACGCTCAGGCTTTCCGCGTTGCGGATGACCGGAACGACCAGGCCGGTCGGGGCCGAAACGGCGACCGAGATGTCGGCGAAGTCGTTATAGACGATCTCGTCGCCTTCGATCTGTGCGTTGACGCCCGGAATGTCCTTCAGGGCCATGCAGACGGCCTTGGTGAAGAAGCCCATGAAGCCCAGACGGACGCCATGCTTCTTCTCGAACAGATCCTTGTACTTGGCGCGCGCCTCGATGACGTTGGTCATGTCGACGTCGTTGTAGGTCGTGAGGAGAGCAGCGTTGTTCTGCGCTTCCTTCAAACGCTTGGCGACGGTCTGGCGCAGGCGGGTCATCTTGACGCGTTCCTGCTTGCGGCTGGGGCCAGCGGCCGGGGCGTCGGCGGCAGGCGCCGAAGCCGGGGTCGCGGCAGCTGCCTTGGCAGTGCCGGCGGCGACGGCGGCCATGACGTCGTCCTTGGTCAGACGGCCGTCCTTGCCGGTGCCCTTGATCTTGCTCGGGTCAAGACCATGCTCCAGCACCAGGCGGCGGACTGCCGGCGACAGGGTCAGGCTGCCGCCCTCTTCGTCGTCCGATGCAGCCGGAGCCGAAGCGGCCGGCGCGGGCGCAGCGGCTTCCGCCTTGGCGGCGGGAGCAGCGGCAGCAGCCGGCGCGGCGGCAGCGGCGGCGCCTTCGTTCACATAGGCCAGCAGCGCGCCGACCTCGACCGTGTCGCCTTCCTTGGCGACCAGATCACCCATGACACCGGCGACCGGCGAGGGCACGTCGACCGCGACCTTGTCGGTTTCCAGGCTGACGATCGGCTCGTCGGCCTTGACCGCTTCACCCGGCTTCTTGAGCCACTGACCGACGGTTGCTTCGGTAACGGATTCGCCCAGCGTGGGGACTTTGACTTCGGTTGCCATGTGCTTTCTCAGCCTTTCTTCTGGCGACGGATTTCTTCACGAACGCTGTGACCCAGCGCATCGGCGACGAGGGCGCCCTGTTCGGACACATGGCGCGAGGCCAGGCCCGTGGCAGGCGATGCCGAAGCCTTGCGGCCGGCATAGCGGGCGCGCATCGGCGCCTTGCCGGCCTTGGCCAGCGCTTCCTCGATATAGGGCTCGACGAAGAACCAGGCGCCGTTGTTGCGCGGTTCTTCCTGACACCAGACGACCTCGTCCAGATTGGTCATGCGCTCGATGCGCGTGGCCAGTGCGTCGGTCGCGAACGGATAAATCTGTTCGATACGGACGATCTGGGTGTTGGCGTCGCCGGCGGCGTCGCGGGCTTCCATCAGGTCGTAGAAGACCTTGCCCGAGCAGAGCACCAGGCGCTTGGTATCCTTGTCGGCCGACCCATTGGGGTCCGACAGGATGCGCTTGAAGTGCGTTTCGCCCAGGAAGTCCTCGGCCTTGCTGACGGCGGCCTTGTGACGCAGCAGCGACTTGGGCGCCATGATGATGAGCGGCTTGCGGAAGGGCCGCAGCATCTGGCGACGCAGCGCGTGGAAGTAATTGGCCGGGGTCGTGATGTTCGCGACCTGGATATTGCCTTCGGCGCAGAGCTGCAGATAGCGTTCCAGACGCGCCGAGCTATGCTCGGGGCCCTGGCCTTCATAGCCGTGCGGCAGCAGGCAGACGAGGCCGTTGGACCGCAGCCACTTGGTTTCCGACGACGCGATATACTGGTCGAAGATGATCTGCGCGCCGTTGGCGAAATCGCCGAACTGCGCTTCCCAGATCACCAGGCTCTTCGGGTCCGCCAGGGCGAAACCATATTCGAAGCCCAGCACGCCATATTCGGACAAAGGCGAGTCCAGCACTTCGAAACGGCCATGCGGCACGGTCGAAAGCGGGATATACTTGGCCTCGGTGTCCTGGTCGGTCCAGACCGCGTGACGCTGGCTGAAGGTGCCGCGACCCGAGTCCTGGCCCGACAGGCGAACGCCATAGCCTTCCGACAGCAGCGAACCGAAGGCCAGGGCCTCGCCGGTCGCCCAGTCGAAATTGGCACCCGACTTGAACATCTCGGCCTTGGCATCCAGCACGCGCTTCAGCGTCTTGTGGACATTATGGCCTTCGGGAACGGTGGTCAGCGTGCGGCCCAGGCTATCGAACAGCTTCTGGTTGATCGCCGATTCCACGCTCTGGCGCGCGGTTTCGGCATCGGCCGGCTTGTGCAGGCCCGACCAGCGACCGGCGAACCAGTCGGCCTTGTTGGCCTTGTAGCTCTTGGCAGCTTCGAACTCGTCTTCCAGATGGGCGACGAACTCGTCGGTCGAACCGGAGACGAACGCGTCGTCCACCACGCCTTCCGCCTTCAGGCGCGCGGCATAAATGTCGCTGACCGGCGGATGCTGACGGATTTCCTTGTACATCAGCGGCTGGGTGAAGCCCGGCTCGTCGCCTTCGTTATGACCGAAGCGGCGATAGCACCACATGTCGACGACGACGTCGCGATGGAATTTCTGGCGATATTCCATGGCGAGCTTGGTCGCGAAGGTCACGGCTTCGGGATCGTCGCCATTGACGTGCAGGATCGGCGCCTGGACACCCTTCGCCACGTCCGACGGATAGGGCGAGCCGCGCGAGAATTGCGGGCTGGTGGTGAAGCCGATCTGGTTGTTGATGATGAAGTGGACACAGCCGCCGGTGTTGTAGCCGCTGACGCCCGAGAAGCCGAGGCATTCCCAGACGATGCCCTGGCCGGCAAAGGCCGCGTCGCCGTGGATCAGCACGGGCAGAACCTGCTCATGCTTGGTGAGGTCATCGCGGAAGGTCTGCTGCGCGCGAACCTTGCCCAGCACCACCGGATCGACGGTTTCGAGGTGCGACGGATTGGGGACCAGCGACATGTGGACCTTGACGCCGTCGAACTCACGGTCGGTCGAGGTGCCGAGGTGATATTTCACGTCGCCCGAACCACCCACATCTTCGGGGTTGGCGGTGCCGCCCGAGAATTCGTGGAAAATGACGCGGAAGCCCTTGGCCATGACGTTGGCAAGGACGTTCAGGCGGCCGCGATGGGCCATGCCGAACACGATCTCGCGCACGCCCGATGCGCCACCATATTTGATGACCGCTTCGAGCGCGGGGATCATGGACTCGCCACCGTCGAGGCCGAAGCGCTTGGTGCCGACATATTTGCGGCCCAGGAACTTCTCATACTGCTCGCCCTGGATGACCTTGGCCAGGATCGCCTTCTTGCCCTCGGGCGTGAAGTGGATTTCCTTGTCCTTGCCTTCCAGGCGTTCCTGCAGGAAGCGGCGCTCTTCGACGTCCGCGATATGCATATATTCAAGGCCGACATTGCCGCAGTAATTCTGGCGCAGGATCGTCACGATCTCCGCGACGGTCGCGTACTGCAGGCCCAGCGTGCCGCCCAGGAAGACCTTCTTCGACGCGTCGGTCAGGCCATGATATTCCGGGGTCAGGTCCGCCGGCAGGTCACGCTTGGCCAGGCCCAGCGGATCGAGATTGGCGGCCAGATGACCGCGCACACGATATGTGCGGATCAGCATCTGCGCGCGGATTGCGTCCTCGGCAGCCGATGCGATATCGGCCTCGGAAACAGCGGCACCCTGCGCCTTTGCAGCAGCCTTCACGGCCACCTGCATCTGCGTCGGGTCCATCGCCCCGGTCAGGTCGTCGGTGTCCGCCAACGGCCAGTTGGGGCGTGCCCAGCTCGGCCCCTGTTCGATCTCGAAATCCTGGTTCTCGTAACCCATCGTCTTGTGTCCCATGCATGCCGCGTGCAGTCGCGGAGCGGGAAAGTGCGGCCGGGGTGCAGCCCGGCCGCGTTTCCATATCATATTTTAAAGGCGGATCAGCCCTTCAGCACTTCCAGCAGGGTCTCGCCCAGCAGGCTCGGGCTGGCAGCGACCTTGATGCCGGCCGCTTCCATCGCCGCGATCTTGCTTTCCGCGTCGCCCTTGCCGCCCGACACGATCGCGCCGGCGTGGCCCATGCGACGGCCCGGAGGCGCCGTGCGACCCGCGATGAAGCCGGCCATCGGCTTCTTGCGGCCCTTCTTGGCTTCGTCGATCAGGAACTGGGCAGCCTGCTCTTCCGCGTCGCCGCCGATTTCACCGATCATGATGATCGATTCGGTGGCGTCGTCGGCCAGGAACAGTTCCAGCACGTCGATGAAGTTGGTGCCGTTGACCGGGTCACCGCCGATGCCGACGGCCGTGGTCTGGCCCAGGCCCGCATTGGTGGTCTGGAACACGGCTTCATAGGTCAGCGTGCCCGAACGCGACACGACGCCGACCGAACCCTTCGAGAAGATGTTGCCGGGCATGATGCCGATCTTGCACTCGCCGGGCGTCAGCAGGCCGGGGCAGTTCGGGCCGATCAGGCGCGACTTCGAACCCGACAGGGCGCGCTTCACCTTGACCATGTCCAGAACCGGGATGCCTTCGGTGATCGCGACGATCAGCGGGATTTCGGCATCGATCGCTTCCAGGATCGAGTCGGCCGCGAACGGCGGCGGAACATAGATGACCGATGCGTCGGCGCCGGTCTTCGACTTGGCTTCGGCAACGGTGTCGAACATCGGCAGACCGATGTGGGTCGTGCCGCCCTTGCCGGGGGTCACGCCGCCAACCATCTGCGTGCCATAGGCAAGAGCGGTTTCGGTGTGGAAGGTGCCGGTGGCACCGGTCATACCCTGGGTGATGACCTTGGTGTTCTTGTTCACCAGAATGGACATGGGTGTCCCTTTATTCTCTGTGGACGTGGCACTTGGGTCTAAAGCGACCCGTCCCAGGCTGCGCACTTACCTGGAACGGGACGGTGCAAGCTGGTTGGCTCAGGCGAGCGAGGGATCGATACCCTTGCAGGCTTCCAGCAGTTCCTTGACGGCGTCGACCGACACCTGGAGGTTGGCCTTGGCTTCGTCGTTCAGCTCGATCTCGATGACCTGCTCGACGCCATCCTTGCCGATGATGACAGGCACGCCGACATAGAGATTGTCGACGCCATACTGGCCGGTCAGGTTCGCGGCGCAGGGCAGCAGGCGCTTCTTGTCGCCCAGATAGGCTTCAGCCATGGCGATCGCGCTGGTGGCGGGCGCATAGAAGGCCGAACCGGTCTTGAGCAGCGCGACGATCTCGCCGCCGCCCGAACGGGTGCGCTTGACGATGGCGTCGATGCGCTCCTGGGTCGAACGGCCCTGCTTGATCAGGTCGGGAACCGGGATGCCGGCGACGGTCGAATATTCAATCACCGGAACCATGGTGTCGCCATGGCCGCCGAGCACGAAGCTGGTGACGTCCTTGGCCGAGACGTTGAATTCTTCCGCCAGGAAGTGGTTGAAGCGCGAGCTGTCCAGAACACCGGCCATGCCGACGACCTTGTTCGCGGGCAGGCCCGAAAATTCGCGCAGCGCCCAGACCATCGCGTCGAGCGGGTTGGTGATGCAGATGACGAAGGCGTCGGGGGCGTTGGCGGCAATGCCCTCGCCCACGGCCTTCATGACCTTGAGGTTGATGCCCAGCAGGTCGTCGCGGCTCATGCCCGGCTTGCGGGCCACGCCGGCGGTGACGATGATGACGTCCGCGCCCGCGATATCGGCATAGTCGTTGGAACCGGTGACCTTCGCATCGAAGCCTTCGACCGAAGCGCACTGCGACAGGTCGAGAGCCTTGCCCTGGGGAACGCCTTCGACGACGTCGAACAGGACGATGTCACCGAGTCCCTTGAGAGCCGCGAGATGCGCGAGCGTGCCGCCGATATTGCCAGCGCCAATGAGCGCGATCTTCTTACGGGCCATATGCAATCATCCTCCAAGATGTGAACTCTGGAATTGTCAGTGCGCCTACGCCCATATTGTGGGGGTTTCAACCAAACAAAGCCCCCTGCGGCAAATTATCTTTGCAATTCATTCGCAGTTGCATTAGTGGCTTTTTTCACACCCTGTCGCTCCTGGTCTCCTACCCTGGACCTAGAGCCTTCCCTGCAGCGGTAGCCTGCCGGATGCTTCCCAAGTGGAAGCATCCGGTCTGTTTTTCCGTAAGAAAGTTGCGCCCTGATGAACGTCGACGCAAGCGGCGATAGGGCGAAATGCGCGCACGACGGGGTGCGCCGCGCTTATTTGGGGCCGTGACCCAGCGCGAGATAATCGTCGGACTGCATTTCCATCAGCCGCGACACGGTCCGCTCGAATTCGAACGCCCCATCCCCTTCGGGATAGAGTCGCATCGGCTCGGCATCGGCCGAGGCGAGCAATTTGACCTTATATTCGTAGAGCGAGTCGATCAGCGTGACGAAGCGCGCCGCCTCGTTGCGCTTCTCCGGCCCCAGCACCGGAATGCCGACGATGATGACGGTATGATATTTGCGCGCGATCGCCAGATAGTCGGGCGCGCCACGCGCTTCGACGCACAGCCGCTTGAACGAGAAGACGGCAACGCCCTTCAGGCTCTTGGGCACATGCATGGTGCGCCCGCCCTGAACGACGATCTCCTCCGAGGGCACCTTGGCCCGGTCCTCGACCGAAAAGTCGGTCAGGCGGAAAAAGGCCTCCGACAGCGCCCTGGTCGCCTCCGGCCCATTGGGCACATGCCACAGCTTCGAGTCGCCCAGACGATCACGGCGATAATCGACCGGACCGTTCAGCGTCATCACGTCCAGCTTCGCCTTGATGAGGTCGATGAAGGGCAGGAAGAGCTGGCGATTGAGGCCATTCTTATAGAGTTCGTCCGGCTCGCGGTTGGAGGTGGTGACGATCGTCACCCGCTTTTCCAGCAGCCCGGTGAACAGCCGCGACATGATCGCCGCGTCAGCCATATTGTTGACGACCATCTCGTCGAAGCAGAGCAGTCGCGCCTCTTCGGCCAGCGACTCGACCACCGGCGGGATCGGATCCCCCGACTCGGACTTGCGCGCCTCGGCCAGGCGGGCATGCACGTCGAGCATGAATTCATGGAAATGGGCGCGCTTCTTGCGCTGGACATGGACCGTGTCGAAGAACAGGTCCATCAGCATCGACTTGCCGCGCCCGACGCCGCCCCACATGTAGAGCCCCCGCGGCGGCTCGGGCTGCTTGCGCAGCAGCTTCCACAGCGTCGAGCCACGCGCCGGCGTCGCTTCCAGATCATGCTGAAGCTGGTCGAGTCGCACGGCGGCGGCGCGCTGGTCCGGATCGGGCCGCAATTCGCCAGCCGCGACCAGCGCATCATAACGGGCGATGACGCTGGTCACTGCGCCTTGGGCACCTTGCGCAGCGCGGCGGTGGACGCCGCGACCGGCTCGCCCTCCTGGGTGATCAGCATGCGCAGGAACATGAGGCGCCCGGTCTCGCGCAGCAATTCCACCTCGGCCAGCAGGTCGGGACCGACCTTGCCCGCGCCCAGATATTGCATCGACAGGTCGATGGTGACGCCGTTCACCTGATCGCGATAACCCATCGCCCACAGGCCGCCAAAATAGGCATGATCGGCAAAGGCGGCGAGGAAGCCGCCATGCAACGTATCGAGCCGGTTGCGGTGGCTGGTGCGGGTTTCCAGCGCGACATGCGCCTTCTTCTCGCTCAGCCCGCGCATGTAACCGCGGCCGATGGCCTGCAGGAAGGTGTCGGGATGCGGATCGTGCCAGGCGGTCCAGCCCGACCATTTCCCTTCGTTCAGCGGTCGCCCGCCTGCAACACCGTCGCTGGTCAACTTACAGCTGCCGTTCGACCATCATCTTCTTGGTTTCGGCGATCGCCTTGGCCGGGCTCAGGCCCTTGGGGCAGACGTTCGCGCAGTTCATGATGGTGTGGCAGCGATAGAGGCGGAAGGGATCTTCCAGCTCGTCGAGGCGCTCGCCGGTGAACTCGTCGCGGCTGTCGGCCAGCCAGCGATAGGCCTGCAGCAGGATCGCCGGGCCCAGGAACTTGTCGCTGTTCCACCAGTAGCTGGGGCAGCTGGTCGAGCAGCAGGCGCACAGGATGCACTCATAGAGGCCATCCAGCTTCTCGCGATCGGCGGGCGACTGCAGCCGCTCCTTGCCGCTGGGCGCCGGGCTGACGGTTTGCAGCCAGGGCTTGATGCTGTTGTACTGGGCGTAGAAGTGGGTGAAGTCCGGCACCAGATCCTTGATGACGTCCATGTGCGGCAGCGGGGTGATCTGCACCTGCTTGCCGGCGCATTCGTCGATCGCAGTGGTGCAGGCCAGGCCGTTCTTGCCGTTCATGTTCATCGAACAGGAACCGCAAATGCCTTCGCGGCACGAACGGCGGAAGGTCAGGGTCGAGTCATACTCGTTCTTGATCTTCAGCAGCGCGTCGAGAACCATCGGGCCGCAATTGTCGAGATCGATCTCGAACGTGTCGTAGCGCGGATTCTCGCCCGAGTCCGGATCGTAGCGATAGACCTTGAAGCTGCGGACATTGGTCGCGCCCTCGGGCGCCTTGTGGGTCACGCCCTTGCCGCTGATCTTGCTGTTCTTGGGCAAAGCAAATTCGGCCATCGCTCGTCGAGCCTCTTCGTCGATGTCTGTCTGATGGGGGTCCGCATAACGAAAAATCTGCAAAGGTCCAGCACTGAGACCATGTTTCTGCCCCTGCACCCCCTTGTTGCAAATCGCTTGCAAATAAAGCGGCTTCCGGCGGGCTATTGCTTGCTTCCTTCGCCATGCGCGCTAGAGCGGGGCGACCTGCCCGGATCGTCATGGCGATCATGGCCGGGGAAGTAATGCCCCTGCGGCGGCGAATATCTGTGGGGACCGCCTTCATTGCCGATCGACATCGCCTTTCTTGCCATCGCCGAAGCGCAGCAGGTGTTCCACTGGCTGCCGGCCGCGCTTGAGCTGGGCAAGCGCGCGGATGTGCGCGTCCATGTGCTCTCGCCCTCGCGCCTGATTCTCGATCTGGTCGCCAGCTATGATCCCGAAGGACGGCTCGACCTCATCAAGCTGCGTCGCCCTTCGACCAAGCCCGACTCCCTGTTCCGCCTGCCCTCGCGGCTGGCGACGCTGCTGCTCAACTATCGCGCCATCGCCCGCTTCCCGACGCTGGTGACGACGGAGATCACCAGCGCCTGGCTGAAACGGGTGCCCGGCTTTGCCACCCGCCTGATCCTGATCAAGCATGGCGCGGGCGACCGGGCCGGTGGTTACAAGCAGCGCCATGCCGATTTCGACCTGACCATCGTCGCGGGCGAGAAGGACCGGCGGCGGATGATCGAATATGGCCTTTGCACCGAAACCAATTGTCTGGTCGGCGGCTATGCCAAGTTCGAACTGCGCGCCCCGCGCCGCCCCTTGTTCGACGATGACAAGCCGGTGCTGCTGTACAATCCGCATTTCGACCCCGACCTGTCCTCCTGGGTCAATCATGGGCCGCAGGTCATGGCCGCGCTCGAAGCGCTGCAGGGCTGGAACGTCATCATCGCGCCGCATGTGAAGCTCGCCCGTCGCATCCCGCCGATCCACAGCACCAGCCCCCATATCCGCATCGACATGGGCAGCCGCCACTCGATCGACATGAGCTACACGACCAGCGCCGACGCCTATCTGGGCGACGTGTCGAGCCAGGTTTACGAGTTTCTGCTCACCCCCCGCCCCTGCATCTTCCTGAACCTCGACCATCATGACTGGCGCGAGGATCAGGCCTTCGCCCATTGGCGTCTGGGCCAGGTGATCGACAACGCCGATGCGCTTCAGGGCGCGCTCGACCGGGCAGCAGACTTGCAACCGGGCCTGGTTGCTGCTCAGGAAGCGGCAATGCAGGATAGTATCGATCTTTCCCCGGCCCCCGCCTCGCAGCGGCAGGCCGCCCTCATCCTCGATTTTGCGCAGAAGGCACAGGCATGATGCAGACGATCAGCACCACCCTCGGCCCGGTTCGCCTGCTCGGCGAGAACGCGACCCCGATCTGGGGCATGTCCAACGCCGAACGCAATCGCCGCATGGCGGAAAGCGCGGCCAAGAATGGCAGCACGCTGGCGCCGGGCCATGAACTGGTCTTCAACCTCGCCTATGCCTTCGACCCGCTGCTGCTGCGGCTGGTGCTGGAAACGCCCGGCACGATGTTCGCCTGGGCCGGCCAGCCGATCGTCGGTCAGGTGCCCGCAGGCAGCGACCCGATGCAGGCCGCCAGCCTCATCGACCTGTCGGACGGGCGCAAACTCTACAATCGCCAGCTGCGCAAGCTGGAACAGCCGATGGTGCGCGAACTGGTGCCCCAGACCCGCAAGGCGATCGAGCGGCAAAGCTATTTCGGCGCCTATAAGGGCGTCACCGACCTGCTGACCAAATATCTCTGGCCCGAACTGGCGCTGATCCTGACGCGCATCGCCGCGCAGTTGAAGATGACGCCGAACATGGTGTCGGTGATCGGCGTGACGCTGTGCCTGGTCGCCACCTTCCTGTTCGCCAAGGGGCTGTTCTGGACCGGCTTCCTGTGCGGCTTCATCTTCATGGTGCTCGACACGGTGGACGGCAAGCTCGCGCGCTGCACCATCACCTCGTCCAAATGGGGCAATGTGATCGATCATGGCGTCGACCTGGTCCACCCGCCCTTCTGGTGGTATTTCTGGGGCACGGGCCTCACTTATTGGGGGCTGGGCCTGTCGGCCGGCACCTTCACCTTCATCATGACCGCGGTGATCGCCGGTTATATCCTCCAGCGCCTGATCGAGGGGATGTTCCTCAAGGACTTCAAGATGGACATCCATGTCTGGCGTCCGTTCGACAGCCAGTTCCGCCTGATCACCGCGCGCCGCAACCCGAATATGGTGATCCTGTTCGTGGCGCTGCTGTTCGGCCGGCCCGACATCGGCCTGATCGCGCTTGCCTGGTGGACCATCATCTCGCTGGTCGTCCATGCGGTGCGTCTGGCGCAGGCCTATATCGTCCACCGCTCCGGCCGGCCGATCGTCAGCTGGATGGACGAAGCGGAAGCCGCCGCATGAACGCCACCATCGCAAAATTCGGCTGGCCCGCGACGCTGATCGCCGAATTCGACCATTGGGTCGTGCTGCTGCGCCCGGCCCAGCCGACGCTGGGATCGCTGGTGCTGGCGGCCAAGAGCGACGCGACCGCGTTCGGCGACCTGCCGGGCGCCGCCCATGCCGAACTCAAGACCGTCACCGCTGCGATCGAGGCCGCACTGACCAGCGCGGTCGGCTATGCCAAGATCAATTATCTGATGCTGATGATGGTCGACCCGCATGTCCATTTCCATGTCATCCCCCGCTACGAAGGGGAGCGCAGCGCCGCCGGCCTGACCATTGCCGACGCCGGCTGGCCTGGCCAGCCCGACCTTGGCAGCGCGGTCAAGATTGACAGCGAAGCTGACACGGCACTGCGCGATTGGCTGAAGGGCCATTTCGCCCTCTGACCAAACGGATCAGGGCCGAAAGGTCAGACTCAGCACGAACCGGTTCGATTCCTTGCCCCAATTATATTCGGCCTGCATCGCCCAGTGGCTGGACAGTTCCAGATTGGCGCCGCCGATCGCGGCCCAGGGCCGGCTGCTCTTGAGGTCAACCTTGTAGCGCAGGTTGACACCATCGCCGTCCTCGAACAGCGCGCCGCTGCGCACCAGGCCCGATACGGTCACGTCCATGTCGTAATAGTTGGCGCCGACATAGGGTGTCAGCATGACATCCTTGCCCAGCGCAAAGCGCGGGCCGACGCGGCCGGCGATATTGGTCATCTTCATGTCGGACCGGTCCTTGGCCGACACGCTGATCGTCTTGGCCAGCGACAGGGCGGCGAACCAGTGATCGGTGCCATAGCCCAATATGCTGCCAAAGGTGAAAGACGTGTTGTCGACATGGGCGGTGAAGGGCAGCTGGGCATGGCCGCAGGGATTGGCCGGCCGACAGAAGGGAAAGGGCACGAAGGCATCGAGGTCGATGTCGACCCCGACATTGACATGCCCCTTCACCTTGCCGACCCCGGCGAACAGGTTGAGGAAGGGGAACAGCCAGACATCCGCCTTGAATTCGGTGTTGCTGCTGTGGCTTTCCATTTGCGTCGTCGTGACGAACGGCACTTCCAGCAATGCCCCCCCTGCGGGCGGATCCTCCCCCTTGGCGATGGCGATCGCCAGGTTCCGGCTGTCCATATTCTGGATATTGTGGATCAGCATGCCGCTGGCGCCCAGCGCCCGCTGGATATGATAGCCGCGCTCGATCGCCGCTCGTCCGCCAATCGGCAGCAGCGGATATTTCTCGCGTTCGGGCGGAGGTTCGGGGGCTGGTTCCGTTGTCGCTATCGGGACAGCCGGATCGGCAGGACCACTGGCCGTGCCACCGTCGGTCGCGACCTGCGTGATGATCGGGACGGGCGGCAATTCCTCTGCCTGGGCACGGCCGACCAAGCCCAGCGGCCCAGCCAGCATCGTGACGGATAGCAGCGTCAGTCTTCGCATCGCCATCATCCCCTGTCCCCCGGCCGCACCGCCCCGTTATCCGTGGGCAAAGCAGACTATATGCGGGAAAGGCTGGCGTCTGGCTTCTGGGTAATTTCCCCGCTGCGACTGCACATTTCCCCCGATGGTGCGGCCCCCGCCTTCCTCTAGGCTGGTCCGATATGACAGGGAGACATGGCGTGCGACATGCGCTGGCCGGGCCAAGCCTGATGATGTGCCTGGGCGTGGCCCTTCCCGCCGCTGCCCAGAACACGCCTTCACGCGAAATCATGGACCAGGCGCAGAGCGTCCAGGCCAGCGAGGCCAAGGACGACGACAGCGCGTCCCCCCCTGCCCCCGACGCAACGCTTCCCTCGACCCCGCCCAGCACCAAGCCGGATTTGGTGATCGCGCCGATCCCCCTGTCCAATCCGGCGATGGGCACCGGTCTCGGCGGCGCGGCCGTGCTCTATTATAATCCCAACGGATCATCCCGCCCCTGGATCAGCGCGGTCGGCGGCGGCTATACCAGCACCGATAGCTGGGGCGCGGGCGTGTCGCACAATATGACGCTTGCCGACGACCGGCTGCGCTTTCAGGGTTTGGCCGGCTATGGCATCGCCAATCTGCGCTTCTACGGCATCGGCGCCAATGCGGGTGCATCCAATCTGTCGATCAAGCTGCGCGACAAGGCCTTCGCCGCCATGGTCGACACCCAATATCAGATCTTCAGCAAGGGTTTCCTGCGCCACCTCTCCTTCGGCGCGCGCCTCTATTATCTGAACATGGACGCCCGCGCCACGCTGCCACTGCCCAATCATCCGGAACTCACGCCACCCGCGATCGAGCGACACAGCCAGATCTCGATGCTCGGCCCCTCCTTCTCCTTCGACAGCCGCAACAATCCGGTCGATCCGCGCAAGGGCGTCTACACCACCGGTTCACTGACCTATGGCGCCGACTGGCTGGGCAGCGACTTCACCCATCACAAGCTGCAGATTGCGGGCAATGGCTATTTCCCGCTGGGGCGCGAAACCGTGCTGGTGGTGCGCAAGACGCTATGCGAGGCGTCGGACGGCGCGCCCTATTACGACCTGTGCCTTTATGGCCAGAATGGCGACCTGCGCGGCTATGAGACCGGCCGCTATCGCGACCGGGCCAGTTGGGCGCTGCAGGGCGAGGTGCGCCAGCATCTGTTCGGCAAGATCGGCATGGTCGCCTTCGGTGGCGTCGGCGGGATCGCCGCCAGCGGCAAGGATATCTGGAAACATACCAAGATGCTGCCGGCCGGCGGCTTTGGCCTGCGCTATCTCGCCTCGAAGGACGCCAATGTGAATCTGCGGGCCGACATTGCCTGGGGCAAGGACGGCGCCGCCTTCTATTTCGGGATCGGCGAGGCCTTCTAGGTCGGGTAGACAGATCAGACGGTCGGCAAACGACCAGCAGCGGCTGTAAATTCATCCCCTGCAAGGGGAGGGGGACCACGTAGTGGTGGAGGGGTATTACGCTATCGAGAGGGGGATACCCCTCCGTCTGGCCTTCAGCCAGCCACCTCCCCTTGCAGGGGAGGATGTTCTGAAAACGACCATCTTCTGCCAATGAAAAGCTGCGGCCGGTTTCATAATTGCGGACGATCTGGTCGATGGGCAGAATGCCAGCATGAATAACGAAATCTGCCGATATCGAATTGTGAGCGAGCCGCGTCGCCAATCACTTGACGCGCTTTTAGCCTTCTGCGCAGCGCATGGCGCTTATGGAACGCTGGTGGACCTATTCCCCAGCAGCGCGAAGGGAATATCGGCTAGGACGGATTTTCTTGCGACTGCGGAACCGTACTTAGAGTTTGGGTCGGTCGAACGATGGCCATTGGGGGAGCCGGAGAACGGCAGGATTGGCCATTCGGTCCCGTTGTGGAAGTTTCCGCTTACTCCTTCTTTCATCGACATCCTGGCCGCGAAAGCCCGCAGCCTGTATGATTGGAAATCGCCGAAATTGCCAGAAGACCTCTCGATCTACCGCGATAATGGGACAGTGCTGTTAGGCACTGTGTCACATGAGTGTATTGGCTGGTTAAACCTCTCATCGCAGGAAGCATCCTCCCCGCAGCTTGGCCTAGTGGAGATTATTGAAGCGCGACGGTGACCGCCGCTCCCGGCTGCCGCTGTTTCCATCAACGTCCGCTTACCATGTTAAACGATCTGAAAGCCTCCCTTGCGCTAACCACCCATTCCGGCCATTTGGCAGTCGCCGAATTGGCTACGCAACCCGGCGCGTCAGGCTCCGTAGCGCCCTTCTTCCACCCATTTCTCGGTCAGCGCGTTGGCCGCATCGACATCCTGCGGGAAATCGACTTCCTGCCATTCCAGCCCCTCGATCGACACGGTGCCGACCCGGTTGCCCTTGGCGATGATGTCGATCGCGCGCAGATACCAGCGGGCGACGCCTTCGGGCGTGCGCATCATCTGGTCGACCTGGTTGCGGAAGATCGCCGGCCCTTCGCCCACGAACGCCAGCATGCCGATCGATTCGGCATTGGTGTCGGGCGGCAGCAGCCGCTTGCCGATATGGTGCAGGCGACCGCTCTCGTCCCGGTTCACCTTCATGTCGTCATCGTCATAGTCGCCGTCGGGCTTCACATCGACGGTGACGGTGATCGCGTCCTTCGCGCCCGAGACCAGCTTCGCGACGATCTCGTCCGACACGATGGTGTCGCCGTTCAGGATGATGAAGTCCTGGTCCATCTCCTCGCGCGCGATCCAGCAGCTGCCCAGATTGTCGGCGACCTGGAAGAAGGGATTGAACAGCGTGCGGATGCGCGCGCCGGTCTCGCGATAGAGTTGCAGCGCATGATCCTCGACCCGCTCGGTGCGGAAGCCGGTGACGACGACGATGTCGGTCACGCCATTGGCGACCAGCGCGGCGATCTGCCAGCTGATCAGGGTGCGGCCGTTGAAGTCGATCATGCACTTGGGCACGTCACGGGTCAGCGGCAGCAGGCGCGAACCCTGGCCGGCGGAGAGGATGATGGCTTTCTTGATGGTCATGCCCGCGCTTTAGAGCGATTTCGCAGCGCAGGGAAGAGAAGGACGCATTTGCGCAATGCGCCGCCCTTCCCTAGATAGACGCCCGCCAGCAACAAACGGCGTGTCACGCGAAAGGCTCCTGTTCCGGTGAAGTTGAAGCGCGCAAAGGGTAGCAGCGCACAGGATGGCTTTGCCCGTATCCTGGCCAATACCGGCTGGTTGCTGGGCGGCAAGGGCGTGGGCGCGGTGCTGAGCCTTGCCTATCTCGCCATCGTAACCCGCACGCTGGGCGTTGCCGATTTCGGCCGCTTCGCGCTGGTGCTGAGCGCCGCCAACGTCATCAAGGCACTGGTCAGCTTCGACAGCTGGCAGATTGTCGTGCGCTATGGCCAGCCGCATCTGGCAGAGGGCAACAACAACGCGCTGAACCGCGTGCTGCGTTTCTGCATCCTGATCGACCTTGCCTCCGCGCTGGCCGGCGGACTTATCGCCGCCGCCATCATCCTGCTGTTTGGCAATGCGCTGGACCTGGGGCCGGGCACGGGTCTTCAGGCCTGGCTCTTCTGCATGGTGATGCTGATCACCATCCGATCCTCCCCCACCGGCATATTGCGCCTGTTCGACCGGTTCGATTCGGCCGCCTTCGCCGAAACCATGATCCCGGTGGGGCGCATGATCGGCGCGGCGGTTGCGCTGGTGCTTAGCTCCACCATCAGCGGCTTCCTCGCCGCCTGGGCCTTTGCCGAACTGGTCTGCGCCATCAGCTATTGGTGGCTGGCGCTGCGCGTCGGCGGCGATCGGATCGGCAGTTGGCGCGCCGGCCAGGCGCTGGACGCTCGCCACGAAAATCCCGGCATCATCGGCTTCCTGACCGCGACCAACTTGCAGACCAGCCTGTCCGCCATCGGTCAGCAGGTCGCGGTGCTCATCGTCGGCGCCTTTGTCGGTCCTACCGGTGCAGGCCTCTATCGCCTCGCCAACCAGTTGGCCAATTCGCTGACGAAGATTTCCAGCCTGCTCTCGCGCAGCATCTTCGTCGAGTTGTCGCGCACCCAGTCAAGCCATGGCGTCCATGCCTTGCGGGCGCTGTTCCGCCGCACCAACCGGCTGGCGCTGATCGCCGGCGCCATCATCATCGCGCTGATCCTGACGATCGGCCATCCGCTGCTGGGACTGATCGCCGGCAAGGAATTCCTCCCCGCCTATCCGCTACTGATGCTGCTGGGCGTGTCAGCCTGCATCGACCTGGTCGGGGTCAGCTATCGCCCGCTGCTGATGGCGACGGACCGCACGACCCAATCCTTGCGGATCACCTTCATCTCGACCCTGATGCTATTGGGCACGCAGGCGCTGCTGTTGCCGCTGCACGGCACGATCGGCGCCGCCATCGCCAATATCATCGCATCCATCACCGGGTTCACGATGATGGGCCTGGCCACACGCCATGCGCTGCGCCAGCGCGACCCGGTTGCGGGGGAGGCGCAGGACGAATGAAACGGCACCAGCGCGCCATCCCTGGATCGAGGGGGGGAGAGGAACGACGTGCTGGTGCCGCGCCCGGTTCAGCCTGATGAGACCGGGCTAGGGAAACTCAGTAATATTTGAAGGCAGTGACCACCCCGTTCTGGGTGCTGCACTTGAACGTCTTCTTGACCGTCTTCTGCTTGCCGTCCTTTTCGATCACGACATTGACCAGCGCACGCACCGCGCCGCGACTGTCGCTTTTCTTGTCGGTATCCTCGACCTCGCGCAGGGTGACGTCGATCACCCCCTTCTTCGCGCCCTGGGCCTTGGCTTCGTTCAGGCAGGCGGCGACCGATACGTCACGGGAATCGCCGCTGACCGGGGTAACCGGCGTCGGCCCCGGCGGCGGGGGCGCCGCTTCGGGCGTTGCCTGTGCCATCAGGAACAGGGTTGCGGGCAACAAAGTCGCCGGAGGCAGAATCTTGCGCATGCGGGTGCTCCCTTCATCGGGCCCGTCTGCCGGGTCCGATTGCTTCTAGCATGCGGCCAAGACGCGCGGCATCGGGAATAACCCGATACGGGCTGCCCTATGCTTCAGCGTGCAAGGATGGATTCGATCAGCACGATGTCGTCGGGCTTGTCGGCATCGATGCAGGCCTCCGCCTGGTCCATCGCCACCAACCGCGCGGTCAGGCCGAAACGCCGCCCCACCCGCGCAATGCCGCCGCGCAGGGTCAGGATGCGCAGCAGCGCGCCGACCAGCGCCAGCGGGCCGAAGGCGGACAATATCTTCCAGCCTTTCTTCCGGTCCTGCTCGACATCCTGCCACAGCGCGATCACCGGCCGCGCTTTGGCACTGCCGAACCAGAAGATGTTCGCGCCCGACCACCAGCCGTCGCGAAATTTGAGCCAGGTGCGGCGCGACTGCGGATAATGGGCCAGCAGGGTCGTCTTCTCGACCATGGCGACGGCGATGTCGGCGCCCGTCGCCTCCGCCACGAACTGGTCCAGCATCGCCGCGTCGAGCAGCACATGGTCCGCCGTCGTCATCAGCAGCGGGAAAGGCAGGTCCACCTTCTCCATCAGCTCCAGCAGCGACGAGGCGATGCCCTTGCCGCCGCGCTCGAACCGCACGCGCGGATCGCTGGCCAGCCAGGCGGTGGCCGGATCATCGGCGAAATATTCGGGATTCTGCGTCAGCACCACCAGCTGGCCGATCGCCGGATGGGCGAGCAAGGCGCGCGCCGGGCGGTTGATCATCGGCTCGCCTGCGACCGGCACCAGCGGCTTGACCGGTACGCCGGCAGCGGTGGCGAGCGGATCGGCGATCGGCCGCGCGCCGGCCAGCAGGATCGCGGTGATGGTGGCGGGATCGGAGGATGTCATGCCCGCTCGTTAGCCGAGCGAGCCACCGCCGCAAAGCCGCTTATTTCCCCGCAACAGCCGGTGCGCCAGCGGTCGGCGCGGCCGCCGCCACCTCATGCGTGCCGACCTTCAGCCCCTTGAGCTGGGCCAGTCGCGCCCGGAAGGCGGCCAGATCGCGACCGGTCAGCTGCGCCGTCGTGGTGAACTTCACCGACAGCGGATTGACCACCTGCCCACCCCGATACAGCTCATAATGAAGATGCGGACCGGTCGACAGGCCGCTGGAACCGACATAGCCGATCACCTGGCCGCGCCGCACCCGCTGGCCGGGCACCGCCGCGATACGGCTCATATGGGCATAGCCGGTGGCCAGGCCCCCGCCATGGGAAATGCGGACATAATTGCCATGGCCGCCATGGCGACCGGCAAAGGCGACGACGCCGTCGGTCACGGCATAGATAGGCGATCCGTAACGCGCGCCGAAATCGATGCCGGCATGCATGCGGGTATAGCCCAGGATCGGATGGCGACGCATGCCGAAATTGGACGTCATTCGCCCGCCGTCGACCGGCGCGCCCAGCACGCCGCGTTTTTCGCCCACGCCCGATGCCTCGAACCATTCGGTGCGGCCCTCGCTGGTCCATTTCAGCATGTCGACCGCCTTGCCCCGCGCCCGGCGGAAACCGGCATAGAGCAGCTCGCCGACCTCGACATCGCCGGTTTCGGCGCGATGATATTCGGTGATGATGTCATAGCGGTCGCCCGCACCGATCGATCCCAGATCGACCTGCTTGGCGATCACCCGCAGGAAGGCCTGCACCGCCTTGGGCGGTGCGCCAGCGGCGCGGGCCGAGCGATAGATGCTGTCGCCGACCACGCCCTGGATGCGCAGCGGGGTGTTGTCGACGCGAATGGGCACGCGCGTCACCTGCAGCACGCCGCCGACCCGATTGAGTTCGACCGCCAGGTCGAGCCGCGCGCGAAAATTGAGCTTGTCGAGCGGCCGGGGCGACGTGCGGCTGGCACGGCGGCCCAGGGTGATGTCGAGCCGGGTGCCCGGCTTCACCCCCGTCCCAATATCGCCGCCGACCATGCTGGTCACGGTCGCGACATCGCCGCTGCTGACCCCGGCACGCGACAAGGCGCGGGCCAGCGTGTCGCTGCTGCCGATCTGGGCATTGAGTTCGATCTGCGGCCGTTCGGGTGTTTCCTTGAGCGGCTGCACCGCATCGGTCGCGCCCATCCGCCGGCCACTGTCCGCGCCCAGCGCCAGCGGCGTGATCATCTGGCTGCGCACCTCGTCATATTGGGCGGGCGCCAGCAGCGGTTCGGGCGCGCCGGGCACCGGCTGGAAACCGGGCGAGAGATAGAGGGCGGTGGCGCACAGGCCAAAACAGGTGGCAAGGCCACGGAACCAGGTGAGGCTGCCAACATTCTGCCCCAGGTCCGGGACGAGGTTGACGTCCTCCGCCCAGTCGCGCAGGCGCGTGCGCCAGTCGCGCGGCGCCGCCGGTCGCTGCAGGCTATCCGCCAGCCATAGCGACATGGACGCGCCACCCTGCTGAAAACCCGACTGATTATCCTGGAACAAAAGCCGCAACCCCCGGGGTGCTTTTTATCGCATCGCCAACGCAATGGTCCCCGCGCCATGCGTCGGACCGCACCCTTGTGAACGCGCAGGGTTAAAGTCAATTTAAGACGCCGTCATGACCCGCGCAGCTGCGACGAAACGTGCCCATGGCCGGGCAGAGTCCCGTTAACCAACGGAACATCGGGCCGATCGCGCAAAGTCCTTGCCCTGCCCGCCATCCTGCACGACATAGGCCCCATCATGGCCCAGTTCGCCCGTTCGCCCGTCACCGCTGTGCTGGGCCCCACCAATACCGGCAAGACCCATCTCGCCGTCGAGCGCATGTGCGGCCATTCGAGCGGCATGATGGGCTTTCCGCTGCGCCTGCTGGCGCGCGAAGTCTATGACCGCGTCGTCGCGATCAAGGGCGCGCAGCAGGTTGCGCTGATCACCGGCGAGGAAAAGATCGTGCCGCCGGGCGCGCGCTATTTTCTCTGCACCGCCGAATCCATGCCCATTAGTGGTGGCAAGGAAGCCGCCGCGATGACCGGCGGCCTCAGCGATTTCGCCTTTGTCGCGCTGGACGAGGCGCAACTGGGCGCCGATCCCGAGCGCGGCCATATCTTTACCGACCGCATCCTGCGCGCCCGCGGCCGAGAAGAAACGATGATCCTGGGCTCCGCCAGCATCGCGAAGACGGTCAAGAGCCTGGTCCCGGAGGTCGAGATCATCGGCCGGCCACGTTTCTCCACCCTCTCCTATGCCGGCGCCAAGAAGCTGTCGCGCCTGCCCCGCCGCTCGGCGATCGTCGCCTTCTCGGCCGAGGAAGTCTATGCCGTGGCGGAAATGCTGCGCCGCTTCCGCGGCGGCGCTGCAGTCGTCATGGGCGCGCTGTCGCCGCGCACCCGCAATGCCCAGGTGCAGATGTTCCTCAATGGCGATGTCGATTATCTGGTCGCCACCGATGCGATCGGCATGGGCCTCAACCTCGACGTCGCCCATGTCGCCTTCGCCTCGCTGCGCAAGTTTGACGGCCGCCGGTCGCGCCGGCTAACGGTCGCCGAAATGGCCCAGATCGCCGGCCGCGCCGGGCGCCATCACAAGGACGGCACCTTCGGCAGCCTGGGGTCGGAGGATGGCGACGCCGCCTTCATGCCCGAAGAGATCGAGGCGATCGAGGCGCATCGCTTCCCTTCCGTCGACCAGCTTTTCTGGCGCGACGGCGCCCCGCGCACTGACAGCATCGATCATCTGATCATCGACCTGGAGGCACGCCCCGACCGCCCGGAACTGCGCGCCGCGCCGCAGGCGGTCGACCTGGCCGTGCTGCGCCGGATGGCCGAAGATCCCGAGGTCCAGACCCGTGTCCGCTCCAAGCGCGATGTCGAACGACTCTGGGCCGCCTGCGGCCTGCCGGATTTCCAAAAGCTGGGCGCGGAGCATCATGCCCGCACCGTGGCGCGCATCTGGCGCTTCATCGCCGGCAATGGTTCGGGCTTTGGCGGCCATATTCCGCGCGACTGGTTTGCCCAGCAGATCGCCCGCCTCGATTCGGTCCAGGGCGATATCGACACCTTGTCGGGCCGGATCGCCGCCGCGCGCACCTGGTCCTATATCGCCCATCGTCCCGACTGGCTGGCCAATCCGGTGGAGATGGCGGAACGCACGCGCATGCTTGAAGAAAAGCTGTCCGATGCCCTGCATGCGGCCCTGACGCAGCGTTTCGTGGACCGACGCACCTCTGTTCTGCTAAGGGATATCGGACAGAATGCGAGCAATCTGCCGGTCACGGTCGATCCGGATGGGACGGTCTGCGTCGATGGCGAGACGATCGGGCGACTTGACGGATTTCGTTTCTCAGTCGATCCCGCTACGCGACTCCAGGACAGAAAGCTGTTGCTGGCGGCGGCGGAAAGGCGCCTTGGAAAGGTATTACGAGTGAAGGCTGACGAATTGATGAGCGCTGCGGATACGGATTTCGCGCTCATGGACGATGCGGGACAGACGCCGGGCATCGCCTGGCAGGGCACCCCGGTCGCAACGCTGATGGCGGGCGCAGGCCTGCTCGCGCCCGAAATCCGGCTCGATCGCGCGCTCGCCGCGCTGGGCCCGGATGTTCAGAAGCAGGTGACGACCCGTCTGGCGACCTGGTTCGAGGCGCAGAAGCAGAAGCATCTGCTGCCGCTGGTCAAGATGAGCGAGAGCGCTGCCGATCCGGCCGTGCCTGCCGTCGTCCGCGCGGTCTTCGCCCAACTGGCCGATGCCGGCGGCGTCGCCCCGCGACTCGACCTTGATTCGGCGCTCGGCCATCTCGACAAGGATCAGCGCCATCTGCTGCGCCGCGCCGGCATCGATATCGGCGTGCTCGATCTCTATCATCCCGGTCTGTTGAAGCCGGGCGCGGCGCGCTGGCGCGCGGCGTTGCAGGCGGCGCGCATCGGCAAGCCCTGCCTGCCGCTGCCCCAGCCGGGCCTGACCCTGATCCCGACCGGCGACAAGCCCCAGGAAATGGGCGCGCGCATCGCCGGCTTCCGCAGCTTCGGCCCGCAGATGCTGCGCATCGACATGGCCGAGCGGATGGCGCGCACCGCGCATGAGACGATCGCGAAGAATGAGCCGTTCAGCGCGCTCAGCCCGCAGATCGTGTCGCTGGGCCTGAGCGAAGAGGCGTTCCTGCAGCTGATGCGCGCCGCCGGCTTCCGCCCGATCGATCCGGTGCCGACCCCCGCGCCCGTCGCCGAGGCGCCGACCGAAGCCGCGCCCGCCGTGGAAGGCACGGACGTGGTCGAAGCGACTGACGCTGCGCCTGAAGCAACGGCGGAAGCCGTTGCCGAGGCCCCCGTCGAAGCGGCGGCAGAAGTCGCAACCGAAACCCCGGCCGAAGCGCCCGTGGCCGCCACCGGCGCCAACTGGGTGTTCAAGGGCCGGCAGAAGGGCCGCCCGCAGGGCGATCGTGGCTCGCGCGGTCCGCGCCGCGACCAGCAGCAGCGTCCCGAAGGCAAATTTGCCGGCAAGAGCGACAATCGCGGCGAAGGTCGTGGCGACAACCGTGGCAAGGGCGGCGATCGCGGCCCGCGCAAGGGTGGCGACCGCGACGATAATCGCGCGCCGCGCGCTACCCCCGCCAGCCACAAGGCCGCCACCAGCAACCATGCCTTTGCCGGCCTGGCCGAACTGCTGGGGCGCAATGGCTGACCCCAAGGGGGCCAGTGCAATGCCGGGGACGGGCGTCGGCCCGTCCCTGCGCATCGACAAATATCTGTGGTTCGCGCGCCTGTCGAAAAGCCGATCGACCGCGCAGAAGCTGGCCGAGGACGGCCATATCCGCCTCAATGGCCGGCGCATCGACCGGTCCCATGCGCCGGTGCGCGCCGGCGACCTCATCACCTTTCCCCACGCCGCCGGCGTCCGCGTCGTCCGCGTGATCCAGTTGCCCACCCGGCGCGGCCCCGCACCCGAGGCGCAGGCCTGCTATGAGGAATTGACGGTCGGCAGTTGATCTCGCCGCTGACTCAGAACCGGTAGGCGAGCGCCAGAAAGCCGTTCGGCCGCGTCGCATGCTCGACCAGCGGGCTGTCCTTGACCCGGCCGAGCAGACTGGTCGCCCCGACCGATCCGGTCACGCTCCAGCGGCTGTCGAGCCGATAGACGATGTTGAGCAGCGCCGAGACATCCTTGAACCCTGCCTTGCCGCGATATTGGTCCAGCCCGGACGCCGCCGCCTCGCGTGCATTCACCCCGAAATAGCCGTCCATATGCTTGCCGTCGGCCAAGCTGGTGGCGATCGAGGGGGTGATGATGACCTTCGGATTGAGGATGACCGGATAGGAGAGGCTGGCGTCAGCGATGAAGCCGCCGGTGCTGCCGGTAATGCCCTGTGTCGCGCCAAGCGTCGCCACCACGCCGCCGCCGGTCAGATTGGCGAACATGCGCCCGCCCACGCCCCAGGACAACCGATCGACGCCCGTCGGTACGTCACGCCGCCGATAGCCGGGCATGGGCGTGACGCCAGCACCGATGGCCAGCGCCCGGTCATCGACCAGATTGAGCCCCACGCCATTGCGGAAATTGGCGAAGAAGCGCCCCTCAACAATGTCGATCGCCGGCAGCGGCAGCACGCGATAATCATCGGCGCCCTGATAGACCGGCGTCACCGCCGCACCCAGGCCGATGACGATCCGGTCCTTGCTCGGCTGCCCCACCGACTGGCGCGAACTGCTGAGATCCTGCGCCTTGACTGCCACCTGCGCGGCTGCGCCCATGGCAAGCAGCGTCATGCTCCATCGGGCTATCGTCCTTGTCATTCTCTGCGTCCCTGTCGATGCTGGATGCCCGTTGCACAGACATCATGGCGCGGCCCACAGAGCCGGCGTCCGATCGCGGCGAGGATAATTTCGACGAAACATGCTGTAAAGACGGGATAATATTTCCAATCCGTGACAAGTTCAGGCGCCAGCCTCGCCCATCCCGCCCAACCGCCGCCCCGAAGCGACGATACCGCGCGCCTCACATCGCTCATTCAGCCGCACATTGGGGAGGGCAAGCGGAGCAGTTGCAGAAACGGCCCCTAAAGCCCGGTCAACATTATCCTCATTGACCTTCGGCGCACCTGAGCATAGCAGGGCCGCCGCTGTCGCAACCCAAAGAGTGCCCTGACAATGACCTATGTCGTGACCGACAACTGCATCCGCTGCAAATATATGGATTGCGTCGAGGTCTGCCCCGTGGACTGTTTCTACGAGGGCGAGAACATGCTGGTCATAAATCCCAACGAGTGCATCGACTGCGGCGTGTGCGAACCGGAATGCCCGGCCGAGGCGATCCTGCCCGACACTGAGAACGGCCTCGAAAAGTGGCTGGAGCTCAACACCAAATATTCGGCCGAATGGCCCAACATCACGGTCAAGGGCGAGGCCCCGGCTGATGCCGACGCGATGAGCGGCGTAGAGAACAAGCTGGAGCAGTTCTTCTCGCCCGAACCCGGCGAGGGCAGCTGATCGATATTATCCTGCGCCATCAAGGCGCAGCGTCCCATTTTGTGCCGCACCCCCAGACTTTGTGTCCGGGGGTGGCAATTTTGTTACGAATCTGCTAAATAGCGCCCAGCGGACGAACATGGTCGCGTTCGTCCTGGAGTATTCGCATCATGTCTTGACGGTGACGCCGCGGACTTTCCCCGACTCGTGCCCCTGCTGCACCTGCCCCGCGACGGCCCGTTCCCCGGTTGAATAGAAAGGTTTCAAATGGCTGCCAAGGCGCTGTCCTTTGACGTTGGTGATTATGTCGTTTACCCCAAGCACGGCGTGGGCCGTGTGATCGAACTCCAAAAGGAGCAGATCGCGGGCATGGAACTGGAGCTGTATGTGCTCCGTTTCGAAAAGGAGCGCATGACGCTGCGCGTTCCCACCAACAAGGCCGAAGGCGTCGGCATGCGCAAGCTGTCCTCCAACAAGACGCTGGAGGAATCGATGGAAACCCTGAAGGGCAAGCCCAAGGTCAAGCGCACCATGTGGTCGCGCCGCGCCCAGGAATATGAAGCGAAGATCAATTCGGGCGACCTGGTGTCGATCGCCGAAGTGACCCGCGACCTGTTCCGTGCCGACGACCAGCCCGAGCAGAGCTATTCCGAGCGCCAGATCTTCGAAGCCGCTTCCAGCCGCCTCGCCCGCGAACTCGCCGCGATGGAAGAGACCGACGAGCCCACCGCGCTGCAGAAGATCCTGCGCATCCTCAATGAGGCCGCGCCGAAATATGCCAAGGTCGAAGGCTGATCGCTTCGCCCCAACAGGCTGAAACATGAAGAAGGGCGCCCTCCCAGGGGGCGCCCTTCTTCGTTACGGCGGGGCCATTGCGGGAATCCCGCCCTCGTCCGTTGACTCCCCCGAACCGTTCTTCAGGACGCATAGGGGAATAGCCATGAACGACCAGAATGACGCGCAGCAGGATCTGATCCAGCGCGGCTATTCGCGCCGCGACGCCGCCCGCATATTGGGCGTGCTGGGCGCGGGCTTGGCGGTCGCCACCGCCGGCACCCCGGTCTGGGCACAGCGTAATGACGGCCCGGAAGAAGGCAATTTCCCCAAGGTGCGGATCGGCTCCAACGAATGCTGGACCGGCCCCTTCCCTGTCGCCCAGGCTGCCGCGGCGAAGATCGTGTCCCACGCCAATTTCTATCACCCCGGCACCGAAGTCACCGACTTCAAGAAGACGCTCGCGACCATCGAAGGCGTGCCGGTCGACCATGTCCTGCCCTGGCCGGGGTCCAGCGACCCGCTCTCGCGCATCGTCGTCGCCTTTTGCTCGCCGCAAAAGGGGCTGGTGACCGCCGATGTCAGCTATGAACAGCCCTGGGGCACGGCGGAATGGGCCGGCGCCAAGGTGACGAAGGTGCCGCTGACGCCCGATTATCGCCATGACGTGAAGACCATGCTCGCCGCCAATCCGGATGCCGGCCTCTATTATATCTGCTCGCCCAACAACCCCACCGGCACGCTGACGCCGGTGGCCGATATCGAATGGCTGGTCGCCAACAAGCCGGCCGGATCGATCATCCTGGTGGACGAGGCCTATCTCCATTTCTCGCACGGCCAGTCCGCCGCGCCGCTGGTTGCGCAGGGCAAGGACGTGATCGTGCTGCGCACATTCTCCAAGCTGTTCGGCATGGCCGGCATGCGGCTGGGCGCCACCATCGCGCGACCGGACCTGCATGCCAGGATGATGCGCTATGACGGCAAGCGCATGTCGACCAACCTGCCCCTGCCCTCGGTCGTGTGCGGCACGGTTGCGCTGACGCAGAAGGCGCTGATCGAGCAGCGTCGGGCCGAGATGATCGCCGCGCGCGACTTCACCTTCGCCCATCTCACCAAGCGCGGGGTCAAGTTCATCCCGTCGGATGCCAACATGTTCATGGTCGACTGGGGCAAGCCGGCGGCCGGGGTGCAGGCCCAGTTCCTGGCGGCGGGTGTCGGCATCGGCCGGAACTGGGCGCCCTGGCCCACCATGTCGCGCGTCACCGTCGGCTCGATGGCCGACATGCAGGCCTTCTGCGCCGCGCTCGACAAGATCATGGTCTGAAAAAGGGCCGGCTTCGCTGTGGAAGCCGGCCCTTTGGATCAATTGCCCTTCACGCTGTCGGCGGCATCCTTGGCGGCGTCGCCGACATCGCTCGCGGCCTGACCGACCTGGCTCGCCGCGCTCGACACGGCATCATCCTTGCGGGTCTGGCTGCTGATCAGGAAGAAGGCGGCAACCGCCACCACCACGACCAGCAACAGGATCGCGATGGTCGTGCCGCCGCCGCCGCTGCGCTTCTCGATGATGGTGGTCGTGGGCGCCGGGCGTTCCTGATAATCTGCCATATATCGTCTCCTCTTTGTCACCCCGTGGGGGCAACAATGCCGGAGCGTGGCAAAGGTTTCAGAGCAACCGGCGGCCGGCCTTACTCGCCGGTCGGGACGAAGGCGCCCTTGGCGCGGTCCTTCACCACCTTGTCGGCGCGGAACACCGATCCGCTCATGGTGATATAGACGCCCGGTTCGGCGACCTGCGCGGTGGCGAAAGCCATGCCAAGGTTGAAGCTCGCATCGCTCTCGCCAAAGCGCGCCGGCGCCAGCGCACCGACCAGCACGACGGTCTTGCCGGGAATGTGCTGCAACAGCTTGGCCGTCTCGGTCATGGTGTCGGTGCCATGGGTGATGACGATATGCTTCTCGCGCGCGGCAGCGACGCGGGCAGCGATCAGCGCACGATCGGTGTCGTCCAGCTCCAGACTGTCCTTGCGCGTGATTTCCTCGATGCGGAACGGGCGTTTGACCCGAGCAACCTGCAACAGCTTGGCCATCACCGTCTCGCCGACCTGATAGTCGGACAGGGCGTCGAAATAGACCTTGTCGATCGTGCCACCGGTGGTGAGCAGCAGGATGGGGGTTTCGGGGGACAGCATGAACGGACTCCGTATATCGATCGCGCCCCCTTAACGGATAATGGCGCCGACCGGAACCGTCCCTATTCGCCCCGCGCCATCGCCGCACCCCGGTCGCGCGCAGCGACCAGCGTGTCGGTCAGAAGGTCGAGCAGGCGATTGTCGGCGTCCAGCACATTGAGGCCCTGGCGCGTCATGCCGCCGGGGCTGGCGACCTGATCCGCTAGGGTCGCCGGGCTAACGCTGGCGCGCGCCGCCATGTTCGCCGATCCCTGCACCGTGGCCAGCGCCATGCGCGCGGCCTGATTGGCGGGAATGCCCAGCGCCTCGCCGGCGCGCGACAGCGCATCGATGAAGCGGAACAGGAAGGCCGGGCCGCAGCCCGACAGGGCCGTCACCTGATTGAAAAGGGCTTCGTCCCCCATCCATTCGGCCAGGCCCAGCGGCGCGATCAGCGCGGCAATGTCGGCCTTGGCCGCCGCATCCGTCGCCGCATCGGTGTAGAGCGCCACCACGCCCTCGCCCAGTCCGACCGGCAGGTTGGGCATGGCGCAGACGACATCGCGCGACGCCGGGAAATGCCGGCGCAGGTCGGCGATCGGTGTTCCCGCCAGGATCGACACCAGCCGCGTCTCCGCCGTCAGCAACGGCGCAAGCCCGGCCGCGACATCGGCAATCTGGTAGGGCTTCATGCCCAGCAGCACAGTCGTGCCGGCTGGCAGCGCCGCGGGATAAGCGGTGACGACGGTCACGCCCTGCGCCACCGGCTTGCCGCTTGGCCGCAGCACCGTGACGCGGGCGGGATCGAGCCCGCACGCCAGCCAGCGGGTCAGCATCTGCCCCGCCATGTTGCCGCAGCCGACAAGGAAGAGATGTTCGGGCCAGCAGGCAATGGTCATGGTCAGGCTTTCAGGCAAAAATGTCAGGCTTCGCCGCGGGTTTCGATCAGGCTCGCGCTGATCGCCTCGCTCGGGCTCTTGCCGCCCCACAGGACGAACTGGAACACGGGATAGAAACGCTCGCACTCGTCGATCGCGGTCTCGATCAGCACCTGCGCCTGGTCCAGCGTCAGCGTGCCGCCCTGCCCCAGCAAGGCGCCATGGCGGAACAGGATGATGCCGCTCGAAGACCACAGCTCGAAATGACCGAGCCAGAGCTGTTCGTTGATCAGGCCCAGCGTCTCGTAGATGACGGCGCGCTTGTCGTCATTGACGCGGATGTCGGGCAGCGCCAGCAGCTGCAGCACCTGATCCTCGTCGCGCCAGATGCCGCGCAGCTCATATTGCGCCCACGACCCCTGGGTGCTCGCGACGATCTCATCCTCGCCGACCTGCTCATAGCTCCAGCCATGCGCCTCGTAAAAGGCCGCCAGCATGTCGATCGGCGCGGCCTCATGGCCGCCATTCTCAAATTCGTCGCTATCCATCATCGGCGCGCCTTTATCACCGCAAGCGGCGAAAGGACAGGGCGCTTACTCGGCGCCCGCATCCTTATCCACAGCTTTCGTCTTGGCGGCGCGCACGGTCTTGGTGACCGGCTCGGGCGCCTTGCCTTCCAGCGCGTCGAGGCGGGCCTTGAGCAGTTCGACTTCCTCGCGCGCGGCGGCCGCCATGGCCTTGACCGCGTCAAATTCCTCGCGGCTGACGAAGTCGACGCCGCCGATCCATTCCTTGGCGCGTTCGCGCGCATTGGATTCGAACTCGCGGGTCATGCCCGCGACCGTGCCGGCAGCGCCGTTCACCAGCTTGGCCAGGTCGTCGAAAAAGCGGTTCTCGCTCTGCATGATCGTCTATCCTCGTATCAGGCGCGTGGATGCGCCGAAATCATATCTGGGTCTGGAGTGCCGGCGCGACAAGCCTGTGCGCATCCGGGTTCAGGCGGCCGACCTCATAGTTGAGGTAGGAGGCAAAGACCAGCCAGACCAGATAGGGCAGCATCAACGCACCGGCAAAGGGACGGATCCGCCAGAACAGGGCGGTGGTGAGCGCCACCAGCAGCGCCAGCACCAGGATCAGCCCGAGCGCCGCACCGACCTGATGCGCGCGAAAGAAGAGTGGCGACCAGGCAAGGTTGAGCGCCAGCTGCACCAGGAACAGCGCGACCGCTGCTCCCCGCCCCCTGGCCCCGCGCGCATGCAGCACGATCGCGAAGGCCAGCGCCATCAGTATATAGAGGATCGTCCAGGCGACGGCGAAGGCCCAACCCGGCGGCATCAGCGCGGGCAGGTTGAGCGAGGCGAACCAGCGATTGCCAAAACCGCTATTGGCAAGCCTGCCCGACAGGAAGCCGAGAAAGACGATCGCGGGCACCGTGACCAACGCCCAGCGCAGATAGGCAAGACGCAACTGACCCTGGGACGCGATCTCGTTCATCGGCAACGCAGCTCCAAGCTATTCGGCGGGTTCGGGCGAATCCTTGAGCGCCGAATCCAGTTTGCGACCAACGGTTTGCGGAGAAACCGTGCGCTTGGCAACGCGCGAATAGAAAATGGGAATGAGGAACAGGGTGATGAGCGTCGCCAGGCTGACACCGAAGACGATCACCACGCCGATCGAATGGCGCGCCGCCGCACCGGCCCCGCCGCGCAGCACCAGCGGCACCGCGCCGATGACGGTCGCGATCGACGTCATCAGGATCGGGCGCAGACGCCGCTTGGCCGCCTCGCGGATCGCCTCGGCAATCTCCATTCCCTCGTCGCGCAACTGATTGGCGAACTCGACGATCAGGATGCCGTTCTTGGCCGCCAGGCCCACCAGCATGACGATGCCGATCTGGCTATAGAGGTTGATCGACCCGCCGGTGATCGCCAGACCCAGCGCGCCGCCCGCCACCGCCAGCGGCACGGTCGCGATGATGACGCCGGGGTGGATGAAGCTTTCGAACTGCGCCGCGAGCAGCAGATAGACGATCAGGATGGTGAGGCCGAAGACGACCCAGATCGACCCGCCGGTCTCGCGCAGCGACTGGCTTTCGCCACGATAGCCGATCGCCAGAACTTCGGGCGACTGGCGCGCCTGATCTTCCAGGAAGGCAAGCCCCTGCCCCAGCGATGTGCCCGGCGCCAGCGCGGCGGTCAGGGTGATGGCGCGCAGCTTGTTATAGCGGTTGAGCTGACGCGGCCCGGCCACTTCGCGCACGGTCACGACCGCCGACAGCGGCACCAGCACGCCACTACGGCTACGCACCTGGATACGTTCCAGATCAGCGAGCGTCTGACGCCCGTCCCGCTCCGCCTGCACCAGCACGCGATATTCCTCGCCCCGGTCGACATAGGTGGTGACCCGGCGCGAACCGAGCAGGCTCTGCAACGCCTGGCTGACATCGTTCACCGACACGCCCAGGTCGCCGGCGCGTTGCAGATCGGTCTCGATCCGCATCTGCGGCTTGGTTTCCTTATAATCGCTGTCGAGGTTGATGAGGCCCGGATAGCTCGCCGCCGCCAGCATGATGCGGTCGCGCGCCGCCACCAGCCCCTCATAGGTGGAACCGGCCAGCACGATATTGACCGGCAGGCCGCGACCACGGCCCAGCCCCGATCGCGGCGCGGCATTGCCGCGCACGCCCGGCTGGTCGGCAATCACCTTGTTGATGATGGTCGCGACTTCCGCCGTGGTGATGGTGCGGTCTTCCCACGGCCGCAGGAAGGCGATGACATTGCCGTTGTTATAATCGTCGGTGGTGCCGAAACCGCCGGGGGTGCGGATCACCAGATTCTGCAGCGTGCCATCCTTGCGCAGGAAGGCGAGATCATTCTCGATCTTCTGCATATAGGCCATCATCCGGTCGAAACCGGTGCCTTCGGGCGCGTTGACATTGGCCTCGACCACGCCGGTATCCTCGGCCGGGGCCAGTTCGGCCGGCAGGCGGGTGAAGAGGAAGAAGGCGACGCCCAGGAAGATCGCAACGCCCAGCAGCGGCATCAGCGGCTTCTTCAGCGTCCAGTCGAGCCAGCGGCCATAGCCATGCTCGATCCGCTGGAAGCGATCATCGACCCAGCGCGCCAGCCGGCCACGCTCGGCATTCTTGAGCAGCTTGGAGCAGAGCATCGGCGCGAGGCTCAAGGAGATGAAGCCCGAAAAGCCGATCGCCGCGATCATCGCGATGGCGAGTTCACGGAACAGCAGGCCAGTCTGGCCGGCCAGGAACATGACCGGCACGAACACGGCGCAGACGACCAGCGTGGTCGAGATGATGGCAAAGCCCACCTGCCGCGTGCCGAGATAGGCGGCGACCAGCGGATCTTCGCCCTGTTCGACGCGGTGATAGACATTTTCCAGCACCACGATCGCGTCGTCGACCACCAGGCCGATGGCGAGGACGAAGGCAAGCAGGGTCAGCAGGTTGATCGACAGGCCGAGCAGCCACATCACCGCGCAGGTGGCGAGCAGGCAGATCGGCACCGTCACGGCCGGCACGATCGTCGCGCGCACCGATCCCAGGAACAGGAAGATGACGAGGATGACGAGCAGCGCCGCTTCGATCAGCGTGTCATAGACATTGTCGATCGCGCGTTCGATGAACAGGGATTCGTCGGTGCCGATCGCCACCTTCATGCCCTTGGGCAGGGTCGGCTCCAGCTCCTTGATCAGCGCCTTGGCCTTCTGCGCCACTTCCAGCGTATTGGCGCCCGACTGGCGGATGATGCCGATGCCGATCGCCGTGCCCTGGTTGGAACGGAAGCTGCTATAGGGGTTTTCGGCCCCTTCCTCGATCCGGGCGACATCGCCCAGCTTCACCTGATAGCCATCCTCGCCCCGGCCCACGACCAGCTGTGCGAACTGGTCCGGCGTGGCGAAGGGCCGCTCGACGCGCAGCGTCTGGTTCTGGTCCTTCGATTCAAAGCGGCCGGCGGGCAGTTCGACATTCTGGGTGCGCAGCGCCGCCTCCACATCGGCCGGGGTCAGGCCGAATGCGGCCAGCTTTTCCGCATTGAACCAGATACGGGTCGACGGCCGCGCCTCGCCGCCGATGGTGACGCGGGCGACGCCATCGATCGCAGCGAAGCGGTCGGCAATGTTGCGGTCGAGATAGTCGCTGATCTGGATCGGCGACCAGCCGGGGCGCGAGAAGGCAAGGAACAGGATCGACCGCGCGTCGGAATCGACCTTGCGGATCTCGGGCGCCAGCGCATCCTCGGGCAGATCCTGCGTCACCGACCCGACACGGTCGCGCACGTCATTGGCGGCGCTGTCGATGTCGCGCGAGGGATCGAACTCGATATTGATGTTGGACGTGCCGTCCTGCGAGGTCGAGGTGATGGTCTGGATGCCCTGCACGCCCGCGACCGCATCCTCGATCTGCTGGGTGATGCGGGTTTCCACCACCGACGCGGCCGCGCCGGTATAGGTCGTCTCGACCGAGACGATCGGCGGGTCGGTATCGGGATATTCGCGGACCGACAGGCTGAAATAGCCGACCAGGCCGACGATGCACATCAGCACCGCGACCACCGCCGAAAAGACCGGCCGGCGGACCGAGAGATCGGACAGCTGCATCGGCTTAGCCGGCGGCCTTGGCGGCCTTGCCGCCCTTGTCGTCATCACCCTTCTTGTCGCCGGCCAGGCGCACCGGCGCGCCGTCGGTCAGCTTCACCACGCCTTCGGTCACGATCTGCTGGCCGGCCTTCACGCCGCCCAGAATTTCGACCAGGCCGTTCTGGCGGATGCCGGTTTCGACCTTCGTCCGCTTGGCGGTGCGACCGTCCAGCACGAAGACGAAACGCTCGTCGCCATCGCCGATCACGGCCAGTTCGGGCACGCCCAGCGATTGGCGCTCGCGCGAGAAGACGCTGACGGTCAGCAGCATGCCGGGCTTCAGCGCCTTGTCGGGATTGGGCATGATCGCGCGGACGCGCACGGCGCGGGTGGCGGGATCAATCACCGGGTCGATCGTCGCGATCGTGCCGTTGAAAGGCCTGTCGGGCCAGGCGGCGGACAGTGCCTTGATCGGCATGCCCTCGCGGATCATCGACAGCCGCGTCTCGGGCACGGTGAAGTCCAGCTTGATCCGCGAAATGTCGCTCACCGTGGCGATCGCGGTGCCGGCGGTGATGACCGCGCCGGGCGAGACCGTGCGCAACGATACCCAGCCGCTGAACGGCGCGCGAATGGTGCGGTCGCCGATGCCGGCGCGGGCGAGGTCCGCATTGGCGCGGGCGCTGCTGGCGAGCGCGATCTGCTGCTCGACCGTCGCACCGGTGGCAAAGCCGCGCGACTTGAGCGCCTGGATGCGCTTCAACTGCTGGTCGGCCTGCAGCGCGGTCGCCTCGGCCGCGGCCAGCTCGGCCTTTTCCTGGCCCACGGCCATGCGGGCGATCACCTGCCCCTTGGACACGAAACCGCCATCGGTGAAATTCAGCACGTCGATCCGCTCGGTCACCGGCGCGGACAATATCACCTGCTCATTGGCGAGCGCGGTGCCGACCGCCTCGACATTGTCGGTGAAGCGGGTGGGCGCAATCGCCACCGCCTCCACCAGCGCCGGCGGGCGAGCTTTCTTTTCCTTCTCCCCGGCGCAACCGGCAAGACAAAGGGCAACGAGAATGACAGGCAAGGTCGAGCGCATGACGAGGGGCTAACGGGCCTTTGTGACGGACACAACCGCATGGAATGTGTCAAAATGTATCGCAGGGCGGGTAACGAAGCTGGCGCGATTATCCGCCAAGCCGCGCGTGAATCAGAAATTCGACATTGCCCTGCGGTCCGGTGATCGGACTAGTCGTGATTCCAAGCACTTCCCAGCCCTTCTCACGGACCCAGGCAGCGACTTCGTCGCAGACGCGCTGGTGGATGGCGGGATCGCGCACCACCCCGCCCTTGCCCACTTCCTCGCGCCCTGCCTCGAACTGCGGCTTGATGAGGGCAACCATCTGCGCGCCGGGCCGGGCAAAACCGATCGGCTTTTCCAGCACCTTGGCCAGGCTGATGAAGCTGGCGTCGCACACGATGATGTCAACAGGTTCCGGAATATGGGCGTCGGTCAGGATGCGGGCGCTGGTCTGTTCATGGACGATGACGCGATCGTCCGAGCGCAGCTTCCACGCAAGCTGGTTGGTGCCGCTGTCGACGGCATAGACCTTTGCCGCGCCCTTGGTCAGCAGCACGTCGGTAAAGCCGCCGGTCGAGCTGCCGACGTCGATCGCGACGAAACCGGTGACGTCGATGCCATATTCATCGATCGCATGGGCAAGCTTGATGCCGCCGCGCGAGACCCAGGGATGATCGCGCCCGCGCACGTCCAGTTCGGCGTCTTCGGGCACCTGCTGCCCCGCCTTCTCCACCTTCTTGTCACCGAGATAGACGAGGCCGGCGAGGATCAGCGCCTGCGCGCGCGCCCGGCTTTCGGCGAGGCCATTGTCGACAAGCAACTGGTCGGCACGAATCTTGGCCATCAGCGCACCAGTCCGGTGAGGGTCGACGGGGTCAATAGCTGCGGCAATGTCTGGGCCTCCTTGCCCGGTGCGTACCAAAGGTAGAGCGGCACGCCCGAACGGCCCTGCGCTTCGAGGAAGCGGGTAATCGTCGGATCGGCATTGGTCCAGTCGCCCATCATGACGGTGACGCCCGCCTTCTCGAACGCCGCACGCACCTCCGCCCGCTCGATCGCGGCGGCCTCATTGGCCTTGCAGGTCAGGCACCAGTCGGCGGTGAAATAGAGAAAGACCGGCTTGTTCGCGGCGCGCAGCCCGTCGAGCTTTTCCGCGTCGAAGGCGACGACGTTGCCTTCATCCTGATGTTGGAGGCGAGGATCGGCGTAGGGCACCGAGGCTATGGCAACAACGCAGATCAGGGCAGCACCAACCAGCCATGTCATGCCGCCCTTTTTGCCGGATCGCTGCCTTTCGCCATAGAATGCCAACGCACCGCCGAACATCAGCACGGCGAAGAAACCAATGCTCAAGCCCTCCAAGCCCCGCTGCCGCCACAACAGCCAGGCAAGGCCCAGCGCCGTCAGGAACATCGGAATCGATAGGATGCGCTGCAGTCGGCCCATCCACGCACCAGGACGTGGCAGACGATTGCGCAGCGCGGGCAGATAGGCGAGCAGCAGGAAGGGCAGCGCCAAACCAAGGCCCAGCCCGGCAAAGATCGCCAGCGCAGCGCCCAGCGGCAATACCAACGCGGTCCCCATCGCCGCGCCCATGAAGGGACCGGTGCAGGGCGTCGCGACGAAGGCGACCAGCGCGCCGGTCCAGAAGGCACCGGCCGCGCCTTGCTGGCGGGTCAAGCGATCGCCACCACCAAAAGCGGGCAGGTCGAACAGACCGGCAAGATTGAGCGCTATGGCCGTCACGAGCAGAAGCAACATGATGATAATCTCGGGCCGTTGCAACTGGAACGCCCAGCCCAGCGCCGCGCCACCAGCACGAAGTCCGAGCAGAATACCGCCCAAAGCCAGACAGGCGACGATCACGCCAAGGGTGTAAGCCAGCGCCTCGCGCCGCGCCGCCCGCTCGTCGCCGCCCGCCTTGGCCAGGCTCAGCGCCTTCAATCCCAGGATCGGGAAGACGCAGGGCATGACGTTGAGCAGCAGCCCGCCCAATATCGCCCCGCCCAGCGCCAGCAATATCGTGCCCGCCAGCCCCTTGGGCGCGATCGCCGCGACCTCGCCGGGCTTGGCAGTCAGCAGGAAGCCGACATGGTCGCCGGTGCGCAGCACCGCCTGCGCAGCGCCGCCCTTGAAACCCTCACCCGCCTGCGTCTCGACCAGCAGCCGGTCGCCCTCGCGGCTGACCTTCTGCGCGGCGGCGAAGCGGGCCAGCCCGTCGCTCAGCGGGAAGAGATGGACGTCGCGCGCCCGCGCATCGGCCGGGAACGGCACCGACAGGCGCAGCTTGCCATCGACGATCTGATAGGTCGCCTCGCTGCCCAGCGGCCGGGGCAGATGGCTGCGCCAGCCATCGAAGCGCGCCTGCATCGCCGGCACGACCTTGCCGTCACCCGCGACCAGCTCCAGTGCCAGCTCGCCGCTTTCGGGTACGCAAATCTTGTCGGTGCAGGCCAGCCATTCCGCCTTCACCCGGATCGGCAGGCGGGTGCCCGCCGCCACGTCCGGCGCCACGCCCAGATTGGCGAGCACCGCATAGGGGCCTTCATAGACATGGTTCATCAGGCCCGAAATCAATAGCGTCTCGGGCACTGGATAGCGCAGCGCGCCGATCGTCACGCCCTTGGGCAGGGTCCAGGTCACGGTCATGCCCAGGCCCGCATCGCCCGGATTTTCCCAATAGCCGTGCCAGCCCTTTTCCGGCTTCATGGCAAAGGCGATGGTCGTGCCCTTGCCGGGCGCGGGCGCCGCACTTTCGGCCATCAGCTGCGCGGCGATATGCGCCGGACCGCCGCCAAAGGCCGCCTGGGCCTGCACCACGGGAGATGCGATCGACAGCCCCGCCAGCATGGCGAGCGTCATGAATATGACTTGAAAAATCCGCATCGGGCCTCTGGTCGCGTGGATGCAAGGGGGCTAGGTCGCTCCCTATCCGCCGTCAAGGCATGAGAAGGTACCCATAATGTTGAAACACGTCGCCGCTGCCCTGTTGCTCGCCACCGCCATGCCCGTCGTGGCGCAGAGCCCCGCGCCTGCTGCCGCTCCTGCGCCAGCCGCCAGCAGCATTGCCGCGACGCCGCCCAAGCTGATCGTCGCCATCTCGGTCGACCAGTTTTCGGCCGACCTGTTCAGCGAATATCGCCAATATTATACCGGCGGGCTCAAGCGCCTGACCAGCGAAGGCGCGGTCTTCCCGCGCGGCTATCAGAGCCACGCCGCGACCGAGACCTGCCCCGGCCACTCGACCATCCTGACCGGCAGCCGCCCGTCGCGCACCGGCATCATCGCCAATAACTGGTTCGACCTCGACGCCAAGCGCGAGGACAAGAGCCTCTATTGCGCCGAGGATGAGAGCCAGCCGGGCAGCAGCAGCGACAAATATGAAGCCTCGCCCCTGCACCTCAAGGTGCCGACGCTGGGCGGCCGGATGAAGGCGGCCAATCCCGCCACCCGCGTCGTGTCGGTCGCTGGCAAGGATCGCGCCGCGATCATGATGGGCGGCGCGACCGCCGATCAGGTCTGGTGGCTCGGCGGGCCGCAGGGCTATGTCAGCTACAAGGGCGTCGCCCCCACCCCGCTCGTCACCCAGGTCAACCAGGCCTTCGCCCAGCGCCTCGCCCAGCCCAACCCCGGCTTCGAACTGCCGGCCCAGTGCGTGTCGAAGGATTTCCCGGTCCAGGCCGGCAACCGCACCGTGGGCACCGGCCGCTTCGCGCGTGACGCGGGCGACTATAAGGGCTTCCGCATTTCGCCCGAGCAGGATGCGATGACCCTGGCCTTCGCCGCCGCCGCGATCGAGAGCATGCAGCTGGGCAAGCAGGCACAGACCGACATCATCTCGATCGGCCTGTCGGCGACCGACTATGTCGGCCACACCTTCGGCACCGAAGGCACCGAAAGCTGCATCCAGGTCGACCGGCTCGACACGGAACTGGGCGCCTTCTTCGACAAGCTCGACAAGGACGGCATCGACTATGTCGTGGTGCTGACCGCCGACCATGGCGGCCATGACCTGCCCGAACGCCACCGCATGAATGCCATGCCGATGGAACAGCGGGTCGACATGGCGCTGGCGCCCAAGGCGCTCAACGCCACCATCGCCGAGAAGGCCGGCCTGCCGGGCAAGAAGGTGATCTGGAGCGACGGCCCGTCGGGCGACATCTATTATGACAAGGGCCTGACCGCCGCGCAGCGCGCCAGGATCGAGACCGAAGCGCTCAAATATCTGCGCGCCCATCCGCAGGTGCAGACCGTCTTCACCAAGGCGGAAATCGCCGCCACCCCCTCGCCCTCGGGTCCACCCGAAAGCTGGAGCCTGATCCAGGAAGCGCGCGCCAGCTTCTATCCCGGCCGCTCGGGCGACCTGCTGCTGCTGCTCAAGCCGCGCGTCATGTCGATCCCGGAACAGGCGGTAATGGGTTCGGTCGCCACCCATGGCTCGCCCTGGGATACCGATCGCCGCGTGCCGATCCTCTTCTGGCGCAAGGGCATGCAGCATTTCGAGCAGCCGCTCGGCGTCGAGACGGTGGACATCCTCCCCAGCCTCGCCGCGCTGATCAAGCTGCCCGTGCCCAAGGACCAGATTGACGGCCGCTGCCTCGACCTGGTCGCCGGCCAAGGCGACAGCTGCGCCGGGCAGTAAGCCCTTGCTGATCCTCCCCCCGTCAAAGGGGGAGGATCAGATATTCTCGCCAATCCCGTCCGTGCTTTCCAGCAGCGCATGGACGCGGTGCGGGGCGGACACTTCCACCCGGCTGGTCACTTCGTGCCGGGCCTTGGCCTGGCGCACATTGCTGTCGGCCGGCACGCTTTCGGTCAGCCAGACATTGCCGCCGATGACCGATCGGCTGCCGATGATGATCCGGCCCAACACCGTCGCGCCGGCATAGATGACGACATCATCCTCGATGATCGGATGGCGCGGCTGCGCCTTTTCGAGCGCGCCCTTCTCGTCCGAGGGGAAGCTGCGCGCGCCCAGGGTCACGCCCTGATAGAGCCGTACCCGATCGCCGACGATCGCCGTCTCGCCGATGACGACGCCGGTGCCATGGTCGATGAAGAAGCCGTGGCCGATGCGTGCGCCGGGATGGATGTCGATGCCGGTATGAGAATGGGCGATCTCGGAAATGATCCGCGCCACCAGCGGCGCGCCCAGTTCATAGAGACGGTGCGCCAGCCGATGATGGATGATCGCCAGCATCGATGGGTAGCAGATCAGCACCTCATCCACGCTGCGCGCAGCCGGATCGCCCAGGAAGGCCGCCTCGACATCGCTGTCGAGCAATGTGCGCAGCGCCGGCAGGCTGTGCGCGAACTCGCCGATGATCCGCGCCGCCGCCGCGTCGACCGCGGCGATCGGATCGTCCTTCATCGCATAGATGAGTTCGAGCCGGATCTGGCCATAGAGGCGGCTGAGCACGGTCTGCAGCGTCTCGGCGACATAGGCGTCCTCATTGTGCAGCCGCACGAAGCTCGGCCCCAGTCGCAGCGGGAACAGCGCGCCGCACAGCGCGCCGGTGATCTTCACCAGATTGGCGCGCGACGGGAATCCTTCGGCGCCATATTCGGCATGATGCTGCTGTTCCTGCCGCCAGCGACTGCGCGCGGCGGCCAGGTCCGTGACCAGCCGGTCCAGATCCCAATAGCCCACGCCTTCACCCTGCATATCGCCGTCCGCCATTCCCTGCGCCTCTTGTCCGATGGGCAACCGGAATAACCCGCGTCTGCGCGCCAGGATAAACGAGTTTTGCTTGGGGGTAGCGAGATTCTCTTTGCCGAACGCGCCGGAAGGCCGATCAGACCTTGGCTTCCTGCCTGTTCAGATAGAGGCAGATTTCGACGCGCAGCCCGCCCTCGGGCCGGTTGGCCAGCGTCAGTCGGCCGCCCTCCTGCTCGACCGTCTTAGCGACGATGGCCAGGCCCAGCCCCATGCCCCGCGTGTTGCGCTGGCGCGCGGTATCGAGCCGGTGGAAGGGCTTCAGCACCTCCTCCAGCCGGTCGCGCGGAATGCCGGGGCCATCATCATCGACGCGGATCAGCACCTCATTATCGTGCCGCGCCACGCTGACCCGCGCGCGCACCCCATAATGGAGCGCATTCTCGACCAGGTTGCGCACCGCGCGGCGCAGCGACAGCGGGCGAACCTCCATCTCCAGATGATCCGGCCCGTCATAGATCACATCGTCGCCATGATCCTGGAAGGCGTCGACCACCGTCGCGATCGTGACCGCGACATCGATCCGCACCGCCGGCTCCGGATTCTTCTCGCCGCCCAGAAAGGCCAGCACGGACTCGATCATCTCGCCCATCTCGGCCAGATCCTCGCCCATCGCCTCGCGGATTTCGGGGTCGTCCACCGCTTCCAGCCGCAATTGCAGCCGGGCGAGCGGCGTGCGCATGTCATGACCGACCGCCGCCAGCGTCTCGGTCCGCTCGTTGATCAGGCGATGGATGCGGGTCTGCATCGCGTTGAAGGCGCGGATGAGGTTGCGCACGTCATTGGTGCCCGCTTCCGCCACCGCCACCTGCTGGGCTAGGCCGATCCGCTTGGTCGCATGAGTGAGGTCGCGCAGCGGCGCCAGGGTCCGCCGGATCAGCACGCCGCCCGCAATCAGCAGCGCCAGCACGGGGATCAGCGCCAGGCCGAAGCGACCGAAGGTGAAGGCCCATTTGCCGCCGCTATGGTGCATGCCGAAATAGAGCCAGCTGCCGTCCGCCAGCTGCAGCCCGCCATTGATCTGCGAGGAACGGCCGGGCGAATTCAGCCGCAGCCACAGTCGCGATTCGTGCAGGCTGGGTTCCCAGTCGACGATCTGCTGCCGCATCCGCGCCAGTTCGGGCGACAGCGGCGGCGGCGGCGGCGCGGCCAGCGTCCAGTGGATGTCATAGCGGTCGGTGGTCAGCTGCGCGCTGACCCCGCCGCGCTGGCTGACCGGTGCCTTGGCCACCAGCTTGCGCGCGATCACCAGATGTTCGGCCAGACGGCGCGCCTCGTCATCCTGCAGCGACAAATGGCTGGCGCGCTCATAGATGAGCGTGCCGACCACGAATTCCAGCAGGACGGTCAGCAGCAATATGCCAAAGATGCGGCCGACCAGCCCGAGCGACCGGCTGAACCGCTGTCGTCTCAAGCGCGCGCGACTTCCGCGTTGAACATGTAGCCGACGCCGCGCACCGTGGTGATCGGCGCGGGCCGGTCCTCGGTCGACAGCTTGCGGCGCAGGCGGCTGACCAGCACATCGATGCTGCGGTCGCTGCTGTCACCCATGCGGGTGCGCGACAATTCGATCAGCCGCTCGCGCGCGATCACACGCTGCGGATGGCTGAGGAAGCTGCCCAGCAGGTCGAACTCGGCGCCGGTCAGGTCGACGATCGCACCAGTCGGCGACCGCAGTTCACGACGCGGGAAGTTGACGATCCAGCCGTCGAAGCGCGCTTCATTCTCGCGCTGCTCGTCCGGACCCCGCTCCACGCCGACGCGGCGCAGGATGGCGCGGATACGGGCGATCAGTTCGCGCGTGCCAAAGGGCTTTGGCAGATAGTCGTCGGCGCCCAGTTCCAGCCCGACGATACGGTCGGTCTCGCTGCCCTTGGCGCTGATGAAGATGATGGGCACGTCGCTCTTGCGACGGATCTGGCGGCACAGGTCGATACCGTTGGTGCCGGGCAGCATGACGTCCAGAACGACCAGGTCGACCGGGCCGGCATCGAAGGCCACCCACATTTCCGGACCGGACGAGGCCGGACGGACCTGATAGCCATGTTCCTGCAACGCGCGCGCCGTCAGCGTGCGGAGCGGCGGATCGTCTTCGACAAGGATGATCGAGGGGGCGGTCATGCGCGGAGCAACATCAGGCTGTTCATGATGTTGGGAGATAAGCAGCGCCCGGTGGAGGGTCAACCGCAGCTTGCTGCCGAAACAGTTGACGGGGGCCACAGCAACAATTTGTCACGCCGGCGACAGCTCGGCACAAGATAAGGCCCGGAAATACAGCAGATCGGGCCCGCGCGAACGGGCCCGATCCGTAAAGATCAGAAAGCGGCCGAGATCGAGAAGACGACCGTGCTGCGCGCGATCGACTTGCCGAAATTGTCGCCGTCCGCGACCTGGAAGTTGGGACGCAGATAATTTTCCTCGACGCGGGCGATGTCGGTGTCGACATAGGCGATGCTCAGCGTCAGCGGCGTGCCCGGCACGGCCAGGTCGGCTCCGACCAGCCAGTCGAGATATTTGCCGGTCGGCGCGACCGACGTGCCGTTCGGGCCCAGACCGCTATTGCCGTTCGACCAGCCCAGATGCGCCTTCAGGCTGACCGGGGTGTTCGGGATCGCACCGCTGACATCGCCCCAGATGTAGAAATTATCTTCCTTGTCACCCGGATCATAGACCGTGCAAGCCGCGTCGCTGCACCACTTGCCCAGCGCTTCCTGCTTGGGGGCATAGGCCACGCCGAGCAGACCCTTGACCGGGCCGACCTGGCTCGACAGCTTCACATAGGGTTCGGCGAAGTCGGTCTTGTCGGCGCCCGACGGGTACATGTACCAGGTCAGGCCGAGGTCCAGCGTCGCGCCGCTGTCACCCAGAGGAATGGCATAGCCTGCGAACAGGTCCAGTTCCATGTTGGCGCCGCCGAAGGTGCCCCAGCCCGACAGGTTGGAACCCCAGGTGCCGACATAGACGCCGCTTTCATGGGTTGCGGTCAGGCCACCCTGGATCGCCATGCCGCGATCGGACTGCGAAACACCACGGAAGCGATAATCGGAAACCAGGCCGACGCTGCCGGTCACGGTGACCGGGCCTGCGGGTTCTTCCTGGGCGAAGGCCGGCGCACTCGACATCAGAGCCAGAGCGGCACAAGCGATTTGATACTTCATGAACATTCCCCTTTTACGAAAGAATGTTCCGTCCTGCATCCGCGGCCCGAAGATCTGTTGGAATATCGTCTTCCGTACCGGCGGATGACTACTCGACTATTCTCGCCAGCCTCCGCCGCAAACCTCTATCTTCGCATCTGCACAAGGGAAGAGGGGCGCTGTGATATAGCGATCACGGTTCTTTTCCAAAGACCGTTCAAATTGTTTCTATTTAATGTCTAATTTGCATCTGAATATGAAAAAGCCGCCGCATCCGGGGATGCGGCGGCTTTTCTGTCATGCAGGCGCGTGTCAGGCGACGAGCTGGCGCATCCGTCCGGTCGCGCCGAACAGCTCCACCTTGGCGCCCGCGCCGGTGCGGCGATCGGCCCATTCGCGCACCATTTCGGCGCAGGTATGGTCGATATGGGTCAGGCGCTCGACATTGAGGATGACCAGTTGTCCCGCCGGCACCGATTCCAGCTTGGCCGACAGCTTGGGCAGGCTCAGGAAGCTCGCCGTGCCGTGCAGCGCCACTTCATGCGCATCGCCGCGGCTGGCTTCCTCGACGCCAAGACGCAGGCGGCTGGCATGGGGGATCAGTTCGATCAGCGACAGGCCGATGCCCACCAGCACGCCGGTCAGCAGGTCGGTCGCGACGACGCAGATCAGCGTCGCGGCCCACACGATCGCCGGCAGCGGACCATAGAGGTGGAACAGATGCTTGACGTGCGACAGGCTGACCAGACGGAAACCGGTCACGACCAGGATGCCGGCCAGCGCCGCCATCGGCACTTCGCGCAGCAACCAGGGCAGCAGGGCGACGAAGCCCAGGATCCAGGCGCCGTGCAGGATCGCCGACAGGCGGGTCTTGGCGCCGGCCTGGACGTTGGCGGACGAGCGGACGATGACGCCGGTCATCGGCAGCGCGCCAGCAAAGCCGCAGAGCAGATTGCCCACGCCCTGCGCGCTCAGTTCACGGTTGTAATTGGTGCGCACGCCATCATGCATGCGGTCGACCGCCGCGGCCGACAGCAAAGTCTCGGCACTGGCGATGAAGGCGATGGCGATGGCGGTGGTGATGATGGTCGGGCTCATCAGCTGCGCCAGCAGGCCCTGTTCGGGCAGGCTGATGGCGGACAGGATCGATTCCGGCACGACAACACGGGCGACCGGCAGGCCGAGCGCGAAGGCGACCAGCGTCGCGGCGACCACGCCGACCAGCGCACCCGGCACCAGCTTCATCGATGCAGGGCGGAACTTCTCCCAACCCAGCATCGCGCCGATGGTGACCAGGCCGACCGCGAAGGCGGTGGCCGCGTCCTGATTGGTCAGGCCCAATATCTGGCCCGGCATCGCGATCAGATTGTGCAGGCCGCTCGACAGCGGCTTGTCATCGAACAGCACATGGAACTGGCCGACGACGATCAGCACGCCGATGCCCGCCAGCATGCCATGCACGACCGCCGGCGAAATGGCGCGGAACCAGCCGCCGACCTTCAGCAGGCCGGCGACGATCTGGATCGCGCCTGCCAGGATCAGGATGGGACCAAGGGCCGACAGCCCCTGTTCCCGCACGATTTCGAAGACGATGACCGCAAGACCGGCCGCCGGACCGCTGACCTGCAGCGGCGAACCCGCCAGCAGGCCGACGACCAGGCCGCCGATAATGCCGGTGATCAGGCCTTTTTCCGGCGGCACGCCGGAGGCAATGGCGATGCCCATGCACAGCGGCATGGCCACCAGGAACACGACGATCGACGCCGTGAAGTCGCGGCTGAACGTGCCGCCGGAAAAGGCCCTCAACATGATTTACTCCGCAGCTTGTGCGATGAGCGATTCGCCGGCCAGGCGACGCCCATGCGGCAGCGCCACGGGCAGCTTCTGCCCTTCGCGCAGCACCGAGAAACGACCGGTTTCGCCGTCCAGACCCAGGACCTGGCCGGCATGGATGTCGACATACCAGCCATGCAGGGCGATCTCGCCGCGGGCGATGCCCGACGCGACCGACGGATGGGTGCGCAGGTGCGACAGCTGCACGACGACATTTTCCAGCGCCATGTTGCGCAGCTTTTCGGCGGCATCCAGGTCGGCAGGATAGGATTCACGGCACAGCTTCTGCGCGGCATGGCTGTGGCGCAGCCAGGCGGCGACATTGGGCATGCCGGTCAGGTCGGCGTCGGTGGCCAGCGCCTTCATCGCACCGCAGTCGCTGTGACCGCACACGATGATGTCGCGCACGCCCAGCACCATCACGGCATATTCGACCGTGGCGGTCACGCCGCCCAGCTGGCTGTCATGCGGCGGCACGATGTTGCCGGCATTGCGGCAGACGAACAGGTCGCCCGGCTGGGCCTGCATGATGTGCTCGGGAACGATGCGCGAGTCGGCGCAGGAGATCATCAGCGCCTTGGGGCTCTGACCATGGCTGGCCAACTGATTGTAGAGCGTGCTTTCGTTCGGGAAGACCTTGGTCTCGAAACTGAATACACGACCGATAAGCTCGTTCATGGCTTTCATCCTCTTATTGCTATTGCGTTGCCGGTCAGGGGGCGGACCGGCCTAGCTTGCAAAATACGCAGCCGATTTTGCTGCGGCGCAGCGGAATTGTTAAAAATCATGTCTGGGATGCAAAGCGCCCGACAGGCGCGCCAAATGGCGGAAAACCGCCATCAGCGCGCCTTTTCGGGAGGGTCAGCGCCGGTCGACGACCGCGCTGAACATGTATCCGACGCCACGAACAGTCACGATCGCGGCGGGCCGCCCCTCATGGGACAGCTTGCGCCGCAACCGGCTGATCAGCACGTCGACACTGCGGTCGGACGAGGGCGCGTCGCGCACGCCCGCCAGTTCCATCAGCCGCGCACGGGCAATCACCGCCTGGGCATGATCCAGCAACACGGCGAGCAGCGAAAATTCCGCTGCCGTCAGTTCGACCAGCGCGCCGGCCGGGTCGGTCACTTCGCGCCGGGCGAAATCGACCACCCAGTCGTCGAAGCGCGCCTGGGTCTGGCGTCGCAGGCCCAGCGCCCGCTCGCTCCGCCCGCGCCGCAGCACGGCGCGCAGCCGCGCCGCCAGTTCGCGGGTCGAATAGGGTTTGGCCATGTAATCGTCGGCGCCCAGCTCCAGGCCGACCACCCGGTCGACCTCGCTGCTGTCGGCGCCGACCAGGATGATCGGCACGTCGCTACGCTCCCGCACGTCGCGGCACAGGTCCATGCCGTCCGGCCCGCGCAGTCCTGCATCCAGCACGACCGCGCCGACCGGCATCCGGTCCATGGCATTGAAAATATCGCTCGACGAGGCCGCAGGCAGAGCGCGAAACCCGCTCTGCTCCAGGAATTCGCGCACCTTGTGCCGCAAATCCTGCTGCGTCTCGGCGACCAGTATCAGCGGTGGGCTCATCAGCCCTTCACGGTCAGCGCGCGTACGCTGTCCAGTTCATTCACCAGCACGGCGCGGTCCTGCTGCGCGACCGACACGGCCTCGGCATTGCGGGCGCTGGCATAGCGGGCGACCTCGGCATCCACCTGGCTGCGGGCGGCGGCGCAGGTGCCGGCATAGCTGCCCGACAGCGGGGCGAAGCGATGGACCGCCTTGCCGAAGGCCGGCACCGACTGGCCCTGCGCTGCGACGGCGCGGTCGACGCGCACATCGGCCTGCCAGCGGCAGACCGGGATGGCATTGCGATTGCCGAAGCGCGGCTCGACCTGGGTGAAGCGCACCGACGATGCGGTGTGATAGCTGGCCGTATAGGCCTGGGCGCCGTGGGTCAGTTCGGCGCTGTGGATCGGGGTGGAGGAAGCGGCGAGCGCCGCAACACTGGCAAGGATCGGCAACATGGGACTTCCCTTCGAAACAGACATATCCAGCAATAAGCGGGATCCTTCCGACGGGTTTAGGCAGGGAGAATGTCTCCCCAATATGCCGAACGTTACAAATTATTGCTGTGTCGCAGCATGCCGTCAAGCGACCCTTGCGATCACCGGACTGGCCTGAAGCGGCCGCGCCGCCCCCGACAGGGCCTCGATCAGCCCGGAAAGCCACAGCGCATCGGCCACGGCGCGGTGCCGCGCGGGATGCAGCGCATCGGCATGGGCCATGGCGGCCGCGATCCGCGGCTCGTCCGCGCCCCACTCATCCAGCAACAATGAGACATGATCGATCGCGAACGGCGCCACCACGGCCTGCGTATCGGCCAGCGTCTGCAGCCAATATTGATCGATCACGCTGTCGGCGACCACACGGCAGCCGGCGACCGCCGCCGCCAGTTGCGCCAGCACCACGTCCGCCGGCTCGCCCTCCGCCTCGATCCGGGCGCGCGACAGGCCGTGCAGCGCCTCGGCTTCGGCGGTCCAGTCCCAGCCGGTCCAGGCTGCATGCGGTCGAATGATCCAACTGCGGGCAATGCCGCCGCCTGCTATGCCCACTTCGATCGGGAAGGATCGTCCGTGCCTGGGCAGGCACGACGCCTCGAAATCGATCGCCATGATGGTCAAAGGCTCTCTCCGAATAATTCCACGTCCGCCCCATTTTTGGGTCTGGCCGTCCACGTCTGATACGCCCCTGTCTCCTCCAACTATGTCAGGCCGATGTCATTGGCCATCAGGATTTTCGGAAAAGATGCGAACCGACGGTCCGGTGCGACCGGTGCGACCATCGCACTGGATTTCAACCGCCTATGGCCAGCGGCCTGCATTGCCGCTACCCCATGGCGATGACGGACGGACGACTGCGGGACGCGAACGACTAATGTGGGTGTTGCTGGGCATCGCCCTGATCGTCGCGGGCTTCGTGCTGCGCTTCAATCCGCTGCTGGTGATCCTCGCCTCGGCCATCGCCACCGGCCTTGCCGCCGGGCTTGATCCGCTCACCATCCTCGCCGCCTTTGGCAAGGCGTTCAACGACTCACGCTATGTCTCGGTCGTCTGGGTGGTGCTGCCGGTGATCGGCCTGCTCGAAGCGCATGGGCTTCAGGAACGGGCCCGCGGCCTCATCGACCGGATGCGCGGCGCCACCACCGGCCGCTTCCTTCTCTTCTATCTTGTCGCCCGCCAGATTTCGGCCGCCATGGGCCTGATCTCGGTCGCCGGCCATGCCCAGACCGTGCGCCCGCTGGTCGCGCCGATCGCCGAAGCCGCCGCCGAGAAACAGGCCGGCACGCTCGATGAAGAGCAGCGCGACGAGATCAAGGCCTGGGCCGCCGCGACCGACAATGTCGGCGTCTTCTTTGGTGAGGATATCTTCCTCGCCATCGGGTCGATCCTGCTGATCAAGGGGCTGCTGGAGCAATATGGCATCTTGCTCGAACCGCTCCAGCTCTCGGCCTGGGCAATCCCGACCGCGATCGCCGCACTGCTGATCCACGGCTTTCGCCTGTGGCGGCTCGACCGCCGGCTGAACGCGCAGGGTGCCAAGGAAGCGGAGCACGCCGCATGATCACCCTCCACTGGGTCTATGCGCTGATGGGCGCGGTGTTCGCCGGCTATGCTCTGCTCGGCGCCGCCGACCGCAGCAATCCGCGCCGCTTCACCACCGCCGCCTTCTGGGCACTGCTCGCGCTCAGCATGTGGGCGGGCGACCGGCTCGGCGACATCGGCAATGGCGTCCTCGTCCTCGGCCTCGTCGCCATTGCCGGGTTCAAGGGGCTGGGGCGCGGCAGCGGCGGCGTGCCGCTGGCGGAGCGGCAGGCGCGGGCCGACCGCCATGGCAATGGCCTGTTCGCCATCGCCCTGGTCATCCCCGTCACCGCGCTGGCCGGCACCTTCCTGTTCAAGGCGTTCCCCGCCTGGATCGATCCCAAGCAGACCACCCTCATCTCGCTGGCACTCGGCGTCCTGATCGCGCTCGGCATCGGCTGCAGCTGGCTGCGCGCCCGGCCGATCGTCGCCCTGCAACAGGGGCGGCAGTTGATGGACTCGGTCGGCTGGGTAGGCATATTGCCGCAGATGCTGGCCAGCCTCGGCGCGGTGTTCGCGCTGGCCGGCGTTGGCGATGTCGTCGGCGGCATCGTCCGCCTCGCCATTCCCGATGGCAGCCTGCTCGGCGCGGTGATCGCCTATGGCCTGGGCATGGCGCTCTTCACCATCGTCATGGGCAATGCCTTTGCCGCCTTCCCGGTGATGACTGCCGCGATCGGCATCCCGCTGCTGATCCACCACTATCATGGCGATCCGGCGATCATCTGCGCGATCGGCATGCTCGCAGGCTTCTGCGGCACATTGCTGACGCCGATGGCCGCCAATTTCAACCTCCTCCCCGCCGCGCTGCTGCAGCTCAAGGATGAATATGGCGTGATCCGCCGCCAGGTCGGCACCGCCCTCCCCCTGCTCTGCGTCAACATCCTCCTGATCTATTGGCTGGCCTTCCGATGACCCGACTTTCCCAAGACATTGCCGACCGTTTCGCCGCCCTCACCCTGTCCCATCTGGGGCGGCAATATCCCTACAAGATGGACCTGACCTATCAGGGTCCGGAGGATGCACGCATCCCGGCGGACCATCATCCGATCTTCCATGGCAGCTATGATTGGCACAGCTGCGTCCATGGCTGGTGGCAGGTGATGCGCCTGCGCCGCCTCTACCCCGCCATGGCCCAGGCCGATGCCATCCGCGCCCGCGCCGACATGATGCTGGTGCCCGACAAGGTGGCGGGCGAACGCGCCTTCCTCACCCGCCCGACCGCCGGCGGGTTCGAGCGCCCCTATGGCTGGGCCTGGCTGCTCGCCCTCCATGCCGAACTCGCCCGGCAGGACGGCCCCTGGGCCGCCGCGATCGAACCGCTGGCGCTCGATTTCGCCGCGCGCTTCCACGCCTTCCTGCCGAAAATGACCTATCCGCTGCGCGTCGGCACCCATTTCAACAGCAGCTTCGCGCTGATCCACGCTTATGACTGGGCCAAGGACCGCGATCCCGCGCTCCAGGCGCTGATCCGCGAGCGCGCCCTTGTCTGGTTCGGGCAGGACCGCGCCTGCCAGGCTTGGGAACCGGGCGGCGACGAGTTTCTCTCCTCGGCCCTTACCGAAGCGCTGCTGATGAGCCGGCTGCTGTCGCACGCCGAATTTGCCGACTGGTTCGGCGCTTTCCTGCCCGATCTTCTGGCCGGCCAGCCGGCCACCCTGTTCACCCCGGCCACCGTATCGGACCGCAGCGACGGCAAGATCGCCCATCTCGACGGCCTGAACCTCAGCCGCGCCTGGTGCTGGCGCGGCATCGCCGCCGCACTGGGCGCCGACGCGCCGATCGCGCCGATCGCCGAGCAGGCGGCGATCGCCCATCTCGACGCCGCGCTCCCCCATATAGCCGGCGACTATATGGGGGAACATTGGCTGGCCAGCTTCGCCCTGCTGGCGCTGGAGTAACCCCAACCTCAGGGCATGTTGGCGAGCAGCAGCTTCATATGTGCCGTCGGCGTGGTCGTGCGCGACTGGAGGCGGAACATATAGTCATAGGCCCACCAGGCGCCGCCGCCCCAGGCGGTCCAGCCCAGCACCGCCGACGACGTCTTCAGACGGCGCAGCATGTCGGGATATTCCTTCGCGCATTGCGGCTGGCCCGACGCGGCAATCTCGCCGAAGAACAGCTTCACCTTGTATTTCTCGGCCCAGGTCAGCGCGGCATTCACGCGCTGGCCGGCCTTGACCTCGCACTTGTCGGTGGTGCCGGTCGACCAGGCATCCAGATATTGATGCACTTCAAAGGCGTAATTCTTGCCGGGATCGACGAACTTCACCGCCTGCGCGGCATTGCCCGAACTCACCCAATTATGCGCCCCGGTCCAGGCCGTGCCGGGGATCAGCAGCTTGTTGCTGATCTTCTGGGCACGGATATCCTTGGTCACCTGCCCGGCGATCGCCCACCATTGTGTGACATTCTGCCGATTTGGCTCGTTCATCAGGCCGATCCAGACCTTGGGGTTGGACCGATAATCCTCCATGATCTTGACCCAGGCATTGGTCAGCGCCGTTGTCGCCAGCGTGCCGCTGCCGACCAGCGCCGCCGAGCCCTTCACCTGGCGCGCACCATAATTATGCATGTCCAGGATCACCGTCAGGCCCAGCGCATTGGCCTGGGTCACGACGGACTTCAGCGCCTTGCGATCGACCTCCGACAAGGGGCCATAGAGATTGGGCTGCAACCGTTCCCAGCGGAACGGCACGCGCAGCAGCTTGAAGCCCTGCGCCGCATAGCTGCGCATTTCCGCCGTGCTGGGATAGATATAGTTGCTGCCCAGCGTGCCGCCGGTGCCACCAAATTCGCCGCCGGAAATATTGATGCCCGGCAGAACCTGAGAGGTGCTGGTCGCCGTTGCTGCGGGCGCGGCAGCCACCGCAGCGGCAAAGGCCTGCGCCGCTGTCGTCGTCGGAACCGTCGCGCTGGTCCCAGTGTTGGCGGCAGACGCAGAACTGGACGATGACGGGATGGTGATCACCCGTGCCTCCGGCGCATCCGCCTCGCCCCCCGATAGTGTAACGGCCGCAAGAACCCCCGTCGCGGCAAGCGCAACCACAGCGGCGGCAACGCCGCCCCCCATCTTCTTCATGAATTGCCTACCCTGTCAGACCCAAAAGGAGGCGGGCCCTTAGCTAGCCTAGTTAGACAATGTCTTCACCCGGTTGCGGGATTTGGTTAAGCCTCCGACAGGCTGTTCCAATAATGCGTCATACGGGTTTTCCCTTAGGAAAACCCCCCGATCCGCCAAGGAAGACCGGGGCAGACCAGCGTTCCCATGACCGCAAAATCAAGCCAATATATTTGACCCGGACAAATATCATTTGCCAATATATCCGGGTAATATTAGACCCGCCTCATGACCGAAGAGGAAAAGCGGGCTGCGATCGCCGCCTACCGGGAGCAGAAAGTCGAAAGCGGCATCTATGTCCTATCTTGCCTGCCCTCTGGCCAGCGCTGGGTCGGCAGCGCACTCAATCTCGCCACGATCCGCAACCGGCTCTGGTTCACCCTGCGACTGGGCCATGACCGGCATCCCGGCCTGCAGGACGCCTGGAATGCCCATGGCGAAGGCGCCTTCGACTTCGAAATTCTCGAACGGCTGAAAGCGGATGATCTCGGGGCCGGCCGCGACCGCCGGTTGAAGGAGCGCCTGCTCCAATGGGCGGAAGCGTTACAGGCGACGCGGATCTGACCGGCCGCCTGCCCTGTTTCAGCTTGCGACTGCCAGCAGCTTGGCACTCATCGCCGGCCATTCACTCATGTCCCATCCTTCGGGCGTCTCGCGGGTGATGATCTGGTCCGCGCCGAAGCAGTTGCCCAGGTCGATATCCTCGCTCTTCTCGAACGCCCGGTCGGCGAGCGAATAGAAGGGGCGGACCTTGGGCAGGGTCAGGTCATCGGGATTCTGCTCGACCACGATCGCCAACCGATGCGATCGCAGCCGCACCAGCGACCCGATCGGATAGATGCCGACCGCGCGCTGGAACGCCTGGAAGATTTCCGCGTCGAACAGCGCGCCGCCATCCTCGTCGATCTTCAGCAAGGCGCGCGACGGGTCTTCGCCACTGCGGTGCAAACGATTTGACGTCATGGCGTCATAGCTGTCGCAGATCGCGGCCATGCGCGCGAACATGCCGATCTGCTCGCCGGCCAGGCCATTGGGATAGCCGCTGCCGTCCAGCCGCTCATGATGGTTGAGGCACACGTCCAGCACTTCCGCCGGCATTTCGCCGCCCAGGGTCAGGAATTCGTGCGCCAGCGTGGTGTGGCTCTTGACCACGTCCCACTCCTCCGGCGTCAGCGGCGCATCCTTGTCCCACACTTCCTGCGGCACATGGGCCATGCCCATGTCCATCAGCAGGCCGGCCAGGCCGGCCTTGCGGATATCGTCGGGCGACAGGTGCATCTGCTGGGCAAGGCCGATCATCAGCGCGCAGACCGACAGCGCATGCTGATACAGATATTCACCGCTATTCTTCATCCGCGTGATCGCCATGAAGGCGTGCGGGTTGCGCTGCACGGAGCTGGAAATCTCGTCGACCATGGTTTCCAGCTTGGCCGCCTTCACCGCCTTGCCCAGCCGCACATCCTCATAGAGCTTGCGCATGGTGCGACCCGACTTGCGCGCCAGCCGCTGGGCATGGACCATCTCGGCGCGGATCGGCAGCTTGTCCTTGGACAGCGGATCGAAGGGACGGTCGACCGGTTGAGGCGCGGCCCGGCGCACGATCGTCGGCCCGGCGCGACCGAACACCCGTTCGCGTGGTTCGCTGATCGGCACCACGCGGGATGGCGCCGGCTGGGCCGGAGCGACATCCGCACCGCGCGACACGTCGATCGTCACCCACTCGACCTTGCTGGCATGCAGGTCCGCCAGTTGCTCGGGATCGTCGAGCAGCATCTTGCGCTTCCAGAAGGGGTGGGAAAACCACGACCCGTCCAGCTTGTGCAAGAACATCCCCAGTTTCACGTCCTGGGTGCGGATTTTTTTCAGCATTTATACGGCCCCGTAGTCCCCGCTTTCATTTCGCAGGCCGTGTCTTTCCAAAAGGTTAACAAGGCGAAGGCTGTTTCATTCCGTTCACCCCATCCGGGTCACGACGCTCTGCCTATCGCCTGCCTCAGAGCAGGTGCTCGATCCCCTCCTTGCGGGCGCGGACATGCGGCATCATGCCCAGCCTGCGATAGACCTTCATCAGCAATTCGCCGACCTTGCGACTGGCCGGCGCGGCGATGAAGGCGAAATGGGCGCAGACCAGCGCACGCTCCGGCTGATTGAGCTTCAGCGCATAATCGGCCGCGATCATCCACATGGTCCAGTTGACCGGGGCCGCCAGAGCCGCCTCCTCGGCCATGTCCGCCGCGCGCACGCCCTCCCCGCCCTTCCAGAGACTGGCGCAGAGCAGCGCGACCAGCTTCTCATGCGGCGCGATCGCCGCTCCCCGCTCTGCTATGCGGGCCGCCTCGCGCCACTGCCGCAGGTCGTGATGCAATTGCGCCAGACGGAGATGATGACCGGCATGGCAGGGGTCCAGCCGCAAAGCTTCCTGGGCGATCGGCATGGCAGCCTGCGGATCGCTGGCAATCAGGCCGTCCGCTACCTCGCCCAACCGGGCCGCCGCACTCATCCGGCTAACCCCCTGCTGCATGCCGCGCTGACGCGCCCGCGCGTTGATGGCCAGCAATCTATGGACGCGGAGGTCATTGAGGAAATCCGATCCCAACGCATTACCCAGCGCACCGCGCGCGCGCTTGAGTGTGCGACTCCAGCCGACCTCGATATTCCGACGCTTGGCGGCATCCAGATTCTTGCGCCATTCAGGGTCCCACTGCGCGCGCCAATAACCCCTTTTCCAGGCATCCCGTGCCATTTGCAGCGGCGTGACCGGATCGCGATGCGCGGTCACGACGCGGGTGGACAGATCGACCGCGATCCGATCGCCGATGATCCGGTTGAGATAGCTGTCCTCGCCGCCGCCGACACCGACCGGGAAATAGCCCAGTTGATCGAACAGGGGCCGGGCATAGGACATGCCATAGCCCGGTGCCTGCATCGGCGCGTCACCGGGCCAGCGGGTCGACCGCAAGGCCGCACTCGATACCCAGGATACGAGATTGTCGACATGGGCCGGCACGATGGCGCTTGGAACGGCCAACGCCCCGCCATCATGCGCCTTCAGCCGTTCCGCCACCCAACCCGGCGCCGCCAGGCAGTCGCCGGCCAGAAACGCAACGATCGGCGCGCGGCTCGCGTCGATGCCGATGTTGCGCGCTGCGCCGACATAATGGGGTTCTTCCAGTTCGATCAGATGCAACCGGTCCAGCCAGGGCGCCAGCAACGGCGCAACCTCGCCGCCGCCCGAATTGACGACGATAATTTCGCTCTGCGGCGTCTGCTCCGCGATTGATGCAACCGCTTCCGCCAGTTCCGGCTGCGCGCGAAAGCCGATCACCACCACCGTCATCGGCGCGTTCCATGGGACCAGCGCCCCCTTCCGCACATCCGTCCTGCCCTTTACCCAGCGTCGCCACAACGCATCCTGGGCGCCAATATCGCTCCCGGCATCGCGTCGTACATCGGCCGCCAGCTTGCGCACCGCGCGACTGGTCGGCGCCAGACCGATGGCGTGGTCTGCGGCAGCCTTCGCACCCTCCAGGTCGCCCAGCGCCAGCCGCGCCCGGCCCAGCAGCATGCCGCCGGCTGCCATGGCCGGCACGCGCTCCAGCAGCGCCGCCAGCCCACGCTCGGCGGCCTCCGTTTGCTCCGCCTCCAACGCCAGCGCGCCCGACAGAAGCGCGACATCCGCATCGCCCGCAAAGGCGGTGGCCGCCCGCGCCGCAATATCGGCCGCACTGGCCGGCGCCTTACGCGCGCGGTTGCGCTGGATCAGGCGCAGTCGGCAATGCAGCGGATCCTCGACCGTCGCACTGCCCGCCGGCAAGGGCGGCGCCCATAGCCCGCCATCCTCGACATAGGCGGGGGAATATCGCCGTTCGGCCGCGATCGACGCGAACTGCGCGCCCGCCTCGATCGCGAGATAGTCATAGCCGATATCCTGCATCTTCCGCTCGGGATCGAGCAACGCATATTGATCGCGCCGCAACTGCCGCCGCTCCGGCGCGATCATGCGCAGATGATAGCAGGCAATGTTCGAAGAACGGGCGCGCCGGGGGCGCCGATAAGCGAAGGGATCGGCATGGAGTTGCTGGTCGGGTACATGGATATCGTCGGTGACCGGAAACAAGCGGCTGCGCGAACGCCCTCCCCATATGCCATCGACGCGATACTGATCGGGCGTAAACATCTCGAACAGGTCGACACGCCAGACCGGCATGTCACTGGCCGATGTCAGGATCGGCATCCGCGCCGCCAGGCCATCCTCAAACCGCTCGTCCGGATCGACGACCAATATCCATTCCGCGCCATGCTGCCTGGCGGCGTTAAGCAGGGCGCGCCGCCGCTGGGGTTCGGAACTATACCATGCGCCGGCGTTTCGATCATCGAAGGAAACCCAGCCATGGACCATCGGCCGAATATTATCGAGCAGTCCGGAAACGAGGTGATGATCGTATCGGAAAGAAAAACAGGCCATCACCATGGCATGATCTTTTTCGGGAACCGCATGGATAATTGTTTCGAGCGACATGCAGTCCTTCTCTCTTCTCGGGCCGGTCCGTATCCTGTCATGCGTTGGCGGTATGATGTCAATCTGACGACGCACGACAGAGCCATATGACAGGCCATCTCATCTTTCCGAGATTTCCCGCGACATCCCGTCGTTGCCCGACTATCGCGACATCCTCATTGCGCCTAATCTCGCTTTGCCCCCGCAAGGAGATGAACGATGCGCGTGATGGTGTTGGTCAAGGCGACCCCGGACAGCGAAGCAGGCGGCCCGCCAGATCCGGACATGATGGCGGCGATGGGCCGCTTCAACGACGCACTGGCTGCTGCCGGCATCCTGCGCATGGCCGATGGCCTCCTCCCCTCATCCCATGCCAAACGCATCGCCTTCGACGGCAGTGAGCGCCATGTCATCAATGGCCCCTTTCCGCAGGTCAGCGAACTGGTCGCCGGCTTCTGGATCTGGGAAGTGGCTGATCTGGACGAAGCGGTCGCCTGGGCGAAACGCTGCCCCAATCCCATGCCCGGCCCCAGCGAGATAGAGATACGCCCGTTTCATGAGTGGGAGGGCTGACATCCTCGTCACGCAGGCTGCACTGCAAAATCACCATAAAGGAGAATGATAGGTCATCCTGACACGACCCCGAAGATTCTCCGGTAAATATGACCATTTGCGCAGAATTTTTCGGTATCACGCCGAATATATCAAATATTACGAAGCACCTTCGGCAGCGCCCCTGTTACCGTTTCCGGCAGAAAATAACTGCAGTGACGGTGAGGAAGACAAACAAAAACAGGGGGTTTTTATGTCGCACATTTTCAGGAAGCGCGTTCTCAATCCATGGAAAGCGGGCAGCGCCCTGTCCTGCGTGGCGGTTGCGATTATCTGCGGCACCCCGCAGGCGCAAGCCCAGGAACAGGATCAGGGCGAAATCGTCGTTACCGCGCTCAAGCGCAACACCCGCGTTCAGGATACCCCGATCGCCATCACCGCGGTCACCGGCGCCAGCCTGGAGGCGGCGGGCACCAGCAGCTTCACCGAACTGACCCACGATACGCCGAGCCTGCGCATCGTCGATGGCGGCCCCGGCAATCGCCGCGTCATCCTGCGCGGCGTCACGGCAGCCGGCGAACCGACGGTCGGCGTCTATTATGACGAAGCGCCAGTATCCGGCTCGGTCGGCACCACCAGCGATGCTGCCGGCGCCACGCCCGATTTCCGCATTTTCGACGTGGAGCGCGCCGAAGTGCTGCGCGGCCCTCAGGGCACGCTCTACGGCTCCGGTTCGATGGGCGGCACGCTGCGCATCATCTTCAACAAGCCCAAGACCGACAAGATCGAGGCGGCCTTTGCCAGCACCATGTCGGCGGTCGAGGGCGGATCGATGGGCGCGTCCTTCGACGGGATGCTGAACGTCCCGCTGATCGAGGACAAGCTGGCCATCCGCATCGTGGGCAACGCCACCCAGGTCGCGGGCTATGTCGACAACAGCTATTATGGCTACAAGAATATCAACGATCCCTACACCTATGGCGGGCGCATCATGCTGCGCTTCACGCCGACCGAGGCGCTGACGCTGGACCTGAGCGCCAATTACGAGAAGGCGGCCGGCGAATCGCCGCGCTGGTATGCCGAAACCGGCAAGCGCTGGACCACCGACGCGCGATCGGAATCGGGCAATTACGACACCAACCGCATCTATAATGCGACGCTCAACTATGATTTCGGCCCGGTCGCGCTGACCGCCATCACCACTTACACCGATCGCGACCGCATCGTCGTCGGCGATGTCAGCGATACGTTCAACGGCCGCGACACCGCCGCCCGCTGCCAGACCTATCGGGGCAATGGCGCGGCCTGCTCCGCCGACGTGCTGGCCGATTATCTGTCCGACACCCGCGCCCTGCTGTCGTCCAGCCTGTACCAGCCGCAATCGGTCAAGAACTGGCTCAACGAAATCCGCCTGAGTTCGACCGGGGATGGCCCGCTCAACTGGACCGTCGGCCTGTTCAGCGAAGATCGCAAGACGGTGGTGCGCTCGACCCTGCTCAAGGCCGATCCGGACACCGGCTTTCTGTACGATCCCGACGATATCGCCAATCTCGCCTATGATCGCACCATCAACGACAAGCTGAAGCAGAAGGCGGTCTTCGCCGAAATCTCCTACAAACTGTTCGACAAGCTGACGCTGACCGCTGGCGCGCGCTATTATGATTACAAGAAGACGGTCGGCGGCCGGATCGACATGGGCCAGGAACATTATGCCTCGGTCGTGACGCCCTATACCGAAGCCAAGTCGTCCGAGGACGGCGTGCTCACCAAGTTCAACATCTCCTATCAGGCGACCCCCGATGTGATGGTCTATGCCCAGGCGGCGCAGGGCTTCCGGCCGGGCGGCGTCAACCAGGTGATCGGCCTGTCGGCGGCGCTGGCCGCCTACACATCGGACAGCCTGTGGAATTATGAGCTGGGCTTCAAGAGCAAGATCCTGCCGCGCACCTATCTCAACATGGCGACCTACCAGATCGACTGGAGCAACATGCAGGTGTCGGCCCGCACGGCGGGCACCGGCTCGGTCTTCGGCCTCATCTCCAACGTCGGCGCGGCCCGCATTCGCGGCGTCGAGGCCGAATTCTCCACCGAGATTGCCGGCATCAGCTTCAGCGCCAACGGTTCCTACACCGATGCCAAGTTGACCGAGGACCAGGTCAGCACGATCGTCGTGGCATCGGGCCGCAAGGGTGACCGGATCGCCAATGTGCCGAAGTGGAATTTCGGCGGATCGGCCGAATATAAGCATATGCTGACCGATGCGATGGATGCCGTCATCCGCACCGACGTCACCTATAATGGCAGTTCCTACAGCACGATCAGCCCGACCGACACCTATCGGCGCCGGCTGGACGATTATACGCTGACCAACCTGCGCCTGGGCGTGCAGGCCAGCGACAATAATTGGGGCGCCCATTTCTTCGTGAACAATCTGTTCAACGAACTGGCGGTGGTCAGCTCCAGTTCCAGCAGCAACACCGGCGGCAAGACGGTGGTGTTTACCGCGCCGCCGCGCACCTACGGCATCAACCTCACCAAGAAGTTCTGATCGCCTGGCACGGAGGCGGCCCTGTCGGTCGCCTCCCTTTTCGGGGGCCTTATGGCGGCCCCATGATCGACACAGGGGGATGATATGTTCAAGCGACACATGTGTTTCGCCGGCCTTTCACTGCTCGCGCTGGTTGCCGGAGGGGCGATCGCCCAGCCAGCCAAGGCGCCCGTGGAAGCGGTCAAGCCCCGCGCCGGCGCCAACCCCGCACCGGCGCGCGCTGCCGGCGAAGGCGCCGGCCCGTTCCGCAAGATGGTGATCCGCGGCGTCACCCTGATCGACGGCAGCGGCGCGCCGCCGCGCGGCCCGGTCGACATCGTGATCGAAAATGACGTCATCGCCGACATATTGCCGGCCGGAACGCCGGGCCTGCCGTTCAAGCAGGGACGCGCACCGACCGACGCCGATTATGAACTGGACGCGACCGGCATGTTCGTGACGCCCGGCTTCATCGACATGCATGTCCATGGCTCGACCGACGACAAGGCGCCGGACCTGTCCTATTCCTACAAGCTGTGGCTCGCCCATGGCGTCACCACGGTGCGCGGCGTCGACCTTGCGCCGATGGAAGTGTCCCTGAGCGAACGGGCCCGTTCCGCCCGCAACGAAATCGTCGCGCCGCGGATCTTCGCCTATCAGCGTCCTGGCCAGGGCAAGGGCTGGACCGGCGGTCGCACCAATACGCCCGAAAAGGCCCGCGCCTGGGTGCAATGGGCGGCCAAGCAGGGGATCGACGGCATCAAGCTGCTGGATGATCCGGACCAGCCGCCCGAAGTGATGGCCGCCATCATGGATGAGGCGAAGAAGCTGAAACTGGGCACCACGGCCCATCTGTCCCAGATCGGCGTGGGCCGCATGAATGCCGAACAGGCCGGGGACGCGGGCCTGGGTACCGTCACCCATTTCTACGGCCATTTCGAATCCCTGCTGAAGAATGGCCCGGTCCAGAACTGGCCGGTCGACTATAATTATGCCGACGAGCAGGACCGGTTCGGCAATGTCGCCAATCTGGCGGAAGAAAGCGTCGAGCCGGGATCGGACCGCTGGCGGGCCTATCTGGAGCATCAGAAGGCCAATCATGTCACCTTCGACCCCACCATGACCATCTATGCCGCCGGCCGCGACCTGATGCTGGCGCGCAATGCCGACTGGCACGACAAATATACCATGCCGCAGCTGTGGAATTTCTACATGTCCTCGCGCGAGAACCACGGCTCCTATTTCTATGACTGGACCACCGCGATCGAGGTCAAGTGGCGGAATTTCTACCACAAATATATGCGCCTGATTAACGACTACAAGAATATCGGCGGGCGCGTCACCACCGGGTCGGACTCCGGCTTCATCTTCAAGCCCTATGGCTTTGGCTATGTCCAGGAACTGGAGCTGCTGCAGGAAGCCGGCTTCAATCCGTCACAGGTGATCCAGTCGGCGACGCTGAACGGCGCGCTGACGCTCTATGATCCCAGGGGCGAAGTGCCACCGATCGGCACGGTCCGCGTCGGCAAGCTGGCGGATCTTGTCATCCTCAAGGAAAATCCGCTGCAGAATTTCAAGACGCTCTACGGCACCGGCACGCTGCGCCTCAACGAGCAGACCCAGCGGCTCGAACGAGTGGGCGGCGTCAGCTACACGGTCAAGGACGGCATCGTCTATGACGCGAAGAAATTGCTGGCGGATGTCGCGGACATGGTCGTTGCGGAAAAGCGGCGCATGGGCATGCCGGAACAGGGGCTGCCCCATCCCTGACGGGGCGGGGCGTGATAATTCAACAGGGACGGGAAAAGAATGAAGAACAAGATGCTGATCCGGTCGGGCCTTGCTGCGCTCGCCCTCATGACGATCGCCAGCGCCTCCCAGGCGCATGATCCGGACGAATGGTATGTCGGCGGCGCGGCCGGCATCGTCAACGGCAAGAAGCCGACCTTCGTGCCCGCGCCAGCGCGCGGCAGCGCTGACAATGTCGGCCCCTTCCGCAAGCTGGTGATCCGTGGCGCGACCCTGATCGACGGCACCGGCGCGCCGCCGCGTGGCCCCTATGACATCGTAGTGGAAGGCAACAAGATCACCGCCATCACCCAGGCCGGCTGGCCCGGCCTGCCACAGGCCAAGGGACGTGCGCCGACTGACGCCGATTATGAGATCGACGCGACCGGAATGTATGTGATGCCCGGTTTCAACGACATGCATGTCCACACCCCCGCCAACGACAAGGCGCCGGACATGAGCTATGCCTACAAGCTGTGGCTGGCCCATGGCGTGACCACGGTGCGCGGCGTGCCGCTGGCCGATCCGGTCGTCGCCAGTTCGGAAAAGAACCGCTCCGCCGCCAACGAGATCGCGGCGCCGCGCATCTTCAACTACCAGACGCTGGGCGCCGGCTGGGACGGTGGGCCGATCGACAGCCCGGACAAGGCGCGCGCCTGGGTCAAATGGGCCGCCGCGCACAATATCGACGGCATCAAATTCTTCAATCGGCCCGAGGAAACGCCGCAGATCATCGCCGCCGCCATTGACGAGGCGCACAAGAACAAGATGGGCACCACGGCCCATCTGTCACAAACCGGCGTCGCCAATTTCAACGCCTATGACGCGGCCGAGGCGGGACTGGACACCGTCACCCATTATTATGGCCATTTCGAATCCCTGCTGAAGGACGGGACGATCCAGCGCTTTCCGTCCGACTATGACTATAACAATGAACAGCATCGCTTCGGCGAGGTGGCGGCAATCTGGAACCAGACGGTTGAACCGGAATCCGAGCGCTGGTGGGATTATCTGAAGCATCAGAAGGAGAAGCATGTCACCTTCGACCCGACGATGAACATCTATGCCGCGTCCCGCGACCTGATGCGGGCGCGCAATGCCGACTGGCAGAATCTCTACACCACGCCGCAGCTCTGGGCCTATTTCCAGTCGACCCGCGACAATCACGGCTCCTATTTCTACGACTGGGGGACCGAGAACGAGTTTGCGTGGAAGAAATTCTACAACAACTATTTCAAGCTGGTGAACGACTATAAGAATATTGGCGGTCGGGTGACGGTCGGCACCGATTCCGGCTTCATCTACAAGGTCTATGGCTTCGCCTATATCGAGGAACTGGAACTGCTGCGCGAAGCCGGCTTCTCGCCGCTGGAAATCATGCGCTCGGCCACCATGTGGGGTTCGCAAACCCTCTATGAGCCCAAGGGCATGGCGCCGCCGACCGGCGTGCTGCGCGTCGGCATGCTGGCCGACATGGTCATCACCGAGGAAAATCCGCTGGCCAATCTCAAGACGCTCTATGGCACCGGTCATTCGCGTCTGAATCCGGAAACCAACAAGCAGGAAATGGTCGGCGGCGTCAGCTACACGATCAAGGACGGCATCGTCTATGATGCCAAGAAGCTGCTGGCCGAAGTGGCCGAGATGGTGAAGGCGGAAAAGGCGCGCACCGGCCAGGCTGGCGCCGGCCCGGCCAATCCCAACGCCATGTAATGGATCGAAAGCGGCGCTCTGGGAAAGGGCGCCGCTTTCATGTCATAGCGGCAGCGCCGTCGTCGACTTGACCTCTTCCAGCACCGCATAGGTCCGCGTCTCGCGCACGCCGGGCATGTCGACCAGTTCCTCGGCCAGGAATTTCCGATAGGCCGCCATGTCCTTCATCCGGACCTTGATCAGATAGTCGAAGCCGCCGGCCACCATATGGCATTCCAATATGTCCCGCTGCCGCCGTGTCGCTTCGGCAAACTGGCGGAAGATGTCGCCGGTGGTGCGGTTGAGCAGTACCTCGATGAAGATCAGCAACGGCCGCTGGTTCAGATGCGGATCGAGCAGCGCGACATAGGAAGAGATATAGCCATTGTCGCGCAGCTTGCGCGTCCGGTCGAAACAGGCCGATGGCGAGAGATTGCAGGCCTTCGCCAGGTCCTGATTGGTTATGCGACCATCCACCTGCAGCTTGCTGAGTATCTTTCGATCAATCTCGTCGATGGCCATCGGAAAGCCCCGCTATGCAAAATTGCCCCGGATCGGTGCATATGCCCTGATGGCGACATGCCCTCAGAAGAGCAGGCGCCATCCACTGTTGGCAAACGTATCGACGGGGAAAAACCGCAACGGTCAGGGCGCTCGCGACGACGCCCAGCTAACGGGAAATACAACGCATTCCAATGTATTGCCAAAGGGCGAACAGAGCCCGATCAGTGCGGCATGCCGGTCAGCCCGCTGGCCTTGCGCAGCGCGGCGCCATCCAGGCGATAGCCGTTCAGGAAAACCATATTCACATGGCGCAGGGCGCCCAGATCCTGCGAGACATCGCCTTCGACCAGGATGATGTCCGCCGACTTGCCGACCGCGACCGATCCGGTGCTATCGTCCATGCCGGTCATCCGCGCGGGGACGATCGTGGCGGTCTGCAGCGCCTGCGGGTTGCTGAGCCCAGCCTCCCGGTAAAGCTCAAGCTCGCGGACCAGTTCCAGTCCCCAGCCGTCGGTGCCAGCGACGATCGGCACACCGGCCTGGTGCAGCTTGCCGACCAGCCCGACCATCTTGGCAAAGCTCTTGCGAAAATCATCACGCGTCAGCCCGTCGAACAGCGGATAGCCGGCGATCTTCCAACTGCGCGCGACGGCCGGCGGCGCAATGTCGACAAAGGGCGAATATTCCGGCGCCACCGTGCTGCCGTCCGACGTCATCAGCGGCTCCCACACCGTCAATGTCGGGTCGATGATCGTGCCGCGCTTGGCGAGTTCCGCGTAGAAGGCCGTCATCTCCGGGGAGTCCAGATCGACATCCTTGCCATATTTGGCCGGCCCTTCCAGCCGCGCGGCGGTGTTCGCCTTGTCGACCACCGCCTGCGGCATCGCCTGCATCATGATGAAGTTGATATGCGTCACTTCATCATAGCCAGCCCGAACCGCATCGAGCGGACGCATGCCCGCCGGCACATGGCCATGGACATGCAGGCCCAGCCTGTGCGCCTCGGCCGCGGCCGGCGCGATCCAGGCCGGGTTCATCGAGGTATAGAATTTGACGCCCCACAGCCCCGCCGCCTTGATCTTGCGAACCGCCTCGATCGCCTCCTGGGCCGATGACACAGTCAGCGCACCCTGCGCCGCCAGCGGGTCTTTGCGGTCGATGATCACCGACACCTTGCCCTCGGGCGCCAGCAGGTCGCCGGCCGCCTGGCGCTTCTCGATGCTCAGCGTCTCGTCGATCATCGAACCAGGGCTGCGATAATTGGTCATGCCGGTGGCCAGATTCTGGAGCAGGTTCCAGTCATCGCCACCGACATGGCGATGGGCGTCCCACAAGCCGGGCGTCACTGTCTTGCCGCGACCGTCGACCAGCGTGGCGTTGGCCGGCGCCTTGATGCTGCCCCCCGCCCCCACGGCCGCAACCTTGCCATCGGCAATCAGCACGGCCCGGTCGGGCACATATTGGCCGGCGATGGAATCGAACAGCAGCACATGGTCGATCAGCGTCGGCGTGCGATTGGCGGGGCTCAGGAAGCGATGGGCCACATCGCGGACCATCGCCGCCGTCGCCTCATCCTGAATGTCCTTCAGCTTGGGACCGGCCGCCTCGAAGCCGGCAGGCAGCAACGAAATCACCCCAGCCTGCCCGAAATAGCGGTTCTGCGCGTCGAGCCAGACCGCCGCCGGCGAGAAGCCATAGCCCTCGATGAAGGCCAGCTTGACCGTCACCGGCCCCTTGGGCCCATCGATCTGGACCGACTTCCCGATCGTCAGCGTCGCATGGCCGCGCGGTAGCATGTCGAAGCCCTTCGCACCGGCGGCCACCAGCGCATCCACATCTTTCTCGACGGCAAGCCAGGGGCCGCCATAGCTGTTGTAGCGCTTGTTCAACGAGGGCGCGCTGCCGTCATCCACAGCCGTCTTCCAATGCGCCGTGCCGGCGGCATCGATGCTGAAATTCTCGGTCGCGTCGCCCGTATCGGTATAGCCCCCGATGGCGATCCTGGTGGGCCGCTTGTCGGCACCCAACGCGATGACCTCGTCCGTTTCCGTCACCCAGCCGCGCAGCGACATCGACATGCGATAGGCGGTGCTGCCGTCGGGCATCGGCCATGACCAGACATCGCCATGCTTCCCGGCGGTCGAACTGATCGTGTAATGCCGCGCGTCGGACGGCGGCGTCATCAACTGCTCCTTGGTCGCCGGCCCGGATGCGGTCGTGGCCGCATTTTGCGGCCCGTCATGCGCCAGCGCCGGCGACATGATCGACCACGCTCCGGCAAACAACATCGCACCATATAGCCGACGCATGACTGATCTCCCCCGCGATTTCACAGGGAATCTGCCACTGATGACGATCGCAGGCAATGGCGCTTATGTCGTCCCGGCCCGGCTCTGCATCAGCGGCTGGATGCGCGTGCCGAACGCTTCCAGCCCTTCCAGGAAATCGTCGAAGGTCAGCAGCACGCCACCGGTATTGGGCACCTGCGCCATTTCGTCCAGCATCCGGGCTACGCTCGCATAGCTGCCGACCAGCGTGCCCATATTGATGTTCACCGCCCCTTCGGGCGCGGCCAGCTGGCGCACATTGGTGTCGGTGTTGACGGTGTCCTTCGCGCCCTGATCGGCCAGCCAGGCGATCGCCTCGATATCGACCCCGTCATTATAGCTCTGCCATTTCGCCATGGCTTCCGCGTCGGTCTCCGCCGCGATCACCATGACCAGCACGAACACCGACACCTCGCGGCCCGTCTGCGCCGTGAATTTCGCAAGCCGGTCATTGTTGAAGGCGAAGGCCGTGGGGGTGTTGACGCCCTTGCCCAGGCAGAAGGCATAGTCCGCCCATTTGGCCGAGAAGGCGAGGCCCGCGTCGGACGAACCGGCGCAGATGATCTTCATGTCGGCCTGCGGCCGGGGCCGGACCAGGCAGTCGTCCATCTGGTAATAGCGGCCCTTGAAGTCGGATCGCCCGGTCTCCCACAATTCGCGCAATATGCCCGCATATTCGTCCAGCATGTCGTACCGGTTGCGAAAATGCTCGTCGCCCGGCCACAGGCCCATCTGCGTATATTCGGGCGGCTGCCAGCCGGTGATGAGGTTCAGCCCGAAGCGGCCATGGCTGATGGAGTCGATGGTGTTGGCCATGCGCGCGGCAAAGGCGGGCGGGATGATCAGCGTGGGGCAGGTGGCGAAGATCCTGATCTTCTCCGTCACCGCCGCCAGCCCCGCCATCAACGTGAAGCTTTCCAGCCCATATTCCCAGAATTGCGTCTTGCCGCCGAAGCCGCGCAGCTTGATCATCGAGAGCAGGAAGTCGAGGCCATATTTCTCGGCACGCTGGGCGATGTCCTTGTTGAGGTCGAAGCTGGGCAGATATTGCGGGGCGTTCTCGCTGATCAGCCAGCCATTATTGTTGATGGGGATGAAAACGCCGACCTGCATGGGTTTCAACTCCTGAGGAATTCGAGGACGAGGCGATGGAAGGCGTCCGGGTCGGTCACGTTACAGGCGTGGCCGCCCCAGTCGAAGGTGGCGGTCCTGGCCCATGCGATCGGCGCCGCGACATCGAGGGCGCTGGCATGAGGGACAAGAAAATCGTCGCGGGTGGCGATGGCCAGCACCTTGGCGACGGCCGTCAGGTCGAGCAGTTGCGGACTATAGGCCTGCACGGCGGCGATCCGCTTTTCCATCGTGGCCGCGCCGGGGAAGGTGGCGAGATGATGCGCCAGTTCAGCCTTCAGCGCATCGTCATGGGCCGCGATCCAGTCCGGCGGGAACAGGAACAGCGGTTGCGCCCGCAGGAATGCCTCGGCACCGGCATGGCGCAACAGGGCCAGCCGCATTTCGAAGCAGCGGCGGGTATGGGGCGACAGTGTCCGCCAGCCGTTGATGACGATCAGGCTGTCGAGCCGAGAGGTCGCGATCGCCAGTTCCATGCCGATCGCGCCGCCCAGCGCATGGCCGATGAAATGCGCGCGTTCGATGCCCAGCGCATCCATCAGGGCGATGAGGTCGCCCGCCATATCCTCGACCGAGGTGGTTTCCGGCAATGTCCGATCGCTGCGGCCGGTGCCGCGATGGTCATAGGCGATTACGCGGAAATGCTCTGCCAGCGCCGGGATGTTCGGCGCCCAATAGCTGGCCGATCCGCCAAGCCCGCTCGACAGGATCAGCGGCGGGGCGTCCGCGCGCCCGTGGGTTTCATAATAGAGGCCGGCGGCCTCAGCCAAGATGCGCGACCGAGGCGATCTCGACCAGGCAATCGGGTTTCACCAGATCGCACCTGATGCAGTAGCGAGCCGGCTTGTCGCCGGGGAAATATTCGGCATAGACAGTGTTGAAGGCCGCGTAATCGCCCAGATCCTTGAGGAAGATATGGTTCATGGCGATGTCGGCCATGGTGCCGCCGGCCGCCTCGACCGTGATCCTGATGACGTCCAGCACATGGCGGGTCTGCGCGGCGGCATCGCCGACATGCAGCACCGTGCCGCCTTCGCCCAGCGCCAGCACGCCCGAGACATAGACCGTATTCCCGGCCCTGGCGCCCGCCGAATAGGGGGCGATCGGCGTCGGGAACTGGGGCGGGTTGATCGGTTCGAAAGGCATCAGATCTCCTTGGGCGGAAGCTGGCCGACGGCGGTGCGGAAATCGGCGACATTGCTCACCCAGCCGAAGAATTTCTCGACATTGTAGAGGCTGGCCTCGCGGATGAAGTCCGGCCCCAGATGATGCACCGCATCTTCCAGCAGCACGCCGAAATATTCGAGATGGAAACCGTCGCGCAGGGTCGATTCCACGCAGACATTGGTGGCGATGCCGGTAAAGACCAGGGTGCGGATGCCGCGTGCGCGCAGCACGCTATCCAGTTGCGAGTTGAAGAAGGCGGAATAGCGCGGCTTGTGGACGCGCAGGTCGTTCTCCCGCGGCGCCAGCGCCTCCACCAGTTCATAGTCCCATCCGCCGCGCGCCAGGAATTTGCCCGCCAGGTCCGGCCGCACCCGCATGGTCTTGAGCGCATTGGACTTGTGCCAGTTGGGCGACAGCGGCGTGCCCGCCTCGGCATAGCCGCTGTCCCAGCCATTCTGCAGGAAGATCACCGGCATGCCCGCAGCCCGCGCCACCTCGACGACCTCCGCGATCCGGGGAATGACGCCTGCCGCCGGGCCGACGTCGAAGCCGGCCTCGTCGACATAGCCGCCCTTGCTGGCATAGGCATTCTGCATGTCGACGACGATCAGCGCTGTCGTCGCGGCATCGATCCGGATTGCTTCGGGGCGCGCCGGCAGCACCACGCAGGGACCGGAACGGGACGGGGCGGGATCGACGATGGCTTCACTCACCGGTGCAGGATTGAGCAGATGCACCCAATGGTCAAGCGCACTCGATCAGGGCGATGTCCAGCCCGACGCCAAGCGCCCGATGACGAGCCTAGCCGAAATTTCCCGGATTTTTGAAAATGGTGCACCCGACGGGATTCGAACCCATGGCCCTCAGATTAGGAATCTGATGCTCTATCCTGCTGAGCTACGGGTGCACGCAGCGCCGGCTCTATTATGCGCGACGCGCGCGGTCAATTCTTCGCTTCGGGCGGAATCACGGGAAAGGGCAGTTGCGCGACATTGATGCCTTCCTCGGCCAGCGCCTTGGCCTCGGCCGGGGCGACCTCGCCATGGATGCTGCCCTTGTCCTGCTCGCCATAATGCATGGCGCGCGCCTGCTCGGCAAAGCCGCGCCCGACCCAGGTGGAGCCTTCCAGCACCTTCTTCTGCGCGTCCGCCAGTGCCTCGACCAGCGCGCGCATCTTCGCTTCGTCCGGCCCGGCTGCCACCGGCGCCGTATCCGCTTCGCCCGCCGGCTGCTGCGGCGGCGGCACGATCTCGCGGCGCTGGTTGCCCTTGGCTGCCACCGCCGGCGCCATCAGCGCCTTGCCGATGCGCGTGTCGCCGCACAGCGGGCAGGCAAGCAGGCCGCGCGCCTTCTGGTCCGCATAATCGGCGCTGGAACCGAACCAGGCCTCGAAGACATGGCCCTGCCCTTCGCACTTAAGGTCGAAAACGATCACCTGATCTCAACATCCTGCGGTATCACGCGCCGGTTGGCGATGGCGGGCACCCGCCCGCGCACCGCCTCTACGCGGCTGAGGTCAAGATCGGCAAGGGCCAGCCCCGCGCCCTCGCCCATGTCCAGCAGCACATCGCCCCATGGATCGACCACCAGGCTATGGCCATAGGTGGTGCGCCCGTCCTGATGCTCGCCTGCCTGCGCGGCGGCGATGACGAAGCAGCCCGCCTCGATCGCACGGGCGCGCAGCAGCACGTGCCAGTGCGCCTGCCCGGTCGGCACAGTGAAGGCCGCCGGTGCCATCAGCACCGTCGCCCCGGCATTGGTCAGCGCCCGATAGAGATCGGGAAAGCGCATGTCGTAGCAGATGGAAAAACCCATCCGCGCCCAAGGCGTATCGACCGCCACCACGCTTTCCCCCGGCCCATAGACCGAGGATTCGCGCCAACTCTCGCCCGATGCCAGATCGACGTCGAACAGGTGGATCTTGTCGTAGCGCGCCCGTATTTCGCCCTGATCGTCTATCATGAAGCTGCGATTGGCCCAGCGTCCGTCGCTGCGCGCATCTTTCAGCGGCAGTGATCCGATATGGATCCACAGCCCCTCGCGCGCCGCCGCCTCGCGCACCGCCGCCAGCACGATATCATCCGCCTCGCCGCGCAGCGTTTCCGCCGCACGCTTGCGATCCCGGTCCAGATAGCCCGCCATTTCCGGGGTGAAGAGCATGTCCGCTCCCTCCCCCTTGGCGCGCGCCGCCGCTTCCTGAATCGCGGCGGCATTGGCGGCCGGGTCGATCCCGGTCGTCATCTGGAAGATCGCGGCGCGCATCGGGCTTACAGCCCCAGCAGCGGGTCGAGCTTGCCTTCGCGGTTCAGCGCGGCGAGATCGTCGCTGCCGCCGATATGCTGGCCGTCGATGAAGATCTGCGGCACGGTGGTACGTCCCGGCGCCCGCTCCAGCATTTCCTCGCGCCTGGGGCCGCCCAGCGAGATGTCATATTCCTCGAAGGCAACACCCTTGCCCTCCAGCAGTGCCTTGGCCCGCGCGCAATAGCCGCACCAGTCCTTGGTATAGATTTCGACCTTTGCCATTATCTCGGTAAAACTCCTTTGCCCCGAAATTGGGGGGAATGCGCACTTTGTCAATCGTCACCGGTTCTGGGTAACGCCCGCGCCCAGCACAGCAGATGCACCTCGCGCGCGCCGCCGGCCTTCAACAGCTTCGCGCAGGCCGCCGCCGTCGCCCCGCTGGTATGCACATCGTCGACCAGCCATATCACCCGCCCGGCCAACTTATGGTCCGGCTCCAATGCAAAGGCGCCGCGCACCGCCTTCGCCCGCTGTTTCGGGTTCATCCCCCGCAGCGGCTGCGTCCGCTTCACCCGGCGCAAGCCATGCTTGTCCACCGCCAGCCCCGTCAGCCGCCCCAGATGATCGGCGATCAGCGCCGACTGGTTGAAACCGCGCCCCCACAGCCGCCAGCGGTGCAGCGGCACCGGCACGATCAGCGCGTCCTCCATCTCCGGCCGCACATGGCGCAACATCTGCCCCGCCACCAGCCGGGCCAGGCCGATCCGCCGCCCATATTTCAACCGCAGCGCCACCGTCCGTGCGACATCGCCATAGGCCAGCACCGCCCGCGCGCTGTCGAACGGCGGCGGCTGTGCCAGGCACGCGCCACAGGCCGCGCCCTCGCCCATCTCATGCTCGAACGGCAGGCCACAACGCGCGCAGCAGGGCGGCCCCAGGAACCGCATCCCGCTCCAGCAATCCAGGCAGAAACCATGGTCCGCGCCGACGATCGCGCCGCAGCCGGGGCAGCGGGGCGGAAGGGCATAATCCATGACCGGACGCATCACGGTCTTGAGAAGCGGGACCAGCGACATCATCTGCCTTGTCCCCGCTTCGTCCCCGATGCACAAGGCCCGCCATGACTGCCCCCGAAACCCGCCCCGACATTTTCGACCGCGCCCTGCGCGCCCGTCACCGCGACCGGATGCTCGGCGCCTTTGCCGATCACGACTTCCTCCACCGCGCGATGCTGGACGAACTGCTCGAACGGCTGGCCGATGTGCAGCGTGACCTGCCCGAAGTGCTGCTGGTCGGCTGCCCGGACGGCAGCGCAAAGGCCGCGCTCGAAGCCATGGGCAAGCGCGTCGCCTGCGCCGACCCCGGCTTTCTCGCGGCGCAGCGGGCCGGCGGCGTGCAGGCGGACGAGGATGCCCTGCCCTTTGCCGACAATAGTTTCGACCTGGTCATCGCCTGCGGCACGCTCGACAGCGTCAATGATCTGCCCGGCGCGCTGATCCTGATGCGCCGTGTGCTGCGCCCCGACGGGCTGATGCTCGCCGCCTTTGCCGGCGCCGGGAGCCTGCCGCGCCTCAAGTCCGCCCTGCTCGCGGCCGAGGGCGACCGGCCCGGCCAGCATGTCCATCCCCAGGTCGATGTCCGCTCGGCCGGCGATCTGCTGAGCCGCGCCGGCTTCGCCATGCCGGTCGCCGATGGCGAGACGCTCAATATCCGCTATGGCGACATCGTCCGGCTGATGCATGATCTGCGCGGCATGGGCGCGGGCAATGCGCTCGCCACCCGCCCGCCGGCTTTGTCGCGCGATGTGCTGATGCGCGCGGCCGCCCATTTCGCCAACGCTGCCGACCCGGACGGCCGCACCGCCGAACAGATGGCGCTCATCTATCTGTCCGGCTGGAAGCCCGACGCCAGCCAGGCCGCCCCCGCCCGCCGCGGCAGCGCCACCGTCTCGCTCGCCGCCGCGCTCAAGGGCAAGGACTGACCGTCAGGCCGCGACGCTCAGGAAGCGGGATCGCTTGCCCCGGTTATAGTCGCGATAGAAGGCCATGAACTCGTCCGCCGGCAGCGCCTTGGCATAATACCAGCCCTGCGCGAACTGGACGCCGGCCTTGCGGACATAGGCATCCTGTTCGCGGGTCTCCACCCCTTCGGCGATCAGGTTCAGCTTCAGCGCACGCCCCATCCCGATGATATGTGGCGTGACCACGCTGGCCGCCGCATCCCGGCCGATCGCATCGATGAAGCATTTGTCGATCTTGAGCGCGTCGAGCGGCAATGTCTCCAGCAGCGACAGGCTGGAATAGCCGGTGCCGAAATCGTCGATCGCCATCAGATGCCCGGCATCGCGCGCGCGGGCAATGGTCGCGCGGGCGGTGTCCGGGTTGATCAGGCTGCGCTCGGTCACCTCCAGCCAGATCTGGCCCGGCGCGATGCCGGCCTTGGCTATCTCGCGCTCCAGCACGTCCAGGAAGCGGCCGCTTTCTAGGTCGCGCGCGGAAATGTTGATCGCCACATGCACCTGTTGTTCGGCCAGCAGCATGGCGTGCAGGTCCGCCACCACCTGCTCGATCACATGGTCGGTAATGTCCAGGATCAGCCCGCTCTGCTCGGCCAGCGGGATGAACAGGTCGGGCGCTATCCACCGGCCATCGGGCCGCCGCCACCGCACCAGCGCCTCGGCACCCACGCAATAGCCCGTCGCCAGCTCGATCAACGGCTGGTAATGGACCTGGAACTCGCGCTTGCGGATGGCCAGCTTCAGTTCCTTTTCCGGCGACAGGCGCTGGCGCGACACCCACAGGATCAACAGCATCAGGATCGCGGACGCCACCAGCCCGATCGGCAACAGCAGGCGCATCTCGCTGCCCAGCTTCGCATCGATGGCGCTGCGGTCGGCAATGGCAAAGGCGGTCAGGTCGCCGCGCTGCACCGACGCATAGATGTCCGTCTCGTCCATCCCGGTCATCGCCTGCCGGCTCAATTGTCCCACCAGCCCGTCATTGGCCCGCCCGGTAATGGCGATCAGCGTCCCCTGCCGCGTCGCGATGCCCAGGATCATGTGGCTGTCGGACAATACATCGACCAGCCGCTGCGGCAGGATCAGCACATTATGGTCGCGATAGCCCAGCACCATTACCTCGCGGGCATGGCTGATGCGCGGCTTCACATGCAGATGCAGCGCATAACCGCCCGCCAGCGTCGTCGAAGGCGTCCCGCGCCCGATGACGACATCCGCCGGCACCTTGCCCCAACCGGTGCAGGCCAGCCGATCGCCATCATAATGGCCCACTTCCTCCACTGCCCCGCTGTCGATCGCCAACTGGCGCATCCGCTCGATATGGCCGACGGAACAATCGCCCTCGCCGACCTGCGCCAGCACATCCTTGGCGTCGGTCAGCCCCTGCTCGGCGCGCAGCAGCGTCCAGTTGGCATATTCCTGCATATGCGCGCGCTCGGCGGCGATCGCCCGCTCGCGCGAAAAATGGACGGTCAGTGCCAGTGGAATGACGATCGCCAATATCGCCAATATCAGGGCCAGAAAGATAATGATCCGTCGCCGCAAGTCCGGCCCCCATCTTCATTCGCCATCGGAGCAGCAAAACCTGCGCCCTCAGCAGAGCAAAGACGAGTATTTATTTTGTTAACGGCCTGTCCTTGCGCGTGAAAGCCCAACGCCCTGTCGCCCTGATGCTCAGCGCAGGCTCAGATAGAGGGTGATGGTCGCCAGCGAGGCGATGGTGGAGACCAGCACCACCCGCGCGGTGATGCCCGCTTCCCGGCCATAGAATTCGGCGACCATGAACGGGCCGGTGCCGGTCGGCAGCGCCGCCATCAGCACCGCGGTCGCCGCCAGCGCCGGCGGCAGGCGGAAGACCAGCGCCAGCGCCCCGGTCAGCAGTGGCTGCGCCAGCAGCTTCATGCCCACCAGAAAGCCAACCGCTCCCGCCGGCGGCGGCGCGCCCTCCCGCTTCTCGGCGATGAATAGGCCCAGCGCGACCAGCGCACAGGGCGATGCCGCGCCGCCCAGCAGCGCCAGGAACTTGTCGAGCGGCGCCGGCAGCGGAATGGCAAAGGCCAGGAACAGCCCACCGACCAGCGGCGCGACCAGCAGCGGATTGGTCGCCAGCGACCGTGCGACCTTGGCCATCATGTGCCCCGGCCGTCGCTCGCTCTGCACGCCGATCTCGATCAGGATCAGCGCCACCGCAAACAGCAGGCAGACGGTAATGATGGTCGCCACCAAAGTCGGCGCCAGCGATGCCGGCCCCAATATCGTCGCCGCCAGCGGAAAGCCGATGAAGCCGGTATTGGCATAGCCGGCATTGAGCCCGTCGACCGTCGCATCCGCCAGATGCCGCCCGCCGCGTCGCCGCAGCAACAGCGTCGCGGCAAAGCTCAGCCCGGCGCCGATGCCGAAGACGGCGATGAAGCCGGGCTGCCAGATGTCGCTCCACCGCGCCTTGGCCACGATGTCGAACAGCAGCGCCGGCAGCGCCAGCCACACCACGAAGCGATTGATCTCGCCGGTCGCATGCGGCCCCAGCACGCCGCTCTTGCGGGCAATCCATCCCGCCCCGATCAGCGCGAAGATGGGCAGGACGATCAGCAGCACGGACAACATCGGACGGACTTTCGGGACAGCGGAAACAGCGCTCGCCTACGCCGCCGGATCGATGCATACCAATGCCATTGCATGGAATGATTGATACTGTTTCCGTATGATCGATATTCGCCAGCTCCGCTATTTCGTCGCTGTCGCCGAAACGCTGCATTTTGGCCGCGCGGCCGAACGGCTGCATGTCACCCAGCCCCCGCTCAGTCGTCAGGTGGCTGCGCTGGAACAGGAACTGGGCGTCCGCCTGATCGAGCGCCATTCCCGCCGCGCCGTGCTGACTCCCGCCGGCGCACGCTTCCTGGAGGACGCGCGACAGATCATCGCCGCGCTCGACCGCGCCTGTCGCGATGCCCGCGCCTGGCAGTCCGGCGATCTTGGCAAACTGACGATCGGCTTCATGATGCACGCCGCCTATAGCAGCGTGCCCCTGCTTACCCGCCGCTTCGCCACCGCCCATCCCGACGTGACGCTGCACCTGCGCGAAACACTGCCGATGATGCTGGCCGACGGCGTGATGGAGGGGCGCTTCGACGCTGCCATCGGCTTCGATCCCGGTGCCCGGCGCGGCCTCGCCACCAGCCCGCTCTATCGCGAGCCGCTCGCCGCCGTCGTCCCGTCGGACCATCATCTGGCCAGTGCCAGCGCCCTCACCCCCGGCCAGTTGGCCGGCGAACGCTTCATCCTCTCGCCCGCGGATGTGACGCCCACGCTGCGCCGCGCGATCCTGGGCTGGCTGGCCGCGCCACCCGCCATATTGCTCGAAACCCAGTTGCAGCAGACGATCGTCAGCCTGGTTGGCGAAGGGCTGGGCGTCGCGATCGTGCCGGAATCGCTGCGGCGCCTCGCCATGACCAGCGTACGCTTCGTGCCGCTGATCGACGCGCCGATGGTCGAGCAACTGTTGATGGTCCGCCCCGACGCCCGCAATCCGGCGCTCGCCCATCTGCGCGCGATCGCCGACAGCCTCCAGCCCGCATGAAACGGCCCGCTGTCCTACAGCGCGCCGAACTGCCATTATCGCGCCCGGCTCTTTCTCAACTCAGGCAAGCAGGACGACGCAAGGAAATTTCCAACCATCGGCATAAAATGTCGAAATGTGCGGGAAATATGCGAAGTTAAGCGGCGACTTTCCTATTTTTTCGCCGCCTCTTTCAGGCCAGCTCGGTCAGGCTGACAGCGCTTCCGCCCGCGCGTCCAGCACCACCCGGTTCCGCCCCTCGCGCTTGGCGCGATAGAGGGCGGCATCGGCGGCCTTGATCAGCGTCGAGCCGTCGCGCTCCATGCTCTCTTCCCAGGTGGCGACGCCGAAGGACATGGTCGTCGACCCCAGCGTGCGACCACCCTGGTTGACCATCAGTTCGCTGATCGCCTGGCGGACGATCTCAACCCGGTCGGCCAGCACTGCGGCCGACGTGCCCGGCGCGATGATGGTGAACTCCTCGCCGCCAAAGCGGCAGACGACGTCGCCGTCACGGAAGCGACCGCGCATTTCGGTTGCGACCGCCTGCAACACCGCGTCGCCCGCCTCATGGCCGAACTCGTCGTTGAAGCGCTTGAAATGGTCGACGTCGCACATCACCAGGCTCAGCGGGCTGCCGGTACGCGTCGCCCGCGCAATCTCCAGCGCCAGCGTCTCTTCCATGTAGCGGCGGTTGAACAGGCTGGTCAGCGGATCACGGATCGTCTGTTCGCGCAGGCCGCGCTGCAGGCGATGGTTGACCAGGGCCGACGCGATATTCTCGGTCAGCACGGTCAGGCGGAACCGGTTTTCGGCCCCCACCACGCCGCGCAGATACAGCACGCCGATCACCTCGCCGCCGGCCAGCAGCGGCTCGCAATGATAATGATCCGCCTCGGCCCCGACATGGGCACAGACGATGTCCGATCCCTCTTCGGTCACATAATGGCTCTGCCCACGGCGCAAGGCCCAGCACTGGTCGGGCGCGAAGCCCGCCTGCTCGACCTCCAGCCCGCCCCAGGCCGCGATCGGCACCAGCAGGTTGCGGGAATTATTATGGGCATAGAGGGCACCGGGAATATCGGGCAGCACGCGCGGCACGAACACCCGGATGATCGATGCCAGTTCCTCGTCGGTGCGGGCCGCCTGCATCCGGTGGGCCATGCCGCCCAGCAGTTCGATTACCTCGCCCCGTTCGCGCAGCACCTGCGCATTGGCGCTCAGTTCCTGGTTGGCGATCTTCAGCCGCCCCTCGCTGTCCACCTGGTCGGCGACCGCCGCCTCCAGCTCGCGCGCCATTTCATTATAGCCGCCGGCCAGCCGCTCGAACTCGCTCGACCGCATCTCGACATCGATGCGCGCGCTGCGGTCGCCCGCCCCCAGCTTGCCCATCACCGTCATCATCGCATCGACCGGACGGCGAATGCCGCGGATCAGCGCAACGCCCATGATGACGATGATCGCCACCGTCAGCGGCGTGCCCAGCAGCACCAGCCAGCGAATATAGTTGAGCCGCCGTTCCACCGCGCCCATGCGCTCGACCGACAGCGAACGCTCCTCGGCCAGCAGGTCGCCGACCCGCGCCTCGACCATCAGCATCAGATAGCGGCCCCTGCCGGTCGCGGTCGATGCCTGCGCCCCGGCGAAATCGCCGGCGCGGGTCATGGCCGCCGATTTCTCCAGGCTTGCGGCCCGTTCCGTCACCAGCGCGCGCACCTGCTGCGCCCGTTCATTCTGCGCGGAATTGTCGGCGGTCAGGTTGACCAGCGCCGCGGCATCATGCTTGGCGGCGGCGATTTCGGCGGCGACGGTCTCGGCAAATTCGGGATTGCGGGTCAGCACATAGCCGCGCTGCCCCGACTCTGCCTGCTGCAGATGGCCCAGCGTCCGGTTCGCGGTCTTGAGCACCTGCGAGGAATGGGTCACCCAGCCCAGACTACCGCGCATCTGCGCCGACCCGTCGAGCAACAGCCCGGCGAGCAGCACCATCACCACGCACAATATGCCGCACAGCACCACAATCCGATGGGACAATGATCCGACCAACTGACACTCCCTGGGTCCGCAAGCCCATCGCCTTTGGTCAATCGCTTCGCCGATGCAACATGAATCATTGTTTTTTAGGGAGAATTGCGACCGATCGAAGACTCCTGCCTCAGCCTGCCCCTTGTAGCACAGCCAGGCTGCCAATCGTCGGCGGATCGATCACATCCCGTCCCGTCCATGCCTCGCCTTCCCGCACATAGTCGACATGGCTGGCCCGGCGAAACGCGTTGCCGTCCCAGACGATCACCTGCAGCTCGATCGCATTGTTGCGCCGGACATGCAGCCAGTTGAAGCTTTGCGGCTCGGCATTGCGCAGCCGGGTCGATGTCGCCGTCCCCGCCTGGATCACCAGCGCCCCGCCACTATGCGCCACCATCTTCTGCGCGGCCTCCGCATAGGTGCGGTGGAAATGCCCGGCCAGCGCGACATGCACCCCCGCCTCGCACGCCGCCTGCACCGCATCCTCATGCCGCCCCACCGCCTCGCTCAACTCCCCGCCCCGGCCGATCGGCATGGCGAACAGCGGATGATGGGTCACCAGGATGCGGGTCTTGGCCGGCGCGACCTGCGCGAAACTCTCGCGCAGCCGGTCCATCTGGTCATGGTTGATCCGCCCGTCCTTGATCGTCAGCGACCGGGCGGTGTTGAGTCCCAGTATCGCGACCTCGTCATCCTCGTAGAAGGGACAGAGATCGCGGCTGATATAGCGTTTGTAGCGCGCCAGCGGCCGGGCGAAGCGTCGCACCACGTCGAACAGCGGCACGTCATGATTGCCGGGGATCACCAATATCTTCAGCCCCGCCGCGCGCAGGCGATTAAGCCAGGCCGCCGCCGCCCTGAACTGCTCCACCCGCGCCCGCTGGGTCAGGTCGCCGCTGATGACGATCAGGTCGGGCCGGCGCTCCTCCAGCCAGGCGGTGGCGGCGTCGACGATGCGCGGATCATGCGCGCCGAAATGAATGTCGGACAGATGGGCGATACGGGCCATGCCTCCCCAACGAATCCATCGCTATTCGTTTCCGATGGACCCGAAATCGCCGCACGGTGTTATTGCGGCATGGAAACGAAAACGCTCCCCCGGCAGGCGATCCTCGTCGTCAACGCCCATAGCCGACGCGGCCAGGACAATTTCAATCAGGCAAGGGAAAAGCTCGAAGCCGCCGGCGTCGAGCTGATCGCCGCCCATGCGGTCGACGATCCCGAACAGATGGCAGCCACCGTCCGCCAGGCGGTGGAGAGCGGCGCGCCGATGGTCATCGTCGGCGGCGGTGATGGCTCCATGTCGGGCACGGTCGACGAACTGGTCGGCAAGGATTGCGTGTTCGGCGTGCTGCCGCTCGGCACCGCCAACAGCTTCGCCCGCACGCTGGGCCTGCCGCTCGACCTCGACGGCGCTGTCCGCGCCATCGCCACCGGCCAGCGCCGCCGCGTGGACCTGGGCATGATCGATCGCGACTATTTCGTGAATGCCGCCTCATTGGGCCTGTCGCCGATGATCGGCCAGACCGTGCCGCACAAGCTCAAACGCTATCTCGGCCGCATCGGCTATCTGCTCTGGGCGGTCAAATGCTCGGTCGGCTTCCGCGCCTTCCGCCTGACCATCGACGACGGAGGCAAGGAAAGGCGGATGTGGTCGACCGAGGTGCGCATCCTCAACGGTCCCTATCATGGCGGGGTGGAACTGTCGGACCATGCAGCCGTCGATACCGGCGAGATCGTGATCCAGGCCGTCGTCGGCCGCTCCAAGCCGCGCCTCGCCTGGGACTGGTATGCCAAATTCTTCAAGCTGCGCGACCGCAACGCCCATACCGAGGAATTTCACGGCCGCCAGTTCAAGCTCGCCTGCCACCCGCCGCAAAAGATATCGATCGACGGCGAAGTCCTGGCAAAGACCCCGGTTACGGTAAAAATCGCCCCCGGCGCCGTCGATGTGGCGGTACCGCACGACTAGGCGGCAAGGACAAGTCTAGATTTTCGGGAAGCGATCAGGAGCGGACTTATTCCCCCTCCCATTTACGGGAGGGGGTTAGGGGGTGGGTTAGATGTCGCAAAAGCCCACCCCGCTGCGACTAACGCGCTGCGCGCGCAAGTCTCGCTGCCCCTCCCGCGTGCGGGAGGGGCGTGGTGGGAAACCACCCATCCCGATCATTCAGCGAGGCGCCGCATGCCCCCCCCCCCGCTCGGCCGATCTCAGGCGGCCAGGCGCAGGAAGGGCACCGGTTCGGTCGAGCGCAGCAGGATCGGTTTGCCTTCCGACGCGCGGAAGATTTCGCCGTCCAAGATCACGCTGCTCTGCGCACCCTCGATGCGGATCGTGTCGCCCTGTTCCAGATGGATGCCCTGCATCTGCTGCTTGCCCATCCGGCGGAAGACGCTGGCCCAGACCAGGCGCAGCAGCGCCGACACGCTCTGGTCGACCGCCATCAGCTTCATGTTGCCACGGCGGCTGTCACCCGGATCGACGCCGAGCAGCAACCGTTCCAGCGTGGTCACGATCAGCACCGAGAAGCGCCCCGCCAACTGCCCCTCGCGCATCAACGAGATGCTGACCGGGTGGCTGGATTGTGGCAGGAATCGGGCACGAATGCCGAAAACCAGCGACGCCAGCACGGCGAGCGCAGTCAGGAAATGGCTGAATCCGTTGGACAGGCCCAGCGGATAGATCTTGTCCCGGCAATAGAGGATATAGTCGGCCAGGCCCGCACCGCCCAGGAACATGCCCAGCACCGGACGGGTCGTCTGCCCGTCGGTCAGCGCGATCAGTTCGCGCTGCACGACATGGTCGCCCAGCCCCGACTTGGCGATCTCGACGATCCGCTCCAGCGCCTTGATCGGGTCGCCATGGATGCCCAGGTCCAGCGCAATCAGGTTGGTCTTGCCATTGGGCAGCACCGCGATCGGGGGCACCCGACCGCAGAAATGCTCGCCCTGATAGAGTTCGGTCAGCGCCGCCTGCACCGTCCCGTCGCCGCCATTGATGACGATGACTGCCGGATCGACCCGCGCAATCGTCTGCAGCGCGCGGCCGATCTGGTCGACATGCTCGACCTCATAATGGAAGATGTCCGGGTTGTTGGCACAATAGCTGCGCACGCGCGGCAGGGTCTGCCGGTTGCCCGTGGACTTGGGATTGGACAGGAGCGCGACGCGAACCATGACGACCTTACATATATTTGAGGTTGATGGTGATCCGGGTCACGCCCGGTCCAGCATAGAAGGCGGCCTTGTCGACCGACGGCTTGCCCAGATTGAAGATGTTGATCGACGGATTGTTCGAAAAACCGCCGCCATCCCGCGAAATGTCGGTCTTGCCATTGCCGTCCCGGTCATGCCGCACGGCGATGCCATATTTGCCCGGCTCCGGGATCGGCATGCAGAATCGCATGCCGCCTTCGGACGGGCGGACCACGGTGTCGATCCGGTTCAGCCATTCGCCCTTGGTCAGCCAGCTCGCCTTGGTGGCGTGATAGGACTGCATGCGCACGCGGCCGGTCGCCTCGGCAAAGCCGCGCACATCGACCAGCACCGCCGGCCCCTTGGCCGACGCGGCGCAACGGGACAGATCGTTCGTGATTTCCTGACCATGGGCCAAGGCAGGCGTTGCGGCCAACAGAACCGCCACCGGCATCAGACCCATTGCAACTTTCAACATGACCATCAGACTCCTGGAAGCTATAGCCGCCCGATGTGATCGGACGGCGAGCCCCTGTTCGCCCCGCGACTCTTTTATTAGCTGACTCGCATATGGGCGGGGTTTGCGGCCAAAACATGGTGATGGGACGACGACATAGAGAAATGCTGACTGCCATCGACCGATATCTCGCCCGCCTGATCGCGCTGCCATTGCTTGGCACGCTGGTGATCGCCGCGATGCTGCTGGTGCTCGACAAGATGTTGAGCCTGTTCGATTTTGTCGCGGCCGAGGGCGGCCCCGTCAGCGTCGTGTGGCGCATGCTCGCCAACATGCTGCCCGAATATCTCTCGCTCGGCATTCCGATCGGGCTGATGCTCGGCATCCTGCTTGCCTTCCGCAAGCTTGCCACCTCGTCCGAACTCGACGTGATGCGCGCCGTCGGCCTCTCCTATGGCCGGCTGCTGCGCGTCCCCTACATGTTCGCCTTCGCCCTCGCCCTGCTCAACCTCGGCATTGTCGGCTGGGTCCAACCCTTGTCCCGCCACGCCTATGAGGCGCTGCGCTTCGAACTGCGCTCGGGCGCGCTCGGCGCGTCGATCAAGGTCGGCGAGTTCACCAGCCTGGGCAAGCGCATGACCCTGCGGATCGAACGCAGCCTGGACGAAGGGCGCAACCTGCGCGGCATCTTCGTCCGCGCCGTCGGCAAGGATGGCCAGTCGGTCGCGGTGACGGCCGCCCAGGGCGCCTTCCTCGCCACCGACGATCCCGACACCATCATCTTCCGCCTGCGCGACGGCGTGCTGGTGAACGACGCGCCCAAGTACAAGACGCCGCGCATCCTCTCCTTCTCCAGCCACGATCTGCCGATCGACCTGCCGCAGATCGAGAATTTCCGCGGCCGCGACGTCGACCGGGAAAAGACCCTGCCCGAACTCTTCTCGATGGGGCGTGATCCCGCCACGCCGACCAAGCTGCGCAACGAGGTCCGCTCCAACTTCCACTTCCGCATGGTCGAAGTGGTGATGATGATGCTGCTGCCGATGGCCGCGCTCGCCTTCGCGATCCCGCCCAAGCGCTCGACCTCGGCGCTCGGCGTGTTCCTCTCGATCGTCTTCATCGTCACCTATCACAAGATCAACCAATATGGCGAAAGCATCGGCTCGCTGGGCAAGATCGATCCGATCATCGCGCTATGGGGGCCGTTCCTGCTGGCGTCCGGACTGATCTTCTGGATGTATCATGTCATCGCCCACCGCCCCGGCGGACAGCCGATCGCGGCGCTGGAATATGCCTTCGCCAAGCTCGGCAAGCAGATCGGCCGCCTGCTCCGCTTCGTGACGCGGCGCGGCGAGCCGGCGCAAGGAGCAGCCTGACCCCATGCAGTTCGATTTCTTCCCCTCGCGCCAGGTCAGCTGGTACATGGTGCGGCTGTTCCTGACCCGCACCCTTGCCGTGCTGGCCATGCTGGTGGTCGTGCTGCAGATGCTCGACCTGCTCGGCAATTCGGGCGACATCCTCGCCTATCCGGGCAATGGCGATGCACAGCTCTGGCATTATGTCGGCCTGCGCGCGCCCCAGATCGTGGCCCGCTTCCTGCCCTTCTCGGTGCTGCTCGGCACCCTCATCATGCTGGCGACCCTCAACCAGAATAGCGAAATCATCGCGATGAAGGCGGCGGGCCTCTCCGCCCAGCAGATCCTCGCCCCGCTGATCGCCGCCGCGCTCGGCGTCTCGGTCCTCAGCTACGCCTTCAACGAACGGATCGTCGCCCGCTCGACCGCGATGCTCAGCGCCTGGCAGGCGGTCGACTTCGGCCCCGTGCCCGCGGACAGCGGCATCAAGACCAATCCCTGGGTGCGTGACGGCAATAATCTCGTCACCGCGGCAATCGTCGCGGGCCATGGCCAGGACGTGCAGCTGCGCAAGGTCGAGATCTTCAACCGCATCAACAACAGCCTCACCACCATCATCACCGCGCCCAAGGGCCATTATGACGCCGCCAGCAAGAGCTGGGTGCTGGAAGGCGCGCGCCAGTTCGACGTCGCCCGCGGCACGCTCAAGAATGTCGGCACCGTGCGCTTCGGCAGCGACATCCGTCCCGACCAGTTCACTCTGGCCAAGGTCGATCCCGACGCCCTGACCTTCAGCGAGTTGCAGGCGGCGATCGGCGACCTGCACGATGCCGGGCGACCGACCGCGGAACTGGAAGGCAGCCTGTGGCACAAGCTGTCCGGGCCGCTCTCGGCCGTGCTGATGCCGATCCTCGGCTCCGTCGCCGCCTTCGGCCTCGCCCGCTCGGGCCAGCTCTTCCTGCGCGCGGTAATGGGCATGGCGCTGGGCTTCGCCTATTTCGTCGCCGACAATTTCTCGCTCGCCATGGGCAATCTGGGCGCCTACCCTCCGATCCTCGCCGCCTGGGCGCCCTTCCTCCTCTTCCTGCTGCTCGGCGAGACGGTGCTGTTCAGAACCGAGGAATAGACGCCAAGCGACAGAGGCTACCTATGTCACCGCTCAGAATGTCGCCTTTACCCCGGCATACCAGCGACGTGGCGCCCCAGCGCCATAGGCCCTCGGATCACTCGCCCCCGGCGCCTCGTCCAGTTCGATCTCGTCCACCTCGGTAAAGGTGCCGAAGGTCGCATAATGACGGTCGAACAGGTTGCGCACCTCGCCGAACAGGGTGACGCCGGGAATGATGTCGATACCGGCGCGGATATTGGCGATCAGGTAGCCGGGCACTTTGGCATTCTGGTTGGCCTCGTCACCGACCAGATATTGGCCCGACCGAGCAATCAGATCGCCACCGACCGACCAGCCTCGCCTGCCGCCAAGTTTGCCGGCATAGTCGAGGCTCAGCGTGGCACTATGGCGCGGGATGCCGGGCAGGCGATCGCCCTTGCGAACGTCGATCGTGCCGTCCTCATTCGCCTCCGGATTAGCCGGGCTGCTCAGTGTCAGCGCGCTGCGATAGGTGGCATCGGTAAAGGCATAGCTGAGACCCGCGCTGAAACCGCCCCGCGCCGCCTTGACCGACGCCTCGACGCCTTGGCGCCGGGTCTTGCCGATATTCTGGAAATAGGCCCGGCCGCGAATGTCCGACGCAATATATTGGATGTCGTCATGATTGCCGGTGCGATAGGCGGAGAGCAGCCAGTCGGCGGTCCATCCCCCGACGGCGAAGCGGCCCGAACCGCCCGCCTCCCAGCTTTTCGCCACCACCTGCTTGAGCGGCGGATCGGCGATGAAAAAATTGGTGAGACTGCACGGCGCATTCTCGTCGGCGCAGGACAGTTCGGCCGGGGTCGGCGCGCGGTTGGTCTCGGCATAGCCGGCGCGCAGCGACAGCCCGTCCGAAACGCGATAGTCCAGCTCCGCGCCGGGGTTCAGCCGCCGGAAATTGTGCCGCCCGTTCAGCGCCATGCCGATCTGGTCGACCAGCTCGATCCGCGCGTGGTTCCAGCGCAGCCCCAGTTCCGCCGTCAGCCCGGGCGCCAGCGGCAACCGGTCCTGCACGAAGACACCCCAATAATCGGTATGCGCGACCAGCCCGACCGGCGCGATCGCGCCGTCCGGCTGGACGATGATCGATCCCAGCCCCTCGACGCTGCGCTCGTCCGTCATCTCGCCCAATTCGGTCGATGTGTCGAACCGGGTGCGGCTCGTGTCGTAGCTCATGCCGATCGCAAAATGATTGGTGCCGCCCATCAGTGCGCGATCATCGATCAACTGCACCAGCGCGCCCATCGCATCGGTCCGCGTCCGCCCCCGATTGAGCACGCCATAGCCCTCGCCGCCCAGGCTGTCGGCAATGGCATTGCCGTTCGCGTCGGTCAGGACCGCCTGCGCCTCGTCCCCGTCATCATCGCCACCCACCGTCTCCAGGCAGAGCAGCCCGGCGTCCTCCTCCTCCTCCTCCTCCTCGCACCCCTCGATATCGGCGGCATCGCCATTGACGGTATGCAGGGTCAGTCGCTGGGCATAGAGCGTTCCCTCGATCCGGGTCGTGTCGGACAGAGCGCCCCAGGGGTGCAGGCTGATCCGGCCATAGCTGCTGCGGCTATTGTCGGGCCAGGTGAAGACGGCGCGCCGGTCCGCCGCCAGCAGTTCGACCGGCGACACGCCATTGCCGGTCAGGTCGGTCTTTGCCCCGACCAGCTTCATGTGCAGCCCGCCCTTCTCCGTATCAAAGCCAAGGTCGGCATAGCCATTATAGAGATGCGACGGGCTATGATCGCGCCAGCCATCGTCATGGCTATATTGGAAGGCGCCGAACGCGCTGAAATTGCCGCGCGTAAAGCCGCCGGCGATGCTCGCCTCGGCATAGCCGAAACGGCCGCCGGTCGCGCTTGCCTCCAGCCCCGCATCGCTGCGCCCGTCCTTCGTCTCCAGCAGGATCGCCCCACCCAGCGCATTGAGGCCATAGACCGGGCTGGCATCGAGCAGGCTCAATTTGCGGATCGCCGCCTCGGGGATCAGGTCGAACTGGACGGTATCGCCGAACGGCTGGTTGAAACGGGCGCCATCCATATAGACGGCCAGCCCCTGCGCCTGCCCCTGCAGCGGCGAGGCGACGAAGCCGCGATAGAGAAGATTGGGCTGCCAGGGGTTATTCTGCGCGTCCTGCAGGGTGATGCCGGCAATATTGCGGGTGAGAGCGCCGAGCAGGTCGGGCGTGCCGCCGATGCCGATATCCCGGCGGGAAATGGACAGCGCATCATCGACATCGATCGCCCCGCCCGGCGCGGTGACGATGATCGTCTGGGCCGGGCCAGCATCGGGCTCTTCCGCCCATGCCAGCGCCGGTATCAGCGCCGCGCCTGCCAGACCCGCGTAAAGCCTGCCCCTGCCCCGCATATTCCTCTCCCATCTCTGTTTATGAAAAGGACGCTAGGGAGGGCTGGCCATCGCCTCCATTATACCTTGGGTCGCATGCGAAAATCAGGCGGCAACCCCGGCGCGGCTGCGCACCAGGTCCGCGACCACGCTCGGATCGGCCAGCGTGCTGACATCGCCCAGCGCCTGTGCCGACACCTCCCCCTCGGCGATCTTGCGCAAGATGCGGCGCATGATCTTGCCCGACCTGGTCTTGGGCAGGCCGGGCGCGAACTGGATCACGTCCGGCGTGGCGATCGGCCCGATCTCGCTGCGCACCCATTGAGTCAGGGTCCGGCGCAAATCCTCGCTCGGTTCCTCGCCGACATTCAGCGTGACATAGGCATAGATGCCCTGCCCCTTGATGTCGTGCGGCATACCAACCACCGCCGCCTCCGCCACGGTCGCATGCAGCACCAGCGCGCTCTCGACCTCGGCCGTACCCATGCGATGGCCCGACACGTTGATGACATCGTCGACGCGGCCAGTGATCCAATAATAGCCGTCCTCGTCCCGGCGGGCGCCGTCGCCGGTGGTATATTTGCCGGGGAAGGTGGTGAAATAGGTCTGGAAGAAGCGCTCATGATCGTTCCAGACGGTGCGCATCTGGCCGGGCCAGGACCGGGCGATCACCAGATTGCCTTCGCTCGCCCCCTCCTGCACCACGCCCTCGCCGTCGACGATCTGCGCCTCGACACCGGGCATGGGGAAGGTCGCACTGCCGGGCTTGAGGTCAGTGGCGCCCGGCATCGGCGCGATCATCGCGCCGCCGGTCTCCGTCTGCCACCAGGTGTCGATGATCGGGCAACGCCCCTCGCCCGCGACGCCATGATACCAGCGCCAGGCTTCGGGATTGATCGGTTCGCCGACGCTGCCCAGCAATTTCAAGGACGCGCGGCTGGTCTTCGCGACATGATGGTCGCCCTCCTTCATCAGCGCGCGCAGCACGGTCGGCGCCGTGAACAGGGTATGGACCTGATGCCGGTCGACCACCTCCCAGATGCGGCTGGGCGTCGGCCAGCTCGGCAGGCCTTCATACATCAGCGTCGTCGCGCCATTGGCCAGCGGACCATAGACGATATAGCTGTGCCCCGTGACCCAGCCGACATCGGCCGCGCACCACCAGATGTCGCCGGGCCGATAATCGAAGCAGAGCGCGTGGGTGAGGCTGGCCCAGAGCAGATAGCCGCCGCTCGAATGGACCACGCCCTTGGGCTTGCCGGTGGAGCCGGAGGTGTAGAGTAGGAACAGCGGGTCTTCCGCATTCATCACCTCGGCCGGGCAATCGGGCGCGACGCCGGCCATTGCCTCGTCATACCAGCTGTCGCGGCCCGGCTGCATCGCCACCGCCCCGCCGGTCGCGCGCACCACCAATACGCGGCGCACGCTGGTACAATGGTCGAGCGCCAGCGCCGCATCGACATTGGCCTTGAGCGGCACGCGCTTGCCGCCGCGCCGCCCCTCGTCGGCGGTGACGACGATGCTGGAATCGCAATCGGTGATGCGGCCCGCCAGCGCCTCGGGCGAAAAGCCGCCGAACACGACGCTGTGAATCGCGCCGATCCGCGCGCAGGCGAGCAGCGCCACCGCCGCCTCCGGGATCATCGGCATATAGATGGTGATGCGGTCGCCCCGACGCGCGCCGGCGTCCTTGAGCACATTGGCGAAGCGGCAGACCTCGGCATGGAGTTCGCGATAGGTCAGGCTGCGCGGGGCGTCTGATGGATCATCGGGTTCCCAGAGGATCGCGGTGACATCGCCCCGCTCGGCCAGATGCCGGTCGAGACAATTGGCCGACACGTTGAGCGTGCCGTCGGCGAACCACTGGATGCCGAAATCCGCTTCGTCGAAGCTGCTGTCCGACGCGCGGGTAGGCGGCGTGATCCAGTCCAGCCGCTGCGCCTGCTCCAGCCAATAGGCGTCGCCGTCATCGAGCGAGCGGCGATAATCGGCGGTGCGCACCGCCTGGTTCATGCCGGCATGGGCCGCCCAGTCGGCAGGTATCGGAAACAGGTCTTCGGACATGATGGCTCCCTTCATTGGCCGAACCGCACGCCGATCCAGAGCGTCCTGGGTGTGCCCAGGTCGATGGACCCACCGGCATTGCGGGTGACGATATCCTCGTCGAACAGATTCTCGCCGCGCGCGACCAGGCTGACGCCATGGCCGATTGGCAGCCGGGCGAGGGCGTCCAAGGTCAGCGCATCGGGCAGCACGTCGCTCTGCAGGTCATCCTCATATTGCTTGGCCGTGTAGCGCAGCGTCGCCGACAGCTCCGGCCCGGCCTTGGGTGCCCAGGCCAGCGTCGCGCTGGCCGAGTGGCGCGGCACCTGCGCCGGGGCGAAGCCATCGAACGCCATGCCCGGCGCATCGACCTTGCTGCGGCTATAGGCATAGGAAGCGAGCAGCGAGAAATCGGCCGGCAGTTGCGCGCTGGCGGTCAGTTCCACGCCCTTCGCCACGATCGCGTTCACATTCTGGCGCTGGCGGGTGTTGGCGATGCTGGTGAGGGTGACATTGGCGATCGCATCGTCGAGCCGGTTGTAGAAGAGCGTGGCAGACAGCTGCACGCCCGATGCCGGGGTCAGATCGATGCCACCTTCCACGCCTTTCAGCTTCTCGGGCTTGAGTGCCGCATTGGCCTGGGTGGTGATCGGGAAGACGACGAAGGGGCGATACAGCTCATTGAGCGTCGGCAAACGGAAGCCGCTATAGGCCGCCCCGCGCAGCGCCACCGCCTCGCTGAGATGGTAGAGCGCGCCAGCCCGGCCGGAAAATTCCCAGTCGGAGCGATTGGCGTAGCTGCTGTCCTGCGTCACCAGGCCGGCCGCACTGACCGCCTTGTAGAAGCCGTTGCGGATCGACCAGCGATCGGCGCGCACCCCGCCGGTCAGGACAAGATTGCCAATCGTCCAGTCATCCTCGGCAAAGAGGCCGGACGTGATCTGGTCGCCGCCGGCATGGCGGCGCGATGTCAGCGGGTTGCTGGCGACGCCGGCATTATAGGCGTCTTCATACATGTCGCCGGTGGCAAAGCGGGTATCCACGCCGATGCGCAGCACATGGTCCTCACCGACGGGCGGGCGCAGTTCGATCTTGCCGCCGATCCCGGTCGAGGGGGTGTTGCGCTGGTCGAGCGACTTGCGGAAGGTCGAAGAGGACATGACGATATTGGAGAAGTTGCGCGCCTGGAGATAGGCGAGCGCATCGACCTGCCAGCGCCCCCGGCTGATATAGCGGATGCTGGCGTCCTGGCCCTGGCTCATGCTGTCGGCGCCGGCAAAGCGCAGCGTGCGGTTGTCCTGGAACAAGGTGCCGCGAAACTGGATTTCCGAGGTCGCGTCGATCGGCGCGACCGCGCGCAAATTGGTCGACCAGCTGTCATAGGCGGCGGGCACGGTGGCGGCGACGCGCTGGTCCCTGGGCGTGGTCTGGAAACCATCGCCCCGATCCCAGCGACCGGACAGCGACACGTAACCGCTGCCGAGATCCGGCGCGATGCTGGCCGACAGCTCGGTCGCGTCCCTGCTGCCATAGAAGGCGCTGGCGCCGAAGACCGGCATCTGGTCGCGGGTGGCGCTGGCCAGTTCGATCGTGCCGGCAACCGCGCCGGCCCCGAACGCGCCACTGCCCCCGCCGCGCGTCACCCGCACCAGCGCCAGCCGGTCGGGCACCAAAGCCGAGAAGGGGATATAGCCGAAGAAGGGATCGGCCACCGGCACGCCATCAAGCAGCACCAGCGTCCGGCTCGACGCATTGCCGCCCAGCGCGCGCAGCGTGGCGCCCTGGTTCGAGGGGTTGGACGCCCGGCTGTCGGAGCGGCGGAACTGCTGGAAGCCCGCGACATCGGCCAGCACGCTCTCGATCCGCCCCGACGCCGCATCCTCAAGCCGATCCCGGTCGATCACCACAGATCCATAGGCCGGCGTCCCAGGCGGCAGGGCGAGGCCCGTGCCGGTCACCACGATCGACGCGGCGGCCATCGCTTCGCCAGCGTCATCGGGTGTTTCCGCCTGCGCCGCGAAGGGCGCCATTGCCATGCCGAGCGCGAGCCATTTTGTTCTGCGCATATATCCTCCCCTGCCGTCCCGTCATGCGAAGGGGCGGCATCCCTCGATAGGATGCCGCCCCTTGCCGGGACATTGGCCTTTGGGCCGATGCCCCTTCCTTCCGCTCAGAAGAAGAGGATGGCGCCGGCGGCAATCGTGTCGCCCTGCGCCTCATTGCCATTATGCGCCTTGGACGTGCTGTGGATATATTCGCCGATCAGCGTCACCCAACTGGTCAGGCCATAACGGCCCTGCCCCACCCAGCTACTGTTCTTGCGGATAAGCGTCGGGTTGGCGAGCGCATCGGCGGCATTGGCATAATGGAGATTGCTCTCGCCATAGCTGCCGCCGACCGAGAATTTGCCGAAGGTCGCCAGCCCCTGAAGATAGAAGCCGTCGCTGTCGCGCTTGTTGCCGGCGGCATCGGTGTCGAACAGGTTGAGCGCCGTCGTGCCCAGCCCCGAGCCATTATAATAATAGCCGGTGAGGACGATCGGGCCATAGCCGATCTTGGCACCGGTATCGAAACCGCTGCCGGTATAGGAAATGCCGTCGACGCGATTATGCCGCTGGGTAATGCCCGACAGCCAGGCGCGGGCCGAAAAATCGCCGAACTTGCCATCATAGACGATCTTGCCCTGGAAGCCGGGCGACTTGTTGCTTTCACCCGGTCCCGTCAGCGATTCGAGCGGCTGGAAGACGCCGACCGAGACCTGGAAGCCCGACAGGCTGGGCGAGGTATACGTGATCTGCGGCTGGAAGTCCGTGTAGATATAGCCGATACCGATGCGGCCGAGCGAAGTGTTGGACGGCGCGACATTGCCGCCGCTCGACCCGACCGACAGCAAAGTGATGTCGTTCAATATGCCTTCCGAGCCGAACAGGCCGATGTCGCGACCCAGCTTGAACTCGCCCAGCCCCGATCGGCCGATGGTCATGTAGGTCTGGCGGAAATCGATGCCGGCGGTCTGTAGCGCCACCGGCCGGCCGCCGGCATTGGCGCCGCCGCCGACCGAATAATCCGCGCTGTTGATGCCTGGATACATGCCGAAATGGGCGCCGACGTCCCAGCCGCCCTGATTGGTCGTGACGTCGAACTTCAGATAGCCGGGCAACAGGCCGTTGCGGATCGCCGAACTATTGCCGCCAACCGGCACCACGCCGCCGACGACATCGGTATTCGGCCCGGCCGCCTGGCCATTTTCATGGGTGTAGAAGCCGTTGACCGATCCGGAAATCTTGACCGTGACGTCGCCCACCTCGAACCCGACGCCGCTGTCGGCGACGCGCACCACGGGCTTGCCGTCCGAGGCGGCGGGCGCAGCGGCAGCGGCCGGCACCGCAGCGTCTTCCTTTGCCAGCTGGGCATATTCCTCGTCGGTGAGGATCCCCTTTTCATACAGCCTTTTCAGCAGTTCGCTCGTCGTGCCGGCGCTGGCCGGCGTTGCCCCTGCGACGAACAGCAACGCCATGGCGGCGCTGCCGAGGAATGTTCCCCGTGCCATCTCATCCTCCCTCTTGTGCGCCGGTCGTGCCGGCTGTCGGGAAGAGTGGGCGGCGGCGATGGCGGCCGAAATTGGACTTTGGTTCTCGTCCTCCCCCCGCGCACCTCGCTATACTTTTGGTCAGGGCGCGACGGCGATACCCCACGGCCCGGCGCCGACCGCCACCGTGCCGACGACCTTGCCGGCGGCCAGATCGATCACGGAGACATTGTCCGAAAGGCCATTGGCGGCATAGGCGCGCACGCCGTCCGGGCTGACCGCGACATGCCAGACCCGCTTGCCGACCGGCACATAGGCGCGAACCTTGCGGGTGGCGACATCGACCAGCGCGACATGGTTGGCGCGGCCGAGCGCCACGACCGCCGTCTTGCCGTCCGGCGTGAAACGGATGCCGCAGGGCAATAGCTGATAATCTTGCACGCCAGGAATGGCGAAATGCAGCGTCTCGACGATCTTGCGCGTGGCCGGATCGGCAATCTGCACCGTGCCGCCCATCTCCGCCGCGATCCACAGTTCCTTGCCATCGGCGGTAAATTCCACATGGCGCGGACGCTGGTCGGTTTCTGTCGCATCGACCATCGTCTTGGTCGACAGGTCGATCCAGTTGACGACGCCGTCATCCTCCGAAGTCACCACCACCCATTTGCCGTCGGGGCTTTGCGCCACGCCCTCGGGTTCCTTGCCGACGTCGACCTGGAAGGCGACCTTGCGGCTATCGAGGTCGATCGCGGTCAGCGCGGCATTATCCTCATTGGCGACGAACAAGGTCCGGCCATCGCGCGACAGGAAGAATTGCTCGGGATCCTGGCCTGAAGGCAGGTCGGCGACGACCTTGCCGGTCGCGCGGTCGATCATCTGCACCGCATGGTCGTTGCTGGCGCAGAGCAGGATATATTTGCCGTCCTTGGTGAGGGTGATGCCGCGCGGCCGGCCGCCCACCGGCCAGGTCGCGACCGTCTGCATCGTGGCGGCATCGATGACGCTGATGCTGTTGCCCCGCTCGTTGGAGACATAGAGCGTCTCGGCCCGGACGGACGGGATCGCCACCGCCAGCGCAAGCCCCGCAATCACGCCCCTCATCATGCCCGCATCCTCTCGTTCTTTTGGTTCAATAGCCGATTAGCCCCCGGCCCGTCGCGGCGGGATTGTACCAATGGCCAATGGGGGCCGTCCCCGCCCTCCCCTACAGTCGTCAGCGACAGGGACGACATGCGGCCAACACAGGCACGCGGCACAGACGAGGGTTTGGGATGAGGAATTACGGACGGATCGCATTGTTCGGCGCGGCCTGCCTGGCGGGCGCATCGATCACATCGGCACTGATGGCGCATGGCAATGTCACGCCGCAGGCGGTCGACACATCGGCCCTGCCCGAAATCGGCGCCGACTGGGTTCAGCACAACCCCTATCGCGGCAATGCTACGGCGGCGAAGATCGGCGAATCCGCCTATGGCCAGAATTGCGCCCGCTGCCACGGGCTGGACGCGGAAAGCGGCGGCATCGCGCCGGACCTGCGCTATCTGGAAGTCGGCGACAGCGGCGACGAATGGTTCATCCAGCGTTACCAGCATGGCTCCAGCCATGACGGCAAAGTCTATATGCCGCCCTTTGGCGACGTGCTGGGACAGAAGGCCGGATGGGCGATCCGCGCCTGGCTCGAAACCAAGCATCAGGAGTGATTGCGATGGATCGCCGCGCCTTCTTGAGCAGCGCGGCGGCCGCCGCGCTGGCGGTCTATGTATCAGGTGGGCAGGCGGCAAAGGCCGCGCCGCTCGGCAAGGTCAGGGAATTGGGTGTCCTTCGGGTCGCAGTCTATAAGGACAACCGCCCCTGGTCCTGGCGCAAGGACGGCAAGCTGACCGGGATCGACGTCGACCTGGCCCAGGCGCTGGCCAAGGGGCTGGGCGTGCGCGCCGACATCGCCGAACTGGTCGCGGACGAAAGCGCCGACGACGACCTGCGCAACGGTGTGTGGAAGGGCGGCCTTTTGGGCTTCCAGCCGGCCGACATCATGCTGCATGTGCCGTTCGACCGGACTTTCGCCGCACGCAACGATCAGGTCGCGATCATCGCGCCTTATTATCGCGAAAGCTTCCAGTTTGCGGCGGTCAAGGGCGAGATCGACGTCAACGCGCCGCCGACCCAATATCGCGGCAAGCGGCTGGCGGTCGAGATCGACTCCATTCCAGATTTCTACCTGATCGGCACATTCGGCGGCATATTGGCGAAGGATGTCGTCCATTTCCCCGGCGGGACGGAAGCCGTCACCGCGCTGACCGATGGCCGGGCCGATGGCGCGCTCGCCAGCCGGGCGCAGATCGAGGCGGTACTGCACGACAGCGGCGCCACCAACATCGTCCGCCGCACCAGCCCCCTGCCCGCCTTCACCTCGGCCGGGTGGGACATCGGCATGGCGGTGAAGGAAAATAGCCGGAACCTGGGCGATGCGGTCGAGACGATCCTGGCCGACATGACGCAATCGGGCGCGCTCAAGGCGATCTTCGAGCGCCATGGCGTCGCCTATGCGCCGGCCGTCGCGGCCGGCTGAACGGGCGACCCAAGGTCCAATTGGCACGGCCGCCGTGCCCCATAAGGTGCTGCATCGACGGCGTTGATCACGCCGGAAAACAAGGGAGGATGACTATGACGGGACGTTTCACGCGTTCGTTCCTGGGGGCAGCCGCGATCGCGCTGGTGGCCGGGGCCGCGCCACTGCTGGCGGCCGATGCGGCAGGCGGGCCGACCGATGCCGACCTGATGAACGATGCTGCATCGACCGGCGACGTGCTGACCTATGGCATGGGACCGCAGGCGCAGCGTTTCAGCACGCTCAACCAGATCAACACCGATACCGTCAGCAAGCTGGTGCCCGCCTTCGCCTCGTCGCTGGGTGGCGAGAAGCAGCGCGGCCAGGAGGCCCAGCCTCTGGTCTATGACGGCACCATCTATGTCACCGGTTCCTATTCGCGGCTCTATGCCTTCGACTCCCGCACTGGCGAGGAGAAATGGGAATATAATGCCCGCCTGCCCGACGACATCATGCCCTGCTGCGACGTCGTCAATCGCGGCGCGGCGATCCATGGCGACAAGATCATCTTCGCCACGCTCGACGCGCGGCTGGTGGCGCTCAATCGCCATACCGGCAAGGTGGTGTGGAACAAGCAGATTGCCGACTACAAGGCCGGCTACAGCGCGACCGCCGCGCCGCTGATCGTCAAGGGCATGGTCATCACCGGCAATTCGGGCGGCGAATTCGGCATCGTCGGCGCGGTCGAGGCCCGCGACGTCGATACCGGCGAGCTGATCTGGCACCGCCCGGTGATCGAAGGCAATATGGGCACCTTGCGCGGCAAGGATAATGGCATCACTGGCAAGCTCAATGCGACCTGGCAGGGCGATCTCTACAAGACCGGCGGCGGCGCGACCTGGTTGGGTGGCACCTATGATCCGGAAACCAATCTTCTCTATTTCGGCACCGGCAACCCGGCCCCCTGGAACAGCCATCTGCGGCCCGGCGACAATCTCTACACCGCGTCGACGCTGGCGATCGATCCCGAAACCGGCGTGATCAAATGGCATTACCAGACCACCCCGCATGACGGCTGGGATTTCGACGGGGTCAACGAGTTCATCCCGTTCGACGCGACGATCAACGGCAAGCCGATGAAGCTTGGTGCCAAGGCGGACCGCAACGGCTATTTCTTCGTCCTCGACCGGACCAACGGCAAGTTCGTCAGCGCCAACCGCTTCGTCATGCAGACGACCTGGGCCAGCGGCTATGACAAGAATGGCAAGCCGATCGTGATCCCGGCCGGTCGCCCCGGCGCGCCGAGCGCGACCGAGAAGGGCAGCACCGTCTTCTCCTCGCCCAGTTTCTTAGGGGGAAAGAACTGGATGCCGATGGCCTATAGCAAGGACACCGGCCTGTTCTACATCCCGTCCAACGACTGGGGCATGGACATCTGGAACGAGCCGATCGCCTACAAGAAAGGCGCCGCCTATCTGGGCGCGGGCTTCACCATCAAGCCGATCGCCGAGGATCATATCGGCGCGCTGCGGGCGATGGACCCCAAGACCGGCAAGATCGTCTGGGAATATAAGAACAAGGCGCCGCTGTGGGGCGGCGTGCTGTCGACCGCCGGCAACCTGGTCTTCACCGGCACGCCCGAAGGCTATCTGAAGGCCTTCGACGCCAAGACCGGCAAGGAGTTGTGGAAGTTCCAGACCGGCTCGGGCGTGGTCGGATCGCCGGTCACCTGGGAACAGGATGGCGAACAATATGTCGCCGTCATGTCCGGCTGGGGCGGCGCGGTGCCGCTATGGGGCGGCGAAGTGGCCAAGTCCTTCAAGGACATCAATCAGGGCGGTTCGCTCTGGGTGTTCAAGCTGGCCAAATAAGGAGGCGAGGACGATGATCGTCATGGGGCGCGGACAGCATATGCACGGCGGAAATCGCGGGCAATTTGCCGCGCCCCCGCTTATGATCCATCATCATGGCCAGGGGGCGGAGATGCAGGTCGAAGACAGTGATGCGATGATGGAAAGGGTGCTGATCGTCGACGATCATCCGCTGGTGCGCGACGGGCTGCGCAGCGTGATCGCGGTCAGTTTCGACGGCTGCGAGATTTTCGAGGCGGCCAGCCTGGAAGAAGCGCTGGCGACGCTGGAGAAACAGTCCAATTTCGACCTGGTGCTGCTCGACCTCAATATCCCCGACGTGAAGCGGCTCGATGGCCTGAAACTGCTGCGCAGCCGCCACCCGATCCTGCCGGTGGTGATGGTGTCGGGCGCGTTCGACCGGGGAATCGTGCGCGAGGCGCTGGGCGCCGGCGCGGCGGGCTTCATCCCCAAGTCGATGAAACGCAGCGCGATCGTCGATGCGCTGCACCGGGTGGTGTCAGGCGAAATCTACATGCCCGACGCGATCGACGAGGCGCCGCAGGAAAGCGCCGAGGAAGCCGATATCCTGACCCGGATCGGCAGCCTGACGCCGCAGCAGCGGATCGTGCTGACCCATCTGGTCCATGGCCGGCTGAACAAGCAGATCGCCCATGACCTGAGCGTATCAATGACCACGGTGAAGGCGCATGTCTCCGCCATTCTGCAGAAGCTCAACGTCTTCAGCCGGACCCAGGCGGTGATCCTGGCCAACCGGGTGCATTTCGACGGCGACAACTGACCGCGGAAAATAGGAAATCCCGCGCTTAACTTCGCATATTTCCCGCACATTTCGACATTTTGATGCCGATGTTGGAAATCATGTTGCGCTCCCCATTCCTATCCTCCCCTGTTCCCGACTAGCATGGAACAGGGGCTGTAGGACAGGCAGGGACGGGTCAGAAGCTGGCCTTCAGCCCGTCGATCACGAACTGCGCCGCGAGCGCGGCGAGCAGCACGCCGAGCAGGCGGGTAATCACCGCCTCGATCTTGGTGCCCAGGATCGCCATCAGCGGCCCTGCCGCCAGCAAGGCGCCCAGCATCAGCACCAAAGTCACCGCCACCGCGACCAGCACGACCAGCCGGTCGACCATGCCGTCGGCACGCGACATCAGCAGCATGACGGTCGCGATCGAACCCGGCCCGGCGATCATCGGCATCGCCATCGGGAAGACGGAGACATCCTCCACCTCCGGCGTCTCGGCGATCTTCTGCGCCCGATCCTCGCGCCGCTGGGTGCGCTTTTCGAACACCATGTCCATCGCGATCATGAACAGCATGATGCCGCCGGCAATGCGGAAACTGTCCAGTTCGATGCCGAGCACGCCCAGCAACTGCTTGCCCCACAGGGCGAAGACCAGCAGGATGGCGGCGGCAATGCCGACCGCGCGGATCGCCATCGACCGGCGCTGGGCGATGCTCGCCCCGCTGGTCAGGCTGGCATAGATGGGCGCGCAGCCCGGCGGATCGATCACCACGAACAGGGTGACGAAAGCGGATATGAACAATTCCATCATGACGGCGCCCCCACCTTGTCGTCGATCACCACATCATAGCCGGTCCCGTTCCACATGCGGACGGTGACCCGGCGGCTGCCGTCGGTCGCGACATCGGCGGACCAGATCAGGCTGTCATCCTGCGGCACCGGCGGCGCCTCCCCCTTTGCCGGGGGCGGACCTTCGGGCCGCGCGCCGCGCTTGCAGGTCGCGACCTTGCCGGTCAGAAATTCCGGCGCGTCCCGTTCGCTCGCCAGACGATCGCCATGATCGAGGATCCATTGCCAGCGGCCCTTCTTGTCGCGCCGCCACAGGGTGGTGAAATAGCCGACCGATCCGTCCGGTCGTTTCCAGTTGCCGGTGCTGGCGGCGAGCAGGCCGTCGCAGGAGACATAGACGATCGAGGGCGACCAGCTGACCGAGGCCGGCGGGTCCGCCTGCTTCTTCAGCCAGTCCTTCGCCGCCACCCGCTGCGGCACGAACATCACCGCATCGTCCGCCGCCGTTTCGCGAAAGGCGGTCCATTGCCCCTTTTGCTGGGCAAGCCGGTTGAAGGCGATTTCGGCCGCGATCACCGAGCTGGGATCGGGCTGGTAACGCATCGGCGGCTTGGCCGCGACCAGCATCACCAGGCTGAGGGCGAGGAGCGCGCCGCGCCCCTTCACAGCCCCTCCGGCTTGGCGAGGCCCGCGCGCGCATGGGCGGCGACCAGCGTGTTGCGCAACAGCACCGCGATCGTCATCGGGCCGACGCCGCCGGGCACCGGGGTGATTGCGCGGACATGCGACAGCGCTTCGGCGGTGGCGACATCGCCGACGATCCGGCCCTTGCCATCTTCGGTATCGACCACGCGGTTGATGCCGACGTCGATCACCGTCGCGCCCGGCTTGATCCATTCGCCCTTCACCATTTCGGCGCGGCCGACGGCGGCGACCACGATGTCGGCGCGGTGGACGATGCTGGCGATGTCGCGGGTGCGGCTATGGGCGATGGTGACGGTGCAATTTTCGGCCAGCAGCAGCGCCGCCATCGGCTTGCCGACGATGTTGGAGCGACCGACCACGACCGCCTCCATGCCCGACAGATCGCCCAGTTCGTCCTTCAGCAGCATGATGCAGCCGAGCGGCGTGCAGGGCACCAGCGCATCCTGCCCGGTGGCGAGGCGCCCCGTATTGACGACATGGAAGCCATCGACATCCTTGGCCGGGTCGATCGCGGCGATCACCGCTGCTTCATCGATATGCTTGGGCAGCGGCAGCTGGACCAGGATACCATCGACCCGGTCATCATGGTTCAGTTCCTCGATCAGATCGAGCAGGTCATCCTCGCCGATGCTGTCGGGACGCTTGAACTCGAAGCTTTCCATGCCGGCGGCGACCGTCATCTTGCCCTTGTTGCGGACATAGACGCTGCTCGCGGGATCCTCCCCCACCAGCACCACGGCCAGGCCCGGCTTGCGGCCCGTCTGTTCCACGAAGGCGGCGACACCATCGGCCACCTTGTCCCGCAGTCCGGCCGCAAAAGCCTTGCCGTCGATAATCTTGCCGATCGTCATGTCGCGTCTATCCATGTCTCGATGATGGCGGTCAGCCGGTCCAACGCCTGCGCCCCGCCCTGTATCCGCAATCGCTTTAGCCGGTTGGTATCACCCGATTCCAGCAAAATCGCGCCCCTGGGCCAATCCAGCCGCTTGGCCAGCAGCGCGATCAGCGCCGCATTGGCCTTTCCCTTTTCCGGCACGGCGCGCACGCGGGCGGACAGCCAGTGCGCGCCATGTTCGTCGGTCCAGCGCCCGCCGACGTCCTCGCGCGTGGCGCCGGGCGTCAGACGGACCGCCAGAATTAGGTCATCCCCGTCCCGGCGCCAGCCGGTCAGAGACTGTTTGAGAAAGCCGGTACCAGCCCGCTCCCCCGCCCAACCACCCGATCCAGTGTCATCCTGTCGGGTGGTTGGGCGGGGGAGCGGGCTGGTACCGCGCTGAAAAATCGCTCTTTCGCGATTTTTCAAACAGCCGGTCACATCAGGCTGGAGAAGAGCGGCGGCAGGATCGCCTGGCGGATGATGAGAATACCCAGCAGGACGACCATCGGCGTCAGATCGAGCGCGCCGAGGTCCGGCATGATCCGGCGGATCGGATTATAGATGGGCGCGGTCATCCGATCGAGCGCGACCATCACGGTGCGCACGAAATCGCTGCCCATGTTGACGACGTTGAAGGCGATCAGCCAGCTCATGACGGCCTGGATGATGATGATCCACCATAGCACGTCGAGCAGGATGACGATGGTCTGATAGAGGGCGTAGGCCATGCGGTCTCCGAAAGAACGGTTGGCGCTCGCTCTAGCCGAGGCATGGGGCCGGCCACAAGTCGAGACAGTCCCTTATTCCACCAAAGGACGCCATAGTTCTGCAAAAGCCGGTTCGACAGGAAGGGGTAGCGGGACCAGCCCGTCGCGCTATAGCTGGGTCATGGATTTTCGTGACGCCTCCCCCGCCGACGCCCCGCTGATTGCCGCCATGCATGTGGAAAGCTGGCGCATCGCCTATGCCCATATCATGGACCCGGCCTATCTGGCGGGCGGGATCGAGGTCGAGCGGCTGGCCACCTGGACACAGCGGCTCGAACATCCGGCGCCGGGACAGCGCATCATCATCGCCGAACGGGACGGGCAGCCGATGGGCTTCACCTGCATCATCGGCGGGGCCGATGATCGCTGGGGCACGCTGGTCGACAATCTCCACGCCCTGCCCGCCGCGCGCGGCACGGGCCTTGGCACCGCATTGCTGGCGCGCGGCGCGCAATGGGCGATCGAGGGCTGGCCGCAGACCGGCCTGTTCCTGTGGTGCTACAGCGACAACCAGGCCGCGCGCGGCTTCTATGCCGCGCGCGGCGGGGTCGAGGTCGAGGATTGGGACAAGCCCGGCCCGGACGGCCGGACCCTGCCGGAAAAGCGCATCTACTGGGCTGATCCGGCAATCCTGCTCCGGTAAATCCGCGCTTATTTGCGGATCAGCGTGCCCGCACCGCGATCGGTGAAGATTTCCAGCAGCATGGCGTGCGGCACCCGGCCGTCGAGGATGACGGCGGCGTCGACGCCGCTCTCGACCGCCTTGACGCAGGTTTCCAGCTTCGGGATCATGCCGCCGGTGATGGTGCCGTCGACCTGCAGCGCATGAATCGCCGCCGGATCGAGATCGGTCAGCAATTCCTTGTCCTTGTTGAGCACGCCCGGCACGTCGGTCAGCAGGAAGAAGCGCGACGCCTGAAGCTCGGCGGCGATCGCGCCGGCCATGGTGTCGGCATTGACATTATAGGTATGGCCATCGGCGCCGATGCCCACGGGCGCGACCACCGGGATGATGCCGTCCTGGGTCAGCGTGTCGAGGATGCGCCGGTCGACCGCGACCGGATCGCCGACGAAGCCCAGATCGACATGGCGCTCGATGCCCGAATTGGGATCGGGCGCGCGGCTGTGGCCGACCTTCTCGCACAGGACGAGGCCGCCATCCTTGCCCGAGATGCCGACCGCACGGCCACCCGCGCCGCTGATCCAGCCGACGATTTCCTTGTTGATGGAGCCGGCGAGCACCATTTCGGCGATCTGGGCGGTTTCCTTGTCGGTGACGCGCAGGCCGTTCACGAACTGCGATTCGACGCCCAGCTTCTTGAGCATCGCGCCGATCTGCGGCCCGCCACCATGGACGACGACGACATTGATGCCGACCGCCTTCATCAGGACGACGTCCTCGGCGAAGTCGCGTGCAGCCTCCGGATCGCCCATGGCGTGGCCGCCATATTTCACGACGAAGGTCTTGCCCGCATAGCGCTGCATATAGGGCAGCGCCTCGACAAGGGTTTCGGCCTTCGCGAGGAGCGCGGGATCGGGGGCGTAGTTGCTGGTCATGCGCGCGCGCATAAGCCCATATGCGCGCTACGGCAAGTTATCGATCGAGGCGACGGCCCAATGCGACCGCGGCCGAGATGAGCGGCGGCACCAGGATGATCGACAGCAGCACCTTGGTAATCATCTGCCCGACCATCAGGTCCATGATCGGCCGCTCGCCATAGAAGGAGATGGTGATGAACAGCAGGGTGTCGACGATCTGCGACACGACGCTGGCCACCATGCCGCGCAGCCAGACCAGGCGGCCTTCGCCCCCGGCCAGTCGCGAGAAGATGAAGACGTTGAGCGTCTGCGACGTGCCATAGGAAATGAGGCCCGCCAGCATCATGCGCGATCCCTGTCCCACGACGATCGGGAAGGCATCGACGGCGGGCGGATACATGCCCGGATCATGCGGCAGGGCGATGACGATATGGATCAGCGCGGCCGACACCAGCAGCGGCACGAAGCCCAGGCGCACCAGCGCGGTCGCCGTCTTCTGGCCGTGCAGTTCCGACACGGCGCTGGAAATGATGACCAGCAGCAGGAAGGCGAAGATGCCGGCCTCCACCGCGAGCGGTCCCAGGGCGACCTGTTTCACCCCCAGCACGCCGGCCATGCAGACCATGCCGCCATAAAGGATGGAAAAGACGAAGAGGGAGCGGGTCAGCGGCGCGGGCGATGAAGTCATCGCCAGCCCTTACCGGGATTCGGCCTGCGGGGGAAGATGGCGCGGCACGCTCTGCCCCGTCCCCTTTCAGGCCAGCATGGTGCGCAGCAGCGCGCGCAGTTGCGCGGGCTTTACCGGCTTGTTGAGCAGGGGGATGTTGGCGGCGGCGAGCTGGGTCTTGAGCGGTTCGCCGCGATCGGCCGAGATCATGACGGCGGGGATGCGGACGCCGAAATGATCGTGCAGGCGGGTGATGACCGTATCGCCGGTTTCCCCGTCCTTGAGATGATAGTCGACCAGGATGATGTCGGGCCGGCGGCCATCGGCGAACAGCGCGGCCGCCTGGTCATAGCCGTCGGCGGTGACGACGCTGCACCCCCAGCCGGTGAGCAGGGTGCGCATGCCCGACTGGATCTGCTTTTCATTGTCGACCACCAGCACCGACAGGTCGCGCATCGACCGGTCGCGGGTCGGCTGGCCGGTATCGCCATCCTCCTCGCGCTGGGGCTGCCCGATGGGCAGGGCGATGGCGAAGGTCGCCCCCTGCCCCGGCTGCGAACGCAGGCTGATGGGGTGGCCCAGCATGTCGCTGGCGCGCTTGACGATGGCGAGGCCCAGCCCCTTGCCCTGGCTGCGAGTGTCCAGCCGGCGAAATTCCTCGAAGATCAGCGCCTGTTGCTCGGGCGCGATGCCGGGGCCACTGTCGGTCACGCTGATTTCCACCCGGTCGTCATGCTGGATGCAGGCGACCGAAACCGTCCCGCGCGGCGTGTAGCGGATGGCGTTGGAGATGAAATTCTGAAGGATGCGGCGCAGCAGGCGCAGGTCGGTCTCGACCCAGAGTGGCTGCGCCTCGATCCTGAAGGCAAGGCCAGCCGATCGGGCCATGGGGGCAAATTCGACATTCAGCGTCTGGAGCAGCCGGTCGATACGGAACGGGCCGATTTCCGGCTGGATCGCGCCGGCATCCAGGCGCGAGATTTCCAGCAGCGCCTCCAGCAGATCCTCGACCGAGTCGAGCGCGGTCGAGGTCTGGTTGACCAGCGCGCGGGTCGGCAGTGCCAGCCGCCGGTCGCCCAGTGCCGCCACGAACAGCCGCGCGGCATTGAGCGGCTGGAGCAGATCATGACTGGCGGCGGCGAGGAAACGGGTCTTGGACAGGTTCGCCTTTTCCGCGACGATCTTGGCATCGATCAGCGCCGCCTCGATCGCCCGGCGCTCGGCCACTTCGCCTTCCAGCTTGCGGTTGAGATCGACCAGTTCGCCGGTGCGTTCCGACACGCGCCGCTCCAGCGTCTCGGCGGTTTCCTGAAGGCTGGCCTGGGCGCGCAGCATGTCGGTGACGTCAGTGAAACCGAACACCTGGCCACCATCGGCCATCGCGTTGCTGCGCAATTCGAAATGCCGCTCCCCGGCGGTGCAGAGACAGACCATGGCTCGATGGTCCGCGTGGCCGCCGCGCCAGTCGAGACAGCCCTGATCGTCCATCGCCAGCGTCTCGCGGCACCAGCGCTGCAATTCGGCATGGCTGCCAAGCGCGCCAGCGAAATTTTCCGGCAGGGCGAGCAGCCGGCGTAGCGCGTCGTTCCAGGCGGCCAGTTGCCCACTGCCGTCGAACACGCAGACCCCCTCCGACAGATTGTCGAGCGTCGATTGCAGCACGACATTGCGTTCGGCCAGTTCGCGGGCACGAGCGCGGGCATCCTCCGCCTTCGCCTCGGTAATGTCGGTATAGATGCCGACGATGCCGCCTTCGCTGGTGCGCAGTTCGTTGATCTGTATCCAGCGACCATCGGCCAGCCGCTGCACCTGGCCACCATCGGCAATGCCATGTTTGGCCAGGCGATCCGACACCCAGCGATCGGGCGCGACCTGTGCCCCGGCCGGCCCCTGACTATGGGCGGCGATGCGGGCGATGTCGTGGAAGGTCAGATTCTGGTCCAGCCGCTCGGCGACCTGCGGCCAGAAGCCGAGATAGGCTTCATTGTAGAGGATCAGCCGGTCTTCGGCATCGAACAGCACGAAACCTTCGTTGATCGATTCGATCGCGTCGCGCAGGCGCACCTGCGCCGCGTCCGCATCGGCATGGGCCTCGGCCAGATCGGCATTGGCCTTGGCGAGGCGGCCCAGCGCATCTTCCAGCTGGAGCGTCCGGTCGCGCACCTTGGCTTCGAGCGAGATGGCGGTTTCGAACATGGAGAAGGCGTTGGCCGACATGTCGGTCGACCGTTCCACCCGGTCCATCAGCGCGCCGTTGATCTTGCGCAGCTTGCGCACCTCCTCGCGCAGGGCATCCAGCTCCGCGTCGGTTTCAAGGGCGGTGCGCAGCTCGCTCATCGGCCGATCGCCAATCCGCTGAAGGTCTGGTTGACGTGCAACGCATGATATTGCTCGCCATAGGTGTTGAAGCCGATCACCCGGTTGCCGGCATAAAGGGCGGAAACATCGCGCGAAATCTGGCGCTGCTCCGCATCGATGCGGTTGAGCACGCAGTCGAAGGCGATGATCCGGTCCACCTCGCCCACGCGGGCGTGCAGGTCGGAAAAGAGCTGGCGCATGCCGGCGATCCGATCCACCGGCTCGCCGATATTGAGCACGATCCCCTCGTCGATCGCGCAATAGAAGGTCAGGCTGCCGTCCGCATTGGCGCTCTGGATCGAGCGGACATGATATTCGCCGCCGGCCCGGACCATCGGCGGATGCGCCGCGAAAAATTCCATGCCCAGTTCCTCGCCGGCATGGCCGGCCAGGCGAAGATATTCGGCCGCAGCCGGCTCTGCATTGATCTCGGTCACGATGCGTTCGTGCGGGATCGCGCCGGTAATCACCATCTTGGCGGCGCCAGGCTGATAATGCTGCGCCTTGAAGACATGCATCGGCCGGGTCGAGGAGAGGATCGCCACCACGGCGGCACGAGCATGGAAGCGGCCGCCATCGAAGATCGCGGTCTGGCGGAAGGCAAGATCGTCGCCGGAGGATCCGCCGATCAGCGGAATGTCACCCAGCGCATCCTGGATCGTCATGGTCAGCAATTCCTCCCGGTGTGAGAGGCCGTCGACCAGGAACAGCGCGACATGATTGACCAGCCCGCCCAGCCGGCGGCTGTCCCGTTCCGCCTGTGCCGCCAGCGTCCGCACGATTTCGCGCGCGGCGACGGGATCGAAATTGTCGATGTCGTCGAAGCAATGGGAGGTCATGCAGAAATCGGCCGCAGGAAAGCCGATCACGGTCAGGCTGTCATGATCATAACCCGCATCGGTCAGTTCGCCCGAGCTGGTGCAGCCGATCACGGTGGTGCATTCGCTATGCAGGTTGATCGCCCGCGCCAGGCTGTCCCGGTCATAATGCTGGGAACAGAAGATCACGGCGCCGGCCAGCGGCTCCGTGCCGAGTTGATCCACCAGATCCGCCATCGCCTCGAACGGATCGTCGGCATGGGAGGACGCAAATCCTATCCCTGCCCTTACCCCTGCGCCTGTCGCCATCATCTCTCCCCATCGCCCATTTTCTTATGCTTTGGGGCATTATCATGTAGCGGGTTCCGCTGGCCTGTCACGCGAAACAAGCCGGCTTTTGGCGCCGTGGATCAGGTGGAAGACCAGCAATGCGACGAATGGCATGGCAAGCCCCAGCAGCAGCGTCGCGGACAGACGCGGCCAGTGCTTTTCCACCGCCTTGAGCGGATAGGAGAGCAGGCCCAGCGCATAATAGCTGACGGCCACCGTCGACAGCCCTTCGACCAGTTGCTGCAGCTGGAGTTGCATCCGTGCGCTGCGGTCCATCGAGGCGAGCAGGCGGCCATTCTGGTTCTCGATATGGGTTTCAATCCGGGTGCGCAGCAACGCGGTGAACTGCGCCGCGCGGCCGTTGAGCAGCGCCAGCCGATCGGTGAGCGCCGCGCAGGTACGCACGGCGGGCCAGAGCCGCCTTTCGGTGAAGTCGGCGAGCGAGCGATGGCCGGCGATCGGCACGACGTCCAGTTCGGCGAGGCGACTGGCGACGATCCGGCCATAGGCGGCGGTCGCGCTCATCCGATAGGCGCAGCCGCTGTCGATCGACAATATGTCGGCGGACAACTGGATCAGCCGCCCCAGCAGCACATCGTCGCGCACCTCGCCGGCGGCCAGCGCCCGGCCGACCTGCTCCAGCGCCTGTTCCAGCCAGTCGAGATCGGCCCAGGCCGTGCGCGCGGGCGGCAGGCCAAGCAGCGCCAGATTGCGATAATTGCCCAGTTCCTGCAGCCGCTGGACGCAGCGGGCGAGGTCGCCGGGCAGCAGGCCATTGGCGGCCACCACCATCCGGCCATAGCCATCATCATGAATGCGGAAATCGGTCCAGATGCGCGCGCCGCCACCGACATGACAGGTGACGAGCTGGCCCGCCGGGAACCCGGCACTGGCCACCAGCTCTGCGGCGGCGCCTTCATCCGCGACGATCGCCAGCCGCACGGCGCGGATCACCGCACCCGGCAGATATTCGGCCCAGGCGATCGCGGCACGGGCGTCGGCCGCATCGGGAAAATCCCAGCCGACCGGGTCGCTGCCGCCGCGCACCAGGGTGACCGTGCTGGCCTCGCTATGCTGCTCCCAGTGAAGATGGATGTCGGCGCCCAGCCGGGTCTCGCGATGGCGGCTGTCATGCCCTGGACGCAGATCGCCCGGCATGGCGGGCACGGCCGCCAGTTCGGCCGTGCGCGCGTCCGCATCGAGCAGGCGGACAAGCTGGATCATCCGTGCCGGGACCGTCAGCGCAGGTTCGCGGCGCAACTGCATCTCACCCACCACCTGCGGGCGCAGCGCATGTTCGGTGAAGCGCCGCTCAGCCACCACGCGCCGGCTCTCCAGCGGCTTCCAGCAGATCCGCCTCCGCATCGGTGAAGACGCGCGAGCGGACGATGAAGCGCTGCCCCTCCGGGCTTTCGAGCGACATGCCGGCGCCCCGCCCCGGCACCACGTCGATCGTCACCTGGGTATGGCGCCAATATTCGAACTGGGCCGCGCCGATCCACACCGGCACATCGCCCGCGACATGGCCCAGCAGCACATCCTGCGGGCCGACCCGGAACTCGCCGCGCGGGAAGCACATCGGCGCCGAACCGTCGCAGCAGCCGCCAGACTGGTGGAACATCAGCGGGCCATGCTGGTCGGTCAGGCGCGCGATCAGCGCGTCGGCCGCGGGCGTGGCGAGAATGCGGGCAGGACAATCGGCCATCGATCCGATCCTTCAGAACCAAAACCGCCAAGGGCAAAACTGGCAGAAGCAAAGCTGGCGGGCATCCGGGGGAGGATGCCCGCCAAAGGTGCGGAGCGCCAAGAAAGGAGAGAGAAGGGGCGCTCCGCTGTGGATCCGTCAGAAAAAGCCCAGCGCCTTGGGGCTGTAGCTGACCAGCAGATTCTTGGTCTGCTGATAATGGTCGAGCATCATCTTGTGATTTTCGCGGCCGATGCCCGACTGCTTGTAACCACCGAAGGCCGCATGGGCCGGATAGGCGTGGTAGCAGTTGGTCCAGACGCGACCGGCCTGGATGCCCCGGCCCATGCGATAGGCACGGGCGCCGTCGCGGGTCCACACGCCTGCGCCCAGGCCGTAGAGCGTGTCATTGGCGATGGCGAGCGCCTCCGCCTCATCCTTGAAGGTGGTGACGGCCAGCACCGGGCCGAAAATCTCCTCCTGGAAGATGCGCATCCTGTTATGGCCCTTGAGCACGGTGGGCGTCACATAGAAGCCATCGGCCAGTTCGCCGTCATGGGTGGCGCGATCCCCGCCGGTCAGCACTTCCGCGCCCTCTTCCTTGCCGATCGCGATGTAGGAGAGGATCTTTTCGAGCTGGTCGTTCGACGCCTGGGCGCCGATCATGGTCGAGGGATCGAGCGGGCTGCCCTGCTTGATCGCCTTCACCCGCGCAATCGCCCGTTCGATGAACTTCTCGTAGATCGATTCCTGGATCAGCGCGCGGCTGGGACAGGTGCAGACCTCGCCTTGGTTGAGCGCGAACATGGCGAAGCCTTCGAGGCATTTGTCGAAATAATCATCGTCCGCATCCATCACATCCTCGAAGAAGATGTTGGGCGACTTGCCGCCCAGTTCCAGCGTGACGGGGATCAGATTTTCCGACGCATATTGCATGATCAGGCGGCCGGTCGTGGTCTCGCCGGTGAAGGCGATCTTGCTGATCCGCTTGTTCGACGCCAGCGGCTTGCCCGCCTCCACGCCAAAGCCGTTGACGATGTTGAGCACGCCCGGCGGCAGCAGGTCGCCGATGATCTCCGCCAGCACCAGCACCGACATCGGCGTCTGCTCGGCGGGCTTGAGCACGATGCAGTTGCCGGCGGCCAGCGCGGGCGCCAGCTTCCACACCGCCATCAGGATCGGGAAGTTCCAAGGGATGATCTGGCCGACGACACCCAGCGGCTCGTGGAAATGATAGGCGATGGTGTCATGGTCGATCTCGCTGATCGATCCTTCCTGGGCGCGGGCGCAGCCGGCGAAATAGCGGAAATGATCGATGGCGAGCGGAATGTCGGCATGGGTGGTTTCGCGGATCGGCTTGCCATTGTCGATCGTCTCGGCCAGCGCGATGAGGTCGAGATTGGCCTCCATGCGATCGGCCATCTTGAGCAGGATGTTCGACCGCTCGGTCGACGACATCTTGCCCCAGGCATCCTTGGCGGCATGGGCGGCGTCGAGCGCGGCCTCGATATCCTCCGCGGTGCCGCGCGCGACCTGGCACACGACCTGGCCGTTGACCGGCGAGATATTGTCGAAATACTGGCCCTTGGCCGGTGCCGTCCACTGCCCGGCGATATAATTGTCGTAGCGGTCGCGGATCAGGGTCTGGCCGGCGAATTTATCCAGCGCCTGTTGCAGCATCATCTTGTCTCCTGGGTCGATTTTGTGATCGTCTTTCCGCCGCAGAAGAACGCAAAGCAGGGTATAGGTGCAATTGGACCTTCGGTCGGATCGCCCAGTCTGCGGGAGGAGGCGGGCATAAGGCGCGACCTGCGCCGCGCCCTCGACAGCGGCCCGACGGGCTGCTCTATCTGGCAGGCCCCTTCCCTGCCCCGGAGAGATTTCCCCCATGTTCCAAGTTTCCCACCTGATCATCGTCGGTGGCGGGTTCAGCGGCACGCTGCTGGCGATCAACCTGCTGCGCTACGGGACGATGCGGGTGACATTGGTCGAGCGGCGGCCCGAACGACTGGGCAAGGGTGTCGCGTTCGGCAGCGCCCTGCCCGACCATATTCTCAATGTCCGCGCCGGCAACATGAGTGCCTTTCCCGACCAGCCGGGCCATTTCGCGCAATGGCTGGCGGAGACGAGTGGCGGATCGGACGCCAGCTTCGCGACGCGGGCGACCTATGGCCGCTATCTTTCCGCACTGCTGGACAAGACCCGTGCCGAGGCGGGCGACCGGCTGGACGTGATCGATGACGCGGCGGTCGACATCCGCATGACCGGCGATGGCTGTGTCGTCGACCTGGCATCGGGCAAGATGCTGACGGCCGATGCGGTGGCGCTGGCGCCGGGCAATCTGCCGCCGCATGACCTGCCGCCATTCCGGGACAAGGCGGCTCCGCTCTATGTGTCCGACCCCTGGGGCGCGGACATTGCCGAGGGGCTGACGCCGAGCGACAAGATATTGCTGCTGGGCACGGGCCTGACCGCGGTGGATTGCGCGCAGACGCTGGACAGCGCGGGCTTTCGCGGATCGATCCTGGCGCTGTCGCGGCGCGGGCTGGTGCCGCACAGCCATGCGCCGGCCATGCCCTTCCCCGCCCTGCGCGAGCGGCCCGCCGCCCATTGCGCCGGGCTGGTCCGCATCATCCGCGAGCGCGCCGAGGCGGTCGGCTGGCGCCGCGCGGTCGATGAACTGCGCCCCTTCACCCAGGATATATGGCGGGCGGCCTCCCCGATCGAACGGGCGCGCTTCCTGCGCCATGCCCGGCCCTATTGGGACGTGCATCGCCACCGCATCGCGCCGCAGGTGGCCAAACGGATCGCCGCGATGCAGGCAAGCGGGCGGCTGCGGATCGCGGCGGGCCGGATCATCGGCGCGCAGGACGCCGACCAGGGACTGATCGTGCAATGGCGACCGCGCGGCGGCGAACAGGTGCAGGAGATCCGGGTGGCGCGGGTGGTCAATTGCACCGGGCCGCTGGCCGACCTTGGCCGGGCGGACGATGTGCTGCTGCGCCGGCTGGCGGATCGTGGCGCGATCCGACCGGATACGCTGGCGATCGGTATCGACACCAACCGGCAGGGCCATGCCATCGCACGCGACGGCAGCGCGCAGGAACGGCTGCTGGTGGTCGGGCCGATGACGCGCGGTGCCCATTGGGAGATCGTCGCCGTGCCCGATATCCGCCGCCATAGCTGGGACATGGCGCGCGCGCTGACCGGCGCGCAATGGGTGGAGGCGGAAGGGCTTTAGAGCAAATTCCGATCCGACTGCGTCAGATCGTTTGCTCTAAGTTATTGGTTTAACGCGTTTTCCGAGTCGTCAGGTGATTCCACCTGATTAGAAAACGCTCTAAACCGGCAGCTCGACCTGCGCGCGCAGCCCGCCATCGGGGGTGCGCGCCAGCGACACCCGCCCCTGATGTGCCTGCGCCGCCGACTGGACGATCGACAGCCCCAGACCCACGCCGCCGGTGCTGCGGTTGCGGGAGGGTTCGCCGCGATAGAAGGGCTCGAAGGCGCGGGCGATATCCGCCTGTTCCATGCCCGGCCCGTCATCCTCGATCGTGACGATCGCCCGGCCCTCGTCGCGCATCACCCGCACCCGCGCGCGGTCGCCATATTTGATCGCATTGTCGATCAGGTTGGTGAACAGCCGTTTGAGCAGGATCATGTCGCCCGCGATGATGACAGGCTCCGCGCCCGTCAGGGTCACGTCGCGGCCCATGTCGGCAAAATCGTCGACCAGCCCCTCGACCAGCAGGCCAAGGTCGAGCGGTTCCTTGAGCCGGGGGCGGTTCTCATTGTCGACGAAGTCCAGCGTCGTGCCGATCAGCGCCTCCATCTGGCGGATTTCCTCCTCGGCCGCGATCCGCACCGGCGCGGGCGCGGCGGTGAGGTGGAAATGAAGGCGCGACAGCGGCGTGCGCAGATCATGCGCGATCGCCCCGACGACCGAGGTGCGTTCGCGCACATAGCGGGCGATGCGCGCCTGCATCTCGTTGATCGATTGCGCCGCCAGCCGGATCTCGCTCGGCCCGTCGAGCGGGATCGGCTGTTCCTCCTGCCCTGCCCCCATCCGCTCGGCCGAGGCGGCGAAGGCGCGGATCGGGCGGGTCAGCCGCGCACTGAACCAGAGGCTGAGCGGCACCACCAGCAGGATGCCGACCAGGAAGGCATATTGGCCGAGCAGCCGCCAGAGCGACCGCCCGCCCCGCGCTTCCCGCGTGATCATCCGCCACTGACCGTCGGGCTGGCGGATCGCGGTGGTGAAGGTGCCCAGGATGAAGGGATCGGCGAGCCCATCGGGGCCATAAAGCTGCATCTCCGCCACGAACTGGCCGATCCGCTCGCGATCGCCGGGGTCGAGGCGGATGCGCACATCGGCCGCCGGCAGGGCAAGGCGCCGGGCCAGCAGCGCGGCGATCAGCCGTTCGGCCGCATCGCTCGACGCCGGCGGCGCGGCGGCCTGCCGCACCTCATGCACCACCGGCTCGTCCCGCAGCAGGGGCTGGCCATGGACGATGCGGGCAATCTCATAGACCGACAGCGGCACCCGTTCGGGCGGGATGAAATAGAGCAGCAAGGTGAGGCTGAAGGCGGTCAGCGTCAGGATCACGACCAGCGCCAGCGCCAGCAGATGGGCGTGGATCGAATTGGCCCAGCGCAGGAAGCCCGCCTTCATCCGCGCTGCACCGGCGCCTGGAAGATATAGCCTTCGGACCGGACGGTGTGGATTAGCTCTCCGCGTGCGCGGGTGCCGAGCTTGCGGCGCAACCGGCTGACCTGGGTGTCGATCGCCCGGTCGAACACATCGGCATCCTCGCCCCGCGCCAGTTCGACCAGCGCGTCGCGGTTCAATATCTGCTGGGGATGCTCGATGAAGGCGAGCAGCAGGGCGAACTCCCCCTCCGACAGGCTGATGATGATGCCGGCGGGATCGCGCAGCACCCGGCGCACCGGATCGAGCTGCCACCCTTCGAAATGATAATGGGCCAGCACCGGCTGGCGGGTGTCGGCGACCGGGCGACGGCGGCGCTGCAGCGCACGGATGCGGGCGAGCAACTCGCGCGGCGACAGCGGCTTGGGCAGATAATCGTCGGCGCCCATTTCCAGGCCGGTGATCCGATCCCCCTCCGTCCCCAGTGCCGACACCATGATGATGCCGGCATCCTGCTGTCCCGCGAGTGAACGGGCGATCGTCAGCCCGTCCTCGCCCGGCATCATGACGTCGAGGACGATGATGTCGACCGGCTGATGGGCGAGGATGGCCCGCATCGCCGGGCCATCGGCCGCTTCGCTGACGACATAGCCTTCCTGCATCAGGAAGGCGCGGACCAGCGCGCGCAGCGACGGATCGTCATCGACGATCAGGATATGCGTGTCGCCCGGCGCGCTGTCGCCTGTCAGCTTCGCTGTCACCCTTATCTCTCCTCTTCCCATTCCGCCCCTTCTAGCCGCCGGCCCGCGCCGGATTTTGTCAGGCCCGACACAAAGGGCGGAATAAGCGCCTGCATTCTGCGCCGATTTTGTCGGCGCTGACAAATTAATCCGCCGCCCCCCTGCTAGAAGGATCGCACAAGAGGACCGGAGCAACCGGGCCGGCAGGGAAGAGGAGTGGGCCGCATGGCGGCAAGCCATCATCATGTCCGTCACTGGAGCCGCCGATCGGCGCTGGGCCTGATCGCCTGCGTGCCGCTGGGGATGGCGAGCATCGCCCAGGCCGCCGAATGCGTCGATCCGGCCAGCCTGTCCGCCGCGCAGAAGAGCATGCGCAAGTCGCTGGGCTTTCGCACGTCGAGCGATGCGACCAAGCGCTGCGGCCTGTGCGCCTTCTTCACCGCCGCGCAGCCGGGCTGCGGCAAATGTGCGCTGCTGAGCGGCGGCATCGTGCCGGCCGAGGGCGTGTGCGACAGCTGGGCGAAGAAGAGCTGATGGCGAACCCCGCGCGCCAATATGTCTGGGATCTGCCCATCCGCCTGTTTCACTGGGCGCTGGTCGGCCTGATCGGCTTTTCCTGGTGGAGCGCGGAAACCTATCACATGGACTGGCATCGCCTGTCGGGTCAGGCCGTGCTGTTCCTGATTGTCTTTCGCCTGATCTGGGGCCTGATCGGATCGGGGCCGGCGCGCTTTGCCCAGTTCCTGCGCGGGCCGCGCGCGATCTTCGCCTATCTGACCGGCCGTGCGTCCGCGGCGCCGGGCCATAATCCGCTCGGTGGCTGGAGCGTGCTGGCGATGCTGCTGGCGCTGTCGGTGCAGGTCGCCACTGGCCTGTTCGCGGTCGATATCGACGGCATCGAATCCGGGCCGCTGTCGCATCTGGTCGATTTCGATCAGGGCCGGCTCGCCTCCGACATCCATGGCATCAGCTTCACCATCCTGCAGATGCTGATCGGCCTGCATGTTCTGGCGGTGCTGTTCTACCTGCTGGTGCGGCGGCGCAACCTGATCGGGCCGATGGTTAGCGGCCGAACGAAAGTGACCGGCGAGCCGGTGGTGGTGCGGCGCGCTTCGCCTGTCGCCTTCGCTGTCGCCATCCTGCTGGCGGGCGCTCTCGCCTGGTGGGTCTTTGCCGATCCGATGCTGTGACAGACATGAAAGGGACGAGGATGAGGATGCACGATACAGCGCGGATGAAGCGGCCGATCGCGATGCTGGCGCTGCTCTGCGCAGCCCCACTGGCGGCGGCGCCCGGCGATATCGTCGCTACCCGGATCGCGGGCTTCCGCGAGGTCGGCGCGGCGTTCAAGAATATCAATGACGAGCTGAAATCGGCCACGCCGCAAACCTATGTGATCCAGATTTCGGCGCGGCAGATCCGCGACTATGCCCGCCAGCAGCAGGGCTGGTTCCCGGCCGGCAGCGGCCCGAAGCCCGGCGTCAAGACGGCGGCCAAGCCGGAAATCTGGAGCCAGCCGGCCGCATTCAAGGCGGCGCAGGACGGCTTCACCGCGCAGGCCAACAGCTTCGCCACCGTCGCGGCGAGCGGCGACGTGGCGAAGATGCGGGTTGCGGCCAAGGCGCTGGGGCAAAGCTGTGGCACCTGCCACCGCAGCTTCCGCGTCGAGGAGAAGCGCTGATGTGGCGCCGGGCGGCCGCGATCCTGTGGCTGGCGCAGCCGGCCGCGCTCTGGGCGCAGGCCGCCGACCTGCCGCCCGAGGCCGCAAGTGGCGAGCCGCTGCCGGCGGGGATCAGCGTCCGCAAAGTTGGCGAGCAGAGCGTCTATGTCGATGCCCATGGCCGCACCCTCTATGGCATGGATATGCGCGCCGTGACCGGCCGGACCGGGCATCAACCGCTCTGGTGTTCGGGCGATTGCCTGACGCAATGGACGCCGCTGGCCGCGCCCACCACGGCGGAGATCGTGCCCGCACCGCCCGAGTTCGGTGGCGATCGCAAGGCGCCCCGGCTGAAGCAGGACGGCGCCGACTGGATCGTGATGCGGGGGCCGAGCGGGCCGCAATGGGTCTATAAGCGGGTCAATCTGGTCTTCACCCATGCCGGCGAGCGGCCGGGCACGATCGGGCATGAGGGCGAGGACGGGCTCGTCTGGAACAGCCTGAAATATGTGCCGGCCGCGCCGAAGATCGACGCGCCGGCCGATGTGACGGCGCGGCTGGTGGACGGGCGCTATCTGCTGGTCGATGGTCAGGGGAATTTGCTGATGACGCATAAGGGCAAGGCCTGTGGCACGGCCTGCGCCGACTGGCGCGTCTTTCCGGCGGGCATGGCGCGACGGGGCATGGGCGCGTGGACCGTGCGGCCCGATGGCGACCGCGCCCAATGGGCCTATCGCGACCGGCCGGTCTTCACCATCGCGGGCGACGACCCGGCGGACATCCCCGCCGAGGCCGAACCGCTGATCCCATGACATTTCGCAAGGAGAGGATGATCGTGCAGAATCATCGCAAACTGATCCTGCTGCTGGGCGCGCTGCCACTCGCGGCGTCGGTTTCGGCGCAGGGCGATGCCCCCGCCAAACCCGCATCGCTGCCCGCCCCGCCGGCCAATGGCGAGATGGGTTTCGTCGTCAGCCATTTCGCGCCCGCCATCTATCAGGGCAAGGAGGATTGCCCACAGGGCCTGGCCGCCACCCTGCGCGAAAATTACCTGCAGACCCAGCCGGCGGGCGAGCGGACGCGGCTGCTGGAAAAGGCGAACGAGAAGGAACTGACCGCGCGCTGGACCGGCTATGCCTTCGGGCCCGACAATCTCAACATCTGCACCCATCCCGACAAGTTCGACCGGCCGCCCCAGCGCATGGTGCAGGGCAAGGTCGCGCAGGGGCTGAACCTGGACGATGATGCGGGTGGCGCGAAGGCGGACGACAGCTGCGGCCATGCCAATTTCACCGGGCCCGCGGGCGAACCGGGCGTCGACAACCAGATGTGGCGGGCAATGGGCTGCGTGCGCACCTGGCGCGGGGTCGACGGCACGGGCGGCGACATCGTCAAGGGCCTGACCCAGTTTCTGATAAGCGGCGAACATAGCCAGCTGCTGCTGCTGACCGGCGTCGACAGTCTGGAGAATGATCCCGACGTGACGGTGATCTACGCCAATACCGAGGATCGGGCGGTGGTGGATTCGCGCCAGAATTTCATTCCCGGCGCCAGCTACAGCGTCACCGCTAATGCCGCCCATCGCAATGTGCTGAAAGGGCGGATCGTCAACGGCGTACTGACCACCGAGCCGGCCCATATCCGGCTGAAGCAGAATTGGGGGCAAGGGTCGGAGCGGGACATTCGCGGCCGGCGCAACGAATATGATTTCACCAAAGCGCGGCTGCGCTTCACCTTCCAGCCGGACGGATCGATCAAGGGCATCGTCGGCGGCTATCAGCCGATCTGGAACGTGATGGCCAGCGCATCGGTCGGTGGCGAGGGCGCGGCGACCACGGCGGGCTATGACTGCGCCGCCATGTATGCGGCGCTCAAAGCCATGGCCGATGGCGATCGCGATCCGGCGACCGGCCAGTGCCGCCGCATTTCCAGCGGCATGGAGGCCTGGGCCGTGCCCGCCTTCATCACCGACCGCCTGCCCCAGGCCAAGGTGGCGCAGCGATGAGCCGGCCGTTTCGCCACAGGGTGCGCTGGCCGCTGCTCGCCGGGCTGCTGCTGAGCGCCTGCACGGTCGAGAAGGCGCCGCAGACCGCCGCCACGCCCGAGGCCAGCTTCGCGCCCCTGAAGACGCCGCTGGGCCAGGTGGCGGGGATGCGCCGCCTGACCGAAGCGCAATATCGCAACAGCATCGCCGATATCTTCGGCCCCGACATCAAGGTGGCAGGCCGGTTCGAGCCGATCGTGCGGCCGGTGCATGAGCTGATCGCGACCGGCGCCAGCGCATCGACCATCTCGCCCGCCGGGCTGGAACAGTTCGACGCGATGGCGCGCAATATCGCCGCGCAGGTCTTCGCGCCGGATCGCCGCGCCCAGTTCATGCCCTGCGTCCCGCGCGATGCGGCCGCGCCCGATGCCGATTGCGCCGCGCGGACGCTGATGCCGATCGGTCGCTACCTGTTCCGCCGGCCGATGACGCAGGAAGAGATCGGCGCCTTCGTCATGATGGCCGGCAAGGGCGCTGGCGATGGCCAGGGCTTTTACGACGGAATGCAGCTGGCGCTCGCCGCCATGCTGGTGTCGCCGCAGTTCCTCTACATCATCGAGAGCGCGGAGCCCGACCCGGAAGCGCCCGGCAGCCTGCGGCTCGACAACCATGCCCGCGCCGCGCGGCTGAGCTATCTGCTGTGGAACACGACGCCCAATGAGGCACTGCTGCGCGCGGCCGACGAGGGCACGCTGACCGATCCGGCCCAGCTTGCGGCGATCGCGCAGAAGATGGTGCATTCGCCCCGGCTGGAGGATGGCGTGCGCGCCTTCTTCGCCGACATGCTGCTGTTCGAGAAGTTCGACGAAATGGCCAAGGACCAGATCGTCTATCCCCGCTTCAACCCCGATGTGGCGTCGGCCCTGTCCGAACAGATGCTGCGCATGATCGTCGACCAGCTGGTGACGCGGCAGGGCGACTATCGCGACCTGTTCACCACCCGGCGGACCTTCATAAACCGGGCGCTGGGGCCGCTCTATCAGGCCAAGGTGTCCAGCATGCAGGGCTGGGTGCCCTATGAATTTGCCGATGGCGACGATCGCGCCGGGCTGCTGGGCCAGGCCGGCTTCCTGGCGCTCTATTCCCATTCGGGGCGCAGTTCGCCGACCCTGCGCGGCCGGGCGATCCGCGAACTGCTGCTGTGCCAGCCGGTGCCCAACCCGCCGGGCAACGTCAATTTCACCGCCGTGCAGGATGTCGGCAACAAGGCGATGCCGACCGCGCGCATTCGCCTGAACGCCCATAACAGCGATCCGGTCTGTGCCGCCTGTCACAAGATCACCGACCCGCTGGGCCTGCCGCTGGAGCGGTTCGACGGCATCGGCGCCTTCCGCCGGACCGAGAATGACGCGCCGATCGATACCGCCGGCGTGTTCGAGGGCACGGCCTTCCAGGGTAATGTCGGCCTGGGCCAGGCGCTGGCGGCGAGCAAGTCGACCACCGAATGCGTTGCCGGCCGCGCCTTCCAATATGCGACCGGGCGCATGCCGGAGGATGAGGAGGCGACCGCCATGGCGCTGGAACAGGGTTTTGCTGCCGATGGCTATCGCATCCAGGCGCTGTTCCTGCGCGTCGCGACCATGGCCGATGCCTATCGCGTCAGCACCCCGCCGCTGGCCAAGCCGCAGGTCGCGATGATGACCAGCCCGCATATCCGTGAAGGAGACCGCCCATGAGCTTCACCCTCGATCGCCGCACTGCGCTGCGCGGCATGGTCAACGGCATGGCCGTGGCCGTCGGCCTGCCGCTGCTCGACATCTTCCTCGACGGCAACGGCACCGCCATGGCGGCGACCGGCGCGCCGATGCCGATCCGATTCGGCACCTGGTTCTGGGGGCTGGGCGTCAATCCGCCGCGCTGGTTCCCCAGTGCCGCCGGCAAGGATTATGAGCTGAAGGTCGAGCTGGCCTCGATCGAGGCGCTCAAGCACAAGGTCAATATCCTGGGCGACTTCACCCTGCCGCTCGACGGCAAGCCCAACCTGCCGCACATCAGCGGCGGCATCGGCATCCGCACCGGCATCGCGATCGATTCCGACCGGGGCCTGCCGGGGCCGTCCTTCGACGTGTCGATCGGCGATGTGATCGGCACCCGCACCCGCTTCCGCTCGATCGAACTGTCGGCGACCGGCGATCCGCGCAATTCGCTGTCCGGGCGCGGCAATGGCAATCTCAACCCGGCGGAAGTGTCGCCCGCCGCCCTTTATACAAGGCTGTTTGGCGCGGGCTTCCATGATCCCAACAGCGCGACCTTCACCCCCGATCCGGCGGTGATGGCGCGGCGCAGTGTCCTGTCCGGCGTGTCCGACCAGCGCCAGGCGCTGGAGGCGCGGCTTGGCGCGGCCGACAGGCAGCGGCTCGACCAATATTTCACCTCGCTGCGGCAGCTCGAAAACCAGCTCGACGTGCAACTGACCAAGCCGGCGCCGATGCAGGCCTGTGTCGTGCCGCCCAAGGTGCCCGACCTGCCGGTCAATGCCGAGATCGAGAATGTCATGCGCAATCACGAGATCATGACCGACCTGCTGGTAATGGCGATGGCGTGCGACAATGTCCGGCTGTTCAACATGAACTTCAACAATGGCGCATCGTCGCTGACGCGGGTGGGCAGTACCATCACCCATCATCAGCTGACCCATGAGGAGGTGCTGGACAACCGGTTGGGCTATCAGCCCGAAGTCACCTTCTATGTCGACAAGTGCATGGAGGCCTGGACCTATTTCATCAAGGCGATGGACGCGGTGAAGGAAGGCGACCGCACCCTGCTGGATAACAGCCTGGTCTTTGCCCATAGCGAGACCGAGTTCGCCAAATTCCACACCATCGACAATATCCCGATGATGACGGCCGGATCGGCCGGCGGGCGCATCCATACCGGCCAATATATTACCGGCGACGGATCGCCGGTCAGCCGGGTCGGCCTGACCCTGCAACAGGCGATGGGTGTGCCGGTCGACCGTTGGGGCACGGGCAGTCTGGAGACGAACAAGATCATCCCCGGACTGATTGTTTGATCCCCTATTCCACCCGCGCCGCGTAGAGGCCGTGGTGCGACAGCATGAACAGGGTCTTGCCGTCCGGGCCGCCGAACAGCAATTGTAGCGGCCGTTCGGGCACGTCGATCCGGCCGATCGGCTTGCCGTCGGGCGCGTAGACGAAGACCTGGCCATTGGCGACATAGACCCGGCCCTGCGCGTCGCTCACCACGCCCTCCCCGCCGCGATCGGCGAAGGGCTTGAGGTCGGTCAGCATGCCGTTGCCGGCGACCATTGCGCTGTAGGTGCGGTTTTCCGATCCGTTGGTGACATAGATGCGCTGGCCCGGCTTGCCCTGGACGAAGCCATAGCTGTCGAGCGTATGGGAGAAGCGCAGGCCGCGATGGTCGACCGGTCCCTGGGCGAAGATGCGCCAGGCCGGCAGGGCGATGCTGCCATCGGGCGAGACATAGGCCTGCGCATTGGACTGTGCGGCGTCGCGGGCGAACATGTCGGCGAGCGTGGTGAATGCATAGGTCTTGGGATCGATCTGGTCCCTGAACTCGCCATTCACCCACCAGTTGACCGGGAAGATGGTGGCGGCAGCGCCCTGCCCCGCAGGCGTCGCCGGGATGACGCTGACCTGCGTGTCGGGCGCGCCGGGGGTGACGCTATAGACGGTGCCGTTGCGGCCATAGGAGGAAAGGACGAGCAGATTGCCCGACTTGTCGATGGTGAGGTTCACCGGATCGAGCGCGGCGTCGCGGATCATCTCCAGCCGGCCCGCGTCGGACCAGCGCCAGATGCGCTGGAAGAAGCGGTCGATGAAATAGAGCCGGCCCAGTGCGTCCACCGCGCCGCCGCCCAACCCGTAGAAACCATCAGCGAGCTTCTGAACGCTGGCGCCGCCGAAGGTCGAGGGAGCGACCGGGTCCGGCTTCGCCGGCACGTCGAGCACGGCGAATTCGCGCTCGCGCACTTCCAGGCCGTGGGTGATATCCTGAATCGCATTCTCGAACGGATATTTGGTGAGGCGCAGGAAGGTGCCGCAGCCATTTTCATCGCAGGTGCCGACCCCGCTTTCCGCGTTCACATGGACATTGCGGAAGCGGATATCGTGGGAATTATAGAGCGACACGGCGGTCGGCGCGGGCTTGCGCGTGCGGGTGACGCGATAGCCGTGGAAATTGGCGACCAATATGTTGCGGGAGTCGCGGATCTCGAGCGCGACGGCATCGCCGCTCTCACCCGCCTCCCCTTCGGTCTGGGGCGCCAGCAATTCCCAGTTGGCGACGCGGTTGAGGCCGATTTCGGTGCGGACATGATGTTCGACCGAGGCCTGGATCAACCGGCCCGGCGTTTCCGTGTCGGAGATCAATATGCCCGGATGGCCGAATGTGCTGGGGCTCCAGATATTGGCGAAGGTGCCCCCGCCGCCCTGCGTCACCCAGAGGCTGGCATATTGGCCGCCCCAGCGGCGCGATGCGTCGGGATCGGCGGTGGCGTTGTTGTTATAGGGATTGCGCCGGCTGCCATCGAAGGCATCGGTGCCATGGCCGCCCTGGAACTTGACGTCGTTGACCATGGAGTTGGCGCCGGCCTTCCACAACAGGCCGGTCGCGCGCGGATTGGCGCCATTGGTGTCGAGCGCCAGACCGGCGACGATCGCGTCACCGCCCTGCGCGCTTTCAATGAGCGCCTTGGGCGCACCGACGCCCTGAAAGGCGGGCGTGCCATCGGGCAGGACGATCTGGGTCAGGCTGGGGTGGAGGCCGATCAGCACCGTGTCGGCGCGCAGCCGCAGCGTGTCGCTGACCTTGTAGAAGCCGGCAGGGAGGTAGACGACGCGATGGCTGTCGATCGCCTTCTGCAGCACGGCGGTGTCGTCCGTGCTATTGTCGCCCTTCGCCCCCAGCGTGCGGACATTCACCCATTCGGAGACGGGCGGCAGCGGACGGATGGCGGGCGCGCCGGGCGCCGGCAGGCTGGCGATCGGCTGCGCCTGCATGTCGGTCTTATAGTCGCCGATCCGGCCAAGCCCCGGCAGGGTCAGGCCATGGGTGAAGGAGGAGACCTTGTAAGCCTTCCCCTGCCCCGCCACCGTCCGGCCGCTCTCGCGGAAGCGGGCGAAGGTGGGCGTGTTGGCGGCCAGCACATTCTGGAAGCCGACCTGGGTATAGACATTCTTCTCGTTGGAAATGATGACGCCGGCCTTCGACACATTTTCGAAGCGCACATCCTGGCCCCAGAGCCAGTCGCCATAGCCCCGGTCGATCTCGATCCCGACCGGCACGTTGCGGAAGGCGACGTTGAGCAGGGTCAGGCCCGCCTCATGCTCGCGAATGGCGGCGTCGCGCTGTCCCTCGAACGTGGCATCGACCAGGGCAAAGGGCCAGGCGGGCGAGGTCTTTTCCGCGAGGATGCCATAGCGGCCGCCCTTGAAGTGCAGATCCTCCGCCTCGTTGGCGACATGGTAGAGGCCTGCGAGGCCCGATCCGATGTCGAAATCGACATGGCTGACGAAGCTGTGCTGGGCGGAATGGAAGCGGATCGCGGTCGCCGCCGGATTGCCGTCCATGATGCGGAAATCGATATTGCCGAGCGCGGAATAGAAGGTGCCCGGATTGGCGTCGGCAATTGTCTTGTCGAACGGCACGCTGCCGGCCGGCGGGAAGGCGGCGGGCCAGCTGTCCTTGTCGGTCTGGCGCTTGCCGCCGGTGAAGATCAGCATATGGGCGACGCCGCGCTGGAAACCGGGCGTGTTGGCGCCGAGCAGGATCACCGGACGCTGCGCGCCGATGCCGAAGATGCGGACGCCCGGCCAAAGGAACAGGGTACGGCTGATGCGGTAGGTGCCCTGGGGCAGGAAGACGATGCCGCCACCGGGCGTCGCGGCGGCGGCGTCGAGCGCCTGCTGGATCGCGGCGCTGTCATCGGCACGGCCATCGCCCACGCCCTTCACCGTCACGGCGCGCGCATCGTCGGGCATGGCGGTATAGACGGACGGGGACGCGGCAGCGGGCTGTGCTGCGGCCAGGCACAGCAGGACGGATGCGCAGGCCCCGTTCAATCCACGATACATCTATCAGGCTCCGTAAAAAGAAGATGTCCCGGCCGTGCAGGACCGGGACAAGTTTGGGGGGAGAGATGTTATGTTTTATCAGAAATTGAAGCGGACACCGGCGCGATAGATGCGGCCCAGCGTGTCGTAGAGCGCTGGGTTGATATCGAGACCGGTGTTGGTCTGGGGCGAGGCGACCGGATCCTTGTCGAACAGATTGTCGACCTTGCCATAGAGGGACACACGGTCGCTGAACTTGAAGGTGGCGCCGATGTCGACATAGAAGGCCCCCTTCATCTTGTTATAGTCGATGGTCGGGTGGTTCGCGGTCGAGGTCGGGCAGGACGACTGGCAGACGACATATTGGTTGCCGAAGGTGCCGTCGCTGATCCAGCGTTCCTGCACCGTCAGGCTGAACTTGCCGCTGTCATAGGTCTGCACCGCCAGCCATTTCCAGTCGGGGGTGTTGCCGTTGTTGGCGCCGGCCTGGTCGACCGGATCGACACCGGCAATGCCGGCGTTGACGATGAACTTGCGGATATGGGTGCCCAGCGCGCGGACGGTGAAGTTGCCCGGCAGGCCGAGCGGCTGCTGCCACTGATAGCTCGCCTCGATATCGAAGCCGCTGGTCCGCCAGGAGGCAAGGTTGAACGGCTGGACATTGATATAGTTGAGGCTGGGATTGGCATTGTCGAGGCTGAAGCCGCCACAGAAGGCCTGATTGCCGTCATAGCAGAACTGGACGATCTGCTGCGCCGACAGGCTGGAGACGACGCCCTTCAGCTTGATGTCATAATAGTCGAACGACAGGCTGAGGCCAGGCAACCAGGAGGGACGCGCCAGCACGATGCCGATTTCGGTGTTGCGGGCGATTTCGGGCTTCAGATTGGGGTTGCCGATGGTGTTCTGGAATGCCTGAACCGCTGCGCCCTGGAAGGGATCGCTGAAGTTCGGCAGGGTCGTGACGGTCGGCGCGGCGAACAGTTCCGACAGGTTCGGCGCCCGAACGTCGCGCGAGGTGACGGCGCGCAGGCGGATGCCGTCGAGCGGCGTATCCCAGGTGCCGCCGACCTTCCACGCCCAGACCGTGCCCGATGTGCTGTAATGGGTGCCACGGCCCGCGGCGTTCAGGTTGGCGCGGCCGACCGCTTCGCTGTCGAACAGCGGCATGTCGATTTCCACGAAACCTTCATAGACTTCATATTTGCCGCGACCATTTTTGTAATTGCCGGCCGCCCAGTTGCTGCCCTGCGCACCGTTGAGCAGCGGGTCGGCGGGATAATCGGCGCTGTTCGGGCTGAGATCGGACACGCCCGCGCCATAGGGATCGGCATTCACGCGGTAGAATTCGCGGCGATATTCCGCACCGAAGGCGACCGACAGCGGCCCTGCCCACAATTCCAACGGATTGCCCGAGAAGTTGAGGCTGGCGACGTCCTGGGTCAGCTTGGTGTGCTGGAACGGGCCATTGTCATGCGGCGCGACATAGGCGAGCGCGGCGGCCGAGGGGGTGAAGCCGCCGAAGATGTTGATCGGCTGGCAACCGAGCGCGCGGGCAGCCGGATCGGCGCAGACGATCGCACCGTTCAGTTCGATCGCATTGGCCGCTGCGGCATAGCGGTTCTGCAGCACGATATCCTTCACTCGGATGTCCGAGATGGTGATGCCATGCTCATAATAGGCGTCATAATTCCAGTCGCTGCCGGCCGCATCGAACTTGCCCTTGGCGCCGGCGACGAAGCGATATTGCTTGCGATCGGTATAGACCTGCGGATCGGGGAAGGCGGCGTTGGACGAACCGAAGCCGAAGGAGGTGATGCCGGCGGTGGCGCACTGGTCGCGCACCGACTGGGGCAGATAGGGGTTGGAGCATTGGACGGTCAGGTTGGCGCGGCCATAGCCGGGGCTGGGCTGGTTGTTGGTCTTCACCTGCGCGACATTGACCGTGACATAGGCTTCGTTGTTGTCGGCGAAATCATAGCCGATCCGGCCATAGCCGTTGATGCGCTCCAGCGAGGATTTGAGCGAGGCGCCCGAGCCGGGTGCGCCCGACAGGTCGCCGCCCTCGCAGAAGCTGTTGCCGCGATAGCAGTTGGTGACCGCGCCGGTGCCGGTCGGCGTGCCGTTCGAGCCATAGTTGAACTGATAGGGATTGCCATTCTGGTCGAAGGCGATGCCCTGCAGCGGGCCATTGTTGATCAGGCCATAGCGGGCATATTGATAGGGCTGGGCGTAATCGCGGTAATTATATTGTGGCAGGCCGTTGTTGGTCTGGCCGGTGTTCATCAGCGTGGTGGCGCGATACCAGTTACGGCTGCCGGCCAGATCGGTGCCGAAGTCGCCGGCGCCCACGCCGCCTTCATGGTCATATTCGCCGCTGACGACGACATGCAGGCGATCATCCATGAAGGATTTGCCATAGGCGGCCTGCACCAGCGCGGTTTCGTCATCGCCATATTTGGTGATGCTGCCCAGGATATTGCCCTTGAAGCCTTCGAAATGGGTGTCGGTGATGAAGTTGACCACGCCGCCGACCGCGTCCGAGCCGTAGGAGGCCGACGCGCCGCCGGTGACGACGTCGACGCGCTTCACCAGCAGCTGCGGGAACATCGAGATGTCGGGCACGCCGGTGACATTGGCGCCGACGACGCGCTGGCCGTCAAGCAGGGTCAGGGTGCGGATCGCGCCCAGGCCACGCAGCGAGAAGGAGCTGAGGCCCTGCTGGCCGCTGGAGGTGGAGAAGGTGCCGGTGGCGGCGCCGGTCGAGCCTTGCAGCGAGGGCAGCTGGGCGATGGTGTTGAAGATGTTGGGCTGGGCGTTGTTGGCGATCTGCTCCTCACCGATGACGGTGGTGGGCGTCGGCGCATTGAAGCCGCTGGTGGTGATGCGCGATCCGGTGACGATGATGTCGGCGCTCTGCGATGCCGGCGTTTCGCTCGTCTGGGCCTGCGGCGCGGGTTCGGGTGCCGGTTCGGTCTGGGCCTGGGCGGTGCCGGCCAGCGCCATGATGGCGACGGCGGCCAGGCTGACGCCCGCCATATGCCGATGGATTGCGATCTGCACGTTCATTCCTCTTCCCCTCTTGTCACCAGGCGCCCTCCCGGCGTCGGCGCGCCCATGGCGGGCTATTGTGTGAGTATTAATCCCTGCCCCGTCCGGTCGCACTTACGACATAGGTCGTAGATGCGCCGGAACGGCGGATTTTCAGGGCTTTGCGGCGTAGAGCGCGTGGTGCGTCAGGATGAAAAGCGTGCGCTTGTCAGGGCCGCCGAACAGGATCTGGAGCGGCCGGTCGGGCACGTCGATGCGGCCGGCTTCCTTGCCGTCCGCGCCGTAGACGAAGATCTGGCCATTGGCGACGAACACCCTGCCCTGCCCGTCCACCGCGACGCTCTCGCCGCCACGATTGGCGAAGGGCTTCAGCGCCGTCAGCGTGCCGCCCGGCCCCACCGTGCCGCTATAGGTGATATTTTCCGATCCGTTGGTGACGAACAGGCGATCGCCGATCTTGCCGGAAACGAAGCCATTGGCGTTGAGGCCATCGGACCAGCGCCAGCCGGTATGGTCGATCGGCCCCTGCTGCCAGACGCGGAAGGCCGGCAAGGACAGGCTCCCGTCGGGGGAGAGATATTCCTTGGCCTTGGGCGTGCCGACGTCGCGGGTGAACATCTCGGCCAGCGTCGTGAACTCGTAGGTCTTGGGGTCGAGCTGGTCGCGAAACTCGCCATTATTCCACCAGTTGACCGGCAGCAGCGTCTTGCCCGCGCCAGTGCTGCGCATCGGGGTCGGCTGAATCAGCGTCAGCGCGTCCTTGGGGCCGGCCGGGTCGAACGAATAGGCGCCGCCCTTCGCGCCGAGCGAGGACAGGACCAGGACATGGCCCGAAGCGTCGATGGCGAGATTGACCGGATCGAGCGCATGGTCGCGCACGATCTCCAGCCCCTTGCCCTCGCTCCAGCGGTGGATGCGCTGGAAACGGCGGTCGATGAAATAAAGCTGCCCTTGCGCGTCCACCGCCGCGCCGGAGATGGACCAGAAGCCGTCCTCCAGCTTCTCGACCTTGGTGCCGGACGGTGCGACCGCCGGGACGGCGCTGCCGGCCGGGCCGATATCCAGGGCAGCAAACTCGCGTTCGCGCACCAGCAGCTTGCGGCTGACATCCTCGATCGCATTGTCGAACGGATATTTGCTGGCGCGCAGGAAGGTGCCGCAGCCTTCATCGTCGCAGGTGGCAAAGCCGCTTTCGCCATTCACATGGACGTTGCGGAAGCGGATATTGCCCGAATTGGTGATCTTCACCGCGCTCTTTTCCGGCGCATAGGTGCGGGTGACGCGATAGCCATGATAATTGGCGAACAGCAGGTTGCTGGAGTTGCGGATGTCGAGCGAGATGGCGTCGGGGCCGTCATCGACCTCCTGTTCGGTCTGCGGCGCCAGGAACTCCCAATTATGGACGTTATCGAGCACGAATTCGTTGCGGGCATGATGTTCGACCGACATTTCATAGACATGGCCGGGCGTGTCGGTGTCGGTGATGTAGAAGCCCGCTTGGGCGAAGCTGTTGGGGCTCCACACGTCCGCGAAGGTGCCGCCGCCGCCGTCCGTCACCCAGATGCTGGGATATTGGGCATCGAGCCGGCTGTCGGTGACCGGGTCGCCGGTGTTGACGCGCAGCGTGCCGAGCATCTTGCCATCGGCGGTCGGCGTGCCGCCGCCGCCCATGATCTTGACGTCCTCGACCAGGCTCTGTTCGCCCGATCGCCATAGCAGGGCGGAGGCGCGCGGGTTCACCCGGCCGGTGAAAAGGCCGAGGCCCGAGAGGATATTGTCGCCGCCCTTGCGGCTTTCGAGGATCGGCAGGACCGCACCGAGGCCGGCATGATTGGGATTGTTGTCGGGAATGAAGAGCTGGGTGATCGCCGGGTGCAGGCCGATGAGGATGCTGTCCGGGCGCAGGGTCAGCCTGTCCGTCACCTTGTAGAAGCCGGTCGGGAAATAGAGGATGCGATTGGCGTCGATCGCCTTTTGCAGGACGGCGGTGTCGTCCGCCTTGCCGTCGCCGACCGCGCCCAGGGTGCGGACATTGACCCACTGGTCCATCGGCGGCAGGTCGCGGATCGCGGGCGCGCGCGGCGTGGGCATGGCGGAGAGCGGCTGGATGTCGGCGGTGGTGGCGTATTCGCCCGTGTGGCCAAGTGCCGGGACGGCGAGGCCATAGGAGAAATTGGCGACCTTATAGGCCTTGCCCTTGCCATCCACCGTCCTGCCGCTGTCGCGGAAGCGGGCGAAGACCGGGCTGTTGACCGCCAGCGCATTATCGAAGCCGACCTGGGTGAAGACATTCTTCTCGTTCGAGATGACGACGCCGGCCTTCGACACATTCTCGAACCGGACATCCTTGCCCCACAGGCTGTCGCTGTAGCCACGGTCGATCTCGATCCCGACCGGCGTGTTTTTGATCGCGACATTGACGAGGGTAAGGTCGACCTCATGCTCGCGGATCGCCGCGTCGCGCTGGCCGTCGAAGGTCGAATCGAGCAGGGTGAACTGCCAGGCGGGCGAGGTCTTTTCGGTGACGATGCCGTATCGGCCGCCCTGGAAATGGACATTCTCGATCACGTTGCCGGCCTGATAGACGCCGGCAAAGGCAGTGCCGAGGCGGAATTCCATATGGCTGAGAAAGGCATGCTGGGCCATGCGGAAGCGCACGCCGGCGGCGGCCGGATTGCCCGCGCCGATCTCGATATCGACATTGCTCATCGACGAATAGAAGGTGCCCGAATTGGCGTCGCGCACGATCTTGTCGCGGGGCACGACGGTCGGCACCGGGACCGGCACCTTGCCGACCTGATATTGATCGCCGCCAGCAAAGATCACCATGGTCGACACGCCCTGCTGGAAGCCGGGGGTGTTGGCGCCGAGCAACAGCACCGGCCGGGTCGGGCCGACGCCATAGACGCGCACGCCCGCCGGCACGATCAGCGAGCGGGTGATGCGATAGGTGCCCGACGGCAGGAAGACGATGCCATGGCCGGTCGCGTCGCGGGCCTGATCGAGTGCCTGCTGGATGGCGGCGCTGTCGTCGGCGCGGCCATCGCCGACGGCCTTCACCGTCACCGCATGAGGCTCGGCCGGTGCCACGGGGAAAACCGAGGTCGTCGCGGCGAAGGCCGGTGCGCCAATGCTTGTTGCCGCCAACAAAGCCGCAATCATGTTGCGTCCGATCATGTCCGCCTCCCATCCTCATTTTTATAGATGGTGCATGGCTAGGGGAGCGGTCGCGGCTTGGCACTTGCGACAAAGGTCGTAGTTTTCCTGCGGGGTGGCGCGGCCTTATAGCGGAAAAACCAATCCCCCTGCCCCAGCGACCAAGGACGCCCGCTTGCCGATTTCCGCCGACCCTGCCCCCGTTTCGCCCAAAGCCGTGGGACGCGCCGTCATCGTCATGGGGGTCAGCGGCTGTGGCAAGTCGACGCTGGGCGCGATGCTGGCCCAGGCGCTGGACTGCCCCTTCCTGGAGGGCGACAGCTATCATTCGACGGCGGCGGTGGAAAAGATGCGTGGCGGGGAAGCGCTGACCGACGCGGATCGCTGGCCCTGGCTCGACCGGCTGGGCGCGGCGATCGCCGGGACGGTGGCGACGCAGGGCGTGGCGGTCGCCGCCTGCTCCGCATTGAAGCGCGCCTATCGCGACCGGCTGCGCGCGGCGATCGGCGTGCCGGTGCATTTCATCCTGCTCGACAATGACCGCGACGAACTGCTGGCGCGGCTGGGCAACCGGCCGGGCCATTATATGCCCGCCAGCCTGCTCGACAGCCAACTCGCCACGCTGGAACCGCCGCTGCCCGAGGAAGGGGCGATGATCCTGACCACCAATGTCCCGGCGAGCGAGTTGCGCGACCGGGCGCTGGCCTGGCTGGGATCTGGCCTGGCTGGGATAGGGTCACACCGACGCGACAGTTGAAAGTTCATAGTGTCGATAGCCAGCGCTGGCGGGCCGAAAATGGGCGCAATGCGCCTGCCACGCGCCGATGAAGCGACAGTGACGCGACACTGGCGTCATAGGGGCGCCCCTCCAACGCGACAGTCAGGCGACAGTGAAACGACAGCAAGGCGACAGTCGGACCGGCGCCGGGCGGCGCGCGCGACGCCGAATAGCGAACCGGCGAAAGGCGTGATGTCGGAAGAGCGGCCTGTTCCATCCGGCAGGATAGATCAGAGAAAGACCGAGTAGGAAAGCGCCGCCAGACGACCGCAGGCGATCAATGTCGGACATTCCTCCCCGGAACGGGGAGGTGGCAGCGCGAAGCGCTGACGGAGGGGCAGGTGCCTCTTAGTGCTGCGCTATTGGGCCTGTGCCCCTCCACCGCCTGCGGCGGTCCCCCTCCCCAAGCAATCTTGGGGAGGAATTGGGTCGCGTGCTGCTCAGCGATAGCGGCCCATCGTCACCTTGAGCCAGACCGGCTTGTCGATGATGTTGAGGCCATAATCGGTCTGGTCGCCGTTCCAGATGCGATCGAAGACCCAGTTGTCACCTTCGAAATGGCCTTCCTCGACCTTCACGATCATGCCGTTGGCCGGGGCGCCTTCGCGCGAGCCGAACTGGACGCGGACATGGTCGCCGGTGAAGAGAAATTCATTGGCCGAAAGCTGCGCCACGACCATGCCGCCGACCATCGCCTTGTCCCAGGCCGGGGTGTCGGCATTGGGGAACCATTCGCGCTGGCCGAACTGCCACTGGCCGAAGCTCGCCGTCACCGTCCAGTCGCCCATGGTGGTGCTGAGCGGCGTGCCGTCGTCCGGCCGCGCCGCGCCCCAGGTCGGGTGGGCGAAGGCGATCTTCGCCCAGGGGCGCATGGCCGCGCCGAGCACGCCGAATTTGGATGCGAAGGCGTGGATGGTCGCATCGTCGAAGCTCTTGGCGCCGAGCGGATAGTTGAAATAATCAGCATCATCCATGCCGAAGGGCGAGAAGCCGATCGCCCCGCGTCCCAGCGCCGACCAGAAATAGCGGGCATATTCGGCGGCATTGCCGATTTCGGGCACCATCAGCGCATTGTCGGGCCTTGTGTAGAGATCGAGATGCTTGAAGACGTTGCGGCTGCCCCGGTCATAAATGTCGGGCGCGGCGAGATCGAGCGAGGGTGCCGCCGCCTTCCAGATATCGATCACGTCGCCCTGCGGCCCGCCGCTCGACACGCTCATCGGGTCGACCGGCTTGTAGGGATCGGTCAGCGAGGCGTTCACATACATGGGCAGCGGCTTGATCGCCTTGCCGGCCTTGGCCAGTTCCTCGATATAGCGGGCGGTGTACCAGGTATTGAAAGTGCGATCGGCGGTGTCGCCGAACACGCTCTTCCAGTTGCCCGCCGGCTTCTTGAGCGCACGGGTCAGTTCGGCCGGGACCGGGCCGTCGAACAGTTTCTGCGCGGTGGCGCTGAAGTCGCGGGGATTCTGGTAGCTGCCGACCTCATTTTCGGGCTGCACCATGATCACCGTATTCTGCGCATCATGATCGCGCACATAGGTCATGAGCTTCAGAAAGGCGCGCTTGTCCGCCGCCAGCGTGGCCGCGCCATGGGGCGAGAGCACGCCATGATCCTTGCCATCGGCGGTCTTCATGCGCGGGAAGCGGCGATTGTCGAGCTTCACCCAGTCGGGGGTATAGGCAAGGCCGGTATTCTTCCAGGCGCCGAACCAGAGGAGGACGATGCGCTTGTCATGGGCGCGCGCCTCGTCGAGCAGGGTCTGGACGAAGCTATAGTCGAACTGGCCTTCCTTGGGCTCCAACTGCTCCCAGGCGACCGGCACTTCGACCGTATTGGCATGGATGCTGTCGAGCCGGTCCCAGACCTGCTTCAGGGGGGCGGCATAATTGCTGCTGTTATTGACCTGGCCACCCAGCATCAGGAAGGGCGCGCCATCGACGATCAGGGCGTGGCGGCCATTCTTGCTTTCGATATGCGGCACTTGTCCGGCGTTCTGGGCGAGCGCGGGGGTGGCGAGCAGCATGGCGCCCGTGAGCAGGGGAAGAAAATTGCGCATCAGATCGGGTCTTTCAGGGCTGTTCGTCTAGGGAAAATATGCGGGTGGCGGCGGTCCATTTGGCGCCGGGTACGGACCAGGGCAATGGCCGCTGGACGCCGTCCATCTGCGCTTCCCAGGCCTGCACCGCCGGATCGGCGGCGTCGGCCGCCGCCTTGGCCGCCGGGTCGAAATCCGGGCCTGTCTCCATCAGCATGACCAGCCGGTTGCCGCTGCGATAGATATCCATCGCCAGGATATCGGCAGCGCGGATGCTGGCGCCGATGGCCGGCGGCAGCGCACCGGACGCATGCCATGCCTCATATTCGGCGATGGCGGCCGCATCGTCGGCCAGGTCGATCAGCAACACATGGCGCATCACATCACCCAGCCGCCGTCGATCACATGGACCGCGCCGGTGGTGAAGGCGGCATCGTCGCTGGCGAGATAGAGGACCAGGCCGGCAATCTCCTGCGCCTTGCCGAGGCGCCCCATCGGCTGGCGCGCGACGAAGGCGGTCTGGGCGGCTTCATAATCGCCGGTGTCATGCAGCCGCTGCTGCAGCGAGGGGGTGTCAACGGTGCCGGGGCAGATGCAGTTGCAGCGAATGCCCTGCCCGACGAAATCGGCGGCGACCGCCTTGGTCAGGCCGATCACGCCCGCCTTGGTCGCGCCATAGGCGAAGCGGTTGGGGATGCCCTTCACCGAGCTGGCGATGGAGGACATGTTGACGATCGCGCCCGCGCCCTTTTCCACCATGCCCGGCAGGAAGGCCGAGATGGTGTGATATTGGGCGGTCATGTTGAGCGCGACGGCAAAGTCCCAGTCGGACTGGCTGCATTCCAGGATATTGCCGGCATGGACCACGCCGGCGATGTTGGCGAGGATGTCGATCGGGCCGATTTCCGCGGCGAGCGCGCGCACGGCGGCGCCGTCGGTGACGTCGAGGGCGAGGCGCTCGCAGCTCTCCAGCCCGTCGAGTGCATCGAGATCGCGGTCGGTGGCGAAGACGCGGGCGCCCTCCGCCACGAAACGCTCGACCGAGGCGCGGCCGATACCGCGGGCGGCGGCGGTGATGAGTGCGGTCTTGCCGGCGAGGCGGCCGTTCTGCAGGGCGCTCATGCGCGCGCCACCATCGGCAGACATTCGGGACCGATGGGATCGAAAGCCTTGTAGGTCAAAATAAACTCCTGATGGCCCAGTTGTTCGGAAAGGCTGCGCTCGCCCGCCGCGACGGCGAGGATGGCATCATAGATTTCCTGGCCGACCTGATCGAGGGTCGCTTCCCCCTCCAGGATGCGGCCGGCATTGACGTCCATGTCGGCGGCCAGGCGGCGGCCGGTTTCGGGATTGGCGCAGATCTTGATGACCGGCGAGATCGCCGATCCGACCACCGATCCGCGCCCGGTGGTGAACAGGGTGACATGCGCGCCGCAGGCGATCAGTTCCACGATCTCGGCATTGTCGGAGATGTTGGGGAAACCGAAGCGCGGCTCGCCATCGGGCACGACGTCGAGCAGATAGAGGCCGCCCATTGGCGGGATATCGCCCGGCTTCAATATGCCGTCGATCCGCGAGCTGCCCGACTTGCTGTAGGCGCCCATGGATTTTTCCTCCTGGGTGGTGAGGCCGCCTTCGGCATTGCCCGGCGCGAAGCTGCCAAAGCCCATGACGGTATAATAGGCCTCCGCCTTCTGCACGCAGGCCTCGATCGCGGCGGCGAGTTCGGGCGTGGCGGCGCGATCAGCCATGATCTTCTCGCAGCCGACCAGTTCGCCCGTCTCCTCGAAGATGCAGGCCGCCCCTTCCGCCACCAGCCGGTCGAAGGCGCGGCCGACCGCCGGATTGGCGGTGATGCCGCTGGTGCCGTCCGACCCGCCGCAGATGGTGGCGACGACCAGTTCATCCACGCCCATCGGCACGCGTTCGACCGATGCGATCTGCGCCCGCACCCGATCGACCGCCTCCAGACCGGCGGCGATGGTGGCGGCGGTGCCGCCCTTTTCCTGGATCACCAGCAGTTCGGCCGGGCGGCCGCTGGCCTCCACGACGGCGCGCAGCTTCTCGCGGTTGAAGCTTTCGCAGCCGAGCGAGACGATGACGAGGCCGCCGACATTGGGATGGGTGGCGATCGCCTCCATCACCTTGGCGGCATAGGCATTGGGATAGCAGCCGGGGAAGCCGATCAACTGGACATCGGGATCATCGGCCTTGTCGACGATGCGGCGCGCGACATGGTGCGCGCATTCGACCAGATAGGCGACGGCGACGACATTGCGGATGCCCTTGCGCCCGTCGGAACGGAGCCAGCCCTGCATCATGCGCCCTGCTCCAGCGCGGTGCGGGTGTGGCTGCTGATATAATCGCTCTTCATATTGTGCATATGGACCCATTGGCCGGCGACGACCGGCGCGGTCATCGAGCCGATCGGCGCGCCATATTTGATGACCTTGTCCCCCTGCGCCAGCGCCATACGGGCGATCTTGTGGCCGATCGCGATCCCCTCGCGCGCGGGGATGGTGCCACCGGCGACGGGCAGGATATCGCCCGCCTCGATCGCGCTGACACAGATCAGCACATTGTCGTCGGGGTGCAGCAGGATGAGGCGGCTGTCATGTTCAAGCATGGCTGTGGGCCTTGGCAAGAGGATGGGCACGGGCGGCGGCGTCGAGCGCCGGCCAGAGCGTGTCGGTTATGGAGGCGCCCAAACGGGCGATCGTGTCATGGACCTGATCCGCGCCGACCAGGCCGGGGATCACGGCCATGACCTGCGGGTGGCGCAGCGGATATTGCAGCGCGGCGGCGGGCAGCGCGACGCCGGCATCGCGGCAGAGCGCCGCCATGGCATGGGCGCGGGCGAGGATCGCCGGGTCCGGGGCGGCATAGTCGAAATGGAGCGGGCCGCTGAGATCGCGGGCGAGGATGCCGCTATTATAGGGGCCGCCGACGATGACCCGCACATCGGCGCTGGCGCAACGGTCGAGCAGTTCCTCCGCGCCGCGATCGAGCAAGGTGTAGCGGCCGGCGATCAGGATCGCGTCCAGCTCCACCCGGTCGAGCAGGTCGTGGCAGATCGCGACCTCGTTGACGCCGATGCCGATCGCGCCGATCGCGCCTGCATCCTTGAGGTCGCGCATCGCCCTATAGCCGCCGTCGAGAAAGGCGGCGAGATGATCATCATGCGCGTCGCCATGGGTCAGGCGGCCCATATCATGGGCGAGCAGCAGGTCGATCCGGTCGCGGCGCAGGCGCTTCTGGCTGCTTTCGAAGGAGCGCAGCACGGCGTCATGGCCATAGTCGAAATGCGGCTCGAACGGGTCGGCATCGACGAAGCCATGGCGTTCGCCCTGCGCATCGGTGGCCCGCAGCAGGCGGCCGACCTTGGTCGAGACCCGCGCCCTGCCGTGCGGGTCATGCTCGGCGAGCGCCGCGCCCAGCCGTCGTTCGGCAAGGCCAAAGCCATAATGGGGGGCGGTGTCGAAATAGGCGATGCCAGCGGCGAAGGCGGCGTCGAGGGTGGCACGCGCCTCCGCATCGCTGACGACGCGATAGAGATTGCCGATGGGCGCGGTGCCCATGCCCAAGTTGGGAAAATCGATCATGCGGCGGCTCCCAGCGTGACGCGATAGAGGCGGGCGGCATTGTCGGCGAAGATGGCGCGATGGGCCGCGACCGGCACCGAGGCGCGGGCGAGGTCGAGCCAGGCGGCATAATCGGACGCGAGGGTCAGCACCGGCCAGTCGCTGCCCCAGAGCAGGCGGTCCGGGCCGAACAGGGCGACCAGTTCGGCGATGAAGCGGGCGGCCGCGCCCTCCCCTGCCCCCGGCGCCAATTCGGTTAGCAGGCCCGACAGCTTGCAGGCGACATTGGGGCAGGCGGCGAGATCGGCCATGGCGGCGCGCCAGTCCGTCGGGACCGCGTCGCCGACCAGCGGCTTGGCGGCATGGTCGATGATGATGCTGAGGTCGGGCTGGCGCCGGGCCAGCCGGGCGAGCGAGGCAAGATGCTGCGGCCGCACCAGCGCGTCGAGCACCAGGCCATGCCGGGCCAGTGCGGCGAAGCCGGGCGCCAGCGCCGCATCGTCGAAACAGTCGGGCGCGCGGCCCTGCATCATCGGACGGATGCCGACCAGTGGGCCGGCGACCTGCAGCGCGGCGACGCGGGCGGCGACATCGCCAGTGAGATCGACCCAGCCCACGACGCCAGCGATGCGATCGGTTTCGGCGGCGAGTGACAGCAGCCAATGGGTGTCGGCCTCTGATTCCTGGCTCTGCACCAGGATCGCGGCGTCGACCTTGTTGGCATCGAGCAGCGCGCGCAGATCATCCAGCCCATAGTCGCGATGGATCGCCGGCAGGTCGGCACCGGGCCATGTGCAATCGTTGCGGCCGAGCTGCCAGAGATGGACATGGGCGTCGATCATGCCGCCCCGCCCTTGCCGCGCATGCGATGGGCATAGGCCGCGACCACCAGGAAGCAGAGCGCGGGCACCAGCATTGCGGCGTTGATCGTGCCGGCCATGTCGGAAATCAGGCCCATGACCGCGGTCAGCACCGCGCCGCCGATGATGGCCATGACGATCATCGATGCGCCCGGCTTGGTCAGCGGGCCGAGCCCGTCGAGCGAGAGGACGAAGATGGTCGGATACATGATCGACATGAAGAAGCTGGCGACCACCAGCGCGACGACGCCGGGCAGGCTGAGCCAGACCGAGCCGACCAGCGCGAGGCCGAGATTGACGAGCGCGAACAGCCGCATCAGCCGCGCGCCATCGAAGCGGGAGAGCAGCGCCGCACCGGCAAAGCGGCCGGCCATGAACAGGCCGAGCGACAGGGTCAGCAGCCAGGCGGCATGCTGGGCGGTTATGCCCGGCAGCGCCGCCTGCGCATAGCGGATGAGATAGCTCCAGATGCCGACCTGTGCGCCGACATAGAAGAATTGGGCAGCGACCCCGGCCAGATAGCGCGGGCGACACAGCAACTGGCGATAGCCGGCCAGCGGCGAGGCCGCGCCGGCATGGCCCTCCACCGCCGCCTTCGGGAAGGGCGTGCGCGCGAGCAAGGCCGCCCAGGCCAGCACAACCAGCGCGATCAGCAGATAGGGCAGGCGCACGGCCGATGCGGCAGCGGCGCCCTGCGCCGGGGCATCGGACAGGATCAGCGTCGCGCCCAGCGCCACGCCGGTGATCGAGCCGAGCGGATTGAACGCCTGCGCAAGATTGAGGCGACGGGCGGCGCCGGCGGCATCGCCCAGCACCGCGACCATCGGATTGGCGGCGGTTTCAAGGAAAGCCAGGCCACTGGCGATCACGAACAGGGCGAACAGGAAGAAGGGATAGCTGACCGCGGCGGAGGCCGGCAGGAACAGCAAGGCGCCAAGTGCGAACAGCAGCAGGCCCAGGATCACTGTCGCCTTGTAGCCGAAACGCTGCGCCGTCAGCGCGGCGGGAATGGCGAAGCAGAAATAGCCCAGATAAAAGGCCGACTGGACCAGGCCCGAGGCGAAGTCCGAAAGGGCGAAGGCGTGCCGAAAATGGGCGATCAGCACGTCGTTGAGATTATTGGCAAGGCCCCAAAGGAAGAAGAGGCCGATCGTCAGCATGACCGCCATCTTTGTGGCGCCGCTATCTTCCTGTCTGTCTACCCTGGCATCTGCCTGCATCACCCATCCTCTCTATTGGCGAACATGGCAGGCCCGTCCCTGTTGGGATCGGGCCTGCGCAGTCGAGGGAGACTACACGCCTCCCAAACGGATCAGTAGCTGATCCGGGCCGTCAGGCTGATGCGACGGTCATTGACCACCACGTCACGCGGACGGCTGTCGATGCCGAAATAGGTCGCACGACGGGTGTTGGTCAGGTTGGTGCCGTCCAGCGCCACCGCGAACTGCGGGGTCACATTATAGCTGATCGACGCGTCGAGCTGACCGAAGGGCTTGTTGAACACCGGCAGGCTACCGGTGCCGTTGCCCGCCGTGGTCACGACATATTTGCTGCGCCAGTTATAGGCGACGCGGGCCGACAGGCCGCCCTTCTCGTAGATGCCGACGATGTTGTAATTATATTTCGACAGCAGTTCGAGCGGAACGTTGGTGACCGGGCCGCTGGTGGCGGGCGACGGTGCCTGCGAGTCCACATAGGTGAAGTTCGCCTGCATGCCGAGGCCGTCGAACGGACCGGGCAGGAAGTCGAAGAACTGCTGATAGGCCAGTTCGAAGCCCTTCACCTTGCCCTTGGCGACATTGTTGTAGGACGTCACTTCATATTCATAGCTGTTGCCATTGTCGAAGGTGACGTCGCGATAGGACACGGCGGTCTGGATGTAGTTCTTGATATTCTTGTAGAAGGCCGCTGCGGTCAGCGAACCGGTCCGCGAGAAATACCATTCCAGCGTGGCGTCCAGATTGTCCGACTTCATCGGCTTCAGATACGGGTTGCCGCCGCTGGTCGTGTGGATCTGATCCTGCTGCGCGGCGCCCGGCTCGCTGACGGTCAGGCTGGGGTTCAGCTGGCCGAAGGTGGGACGCGAGATGTTCTTCGCCGCGGCGAAACGCAGCTGCAGATTATCGGTCAGGTGGACGCGCAGGTTCAGGCTCGGCAGGACCGAGGTATAATCCTGCGACACGGCGATCGGGTTGAACACGGTCGGGCCGCTTACTTCATTGCCGTTCGGGTCCAGCACGATCGAGGTCTGCTGATAATAGCCCGACACGTCGAGATTGGTGCGGACCACGCGGACACCGATATTGCCGTCGACCGGATCGGCCTTGAAGAAGGCGGTGGCATAGCCGGTGAAGGTCTTCTGCCGCTGCTGGTTGGTGCCGCTCTGGGTATAGGCCGGTGCGCTGGCGATGCCCAGTGTCTTGAGCGTGTCCTGATAGTTGCGGATGATGCCGCGGTTGAAGGCGGTGATGTTGCCGAACAGGTCGGCGTCGCCACGGAAGAAGTCGCCCAGGTCAACCGTTTCCAGTTCGCTGGGGATGCCCGACAGGCCGGTATAGCGATAGCCGGTGTCAATCGTGCGGTTCTTGCGGTCGGCATAGCGGAAGCCGGCCTTGATCGACGACAGGATGCCGGCATCGAAGCGATATTCGGCATCGAGGCGGGCGGTCTTGTCCGACGCCTTCGATTCATTGAGGTTATCGAGATAGAAGGCGCTGGTGTAGGTCGCCGGATTGGTGAGGCCGGTTTCCGAACCGATGTTCACGACCGGGACCGAACCCGAAATATCCTGATAGAGCGTGTCGGCAACGCCGTTCAGGCCGAAGATCGAGCGCAGATTCTTGGTCTTGGCATCGACATACTGGCCGTCGGCGGTGATCGTCAGATTGTCGACCGGCTTCCACTTCAGGTTCAGCGAATAGTCCGTCGTGGTCGAATGACGGGTCTGGGCGCTGGTGTTGTTGCCGATCGGCACGTTGATGAAGGTGCCGCTCTGGAAATCGCCATTGTCGGCATAGGTGAAGGCCGCGCCGGGCTGCGGGATGATCGCGCTGCCCGAGCTGTAGGCGAAGAAGCTATAGTCGTCGAAACGGAACTTATAGTCCGAACGGAAGACTTCGGCGGTCAGTTCCAGCGTGTCGCTGGGGCGCCACTGGAGCGCGACATCGGTGCCGAGACGACGACGATCGCCATAGACTTCGCCGATACCGGTACCATGCGGCAGGGTCGTGGTCTGGCCAGTGCGGCCCAGGCTCGCCAGCACTTCGGCGTCGGTCGCGTTGGTCGGATCGAGCGTGTAGAAGGGCTCGGTCGAGATCGTGTCCTGACGGAAGGCGGTCTTCTGGAAGGAGACGCTGGCGAGGATACCGATTTCACCGATGCCGGTGTCCCAGCGGTCGCTGACCATCAGCGAGGCCGAAGGCTTGAACTTGTCGGTCAGGTCGAAATAGCTCTGGGTCGCGGTGGCGGCGACCTTCAGGCCATCGAAATCGAACGGCTTGCGGGTGCGGAAGTTGATCGTGCCCGACAGCTGATCCTCGATCAGGTCGGCCGACGGATTCTTGTAGACGTCGATGCCCGACAGCAGTTCGGACGGGATGTCTTCCAGGTTCAGCTGGTTGGCGCCCGAGGCGGTGAAGATGTCGCGGCCGTTGAGTTCGGTGCGGACCTGGGTCAGGCCGCGGATCGCGACCGAGCTGCCCTCGCCATATTGGCGCTGGACCTGGATGCCGGTGATGCGCTGCAGCGCTTCGGCGACGTTCCGGTCGGGCAGCTTGCCAATGTCTTCGGCGACGATCGAGTCGACGATCACGTCGCTGTTGCGCTTGATCGACTGGGCGCTGGAAAGGCTGGCGCGGACACCGGTGACAACGATGCCATCTTCGGACGCAGGAGCATCGCTCGACTGTTCCGCAGCCACATCCTGGGCGTGCGCCTGGACGCTGCACCCCAGCATGACGCTGGCGGCCGAGATACCGGCGAGCAATTCCGCACGCGACGGCACGTTAAAATTCTTGAACATTTGGTCCCTTCCTCTCCCCTGGCCCCTGGTCGGAGCACTGATCGATTCGGCGCCGCGATGCCGCGGCAAAAACATATTCCCCTGCCGTGATATTTCCCTATTGGGAGCGATACCAACGCGGCGCCCTATTACTCTCCGTTTCCAATTTGTGAAATATAAAAATTGATTTCACCTGTAGATGGTGTGTAGGGAAGGACCAACAGATGATGGCGCTACCAAAGGCGAGATAGCGCCCGATTGGTGAGGGGATCGGGATGGAAGGCAAGGCGCGCTACCAAGCGCCGGCCCTGAAGAAAGGGCTGGAAATTCTGGAGCTTCTGGCCGGTTCCAGCGAGCCGCTGATCATGTCCGACATCTCCGCCGCGCTCGGCCGGTCGGTCAGCGAGATCTTCCGCATGCTCCAGGTGCTGGAGGAACATGGCTATATCGCCCGCGCCGAGGATGGCTATCGCCTGACCAACCGGCTGTTCACCCTGGGGATGAGCCAGCCGCCGATTCGCGACCTTGCCTCCACCGCCCTGCCGGTGATGCAGGATCTGGCGCGGCAGGCCGGGCAAAGCTGCCATCTGGGCGTGGTGTCGGGCGTGGAAATGGTCGTCATCATCGCGATCGAGGCGCCGGGCCTGTCCGGCTTTGCCGTGCGCGTGGGCTATCGCCGGCCGCTGCACCGCTCCAATTCCGGCCGCATCCTGCTCGCCTTCCAGTCGCCCGAAAATCGCGAGGCGATGCTGAAGGACATCCGGTCCGCCGACCATATGATCGAGGAACTGGATCTGGTCGCGCGGCTGGACGCCGCCGTCGCGGCGGGCGGCGCGGTGTCTCCCAGCCCGATGCTGACCGGCATCACCGACCTGTCCGCGCCGATCCTGGTCGGCGGGATCGCCCGCGCGTCGCTGACCATGCCCTTTGTCGACGGCGCCGCCAACCGGGCGAGCATCGAGCAGTGCAATGACCTGGTGCGCGCCGCCGCGCAGGCGATCGGCGCGGCCATGTCGCCGATCAAGGATGCGCCGTCCCGCGCCACCGCCATGGAGGAAGAGCAATGACCCTGCTGGATCGCCGCAGCGCGCTGATCGCCGCCGCCGGCCTTGCCGCCCTGCCCGGCCTTGCCGCCGCGCAGACGACCGCGGCCGACGAGGTGATCGAGTTGTGGCCCGGCCCGCCGCCCGGCAACACCGGCGCGCGGATCGTCCGCAAGATCGACGACCAGTCGAAAGACCCGGCCAAGCCGGATCGCTGGGTGACGGGGATCGCCCGCCCGGTACTGGTGGTGCGCCGCCCTGCCCGCCCCAATGGCGCGGCGATGCTGGTGGTGCCGGGCGGCGGTTATGGCTTCCTGTCCTATGACAATGAGGGGACGAGCCAGGCCGCCTGGCTCAACGAACGGGGCATCACCGCCTTCATCCTGCTCTATCGCCTGCCCGGCGAAGGCTGGGTGCAGCGGCAGGATGTGCCGTTGCAGGATGCCCAGCGCGCGATGCGGCTGATCCGCGCGCGGGCTGTCAATTTCGCTGTCGACAAGAGCCGTGTCGGCGTGCTCGGCTTCTCGGCTGGCGGCCATCTGGCGGGATCGCTGGCGACGCGCCATGGCGAGCGCGTCTATGCCCCGGTCGATGCCGCCGATCGCGAAAGCGCGCGCCCCGATGTCGCCGGCCTCATCTATCCGGTGGTCAGCCTCGACGCGCCCTTCACCCATGGCGGGTCGCGCGACATGCTGCTGGGTGAAGGCGCCAGCGCCGACATGCGCCGGGCGCGATCGGTGGAGATGCAGGTGGACGCCGACATGTCGCCCATCTTCCTGGTCCATGCCAGCGACGACGGGCTGGTGCCGCCGGCCAACAGCATTGCCCTGTTCCAGGCGATGGAAGCCGCCAGGCGGCCGGTCGCGCTTCATATCTTCGAGGATGGCGGCCATGGCTTTGGCGTGCGCCTGCCCAGGACGATGCAGGCGTCGGCCTGGCCCGGCCTGTTCATGACATTCGCCGCCAAGCAGGGATTGCTGGCGCAATGAAGACAGCGCTGTCGATAGGCCTGCTCGCGCTTGTCGCCAGCGCTGCGTCCGCGGCACCGGACTCCTATCAAAGTTCGCCCGAACGCCGCACCGTCGCGGAAAAGGATTGGGGGCCATGGCTCGGCCCGTTCCGCGCCAGGCTGGTGCCCAGCCTGATGCAGGATTTTGGCGAACGCTATCTCTACGCCCCGGCCAATGCCGCCCTGCCCGCGCCAAAGCCGGGCGAGCAGCGTGTCGTGTTCCTGGGCGATTCCATCACCGATCGCTGGAACCTGGCCGCCAGCTTCCCCGGCAAGCCCTATGTCAATCGCGGCATCGGCAGCCAGGTGACGGCGCAGATGCTGCTGCGCTTCCATCAGGATGTCGTCGCGCTGCAGCCAAAGGTCGTGGTGATCCTGTCCGGCATCAACGACGTACAGGGCTTCCTGCAACAGGAAAGCCCCGAGCAGATCGAGGCCAATTGGGAAGCGATGGCCGACATCGCCACCGCCCATCATATCAAGGTCGTGTTCGGATCGATCCTGCCGGTCAACAACTACACGGATGCGGCGAAGGATGTCGTGGCGGAGCGCAAGCCGGCCGAACTGGTCGCGCTCAACCAGTGGCTGCGTGCCTATTGCGCGCAGCATGGCCATGTCTTTGCCGATTATCATGCCGCGATGGTCGACCAGAATGGCCTGATGGCCGCCGCCTATACGCAGGACGGCGTGCATCCGCTGGACAATGGCTATGCCGTGATGGCGCCGATCGCCGCCAGGGCGATCGCGCAGGCGCTAGGAACAAGGAAATGAGGACGACGATGCTGCGTTTCACCGCCCCCCTTCTCGCCGCTGCCTGCGCGATGGCACTGGCCGTGCCGGCCCTCGCCGAAACCAAGGTGCCGGGCGATCCGCATGCGAACGATCCGGTCGGCATCGTCGCCGATCCCTGCCCCACCCATGAAAAGCCGAGCGACGAGGCCGGCTGGAAGCTGTGGAACCTGCACATGCTGACCCGCGATTTCGGGCAGCTCTGCCGTTATGCCGCCGCCAACAAGGCGATCGAAGGGCAAAAGGTCCGCGTCGTCTTCGTGGGCGATTCCATCACTGACAACTGGATCAACCTGGACCCGACCATGTTCCAGAACGGGCTGGTCGATCGCGGCATCAGCGGCCAGACGACGCAGCAGATGCTGGTGCGCTTCCGCAACGATGTGATCGCGCTGAAGCCGCAGGCGGTTCACATCATGGCGATGACCAACGACATCGCCGGCAATACCGGCGCGGCGACGATGGAAACGGTGCTGGGCAATATCCAGACCATGGCCGACCTCGCCCGCGCGCACGGCATCAAGGTTATCATCGCCTCCGTCCCGCCCGCCGCCGCCTTCCCCTGGAGCCCCGGCATGACGCCCGCGCCGCAGGTCGCCGCGATCAATAAATGGCTGGCCGACTATGCCCGCGCCAACGGATTCACCTTTATCGACTATCACAAGGCGATGGCACAGCCCGATGGCGCGATGAAGCCGGGCCTGTCGAGCGATGGCGTCCATCCGACCAAGGAAGGCTATGCCATCATGCGTCCACTGGCCGAGGCCGCGATCGCCAAGACTTTGGGGGAAAAGTGATGCAGGATTTCGGACGCCGATCCTTCCTGGCGGGCGCGGCTGCGCTGGGCCTGGCCAATGCCGCCCGCGCGGCCAGCCCGATGGGCACCGCCAAGGGCCCGGTGCAGGCAAGCTGGCCCTCGCTGGTCGACAATTACCGCTATCCCGACTGGTTCCGCGACGCGAAGCTGGGGATGTGGTCGCACTGGGGGCCGCAATCGGTGCCGGCGCAGGGCGACTGGTATGGCCGCTTCATGTATATGCAGGGCCACCCGATGTACGAGCACCACCTCAAGACCTACGGCCATCCGTCGGTCGCGGGGATGAAGGACATCCAGAATCTGTGGACCGCCGACAAGTGGGATCCCGATGCGCTGATGGCCAAATATCAGAAGGCCGGCGCCAAATATTTCATGGCGCTGGCCTGCCATCACGACAATCTCGATTGTTATGACAGCCGCTATCATGCCTGGAACAGCCTGCGCGTCGGGCCGAAGAAGGATATTGTCGGCATCTGGGAACAGGCCGCGCGCAAGGCCGGCCTGAAATTCGGCGTGTCGAACCATGCCGCCCATGCCTGGCACTGGTATCAGCCCGCTTATGGCTATGATCCGGTCGGCCCGCAGAAGGGCGTGCGCTACGACGCGTTCCGGCTGCGCAAGGAAGACGGCAAGGGCCAATGGTGGGACGGCCTCGACCCGCGCGAACTCTATACCGGCGGCCATGCCGTGCTGCCCGACGGCATCGACACGATCGAGGCGATGGACAAATGGCACGACGCCAATAACGGCCAGTGGATCGAGACCGGGCCGAAGGACGACCCGGCCTATGTCACCCGCTGGCTGCTGCGCCAGACCGACCTGGTCGCGAAATACAAGCCCGACATGGTCTATATGGACGATCATGAACTGCCCTTCGGGCCCGTAGGGCTGGAAGCGGCGGCGGACTATTATAACCGCTCGATCGAATGGCACGGCAAGATCGACGTGGTCATGACCGGCAAGCAGCTCAAGCCCTATGCCCGGTTCGGCATCGTTCAGGATGTCGAGCGCGGCTATACCGACCATATCTGGGACGAGCCCTGGCAGACCGACACCTGCATCGGCGACTGGTTCTACAACATCGCCCGCCTGACCGACAAAAGCTACAAGAGCGCCGAACAGGTGATCCAGCGGCTGGCCGATGTCGTGTCGAAGAACGGCAATCTGATGCTGTCCATCCCGCAGCCCGGCGACGGCTCCATCGACAGCGAGGCGGAGAAGATCCTGGACGCGATGGCCGGATGGATGGTGCATGGCGGCGAGGCGATCTTCGGTTCGCGCCCGTGGAAGCGCTATGGCGAAGGACCGACCCAGGCGATCGTCGGCATGCAGAATGAGGAGAAGGCCAAGCCCTTCACCGCGCAGGACATCCGCTTCACCACCAACAAGGGCGCGCTCTATGCGCTGTTCCTGGGCAAGCCCGCCGGATCTACGACCATCCGCTCACTGGCGCGCGGCCAAGGGACTGGCACAATCGAACGGGTGACGCTGCTCGGCGGCGGCCAGCTTGCCTTCCGTCAGGATGGCGCGGGCCTCCACTTCACCATGCCGCACGGCATCGATTTCGTCCCCGCCGTCCGCATCGACGGCCGGGGTCTGGTTTAATGCAAGTACAGGGAATGACTGGGATGATCGCAAAGGGCTTCAAGGCAAGACTGGCGGGGATCGCATTGGGTGCATCCTGCATCGCCATCGCCTCACCGGCGCTGGCCGCGCCGATGGCGCTGCTGGACCGCAATGGCAGCCGGGTCGCGATCGAACCCTATGCCCCCAATATCGTGCGCGTCACCATCGCGATGGACCCGGACCTGGCGCAGGCGGCACCGGGCGAAGGCCCCAATGCCAAGGCCGATGCCAGCGGCTGGACCCATAGCAGCGACGCGACCGGCGACATCTTCACCTCCTCGGCGATCTCGCTGACCATCGATGCCCAGCCCTGGCCCGGCGCGCCGACCCAGATGCAGCGCTATTTCGCCCCGGCCCTGCCGCCTGTCAGCCTGTCGGTGAAGGATGCCAGCGGCACCGTCCTCACCAAGATGACCGGCTGGGAAATGGCGCCCGTGACCGTCAATGGCGAGAAGACCTTCAAGGTCGGCGCCAGCTTCGACGCGCCGCTGGACGAACATTATTACGGCCTGGGCCAGAACCAGGAAGGCTATATGGATCTGCGCGGCAAGCAGATCGACTGTTCGCACAGCTATGACGCGCCGGCCGGCGAGACCGTCTGCGTCCCCTTCCTGGTCACCAACAAGGGCTATGGCATCGTCTGGGACAATCCGGCGCGCACTTTGGTGTGGCCGGGCCTGCACAATTCGACCCGTTTCCAGAGCCAGGTCGGCGAACGCGTGTCCTTCTTCGTCATCACCGGCAAGACCACCGATGACCTCTATGCCGGCTATGCCAAGCTGACCGGCGCGACGCCGCTGCCGCCCAAGGCCGGTTTCGGCCTGATCCAGAGCAAGGCGCGCTACGAGAGCCAGAAGGAACTGCTCGACGTCGCCAATGGCTATCGCCAGCGCAATCTGCCGCTCGATATCATGGTGCTCGACTGGTTCTACTGGACCCGCATGGGCCAGCTCGACATCGACCGCACCTATTATCCCGACCCCAAGGGGATGAACAACCAGCTCAACGCCATGGGCATGCGGTCGATCATCAGCGTGTGGCCGCGGTTCGAGCGCGAAGGCCGCTATTTCGAGTTCCTCAAGTCCAAGGGCTGGTTCCTGAAGGACAAGGACGGCAATCCGGTCGACGGCCTGCCGATGCGGTCAGACCGGGCCGGCGCGCTGATCGACAGCACCAATCCGCAAGCGCGGGAATGGTTCTGGGGCAAGCTGCGCGACAATATCGCGAGCCAGGGCTTCGACTGGTTCTGGCTGGACGAGACCGAGCCCGATCTGGTGCCGGACGGCTATTTCTACTCGATCGGTTCGGGCGACCGCTATCATAACCTGTTCCCGCTGGTGCATACGTCGGGCGTGGCCGAAGGCTCCGAGCGCGACCGCCCCAATTTCCGCAACATGATCCTGGCGCGCGCCGCCTATCTGGGCTCGCAGCGCAATGGCGGCCTGTTCTGGTCGTCGGACATCAAGTCGACCTGGGAAGCGCTCGACCGGCAGGTGCCCGCCGGCCTCAACTTCACCGCGTCGGGCCTGGCCTATTGGGGCAGCGACATTGGCGGCTGGCAGTGGCCGAGCGGCCCCAAGGCGCAGCATCCGGTACTGGTCGATCCGGCCGGCATGACGGCGGCGGGCGCGGACTATACCGACTATCCCGAACTGTTCGTGCGCTGGTTCCAGTATAGCGTGTTCACGCCGACGCTGCGCATCCATGGCCAGCGTCCCGGCACCGCGCTGTGGGAATATGGCAAGGCGGCCGAGCCGATCCTGGCTGACTGGCTGCGCCTGCGCTACACGCTGATGCCCTATATCTATGCGCTGGGCCGTCACACTTATGACACCGGCGCGCCGTTCATGCGCGGCCTGTTCATGGACTTCCCGAACGATCCCAAGGTGTCGGACATCGGCGACCAATATATGTTCGGCCCCGCCTTCCTGGTCGCCCCTGTGACCAAGCAGGGCCAGACCAAGCGGTCGGTCTATCTGCCGGCCGGCACCACCTGGTATGATTATTGGACCAACCAGAAGTTCGAGGGCGGCCAGACGATCGAGGTGGATGCACCGATCAACCGCATGCCGCTGTTCGTGAAGGCCGGTTCGATCGTGCCGATGGGCGTGCAGGTGAAGAGCACGGCCGAGAAGCAGGCCTTGGAGAGCATCCGGGTTTATCCGGGTGCCGATGCCCGCTTCACCCTTTATGACGATGACGGCACGACCAATGCCTATCGCAAGGGCGGCATGAAGGCCGAGCTGGTCTGGGACGACAAGGCAAAGACGCTGACGAGCAAGACGAAGCTGCCCACCGGCCAGGCGATCAGCGGCCTGGTGCAGATCGTCGGTCAATAAGGAGACAAAGAAGATGACGGGTATCAATCGCCGCGAACTGGGCCTGGGCCTGGGTGCCGCCGCGCTGGGCGCGGGCCTGGCCGGCAGCACCGGTGCGAACGCGCAGGCCGCAGCCGCGGCCGCCGGCGCGCCGCAGGGCAGCCTCGCCTTCCCCGCCGACTTCCTGTGGGGCTGCGCCACCGCATCCTATCAGATCGAGGGCGCCGTGAACGCCGATGGCCGCGGCCAGACCAACTGGGACGTGTTTTCCCACACGCCCGGCAAGGTCGCCAATGGCGACACCGGCGACGTCGCCTGCGACAGCTATAACCGCTATCAGGACGATATCGCCCTGCTGAAGGCGCTGGGCGTCAAGGCCTATCGCTTCTCGATCGCCTGGTCGCGCATCTTCCCCAATGGCCGGGGCAAGCCCAATGCCAAGGGGCTGGACTATTATAACCGTCTGGTCGACGGCCTGCTGGCGGCGGGCATCACCCCGCATGTCACCATGTTCCACTGGGATCTGCCCCATGCCCTGCCGGGCGGCTGGCAGAATCGCGACACCAGCTACGCCTTTGCCGATTATGCCGGCTATACCGCCGGCAAGCTGGGCGACCGCGTCAATCACTTCATGACGGTCAACGAACTGCGCTGCTTCACCGATCTGAGCTACATGACCGGCGGCAAGGCGCCGGGCCTGAAGCTGCCGATGAAGGACGTCAATCAGGTGCGCCACCATGGCGTGCTGGCCCATGGTCTGGGCGTGCAGGCGATCCGCGCCGCGACCAAGTCGGGCACGCAGGTCGGCATTGCCGACAATCCCAACATCTATGTCCCCGCGATCGAGACGCCCGAGCATATCGAGGCGGTGAAGAAGGCCGTGCGCGAAGAGAACGCCATGTTCCTGACCGCCATCATGGAAGGCCGCTACATCGACAGCTACCTGACCGCGCAGGGCAAGGATGCGCCGGTGGTCAAGGAAGGCGACATGAAGCTGATCGGCGCGCCGCTCGATTTCCTGTCGGTCAATGTCTATACCGGCAACACCGTCCGCGCCGACGAGAGTGCGCCGTCGGGCTACAAGATCCTGCCGCATCCGGGTCAGGCGCCCCGCATGCCCTCCCCCTGGCTCTATGTCACGCCGGAGGTCATCTATTGGGGGATGCGCGCCATCAGCGAAAACTGGAAGCCCAAGGGCCTCTACATCTCCGAAAATGGCTGCTCGGCCGACGACAAGGTGGCGGACGACGGCAAGGTCTATGACACCGACCGCGTCATGTATCTGCGCAATTACCTCACCCACCTGCAGCGCGCGACCCGCGAGGGGCTGCCGGTGAAGGGCTATTTCGTCTGGAGCCTGATGGACAATTTCGAGTGGGAGGACGGCTATACCAAGCTGTTCGGCATCCACCATGTCGACTTCAAGACCCAGAAGCGCACGCCCAAGCTCAGCGCCGACTGGTATCGCGAACTGGTGCGCACCAACAAGCTGGTGTGACAAGAGCGCCGCCGCCGTCCCCTTGCGGATGGCGGCGGCGACCTAGGGCCAATCGCCCCTAAAATTCCACGCCATATCGACATATGGCGTCGCATGGGCATTATCCCCTCGCATTGCCGGCCGCTGACTCGCGCCGCGTAATGTTCAAGAGAGATAAGGAGTTACCCATGACGATGTCGCCGCTGTCCCGTGCCTCCCGCGCCGCCTGGCGGACGCTGGCCTGTGCCGGGCTGCTGTCCGCTTCCGCCCTGGCCGTGGCGGCCACGACCGCGCCGCAGTTCGACGTCGCGCGCATCGTCAACGACATCAAGATCCTGGCCAGCGACGAGTTTGAAGGCCGTGGCCCGGCGACCCGCGCCGAGACCAAGACGATCGACTATATCGCCAAGCAGATGGCGGCGGCCGGACTGAAGCCCGCCGGCGACAAGGGCACATGGTTCCAGGACGTGCCGCTGCGCATGTCGAATATCACCGGCACACCCAGCCTGTCGATGACCGTGGGCGGCGCGGCCCAGCCGCTGACCCAGGGCACCGAAATCGCCGTGCGCGCGGCCGAGACCGGCCAGTCGGCGGTCAAGTTCGCCAACCTGCCGCTGGTCTTCGTCGGCTATGGCGTGAAGGCGCCCGAGCGCGGCTGGGACGATTTCAAGGGCGTGGACCTCAAGGGCAAGATCATGGTCGTGCTGGTCAACGACCCCGATTTCGAGGGCGGCGAAGGCGATTTCGGCGGCAAGCTGATGACCTATTATGGCCGCTGGACCTACAAATATGAAGAAGCCGCGCGCCAGGGCGCGGCCGGCGTGCTGGTGGTGCATGAAAGCGAGCCCGCCTCCTATGGCTGGGCGACGGTCAAGAACAGCAACACCAACACCATGTTCGACATCGTCCGCGCCGATCCCAAGAGCGCGCACACCCAGATGGAAGGCTGGATCCAGAAGGACCTGGCCGCCAAGCTGCTGGCCGCATCGGGCGTCGATTTCGAGGCGGCCAAGGCGGCCGCGCGCAAGAAGGACTTCAAGCCCATTCCGCTCAAAGCAACGATGAGCGCCGACTATGCGGTGAAGTCGGAAATCATCACCTCGCACAATGTCGCGGGCATCCTGCCGGGCAGCAAATATCCCGACGAGACCGTCATCTATTCGGCGCACTGGGATCATCTGGGCATCGGCGCGCCGGACGCGAAGGGCGACACCATCTATAATGGCGCGCGCGACAATGCGTCGGGCACCGCCGCCCTGCTGGAACTGGCCCGCGCCTATGCCAAGGGCCCCAAGCCCGAGCGCAGCGTGCTGTTCCTGGCGGTGACGGCCGAGGAGAAGGGCCTGCTGGGGTCGGAATATTATGCCGACAATCCGCTGCGGCCGCTGGCGACCACGGCCGGCGTCATCAACATGGACGGCCCCTTCGCCGCCGAGAAGACGGTCAATTTCTCCATCTCCGGCGCGGCCAAGCTGGACCTCTTGACCCTGCTGACGCAGGAGGGCGAGAAGCTGGGCCGCCATTATACGCCGGACGCGCGCCCCGAAGCGGGCAGCTTCTACCGTTCCGACCATTTCCCGATGGCCAAGCGCGGCGTGCCCGCCATCTCGTTCAATCCGGGCCGCGAACTGGTGAATGGCGGCGCGGCGCGCGGCAAGGAACTGGGCGATATCTATACCCGCGATCGCTATCACCAGCCGGCCGACCAGTATGACGACAGCTGGAACACCAGCAGCTGGGAAGGCGACATGACCCTGCTCTACAATGTCGGTCGCCGCGTGGCCGACGGTCATGACTGGCCCAACTGGTCGAGCGACAGCGAATTCCGCGCGGCCCGCGACGCCAGCCAGGCGCAGCGCAAGTAAGATGTGAGGCGTGGCGGCCGGTGCCTACCGGCCGCCATGTCATATCGGCAGTTCGTGCGTAGACTTGATTTCGGACAGGGCGACGGTCGAGTTGATTTCCTGGACGCCGGGCAGCTTGCTCAGCCGTTCGAAGAAGAAGCGTTCATAGGCCTCGATATCCTTGGCCACGATGCGCAGCATGAAATCCATCGTGCCGAGCAGCACGAACGCCTCCAGCACTTCGGGAAAGCCGCCGATCGCGGCGCTGAATTCGTCCAGATTGGCGCGGCCATGGGCGTTGAGCTTCACCTGGGCGAAGACCTGGGCATTGAGGCCGACCTTGCGCCGGTCGAGCAAGGCTACCCGCTTGCGGATCAGCCCTTCCTTTTCCAACCGGTCGATGCGGCGCCAGCAGGGCGACGGGGTCAGCCCGACCTTGTCCGCGATCTCCGCCGTGGTCTGGCTGGCATCGCGCTGCAATTCGCGGAGAATCTTCCGCTCGAAATGGTCGAGTTCGATCATATTTTCCTACATATCGCCGATGACAGGATAATTCATCCTCATATTGGCGATATCGGGCTTCAAATCAGGCAAGATTCTTCTCTGGAGACCGGCGATAAGGCGGCATCATCCCGAGGAGAAGAATATGGTTTCCCGTCCTGCCCGCCTGAACCCGCCGATGCAGTCGGTGCGGCTGCTTGATCCCGCCAGCGGGCTGGACGGCGTGATTGCCATCCACAGCACCGCGATCGGGCCGGGCGCCGGCGGCTGCCGCTTCTGGCATTATGCCGACATCGGCGCGGCGCTGGACGATGCCTGCCGCCTGGCCGAGGGCATGAGCTACAAGAATGCCATGGCCGGCCTGCCCTTTGGCGGCGCCAAGGCGGTGCTGCGCCGGCCCGAAGGCGAGTTCGACCGGGTCGCGCTGTTCCAGGCGTTCGGCCGCGCGGTCGAGGAACTGGGTGGCACCTACGTCACGGCCGAGGATGTCGGCACCAGCGTCGCCGACATGCAGGCGGTGGCCAGCCAGACCCGTCATGTCGCCGGGCTGGATGTCGCCGAGGGCGCGGCCGGCGGCGATCCGTCGCCCTGGACCGCGCTGGGCGTGTTCGAGGCGATGCAGGCGGCCGCCCGCCAGTCGCTGGGCGCCGAACTGTCCGACCTGACGGTCGCGGTGCAGGGCACCGGCAATGTCGGCGCGGCGCTGTGCCGTCGCCTGGCCGATGCCGGCGCCCGACTGGTGATCGCCGACATCGATCCGCGCCGCCGCAACACGCTGGCCGCCGTGCTGAACGCGAATGTGGTGGACGTGGCCGACATCGCCGCGGTCGAGGCGGACATCTTTGCCCCCTGCGCCCTGGGCGGCGCGCTCGATCCGCAGAGCGTGGCGGCGATGCAGGCACGCCTGGTCTGCGGCGCGGCCAACAACCAGCTGGCGACTCCCGATGTGGCGGAGCTGCTGCGGACGCGCGGCATCGTCTATGTGCCCGACTATGTCGCCAATGCCGGCGGCATCATCAGCGTGTCGGCCGAATATCTGGGCGAGGACCGCGCCAGCGTCGCCGCCCGCGTCGACCAGATCGGTGGCCGGGTCGCCCAGATACTGGACCAGGCCAAGCGCGAGGAGCGCTCCCCCGCGCTGGTCGCCGACGAAATGGCCGAAGCCATCATCGGCGAGGCCGAACGCCAGGCGGCGTAATTGCAAGCGCCCTCTGCGCTGCCGGTCAGTCCCGGCAGCGCAGGGTGGCGAGCGCCGCCAGCAGCATGACGGCGCCGGCAAAGGCCATGGTCCAGATCGGTTCGGTCGGGAAGAAATGGCGCATGATCGTGCCCATCACCGTCGCCACCAGCAATTGCGGGATGACGACGAAGGCGTTGAACAGCCCCATATAGATGCCGAGCTTGGTCTGCGGCACGCTGGAGGCGAGCATCGCATAGGGCATGGCGAGGGTCGAGGCCCAGGCGATGCCGATCGCCACTTCCGACAATAGCAGCGCCTGTGCATCGCGCAGGAACAGGAAGGACAGGAAGCCGAGCGCGCCGAGCGTGAGCGCCAGCGCATGGGTCCGGGCCTGGCCGATGCGGCGGGCGAGCGGCTGGAGCAGGAAGGGCGCGGCGAAGGCGGCGACGCCATTATAGGTGGCGAACAGGATGCCGACCCAATTGCCCCCTTCATTATAGGCGGCGCTGGTCGGATCGGCCGAGCCGAAGACATATTGGGCGACCACCGGCGTAGTATAGATCCACATGATGAACAGCGCCGACCAGGTGAAGAACTGGACCAGCGCCAGCTTCTTCATCATCGCCGGCATGGTCGCGAAATTGCCGACCACATGGCTGAGCAGATTGTCGGTCCGGCCCTGCGCATGGAGGCCCCGCGCGACGATGCGGGCGATGCCATAGGCGGCAAGCAGCCCGCCCAGCAGATAGAGTTCCTTTTCCAATGCCCAGCCCCAGACGGCGGCGATGACGGCAAGGCCGGCGACGATCCAGAGCGGACCACCGGCGGGGACCGGCGGCGCCTCCTCCTGGCTGGCCGCTTCGCTGGCCTGGGCAAAGCGGGCCATCTGCTCAGGCGAATATTCGCGGGTGGTGAGCACGGTCCAGAGCACGGCGAGGAACAGCGCGGCGCCGCCGATATAGAAGCTGACCCGCACCGTGTCGGGGATCATGCCAGCGGGCGCGACATTGGAGACGCCCATCTGGTCGAGCAGCCAGGGGGTGGAGGAACCGATCACCGCACCGGTGCCGATGAAAGCGGTCTGGATCGCATAGCCGGCCATATGCTGTTCCTTCGCCAGCATGTCGCCGACAAAGGCGCGGAACGGCTCCATCGAGACATTGAGCGAGGCGTCGAGAATCCAGAGCATCAGCGCAGCGGCCATCAGGCCGGGCGCATTGGGCATGCCGAACAGGGCAAGGGCCGCGAACAGCGCGCCGGCGAAGAAATAGGGCCGGCGGCGGCCGAGGCGGCACCAGGTGCGATCGCTATAATGGCCGATCACCGGCTGCACCAGCAGGCCGGTCAACGGCGCGGCGATCCACAGCAGTGCGAGATTGTCGAGATTTTCCCCCAGCGACTGGAAGATGCGCGACATGTTGGCGTTCTGCAGCGCAAAGCCGATCTGGATGCCGAAGAAGCCGAAGCTGATATTCCACAGCCCCCAGAAGCCCTGGCGCGGCCGACCGTCGGACGTCGTCGCGCCGGTTTCCAGCCCCATCTCATTCATCCCGGCCATCCCCATCCTTCGCCTTAACTTCGCACATTTCCCGCACATTTTGACATTTAGTTGCGAGCGTCTGATCCTATCGGAAAGTCTGCGTGCATGCGGTCACGCAGCCTATCAAGCGCAGGCGGAATAGGACAGCCGGGGCTGTTGATCGCCCCCTTCGATCCTGCGTCATCCTGACGAAAGTCAGGATCCATTCGGCGCGACATCTGCGAGCGAGCGCTGAATGGATCCCGGATGAAGTCCGGGATGACGGTAGGAACAGAAGAGGCGTCAGCCTTCACCGCTTACGCTTGCCGCCGCTGGCGACGAAGCGGATTGCCTGGCCGCCGCCGGGCGCCAGGTCGAGGCTGAGGATGTCGCCCTTCTTCACCGGCTTCTTTTCGATCACGATCGCGTGGCGTGCCTCGGTGCGATAGTCGGCGCCGGGGCCGTCGCGGTAGATTTCGGCGATGTAGCTGCAGCCGGCATCGAGGAAGTCGAGCGTCACCTTGCTGGAGCGCGCCTGTTCATCGCCGACTGCGCCCAGATACCAGTCGTCGCTGCCCTTCGCCTTGCGCGCGATGGTGACATAGTCGCCGACCTCGCCATTCAAGGCGCGGGTGTCGGACCAGTCGGTCGGCACATCCTTGATGAACTGGAAGGGGCCGGGATATTTGGCGTAATTTTCCGGCGTGTCGGCCGCCATCACCACCGGCGAATAGAGGACGACATAGAGAGCGAGCTGCTTGGCGATGGTCGAGTGGATCGTGCTGCCTTCCGAACCCGACAGGCTGAGCACGCCGGGCGTGAAGTCCATCGGGCCGCCCAGCAGCTGGGTGAAGACCAGGTTCGCCTCATGCTCGGGCGGGTTCTTGCCGCCGACCCAGGCATTATATTCCATGCCCCGGCCGCCTTCACGCGCGACCCAGTTGGGGTAGGTGCGGCGCAGGCCGGTATCCTTGACAGGTTCATGGCTGTCGATGCTGACATGGTATTTGGCGGCGGTCTGCACGACGCGCAGATAATGATTCACCATCCACTGGCCTTCATGCCATTCGCGATGCTTCGCGCCATCGGCGTCGACCCGCTCGATCTGGCCCGCATCGGTGACATAGCCGGTCTTCACCACCTGCTCGCCATGGTCGGCCGCCCATTTGAAGGCGGTGTCGAGCTGGCCGTCATAATGGCTGGCCGATCCGCCGGTTTCATGATGGCCGATCAGGGTGACGCCCTTGGACCTGGCATAGGCGGCTAGGCCGTCGGCATCGAAATCCTCGGTCGGCTGCGAGAAGTTCATTTCATTGCCATTGCCGAACCAGTTGCCGTCCCAGCCGACATTCCAGCCCTCGACCAGCACGGCGGGGATGCCGCTGGCGGCGGCGAAATCGATATAGCGGCGGACATTGGCGGTGGTGGCGCCATGTTTGGGGCCGCGCGCCCAGGTCCATTCGCCCTTGATCATGTTCCACCAGACACCGACGAACTTGCCCGGCTTGATCCAGCTTGAAACGTCGCCGAGCTTGTTGGGCTCGTTCAAGTTCAGGATCATGTGGTTCATGTAGAGGCCGGCGGCATCGTCGGCGACGGCGATGGTGCGCCAGGGGGTGGAGAAGCCGGCGTCGCGCGATACCTTGGGCGCGCCTGCCCCCGGCGTCAGATCGGCGCGGAAGGTGTTGCCTTCGGCGCGGGCGAGATTCATGCCCGCATAATCGACCAGCGCGGCCTCATGCAGGGCGACATGGGTGCCGTCGGCGAGCTTCACCGTCATCACCGTCTGGGCGGTGCCGACCGCGTCGAGCGGGGTGCGATTATAAAGATATTCCTCGCGGTTCCACTCATAGGCGGGCTTCCACCAGGCAGTGCCACCTTCAGCAAAGGCGAACTGGGTCAGTTCCTCGGCAATATTGGCGTGATGGAGATTGGCCTGATCGGGCAGGCTGTAGCGGAAGGCGACGCCGTCATCGAACAGGCGGAAAGTCACGTCCATCTCGCGCTGGAGATCGCCCTTCTCGCGGAACACCAGCTTCAGCTCATTATGATGGTCGCGGATTCTGGTCCATTCGCCCCAGGGCTGGGTCCAGCTCGTGTCGCTGCTCGCCTGCTTGGCATCGGCGAGCGTCAGGTTGCGCTCGATCTTGGGCGCGTCGGTGAACATGAAACCGAGGCGGCTGTCGGCGATCAGCGGCTTGCCATTGCGCTGCACGGCATAGCTCGGGCGCCCCTCGCCATCGAGGCTGATGGTGAGGGTGATATGGCCGTCGGGCGAGGCGGCTTTGGCCACCACATCGGCGCGCGCGGCGGTGGGCGCGAGCGCCAAGGCAATGAGCGGGAGAGCGAGCGCGGTCAGTCGCGTCATGGGAACGTCCTTAAACTTGGAAGGCGGCGACGAGGCCGGATGCGGGGGCGAAATTCCAGTCGGCGATGCGGCCGGTCGACAGTTCGACCTGCCAGCGGTCCGCATCAGCCGGGCGCCAGGCGACGGGGCCGGTGCCGAGGTTGAAGACGCAGAGGCGCTGCTGTCCGTCCTGCGTTCGTTCAAAGGCGAGCAGATCGTCCGGCGTATCGAGAAAGGTGATCGTGCCGCTGCGCAGCGCCGGGGTGGCATTGCGCAGGGCCAGCACCTGGCGCGTCCAGTGGAGCAGCGAGGCGGGGTCAGCTTCCTGCGCGTCGACGGCGAGCGGGCGATGCGCCTCCCCCACCGGCAGCCAGGGCCTGGCATCGGAAAAGCCGAGCCAGGGGGCCGCGCCGGTCCAGGGCATGGGCGTGCGGGCGCCGTCGCGCGACAGGGTCAGCGGCCAGTTGGCGATCGCTTCGGGATCCTGCAGATCCTCGAACGCGATATCAACCTGCGGCAGGCCCAATTCCTCGCCATAATAGAGGAAGATATTGCCGCGCAGACAGGCCAGCAGCAGCATCTTCATCCGGCAATAGGCATGGGCGTCGATGTCGCCGGCCCAGCGCGAGACGGCGCGCGGCGCATCATGATTTTCGAACGCCCAGCTCGGCCAGCCAATCCCCTGCTCCGCCGGCCAGCGCGACAGCGCGTCCTTGAGGAACGGCGCGGTCAATTTGGGCGCGTAGAGGAAGTCGAAGCCATAGGCGGTGTTGAGGCGGTGATCGCCCTGGGTGAAGGCCTTCATCTCCGCATCGCTGTCATCCCCGCCGACTTCGGCGACGGTGAAGCGATCGGGATATTCGTCGAACACCGAACGCACCTTTTCCAGGAACAGCGGAATGTCCGGGTGGCTCTGGCTGTAGCGCTTGATCTGGAAATCATAGGGGCGCGTGCGGATGCGGCCATCCTCGGGCGCGGGCGGATTGTCGCGCAGTTGCGGGTCAGGCATCGAATGGTTGATCGCGTCGATACGGAAGCCATCGACGCCGCGATCGAGCCAGAAGCGGACAATATCCAGCACCGCCGCCTGCACCTTTCCATTGTGCAGGTTGATCTGCGGCTGCTCCTTCAGGAAATTGTGCATATAATATTGGCCGCGCCGCGCGTCCCAGGTCCAGGCCGGGCCGCCGAACACCGACTGCCAGTTGTTGGGCGGCGTACCGTCGGGCTTGGCATCGGCCCAGACATACCAGTCGGCATGGTCGTTCTGGCGGCTGGAGCGGCTTTCGATGAACCAGGGATGTTCATCGGAGGTATGGGCCCAGACCTGATCGACGATGATGCGCAGGCCGAGGTCATGGGCGCGGGCGATCAGCGCGTCGAAATCGGCGAGCGTGCCGAAGATCGGATCGACGTCGCAATAATCCGACACGTCATAGCCGAAATCGCGCATCGGGCTCTTGAAGAAGGGCGAGAGCCAGATGGCGTCGACGCCGAGCGAGGCGACATAGGGAAGATGGGCGGTGATGCCGGCCAGATCGCCAATGCCGTCGCCATTGGAGTCGGCGAAGCTGCGCGGATAGATCTGGTAGATGGTGGCGCCGCGCCACCAGGGAGTCAGTGCGTCGGTCATTGCGGATTAGCGCTCCGTACAGCGCAGACGCTGTAGCCAAGGGGAGGAAGGTCGAGGGCGAGGCTGCCGGGCGCGGACGCGCGCGGGGCACAGGCCGCGCCGGCAAGGGTATCGAAAGCGGTCGAGGCAACGTCCACCTGGACCTGCGCCCTGATCGGCGCGGTCGATGTGTTGAAGGCGATCAGATATTCCGCGCCCGTGTCGGGATCGAAGCGGGAGACGGCAAACAGGCCGGGCTCGTCGCCGCGCGCGCGGATCGTCTCGCTGCCTCGGCGCAGCGCGGCATGGCCAGTGCGCAGGCGGGCGAGCGCCGCGATCTCGCGATAGAGCGGATGGGCGGGATCGAAGCGCGCGGTGGCGGTGGTGGCAGTGCTGCCGAGCAGGCGATTGTCGTTATAGCTCGCCACCTGGCTGCCGAACATATCCTCGCGCGCGTCCTGATCGCCGCCGTCGCCGACGAAACCCTGTTCATCACCATAATAGATGGTCGGCACGCCGCGCAGCGTCAGCAGCATGGCGTTGGCGAGCATCACCCGGCGCAGCACTTCATCCTCGCCCGCCTGCGGGAAGGCGCGGCGGACGAAGCTGGCGAAACGGCCGGCGTCATGATTGCTGACGAAGGTCGGCAACTGGTGCGCGGTGGCGGCGCCACCCTGATAGAGGGCATCGCCGGTCAGCATGCGTTCCCAGGTGGCGGTCGCCGCCTTGCCCGCGACGGTTTCCAGCGCGGCCTGGCGGAAAGCGAAGTCGAGCACGGCAGGAAAGCCGCCTTCGCGGGTGTGCCAAGCGAGCGGGCCGGCATCGACCGTCTCGACATAGACTTCGCCAAAGACATGGAAATTGGGGATGCCGCGCGCTTTGGCCCGTGCCTGCATGGCGGGGACGAACTGCTGCCAGAAATGCGGATCGACATGGCGGGCGGTGTCGATGCGGAAGCCGTCAATGCCGAAGCGGTTGATCCAGCCGCCGAAAATGTCGATCATGCCGGCGATCACGCGCGGATGTTCGGTCATCAGATCGTCGAGCCCGGCAAAGTCGCCCATGGTCGCGCTCTCGCCCGAATAGGTCGTTTCGCCGCGATTATGATAATAGCGCACATCGTTGAGCCAGGCCGGGTTCTTCACCGCCTGCTCGCCCTTCGGCACGAAGGGGGTATAGGCATAGGCCGGGTCGGAGAGCTTGCCGAAATTGGCGGCGCCATGATCGGCGTCGCCGGCAAAGCCCGGATTGATCGCCGGGCCGGCCATGCCGCCGCGGCGCTGATAGGGATAGTCGGCGCGCGAGCGATAGGGACAGGGCTGGTCGGCGCATTCGCGATAGCGGATCACGTCGGCCGTATGGTTGGCGATGATGTCCATATAGACCTTCATCCCCCGGCCATGGGCAGCCTTCACCAGCGCGGCAAAATCCGCGTCGGTGCCGAAATGCGGATCGACATGTTCGAAATCGGTGATCCAGTAACCGTGATAGCCGGCGCTTTCCTGCCCCTTGGGCCCCTGCACCGGCTTGTTGCGGAAGATCGGGCCGACCCAGATGGCCGTGGCGCCCAGCCCCTGAATATAGTCGAGCCGGCGGATCAGCCCCTGTATGTCGCCGCCATGGTAGAAGCCCTTGGACGCCGGATCATAGCCGGTCTGGAGCCGGTCGCCCTTGAGGCCGCCCTTGTCATTGGCGGGGTCGGCATTGTCGAACCGGTCGGGCAGGACGAAATAGATGACTTCATCTTCGGGCAGGCGGGCGCGAAAGCCGTCATCCTGTGCCATGGCCGGAGCGGGAAGCGCGCAGAGCGCAGCCAGCAGCATTGCCGTTCGTCCGCGCATGGCCTTCATCCCTCCCATTGCCGCTTGTGCCCGATTGCCGCGGCTTGGCCCCTTCTTAGTCGGCGGGGACAGGGCGGGCCAAGGGAGCGGCATACGTATTCAGACCGGTTTCAAACCCTTCTATTCCCAATGGAGACTCGCTGGCGTAGGGTCGCGCCATGGCCGCCAACGACAAAGTGACATCCTTCGACATCGCCACGCTGGCCGGCGTGTCCCAGCCGACCGTGTCGCGCGCGCTGCGCGGCGACAAGACGGTGAGCGAGGCGACGCGGCTGCGGGTCGAGGCGATCGCCCGGCAGCTCAACTATACGGTGGACAAGAATGCATCCTCGCTGCGTCGGGGCAAGAGCAATACGCTGGCCCTCTTGTTCTTCGAGGATCTGCTGCCCGACGAAAGCTGGATCAATCCCTTCTTCCTGTCGATGCTGGGGCCGATCCTGCAGACCTGCGCCAAGCGCGGCTATGATCTGCTGACCAGTTTCCAGCAGCTGTCGACCGACTGGCATGTCGATTATGAGGATAGCCGCAAGGCCGACGGCATCATCCTGCTGGGCTATGGCGACTATGAAATCTATCGCACGCGGCTGGAGCAGCTGGTGGCGCAGGGCACGCATTTCGTGCGCTGGGGATCGGTCGACCAGCATGCGCTGGGGATGACGATCGGCTGTGACAACCGGCGTGGCGGGCGCGATGCGGGGGCGCACCTGATCGCGCGCGGATGCAGCCGGATCGCCTTTCTGGGCGACGCATCGAGCCATTATCCCGAATTTCGCGATCGTTATGCCGGCCTGTCCGACGTGCTGCGCGAGGCCGGCCATGCGGTCGACCCTGGCCTGCATGTCGACGCGCTGTCGACCGAGCAGTCGGGCTATGAGGCGGCGAGCCGCCTGATCGCGCGCGGCGTGACATTCGACGCGATCTTTGCCGGGTCCGACCTGATCGCGATCGGCGCGATGCGGGCGCTGGACGAACATGGGCTGTCGGTGCCCGGCGACGTCGCCCTGATCGGCTTCGACGATATCCCCGCCGCCAGCCTGACGCGGCAGCCGCTGACCACCGTGGCGCAGGATTATCTGCACGCGGGCGAGGTGCTGGTCGACGCGCTGATCGGCCAGATCGACCGCAAGCCGGTCACGCCGACCTTGCTGGCGCCCCGGCTGATCACGCGAATGACGGCTTAGGGGAACAGAGGCAGTGCAAATCGTCGGCGCTTTTCTGGCCTTAGCGTTTGGCTTGTGCCTTTTCTTTGGCCTTCTTACCGGCGAAATGCTCGTTAAGGCCCCCTTGCCGAATGCAAGCCGGCAGTCGAGCCCAGGATATTTCTGGACAGTAGCGCTGCTCTATATCTTATTTGTCATTTTCGGCATCAGCCTCGTTTTCGAGGCATAAGGCGAAATCTCCAATCGCAAGATTTTTCGTCATCCCAGCGGAGGCTGGGATCTCTCTTTTCTTGAGCGCAAACAAGGCAGTGGGATGCCAGCCTTCGCTGGCATGACGAGCGAGGAGCGATACGCGTCCTCCCTCTCCCCCCCAAAGAAAAACGGACCGCCCTCCCCTCTAAGGGGTGGCGGTCCGGGGAGGGGGATTGCCCGCGTGCAGTCGGGCAATCCGGGGAGGAATTTCAGCACTTGCCCGACCGGCGCGGAGGCCCGTCAGAACTTGCCCGACCGGCGCCAAAGCCGGTCAGAACTTGTAGGTCAGGCCCAGATAATAATCGCGGCCGTAGCGCTGATAGTCGATGACCTGGCGCTTATCGCCATTCTGATAGGTGACGAAGGGCTGGTCGGTGAGGTTCTTGCCCTGGAGCAGGATCGACAGGCCGGTGAGCGGCCCCGACTGGAATTCATAGCCGATCTGCGCGTCGAGAATGCCCTCGGCCTTGGCGGTGCGGAAGGTCGGCGCAGCCGAGAGGCCGGCGACTTCGCCCAGGAAGGAGGAGCGATAGCGATAGGAAACGCGCGCCTGGAAACCGCTCTTTTCATAATAAGCGGTGCCGCTGGCGACCCATTTGGACAGGCCCGGCAGGGTGACGACGTCGGTCGGGTTGCTGCCATATTTGACTTCGCTGTGGGTGTAGGACCCGCTGGCGAAGATACCGAAGCCGTCGAGCGTTTCGCTGAACACCTTGAACGGCAGCGAGACGGTGCCTTCCGCACCCATGATCGTGCCCTTGCCGGTGTTGGCCGGCGCCTTCAGCAGACCGATATAGCTGCCGTCGGCGATGATCTGGTTGCGGATGTCAGCAGGCAGCGAGGCCAGCACGTCCGAGAAATCATAGGCGATATTGTTGTTGGGATCGACGAAGTCGGTCAGATTCTTGAAATAGCCCGCGAGCGAGACATAGCCGCCGCCCGGAAAATATTTCTCGATCGACAGGTCGATATTGGTCGACTGATAGGGACGCAGCGCGATGTTGCCGCCGTTCGAGCTGAACGGGCTATATTGCGGGTCGGAGCCGAGGCCGACATTGGCCAGGTTGAAGCTATATTCCTGGTTGATCCGTTCCTGGTCCATGCGCGGACGCACCATGGTCTGAGCCGCGCCCATCTTCACGAAGAAGCCGGGTTCCAACTCGACCGAGAATTGCGCGCTGGGCAGGAAATTGGTGAAGCTGTCCTTGCCCGAGGCCGGGACGACGGTGACGACGCCATCAGCGAAGTTCGAGATGGTGCCGGTCGACGCCTGGCGGGTGTGGATCACCTGCACGCCGATCGCGCCCTTCAGCGGCTTGCCGCCGAGTTCGCCGTCCAGCGTCATCTTCGCATAGCCGGTGAAGACATCTTCCTTCACGACATTGTCGCGCACCAGCGACGAGGGGCGATTGTCGAACACGGCGTCGAGCGTGTTGTTGTAGAGATAGAGCGGATCGAGCGTCAGCATCGCCGGCACGCCCAGATAGTCGAGCGAGACATTCTTGCCGAGCAGTGCCTCCTGCGGCACCGGCGCCGAGCCGGGCGTGCCATTGGCGATGGTGCAATCCGTGCCGCCGGTGGGGCAGAGGAAATAGCTGGTATAGGCGCTGGTCTTCTTGCGCCGGCTGTAATTGCCGCCGACTTCCCAGTTGCTGAAGATGCTGCCGGAAATGTCGCCGACCAGGTTGGCGCGGAACGATTTCATGTCGTCGATGAACTTGGGCCGGTTGAGGAAGCCCGCCTGCACGACGGCGGTGGTGCCGTTATAGCCCCAGCCATTGGGGTCGGTCAGGCTGATGACGTTGGTGTCGGTATAGTCGAGCGTCGGCACGATGCTGAACAGGCCGTTCGACTGGCGTTCGACACGCACCGTGTCGGACACGCCCGACCGCAGATAGCCGGTGCCCGAATAGGTTTCGAGCAGGAAGTCGGTGCGCTTGGCACGCGACCAGCTGGCATCGACATTCAGCTTGAGCCGATCGTTCAGACGGATGTCGTTGTTCCAGCCGAGCGAGATAGTGTCGGCCTTGCGCTTGTTATAGTCGTTGCGCTGGACGCCATAGACGTTGGAGAAGGTAGCGCCGGTGACGAAGCCATTTTCGACCGTCACGTCGCTGACGCCGACATTGCTGCCCCAGACGAGCGGGAATTCGATGCCGCGCAGGCGCTGTACTTCCTCGAAATGCGAGGCGAGGACGTCGAAGGTCGAGTGAAAATTGTCGCTCGGCTGCCATTCCAGCGTGCCGACCATGCCGTAGCGCTTGAGCAGGTTCGACTGCACATAGGGCTTGGCGCCGCCGATGATCAGATTGCCGTCGGCATCGGTGGGATAGCCCCAGGCGTTGAAGCGCTCATTCTGCGACGGGGTCTGCGAGGCGGCGAAGCCCAGCGACAGGCCCAGCGTGTCGTCGGCGAACTGATCGACATAGGTGGCCGAGGCGCGATAGCCATAGCGTTCGCCATCGGGATTGAGCTTGTCCATGCCGTTCATCTGGCCGCGCAGCGACACGGCGAGGATGCGGTCATTCTTGTCGAGCGGACGCAGCATGCGCAGGTCGACCGTGCCGGAGATGCCAGCGGCGATCAGCGCGGCGTCGGCGCTCTTGTAGACATTGACGTTCTGGAAGAATTCCGACGGATACTGGTCATATTCGACGCCGCGATTGTCGCCGACAGTGACCTGTTCGCGGCCATTGAGCAGGGTGGTCGAGAAGTCCGGGCCAAGGCCGCGGATCGACAGGCGCTGGTCGCGACCTTCAAGGCGCTGGGCGGTAACGCCGGGCAGGCGAGCGAGCGAGTCCGCGATCGACACGTCGGGCAGCTTGCCGACATCTTCGGCCGAGATGGAATCGACGATCAGCACGGAATCGCGCTTCACCTTGGCGGCGGAGGCGAGCGAGGCGCGGATGCCGGTGACGACGATGCCTTCGGATTCGCCGGCGGCGGGTGCGGCGGGCGTCGCGGTTTCGGCGTCGGTCTGCGCATGGGCGACCGCGGCGAGCGAGAAGGAAGCCCCTGCCAGCAGCGCAGCGCGCAGGACGGTATGACGGAATTGATGCATGACAGTGATCCTCCCCAGGACGCATCTTGAGCGTTTCTTGCCGACATGTGTCGGTCTGGTTCAAATAGCGCCGCCCCCGTCCCTCTGCACAGATTCCAGCATACGTATTCAGCCATATTCACGACATGACCGGTTACCGTAGCGGAAATGGCCGAAACAGCGGGTTCAGCCGTGCGATAGGGCCGATGGCAGGGGCGCGGCCGGCGACAAAAATATGCGGTCGATGCTTGAAAGGGACGCGCACTTTCCTAGATTGGTCCTGTCACTCTTCCCCCCTTTGGAGTGACACCTCCCTGAACCTGGCCCCGTCGTCGAGCTTGCTCCGGCGGGGTTTTCTTTTGCCCGCCAGAGCGCGGCAGGATGCGGGTCAAGACGCGGGCAGGAAGCCGGCCCGTTGCAGCCGGGCGACCGAATCGCGCGCGACGGGGACGCTGAGCCCGCCATCCAGGGTGATGAGCCAGCTGCGCCCGGCCGGATCGCAGCGCAGGATGGCGCGATGCGCGATCCACCAGCTGCGATGCACCTGCGCGCCGGCCACCCCCTCCATCTCCGCAATCGCGTCGCGCAGCCGCATCAGCAGCAATTCGCTGCCGCCTGCGCCATGGACGCGGACATAATGATCCTCGCTCTGCAGCGCCAGGATCGGCCCGGCAAATCCGGCCGACAGGCGATGACGCAGGGCGGGGTCTGCGGGGGATGTGGCGACGGTGCCTTCAGGAGGCGGGGCATCGGCGGGCGGCGGCAGGATGCCCCGCCGGGCCAGTCGCCGGTCGGTCTGTTCGGCCCAGTGGGTGACGACCAGCACGGTGAGCGCACAGAGGAAGGAAAAGGGCAGCAGGCCGGTAAAGCCGTCCAGATCGCGAAAGGCGGTGCGGCCGACATTGCGCCAGAGGAAGGCCAGCGGCACGACGCAGAGCGACACGCCGGAAAAGACGGTGATCGACACCGACAGGTCGATCCGCCGCGCCAGCCGGCGCAGCAGCCAGATCGCCGGCCGGACGAGGATATAGGCGCCCATCAGCAGCAGCCACCAATGGCCGATCCGCCCCGGCAGCCCGTCGCGCATATAGGTGCCGAACGGCCCCATGAAGCCGATGATGCCGGCCAGCACCAGCATCGCCCATAGCTCCAGCAAGATGCGTCGGTTGAAAATCGGCTGCTCCCCTCTCCGCCCCGCTTGTCGCCCTGCCCGTTCGCGAAGCGCCGGCTGGAAAATGCCCGGTTTTGCGGGACATTGGCAAGCCCTCTTTCCGCGTAACGGATTGGCGCTTGCCGGCCGGCGGGCTGGTGCCATCAGCAGAGTGGACGGCCGCCCCGCGCCCCTGGGCCAAGGCCGAAACGAGGAGAGAATTTGGTGACCAAGCCCCCTTCCCGCCGGCTGCCTATCTTGGCCATGCTGCCCGTCCTGATCAGCGGGCTGGCGCTGGATGGCGGGCCGACCCTCGCCCGGCCCAGGGCGGAAAGCGCGCTGTTCGGCCACCCGGTGATCCGCACCCTGACATTGCCCGCCGACATGCGGCCGCAAAGCGCCACCTACACGCCGTCGGGCCGGATATTGCTGACCTATGCCCGGCCCGGCGAGAGCGATCCGCGGCAGATCAACCTCGCCATAATGGATGATGATGGCAGCCATATCCGCCCGATCTTCAGCGGAACGATTCCCGCCCGGCCGAAGGATAATGGCATCCGCTACATGGTGTTTGCCGACAATAAGCGCGTCTTCCTGGGCGATTTCGTGATCGAATGCCCGACCAGCCTGGACGATTGCACGCAGGCGCAACTGGTGCCGGTCACCTATCCGCCGCAGGTGGCCGATGGCGCGCATATCTGGCATCGCTGGTCGGAAATGGTGGTGGCGCCGGACAATCGCCATATCGCCTGGACGACCTTGCTCGCCAATTATTCCGCCGCGGTGCTGACCGGCGAGCTGACGCGCGGCCCGGACGGCTATGTCGTCACCCGGCCGCAGATCATCAGCAGCAGCGATCCTTTTCGTCCCGATCCGGCCCATGCCGATGGCGTGATCCCGTCGCCGATCCGCGGTGGCGAGGTGAAGCAGTTCGTCCATGGCGGCAGCGCCCTGTCGCTGGTCGGCGCGGTGAAGCGCGACCTGCCCGATTCGGTGGTGATGGACCTGGCGAGCGGCAAGGTGACGCCGATCACCGACACGCCGGGCTATACCGAGACGACGATCTTCTCGCCCGACGAGCGGCTGGGCATGGTGATGACCACCCGCTTTTCGCAGACCGACCCGGCGATATTGGGGCTGATGCCCCGCCCCTATCCCGACAGCCTGAACATGGGGCTGAGCATGTTCGCCTATACCTATGCCGTCACCGGCGTGCGCACGGCGCGGCCGGGCAATGTCGGGCCCGCGCTGATCGACATCGCCCGGTCGCAGCGCGAGGACGGCTATCTGGGCGCGAACCTCAGCAGCCAGGCCGACTGGGTATTTCATTCGCCCATGTCCTGGCATCCCGACAGCCGCCGGGCGACCTGGATCGAGGGGCTGCGCGGCAGCGAGACCAAGCGGGTCCAGATCGTCACCCTGCCCGGATACAAGGCCGGGCCGGCGGTCGCCCCTCGCGCCGTGCCCGACAGCCTGCCCTATGGCGATACCGACCTGTCCACCCTGCCGGCGCTGGCGGGCAAGAGCCAGAATATCGACGTGAAGGTCTATGGCCGGCGGTCGGGCCATATCCTCTATCGGCGCACGAGCGGCGCCATCGAGAAAATCTATGTCGATTTCAGCGACGACGGGAAGCAGGTCTATAGCGGGCGCGAGACCACGCAGATCAACATGCGCGGCCAGTCCAGCTACGAAGCGGATATCCGCCTGACCGGTCCCAAGCCCGGCATCATGAAGCTGCAGATGACGTTCGGGCCGCTGGGCGGCCCCAAGCCCGCCGCGATCGACTTCACGCCCCAAGCCGATGGTCAGCCGCGCAGCCGGGGCTTTGCCGAATATGGCGGCCAGCGCCTGAGCGTGGACCGACTGGCGCCATAAGGTCGAGGCGGTTTGTATTGATTTGACAGGATTGTTATCCCTCGTCCCTGTCCGGTTGACTGCGTCCGGGCGGACCAACTGGCCAGGGATAGAAGATGATCGATCGCCTTTTCGCACGCTCCCACCGCGCGCGCGTCCATCTGCTGCTGATTGCCGGCACGGCGCTTTGCCCGACGATGCTGCGGGCGCAGGCGCCAGTCGAGACGCTGATCGGCCGGGTCGGTGCGACCGATGCGCAGGGCATGGCCGCGATCGAGCTGCGCTTCCTCAACATGGGCGCAGCGCCCGCCACCATGCCGCTGCCCGACCGGGTCGAGGCGCTGGTGGAACAGGATGGCGCCACGCGCCGGCTGTGGCTGCGCCGGGCGCCGGGCGTGCCGGAGACGGCGGAGATTGCGCCGGGCGGCTTTGCCCAGGCGCGCTATCAACTGGCCGCAAGCGACATGGCCGAGGGGGCGTTGCTGTCGATCCCGGCCTGGAATTCGCCGCAGGTTGCGCTGCATGGCGCGGCTGCCTCGCGGATGGCGGCCGCTTCGCCGGTGCCTGTTCCACCGCCGCCGCCGCCGCCCGGAACCCCGGTGCCGCCGCCGGTCGCGCCGCCGGCCGATCGCAGCGCCGGCAATGCCTTTATCGGCAATCTGGCGCCCTATGAGCCGATCTACGCAGTCTATGGCCCCGGCACCAATACCGATGCCCGGTTGCAGTTGAGCTTCGAATATCGGTTGTTCGGATCGCGCGATGCCGCGCATTTGCCCAGTTCCTGGCGGGACGGCCTGCATTTCGCCTATACCCAGCGCATGTTCTGGGATCTGGGCGCCAATTCCATGCCCTTCCGCAACATCGATTATCAGCCCGAGATCATCTATGTGACGCCGACCCGGATGCTGAAGAACGGCATGTCGCTGGCGCTGCAGGGCGGGCTTCGGCACGAATCCAACGGCCGGGACGGCGATGCGTCGCGCAGCATCAACAGCGTCTATGTCGCGCCGATGGCGGCCTTCTCGCTGGGCGAGGAACGGCGGCTGCTGGTGGCACCGCGCCTGACCTTCTATGTCGGCGACAAGTCCGACAATCCCGATATCGTCCGCTATCGCGGCCATGCCGGCCTGTTCCTGCAGGTCGGCGATGATGACGGGCTGCGCCTGTCGACCAACAGCCGGTTCAATTTCGGATCGGGCAAGGGCGCGATCAACGCCGACCTGTCCTATCCGCTGCCGCGCCTGCTGGGCGGCGGCCCCGATCTCTATTTGTTCGCTCAGGGATTTGCCGGATATGGCGAGAACCTATTGGACTATAATCGTTCCATAACAAGATTGCGGATCGGCTTCGCGCTGGTGCGCTGACCGCCGGGTGGCTTGCCCCCGGCCGCTCGACGCGACTGAAAGGGAAGCCGATGTCCTCTGCCCCGCCCGTTGCCTGGCATGCGCTGCCGCCCGAAGAGGCGCTGGCAACGCTGTCGGTCGAAGCGACCGGGCTGGACCAGCGCGATGCCGAGGCCCGGCTGCGGCACTATGGCCCCAATGCCCTGCCCGAAGCGCCGCGCCAGCATCCGCTGCTGCGATTCCTGGCGCATTTCAACAGCGTGCTGATCTATTTCCTGCTGGGTGCGGCGCTGATCGCGCTGCTGCTGAATCACGGCATCGATGCTGCCGTGATCCTGGCCGTGGTGCTGGTGAACGCGGTCGTCGGCTTCATCCAGGAGGGCAAGGCCGAGGAAGCGCTGGGCGCGATCCAGGACATGATCGCGCCGCATGCCATGGTGCTGCGCAGCGGCGAACGGCGGGTGGTGGCGGTGCCGGAACTGGTGCCGGGTGACATCGTGCTGCTGGAAGCGGGCGACCGGGTGCCGGCCGACATCCGGCTGCTGCGCGCCCGCGGCCTGCTGATCGACGAGGCGGCGCTGACCGGCGAATCGGTCGCGGCGGAAAAGCATCAGACGCTGATCGCCGCCGACGCCGGCATCGCCGACCAGAGCAACATGGCCTTTTCCGGCACGCTGGTGGCCGCCGGCCAGGCGACCGGGCTGGTGGTCGAGACCGGCAGCCACACCCAGATCGGCCGGATCAGCGGCATGCTGAAGGCGGTCGAGGTCGGCAAGACGCCGCTGGTGCGACAGATCGACGATTTCGCCCGGCTGATGACCTGGTCGGTGCTGGCCGGCGCGGTCGTCCTGTTCCTGTTCGCGGTGCTGGCGCGCGGCTTCCACTGGATCGATGCGCTGATCGCGATCGTCGCGCTGTCGGTCGGCGTCGTGCCGGAGGGGCTGCCGGCCGTCATCACCATCACGCTGGCGATCGGCGTGCAGCGCATGGCCGCACGCCAGGCGGTGATCCGGCGCCTGCCGGCGGTCGAGACGCTGGGTGCCACATCGGTGATCTGCACCGACAAGACCGGCACGCTGACCCGCAACGAGATGACGGTGCGTCACCTGCTGCTGCCCGGCGGCGACCTGCATGTCAGCGGATCGGGCTATGCGCCGACGGGCGCCATCAGCGTGGCCGAGGGCGGCGACGATGCCGCGGCGCTGGTCGATGCCGCGCCAATCCTGCGCTGCGGGCTGCTGTGCAATGACGCTTTGCTGCGCCACGGGGATGATGGCTGGACCGTGCAGGGCGACCCGATGGAGGGGGCATTGGTGGCGCTGGCGATGAAGGCGGGGCTGAGCGCCGACCATGTGCGCGACGAATGGCCGCGGATCGACGAAATCCCGTTCGACGCCGCCTATCGCTTCATGGCGACGCTGCACCGCGCGCCCGATGGCAGCAGCGCCATCTTCATCAAGGGTGCGCCCGAAGCGGTGCTGGCGATGGCCGGCGCGGATGCCGCCGCCTGGGACGCGCGGCTGTCGGCCGCCGCCGACCGGGGCGAACGCCTGCTGGGCTTTGCGGTCAAGTGGATCACGGGGGCGCCCGACCGGATCGGCTTCGACGATCTGAAGAACGGGGTCGAGCTGCTGGGGCTGATGGGCTTCATCGATCCGCCACGCGACGAGGCGCGGCAGGCGATCGCCCAGTGCCGGTCGGCCGGCATCGCCGTCAAGATGATCACCGGCGACCATGTCGGCACGGCGATCGCCATCGCCCGCCAACTGGCGCTGGACGATGATCCCCAGGCGATGAGCGGCGCCGAGGTCGAGGCGCTGGACGATGCTGCGCTGGCGGCGCGGGTGCGCGATGTCGACGTGTTCGCCCGCTCCTCCCCCGAGCACAAGCTGCGCATCGTCCGTGCGCTCCAGTCGCACGGGCTGGTCGTCGCCATGACCGGCGACGGCGTCAACGACGCGCCCTCGCTGAAACAGGCCGATGTCGGCACGGCGATGGGGATCAAGGGCACGGAGGCCGCCAAGGAGGCCGCCGAAATGGTGCTGCTGGACGATAATTTCGCGTCGATCGTGGCGGCCGTGCGCGAAGGGCGCACCGTCTATGACAATATCCGCAAGGTCATCAGCTGGACCTTGCCGACCAATGGCGGCGAGACGCTGGCGGTGGTGATCGCGATCATCGCCGGCTTTGCCCTGCCGATGACGGCGACGCAGATATTGTGGATCAATCTGGTGCTGACGGTGACGCTGGGGCTGGTGCTGGCGTTCGAGCCGACCGAACCGGGGACGATGGAGCGGCGGCCGCGTGCCGCCGGTGCGCCGCTGCTTTCCCCCTTCCTGCTGTGGCGCATCATGCTGGTATCGGTGCTGATGGGGGCGATGGCGCTGGGGATATTCTTCTATGTCCAGCATGTCGGCCACGACATCGACACCGCCCGGACCATGGTGGTCAACATGCTGATCGTGGGCGAGATATTCTATCTGTTCAATGTGCGCTTCCTGCACATGCGATCGCTGACGCTGCGCGGCGCGATGGGCACGCCGGTCGTGCTGGCGGCGATCGTGGCGGTGGTGATCGCCCAGCTGCTTTTCACCTATGCGCCGTTCATGCACGATATTTTCGACAGCCGGCCGCTGTCGCTGACCGACGGGCTGATGATCATCGGTCTGGGCGCGGCAATGTTCGCCGTATTGGAACTCGAAAAGCTGGCCGCCCATCGGCTCGCCTGGTTCGAGGATATCTGACCGCCATTATCCACAGTCCAACAGCCGCAGAAGAAGGAGGAAATCATGCCGACGACCATGCGAGCCGCGATTGCCAGGACGTTCAAGGCGCCGCTGACGATCGAGGAGATAGCGATACCCGAGCCGGGGCCCGGCGAGGTGCTGGTGAAGATCGCCGCCAGTGGCGTGTGCCATACCGATCTGCACGCGATCGATGGCGACTGGCCGGTGAAGCCGAGCCTGCCGCTGATCCCCGGCCATGAGGGCGTAGGCCATGTGGTGGCGCTGGGCGCGGGTGTCACCGACCTGAAGGAAGGCGACGCCGTCGGCATCCCCTGGCTGCATGATGCCTGCCGCGCCTGCGAATATTGCGAGACCGGCTGGGAAACGCTGTGCGAGCGGCAGCATAATACCGGCTATAGCTTCAACGGCACCTATGCCGAATATGCGATCGCCAGCGCCCCCTTTGCCGGCCGCCTGCCCGACAGTGTCGACTTCGTGACGATGGCGCCGATCCTGTGCGCGGGCGTCACCGTCTACAAGGGGTTGAAGGAAACCGAGGCGAAGCCGGGCGAATGGGTGACCATTTCCGGCGTCGGCGGACTGGGCCATGTCGCCGTGCAATATGCCAAGGCGATGGGCCTGCATGTCGTGGCGCTGGACATTGGCGAGAGCAAGCTGGAGCTGGCCCGGTCGCTGGGCGCGGACCTGGCGCTGGATGCGCGGGCCGACAATGTCGTGGCGGAAGTGCAGAATGCGACCGGCGGCGGCGCCCATGGCGTGCTGGTGACAGCGGTGTCGCCCCCCGCCTTTGCCCAGGCGATCGCCTGCACCCGCCGGCGCGCGACCGTCAGCCTGGTCGGCCTGCCGCCGGGCGATTTCCCGACGCCGATCTTCGACGTGGTACTCAAGCGCGTGACCGTGCGCGGGTCGATCGTCGGCACGCGGCGCGACCTGGCCGAAGCGATCGCCTTCGCGGTCGAGGGCAAGGTGAAGGCGCATGTCACGCCCCGGCCGTTCGATGATGTGAACGCCGTGCTGGACGAACTGCGCGCCGGCAAGGTGGACGGGCGCATCTCGCTCACCCTGTGACGGGCGGCTGATGGCCGGGCGCGGGCGGTGCATGCCGCCCGCGCCGCCGGTCAGCGGCGCGCTTCGAAGATGGAGATGCGGCGCGGCTGGCGCAGCTGCACCGCCTGGCCCAGTTCGCGTTGCAGCATGGCCAGCATCCAGGCGCGGTGCCGGGCCATGAATTCGGGGAAGCCCTCTGCCCTGGCCGGATCGAACACGGGCACCTGCCAGTCGGCGGGCTGATCGAGATAGGGTGGGATCACGTCGCCCGCCGCCTCGGCCGGCAGGTCGACATGGCTGCCCCAGTAGCGATTGTCGCGGAAGCGGATAAATTGGGCCGGGGCAAAGCCCGCCTTGATGAGATAATCGGGGCCGGACCGGCCGCTCTCGCTGCCATAACGAGCGGTGCCGGCGACCTTGAAATCATTTTCGACGATGCGGACATCCTGTGCCCAGCCATCCCAGTTGGTCGCCACCACCATCTGCACATCCATGCCCTTGCCGACATGGATCACATTCTTCTCCACCAGCACGTCGGAGACATTGCCGGCGAGCTGGAAGATGCGCAGCGCGTCGTTGCGGCTGACATTATAGCGCGCGACGGTGCCGCGATTGCCCAGATTATCCTTGTCGTTGCGGCCGGGCGAACAGATCAGCAGGAAGCCGCCGGCATTGTCGTGGCTGTAATTGTAGAGCAATGTCGTGCGGCGCGAATTGAAGTCGCTGTCGAAGCCCTGCCCATCATAGCGGGTGCGGGTATAGGCGGCCTCGTTGAGCTGGATCAGGCTGTTGTCGGTGCTCCACTGCCAGATGCCGGCATTATAGCCCGGCGCACGGGCGCCGGCATAGCGCACGATATTATGTTCGATCAGCGCGCCGTCGGTGCCGCGCGGGACGATGCCGTCGCCGCCAATATCCTCGACCAGATTGTCGCGGATCACGATCTTTTCGCTGGGGAACCAGTCCTTGGCGCTGATGCGGTCGGCGATGCCGGCAATGCCGGACCGGTCCACCTTCCAGACGATATTGCGTTCGATCACCAGATCCTGAAAGCGGGTCGGCAGCTTCTTGCCGGTCGCGCTGAAGACGATGCCGCCATTATCCTTGCGATCATTCACGCCGCGCACGTCGTGGATATACATGTCGCTGATGCGGATGCCGCGCGTCACGCCCCGGTCGACCGCCGAGACCAGCACGCCGAAACGCTGGGCCGGGGCGGAATTGTCGTTGGTGACTTCCAGCCCGCTGACGCTGACATATTCGGCGTTGATGACGCCCACGCCATGGGGCGAGACGCCGCCGGCATCGATGCGCGGCCGCGCGCCGGTGCCGAAGGCGGCGACGCTGATCGGCGCGCCGGAGCGGCCCGATCGGGTGATGGTGAGCGGCTCCTGCCAGCGCGATCCGGCCATCAGCAGCACCTGATCGCCCGGCATCAGCGGATAATCGCGCACCCGCGCCAGGCTGCGCCAGGGCTGGTCGGCGGTGGTGCCGGCGGCGCGATCATTGCCGGTGGCGCTGTTGACATAATAGGTCGTCGCCTGCGCCGCGGATGTCGCACCCGCGGTCAGGACCAGGAAAGGCAGGAAGAGTGTCAGCGCCCGGCCATGCCGGCTTTTACCCATGATCATATTGCGCGCCATTCTATCGGTCGCGCGCTGAATGCAAGGTGAAGTCGCCTCAGCCGGGCGCGCGGCAGGCCTGGCGCAGGTCGATTCCGGGTGCCGGCGCGCTATCGGCGGGGAGAGCGATGCCCTGCGCCTGCGCCACCCGTTCGATGATGCCGCCGCCGCCCGGCAGGGCTTCGGCCTGGGCATAGGCCGGGTCGGCCTCCGCCTTTGCCAGCGGGATATAGCGCGCGCCGGCGGCGTCGAGCCGGGCCATGACATCGGTCAGGGTGTCGGCGGTCCAGGCGCCGACATGGAGCAGCAGCACATGCGGGATCGGGCGGCCATGGACGCGCTGGGCATTGGCCTTTGCCCGCGCGATCGCCTGATCGACGACAGCCAGATAGTGACGCTTCATCGCCGCGATCATGCGATCGTCGCCCTGCGCGCGGCAGCGGGCATAGGCGTCGCTATAATCCCAGTCCTCGAAAGCGAGGCTGACGCTGGCGATGCGATAGCCGCGCTGCTTCAGGAAGGCGGCGGCGCCGTCATGGCGGGTCGCGTCCTTGCCGCTCGACAGGTTGGGGAAGCGCAGCCAGTGCCAGTCCCCTTTCCCCATATGCCGTTCCAGCGCCGGCTCGCCCGCGATCACGTCCGCCTGCCAGGCGTCGAGCGAGGGCGCGCCGTCGAGATTCAAATGGCTGTAGCTGTGGTTGGCGAGCGGATAGCCCGCCTGACGCCAGAGCGTCAGCACCGCGTCCGACGCCGGATCCTCCGCCAGTCCGCGCGCATTGACGAAGCCATAGGCCTGCGCGACATGATGCGCCTTCAGGGTCGCGAGGAAGCGGCGGGCGATGTCGGCACGGGTGGTGCCGGGCGGCAACTGGCCATGGGCGGGCAGATCATCGACCGTGATCGCGACATCGAACCGGGGCGGATCGCCCGCCTGTGCCGCCGCTGCGCTGCCCAACAGCAGGCAAAGCGCCATGGCCCGCTTCATCATCTCCGCCTCTCCCGCTCAATGTCCACAGCGGTCCTAGCCGGGCCGCGCGGATCATTCGAGCAGTTTCAGCACATCCTGTTGCCGGGCATTGGCCTGGGCCAGCATCGCCGTTGCCGCCTGCGACAGGATCTGGCTCTTGGCGAGGGCGGTGGATTCGGTGGAGAAGTCCGCATCCTCGATCCGCGAGCGGGCATCGGTGAGGTTGACGATATTGGTGTCGAGCTGGCTGGAGATGGATTCCAGCCGGCTCTGCGCCGCGCCCAGATTGACGCGGGCGGTCGATATCTGCGCCAGCGCCGCGTCGATCACCGCCAGCCCCTGCTGCGCGGTCACGCCGATCTGGGCGTAGGATTTATAGTCGGAATCGGTGAAGGCGACATAGCCTTCCGGGTCCATCCAGCCAAATCCGCCAAGATCATTGGTGCGCTCCACAGCAGCCACACCGACATCATAGTCCAGGGTCAAATCGATATTGCTGATCCCTACGAAGCGCATCGTGCCGTTCACCGCAAGGTCGGTGCCCAGCAGGGTGAAATTGTCGCTGTTGCTGCGCAGGGTCGGCAGGGTGATGGCGACATTGTCGGTCGCATTGGCGCCCGCCTGAACATTGATGACGGTGCTGCCGGCACTGTGCATGAGTTCATCGCGATAATTGTAGGGGCCGTGGATATCGAGCAGATCGCCATCCGCATTATAGTCGCGGGCCGCCGTCCCTTGCGTCGTGTTCGAAAACAGGTTCACGCCGTTGAACTCGCTATTCTGCAGCAGCGCGTTGATCTGGGCGACGGTCTGGTCCATTTCGGTCTGGAGTGCGGCGCGATCCTCCGGCCGGTTGACGCCATTGGCGGCCTGGAGCGTCAATTCGCGCATGCGCTGCAGACTGTTCTGGACCTCGCCCAAAATGCCCTCGGCGGTCTGGGTCAGCGATATGGCGTCGGCGGCGTTGCGCTTGGCCACTTCCATGCCGCGCAGCTGGCTGGTCATGGTCTGGGCGATGGCCATGCCGGCCGCATCATCCTTGGCCGAATTGATCCGCTTGCCGGTCGACAATTTCTCGCTTGCCTGGCCCTGGGCCTTGGTGGCCGCCTCGATCGCCCGCTGCGCGCGCAGCGCCGCGCTGTTGGTTCCGATCACGCTCATGGGATGTCCTCCATCCATGCCAGGCAGGAAGATGCCGGCGTCTGTGGGGCCGGGCGACGCGGGTCGCAAAGCGCCGCCCGGCAACCGAAAGGCGTTGCCCCCAAACGGTCGCCCCCGTGATGGCCGCGCGGCAGCGCCCGGCCTATCCGGTTAATTCCCGGATAAGATTGAAACGGCAGGGAATTTCCCGGCTTGGCAGGCGGGTGATCCGGGCTAGGACAGGGCCATGGCCACCCTGTCCCCCATGAGCGCCCGGTCGCGCCCTTTTCGCCTGGAGGCGCGCGCCATCGACTGGCGGCTGGTGGCGCTGCTGCTGGCCTATCCCTTCGCGTTCAAGCTGGCGCATATGGCGGCCAGCCCGTGGGGCGGCGCCCATTTCTTCAGCCTCTGGTATCCTGCCGCCGGCGTGCGACTGGCACTGCTGTGGCGGATCGGCGCACGCTACACGCCGATCCTGATCGTCGAGGAATGCGTGATCCAGCTGCTGACCGGCACGATCGTGTCGGACGGCCCCGAATTTCTCAACCAGTTGGGCGGCGTCGCGCGCGCGCCCGCCGCCTATGGCCTGATGATCGCGCTGGTGCGCTTCATCGAACAGCGCAGCCGGTCGGAACTGGCGATTGCGCCCATGCCGTTCGGCCTCGCTGCAGTGCTGGCGCCGACGCTGGTGTCCTTCACCGCCGGCTTCTGGGAATGGCTGTGGCCCGGCGTGTCGGGCACCCTGCCCAGCCAGCCGATCGCCACCACCATCGCCGCCTTCCTGGTCGGCGACCTGCTGGGCGTGCTGCTGGTCGCGCCGCCCCTGCTGTGGATCGGCACGCGCAATGAGGAGGCGCGGCGGCTGATGCAGATCGGGCGCGGCCGCGCGGTCGAGGCGGCCGCCGTCTTCGTCTTTGCCTGGCTGCTCGCCTGGGGGCTGGCGCGGGTCGAACCCCAGATCGCGGTCACGCCGGTGCTGATCGGCGCGATCTGGGTGGGGCTGCGCTGCGGCCGGCTGGGTGCATGGATCGCGATCATCCTGTCGGCCGCGATCATTCTGCCCTGGTCGGCGCCATTGTCGGCCAGCGCCACCCGCTTCGCGCTGCACATGGGCCTCGCCGCCATGGCGATCGCCACCTATCTCGCCGGCAGCTTTGCCGAGGCGCAGATCCGCGCCCGCGAGGATATCGCCCGGCGCGACCGCATCCTGTTCCAGGCCGAGCGGCTGAAGACACTGCGCGCCATGTCGGTGGCGATCATCCACGAGATCAGCCAGCCGCTGTCGACGCTGGCGATCGAGACCCGGCATCTGTCCGCCCTGTCGCGCGATCCGCAGCCCGACCTGGCCGAGATGCGCGAGAGCATCGAGCTGGTCGATCGCAAGGCGGCTTTGCTGGCGGACATGGTGCGGCGGCTGCGCAGCTTTGGCGGGCGCGCCGTCGACGAACCATCGCCGATCATCGTCGGCCAGATGCTGCGCGACTGTGCCGGTATGGTCGGCGGCGAGGCGCGCAGCCTGGGCTGCGCCATCAGCCTGCCGCCGATGGATGCGCGGCTGCAAGTCACCGGGCATGAGATCGAACTGACCCAGATATTGCTCAACCTGCTGCGCAACGCGATGCTGGCGGCGCCCGGATCGACCATCGAGATCGCCGTGGAAAGCCGGGCCGATCAGGTGACGATCCATGTCGCCAACCCGGTCCCTTCCCCCACCCCCGACTATGGCGGCATGGGCATCGGCCTGCTGGTGGCGCGTGCCATCGCCGACGCCCATGGCGGCACGCTGACCCGCGACATCGCGCAGGGCCGCGCGCGCGCCAGCCTATCGCTGCCCCGCACGGAGCCCAGCCATGACTGACCCGGCCGATCCCGCCATCATCCATGTGGTCGATGACGACCCTGATCTGGGCCGGGCGGTGGCGCGGTTGCTGGGCCGGCATGGCTATCGCACCCAGGCGTTCGACACGCCCCGCGCGATGCTGCGCGCCCAGGCCGACGAGCCGGCCCATTGCCTGGTCACCGACGTGATGATGGCGGACATGGACGGCTTTGCCTTTGCCGAGCGGATGCGGGCGCAGGATCCGGCGGTGGCGATCATCTTCATGACCGCCTGGCCGACTACCAGCAGCGCGGTGGATTCGGTGCGCCGCTATGGCGGGCTCGACTATCTGGAAAAGCCGATCGACGAAGGCCGGCTGCTGGCCGCCGTGGCAGAGGGCGCGCGCTGGAGCCGACAGCGGCGCGGGGCGCTGGCCCGGCTGGCGCCGCTGACCCCGCGCGAGCGCGAGGTGCTGCACTGCCTGGCCCAGGGGATGAGCAACAAGATGGTCGCCGCCGCCCTGTCGCTGAGCCCCAAGACGATCGAGGATCATCGCGCCGCGATCGTCGCCAAGACCGGCGCCAGCAGTCCCGCCGCCCTGATCGCCCTGGTGCGGGAGGCGAGCGGCACCGAGGGCTAGATTGTCTTGTTGTGCGTGGCGATGGTCAGGCTATCTAGGCCGATGATCGATCCCCGCGCGCTTCGCACCTTCCTCGCCGTCTGCCGTGCCAATTCGATCAGCGGCGGCGCGCGACTGCTCAACATCTCCCAGCCATCGGTGTCCAATGCGATCGCGCAACTGGAACAGTCGGTCGGCGCGGCCCTGTTCGCCCGGTCGCGCAGCGGCATCAGCCTGACGCCGGAGGGCGAAGTGCTGCTGCGCCGGGCGGAGGCGGTCGACAGCCTGATCAGCGGCGCGGAGGAGGAATTGCGGCTGGCGCGTGCGGGCGTGACCGGGCCGCTGCGCGTCGGCGGCACGCCGGGCGCGCTGGTCAGCCTGCTCCCCGACGCGGTGCGCCGGCTGGAGGACAAGATGGGCCATTTCGCGCTGCATGCGGTGGAGCGGCCCGACCATGACCTGGCCGACATGCTGCACCGGGGCGAGATCGAACTGGCCTTCGTCACCACGGGGCTGGAGGAGCCGCCCGAGGGGATCGAGGAAATCACCTTTGCGCAGGACCCATTCGCGCTGGTGGTCGGGCGCCGCAACGACCATCTGCCTGCCGAGGTCTCGCTGCGCGACATGATGGCCAAGCGCTGGGTGCTGCCGGAGGCGCGCGGCGCCTTTCGCCGGCAGATCGACGCGCTGTTCATGGCGGCGGGCGTGCCGGTGCCGCAGGATGTGATCCGGTGCGATTCGCTGCTGACGACCAAGGCGATGGTGCGGAACAGCAGCCGACTGACCATCCTGCCGATGAAGGTGGCGGCAGCCGAACTGTCGATCGGCGTGCTGCGCGCGATCGCCATTCGCGAAGCGACCTTCCAGCGCAGCATCGGCATCCGCAAGCTGAAGGATGCCCGCCTGTCGCGGCTGGGCGAGGCGCTGCTGGACATCATGATCCATAGCTCCAAGCTATGACGTTCCAAAAAATCATTATTATTCTTGCGTATAAATTCGGCACATAAGGGCATTCAACAAGAGACCAAGGGAGAGCCCTCGTGCGGCAGCTGATCCGCAATATTGCGATTTTCGACGGGACCGGCAGTACGCCCTTCCCCGGCGCGGTCATGATCGAGGGCGATCGCATCGCCGCCATTCTGCGCGACGAAGCCGCGATCGATGCGGCGCAGGCCGACACCGTGATCGACGGCCAGGGCGCGACGCTGATGCCCGGCATGGTCGATGCCCATACCCATCTGACCTGGGGCAGCTCGGTCGAGAAAATCTATCACCAGTTCATCCTGCCGCCCGAGGAGCTGAAGGTCGCCGCCTGGCGCAATGCCCGCGTGCTGCTCGACCATGGCTATACCAGCCTCTATTCGGCCGGCGCGCTGGGCGACCAGATCGAGCCGGAACTGGCCCGCGCCATTGCGGCCGGCGAAACGCCCGGTCCGCGCCTGGTGCCCTCCACGCTGGAGCGCAGCCCGGAAGGCGAGGAAGGGGTCGAGACCGGTGATGTGTTCAACGGGCGGGGGCCAGAAGCCATGCGCGCCTTTGTCGCCTATTGCGCGGCGGAGGGCGTCAAGTCGCTCAAGCTGGTGATTTCGGGCGAGGATGCGCTCAAGCCCGGATCGTCGCAGGACATTCTCTACACCGACGAGGAAATGATCGCGGCCGGCGAGGCGGCGAAGGAGGCGGGCCTGTGGATCGCCACCCATGCCTATAGCCCCCGCGCCATCAATCTGGCGCTCGAAGCCGGCGCCCGCATCCTCTATCATTGCTCCTTCGCCGATGACGCGGCGGTCGACGCCATGGCGGCGAAGAAGGACGCCATCTTCTACGCCCCCGGCCCCGGCGTATCGGTCGCCGCGCTGGAGGCCAATCCGCCGCCCCATATCAATATGGCGTCGATGAAGGCGAGCGCGGCCGAGCGGCTGGAACTGGAAAAGACGCTGGTGCCCAAATTGAAGGCGCGCGGCGTGCGCGTGCTGCCCGGCGGCGACTATGGCTTCCCCTTCAACCCCCATGGCCGCAACGCCCGCGACCTGGAGCATTTCGTCACTTATTATGGCTTCACCCCGGCCGAGGCGCTGCATGCCGCCACCATGCTGGGCGGCGAGCTGATGGACCAGCCCGTAGGCCAGGTGAAGCCGGGCTATCTCGCCGACCTGCTGCTGGTCGAGGGCGATCCGACGACGGACGTCCGCCTGCTGCAGGATGCGGCCAATATCAAGATGATCATGCTGGGTGGGCGGATGCACAAATCCCCCGTGCCCGAGCCCCTGACGGTCTGACCGGAAAGACGCTTTCATGTTCGACGTTGCGATCATCGGCTGCGGGCCGGTGGGGGCCTTTGCGGCCAATTTACTTGGGAAGGCGGGCGTCTCGGTCCTGGTGATCGAGCGCGAGGCCAACCCCTACCCCCTGCCCCGCGCGGTCCATCTGGACCATGAGATGATGCGCCTGTTCCAGTCGGCCGGCGTCATCGACCGCGTCGCCCCGGACATGCGCGATACCGAAGGCCATCTGCATGTCGGCGCCGATCATGGCGTGATCCGCTACATGGGCACGGTCGGCCGCCCCCGCCCCTATAGCTGGTCCAACGACTATTTCTTCTACCAGCCCGAACTGGAAGACCATCTGCGCGATGCGCTGGACGTCTATCCCAATGTCGAGCTGTCGCTGGGCACCGCGTTCGAGGCGCTGGCGCAGGACGAGGACGGCGTCACGCTGACCCTGCGGTCGGACGCCGGCGAGGAACAGGTCCGCGCCCGCTATGTCATCGCCTGCGACGGCGCGCGCAGCGCGGTGCGCAAGGCGCTCGACATCGGTCTCGACGATCTGGATTTCGAGGAGCCCTGGCTGGTGATCGATGCCGAGGTCGATGGCCCGGTCCGCTTCCCCGATCTGTGGGGCGTACCCGACGCCGCCGACCTGCAGAAATTGTCGGTGATGATGTGCGATCCCAAGCGCCCGGCCACCATCGTGCCGGGGCGCGGCAATCACCGTCGTTGGGAATTCATGCTGCTGCCCGGCGAAGACGATCAGGCGATGATGCAACCCGATGCCGTGGCCGCGCTGGTCGCCCCCTATCTTGACGGCGTGCCGCACCAGGTGGTGCGCGCGGCCACCTATCGTTTCCATGGACTGATCGCCGAGCGGTGGCGGCAGGGCGGCGTCTTCCTGGCCGGCGATGCCGCGCACCAGACGCCGCCCTTTTTCGGCCAGGGCATGTGCCATGGCCTGCGCGACGCCGCGAACCTGGCCTGGAAGCTGGAGCTGGTGCTGGCGGGCAAGGCGCCCGAAACGCTGCTCGACAGCTATCAGCCAGAGCGCGATCCCCATGTCCGCGCCGTCATCTCCGCCGCCGTGGGCGCGGGTCGCTATATCTGCGTGCTCGACCCCGACGCCGCCGCCGCGCGCGACCATCAGTTGCGCGAAGCCGCCAAGGGCGCCCAGAGCGGCACCGCCGCCGACCTGATCCCCGCCATCGCCACCGGCATCGTCGCCACCGGCACAAAGGGTGCGGGCGAGCGCTTCATTCAGCCGCGCGTCGGCGACCGGCTGCTGGACGATGTGACCGGCGATGGCTGGCGCCTGTTCACCCGCCAGCCGGTTGTCGGCGGCGACGTGACGATCATCGATGTCGCGGAACTGGGCGATGACGGCCATGTCGCCGACTGGCTCGATGCGCGCGGCGCCGAGGCGGTGCTGGTCCGCCCCGATCATTATGTCTTCGGCACTGGCAAGCCCGCAGAGCTGATCGCCCGGCGCGACGCGCTGATCGCCGGCACCGCCCCGCAGGAGATTGCGGCATGACCCTCTCGCTCGCGCAGGCCCGTGCCATCATCGACGCCGCACTCGCCAAGGCGCGCGCCGATGGCGCCCAGCCGCTGGCCGTCATCATATTGGATGCCGGCGCCCATCCGGTCGCCTTTGCCCGCGAAGATGGCGCCAGCCTGTTCCGTTTCGACATTGCGAAGGCCAAAGCCTCGGGTGCGCTGGGGATGGGCGCGGATACGCGGGTGTTGGCCACCCGCGCCGCGTCCAACCCTGTCTTTTTCCAGAGCATCGCAGCAGCCACCGGCCAGATGGCCTTCTCACCCGGCGGCGTGCTGATCCGTGATGCGGACGGCGCGCTGGTCGGCGCGGTCGGCATCAGCGGCGATACCGGCGAATGCGACGAGGCCTGCGCCATCGCCGGCATTGACGCCGCCGGACTTTTCCACGGAGACAGAAAATGAAGCTGCGCAGCATCGAACTGGCGCTGCCCCATGCGGGTGAGGCCGCCGCCTTCCTGACCGACATCTGGGGTATGGCCCCGGCGGCGCAAGAGGGCGAGACCCATTATCTGCGCGGGTCGGGCAGCTATCCCTATCTCGTGGCGCTGACGGAATCGGCCGATGCCTATGTCCGCTCCACCACCTTTGTCTGCACCGCCGACCGGCTGGAGCTGTTGAAGCGCAGCGTCACCGCCGCCGGCCTGCCAGCGACGCCGACCCTGTCGGAAGATTTGGGCGGCGGCCATGGCATCATCGTCGAACTGGCCGAGGGCGAATTGCTCCGCTTCCTGGTCGATGCCGAGGAAGTCGCGCCGATCGCGGGCGCCGACCTGCCGGTGAAGCTGACCCATGTCGTCTTCAACAGCGCCGACGCGGAGGCAACCGGCCATCTGGTCGAGCAGGCGCTGGGCTTTCGCGTCTCGGACCGGACCAAGGGCATGGTGTTCGTGCGCTGCAATGACTCGCACCATTCGACCGCCTTCGCCCGCGCCGGCTTTGCCAGCCTCAACCATATCGCCTTCGAAATGGCGGACATGGACGCAGTGATGCGCGGCATCGGCCGGCTGCGCGACCATGGCATGGTGCCCGCCTGGGGGCCGGGTCGCCATGGTCCGGGTGCCAATGTCTTCGCCTATTTCATCGCCCCCTTTGGCCCGGTGATCGAATTTTCGACTGCCGTGGAAAAGGTAGCCGACGATTATCAGGCCGGCGCGCCGGAAGACTGGACCTGGCCCGAGGGCCGGATCGACCAGTGGGGCATGTCCGACAAGGACTTCGCCGGGCTGCGCGCCGCCGAAGAGAAATTCCGCCATCGCCGCGACTGGGATGCCCGGCCGCTAGACCTGATCAACGAGGAACAAGCCTGATGCGCTATGTCAGTTTCCGCCGTCCCGACGGCACCCCCAGCTTCGGCCGGATCGAGGGCGAGACGATCGTCGAGCTGGCGACCGATGTCGCGCCGAGCCTCAAGGCCGCGCTGACCGACGGCAGCCTGTCGGGCCTGGCCGACGGCGCATCCTATGCCGCCGCCGATGTCGTGCTGCTGCCGGTGATCCCCGATCCCGCCAAGATCCTGTGCGTCGGCCTCAACTATGCAGAGCATGTCAAGGAAACCGGCCGCGAGCAGAAGGCGCATCCCGCCATCTTCGTGCGCTATGCCGACAGCCTGATCGCCGACGGCCAGCCGATGGTGAAGCCGGCCGTGACCGAGCGCTTCGACTATGAAGGCGAACTGGCGCTGGTGATCGGCAAGCCGGCGCACAAGGTCGCGGCGGCCGACGCCTGGGACTATGTCGCCGGCTATGCCGCCTTCAACGATGGCAGCGCGCGCGACTGGCAGCGCCACAATATCCAGTTCACGCCGGGCAAGACCTTTCCCGGCACCGGCGGCTTCGGCCCGGCGCTGGTGACGCCCGACGAGATTGAAGACCTGCAGGCGCTGCGCGTCCAGACCCGCCTCAATGGCGATCTGGTGCAGGACCAGCCGGTCAGCGACATGATCTGGGATATTCCCACGGTCATCGAATATGTCACCGCCTTCACGCCATTGAGCCCCGGCGACGTGATCGCCACCGGCACGCCCGGCGGCGTCGGCGATAAGCGCACCCCACCGCTCTACATGAAGGCGGGCGACAAGGTCGAAGTGACCATCGGCACCATCGGCACGCTCAGCAACCGCATCATCGACGAACAATAACAATCATCAACCCGCATACCGGGGGAGGACAGACCATGCGTAACATCCACATCACCATTGCGGCCCTCGCCAGCGCGAGCGCCATCGCGATCACCGCGCCGGCCTTCGCACAGGACGCGCCCGCACCGGAACAGGCCGCCCAGCCGGCGGACAATTCCGACATCATCGTCACCGCCCAGCGCAAGGCGGAGAAGGTGACCGAGGTGCCGATTTCCATCACCGTGGCCAATGCCGCCCAGCTGGAACGGCAGCAGGTCAACACGATGAACGACCTCAACCGCATCGCGCCGAGCCTGGAAATCCAGCAGGCGCCGGGGCAGAATACCGGTGGCGGCGGGTCGATCCGCGGCATCGGCACCCAGACCTTCTCGGCCGGCGCGGTCGCCTCGGTCGGCGTGGTCGTCGACCAGGTGAGCCAGGGCAACGCCAATATCTCCGACCTGTTCGACGTCAGCCGGATCGAAGTGCTCAAGGGGCCGCAGGGCACGCTGTTCGGCCTCACCACGTCGGCCGGCGTCATCAACATCACCACCAATGCGCCCGATCCGACCGGCTTTGCCGCTCGCGTCCGTACCGAATTGTCCGACGCCGGCACGCTGGGGTCGAAGTTCGGCAACCAGATCGTGCAGGGCATGGTCAACATCCCGCTGGCCACCAACGCCGCGATCCGCCTGTCGGGCGTCGCCAATTTCCGCCAGGGGCCGAACCGCAACGCCAGCACCGGCGACTATAATGATACCGATCGCTACGGCATTCGCGGCCGCTTCCTGTGGGAGCCGACCGATCGCCTGACCGTCAATGTCATCGGCGACTATACCAAGAGCCGGATCGAGAATGGCGGCGACTTCTTCACCTTCGTCAAGACCAGCGGTCCGGGCACGGCGCTGGGCGGCCTGCTGGCCGACACCACCGGCATCACCGCCCGCCTTGCCAGCTGTGGCGTGACGCCGGGCGAAGGCAATCGCGACTATTGCAGCGACGACAGCTATGTCGGCCATACCGAAAATTATGGCGGATCGCTGCAGGTCGATTATGAGGCCGATCCCTTCACCCTCACCTCCATCACCGCCTATCGCAAGTCGAACGAGACCGGCTATGGCGCGGCGACCAACGTGTTCCGCGGCGATCCGCTGGAATTGCAGGTCGCCAATGGCCCGACCAACCGCCGCCTGAGCCTCTTCACCCAGGAATTGCGGGTCAGCTCGCCTGCCGACCAGTTCCTGGAATATACCGCTGGCGTCTTCTATTCGAACCAGAAGCAGACCCGCGATCCCGAAACGCTGGCGGTGTCGGTCGTGCCCTTCCCCGGCCTAGTCATCCCGATCGTGCGCAATCCCGGCGCCGACATCGACATCCAGGATGAATCGCTAGCCGTGTTCGGCCAGGGCACCTTCCACCTGTCGCCCGCACTGCGGCTGATCGCCGGCGGTCGCTACACCACCGATCGCCTGTCGATGGATCGCTACGACTATTTCACCCCGGCCGATCCGTTCAGCCGCACCGTGCTGGACGTCCAGAAATTCTCCTGGCGCCTGGGCGCGCAATATGACCTGGCCAACGACACCATGGTCTATGCGACCGCCTCGCGCGGATTCAAGGGCGGGCAGATCGCCATCCCCTCGGCCCCGGCCAAGCCCTTCGTCGTGCAGCCGGAAATCCCGACCGCCTATGAACTGGGCCTCAAGAGCACGCTGTTCGGCGGCTGGGTCGCGGACCTCAACGTCTTCTACAGCAAGATCAAGAATTTCCAGGCGCAGCAGTGCACGGTGGACAGCACGGCGGTCATCTCCTGCGTCCAGACCAACATCAATGGCGTGAAGTCGCGTGGCGCGGAAATCAACTTCTTCGGCAAGGTCTTCGACGGCCTGTCGCTCAACACCGGCTTCATCTATGCCAAGGCGACCTATCCGGGCGGCTTCATCGGCACCGATGGCACCAATATCGGCGGCAGCCAGCTTGCCTATGCGCCCAAGTACAAGTTCACCCTGTCGGGCGAATATGAAGCGCCGGTCACGAGCCGCCTGAAGGGCTTCCTGGCGGCGGACACGGTGTGGAAGTCGAAGGTGCGCTACGAAGCCAATTCGAACGACGAAACCACCTTCCGTTCGCACTGGCTGGTCGGCGGCCGCATCGGCCTGCGCACCGATGACGATCGCTACAGCGTCGCGATCTTCGGTCGCAACCTGTTCAACGTGCATGAGCCTTCGCTGATGCAGAGCGACTTCCCCTACACCACCGACCAGGGCGAGCAGAATATCGGCGCCATCTATGGGCCACAGTCCTTCCGCCAGATCGGCATCAGCCTGGACGCGAAATTCTGATCCTCCTGGGGCGGGGCGCCGCTGGTGGCGTCCCGTCTTTTTTCCTAATCCTTCTGGCCAGAGGGGACATATGAAGCCGATCAGGGACGCCATCGCCGCACTGGGCACCGATCTGGGACCGGACATACTCGGCCAGTGCCGGGCGCTGTTCGATGCCGAGCAGGCAGCGCTGGCGGCGGCGGTTCCGGTGACGCAGGCCGACATCGCCTATGGCCCGGACGCCCGCCACCGGCTCGACCTCTATGCCCCCAAGGACGATGCCCCCGCGCCCATTCTGGTCTTCGTCCATGGCGGCGGCTTCCTGAAAGGCGACAAGGGCAGTGCCGACGCCTGGCCCAATGCCAATGTCGGCCGGATGGCGGCGCAGGCCGGCTTCCTGGGCGTCGTCATCAACTATCGCCTCGCCCCCGACCATGGCTGGCCGGCCGGGGCGGAAGATGTCGCGGCCGTCGTCGCCTGGCTCAAGGATCATGCCGCTGCGCATGGCGGCGACCCCGATCGCATCGTCCTGATGGGCACGTCGGCCGGCGCCGTTCATGTCGCGGGCTATCTGAAACTCGCCGGATCGGACGCCGTGCGCGCCGCCGTGCTGCTGTCGGGTCTCTATGGCTATACCCCGCTCGATCAACGCGACATGCTCTATTATGGCGAGGCTTCGCTCTACCCGGAGCGCATGCCGCTGGAGGCAGTCGCCGCGACCGACCTGCCGCTGCTGATCGCCTGCGCCGAGTTCGACCCGCCCCGCTTCCAGGCCGAGTTTCTCAGCCTGTTGCAGGACCGGCTGGTGCGCCATGGCGCCATGCCGCGCGCCTTCATCCAGTCGGGCCATAATCATTATTCCATGGCCATGCATCTGGGCACCGCCGACCGGCGGCTGTTGCAAGAAATCTGCGCCTTCGTGCGCGAAACCACTGCCTGACAATCAACAATAGGAGAGACGGAACATGCTGGATCGCCGCACCCTTCTGGCTACCGGCGCCGCGCTGATGGCCGCCCCTGCCATCGCCGCGCGCAAGAGCGCCAACCCCAATTTCCCCAAGGGCTTCTACTGGGGCGCGGCCACCGCGCCGCATCAGGTCGAGGGCAATAATATCGCCAGCGACCTGTGGTTCGTGGAAAATCAGCAGCCGACCGTCTTTGCCCAGCCTTCGGGCGATGCCTGCAACAGTTTCGCGCTGTGGGAAACCGACCTCGACCTCGTCAAGGCCATGGGCCTCAACGCCTATCGCTTCGGCATCGAATGGGCGCGGATCGAGCCGGAAAAGGGCCTCTTCTCCCAGGCGATGCTCGATCATTACAAAACGGTGATCGACGGTTGCCATGCACGCGGCCTGGCCCCCATCGTCACCTTCAGCCATTTCACCGCGCCGCGCTGGTTCAGCGCGCAGGGCGGCTGGACCAACCCGGAAAGCGCACAGCTGTTCGCCCGCTATTGCGACAAGGCGATGCGCGCGCTGGGCCAGGGCATCGCCAGCGCCATCACCCTCAATGAACCCAATATCCCGCAGCTCTTGAAGGCGATGCTGCCGCCGCAAGTGTGGGACGTCCAGAAACTGACGCTGGAAACCGCGGCCAAGCGGCTGGGCGTGCCCAAATATGTCTGCTTCAATGTCGCCGGCTTCGATGATCTGCCCGCGCTCCAGACCGGCCTCGAAGCCGCGCACAAGGCGGGCAAGGCCGCGATCAAGGCGGTGCGCGGCGACCTGCCGGTCGGTTTCTCGCTGGCGCTGATGGACGATCAGGCGGTCGGCGCGCATTCGGTGCGCGATGCCATGCGCAAGCAGCTTTACGGCAACTGGCTGGAGATCGCTAAGGGTGACGATTTCATCGGCGTCCAGAATTACGAGCGCGCCCTGTGGGGCGACAAGGGCCGCCTGCCCCCGCCCAAGGGATCGGCCGTCAACTGGTCCGGCACCGAAGTCTGGGCGCCCTCGCTCGGCGGCGCAGTGCGCTTTGCCCATGAAGCGACCGGCGTGCCGATCCTGGTGTCCGAACATGGCGTGGGCAGCGACGATGACGCGGTCCGCGCGAAGTTCATTCCCGAAGCGCTGGCGGGGCTCAAGGCCGCAATCGACGATGGCGTGCCGGTGCTGGGCTATTGCCACTGGTCGCTGCTCGACAATTTCGAGTGGATCTTCGGCTACAAGCCCAAATTCGGCCTGCACAGCGTCGATCCGGTGACCTTCGCCCGCACGCCCAAGCCCAGCGCCGCCATCTATGGCGCGATCGCCCGCCGCAACGCGCTCTGATCGATGGCCGCGCCGTCCCTGTCGCTCGGGCGCGAAGCCGCCATCGGCTTCGCCATCAACGCTGTACTCAGCATCGCCTTCTTCCTCGGCATCTTCGGCCTGGCCGCCCGGCCGCTCAGTTGGGCAGCGCCCGACGCACTGGCGATCGACTTCGTGCCGCAGAGCATCGCCGTCGCTTTGATGAGCGCGCTGGTGCCTGCCCTGCTCGTGCGCAAGCGGTTGGCGCTGGCCGTTCCGGTCCGGGCGATTATCTTGCGGGCGCTGGGCTGCGCTCTCGTCGGGGCGGTGCTCGGCGGCGCGCTCGCGGCGCTGGCGCAGGCCGGGGGCGATGCGTCGATCGCCTGGGGCGCGGCGCTGGTGCTCAAACTGCTCTATGGCGGCCTGCTCGGCGCCACAATCACGACCCTGGTACTGAAAAAGACAATGAGGAGGATGGCCTGATGATCCGATCGACGATCGCGCTGCTGGCGCTGCTGGCAGCTACGTCCGCCGCCGCGCAGGATGTCCGGATGGCGCCGGTCGCCCCGGTCGATCAGGTCGATGCCATCCCGCTCTGGCCCGATCAGCCCGTCCCGGCCAAGGGCGCTGACGAACAATGGTCGACCATGCATGTCCAGATCGGCGCCAACAGCATCGACAATATCATGGTCCGCAATGTCGTGCGGCCGACCATCACCCCCTATCTGCCCGATCCCGCCAAGGCGACCGGCGCGGCGGTGATCGTCGCTCCGGGCGGCGCCTTCCTCTCGCTGTCGATGACCGGTGAAGGCAGCGACGTCGCGCGCTGGCTGGCCGATCATGGCGTCGCCGCCTTCGTCCTCAAATATCGCCTCAATGCAACGCCCCGCGACGACCAGGCCTTTCTGGGCGTCATGGGCCAGCGTTTCGCCGATGCCGCAAAGCCCGGCGCACAGGCCGAGGTGAAGGAACCGCGCGCCACCCAGGATGCGCTCAAGGCATTGGACATGGTCCGCGCCGATGCCGCCCGCTTCCATGTCGATCCCGCCCGGGTCGGCATGATCGGCTTTTCCGCCGGCGCGATGACCACCCTGAACGCCGTGCTGGAGGGAAAGCCCGCCCAACGCCCCGCCTTCATTGGCTATATTTATGGCCCGATGCTGGCGCCCGCCGTCCCGGCCGATGCGCCGCCGATGTTCAACGCCATCGCCATGGATGACGGCCTGTTCAAGGGTCAGGGCTTCGCCATCGTCGAAGCCTGGCGCAAGGCCGGCCGCCCGGTTGAGTTCCACGCTTATGAGCGGGGCGATCATGGCTTTGGCGCCGGACGGCCCGGCACAACCACCAGCCTGTTGCTGCCCGAATTCCTCGCCTGGATGGATATGCGCGGCCTGCTCGCCGCCCGCTGATTTTCTCAAGGATAGCCCATGACCCGTAAAGCCCTGCGCCTCGCCGCTCTGCTCACCTGCGCCTCGCTCGCCTCGCCGCTATGGGCCGACGACCTGGCCGACGGCTTCAACAATCCGCCGCAGTCGGCCCGGCCGCGCGTGTGGTGGCACTGGCTGAACGGCAATGTGACCAAGGACGGGATCGACAAGGATCTCGACTGGCTGGCGCGCATCGGCATTGGCGGGGTGCAGAATTTCGACGCCAATCTGCAGACGCCGCAGATCGTCAAGGAACGGCTGGTCTATATGACCGATGGCTGGAAGGACGCGTTCCGCCACGCCGTCCAGACCGCCGACGCGAAGGGGCTGGAATTCGCCATCGCGGCGTCGCCGGGCTGGAGCGAGACCGGCGGCCCCTGGGTCAAACCGCAGGACGCGATGAAGAAGCTGGTCTGGTCTGAAGTCGAGGTCGAGGGCGGCCAGCGGCTCAAGGGCGCCCTGCCCGCCCCGTCCAATGTGACCGGCGCGTTCCAGAGCGCGAAGTTCAGCGATCCGCTGGCGGGCGACGCGGAGATACCGGACCAGCCGCGCGCCTATGGCGAGGCGCGGGTGCTGGCCTATCCGATTGCAACGGCACCGTTGCCGACGCCCCGCATCCTTGATGCCGATGGCCAGCCGATCGCCAGGGCCGAGGCGCTGGGCGATAGCGATCTGGAAAGCGTGGCGCAGATGGCGAAGGGCGATGCGGCGAATCCCGGCACGCTGATCCTCGATTATGGCAAGCCCGTCACTGTGCGATCGGCCAGCCTGTTCGTGCCCCATGCCCGGCCGCCCTTCGGCGATCCCGCCTATCGCCCGACGATCGAGGCGGAAACGGCGCAGGGCTGGCAGCCGCTCGGTCGCTTCTCGCTGACCGAAGTTGCCTCCACCACCAGCTTCGCGCCGGTCACGGCGCAGCGCTTCCGGCTGGTCCTGTCGCCCAATGACGCCGCCAAGTCGCCGGGCCTGGGCGATGGCGCGCCCGGCGCGGTGATGATCGACGTGTTCGGCCGCCCGGCCAGCCCGACGCTGGGCATTGGCGACCTGCGCCTGTCGGCCGAGGCGCGGATCGACCAGTTTGAAGCGAAGGCCGGCTATGCCATCGCATCCGATTATAACCGTTTGGATATGGGTCCGGCCGATGCGCCGGCGATCGATCCGGCCAGGGTTATCGACCTGACCGACCGGCTGCGCCCCGACGGCACGCTCGACTGGACCGCGCCCAAGGGCACGCGCTGGCGCATCGTCCGCATGGGCTGGTCGCTGACCGGCAAGACCAACCATCCCGCCACGCCCGAAGCCACCGGGCTGGAGGTCGACAAATATGATGCGGCCGCCGTGCGCCGCTATCTCGAAACCTATCTCGCCATGTATCGCGATGCGGTCGGCGCCGACTGGATCGGCAGGAAGGGCATCAGCGCGCTGCTGACCGACAGTATCGAGGTGGGCGCGTCCAACTGGACGCCGCGCATGGTGGAGGAGTTCAAGGCGCGGCGCGGCTATGATCCCGTCCCCTTCCTGCCGACCCTGACCGGCGCAGTGGTGGGATCGGCGGCGCGCAGCGACGCCTTCCTGCATGATTATCGCCAGACCCTGGCCGACCTGCTGGCCGACGCCCATTATGGCACGGTGGCCAAGGTCGCGCATGAGCATGGCCTGACCGTCTATGGCGAGGCGCTGGAAAATGGCCGGCCGGTGCTGGGCGACGACCTTGCCATGCGCGCGCATACCGACGTGCCGATGGCGGCGATGTGGACCTTCAATCGCGGCAGCGCGCCGCGCCCGACCCTGATCGGCGACATGAAGGGCGCGGCGTCGGTGGCCCATATCTATGGCCAGAATATCGTGTCGGCCGAAAGCATGACGTCGGCCTTCGCCCCCTGGGCCTTCGCGCCGGCGGACCTCAAGCGCGTGATCGACCTGGAATTCGTGTCGGGCGTCAACCGGCCGATCGTCCATACCTCCGTCCACCAGCCGGTGGATGACAAGGTGCCGGGCCTCAGCCTCATGATCTTCGGCCAATATTTCAACCGCCATGAAAGCTGGGCCAATATGGCCAAGCCCTGGGTCGACTATATGGCGCGCACCGGCTTCCTGTTGCAGCAGGGCCGCGACCATGCCGACATCGCCTATTTCTATGGCGAGGATGCGCCGATCACCGCGCTGTTCGAACATGGCGTGCCGGCCGACCTGCCCAGCGATTATGCCTATGACTTCGTCAATGCCGAGATTTTGGCGACCAAAGCGTCGGTGCAGGATGGCGACCTGGTCGCCGGCAAGGCCCGCTACAAGGCGCTGTATCTGGGCGGATCGAGCAAGGTCATGACGCTTGCCACGCTGCAGCGCATCGCCGCGCTGGTCGAGGCTGGCGCTACCCTGATCGGCACCGCGCCCGAACGCGCGCCCGGCCTGCAGGATGATCCCGCCGCCTTCCGCGCGCTGGTGGCGAAGCTGTGGAGCGGCCAGCCGGTCGGCAAGGGCAAGGTGATCGCCAGCGCCGATGTCGACACCGCGCTTGCCGGCACGGGCATCGGCGCCGATTTCCGCGTGACCGGCAGCGGCGATGCCGGTGCCTATCGCTTCCTCCACCGCGCTTTGCCCGATGGCGACCTCTATTTCGTGACCAATGGCAAGGCGCAGGCCGAGCATGTCGAGGCGCGTTTCCGCGTCACTGGTCGCCAGCCGGAAATCTGGCGCGCGATCGACGGCAGCGCCGCGCCGCTATCCTACCGGACCGAGGGCAGCGACACGGTGGTCCCGCTCGATGTCGGGCCGGAGGATGCCTTCTTCATCCTGTTCCGCAATCCGGCGCAGGCGCCCAGCCGGACGATCGCGCCCGCAACGGTCAAGCAGATCGCCACCCTGTCGCAGCCCTGGACCATACGCTTCCAGCCGGGTCGCGGCGCGCCAGCCGAGATTGCGATGCCGACGCTCACGGCGCTCGACAAGAGCAGCGATCCGGGCGTGCGCTATTTCTCCGGCGAGGCGACCTATGCCAGCAGCTTTACGCTGCCCAAGGGCATCAGGCCCGGTGCGCCGCTGTGGCTTGATCTGGGCAAGGTCGGTGACGTCGCGGAGGTGCGGGTCAATGGCCAGGTCGCGGGCACAAGCTGGTTCGCGCCCTATCGCCTCAACGTCGGAAAGCTGGTGAAGCCGGGCCGCAACGCGATCGAGGTGAAGGTCGCGAACCTGTGGGTCAATCGCCTGATCGGCGACCAGCAGCCCGGCGCAGAGAAGATCAGCTTCACCGCCGCCCCCACCTATCGTCCCGATGCGCCGCTGCGTCCGTCGGGCCTGATCGGGCCGGTCACGCTGTCGGCGGAACAATAAGCAGGGGTCGCGCGGATGCTCGCTTGAACGCGGGAAAGTCGCCGCCTATCAGGCGGTCATCATGACCGACGATCAGCAGAGCATCCGCGCCATCCTCGACCGGCTGCGCGCGCCGGCGGGCAATCCCGTGGCCCGCGCCCGCTGGCTGGTGGAACGGCAGGTGCCCGAAGCGCGGCGCGGCCCCGGCTGGGACCGGCACTGGCGCGAGCTGGAAGCCTATCTGGACAGCCCGGTCAGCTGGTCGGGCAATCGCGATGCGGACGGGATCGAAGGGTGGGACGATGACGTCTGACCGGCTGATCGACATGATGATCGCGCGGCTGGTGATCGCCCATGGCAAGAGCAAGCATCATTGGCGCAAGGCGATCGGTCCGGTCCGGATCTACAGCCGCGCCACCCATCCCCATTGCAACTGGGCCTTCACGCCGAGCGGCACGGCGGGCGAGATATCGGTGATCGAGACGCTGCTCGACGATCTGCACCTGCGCCATCCGCTGATTGATCGCTAACAACAAAGGGCGCGGACGGCCTGTCGCCATCCACGCCCCCTTGCGCCCCCGAAGGGATCGGAATCAGCCGGCGAGCTGCGTTTCCAGTTCGCCCAGCACGCGATAGCAGTCGAACACCTTGGCGACCGAGCTGTTGGGCTCGCGGCCCTCACGGATCGCGCTGATGAACTCGCGGTCCTGCAATTCGATGCCATTGTTGGAGATGGCGACGCCGGCCAGGTCGATCGGCTCTTCCTTGCCGTTCACCAGATCGTCGTAGCGGGCGATATAGGTGTCGGTATCGCCGATATAGCGGAAGAAGGTGCCAAGCGGCCCGTCATTGTTGAAGCTGAGCGACAGGGTGCAGATGGCGCCAGTCTCGCTCTTGAGCTGGATCGACATGTCCATGGCGATGCCCAGTTCCGGATGGATCGGCCCCTGCATCGCGTGAGCGGCGACGATCCTGCCCGCCTGATAGGCGAACAGGTCGACCGTATGCGCGGCATGATGCCACAGAAGATGGTCGGTCCACGACCGCGGCTCGCCCTTGGCATTGATGTTCTTGCGGCGGAAGAAATAGGTCTGCACGTCCATCTGCTGGACGTTGAATTCGCCCGCCTGGATGCGGTTGTGGACGAACTGGTGCGACGGGTTGAAGCGGCGGGTATGGCCGACCATGCAGACCAAGCCGGTTTCCTTCTGCTTGGCGAGCACCGCCTGCGCATCGGCCCAGCTGTCGGCGAGCGGGATTTCCACCTCGACATGCTTGCCCGCATTCATGCAGGCGATCGCCTGTTCCGCGTGCATCTGGGTCGGCGTACACAGGATCACCGCATCGACATCGTCACGCGCCAGCGTCTCGTTGAGGTCGGTGGTCACATGGCCGATGCCATATTTCTCGGCGACCTTCTTCGTCGCCTCCAGTTCGCGGCCGATGATCGAGGTGACGGTGACGCCGTCGATATTCTTGAGGCCATCAAGATGCTTTTCGCCAAAGGCGCCGGCACCGGCGAGGGCAATACGCATGGAATTTTCTCCATCTAAAGCCCCTCCCTTCCAGGGAGGGTTGAATAGAGACACCTGTCTCTATTCAAGGGTGGGTGCCTCCGAAGGAGGCTCGCTACGCTCGCACCCACCCCCGGCCCCTCCCTGGAAGGGAGGGGAGGCAGGAGTGCGAACCGAAATTCAGTCCGTCGGTTCGAGCACCAGGTGCCCGACCGCAGTGTTGGAAGCGGGAACATGATAATGGCGGTGCAGCGGCCGGACCTTGTCGCCCAGCGCCCCGCGCATGATCAGCCACATGACCATCTCGATCCCTTCGGACCCGGTCTCGCGCAGATATTCGATATGCTCGATCGCACGCAGCGCCTCGCCATCGTCGCTCTGGCTCATCAGGTCGAGGAAGCGATTGTCCCACTCGGCATTGATGAGGCCGGCGCGCGGGCCCTGAAGCTGGTGGCTCATGCCGCCCGTGCCCCAGATCTGCACGTTGAGATCCTCGGGGAAGCTCTCGACCGCGCGGGCGATCGCCTCGCCCAGCCGCCAGCAGCGATTGCCCGACGGCGGCGGATAGGTGACGACATTGACCGCGACCGGGATCACCCGGCACGGCCAGGCGTCGGGCTGGCCGAACATCAGGCTCAACGGCACGGTCAGGCCATGGTCGACATCCATTTCGTTGATGATGGTCATGTCGAATTCGTCGAGGATCAGGCTCTGGGCGATGTGCCAGGCCAGGTCCGGCTCGCCGATCACATCGGGCACCGGGCGCGGCCCCCAGCCCTCGTCGGCCGGCTTGTAGCGTTCGCCACAGCCGATCGCGAAGGTCGGGATGATCTTCATGTCGAAGGCGGAGGCATGGTCATTATAGACCAGGATTACGACATCGGGCTTTTCCTGCGCGATCCATTGCCGCGACCAGTCATAGCCGGCAAACAAAGGCTGCCAGTAGGGTTCGGCGGTCTTGCCCAGATCCATGGCAGCGCCGATGGCGGGCACATGGCTGGTGGCGACGCCGGCAGTGATGCGGGCCATCAGCGTTTCTCCTTGATGGAGCGGACACCCTGAGGCGAGCGGCCGCCGGCGATCATCATCGCCTGATAGTCTTCCGGGCTCATCCCGGTCATGGTGCCGACCGCCTGCAGGAAGCTGAGGCCGTCGGTCGAGAACACCTTGGCAAGGAAATAGATGTTCCCGCCCAGGTCCAGGCAGCGATTATAGTCGCGGTCCAGGATCGCCTGTTTCTGCGCCTCGGTCATCGGCCATTCGTCGATATAGGCGCGCTCGCCGGCCAGCCAGCGGACGCGGTTTTCCGCCTTCATCAGGCTCATCGCGAACTGGTTCATCCAATAGCCCTGACGCGCCCGCGCCGCCGTATAGACGCGGGTGCCGGGGATATCGTCGAACTCGGCAAGATATTCGTGGATATCGATGCTCATCTCATCCTCTCTTGGAAATCCATCCCCCGGCCCTTCCTTCCAACAAAGGACCGGGGGATGGACTCGCCCCTCCGCGGGGATCGCTTACAGGCCGCGCGCCTTCAATTGCGCGTCGAGCCGGGGGAAGACCCGGCGGGCATTGCCCTCGAAGATCGCGGCACGTTCGCCCTCGCTGATGTCCAGCGCATCGACATAGCGCTTGGTATCGTCGAAATAATGGCCGGTGGTGGGATCGATGCCGCGCACCGCGCCGACCATTTCCGACCCGAACAATATATTCTTGTTGTCGATCACGTCGGCCAGCAGGTCGACGCCGGGCTGATGATAGACACAGGTGTCGAAGAAGATGTTGTTCATCAGATGGGTCGACAGGTCGGGCTTCTTCAGCATGTCGGCCAGACCGCGATAGCGCCCCCAATGATAGGGCACGGCGCCGCCGCCATGCGGGATGATGAACTTGAGGGTCGGGAAGTCCCTGAACAGGTCGCCCTCCAGCAACTGCATGAAGGCGATGGTGTCGGCCGCGATATAATAGCCGCCGGTCGCGTGCATCGCCGGATTGCAGCTGCCCGACACATGGATCATCGCCGGCACGTCCAGCTCGACCATCTTCTCGTAGAAGGGATACCAGTAACGGTCGGTCAGCGGCGGATGCTGGAAATGACCGCCGCCCGGATCGGGATTGAGGTTGCAGCCGATGAAACCCATGTCGACGCAGCGTTCCAGCTCGGCAATGCTGTTGGCCATGTCCGCCTTGGGCGACTGGGGCAGCATGCACACGCCGACGAAGGTTTCGGGGAACAGGCCGACGACGCGCGCGATCAGGTCGTTGCAGCGCATCGCCCACTCCTTCGCCACCGCCGCGTCGCCGACATGGGGCGCCATGGCCGACGCGCGCGGCGAGAAGATGGTGAGGTCGGCGCCACGTTCCTTGATCAGGCGCAGCTGGTTCGCCTCGATCGTCTCGCGGATTTCGGCGTCGCTGATGTCGGGATAGGCCGGCGCGGCCACGCCCGCCTTGAACGCTGCCTTCTGCTCCTCGCGCCAGGCGTCATGCCCCTTGGGCAGCACGGTATAATGGCCGTGGCAGTCGATAATCATGGTCATGCCGCGTCGGCCTTTCCTGTCTGTTCCACTTTTGCTTGGATGATGCTGTCGATCTTGGCGCCCATCCCTTCGGGCGGCGTCTTGAGGCCGAGCGTGCCGATCGCCTGCTGGCGCTCGACCGTACCGCGCGTCATCGCGGAACCGGTGCCAAGGCCGTCGAGCGTCTTGACCACCTCCTCCATCTCGGCCGCGCGGCGCAGCCCGTGGACCATCATGCGGTCGAGATTATAGTCGGCGCGAATGTCCCAGGGACGCGGCTTCTCGCTGGCGTCGAGCGATCCGATCACCTCGTCCAGCACGCCCGCCGCATCGGCCGCCAGCATGCATTCGGCGGTCAGCGCCTCCACCCCCTTGACCATCACCGACCGGATCATCTTGATCGCCGACGCCCGGCCGACGGCCTCCCCGACGACGCGGATATTGGTGAAGCCCAGCCGGGCCAGCCCTGCCCGCGCGGCATCGGCATGGGCACCGCTGACCAGCAGCGGCACGTTCAGCCGGGCCGGATCGACCGGCGCCATGACGGCGACATCGACATAATGGCCACCGGCCGCCTCGATCGCGCGGGCCGCCGCCTGCTTGGTCTGCGGCGCCACGCTGTTGAGATCGCAATAGAGCGCGCCGGGGACGATATGAGCGGCAGCGGACTGCGCAACGGCCGGCGCCTGATCGGCGGTGACTAGCGACAGGATGAAGGGGACGGGCGCGACGGCATCGGCCAGCGTCGGCACGGCCCGGACGCCGGCCCTGGCACAGCGTGCCAGCATCGCATCGCGGGTGGCGCCGACATCCGTCTGGATATCATAGACGCGGGCTGCGTCGATCCAGTCCCCCGCCATCGCAAAGGTGGACCCTGCCTCGCCAAATCCGATCAGACCGATTTCCTGCTCCATGGCGGGTTGGATGACGGATCATGTCTGATGCCGCCAATCGAATCCGCTGGACCAGTATAAGATTTTACGAATTCATATGTGCCGCAGCCTGATCGATCGCGGCCATGAACTGCTGCTGCAACCGGGTCGGGCGCCAGTCGGCCCGCGTGGTGAGACCAATGGTCCGGCTGATCGCGCCGGGTGCGGGGCCGATATCGATCAGCAGCCCCGCCTCCAGCTCCAGCGCCAGTTGATCGTGCGACAGCAAGGTCAGATACTCGCCGCCGACCAGCAATTGCCGGATCGTCATCACCGATCCGCATTCGATCGGCACTGCCGGCAGATCCCCGCCCAGCGCCGCGAACATCGCCTGCCACAATTGCCGCAGCGGCGTGCCCTCCGGCGGCAATATCCAGGGATAGCGGCGCAGCGCATCGGCGTCCCAGCCCGCCGCCAGCGCATGGCCGCGCCGCGCCAGGATGGTCGGCCGATCCTCGAACAGGGGCCGCTGCGCCAGGTCCAGCGCCATGGCGGGATCGCGCAGCGCGCCGACCATCATGTCGATTTCGCCATCGCGCAGCGGGCCGACCAGTTCGGCATGCGATCCTTCATGCACGCTGATGTCGACCAGCGGAAAATCGGCGCGAAAGCGGGCGATCGCATCGGGGATCAAGCGCGCGCGCGACAGCGGCATCGCGCCGACCAGGATGCACCCGCCTTCCTGCCCGCGCAGGTCGGCCAGATCCTCCAGCCCCTGCCGCAATTCCGCCAGCGCCAGCCGCAGCCGCTGTGCCAGCACCGTCCCGGCCCTGGTCAGCATCACGCCGCGCCCGCGCCGGTCGACCAGCCTTTGCCCCAGCGCCAGCCCCAGATCACCGACCGCCCGGTGCAGCGAGGGTTCGGCTACCCCGGTCGCCACCGCCGCCGCCGCATAGCTGCCGCCGCGCGCCAGGGCGACGAAGGCGCGCACCTGCGCCGCCGTCACCCGATTGCTGCCGATCAACCGCAGAGCCGCATCGATCCGGGGCTTCAGCCGTTCCGCCGGCTCCAGCGCGACCATGCCGCCGGGCTGGCGCGCGAACAGCGGCAGGCCCAGTTGCGCCTCCAGCTTGGCGATCCCCTGGGTGACCGCCGGCTGGGTCAGGTTCACCGCGCGCGCCGCCAGGCTAACGCTGCCAAGCTCCACCACGGCGGCCATCGCGGCGAGATGACGGATATTGAACTGGTCGGGGTTCATGTCCAACACTTAGCAAAAATTTATGCACTGGTTCCAGTTCGGATTTGAGCATCGCGCCGCACCTGTCCACATCGCTGTCAACTTATGCGCTAGGAGAAGGCTTGATGTCCGGCATTGTCGTCCAGAATATCGAACGGGCGGACCTCGCCGTCATCGATGGCCTCGCCAAGGCGGGGGTCGCCACCGTCCACGAAGCCCAGGGCCGCAAGGGCCTGCTCGCCCCCTATATGCGCCCCATCTATCCGGGCGCCCGCATTGCCGGCAGCGCGGTGACGATCTCCGCACCGCCGGGCGACAACTGGATGGTCCATGTCGCGATCGAACAGCTGAAGGAAGGCGACATATTGCTGCTCGCCCCGACCAGCCCCTGCACCGACGGCTATTTCGGCGACCTGCTCGCCACCTCTGCCCAGGCACGCGGCTGCCGTGGCCTCATCATCGACGCGGGCGTCCGCGACGTGCGCGACCTCAAGCAGATGAACTTCCCGGTCTGGTCGAAGGCGGTCCATGCCCAGGGCACGATCAAGGGCACGCTGGGATCGGTCAATATCCCGGTCGTGTGCGCCAATGCGCTGGTCAATCCGGGCGACGTGATCATCGCCGACGATGATGGCGTGTGCATCGTGCCGCGCGCCGATGCCGCCGCCGTGCTGGAAAAGGCGCAGGCCCGCGAAGCTGCCGAGGAAGCCAAGCGCGTCCGCCTGGCCGCCGGCGAACTCGGCCTCGACATATACAATATGCGTCCGCGCCTTCAGGAAATGGGCCTCAAATATGTCTGACAGCCAGACCAGTGCCAGAGTCATGTGGATGCGCGGCGGCACGTCCAAAGGCGGCTATTTTCTGGCCGAAGACCTGCCTGCCGACAGCGCCGCGCGCGACGCCTTCCTGCTGCGGGTCATGGGATCGCCCGATCCGCGCCAGATCGATGGCATGGGCGGCGCCGATCCGCTGACCAGCAAGGTCGCGGTCGTCAGGAAATCCGATCGGGAGGGCGTCGATGTCGACTATCTCTTCCTCCAGGTCTTCGTCGATCAGGCGATCGTCAGCGATGCGCAGAATTGCGGCAATATCCTCGCTGGCATCGGCCCGTTCGCGATCGAGCGTGGCCTCGTCGCCGGGCAGGACGGCGAGACCCGCGTCACCATCTTCATGGAAAATACCGGACAGATCGCGATCGCCACGGTTGAGACCCCCGGCGGCAAGGTCCGCTATGATGGCGAGGCGAAGATCGACGGCGTGCCCGGCAGTGCCGCGCCGATCCCGCTGGAATTTCGCGATACCGCCGGCTCCTCCTGCGGGCTGCTGCTGCCGACTGGCAATGCCTTTGACGAGGTCGAGGGCGTGCGCGTCACGCTGATCGACAATGGCATGCCCTGCGTCGTCATGAAGGCGCAGGATGTCGGCATCACCGGCTATGAGGACCGCGACACGCTGGACAAGGACGTGGCGCTCAAGGCCCGGATCGAGGCGATCCGATTGGCTGTCGGCGAACGGATGAACCTGGGCGACGTCAAGGAAAAGTCGGTGCCCAAGATGATGCTGGTCGCCCCGCCGCGCGATGGCGGCGCGGTCACGGTGCGCAGCTTCATCCCGCATCGCGCCCATGCCTCGATCGGCGTGCTCGGCGCGGTCAGCGTCGCCACCGCCTGCCTGATCGACGGATCGCCCGCGGCCGAAGTCGCGTCGATCCCCGACGGCCATCGCAAGACGCTGTCAGTCGAGCATCCGACCGGCGAGACGACCTGTGTCATGGAACTGGACGATAGCGGCGCGGTCACCAGCGCCGCCATGCTGCGCACCGCGCGCAAGTTGATGGATGGAGAGATTTTCGCATGACCGCCCCCGAACTTGGCCGCATCATCAGCTGGCACGGCAATCCGTCCAAACCGCGCTACACCCCGCCGGCCGGCGCGATCGACGCCCATTGCCATGTGTTCGGTCCGATGGCGCAATTCCCCTTCAGCGCGAAGGCGAAATATCTGCCCGAGGATGCAGGCCCGGACATGCTGTTCGCGCTGCGCGATCATCTGGGCTTCGCCCGCAACGTCATCGTCCAGGCCAGCTGCCACGGCACTGACAATGCCGCGACGCTGGACGCCATCGCCAAATCCAATGGTAAGGCGCGCGGCGTCGCCGTGGTCGATCCGGCCATTTCCGAAGTCGATCTTGCCGCCCTGCATGAGGGCGGAATGCGCGGCATCCGCTTCAATTTCCTCAAGCGCCTGGTCGATGACGCACCCAAGGACAAGTTCCTGGAAGTGGCCAAGCGCCTGCCCAAGGGCTGGCATGTCGTCATCTATTTCGAGGCCGACATATTGGAGGAACTGCGCCCCTTCATGGACGCAATCCCGGTGCCGCTGGTGATCGACCATATGGGCCGCCCGGACGTGACCCAGGGGCCGGATGGCGCCGACATGAAGGCGTTCCGCGCCTTCCTCGACAGCCGCGACGACATCTGGTTCAAGGCGACCTGCCCGGATCGACTGGACCCGACGGGCGATCCGTGGACCGCCTTTGTCGATGCGGTCGCACCGCTGGTCGCCGACTATCAGGACCGCGTGTTGTGGGGCACAGACTGGCCGCATCCGAACATGCAGGATGCGGTCCCCGATGACGGCCATCTGGTCGACATGATCCCGCGCATCGCCCCGACGGTGGAATTGCAGCGCAAGCTGCTGATCGACAACCCGATGCGGCTCTACTGGCCCGAGGAATTATAAGGGCACAGCCGGTTTCCAACCAGCACACGGCCGCTCCGTCTGGGGCGGCCGGTTGCATTTGCGCAACATGCTTTTCGCAAATGCGTGTCAACATAATTGCGAACGAATATCAATATCGCTATGGGCGCCCCATAACCGAGTCACGGGGGATCCCATATGAAGAAGTTCATCGCATTGAGCGGCGCGGCCCTGATCGCGCTGTGCCATGGCACCGCCTGGTCGGCAGAGGCGGCCGCCGCGGACGCCCCCCGCACTGACGAAGACAGCATCGTCGTCACCGCCGCGACCACCGGGTCCAAGACCGACACCGCGCTGGTCGAACTGCCCCAGCCGATCAAGGTCATCACGTCCGAACAATATCTGTCGCAGGGCGCGATCAGCATCAGCGATACGGTGAAATATGCCGCCGGCGTGCTGGCCAACCCCTATGGCCGCGATACCCGCGTCGACGGCTTCAATGTGCGTGGTCTGGACGCGCTGCAGTTCCGCGACGGCATGCGCGACATCTTCAGCTATTATGCGTCGATCACGTCGGACCCCTATAATTTCTCGCGCGTGGAAATCCTGCGCGGCCCGGCATCGGTGCTGTTCGGCCAGGGGTCGATCGGCGGCCTGGTCAACCTGGTCAGCAAGACGCCCGATTTCACCACGCGCGGCGAACTCAACCTTGTCTATGGCAGCTATGACCGCAAGGAAGCGATGGGCGACGTCAATGTCGCGCTGGCCGACAATCTGGCGGTGCGCTTCGTCGGCCGCGTCCGCGACGCCGACACCTATGTCGACCATGTCCCCGACGACCGCGTGATGTTCGCGCCCTCGATCCGCTGGCAGCCGACGCCCGATACCGACATCGTGCTGACCGGCCTCTATCAGGAGGATGACACCGGTTCGACATCGCAGTTCCTGCCGATCGTCGGCACCTTCATGCCCAACAATGTCGCGGGCGAGCAGCTGGATCGCTACACCTTCGTCGGCAAGGCCGGCTGGGATCGCTATGATGGCCGGTCGCTGCAGGGTGGCGGCTCGATCACCCACCGCTTCTCCGACAATGTGAAGCTGAGCCTCAAGGCGCGCTATATCGACAGCGACCTCGAATATAACACCCATTATGCCGACAGCTATACCAACCCGCAGGATCCCTTCTCGGTCTATGGCACCGACGGGCGCACCATCGCGCTGACGGCCGATGCCAGCGACGCGCGGATGAACGTCTTTTCGACCGACAACAACGTCCAGTTCAATTTCAACACCGGCGCCAATATCGAGCACAAGCTGCTGGTCGGCATCGACTATAGCTGGAACAAGGTGTCCAAGCGTTATGCCGGCGGCTATGAACTGGTCGACCTTTACGACATCGATTATGATGCGCTGGCGACCTATGATCCGACTGGCCCCTTCACCAGCGACAGCCAGAAGCAGCTGGGCGTCTATGTCCAGGACCAGATCCGCTTCTATGACCGGGTATCGGTCGTGCTGGGCGCCCGCCGCGATCGCGTGACCGGCTCTTCGGGCCAGAAGGACAATGCCACCACCTTCCGCGCCGGCATCATCGGCGAAATCGGCGCCGGCATCTCGCCCTTCTTCAGCTACACCGAAAGCTTCCTGCCGGTCGCCGGCCGGATCGACAATGGCGACGGCAGCTATGGCGATGCCTACAAGCCGCAGACCGGCACCCAATATGAAGCCGGCGTGAAGTGGCAGCCCGCCCCCAGCACCCTGGTCACCGCCACCGTGTTCAAGATCAAGGAGCGCAACCGCGTCCTCTATCTCGCGGCCGGCGGCACCGAACAGTCGGGCGTGCTCAACACCAAAGGCTTCGAGATCGAGGCGAGCCACACCCTGCCCGGCAATTTCGAACTGCTGGCCAATTATGGCTATTCGAAGCTGAAGTCGGAAACCAACACCAGCCTCGACTATATGCCGCGCCACACTGCATCGCTCTGGTCCACCAAGACCTTCGGCCTGGCAGACGAGGCGCAGCTGCGCCTGGGCGGCGGCGTCGTCTATAGCGGCAAGAGCGTGTCGACCAGCGCGATCTGGTCGATCGTCACGCCGTCGCGCACCACCGTCGACGCGCTGGCGGAAATCACCTGGCAGGACTGGCGCTTCGCGCTCAATGCGACCAACCTGCTCAACAAGAAATTCTACGCGTCCTGCCTGGCGCGTGGCGACTGCTTCATGGGTGCGCCGCGCAACGTCATGGGCACGGTCGGCTTCCGTTTCTGAGGAGAGAGACTATGCTGAAATGGACTAGTGCGCTGCTGGCGATCGCCTGCCTGCCCGCAATGGCGCAGGCGCATGAAGTGTGGGTCGAGCGTGACGGCGCCGGCCCGGCGCGCATCTATCTGGGCGAACCGGGCGATCCGCTGCCCGAGGGTGGCGATCCCGAGTTCGAGAAGCTTAAGGCGCCCAAGCTGGTGCCCGCCTCCTCCGCGCCGCAGGTGCGCAAGGCCGGCTATATCGAGGTCGCAGCGCCCGCCGGCGACGTGCGCGTGATCGACGACAGCGTGTTCGATCCCTGGGGCGAGGAAGGCAAGAAGGAAGGCGTGATCTATTATGCGCGCGCCGGTCGCAGCGAGGCCAAGGCCGGGATGCCGCTGGAAATCGTGCCGACCGCTGCGGGCGCCAGCAGCTTCACGCTGGTCCGCGACGGCAAGCCGCTCGCCGGGGTCAAGGTAACCGCGATCTCGCCCGACAAATGGTCAAAGGGCTTCGTCACCGACGCCCAGGGCCGCGTGACCCTGCCGATCAGGGAAAAGGGCCGCTATATCCTGACCGCGACGCAAGAGGAAAAGGGCGACCTCAGCCTGCGCGGGACCAAGGTGGCGACGCTCTACAACATCGCCACGCTGACCTTCGTCAATAACTGACACCAGGGCGGCGCGGGCCATCGACCCGCGCCGCCGCCTCATGCGGCGAGCGCCGCCAGATCCGCGTCCAGCGCGTCGAGCGCCGCATCGGTGAACTGCGACGGGGCGAAGGGCTGGATCGCGCGGAGCGTCATGCCCCTTGCCATCGCAATGCGCTGGTCATCCGCCACGCCGGGAAAATAGCGATCGAGCAGGCTGCGCGTCTGCGGATCGGCCAGCAGCACGCCGATCTTCGTGCGAGCGGTCGACAGCATTTCATCCTGTGGGTCCACCTGCACTTGCGGCGCCTGCCCTGCAACGGGGAAGCTACCCACCTCACCCCGATCGGCCAATGCGGTGGCCGATGGCGTCAGTATCAGGTGCAGGTCGGCCAGCCCGCGAATGATGAAACTCGGCTCGAAATGCAGGTCGCGGGCACCGGGCGGGCCATGGCGGGCCGGGTCGAGTTCGATCGCGCTGCTATGCTCCAGAAACTTCTCCAGAATGATCCGCACCTCGACACGGGCGAGCGGCGCGCCGGCGCAGACATGCTTCCCCCGGCCGAAGGCGACATGCTCGCGAATGCGGGGGCGATCCAGTTGCAGGTCCGCAGGCGCGTCCCAGCGCGCAGGATCGCGATTGGCCGCCGCCAGTGCCAGCAATATGCAGGTGCCCGCCGGCACCGCCTGATCGCCGATCCGGGTATCGCGCCGCGCCACCCGCGCCGTCTGCTTGCTCGATCCCTCGATCCGCAGCACTTCCTCGATCAAGGCCGGGATCAGCGCCGGATCGGCGCGCAGCTGGTCCTGAAGGCCCGGCTGATCGACAATATGGCGCATGGCGTTGCCCAGCAGCTTGGCGCTGGTGTCCTGCCCGGCGCCGAACAGGAAGGTGGCGAGGTTGACGATCTCCGCCACGCTGGGCGTGGTCCCGTCGGCATATTTGGCCAGCGCCAGCTCGGTCAATATATCCTCGCGCGGATGACGCCGCCGATCCTCGACATAGGCGGCGAAATAGGAACCCATGACGATCAGCGGATGCCCCTCCCCCGCATAGTCATTGTCCGCCGCGTCCAGGCTGCCGGGCGGCGGCGCCGCATCGATCACATCCATGAAGCGCTGGCGATCCTCCGCCGGCACGCCCAGCAGGTCGGCGATCACCAACGTGACGAAGGGCGTGGCGATGTCCCGGATCAGCTCGGTCCGCCCCCGCGCCACCGCCTGGCGGACCAGATGGTCCGAATAATCCGATATGAACCGCTCGTTCGCCTTGAGGCGAGAGGGGGTAAACAGCCGGTTGACCAGCCCGCGCAGCATGGTGTGGGGCATGTCGTCCAGCCCGACCAGCATCGTGCCACCGGGAAAATCGGGCCGATGCGCTTCAAGCTGCGCGCTGATGTCGCTGCCTTGCGGGTCAAAGGGCAAGGGCGCCGCGGCCCCCTGCAGCGCGTTGACGGCGGAAAAGTCCTGGGCATTGGCGAGGACTTCGAGCGTTTCCTCAAAGCCCGTGACGATCAGATAGTCGCGCCCCGGCGGCTGATAGACCGGGCCATGTGCCCGGACCGCCTCGAAAAAGGCATAGGGATCCTGCAATATGCCGCGATCGGTAAAATAGTCGCGCGCCTCCAGTGCCACCATCATCTCTCTCCCATGCTGCCGTCACGCGCGCAGGAGCGATCGCGCAACCACATATGATACACAGTAGATCATATGTGGTTGCCGTCAAGTCGGCGATGTCAGGCCGTCGCGCCCTGGAGGAAGCGGATCATGGACGAGAAATCCTTGCCCCCGGCGCCCGTATTGACCAGCGCCTGGTAGAGCGATTCCGCCGCCGCGCCCATCGGCACGCTGGCGTCGACGCCATGGGCGGCCTCCACCGCGAGCTTCAGATCCTTGAGCATCAGCGCATTGGCGAAGCCGCCTTCATAGTCGCGGTCGGCCGGCGTTTCCGGACCGACGCCGGGCACCGGGCAATAGCTGGTCATCGACCAGCTCTGCCCCGACGCCTTGGACGAGATGTCGAAGAAGGTCTGGAGATCGAGGCCCAGCTTCTCCGCCAAGGCGAAGGCTTCGCAGGTGGCGACCATGGTGGCGCCCAGCAGCATGTTGTTGACGATCTTCGCCGCCTGCCCCGCACCGGCCGCGCCGGCATGAATCACCGCCTTGCCCATCGCCTGCAAGATCGGTTCGGCGCGGGCAAAGGCGGCATCCTCGCCGCCGACCATGAAGGTGAGCGTGCCGCCATTGGCCGCGGCGATGCCGCCCGACACCGGCGCATCAACCATGGCGAGGCCATGCTCTGCCGCCTGTTCGATGACGGCGCGGGCCGAAGCGACGTCGATGGTCGAGCAATCGATCAGCAGCGTGTCCGGCCCGACCGCACCCAGCAATTGCTCGCCATAGACGGCGCGGACATGCTTGCCGGCGGGCAGCATGGTGACAACGATGTTGACATCTTTAACCGCTTCCGCGGCAGACGCGGCTTGGGTGCAACCGGCCGCCTCGGCGCGGGCCAGCGCGGCTTCAGACAGGTCGAAGGCGGTGACAGCGTGGCCCGCCTTCACCAGATTGGCGGCCATGCCGCCGCCCATATTGCCCAGGCCGATGAAGCCGATGCTGCTCATGTCCATCCTCTCCTTTTATTCTATCAGGCGTCGACCGCCGCCTGGGGCAGCGGGGTCCAGCGCTCGCCTTCGGGCAGCGGCGCGAAGATCGCGTCGACCAGCTGGTCGGTCACCGCCTCCACCGTCGGCGGGTTCCAGCGCGGCTGGTTGTCCTTGTCGACGATCAGCGCGCGCACGCCTTCGACAATGTCCGGCCGGGCGATGATGCGGCAGGCGAGATCATATTCCATCGCCATATTGTCGACGAAGCGGGTCAGGCGGCTGGCCTGTGCCAATTGCCGCAGCGCGACCTTCATCGTCTGGGGCGATTTGGTGTCGAGCGCGGCGAGCTGCGCCTGCGCCCAGTCCGATCCGTCGGCGCGCAGCGCGGCATAGATATCCTCCAACCGGTCGCTGGCGAACAGCCGGTCGATATCCGGCAGGCGGGCGGCGAAATCGCTGTCGGGCGGGCTGACGGCGCAGCGCGCCAGCACTGCGGCAATGTCGGAGGGATCGGCGATGATCGCGGCCTTCGCCTCTTCCAGCCGGTCGCTCGGCAGATAGTCGGTGGCAAGGCCAAGCGCGATCGCATCCGCCCCGTCGATGCGCGCGCCGGTGACCGCGAGATAGCGGCCCGACCGGCCCGGCAGGCGGGAGAGATACCAGCCGCCACCGACATCGGGGAACAGGCCGATGCCGGTTTCCGGCATGGCATAGACGGTGCGTTCGGTCGCGACGCGATAGCGCGCTGGCTGGGCGATGCCGACGCCGCCGCCCATGGTGATGCCGTCCATGAAGGCGATCACCGGCTTCCCATAGGTGAAGAGCAGATGGTTCAGGCGATATTCGGTCGCGAAGAAATCGCGCGCGGCCAGATTGTCGCCAGCCGCGCTCTCCGCGATCAGGCGGATGTCGCCGCCGGCACAGAAGCCGCGCCCTTCGGCATGGTCGATCATCACCGCGCGGATCGCCACATCATCCTGCCAGGCGAGCAGCGCCTCGGTCATGGTCGCGCACATGGCGCGGGTCAGCGCATGGATCGCCTTGGGCCGGTTCAACCGCAGGCGGCCTACGCCGCCCTCCACCGCAATCAGCACATCGTCGGTCATGGTCATCCCCTTCAGGCCTTGAGCAGTTCGCGGGCGGTGATCATGCGCATGATCTCGTTCGTGCCCTCCAGGATGCGGTGGACCCGCAGGTCGCGCCAGATGCGCTCGACCGGATAGTCCATCAGATAGCCATAGCCGCCATGCAGTTGCAGCGCGCGATCGGCCACGGCCGAACCGGTGTCGGTCGCGAAGCGCTTGGCCATGGCGGCGAATTTGGTCTTGTCGGGCGCGCCCTCGCTCACCTTGGCGGCGGCGAGATAGAGCAGCGCGCGGGCGGCCTGAAGCTCGGTCTCCATGTCGGCCAGGGTGAATTGCGTGTTCTGGAAATCGGCGATCGCGCGATCGAACTGGCGCCGGTCGCGAGTGTAACCTACTGCCTCATCCAGCGCGCGCTGGGCACCACCGAGCGAGCAGGCACCGATGTTGAGCCGGCCACCGTCAAGCCCGGCCATGGCGATGGCGAAGCCCTGCCCCTCCGCCCCGACGCGATTGGCGACCGGCACCCGGACGCCATCGAAATTGACCTGGGCCGTTGGCTGCGAATGCCAGCCGAGCTTGCGCTCCTGCGCGCCGAAGCTGACGCCTTCCATATCCTTTTCGATCACCAGGCAGCTGATGCCCTTGGGACCATCCTCGCCGGTGCGGACCATCACGACATAGATGTCATTCTCGCCGCCGCCCGAAATGAACGCCTTGGAACCGGTGACGACATAATGGTCGCCGTCGAGCACCGCGCGGGTGCGCAGCGAGGCGGCGTCGGAACCGGCGGAGGGTTCGGTCAGGCAGTAGGAGGCGATCGTCTCGCAGGTGACGAGCGAGGGGAGATAGCGCTGCTTCACGGCCTCGTCGCCGAAGCGGTCGATCATCCAGGCGGCCATGTTGTGGATCGAGATGAAGGCCGAGGTGGAGGGACAGCCATAGGCCATCGCCTCCATGATGAGCGCGGATTCAAGCCGGCCAAGACCGATGCCGCCGCTATCTTCCGACACATAGATGGCGCCGAAGCCCAGTTCGGCGGCCTGGCGGATGGTGTCGCGGGGGAAATGATGATCCTCGTCCCACTTGGCCGCATGGGGCGTGATCGCATCGGCGGTGAAGCGCTGCGCCAGTTCCTGCACGGCGCGCTGCTCGTCGGTGAGGTCGAACTGGGTCATGGGGCTTGTCTCATTCTTTCAACTTGTCATGCTGACGGATGTCAGCATCCATTTAGCGCGGCGCCGGAATGAACCGTCAACCATGCGTCTATATCCTTGCCAGCGGGCGTCATGGCACAATCTATATCGGCGTCACATCCAACCTGATGGCGCGGCTGCATCAGCATCGCACCGGCGCTGTCCCCGGCTTCACCGCACGTCACGGGGTAAAGCGGCTGGTCCATTATGAAATGGCCGAAACGATGGACGCCGCCATCGTGCGGGAAAAGCAATTGAAAGCCTGGCGACGCGACTGGAAGATCGCGCTGATCGAACAGGATAATCCATTCTGGGAAGATCGTGCCGTCATGCTGGGCTTTCCGCCTCTGGCCTAGAGAGAATGGATGCTGACTTTCGTCAGCATGACGAAGGAGGTATTGCCACGCCTCCCCGCTTCCCTTCACCCCATGGTCGGGATGACGAAGGCGCTGTCGCCGGTGGCGCCGCCGTCGGGCCAGCGCTGGGTGACGGTCTTGACCTTGGTGAAGAATTTCACCCCTTCCATGCCATGCTGGTTGGTGTCGCCAAAGGCGCTGCGCTTCCAGCCGCCGAACGTATGATAGGCGACCGGCACCGGGATCGGGACGTTGATGCCGACCATGCCGACATTGACCCGCGCGGCAAATTCGCGCGCGGCATGGCCGTTGCGGGTAAAGATGGCGACGCCATTGCCATATTGATGGTCGCTCGGCAGGCGCAGCGCATCCTCGAAGCTTTCGGCGCGCACCATCTGGAGCACGGGGCCGAAAATCTCCTCCTGATAGCTGCGCATCTGCGGCGTCACCCGGTCGAACAAAGTCGGGCCGACGAAGAAGCCCTGTTCATGGCCCTGCAGCGTGAAGCCGCGGCCGTCGACCACCAGTTCGGCGCCTTCGTCGACGCCCATTTGGATGTAGGATTCAATCTTCGCCTTGTGAGCGGCGGTGACGACCGGGCCATAATGGGCGTCGGCATCGGTCGAGACGCCGACCCGCAGCGCGTCGATCGCCGGGATCAGCTTCTCGCGCAGGGCGATCGCCGTCGCCTCCCCCACTGGCACCACCACCGGCAGCGCCATGCAGCGCTCGCCCGCCGAGCCGAAGGCCGCGCCGGCGAGATCATTCACCACCTGATCGAGATCGGCATCGGGCATGACGATGCCGTGATTCTTGGCGCCGCCCATCGCCTGGACGCGCTTGCCCGCCTCGACGCCGCGGCGATAGACATAATGGGCAATGTCGGACGAGCCGACGAAGCTGACCGCCCGGATCTCGGGATGATCCAGGATCGCGTCGACCATTTCCTTGTCGCCATGGACGACCTGTAGCACGCCGTCGGGCAGGCCCGCCTCGCGCATCAGTTCGGCCAGGCGCACGGGGACGCTCGGGTCGCGCTCGCTGGGCTTGAGGATGAAGGCATTGCCGCAGGCGATGGCGACGCCGAACATCCACATCGGGATCATCGCCGGGAAGTTGAACGGGGTGATGCCCGCGACCACGCCGAGCGGCTGGCGCATCGAATAGACGTCGATGCCGGGGCCGGCGCCCTGGGTATATTCACCCTTGAGCACATGAGGGATGCCGCAGGCGAATTCGATCACCTCCAGCCCGCGCTGGATATCGCCCTTGGAGTCGGCAATCACCTTGCCATGTTCGGAACTGAGCAGATGGGCGAGTTCGTCCATATTCTGTTCGACCAGCGTTTTGAAGGCGAACATGACGCGGGCGCGGCGCTGCGGGTTGGTCGCGGCCCAGGCCGGCTGGGCGGCCAGTGCGGCGGCCATGGCAGCGTCCAGGTCGGCCTGGGTGCCGAGGCGCAGCTGCGCCTGCACGCCGCCGTTATTGGGGTCGAAGACGTCGCTGGTGCGGCCGCCGTCACCCGCCGAATGACCGCTGATGACATGATCGATGATACGCATGGCCCATCCTCTCCAATATAGTTTCACCCCGCCTTGCAGCATATCAGAAATGCAGGCAAGCTGACGGATATGCATATCCACCCTGCAAAAATGCCGCCCCCATGAACTGGGATGACCTGCGCCTGTTCCTGGCGGTGGCACGTACCGAGCGGCTGAGCGCGGCAGCGGCGATGACCAAGATGGACGCCACCACCATCTCGCGGCGGATCAAGCGGCTGGAGCAGGCGCTGGAGCAACGCCTGTTCGAGCATACGCCGGCCGGCCATGTGCTGACCGACCATGGCACCCGCCTGCTGGAACAGGCCGAGCGGATGGAGGCGGCGGCGCTGGGGGTGCAGCGGAGCGGCAGCGCGGCCGGCGCGCAGATGGCCGGGACGATCCGGCTGAGCGCGTCGGAGGGCTTTGGCAGCCGGGTGATCGCGCAGCATCTGCGCAGCTTCACCGCCGACCACCCCCGGATCGAGATCGACCTGGTGGCGTCGAGCGGTTTCCTCAATCCCTCCCGGCGCGAGGCGGACATTGCGGTGATGCTGGCCCGGCCCAAGACCGGCCCGCTGATCACCCGCAAGCTGACCGACTATCATCTGGGGCTTTATGCGACGCCCGCCTATCTGGAGGGCGCGCCGCCATTGAAGGCCAAGGGCGACCTGCTGCGCCATGTGCTGGTCGGCTATGTCCCCGACCAGATCTATGCGCCCGAACTGCGCTATCTGGCGGAAGTCGACGCCCGGCTGGAACCGGCGATCCGATCAAGCAGCATCAATGCCCAGGCGGAGATCATCGCCAGCGGCGCGGGATGCGGCATATTGCCCTGCTTCATCGGCGACGCCATGGCGGGGCTGGTCCGCGTGCTGCCCGAGGCGGTCGATATCCAGCGCAGCTTCTGGTTGGTGGTGCCCCGCGACCTGCGCGGCATTGCCCGGATCGACCAGTTTGTCGGCTGGCTGGTCGCGACGAGCGAGCGGCTGCGGCCGATGATGCTGGGCGTAGGTTAGGCCTGCGGGATCGCCGCGCGGCCGATCCGGGACCGCTCGAACCACCAGAGCAGGGCACTGGCGACCAGCCAACCGAGAAGCCAGGGCCAGGACGGGCCGGGAACGGAGCGCCCGTCAGTGGCAGAATCGCTCTTCTGGTCCATGCCCTGCAACAGGGTCATGGCCTGACGCATCTGCGCGGTCCGCAGGGCCGGCAAGGCATTGGCAGGGTAGATGTAGAAGGCTGCGGATGCGCCATCCGCCCGGCGCAACTGATGCCATCCCGCCCGATCGGGCCACCAGGCGGCGCAATCGCCGGTCACGGGATCGATCGCCAAGGGCGCGCCATCGATACGGGCGCCGGGCTTCAGGCCGCACAGGCTGATCCGCTCACCCACCCAGGCCGGGCCTGTGAAAGCGGGACCAGCCCCCGCTGCCGGGCGCACGACGGCGGTCATCATCCGCCCCCACCAATCGCCATAAAGATCACCCCGGCCGCTCAGCACCAGGCCGAAACTGTCGAGGCCGGTCCAGATCGCGACGCGACCCGCACCCAGCGCGCGCCAGGCGGCGAGTGGCGTGCCGGCAGCATCCTGCACCAGCGACACGGCGTCACGGCCGGCCGGGACGCCATCCATGCGGGTCGCTTCAGGTAGGAGGTCGTCGCCAATATTGAGGTCCGCAGGTATGTCGGCGCTGCCGATGCCGGCACGGGTGCGGGCGCGATCGGCGGCCAGCGGCGCCGGCAGGGCGATCGGCGCGACGCCATTGCCGCCGGACAGATCGAAACCCAGCGCACGCCACTGGCCGCGCAGCGCGCCGTCGGCCGGGCCGCTGCCGCGTAGCAGCAGGCCCATGCCGCCGCGCACCGCTTCCAGCACCGCGCCGCGTCCGCCGCCCAGACCGGCCCAGGCGCGGTCATCGGCGACCAGCAGGTCATAGCGGCGCAGGCTGGCGGCGTTGATCTCCACCGGTGCGTCGCCCAGCGCGATGCCGCCGCCCGCGCTCATATTGACGGTGACGGCATAGCCGGCGTCGGCCGCCCAGCGGCGCAGATATTTGACCTCTGGCCCCGGCGCCCCGGCGAGGATCAGCAGGCGCGGCGCGGCATCGCCCTCGATCCGCAGCAGCACCACCGTCTGTTCGACCAGCCCGCCATCGGCACGGCGCAGGCGCAGGGTGAATTCGGCGGTGCCGGCGGCGCGCGCGGTCCCGATCAGGTTGAAGCGGCCATCGGCATCCACAGCGGCGGCATCAGTGACGCGCCCGGCGGGATCGAGCAGTTCGACCTGCGCCTTGGAGAGGCCGGCCACCTGTCCACCCACGGCGAAGGTTGCGCCCGGCGCAACCCGATCCGGCTTGGCGAGTGCAATCAGACCGGCCGCCATGGGCGGCGGCGTGTAGTCAATGGCCAGCCCCCGTGCCGCATCGCGATCGCGGGCAACGAGCCCCTGCCCCAGGATGACGAGGCGGCGCGTGTCGGGATAGCGGCGCAGCGCGGTCGCCAGATCCGGCACCGCCTGCGCGCCCGCCAGGTCCGGCGCTTCGGGCAGCGCGACCAGATGCGCGCCCTTGCCGGCGGAGGCGAAGCGCGCACTGCCCTGGGTCGCGACGGTCAGGGTGCCGCCTGCCACCGGCAGCGCGGGCGGGAAGAGGCCGAAATAGAGGAGTAGCGCGACAACCAGCTGGAGCAACAGCAGGGCGGCGAGGCGCAAGGGCCGTGCGCCAAGATCGCCGGCTGAACGCTGCCACAGCAGGAGCCTTGCCCAGCCGACCAGCACGGCGCCGCCGAGGAGCAGCGCGGTGATGAGCTGTATGTTCATGGACGCCCCCCGATCGCGCCGAGATAACGGGCGCCGGCTGCATCGGCCGGGCGGCGCCGCGCCACGCCGCCCTGCGGCCGCTCCATCGCCATCCACAATTGCGCGCGCAGCTTGTCGCGACAGGCGGCGCAGGCCGGATCGCGCCGCACGGCGTCGATCGCGCCGCTCAGCGCCAGCGGATCGGGCAGGCGCGGTGCGTTGGTGCGTGCCCAGCCCTCAAGCGCGTCGAGCGGCACCGGTCCCTGCGCCAGCCCGCGCCAGGCGGCGGCGGCCGGGCCATCATCGCCCTCGACCGCGACCAGCGGCTCGAAATGGTCGGCTATCCCCTCGCGCTTGCCGGTCATGCGGCGGGCGAGGTCGATCGGCGGCAATTCCGGCCCGACGCGCGACAGGAAGATGCGGGTCGCCTGCTGCACCTCCTTGATGAAGCGCAGCGCCTTATAGGCGAAGGGCAAGGCCAGGTCGGGTCGCCCCTGCTTCAACTGCATTTCCGACTGCCACATTTCATCGACCGCCTGTTTCAGGATCGCGCGGGTTTCCGGGTCCAGGCTGGAGGCAGGCGATTCATCGTGCGGATGGCCGAACTCGGCGAGCACATCCTCCTTCTCGCCAAAGACATTGGGCGCCGCGACCGGCGGGCCATGATCATGGCCGTCGCCCTCGCTGTGGCCATCCGCATCGGCCGTAGGCAGGCTGGGTTCGCCTTCGCTCTCGCCCCCCAGAAACTGGCTGTAGCGGCCGCGCAGGATTTTCTGGTCGTTGCCGATACCGTTGGATTGCGAGAGATATTTGTCGGCCGACAGGCTGCGTTTGCGCTTCAGCAACGCCTCGGCATCAATGATGATCTGACGCTGGCTGCGGAAATAGGCCGGCAGGGTGGTGTTGACCATGCCCTGCAGGCCGCCGCTTTCGGGTGCCTTGGCCGCGGGCCAGCGCAGGATCACGCTGGGGCCGCGCACTTCCTGCGGCGCGGGTGCGCGATTGTCGCGCACGATGATCTGCACCACCATGTCGCCGCCGGCCGAAAAACCGAGCGCGCCGAAATCCAGGCGCGGGGCGAAGCGCCGGTCGCGCGCCGGGCCGGTGCCGGACACCGCGATCTCGCGCTCGGTGAAGCGGATATTCTCACCCTCGCCGATCGCCAGGGTGATGCGCAGCCGGGCGGTGGCGGCGACGCCATAATCGTCGGTCGCGGCGAAGACGGGCGTCCAGCTACGCTGGCCCGGCGCCACCATATTGAGGCTGGCGACCGGCGCGATCAGCTTCACCTGCGGCGGCGCATCGGCGACGCCGTCGATCCGGTGCAGCGGCGGCAAGGGGCCGCGCCCGGATGCAGGGTCGACGCGGTAGAGGAAGGAGGCATCCAGCGTGCGGCTGGCGATCCAGTGATCGCCATCGCGGCGCAGCGCCACGCCCACCCCGCCCAGCGGCAACAGCGCCGGCGCGCGCGCCTGCGGATCGAAGCGGAAGGTCCATTCAAGCCGTGATCCGAGCGGCGCGCGCGCGTCGAGCTTGGCCTCGTCGCGCAGCGGCAGGCCGGTATAGGCGGGCGGGATGATGCGCAGATTCTGCGCGACGAGGCGCGGAATGCCGGGCTTTGCGGCGATGCCCTCGGCGGCGGGGGCCAGCACGACCGGTTTATCGCTGCCACGGGGCCAGAGCAGCAGAGCGGCAATACCGAGCAGGGCCATGATCCAGAGAATAGGGATCGCGCGACGTGACCAGTCCGGCGCCAGTTCCTCCGGCATGCCCTGCCCCAACCGCTGGTCGAGCCGGGCGCGTTGCAGCCGTTGCAGCGGCCCCAAGCCCTGCGGATCGGCGAACAGAAGCGCGCTGCTATCCTCCAGATCGGCGCGGCTGGCATCGAGACGGCGGACCAGCCAGGCCTGATCGAAGCGCCGGGCGCGACGGACGATCAGGGTGCCAAGCAGGCCAGCGCCGAGCAGCAGCAGGATCACCGCCGACACAAGTCCGGCGAAGCGCCAGACGAGCGCGCCGGCCAGCAGCAGGACCGGCAGGCCGAGCAGCAGCGTATCGAGCCGCACGCGCCGGCGACTGGGCGTCAGCCAGGTGGAGAGCAGGGCATCAGCGCTCATGGTGCGATCGCCCGCTTGCGGCGGGTGGCGAACCAGCGTTCGATCAGCAGCAGCGCCGCGATCAGCAGCGCCAGCCAGGGCCGCAGCTCGGCTGGCGGTTGCGGATAGGCGCGTCCGCCGCTGAGTGGCGCATAGGCGGCGGCATCGGCGCGCTGCGGCGCCATGCTCGGCGGCTGGATCAGCGCGCGCAGGCGGGCGGGGAAGTCGGCCTCCAGCAATTGCGGCATCTGCGCGGGCTGCAACGGGCGGGTGAAGCGGAGCAGGCGGCCCTTGCCGATCGGCATCGCCTCCACCAGCGGCCGGGCAAGATCATCCTGCCACAGGGGCGCAGGCGTCGTCCCCTGGGGCAGCAGCGCATCGGAGGCGACGATCGCCTGCCCGCCCTGCGCGATCCAGCGTTGCAGCGCTTCGGGCAAAGTGCCGGCGCTCATCCAGAACAAGATCTTGTCCGACGGCGGCAATGGGGCGTTGAGCGGGCCGCTGTCGACATCGGCCGGCTTGCCTGCGGGTTGCCAGGCAAGTGCAGCGGCATTGAGGTAACGCACTCCGGCAGCATGGCCCGCGTCGGCGCGGATCGCGATCGACGGCAGCTTCACCGGCACGGGCTTGCCCGCCGACATCGCGCCGGGGACGATGCGCCAGTCGATCTTGCGCGACAGGCGGGGCCGCTCCGCATCGGCGCCCTGGAGGATCTGCGGCACGATGATGGTGAGCGGCGCGCCCTGCGGCAGGTCCGCGTCCAGTTGGCGCACCAGGCTGCCGAGCGGGATGGCCTCGGCCGTGATCGGCTTGCCCGGCACGACGCGGGGATAGCCGGGTGCCAGCCAATGCGCCCTGCCATCGGCCAGCACCTTGTCATCCACCGCCGCCGGATCGACGCCAGGCGTCAGCGCCACATAAGCCTGCTTGCTCGCCGCGCCGAACAGCACCGGATGGGCGAGCCACAGCGCGACCAGCGCCAGCAGGGCGAGGCGCAGGGCGAGCAACAGCCATTCGTCAAAGCGCAGGCGGGACCGCGGCTTGGGCTTTTGCCGCAGCCAGCGCAGCGCGGCGAAATCGGTCGGCAATTGCTCGCTGCGCCGCGCGATATGGATCGCGAGCGGGATCAGCAGCGCCAGCAGGCCGGCCAGCGCGGCGGGGAGCAGCAAGGCGGGCGTCATGAATATTCGGCCGCGTCATGGGCGCCGAACAGGCGGCGCAGCGGCATATCGATCGGCTCGTCGAGCACATGGGTCGCGCGGCGGATGCCGACCGCATCGAGCCGGGCATGGAGCTCCGCCCGTGCCTCGCCGAAGCGGCGCAGAAATTCGGCGCGCAGCGCGGCGCCGTCGCCCAGCAGTTCCTCGCCCGTCTCCGGGTCACGAAAGCGATAGCCGCCGTCGAACGGGAAATCCCGCTCGCCCACGGTCAGCATCTCGATCACCAGAACCTCGCGCCCGGCGGCTGACAATTTCTCGACCAGCTCGATCGCGCCCGACTCGAAACAGTCGCTGAGCAGGATCACCAGATCATGCGCGCCGATCCGTTCCCAGACCGGCCCCAATTGCGCTTCGGCGGCAAAGCCCCCTTCGGCCCGCAGCGGCAGCATGTCGAGCAGCAGCCGGTCGCGCTGGCGCAGGCCGGTGGCGGGCGGCAACAGCCGCAGCCCCGTGTCGGAGAGCGCCATCCAGCCGAAGCGATCGCCCTGCTGCATCGCCAGTTCGGCGATGCTGGCGGCGATCCCCTTGGCCGCGTCGAGCCGGCTATAGTCGGGGCGGCCGGTATCGGTCTGCCCCATCGACGCGCTGGCATCCATCAGGATCCAGACCGCGACCGGGCTTTCCCGTTCGGCCTCGCGGACGAAGAATTTGTCCGACCGGGCATAGAGTTTCCAGTCGATCTGGCGCAGCTCGTCGCCCGGCTCATAGGCGCGATATTGCGCGAATTCGAGGCCGGCGCCCCGGCTGTGGCTGTGATGCAGGCCCAGGCCATGCGATCCCACCGCCCGGCGCGTCAGCAGGCGCAGGCTTTTGAGCCGGCTCCGCACGTCTGGGGGGATGAAATCGGCCATGGCGTCGTGTCCGGATCAGCCGAGTGGCACGGCGCGGACGAGCGCGGCGACGACATCGTCGGCACTCTTCCCTTCCGCCTCGGCGGCGAAGGACAGCAGCAGGCGGTGGCGCATCACTGGCCCGGCCAGCGCAACGATATCCTCGCGCGTCGCCGCCAGGCGCCCCTGCAGCAGCGCACGCGCCTTGGCCGCCAGGATCAGCGACTGGCCGGCGCGCGGGCCGGCGCCCCATTTCACATATTTGCGGATCTCGTCCGGCGCGCCTTCGCCGGGACGGCTCGCCCGCACGATCCGCGTTACCCAGCGCAGCAGATCCTCGCCGAAATGCACGTCGCGCACCAGCTTCTGCAGCGCCAGCACCTCCCCGCCCTGCATCACCGCCGGCACCGCACCCGGCTTTGCGCCGGTGGTCTGGGCGAGGATGTCATGCTCTTCCTGCTCGGTCGGATAATCGACGCGGATATGGAGGAGGAAACGATCGAGCTGCGCCTCGGGCAGCGGATAGGTGCCGGCCTGTTCCAGCGGGTTCTGCGTCGCCAGCACGAAGAAGGGCGAAGGCAGCTGATAGGTGGTGCCGCCATAGCTGACGGTCCGCTCCTGCATCGCCTCCAGCAGCGCCGCCTGGGTCTTAGGCGGGGTGCGGTTGAGTTCGTCGGCGAGCAGCAAATTTGTGAAGACCGGCCCCTTCTGGAAGCGGAAGCTGCGATGGCCGGTGCCATGATCCTCCTCCAGCAATTCGGTGCCGAGAATGTCGCTGGGCATCAGGTCGGGGGTGAACTGCACCCGGCGAAAGTCGAGCTTCAGCGCTTCGCCGAGCGAGCGGACCAGCAATGTCTTGCCGAGGCCCGGCACCCCTTCCAGCAGGCAATGGCCGCCGGCGAGCAGGCCGATCAGCAATTGTTCGACCACCGCCCCCTGCCCCACGATCGCCTGGCCGATCGCCGCGCGCAATTCGCCCAGGCGCGCCAGTTTCTGCTGGATTTCCGCTTCGCTGATATCGGTCATTCCTGTTTCCTTATTGTCGGCTTTCGGCCGCCAAATTCCTCCCCTGCAAGGGGAGGTGGCAGGCCGCAGGCCTGACGGAGGGGTGTCCCCCTCACGATAGCTTTACACCCCTCCACCGGCTTCGCCGGTCCCCCTCCCCTTCACAGGGGAGGAATGATGATGATGCCGTCACGACGACAGCGCGTACATCACGATATTGACCGCGAACTTGGTATTATCCTCGGCCAGGAAGCGCTTGTTGCGCCAGTCATAGTCCCACTCGCAGCCATAATCCTTGTTGCTGTAGAGAACGCCCAGGCGCCCGTTCACCTCTATCCCCTTGAGATAGTCGTGGACCAGATCGTCGCCCCAGCCGTTCAGCTCCAGCGCGGTATTGGGCGGCCCGTCGAACTTGAAGAAGCTGCGATAGACCGGATGGGTCTTGGGCAGCGTCTTCAACGCCTTGGGACCGAAAATCTTGGCCATCTGCGCTTCGAACGAGCGCGCGAACAGGCCGTCTATGTCATGGTTGCAATCGTCCACCAGGACGAAGCCGCCATTGCGGACATAGCGTTCGAAATTGCGCCGCTCGGCCTGCGAAAATTCGACCAGCTTGTGCCCCGCCATGTAGCAGAAGGGCGCGGTCAGCATCTTCGGGTCCGAAAGGGCGATGACATGCTCCTTCGGGTCGACCCGCAGCGTCGTATAATCGATCAGCGAGGTGATGAGGTTGGACGGCATGCGCTGGTCCACGTCCCAGTCGCCCGAGTCATAGCGCAGCCGCGTGAACCAGAAATCATAGCCTCCCGCGGCGGCAAGCGGACGGGCCAGCATTGCGCCAGCCAGACCACCCGCCATCAACCGAAGAAACTCGCCGCGTGTCATCAAAGCTAATCGAACGCCCAATCTGCATAATCCTCCCCCATTGGGGGAGGGGGACCATTTGCGCAGCAAATGGTGGAGGGGTGTCCCGCTATCGATAGGGTGACACCCCTCCGTCTGGCCTTCGGCCAGCCACCTCCCCTTCACAGGGGAGGATTATGGGTTGCTTCCTATCTTACACCGCGTCCGACAGCGAGGTGAAGGTGAAGTCGCGCAGCTTCATCGGCGGCACGACGATGTTCATCGACACTTCGTCCGGCGGCACGCGGACCGGGCGACCCAGCTCTTCGACATTGTTGAGCATGATCACCGGGCTCTCGTTGAACCGGAAATTCTTGATCGGATATTTGATCTGACCGTTCTCGACATAGAAGGTGCCGTCGCGGGTCAGGCCGGTCAGCAGCACGGTCTGCGGGTCGACCATGCGGATATACCAGGTGCGGGTGACGAGCACACCGCGCTCGGTCGAACGGACCAGGTCGGCGGTGGTCTTGGTGCCGCCGGTCATCAGGATATTGCCCATCTGGCCGATCGCAGGCTTGCCCTGCTTGCTCGCCCAGTAGCGGCTGTAATTGAGGTTCGTGACCTTGCCGTCCTTGACCATGTCGACGCGCTGACGGGCGAGGCCATCCTCGTCCCAGGGCAGGCAGGGCGCGACCGGATCCCACGGGTCGGTGTAGAAATTGACCTGCGGCCCGAACACCTGTTCGCCGAGCTTATTGCCCCCGCCCTTCTTCGACAGGAAGCTGCGACCTTCGTCCGCCTCGCGCGCGCCGAAGAAGTAGAACATGAAGCCGATCAGGCCCGCGGCCGCCATCGGTTCCAGGATCACGGTATATTTGCCCGGCTCCAGCGCCTTGGCCTCGGACGAGGCCGATGCCTTGCGCATGGCGATCTGGATGTCGCTGTCCGCCTTGAAGCGGGTGGCGTCCTGCGTGTCGGTGCCGACCCAGCCGGAGCCGCGGCCATCCTCGGTGCGGACGGTGCAGGTATAATCCAGCATGGTCGAGCGCTGATAGCCGAAATTGCCCTTGCTGTTCGCGATCGCGACGAAGCTCTGATTATCCTCCAGATAGCCGGCCGCGATCAGCTTCTGCGACTTGCAGGCGGTGATCGAGGTCGACGCCACCTGGGCGCGATATTCCGGCGTGATGTCGGCGGTCGACTGGGCGAAGGTCGGGCTGGCCTTGTAGGCCTGCCTGTCCACCGCCGGCATGAATTCCGGATTGTCCGGGGCCAGATTGGCCAGCGTTTCCGCCCGGCGCACCACGCGTTCCAGCGAGGCGTCGTCGAACTGGTTGATGGTGGCGGTGCCGACCTTCTTGCCATAGGCGACCTGGACCGCCAGTTCGATATCGTCGGTGAGGCCCGCGGTCGACACGTCGTTGCGGGCGAAACGGATATTGCCCTGGATCTTGCCGGTCAGCTGCGCGCTGCATTCGTCGGCCTTCGACAGGGCGACGACCTTGGTCAGGATGGCCTTGGCCTGCGCTTCGGTAAGGATGCTCATGTTCTTGTCTCCCTAAGCGATCAGCCGAGCGAACGCGCGGTGTTGATGACGTTGATACCGTTGAAGCGCGCGGTCGAAGACCCGTGCGACACGGCGGAGACCTGGGCCGGCTGGCCCTTGCCGTCGAAGAAGGAACCACCCAGGCGATAATCGCTCTGGTCGCAGACGCCGACACAGGCATTCCAGAATTCCGGGGTGCGGATCTGGTAGGCGACATCCTCGATCTGCTGGGTGATCTTGCCATTCTTGATCTCGTAGAAGAGCTGGCCGCCAAACTGGGCGTTGTAGCGCTGCTGGTCGATCGAGAAGCTGCCGTCGCCGATGATGTAGATGCCGTCCTCGACACCCGCGATCATGTCGGCAACGCTCTGCTTGGTCTTGCCCGGTTCCAGGCTGACATTGGCCATGCGCTGGAACTGCACATTGGACCAGCTGTCGGCATAGGCGCAGCCGTCCGATTCCTTCTTGCCCTCGATATGGGCCTGGTCACGGATCGCCTGATAGCCGACCAGCTTGCCGTCGCGGATCAGATCCCACTTCTTGGTCTTCACGCCTTCGTCATCATAGGCGACGGCGCCCAGGCTGCCGGGCTGGACCTTGTCGGCGACGATGTTCACCTTGTCGCTGCCATATTGGAAATGGGCCTGCAGCTTGTCCATCGTGGCAAAGCTGGTGCCGGCATAATTGGCCTCATAGCCCAGCACGCGGTCCAGTTCGAGCGGATGGCCGACGGATTCGTGGATGGTCAGCCAGGTGTGCGACGGGTCGAGCACCAGGTCATATTTGCCCGGCTTGACCGACGGCGCCTTGAGCTTCGCGCGCGCCTGCTTGGCGGAGGCGATCGCGTCCTCTTTCATGTCATAGCTGTTGCCATAGACGGTGACGCCATTGGGCAGCACGGTCTTGCCGCTGGCGGCGCCGTCCAGATATTCGAAGCCAAGCCCCATTGGCGAGGACAGGCCCTCACGCGTGCGGAACTTGCCGCTGGTCTTGTCGACCGCGGTGACCGTCATCGGTGCCCAGATGCGGTGGACATCCTGATCGATATAGCTGCCATCGGTGCTGGCGAAATATTTCTGCTCATTGACCAGGAACAGGATCGAATTGATGAAGTCGGCGCCCGCGTCCATGGCGGCAGCGTTGACGCCCATCAGCAGCTCGACCTTGTCCTTGATCGGCACGGCCATGCTGTTCTTGACGATCGGCGTCTTCCAGCTGACCTCGCCCGCGCCCTTGACCGGGGCGAGCTGGACCGGGGCGCTCTGCTGCGGTGCATTGGCCTTGGCGATGGCGACCGCCTGCTGCGCGGCCTTGGCCACCGCTTCCTTGCTCAGTTCATTGGTGGCGGCGAAGCCCCAGGCGCCGTTGGCCAGCACGCGGATGCCGACACCGGTGGATTCGGTGTTGACGATATTCTCGACATTCTTTTCGCGGGTGATGACGAACTGGCGCAGATAGCGGCCAACGCGCACGTCGCAATAGCTGGCGCCGGCGCTCTTGGCCGCGTTCATCGCGGCGTCGGCCAGCCCCTTCTTGAAGCCGACGTCGAGCGCGCTGTTCAGATCCTCTGCTGCAATGACCTTGCCGAAAAAGGACGGCAGGACAAGCCCGCCGACACCCATGGTGCCAAAGGCCAGGAAGTCGCGTCTATGCAAGATAGCCTCCACTGGAATGCCCGCAGTTCGCGGGTCTGTCTTGTCGCGAAGGCCACCCCCTTGGCACCCTCCGCGTGGATGGCGCGGATCATTGCGAGCCGGACAGATGAGGTCAAACGGCTTTTCCGAGCGACAAGGCGTGGCGGCAACGCTTTCGACCAACCGGCCACCAGCACCGACGAACGACATGCCGGCGCACGCACCATCTTGTGCATGTGCCGGGCACAAGAAAAATCGCGATACTTATCTGGCAGTTAGGGATGGAAGCGCCGCTGAACGCTTCCATCCGGGCAAACGTCAGTTTTTCCGCATGCCGCCAGCGACAATGTCATCCACATCATGGATGACGCCGTTCATCATTACCTTCTTCACCTTGAAGGTGTTGGCGATGTCGGCGCGCGGATCGCCGTCGACCAGCACGATGTCGGCCAGCTTGCCGGCCTCCAACGTGCCCGCATCCAGGTTCAGATCCTTCGCCGAATTGACGGTCGCGGTCTGGAGCGCCTGGAACGGCGTCAGCCCCGCGTCGACATAGGAGGAGATCTCCGCATGGAGATTGTTGGCGATCATCGTGTCGGTGCCTGCCGTCACCAGCGTGCCGGCATCATACATCTTCTTCAGGCTCTTATATTGCCCCTCCAGCAACGGGCGCAGCATGCTGGCCATCGGATCGGCTTCGGTGATCGTTTCCCGTGCCCAGACCGGATAGAGATTGAGGCGCGGGTCGTCCTTGTAGCCGGGATGCTTGGCCAGATAGGGCGTCATCGCGCCGAAATGGGTGGGCGTCAGGGTCCGGCCGCTGCGGCCGAAAAGCTGGATCACATCCTCATAGGCCATGCCCTGCGGTCCCTGCTTGGGCGAATAGCCGCGCCGGCTGGTCGCGCCCATATGCTCGGTGCCATCGACGCCGGAAAAGGCGGCCGGGAAGATTTCATGGCCGCTGACCGGTATGCCCATTTCATGGGCGGCGCGCACGATCTGGCGCTGGAACAGGTCGGGCATGCGCACATAGCTCTTGATCATGTCATAATGGAGCGCGCGCATGCGGGTGAATTCCCGCTCCAGATGGGCCGGGCTGGAGACCGCCACGCCCATCTTGTAATAGACGCGCTGCCATTCGAGCAGCGGTCCCGCGACATAGAGGCGCGGTGACAGGCGCACGCCCGATTCCGCCGCCTCGCGATCCTCCACCGCATCATAGATTTGCGTGCCCGGATCGCGCACCGTGGTAATGCCATAGGCGAGCCAGGCCCGTTCCAGATTGGAACCGAAATCCTTCTGGGCGTGGGAATGATGTTCGATCAGGCCGGGAATGGCGGTGAGACCGGTGCCATCGACGAAATGCTCCGCCTGATGCAGCGCGGGATCATGGTCGCGGATTTCGGCGATGCGATGGCCGTCGACGATGATGTCCTTGTCATGCTGGGTCACGTCATGGACGGAGTCGACCAGGTTGCTGACATGGATGACGGTGCGCCCGGTCGGGTTGGCGATGCGATAGGTCAGGTCCAGCGGAATATCGGTGATCGCACCGGTTTCGGTATCGAGCGACTTCAGCTTGTCGGCCGACTGGAACAGGATCGTCTTGTTGTCGCCGGCCCAACTCGGGAAATAGGAGATGTCGGAGGTGTAGGAGCGCGGCGGCCCCAGCGGCTTGCCGTCGGCGGCCACCGGCCAGATCTTCAGCAGCCCCTCATAGATGGCGGCCATTTTCGTCCCGTCGGGCGACCAGGCAGGGCCACCACCGGCGCGGGTATCCATCGACATATTGGGTTCGGGCAGTTGCCAGAATGCTTTGCCCACGCCATCGGTCGGCACCATGTAGACCTGGTTGGTGCCCTCGCGGAAGCTGTTGGAATATTTGTAGGATAGCGGGATGGCGACATATTTGCCGTCGGGCGACCAAGTGGGGCTGCCGGGCTGGCCCAGCGATCCCTGAAGGCGGGTGATCTTGCCGGTCGCGACATCGATCACGCACAGGCCGGCAACGCCCCAGCGCCCGTCGACATCGATATAGGCGATCCGCGTGCCGTCATGCGACCAGGCGGCACCCAGCGGCTGGGTGTCGATGTCGGTCAGCCGGCGATCCTTGCCGGTCTTCATGTCGCGGATCCACAGCTGTGGCAGGCCGCCGCCCTTGTCGGAGGTATAGACCAGGCTCTGGCCATCGGGCGACCAGGCCGGATCGGTGTCGAGCGCGCCATCCTTGGTCAGATTCTCCGGCACCCCGCCCTTGGACGACATGACATAGAGATCGCCGAGCGCGGCAAAGGCGATGCGGCTGCCATCTGGCGACAGGGTCGGATGGACGATGCCCAGCGCCTTGCGCGGCGCGGTCGAATCCCAGTCGCGCTTGGCGCGGGTATAGCTGGGCTTGACCACCTCCAGCGTGGCGGCGAAGTTGACGGTCGACAGGCTCGCGCCCTTGCGGCTGCGGATCTTGCCGTCGGACACATAATAGTAACCGCCCTTCCCCCAGGACACACGGAAGGGGAAGACATTCTCGGCGCCGCTGACGGCCTTGCCATCGACCTCCAGGCGGCTGCCCTGCGCGTCTTGCACCACATAGGCAAGCTCGCCGCCGGGGCCGAAGGACGGCGCGTCGATCTTGCCCTGCACCTGCTTCAACAGGCTTTCCTGCCCATCGGCAAGGGCCGTGACATAGAGGGCGGTCTTGGCGCCGTCCGTCCCGGAATAGGCGATGCGCGTGCCGTCCGGCGACCAGCTGGGCATGCGGTCCTCGCGCCCGTTGCCGCTGACCTGCTTCATCGCGCCGCTGGCGATGTCCAGCGTCCAGATGTCGTAATTGCCACTGCGGTCGGACGAGAAGGCGATCGTCCGGCCATCGGGCGACCAGGCCGGCTCGCGATCATCATAGGCGCCCTCGGTCAGCTTGCGCATGTCGCTGCCGTCCGGCTTGATCGTCCAGAGATCATAATTGCCGTCGCGATAGGAAAAATAGGCGAGGCGCGAACCGTCGGGCGACCAGACCGGCTGGCGGGCGTCGTTGAAATAGTCGGTGATCCGCTTCGCCTTGCCGCCGCTGGTCGGGATGATCCACAGGCTGCCCTGCAGGTCGACCGCCAGCCATTTGCCGTCGGGCGACACCGAGACCGCCATGGAGGTGCCTTCATGCACATCGAAGGCGATCGGGGCCTCGCCGCCGGGCGGGGGCAGATTGGCGGGCTGGGCATAGGCCTGGACGGCGCCGGCCGACAGCAGGGCCAGCGACAGAAGCTTGAAGGCAGATTTCATCGGATCGATCCCCTTACCAACCAAATATATAGCGTTCGCGGCGCACATCCGCGCCACCGCGCAGCGTGCTGCTGCCGGGCACCACGCCGGTCGCGACGATGCCGGTCGACACCGCGAACGGCCCCAGTACGTCCAGCTTATGACCGCGCGCGGTCAGATCGTTCCGCACCGCCTGGGGCACGCGATCCTCGATTTCCAGGACGCCCGGCTCATCCTTCTTGATGCCGAAGGAGCCGTGGAAATGATTGGAATTGATGCGCGGTGCCTCGATCGCGGCCTGAAGCGGCTGGTTGAAGGCCAGCACCCGCAGCAGCACGTTCATGATCTGCTGATCCTGATTGTCGCCGCCCGGCGTTCCGATCGCCAGATAGGGCTGGCCGTCCTTGAGCACCATCGAGGGCGACAGGGTCGTGCGCGGCCGCTTGCCCGGCACCAGGACATTGGGGCTTTCCGGATCAAGATCGAACACGGTCAGGCGGTTGCTCATCGGCACGCCGGTGTCGCCCGCAATATAGGCGCCGCCCAGCATCCAGCCGGAACTGGGCGTGCAGGAAAAGAGGTTGCCGTCCTTGTCCACCACTTCGATCGCCGTCGTGTCGGCGGTCGGCTTGGGCGGGGCTTTCAGCATATGCGGCGTGAATTGGGGCGTGGTTCGCGCCCTGCCCTCGAACGCCCAGGGATTGCCGAAGCGATGCTCCAGCGAGGCGCGCGGACCGATCTGCCTGGCCCGCTGCGCCGCATAGTCCTTCGACAACAGCCCCTTCATCGGCACCGTCGCGAAATCGGGGTCGCCAAAATACATGTTGCGATCGTCGAAGGCGAGCTTGATCGCCTCGGCAACGGTGTGGAGATAGGGCGCGGAGCCCGGCTCCATCGTCGCGATCCCGGCCGCTTCGGCAATGTTGAGCGCCATCAGCATGGCCGGCCCCTGGCTCCAGAACCCCGCCTTGCAGACCTGATAGCCAAAGACGCTGGTCATCGCCGGTGCCTCGACCTTGCCCTTGTACTTGGCCAGATCCTCATAGCGCATCAGGCCGCCGTCCCGCTCCATCGCGGCGCCGATCCGGCGGGCGATGTCGCCCTTGTAGAAGGCATCGCGCCCAGCCTGGATCGCCGCCTTGCGATCGCCGCTCTTCTTGAACGCAGCGGCATCGGCGTCGGCAATGATCCGCATCGTGCGGGCGAGGTTGGGCTGGCGGAAGATCTCCCCGGTCCTGGGCAATTGGCCACCGGGATAATAGGCGTCGTAGGCGTCCTTATATTTGGACGTGGCCTTCTGCTGGCTGACGAACACTTCGGCCAGGAAATTATACATGACGAAACCGTCGGCCAGCTCGATCGCCGGCTGCATCACTTCATGCAGGCCCATCGTGCCGTTGAGCTGGAGCGCGAGCGCCATCGCATCGACCATCGCCGGCACGGTGCCGCCATTGGGGCCATTGCCCGGAATGACGCCGGCATCGGCGAACTTGTCGGGCGTGGCCAGCCCCGGCGCGACGCCCTGGCCGCTGATCAGCGACACCTTCTTCGTCTTGCCGTCATAGATGATGGTCGGCGCTTCACCGCCAAAGCCGAAATGCGAAATCTCGGTCACGGCCGCGGCAAAGACTGCCGCCACACCGGCGTCGGTCGCATTGCCGCCGGCCAGCAGGATGCGCGTCCCCGCCGCCACGGCATAATGGCGCCCGGCCGCGACGATACCGAACTGGCCGACGATCTCCGGCCGCAGCGTTTCGCCTGCACTAACCAATCTGGTTGGCTCGATCGCCGCCTTGCCGGGCTTTGCCGGCGTATTGCCCGCCTGGGCGGTGGCCGGCCCGGCACCCGCGACCAAGGCCGCACCGGCCATGGCCGACGCCGCGAACTCCCGCCGGGTCACCCCCTGCTTTGCGTTATCGCTCATCGATGGAATCCCCTGTTTTCGGCCTGTCCGGCATCACCCGAGGGAAGGCGTTTGCCGGCCGATACGCGCAACAACGAGCCAACCCGATTTTTCCGCTATATGCCGGTAAATCCGATTTTATTTCATAAATATTTCGAAACATATGGCGGAAATTTCATGCCCGTCAGTTTTAGCGCAATGAACGCGCACAATGGTGGGTGTTGTGCCCGGAAAAAGCCTTGCCGTCGTGAGGGCGACAGCAGCAACGATTTCCCACGCAAGGGATGATGCCGGAACTCCAGTTTTTCGGGAGGGCCTGCAAATGCACTATCTGAACGGTCATCAATAAACATGGGTCGCTGCACGCGTCGTGCGGCGCCGACATTTGCCGACCTCCCCAATCTCTGAACCGGAAAGGCACCTTTGCCCAACGGCGCGAAGCTTCAGGCTTCATCACAGGGGAACAATAATGACGAAAGAAAGAGGAAAGACGCTTTTCGCCTTAACCACCACCCTAACCAGTGCCAGTCTCTGGGCGTTGACGGCCGGCATGGCCCAGGCCCAGTCCAGCACAGAAGCCGCCCCGCAGGCCGGTGAACCGGCAGCTGCGGAAATCGTCGTCATCGGTTCCCAGATCAAGGGCGCCAATACCGCCGGCGCGCTGCCGGTCAGCCTGGTCGGCGAAGAGCAGATCGAGGCAGTGGCCGCCGTTTCGGGCGCCGATCTCTATCGCTCCATCCCGCAACTGGGCGGCGTCACCTTCAACGAACAGGTGCTGGGCGGCGGCAACGCCAATGCCGCCCGCGGCGACGTATCGACCGTTTCGCTGCGTGGCCTGGGCCAGGGCAATACGCTGCTGCTGATCAACGGCCGCCGCACCGTGCTGCATCCGACATCCCAGGCGATCACCGGCGTCGTCGATTCCGGCGTCCCGACCTTCGGCTACAATGCCAACACCATTCCCGTAGGCAATATCGAGCGCGTCGAAGTGCTGCGCGACGGCGCGGCTGCGCTCTATGGCTCTGACGCGGTCGCCGGCGTCGTCAACAATGTGCTCCAGTCCGATTACAAGGGCGCCAAGTTCGACGTCCAATATGGCGGCGCGGAAGGCACCAATCTGCGCGAATTTGCCGCCAATGGCCTGGTTGGCTTCGACTTCAACGAAGGCCGCGGCAATATCTCGATCTTCGGCGGCTATGCGCAGAAATCGAAACTCTATCTCAGCGACCAGGACTATACCGCCAGCGTCGATCGGCGCGGCTATGTCGCCGGCACCTCCTTCGCCAATGTCGCGGCCTGGAACGGCACCAGCACCAGCACGCCCTGGGGCACCTTCCGCGTCGTCCGTCCCGGCGGCGGCGCCAATTTCCTCAACCAGACGCTCACCAGCAACGGCACTGCCTTCACCAACAGTTCCGGCCAGTTCCACATCCAGCCTGACACCAATGCCGGTTGCCGGATCGCGTCGGGCACGCCCGACACCTGCTATGATGATGGCAATGGCGCGACGGAAATGTCTGGCGCGGATTCCAACCTGCGCTTCAATTCGCCGGCGACCTTCGACGACCTGACCGCCCAGCCTTCGGTCAAGCGCATCAATGTCTTCTCCTACATCAACTATGAACTGTCGGACGCCCTCTCCTTCTTCGGCGAACTCGGCTTCTATCGCGGCAAGACCAGTTCGACGATCGGCGCGCCCGGCTCGCTCGCCAACATCCCGATCACCGTGGCGGCCAATGCCTATTGGAACCCGCTCGGCCCGGTCGGATCACCCAACCGCCTGCCCGGCCTCGACCTTTCGGTGGTCCCGGCCGAGGGGCTGCCGGTCCAGATCACCTCGCTCAGCTATGTCGATGTCGGATCGCGCAAGGTCGACGTGACCAATTACCAATATCGTTTCCTGGGCGGCCTGCGCGGCAGCATCGGCGATTTCGACTGGGAATCGGCCGGCCTCTACACCTGGGCCACGGCCAAGGACACGCAGGAGAATTTCTCCAACACGCTGCTGCAACAGGCGATCAACAAGACCACGCCCGACGCCTATAATCCGTTCAACGGCGGCTGCGTCGACACGCCGTCGATCGGCGACTGCACGCCCAACAGCCAGTCCACGATCGACAGCTTCATGATCGAGGCGACCCGCAAGACCCGCACATCGCTGGCCCTGTGGGACTTCAAGGTGTCGAACGCCAATCTGCTGGGCCTGTGGGCCGACAACAGCATCGGCGTGGCAGCCGGCATCGAATGGCGGCGCGAGACCTATCATGACAATCGCTCCACCTATCAGGGCGGCATTGCCGGGGTCGACACCACCTACACCGACGCGGTCACCGGCGTCTTCTATGGCTCCGACCTTGGCGGTGCCAGCCCCAGCCCGGACGTACGCGGCAAGCGCAACGTGAAGTCCGCCTATGCCGAACTCGCCATTCCGATCTTCAGCCCGGAAATGGAAATCCCCATGTTCCGTCGCCTGAATTTCCAGGTCGCCGGCCGTTACGAGGATTATAGCGACGTCGGGTCTGTGGCGAAGCCCAAGATCGCGGGGTCGTGGGAATTGCTGGAGGGCATGATGCTGCGCGGCTCCTGGTCGCAGGGCTTCCGTGCACCGAACCTGGAGGTCATCAACACCTCCACGCTCGATCGCGTCAATGGCGGCTTCGACTATGTGCTGTGCGACGCCGATGTCCGCTCCGGGCGCGCGACCAACTTCTCCAGCGCGGTCTGCAACGTGTCGGTGCTGCGTCGCAGCGGCGGCAACCCGAACCTGAAGCCCGAGGAATCGACCAGCTGGAGCTTCGGCGCCGTGCTGTCGCCAAAACTGGGCGATGGTCTCGGCAAGGTCACCTTCACCGTCGACCGCTGGAAGATCCAGCAGAAGAATGTCGTGGGCCTGCTCGATTATCAGAATGCGCTCAACCTCGACTATCTGCTGCGCACCCAGGGCAGCAGCAACCCCAACGTCATCCGCCGCGATCCCACGGCGGACGATATCGCCCGCGTCGCCGGCACCGGCCTCGCGCCGGTCGGCGAACTGCTCTACGTCGTCGCCAATTTCCAGAATCTGCTGCCGGTCACCGTTCAGGGCATCGACTTCAATCTGGACTATTTCCTGCCCACGACGTCGGTCGGCACCTTCTCGCTCAACGTGAATGCCTCGCGCCTGATCAGCTATTATGTCGACGCCCCGGCGGGCGTGCAGCAGGTGATCGCGGGACAGGCCGCTGGCGAGATCAACGCCGGCGTGCCGATCCAGGGCGGCGGCGACGTGATCGGTCGCGATGGCCAGCCGCGCTGGCGGCTTTCGGCGACCTTCGACTGGTCGCTCGGCCCGTGGAAGATCGGCGCCTTCACCCAATATATCGACAGCGTCTATGAAAATGGCGTGCGCGATGCGTCCGCCAATCCCTGGACGGTGAAGGGCCAGACGACGGTCAATCTCTACGGCCAATATACGTTCAAGAATGACGGGCCATTGAACGGCACCACCGTCCAGATCGGCGCGCGCAACATCTTCGACAAGGATCCGCCGCTCTCGTCCGCCGGCTATCTGTCGAGCCTCTACCAGCCGCAGGCGCGCTACTGGTATACCAGCCTGAAGAAGGTCTTCTAAAGGCTTGCAAGACATGGGCGCGGCGCGATGGCGCCGTGCCCATTTTCTCCTTTTCCTTTCCCCTGCAAGGTCACTCCGCCATGTCCGATACGCCCCCATCCTTCCTGGATCGCCGCGAAATGCTGGCCGCCGGCCTTGCCGGCATGGCGCTATCCACCCTGCCCGGCCGTGCCCTCGCCCAATCAGGCGCACGCGCGCCCGACGCGCCCCGCACCGGCAGCGCCAGCGTCGCCGCGCATCGAGTCGAAGTGCCCATGCCGCATGGCGGCGTGACGGCGGGCCATCCGCTGGCGGCCATGGCCGGCACCCGCATGCTGATGCAGGGCGGCACCGCAGCCGATGCCGTGGTCGCGGCGATGGCGGTCATGAACGTGGTCGAACCCTGGGCATCCAGTGCGGGCGGCAACGGCTTTGCCACCTGCCTTGATCGCAAGACCGGAAAGGTCCAGTCGCTGGCCTTTACCGGCGGCGCCCCGCGCCTGCTCGATCCCGATGGCGATCCCAAGGCGCTGGATCATGGCCCCAAGGCATTGACCGTGCCGGGCGCCTTTGGCGGCTGGATCGCGCTGGCCCGCCGGTTCGGCAAATTGCCGCTCTCGACCCTGCTCGAACCGGCGATCGGCTATGCCCGCGACGGCCATCCGCTCGATGCCTCCATCGCCATGTTCATCGCGCGGGCGCAAAAGACATTGGCGCTCTATCCGACCAGCGCGGCGATCTTCCTGCCCGGTGGCCAGCCCCCGGCGCCCCGTTCCATCTTCCGCAATCCCGATCTGGCCCGCAGCTTTCAGGCCCTTGCCGATGCGGAAAGCCAGGCGCTAAAAGGCGGCGCCGATCGCGATCGCGCGCTGCAGGCGGCGCACGACTATTTCTACACCGGCCCGATCGCGCAGGAATTTGCCCACTTTTCGACACAGACCGGCGGCTGGCTGCGGCTCGATGACCTCAAGGCCTATCAGCCGCGCTGGGACGATCCGGTCACGACCAATTATCGCGGGCTGGACGTCTATTGCAGCCCGCTCACCTCGCGCACGGGACTCGAATTGTGCGAACAGCTCAATCTGGTCGAGGGGTTCGACCTTGCCGCGCTGCCCGCCGACGATCCGCTCTTCACCCATTATCTGATCGAGGCGATCAAGGTCGCGAAGGCCGATGTCTATAAATATGCCGCCGATCCCAAATTCGCGCAGACGCCGGTCGAGGGACTGTTGTCCAAGCGTTTCGCCGCCGAGCGACGCAAGCTGATCGATGCAGCCCGTGCGGGCCTCTATCCCGAAGGTGGCAATGCCGCCGCCTTCGACAGGGCCGCGCTGGAGCGGGTACGGCAGGATTTCGCGCATCAGGGCGACGACCACACGCGCGGCGGCGATACCACCAGCCTGTCGGCGGTCGATGCCGACGGCAATGCCATCGCGGTCACGACCACCGTCGGCGGCGGCTTCGGTACCTTCCTGGTGATGGGCAATACCGGCATATTGTTCAACAACGGCCTGCGCCTGGGCTCGTCCGCCCCCTATGCCGACCATCCCAACAAGGTCGCACCGGGCAAGGTCGCCCTGCTCGGCAATGGCCCGACCATCGTCCTCGACAAGGGCCGGCTCAAACTGGTCTTCGGCTCGCCCGGCGGCGAGACGATCGGCCAGACCCAGTTCCAGTTCCTGGTCAATGTCGTCGATCGCGGCCTGCCGATCCAGGCCGCGATCGAAGCACCGCGCTTCGCGCTCGACGCCGATCCCAATTTCTACAGGCCCGGCGCGGCGATCACCGTGCAGGCGGAACGGCGCTTCCCCGATGCCATGATCCAGCGCCTGACCGCGATGGGGCACAAGGTCGAGCTGGTCGGCCCCTATGCGATCGGCAGCGTGCAGGGCATTTTGGCCGACCCATCGGGCGCCCGCATGGCGGGTGCCGACCCCCGACGCATGGGCTATGCGGTGGGTTATTGAGCCGGCGCATCCCCTGCTGTCGGCAAGGCCGTCCATTTTTCATCGCCCGCCGCATTGGCGATGACGGTTTCGACGAAGCCCATGGTTTGCAGGCCGTCTCCGACCGACGGGAACCAGGCTTCGCCGCCCCGGATGCGCGTGGCGAAGGCGCGGTAGAGATTGGCGAACGCCTCGATATAGCCTTCGGGATGGCCGCTGGGCGTGCGCAGCAGCGGCAGGGTCGAGGGCAACAGACCCGGTCCGGCAGCGCGCAGCACTTCAGTGGGCCGATCCAGCCAGCGCAGGGACAGCGTATTGGGTTCCATCTGGGCCCATTCCAGCCCGCCATGTTCGCCATGGATGCGCAGCTTCAGGCCATTCTCGTCGCCAGCCGCGACCTGCGTCGCCTTGAGGATGCCGCGCGCGCCATTGTCGAGGCGCAGCAGCACATTAACGTCGTCGTCGAGCCGGCGCCCCTCGACATGGATGCTGAGGTCGGCGCAGATTTCGCTGACGCGCAGGCCCGACACATGTTCGGCCAGGTGAAAGGCATGGGTGCCGATGTCGCCCAGGCAACCGCCCAGGCCTGCGCGGGCCGGATCGGTGCGCCATTCGGCCTGCTTGTTGCCGTCGCGGTCGATCGCCTGGCTGAGCCAGCCTTGCGAATATTCGACCTGCACCAGCCTGATCTTGCCGAGATCACCGCGCGCGACACGCGCCCGCGCCTCTTCCACCAGCGGATAGCCGCTATAGGTGAAGGCGAGGCCAAAATGCCGGCCGGAGCGTTCGGCGGCGGCGGCAATCTGGCGCGATTCGGCGAGGTCCAGCGCCATCGGCTTTTCGCAGAAGACATGGAAACCCGCGTCGAGCGCGGCGATCGCCATCGGCGCATGGAGATGATTGGGCGTCACGATCGACAGGGCGTCGATCCGCTCGTCCGCCGGCAGCGCCTGTTCGCCCGCCAGCAGCGCGTCGAGCGAATCATAGGTGCGCGCCGGGTCGATTCCCAGCGCCTCGCCCGAGCGCCGGTTGCGATCCGGGTCGCCGCTGAAAGCGCCGGCCACCAGTCGCCAATCACCATCCAGTGCCGCGGCAGCGCGGTGGATCGCCCCGATAAAGGCGCCTTCGCCACCGCCGACCATGCCCAGACGCAACGCTTTTCCCGCCATCCTCTTCTCCTTCGTAATTAGTCGACAGACCGTTCATTCTGCCTCTTGATCTTCCGATCATATTGGAACAGTTTACCGGTAAATAACACCAATAGACAAGACGGAGAGTCGAGGGTGCAAAGGGTAATGGGCTTCGGCCTGGTAGCGCTCGCAACGGGCGCAGTGATGATCCCCGCCATATCGAGCCAGGCGCAGACCGCACCAGCGGCACCGCCGGCCTTCAACGCCTGCCGCGCCTGTCACAGCGTGCAGCCCGGCGGCAAGAGCGGCCTTGGCCCCAATCTGGTCGGCGTCGTCGGCCGCACCGCCGGCACCCTGGCCGGCTTCAACTATTCCCCCGCGCTCAAGGCGTCGAAGCTGAAATGGGACGAGAAGGCGCTGGACGAATATCTCGCCGCGCCGACCAAGAAGGTGCCCGGCAGCCGCATGCCCATTTCCACCCCCGATCCGGCCAAGCGCGCCGCGATCATCACTTATCTCAAGAGCGTGAAATGACGGCGGCGAAGGGCGCGATGCGCGGCCCGGCCATCTTCCTGGCGCAGTTCATGGGCGATGCCGCCCCGTTCGACAATCTGGACAATGCCGCGCGCTGGATGGCGCAGGCGGGCTATAAGGGCATTCAGGTGCCCAGCAACGATCCGCGCTGCATGGACCTCAAGCTGGCGGCGGAAAGCCAGGATTATTGCGACGATCTGATCGGCCGCTGCCGCGAGGCCGGGGTCGAGATTTCGGAGCTGTCGACCCATTTGCAGGGCCAGTTGGTCGCGGTCCACCCGGCCTATGATGCCGCCTTCGACGCGTTCGCGCCGGCCGAACTGCGCGGCAAGCCGGCCGAGCGGCAGGCCTGGGCTGTGGAGCAACTGAAGCTGGCGGCTGTGGCCAGCCGGCGGCTGGGGCTGAAGGCGCATGCGACCTTCTCCGGCGCGCTAGCCTGGCCCTTCGTCTATCCCTGGCCGCAGCGGCCGGCGGGTCTGGTGGAAGAAGCGTTCGCCGAACTGGGGAAGCGCTGGCGCCCGATCCTGGACGCGTTCGAGGAACAGGGCATCGACCTCTGCTACGAACTGCATCCGGGCGAGGATCTGCATGACGGCCTGACCTTCGAGCGCTTCCTGGATGCGGTCGGCGGCCACAAGCGCGCCAATATCCTCTATGATCCCAGCCATTTCGTGCTGCAGGCGATGGACTATCTGCAGTTCATCGACATCTATCATGACCGCATCAGGATGTTCCACGTCAAGGATGCGGAGTTCAACCCGACCGGTCGCGCGGGCGTTTATGGCGGCTATGCCGACTGGGTCGACCGGCCCGGTCGCTTCCGCTCGCTGGGCGACGGCCAGGTTGACTTCACCGGTATATTCTCGCGCCTGACCCAATATGGCTATGACGGCTGGGCGGTGCTGGAATGGGAATGCTGCCTGAAGCATCCCGAGGATGGCGCGCGCGAAGGCGCGCCCTTCATCGAGGCACACATGATCCGCCGGCCCGAACGGGCCTTCGACGATTTCGCAGGGGGCGGTGATCCCGCCAACAACCGGCGTTGGCTGGGGCTCAACTGACACCGCAACCGACGATCGACACATGTCCTGACCGGAAGGCCGGCGGGACCAAAGGGAGAGGAGCCGACATGACGGCGATTAACCGGCACAGACTTTTCTGGCTGAGCGTCCTGGCGCTGTTCACCGCCTCGATGAGCGCATCGCTGCGCGCAGCGGTGGCGAGCAGCCTGAAAGCGGAATGGATCGACCCGATCGCCCCGATCGCGGCCGGCGAGATGATCGGCGCGGCGCTGGGATCGGCCTTCCTCGGCTTTTCCATCACCGTCTTCGTCGTCAGCGCCTTTCTCGACACGATCGGCATCCGCCGCGTGCTGATCGGCTGCGGCATCGCCTTCCTGATCGGCACGACGCTGATCGTGGGTGCGGGCAGCATGGCGACCGGCATGACCGTCTATCACCTCGTATGGCTGGGCATGCTGCTGTCGGGCATCGGCTGGGGCTTTGCCGAAGCATCGATCAATCCGCTGACCGCCCGCCTCTATCCCGAGGATACGACCCATCGCCTCAACGTGCTGCACGCCTGGTATCCCGGCGGGCTGATCGTCGGCGGCCTTGCCGGCGTGTTCCTCGCCTCGGCGCTTCCCTGGCAGGCTATCATGGCGCTGGCTTATATCCCGGCCATCGGCGTCGTGCTGATCGCCTCCACCACCCGCTTCCCCGCGCCGCCCGCCACCGCCGGCAGCCGGGCGATGAAGGACATGATGCTGGAAGTGGTCCGCCGCCCCAGCTTCTTCATCTGGTTCGGCGCGATGTTCCTGACCGCCTCCTCCGAACTGGCGCCGGGCCAGTGGCTCGACGTCGCGCTCAGCAACCGGGTCGGCATGCGCGGCATATTGCTGCTGGTCTATGTCAGCGCGCTGATGTTCGTGTTCCGTCATTTTGCCGGGCGGATCGCCGGTCGCCTGTCCAACCCCGGCCTGCTCTGGGTGTCCAGCCTGCTCGCCGCGATCGGCCTGTTCATGCTGTCGCAGGCGCAGTCGCCCGCCTCCGCCATCCTCGCCTCCACCGTCTGGGGCCTGGGCGTATGCGCGATGTGGCCGACGATGCTGGCGTCGGTGGCCGAACGTTATCCGCGCGGTGACGCCTGGGCGCTGGGGCTGGTCGGCTCGGCCGGTGCGCTTGCCAGCTTCTTCGTGCTGCCGCGGCTGGGCGAGATGTTCGACCAGGCCAAGGTGGAACTGGCCGGCGGGCCGGAAGCCTTCACCCGCCTGACCGGACCGGCGCTGCGCGCGGTGGAGGATGCGGCGGCGTCGCAATCCTTCGCCCGCCTCGCCTTCGTGCCGCTGATCCTGCTGGTCGTCTTCGGGCTGATCTGGCTGTCCGACCGGCGCGCCGGTCGCCGGGCGGAGGCCGTGGCATGAAGCTGTCGCGCAGAAACATGATCGCCGCCGGCGTCGCCGCGGCCGCCACCCCCGCCATCGCCGCTGCGGCCGGCAAGGGATCCTCCAATGCCGCCCGCTTCTCGCTCGGCTACGCCCCGCATGAAGGCAGCTTCGCCAGCCGGGGCGGGTTGCTGGAGCAGATCGCCTATGCCGCCGACCAGGGCTTTCGCGCCTGGGAAGATAATGAGGCCCGCAAGCGGCCGGTCGAGCAGCAGGAAGCCATGGCCAGGACGCTGGCGCAGCGCGGCATGACCATGGGCGTGTTCGTCGCCAGCATGCCAAAATGGGCGGAGTTCCGCCCGCTGCTGGGCAGCAATGACGATGCCGAACGCGAAGCCTTCCTGGCCGACATCCGCACATCGGTGGAGGTCGCCAAGCGGCTGAACGCGAAACATGCGACCGTCGTTACCGGCTTCATGGACCGCAAGGTGCCGCAGGATATCCAGACCGGCCGGATCATCGATTGCATGCGCCGCGCCGGCGACATCGTCGCGCCGCACGGCCTGACGCTGGTGATGGAGCCGCTCAATACGCGGACCAACCATCCCGGTGTCTATATGCAGTCGATCGCCCAGGGCTATGCGGTGGCGCGCGGCGCCAACAGTCCGGGCGTCAAGATATTGGCGGACCTCTATCATGAGCAGATCCAGTCCGGGAACCTGATCCCGACGCTGGAGGCCTGCTGGGCGGAGGTCGGCTATATCCAGTTCGGCGACAATCCCGGCCGCAAGGAACCGGGCACCGGCGAGATCAACTACGCCAATATCGTCCGCTGGCTGCGGGGCCGCAATTATGGCGGCGTGATCGGCATGGAACATGGCAATTCGCTGGCCGGACGCGAGGGCGAGGATCGGCTGGTCGCCGCTTATCGCGCCATCGACCAAATATAAGATGAGAGGAGGACGAGGATGAAAATCATCCCGACTGGCTTTGCAGGGACGGGTATCGCGCTGGCCACGGCTCTGCTGGTGGGCACAGCGGCGCAGGCGCAAGACAAGCCTGGCAAGCTGGGTTTCAAGGACACGCCGATCCTGCCCGGCGGCAACTGGCACGTCCATGATCCCGATCGCCCCGCCCCCACCGTCGTCACCCCGGCGGCACAGGCTGGCGGTGCACAGGCCGGCGGCGCACCATCCGACGCAACCATCCTGTTCGACGGCAAGTCGCTCGACGCATGGCGCGGCGAGCGTGGCCCCTGGACGCTGGAAAAGGGGATCATGACCATCCCGCCGCGCAGCCAGAGCGGCGGCGAAAACAACCTGATATCGAAGCAGGAATTTGGCGACGTCCAGCTGCATCTGGAATTTCGGTCGCCCAATCCGCCGACCAAAAGCTCACAGGATCGCGGCAATAGCGGCATCTGGTTCATGCAGCGCTACGAAGTGCAGATCCTGGATGGCTATCAGAACCCGACCTATGCCGACGGCACGGTCGGCGCGGTCTATGCCTGGAAGCCGCCACTGGTGAATCCGTCGCGCCAGCCGGGCGAATGGCAGAGCTATGACATCATCTTCGAACGACCGCGTTTCGCCGCCGACGGCAGCCTGGTCCGCCCCGCCTATGTCACCGCGCTGCTGAACGGCGTGCTGGTGCAGAATCATCAGGCGATGCTGGGCACCACCAAATGGCGGTCGATCGCCCAATATCAGGCCCATGGGGACAAGGCGCCGATCCAGTTGCAGGATCATGACAGCCCCGTGTCCTTCCGCAACATCTGGGTCCGGCCGCTGCCGGACGAAGCCATCGCACAGGATCTGAAGGGAGCAGGACAATGATGGACCGCAGACATGCGCTGGCGGGCATGGTCGCCATGTTCGGCGCCGGGCTGTTCGCACCGCTGGCGCGCGCCGCCGGGGTGATGCCGGCCGCCGGCGTGATCGACCAGGGCGCACCCAGCCTGCAACTGTTCACGCCCGATCAGCGCGCGCTGATGACCGCGCTGTGCGAACGCATATTGCCGGCGACCGACACGCCCGGCGCGATCGAGGCCGGCGTCCCCGCCTATATCGAGAAATTGCTGGCCGACTGGTCGGTGGCGGAGGATCGTGATCCGATCATCGCCGGTCTGGCCGAAATCGATGCGCGCAGCTGGCAGGATTACAAGATCCCCGCGACCAAGGCATCGGCGGCGCAGCATGACGCGCTGCTGACCCTGGCGATGAACGACCAGATCCCCAAGGGCGAGGAGTTTTTCGAGGCGTTCCGGCAGATGGTGATCGTGGGCTATTACACGTCCGAGATCGGGATCACCCAGGAACGCGAATATCTGCCGGTGCCGGGCGAATATAACGGCGCCTTCCCCTATTCCCAGGTCAACAAGGTCTATTCCGCATGAACCTCAACCGTCGTTCCATGATGCTGGGCGCCGGCGGCCTGGCCGCCCTCGCCGCCTCCCCCTTCGCCGCGCAGGCCGCCAGGGCCTCCGGCAAGATCGCCAGCGTTGGCCTGCAGCTCTACACCGTGCGCGAGCTGTTCGCCGCCGATCCGGTCGCCACCTTGGAGAAGGTCGCCAAGGTCGGCTATCGCGAGGTCGAATTTGGCGGTGGCGGCTATGACGCCATGGACCACAAGCTGCTGCGCAGCACGATGGACCGGTTGGGCCTCACCTGCCCGTCGCTGCACATCGGCTATGACGCGCTGCTCGACAAGTTCGACGCCAGCGTGGCTATGGCGAAGACGCTGGGCGCGGGCACCGTGGTCCTGCCCTATATGGTCGACAAATATCGCAATGCGGAGGCGTGGAAGGCCGCGCTGGTCAACATCAACCGCTTCGGTGCGCAGCTCAAGGCCGCGGGCCTGGGCTTTGCCTATCATAATCATGATTTCGAATTCACCACCAAGCCGGACGGCGTCAGCCTGTTCGACCAGCTGGTGAAGGCGTGCGACCCCGACCTCGTGAAGATCGAACTGGATCTCTACTGGGCGATCTATGCCGGGCAGGATCCGCAGACGCTGATCCGCAGCCTGGCCGGCCGCATCTATTCCTATCATGTGAAGGATATGCGCGCGGACCGTAGCATGACCTCGGTCGGCAGCGGCACGGTCGATTTCGCCGCGATCTTCAAGCTCAATGCCATCGCCGGCGTCCAGCATTTCTATGTCGAGAATGACCAGGCGCCCGCGCCCTATATTCCCGACATCACCAAGAGCTTCCAGACGCTGCGCGCGCTGCGCTTCTGACCTTCCAACCTGCTTCAAGACAGAAAACTCCAGGAGAGGACATCATGGCTTCGACAGACAGGTACGATGCGATCGTCATCGGTTCGGGCATCAGCGGCGGTTGGGCCGCCAAGGAATTGACGGAAAAGGGGCTGCGGGTGCTGATGCTCGACCGCGGCCATATGGTCGAACATGGCGAGGATTATACCTATGACGGCAAGCCCGCCTATGAGGTGCCCGCTCGCAACATCATGCCCGACCCGCTCAAGCAGAGCGATTATTTCATCGCCCAGCATGGCTATGTCGCGCCCAGCAACCAGGCTTTCTACAATAATGACCGCCTGAACCCCTATGATTATGGCGCGGGTAGCAAATTCTACTGGATCCGCCCCGCGGCGGTCGGCGGCAAGTCGCTGATCTGGGGGCGCTGGAGCTTCCGCTGGAGCCCGGCGGATTTCGAGGCGAACAAGCGTGATGGCATCGGCGGCGACTGGCCGATCCGCTATGAGGATCTGGTCCCCTGGTATAGCTATGTCGAAAAATATATCGGCGTATCGGGATCGCGCGAAAACCTGCCCTATCTGCCCGACAGCGAGTTCCAGCCGCCGATGCCGATGAACATCGCGGAAAAATGGATGAAGCAACGGCTGGAAACGCAATTCCCCGGCCGCAAGATGATCAATGCGCGCCTGTCCAACATGACCGAGGACAAGCCCGAGCAGAACCGCACCAAATGCCAGCTGCGCAACCAGTGCGGCAATGGCTGCTCCTTCGGCGCCTATTTCTCGACCCAGGCGGTCACCCTGCCGGCTGCGCGGGCGACCGGGCGGCTGACCTTGCGGTCCGACGCGGTCGTCACCAATCTCGATTATGATCCGGCGACCAAGAAGGTCAGCGGCGTGCGCTTCGTCGATGCCAAGACCGGACAGGCCGAAACCGTGACCGCGCGGCTTGTGTTCCTGTGCGCGTCGGCACTGGCCTCGACCCAGATCCTGATGAACTCGCGCCCGGCGGGCAGCGGCAAGAGCCATTTCGACAGCAGCGGGACGCTGGGCCGCTATGTCATGGACCATATCTTCCGCGTCGGCGTGAAGGGCGACATCCCCGGCATGGAGGAGTTCATCGAATATGGCCGCCGCCCCGGCGCCATCTATGTTCCGCGCTTCCGCAACAATGGCGACAGCGAGGATGTCGGCTTCAAGCGCGGCTATGGCTATCAGGGCGGCGCCTATCGCGAGCCGTCCAAGCCGGTCGGCTTCGGTGCGTCGATGAAGCAGGGCATGCGCAAATATGGGGGCTGGAAATTCCAGATGGGCGCCTTTGGCGAATGCCTGCCCTATGAGGATAATTATGTCGCGCTGAGCCCCGACAAGACCGACCGGTTCGGCATGCCGCTGATGCAGTTCAACGTCACCTTCCGCGACAATGAGATGCGGATGATGGCGGACGCGCGCGAACAGGGCGAAAAGATGCTGCGTGCGGCGGGCCTGACCAACGTCACCAGTTCGGTCCGCGAACATGTGCCGGGCGACGCCATCCACGAAATGGGCGGCGCGCGCATGGGGGCCGATCCGCGCGCATCGGTGCTCAACCAGTGGAGCCAGGCGCATGATGCCAGCAATCTGTTCGTTACTGACGGCGCGCAGATGGCGTCCATCTCCTGCGTCAATCCGTCGCTGACCTTCATGGCGCTGACCGCCCGCGCGGTCGACCATGCGGTCAAGGAAATGAAGGCAGGCCGGATCTGACAGCGTCGGCCCACTCCCGACGCTGTGCTGCGCCGCAAAACCGGCTATCAGGGGCCATGAGGATGAGCTTCTGATGGCCCGGCGGCGGGAAAATGGCGTGACGATCCGCGCCGTGGCGGAACGGGCCGGCGTGTCGGCGATGACGGTATCCAACGTCATCAACGGCGCCGGCCGCGCCAGCGCGACCACGGTCGCGACGGTGCAGGCGGCGATCGCGGAACTGGGCTATGTGCCCAATCTGGCCGCCCGTCGCCTGGCCAAGGCGCGGGCGACGACGGTGGGCCTCATCTACAGCAACCGGCGCACGCCCTTTCTCGATGCCGTTCTGGTCGGATCGCTGCGGGCGACCAATGCCAATGGGCTGCAACTGATCCTGCGCGACGGCGATGGCGTGACGCTGGACGAGGCCGAACGCATTGCCCAGGAACTGGTGCGCAGCGGCGCCGACGCACTGCTGCTGATCCCGCCCTTTGCCGAGCAGTTGAGCGGATCGGCGATATTGCCGGCGCTCGGCGTGCCCTTCGCCGCGATCGCCACCGGCACGCCGCTATCGGGCATATCGACGGTGCGGATCGACAATCAGGCAGCGATGGAGGCACTGACCCGGCGCGTCATCGCCGATGGCCATCGCCGCATCGCCTATGTCGCCGGCCCCGATCATTACAGCGTGGTCGCCGCCCGGCTCGACGGCTTCTACGCCGCCCTCCAGGACGCCGGCCTGCGCGTGGACGATAGCCTGATCGTCGAGCATAGCGCATTCGACCATGCGTCCGGCATGGCGGCGGCACAGGCGCTGCTCGCCCGGCCCGACCGGCCGACCGCGATCCTGTGCAGCAGCGACGATCTGGCGGCGGGCGTCATCGCACAGGCCGGACAGATGGGGCTGACCCTGCCCCATGATCTGAGCGTCACCGGGTTCGACGACACTATCCTCGCCTCGCGCGTCTGGCCACCGCTGACCGTGATCCGCCAGCCGGTCGAGGACATGGCCTTTCGCGCCACCCAATGCCTGATCGGCGCGCTCGGCAAGGGCGGGATGCGCGTCAGCGACGAGATATTCGACCATCAACTGGTGCAGCGCGCGTCGATCGCGCCGGCCAGCGCATAGGGCTTCACCGGGTGGCGCGGATCGCCGCCCTTTCAACGACAGGGGACAGAGCATCATGGAAACGAGCAGAAGGGAATTGGCGGCGATGATGGCATTGGGCGGCGCAGGCATGGCCCTGTCTTCGACACAGGCCTCGGCACAGGCCGCGACCCCGGTTCAGGCGAAGCTGGTCCATCATGTCTTCTTCTGGCTGAAGCGGCCGGGCAACCCAGCCGATCGCGACCAGTTGATCGCCGGCCTGCGCACGCTGCGTGCGATCCCCGTGATCCGCGACCTGCAGATCGGCGTGCCCGCCAGCACCGAAAAGCGCGACGTGGTAGATTCCTCCTTCGACGTGTCGGAACTGATGGTCTTCGACAATGCGGTCGACCAGAAAGTCTATCAGGACCACGAGATCCATCAGGCCTTCGTCAAATCCTGCGAACATCTGTGGGCGAAGGTCGTGGTCTACGACATGCAGGTCGTGCCGGATCGCTGAGCCAGCCATCGCAAGACGGCCCGATCGGCGCTAGGGTCGCTCATCAGCCTGAACGAGAGAAGATCATGATTCTGCCGGATATTCTTGCCCCCACCTATATCCAGATGCTGGGCGCTTTGTCGGCCTGGCTGGCCAAGGCCGAGGCCGGGAAGCAGGATGGCATGGCCGAAACATTGCCGGGCGCGCGGCTGGCGCCGGACATGTTCCCGCTGTCGACCCAGATCCGCTTCGCCTGCGTCCAGGCGCAGGAGGGCATGTACCGATTGCGCGGCGAAGCCTTCCCGCCGCTGGTCGGGCAATTGCTCGATGAAGGCCGCAACGCGGGCGAGCATCCCGGATCGATTGCCGACGCGCAGGCGAGAATAGCCGAGACGATTGCGATCGTGGAAAGCCTTGCCGCGGATGCGCCGCCCATCGATCCGGCTGTGCCGATCGCCCATGCACTGCCGCAGGGCATGATCTTCGACCTCACCGCCGGGCAATTCGTCCGCGACTGGGCGTTGCCGCAATTCTACTTCCACATCATGACCGCCTACGCGATCCTGCGGGCACAGGGCGTGGACCTGGGCAAGGTCGATTATGTGGCGCACATGTTCCCCTATTTGCGGCCCGGCACCCTGCCTGCGCAATGAGGTGACATGGCGGGGTACGATCCAGCAGCATTGCTCCGCTCTGTATTGCAGCGATCTCGGCATTGGCGGGCAATGCATAAGCCTCGACTGATGCTCCACCCACTGGGGCAACAGAGGATCAAGCGAAAGACATGCTCACAAGGTAACGTTGCCGGCGGCAACCGGCAGGCGCTTGGCTAGGTTTTTCAGGAAGTTCCTATGGAAGGAATGGTGCCGCTTACGTGACTCGAACACGTGACCCTCGCATTACGAATGCGATGCTCTACCAACTGAGCTAAAGCGGCACTGGCGCGGGCAGATAACAGCGGTCGGGCGATTGGACAAGCGCCCAAATGCACTTTCTTGCCCACCACCGCACCGTCACCGCACGATCGACCGATATTGCGCGCCATCCATCCGCTTTTGCGCGCGAATTTACGGCATGTTTACCATCCCCATGGCACAGCCTTGCGCAAAGTCGCTTATTCTCTGTTCCAAGGACCGACCGGATGGACATTCTGCGGGGGCATGACGTCGCCAACGACCAGGACGATTTCGAATATCCCGGTGATGCCGCGATCGACCGTCCGCTCGCCGTGGGATATGAGGAACGGCGCATGCAGGTGCGCGCCTATAATTATTGGGCGTCGCTGCTGGGCGATCGCGCCCTGCCCCTGATCGAGGATCTGTCGCCCGATCAGATGGACGATTTCGGCCCCTATAGCGTGCTGCTCGATTTCACCGCCGGCATCGAGAATCCCGCGATCGTCTATCTCGGCACGGCGCTGCGCGAGGAATGCGAGATCGAGGGGCCGATCGGCCATATCGCCGATGTCCCCGCCCGTTCGCTGCTGTCGCGCCTGACCGATCATTATCTCCAGATCATCGCCAATGCCGCGCCGATCGGATTCGAGGCGGAGTTCATCAACCAGCGCGGCCGCGAGATTCTCTATCGCGGCATCCTGATGCCCTTTTCCGCGCAGGGCGATTCGATCGACTTCGTCTTCGGCGTGATCAACTGGAAGGAAATGGCCAGCCACGCTTTGTCGGTCGCGATCGAGCGCGAGGTCGACACCAATTTGCTGCACAATCCCCCCGCGCGCAGCGATGCGCCGATCTGGGCCGATGGTCCGGGCGCAGACGAGGATGACGACGTGCTGGACCTGGCCGGCATGGAGATGCCGACCGAGGATGCGCCGCTCGCCGACTGGCTGGCGCTCGCTCGCGAGGGCGCGGAAAAGGCCCGCACCAGCGAGGCACGCAGCCACGCCGCCCTTTATCGCGCGATCGGCCTCGCTTATGATTTCGCGCTGGTGACCCGCCGTTCGGCCGAGGAATATGCCGAACTGCTGGAAGATTATGGCATCAAGGCGCAGGCGCGCAGCCCGATGACCGCCGTCATCAAGCTGGTCTTCGGCGCCACCTATGACAAGACGCGCATCACCGAATATGCGACCGCGCTCGATCATGCCGCGACCGCCAGCCTGTCGGTCGGCAGCTTCGCCGCCTATCTGGCCTCCTATGATGGCGGCCTCAAGGCCCTGGTCCGCGACGAGCGCGCCGCCCGCCGGGCGGACATGCCCGCCCGCCCCGACAAGCGCCAGACCGCCCGCGACACGATGAAATGCGCCACCGCGCTCGATCCGCTGGCCGTCGCCACCGACAATGATGGCCTGGCCGTCGTCGTCGCCCGGCGCGAGGCGGATGGCACGCTGGCGATCGTCGGCGCGCTGCCGGAAGGATCGGACCTGGGCCAGCGCGTGATCCTGGCCGCCGCCGACTGAGATCTTGCCTCGGCGCCGGCCCTCACCCCCAGCCGTGGCGTAAACGCGCCATCTTGGGGTGACATCGCGGCTTTCCAAGTGCATAGGGACATGCCTGCTCTTCGGGCCATGCCTTCCGGACATCGATATCCGCCAGTAACGGGCGGCCCGACCATGCTGCGCTGCATCATAATATTTCACGCGCGCGAAATTTTATTTCGACCAATACTTGAGACGATCCGGTGAGAGGGGCATATAGATGCCCCTAGGACAAGGAGTCGTCTGGCGGTGTTCCAGCGCCTCCTCCGTTTCGGCAACGGCGGGACATTTCCCCGCGGCTAAGAGGTAGGCGAATGACGGCGCTGGCTGATCCCAATATCAAGGAAGTCGATTCAACTGTTCGCGCGGCGCTGGAAGGCGTCCTGGCAAAGGGCGCCCTGCCCGGCGAGAGCGAGGGATTTGATCAGGCGGCCATCGCCGCCGCTGCGGCCTTCCTGGGTCGCACCGCCAATGCGCGCAAGCCCGGCCAGCCCGGTATCGCGATCGAGACGCTGGGCGAAGGCGCCACCGGCCGTTTCATGCGGATCGCGCTGATCAACGACGACATGCCCTTCCTGGTCGATTCGATCGCCACCACGCTCGCGGCGGCCGACATCAGCATCCACCGGCTGCTCCACCCCGTCCTGTCGATATCGCGTGGCGCCGATGGCACCCTGTCCGCGATCCTGGACGATGATGCGCCGGGCGCGCTGCGGGAATCGATGATCTATATCGAGGCCGACCGTGCAGATGCCAAGGCGCGCCGCGCGCTCGAAAAGGCGCTGGCAGACACGCTGGCCGACGTCCGCGTTGCCGTGCGCGACTGGCCGCGCATGCAGGAAGCCATGTCGGCCGACGCCAATGCCGTCACCGACGATGAAGGCGCCGCACTGCTGCGCTGGTTCCTCGCCGGCCATTTCACCCAGATCGGCCATGAACTGTGCAGCCGCGTCGGCACCTCGGAAGAGCGGCTGGGCATCTGCGCGCTGCGTGATAAGCCGATGATCGCGCCAGCCTCGCGCGAAGCCGCCTTCACCTGGTTCGAGGAAGGCAAGCGCAGCCCGCTCATCATCAAGTCCAACATCCTCTCGCGCGTGCATCGCGGCGTGCTGCTGGACCTCATCATCCTGCCGGTGCGCGAGGGCAAGAGCGTCACCGGCCTGTCGATCCACGCCGGCATGTGGACCAGCGCGGCGCTTGCCGCCTCGCCGGAAAAGGTGCCGCTGCTGCGCTCGGCGCTGTCGGCGCTGATGGACAAATATGGTTTCGATCCGGCCGGCCATGCCGGCAAGACGCTGGCCCATGCGCTCACCACCCTGCCGCACGACATATTGATCGGCTTCGAGCGCGACACGCTGGAGCATCTGGCGCTGACCTTCATGTCGCTGACCGACCGGCCGCGCCCCAAGCTGGTGCTCGCCACCAGCGCGCTCGCCCGTCACCTCTATGCCTTTGTGTGGCTGCCGCGCGACGAACTGTCGACCGCGCGCCGCGTCGCGATCCAGGACATGCTGGCCAAGGCGGCGAATGGCCCGGTATTGAGCTGGTCAATCGCGCTGGAGGAAGGCGGCCTGGCGCTGTTGCGCATCACCCTCGACCTGCGCGACGGCGGCGTGGTGCCCGATGATGCCGCGCTCGATCGCCAGCTCAAGCAGATGGTGCGCGGCTGGCTGCCCGCCGTCGAGGAAGCGCTGGCCGAAAGCGAGGAAGCCGGCCGCGCCGCGGCGCTGGCCCAGCGCTTCGCCCCCGGCTTCCCGATGGCCTATCGCAACGGCGCCGGCCCGGTCGAGGCGGCGGTCGATATCCGCCTGATCCACGGCCTGTCGGGTCCGGGCGACAAGTCGATCCGCATCTATCGCAACCCCGAAGACAGCGCCGAGCGGCTGCGCCTCAAGCTCTACAGCCATGACGCCATCGCCCTGTCCGAAGTCGTCCCCGCCTTCGAGAATTTCGGCTTCCGCGTGATCGACGAGATGACCACGCCGATCGACGGCGGCGCGCTCGGCCATGTCCAGCGCTTCGTGCTGGAACTGCCGGCCGGCGGCGATGCCCAGGCGGTGGTCGACCGCGCCGAAGTGGTGACCGAGGCGATCGCCCAGGTTATCGAAGGCGTCGCCGAAAATGACAGGTTCAACGAACTGATCGTCACCGCCGGCTTCGCGCCGCGCGCGGTGGTGCTGTTCCGCGCGCTGTTCCGCTATCTGCGCCAGACCGGCACCGCCTTTGGCATGGCGACCTTCGCCGACACGCTGCGCCGTGAACAGGGCGTCGCCCGCAATCTTGTTGCCCTGTTCGAAGCGCTGCACGATCCCGCCGCGCAGGACGGCAGCGACAAGGCGACCGCCATCCAGGCGGAGATCGACGCCGGCCTGGAACAGGTCAGCTCGATCGACGAGGATCGCGTGCTGCGCCTGATCCGTGCCGTCATCACCGCGACGCTGCGCACCAACTTCTATGCCCCGGCTGCGGCCGAGGCGCTGGCGTTCAAGATCGACAGCGCGCTCGTCCCCGGCCTGCCGGCGCCGCTGCCCTGGCGGGAAATCTGGGTCTACAGCCCGCGCGTCGAGGGCATCCATCTGCGCGCCGGCCCGGTCGCCCGTGGCGGCCTGCGCTGGTCCGACCGTCGCGACGATTTCCGCACCGAAATCCTGGGCCTGATGAAGGCGCAACGTGTCAAGAACGCTGTCATCGTCCCGACCGGCGCGAAGGGCGGCTTCTACCCCAAGCAGTTGCCCAATCCGCAGGTCGACCGCGATGCCTGGTTTGCCGAAGGCACGGAAAGCTATCGCATTTTCATCCGCACCTTGCTGTCGATCACCGACAATATCGTGAAGAACAAGGTGAAACACCCCGCCCAGGTGGTGGTGCGCGATGGCGACGATCCCTATTTCGTGGTCGCCGCCGACAAGGGCACCGCGACCTTCAGCGACGTCGCCAATGCGATCGCGCTGGAGCGGGACTTCTGGCTGGGCGACGCCTTCGCCAGCGGCGGCTCCAACGGCTATGACCACAAGGCGATGGGCATCACCGCCAAGGGCGCCTGGATCAGCGTCCAGCGGCACTTCGCCGAAATGGGCGTCGATGTGCAGAGCGAACCGGTCAAGGTCGTGGGCTGTGGCGACATGTCGGGCGACGTGTTCGGCAACGGCATGCTGCTCAGCAAGGCGATCAAGCTGGTCGCCGCCTTCGACCATCGCCACATCTTCCTCGACCCCAATCCCGATCCGGCCAAGAGCTGGGAAGAGCGCAACCGCATGTTCGCCCTGCCCCGCTCCAGCTGGGAGGATTATGACAAGGGCCTGATCTCCGAAGGCGGCGGCGTGTTCGCCCGCAGCCTCAAGAAGATTCCGCTCACCCCGCAGGTGCAGGAAATCCTGGGCGTGACCGAAAGCGAGATGGAGCCGACCGCGCTCATCTCCGCGATCCTCAAGAGCCCCAACGACCTGCTGTGGTTCGGCGGCATCGGCACCTATGTGAAGGCCGCCGCGCAGAGCCATGGCGATGTCGGCGACCCGGCCAATGACCGGCTGCGCGTCAATGCCGAACAGCTGCGCGTCAAGGTGGTGGGCGAAGGCGCGAACCTTGGCACCACGCAGGCCGGCCGCATCGCCTTCTCGCTGCATGGCGGGCGGATCAACACAGATTTCATCGACAATAGTGCCGGCGTCGACTGCTCGGATAATGAGGTCAACATCAAGATCGCGCTGAACAAGGAAATGGCGGAAGGCCGCCTGCCCTTCGACAAGCGAAATGCCCTGCTCGAAAGCATGACCGATGCGGTCGGCGCGATCGTGCTGGAGGATAACCGGCTTCAGGCGCTCGGCCTGTCGATCGCCGAAAGCGGCGGCGCGGCGGACCTGGCCTCCTATGTCCGGCTGATCGAGACGTTCGAGGAAACCGGCCGTCTCGACCGCCAGGTCGAAGGGCTGGCCGCCAATGACCAGTTGCTGCGGCGTGGTCAGGATGGCCAGGGCCTCACCCGCCCCGAACTCGCCGTGCTGCTCTCCACCGCCAAGCTGGCGCTGCAGGACGCGATCGAACATGGCGACCTCGCCACCGATCCCAGCATGGGCGCGGAACTGGCCGCCGCCTTCCCTGCCGCGATGCAGGAGAAGGAAGCCGACGCGATCGCGGCCCATGCGCTCAAGAAGGAGATCATCGCCACCAAGGTTGCGAACCGCATCGTCAACCGCCTCGGCATCATCCATCCGTTCGAACTGGCCGAGGAAGAGGGCTGCTCGCTCGCCGACCTCGCCAGCGCCTTCCTGATTGCGGAACGGCTCTACGACATCCGCACCCTGTGGGCGGATATCGACGCGGCCGACATGTCGGAAGCCGCCCGCCTGGCCCTGTTCGGTGACATCGCCAGCGGCATGCGCGCGCAGATCGCCGACATCCTGCGCAGCGTGCCGGCCGGCACCCTGCCGGACGCCGGCCATGCGATCCTGGCCAAGGGCGTCGAAACGCTCGCCAACCAGGTCGACGACCTGCTCACCAGCGAAGCGCTGCGTCGCGTCACTGCCGTTACCGATCGCCTGCTCTCGCTCGGCGCGCCGGACATGCTGGCAGTGCGCACCGCCGGCCTGTTCAAGCTGGACGGCGCGGTCGGCATCGCCGCGCTCGCCGGTCGCCTGAAGATGGACGAGATCGCGCTGACCCGCGCCTTCACCCATCTGGGCGAGGCTGTCGGCATCGACTGGGTCCAGTCGGCCGCCGCCCGCATGGAACCGACCGATCCGTGGGAGCGCCTGCTCATCTCCGGCGTCGCGCGCGACATGCAGCAGGTGCGGCTCGACTTCCTGGCCCAGGGCAAGGGCAAGGACGTGTCCGACCATGTCGAGAAATGGCTGATCGAGCGCGGTGCGCGCATCCAGCAGTTCCGCGCCCTGGTGCAGCGCGCCAAGGCAGCGGCGTCGCCCAATGTCGCGATGCTCGCGGAAATCGCCGGCCAGGCCCGCGGCCTGCTCGGCCGCTGAGGCCATCGCCCCTTCCCGTCAGCGGGAAGGGGTTTCAGCCGCCCAGAAAAAAGGCGCCCGATCCAGTGATCGGGCGCCTTTTTCTTTTCCGTGCCTTCGCTGCGATCAGCGCGGGTCGGCGGGCAGCGGCTGCACCATCAGCGGCTTGGGCGCCGGTGCGGGGACCGGTTCGGGGGCCGGCGCAGCAGCAGGCGCCGGTGCCGGCTCCGCAGCAACCGGGGCCGCAGCCTCCGGCGCATCGGCTGCCGGCTTGTCCTTGCCCGGCACGCGCAGCCCCGGACCATAGACCGGCGTCACGCCCGGCGTGTAGCGACCGTGCAGCGCCTCGATCTCCGCCTTGCGCTGGTTGAGATAGAGGTCGCGATAGCTGCCATAGGGATTGTCGTCGGAACGGATCGCCTGGATGCGCTCGTCGAACGCCGCGCGCTCGCCCAACTGGTCCAGCACCGCCATCGGGATGACGACCGTGGGCTGGGTGAAGGGCTTGCCCACCGCGAAGGGCAGGATCATCTTGTCAACCGTGTCGCCGATGATGTCGCGCAGCGTCGTCGGGCCGACCAGCGGCAGATACATGTACGGCCCCGGCCCCACGCCATAGAAGCCCAGCGTGTTCGCGAGGCCATTGGGGCGATAGGGCAGGTTGAACGGCTTGCGCTTGGCAACGTCGAACAGGCCGACAAAGCCCAGCGTCGTGTTGATCGCGAAGCGACCCGCCGTCTCGAACGCCTTGCCCGGCTTGAACTGCAGCATATAGGCCGCGAACACGACCGGCTCGCCCAGGTTCGAGAAGAAGTTGCGCAGCCCCTTGCGCACCGGGCGCGGCAGGCCCTTGTTATAGGCCTTGGTCACTGGCTCGATCAGCGCCTTGTCGACGGCCTGGACCGCTTCGAAAGACTGTTCGTTGATCGCGGCGAAGGGATCGCGCTTGCGCAGCCCGGTATCGCCGGTCACGACGATCGCATTGGGATCGACCGGAACCTCTTCCTTGGGCTGCTCCGCAATCGGGCTCAGCGTCGGCAGCACGACCGGCGGCGGATAGGGACTGTCGGGTGACGGCGCCTGTGCCGGCATCTGGGCGGGCTGGACCGGGTCGGCAGGGACCGTCTGGGGCGTTTCCGCCGGCGCAGGTGCCACGGCCGCAGCCGGCACCACCGGAGCGCCGCTGTCCACGACCTCCCCCTGTCCCGCCATCAGCATCATTCCAGTGGCGGCAACCGAAAGCAGCATAAATCGTCCCTTGTCACGGCCCCGTCTGGACGACGGGCCCAACGGCCAGCAACGGCCTGGATAAGGGCCGATAAACAGACATCGCATCCCCGCGACATCGCTGTCCAAGCTGATTTCGCTAGGGGGGCGTGCCGCACCCGTCAAGTATGGTGGTCAAGCAGGAGGCGGCAGGCGGAGACGCCCGTGCGGCGCTTTGGTTCCCGACCGCTTACATTTTGATACATTTTTCCTGTTGCGAGCGGTTTGCAATTGCGAGTCGTTCGCGTTATTCGGGCCACCTCATTTCCCACAGGACTCGCCGTTCCCTCGATGCACGCTCCCGCCCGCGCCCAGCCCAAGAAAAAGAAGAGCGCCAAGGCATTCTGGCTGAAGCAGCTGCATACCTGGCATTGGGTGAGTTCGGCGATCAGCCTGATCGGCCTGCTGCTCTTCGCCTTCACCGGCATCACCCTCAACCACGCCGCCGATGTCGAGGGGTCGCCCCAGACCGTCGAGAAAAGCGCCACCCTGCCCGCCCCACTGCTGAAGCTGGTCGCGGCCGATGACGCGCCCGATGCCAAGAAGCCCCTGCCCGCCCCGATCGCCCAATGGGTCGAAAAGGAAATCGGCCAGAGCGGCGCGGGCGAGGCGGAATGGTCGGCGGACGAAGTCTATCTCGCCCTGCCGCGTCCCGGCGGCGATGGCTGGGTGTCGATCGACCGGCATGACGGCAAGGTCACCAGCGAAGCGACCAGCCGTGGCTGGGTCAGCTACCTCAACGACCTGCACAAGGGCCGCAATGCCGGCACCGTGTGGAAATGGTTCATCGATATCTTCGCCATCGCCTGCTTCCTGTTCGCGCTGACCGGCCTGCTGCTGCTCCAGTTGCACGCCGCCAAGCGGCCGAGCACCTGGCCGCTGGTCGCGATCGGGCTTGCGCTGCCGGCGCTGCTCGCCATCCTCTTCATCCACTAACGGGGGTCCATCTTTCCATGCAGATCAGTCCCAAGCTCATCCTGTCCGGCGGTGCCGCGCTCGGCGCTACCGGCGCGCTGGCCGCGCCGGCCGCCGCGCAGACCATGACCGTCACGGTCAATATCCCGCGCCTGTCGGTCGCCGAATATCATCGCCCCTATGTTGCCATCTGGCTGGAGAAGGAGGGCGCCGCCCCCCGCACGCTCGCGGTCTGGTATGATGTCGACAAGGCCAAGGGCGAAGGCACCAAATGGCTGCGCGACATCCGCCAGTGGTGGCGTGTGTCGGGCCGCACGATGAGCTTCCCGGCCGATGGCGTATCGGGCGCGACCCGCGCGCCGGGCGACCAGAAGATCGCCTTCACCGCCGGCAAGGGGCCGCTCGGCGCGCTCGGACCGGGCAAATATACGCTGGTGGTGGAAGCCGCCCGTGAAGTCGGCGGCCGCGAACTGGTCCGCCTGCCCTTCACCTGGCCGGCCAAGCCCGGCGTCGCCGCCAAGGCACAGGGCAGCAGCGAACTCGGCGCCGTCAGCGTCAGCTTCGGCAAGTAACAGGGGACAAAGACCATGAAAGCCAAATATCTGATCGCGGGCGCGCTTGCCGCCCTGATGCTCTCCGGCGCGGCCCAGGCCCACCGCCAGTGGATGCTGCCCTCCTCCACCACCCTGTCGGGCACCGACAGCTGGGTGACCGTCGACGCGGCGGTCTCCAACGACCTCTTCTATTTCGAACATTTCCCGATGCGCACCGACGGCATCGCCGTGACCGAGCCGGATGGCACCACCGGCAAGATCGAAAATGCCGCCACCGGCAAATATCGTTCGACCTTCGACGTGCATCTGACCAAGCCCGGCACCTATCGCATCGCCAATGTCTCGACCATGGTGATGGGCAGCTACACCCTCAACGGCAAGCAGGAACGCCTGCCGCGCGGCACCACCAAGGCCAATCTGGCGCAGGCAATCCCCGCCGGTGCCACCAATGTCCAGACCGCGGAGGCAAGCAACCGCAACGAAATCTTCGTGACGCTGGGCGCGCCGACCACCACCATCTTCAAGCCGACCGGCACCGGCATCGAACTGGTCCCGGTGACCCATCCCAATGACCTGGTGTCGGGCGAGACCGCGACCTTCCAGTTCCTGCTCGACGGCAAGCCCGCCGCCGACCTCAAGGTCACCGTCATTCCCGGCGGCATCCGCTATCGCGACGCGCTGGGCCAGATGGACCTCGTCACCGACAAGGATGGCAAGCTGGCCGTCAAATGGGGCGCCCCCGGCATGTACTGGTTGAACGCCAGCACCGGCGGCGGCCGCGAAGGTGGCCCCGGCGGCCCCGGTGGTCCGGGCGCGCAGGGCAGCAAGCCGGAGGGCGCACCGCCCGCACCCCCGGCCGGCCCGCCGCAGAAGCGCGCCTCCTACATCACCACGCTGGAAGTGCTGGCGCCCTGACCCGGCCCGCCGGCAATCCCGTCCGGATCGCGATAGCGCCCGACCTGGCGCCCGAGCAATTTGCCGGGCGCCAGCGTCAGGGCGCTATCGTCACTTTGGGCGGACCGACCATGGGCACCACATGGTCGGCCCGCATCGTCGATCCGCCCGCCGACTGCCAGACCCATGTCGAAGCCGTGCTGGCTGCCGTCATCGGCGAGATGAGCAATTGGGAAGCCGGCTCCGACATCAGCCGCTTCAACCGCAGCCCGATCGGCCAATGGACCCGCCTGCCGCCCGCGATGATGGGCGTGCTGCGCGCGGGCCTTGCCATGGCCCGCCTGTCGAACGGCGCCTTCGACCCGGCGATCGGCGGCATCGTCGCGCGCTGGGGCTTCGGCCCGGCGCTCGCTGGCGGCAGCGCCACCGCCTCGGTCGCGCCCTGGACCTGCATCGAACTCAATGGCGACCGCGCCCGGCGCACCGCCGACGTCGCGCTCGATTTTTCCGGCATTGCCAAGGGCTATGCCGTCGATGCGGTCGCGGCCTGCTTGCGCAGCCTCGGCCTCCCCAACTTCCTGGTGGAAATTGGCGGCGAATTGCGCGGCGAGGGCGTCAAGCCCGATATCCAGCCCTGGTGGGTCGATGCCGAAGTACCGCCGGGCCTCGACCTCCCGACGCTGCGGGTCGCGCTCTGCGGCCTTTCCATGGCCAGTTCGGGCGATTATCGCCGCTACCGGATGGAGGGCGATCGCCGCCTGTCGCACAGCATCGATCCCGCGACCGGCGCGCCCATTGCGGAGGGCGTCGCCGCCGTCACCGTGCTCCATGCCTCGGCCATGCTGGCCGACGCCTGGGCGACCGCGATCACCGTGCTGGGCGCCGATCGCGGCATGGCCCTCGCCACCCGCCACAACCTCGCCGCCCGCCTCATCCTGCGCACCGAAACCGGCGGCCAGGAATATATGACCCCCACCCTCGCCGCCATGCTGGCCGACTGAGGGCGACTTCAGGCGAGGTGGCACCCCAGAGGGCGGATTTGAGTGAGAGCAAGACATTCCTCCCCGTCACGGGGAGGGGGACCGCTCGCGTAGCGAGTGGTGGAGGGGCACAGGCCGGATAGCGCAGCGCTAAGAGGCACCTGCCCCTCCGTCAGCGCTTCGCGCTGCCACCTCCCCGTGCCGGGGAGGAATGTCCGCTTCTGGTCGTTAGCCGTCCTACCCACATCCGTCTTGCCGGGCTTGACCCGGCATCCCGCTTTTCTATGCCACAGATAAAGAAGCGGGACCCCGGCTCAAGGCCGGGGTGACGATGGCAGCTTCTGGTCGCTTCCAATCCGCTCTTAATAAACGTCGCGCTTGTAGCGGCCGGCCTCAGCCAGATCGTTGAGCGTCGCCTCGCCCAGGATCGCGATCAGCGCTTCATGGACGCTCTGCGCCATGCCTTCCAGGCTGCCGCAGACCAGGATGGTCGCGCCCTGGCCGATCCGTTCGCGCAATTCCGCGCCGGCGTCCGCCAGCAGATGCTGGACATAGCGGCCGCAATCCGCATCGCGCGAGAAGCTGCGGTCCAGCCGTGCCAGCGTGCCGTCGGCCAGCCAGGCCGACAGTTCCGCATCGAAATAACGCTCATGCGCCCGGCTGCGCTCGCCGAACAGCAGCCAGTGGCCGCCCATCCCGTCATGGGCGGCGGCGCGCAGATGGGCGCGCAGCCCGGCAATACCAGTGCCATTGCCGATCAGGATCATCGCGCCGCGCGCCGTCGGATCGGTGCGGAAGCCCGGATTGGGCCGCACCCGCATCATCGTCGTCTCGCCCGGCGCCATATGCGCGGTCAGCCAGCCCGAGCCGATGCCCAGCCGCCCGTCCCCATCGCGCACCTGCCGCACCACCAGGTCCAGCACGCCATCGGCCATGATCGACGCCGCCGAATATTCGCGCGCCGGCAGCGGGCGCAGCGCCCGCGCTTCTGCCATGGTGAGCGGGGTTCCGGCGTCGGGCAGCATCGCGCGTGCCAGTTCCGCCCGCAACGCCGCCGGCACCGCGATCAGGTCGCCTTCGGGCGCCTGGCTGGCCAGCAGCGCCTCGACCGCCTCGGGCGCGTTGCAGGGGTGCAGTTCCACGATATCGCCCGCCTGCCATTCGGGCACGTCCGTACCCACCGGCTCGAACTGCAGATGATAGGCGGTGAGCGCCGGGCTGTCGGGATTGAGCGCATGGCGCGCCACCAGGCGCCACGGCGTGAACGGGATCACCGTCTGCCCCCGATCGCCCTCGCCCGCGCCCAGATCATGCAGCGCATCATGCCAGGCCCGCTCTGCCGCTGCCTCTTCATGCCCCATGGCGATCAGCGGGAAGAGCGGCTGCGCGCCCGCCCCCGCCATCCAGCCATCGACCGCGATGCCGAAGGCACAGAAATCGGGATATTCCCGGTCGCCGATCGCCAGCACGCCATAATGGAGATGGCCAAGATCGATCGTGCCGCCGCGCAGCAACCGGCTGGCAAAGCCGCGCGCCATGTCCGGCGGCTCGCCCTCGCCATAGGTCGAAACGACAAACAGGATGCGCTGCGCCCCTGCCAGCATGTCGCGCGTCAGCCGGCCGACCGGCACCACCTGTGCCCGCACCCCGCCATGGGCCAGCGCCTGCGCCGCGTTGCGCGCGCGGATCTCGGCCGTCCCGGTCTGGCTGGCATAGGCGATCAGCAGGTCGCCGCCGCCCATGTCGCCGCCCGCAACCGCCGCGACATCGCCGGCCAGCGCCCGCGCCGCCTGCTTGCGCTTGCGGCGCGAGAGATAGAGCAGGAACCCGGTCACCGTGAACAGTGGCATGGTGAGGCTGGTCAGCATCATGATGATCCGGCCGGGCAGCCCGAAAAAGGCGCCGCGGTGCAGTTCATAGACGCTCTGGGTGATGATCACGCCCAGCGGCCGGCGATCATAGAGATCGCGCTTCTCCAGCGCATAGCTGGCCGGATCATAGCTATATTTGTCGGTCTGGCGCAGATGGCGCGCGCCTTCGGGCCGGGCGTCGAAGCTGATCGTCTTCATCGGCTGCGATGGCGCCGGCTGGGTGATGCGCACCCAGATATAGTCATTGCCGGTGGCGCGGCGGAAGGCGGTCCAGGCCGGATCGATCGACGGCCGCGGCGCAATGCCCTCGCGCTTTTCCGACCGCCGCCCTTCCTCGCTCGGCGCCTTGCCGGTCAGGCTGTAGATCACCCCCTGCCGATACCAGTCATAGCTCCACCACAGGCCGGTGAGCGCGCTCAGCAAATAGAAGAGCAGCACCCAGGTGCCGATCACGACATGCAGCGCGCGCCACAGGTTGCGTCCGGTCTTGCGCAGGTCGAGCACCAGCCAGGCGCGCCAGTCCAGCGCCTGCCGCGGCCAGCGCAGATAGAGGCCGGACAGAGCGAAGAAGGTCAGCGCAATCGCGCTGAAGGCGGTGATCTGCCGACCGATGCCATTGCCGCCGCCCGGCAACGCCAGCCAGCGATGCAGGTCGTCCATCAGGTGGAAAAAGCCTTCGCCCGCCGGCGCGCCCAGCCAGGCGCCGGTGGCCCGATCGACCTGCCCCTGCTTGCGGCCGCGCCCTTCGCTCGACGACAGGCGCACGCTGTGCGACCGGTCGCGCGCCATTTCCCAGTCCAGCCGCGCGATATAATAACCCGGATGGTCGGCCTGTACCCTGGCGATCAACTGGTCGGGCGACAGGTCCGGCCTGGACGGCACGCCGGGCGCATAGAGGCGCGGCGACAGCGCCTCGCTGATCTCGTCCTCGAAGCTCATGGTCGCGCCAGTCACGCCCATCAGCGCCAGCACCAGGCCGGCGGTGATCCCCAAGAACCAGTGGATCTGAAACAATATGCGCTTGGTCACCGGGGCTCCGTGGGCTGTCATCCGAAAGCCCAGCCTATTACGCATCTGCAACATGAATGCAATTGCGACTTAGTTTCATACAAAGCCGCAGCGCGCGCAGTCCCCACCGGGATCGCGCGCGCTCTGTTCAACTCCTGTTCGCCAGGCGGCTGCGGGGCCGATCTACTCCACCACGACCCGCACCCGGCCCAGATTCTGAATGCGGGCATAGGGGGTGGCGGCGTCGCCCCTGCGTTCCGACGCGATGCGCAGCGCGGGGAAATAGGTGCCGGGCGCGGCGAAGCTGTGGCGTGTGGTCAGGGTCAGGCTGCTGCCCGAACCGCCGGGCAGCTTCGCCTTTTCGGCAAAGGCGCCGCTGCCGTCGAAATCCCATTCCGCCGACACGATCCGGCCGGTGCCCGGCGGTACGCTGACGGTCGCGCGGAAGGTCACGGCCGCGCCGGGCTTCACCACCGCCTTGGCCGCGCCATTGGCGGTGACGCTGGCAACCGGCTGGATGCCGCCCCGTGCCGTCGCATCGGCCGGCACGATCACCTGGCCGTTATCGATGCGATAGGCGGTGTTGGCGGGCGGGGTGACGCCCTTTTCGACCCAGGCGGACAGGTCGCGCAGCGCCTGTTCCAGTACGCCCAGATAGCTGACCGTGCGGGTCGGGTCTTCTTGATGGCTGCTGTCGCCGTGCAGCGCATGGTCGGTGAACCAGATGCGGAAATTCCGGTCGGCGCCCGCGCCCTGCGCAGCGATCACCCGCTGGCGATACCAGTCGCCCTGCCACGGCATGGCTTCGCGATCCCACAGATTGTCGACCAGGATCATCTTGCCCTGGAACTGCCCGGTCATCGGCGGCTGGCCCATCGGCTTGCCGGTGGTCGCGGCGGTGAAAAGCGGGCCGAGCAGGAAGGGGCGCTGCGGATAGAGCGGCTTGCCGTCGGCCCCGCGAAATTGGTCCCAGACCGGATAGCCGGCATCGACCGGCGGCACCTGATGCCAATGATAGGTTTCGGCGGCGAGGAAATTGCTGTTGTCGACCCGCACCTTGTCGCCGGCCTTCAACTGGTCGACGGTGGCGTCATCGACCACGCCCAGGATCACGACATCGCCGGCGATGCGGTTGATCGTCAGCCGCTTGCCCTGCGCCGCACCCGACCCGACGATCAGGTCGCCGCCGACGAAATAGGTCTTGGGCGGCGGGCTCGACAGGCGGAAGGCGACGATGCGCTGCGCCGCCCGGCCCTGCAGCGCGGCAAAGGCATTGTCGACATTGGCCGCGCCATCGGTGATGCGGGTATCGAGCTTCAGTTCGGCTGCCTGCGCCGCGCTGATCGGCGCGGCGATGGTCGCGTCATGCTGCAGCCGATAGCCCTCGAAGCTCTTGGGATCATCATGGCCAAGATAGCCCGGCTTGGTCCAGAAATCGGTAAAATAGCCGGCATCGGCCATCACCATCCCGCCATAAAGGGCGGCAAAGCCGTGGATGCCCATCGTCTTCCAGCCGAACCAACTGGGCGTCGGGAAACCCATCGCCGTCACTTCGCGCAGCACCGACGCCTGCTGCGGCGTCAGCCCGGCATAGGGATCGCCCGATCCGCCCGGCTCGACCGCGTCCAATATCTGCGGGAACTTGTCATTGAGCACCCGCATCGCCCGCATCCGCACGGAGAACATGTTGGGCGGCGCCATCGGCGATCCCAGCACATAGGGGACGACACCGTCCCACACGCCGGTGGTATTCTCGATCGACCCGACCGTGCGGAAGCCGCCGCCGCTGCCGCCAAAGGCATAGCCATAAGGGCGCTTGCCGCCGTACATCTGTTGCGCGACCACGCGCGAATAGCGGGCCGATGCCGCATTGGCGCGATAGGCGGCGATGGTGAAGTCATTGGGCTTGCCCGGCATGCCCACCTGATCGCGGCCGCCGCCATTGGTCTCGACATAATAGCCGCCCGACGCGATCGAAAAGCCGATATAATTTTCCTCGCCTTGCGTCAGCTTCTGCGCCAGATTCTCGTCATCGGGCACCGGCGTGATATGCTGGAAGAAGCGGCCCTGATAGTGCGCCTTGTCGGGGAAATAGAAGGAGAAACGGGTCTCCGTGCCCTTGAACCCGCCATGGACATAGCGGTGCCGCACCGGCGCATCGCGCCATTCGTCGATGTCGATATAGGGCTGGGTGAAGAGCGGGTCTTCGGCTGCGGCGACCGGGGTGCTGCCCGGCTGGGCGTCGGCGCCGGTCCCTGCCGTCGCGACCAGGGCCAGTGACAGGGCTGTCATGCAGAGGGCAATAGATCGGCGCATCATCTTCTCTCCCGTCATGGTGTCAGACCGCCGCTGCCAGCGCCGCCCTGCCCGTTTGCTCGTCCCAATGATCCGCGTCGCCGCCGAGCGCGCAATTGAGCATCGCGCGCTTCAGGAACAGGTGACAGGGATGCTCCATGGTCAGGCCAATGCCGCCATGGAGCTGGATCGCCTCTTCCGCGACCAACCGATAGACGGCGCAGGCCAGCGCCTTGAGCGCGCCCAGGGCGATGATATCGGTCTCGGCCTGCTGCGCCCGGCTCCAGAACAGGGCGTCGGCGGCGGTCAATTGGGTCCGCATGTCGGCGACGCGATGCTTGAGCGCCTGGAACAGCGCCAGCGGCCGGTCGAACTGCTGCCGCGTTTCGAGATAGGCGACGGTCATCGCCAGCGCCGCCTCCGCACCGCCCAGGCTGTCGCCCGCCAGGCAGAAGAGGCGCAGCGCCTCGATCCGATCGGCCAGCGCGCAGGCGGCGTCGCCCTGCGCCAGCGTGAGGCCGGGGCCTTCAAGGACGACATCGAACAGGCGCCGGCTCTTGTCCCATCCGGCACGATAGGTGACGGAAACCTGCTCGGCCGGCACCAGCGCCACCCGGTCAGCCGTGACGTGCAAAACATGGCTGGCGGTATCGGCATCGGGCACGCAGGTCAGCCGGTCGGCGCCATCCAGCCCGCCCGCCAGCGACGCGGTCATCACCTCGCCGGCCATGGCGTCAGCGATCAGCGCGTCGCGCTCGGGCAGATCATCGGCCGCCGCCAGCGCCTCGATCGTCAGCATCTGCGCCAGCACGGGGCCGGGCACCAGCGCCTTGCCCACGCCCTGATGGATGACGCCCGCCGCCTCACGGCCGAGGCCCAGGCCGCCCAGCGCCTCCGGCACGCCCATCATCAGCCAGCCCATTTCGGCGATCAGCGCCCAGCTCTGCGCCGCATCCGGGGCCAGTTCGCTCTGGCCGAACGCCTTGTCGGCCGCATCCTGCACTTCCGCGCGGGTCATGGTCATGCCGCGCCCTCCTTCAAGGTCCAGCTCTTGGGTTCACGCGGCATCCCGACCAGCCGTTCCGCGATGATGTTGCGTTGCACCTCGTCACTGCCGCCGGCGATGGTCCAGGCATAGCTGTTCATGAAATCGGCCATCCAGTTGCCGGTCTCCATGCCGCCGCCAAAGGTGATCGGGCTGTGATATTGCGCGTCGATGCCGCCCAGCCGAATCCCAAGCGATGTGAATTCCCGCAGCGTGCGCGAATAGGACAGCTTGACGATCGACGCGTCGCCGACCCGCTCGATCCCGGCGATGCGGTTGGCCAGAAACTGGTCGGCGACGGCGCAGCTGGCATCCACCTTGGCGCTCAACCGGCCGAAGTCCCGCACTATGCCCTGATCGCCCTGTCGGCCCTGCGCGCGGATCAGGTCGGCGAGCCGCCACAGGGCGCCACGCAGCCGGGCGCTGAGTTCCAGCAGGGTCAGGCCGCGTTCGGACGAGAGGGTGGATTGCGCCACGGCCCAGCCCTGACCTTCCGCGCCCAGCCGGTCGGCGACCGGAATCTCGACATTGTCGAGGAACAGCTCGGCAAATTCCTCGTCACCATGAATCTGATGGATCGGCCGCGCGGTGACGCCCGGCGCCTTGAGGTCGAGCAACAGATAGGTGAGGCCGGCCTGTTTCGGCCCGTCTTGGCTGGTGCGCACCAGCAACAGGCATTTGTCGGCGAACTGACCCATGGTCGACCACAGCTTCTGCCCGTTGACGACATATGTGTCGCCGACCCGCTCGGCGCGGGTGCGGACATTGGCAAGGTCGGACCCGGCATTGGGTTCGGAAAAGCCCTGGCACCAGATTTCGCCGGCCAGGATGCGCGGGATCAGCAGCGCCTGCTGCTCCTCGCTCGCCCATTCGAACAGGGTGCAGGCGGCATGATAGGTCGACATGAAGGACAGCAGCAGCCGCGGCGTGTCGGCGCGGGCCAGTTCCTCATAGAGGATCTTCTGCTCGGCAAGCGAGCGGCCGCCACCGGGCCATTGGGCGGGCCAGTGCGGCACGGCATAGCCGCCCTCGACCAGCTTCGCGAACCAGTCGCGCTGGATTTGCAGGAAGGCGGCCTCGCTGCTGCTGCGGTCGCGCCAGCCGTGCGGCGCATTGTCGGCCAGCCACTGGCGCACCTCCAGCCGCAGCCCGTCGAGCGCATCGGTCAAAGCCTGCCCCTCCATCCCGTTCCGGTTCCTCTCATCCCCGACGCTAGGCCCAATTGCGCCGCCCCCCGCAAGATGGCGGCAGGCGATATCCCCAAGGCGATGGCACTAGATCGCCACCTCGATCATCCCGTCGACGATGCGAACCGGATAGGTGGCGATCGGTTCGCTCGCCGGGCCAGTCAGCGGCGCGCCGGTCTCCAGGTCGAACCGGGCACCATGGGCCGGACAGGCGATCCAGCCCAGGCGAATGCGGCCGCAGGCGAGCGGTTCGTCGGCATGGGAACAGAGCGCAGCAATGGCATGAATCTGCCCGTCGCTGTTGCACAACAGGATGGTCCGTCCGTCGATGGTCACGCTTTTGGTCTTGCCCAGCGGCACCTCATCCAGGGAGGCTGCCATTTTGAAATCGCGCTCGCTCATGCCCGAAAGCTGCCCAAGCCGGTGGAGCGCGGCAAGGCCTGGCCCAAGCCCATCACCGGGGCGTTCTCTTGCCCGCCGCCCTGTCGCGCCGCGCCGCCCTTAAGTATCGCATCCCTGTTCGGCAGGGGATGCGTGGACCGATGAATTTTGAATGGACGCAGGAAGAAGAGGCTTTTCGCCAGCGGTTGCGCGATTTTCTCGCCGCGACGCTGCCGCAGGATTGGGAGCGTTTTTCGCAGCATGGCCCGGCCTCGCCGGCGCTGACCGACTATGCCCGCACCTTTTGCGGGCGCCTGGCCGATGAAGGCCTGCTGACCCCGCACTGGAGTAAGGAGATTGGCGGCCAGGGCCTCGACCCCTGGCACCAGACCATATTGGCCGAGGAAATGTGGATCGCGGGCGAACCGCGCGGCGGCCAATATATGAACGTCAACTGGGTCGGGCCGACATTGATCCGCTACGGATCGGAGGCGCAGAAGGCGCGCTATCTGCCCGCCATCACCGGCGGCCGGGCGCTCTGGTGCCAGGGCTTTTCGGAACCCGGCTCCGGTTCCGACCTCGCCTCGCTGCGCACCCGCGCGACCCTCGACGGCGACGTCTATCGCGTGTCGGGGCAGAAGATCTGGACCAGCTATGCCGGGCTTGCCGACACCTGCTTCCTGGTCTGCCGCACCAGCGACGATCGCAAGAAGGGCATTTCCATCCTGCTGGTGCCGATGGACACGCCCGGCATCACCGTGCGGCAAATCCCCTCGCTGATCGGCGAAGGGGATATTCACGAAGTCTTCTTCGACGATGTCGTCGTGCCGGTGGAGGCGCGGCTGGGCGAGGAAGGCCAGGCCTGGGAAATCATCGGCTATTCGCTCACCAATGAGCGGCTCGGCATTCCCCGCTACGCCCTCGCCCGCGCCGCGCTCGACCGGGCGGTGGCGCTGCTCCAGACGCAGGGTGAATTTGCCGGCGAGGCGGTGCGGATCGAGGCCGCCCATGCCGCGGCCCTGTGCGAAGCGGCGCGGATGGCCAGCTATGCGATCGTCGACCGGCGCTGTCGGGGCGAGGCGATCGGCGCAGAATCCAGCTCCGCCCGCTTCGCCACGGTGATGGCCGAACGGCGCGTGTGCGAGTTCATCGTCGAATATCTGCCTCAGGCACTGGCCGACGCCCATCCCTATCTCAAAATGCACCATCAGCGCGGGATCGTCGCGGGCATCGCCGCCGGCGCGGCGGAAATCCAGCTCAACATCATCGCCAGCGATGTGCTCAAACTGCCACGGGAGCCGCGCTGATGGACCTGTCCCTGACCGACGACCAGATCGCGATTCTCGACGCGATCGACACGCTGACCCGGCCCTATGCCGGCGCGACACTGCATGAGGCAGGCTTTGCCTTGGCCAGCGACGCACTCGACCGTGATCTGGCCGAAGGCGGCTTCCTCGACATCGGCTTCGATCCCGACCTCGGCGCGATCAGCGCCGCGCTGGTGGTCGAGCGGCTGGCGCGCCTGCCCCAGGCGGTGGAGGCCGCGGCCAGCGCCCTCATCCGTCCGCTGCTGGGCGACGCGACGCCGCGCCCGCTCTGCCTGGTGGAGGAAGGCAAGACCCATCGCCCGGTCCGCTTCCTTGCGCCGGGCGCGACGGTGCTGCTGGTCGGGCCGGATCGGGTGCGCAGCTTCGTCGCCGGCCCCGAGCATGTCCGGGCCGAACCGGAAGCCCTCTATGCCTATCCGATGGGCAGCCTGATCGCCCAGCCGGACGACCTCACCGATCACGCCGTGTCAGCCGACGACATCCGCACCCGCTGGCGCGTGGCGCTGGCAGCGGAGGCGGCGGGCCTGCTCGCCGCCGCGCTCGACAGCACCGCGATCTATGTCACCGATCGCCAGCAGTTCGGCCGCCCGCTCGCCACCTTCCAGGCGCTGCGCCATCGCCTGGCCGAGGCGCAGGTGCGCGCCAACGGCCTCTACTGGCTGGCGATGAAGGCCGCCGGCACGCTCGATGCCGGGGACGCAGCGCTGGCGGCGCTGCATGCGCAGGAATCGGCGCGCAGCTGCGTCTATGACTTCCACCAGTTCCTGGGCGCCATGGGCATGACGCTGGAGCATCCGCTGCACCTGTGGACCTATCGGCTCAAGGCGCTGATCGGCGACCTGGGCGGGCGTGGCGGGCAGGCGCTGGCGGCGGCCGATGCGCTCTGGGGTTAGAATCAACGAAAGAGCCTGATTCACGCCATCGGTGAAAGCGCGGTGCGCTTCCACCTCAGACGATCAGGCTCTAGGCCAGCTTGGGCTTGATCTCCTCGATCACCCAGCGGGCATAATCCTCATATTCGCTGATGCTGCGCACCGCCGGGATCGGCACCGAACTCATGGTGACGCCCAGCGTCCCGAACCAGCCGAGCCGGTCGATGATCTCCGGCGCGGTCATGCCGGGCCGGGCGCGCGGATCATCGACCACGGCATGGCCCTCGCCGACCCGGCTGGTGGCAAAGCCGTACATCACGTCGAACGGCCGGCCGTCATAGCCGGGCTGCGACTTGATGAAGTCGATCTTCGCCGGAATATCTTCGGGCTTGGTCAGATAAGGCCACCAGCCGCTGGCATGGCGCGCGGCGCGCCTGAGCACGGCGTCGGCCTCCCCGCCCATCCAGATCGGCAGATGCGGTTGCTGCACCGGACGCGGGGCAAAGGCGACATCGCGGAAGGAGACGAACTCGCCCTCGAACTGCGGATCGTCGCTGGTCCACAGCTCGACGATCGCGGCCAGATATTCGTCGCACATCCGCCCGCGCTGGTGGAAGGGGACGCCGAGCAGGTCGAACTCCTGCTCCAGCCAGCCCGCGCCAAAGGTCACCATCGCCCGGCCGCCCGACAGCCAGTCGATCGTCGACAGCGCCTTGGCGGTGATCGCGGGATGCTGCAGCGGCAGGATCGCGATCGAGCTGTTGATGCGGATGCGGCTGGTCGCCCCGGCATAATAGCCCATCGCCGCATAGGCATGGAAATGATGCGGCCCCGACAGGTCGACATGGGCGCGCGGAATCAGGAAATGTTCCGGCACGCTGATCATGTCATAGCCCAGATCATCGGCCAGCTTCGCCAGCCGCGTCTGGTCCGCCCCGGTGACCGACAATTCCCAGGGTTGCATCGTTGCCTTCAGCTCGATCAGCCGCGGCATGCCGAAGGCGAATTTCATGACCCCGCCTCCCGCCGGCTCAGAAGCCCAGATCGAGCACCGGCCCGTCGAAATTGCCGGCCAGCTTCTGCGTCGCCGCGCTCAGCTTGTCCATGGGTTCATGCCGGATATAGCCGTCGATGATCCGCTGATAATTGCTGATCAGCCCTTCGATCACCTTGGACAGGCGCATGAAGTCGAAGCCCTCTGCATGCAGCCCCTTCTGCTGCAGCGGGATGTTGGAATAATCCTGGCGCGGGATCATCGGGAACTGGTCACTGTCATAGGGCAGCATCACCGGCTCCATCACCACCGGCGGCTCCTGTCCTTCGGGGAAATGGGTCAGCGACCAGAGTTCGAACATGCAGCTTTCCGGGCCGAGCGGGCGGATGCGATAGGCTGCCATGCTAGATAGGAAGGGCAGCAGGAAATAGTTGGGGAAGATGAATTCCACCGACTTGACCGGGGTTTCCACCGCCAGCTTGTTGAGATCGGGCGTGGGTTCGCCGCGCGCCTGCCCGGCCTGGGTCACGCAATGATTGACCATGCCGAACCAGTGCATGATCGCCTGCTGCGGGTCTTCGGGCAGTTCGACGTCGATCAGGGTGCGGGCGACCGCGACATCCTTGGCATGGCACATGCCCGCCATGCCCTCGCTCAGCAGCTGCATATGCTCGACCTGGTCCTCGATATTCTCCTTCATCGTCCGGTTGGGATTGATCGGCACGCCGATCCCGCCCGTGTCCATGCCGTACATCATGTTGTAGAGGATCGGCACCTTCTGCTGCAGCTGCGGATGGGTGCGCATGACATGATAGCCTTCCATGAAGGCTTCCATCGCGACCTTCCAGTTGGCCGGCAGCACCGTGCCGAAACACCATTCGGCGCGCATCTTGTCGGCATTATAGGCGTCGAGCCCCACCGCGAGCGGGCCGAGCTGTTCGCGCAGCGAGGGCGCGTCATCGTCGAAATTGATGAAGACGCAGCCCATCTCGATCTCGGTCCGGCACGGGCGCAGCGCCAGATCCTGCTCGTCCAGCTGATGCTCGCTGAACATGTGCCGGCCATAGACGAAGGTATTCTTGCCCTCGATATTCCAGCGCCAGCCATGGAAGGGACAGATGAAGCCCTTGCCCTTGCAATTGCCATGGCTGCCCTCGGTCAGCGGCACGCCGCGATGGCGGCAGGCATTATGATAGGCGCTGATCCCATCCTTGGTCCGCACGATGATGACGGACTTGCCCAGATTGCTATATTCGATCCAGTCGCCGACCTCCGGCACCTGCTCCACGCGGCAGGCCATCTGCCAGACATGGGGCCACAATTCCTCGCATTCGCGGCGATAGAAATCCGCGTCATAATAGCGTGCCGTGGGAATGCGCTCGGGATCGCTGATTTCCAGCGGGAAGCCCGCACGCGTCATTTCAGCAGCCTCAACCATGCCATGCCTCACCCAGATTTCTTGCTTGGATGAAGTGGTAAAGGCTGGGTCGGGGAGCGCCAAGGCAGCGCCCCAACCCATCGCCCTACCGATGGACGGCCACGCCCAGTTCGTCCAGCACCTCCCGGCTGTGCGCGCCCAGTTCCGGCGCGCCAGCCGCGACCCGGCCCGGCGTCTGCGAGAACCAGGTCGGCACGCCGGGGAAGCGCACCGGCCCCTGCGGCGTCTCCACCGTCTCGAAAAAGCCGATCGCGTTCAGATGCGCATTGTCGAACAGTTCGTCCGTGGTGCGCAGCGGCGCGGCGGGGATATGCAGCGCCTCCAGCAGCTCCAGCCATTCCTGCGTCGTCCGCTCGGCAAAGGTGCCGCCGAGCAAGCCATAGACCCGGTCGATCTGCTTCGCGCGCTTGGCCAGCGTGTCGAACTCGTCGGTCGCCCAGGGCGGGTTCACCGCCGCGACGAAGGCGTTCCAATGCTTGTCATTATAGACCAGCGCGGCGACATGGCCGTCCTTCGTCGCATAGGGCTTGCGGTTGCGGGCGACGACGCGATGATAATGGGCCGGCCCCAGCGGCGGCTCGAACAGCATGCCGCTCGCATGTTCGGTCAGCATGAAGGACGCCATGGTTTCGAACATGGAGACTTCCACCTCCTGCCCCTCGCCGGTGCGCTCGCGGTGGAACAGCGCCATCATCGTCGCATAGAGGCCGGTGAGGCCCGCCACCTTGTCGGCGATGATCGTCGCCATGAAATCGGGCTTGCCGGTCATCAGCTGCTGCAGGTGCGGGATGCCGCATTCCGCCTGGATCGTGTCGTCATAGGCGGGCTTGTCGCCGTCCGGCCCGCGCCGGCTATAGCCATAGCAATTGGTGTAGACGATGTCGGGCCTGATCGCCTTCACCGCCTGATAGTCGAAGCCCAGCTTGGCGATCGCCTTGCCGCGCATCGAATGGATGAAGACATCGGCAGTGGCGATCAGCGCGCGCAGCGTCGCCTTGTCCGCCTCCTGCCGCAGGTCCAGCACCAGGCTCCGCTTGCCGCGATTGACGTTGGTGAAGACGCCGCCCAGCTCCGGCGTCGGCCCGGCATTGATATAGCGCGTCGCATCGCCCGCCGGCGGCTCGATCTTGATCACGTCGGCGCCCATGTCGGCCATGATCTGGGTCGCATAGGGGCCGAATACCATCGCCGTCAGGTCCACCACGCGGATCCCGGCCAGTGGCCCTTTCGGCATGTGCGTCGCGTCCATCATCCTCTCCCCATAACTGCCTTGGGGCTAGGCCAAGGGCGCGGCGAAATCCACGCGCAACCCCTTCGCCCCACCGATATGTGGGGGCGCCCGATTGTGCGCGCGGGAGGCCGGGTGATACCCGCAGGCGATCATCCAGACGCCAGCAGAAGGCCCCCAGAGACGTGGATTTTGCCCTGACCGAAGACCAGAGGAACATCCGCGACGCGGTGTTCCAGCTCTGTGCCCAGTTCCCCGACGATTATTGGCTGGAACGGGACAAGGATGCCGTCTTCCCGTTCGATTTCCACCGGGCGATGGCGGACGCCGGCTGGCTGGGCATCGCCATGCCCGAAGCCACCGGCGGCGCGGGCCTGGGCATTACCGAGGCCGCGATCATGGTGCAGGCTGTGGCGGAGGCCGGCGGCGGCATGACGGCGGCGTCCAGTATCCACGGCCCGGTCTTCAGCCTGGAGCCGATCGCCCTGTTCGGCACCGCGGAACAGCAACAGCGGATGATCCCGCCGATCATCTCGGGCGCGGAGAAGATGTGCTTTGCCGTGACCGAACCCAATACCGGGCTCGACACGACCAAGCTCAAGACCCGCGCCGAACGGGTCGAGGGCGGCTACCGCGTCAATGGCGAGAAGATCTGGATCACCAACGCCCATGTCGCCGACCGGATGATGCTGCTCGCCCGCACCACCCCGCTCGACCAGGTGAAGAACAAGACGCAGGGCCTGTCGCTCTTTTTCACCAAACTGGATCGCAGCAAGATCGAGCATCAGCTGATCCCCAAGATGGGCCGCCACGCGGTCGGCTCCAACATGCTGTTCATCAACGACCTCTTCATCCCCGAGGAGGATCGGATCGGTGAAGAGGGACAGGGCTTCAGGATCATCCTCAAGGGGCTGAACCCGGAACGCATATTGCTCGGCGCCGAAGCGATCGGCATCGGTCGCAACGCGATCCAGCGCGCCGCCCGCTATGCCCGCGAACGCATCGTCTTCGACCGGCCGATCGGCATGAACCAGGGGATCCAGCATCCGCTCGCCAAATGCTGGATGCAGCTGGAGGCGGCGAACCTGATGGTGATGAAGGCCGCCACCCTGTTCGACAAGGGCGAGGAATGCGGCGTGGAGGCGAACAGCGGCAAATATCTCGCCGCCGAATCCGCGTTCGAGGCCTGCCATACCGCGATGCTGACCCTGGGCGGCATGGGCTATGCCCAGGAATATCATGTCGAACGGCTGCTGCGCGAAGTGCTGATCCCGCGCACCGCCCCGGTCAGCCCCCACATGATCCTCAATTTCATCGCCGAAAAGGTGCTGGAATTGCCCAAATCCTATTGAGGCGAAAACGATGACGCTGCCGATCAAGATGCGCTCCTGGCTGTTCGCGCCGGGCGACAGCGAGAAGAAGATGGCCAAGGCGGCGGACAGCGCCGCCGACATCGCGCTGTTCGACCTGGAGGATGCGGTCGCGACCGAAAATAAGCCGCTCGCCCGCCAGATGGTGCATGACTTTCTCGCCGCCAGGCTGGAAGGGCGCGAGCGGCTCTGGGTCCGGGTCAATCCGCTCGACGGCCCCTATACGCTCGATGATCTCGCCGCGATCATGCCGGCACGGCCGGGCGGCATCATGCTGCCCAAAGTCTATGGCCGGCAGGATGTCGAATTGCTCGACCATTATCTGACCGCGTTCGAGGCGGCGCAGGGCATCGAACGGGGATCGACCCCGCTGATCGTGCTGGTCACCGAGACGGCCGAGGCGATGTTCCACACCGGCGATTACAAGGGCGCGCCGCGCGTGGTGGCACTGACCTGGGGCGCGGAGGATCTGGCCGACTCGATCGGCGCCAGTTCCAACCGCAACGCCGACGGCAGCTATGGCTTCACCTATGAACTGGCGCGCTCCATGTGCCTGCTGGGCGCCGCCACCGCCGGCGTCACCGCGATCGAGACGATCCAGGGCGATTTCCGCGATCTCGACGGGCTGAAGGCGCGGGCCGAAAAGGTCCGCCGCGACGGCTATCGCGGCATGCTGGCGATCCACCCGGCGCAGGTCGATGTCATCAACGCCGCCTTCACCCCGACCGAAGAGGAAATTGCCGAGGCCCAGGCGATCGTCGACATCTTCGCCGCCAATCCCGGCGTCGGCGCGATCGGCTACAAGGGCGGGATGCTCGACCGGCCCTATCTCAGCCGCGCCGAGCAGTTGCTGCGCCAGGCCGGGGCCTTGTGATCGACCTCACCCCCCATCTACGGCGCGGCGACCGCATCGTCTTTGGCCAGGCCTGCGGCGAGCCGGTCAGCCTGGTCAGCGCGCTGATCGAACAGGGCGCCGGGATCGGTGACCTGTCCGCCTTCATCGCCACCAGCTTCTCGGGGCTGTTCACCCCCGAAAGCGCCGACAGCTTCCGCCTCTCCTCCATGGGCGCGATCGGCGCGCTGCGGTCGATGACCAAGGCCGGCAAGCTCCAGGTCATCCCCGTCCATGTCAGCCAGGTTGCGCCGATGATTACGGCCGGCATCATCGGCTGCGACGTGGCGATGATTCAGCTCAGCCCGGCCGACGCCGACGGCAATCATAGCTGCGGCCTGATCGGCGACTATGTTCGCGCCGCCGTGGACAAGGCGCGGGTGGTGATTGCGGAGATCAACGAAGCCGTGCCCTATGTGCCGGGCGAGCTGATCCCGGCATCCGCCATCGACGTCGCCATCCCCGTATCGCGCCCACCGGTGGAGGTGGCCCCCGCGAAGATCAGCACCACCGACGAGGCGATCGCCCGCAACTGCGCCGCCTATATCGGCGACGGATCGGTGATTCAGACCGGGGTCGGCGCGGTGCCCGACGCGATCCTACGGCTGCTGGGTGATCGCAAGGATCTGGGCGTGCATTCGGGCATGCTGGGCGACGGGCTGGTCGAACTGGCGGAGGCCGGCGTGCTGACCAACGCCCGCAAGGAAATCGACACCGGCGTCTCGATCAACGGCGCGCTGATCGGCACCCGCCGCCTCTATGACTGGGCGCACAATAATCCCGTCATCCGCATGTGCGCGACCAGCTACACCCATGACGCCGCCGTCCTCGGGCGCCTCTCGCGCCTCGTCACCATCAACAGCGCGCTGGAGGTGGACCTCACCGGCCAGGTCAATGCCGAACAGTCGGGCGCGGCCTATCTGGGCGGCACCGGTGGCCAGGTCGATTTCGTCCGCGCCGGCGCCCGCTCGCCCGGCGGCTGCTCGATCATCGCGCTCTCCGCCTCGGCCAAGGGCGGCAGTTTGAGCAAGATCGTGCCAGCCTTGTCCGGCCCCGTCACCACCGCGCGCAGCGATGTCGACATCATCGTCACCGAATATGGCGCGGCGGAACTGAAAGGGCAGACACTTGCCGAACGCACCCGCCGCCTGATCGCCATCGCCGACCCGGCCTTCCGCGAGGAGTTGGAGCGGTCGGCCCATATCATCCAGCAGAGGGGGTATTGATGAACGATCCTGTCCTGTTCGAAGCGCGACCCGACGGCATCGCCATCCTCACCATCAACCGCCCCGACCAGCGCAATTGCCTCAGCCGCGAAGTGCGCGAAGGGCTGCGCACCGCCTGGCAACGGTTCGAGGATGATCCGGCGCTGCGCGTCGCCATCCTGACCGGCGCAGGCGACAAGGCCTTCTGCGCGGGCGGCGACCTCAAGGAAATGGTCGACACCGGCATGACCGTCCCGCCGCGCGCCATGTTCCCGCTGCCCTATGACAGTATCGAACTCAGCAAGCCGACGATCGCGGCGGTGAACGGCGTCGCCTTTGCCGGCGGCTGGATGATCGCCCAGGCCTGCGACCTGTGCGTTGCCAGCACGGCCGCGCGCTTCGCCATTACCGAGGTGAAGGTGGGGCGCAGCTCGCCCTGGGCCGCGCCGCTGATCCACATGATCCCGCAGCGGATCATGATGGAGATCATCCTGACCGGCAAACCGATCACCGCGAGCCGAGCCTATGAGATCGGCCTGGTCAATCGCCTGGCCGAGCCCGAGGCGCTGATGCAGGCCGCGCTCGATCTGGCGGTAGAAATATTGGAGGGCGCCCCCCTGTCGGTGAAGGCCGGGCGCGAGACGGTGATGCTCGCGACCGAGATGGGCCGCGCCGCTGCGCTGCAGGCCGCCCGCGCCGCCTCCGAACATACCTATAACAGCAAGGACGCGCAGGAAGGGCCGCGCGCCTTTGCCGAAAAACGCACGCCGCAATGGACCGGGCGCTGAGCCCGGCTGTCTGAAATCGTCAAGTCCGGGTGACGCGGGCGTGGCAAAAGGGTGAAATGGAGAAGGAATAGGCCATGAACGAGATCAGCAGCATCGGCACGCCCGGCGAGGATCTGATCGAGCCGGTCGTCGTCCCGGTCGAAGCCTATGTGTCGAAGGACTATGCCCGCGCCGAGCAGGACCGGCTGTGGCGCAAGGTCTGGCTGCAGGCGGCCCGGCTGGAGGATATTCCCGAGGTTGGCGATTTCGTCACCTATGACATTCTCGAAGACTCGGTCATCATCATGCGCACCGGGCCGGATGAACTGAGCGCCTATCATAATGTCTGCCCGCATCGCGGCCGCCGCCTGATCGATACGCCCGCAGGCCAGCGCAACGCGCGCGGCAACCGCAAGTCGATCATCTGCGGCTTCCATGGCTGGACCTTCGACCGCCAGGGCCAATGTACCTTCGCCAATCATGCCGATGACTGGCAGGGCAAGCTGACGGCGCAGCGCACCGCGCTCGGCAAGGTCAGCGTCGACACATGGGGCGGCTGGGCCTGGATCAACCTCGATCCCGATTGCGGCCCGCTCGCCGAGTATCTGGGCGTGGTGCCCGACATGCTCGATCCCTTCGGGCTCCAGAATATGCGCTATCGCTGGCGCAAATGGATCATCTTCGACTGCAACTGGAAGGTCGCGATGGAGGCGTTCAGCGAGACCTATCATGTCCAGACCACCCATCCCGAATTCAACGCCTTTGGCGAATTTCGCGGCTGGGCGCGCAAACATGGGCTGCACACCAATATCGGCTATGAAGCGCCCAAGAATATGGACGAGAACCAGGCCAAGCTGCGCATCGGTTCAGGCGAAGACCCGCGCCTGTCGACGGCGGAGATGCAGCTTTTCACCTGGGAAAATGCCAATACCAACACGACCATGACTTTGGTCGCTGCCGCCCAGCGGCTGAAGGATGAACTGCCCGAGGGCACGCCCGCGCCGCAGGTGCTGCAGCACTGGCTCGCCACCGCCCGCGCCGACGATGAAAGGCGCGGCGTCTTCTGGCCGGTGGTCGAACCCGCCCATACCGCCAAGAGCGGCACCGCCTGGCAGATATTCCCCAATTTCCAGATCGGCCATGCCGTCAACAACATGCTCTGCTATTCCGCCCGCCCCTATGGCGCGGACCCGGACAAGTGCATTTTCGAGGCGGCGGTCTATGAACTGTTCCCGGAAGCGGAAACGCCCGCCACCGAATGGGAATATACCAGCGCGGAGCAATGGCCGCCGGTGCTGCAACAGGACTTCACCAATATGCAGGCGGTGCAGCAGGGCATGAAGAATGTCGGCTTCCGCGGCACCCAGCCCAACCCCTATATGGAGCGGGCAGTCGCCAGCCTTCATTACAACCTGTCCCGCTACATGGGGACGGGCGCGCCAAAGCCGCTGGACTGACTCGTCCTCGCGGCCGGCGGCGGGCATATCCGTCCTGCCGCCTGTCCTATTTGGATTTTCTCTGATCTATCCTGCAGGATGGATCGCTTCCTACCCCTATCCCACTCACCACCCTTCCCGGACGGGGCATGGCGGACAGTGACCCGATTGTCGCTTCACTGGCGCGTCGGCCTGACCCGATCGACGCGTCGCCATGATGCAGTTCTGACCCAGGTGACGCGCCTCTGTCGCCTCACTGGCGCCTATCAGGGGCGTTTGCGGTGCATTTGGCCGGAATCACGCGACGACACTGTGAACTTCGGCACTGTCGCGTCACCGTGCCCCGGCAATGACCGACCTTCAGGCGTCGGCCCAGCGGCGCAGCAGATTATGATAGACGCCGGTCAGGCGGATCACCTGGGCATCGTCATGGCCGCGATCAAGCGCCAGTTGCTGGATCGAACTGTCGAGATCGAACAGCATCTGGCGCGCGGCGTCGTCGCGGATCATCGACTGCATCCAGAAGAAGCTGGCGACGCGCCGGCCCTGTGTCACCGGTTCGACCCGATGCAGCGAGGAGGAGGGATAGAGCACCGCCTGCCCCGCTGGCAGCTTCACCTGCTGCACGCCGAAATGGGTTTCGATCGTCAGCTCGCCGCCCTCATAGCTTTCCGGCTCCTCCAGGAAGACAGTGATCGACAGGTCGGACCGGACGCGGAAGCCGGTGCCGGCCTGGATACGCACGGCATTGTCGACATGGGTGCCGAACGCCTGCCCGCCGGCATAGCTGTTGAACAGAGGCGGAAAGATCTTGAGCGGCAGCGCGGCGGCGATGAACAGGGGCGATCGACCGAGTGCATCAAGGATCATCTGCCCCGCCTGGCGTGCTTCCGGCGCGCTTTCGGGCAGTTGCAGGTTGCGCTTGGCCAGCGCCGACTGATGGCCGGAGGTGACATTGCCATCGACCCATTGCGCCGCATCGATCAGCGCGCGGATGTGGGCGACGCCGGCGGCGTCGATCAGGTCGGGAATGACGATCAGCATGAAGGATACTCCGGGGCGGGATGGCCTGGGCCTGCGGTCGAGCGAGGCGCGCCGGTCAGGCGCTGTCTGTCAGGCCCTGTCTGTCAGGCCTTGTCGGTGCGGATGACGAAGGGGATTTCGACCACGCCCTTCACCCGCACGGCCTGACCGTCACGGATGATCGGGCGCCAGCGCCAATGCTTGACCGCATCGCGCGCGGCATCATCCAGTCGCGCGAAGCCGCTGCTGCGGGCGATGCCGATGCTCTCGACGCCGCCGTCGGTGCCGACCACCAGCGCCAGCACGACCGTGCCCTGCTCGCGCTTGCGCCGGCTGTCGATCGGATAGCGGGGCGGCTTGCCCGACACCATCTGCGCGCCGATATCGCCGGCCTGCACGACCGAGGGCGCCGCAGCAGCCATGACCGGCGCGGCAGGTGCCGGCGGCGATGGCGGGGCCGACACCGCGACCGGCGATGGCGCGGGGACCGGATCGGGCGTGGTGGCGATCTGCACCGGCGGCACCGGCGTCTGGACGATCGGCGGCGGCGCCACGACCTGCGGCTGGGACGGCGGCGGCGGGGGCGCTTCGGCGGCGGGCGGCGGCGGGGGTGGCGACAGGTTCACCACCGTCAGCTTCGCCTCTTCGGTCCGGACGACATGATTGCGCACCTGGATCAGCGCGCCGATCAGCAGCGCATGCACGACCAGGATGGCGGCGATGGCGGGCACATTGGGGCCGCGACGCGCGCCATAGCGTTCGGCCGGAACAGCGATGGCATGGCCGCTGGCAACGGGCATCGGAAGATCGTCACCGACATCGACGAAATCGGTCGCATAGACCTCCGCCCTGCCCTGTGCCGCCTGCAGCATTGCCCGTCCTCCGTCCGTCAGCCTAGGTCCGCGATACAGCGGACCATAATGCGAATCAATTTCATTCGCAGGCCCCTAGCGCATTTCGCTCGGACGCAGAAGTGCGGAAGAAACGCTATAGCAATAAGGGAAAGCGGCGGGAGACGCTCAGCCCTGCGGCGAATCCTGTGTCCGGACGCGGGCGAAGAGCCAGCAGCGGATCGCGCTGGCCAGATTGGGGGGATCGTCGGCCGCCATCCGCGTCACGTCGATCCGGGCGATCAGCGCATTGATCGGCAATTCGGCCTCGGCAGCCGCTTCACGCAGCGCCTGCCAGAAGATCGGCTCCAGGCTGATCGCGGTCTGGTGCCCGGCAATGGTCACGCTGCGCTTGACCGGAGGGGCAAAGGGCGACGCCCCGGACGCGGCTGCGCCATCGGAAGCGTCGCCCTTGGCCATCAATACATGTGCTGGCCGCCGTTGATCGACAGCGTGCTGCCGGTCACGAAGCCGCCTTCGTCGCTGCAGAAGAAGGCAACGCCACGAGCAATTTCATGCGCCTGACCCAGACGGCCGACCGGGATCTTGGCGACGATCTTTTCCAGCACCGGTGCCGGCACGGCGGCAACCATGTCGGTGTCGATATAGCCGGGCGCGATCGCATTGACGGTGATGCCGAACTTCGCGCCTTCCTGCGCCAGCGCCTTGGTGAAGCCATGGATGCCCGACTTGGCGGCGGCATAGTTGACCTGACCATATTGGCCGGCCTGCCCATTGATCGAACCGATATTGACGATCCGGCCCCAGCCGCGCTCACGCATGCCGCCAAAGGTCGCCTTGGCCATGTTGAAGCAACCGCCCAGGTTGATGCGCATGACTTCGTTCCAGTCGTCGAAGCTCATCTTGGCGAGCACACCGTCACGGGTGATGCCGGCATTGTTGACGACGATGTCGATTGGCCCCAGCGCTTCCGCCACCGCAGCGCAGCCATCCAAACAGGCCTGATGATCGCCGACATCCCATTTGAAGGTCGCGATGCCGGTGGCGTCGGTGAAGGCCTTGGCCTTTTCCTCGTTACCGGCATAGTTGGCGGCAACCGTATATCCCATTTCCTTGAGTGCCAGGCTGATGGCTTCCCCGATACCGCGGGTTCCGCCGGTCACGATCGCTACTCTCGACATGCGCCTGTCCTCTCCTGTGCTAGACCCTCTGGTCCACCCATCCTGAAAGCTCGCGGCCGACCAGCCGCTGGTAGAGGGTGATAGCTTCGGGGGATGCGTTTAGACAGGGCAAAAAGGCAAATTTTTCGCCACCTTCCGCTAAAAAAACTTCTTTCGCGCGAAGCCCGATTTCCTCTAGGGTTTCCAGACAATCTGCCGAAAATCCGGGTGTCACGACAGCAATGTTCCGGACACCTTCCTTTACCAATCTGGTGAGCGTCGCTTCGGTCTCCGGTTCCAGCCATTTGGCCCGGCCGAAACGCGACTGGAAGCTCATATGGACGGGCAGGTCCATCGCCGCATCGAGCAGCCGGACCGTCTCCACCGACTGGTGATAATAGGGGTCGCCCAGCTTCAGCGTCCGTTCCGGCATGCCATGGAAACTGGCGAGCAACGCGTCGGGCCTGAAGTCGAGCGGCGCCAGATGGCCGTCGATCGATGTTTTCAACGCGGCGATATAGGCGGGATCGGCATAATAAGGCGGCAGGGTGCGGATCGCCGGCTGCAACCGCATGGCGGCCAGCGCAGCAAAGGCCTTGTCCAGCGCGGTCGCGGTCGTCGCGCCCGAATATTGCGGGTAGAGCGGCGCCAGCAGGATGCGATCGCACCCCTGCGCCATCATCGCCTGGAGCCGGCTGGCGATCGACGGATTGCCATAGCGCATCGCCCAGTCGACGATCAGGTCCGGCCCCATCGCCTGCTGCAACGCCTCCGCCGTGTCGCGGGTATAGACCGCCAGCGGCGATCCGCCGGGCATCCACACCTGCTGATAGGCATGGGCCGACTTTTTCGGCCGCGTCGTCAGCACCGCGCCGCGCAGGATCGGCTGCCAGATGATCTGCGGAATTTCCACCACGCGCGGGTCGGACAGGAATTCCGCCAGATAACGGCGGACAGCCTTGGTATCGGGCGCGTCGGGCGTGCCGAGATTGATCAGCAGCACGCCGACGCGCGAGAGCGTACGAGTGTCAATTTCGCTGTCAGGCATCAGCCATTTCCCATGATCGGCAGGCTGCGGAATCGCTGCCCTGTGACGGTGAAGAGCGCATTGGCGATCGCCGGCGCGGCAAGCGGTGCGCCAAGGTCGGTGACGCCGGCCGGATCGGCCGTGCTGCGGATCAGTTCCACGCTGATCTCTCCGATGTCGCCCAGCCGCGGCAGGTTCATCCGCCCCAGCATGGCGCGCGTCGGCATGCCACCGGCATAAGGCACCGACGCCCCCATGGCGAGCGCCAGGCCATGGATCAGCCCGCTTTCTATCTGCTGCCGCGCGATATCGGGATTGACCTGATCGCCGCAATCCACTGCCGCGACCATCCGCCGGACGCTGAGCTTGCTGCCCTCGATCCCCGCCTCGACCATCACGGCGGCATAGGCCCCGTTCATCATATGCGCAGCGATCCCCTGTCCGGTCCCGGCAATGCCCCCCTGCCAGCCGCCCATGGCCGCTGCCGTGGAGAGGCAATGGGCGAGGCGCGGGTTCCCGCCCAGCATCTGGATGCGGAAGGACATCGCCTCGATCCCCGCCAGATGGGCAAGTTCGTCAAGGAAGCATTCGGTGAAGAAGGCGCCATGGAGATGCGCATTGCCACGCATGAAGCCGAGCGGCAGGCCAACGTCGGCGGGATAATGATCCACCGCCCAGTTCGGAATGGCATAGGGCGGCACCATGCCGGCCACCGCCAGCCGGGTCGCCTTGTCGCCCGCTTCGGCGGCAGCCTCATGCGGCAGCTTGCCATGGGCGATGCGCGACCAGGTCTGGGTCATGGCGCAGGGGGCCGCCACCTTGGCCAGCCAGCCTTCGACCATGCCGCCACGGCCCAGCTTGGCCGCCATGCGGGCATGAGCCGGCGCGCCGGGCCGATCCTGAATCACATCCTCCAGCCGCGACCAGAGCAGTTGCACCGGACGACCGACATCGCGCGCGATCAGCGCGGCCTGCACGCCCGCCTCCCAATCCATATGCCGTCCGGTCGCGCCGCCGGCATGGAGCGGGTAGAGCGTCACCGCACTGTCCGACAGGCCCAGCGCATCGGCGATCGCGGCGCGGGCCAGCGCGGGCGCCTGCGTCGCCATCCAGACTTCGGTGCCCTCCTCCGTCACCCGCGCCGTCGCGCACATCGGCTCCAGCGCCAGATGCAGGCCGGGATCGACCTGATATTCGCTGGCCAGGATCGTCGCCTTGTCGAACACCGGCAGCAGGTCGCCCAGCACATAGAGACGCCGGCCGGCGTTCCCGGAAAAGGCATCCTCCAGCGCAGCATCGATGCGGCCGCTGTCGACCGGCGTGCCGCGCAAGGTGAAGCTGGGGTCGATCAGGTCGAGCGCCCGGTTCGCCGCCCACCAGTTTGTGCCGACCGCCGCGATCCAGCGCTCGGTGCGCACCAGTTTCAGGAAGCCGGTGACCTTCTGCGCCTCGGCATCGCGCGCATCCTTCAGCACGGCGTCGCCGATCGGCCCCTGCCGGATCGAGGCGAAGACCATGTCGGGCAGGCGGATGTCGGCGGCGAAATTATGGCTGCCGTCGATCTTGGACGGAGTGTCGAGCCGCGGCAAATCCTGCCCGGTCAGCCGGCCGTCATTGCCCTGACGATAGGGCAGGATGTCGGGCAGGGTGAAACCGGCGGCATCCTCCACCACATCGCCCAGCCGCAGCTTGCGCTCGGCCCCGTCGGTGACGATGCCATTCTGGATGTCGCAGCTTTCCCAGGGCACGCCCCAGCGCGCCGCCGCCGCCTTGCACAGCAGCACGCGCGCCGCCGCACCCGCCCTACGATAGGCGTCATGGAACATCGGCACCGACGTGCCCGCCCCGGTCAGCATCAGCGCGCTGCGCGTCGCATATTGGTCGATCGCCCAGCTGCCGGCATCGCCCGCCACGCGGGTCCAGTCGCTTGCCAGCCAGTCACGCGCCAGCAGGCCGTTGGCATAGAGCGGGCTGATCGGCGCGCTCTGCACCGCGACGGTGCGCCAGTCGGCGCCCAGTTCGTCCGCCAAAATCTGCGGCAGGATGGTGGACACCCCCTGCCCCATTTCAGTCTGCGGCACGATGGCAATCACCTGCCCGGCCCGGTCGATCTTTAGGAAGGCGTCGAAAACCTGTTCGCCCGGCCCGACATTGAGATTGGGCCGATAGCTGCGCGGCCAGGCCGCCCAGGCCAGAACCAGTCCGACTGCCGCGCCGCCACCGACCAGCAGCGTGCGACGGCTCACACCTCTATCGCTCAAACCTCTGTCTTTGCGTCGTTTCAACGGTGCCCGCGCCATGGCCTTGCTGATAGAGGCGCGGGGCCGTGCTGCCTAGGGCTAATCCGCCACGATCGGCGCAAGGCCAAGCCGCCGGATCTCGATCGCCGGGCAATAGTCCATCACGACCTTGAGCCCCGCCGCTTCGGCCCGCGCCGCGGCATCGGCATCGATCACCCCCAATTGCATCCAGACCGACTTGGCGCCAGCGGCGATCGCCTGGTCCACCACCTCGCCCGCGGCCTCGCCGCGTCGGAAGATATCGACCATGTCGATCCGCACGCCGATGTCGGACAGCCGATCCCAGACGAATTCGCCATGGACATGTTCGCCGGCGATCTGCGGATTGACCGGCAGCACCCGATAGCCATGATCCTGCAGCGTCTTCATCACACTATAGCTCGGCCGGTCGGGGCGATCGGAAATACCGACCAGCGCGATCGTCCGGGTTTCGTTGAGCAGATCGGCAATATCCTGCGCGGCGGTGAGCGGCATGGCGGTCCTCCTGTCCTGGTCCCCGATATGGGCAGGGCGAAGGCGCGAACAAGGGGCCTGGCGAGCGCCGGTCCTAACCAATTCCTAAGCAGCATCCGGCTAGGTCCGGCAATGCGCGATTCGCGCCGGCCGGTGGGGACGGGCCGTATTCAGGGGGTCTGAGATGAAGTCTGTCGTCATTGCCGCGCTTGCCATCATGTCCGCGACTGCCCAGCCATTGCTGGCACAGGCCGATGCGCCGCTGCCCGTCATGCAGCCGCCCGAGGCCAGTCCGGCCATGGTCCTGCCCGCCAACACCGCCGTCATGCTGCGCATGAACAGCGAATTGTCGAGCAAGACCGCCAAGGAAGGGTCGATGTTCGACCTGTCGGTCGCCGATCCGGTGATGGTCGATGGCTATGTCGTCATCCCGATGAATGCCCGCGCCGTGGGCGAAGTGACCTGGCTGACCGGCAAGGGCGCCTTCGGCAAATCGGGCAAGATGAATATCGAGCTGCGCTATATCGAAGTCGCCGGGCGCCGCATCCCGATCAAGGGCAGCTTCCGCCAGGAGGGCGAAGGCAATACCGCCGCGACCATCGGTGGCGTGATCGCGGCCGGCGTGTTCGCGGGCTTCATCACCGGCAAGACGGCTATCATCCCGGCGGGCCGGGAACTGCAGGCCTTCACCCAGAATGAAATCGCGCTGGCGCCGCCGCGCCGCCCCGCGCCCATGCTGGGCCAGCCGGCACCGATCCCCGCCAGCTATACGCCCGCACCCCGCGCTGCGCCGCTGCCGGCCGCCCGGCCAGCACCGCGTCGGTCGATGGTCGACCCGTCGCTGGAGATCAACGTCAAATAAGCCGGACTTGGTCGTGGCGCACCGCACGCGCCACGGCTAGACCCTGCCCATGTTCGATATTCGCAAAGACGATCTGAGCGGCGCACCGACCCGCGCGCTATTGGCCATCCATCTGGCCGGCATGCAGGCGGAATCGCCGCCAGAAAGCGTCTTCGCGCTCGACCTGTCAGGATTGCAGCAGCCCGACATTTGCGTCTGGACCGCCTGGGATGGCGACGAGATCGCCGGCGTCGCCGCGCTGCGCGATCTGGGCGGCGGCCAGGGCGAACTCAAATCGATGCGCACCCATCCCGATCATCTGCGCCGGGGCGTGGCCGCAGCGCTGCTGCGCCATATCATCGGGCAGGCACGGCAGCGCGGCATGACCCGGCTGAGCCTGGAAACCGGCAGCGGCGCGGCCTTCGATCCGGCGCTGACGCTCTATCGCCGGCACGGCTTCGGCAATGGCGAGGCGTTCGGCGATTATCGCGCGAGCGCCTTCAACCAGTTTCTGCACCTCAGCCTCTGATCAGGCGGCCTTCGCCAGCCAGGCCGCGACCTTTTCGGCGACGGCGCGGAAGGCATCGGCATGCGGCCCTTCGCCAGCCGCCGGCGGATCACCCGCGTCGGAGCGCTTGCGAATGTCGATCGCCAGCGGAATGCGGCCGATGAAGGACAGGCCAAGCTCGCCCGCTGCCGCTTCCGCGCCACCGCAGCCGAACGGATCGGACACTTCGCCACAATGCGGGCAGGCATAGCCGGCCATATTCTCGACCAGGCCGATCATCGGCACCTGCGCCTGTTCGAACAGGCTGATCGCGCGGGTCGCATCCATCAGCGCCAGATCCTGCGGCGTCGAGACGATCACGGCACCGGCCGGCTTGTGCTTCTGGAGCATGGTCAGCTGGATGTCGCCGGTGCCCGGCGGCAGGTCGATGACCAGCAGGTCGGTGTCGCCCCAGTCGGCGTCGATCAACTGCCCCAGCGCATTGCCGACCATCGGCCCGCGCCAGGCCAGCGCCTTGCCCGGATCGACCAGATGCGCCATCGACAGCATCGGAATGCCGAGCGGGCTTTCGACCGGGAAAAGGCGCTTTTCGCGCGCCTGCGGCTTCTGGTCCTCGCTGGCGAGCAGGCGCGCCTGCGACGGGCCGTAGATGTCGGCGTCGACCAGACCGACCTTGTGACCCAGCCGCGACAAAGCGATGGCGAGATTGGCCGACAGGGTCGACTTGCCCACCCCGCCCTTGCCCGACGCCACGGCGATGATGCGCGGCGCGCGGCGTTCGGCGGTCATGGCAATGCGCACATCGGTGACGCCCGGCAGCATCAGGCCGCCCTCGCGGATGGCGGCGGCCACGGCATCGCGCCGTTCGGGCGCCAGACCGCCCACGTCGAGCGCCAGGGTCATGACGCCATCCTTCACCCGCGGCGCGCTGGCACGGCCATCGGTCAGCGTCTTCAGGCGGGCGGCAAAATCATCGATATCGGTCATGACTGGGCCCTCTAGGCAATAATCGTCGTTAAGGGCACTGTTTTTCGCGTGCAGCCATTCCTATAGAGATGACATGAGAAGATTATTCGGGTGGATGCCCGGCATCGCGAGCGCCATGGCCCAGGGTCCCTGGGGCGGCAAGGGTGACGGGCCTGAGGGCAATGACGGACCGGGCAAGAACGGGTCCGGCGGGGGCAGTGATGGCCCGCGCAATCCCTGGACCCAGCCCGGCAAGCCGGCCGGCGGCAAATCCCCCTCCGCGATCGAGGAATTGCTGCGCAAGAGCCGCGAAAGCTTTGGCCAGGGCGGCGGCTTCGGTGGCCTGCCGCCGCGCGCGAACGGCCGGGCGCTGTGGCCGATCGCCGTCGGCATTGTCGTCGTCCTGTGGCTGGTGCTGACCAGTTTCCACCGGGTCGGCCCGCAGGAACGCGGCGTCGTCACCCTGCTCGGCAAATATAGCCGCACCCTCTCGCCCGGCATCAGCCTGACCCTGCCCGCCCCGTTCGAGGCGGTGCGCACGGTCGATGTCGAGGAAATCCGCACGATCGACATCGGATCGGCCAGCGCGGAGAGCGAAAATCTGGTGCTGACCGGCGACCAGAATATCGTCGACCTGGCCTATTCGGTGCGGTGGAACATCCGCAATCCGGAACTCTATCTGTTCCAGCTGGCCGACCCGGATGCGTCGATCCGCGAAGTGGCGGAAAGCGCGATGCGTTCGGTCGTCGCCAGCGTCAGCCTGGACGATGCGCTGGGCGCGGGCCGCACCGAGATCGAGCAGCAGGTCGAACAGCGGATGCAGGAGATTCTGGACGGCTACAAGTCGGGCATTCGCGTCCAGGGCGTGGCAATCAAGCAGGCCGATCCGCCGGCTGCCGTCAACGACGCCTTCAAGGAAGTGTCGGCCGCGCAGCAGACCGCCCAGACCTATCTGAACGAGGCGCGCGCCGCCGCGCAGCAGGTGACGGCCAAGGCGCAGGGCGAAGCCGCAGCCTTCGACAAGGTCTATGAACAATATCGGCTGGCACCCGACGTGACCCGCCGGCGCATGTATTACGAAACCATGGAGGGCGTCCTGTCCACCGTCGACAAGACGATCGTCGAAAGCGGCAACGTCACCCCCTTCCTGCCCCTTCCCGAACTCAAGCGGCGCGCCCAGGGGACACCCCAGTCGGCTGCCAATGCGACGGAGGAAGGCCAGTGAGCTTGCGCAACCCCATCGCCCTCGCCATCGGCGCGATCATCCTGCTGATCCTGGTCGGCAGCACCGTCACCATCGTGCCGGAAACCCGGCAGGGCGTGATCGTCCGCTTCGGCGAGCCCAAGCAGATCATCAACCGCTATCGTCCGAACGAGGATTTCGGCAAGACCGGCGCCGGCGTCATCCTGCGCGTGCCCTTCTTCGACCAGATCGTCTGGATCGACAAGCGCGTGCTCTCGGTCGAGATGGAGCGCCAGCAGGTGCTTTCGACCGATCAGCTGCGCCTGCAGGTCGATGCCTTTGCCCGCTATCGCATCGTCGATCCGCTGCGCATGTATATTTCGGCCGGCAGCGAGGAGAAGGTGTCGGACGCGCTGCGCCCGATCCTGGGTTCGGCGCTGCGCAACGAACTGGGCAAGCGGCCCTTCGCCGCGCTGCTCAGCCCCGAACGCGGCCAGGTGATGCAGAATATCGAGGCCGGGCTTGACCGGGTCGCGCGCCAATATGGCGCCGAGATCGTCGACGTGCGGATCAAGCGCGCCGACCTGCCCGATGGCACGCCGCTGGAAAGCGCCTTCACCCGCATGCGCACCGCGCGCCAGCAGGAAGCGCTGACGATCCGCGCCCAGGGCCTGAAGCAGGCACAGATCATTCGCGCCGAGGCCGACGCCAATGCCGCCCGCATCTATGCGGAAAGCTTTGGCAAGGACGCGAATTTCTATGACTTCTATCGCGCCATGCAGGCCTATCGTTATACCTTCGCCCCGGATCGGGCGGGCGGCACGACGATGGTATTGTCGAAGGACAATGAGTTCCTGAAGCAGTTCCAGGGCCGCTAACAGCAGGTTTCAGGATCATTACGGAACCAGTGTCATTCAATATCGGTTAAGGCAGGGCGGCGCATCGATAAGGCTCCCCGAGAGTCCCGCCCTTCCCGCTCCCGAATTTCTGAAGAGGACCGTCACGAGTGCGTTACGCTTATGCCATCACCGGCGCCCTGCTGCTCGGCGGCACCGCCATCGCCGTCACGACCAGTTCCAATGTCGGCGCGCAGACCGCCCAGAATGAAGGCCTGCAGGCCGCTGCCCCCGCCGGCGCGCCCGCCAGCCTGGCCGACATGGTCGAAAAGCTGCAGCCGGCCGTGGTCAACATCTCGACCAAGCAGCGCGTCACCGTGCAGAATCCCTTCGCCGGCACGCCCTTTGGCGACCTGTTCGGCCAGGGCGGCGGCGGCAAGCCGCAGACCCGTCAGGCGCAGTCGCTTGGCTCGGGCTTCCTGATCTCGGCCGATGGCTATATCGTGACCAATAATCACGTCGTGTCGGCCGGTGCGGAAGGTGCCAGCGTCGACAGCATCACGGTCACCATGACCAACAAGGAAGAATATCCCGCCAAGCTGGTCGGCCGCGATCCCGCAACCGACCTCGCCGTGCTGAAGATCGACGCGAAGAAGCCCCTGCCCTTCGTCAAGTTCGGCGACAGCACCAAGGCGCGCGTGGGTGACTGGGTCGTCGCGATCGGCAATCCCTTCGCCCTGTCGGGCACCGTGACCGCCGGCATCATCTCGGCCGTGCATCGCGGCACCGGCGGCACCTATGACAAGTTCATCCAGACCGACGCATCGATCAACCAGGGCAATAGCGGCGGCCCGATGTTCGACATGCGCGGCAATGTGATCGGCATCAACAGCCAGATCCTGTCGCCCTCGGGCGGCAATGTCGGCATCGGCTTCGCCATCCCCTCGGAACAGGCGGCGCCGATCGTCGACACGCTGCGCCAGGGCCAAAGCATCAAGCGCGGCTATCTGGGTGTCCAGATCAGCCCGCTGGGCGAGGACATGGCGGACTCGCTCGGCCTTGCCAAGAATCGCGGCGAGTTCGTGCAGGGCGTCGAGCCTGGCAAGGGCGCCGAAAAGGCCGGCATCAAGGCAGGCGATGTGATCGTCAGCGTCGCCGGTCAGGAAGTGACGCCGGACCAGAATCTGTCGTCGATCGTCGCCAACAGCAAGATCGGGTCGAGCGTGCCGATCGTGCTGCTGCGCAACGGCCAGCGCATGACCCTGAACGCGGTCGTGGGCGAGCGCCCGAGTGAAGACGAGCTCAATAATTTCGCCCAGCAGCAGGATGATGATTTCAGCCAGCAGGGCGACCAGGGCAGCGACACCCAGGCGGCCCAGAAGTCGCTGGGCATCTCCGCCATCCCGCTGACCCCCAGCATCACCCGCCAGCTGGGTGTTGCCGGCGACACCCGCGGCATCGTCATCACCGCCGTTGACGGGTCGACCGACGCCGGTGCCAAGGGCCTGCGTCGCGGCGACGTGATCCTGTCGGCCAACAACCGGCCGGTGCTGACCCAGGCGGATCTGGATGCACAGGTGAAGGCGGTGTCGGCCCAGGGTCGCAACGCCATCCTGCTGCAGGTGCTGCGTCGCGGCCAGGCGCCGTTGTTCCTGCCCATCCGCCTGCGCGACAAGTAAGTCAGCGAAAGCGACAATCGTTACGGGCCGCGCTTGCCGGATTGCCTGCCTCCCTTCTAAGAAGGAGCAGACAGTCCGGCGGGCGCGGCCCGACCCGTTTTTGAGGAGAATAAGCCCATGAGCGACGGCATCTTCCTTGGTCTGGGCGCGCCCGAAAAGGACGGCGGCATCCCCCAATATCTGAACCTGCGCCGGGCCAATCGCCACGGCCTGATCGCCGGCGCGACCGGCACCGGCAAGACGGTGACGTTGCAGGGCATCGCCGAAAGCTTCTCCGCGCTCGGCGTTCCGGTGTTCGTGGCCGATGTGAAGGGCGACCTGTCGGGCATTTCGATGGCCGGTTCGCCGACCGCCAAGAATGCCGACAAGCTGGTGTCTCGCGCCAGGGAAATCGGCATCGCCGATTACAGCTATGCCGACAATCCCGCGATCTTCTGGGACCTCTATGGCGAACAGGGCCATGCGATCCGCACCACGGTGAGCGAGATGGGGCCGCTGCTGCTGGCCCGGCTGATGGGCCTCAACGACACGCAGGAAGGCGTGCTCAACATCGCCTTCAAATATGCCGACGAGGAAGGGTTGCTGCTGCTCGACCTGGGCGATCTGCAGGCGATGCTCGCCTATTGTGCGGAGAATGCCGATACGCTCTCGGCCCGCTTCGGCAATGTGACCAAGGCCAGTGTCGGTGCGATCCAGCGCCAGTTGCTCCAGCTCGAAACCCAGGGCGGCGACCATTTCTTCGGCGAGCCCGCGCTCGACATCCACGACTTCCTCAAGGTGGACGACAAGGGGCGCGGCTATGTGAACATCCTCGCCGCCGACAAGCTGATGCAGAGCCCGAAGCTCTACGCCACCTTCCTGCTCTGGCTGCTGAGCGAGTTGTTCGAGACGCTGCCTGAAGTGGGCGATCCGGAAAAGCCGGTACTGGTCTTCTTCTTCGATGAGGCCCATCTGCTGTTCGATGACGCGCCGGCGGCATTGCAGGACAAGATCGAGCAGGTCGTGCGCCTGATCCGTTCCAAGGGCGTCGGCGTCTATTTCGTTACCCAGAACCCGATCGACATTCCCGAAGCCATTGCCGGCCAGCTCGGCAACCGGGTGCAGCATGCGCTGCGCGCCTTCACCCCGCGCGACCAGAAGGCGATCAAGGCGGCGGCTGACACTTTCCGCATCAACCCCGATCTCGACATCGAAACCGCGATCACCGAACTCAAGACCGGTGAAGCGCTGGTATCGCTGTTGCAGGAAGATGGCGCGCCCGGCGTGGTCCAGCGCACGCTGATCGCCCCGCCCCGTTCACGCCTGGGTCCGGTCGATGCCAAGGAGCGCGCGATCATCCAGTCGATCTCGCCCTGCGACGGCAAATATGACAATGCGGTCAACCGTGAATCCGCCCAGGAAATCCTCGCCGCGCGTGGCGAGGCCGCCGCTGCCGCTGCGCAGGCTGCCAAGGCTAAGGTCGAGGCCGACAAGGCCGCCGCCGCTCAGGCCAAGATCGAGGCGAAGCAGCGCGAACAGGAGTTGAAGGAGCAGGCCCGGCGTGACGCCGCCGCCGCGCGCGAGGCGGCCAAGCCCAGCGGCTTCGACAAGGCCGTCCAGTCCGCCACCCGCTCTGCCGCCTCTTCGGTCGGCCGCCAGGTAGCCAATGAACTGGGCCGTGCCGTATTCGGCGGATCGAGCCGCAAATCCTCGGGCGGTGGCATCGCCGGCCAGTTGGTGCGCGGCATATTGGGCAGCCTGTTCAAATAAGGATGGGCCAGCAAGGATGAACAGGGGACCGGTCGATTATGTCCGGCCCGTTGCTATCCGCCACGGGATAAGGCTAGAGCGCGGCCATGTCTTCCTCGGCTGCTGCACCCCACCCGCTCCATTTCGGCAATTTCCGCGCCTATCTGGTCGGCCGTTTCTGCGCCACGCTGGCGCAGTACAGCATGATGATCCTGCTCGCCTGGCAGGCCTATAATGTCGCGCGGGAGACGATGAGCACGGGCGCGGCGTCGGCGCAGCTTGGCCTCATCGGCCTGGCGCAGTTCCTGCCGCTCTTCTTCCTAACGCCGGTGACTGGCTGGGTGGCCGATCATTTCGACCGGCGGATCATCACCCGGCTGACGCTGGCGCTGCTGATGCTCGCCGCAGCCGTGCTGGCCTTCGCCACCTATGAGGGCTGGGTCAGCCTGCCGCTGATCTTCGGCATCGCGGTCATCGTCGGCATCGCGCGCGCCTTCAACGGCCCGGCCTATGGGGCATTGGCGCCGAACCTGGTGCCGCCCGCCGTGCTGCCGACCGCCATCGCCCTGTCATCGGTCGCCTGGCAGACCGGTGACATCCTCGGCAAGGCGGTGGGCGGCTATGCCTATGCGATCGAGCCTTGGGCCGCCTATGCACTGTCAGCGGCCTTGTTCGGCGTCGGCCTCATATCGATGATGATGATCGGCCCCGTGCCCCAGCCGCCACGCCAGCAGGGCCGCCATCCCATCCGCCAGATGATCGATGGCTTCACCTACCTCAAGAGCAACCGGCTGGTGCTGGCGACGATCACGCTGGACCTGTTCGCGGTGCTGCTGGCCGGCGCGACCGCGCTGCTGCCCGTCTATGCCCGCGACATCCTGCATGTCGGGTCGACCGGCTATGGTCATCTGGCGATCGCGCCGGGGATCGGCGCGGCGCTGACCGCGCTCTGGTTCTCGTTCCGGCCGATGAAGACGCAGGTCGGCCTCAAGATGCTGGCGGCGGTCATCCTGTTCGGCCTGGCCACCATTGCGTTTGGTTGCACCGCCTTCCTGCCGCGCGACATCGCGGTGGAGGCCGGCATCGCCGCGCTGATCGTGCTGGGCGGCGCCGACATGGTGTCGGTGTTCGTGCGCCAGTCGCTGGTGCAGCTGCACACGCCCGATGCGATGCGCGGCCGCGTTTCCAGCCTGTCGCAACTGACCATATCCGCGTCCAATGAACTGGGCGAAGCGGAATCGGGCTTCCTTGCGGCGCTCGTTGGGCCTATCGCTGCGGTCATCGGGGGTGGCGTCGGCGCCATTCTCGTCACGATATTCTGGGCGCGGCTCTTTCCCGAACTGCGCCTTGCACGCACTTTCGACCCACCCGACTTAAGGGAGGCGGACATCAGCCAGGAGACGGCCCAATGAAAGCTGCCACTATTCTCGATACCATCGGCAATACCCCCCATGTCCGGGTCAACCGGCTGTTCGGGGACGCTGAAGTGTGGATCAAGTCGGAACGGTCGAACCCCGGCGGGTCGATCAAGGACCGCATCGCGCTCGCCATGATCGAGGCGGCCGAGGCATCGGGCGACCTGAAGCCGGGCGGCACGATCATCGAGCCGACGTCGGGCAATACCGGCGTGGGTCTGGCCATGGTCGCCGCAGTCAAGGGCTACAAGCTGATCCTGGTCATGCCCGAAAGCATGTCGATCGAACGCCGCCGGCTGATGCTGGCCTATGGTGCCAGTTTCGACCTGACCCCGCGCGAAAAGGGCATGAAGGGCGCGATCGAACGGGCGCTGGAACTGGTGTCGCAGACGCCCGATAGCTGGATGCCGCAGCAGTTCGAGAATCCCGCCAATATCGACGTGCATGTCCGCACCACCGCGCAGGAAATCATCGCCGATTTCGCCGATGCGCCGATCGACGTGCTGATCAGCGGCGTGGGCACGGGCGGCCATATCACCGGCACCGCCGAGGTGCTGAAGAAGCAGTGGCCGAACCTTAAGGTCTATGCGGTCGAGCCGACCCTGTCGCCGGTCATCAGCGGCGGCCAGCCCGGCCCGCACCCGATCCAGGGTATCGGCGCGGGCTTCATCCCGGCGAACCTGCACACCCAGATATTGGACGGCGTGATCCAGGTCGATCCGGCCGATGCGAAGGACTATGCCCGCCGCGCCGCTAGCCAGGAAGGCATGCTGGTCGGCATCTCGTCGGGCGCCACGCTCGCCGCGATCGCGCAGAAGCTGAAGGAACTGCCCGCAGGCAGCCGCGTTCTGGGCTTCAATTATGACACCGGCGAACGCTATCTCTCGGTGCCCGACTTCCTGCCCGAATAAACGGCACAAAGCCTAGGGCATGACCGGCGGCACTTTCCCTGACCGGCCACATCGCGCGATGTGGCTGATATGGCTGTTGCTGTTCGTCGGTCTGCCCATGGCGGTGGCCGGCTGGGAAAGCCGGCCGCGCGCAGGTGACGAGGTGGCGCAGGGCCGCCGGCTGGCGGTTGTAGCGGCCGCCCGTTTGCGCCGCCCCACAACGCCACCGCCCGCGGTCGAGCCCGTCAAAGTTTTTGCGCTCGGCCCCGAGCAGGCCCGCGACCTCAACGCCCAGATCCCCTTTTCGCGCGATCCCAATCCATCAGCCCGGCCGTTCCTGTTTCGCGGATCGGAAACCGATCTGGCCCGCGCCACGGACTGCCTGGCGGCGGCCCAGCTTTACGAAGCGGGCGACGATGCGGTCGGTGAGCAGGCGGTGGCACAGGTCGTGCTCAACCGCGTGCGCCACCCGGCCTTCCCCAAGACGGTCTGCGGCGTGGTGTTCCAGGGGCAGGAACGGACCACCGGATGCCAGTTCACCTTCACCTGCGACGGCGCACTGGCCCGCACCCCATCCACCAGCGCCTGGGCACGGGCGCGGGAGATTGCGCGCGGCGCGCTGGCCGGCAAGGTGTTCAAGGCTGTCGGCTATGCCACCCATTATCATACCGACTGGGTCGTGCCCTATTGGAGCGGCAGCCTGGACAAGATCACCGCGGTCGGCACGCATCTGTTCTTTCGCTGGCGCGGCTGGTGGGGCACGCCGCCTGCCTTCCGCCTGGGCGAAGCCGGTGGCGAACCGCTGATCACCGGCATCGCCCGCTTGTCCGCCGCGCATCAGGGCCTGCCGGGCAGCGGTCTTCCGGGCATGCCGCCGGTGCTGGCGACCGAAGCCGCCGCCGCGCTGGCCGCCAGGCCGGAACGCGCGATCGGATCGGACTCGCTGGGCAAGACGATCGGCGGCGTCCGGCTGATCGCGATCGCACCGGGCGGGCGCAGCTTCCTGGTCGAACTCAATCGCAGCAGCCCGCCGGAAAGCTGGCCCGCGCTGGCGGAGACCTTCTGTGCCGGCCGGCCCGAATGCCGGATCATGGGCTGGCGCGGCGGCGCCGTCCCGACCGGCCTGCCGCTCAACGACGCCCAGCTTGAGGCGATGAGCTTCGCCTATATCCATTATGTCGGCAACGGATTGCAGCGCGCGCTGTGGAACTGCAGCCAGTTCCCCCGCCCGACCAAGGCCGAATGCATGCGCCAGCGCGTGCCGACCGCGACGCCGGCATCTCCGCCCGCCGCCGTCATCGTGCCTTCGCTGGACGGGGTGCGGCGCAAGGAGCGGTTCGAGACGGTCAAGATTGCCCCGCCCCCACCTGCTACGCCACCGATCGTGACACCGAAGGTGACACCCATAGCGCCATCCGGCTCCTGATGCGGACGGCGCTGGCGGATTTCGTGCGCCATTACGTTATGGTATAAAATCACGACATTCTTCGGGGGCAAGATGGTTACGCGGCGGGGCTTTATCGGACGGGCAGGCGGCGCGCTGGGTGTCACTTTCGGTGTCGGCCTGGGGCTGGACGGCGCGGTTGCGGCCACGACCGGACCGTCAGATGGCTGGCCCGACGAGGCCCCCTTCCGCTTCGCCGGCGACATGACGGATTTCGAGGCGGCACAGCGCGCACTGCTGCCCCTCTATGACGTGGAGCGGGATTTCGCGACCTTCGACGCGGCCTATTATGGGGCGATGACCCGGCCGGTGGCGGCCAGCTATCGCGCCTATTCGCAATGGGTGAACCGCAACAATTCGCTGTTCCTGCGCAATGCCGCACCCGGCCATCCGCGCGACGCCGAGCTGGATCGGTCGCGCACGGCCGTGGCCAAGCTGCTCGGCGCGCAGACCGAGGAGATCGCGCTGTCGGGCGGCGGCACCGAGGCGCTCTATGCGCTGATCGCCAATTACGCGCTGCTCAAGGCCGGCGACGCGGTGATCTATGCCGATGTCGACTATGACGAGATGCAATATGCCTGCGACTATCTCGAGCAGAGCCGGGGCGCCCGCATCGTCCGCTTCAGCCTGCCCGAGCCGCATACGGAAGCGAATATTCTGGCCGCCTATGACAGGATATTGAAGGAAACGCCGCGCGCGAAGCTGCTGCTGCTCACCCATTTGTCCAACCGCAACGGGCTGGTGCCACCGGTCAAGGCGATCGTCGCCATGGCCAAGGCGCGCGGCGTCGACGTGATCCTGGACAGCGCCCAGGCGGTCGGCCACCTGCCCTTCACGGTCGAAGACACCGGCGCCGACTTCATCGGCTTCTCGCTGCACAAATGGCTCGCAGCGCCGCTCGGCACCGGCGGCATCTATATCCGCAAGGACCGGCTGCAGGACATCTCCCCCTGGCTCGGCAACCGCATCCATGGGCCGGAAGATATCCGCGCGCGCATCCCGACCGGCACGGTCGACTTCGCCGCCCGCCTGACCATCCCGCGCGCCATCGCGGTGCAGGATGCGATCGGACTGGAGGCGAAATATCGCCATCTCGTCGGGCTGCGCGACTATTGGGTCGAACGGGTCCGCGACATCGCCGGACTGGAGATATTGGTGCCACAGGAGGCCGGTCGCTTCGGCGCCGTCACCGGTTTCCGCCTACCCGGCATGAAAGGCCCGGATGGCGCCAAACAGGCGGCCAAGCTGTTCCTCGACAAATATCGCCTGCTGGTGGTGGCCAAGGCCGGGCTCGCATCCGGGCCAGTGCTGCGCGTGACGCCTGCGCTGTTCAACAGCAGCGCCGAGCTGGACCGGCTGGTCGCCGCGATCAGGGCGGAGCGGGAACTGTTCAGCTAAGGCGGTCCGCTGCCTGTGCAAGCAGGCGCCGGGCTTCGTCCGTCACCGCGATTGCGGCGGGGGAGAGCGACCGGCCGGCCCGTCGCACCAGCGCGATCTCGCTCTGTATGGGCGGGCGGTCAACCAGATCGAGCATGACCAGCGCACCGGCCGCGATGTCGGCCTGCGCCGCCGCCGGTGCCCCCACCCAGACTGCGTCCGAGCGCAGCGTCAGATCCCGCAGGATATGGAAATTGTCGCAGATGAAGGCGCCGGTCATGTCCGGCAAGCCGGCGAGAACCAGATCGGACGCGCTGGCAATGGCAAAAGGGCCCAGATCCGCCCGACCAAGCCTGGTCCGCCCGGCCAGCGGGTGCCCGCTGCGCACCAGCAGTCCGACCTCGATCGCCCCGACCGTCTGCACGCTGAGCCCCTGCACATCGGCCAGCGGCCAGCTATTGCCGAAGATCAGTTCGATCTGATCGTCCATCAGCGCCTGGGCCAACTGGTCGGGCGTGCGGATCATCGTCCGCAGCAGCAGGCCGGGGCGGGTGCGCTGCACATAGGCGCCAAGATCGGGCAGCAGCAGACTGGCCATCAACGGGCCAAAGCCGATCGCGACCTCTCCCGCCTCACCGCGTGCCAGGAGCCGCAGGTCGCGATCCATACCTGATGCCAGTCCGACCAGATCGCGTGCCTGATCGATGATCTGGCGGCCAATCGCGGTCGGCATCACCCCGCTGCGGCTGCGATCGAACAGCCGCACACCATAGCGCACCTCGAACGCGGCGATCGAGCGGCTGAGCGCCGGTTGGGTGATGTTGAGCTGCTCGGCCGCGCGCGAAAAGCTGCGGGTCTGCGCGACGGTCAGGATGTGGCGAAGGCGAAGGATATCCATGCACGGATGTTATCTTAATCGCATCCAATATGCATTGGACGATATGCATCGCGCACAGCACCCTGAAGCCAACCGTTTCTGAACGGACGACAGGGAGAGACCATGCACGCATTCCTCTATGCCAGCGCCGGCGCCGCTGCGCTGATGATCGCCACCGCCAGCCCTGCGCAGACGGTGCGCACCACCCTGCCCATTCCCCCCGCGCCCTTCGACGGGGTCATTGCGCCCGATGTCGCCAATTCGCGCCCGACGCCGGTGCAGCCGGTCCGCGCACCGGCCGGCGCCCCCAATGTGCTGCTGTTCATGAGCGACGATGTCGGCTTTGCCATGTCCAGCGCCTTTGGCGGCCCGGTGCCCACGCCCAATTTCGAGCGGCTGGCGGCGATGGGCCAGCGGTACAACCGCTTCCATACCACGGGCATCTGCTCGCCCTCCCGCGCGGCGCTGCTGACCGGGCGCAACCATCATGCCGCGGGCAATGGCTATCTGAGCGACCTGCCGGCGGGCTTCCCTGGCTATATGGGCCGGATGAGACCGGACACCGCCACGATTGCCCAGATGCTGCGCCTCAATGGCTATAACAGCGCAATGTTCGGCAAGGACCATAATGTGCCCAAGAGCGAGCAGAGCGAGGCCGGGCCGTTCGACAACTGGCCCACGGGCCGGGGTTTCGAATATTATTATGGCTTCATCGCCGGGGATAATGATCAATATTCCCCCACCCTGTTCCGGGGGATCAGCCGGGTCGCGCCGGAGGAGAATAAGGGCGATCTGCTCGACAAGCGCCTGGCCGACGAGATCATCCGCTATGTCCACAACCAGAAGGCAGCCGAGCCCGACAAGCCCTTCCTGATCTATTATGCGCCCGGCTCCACCCATGCCCCGCATCAGGCGCCCGCCGACTATATCGCCCGCTTCAAGGGCCGGTTCGACCAGGGGTGGGACCGGATGCGGGAGGAAAGCTATCGCCGGCAACTGACCATGGGCATCCTTCCCAAGGGCACGCAATTGACCGCCCGGCCAGCCGAAATTCCCGACTGGAGCAGCCTCGATCCGCAACAAAGGGCCTTTGCCGCGCGGACGATGGAGGTCGCTGCGGCGCAATTGGTCTATCAGGACGAACAGTTTGGCCGGGTGCTCGACGAACTGGAGCGCATGGGCCTGCTGGAGACGACGCTGATCAGCGTGATACTGGGCGATAATGGCGCCGCTGCCGAAGCCGGTGTCGAAGGCACCGTCAACGAGATGCAGACCGTCGGCCGCCATAATGAAAGCCCGCAATGGCTGGCATCGAATATCGACCGCATGGGCGGACCGATGACCTATGGCACCTATCCCGCCGGTTGGGCCTGGGCGATGGACACGCCGTTCCGCTGGACCAAACAGGTGGCGTCGATGCTGGGCGGCATTCGCAACGGCATGATCATGGCCTGGAAGGGGCATGTCGCAAAGCCGGGCAGCATCTGTGCGCAGTTCGGCCATCTCAACGATATCGTGCCAACCGTGCTGGAAGCCGCCGGCCTGCCCGCGCCGACGAGCGTCAACGGAATCGCGCAGAAGCCGATCGATGGGAAAAGCCTGCTCCCCAGCCTGAGCCAGTGCCAGCCCAAGGCGCCGCGCACCCAATATTTCGAGATCGGCGGCAAGGCTGCCCTCTATCAAGATGGCTGGTTTGCCAGCATGGACGATGGCCGTGCGCCCTGGGCCGCGATGCCACCGGGCGGCGCCAATCCCCCCGTCACCTGGACGCTCTATGACCTGGAGCGCGACTTTTCGCAGTCAACCGACCTGTCGACCTCTCAGCCCGACCGGCTCAAGGCGATGCAGGCCACATGGCAGGCGGAGGCCGAACGCAACCAGGTCTTCCCACTGGACCACCGTTTCGGCGCCGGCCGGGCGGAAGGCATGGCGGCCTTTATCGGCGGCGGCAGACGCCATTATGAATATTGGGGCAAGGACATCAGCCTACCGGCCGTCGGCCAGCCCTTCCTGGTCGGTCGATCCTTCACCATCACCGCCCAACTGCACCTCGACAAGCAGGACGCATCGGGCGCCATCATGGCGCTGGGCAGCCATTTCGGCGGCTGGAGCCTCTATCTCGACCATGGTCGCCCCAGCTTCGTCTTCGCCCGGTCGACCAAGCCCGAGGAGGTCGCACGGGTCGCAGCGGCCAAGCCTCTTCCCGCCGGCAGCACGTCGATACGGCTGCGCTTTGCCACCAGCGGCTTTGGCAAGCCGGCAGAGGTGACGCTCAGTTCCGGCGAAACACAATTGGCGCAGCTTTCGCTGCCGGTCAGCTTCCTGATGCCGGCCGGCAACGGCGAGACGCTGGACATCGGCCAGGACATTGGCGTGACCGTCACCGACTATGCGACACCCCATGGTCGGCTGGAAGGGGATGTCCGCCATCTGACGATCGACATGGATTGATCCTGCCCCCTTCACAAAGCCGCCCCCTTTTCCTATATGGGCGGTTCGAAATCGGTCCGTTCCTGTCCTCCCCGGATGGGATGGTCCGTCCCCCTCATCGCTCGGGGTCCGGTTCGCATGGCGCACGAAACCGGCGGAATTGGGCGAGTTTGGCGGGCAACAAGACGCTGACAGTGCGGATCGGACAGTCCCGGCCCGCACTTTTTTGCGTGGAATATGGGGTGCGAATCACCCCGGATTCCAGAGCATCCGGACTGAATTTCCGTTGCAATGCGGAAAAACACGACGAACAGACGACAGGCAGGAACCGCATGGCGACCAAGGCTCTCCCAACGATCAACACCGGCGCTAAGAAGCGCATCCGCAAGGTGTTCGGCGACATCCACGAAGTGGTGCAGATGCCGAACCTGATCGAAGTTCAAAGGGAGAGCTACGAACAGTTCCTCCGTTCCAACCCCGCGATCGGCTATGTGTCGGGCCTGGAAAAGACCCTGCGCAGCGTCTTCCCGATCCGCGACTTCGCCGGCACCGCCGAAATGGACTTCGTCCATTATGAGCTGGAAGACCCGAAGTTCGACGTCGAGGAATGCCGCCAGCGTGGCATCACCTATGCCGCGCCGATGCGCGTCACCCTGCGCCTGATCGTGTTCGAGGTCGATGCCGACACCGAAACCCGTTCGGTCCTCGATATCAAGGAGCAGGACGTGTACATGGGCGACATGCCGCTCATGACGCAGAACGGCACCTTCATCGTCAACGGCACCGAGCGCGTCATCGTGTCGCAGATGCACCGTTCGCCGGGCGTCCTGTTCGACCATGACCGTGGCAAGACCCACTCGTCGGGCAAATATCTGTTCGCTGCCCGCGTCATTCCGTACCGTGGTTCGTGGCTCGACTTCGAGTTCGACGCCAAGGACATCGTCAACGTGCGTATCGACCGCAAGCGCAAGCTGCCGGTCACCGCGCTGCTGTACGCGCTCGGCCTTACCGCCGAGGAAATCCTGGGCCAGTTCTACAACAAGGTGACCTTCGTCCGTGGCGAAGGCGGCTGGCAGATCCCTTACACCGCCGAAGCCTGGCGCGGCCTGAAGCCCGCGTTCGACATCGTCGACGCCAAGTCGGGCGAAGTCGTGTTCGCCGCCGGCCACAAGATCAGCCCGCGCGCTGCCAACAAGGCGGAAAAGGATGGCCTGGCCACCCTGCTGATCCCGACCGAGGAAGTCTATGGCCGCTACAGCGCCTATGACCTGATCAACGAGAAGACCGGCGAGATCTACATCGAGGCCGGCGACGAAGTGTCGCCTGAGAACCTCGAAAAGCTGGACAAGGCGGGCATCGACCGCCTGGAACTGCTGGACATCGACCATGTCACCACCGGCCCCTGGATCCGCAATACGCTCAAGGCCGACAAGGCCGAAGAGCGCGACCAGGCCCTGAGCGACATTTATCGCGTCATGCGCCCCGGCGAGCCGCCGACGAAGGAAACCGCCGAAGCGCTGTTCGCCGGCCTGTTCTTCGATCCGGAACGCTATGACCTCTCCGCGGTCGGCCGCGTGAAGATGAACATGCGCCTCGACCTGGATGCCGAGGACACCGTCACCACCCTGCGCGTCGAGGACATCCTGGCGGTCGTCAAGGAACTGGTGAACCTGAAGGACGGCAAGGGCGAGATCGACGATATCGACAATCTCGGCAACCGTCGCGTCCGCTCGGTCGGCGAACTGCTGGAGAACCAGTATCGCGTCGGCCTGCTGCGCATGGAGCGTGCGGTCAAGGAACGCATGAGCTCGGTCGACGTGTCGACCGTGATGCCGAACGACCTGATCAACGCGAAGCCCGCCGTGGCCGCGGTGCGTGAATTCTTCGGCAGCTCGCAGCTGTCGCAGTTCATGGACCAGACCAACCCGCTGTCGGAAGTCACCCACAAGCGCCGCGTGTCGGCCCTTGGGCCGGGTGGTCTGACCCGTGAGCGCGCCGGCTTCGAAGTCCGCGACGTTCACCCGACCCATTATGGCCGTATCTGCCCGATTGAAACGCCCGAAGGCCCGAACATCGGTCTGATCAACTCGCTGGCCACCTTCAGCCGCGTCAACAAATATGGTTTCATCGAAACCCCGTACCGCAAGGTGATCGACGGCAAGGTGACCAACGACGTCGTCTATCTGTCGGCGATGGAAGAGGCCAAGCACACGATCGCGCAGGCCAACGCCGAAACCAATGCCGACGGCACGCTGGCGGAAGACCTGATCTCCGCCCGTGAAGCCGGCGAATTCCTGATGGCGCCGCGCGACAACATCACCCTGATGGACGTCAGCCCCAAGCAGCTGGTGTCGGTCGCGGCCTCGCTCATTCCGTTCCTGGAAAATGACGACGCCAACCGCGCGCTCATGGGATCGAACATGCAGCGTCAGGCGGTGCCGCTGGTGCGTGCCGAGGCGCCGTTCGTCGGCACCGGCATGGAAGGCACCGTGGCCCGTGACTCGGGCGCGGCGATCGCCGCCAAGCGCGCCGGCATCATCGACCAGGTCGACGCGACCCGTATCGTGATCCGCGCCACCGGCGATGTCGAACCCGGCCAGTCGGGCGTCGACATCTATACGCTGCAGAAGTTCCAGCGCTCCAACCAGGACACCTGCATCAACCAGCGTCCGCTGGTGAAGGTGGGCGAACTGGTGCAGGCCGGCGACGTCATCGCCGACGGCCCGTCGACCGAGTTCGGCGAGCTGGCACTGGGCCGCAACGTGCTCGTCGCGTTCATGCCCTGGAACGGCTACAACTACGAAGACTCCATCCTGATCTCCGAGCGGATCGTGAAGGATGACGTCTTCACCTCGATTCATATCGAGGAGTTCGAGGTCATGGCCCGCGACACCAAGCTGGGTCCGGAAGACATCACCCGCGACATTCCGAACGTCGGTGAAGAAGCGCTGCGCAACCTCGACGAGGCAGGCATCGTCTACATCGGCGCCGAAGTGGAGCCGGGCGACATCCTGGTCGGCAAGATCACCCCCAAGGGTGAATCGCCGATGACCCCGGAAGAAAAGCTGCTCCGCGCGATCTTCGGTGAAAAGGCGAGCGACGTGCGCGACACGTCCCTGCGTCTGCCGCCGGGCGTTGCCGGTACCGTCGTGGAAGTCCGCGTCTTCAACCGTCACGGCATCGACAAGGACGAACGCGCCATGGCGATCGAGCGGGAGGAAATCGACCGTCTCGCCAAGGACCGTGAAGACGAACGCGGCATCCTCAACCGTGCGACCTTCAACCGTCTGCAGGAAATGCTGATCGGCCAGACCGCCACCGCCGCCCCCAAGGGCGTCAAGAAAGGCGTTGTGATCGACGAGGCTCTGCTGGGCGAAGTCGAGCGTCACGAATGGTGGAAGTTCGCGGTCGAGGACGATGTCCGCCAGACCGGCATCGAAGCCGTCAAGGCGCAGTATGACGAAGCGGTGAAGCTGATCGTCGAGAAGTTCGAGGATCGCGTCGACAAGCTGCAGCGCGGCGACGAGCTGCCGCCGGGCGTGCTGAAGATGGTCAAGGTGTTCGTCGCGGTGAAGCGCAAGCTGCAGCCGGGCGACAAGATGGCCGGCCGTCACGGTAACAAGGGTATCATCAGCCGCATCCTGCCGGCCGAAGACATGCCCTTCCTGGAAGACGGCACCCCCGTCGACTTCGTGCTGAACCCGCTGGGCGTGCCGTCGCGCATGAACGTCGGTCAGATCTTCGAAACCCATCTGGGCTGGGCCGCACGCGGCCTGGGCGCCCAGATCGGCCAAGCTCTGGATGCATGGCGCGAAGCCAATCCGAACCCCGAGGCGGGCCAGCCCCCCGAGGCGGTGAAGGAACTGCTCAAGACGATCTATGGCGACAATTATGTCGCCGAAATCGAGGCGCGCAGCCCCGAGCAGATCGTCGAGCTGGCACAGAATGTCCGTGCAGGCGTGCCGATGGCGACGCCGGTGTTCGACGGTGCCGTCGAATCCGACGTGTCGGCGATGCTGAAGCTGGCGGGTCTGGACGAATCCGGCCAGGTTTCGCTGTTCGACGGCCGTACCGGCGACGTGTTCGACCGCAAGGTGACCGTTGGCTACAAGTATGTCCTGAAGCTGCACCACCTTGTCGACGACAAGATCCACGCACGTTCCATCGGCCCCTACTCGCTCGTCACCCAGCAGCCGCTGGGCGGTAAGGCGCAGTTCGGTGGCCAGCGCTTCGGTGAAATGGAAGTGTGGGCGCTCCAGGCCTATGGCGCCGCCTACACGCTGCAGGAAATGCTGACGGTGAAGTCGGACGACGTGGTCGGCCGCACCAAGGTCTATGAGGCGATCGTCAAGGGCGACGACACGTTCGAGGCCGGCATTCCCGAAAGCTTCAACGTGCTGGTCAAGGAAATGCGTTCGCTCGGCCTCAACGTCGAACTCGCCGCCATGGACGAGATTGACGACGACGGCATGGCGGCTGCGGCGGAATAAGGGATGCGCGGGCGCTGCTCCGGCAGCGCCCCCTCCCCTGCTTCGCCCGAAAATTACACCCTCTAGAGGGACTTGAGATATGAACGAACTGACGAACTTCGCCAATCCGATCCAGAAGCCGGAAACCTTCGACCAGATCCAGATTGGCCTCGCCTCCCCGGAGCGCATCCGCAGCTGGTCCTTCGGCGAAATCAAGAAGCCGGAAACCATCAACTATCGCACGTTCAAGCCCGAGCGTGACGGCCTGTTCTGCGCCCGCATCTTTGGTCCGATCAAGGACTATGAGTGCCTGTGCGGCAAGTACAAGCGCATGAAGTACAAGGGCATCGTCTGCGAAAAGTGCGGCGTGGAAGTGACCGTGTCGAAGGTCCGCCGCGAGCGCATGGGCCATATCGAACTGGCCGCGCCGGTTGCCCACATCTGGTTCCTGAAGTCGCTGCCCTCGCGCATCGGCCTGCTGCTCGACATGCAGCTCAAGCAGCTTGAGCGCGTCCTCTATTTCGAAAGCTATATCGTCACCGAGCCGGGCCTGACCCCGCTGGAGAAGTATCAGCTGCTGACCGAGGACGAACTGCTCGACGCGCAGGACGAATATGGCGAGGACGCCTTCTCGGCCGGCATCGGCGCCGAAGCCGTCAAGCAGATGCTGATGGATCTCGACCTGGAAGGCGAGAAGCAGGCGCTGCTGGACGAACTGGCTGTCACCAAGTCGGAACTGAAGCCCAAGAAGATCATCAAGCGCCTCAAGGTCGTCGAGAGCTTCCTGGAATCGGGCAACCGTCCCGAATGGATGATCCTGGACGTCGTGCCGGTCATCCCGCCGGAACTGCGCCCGCTGGTGCCGCTGGACGGTGGCCGCTTCGCGACCTCGGATCTCAACGATCTGTATCGCCGCGTCATCAACCGCAACAACCGCCTGAAGCGCCTGATGGAGCTGCGTGCGCCGGACATCATCGTCCGCAACGAAAAGCGCATGCTGCAGGAAGCCGTCGACGCCCTGTTCGATAACGGCCGTCGCGGTCGTGTCATCACGGGTGCCAACAAGCGTCCGCTCAAGTCGCTGTCCGACATGCTCAAGGGCAAGCAGGGCCGCTTCCGTCAAAACCTGCTCGGCAAGCGCGTCGACTATTCGGGTCGCTCGGTCATCGTGACCGGTCCGGAACTCAAGCTGCACCAGTGCGGCCTGCCCAAGAAGATGGCGCTCGAACTGTTCAAGCCGTTCATCTACGCCCGCCTCGACGCCAAGGGTCTGTCCATGACCCTGAAGCAGGCCAAGAAGTGGGTCGAGAAGGAGCGCAAGGAAGTCTGGGACATCCTCGACGAAGTCATTCGCGAGCACCCGGTCATGCTGAACCGCGCGCCGACGCTCCACCGTCTGGGCATCCAGGCGTTCGAACCCGTGCTGATCGAAGGCAAGGCGATCCAGTTGCACCCGCTCGTCTGCTCGGCCTTCAACGCCGACTTCGACGGTGACCAGATGGCCGTCCACGTTCCGCTCTCGCTGGAAGCCCAGCTGGAAGCGCGCGTGTTGATGATGTCGACCAACAACATCCTCTCGCCCGCCAACGGCAAGCCGATCATCGTTCCCTCGCAGGACATGGTCCTGGGTATCTATTACCTGTCGATGGAACGCGAAGGCGAGCCGGGCGAAGGCATGCTGCTGTCCGACATGCAGGAGGTCCATCAGGCCCTCTATGCCAAGGCGGTCACCCTGCACTCGAAGATCATCAGCCGCGTGCCGCAGACCGACGAAAATGGTCAGCAGTATATGAAGCGCTTCGAGACCACGCCGGGTCGCATGCTGCTGGGCGAATGCCTGCCCAAGTCGCACAAGGTGCCCTTCGACGTCGTCAACCGCCTTCTCACCAAGAAGGAAATCGGTGACGTCATCGATCAGGTCTATCGTCACACCGGCCAGAAGGACACGGTGCTGTTCGCCGACGCCATCATGTCGCTGGGCTTCCGCCACGCGTTCCAGGCCGGCATCAGCTTCGGCAAGGACGACATGGTCATCCCCGACAGCAAGGTGACGATGGTCGACGAGACCAAGGCACTGGTGGCGGATTATGAGCAGCAGTATCAGGACGGTCTGATCACGCAGCAGGAAAAGTACAACAAGGTGATCGACGCCTGGAGCCGTTGCGGCGACCAGGTCGCGAACGCCATGATGGACGAGATCCGTGCCCAGCCCAAGGATCCCAAGACCGGCCGTCTGGCGCCGATCAACTCGATCTACATGATGGCGCACTCGGGTGCGCGTGGTTCGCAAGCCCAGATGAAGCAGCTGGCCGGCATGCGCGGCCTGATGGCCAAGCCGTCGGGCGAGATCATCGAAACGCCGATCATCTCGAACTTCAAGGAAGGTCTGACCGTCCTTGAATACTTCAACTCGACCCACGGTGCCCGTAAGGGTCTGGCCGACACCGCGCTAAAGACGGCGAACTCGGGTTACCTGACCCGCCGTCTGGTCGACGTGTCGCAGGACTGCACCATCGTCGAGGACGATTGCGGCACCGAAAAGGCGCTGGAGATGAAGGCCATCGTACAGGGTGGTTCGGTCATCGCCTCGCTGGGCGAACGCATTCTGGGCCGCACCACGGCGCAGGATATCGTCGACAGCAAGGATGGCACCGTCATCATCCCGATCGGCACCCTGCTGGACGAAGCCATGATCACCCAGATCGAGGCGATCGGCACGCAGGCCGTGAAGATCCGCAGCCCGCTGATCTGCGAAAGCCGGATGGGCGTTTGCGGCAAGTGCTACGGCCGTGACCTCGCCCGTGGTACGCCGGTGAACATCGGTGAAGCGGTCGGCGTCATCGCGGCACAGTCCATCGGTGAACCGGGCACGCAGCTGACCATGCGTACCTTCCACATCGGCGGCGCGGCGAACTTCAACGAAACGTCGAACCTGGAAGCCCTGTCGGACGGCACGATCGAGCTGCGCGACATGCCGACCATCACCGACAAGAATGGTCGTCGCCTGTCGCTGGCCCGTAACGGCGAAGTCGCGATCATCGACAGCGAAGGTCGCGAACGCGAAACGCACCGCCTGCCTTATGGCGCCACCATCCTGTTCGCAGATGGCGATGCCGTGAAGAAGGGCGACCGTTTCGCCGAGTGGGATCCCTTCACCATGCCGGTGATCACGGAAAAGCCGGGTATCGTTAAGTATGTCGACCTGATCGACAACAAGACGCTGACCGAACAGACCGACGAAGCCACCGGCATCGCCCAGCGCGTCGTCATCGAGCATCGTGGTGCCGCCCGGACGAAGGAAGATCTGCGTCCGCGCCTGACCCTGATGGACGACAATAGCGGTGAAGCCGCCCGCTACATGCTGGCGGTCGGTGCGACCCTGTCGGTCGACGATGGTGCAGAGGTTCAGGCCGGTGACGTGCTGGCGCGTGTCAGCCGCGAAGCGGCCAAGACCCGCGACATCACCGGTGGTCTGCCGCGCGTTGCCGAGCTGTTCGAAGCCCGCAAGCCCAAGGACAATGCGATCATTGCCAAGGTCTCGGGTCGCGTGCAGTTCCTCAAGGATTACAAGGCGAAGCGCAAGATCGCCATCAATCCCGAGGATGGCGGCGAGCCGGTCGAATATCTGATCCCCAAGAGCAAGGTGATCGACGTTCAGGAAGGCGACTACGTGAAGCGTGGCGACAACCTGATCGGTGGTTCGCCCGATCCGCACGACATTCTGGAAGTGCTCGGCATCGAGCCGCTGGCCGAATATCTGGTCGCCGAAATCCAGGAAGTCTATCGCTTGCAGGGCGTGAAGATCAACGACAAGCACATCGAGACGATCGTTCGTCAGATGCTGCAGAAGGTCGAGATCATCGAGTCCGGCGACACCACCCTGCTGGTGGGCGAACAGGTCGACCGCGAGGAAATGGACGAGATCAACAGCAAGCTGCAGCCGGGCTTCGCCCCTGCTGCCGGCAAGCCGGTGCTGCTCGGCATCACCAAGGCCTCGCTGCAGACCCGTTCGTTCATCTCGGCGGCGTCCTTCCAGGAAACCACCCGCGTCCTCACGGAAGCGGCGGTCCAGGGCAAGAAGGACACGCTGGTCGGCCTGAAGGAAAACGTCATCGTCGGCCGCCTCATCCCGGCGGGCACCGGTGCCGGCATGAACCGCCTGCGCGTTGCCGCCTCGTCGCGTGACGCGGCGATGCGGGCCGCGCTGCGCGCTTCGGCCCAAGTCGACCTGATCGCGCCGAAGAGCGCGGCCGAGGAACATGCGGCCGAACTGGCCCAGGGTCCGGAAGCCGCGATCGGCGACGATCCGCTGGGTGCCGTGCAGGGTGATGATTTCACCACGCAGGACATGGACTGACTTTGAAAAGATGGGAGCCGCTTCCTACATCGGAAGCGGCTCCCAGCCCGGTTTTGAGAGAGACCGACATATTGCCCGCCGGATCAGCGATGATCCGGCGGGCTTTTCTTTGTCCGGTCAAGGCAGCCGGTCGGCGATCGGGAGGATCGACAAAAAACTGCGGAAAGGCTGCACAAAGCGCTTGACCGACTCTGAATCCCCGCCTATCTGCGGCCTCCCAAGCGGGGCAAGCCCTGCTGATGATGCCCGATCCTCTAATGGTAAGAGAGCGGACTCTGACTCCGTCAATCAAGGTTCGAATCCTTGTCGGGCATCCAAATATTCCCCATCAGATAAAAGCTGACCAGCGATGACAGTGCGCGCCCTATGGACGCAGGCGGCCATCGTCCCTATATACCGGTCGGTATGGAAATCACGGCAACACAGAGTGGCAGGGGTCGCCCGCGGGAGTTCGATCCCGAGGAAGCCCTGGCGGCTGCGCTTCAGGTCTTCTGGCGGCGCGGCTATGAAGGCGCGTCCCTGGCGGAACTGACCGAAGCGATGGGCATCACCAAGCCCAGCCTCTATGCCTGTTTCGGCAACAAGGAGGCCCTGTTCCGCAAGGCGCTCGACCTCTATGAGCGCGACAAGCTCTGCTATGTGAAGTCGTCGCTGGAGGCACCGACCGCCAAGGCGGTGGCCGAGCGCATGCTGCGCGGATCGCTCGCGATCCAGACCGGCAACAAAGATCCCCAGGGGTGCATGGGCGTCATCAGTTCGGTCGGCGGCACCGCCCATTCCGAATGTATCCGCGACGAGGTGTTGGCCCGTCGCGCTTCGTCCGACCGCGCCCTGCTCGACCGGTTCGAACGCGCCCAGGCAGAGGGCGACCTACCCGCCGGGGTCGAGCCCCAGGCCCTCGCCTGTTACCTCTCGACCGTGATCCAGGGCATGGCCGTGCAGGCCGGTGCTGGTGTGCCGCGCGATCGGCTGGAGCAGCTGATCGACACCACCCTCACCATGTGGCCCAGCAAATAGCGGAATTTATTTCGCTTTTGCGCGCGTCCGCCCCTTGAAATTGCCGCACTGCAAATAAAATACCTCCCGGTACAAAAAGACAGTTGACGGGACAGCCCCCGTTAATATATACCATGCGGTACACAATGATGCTGGGTGTGTAGCCCAGGGAGGTCATCATGCAGCAATTCCACCATCGGCGCTGTCGACGATAGCGTCACCCAAAGGGGCGGTTTCCCGGTAACGGGTTCCTCCTGATTCACCATCTTTGCGCCCTCTTCGCGACGGTTTGTGCCGTTCGCGCCGCAAGGACGCATGCCCGCATCTTCGGGCGCTTATTTCGGGACGCGATCCGCGCTTTTCCGCGCGCGGCCGTGTGCCCGCTTCAGATAGTAGGAAGGAACAGGCCATGGCTTTCCTTGATTTCGCCCAGGCGCTTGCCGGTCCGCAGATGGCGGTCGGCGCCGCCCGCCCCGCCCCCGCCGTGCCCGCCATCAGTGTCGAGGCACAGGCGACAGACTTTTCCGCCCAGGAATGGCAGATCGTCGACCTTGCCCGCACCGACGGGCTGCGCTCGCTGCGCGGCCCCGGTTCTTTCGCCCGTCTGCGCAAGTGGATCTGGGGCGAGGAACATAGCCCCACCCTGGCCAGCGAACGGCTGGAAGCGCTCCGCCGCCTGGCCGTCGAGGCCTGGCACAAGGGCTATGCCGTGTCGCTTTCCGCCCTCGCCGCCTTCCGTGCGGCCGGCTTTTCCACCGCGCAGCTCGAATTGCTGCTCGCCACCATCAGCGCGGGCCGCACCGCCCGCGTCCCCCGGAGCTAATCCATGAACCAGTTCACCAAGATCACAGCCGACGGCACTGCGTCGGACGTTCACACACCACCGGGCAACCGCTGGTCACGCAAGCATGGCGGCATCGCCGCCGTCGCGCTCATCGCCTTGTTCGGCATCGGCTGGAAGCTGGTCGACCGCCCGTCGGCCCAGGCCGCGGCCGCCCCGCTGGCGGCGGTCGGCGTATCCGCGCCGCTCGCTCGCAGCGTGACGCAGTGGGATGATTATGTCGGCCGCTTCGCCCCCAGCCAGACGGTCGAGATCCGCCCCCGCGTATCGGGCGCGGTGACCGCCATCCACTTCCGCGACGGCGATTTCGTCCGCCAGGGGCAGTTGCTCTTCACCATCGACCAGCGCCCGTTCCAGGCCGCCCTGGCCGAAGCGCGCGCCAGCGTCGCCTCGGCCCGAAGCGCGCTGCTGCTGGCCCAGAATGACTATGGCCGCGTCCAGCGGCTGACCGGCGACGAAGCCGTGTCGGCCAGCGAAGTGGACTCGCTCCGCTCGCGTCTGCAGGCAGCGCAGGCCGCATTGGCTGGCGCGCAGGCCCGCGAACGCAGCCGGGCGCTGGACGTCGAGTTCACCCAGGTGCGCGCGCCGATTTCCGGCCGCGTGTCGGATCGCCGCGTCGACATCGGCAATCTGGTGTCGGGCGGAGAAGGCAGCACAGCATCGCTGCTGACCACGGTCAACAAGCTCGATCCCATCTACTTCAACTTCGATGCGTCCGAAGCGCTCTACCTCAAGTCGCAGCGCGACAAGGAGAATGGCGGCGCGGTGGAAGTGCGACTGCAGGATGAGGCGGACTATAACCACAAGGGCCGGCTCGACTTCACCGACAATGGGCTCGATCCCCGGTCGGGCACGATCCGCATCCGCGCAGTCTTCGACAATCCGGGCAATTTCCTGACCCCCGGCCTGTTCGGCAATATGCGCCTGGCCAATGGCGGCAAGGCCAATGCCCTGCTGGTCCCGGACGAGGCGATCCAGTCCGACCAGGCACGCAAGACCGTGCTGGTGGTGGACAAGGATGACAGCGTCGCGGTGAAGCCGGTCGAGCTTGGCCCGATCGTCGACGGGCTGCGCATCATCCGCAGCGGCCTCGATCCCAAGGACCGGGTGGTCGTCAGCAACCTGCAGGCGGCAATGCCAGGTGCCAAGGTTGCGGTGAAGCCGGCCCGGATCACTCCGACCCCGGCGCCGGTCACCCCGGTCGACAGCGCTGCCCCGGTCGCCGCTCAGGCCACCTTCGCCCGGTAAGCACAGACCCCACCCTTCACACGGGTGGGGTCAATCAAACGAAATCCCAAGCCCGTGATCCGGCCTAGCCGGATCGCGCGGTATCCCTTTCGCCTTTCGCAAAGGACGATCCGATGCGTTTCTCCCGTTTCTTCATCGACCGGCCGATCTTCGCCGCCGTCATCGCGGTGGTCATCACCGTGGTCGGTGCGCTCGCCTTTATCGGCCTGCCGGTGTCCCAATATCCCGACATCGTGCCCCCCACGGTCACCGTGTCCGCCCAATATCCCGGCGCATCGGCCGAAACGGTCGCGTCGACCGTGGCCGCGCCGATCGAACAGGAAATCAACGGCGTCGACGACATGCTCTATCAGAGCAGCCAGTCGACGGGCGACGGCAAGGTCGTCATCACCGTCACCTTCAAGATCGGCACCGACCTGGATGCCGCGCAGGTGCTGGTGCAGAACCGCGTCGCCGTCGCCATCCCCCGCCTGCCCGAGGAAGTGCAGCGGCTGGGCGTCGTCACCCGCAAGACCACGCCCGAATTCCTGATGGTCGTGAACCTGCAGTCGCCCGACGGCACCTATGACCGCGACTATATCTCCAACTATGCCCTGACCCAGGTGCGCGACAGACTGGCCCGTCTGGATGGCGTGGGCGATGTGCAACTGTTCGGTTCGCGCGATTATGCGATGCGCATCTGGATCGATCCCGATCGCGCCGCCGCGCTGGACCTGACTGCCGGCGAGATCGTCTCGGCGCTCCGCGCACAGAATGTCCAGGTGTCGGCCGGTTCGATCGGCCAGCCGCCCTATGATCGGGGCGAAGCCTTCCAGCTTGGCGTCGAGATGCAGGGCCGCCTGACCACGCCCGATCAGTTTTCCGACATCGTCATCCGTTCCGACGCCGATGGCCATCAGGTTCGCGTGCGCGATGTCGCTCGCGTCGAGCTGGGCGCGCAGGATTATGGCACCAACACCTATCTGTCGAACAAGCCGACGGTCGTGATCGCGACGATGCAGCGCCCCGGCTCCAACGCGCTCGACGCGGCGGAGAAGGTCAAGGCGGAAATGGAGCAACTGTCCAAGCGCTTCCCCAAGGGCCTGGAATATAGCATCATCTACAACCCCACCGAATTTATCAGCCAGTCGATCGACGCCGTCTATCACACGCTGTTCGAAGCGGTGATCCTGGTCGTCATCGTCATCCTGATCTTCCTGCAGAACTGGCGCGCGGCGGTCATCCCGATCATCGCAATCCCGGTTTCGCTGATCGGCACGGCCACGATGCTGGCGGCAGTAGGCTATTCGCTCAACAATCTGTCGCTGTTCGGCCTGGTGCTGGCGATCGGCATCGTCGTCGACGACGCGATCGTCGTGGTCGAGAATGTCGAACGCAATATCGAAAATGGCATGAGCCCGCTGCAGGCGGCGCGCGTGTCGATGGACGAAGTGTCGACCGCGCTGATCGCGATCGTGCTGGTGCTGTGCGCCGTGTTCGTGCCGACTTTGTTCATCACCGGCATTTCCGGTGCCTTCTACCAGCAGTTCGCGGTCACCATCTCGACCGCGACGGTCATCTCGCTGATCCTTTCGCTCACCCTGTCGCCGGCTGCAGCCGCCCTGCTGCTGAAGTCCAAACATGGTGCCCATGACCTCGACAATGCGCCGCGCTGGCGCCAGGTCGCGGCCAAGGCGGCGGACCGCTTCAACCAGGGCTTTGATCGGATGAGCGCGGGCTATGCGCGCCTCACCCGCTTCCTCGTCGCCCGGCCCAAGAAGATGCTGCTGACCTATGCCGGCCTGATCGCCGCCACCATCGCCCTGTTCTGGGTGACGCCCGGCGGCTTCATCCCGGCACAGGACCAGGGTTACTTCCTGGCCGTCGTCCAGCTGCCTTCGGGCGCGTCGCTCGAGCGCACCGACAAGGTGACGCGCGAGGTCGCAGCGAAGATCCTGCCGATCAAGGGGCTGCGCGGTGCGGTGATGTTCGCCGGCTTCCACGGCCCGTCGCAGACGCAGGCGCCCAACAGCGCGGCGATCTACTTCCCGTTCAAGAGCTTTGCCGAGCGCAAGGCGGAAGGCGCCACCTATGCCGGGATCATGGATCAGGCGAACAAGGCGGTTGCGGGCTATGACAAGGCGCGCATCCTGCTGGTGCCACCGCCGCTGATCCAGGGCATCGGCTCGGCCGGTGGCTATCGCCTGATGCTGGAGGACCGGGAGGATCGCGGCTATGCGGAACTCAACAAGGTCGCCGGCGAACTGATCGGCAAGGCCAATCAGAGCCCCAGCCTCGCGCAGGTCTATACATTGTTCGACGTCGGCACCCCGCGCATCTTCGCGGATGTCGATCGCCGCAAGGCCGACCTGCTGGGCGTGCCGCCCGAGCGCGTGTTCGAAGCGATGCAGGTCTATCTCGGCTCTGCCTTCGTCAACGACTTCAACCTGCTCGGCCGCACCTATCGCGTTACCGCACAGGCCGATGCCGAACATCGCGGCACCGTGGCCGACATCGCCAATTTGAAGACCCGGTCGAACAGCGGCCAGATGGTGCCGATCGGTTCGGTCTCCACCTTCCGCGACAAGACCGGCCCCTATCGCGTGGTCCGCTATAATCTGCTGCCCGCGGTGGAGATCGATGGCGACACGGCACCGGGCTATTCGTCGGGCCAGTCGCTCAGCACGATGGAGAAGCTCGCCGACGCGGCCCCTGCCGGCTATGCCAGCGAGTGGACCGGCGTTGCCTATCAGCAGAAGATTGCCGGCAATACCGCAGGCATCGTGTTCGGCATGGCGGTCTTCTTCGTCTTCCTGGTGCTGGCGGCGCAATATGAGAGCCTGACCTTGCCGCTGTCGATCATCCTGATCGTGCCGATGTGCCTGTTCGCAGCCATGCTGGGCGTGAACCTGCGCGGGATGGACAATAATATCCTGACGCAAATCGGTCTGGTCGTGCTGATCGCGCTCGCGGCGAAGAACGCCATCCTGGTGGTCGAATTCGCCAAGCAGGCGGAAGAGGAACAGGGGCTGAGCCCGGTCGAGGCCGCCGTTCAGGCTGCCCAGACCCGTCTGCGCCCGATCCTGATGACCAGCTTCGCCTTCATCCTGGGGGCAGTGCCGCTGGTGATCGCCAGCGGGGCCGGTGCGGAACTGCGTCAGGCGCTGGGCACGGCAGTCTTCTTCGGCATGACCGGCGTGACGGCCTTCGGCCTGCTCTTCACCCCTACCTTCTATGTCGTGTGCCGCGCGCTGGGCGATCGTTTCGCCCGCCGCCGGCGCCCGGAGGCTGACGATGCTGCGGCATTGCAGCCGGCCGAATGAGGACAAAAGCCATGACAAGGAACCTGATTGCCCTGTTGCTCGGCGCCAGTGCGCTGACCGCCTGCGCCGCCGGGCCGGATTACAAGGCGCCCGCCACCCCGACCACCGCCGCCGCCCCCTTCATCGGGGCGGCGAACCCGGCGGTCGCCCAGCGCGCCGCCGACGATCATTGGTGGCGGCTCTATAACGACCCGCTGCTCGACGGACTGGTCGGCGATGCGCTGAAGGCCAATACCGACATCCGCGTTGCCGTCGCCCGGCTGGAACGCGCCCGCGCCCAGTTGCGCGGCGCCCGGTCCGACCGGCTGCCAAGCACCAATATCAGTGGCTCCCCGACCTATGGCCGGGTGTCGCAGGCCCAGACCCTGCCCGGCATGGACCGGGAAAACTGGACCGTCGATATGGGGCTGGACGTCGCCTATGAGGTCGACCTGTTCGGCCGGGTGAAGCGCAGCATAGAGGCCGCGCGCGGCGATGTCGGCGCGGCTGAGGCCGACGCCGATGCGGTCCGCGTTGCCGTCGTCGCCGACACGGTGCGCGCCTATGTCGATGCTACCGCCTCGGCCCAGCGGCTTGCCGTCGCGAAGGAAACGGTCGACCTGCTCGACAAGTCGATCCGCATCACCAGCGCCCGCTTCGATGCTGGCCGGTCCGACCGGCTGGACGTGATCCGGGTGACCACCCTGCGCGAACAGCAGCAGGCGCTGATCCCCAATCTAGTCGCCGATCGCAATGCCGCGCTGTTCCGGCTGGCGACGCTGACCGGCCGGACGCCGCAGGAGTTGCCCGCATCCGTCCAGAACGCGACCGTGACACCGAATGTGACACAGCCGATCCCGGTCGGCGATGGCCAGGCGTTGCTGGCGCGGCGGCCGGACGTACGTGCGGCCGAGCGGCGGCTGGCGGCCGACACCGCCCGTGTCGGTGTCGCGACGGCTGATCTCTATCCGCGCATCACGCTGGGCGGATCGATCGGCACCACGGCGGTCGGCGGCGGCAATCTGTTCGGCGCCGGGCCACTCAACTTCCTGTTGGGGCCGCTGATCAGTTGGGCCTTCCCCAATCAGGAAGCCAATCGGGCGAAGATCGCGGCGGCCAAGGCGGATGGCGACGCGTCGCTCGCCGCCTTTGACGGCACGGTGCTGCAGGCGCTGGAGGAAACCGAGACGGCGCTGTCCACCTATGCCAATGCGCTGGAACGGCGGGCGACGCTGCAATCGGCGCGGGATGAGGCCGCACGGGCTGCACGGATCAGCCTGGCGCGCCAGCGCGAGGGGCAGATCGACTTCCTGACCGTGCTGGATGCGCTGCGCACCCAGGCTTCGGCCGACGCGGACCTGGCGACCGCCAACCGCTCGGTCGCCTTTGCCCAGGTGGACCTGTTCCGCGCCCTGGGCGGCGGCTGGACCACGACCTGATACAGAAAGGGCGGCGTTTCAAAACGCCGCCCTTTTTTTGTCAGACGATGAAATTGCCCTGATGGGCGAATGTCTCGATCTCATGCCGGCCGCTCGGCGCCTCGCGCGCCTGCAGCGCTTCGGGCAGGCTGGCCTTGTCGCCCTGCCGCCCGATCGCGATCGCCGCCTCGATGCGGAACCGCTCCGGCACGGCCAGTTCGGCGCGGGCCTTGTCGAAATCGACGCCGGTCATCGCATGGGTATGATAGCCAAGCCGCGTCGCCTGAAGCGCCAGCGTCGCCCAGGCGGCGCCTGCGTCGAAGCTGTGGCTGTGCGAAGGCTTGTAATCTTCCGATCCCGGCGCGGCCATCAGCGTGTCGGACAGGACGAAGGCGAGCACGCCGGCATGCTGGACCCAGCCCTGATTGAACGGGAAGAGCAGGTCTAGGAAGCGGGCCCAGTCGGCGCTGTCGCGATGCGCGTAGAGGAAGCGCCAGGGCTGGTAGTTGAACGCCGAAGGCGCCCAGCGCGCCGCATCGAACAACGTGTCGATATCGGCCTGGGGAATGGCCGAGCCATCGAAGGCGCGGGGCGACCAGCGCTCCAGGATCAGCGGATCGACGGGACGGGTAACTTCGCGCGGGCTGGTGGCCATCTGGATCTCCTTCAAGGCAGGGACGCTATCGGCGCGCCATGCTGTTGGAAATCTATCTAGCGGATGTTCCGCCGCTGCGAAGAGGCGTTGGACTTTCGCCCTGGAAACACAGGGTTTCCCCGATCAGGCGCAGGCATCCTGTGGTTGGCGTTCGCGATCGGCACGCGACACCGGTGCGCCACGGTCATCGGCATCGCGCTCGAACAGCACCACGGCAGGCTCCCTGAAAAGGGCCTGCGCCAGCCGTTCGCGCAGGCGCGTCAACGGTCCGTCCTGATCCTGATAGGCCATAATGCGTCCTCTCTGCCGACTCGGGCGGCTTATCTACCGATGGTATAGAGAATCGTCCCCCAAGCAATGCTGGCCGTCGCGGTAGAAAAGCTATCCGTCCCGCCCCCTGCTGAAAATCATACGTAAATACTATGCGTCCTGCCCGCCCCGCGTCTCGCATTCAAACGGACGAGGGGCCTAATCGGGCGCTCGCTAACGACCCTGTCCGCCTCCCGCGGCGGGCGTGATGCGGGAGTTACCCCCAATGCAGGATCTCTTGTGGATCGGCATCATCCTGGCGCTGACAGCGGCTAGCCTTGGCTATGTCCGGCTGTGCGGCGACGCCTGAAGGAGGGATGCCATGACCATCGACCTTTGGCTCGCGGCGATCACCGCCGCCGGGCTTCTCGTCTATCTCGTCGCCGTGCTCGCACGGCCCGAACGCTTTTAAGGGGGGCCGCACATGACCTTCCAGGGATGGCTGCTGATCGCAGCCTTTGTCGGCATATTGCTGGCGCTCACCAAGCCGATGGGCCTGTGGCTGTTCGCCCTTTATGAGGGCCGCCGCACCCCGCTTCACGCCGTGTTCGGCCCGATCGAACGGGGCTTCTATCGCCTGTCGGGGATCGATCCGGACGCGGAGCAGAGCTGGCGCCGCTACGCGGTTCACATGCTGCTCTTCAACGTCGCGCTGCTGCTCTTCACCTATGCGGTGCTGCGTCTGCAGGGGCTGCTGCCGCTCAATCCGCAGGGCTTTGCCGGCACCAGCAGCGACCTCGCCTTCAACACGGCGGTCAGCTTCACCACCAACACCAACTGGCAAAGCTATTCGGGCGAGTCGACCATGTCGAACCTGGCCCAAATGCTGGGCCTCACCATCCACAATTTCCTGTCGGCCGCCACCGGCATTGCGCTGGCCTTCGCCCTGTTCCGCGGCTTTGCCCGACGCAGCGCATCGACGATCGGCAATTTCTGGGCCGACGTCACCCGCGTCACCCTCTATCTGCTGCTGCCGATCTGCTTCGTCTATGCCCTGTTCCTGATCGCGAGCGGCGTGCCGCAGACGCTTAGCCAGTCGGTCGACGTGACCACGCTGGAAGGCGTGAAGCAGACGCTGGCGCTCGGCCCGGTCGCCAGCCAGGAAGCGATCAAGATGCTGGGCACCAATGGCGGCGGCTTCTTCAACGCCAACAGCGCCCATCCCTTCGAGAATCCGACCGCGCTCACCAACCTGGTGCAGATGCTGTCGATCTTCGTGATCGGCTTTGGCCTGACCTGGACCTTCGGCAAGGCCGTCGGCAACCCGCGCCAGGGCTGGGCCATCCTCGCCGCCATGCTGGTGATCTTCCTCGCCGGCGTCACCGTCACCTATTGGCAGGAAGCGGCCGGCAATCCGGTGCTCCACAATCTGGGCGTCGCCGGTGGCAATATGGAAGGCAAGGAAGTCCGCTTCGGCATGGCTGCCTCTTCCCTCTTCGCAGTCGTCACCACGGCGGCAAGCTGCGGCGCGGTCAACGCCATGCATGACAGCTTCACCGCACTGGGCGGCATGATCCCGCTGTTCAACATTCAGCTGGGCGAAGTCGTGATCGGCGGCGTCGGCGCAGGCATCTACGGCTTCCTGCTGTTCGCCATCCTGGCCGTGTTCGTCGCGGGCCTGATGGTCGGCCGCACGCCCGAATATGTCGGCAAGAAGATCGAGAGCCGCGAAGTCAAGCTGGCCGTGCTCGCCATTGCCGTGCTGCCTTTGATCATCCTGGGCTTCACCGCCATCGCCAGCGTCACCGACGCGGGCCTGGCCGGGCCGCTCAACAAGGGACCGCATGGCTTCAGCGAGATCCTCTACGCCTTCACCAGCGCCGTCGGCAACAATGGCTCGGCCTTTGCCGGCCTGTCGGCCAACAGCCCCTTCTATAACGGGATGCTGGGCGTCGCGATGTGGATCGGCCGCTTCTTCATCATCATTCCCATGCTGGCCATCGCAGGCAGCCTGGCCGCAAAGAAATATACGCCCGAAACCGCCGGCAGCTTCCCCACCACCGGGGCACTGTGGACCGGTCTGCTGGTCGGCATCGTGCTGATCGTGGGCGGCCTGACCTTCCTGCCCAGCCTCGCCCTTGGCCCCATCGCCGATCATCTCGCGATGATCCGTGGCCAGCTTTTCTAAGGATCCATCCACATGGCCCGATCCGAACAAAAATCGCTCTTTACGGCGGACCTGATCGTCCCGGCTTGTCGAGACGCCTTCCGCAAACTCAATCCCAAGGAACTGATCCGCAACCCGGTGATGTTCACCACCGCGATCGTCGCGGTCCTGCTGACCGTCCTGCTCCTTGTCGGGCAGGACAGCCTCGCCGTCGGCTTCAAGCTGCAGCTGGTGATCTGGCTCTGGCTCACGGTCCTCTTCGGCACCTTTGCCGAGGCGCTGGCCGAAGGCCGTGGCAAGGCGCAGGCCGCCTCGCTGCGCGCGACCAAGGCGGACCTGACCGCCAAGCGGCTGAAGGGCCATGGCGAAAGCTATGAGACCGTCGCCGCCAGTGCGCTGAAGCTGGGCGACGTGGTGCTGGTCCAGACCGGCAACCTGATCCCGTCCGACGGCGAGGTCGTCTCCGGCGTCGCCTCCGTCAACGAAGCCGCCATCACCGGCGAATCCGCACCGGTGATCCGCGAGGCGGGCGGCGACCGTTCGGCCGTGACGGCGGGCACCCGCGTCATTTCCGACGAGATCCGCGTCCGCGTCACCGTCAATCCTGGCCAGGGCTTTCTCGATCGCATGATCGCGCTGGTCGAGGGTGCCGAGCGGCAGAAGACGCCGAACGAGATCGCCCTCACCCTGTTGCTGGTCGGCCTGACCATCATCTTCCTGATCGCGGTCGGCACCATCCCCAGCTTCGCCAGCTATGCCGGCGGTGCCATTCCGGTGGCGATCCTGGCGGCGCTGCTGATCACCCTGATCCCGACCACCATCGCCGCCCTGCTGTCGGCGATCGGCATTGCCGGCATGGACCGTCTGGTGCGCTTCAACGTGCTCGCCAAGTCGGGCCGCGCGGTCGAGGCGGCGGGCGACATCGACGTGCTGCTGCTGGACAAGACCGGCACCATCACCGTGGGTGATCGCCAGGCGACCGAATTCCGTCCGGTGGGCGGCACCACCCCGGTCCAGCTCGCGCAGGCCGCGCTGCTTGCCAGTCTGGCGGACGAGACCCCCGAAGGTCGCTCGATCGTGCTGCTGGCCCGCGAAGGCTTCAACCAGTCGGTAGACGCCCTGCCCGCGAATGCGGAGATCATTCCCTTCACCGCCCAGACCCGGATTTCCGGCGTCACCATTGATGGATCGACGATCCAGAAGGGGGCGGTGGATTCGGTGCTGAAGGCCAATCCGGGCCTGGGTTCCACCCCGGTCGCCAACGAGCTGCGCCGCATCACCGACGAGATCGCCCGTGCCGGCGGCACCCCGCTGGCGGTAGCCAAGGACGGCAAGCTGCTGGGCGCGATCTTCCTGAAGGATATCGTCAAGGCCGGCATCCGGGAACGGTTCGGCGAACTGCGCCAGATGGGCATCCGCACGGTGATGATCACCGGCGACAATCCGCTGACCGCCGCCAGCATCGCGGCCGAGGCCGGGGTCGACGACTTCCTGGCGCAGGCAACGCCGGAGGACAAGCTGGCCCTGATCCGCAAGGAACAGCAGGGCGGCCGCCTGGTCGCGATGTGCGGCGACGGCACCAACGACGCCCCTGCCCTGGCGCAGGCCGATGTCGGCGTCGCCATGAACACCGGCACCCAGGCCGCCCGCGAAGCCGGCAACATGGTCGACCTGGACAGCGATCCGACCAAGCTGATCGAGGTGGTGGGCCTGGGCAAGCAGTTGCTGATGACGCGCGGCGCGCTCACGACCTTCTCGGTCGCCAATGACGTGGCCAAATATTTCGCGATCATCCCGGCCATGTTCGTCGCGCTCTATCCGGGCCTTGGCATCCTCAACGTCATGGGGCTGGCCACGCCGGAAAGCGCGATCCTGTCGGCGATCATATTCAACGCGCTGATCATTCCCTGTCTGGTGCCGCTGGCGCTCAAGGGCGTGACCTATCGCCCGATCGGCGCCGGTCCGCTGCTGGCCCGCAACCTCGCAATCTATGGCCTGGGTGGCCTGATCGCGCCGTTCGTGGGCATCAAGCTGATCGACCTTGCCGTCAACGGCCTTGGCCTCGCCTGAGGAAGGACAAATCCATGTTTACCGATTTCAAATCCGCCTTGCGTCCGGCCCTGACCATGACGCTGCTCTTCGCCCTGCTGCTCGGGCTTGCCTATCCGCTGGCGCTGACCGGCATCGGCCAGGTGGTGTTCCCGTCCCAGGCCAATGGCAGCCTGGTCGAGGATCAGGGCAAGGTCGTCGGTTCGACCATCATTGGTCAGGCCTTCACCTCGGACGTCTATTTCCACAGCCGTCCGTCGGCGGCGGGCAAGGGCTATGACGGCCTTGCCTCCTCCGGCTCCAATTTTGGTCCGACCAGCCAGGCGCTGGCCGACCGCGTCAGGACCGATGTCGAGACTCTTCAAGCTGCTACACCTGGTCGTTTTGTTCCGTCCGATCTGGTGACCACCTCTGCCTCGGGGCTCGACCCCCATATCAGCCCCGAGGCAGCTTTTTATCAGGTCGATCGCGTCGCCGCCGCGCGTGGGATCGATGCGGCGCGCGTCCGCAGCCTGGTAGAACAGAGCGTCGAGCAGCCCCTGCTGGGCTTCATCGGCGAACCCCGCGTCAATCTGTTCGAGTTGAACCGCCAGCTCGATCACGAAGTGATCAATCGACGGCTGGATGCGATTGGCGCTAAACGGACCCAGTGAACGAACCGCATCGCCCTGATCCAGAAGCCTTCCTGCGCGCCGCCGCGCAGGAAGGCCGTGGCCGCCTGAAGGTATTTCTCGGCGCTGCGCCGGGGGTGGGCAAGACATGGGAGATGCTGACCGAAGGACGGCAGCGGCGCGAGGCAGGCGTCGATGTCGTCGTCGGCGTGGTGGAAACCCATGGCCGGCGCGAGACCGAAGCGCTGGTCCATGGCCATGAGATCATCCGCCGCCGCACCGTCGATCATCAGGGCCACAGCCTGGGCGAGATGGACATCGACGCGATCCTGGCGCGCCATCCGCAGCTGGTGCTGGTCGACGAGCTGGCGCACAGCAATGCGCCGGGCAGCCGCCACCCCAAACGCTATCAGGATGTCGAGGAATTGCTGGCCGCCGGCATTGATGTCTATTCGACGATCAACATCCAGCATGTCGAAAGCCTCAACGACGTCGTCGCCTCCTTCACCCGCGTCCGCGTGCGGGAAACGGTGCCCGATTCGATCCTGGAACATGCCGAAATCGAAGTGGTGGACATTCCGCCCGATGAGCTGATCGAGCGGCTGAAGGACGGCAAGGTCTATATCCCGCAGGAAGCCAGCCGCGCGCTCAACCATTTCTTTTCCAAGTCGAACCTGACCGCGCTGCGCGAACTGGCGCTGCGGCGCGCGGCGCAGGCAGTCGATGCGCAGATGCTCGACTATGTCCGCGCCCATGCGCTGGCGGGAAGCTTCGCGGCGGGCGAGCGGGTGATCGTGGCGGTGAGCGAGCAGCCCAGTGCCGCCGGCCTGGTCCGCTCCGCCAAGCGGCTGGCCGATGCGCTCCGCGCGCCCTGGACCGCCGTCCATATCGAAACCCCGCGCGGGCCGCAGCTGTCCGACGAGGATCGCCAGCGTCTGGCCGATACGCTTGCCCTCGCCTCACGCCTCGGCGCCGAGACCGCGTCCATCCCGGCGCCGAGCGTCGCCGATGGGCTGCGCAGTTTCGCCGCCGACGCCCGCGCGACCCAGATCGTGATCGGCAAGTCGGCGCGCAGCTGGTGGTTCGAGCTGCGCCATGGATCGGTGGTCGACCGGCTGGTGCGCGACATCGGCCCGGTCGCCGTCCATGTCATGCCCGGCGAGGACAGCGTGCCGCGCCTGCGCACCGCCGGCAGCGGCCATTGGGGCGACCCGATCGGCTATGTCTGGTCGATGCTGGCGGTGATCGGCATGACCCTGCTCGGCCGGCTGATGCTGGAGGTGATCGACCTCGGCAATATCGCCCTTCTCTATCTGGTGCCGGTGATGTTCGCGGCGGCCAGTCATGGCCTGCGCACCGGCCTTGCCACCGGCCTGGCCTCCAGCCTTGCCTATAATTTCTTCTTCCTGCCGCCCACGGGCACGCTGACCGTCAGCAATCCGGAAAACGTCATCTCCATCCTCGTCTTCCTGGGGGTGGCGGTGGTCACCAGTCAGTTTGCCGCGCGGATGCACGCCCAGTCGGTCCTTGCCCAGTCCAGCGCCCGGCAGAATGCGACGCTGGCCGGCTTCTCGCGCCAACTCACCGCCTCGCCCAGCCTGGAGGAAATCCGCCACGCCATCTGCGCCGAGATCGCCCGGCTGTTCGACGTCCGCACCGTACTGATGATCCCCTCGGATGAAGGGCCGCAATTGCGCGCTGCCTATCCGCCCGAGGACCGGCTGGACGAGATCGAGCGCGCCGCCGCCCGCTGGGCGATGGAGCATGGCGAGCCGGCCGGGCGCGGCTCCTCCACCCTCACCGCGTCGGACTGGCTATTCCTGCCGGTGCCCACCAAGGACGCGGTGCTGGCCGTAATCGGCCTGGCCCGCGAGGATGCCGGCGAACCGGTCCGATCCGATCAGTTCCCGCTACTGATGAGCCTGATCGATCAGGCCGCGATCGCGCTCGACCGCATGGCGCTGGAGGAAGCAATGCTCGAAGCCGGCCAGATTCGCGAGCGCGACCGGCTGCGCTCCGCCCTGCTCTCCTCGGTCAGCCATGATCTGCGCACGCCGCTCACCACCATCATCTCGGCGACGCGCGAACTGCGCACCCATCCTTCGCCCGAACTGATCGATACGCTGGATGGCGAGGCCCAGCGCCTGTCCCGCTTCGTCGCCAATCTACTCGACATGGCGCGGGTGGAGGCCGGCGCATTGCCGATGCGGGCGGAGGCGACCGACCTGTTCGATGCGGTCGCCAGCGCCGCCCATGACAGCCGCAGCGCGCTGGCCGATCGCCAGCTCGACGTGCAGATCCCACCCGACATCCCGCTGGTCCGGGTCGATCCGGTGCTGCTGCACCACATCCTCATCAACCTGCTCGACAATGCCGGCCGCTATGGCGATCCCGGCACGCCCGTGATCGTGCGCAGCCTGCGCGAACCCGACGCCATCAGCCTGTCGGTGATCGACCAGGGGCCGGGCATCCCCGCCGGCATGGAAGCGCGGGTGTTCGACACCTTCACCCGGCTGGAAGGCTCCGACCGGTCGAAGACCGGCACCGGCCTTGGCCTCGCCATCGTCAAGGCCTTTGCCGAGGCGATGGGCCTTACCGTATCGGCGCGCACCGTTGCCGACCCGCCCGGCGCCTGTTTCACCCTGCACATTCCCCAATCCCTCATCCTCACCGACATCATGGAAAAGGACATCGCATGAAGCCGCGCCACAGCCTGCTGATCGTCGACGACGAACCGCAGATTCGCCGGCTGATCCAGGCCGCCCTCGCCCGCGCCGACTATGCCACGATCGAGGCGCAGACCGCGCGCGAGGCACTGGACAAGCTGCGCAGCGAACGGCCCGACATCACCCTGCTGGACCTGGGCCTGCCCGATCGCGACGGGCTGGAACTGGTGCCGATCATCAAGAAGGAAAGCGACACGACCCTCATCATCGTGTCGGCCCGCGACGCCACCGACGAGAAGGTCGCCGCGCTGGACCTGGGCGCCGACGATTATCTGACCAAGCCGTTCGACACCGACGAACTGCTTGCCCGCGTGCGGGTGGCGCTGCGCAACCGGATGACGCGCGACGGCGGATCGACCAAGGTGACGGCCGGCGACCTGACGATCGACCTGGTCGCCCATATCGTCACGAAGGGCGGGGTCGAAGTGCATCTGACACCCAAGGAATATGGCGTGCTGGAGCAACTGGCGCGCTTTCCCGGCCGGGTCATCACCCACAAGCAGATCATGGACCATGTCTGGCCCAACGAGCATGCCCATCATGTCGAATATCTGCGCGTGCTGGTGCGCGGCCTGCGCCAGAAACTGGAGGCCGACCCGCAGCGCCCCCAGATCATCAGCAATGAACTGGGGATCGGCTACCGCCTGAAACAGGGTGCAGACTGACTTCTCTCCGAACGTCATCCCGGACTTGATCCGGGATCCATTCAGAGCTTCCTCCCAGCCGTAGCGCCGAATGGATCCTGACTGTCGTCAGGATGACGGCAACGAGGAAATCCTTAGATCTCGATCTGCGACCCCAGCTCGACCACGCGGTTGGTCGGCAGGTTGAAGAAGGCCATCGGGCTTTCGGCATTGCGGATCATCCAGGCGAACAGCTTTTCGCGCCACATCGCCATGCCCGGCCGTTCCGACGGGATCAGCGTCTGGCGGCTGAGGAAATAGCTGGTGTCCTTGACGCTGATCGGCCCGCCACAATCGTGGACCGACTTCATCGCCGCCGGAATGTCGACATCCTCCATGAAGCCATGGCGCAGGATCAACCGGTAGAAACCCGATCCATGATCCTCCACCGTGGTGCGGCCCTGCAGCGGCAGATGCGGCACGCCCTGGGTCCGCACGGTCAGGATGATGACCCGTTCGTGCAGCACCTTGTTATGCTTCACATTGTGCAGCAGCGCCGGCGGCACGCCGTCGGTGGTGGAGGACAGGAAGATCGCCGTCCCCGGCACGCGCTTGAGCGAGGCCAGCGTCGATCGCACGAACAGCTCCAGTTCCATCGCCCCTTCGCGCAGATAATGGCGCATGATCCGCCGCCCGGTCGCCCAGGTGGTCAGCACGGTGAAGACCACCGCCGCGACCAGCAACGGGAACCAGCCGCCATCGGGGATCTTGGTCACGTTCGACGCGAAATAGGCGCCGTCGATGATCAGGAACAGGCCGGTGACGCCCGCCGCCGCCGGCAGTGGCCAGCGCCATACGCTGAAGGTCAGCACGCCCAGCATGCAGGCGGTGATGACCATCGTGCCGGTAACTGCAATGCCATAGGCGGCCGCCAGGTTGCTGCTGTTGCCAAAGCCCAGCACCAGCAGGATGACGAAGATCAGCAGCAGCCAGTTGATCAGCGGCACATAGATTTGTCCCGCCGCCGAGGCGCTGGTGTGGAGGATGCGCAGGCGCGGCAGGAAGCCCAGCTGCACCGCCTGCTGCGTGACGGAGAATGCGCCCGAGATCACCGCCTGGCTGGCGATGATCGTCGCCATGGTGGCCAGGATCACCAGCGGCAGACGCGCCCAGTCCGGCGCCATCAGGAAGAAGGGATTCTGTGCCGCCGCCGGATTGTCGAGCAGCAACGCCCCCTGCCCCAGATAGTTGAGCATCAGGCAGGGGAAGGCAGCATAGAGCCAGGCGATGCTGATCGCCTTGCGCCCGAAATGGCCCATATCGGCATAGAGCGCCTCCGCGCCGGTCACTGCCAACACCACCGAGCCGAGTGCCAGGAAGGCGAGCTTGGGGTCGATCGCGAAGAAGCGGATCGCCCACAGCGGATTGACGATGCCGATGATTTCGGGGTGCTGCACGATATTGGCGATGCCGAGCGCGGCGAGCGTGATGAAATAGATCGCCATGATCGGGCCGAAGGCCATGCCGACCATCGCCGTGCCGAAGCGCTGGATCAGGAATAGTGCGATCAGGATTAGGATCGCGATCGGCAGCACCATATCCGCCAGGCTCGCTTGTACGATGGTCAGGCCCTCGACCGCCGACAGCACCGAAATGGCCGGCGTGATGATCGCGTCGCCATAGAAGAGCGCGGTCGCCAGCACCCCCAGCATCGCGATCGCCGGGGTCCAGCGCGTCTCCCCCAACCGCCGGCCGATCAGCGCCAGCAGCGCCATGCTGCCACCTTCGCCATCATTGTCGGCGCGCATGACGATGAACACATATTTGACGGTGACGATCAGCGTCATCGTCCAGAAGATCAGCGAGAGGACGCCATAGATATGCAGCGGATCGACCGTCAGCGGGTGATGGCCGACGAAGCTTTCCTTGAGCGCATAGAGCGGCGAGGTGCCGATGTCGCCGAACACCACGCCCAGCGCACCGAGCGCAAGCGCAGCCGGTCGGCCATGCGGCGTGCGATCCTGGCCTGCGGCCGGATCCCCCTGTTCAGTCATTTATGCGTGCCCTTCGTCTTTCTATCGGGCCGCCATGCCATGAAAGGCCATTTGAAAACCATAGGGGTCTGCCCTCCCCGGCATAGGATTCGCATATGATTCCGGCCCAGGCGGCCTGCATCAGCTTCAAATGCTATGAAATCCCTACGCAATCTGCCGGTTCCCTGTCTCGCATCCCTATGCCCGTCCGCTTAATTGCGATGCCGCCGCAACGGAGGCGGCACGCGATGCATAATTGGCGTCCCCGCTGGACCTTGAAGATCGGCCTGCGCCTGCTCGGCCTCGCCTTGCTGGCGACGCTCTGGCCCGAAGGGCGCGCCCTGGCTACGCTCGCCCATGGCCATCCAGCGGTCACCATCGGCCAATTGTCGCTCGCCGCGCTGGCCTTTCTTTGTGCCAGCGGCGGGATGGCGCTGCTGTTGATGGGCCCCGACCTCTGGAAGCCGGTGCGCCTCGCCGATCGCTGGACCGCGCGATGAGGTTCATGACCAAGATTTCATGATGGGATCATCCGGCGGGAAGCCGGGCCGGCCTATTGCCGCGTCATCGTCGCAGAGGAGTAGCGACGCGCGGACCACAGGCCATGACCAGACCCATTTTCTTCGATCCCACCGGCCGGCGCGGCATCTGGGCGCGGCGCGCCCTCGCCGCCCTGCTGTGCGCCATCATCGCCGCCACCATCGCCTTTGCGACGACGCTGATCGCCGTCCCGTCGGAAGGCGATCTGGCGCTGCCTTTGCCCCAGCCACGCGCCGCGCATCTGACCGGCATGTCGCGACTGCGCCATGACCTGTCCAAATGGCTGCCGCGCTGGCCCGGCCATGTCGCACAGGCCCGTCCGCTCAATGTCGGCTTCTATGTCCCCGATGACGAAAGCAGCATCGCCTCGCTGCGCCGTCATGTCGGCCAGCTCGACTGGGTCGTGCCCGCCCTCGTAACCGTGCCGGGCGACGATCCCACGCCCCAATTCCATGCCGACCCGCGCCTGGACCAGATGATCGCCAGCATGGGCCGACCGCCCAAGCTGCTGCCGATGGTCCAGAATCTGGATGCCCATGGCTGGAACGGCGCCGGCACCGCCCTTCTGCTCGCCAATCCGGCCGCCAGCCGCCAGCTCGCCCAGCGGCTCGCCGCCTCGGTCGCGGCACATCATGATGCCGGACTGGTGATGGACTTTGAATCGCTGCCGTCCGGCGCGCTGCCCGCCTATCTCCATTTCCTGCGTCAGCTGCGCAGCGACCTGCCCGCCCGCGCCAAGCTGGCCGTCACCGCCCCGGCTGGCGAGGAATGGCCGCTCACCCGCCTCGGCCAAATTGCCGACCATGTCATCTTCATGGCCTATGACCAGCATTGGCAGGGCGGCACCCCCGGCCCGATCGCGGCGCAGGACTGGTTCGCCCGCGCGGTCGAGGATGCCAGCCGCCGCATCGGCCGCGATCGCATCATCGTCGCGCTCGGCAGCTATGGCTATGACTGGCATGATGGCGGCGCCGATGCCCTGTCGCTCGACGAGGCCTGGCTCGCCGCCCATGACAGCGACGCCCCGGTCAGCTTCGATCCCGCCAGCGGCAATGTCGGCTTCGCCTATGATGATGACGGCCATCGCCATCAGGTCTGGATGCTTGATGCCGCCGCTAGCTGGAACGAGTTGCAGGCGCTGCGCCGTCTGGGCATCCAGGGCGTGGCGCTGTGGCGGCTGGGCAGCGAGGATCCGGGCATCTGGTCCGATCTCACCGCCTTCCGCAACGGCAGCCGGCCCGACCTGCGTCAGGTCGCGAGCAAGCTCGACACCGATGTCGAGGGATCGGGCGAGATATTGCGCATCACCGCAACGCCGACCGATGGCAGCCGCTCGATCGCCTTCGGCCCGCAGGGGACGATCCTGCGCGAAACCTATCATGTCCTGCCCACCCCCTATCAGGTGCGGCGGACCGGCGGCGCCCAGCCCAAGATGCTGGCGCTGACCTTCGACGATGGCCCGGACGCGACCTGGACGCCGAAAATCCTTTCGGTGCTGGAACAGCATCATGTGCCCGGCACCTTCTTCGTCATCGGCGAGAATGCGCTGGAACATCCCGGCCTGCTGCAGCGGATCGTCGCCGACGGCGACGAGATCGGCAACCACAGCTACAGCCATCCCAACCTCGCCACCTGGTCGGACGAGAGCACCCGCCTGGAACTCAACGCAACCCAGCGGCTGGTCCAGGCCTATACCGGGCGCAGCATGAAGCTGTTCCGCGCGCCCTATTTCGGCGACGCCGAACCGACCACGGCGGACGAACTGGGGCCGGCGCTGGCGGCGCAGAAGGCGGGCTATACTGTCGTCGGCCTGCACGTCGATCCCAATGACTGGCAGCGACCGGGCACCGATACGATCGTCCGCCAGGTGATCGACCAGGTCCATGCCGCTGATGCCGAGCGGTCGGGCAATATCATCCTGCTGCATGATGGCGGTGGCGAACGGTCGCAGACGGTCGCGGCCCTGCCGCAGATCATCACGACCCTGCAGAAGGAAGGCTATCACTTCGTACCGGTCTCGCGCCTTGCCGGCCTGTCGCGCGAAGCGGCGATGCCGCCGGTCCGTGCCGGCGACCTGACCGCCGTGCGCGTCGATGTCGGCATGTTCATCACGCTCGCCGTCATCTCGGCCCTGCTCGGTTGGATCTTCTACGTCGCCATCTCGCTCGGCATTGCCCGCGCGCTGCTGATGACCTTCCTCGCCTGGTTCCAGACCCGCCGTGACCGCCCGGCGCCGCCCAGCTACCAGCCGACCGTCTCGGTCATCATCCCCGCCTATAATGAGGCACGGGTGATCGAGGCATCGGTGCGCCGCGTGCTCGCCAGCGACTATCCCGCACTACAGTTGATCGTCGCCGACGACGGATCGAAGGACGAGACCAGTGCCATCGTCGCCCGCGCCTTTGCCGACGATCCGCGCGTCACCCTGCTCACGCTGCAAAATGGCGGCAAGGCGGCGGCGCTCAACCGCGCCCTGACCGAAGCCACCGGCGAGATATTGATCGCACTCGACGCCGACACCCAGTTCGAGCCGCTGACGATCGCGCGGCTGGCGCGCTGGTTCGCCGATCCGGCGATCGGCGCGGTGGCTGGCGACGCCCGTGTCGGCAACCGGGTCAATCTCGTCACCCGCTGGCAGGCGCTGGAATATATCACCGCGCAGAATCTGGAGCGGCGCGCGCTCGCCGGCTTCGACGCCATGACCGTGGTGCCCGGCGCCGTCGGTGCCTGGCGCCGGACGGCGCTGGATGCCGTGGGCGGCTATCCCGAAGATACGCTGGCCGAGGATCAGGATCTGACCATCGCGATCCAGCGCGCCGGCTGGCGCGTCACCTTCGATCCCGAGGCGATTGCCTGGACCGAGGCGCCCGAAAGCTTCAAGGCCCTGTCGAAGCAGCGCTATCGCTGGGCCTTCGGCACGCTGCAATGCCTGTGGAAGCACGCCGCCATCCTGCGCAGCCGCAAGCCCACCGGCCTCGCGCTGGTCGGGATGCCGCAGGCCTGGCTGTTCCAGATCGCCTTCGCCGCCATCTCGCCGCTGATCGACCTGGCGCTGCTGCTGTCGATCGCCGGGACAATCCTGCGCGTGCAGCAGCATGGCTGGGCGCAGACCAGTGGCGACGTCGCGACCATGGCACTCTACTGGCTGGTCTTCACCGGCATCGACATCGCCTGTGGTTGGATGGCTTATCGGCTCGACGGCAACAAGGTGCGCTACCCCGCCCATCTGCTGGTCGCCCAGCGCTTCGTCTATCGCCAGATCATGTATTGGGTGGTCGTCCGCGCGATCGCATCGGCCATTGGCGGCTGGGTCGTGGGATGGGGCAAGCTGGAACGGTCGGGCCGCGTCTCGGTCACGCCGGCTGCGGCGGTCCGCGGCATGAACAAAGTGTAACATGACACGCAACCCCGCCTCGCCCATTCTCCCCGCAAAGACAGCTCAGGACATGGCCAGGAATATGGAGGCCCCGCGCATAGACAAGACCGCAACCAGCCGCCTGCTGATCGGCCTGGCGCTGTGTGCGGCGTTGATGAGCGGCGCCTTCTTCCTGCATGTCCGCCGCGATGCGGAGGATCATGGCTCCGTATCGGGCGCCAGTGCCCAATTGCTGCCCGGACTCACGCTGGAAAATGCCGAGCCGGCCGGCACCGGCCTGGTCGTCACCAGCATGGAATCGAGCGGCCCTGCAGCCCGCGCGGGTATTGCGGTTGGCGATGATCTTATCGGCATCGACGGCACGCCGATCGCCTCGCTGGACCAGGCCAATGCCTATCTCAGCCAGCATGGCAACGCCCATCTCATATTGGGCTTGCGGCATCAGGATGCCGTCCGCATGGTGGCGCTCGACCGTTCGCCAGATTAGGGGGCCGCGCGCATGAGCCACAAGATTCTGGTGGTGGAGGATGATGCCGCCACCGCCGCCTATATCGTCAAGGGCATGACCGAGGCGGGCTTTACCGTCGATCAGGCCGACAATGGCCGTGACGGCCTGTTCCTCGCCAGCGACGGCAGCTATGGCGCGATCATCCTCGACCGGATGATGCCGGCGATGGACGGCATGGCGATGCTGAAGGCGCTGCGTGCCGCCAGCATCGAAACCCCGGTCATCTTCCTCTCCGCACTCGGCACGCCCGAGGATCGGGTCGAGGGTCTCACCAGCGGCTCCGACGATTATCTGACCAAGCCCTTCGCCTTTGCCGAACTGCTGGCGCGCGTGCAGTTGCTGTTGCGCAAGGCCGGCGGCAATGCTGCGGTCGTCACCAGCCTGCGCTATGACGATCTCGACATGGACCTGCTCGCCCGCCGGGTGAAGCGCGCCGGCAAGGCGATCGACCTGCAACCGCGTGAATTTCGCCTGCTCGAATTCTTCCTGCGCCACCCCGATCAGGTCGTCACCCGCACCATGTTGCTGGAGGGCGTGTGGGACTATCATTTCGACCCCGGCACCAATGTGATCGACGTGCATATCAGCCGCCTGCGCCGCAAGCTGGACGATGGATCGGACCGGCCTCTGCTGCATACGGTGCGTGGCATGGGCTATCGCCTGGGCCTCGATGGCTGAGGCTGCAGCGCGGGCCGGGGCTGCCGCCGGCTGGCGCGGCTTTGCCCGGTCGACCATCGGCCGCTTCGTCGGCCTCGCCTTCCTCTGCCAGTTCCTGGTCACCGGCGGCGTGCTGCTGTTCGTGCAGCAGGCAAGCCAGCGCACCGTCGTCGCCGCCGACCGCGATGCCGTCCATGACCTGCGCGACGAATTGCTGCGGGTCGCGCGGGAGCGTGGCGCGGCCGGACTGCGGCAGGATATCGAGCGGCGCCTGCCCACGGTGCGCAGCGAGCGCATCGTGCTGTTGCTGACCGATGCGCAGGGCCGGATCGTCGCGGGCAATCTGGGCGCCTGGCCGACGACAATTTCCGACAATACCCCCTGGCGCACGATCGAGCTGTATCGCATCGGCGGCGAACAGCCCGAGCCGATCGGCGTCAGCACATCCCGCCTGCCCGATGGCGGCCGCCTGCTCGCCGGCATCGTCACGTCCCACAGCCTGCAACTGACCCGCATCTATGAAGAGGCGCTGACCATCGCCTTCCTGATGAGCCTGCTGCTCACCCTCATCATCGCGATCCTGCTCGGCCGGGTGCTGACGCGCCAGATTTCGGCGATCGCCGACACCGCCAATGCGGTCGCCGTCGGCGCCTTCCATCGCCGGGTCGCCACCGACGGCAGCGGCGACGCCTTCGATCGCCTGGGCCTGTCGATCAACGCCATGCTGGAGCGGATCGACGCGCTGGTCAGCCAGTTGCGGATGATGACCGACGGCCTGGCCCATGACCTCAAATCGCCCGTCACCCGCCTGCTCTCGGTGGTCGAACAGGCCAGCACCCAGACCCGCGACGACCAGGCGCTCGACGCGCTGGAAAAGGTCCATCGCGAGGCGCAGACGCTGCAGGGGATGCTCTCCACCGCCCTGCTCATCAGCCGTACCGAGGCTGGTTTCGGCAGCGACCGGATGCGCGACACGGCGATCGCCGAACTGCTGGAGGATCTGGCCGAAGTCTATGGCCCGCTGATCGAGGATAGCGGCTTCACCCTCCATGTCGCCGCCCCCGCCGGCCTCGCCTTCCCGCTCCACCGCGAACTGGTGAGCCAGGCGATCGCCAATCTGGTCGAGAATGCGCTGAAATATGCCGAGGGCGGCGACAGCATCGCGCTTGAAGCCGCGATGGATAGCGACGCGCTCAGCATCAGTGTCAGCGACAATGGGCCGGGCATTCCCGCCGACCAGCATGAGGCGGCGATGAAACGCTTCGGCCGACTCGACCCGTCGCGCACCAAGCCCGGATCGGGGCTGGGCCTGTCGCTGGTCGAGGCCGTGGCACGGCTGCATCATGGCGCACTGCTGCTGGGCGATGCCGCACCCGGCCTGCGCGCGACATTGCGCCTGCGCCGCCCCGCCTGAGCAGCGCCCGATTTTCCAGCGATTTCAGGGGAAAGGCACATCCCGGCCGACAGCGTAGCGCGTGCAGTCGCCGGCCATCGACCGGGATGAAGCATTGCCACCCTTTTGGAGAGGGGAGTGACAACGTTGTCCTGCGCATTAGCGCGTAGCCGCAGGGGTTGCAACAGCGATTTGCCACGGCTCGTCGCAGGACATGAAAAAAGCCGCCAAGCCCTTGCAGGCCGGCGGCTTATTTTCTGTCGGTCGGCTTGTATCAGCCGCCGTAGAGATTGGTCGGCAGGCCCTTCACACCGCATTCCACCTCGAAAAAGGCGCCGTCATAGTCGGATTCGGGCAGGCCGATCGCGGCCGAGCTGACGAACATGCGGTCGAGGTCGGGACCGGCGAAGGTGATGTTGGTCACTTGCTTGGCTGGCAGTTCGATCGCCCGATCGAGCTTACCCTCGGGCGAAAAGCGGCTGATCCGCGAACCGCCCCAATGGGCCACCCACAAATAGCCTTCGGCATCCACCGTCATGCCATCGGGATGGCCATCGGCTTCGGTGAAGGTGATGAAGGGCTGGCGATCGTGAATCGTTCCGTCCGGGCCGCGGCAGAAGCGATACATGATCCGGCGGCCGGTATCGCTATGATAGAGATACTCGCCGCAGGCCGAGAAGGCCGGGCCGTTGGGCACGCGATAGCCATCGTCCATCACCGTGACCGAACCATCGGGATCGAGGCGATAGAGCGCGCCGACATCCTGCCCTTCAGCCATGTCCATCGTGCCGCACCAGATGCGGCCATCCTTGTCCGCCTTGCCATCGTTCATGCGATTGCCGGGCAGATGCGGTTCGGGATCATGGATCGGCGTGATCGCCAGCGGGTCCAGCGTGAAGCTGGCAAAGCCGCTCTGGAAACCGCCGATGAAGCCGCCCCGCGCCCGCTCGGCCACCCAGCCAAGCGGTTCGGGCATGGCCCAGCGCGACACCTGGCCATCGTCGAGCGACAGCCGGTTGAGCGCCGGGGCCAGGATATCGACCCAATAGACCGCATTTTCACGGGCGGACCAGAGCGTCCCCTCCCCCAGCGTGTCGCGGATCTCGCCGCGTTCGATCTTGCGCCAGGCGGTCATGTCAGCGCTTCACCGACAGGCGATAGACCATCTGATGATGATAGGGCTTGCCCGGATCGACCCGCGCCGAAACGAAGCTCGGCTGATTGGGCGAGTCGGGGAATTTCTGCGGTTCCAGCGCGATGCCGTCGCCCATGCGATACACATGGCTGTTCTTGCCGATGAAGGTGCCGTCCAGGAAATTGCCGGTATAGAACTGCACGCCCGGCTCGGTCGTCAGCACTTCGAGCACGCGGCCCGATGCCGGATCTTCCAGACGCGCGGCCAGGCCCGGCGTCTTGGTCAGCCCCTTGTCGAGCGCGAAATTATGGTCGTAGCCGCGGCCCGCGATGATCTGTGCATCATGGCCATCGCGGATGCCGTCGGCGACGCGGCGGCCATTGCGGAAGTCGAACACGCCGCCGTCCACCGGCTTCAGTTCGCCGGTCGGGATCAGGTTGGCATCGACCGGGGTATAGGCCTTGGCCGGAATCGTCAGCACATGGTCCAGCGCGCCGTCGGTCGAGCCTTCGCCGCCCAGGTCGAAGATCGCATGGTTGGTCATGTTGACGATGGTCGGCTTGTCGGTCTTCGCGTCGAACGCGATGCCCAGATTGCCGCTCTCGTCCAGCGTGTAGGTGACGGTGACGTCCAGCTTGCCGGGATAGCCCGAATCGCCATCGGGGCTGACCAGCGACAGTATCAGCGTCGCGACCGGGCCGCTCTTGACCGACACGACCTTCCACACCTGCTTGTCGAAGCCCTTGCCGCCGCCATGCAGCGAATTGACCTTGTCGTTAAGCGGCAGTTGATAGGCCTTGCCGTCGAGGCTGAACTTGCCGCCGGCGATGCGGTTGGCATAGCGGCCCACGGTCACGCCGAAAAAGTTGGGATGGTCGACATAGCCGGCCAGATCGTCATAGCCCAGCAGCACGTCGGCGCTCTTGCCGTCCTTATCCGGGCCGGACAGCGACTGGAGCGTCGCGCCATAGCTCAGGATCTTGGCCGACACGCCATGGCTGTTGCTCAGCGTGATCGTCTCGATCGCGGTGCCGTCCGCCAGCTTGCCGGCCGGCGCGCGGCTGGCATCCGCCGCCATCGCCGTGCCGCTTGCGAGCGACAGGGCCAGTGCGTATGACAGCGCTGTTTTCAAATCGACGACCTTTCGCATGGACTTCCTCTCGTGAAACCTAGGCCCATTGACGGGCGGTTACGGGGGATATACTCCGACAAAATAAGCGGACGCAACCCTAGATCGGTCTCGTCAGCTAGTGGAACTGCACTGGAGAAGGATGAATGGCAGGACCGATTTCCTCAGGCGCTGCGCCGGTCGCAACGCATAACCCCGGCACGCGTTATGGGCCCGCGCTCGCGCTGCTGGCCAGCCTCTTCTTCATGTGGGGCTTCATCACCGTCATCAACAACACGCTGCTGCCGCATCTGCGCAGCGTGTTCGAGCTGAGCTATACCCAGACGACCTTGATCGAATCGGTCTGGTTCATCGCCTATTTCGTCGCCTCGATTCCCTCGGCCAAGCTGATCGAGCGGGTCGGCTATCAGAAGTCGCTGGTGATCGGCCTGCTGATCATGGCCGCCGGCGCGCTGGGCATGACGGTCGCCGCCTCCATCCCCTCCTATGGCGTGACCCTGGTCATGCTGTTCGTGATCGCCAGCGGCATCACCCTGCTGCAGGTCGCCGCCAACCCCTATGTCGCGGTCGTCGGCAAGCCGGAAACAGCCTCGTCGCGCCTCAACCTGGTGCAGGCGATGAACTCCGCCGGCACGATGCTGGCCCCGATGTTCGGCGCCTATCTGATCCTCGGCCGGTCGAAGGCCGGCACGGCGCAGGGCGAAGTCGTCCTGACCCAGGCCGAACGCCTGGCCGACGCCCAGTCGGTGATCCTGCCTTATGTGCTGGTCGCGATCGTGCTGGTGGTGCTGGCCTTCGTCATCGCCCGCTTCCCCCTGCCCGCCATGGGCAGCGCGACCTCGCGCCTCGCCAAGGAAGAGCGCAAGAAGCATTCGCTCTGGTCGCACCGCAACCTGGTGTTCGGCATCCCGGCGATCTTCATCTATCTGATCGCGGAAATCGGCGTCGCCAACCTGTTCGTCAATTTCGTCAGCCAGCCCACCATCGCCAACCTGACCCATGAGCAGGCCGGCAATTATCTGTCGCTGCTGTGGGGCGGCATGATGGTCGGCCGCTTCGCCGGTTCGGCGATCATGCAGAAATTCGACGCGGGCCATGTCCTCGCCGCCTTCTCGGTCGGTGCCTTCATCGTGATGATGGTCACCGTCTTCACCACCGGCCCGGTCGCCATGTGGTCGCTGATCCTTGTCGGCCTGTTCCACTCGATCATGTTCCCGACCATCTTCACCCTGGGCATCAAGGGCCTTGGCCCGCTGACCGAAGAAGGCTCGGGCCTGCTGGTGATGGCAATCGCCGGTGGCGCACTGGTCGTGGTGCAGGGCTGGATGGCCGACCATTATGGCCTGCAGACCAGCTTCCTGCTGACCGCCGCCTGCGAACTCTATGTCCTCTTCTACGCCCTGTGGGGATCGAAGACGACGCAGGCGCTGCCGGAGCCGGAACTGCACTAATCATCGGGGCAGCAGCCCAAAGAAAAAGGCCGGGGTGGACATCCACCCCGGCCTTTTTCTTTGGGCTGTTTTGTTAGGCGCCTACGGCGCTGCCGCACCGGCCCACACCCCCACCCGGCCGCCCAGACATGGTATCCTGATGGGAGGCCGGGTGCGGGCCGGTACGGCTCTTAAAAATGCGCTCTTCCGCGCATTTTTCGTCAGACGCCTCAGCGCCCCATCGTGCTCGCCGTGTCCTCCAGCGCCAGGTCGACCAGCACGCCCATCGCCTCGGCCGCCGCGACCGGATCGCCGGCCGCGATCGCATCATAGACGCGGACATGGTCGGGAATCGGGTTGCGCGGCAGGGCGCGGGCGCGCTGCTTGAACTGGGTGGTCCAGTTGACCGCAGCGCCGATACTGGCAGTCAGCGTCAGCAAGGCATCATTGCGCGTCGCGTTCAGGATCGCATTGTGGAAATCGCGGTCGGCCGCGCGCCCTGCCTCGGTCGCCAGCGTATGGCGGCGCATCGCGGTCAGCGCATCCTTCATGATGCGCAGATCCTCCTTGTCGCGCCGCATCGCCGCCAGCCGCGCTGCTGCCGGCTCGACGATGGCGCGCAGCTCGAACAGGTCGCGCACGAACTGGATGTCGGGTTCGCCGGCAAAGGCCCAGGCCAGCACTTCGGGGTCCAGCAGGTTCCAGCGATTGCGTGGCAGCACGCGGGTGCCCGCCTTGGGCCGGCTTTCCACCAGCCCCTTGGCGGTCAGCACCTGAATCGCCTCGCGATAGGCGCTGCGCGATACTTCCAGTTCCTCGGCAAAGGCGACTTCGCCCGACAGCGTGTCGCCGGGCTGATATTGGCCGGACAAGATCGCCATACCCAGCTTGTGCGCGATCGCGCCATGCAGCCGGCGACCGGGGCCGCGCGTCGGCTTGGCCGCCCCTCCGCCATTGTCCGCCCCCGCCCCATTTCCGGGCGGCTTCCCCTGTTCCATTCACGCTCCTCTCGGCCTGCCCCTCATCAGGCATGGCTCTTCTTAAAAGACAATCATTGCCATTACCATCTTCCTGTAATATGTCGGAGTAATTAAGGGATGGAAAGGGAAAAGGCGGCCGCCATTCGGCTGATTGCCCGACCTTTCCAGGCAGCGCGCCAGCATGGCGCAAAGCGGGATTGTCTAGCCAATACCAGCGCCACGGATCGGCGCGCGGGAGGAGAGTTTTTCATGACATTGCGTCTGTTGCAGCACCGCGCCGAAAACGGCGTCCGGTCCGTGATCGCGGCCGAAGGTGAAACCGCCCATTTCGTTCCCGGTTTCGACAGCATCCGCGCGCTTGCGCTACATGCTATCGACCGCAAGATCAGCCTGGCCGAAGCGGTCGCCGCTGCGGGCAAGGGTGATGCTGTCAACATCGCTGTCGCTTTCGAGGCCGGCGAACTGCTCGCCCCGATCGACCATGAGGATGGCGCCCATATCCAGCTGACCGGCACCGGCCTCACCCATCTCGGCTCGGCCGAGGGTCGCGACAAGATGCACCGCGAGGCGGCCGCTGCCGAAAAGCAGACCGATTCGATGCGCATGTTCCTGGAAGGACTGGAGGGCGGCAAGCCCGCCGCCGGCCAGACCGGCCAGCAGCCCGAATGGTTCTACAAGGGCGACGGCTCGCAGCTGGTCGGCCCGACCGATCCGCTGACCATGCCCGCCTTTGCCAAGGATGGTGGCGAGGAACCGGAAATCGCCGGCATCTACATCATCGGCCCCGACGGCATGCCCTATCGCCTCGGCCTCGCGCTCGCCAACGAGTTCAGCGACCATGTGACCGAGCGCCACAATTATCTGTGGCTTGCCCACTCCAAGCTGCGCCAGGCCTCGCTCGGCCCGGAACTGCTGGTCGGCACCCCGCCCGAGCATATCGAGGGCACCAGCCGCATTCTGCGCGACGGCCAGACCATCTGGGAAAAGCCGTTCCTGTCGGGCGAAGGCAATATGTCGCACAGCTTCGCCAACCTGGAACATCATCATTTCAAATATGACCTGTTCCGCCGCCCCGGCGACGTCCATGTCCATTTCTTCGGCACTGCCACCCTTTCCTTCAGCGACGGCGTGCAGACGCAGGAAGGCGACGTGTTCGAAATCATCGCCGCGCCCTTCACCCTGCCGGTGCGCAATGCGCTCAAGCGCGCCGAACCTGTCGAAGTGACCGTACAGGCGCTCTGAAGCGATGGACCTGATCCGCATCGCGATCATCGGCATCGGCAAGATTGCACGCGACCAGCATGTCCCCGCCATCCGTGGGAACAGCGCGTTCAGTCTTGCCGCGACGGTCAGCCCGCATGATGCCGGGCTGGACGGCGTGCCGCACCATGCCAGCCTGGACGAATTGCTGGAACAGGGTCCGGCCGTCGATGCGGTCGCGCTCTGCACCCCGCCCCAGGTCCGTTACGACCTGGCGGCGCAGGCCCTGGCCAAGGGCATCCATGTCTTCCTGGAAAAGCCGCCCGGCGCGACCCTGGCTGAAGTGGCCGCGCTCAGTGCCCGTGCCGACAAGGTTGGGGCCAGCCTGTTCGCGGCCTGGCATTCGCGCTTTGCCGCCGGCGTCGCCCCGGCCCGCGCCTGGCTCGCCGAACGGCGGATCGACAAGGTGTCGATCATCTGGCGTGAGGATGTCCGCGTCTGGCATCCGGGCCAGGCCTGGATCTGGCAGCCCGGCGGTCTGGGCGTGTTCGATCCCGGCATCAACGCCCTGTCGATCGCGACCCATATCCTGCCGCGCCCCTTCTTCCTGAAGGACGCGACCCTGGTACTGCCGGAAAACCGCGCAGCGCCGATCGCCGCGGACATGCTGTTCCGCGACACCGCTGGCGCCGAAATCCACATGGATCTCGACTGGCGCCAGACCGGCCCGCAAAGCTGGGACATCATCGTCGAGACCGATGCCGGCCCCTTGAAGCTCAGCCATGGCGGCGCCGTGCTGTCGCTGCCCAGCGGCACCGAACATGGCGAGGATATCGAATATGCCGGCCTCTACAGCCGCTTCGCCACATTGATCCGCGGCGGCCGCAGCGATGTCGATACCGACCCGCTGCGCCTGGTCGCCGACGCCTTCCTGCGCGGCAAGCGGGAAACCACCGACGCATTTCACGACTGACATTCGAGAGGAGAGAGGAATGTTGAAAGCCCTGCGCCGTACCACGGCCGCACTGCTGCTGTGCGCCACCGCGCTCGCCCCGGCCGCGCACGCCCAGACCGGCGGCAAGCCGACCACGGCGACGATCCATGCCGACCAGCCCGGCGCCGTCTATGACAAGCGCGTCTTCACCCAGTTTGCCGAGCATCTGGGCAATGGCATCTATGGCGGCCTGTGGGTCGGCAACGACAAGTCCATCCCCAACACCAACGGTTTCCGCAACGACGTCGTCGCCGCACTGCGCAACCTGTCGGTGCCGGTGATCCGCTGGCCCGGCGGCTGCTTCGCCGACGAATATCATTGGCGTGAGGGCATCGGCCCGAAGAAGGACCGCCCGGTCAAGGTCAACACCCATTGGGGCGGCGTGACCGAACCCAACACCGTCGGCACGCACGAATTTTTCGAGCTGCTGCGCCAGGTCGGCGCCGAAGCCTATATCGCCGGCAATGTCGGCAATGGCACGCCGCAGGAAATGGCCGAATGGGTCGAATATATGACCGCGCCCGCCGGCAGCCTTGCCGAACTGCGCGCCAAGAACGGCCATAAGGAGCCCTGGGCCGTTCCCTATTTCGGCATCGGCAACGAGTTGTGGGGTTGCGGTGGCAACATGCGCCCCGAATTCGCCGCCGACGAAACCCGTCGCTACGCCACCTTCGTCAAGGCGCCGGCCGGCACCAAGATCATGAAGGTCGCCGCCGGCGCCAATGTCGACGACTATAACTGGACCGAAACCATGATGCGCGTTGCGGGCGACAAGCTCGATGGCGTCTCGCTCCATTATTATGTCCACCCCGCCGGTGGATGGCCGCCGCGCGCGCCCGCCGTCGACTTCGACGAAAATGGCTGGGCCGACGCGCTCAACGGCGCGATGCACATGGACGAGCTGATCACCAAGCACAGCGCGATCATGGACAAGTACGATCCCAAGAAGCGCGTCTTCCTGGCGGTCGACGAATGGGGCAGCTGGTATGCCCAGGATCCGGGCACGCATCCCGGCTTCCTGCGCCAGCAGAATACGCTGCGCGACGCGCTGATCGCCTCGATCCATCTCGACATCTTCGCCAAGCATGCCGACCGCGTCCGCATGACCGCGATCGCGCAGATGGTGAACGTGCTGCAGGCGATGATCCTGACCGACGGCAAGAAGATGGTGCTGACGCCCACCTATCATGTCTTCGAGATGTATAAGCCTTGGCAGGACGCCACCGTGCTGCCGATTGACATCCAGACGCCCTGGTATGCGAAGGATCAGTACACCATGCCGGCGGTCAGCGGCTCGGCGGTCAAGGGCAAGGACGGCAAGGTCCATGTCGGCCTGTCGAACCTCGACCCGAACCAGACCAACACCGTCACCGTGAAGCTCGATGGCCTGAGCGCCAGCGGCGTCACCGGTCGTATCCTGACGGCGTCGGCGATCAATTCGCACAACACGTTCGACGCGCCCGAAACCGTCAAGCCCGTCGCCTTCACCGGCGCACAGGTCAGCGGCGGCACGCTGACCGTCGCGCTGCCGCCCAAGTCGGTGGTCGTGCTCGAACTGCAATAAGGCTTTTCGCCAACTGGGTGGGCGGCTCCTCGGGGCTGCCCACCCATTTTTCGTTTTCGATAATTTGGGGAGAGGCCGGCAGATGCGGCAGACCATCATCACCTTGGCAAGCCTCGCCTTGCTGGCCGGCAGCGCGATCGCCCAGGCGCCAACCGAGCAGCCCGCCACCACGCTCAACGATCGGCTGAACGGCGACCTCGTCCCCACCCATGATCCCGTCATCATCCGCGAAGGCGGCACCTATCACGTCTTCAGCACCGGCCATGGCGACCGGCTGATCGAAACGCGGACCTCGCCCGACCTTGTCCACTGGACCGCCGGCAAGCCGGTGTTCACCGCCCTGCCCGACTGGGCCAAGCAGGCGATCCCCGGCAGCAACGGCATTTGGGCGCCCGACATTTCCTATGTGAACGGCCGCTATCGCCTCTATTATTCGGTCTCGACCTTCGGTTCGAACCGCTCGGCCATCGGCCTTGCCACCAGCCCGACACTGGACCCCAAGGCGAAGAATTTCGGCTGGCGCGACGAGGGACTGGTCGTCATGTCGACCAGGGAGGATGATTATAACGCCATCGATCCCAATTTCATCATCGACCGCGATGGCCGCCACTGGCTGAGCCTCGGCAGCTTCTGGACCGGGATCAAGCTGTTCGAGCTGGATCCCAGGACTGGCAAGCCCAAGGATCCCAAGGCCAAGCCCCATGCGATCGCGCGTCGCCCTGCCCCCGCCGGCGGCCCCGCCCCGGTCGAAGCGCCCTTCATCATCGACCATGGCGGCTATTATTGGCTGATGGTCAGCTATGACTATTGCTGCAAGGGCGTGAACAGCACCTATTACACCGTGATCGGCCGTTCGAAGGCGATCACTGGCCCTTATCTGGGCAAGGACGGCAGCCCGCTGATGGAAGGCGGCGGCAGCATCTTCCTGCGCGCCGACCTGCAGGAACAGCAGCGTTTCCGCGGCCCCGGCCATGCCGGCTGGCTGCACGATCGCGATGGCAGCGACTATGTCGTCTACCATGCCTATGACAAGCAGGCGAACGGCGCCCCCACCCTGCGCATCGCCCCGGTGCGCTGGGGGGCTGACGGCTGGCCTGTTGCCGATTATTGATCCAATTGTCTGACTATCGCCGCGCCCCGCCGCGGCTTCAGGAGAGAGAAGAATGAATTTCGCCCTGTCCCGTCGTGGCTTCCTTGCCAGCACAGCCGCCTTGTCGGCCGCGCCGATCGCCGCCCGTGCCGGTGCCGCTGCACCGACGGTTGCCGCCCTGGTTCCGGTCAATCCGCTGGTCAAGCAGCGCGCCGACGCGCAGGTCTTCCTGCACGATGACGGCTATTATTACATGACCGGATCGGTGCCCGAATATGACCGTCTGGTGCTGCGCCGCTCCAAGACGCTGGCCGGCCTTGCCACCGCCAAGGAAGCAGTGCTGTGGCGCCATGAGGCAAGCGGCCCGCGTTCGGGCTTCATCTGGGCGCCCGAACTCCACCAGATCGACGGTAAATGGTACATGTATTTCGCTGCCGGCCCGAGCGGCGGTGGCGACGATGTGTTCCGCATCCGCACCTATGCCGTGGTGTGCGACGGCGCCGACCCGATGACCGGCAAGTGGAGCGTGCTGGGTGAGTTCCAGGCCCCCTGGGACAGTTTCAATCTCGATTCCACCAGCTTCGTCCACAAGGGCGTGCGCTATTTCGCCTGGGCCCAGAAGGAACCGGGCATCGACACCAACAGCAATCTCTACATCGCCAAGCTCGAATCGCCACTGAAGCTGGCCGGCAAGGCGACTCGCCTGACTGTTCCGACGCTCGACTGGGAAGTGCGCGGCTACAAGGTGGCCGAAGCCCCCGCCGTCCTGCATCGCAACGGCCGCCTGTTCATGACCTATTCGGCCAGCGCCACCGACGCGCGCTATTGCCTGGGCATGCTGACCGCGGACGAGAATGCCGACCTGCTCGATCCCAAGAGCTGGACCAAGTCGCCCCAGCCGGTGTTCAAGACCTGCACCGAAACCAGCGTCTATGGCCCCGGCCACAACAGCTTCACCGTGGACGAGAAGGGCCGCGACATCCTCGTCTATCATGGCCGCGACTATGAGGCGATCCAGGGCGACCCGCTGTTCAACCCCGACCGCCACACCCGCGTCCAGCGCCTCTATTTCCAGGCCGACGGAACACCTGACTTCGGCGTGCCCGTGGGCAACGGCGCCATGCCGGAACGGTTCGTCTCCGCCGCCGATCCCAAGGCGCTGCTGGCCCATCAGGGCACCGACCTGATCGCGGGGAATCCCGCACTCGCCCAGACCCAGTTCCGCCAGTCGCCCGGCCGCGCCGGCGCGAAGAGCGTGATGCTCTCCCCCATCCTGCTGCCCGACCATTATCTGGTCGCGGCGAAGGACGGCACGGTCAGCCTCATGAAGGATAATCGCAGCGCCGATTTTGCGCTGCGCAGCCAGTTCGTCCGGTTCGAGGATACGGCCCAGGGAACGGTGCGCTTCGCGACCATCGCCGTCGCCGGCAAGCATCTCGCCGCGATCGACGGCCGCATCGGCCTCGCGCGCAGCAAGGATCCGCGCACGCAATGGTACGCCGACTGACCGCGACTCGCCGAGTCTGACAAATAGGGCCATGGGCTCGCGCCGCCCAAAAGCCGCGCAAGCCCATGGCCCTTCGGCTTTTTAAGGCCTGAAACGCCCGAAAAACCGGGCCAAAATCCCTGCGGCAAAATTGCAACATGGGTGCCACGTAGCGCAACCCCGGCCCAATATTTCACTTGCGCTTCTCAGCATGTGGAAATAATTAGTCCGAGTAATTCGTGGGCATGGCAACGGGCCAGCCCCTTGGGGAGGACTTGAAAATGGCTATCCGGCCGATCGCACTCTGTTCTGCGTCGCTTGTCGCGCTGACCCTGTCGGGCGCCGCCTTCGCGCAGACCGACGCCGCTCCGCAAACTATCGCCCAGGACGCGCCGGCAGATGAATCCGCCGACATCGTCGTCACCGGCGTGCGCGCATCGATCGTCGGCGCGCTGAACGTCCGCAAGAACTCGACCCAGATCGTCGACTCGATCGTGTCGGAAGACGTCGGCAAGTTGCCGGACAATAACGTCATCGAAGCGCTGCAGCGCGTGACCGGTATCCAGGTCACCAACCGCGCCGGCGGCGAAGCGGCCGGCATCTCGATCCGCGGCCTGCCCGACGCGCTGACCACTCTCAACGGCCGTAACATCTTCACCGCTGCCGGCCAGTCCTTCTCGCTGCAGGACATTTCGGCCAACCTCGTCAACCGCGTCGATGTCTACAAGACCCGCTCGGCTGACCAGATCGAAACCGGCCTCGCCGGCCAGGTCGACGTCCAGACCCGTCGCCCGCTCGATTTCGACGGCTTCGCCATTTCGGGCCTGGCCCGCGGCATCTATAACGAGCAGGCCGACACCTATAATCCGAACGTCGCACTGCTGGTCAGCGACCGCTGGGAAACCGGCATCGGCGACATCGGCATTCTGGTGAACGGCAGCTACACCCGCACCAAATATCGCGACCAGACCGTCACGGCCGGCGCGCTGGTGCCGTTCGCCGCCGAAGCCGGCAACGGCTTCTCGCGTCTGGAACGCATCTTCCCCGGCCCGGACAATGTGAACTGGCAGCCCGGCCTCGACCGCGGCCTGCCCACCGCCGCCGGCTCGACGCTCGACATCAACGGCGCGCAGGTTCCCTATCTCCTGTCGCGCGACGCCGTGTTCAGCTCCGACCTCTATGGCAAGCGCGAGCGCCCGTCCTTCAACGTCGCCCTGCAGTGGGCACCGAACAGCAGCTCGGTCTACACCGCTGAAGTCTTCTATGCCGGCTATCGCGGCGAAACCTTCAACAGCCTGCAGTTCAGCTTCGTCGACTGGTGGGGCAACCCCGGCACCGTCGAAACCTATGAAGGCACCAACATCGTCAAGTCGCGCACCGGCGTGGCCGACGTCTATGGCTTCAACAGCGGCGACTTCAACAAGTCGAAGACCGACAGCTTCGTCTATGCCCTGAACGGCAAGTGGGATCTGGGCGATCGCGGCAAGATCGTCGGCGACCTCGCCTACCAGACCAGCAAGGTGAAATCGTCCTTCATCGCGATGCGCACCGACCGCGTCGCCAGCTCGATCGACGTCGATTTCAACGCTGGTGGCGGCATCCCCTCCTACCATTTCAGCGACGACAGCCTGCTGAACGACCCCAGCATCTGGAACGTCGTGCAGCTGTATGACAATGCCAATCGCGACAAGGGCAGCGCCATCACCGGCACGCTCGATGGCTATTACACCTGGGACGAAGGCTTCATCCGCCAGCTGAAGGCCGGTATCCGCATCGACCAGCGCAAGGCATCGAACGCCGTGCGCACGCAGGATCGTGGCGCACCGCTGGTGGCGACCACCCTGGCCGGCCTGGGTGAAGGCGCCGCCTTCACCAACAAGGACTTCTACCAGGGCCGCGCCGACGTGCCGTCCAGCTGGACGTTGGCCAACGGCTATTGGCTGCATGACAATGCCGATCTGGTGCGTGGCCTCTATGGCCTGCCGACCTCGGACCAGTTGTCGCTGCAGAAGACCTTCGACATCGATGAAAGCACCATCGCCATGTATGTGCAGGCCGATGGCGAGGTCTCGATCTTCGGCCGTCCGCTCAAGCTGCAGGCCGGCGTTCGCTATGTGACGGTCGACACCGATTACAACTTCTTCGATCGCTATAATGGTGGTGCCCACACCGGTGTTTCGTCGGGGTCGGACAAGTGGCTTCCCAGCTTCACCGCCCGCTACGAAATCTTCGACAATCTGCGCCTGCGCTTCAACTATGGCGAAACGCTGCGTCGTCCGAACTTCGGCGATATCAACCCGAACTATAACCTGACCGGTGACCTCACCAATGTCGGCTATGGCAGCGGCAGCGCTGGCACGGCCAATCTGGCGCCGACCCATTCGAAGAATTTCGACGTGGCGCTGGAATGGTATTTCGAACGCAACAGCGCGATCACGCTGACGGGCTTCCGCCGCGAGATCAGCGGCCTTGTCGTTCCGCTGACGGTCATGGAATATATCCCGAACAACGGCATCGAAGCCGGCGCGACGGACTATTTCGCCATCACCCGCCCGGTCAATGCGTCGGACGGCGTGCTCAAGGGGCTGGAACTGGGCCTGACCTACTTCCCCAACTATCTGCCGGGTCCGCTCAAGGGCCTGGGCTTCGTGGGCAGCGTCACCGTCCTCGACTCCAAGCAGAATATTCCGCTCACCAATTCGGCCGGCGAAGTGACCGGTCAGGCAAGCTCGTCCTTCTTCGGCGTGTCTGACCTCAGCTACAACGCCACCCTGGCCTACGACAACGGCCCGATCGGCGCGCGCCTGTCCTATATCTGGCGCAAGGAATTCCTCGCCAACAACGAGGCACGCCTGTTCGCCAACCCGATCGGCGTGTGGCGCAATCCCGAGGAAAGCCTGGACTTCCAGCTTACCTGGAACGTCAATGATCGCCTGGGTGTGACCTTCGACGCGGTGAACCTCACCAAGTCGAAGCAGCAGACCTACTACAAGTTCGAAGATGTCGGCGGCCCGGATCAGTTCAACCTGGGCACCACCCTGTTGTCGCGCACCTTTGCGCTGGGTGTCCGCTACACCTTCAAATAAGTGCCCGATGGGGCGTGGCGTCTCCTCGCTGCGCCCCATTTTCATGGCGGTCGTTCCGGGAATCCTCTCCAACTCCCCGGAACGGCCGCCATATTTGTTTCAGGATACAGGGAGACGGACGATGCGCGCGATGAGGATGCTTCTGCTGGCAGGGGCTGCCATGATCGGCATGGGCGCCGCCTCTCCCCCTCCCCGCTCCGCTGGCCTCGATACCCATGCCATCGCGGTGCAGCGCTTCGGCAATGATGCGCCCTGGTATCAGGATCGCATCCCCTTCTTCGAATCCGCCGACCCGAAGATCGACGCCGTCTATTATTATCGCTGGCAGCTCTATCGCGGGCATCAGCGCGATTTGGGCGAAGAAGGGTATATCACCACCGAATTTTTCGACGATGTCGACTGGCAGCGCCATCCCTATGCCAGCCTCAACGACGCGACCGGCTTTCACCTGGCCGAAGGGCGCTGGCTGAACGACCGGCGCTTTGCCGACGACTATATCCGCTTCATGTATCGCGGCGGCAATGACCGCCACTTCACCGACTATATGGCGGACTCGGTCTGGGGCCGTTACCTGATCGATGGCGACAAGGCGGGCGTGCTCGAACATCTGCCGGTGATGCGCCATATCTACCGCCTGTGGGACGAGAAGTTCGACTTCGACAAGGGGCTCTATTTCGTCGAGCCACTGCTCGACGCGACCGAATATACCGTCTCCTCGATCGACGCCTCGGGCGGCAAGGACGGCTTCCGAGGCGGCGACGCCTTCCGCCCCTCGGTCAACAGCTACATGTATGCCAATGCCCGCGCGCTAGCGAAGATGGCGACCATGGCCGGCGACACCGCCATGGCGCAAGAATATGAAGCCCGCGCGCAGGCGCTAAAGGATCATGTCCTTGCCGACCTGTGGAGCGAGAAGCTCGGCCATTTCATCGACCGGCATCAGAGCCGCAAGAACCCGCACGTCAAATATTGGGATCCGATCCGCAACCGCGAATTGGTCGGCTACCTCCCCTGGATGTTCGACCTGGTCCCGGACGACGCGAAATATGCCGGCGCCTGGGCGCATCTGCTCGACCCCGCCTCCCTTGCCGGCAAGGCGGGCATGCGCACGGTCGAGGCGAATTACGAATATTATATGCGGCAATATCGCTATCTGGGCGACGCGCCCGAATGCCAGTGGAACGGCCCGATCTGGCCCTATCAGACGACACAGGTGCTGACCGCCATGGCCAATCTGCTCGATCATCACAGCCAGCAGGGCCCGGTCACCCGCAGCGACTATATGCGCCTGCTGCGCCAATATACCGCGCTCCATTATCAGGGGGACCGGCTCGACCTGGAGGAGGATTATCATCCCGAAACCGGCAAGCCGATCGTCGGCCTCGATCGCAGCCATCATTATTTCCATTCGGGCTATAATGACCTGATCCTGGGCGGCCTGGTCGGCATCCGCCCCCGCGCCGACGATGTGCTGGAGGTGAACCCGCTGCTGCCCGACGCCGGCGATCCGCAGGCGCTGGCTTGGTTCCGGGCACAGGACATACCCTATCATGGCCATCGCATTGCCGTGACCTGGGACGCGGACGGCAGCCATTATGGCCGTGGCAAGGGCCTGTCGGTCGAGGTCGACGGCAAGGAAGTCGCCCGGCGCGAGACATTGGGCCGGATCGAACTGCCGGTGGCGCGCGTCGCCAATGCACCGGTCGCCCGGCCGATCAACCGCGCCGTGCAACTGGTGCGCAGCCAGTTCCCGATGGGCAGCGCGTCGAGCAACAGCGACCCCGAAAATGTCCATGATGCGATCGACGGCCGCACCTGGTTCTTCCCCGAACTGCCCAATGGCTGGTCCTCCGCGCCCGGAGAGGGCAACCAATGGTATGCCATTGACCTGGGCAAACCCGTGTCCATCGGCCGCGCCGAACTCGCCTTCTTCGCCGACGGCAAGCAGTTTGCCGTGCCGCAATCCTATCGTCTACAGGCCATGGTCGATGGCCAGTGGCGCGATGTCGCGACGCCCAAGGGCGCGCCACTCGCCAATGGCGTGACCGACCTACGCTTTGCTGGCCGCGCAGCGCGCCAGTGGCGGGTGCTGATGCGCCAGCCCCAGGGCAAGGCGATCCGGCTGGCGGAGATCAAGCTGTTCGACCGCTGAATTGGCTATGGTCCTGGATCGTGACGCAGCCTAAACGGACCGTCGCCCTGTTCAGCAAGCTGTGTTAGGGCGGATCGATCGGCGGCCCGGCACTGCAGGCCGCCAGCAATAAAGGGCATGATGGTGACAGCGGCTGGCGAGCTTCGGTTTCGCTTTCGATTGCTCGGCGATTTCCGCCTGATCGACGAGGCGGACGGACGCGACCATAGCCCGCGCAGCCGCAAGGCCTGTGCCCTGCTCGCCCATCTTGCGCTGGAGCCCGATCGCCGCGCCAGCCGCGACCGGCTGGTCGGCCTGTTGTGGAGCGACCGGGGCGAGGTGCAGGCGCGCGCCAGCCTGCGCCAGGCGCTGACCGACCTGCGTGCGCATCCGGCCGCCCCGCTCATCCATATCGAACGGCGCGACCTGCATCTGGCAGAGGGTGGCTTTTCCAGCGACCTGGGCGAGATACTGGCCTGCGCCGCCGCCAACGACCTGAACGGACTGGCCAGTATCCTGGATGGCGCGGGCAGCGCGATACTGGATGGGCTGGAGGGACTGGATCGCAGCTTCGACGACTGGCTGATGATCGAGCGGCAACGCTGGCGCGAGCGCATCGTCCAGGATGTGCTGCACGCCGTCGAGCGCAATGGCCAGGACGATCTGCTCGACCTGCGCCGTGCGATCCTGACCCAGTTGCAGCGGCTCGACACCGGCGATGAACGGATCGCCCGGCTCGGCATGGCGCTCGACCAGAAGGCCGGCGACCATGTCGCGCTCCACCGCCGCTACCGCCAGTTGGAGACCGGGCTGCAACGCGATCTGGATGCCCGCGTGTCGCCCGACACCGAAAGGCTGCTGCGCGAACTGACGACGGTCGGATCGGTCATCGCTCCCGCCCCGCGCGCGACCGCCGCGCCCGCCATCGCCACGATCCCGCAGGCCAATGTCGAGCCACCGATCCTGGTGATCGCCCCGTTCAGCCTGATCGGCGATGGCGGCCCGGACGGCGCCCTGCTCACCAGCATCTGCCATGACGATCTGCAGACCGCCCTGGGCGGCATGCGCGACCTGCGCATCCTGTCGGTCGACGCGCCATCGGCCGAGCGGATGAAGGCGGCCGCCCCCGCCTCGATCGCCAGCTACGCGCTGGACGGGTCGGTCCGTGCCGACGGCGATGGCTGGCGCATCAACCTGCGCATGACGCGGATCGACAGCGGCTTCCTGGTCTGGACGCGCCAGTTGACCGTGCGCCAGGGCGAATTGCTCGCCGCGATCGACGATCTGGTCGCCCGGATCGCTGGCGCCATCCTGCCGGTGGTCGAACGCGATGTCGGCAAGCTGATGGAAGGACGCGTGCCCAGCGGGTCGGACGCCTATCCGCTCTATTTCACCGCCCGCGCCAAGATATTGGCCGCCGCCAGCCTGGCCGAGGTGCAGGAAGGTGCCGACCTGCTGGAACGCGCGATCCTGCTGGAGCCGCGCCTGACCAACGCCTATCTGCAACTGGCGCGCCTCTACAACACCGACTTCATGCAGTTGATGGCGGGTCATGACGCCGCGCCGCTGCGCGCCCGCGCCTTCGATCTCTGCACCCGCGCGGTCGCGCTGGAACCCACCCATGGCGGCGTGCAGTCGCGCCTCGCCTGGTGCTATTTGCGGCGCGGCGACATGAAGCAGGCGATGCAGGGCTTCATGACCGCGCTCGACCTGACGCCCTTTCACGCTGACGGCATCAACGAGATCGGCTTCGGCCTCGTCCATCTGGGCGAGATGAAGGAAGCGCAGCGCCTGATCGCCCGAGCCTTCGAGCTGAATCCCTTCCCGTCGGACGAATATTTTTCCGATCTGGCGGTGCTCTACGCGCTGTCGGGTGAGCATGAGGCGGCGGAAACCCAGTTCGAGATCGGCCGCAACCGATCGATCCATTATCTGGCGGTGCGGGGCGCCAATCTGGGGATGCTGGGTGGCGCAAAGCGGGCTGCGCCGGTGATCGATGAACTGCGCCAGCGTTTCGCCAGCCTGTGGCAGGGCGATGCTCCGGCCCGCGACACCGATCTGGTCGACACCATGATCCAGTTCCTGCCGCTGCAGGGGCCGGCCGAACGCAGCCTGTTCCTGACCGGGCTGGAACAGGCTGGATTGCGCATCACGCCGCGCTGATCTCCGCGCGCAGGCTGCGCAGGAAGAAGCTTTGCGGCGGCGGCGCGACACGCGGCGCGACCACCGGGCCGGCTATCGTCCGCAGCAACAGCTCCGCATCCTTGCGCTTGAGGCTAAGCCCCTGATCGATCGGTGGCAGGTCGCGCCCGGTCGCCTGCCGGAAGGCGTCGCCGATCAGCGCCCAGCTGCGATCGCGGAAATTCATCCGCCGCGCCAGCCGCAGCAGAAGCGCACGGTCATCTGCCGCCATCTCCACCCGCGCAATCGCATGTTCGGCATCGACCAGCGCCAGCGTCATCGCGCGATGTCCCAATTCTGCCGGCGCATGGCTGACCATCACCGCATCGTCCCGCTCAATCTGCCCCATCTCGTAAGCCTGCGCGATGGCGCCGATGCCCACCATGCCGAACGGCGCCAGTTCCGCCGCGCGCAATGCGCCCAGGCTGGCCGCGCCATAGACGGCGATCCCCTCGGCCATCACCTGGATGATTTCCTTGTGCCAGACCGATGGCGTTGTTTCGAACAATCCGTCGATCAGGCCAATCGCGGCCGGTCGTTCGATCGCGGCGCGCAGCATGTCGCCGCGCCGCGCTGGCCCGCGCAACGCGACACCATCGGGCAAGGCCATCACGGAACCGCCCAGGCTCGGCCCGGCAAAGACGATCGCATGCAGGCTCATGCCGGCTCCATCGCCGCCTGCGTCGTGCCTGTGCGCGATGGCCGGTCATGATCGCCAAAGGCCGGCACCAGCAGCTTCACCACATCGATGCCGAGGTCGGGCCTGGTCAGGTCATGACAGGCGACCGGCCCTGCCCCCGCCCTCGCACAGCGATCGAGCAGCCAGGCCAGATCATCCTCCGCCCCGTCATGGGCTACGGAGGGCACCGCCGACCAGGGCCGGGTCGCCGGCGCGAAATCGAGCATCGCCAGCAGGAAACCCTGCCGCTGCTGCCCGGCATCGCGATAACGCGCCGGATCGATATCGTCGCGCGCGCCGGCGATCAGCGCGGCACGGGTCTGCGCCGCCTCGCAAATGGCGCGGGCCAGCGCGACGCCGGCATCGGGATGGCACCCCGCCCCCATTGCCGGCGGCAATTGCACGCTGCGGGCCGCACCGCGTTCCGTGATGGCGCAGCCGATCACCGCTGCGCCGATCGAACCGGTCATGTCCCACAAGGATAGCGACAGGCCCGCGCGCCGTACCCGCGCGATCAGGCTGCGGCCCAGCCGATCGGTGATGCTGTCCAGATCGATCGCGCTCGCCCGGCGGGCGCGCAGCCCCCGTTCCAGCCAGCGGGCATGATCCTCGCGCTCGATCAGCTCGCACAGCGCCGAACAGCGCGCCTCGGCCGGCGTATTGCCGGATGCCAGCCCATTGCTGTTGGGCCACAGATCGGGTTCGGCCGGCACGGTGAAATCCATCGTCACCAGCCCATGGGGTATCCGCATGGGTCGGCCGCTCAGCAGGTCGATCGCCTCGACCCAGCCGCGCGGTCGGGCCGGATCGAAGGATACGCCCTGCTGGTCGGCCCGCGCCATCTGGCTCCAAAGCCGGGCTTCGCCGGCCTCCGCAATGCCATGGCTGCTGGCGGAACAGGTTTCGGCATGATGCAGTTCGATCGCTTCCATCAGCGCGGAGACGCGCGCGGCATCGGGCGTGGCGCCCTTGCCCTGCGACACGGACAGCGAAAGTGACAGGGGACGCACCGCCTGGAATACGGGGATGCCGATGCGGTCCAGACCGGTCACGTCGGCCAGCCGCGTGACACCCAGCGCACGGGCCACAGGCGTGATCCGTGCGAGGGTGTCGGCAGGACGGCGGGAGCGATGCGCCCCGCGCCGGAACATCTTCATGGCGCGATCCGCCTCAGGCGAAGTCGGCCTTGCCCGACCCAATCTCGGCAAAATAGGCGCGGGTGGCGCGCTGCTGCCCCGGCAGGGCGACCGCGTCCAGAACCGGGCCATCGGTGAACAGGCCGGCCACGCCGGCGATCGCCGCCTTGGCATCATCGCTGTCATCATCGGCGGCCAGATAATGGACCTGCTCGACAAAGGCATAGCCAACGACCTTGGCCGGGTCGGCCGGGTCGGTCAGCTTGATGACATAATTGGCGTCGGTGTCGTAGGATTCAGCCATATATACCCCCATAGTTCGTGATGGATCAAAAGTAGGTTGCGGGACCGTAATGACAAGCAGGGCAAGGACAATGAGGGAAAACCCTATCAACGCCGCACGGAGCATATCAGACATAAGCGAAGGGCTCGACTGAGCGCTTCACATACATGGCCTTGCCGTTCGGGCTGACCGACACGCCCCAATAGCATGCCTCGCCCATCCCCGGTTCGATCGAGATGCGCACATCCTTGCTCGGCAATTCCACCTGCACCGGATCATTGCCGGCCGGCAGGCTGAGTTCCAGCGTGTGGGCGACGCCGATCTTGGCGCGGGTCTTCACATGGTCGAGCCAATGCACCAGCCGGTCGCCGATCGAGATACGGACGCTGTCATCCTTGAATCCCTGTTCGAGTGCGATGGTGATTTTGCGAAATTCCGACATTGTTGGTCCCCTTTCGGAATGATGGGGCGCACCGCCATGACAGGCGATGCGCCTGCATGGATCAGATACTGAGGCCGTTCGCCTTGAGGGCCAGCATGCGCTGCATGTCCTGGCCGAGGTTAAAGCCACCGATGACATCGCCCGCCCGCACCGCGTCGAAGCCCAGCCCCGTCTGGCGCAGCGCCGGGGCGACCCCACCGTCCAGTGCGCGGGCGAGCTTGCCCGCCTCGCGCAGGAAGCGGGTATGGCCGACGGCATTGACGGCGGCATCGGCGCTGCCCTCGGTCGCGATCGCCAGCAGGTGGCGTGCTTCCTTGAGATCGGCGTCATAGACCTCGATGCGGCGGGCGGCCGCAGCAGGGGTCTCACCGGGCCGTGCCCGCTCATCCACCTGCAGCAGCTTATATTCGTCGGCCAACGGGCCGGCGAGTGCGACCGCCGCCTGGCGCGCGAGCGGATGCTGGCGCATGCGCGTGGCCGCCCGCAGCGCATCGACCGCCGACTGGACGCCGCGCGTGCCGTTGACGGCCAGCACCTGGCCGACTTCCGGGGTGAAGATATCCTGCGCCAGCCGCTCTTCCTCGCGGCTTTCGGGCGGCTCCACCTTCACCTCCAGCGCGTTGGAGATGACGGCCCGGCCATCGACGACCAGCATCGCCTGGATGGTGTAGCGGCCCGGTTCGGCCATGTCCCAGCCATTGCGGCCGGCGCCGACCAGCACGCTGTCATAGAGCGCCTCACCCTGACCCAGGATGATTTCCAGGGTCTCGCCGCAATGGCGCGAATAGGGCGACCATTGGCGCGCGGGCCGGCCATCCTTGCTGATGATCAGGGTCAGGCCCGCCCGTTCCGACAGGCGCGCCGCCGATGCCAGCTTGGGCCGGCCGCTGCGGTTGACCAGTGCCATCTCGACCACCGGCGGCAACAGATAGGGCAGGCGATTGTCACGAGCATTGACCGACAGGGTCAGGCCGAACTCCTCATTGGGGTCCAACGCCACCTGCGAGAAGCCATGCTGGTCGAACCAGTCGGCATTGCCCATCTGCACGAAGCGTTCGGGGCCATGGCGCATGAACAGCAGTTCGGGATCGGAAAAGCGGAAGTCGAAATCGGCAAAGAAGGCCGCCTGGCCGCCCGCCACCGCATAGGGATAGTTCATGAAGCTGCGCGCTTCGGGATCGTCGGCCAGCGGAATCCAGGGCGTGCCCAGCGCCTTCTGCCAGCTATGCGCCAGGTTGAAGGCGTGGCCGACCTCATGTGCGGCGGTCCAGAAGCGCATCCGCCGCACCCAGGCGTCGGGATCGGCATCGCCTGCCGGCGGATGGGCGATGAAGGCGTCGGTAAAGATCGCCGTCCCCTGGCGATGGTTCGACCCGATATCGTCGAACATGATGCCGCCCAGGCTGCTGCCCTGGACATGGAGCGAGGCGAACAGCACCCACAGCGACCATTGCGGTTTGTCGGCAAAGCGCGACCAGTAGATCTGCATCGCATCATGCATTTCCTGGTCGGTCCAGCGCTGGTCGGCGCCGGCCGCACCGAGCGGGATGGCACCATTGCCGGGCGCATCGCTGACGTTGAATCCCGCCCGCCGATAGACGCTATCCAGGCTCAGCGTCTCGCTGGCCATGGTCGCGGGATGATTGGGATGATCGTGCGTGCCGATCTCCGTCACGCGGGTCGCGCCGGCCACCGTGTCATATTCGAACTCGGCCGGACGGAAGCTTGCAGAGCTGAACTGATAGGTGCGCACGAAGCTCGCTGCGCCGCCGCCGCTGAAGGTCGCCTCCACCTTGCGCTGGGCGGCGAGCAGGCTCTTCGTCACCTTGAGGCTGATCTGGGTATGGGGGATGGCGCCGACCTGACCATCCTTGAACCAGATCTGGCCGCTATAATGATTGGCCCCGGTCCGGGTCAGCGCCGCAACCCAGCTGACGACTGGCCCCAGCGGGCCGGCGCGCGTGCCGCTGACCGTCATCTGCGGATAGCGGCCATCGACGTCCAGCCGCAATTCCTCGCGCGTGTAGAGCGTCAGCGCATTGATATCGTCGTCGAAGCGATCGACCGCACCGGGCAGCGCGCGCGGCATCGGGAAGCGCGGCGCGCGCACGAAATTGTAGCGGCCGCTGGCCTGCACCAACAGCGGCAGGTGCCGCACCGGCCGCAGCTTGGGGTCGATGTCGAAACCGGCCATGTCGGTATCGAGCGCGCTATCGCCGTCAAAATCGGCGGGATCGAAATCGGTAGTCATCATTCCCTCCTGTCGGCGCGCGTCGGATGCCCGCGCTCGCAGGATCGGGAATGGCATGGCCAGTGTGAGGGCAGGCGTCGGTCGAACGTGAAAAAAGCGTCAATCCGACCGAGAAATCGCTTTCCGTAACGTCAACATCAGGAAAATCGCGCCACATCCCGCAGCGATCCCGGCATGCATCAGCCAGAAGGCAGTGGCCGGCATGCGGGCGGAGAAGCCCCCCACCCAGCCGACCAGGATATTGCCCAGGAAGAAGACGAGATAATAAAGGCCGATCGCCAGCCCGGCCTGACGCGGCGGCGCGGCGCGGGTGAACAGCGCCAGGCTGACCGGCAATATATGGGCAAAACCGATGCCGTTGAGCAGATGGAAGGCGATCGCCCAGCCCAGCCCCGTCCTGCCGTCCGCACCCGCCAGCGCCGATCCCAGTGCCAGGCAGAGCATGCCCCCCGTCGCAAAGAGCGACCCGATCGTCAGCTTGGCAAGATCGCCAGGCTCGGGCCGGTGGCGCGCATAGCGGCGATAGACGAAAGGCAGGCCGGCAAGGATGGCCAGGCCGAGCCCCGCATCGAGGGTGATGAGCCAGCTCGTCGGCACGCGCAGCCCGCCCAACGTCAGTTCCAGATGCGCGTCGCCCCAGATCAGATAGGCGTTGAATATCTGGTTGTTGGGCAACAGCGCCACTGCCAGCAGCGGGATCAGCAGGATGATGCCCAGCAGGCCGCGCAAATCCTGCCCGATCATGCGCATGCGCCCCTCCGATCGTGGGCCGCGCTCATCAACCGGCAGATGCCTGCGTCCGGCGAGATAGATGATCGTGGCGATCGCCATGCCGACGCCAGCGACGGCAAAGCCGACATGCCAGCCGCGCGTTTCCGCCAGCGTGCCGATCACCAGCGGCGCGACGATCAGGCCGATATTGATGCCCAGATAATAAAGCTGGAACGCGCCGTCGCGGCGCGGATCATCATGGCCATAGAGCGCGCCGATCTGGCTGGCGAGATTGCCCTTGAACAGGCCACTGCCGAGCACCAGCAAGGCCAGCGCCGGCAGGAAGGCGACCTGGACCGCCATCAGAAAATGCCCCGCCATCATCGTCAATGCGCCCAGCAGCACCGTGCGATGCCGGCCCAGCAGTCGGTCCGCGACCAGCCCGCCCAGGATCGGCGTCACATAGACGCTGGCGAAATAGGTGCCGACAATGGCGGAGGCGAGCGGCTGGCCGTCCAGCCCGCCATAGAGCTGGCGAAAGGCATCGAAGAAGAGCAGGCCGTCGGCTTGTCCCGGCCGCAGCAGATGCTTGACCAGATAGAGGGCCAGCAGCGACTGCATGCCATAATAGGAGAAACGCTCCCACGCTTCGGTGAACAGCAAATAGGCTAGGCCCCGCGGATGGCCCAGGAAAGCGCGATCGCCCTGGTTCATGGCTGCGCGCCCGGCCCCTTGTAGATGACGCCGTCCTTCATCACGAAGCCGATCTGGCGCAGCGCGCCGATGCTGCGGGTCGGATCGCCCTCGACCGCGACCAGATCGGCGAGCAGGCCCGGCTTCACCGCGCCCAGCCGGTCGGCGATACCGAACAGTGCCGCATTGCCGCTGGTCGCCGCGACCAGCACGTCGCGGGGCGCCATGCCGGCGGCGGCCATCAGTTCCGCCTCACGGGCATTGTCGCCATGGGCGAACACGCCGACATCGCCGCCCAGACAGAGGGTTACACCCGCCGCCCGCGCGCGATCCAGTGCCTGGCGCGCCTGCGTCACCGCCGCCGGCGCCGGTTCCTCCCCGGTCCAGCCACGATAGCGCGCGGTGGCGTCGGACGCCGCCAAGGTCGGGCAATAGCCGACATTGTGCGCCTTCATCAGCGCGAAGGTCGATGCGCTGCCCTCATAGCCATGCTCGATCGTGTCGACCCCGGCCAGGATCGCCCGGCGTATTCCTTCGTCGGTGGCGGCATGGGCCGCGACCTTGCGCCCGGCACTGTGCGCCGCCTCCACCGCCGCCGTCATTTCCGCCTGGGTGAAGGTCGGCCGGCTCGGCTCACCCTTGCCCCAGCGATAGTCGGCATAGAGTTTCACGACATCGGCGCCCGCCGCGATCTGTCGCCGCACCGCCGTCACCAGATCGGGACCGCCGGCTTCCTCCGCGCCCAGCGGCACGGCGACGCCCGGCTCGAACCCGCGCGGGCCATAGGCGCCCGGTGCAACCAGCGCGCGGGTCGCGACCAGCATGCGTGGCCCGACGATGATGCCCTGCTCGATCGCCTGTTTGAGGCCGACATCGGCATAGCCAGCCCCTTCGGTGCCCAGATCGCGCACGGTGGTGAAGCCCGCCATCAGCGTCGCCCGCGCCGACACCGTGGCCCGCACCGTGCGCAGCGCCAGCGGCTCGTGCAGCACCTGATCGTCCCAGCTCGTCTCGTTATAGGGGTGCAGGAACAGGTGCGAATGGCCCTCGATCAGGCCGGGGAGCAGGGTCTTGCCGGGCAGGTCGATCACCCTTGCCCCGGACGGCACCGCGATCCCCGGTCCGGCCGCCTCGATCCGGTTGCCACGGACCAGCACCGCCCATCCGCGATGCGACGCCGCGCCGTCGAACACGGCATCGGGGCGCAGCAGATAGAGCGTCGGCGCGGCCTCCTGCGCCCCGGCCGGCATCGGCGCGACGAACAGAAAGGCCAGCAGGATCAAAAGCCTGTGCATCGATATCATCCCCCTTGACGGGAGGCTGCTTGCGCCGTCCCGCCCCCTTCATTACTCCCCCTCTCTATGACGAAATTCCTGCCGCGCGCCACCTCCCTTGCGGGGGCATTGGTCGCTCTTGCCGCCTGCCCTGCCCTTGCCCAATCGCCGACCGCGCTCTCGCCGGCCAAGGTCACCATCACCCGCGACCAGTGGGGCATTGCCCATGTCCATGGCGCGACCGACGCCGATGCCGTGTTCGGCATGGTCTACGCCCAGGCCGAAGACGACTTCAACCGGATCGAGACCAATTATCTGGTCAACTTGGGCCGCCTTGCCGAAGCCGAGGGCGAGAAGGCGATCTGGCAGGATCTGCGCCAGCGCCTGTTCATCGATCCTGCCCGGTTGCAGGCCGACTATGCCCGCAGCCCGGCCTGGCTCAAGAAGCTGATGCAGGCCTGGGCCGATGGCCTGAATTATTATCTATCGACCCATCCGATGGTGAAGCCGCGCGTCATCACCCGGTTCGAGCCCTGGATGGCGCTGAGCTTCACCGAAGGCAGCATCGGCGGCGATATCGAGCGGGTGCCGCTGACCCAGCTACAGGCCTTTTACGAGAAGAAGCCGGTGGCGCTGACCATGCTGGAACAGGGCCTTGCCTATCGCGAGCCGCAGGGGTCGAACGGCTTCGCCATCGCGCCGTCGCGGACGGAAGGCGGCCATGCCCTGTTGATGATCAACCCGCACACCAGCTTCTTCTTCCGATCCGAACTGCAGATGAGCAGCGACGAAGGGCTGGACGCCTATGGCGCGGTCACCTGGGGCCAGTTCTTCATCTATCAGGGCTTCAACCGCCATATCGGCTGGATGCACACGTCGAGCGGCATCGACAATGTCGACGAATTTGCCGAAACGATCGTGCCGCAGGGCGATCGCCTCTTCTACCGCTATGGCAAGGAACTGCGCCCGGTCACCGAAAAGACCATCGCCATTTCCTACCGTACCGAAGACGGCAAACTCGCCCAGCGCGCCTTCACTGGCTACTCCACCCATCATGGCCCGATCGTCCGGACCGATGGCGACAAGTGGATCGCCTTCGCGCTGATGAACAAGCCGGTGCCGGCGCTGGAACAAAGCTATCTGCGCACCAAGACCAGCGATTATGCGAGCTTCCTCAAGGTCGCGGAGAATAAGGCGAACAGCAGCAACAACACGCTGCTGGCCGACGACAAGGGCGAAATCGCCTATCTCCACCCGCAATTCGTGCCGATCCGCGACGATCGCTTCGACTATACGAAGCCGGTGGACGGCAGCGATCCGGCGACCGACTGGCGCGGCCTGCATGACCTGTCCAGCCTGCCCCAGGCGGTGAACCCGAAGGGCGGCTGGGCGATGAACACCAATAACTGGCCCTGGACGGCGGCCGGCGCGGACAGCCCCAAGCGCGCGGCCTTCCCACGCTACATGGACCAGGCCGGCGAAAATCCGCGCGGCCCCCATGCCCAGATCGTGCTGTCGGCCAATGAGCATTTCACCCTCGATAGCCTGATCGGCGCGGCCTATGATCCCTATCTGACCGGCTTCGCCCGGCTGGTTCCGGGCCTGATCGCGGCCCAGGACAGGGCGCCCGATCCGGCGCTGGCCGATGCGGTGCAGAGCCTGCGCGGTTGGGACTATAAATGGAGCCTGACCTCGACCCAGACCTCGCTCGCGGTATTCTGGGGCGAGGCGCTGTGGAAGGCGGTGGCCCCGGCCGCCAAGGAAGCGGGCCTGTCGACCATGGACTATATGGCGACCCGCGCGACCGATGCGCAGAAGCTCGCGGCACTGCGCGAGGCGGTCGAGCGGCTGACCGCCGATTTCGGCAGCATCGCCGTGCCCTGGGGCGAGATCAACCGCTATCAGCGCAATGACGGCGCGATCGTCCAGACGTTCGACGATGCCAAGCCCAGCACGCCCATCCCCTTCGCCTCGTCGCAATGGGGATCGCTCGCCGCCTTCGGCGCGGCGCGCTATCCGGGGACGAAGCGCTATTATGGCACGAAGGGCAACAGCTTCGTCGCGGCGGTCGAGTTCGGGCCGAAGGTCGTCGCCCGCGCAGTCAGCGCCGGCGGCGAGAGCGGCGATCCCCACTCGCCCCATTTCGCCGATCAGGTCGATCGCTATGCCAAGGGCGAACTGCGCCCGGTCTATTTCTACCCCGAAGACATCAAGGCCCATGCCGTGCGCACCTATCGGCCCGGCGAATAAGGATAGATGATGCACACCGCCCGCCTTGCCGCCCTGATCGCCTGCGCCCTGCCCTTCGCCGCCTTTGCCCAGCCGCCCAAGCCGGCCGAGGAGGCGATACTCTATAGCGGTGCCACCATCATCGACGGCACCGGCGCCGCGCCGCGCGGCAATCAGGACATGCTGGTGCGCGGCGACCGGATCGTCGCTCTGGCGCCGCATGGCAGCCTGCCCGCCGCCGATGTCGCCGGCGCCAAGCAGGTCGATCTGGCCGGCCGCTATGTCATCCCCGGCCTGATCGACAGCCATGTCCATATGGCGACCCCGCCCAATACCGTGCAGGCCAGGGCGATGCTGCGCCGCAATCTCTATGGCGGGGTGACGGCGGTGCGCGACATGGCCGACGATCTGCGCTCGGTCGGCGAACTGGCGCGCGAGGCGCGCATGGCCGAGATCCCTGCGCCCGACATCTATTATGCCGCGATCATGGCCGGCCGCCCCTTCTTCGCCGATCCGCGCGTCGCCGCCGCCAGCCAAGGGGTGACGCCGGGGACCGCGCCCTGGATGCAGGCGATCGACGACAGGACCGACCTCAAGGAAGCCATAACCCTCGCCCGTGGCACATCGGCCAGTGCGATCAAGGTCTATGCCGACCTCACTCCGCGCCAGGTAAAAGCGGTGACCGCCGCAGCCCATCGCCAGCATATGCTGGTCTGGGCGCATAGTTCAGTCTTCCCCACCCGGCCCGCCGACGTCATCGCCGCCGGGCCGGACGCGATCAGCCATGTCTGCTATCTCGCCTATCAGCGCGAGCCGGTGATGCTGGCGGCTTATGAGGACCGCACCCCGGTGCATGAAAATCTGCTGGGGCCGGGCGACGATGATCCGGTGATGGCCGACCTGTTCCGCGCGATGCGCAAGCAGGGCACGATCCTCGACGCGACCGGCGCGCTGTTCGTGAAATATGAGGCCAAGCGCAAGGCCGATCCCAAGGCGAAGCCGCTGCGCTGCACCGGCGACCTCACCACCCGCCTCACCCGTCAAGCGTGGAAGATGGGCGTCCCCATCTCCACCGGCACCGACTTCGTTGGCGAGGTCGAGGATCAGTGGCCCGCCGTCCATGAGGAACTGCTCTTCCTCGCCCGCAATGTCGGCATGCCCCCGGTCGAGGTGATCCGGTCCGCCACGCTGGTCGGCGCGCAGGCGGCCGGGCAGGGCAAGGAAATGGGCTCGATCGAACCGGGCAAGCTCGCCAATTTCGTGGTGCTGAAGAGCGACCCGGTCGCCGACATCGCCAATATCCAGACGATCGAGACGGTGGTGAAGCGCGGCAAGGCCTATGCCCGCACCGCCTATGTGCCGGTGACCAAGGAAGAAATGGGGGACGACGAATGAGGCTGGATCGACGCAATTTCATGGGCGTGTCGGCCGCGATGCTGGCGGCGAGCGGCGCGCGGGCAGCGGGCGTTGACGCCGATCCGATCAAGGACATGATCGTCATCAATGCGCTCGGCGGCCTCGGCGATCCCAACCAGCCGGCCGATTCCCTCGTGCCGCAGTTCAGCCCGCGCGTGCTGGCCGAAGCCCATGCGTCCGGCTTGACCGCCGTCAACATCACCATCGGCTATGTCTCCGGATCGGATGACCCGTTCGAGCAGAGCGTGCGCGAAGTCGCCGAGACCGATGCGCAGGTGCGCGCCAACAGCCGCGACCTGATGAAGATCCTGACCGCCGCCGACATTCGCCGTACCAAGGCGGAAGGAAGGATCGGCCTGATCTACGGCTTCCAGAATGGCGCGATGATGGGTCAGGATGCCAGCCGGGTCGACATTTTCGCGAACCTGGGCGTGCGCATCTTCCAGCTGACCTACAACCCCGCCAACCAGCTGGGCGACGGGTCGATGGCGCCGGGCAATCGCGGCCTGACCCCGTTCGGGCGCGAGGTGGTAGCGCGCTGCAATGCGCGGCGGGTGATGGTCGACCTGTCGCACAGCGGCGAGCAGACCTGCCTGGAGGCGGCACGCATTTCCAAACAGCCGATCTCGATCAACCATACCGGTTGCCGCGCGGTCACCAATCTGCCGCGCAACAAGACCGACGCGGAATTGAAGCTGGTGGCCAATCGCGGCGGCTTCATCGGCATCTATTTCATGCCCTTCCTCGACATGTCCGGCCATGCCCGCGCCGAACATGTCGTTGCCCATATCGACCATGCGGTAAATCTGTGCGGCGAGGATCATGTCGGCATTGGCACCGACGGCACGGTGACGCAGATCGACGACCTCAAGGCCTATGAGGCGGTGCTGGCGAAGGAAATCGCCGCACGCCAGGCCGCCGGCATCAGCGCCAAGGGCGAACGGCCCGACACCTATCCCTTCGTCGTCGACCTGCGCGGCCCGGACCAGTTCCGCAAGCTCGCCGGGCTGCTGCGCGCCAAGGGCTATTCGACGGCCCGCATCGAGAAGATATTGGGCGGCAATTTCCTGACCTATGCCGAGACGATCTGGGGAGCATGAACCGATGCTGGCAGGCGTAGAACTGGGCGGCACCAAGTGCATCTGCATCCTGGGCACCGGGCCGGACGATATCCAGGCGCAGGTGGAAATTCCAACCACCACGCCCGCCGAGACCCTGTCGACGGTGGCCGCGACCTTGGCCGGATGGGATTTCGCCGCGCTGGGTCTTGGCAGCTTCGGACCGCTTGATCTTGATCCGGCGTCGGCCAGTTTCGGCTCGATCGTCAGCACGCCCAAGCCGGGCTGGAGCGGGACGGACATCACCCACCTCGCGGCCGGACGCCCCTTCATGGTCGATACCGATGTCAATGGCGCGGCGCTGGCCGAGGGTCGCTGGGGCGCGACGCAGGGCCTGAGCAGTTGGGCCTATGTCACGGTCGGCACCGGCATCGGCGTGGGCAGCATCGTGTCCGGCATGCCCGTGCGCGGACTGGGCCATAGCGAGGCCGGGCATATGCGCGTGCCGCGCGCCGCCGGAGACGATTTTGCAGGCAATTGCCCCTTCCACGGCGATTGCCTGGAGGGACTGGCCAATGGTCCCGCGATCGAGGCGCGGACCGGCCAGCGCGGACGCGACGTGTCCGCGGATGATCCGCAATGGTCGTTCGTCGCCCATGCCCTGGCGGCGATGTGCCATAATCTGGCGCTGACCAGCCTGCCCCAGCGTATCCTGATCGGCGGTGGGGTCGCCATGGGCCAGCCCCAGTTGATGCCCCTGATCCGCGATGGACTGACCGCCAGCCTGGCGGCCTATGGCGCGGCTGCGACGATCGCATCGATGGACGACTATGTCGCCCACCCGGCACTGGGCGACCGCGCCGGGCCGCTCGGGACGATCGCCCTTGCCGACATGGCCCTGGCGGCATCGCGACACTGATCGCCACACGGATGCTGCGCCCCTGGACCCTGCCGCTCAAGGAACGGGTGCGGATCGCGCCGGACAGCCCGCGCTACATGCAGATCGCGCATGGGCTGATCCACGAGATCGAGCGCGGCCGGCTGTTGCCCGGCGAGTTCCTGCCAAGCAGCCGGGAACTGGCCGCCGCGCTGGAGGTCAATCGCAAGACCATCGTCACCGCCTATGAGGAACTGATCGCGCAGGGCTGGCTGGTGAGCGCAGGCACGCGCGGCACGATCGTGTCGACCTCCCTGCCCAGCAGCGACGATGCTCCTGCCCCGCCGATCGCCCCCGACACCCGCCAGCCGGACGAAACCGAATATCCCTTCCTGGCCGCGCCCGACCGGTTGATCGCCATTCCGGCGGGCAAGTGGCGCAAGCTGGACGAGGGCGTCGCCGACGGGCGCCTGTTTCCCGCCGACCTGCTGGCCCGCGCCTATCGCAAGGCGGCGGAGGGGGCCTCGCGCGCCAATGCGCTCCACTATCGCGATCCGCGCGGGTCGCCACGGCTGCGGCAGGAGATCGCCAGCATGTTGCGGCGCCAGCGCGGGCTGATGGTCGGCGCGGAGAATATCTGCATCACGCGCGGCAGCCAGATGGGCGTGTTCCTGACCGCGCGCATCCTGATCCGGCCGGGCGACGCGGTGCTGGTCGAACGGCTGACCTATGAGCCGGCCGTCGCCGCCTTCCGTGCCTGCGGCGCCAAGATCGTCACGGTCGGGCTGGACGAGGATGGGGTCGATGTCGCCGATGTCGAGCGGGCCTGTCGCAAGCATCGCGTCCGCGCCATCTTCGTGACGCCGCATCACCAGTTCCCGACCACCGTGTCGATGCGGCCCGAGCGGCGGCTGCGCCTGCTGGAACTGGCGCGGCAATTCGCCTTCGCTATCATCGAGGATGACTATGACCATGAGTTCCACTTCGGCGCGCAGCCGCTACTGCCGATGGCGAGCTACGCCCCGGCGCGGGTAATCTATGCCGGGTCGATGTCCAAGCTGCTCGTGCCGGCGCTGCGCATCGGCTATATCGCCGCCGCGCCCAAGGTCGTCGACGCGCTGGCCTATCAGATCTCGCTGATCGACGGCATGGGCAATACCGTGACGGAGGAGGCCGCCGCCGAACTGCTGGAGAGCGGCGAGGTGCGGCGCCATGTGCGCAAGACCGCGCAGATCTACGCCCGGCGGCGCGATGCCTTCGCGCGCAATCTTGACAGCGAAATGGACAGGTTGATCGACTATCGCCTGCCCGATGGCGGCCTCGCCTTCTGGTTGCAGTTCAAGGACATGGCCGCACTCGACCGGCTGGAAGCGCGGGCACCCGAGATCGGCCTCAGCTTCGCCTCCTCTCACAGCTATGCGGCCGAGGAAGGGACCGAGCGAGGTCTGCGCATCGGCTTTGCCAGCCTGACCGAGGAGGAGGCGAAAGAGGTGTTGCAGGCGCTGCGCCGCTGCGCCGAACCCTGATCCTTACTTGGACCCCCTCACTTTCCTGAATTGGATGTTTCGGGCGGGTCCAATGCCGGCGCAGTGTCATGCATATGAAATATGCGCCCCGCTCCCCGGACGACATCGTCACCTTGATCGGCGACCATCCGCTTTGCTGGATCGTCTCCCATAGCGAGGCCGGCTTCGGCGCGACGCCGCTGCCGCTGCTGGCCGAATGCGACGCGGACGGCGCGCTGGTGTCGCTGCTGGGCCATTTTGCCCTGTCCAACCCGCAAGTGGCGCAACTGCGCGCGGCGCCCCGCGCCACCGTGCTGGTGAACGGGCCGCAGGCCTATATCTCGCCCGAAATGCAGTCGAACCCGACATGGGTGCCGACCTGGAACTATGCGATGGCGGTGCTGACCGTCGATGTCGAGCTTCTGCCGGAATCCACCCGCGAATCGATCGAGACGCTGACCGACCGGATGGAGGCGGGCCGCGCCGCCCCCTGGCATATCGACGATGCCGGCGCGCGGCTGGAACCGATGATGAAGCATATCATCGGCTTTCGTGCCCATGTCCGCGCGATCGACGGCCGGTTCAAGCTGGGCCGCGACGAAAGCCGCCAGGGCATCAACGAGATTGTCGGCAGCCTGGCCCCCGGCGGGCTGCGCGACTGGATGCAGATCTACAATGAAGATCGGCTGGACGAGACCAGCCGCGAGGGAGCAGAGCAATGATGTTCAGCCGACGCGAGATGCTGGCCGGGGGCGCGACCGGCCTGGCCGGACTGGCATTGAGCAGCAGCCTGTGGGCCAGGACGCAGATGCTCGACACTGCCTATGTCAACGCGACGGTCTGGACCGGCGAAGGCATGCCGGTGCAGCGATCGGCGATCGGCATCGCCGGTGGACGCATCGCCGCGATCGGTGCGGCGGCGGTCAAGGCGCAGTCGGCCAAGACCACCCGCATCGTCGATCTGGGCGGCGCCTTCGTCATGCCCGGCTTCACCGACGCCCACACCCATTTCCTCACCGGCTCCTATCTGCTGAGCCAGCCCAATCTGCGCGAGGCGAAGAGCCCGCAGGAATTTGCCCGCATCGTCGGCGAGGCGGCCAAGAGCCTGAAGCCCGGCCAATGGTTGCAGGGCGGCAGCTGGGACGCGGAACTATGGGGCGGCGAACTGCCCGATCGCAGCTGGATGGACCCGGTGACGCCCAATACCCCGGTCGCGGTACAGCGGCTGGACCTGCACATGCTGGCGCTCAATTCGCTGGCGCTGAAACTGGCCGGGATCGACCGCAACACGCCCGACGTGGCCGGCGGCATGATCGTGCGCGACAAGGATGGCAACCCGACCGGCATCCTGAAGGATGCGGCGATGGATCTGGTCAAGCGCGCCATCCCCGCGCCGACCGACGCCGACAAGGAGGATGCCGCGCGCCAGGGCATCGCCCATGGCCTGTCCAAGGGCGTGGTTCAGGTCCACACCACCGAACTGGACTGGATCACCCATGACACGCTGCGCCGCCTGCGTGCCAAGGGCGAGACCGACATGCGCTTCTATTCCTTCGTACCGTTGCAGGACTGGGCGAAGCTCAAGGCCCTGATCGATGCCGAAGGACGCGGCGACGACTGGGTGCGTTGGGGTGGCCTCAAGCTGCAATATGACGGGTCGTTGGGGTCGCGCACGGCGATGTTCTACAAGCCCTATGACGATGCGCCCGACAATGTAGGCTTTCCGATCCACAAGCGCGCCGACGTGCAGCAATGGACCAATGATGCCGATGCGGCGGGCCTGCAGATCACCATCCACGGCATCGGCGACAAGGCGAATGACGAGGCGCTGGACATCTTTGCCGCAGCCGCCGCGAAGAATGGCAAGCGCGACCGCCGTTTCCGCATCGAACATGCCCAGCATCTCGCGCCGGCCGCGATCCCGCGCTTCGCCCAGCAGCAGGTCATCGCATCGGTCCAGCCCTATCATGCGATCGACGATGGACGCTGGGCGATCCAGCGTGTCGGCGCCGAGCGGCTGAAGGGCACCTATGCGTTCAAGTCGCTGCTCGACGCCGGGGCGAAGGTCGCCTTCGGATCGGACTGGCCGGTGGCGCCGCTCGATCCGCTGACCGGGGTCGCCGCCGCCGTGCTGCGCCAGACGATCGACGGCGCCAACCCCGGCGGCTGGCTGCCCGAGCAGAAGATCAGCATGCTCCAGGCGCTTCATGCCTATACCGCGACCAACGCCTTTGCCGGTTTCAGCGATGACCGGATGGGCCTGCTGAAGCCCGGCATGCTGGCCGATTTCGCGGTGCTGGACGCCGATCTGTTCGCGATCGATCCGGCGAAGATTGGCGCGACCAAGGTGCTGCGCACGATCGTCGGCGGTCGCCAGCGCTTTGGCGAAGGGAGCGACATCTAACAACCGAGCAAGGGAGAAAGCCGGCCGGAACAAGGCCGGTTCTCACATCATAAGGGGAATGACCATGAACAGACTGACGCATCTCAAGACTGTGAGTTTCACCGCCATGGCGGCCGCGACCATCCTGTCCGGCACCGCCCTTGCCCAGGCCCCGGCCGCCAGCGACAGCGAGACGATCATCGTCACCGCCGGCAAGCGCGACGAGGATATCCGTCAGGTCGCCCTGCCGATCAGCGCCGTCACCGGCGAGCAGCTCAAGAAGATGAACGCCAACAGCCTGTCGGACTATATCGTCCGCCTGCCTGGCGTCGTATTCAACGATTATCAGCCCGGCATTTCCGAAGTCGTGATCCGCGGCGTCGCCGCCACCACCTATCATGAGCAGGGCCAGACCACGGTCGGCTATTATCTCAACGAAGTGCCGGTGGTGGAGCCGGGCTTCCCGATCGGCATCCCCGACGTCGACACGTTCGACCTGCAGCGCGTGGAAGTGCTGCGCGGGCCGCAGGGCACGCTGTTCGGCTCCTCGACGCTGGGCGGCCTCGTCAACTATGTCGCCAATGTCGCCGATCCGTCCAAGGTCGACGCCGCCGCATCGGGCCTGATCGGCACCACCAAGAATGCCTCGGGCGAACTCAACTATGCCGCCAAGGCGATGATCAACATCCCGCTGGTCGCCGATCAGCTGGCGCTGCGCCTGGTCGCGCTGCAGCGGTCGGACGCTGGCTATCTCGACAATCCCGGCATCGGCGTGAATGGCTCGAACGATTATCGCACCCGCGGCCTGCGCGGATCGATCGTCGCCAATCTGGGCGAGACGACCAAGGTCACCTATCTGTCGAGCTGGCAGGACAGCAAGCTTGACGACCAGACCTATCTCGACCTGGGCAATCCCTATGTCCGCGACCTGCCGCGCGCCGAAACCCAGAAGACGAAATTCTGGATGAACAGCCTGCGGCTGGACCAGGAAGTCAGCGACATCGCCAATCTGACGGTGCTGGGGTCGATCACCAAGAAGACCAACACCACCATCTTCTCCTACCCCTATGCCTATGTGACCGGCGTCACCACCGGCGACGGCGCCGCCTATTCGCTGGGCGAGGCCGACGCGCTCATCAAGACGGTGGAGGCCCGCCTCGCCTCCGCCGGCGACGGTCCGTTCAAATGGCTGGTCGGCGTCAGCTACCTTCAGGCCAAGAAGAACAGCTATGACCAGATCTTCCAGGCAGGGGCGGCCGACTATATCGACGCCAATCCCGACCTGTTCGGTGGCTATTCCGGCGCGCAGCTGACGCCGGGCGACCGCCTCTATGGCTATTTCACCAAGAGCACGAACGAGGATTTCGGCGTGTTCGGCGAACTGTCCTACAAACCGGTGGAGCAGATCGAGATCACGCTGGGCGGTCGCTATTATGACACCACCGCCAAGGCCGACGTGCTGAACCAGGCCGGCGCGCTGGGCGGCTATGAAGGCGGCTATACGCCGACCGACAGCAGCGGCAGCGTCAACCAGAAGGAAGACGGCTTCCTGCCCAAGGCGACGATCGCCTGGCGTCCCTCGAAGGATGTCATGGTCTATGCCACCTATTCGCAGGGTTATCGCGTCGGCGGCATCAACCCCAATGCCGGCCTGCTGCCCAGCATTCCGGAAGCCTATGAGAGCGACAAGGTCAAGAATTACGAAATCGGCGTGAAGGCGCAGACGCCCGACGGCCGCTTCGCCATCGACCTGACCGGCTTCCACCTCGACTGGAACAATATCCAGGCGCGCCTCTTCGGCCCCGGCCCGTCTTATTATTCCTATGTCGTCAATGCCGGCGGCGCGCGCGTCAACGGCGTGGAATTTTCCGGCACGGTGAATGTCAACAAGATCGTCCACTTCACCACCAACGTCACCTGGCAGGATGCGGAGCTGACCGAATTCCTCCCCTATCCGTTCGACGTCGCCGGGCTGGGCGGCTATGCCAAGGGCACGACGCTGCCGGGTTCGTCCAAATGGTCGATCGCCAATAATCTGACGCTCAGCTTCGCCGATGTGACCGGCGCGCCCAGCTTCGACATTGCCCATCGCTACCTGTCGTCGGCGCCGACCAGCTTCGACGATGTCTCGCGCCGTGGCGACTTCAACGTGTTCGACCTGCGCGCCTCGGTCAGTCTGGGCGAGAAGGTCCGGCTGATGGCCTTCGCCAACAATGTGTTCGACAAATATGGCGTGCTGAACGCCCCGTTCGCGAACGATGCGGCGACGCCGCAGGGCTCGATCATCCGGCCGCGCACCATCGGCCTGCGCGCCGACTGGAGCCTCTAACGCCTTGAAGAACGGGGCCGCATCCGCAAGGCTGCGGCCCCGTTCCTTATCTGCCTTCCTAGCTTCTGACCGAAAGGCCGCAATGCGTTCTCTTGCCTCCCTGCTGCTGGGTGCGTCCCTGCTTTGTGCCCATCCCGCGCTGGCGCAGGACAGCAAGGGGCTGAGCCTGACGCCCACCCGAACCCTGCGCTATGACGCGCATGAGGCGACCTGGATGCAGCCGGACATGTCGCCCGATGGCCGGACGATCCTGTTCGACCTGCTGGGCGACATCTATGCGCTGGACGCCGGCGGGGGCGCGGCGCGGCCGCTGCTGACCGGCATGGCGTTCGAGCGCAATCCGGTCTTCTCGCCCGATGGCAAACAGTTCGCCTTCCTCTCCGACCGGTCCGGCGTCACCAATCTCTGGATCGCCAATGTCGATGGCACTGGCCTCAAGCAGCTGTCGCAGGACCAGTCGCTCGCCATCTATTCCTCGCCCGCCTGGTCGCCCGATGGCCGCTCTGTCTATGTCTCGCGCACGGTCCATTCGATCCTGGCGTTCGAGCTGTTCATGTATGACCGTGACGGCGGCAGCGGCATCCAGATCACCAAGGCGGGATCGCCCGACAATTGGGACGCGAAGATGAACGCCATGGGCGCGGTCGCGACGCCCGATGGCCGCTATCTCTATTATGCGACCAAGCGCGGCCATACCTGGACCGAGAATGACCTGCCCAACTGGTCGATCGCGCGCCGCGATCTCAAGACCGGGCAGGACGAGACGATCATCCAGTCGGCCGGCGGGGCGATGCGCCCGGCGCTGTCGCATGATGGCAAGCTGCTCGCCTATGCCAGCCGGCAGGGTCAGAAGGACGGACTGCGCCTGCGCAATCTGGAGACCGGCGAGGACAAATGGATCGCCTTCCCGATCGACCGGGACGGCCAGGATGGCGGCTATTATGCCGACCTGCTGCCGCGCTTCAGTTTCATGCCCGGCGACACGGCGATGCTGATGAGCGTCGGCGGCGGGATCAGGCGGCTCGACATCGCATCGGGCAAGATCAGCGACATCCCCTTCAGTGCGCCGGTGCAACTGGGCCTCGGCCCGCTGACCCGCGTGCGGCAGACGGAAGAGACCGGGCCGGTGCGCGTCCGCGTGGTGCAGGCGCCGCGCCAGTCGCCCGATGGCGGCAGCGTTGCCTTCACCGCTCTGGGCGGGCTGTATGTCCAGAAGCTGACAGCGAACATGACACCCAAACGCATTGTCGCGGCCGATGCCTTCCAGCCAAGCTGGTCGCCCGATGGCAAGAGCATCGCCTATGTCAGCTGGACCGCCAAGGAGGGCGGCCATGTCTGGACGATCCCGGCGACGGGCGGCACGCCGCGCCGGCTGACGCAGTTTCCGGCCTATTACAGCCAGCCCGTCTTCACCCCCGACGGCAAGGGCGTGGTGGCGTTGCGCGCGAACCAATATGACCGGCTGCGCACCGCGTCGGAGATCGATCCGGCGCGCCCGACCGACATCATCCACATGCCCGCCAGCGGCGGCGGCTCGGCGCGGCTGATCACCCATGCCATGGGCGCGCGCCAGCCGCAGTTCGGCAGCGAAAGTGACACCCTCTATTTCTACGGCGTCGGCGGCCTGTCCTCGGTTCCGCTGGCGGGGGGCGATCCGCAGCCGCTGCTGCGCGTGCTGGCCCATGGGCTGGGCCAATATTTCCCCGGCCCCGCACCGGTCGAGGATGTGCGGATCAGCCCGGACGGCAGCCGCGCGCTCATCAAGTCGTTCAGCCAGGCCTATCTGGTCGATATCCCGCCGGCCAATGGCGGCGAGCCGGCGACCGTCAATCTCGACACGCCGGCGGTGGCGCGACGCAAGCTGACACGGGTCGGCGCCGACTTCATCGACTGGGCCGACAAGGGCGCGACCGTCACCTGGTCGGTCGGATCGACCTTCCGCCGCTTGCCGACCGATCAGGCATTGAACGCGGCGCCGGGCGCGGCCGAGACGGTGGCGCAGAGCTTCGCATTGCCGGTCGAGCTGCCGCGCGATGTGCCCCGCGGCAGCGTCGTGCTGCGCGGCGCGACCGTCATGCCGATGGCGGGCGGGCAGGATGTGATCCGCAATGCCGACATCGTCATCACCGACAATCGCATCGTCGCGGTCGGCGCCAGCGGATCGGTCGCCGTGCCACAGGGCGCGACGATCCGCGATGTGAGCGGCAAATATATCGTCCCCGGCTTCGTCGACACCCATGCCCACTGGTTCGAGATACGACGCGGCATCCAGGAGCGCGGCCATTGGGACTTTGCCGCCAACCTCGCCTTCGGCGTGACCTCCGCGCTCGACCCGCAGCCCTTCACCACCGACATCTTCGCCTATCAGGACATGATCGATGCCGGCATGATGCGGGGGCCGCGCGCCTGGTCGACAGGGCCGGGCGTGTTCGTGAACGCGGAAATCCACAGCAAGCAGGATGCGGTCGACGTCCTCACCCGCTATCGCGACCATTATCGCACGCGGAACATCAAAAGCTATATGATCGGCGACCGGGCCCAGCGCCAGTTCATGGTCGAGGCAGCGGCGGAACTGGGCATGATGCCCACGACCGAAGGCGCGAGCGACATGGTGCTGAACCTGACCCACGCGATCGACGGCTTTTCCGGCAATGAGCACAGCATCCCGGTGTCGCCGCTGCGCGAGGATATCGTCCGCCTGTTCGCGCAGAGCCGCACCAGCTACACGCCGACCATCCTGGTCGCCTATGGCACCACCCCGGCGCTGTTCGACTTCATCATCAACAAGCGGCCGCAGGACGACGCGAAATGGACCCATTTCGTGCCGGCCGGCATCGTCAGCGACAAGCTGCGCAACCGCCACTGGATGCCGCCCGAGGCGCAGAGCTGGCAGCAGATCGCGGCCGACGCGGTGAAGATCCAGCGCGCCGGCGGCGTCGTCGGCCTTGGCAGCCATGGCGAGATCCAGGGGCTGGGCTATCAGTGGGAGTTGCAGGCCTTTGCCGCTGGCGGCGCGACGCCGATGGAGGCGCTGAAGGCCGCGACGATCGGGTCGGCCGAGGTGATCGGCCATAGCGACGATGTCGGCAGCCTGGAGCCAGGCAAGTTCGCCGACCTGCTGATCCTGGACGCCGATCCGCTGGCCGACATCGCCAATGCGCAGAAGATCGGCGCGGTGATGAAGAATGGCCGGATTTACGATCCCGCGACGCTGGATGAGATCTGGCCGACGCCTGCCAAATTGGCCGAACCCTGGTTCGCGCAGGATGGTGCCACCCCGACGCCCTGAGCCATGTCAGCGCGCCGGGCTGTCCTCCAGCACGGTCGCGCGGAACGCCTCGGCCGGGGGCGACAAAGTGCGATGGTGGATCATCCATAGCGAACTGGTGACCGGCGAGGTAAAGCGGCGGTTGACGACATTGTCGACATGCAGCCGCGCCATCGACCGCGCGATCACGGTCGGGCCGAACCCGGCGGAAACGAGCCCCAGCAAGGTCGCCAGGCTGCGCGCCTCATGCGCGATCCGCGGCACGAACCCCGCCGCCTCGCACTGGGCGAAGAAATGCTCGGTAAAGCCCGCGCCATTGGGCGCGCCATAGAGGACCAGCGGTTCGCCGGCGAGATCGGTGATGCTGGGATCCTCCGTGCGCAGCGCCAGCGGATGATCGTCGCGCAGCGCCAGCAGCATGTCCTCGGTCAACAGGCAGTGCGACACCATGTCCTCGGGCAGCACCGGCGGCAGGAAGTCGCGCACCAGGCCGATGTCGAGCTGATGGTTGCGCACATTCTCGATCTGCTCGTCCCGCCCCTGTTCGCGCAGGATCAATTCGACCTGCGGATAGGTCTGGCGAAAGCGATAGAGAGCGCTGGCGATCTGCGGCACGAACGGGCCGGACGCGGTGAAGCCCAGCCCCAGATGGCCGATCTCGCCGCGCTGCGCCCGGCGCGCGGTCTGGCTGGCACGATCCGCCTGCACCAATGTCGCCCGCGCCTCCGGCTCGAACAGCCGGCCGGCTTCGGTCAGGCGGACGCGGCGGCTGGTGCGGTCGAACAGGCGCACGCCCAGTTCCTCCTCCAGCGCACGGATCTGCTGGCTGAGTGGCGGTTGCGATATGCCCAGGCGCAGCGCGGCCCGGCCGAAATGCATTTCCTCGGCAACAGTCAGGAAATAGCGGAGATGGCGGAGATCCATTGATCCATTCGTCAGAAATATCGATTATGCCATATTATATATTAGACGCAGAATGTCCAAGGGCGCATGGCCCATCGCGGATGTGGCGGTGGTCCTCATCGTCCCATGGCATTGTGCGCGGATTCGCCCCCGATCCCGCTGCGCGTGCCATATTGCGGCCGACCAGCGGATTGCCGTCACATTCATGAATGCCGTTCATAGGCTCATGCCGCCATGCCGCTCTGGCAACCCGGCTGCAGAACCCGTAAAATAAGGGCATTCCTTCTGGAGAGGCGCCAAATTTTCGCACCCCGGCATCGTTCCGCCGGGAGATGCGCCGGGAGTCGTGAATGATCGGTATCGTCAAGGTTGCCCTGCATCGCCCGCTGACCTTCATTGTCATGGCGATCCTGATCGCGATCGTGGGCATCCTGTCCGCCGCGCGCACCCCGGTCGACATGTTCCCCAATATCCGCATCCCGGTGATCGCGGTCGCCTTCCAATATGCCGGCCTGTCGCCCGAGGACATGTCGGGCCGCATCGTCGGCCCCTACGAGCGCGTGCTGACCACCACGGTCAACGACATCGAACATATTGAAAGCCAATCGCTGCAGGGCATTGGCGTCATCAAGATCTATTTCCAGCCCGGCGCCGACATCCGCACCGCCACCGCGCAGGTGACGTCGATCTCGCAGACCGTGCTGCGCCAGATGCCGCCGGGCGTCACCCCGCCGCTGATCCTGAACTACAGCGCATCGACCGTGCCGATCCTGCAGCTCGCGCTGTCGGGCAAGGGCCTGTCGGAACAGCAGTTGTTCGACCTTGGCCAGAACCAGATCCGGCCGCAGCTGGTGACGATCCCCGGCCTTGCCATGCCCTTCCCCTCGGGCGGCAAGCAGCGCCAGGTTCAGATCGACCTCAATCCGCTGGCGCTCCAGTCCAAGGGCCTGTCGGCGCAGGATGTCGGCAACGCCATCGCCGCGCAGAACCAGATCAACCCGGCCGGCTTCGTCAAGATCGGCGCGACCCAATATAGCGTCCGCCTAAACAACGCGCCGGAATCGATCGCCGCGCTCAACGACCTGCCGGTCAAGGTGGTGAACGGCGCGACCATCTACATGCGCGACGTCGCCTATGTCCGCGACGGCGCCGGTCCGCAGCAGAATATCGTCCATGTGGAAGGCAGCCGTTCGGCACTGCTGACCGTGCTGAAAAATGGCAGCACCTCCACCCTCGCCATCGTCGACGGGGTGAAGCAGGCGCTGCCGAAGATTTCGTCCACCCTGCCCGACACGCTCAAGATCCTGCCGATCGGCGACCAGTCGCTGTTCGTGAAGGCCGCGGTCGAGGGCGTCATCCATGAAGGCGCGATCGCCGCCGCCCTCACCTCGCTGATGATCCTGCTGTTCCTGGGTAGCTGGCGCTCAACCGTCATCATCGCGCTGTCGATCCCGCTCGCCATTCTGGCGGCGATCGCGGCGCTGGCGATGTTCGGCCAGACCCTCAACGTCATGACCTTGGGCGGCCTCGCGCTGGCGGTCGGCATCCTGGTCGACGACGCGACCGTGACGATCGAGAATATCAACTGGCACCTGGAACAGGGCAAGGGCGTGATCGAGGCGATCCTGGACGGCGCGGCACAGATCGTGACGCCGGCCTTCGTCTCGCTGCTCTGTATCTGCATCGTGTTCGTGCCGATGTTCTTCCTGCCCGGCGTTGCCGGCTTCCTGTTCGTGCCGATGGCGCTGTCGGTGGTGTTCGCGATGATCGCGTCGTTCATCCTGTCGCGCACGCTGGTGCCGACCATGGCGATGTATCTGCTGAAACCGCACCATGTCGGTGACGAGGACGAGCATCTGGCGGGTACCGCGACATCGGGGAACCCGCTCGTCCGCTTCCAGCGCGGCTTCGAATATCGGTTCGAGAAGGTCCGCACCTCCTATGTCGGGATGCTTCACCGCGCGCTGGGCGCCCGCAAGCCCTTCCTGATCGGCTTCATGGCGGTCGTCGTCCTGTCCTTCGGCCTGCTGCCGTTCCTAGGCAGCAACTTCTTCCCCTCGGTCGATTCCGGCCAGATCGCCATGCATATCCGCGTGCCGGTCGGCGCCCGGATCGAGGATACGGCCGCCCGCTTCGACCAGATCGGGCGCGAAGTGCGCAAGATCATTCCGGCCGACCAGCTGGGATCGATCACCGACAATATCGGCCTGCCGGTCAGCTCCATCAACACCGTCTACAACAATAGCGGCACCATCGGTCCGCAGGACGGCGACATGCTGATCGCGCTCAACAAGGGCCATCGCCCGACCGACGAGTTCGTCTCGCAGCTGCGCCGTGAACTGCCGCGCCGCTTCCCCGGCACGACCTTCGCCTTCCTGCCCGCCGACATCACCAGCCAGATCCTGAACTTCGGCGCGCCCGCGCCGATCGACATCCAGATCGCGGGCAAGGATGCGGAGGCAAACCGCGCCTATGCGCAGAAGCTGCTGGCGAAGATCGCGACCATTCCAGGCCTGGCCGACGCCCGCATCCAGCAGCCCGGCCGTGCGCCGCAGCTGGACGTCGATGTCGATCGCTCGCGCGTCGGTCAATATGGCCTGACCGAACGCGACGTGACCACCAGCCTTGCCAGCTCGCTGGCCGGCACCTCGCAGACCGCCCCGGTCTTCTTCGTGAACCCGCAGAACGGCGTCCAATATCCGGTCGTCGCGCAGGCCCCCGAATATCTGGTCGGGTCGATGAGCGACCTGTCCAACGTCCCGGTGTCGGGTGCGGGTGCCAGTGCGGTGCAGCCGCTGGGCGGCCTGGCCACCATCGTCCGCTCCAACACCGTGCCGGTCGTGTCGCACTATAATATCGCGCCGGTGCTCGACATCTTCGCCACCACGCAGGGCCGTGACCTGGGCGCGGTGGCGGGCGACATCGATCGGGCGATCAAGTCGCTGAAGGCGGAGGAACCAAAGGGCGCCACCATCACCATTCGCGGCCAATATGCGACGATGAACACCGCCTTCTCGGGCCTTGGCTTCGGCCTCGCCGGGGCGATCGTACTCATCTACCTGCTGATCGTCGTCAACTTCCAGAGCTGGGTCGACCCGTTCGTCATCATCACCGCCCTGCCCGCGGCGCTGGCCGGGATCATCTGGATGCTGTTCATGACCGGCACCACCCTGTCGGTGCCGGCGCTGACCGGCGCGATCATGTGCATGGGCGTGGCGACCGCCAACTCGATCCTGGTCGTCAGCTTCGCCCGCGAACGGCTCGCCGAACTGGGCGACGCGACCAAGGCCGCGCTGGAAGCCGGCATGGTCCGCTTCCGCCCGGTGCTGATGACCGCGCTCGCCATGATCATCGGCATGGGGCCGATGGCGCTCGGCCTGGGCGAAGGCGGCGAACAAAATGCCCCGCTGGGCCGCGCCGTCGTCGGCGGCCTGATCTGCGCCACCATCGCCACCCTCTTCTTCGTCCCCACCGTCTTCGCCTTCGTCCATAGCCGCAAGGCTGCGAAGGCCAACACCATGGAAATGCAGCCGAGCCATGTCTGACCATAACAGCATCGAAAATCCCGAGCAGGCCGGCCCCGACAGCGGCACGCTGAAGAAGATCGGCATCGGCGCGGCCGTGGTCGCGCTCGTCGTGGTCGGCGTAGGCGTCGCCTCGCGCATTAGCGCCACTAACGAACTGCGCGAAACCGCCGCCGATGCATCGGTTCCGACCGTCGCGGTGGTGAAGCCGACGGTGGATGGCGAGGGCAACGACCTGGTCCTGCCGGGCAATGTGCAGGCCTATAACAGCGCCGCCATCTATGCCCGCACCAATGGCTATGTCCGCCGCTGGCTGGCCGATATCGGCGACCGGGTGCGCGCGGGCCAGCCGCTTGCCGTGCTCGACGCGCCAGACCTCGACCAGCAGGTCGCCGCCGCGCAGGCCGATTATCAGACCGCGCTGGCCAACCAGCGCCTCGCTGAAACCACATCGAAGCGCTGGAGCGCGATGCTGGCGCAGGACGCCGTCTCGCGGCAGGAGGCCGACGAAAAGGCCGGCGATCTTGCCGCCCGCACTGCCGTCTCCAACGCGGCGCTCGCCAACGTCAAGCGGTTGAAGGCCCAGCAGGGCTTCACCCGCCTCGCCGCGCCGTTCGACGGCGTCGTCACCAGCCGATCAGCCCAGATCGGTGCGCTGGTGGTGTCCGGCAATGCCGCCGCCCAGCCTTTGTTCACCGTGTCGGACGTCCATCGCATGCGCATCTACGTCCGCGTGCCGCAGGGCTATTCCGCCTCGGTCCGTCCCGGCATGGGCGCGACGCTGACCCTGCCCGAATATCCCGGCCGCAGCTTCAACGCGACCCTGACGAGCAGTTCGGGCGCGGTCGATGCGCAGTCGGGCGCGGTGCTGGTCCAGTTGCAGGCGGAAAATCCCGATGGCGCATTGAAGCCCGGCGCCTTCGCCCAGGTCAGCTTCAAGGTCGGCGCCGGCCAGGGCAATGGCATGACCCTGCCGGGCAGCGCGATCCTCTACAGCAACAACGGCCCGAGCGTCGCCGTGGTGGGCGCGGACAATCGCATCACCATGAAGTCGGTCGCCATCGCCCGCGACGAGGGCGCCACGGTGCAGATCGCCAGCGGTCTCAGCCCCAATGACCGGATCGTCGACACCCCGCCCGATGCGATCCGCACCGGCGACACGGTGAAGGTGCAGGCGTCGGCGCCCGCCGGCGGAAAGGGCGCGACGCATGCGCGCTGACCGCCGGATCGGCGGCGCGGGCGTGACAGTGGCGGCGGTCTTGCTGGCCGGCTGCTCGATGGCGCCGGCCTATCAGCCGCCCCAGACCAGCGCCCCGGCCGAATATAAGGAAGTGGCGGGCTGGACCGCCGCCCAGCCGGCCGACGCGACGCCGCGCGGCAACTGGTGGGAAGCGTTCAACGATCCCGTCCTCAATGACCTGGAAACCCGCGCCGAGCAGGCCAGCCCGACTTTGGCTGCTGCGCTGGCCCGCTATGACCAGGCGCGCGCCGCCGCGCGGGTGGAAAATGCCGACCTGTTCCCGCAGATCAGTGCCGGCGCCGATGCCGGCCGGCGCCGCGTGTCGGGCAACCGTTTCCAAGGCAATGGCAGCGCCGTCACCTATAATGACTATGTGGTGGGTGGCAGCCTCGACTATGAACTCGACCTGTGGGGCCGCATCCGCAACAGCGTGAAGGCGGCGCGGGCCGATGCCGATGCCAGCAATGCCGATCTCGCCTCCGCCCGGCTCAGCCTGCAGGCCGCCGTCGCCGACGCCTACGCGCGGCTGCGCGGGTTGGATGCGCAGGCGGAACTCCTGCACCAGACGGTCGAAGCCTTCGGCAAGGCCTATGACCTGACCGACCGGCGCCACAAGGGCGGCGTGTCGTCGGGCATCGACGTCAATCGCGCCAAGACGGTGCTGGACAATGCCAAGGCGGACATCTCCGCCATCGCCAATGAACGCGCCGCGACCGAGCATGAGATCGCCGCGCTGGTCGGCGCGATCGCGTCGGACTTCAGCATCGCCGCCCGTACCCAGCCACTTGCCGCGCCGGACGTGCCGACCGGCGCCCCCTCGCAACTGCTGGAGCGTCGGCCCGACATCGCGGCGGCCGAACGGCGCATGTTCGCCGCCAATGCGCGCATCGGCGTGGCCAAGGCGGCTTTCTTCCCGACGCTGACGCTGGGCCTGACCGGCGGGTGGGAAACCACCCATGGCGACCTGTTCTCTACGCCCAACAGCTTCTGGGGCCTTGGCCCGGCATCAGCGCTGCTCAACCTGTTCGACGGCGGCAAGCGTCGCGCGCAGGTGAAGATGTCGCGCGCCGAATATGAGGAACTGGCTGCCGGCTATCGCGACACGGTGCTCACCGCCTTCCGCCAGGTCGAGGATGCGGTCGCCGCCAACCATCACCTGTCCGACCAGATCGGCCATCAGCGCAACGCCGCCGACGCCGCGCAGCGCACCAGCGATCTGGCGCTGACCCGCTATCGCGACGGCGCGTCGGATTATCTGGAGGTGGTGACGGCCCAGACCGATGCGCTCGACGCCCAGCGCGCGGTGCTGATCGCCCAGACCCAGCGGATGCGCGCCAGCGTCGCGCTGGTGAAGGCGCTGGGCGGGGCGGCCTGATCTCGCTATTGGGCTGACGACAAAAGACAGGAGCGCCCCATGACCAAGACCGTCCTCATCACCGGCGCCACCGCCGGCATCGGCGAAGCCACCGTCCGCGCCTTTGCCGCCGATGGCTGGCAGGTGATCGGCACCGGCCGCCGTGCCGACCGGCTGGAAAAGCTGGCCGCCGAAATCGGTGACGCCTTCTGCCCGCTGGTGTTCGACATGCGCGACGAAGCCGCGATCGACGCGACGCTGGCCAGCCTGCCCGAAGCTTTCCGCGCGATAGACATGCTGGTCAACAATGCCGGCCTGGCGCTCGGCACCGCGCCGGCCCAGTCGGCCGACCTCGCCCAGTGGCAGCAGATGATCGAGACCAACATCACCGGCCTCGTCACCGTCACCCACAAGCTGTTGCCCGGCTTGGTCGCGCGCAAGGGCGGGATCATCAATCTGAGCTCGGTGGCGGCGACCTATCCCTACACCGGCGGCAATGTCTATGGCGGCACCAAGGCGTTCGTGCGCCAATTCTCGCTCGGCCTGCGGTCGGACCTGCACGGCACCGGCGTGCGCGTCACCTCGATCGAGCCGGGCATGGTCGAGACCGAATTCACCCTGGTCCGCACCGGCAGCCAGCAGGCGTCCGACACGCTTTACGGCAATGCCAATCCGATGACGGCGGAGGACATCGCCGCCACCCTGCTCTGGGTCGCGAACCAGCCCGCGCATCTCAACATCAACACGCTGGAACTGATGCCGGTCAGCCAGTCCTTCGCCGGCTTCCAGGTCGCGCGCGAGGGGTAAAAACTGCCGTTCGGGCTGGGCGAAACCGAAGCTCAGCCCGAACGGAATAGGCTAAGCCCCCACCTCGCCGGCCGGGGTCAGTTCGATCGCGTCATAGCCCTTCCAGCGGTAGAAGAGCGCGCTGGCGATCCAGCAGGCGATGAACAGGCCGATGATCGCAAAGCCCAGATCATTGAAATGCTCGCCCAGCGTGGCGGCGACGTCCCAGATGCCGCCGGAGAGGCCCAGCTTGTCGCCGAGCAGCGCCAACGTCTCGATCGTGCCAATGCCGATCGCCACCGCCGCCGACAAGGCAGTGATGACGATGTTGTAGTAGAGCTTGCGCAGCGGCTTCACGAACGCCCATTGATAGGCGCCCATCATCAGCATGCCGTCGACCGTATCGACCAGCGCCATGCCCGCCGCGAACAGCAAGGGTAGCACCAGCACCGGACCGAGCGCGAAGCCGTCACTCGCCTGCGCGGCGGAGAGGCCAAGGATCGCGACTTCGGTCGCGGTGTCGAAGCCCAGGCCAAAGAGGAAGCCGAGCGGCGCCATCTGCCAGGGGCGCGAGATCAGGCGGAAGACCGGACGGAACAGGCGCGACAGCGGCCCGCGCCCGCCGGTCAGCATGTCGAGATCCGCCTCGACATAGCTGCCCCCCGCCTGCACCCGGCGGAAGGTCGCCCAGACCTGGCGCAGGATCACCAGATTCATGATCGCGATGGCGAACAGGAAGGTGGCGGAAATCAGCGTCGCCACCACGCCGCCGGCCGCCCGGAACCGCTCCAGCCCGGCGAGCGCACTGACGGCATAGGCGAGGCCCAGCGCGGCGATCAGCACGATCGCGCTATGGCCGATCGCGAACCACAGGCCCACGGTCAGCGGCCGCTGACCATCCTGCATCAGCTTGCGCGTCACATTGTCGATCGCGGCAATATGATCGGCATCGACCGCATGGCGCAGGCCAAGGCCCCAGGCGAGCAGGGCCGTGCCCATCATCACCGGTCGGTCGCCGAACAGGGCGAAGGCCCAGCCCCAGACGGCCAGATTGGCAAGGACGAGCGCCGCGATCAGCGGCACGCTGCGTCGCCGAAGCGACGCCTGCAAAGGGGGGGCGGTCATGCGGTTTCTCCGATCAGGGGCCGCACGGCGCGAGCGCGCCGCCGGCGATTGCGGACGCGGCGCAGGTCGCGCCGCAGCTTGGAAAGGCCCATCCATGTCCCCGTCCCGCAGACGAGCGTGACCATGGCGAGCAGCGGCAGGACGATCAGATCCCACCAGGGGCGGGTGCGCAGCAGCGGGAAGTCGAGCCGGTGCAGCCCGTCCTGCAGCCAGCGGAAGGCCCGCCCGTTGCGGTCGAAGGCGCGGATCAGGCGGCCCGATGCCGGGTCGACATAGAGGCGTGTCGCCTGATCATCGGCCAGGATGACGCGCCACACCGGCAGGGCGACGCGGGCCTTGTGGCCATAATAATAAGCGTCCTCCTGGCGCAGCAGGACGATCGAGCCGATCGGCGAGCCATCCTGGAGCGCCGCGCGCAACCCCGCTTCGGACAAAGCGGCAGGGCGGCCAACGGCGTCGAACCGCTGCGCCTTGCCCGCCCGATCGATCGCCACCAGATGGACGGCACCGGCAAAGGGCACCGCCTCCAGCCGGACGGTGCTTTGCGGCAGGGCGGGCAGCGCCGCGATCGCCCGGCGCGCATCGCCCCAGGCGAAGTCGCCGTTCAGCCGCTGGCGCTCCGTCATTATCGCCTCGCTATCCAGCAGCCCCCAGGGGTTCATCGACAGCAGCCCGCTCGCCACCCAGGTCAGCGTCAGGATGCCGAAGAACAGCCCGGCCATATGATGCCACCACCACAGGCCGCGATAGGGCGATCCGATGCTGCCGTCGCGGCGACGGCGCAGCCGGGCGATGCCGACCCACAGGCCGGTGATCGTCAGGAAACAGCCGATCAGCGAGGTCCAGATGACGACCTGGCTCCACAGCGCGCCATCCTGTCGCAGGATCGTGGGATAGAGCCAGTGCGGCACCGCGCCGAGCCAACCCCAGAAGCGCTGGAAGCGGGTGGTCAGCTGCACCACCTCCCCGCTCCTGCCCGAGACATAGGCCTGCGTCCCGGCCGCATCGGCATAATCGACAAGGTAGAGCGGCGCATTGCGGCGGAAGGTCTGGACCGTCCACTGGTCCATCTCCGTTTGCGCGACCTGCCCAACCGGGCCGGCAATGGCGCTGTTGCGGCCGAACTCGGTCACGATTCTGTGGATATTCTGCGGATCGACCTGCTCGACCGGTTTCCCCGACGCCCAGTCATGGGTGCCGGCGGATATCCGCATCTGTGGAATGGTCCGCGTCGGATCGAGCGCGGGCGTCACGCGCAATACGGGCCGCCCCGCCATCATCTCGATCCGGGCGGCAGACAGCATCATGGCGTCGGGCAACATCCCCGCCTGCCCCGGCGACAGCGTGAGGGGCGTGAGCCCCCCAAGCTGCGCGGCCGGTGTCAGGCGCGGATAGTCGACATAGAGCATCACGAAGCCAGACAGGCACCACAGCGTCATGACGGCGCCGATGAGGATGCCCAGCCAGCGATGCAGCAGCAGGACCGGCCGCATCATGGTCAGAAGCTCAGGCCATAACTGACCCGCAGCGTGCGCGGCACGCCCCGGTAGAAGTAGAGGAAGCGGCTGTTGCTGCCGTCCAACACCCCCGCATCGCTGACCGCCGAGCGATAGCCGGTGGAGGCGTAATCGCGGTCGAACAGATTCTCGACATTGATGCCGAACCGGTTGCGCCGCGCCTGGTCCAGCAACAGATGCGCGCCCGCATCGACCACGGCATAATTGCCATAGTTCATCCGGCCAAAGCCCGATGCGGTCGACCAGACATCCCCCACCCAATTGGCCGACAGATTGGCGCCGAAGCGGCCGGTCTGCGGCGCATAGACGATCGCGGCGCGGCCATATTGTTCCGGGTTGCGATCACGCTGCACCGAACTGCCCTGATTTCGGACGCGCGACCAGGTATAGCTGGCCGACAGGCCCCAGCCGCCGCTCAGGTCGGCGTTCAGCTCCAGCTCGGCGCCCCTGGCCCGCACCTTGTCGCTGACGTTGATATAGGTGCCTTCCGGAAAGGCCGGATCATCATAGGTCGTGTCGATCAGGTCGGTGATGCGCCGGTTGAACCAGGTCGCTTTCCAGCGGATCGCCCCGCCGGCCAGCGCGCCGCCCAGCGCGGCGTTGAGGTTCAGGCTTTCCTCCGGCTTCAGGTTCGGGTTGCCGACCTCGCAACAGGGATCATTGCCATAAAGCTGCGAGGCGTCGGGCAGCACGAAGGAGGTGCCGCCATTGGCCTCCACGAACAGCGTGTCGCTGACATCATAGCGACCCGAGACGTTCCAGATCGTCTTTTCCGATCCCTTCGCCTTGTTGTAGCGCAGGCCAGCGGCGATCCGCGCCTTGCTCGACAATTCGTCATTGGTGCGCAGCTGGAAGATGCCGGCATGGACCTGTTCATCGGTCGGCGCGATCAGCAGGACGTCGTCGCGGCCATTGAAGCTCTGGAAATCATAGCCGATCAGCGTGTCGATGCCGCGCAGCATGTTGAGCTGCACCACTGCGCTGCCGCCATAATCCTGATAGCCCCAGAAGGTGCCGGCCGGGTAGATGACCTGCGGCGGGCCCGCCGGAATGGGATTGCGGATCTGGACATAGGCGGTCTTCCAGTCGTGGAAATAGCCCTTGAGGAAGAATTGCACGCCATCCTCGCCGGTATAGTCGAGGCGCAGGCTGGCCACTTCCTCGTTCCGGTCGTTGCGGCTCTCCTTGGTCCGGGTCGCGCTGATATTGTCGAGATCGGCCCTAGTATGCTGGTAGAGCGCGTTGAGGCGCAGGTCCGGCGCGATATCATATTGATATTTGATGCCCGCCGACCAGAGATCATAGCCGCGCGCGCGATCGGTGGCGCTGGGCTGCATCACGTCATAGGGGCGATAGCCGTCCGACTGACTGCGATTGGCCCAGACCACGAAGCGATGCTGGCCGATCGCGCCGCGCAGATAGCCGTCGAGGCTGGTGCCGGCGAAGCTGTCGAGGCTGGCATTGACCTGGCCGCCCAGATCGTCGCTGAAATCGCGGGTGACGACATTGATAACACCGGCAGCCGCCTGGGTGCCGTAGAACAGGCTTTCGCCGCCTTTCAGCACCTCGATCCGCTCGATCATGCTGGCGGCCATGGTGTCGTTGGGCGAGGTGCCGCCATAGAGGCGGTTGTTGAGGCGGATGCCGTCCATCGTCCACAGCACATCCTTGGTGCGCGATCCCTGCAGCGCGATGTCGACATAGCTGAACGGCCCGGACTGCGACCGGATGAACAGGCCCGGCACCGCTTCGAGCGCACGGGCGGTGTCGATCGCGGCGGCATCGCGGATCTGCGTGTCGGTGACGACCTCGATGGCATGGCCATAGCGCGACAGCTGCTGCGGCAGCGTCTCTTCCAGGCTGGTGCCGGTGACGACGATGCTGTCGCCTTCTTCAGCGAGAGCGGGCGATGCGATGGCAAGCGAAAGGGCCAGGGCGGCCCGCGAAACGATAATGGACTTCATTTATTCCCCCATCCGGCGCCGCGTTCGACGGGCGGGGGCAACCTTCGCTTGCGGCACGCGCGCGAACGTCCGACACACGCGCCGGCCGGGCGCCCAAGGGCAACCGACGCGCGTTTGTCGCAGCGGCCCCAGCCGCTCGTTCGTCGCTCAGACGGAAGGTACCGTGCCGCGGCCATCCCCTGGACCAAGGCAAGAGCGACCAGACGCCGGCAGGTCTCCTGGCTCACGGGTCATCGCTTGATGCACGGCCTTCCCAGGCCTCGCAGGATTTAGCGTCCGGCCCAGTGGCTGGCGGATCGGTCATTCTGCCGTCCGCACATGTACATCGCGCTCACCGCTTACAGTTGCAGGGACAGCTGCGGATTTGGACGACACCCTGCATGAGAGGGCCATCCGCACCGCATTCCCTATTAAGCCCCTTTCGGGACACCGGCGCGATCATGATCCCATGCCGTGCGGCGCGGGATCGGCGGGATCGATAATCGAATATCAGGCGGGCTGCAAGCCGGTCTCAAAACCAGGCGCGCAGGCCGATCACCAGGCTGGTGGCCGACGGCTTGTCGCCGGCGGCACGGGCATAATCGGCCGTATCACCCAGCTTGCGTTCCCAATTGACGCCGACATAGGGCGCGAATTCGCGCGCGATCTCGTAACGCAGCCGCAGCCCCAGCTCGATATCGGACGGGCCGGCGCCGATCCCCAGTTCGGGCACATGCTGCGCCGCCAGGTTGAACTCGGCGGCAGGCTGCAGGATCAGTCGCTGGGTGATGCGCTGGTCATAGCTCGCCTCCAGCCGCAGATGGGCGTCGCCCCTGGTCGACAGAAAGGCTTCGGCCCCGACTTCGAACCAGTAGGGTGCCAGGCCATCGATGCCGATCACCGCATAGCTGCGGTCCGGCCCTTCGCCGAAATCCTGCCGCACACCCGCCTGCAGGTTGAACCAGGGATCGATCGCCCGGCTGTAGAGCGCCTGCACCTCGGCCCGTTCGAGCGATCCGCCGAACGTCCCCTCGCCCTCGCTCTTGACCGCGAAGCGGTTGATGTCGCCGCCGATCCAGCCTTCGCCTTCCCAGGCATAGCCATCCGCGCCCTTGCCGGCGCGATATTCCAGCCGATCGAGCATCCATTGCGAATAGGTCATGCCGCCCCCTTCCGCGATCATCGCCGCGCGGGCGCGGGCCATGGCAGCGGGGTCATAGAGCGCGTCGGCGGCATGATCGGTCGGCACTGGCGGCGGCGTGCCCTGTGGTATGGCGGCGTCGGCAGCCGGCATCTCATGACCCATTGCCCCATGATCCATCTGGCTGTGGTCCATCTGACTATGATCCATCGTCTGGGCCTGCACCGGCGCGGCGGCGGCGAGCAGCAGAAGCGCGATCACCCTCATGCCGCGTCCTCCCCATGGCGAACCGTCACCACCCGCATCATCCCGGCATGCATGTGCATCAGCATGTGACAATGGAACGCCCAGTCGCCCAGCGCATCGGCGGTGAGGTCGAAGCTGACCTTGCCGCCCGGCAGCACATTCACCGTATGCTTGCGCGGATTATGCGCCGCCTCGCCGGTCACCAGTTCAAAGAAATGACCGTGCAGATGGATGGGATGCGGCATCATGGTGTCGTTGATCAGGGTCACGCGCACCCGTTCCATATGGCGGAAGGCGATGGGCTCCGCCCCTTCCGACAGCTTCACCCCGTCGAACGACCACATATATCGTTCCATGTTCGCGGTCAGGTGGATGTCGAGCGACCGGGTCGGCGTGCGCATATCCGTGTTCGGTGTCAGCGACCGCAGATCGGCATAGGTCAGCACGCGATGGTCGACATGCTCCAGCCCCGTCGGCCGGTCAGCGGTGCGATCGGCCGGCATCGGCGACAGGGTGGCGACGCCCGGCCCCATTTTCACGCCCGGCGCGACCGACTTGTCGCGCATCTTCATGGCATGGCCGGACATACTTTCATTGGCCGGCTGGCTGAGGTCGATCACGCCGTCATGGCCCATATCCATGCCGCCCATGTCCATGCCCATATCCTTCATGCCCAGCAGCGGCCGGGCGCGCCGGGCCGGCACGGGCGCGACCATGCCGATCTGCGGCGCCAGCGTGGCGCGGACCAGGCCCGAACGGTCGATCGCCTCGGCAATCAGCGCATAGGGCTTCGCCTCGCCGGGCTGGACGATCACATCATAGGTTTCGGCAATGCCGATCTGGAACTCGTCGGTCTCGACCGGCTGGACATCCTGCCCGTCGCACTGGATCACGGTCATCGGCAGGCCGGGCAGGCGAACATTGAAATTGGTCATCGCCGACGCGTTGATGATGCGCAGCCGTACCCGCTCCCCCGGCGCGAACAGGCCGGTCCAGTTCTCGGCCGTGCCCATGCCGTTCACCAGATAGCTGTAGGTCGCGCCGGTGACGTCGGAAATATCGGTCGGGTCCATGCGCATCGCGCCCCAGTCGATCCGGTCCTTGAGACCCTGATCCTTCCCCGCCAGCAACCCGGCCAGCGTCTGGCGCTGCATGTTATAATAGCCGCCCATCTGCTTGAGCCTTTGCAGCAGCCTGTGCGGATGGACCGGGCTCCAGTCGGCGAGCAGGATCACATGCTCCCGGTCATAGGCCACCGGATCGGCGCCAGCGGGATCGATGATGATCGGCCCATAGAGGCCCATCGCCTCCTGCATGCCGGAATGGCTGTGATACCAGTAGGTGCCCGCCTGCCGCACCGGGAAGCGATAAATGAAGGTCTCGCCCGGCATGATGCCGGGGAAGCTGATGCCCGGCACGCCATCCATCTGGAAAGGCAGGATCAGCCCATGCCAATGGATCGAGCTATCCTCCTTCAACCGGTTGGTGACGGCGATGTTGACATCCTGCCCCTCGCGCAGGCGGATGAGCGGCGCCGGCGTGCCGCCATTGACGCTGATCGCATGGGCCGATCGGCCGCCGGTCGCAAAATGCCCGTCGCCGATGCTGAGCGCGATCGTCTCGCCCGACAGCGCGCCCTGGGCAACGCCATGCGTGCCGGTGGCGGCCCAGCTCGGCAAGGCCTGCGCCAGTGCAAGCGCGGCGCCCCCCCGGATCAGGCTGCGGCGGTCGACAGGGAGGGAAGGCAGGTCGGTCATGCCCCTCTATACGCGCGCCGCGTCGCTTTCCCTCAACATTGCCTGCAATTGCCGGCGGGCACGGTAGAGGCGGGTTTCCACCGCCTTTTCGGTGACGCCCAATATCTGCGCGACCTCGGCCTGGCTCATGCCCTCGATCCCGCGCAGCAAAACCACCTCGCGCAGCGCCACCGGCAGCGCCGCTACCGCCGCCTCGATCCGGGCGACGCCAGCGCGGGACTGGGCCGCCTGCTCGGGGTCGGGCGCCGCGTCGGCGACATGGGCCGCGTCCTCGATCGGCCGGGCGAAGCTGAAGAAGCGGCGGACGGCACGGCGGCGCGCCCAGTCATGGCATTTGTTGATCGTGATCCGCGCGATCCAGCCGCGAAAGGGCCGGCGCCCATCATAGCGGGCGAGCGAGGCAAAGGCGGCGACGAAGCTTTCCTGCACGATGTCCATTGCCGCGTCGGCATCGCCGACATGGCCGCGCGCCAGCCGATAGACGGCATCGCGATGCCGCCGCATCAACGCGCCATAGGCCGCCTGCCGTCCGGCCAGCGCCTGCGCCGCCAGACTGGCATCATCGGGATCGTTGGCCGTCACCCGACAGGCTGGGTCAGCGCCTTGACGACGGCGGCGTCGAACAGCGCGGCCTGATCGGGGCGCAGCACGCCGCGCATCGCGAAGATGTGCTTCAATGTTTCCTTCTGCAATTCCCCCATCGCCTGGTGCGACCGGTCGACAGCCTGGGCGACGCGCGGGCCATAGCCATGTTCGGCGGCGATCGCCGCGGCCAGCCGCTGATTGTCGGCGCGCATTTCCGCGTCGAGCGCCGCCTTGCGCTGGGCGAAGGCGGCTTCCAGATCGGCGATGCGCTGCTTCTGGCCAGCGTCCAGGGTCAGCCGATCGTGGAGCAGGGCATGGACCTCATTCTCCACCGGCGGCGCGGGCGCGAGCCAGGTGCGCGCGACCAGCACGGCGGCCAGCGCCGCAGCAAAGGCGACCAGCGCCACCAGCCAATAACGTTTGCCCATCCTTATCGCTCCAGCAGGCGCGAGGGCGCATAGTCGGACATGCCGATCAGCAGCGGACCGGGCGCCGCCTGTGCCGGCTGCGCGGGTACAGTGCTGCCGATCCAGCCGATGCCGATCGCCATCACCCCGGCCAGCATCAGGCTGCGCCGCGCGACGCTGCGTTCGCGGCGGCGGTCCAGCCCCTGCATCACCGCCGCCTCCAGCCCGTCGAAGCGCGCCGTCGCCGGCGCGTCGCGCAGCCCGGCCAGCCTGTCATCCAGATCGTCCATCGTCCCGTCCTTCATGTCCTGCCTGACGATACGCATCCGGCCGGCCCATCCCTCGCACAAAATAGCGTGAGGGGTGAGGGATGCGACAGGACAATGCGTATTCCCCTGCAAGACGCGCATTTTTTCGGAGACATCCATGCCCCGCCCACCCCTGTTCAAAAAATCCCTGATCGCCGCAGCCTTTGCCCTCACCGCCCTGCCCGGCGCCGCTTTCGCCAAACCACAGCTCGTTGCGGCCAGTCCCGCCGCCAATGCCAGCGTCGCCAAGCCGACCCGGTTGACCCTGGGCTTTTCCGAGGCGCTGCAGGCCGACCATAGCAGCATCACCCTCACCATGACCGGCATGCCGGGCATGGCCGATCATCCGCCGATGCCGATCAAGGGCTTCACCACCGCTGCGGCCGCCGATGGCAAGGGCCTGGTCATCACCCTGCCCCGCGCCCTGCCGACCGGCAGCTATGATCTTCAATGGACGGTGATGGGCAACGATCATCAGCCGGTCAGCGGCACATATAGTTTCAAGGTGCGCTGAAGGGGCACATGCGCGCCTCCACCAGTGGGTCAAATCTGACGCGGAGAGCGGCCCTGGCCTCGATCGAGGGCGGGCATTATGTCCAATGTTCGCCACCGCTCCAGCGACGTACAAAAAATCAATATCTTCAAGAATTACACCGGAATAATTTGGGTGATGGATTCATTCCCTGTCATATTCATAATATTCAAGATTGCGGTCCTCGGCACCGGCATGTTCTTTGCCGTCAAATGGCATTATGATCAGGACAGGAAGGCGCGGAAAGGCGATGTCCTGACCGCCGTTGGCAAGATAAGCGCGATCCTGGCGCTATTGCTCGTCGGCCTGCTATTCGCCACCTTCAAGCTTGCCAGCTTGCTTGGCCTGGACATGCAATTAGCCCAATAAATTTGTAGCTTGCCTGCAAGCATGGCCCTCAGCCCGCGCCGACACCGATGACGCGCGGGACGCTTCCGGACACCCGCTTTCCTACTCGACCTTTCTCTGATCTATCCTGTCGGATGGCCCGCCCCCTCCACGCCTCCCCGCATTCACGCGCATCACCGGTGCAAATCTGTCGCTTCACTGTCGCCTGGATGTCGCGTCGGTGTCGCGTCGGGATGGCCCGCATCATGACCCGACCGACGCGTCGCCGTCGCGTGGCAGGCGCGTCATGGGGGCGTTTGCGGCGCATTTCGCTCGAATCCGCGCACGACACTGTGAACTTCGTAGGAGATTTGACTGTCGCGTCACCGCCCGTTCCGCAGGGCCAGCAAAGCCGCTTGGCATCGGCCCGCCACTCCTGTAGCCATATACCCACATAGGGCGCCATAGCGCCACATAGTGGACATATTCTGGAGAGGGGGCCGATATGGCGACGGGACGGACCGCACGGATGCGCAGGATGATCGGGCGGAGTGCCGCCGGCCTGGCGCTGGCGCTATTGATCGCCCTGCCCGCCCCAGCCTTTGCCCAGCCGACCGGCGCGGAGAATTTCGATGCCGGCTGGCGCTTCCATCAGGGCGATGTCGCGACCGCCGAACAGCCCGGCTTTGCCGATGCAGGCTGGCAGCCGGTCGACCTGCCGCATGACTGGGCGATCACCGGGCCGTTCGACGAACATGCGCCGGCAACCGGATCGGGCGGTTTCCTGCCCACCGGCGTCGCCTGGTATCGCAAGCATTTCACCCTGCCGCCCGCCAGCACGGGACAACGCGTCTTCATCGAGTTCGACGGCGTGATGGAGCGGTCGGGCGTGTGGATCAACGGCCAGCATGTCGGCCATCGGCCGAGCGGCTATGCCAGCTTCCGCTACGAGATCACCCAACATCTCAAAGCCGCCAGGCAGGAGAATGTGCTGGCGGTGCGCGCCGATACCTCCGCCCAGCCGGCCTCGCGCTGGTATGCGGGCGGCGGCATCTACCGCCATGTCCGCATCATCACGATGGGCGATGTCCATGCCGAAACATGGGGCAGCACCGTGCGCGTAGCGAAGCTGGACGCGAAGAGCGCGGACCTGACCATCGGCAGCAGCGTGATGAACCAGGGCAGCGACCCGGTCGAGGCGCGGCTGGAGGCGGTGATCGAGGGGCCGGACGGCCGCAGCCTCGCGACCTTCACCGGCCAGCGCATCAGCCTGCCCGCCGGCCGCGCGACCCAGATGGATGTCAGCGGCACTCTGGCCGATCCGCGCCGCTGGGACATTGGCGACCCGGCGATGCATCAGGCGCTGCTGCGCGTGCGCGCGACCGACGGGCGGCTGCTCTATGAGGAGCGCGTCCCCTTCGGCATTCGCGATGCCCGGTTCGAGGCCGCGAGCGGTTTCTGGCTGAATGGCCGCAATATCAAGCTGAAGGGCGTGGCGATCCATGCCGATGGCGGGCCGTTCGGCATGGCGGTGCCGCTGGCCGTCTATGAACGGCGGCTCAAGGGGCTGATGGCACTGGGCGTCAATGCGGTGCGCACCGCCCATCATCCCTTCTCGCCCGAATTTCTCGACCTGTGCGACCGGCTGGGCCTGATCGTCATGAACGAGGGTTTCGACATGTGGACGGTGGCGAAGAATCCGCAGGATTATCATCTCTATTTCACCGACTGGTCGTCGATCGACGCGCGCGATTTCGTGCGGCGCGATCGCAATCACCCCAGCATCGTCATCTGGTCGATCGGCAACGAGATTCACGACACGCCCTATCCGCTGGTGGCGCAGTCGATCATCACCCGCCTGCAGGACATCTTCCATGCCGAGGATCCGACCCGGCCGGTGACGATGGCACTGTTCCGCCCCAACACCACCCATGATTATGAGAATGGCACCGCCGACCTGCTGGACGTGGTGGGCCAGAATTATCGCGAAAATGAACTGGCCAAGGCGCATGCCGACAAGCCCAGCCGCAAGATCATCGGCACGGAAAACAGCAAGAACCGGTCCAGCTGGCTCGTGGTGCGCGACGACCCGGCCTATGCCGGCATGTTCCTGTGGACCGGCGTCGACTATCTGGGCGAGGCGGACCGGGCCGGCTGGCCGGCGATCAGCAACCCGTCCGGCCTGGTCGACCGGGTCGACGGGGTGAAGCCGATCGGCTGGGAACGGGCGAGCTGGTGGTCGGAAAAGCCGGTCGTGAAGCTGGCCCGGCGCGTGACCGAGGTGATCGACATCAGCGAGATGCCGACCATGGTCGGCATCGCCCTGCCCCAGCCCAAGGGGCCGGGCGCGCTGACCGACTGGTCGCCCGACAATCGCGCCGCGCACAAGGAAAAGGTCGAGGTCTACAGCAACAGCGACGAGGTCGAGCTGTTCCTCAACGACAAGTCACTGGGCCGCAAGCCGCGCAACGCGGACGACAGCGCGATCACATGGGACGTCGACTATGCGCCGGGCGAACTGCGCGCGGTCGGCTATCGCGGCGGCGCAAAGGTGGCGGAAGACATGCTGCGCAGCGCCGGCGCGCCCGCTGCGATCCGGCTGGTGCCCGAGGCCAAGGCGGTCGGCGGCGGCTTCGACGATGTCGTCGCGGTGCGGGCCGAGGTGGTGGACGCCAAGGGCGTGCTGGTGCCCGGCGCCACGCCGCTGCTCAGCGCGACAATATCGGGGCCGGGCCGCGTCGTCGCCTTCGACAATGGCAGCGTCACCGATCACACCGCCTTTGCCTCGCCGCAGCGCGCGGCGGTGGGCGGCAAGGCGGTCGCCTTCGTGCGCGGCACCGGCAAGCCAGGCGCAATCACGCTACAGGTCAGCGCGCCGGGGCTGAAACCCGGTCGCATCAGCCTGCAGGGCGAGAAGGATTAGGCCGATCGTCGCCCGGTCGCGTCGATGCAGGGAACCGCGCCGCTGGACAGCGACAGGGCGCGGACCTTGTAGCGCAGCGCCAGTTCATTGTGCGCAGCAATCACGCACACCGCATCGCCGCGCGCACGGGCTTCGTCGGCTTTGCGCGTCTCGTCGCGCGACCGGCGAAACAGATAGGCAGCATCCGTGATCACGTCCATCGAACCGACTCCGCTTGATTGCCATGCAACCTATCAGCCGCCGGAAGCGCCGTCCTAGACATGGATCAATTTTCGCGGTCGTCGGCGCCCGTTCATCCGCCGAAGCGGAAGCGCAGGCGCGCGCCGTACATTTGCGGCTCGCCCAGCGTCGCCGTCTCGAAATTCACGCTGGGCGAACCCAGCCCGGCGATGAAGCTGTAATATTTTTCTTTGGTCACATTGGTCATGAACAGGCTGAGGTCGATGGGGGCGCCGGCGATATTGTTCCAGCTGGCGTTGAGGTTGAGCAGATCGAGCGGCGCCAGCGTGCTGAGCGCGGCGATCGACGGGTCGGGATTGGTGCGGTCGGTATAGTTGACCAGCATCGAGGACCGATGGGTGAAGGTCGCGCCGAAGGAGATGCGGCCGATCTTCTCCTCGTCCAGCGGCAGGGTGTAGGTGCCGCTGACCGTGACCTTGTGGCGCGGCGACAGCACTTCAGGATCGCCGGGCTGGAACGGCGCGGCCAGGATATAATTGGGGTCGTTGAAGCTGGAGAAATCGGGCACCGATTTGATCTTGGTGCGCAGATAGCTGTAGCCGCCGGTCAGCACCAGTCCCTGGAACGGGGTGAGCGAGGCATCGGCCTCCAGCCCCCATATCTCCGACTTGCCGGCATTGACCGGCGCGGCTGTGGACGCCTGCCCCGACAGCGGCCGCGCATTGAAGCCGACCTGCAATTGCTGGTTGGAAAAATCATTGTAGAAGCCGGCCAGGTTGAAGGTGCCACGCAGCGCCCCGCCGAAGCTGGTCTTGAGGCCCAGCTCATAGCTGTCCACCTTTTCCGGCTCGACGATGTTGAGCGGCGCGGTGATATTGGGGACGATCGTGCCGGCGCGATAGCCGCGCGCATATTTGGCGTAGAGCAATATGTCCTGGGTCGGGTTGTAATCCAGGTTGACCAGCCAGGTCGGCTTTTCCGATGATTGATAATAATGCGACACGCAATTGGTCGCCGCCGCCTGCGGATTGGTGCAGCGATAGGGTGCGGCCGGATTGAAGGCGCCATATTGCGGCGGATAGGCGACGATATAGGTGCGCTGGTCGCTGACATTGCGCGAATGATCCCAGGTGTAGCGGAAACCACCGGTCAGTTTCAGCTGATCGGTCAGCGCATAGGTCGCCTGCGCATAGAGGCCGACATTGTGGAAATTGGTGCGCCCCGCCGTGTAATTGACGGTGCCGGCATGAATCGGCTTGGCGATATCCGGGATGGTCGGATCGAGATTGGACAGGAAGCCCATCGGATCGGTGCATTGCAGCGTGGCGGAATCGGTGCAGGACGCGAGGAAGGGCGACTGGCTGCCGCTCATGCCCAGCGGTTCGCTGACCTCCAGATAGGCGCCCGCCTGCCAATTGAGCCGGCCATCGCCCGAGCGCCCCTGCACTTGCAGTTCCTCAGTAAAGGTCGACTGGTTCGCGGTATAGCCGCCCGGTATCGACGTCACCGTGGTGAAGGGCAGATGATAGCTGCCCAGCGCGGCGAGGAAGGGATTGATCGCGGCGAAATCGACGACGAAATCGGTGCCGAACAGCGGCGCATTCATGCGCTGCTTCAACTGCGCGTAGCTGACGATATTCTTGACCGTCAGCGTGTCGCTCGCCTGCCAGCTGGTGGTGTTGATCAGTTGCCACTGCTCGGTCCTGGAATAGGGATCCTCCAATGACTGCATGACGTCATAGAAACCGCTGCCCTGGCGCAGCAACTGGCCATAGGCGAGCTGGCCCAGCCCCTCCGGCGCGGCCGCGACCAGCTTCTGGATCGGGCCGTTATTGCTGGAATCGCTGTAAGAGAGGATGGTGTAATTTTCGAGATCGGGGGTCAGATCGACGACCAGACTGGCGCGCAGCGCGATATAGTCGACATCGCCGAACCGGTCGGGGCCGATGCCGCTGCCGTTGCGCATATAGCCGTCGCGCTTCTGCCGGTCGACGCCGATGCGCATCCGCGCCCGGTCGCCGAGCGGCGCGTTGACCACCGCCTGGCCGCGCCACATGTCATAATTGCCGACCGATCCTTCGACATAGCCGGAAAATTCGTCGGTCGGCTTCTGCGGCACCAGCAGGATCGCGCCGCCGGTGGTGTTGCGGCCGAACAGGGTGCCCTGTGGCCCCTTCAATATCTGGACATTTTGCAGGTCAAAAAAGGCACCCGGCCCGGCACCATCGCCCGAGGGCAGGCCATTGGAGGCGCCGCGGGGCGCGACCACATCGGCGAAATAGACGCCGACCGAGGGCGCGGTGCCGATATCCTGGACAAAGCCGCGAATGGCGAAACTGCTATTTTCGCTGCCGAAATTGCCGTTGGCGGACAGCGAGGGGGTATAGGCGGCCAGATCCTGCGCATTGACGACATTGCGGTTGGCCAGTTCTTCCTGGTTGAAGACGGTGATCGAGATCGGCACGTCCTGCAGCCGTTCCTCGGTCCGGCGGGCGGTGACGATGATGTCCTGGGTCACGCTGGCCCTGTCCTGAGCCTTATCCTGCGCCTGGGCCTCGATCGGCAGGGTGGGCAGAGTCGCGCAGGCGCAGAAAAGCAACGTCCGGAAACGGCGTGTCATGGCATCCTCCCATCCAGACCGCGCGGCCCTTATATGCTGGATCGACCGTCACGGCGTCGAGCGCCGCACAGACGGCGCCCATCCCTTTCATCATCGTCGCACCTGTTGCCCCGGACACAATGATTGCAGGCGCACAGCCTCTTGATCGACGAAGATGTGATACAGGTTATTTCATAAATCCGGATGACGGGGCCTGTCAATCGGCACCGATCGCGCCGCGCAACAGTCCGGAAATGCAACGGGACTGGACCCTGAACAGCCCGGCAGTTAAGAATGGTCCGCATTATCCTTAAGGAACGGACCGGTCTCTCTTGCTTGGCGGCGTGCATTTCGACCTCAACAGCCTGGTGATACTGGGCCTGTTGCTGCGCACGAAAAGCGTCACGCGCACGGCGCAGCAACTGGGCGTCAGCCAGCCGTCGGTCAGCCGGTCGCTGGCACAGTTGCGCAGCCTGCTGGGCGACCCGCTGCTGGTGCGGACCGCCGGCGGCATGGAACTGACCCGGCGGGCGGAGGAACTGGCGCCGTCCTTGCAGGACTGGCTGGCGACGACCGCCGGCCTGCTGGAACCGCCCCGTTTCGATCCGGCGACGCTCGATCGCCGATTTCGCGTCGCATCGACCGATTTCGGCGTCGCCGCCGTGGTTGCGCCGACCCTGCCGCATATCGGCCGCGCGGCGCCACTGGCGGCGATCGACATCGTGCCTTTGACCGGCGACATGGTAGCGCGGCTGACCGCAGGCGAGATCGACCTCATCATCAGCGGGCTCGATCCCGATCCGGCCCAGACCTATGAGCGGTTCCTGTTCACCGAAACGTTCAGCTGCGTCGTCGATCGCCATCACACGCTGGCGGCGCATCCGACCGACCGGTCCTTGTCGGTCGAGGATTTCCTGTCCTGCCCGCATATCAGCTTCGTCGTCAGCGACAGCGGCTTCGACCGGATCGCACTGCGTCTGGGCGAGCTGGCGCCGCGACGGCGGGTGATCGCCCGCCTGCCCTATTTCCAGGCGGCACCGCACATGATCCGGGGATCGGACGCGCTGATGACGCTGCCGACCCGCGCGGCCGAAGCGATCGCCCGGACCCATGACCTGGCCTGCCTGCCCGCACCGGACCTGGTCGGCACCTTCGGCTATCGGCTGCTGTGGAACGAGCGGTCGCATCGCGCCCCGGCGATCGCCTGGCTGTGCGCCATGTTCGCCGACCATTGCGGCAGCGACGCAGCCCTGCCCCATAGCAAGGCCGCATAAGCCTTATCCGATATCGATATTTGGCGCCGCCCCGCGCTTCTGGCAACGGCCATTTGCAATTGACAATCGATCGCAAATGAACCCGCCATGATATTCGCTCCACCGATCGGGCCCGGCCCGCACCACTGATTTCCGGCACCCGTCCGGCCGGGTGGCTGGCGGGTGCCCGTCTATCCAGAACAGGGGATTTCCATGCCATCCATCCATCTGCTGCGGGCGACCGCGGCCCTTGTCGCGCTGACCAGCGCACAACAGGCGCTGGCCGCCGAGGCCGACCAGGATTCCAACCAGATCGTCGTCACCGCCGCCGGCCGTGAACAGGAGGTGCGCGACGCGCCCGCCTCGATCAGCGTCATCACCCGCGAGACGCTGGACGCCATGCCCTATCGCGAAGTGACCGATGCGCTGATGGAAATCCCCGGCGTCACCGTCACGCCGGGCGAAGGCAATAGCCGCGACATCTCGATCCGCGGCATGGCGCCACAATATACGCTGATCCTGGTCGACGGTAAGCGGCTGTCGTCGCGCGAATCCCGCACCAATGGCGGCAATGTCAGCGAAGGCGGCCTGCTGCCGCCGCTCGAAGCGATCGAGCGCATCGAGGTGGTGCGTGGGCCGATGTCCTCGCTCTACGGATCGGACGCGATGGGCGGCGTCGTCAACATCATCACCCGCCGGATCAGCGACCATTGGCGCGGCAGCGCACGCGTCAACGGCACGATGCAACTGGCCGACAATTTCGGCAATTATACCGACGGCAATTTCTATCTGTCCGGCCCCGTCACCAACGGCATCGGCCTGCAATTGCAGGGATCGATGAACCGGCGCGAGGGCGACACGGAAATCGGCGGCACGCCCGAGCGGCATGATGACAGCCTGGCCGGCAAGCTGGGCTTCAACCTCAGCGCCAACCACCAGATCCTGCTGGAGGGCGGCTATTATCGGCAGAAGGTGATCGAGGTCGCCGGCGAGACGACCGAGACGTCGGCGACCGCGCCGCTCGGCACCGAAACCACCCAGACCCAGAAGCGCAAGGTCGCATCGATCAGCCATAGCGGCCAGTGGGGCTTCGCCAGTTCCGAATCCTATCTGCAATATGAGGATGCCGAACATGTCGAGGCGCAGAAGCGGATCAAGAACACGGTCGGCCAGAGCCTGTGGGTCATCCCGCTGCCGTCCAACACGCTGACCGTCGGCGGTTTCTATCGCTATGAGGATCTGTCCGACCTGACCGGCAACCTCTTGTCGGGATCGACCACCACCGGCACCACCCGCACCAGCTGGGCGCTGTTTGCCGAAAATGAGCTGAAGCTGCTCGACGGGCTGGCGCTGACCGGCGGCATCCGCATGGACCATGACGAACAATATGGCGTCCACTGGACCCCGCGCGTCTATGCGGTGTGGAACATCACCCCGTCCCTGACGCTGAAGGGCGGCTATTCGCAGGGCTTCCGCGCGCCGAGCCTGCGCCAGACGATCCCCGACTGGGGCCAGACCAGCCGAGGCGGCACCATCTATGGCAATCCCGACCTGGAAGCCGAAACCTCCCGCACGATCGAGGCTGCCCTGCTCTTCTCGCGGAATGGCTTCAACGCCAGCGTCACTGCCTATGGCACACGCTTCAACGACAAGATCACGCGCGTGACCTGCGAAGTGGCGGGGGCCTGGTGCGTCGATGAGCCGCTCAGCTCGATCGGTCGTCCGCCCACGACCTATGTCAATGTCGACAAGGCGCGGGTGCGCGGCGTGGAAGTGTCGGTCGACGTGCCGCTGACCCACACGCTGCGGCTCAACGCCACCGGCACGCTGACGGATTCGGAACAGCTGAGCGGTGCCAATATCGGCGCGGCGCTCAACGACACGCCCAAGCAGCAGGCCAGCGCCTCGCTCAACTGGCGCCCGGACAAGCGCTTCTCCGCCTTCGTGCGCGCCGTCTATCGCGGCGAGGAAGCCGTGACCGAGGCGCAGATCAGCGGCAATAATATCCTCTCGCCCGACTATATGGTGGTGGACATGGGCGCATCCTACAAGATCACGCCCGCCTTCACCGTCCATGCCGGGGTGCAGAACCTGCTCGACAAGCGGCTCAACTATGACATGGCGGGCTATCTGATCGACCCGGCCCGTGTCTGGATGGGCGTGGGCGTGCGCTTCTGATCCGACGTGCGATCGCCGGCCCGGCGAGGTCCGGGCCGGCGATCAGACCGCGACGCTGAAGCGCGTTTCGGCCGGGCGCAGATAGGCGTCGAAACAGGTGGCGATGGACCGGGCATAGGGTGCCGCGCCGGGCTGCAGCAGCAACTCGTCCCCCTCCCGCCGGAGCAGGCCGATCCGCTCGAACCGGTCGAGCAGCGCCGGTTCGGCAAGGTCGCCACAGGCCGCCCGGCCATCGCACAGCAGCCGTTCGATCAACGCGCCCCGCCGCTGGTCGTCGGCACTGCGCCGCACTCCACGGGCCGCGGGCAGCCGATGGTCCGACAAGGCGTCGCGATAGGCACCGGCATTCTTCTCATTCTGGACGATCAGGTCGGGGAACTGGCTGATCGCGCTCGCGCCCATGCCGATCAGCGCATCGCTGTCATCCTCGGTAAAGCCTTGGAAATTGCGGCGCAGCCTTCCTGATGCAGCAGCCACCGCCAGCGGATCGTCGGGCAGCGCGAAATGATCGAAGCCGATCGCCTGATATCCGGCCGCCGTCAGCATCGCATGGCCGAGCTTCGCCATCGCAAAGCGCTGTTCGACGCCCGGCAATTCGGTCGCGTCGATCCGCCGCTGGCGCGGCAGCAGGCGCGGCATATGGGCATAGCCGAACAGCGCGATGCGCGAGGGGGACAGGCGAATGCTGTCCTCCAGCGTCTGCGCCAGATCCGCCTCGCTCTGCCCCGGCAGGCCATACATCAGGTCGAACCCCACCTGGATGCGCGCACGCGCCAGCGCGCCCACCGCCATCGCCACCGTCTCGGCCGGCTGCACCCGGCCGATCCGCTGCTGCACATGGGTGGCGAAAGTCTGCACCCCCAGATTGACGCGCGTCACCCCGACCTTGGCCATGGCGTCGATCCAGGCTCGGTCGATCCGGCGTGGGTCCAGTTCCACCGCCATCGCCGCCGCGCTGGCGTCGAAGCAGAGCAGCAACTGATGATTGAGCCGGACCCAGTCGATCAGCGGCAGGGAATTGGGACTGCCGCCGCCAAAGGCGACATGGGTGACGCGCCCCCGTCCACCAAGCCGCGCCGAGACCAGCGCCATTTCCCGCTCCAGCGCATCGACATAGGCGGACAGGCGCCGGGGCCGGGTCGCCGCCCCGGTGTTGCACCCGCAATACCAGCAAATGTCATGGCAATAGGGGATATGGACATAGAGCGACAGGCGCGCGTCGGCCGGCATCGCGTCCAGCCGCTGCGCCATGTCGGCCGCGCCGACATCCTCGCCGAACTGGGCGGCGGTCGGATAGCTGGTGTAGCGCGGCACCGGCGCGGCGAGCAGGTCGGGATGATAGCGGAACATGGCGTCCCGCCTGCCATGGCGCCCGATGCCGAACATTGCGCAGGATCAAATCGCCGATTGCGCCGCATCAAGGAAGGGCGCCCCGATCGAGGGCAGAGCGCCATCACTGACCCACGATCAGGGATGGAGAAAAGACATGCACTTGAAAAAGATGATGATTGTCGCCGCGATGGGCGCCATGGGCACGGCGCTGGCCGCCGCCCCGGCCCAGGCCAAGCAGGGCGACGTGCTGGTGCGCGTGCGCGGCATCATGGTTGCCCCCACCGAAAAGAGCGGCAGCATCCTGCCCGGTTTCCCCGGCGAGAAGGTGTCGGTGAACAACGGCATCGCGCCCGAAGTCGACGTCACCTACATGGCGACCGACCATATCGGTTTCGAACTGATCGCCGCGACCACCAAGCATAGCGCCAGCGGCCGCAGCGGCACCACCGGCGGGATCGGCAAGCTGGCCTCCACCTGGGTGCTGCCGCCGACGCTGACGATGCAATATCACCCGATCGTCGAAGGCCATGTCCGCCCCTATATCGGCGCCGGCGTCAACTATACGCTGTTCTACAACGAGGATGCGTCGAGCGGGCTGGAGGATGCGGTCGGCAAGACCAAGGTCCATATGTCCGACAGCTTCGGCTGGGCCGGCCAGGTCGGGGTCGACATTGACCTCAACGACAAGATCTTCCTCAACCTCGACGTCAAATATATCGACATCGACACCAAGGTGCGGCTGACCACGGCCGCGGCCGGCACCCAGAACGTCAAGGTATCGCTCGATCCCTTCGTGTTCGGCGTGGGTGTCGGCATGCGCTTCTGATCCTCCGGGGGGGGGGACCAGAAGGAAGGGGCCGGAGCGGATCGCCGCTCCGGCCCCTTCATCATTTCACCAGCGATGCGATCAGAAACGCTTTTCCAGGATCAGCAGCGACGGCTCGTCATCGACGCTGCGGGCGACAAAGCCCTGTTCGCGCTCCAGCTCGATCGCGGCATGATTGGCGCGGCTCTCGATCGCCTGGAGCAGACCGACGCCCATTTCCTGCGCGCGGTCGGTGGCGTGGCGCAGCATGCTCCAGCCCACGCCCTTGCCGCGATGGTCGGCGCGCACCGAAATCGCGACTTCGGCGCGGGTCCGGTCGGGATCGGCGGCCAGGGTCGCCGCAGCCAGTATGGCCCCCTTCTCGTCGGTCGCCAGGAAGGTCTCGCAATTGTCGGGGGCGCCATGGATCAGATCATGAATCTGCCCGGCGCTGACGCCCGGCGCACTGCTGAGGAAGCGGAAGCGGCGATCATCATCGGACACGGCCGAAAAGAAATGGGCCAGCGCCTTGGCATCGCCATCCTGCGCCGGGCGCACCTGGACGCGAATGCCGGTGCGGGTTTCCAGAATATCCTTGTCGGTCATGAAGAAGGCATCCCTTGCTATGATCGTTGCCCCCCGAATGTGCCATCGGATCGGCGATCGAAATAGGGAAATTTGCGGATAGAGACGAGCCCACCGGACTTCTAGTCAGGATGACGATCATGCGGCGCTGCATCGGCGCCCTCTTGTCGGGACATGTTCGATGAAGACCATATTGCTGCATATCCGCGCGGACAACGGCATGGAAAGCCGGCTGCAGGCCGCGTTCGACCTGTCGCGAGCGACCGGCGCCCATATCAGTTGCCTGCAGATCGCGCCGCTGCCCGAACTGGTCGCCGCCGACCTTTATGGCAGCGGCTATCTGGTGCCCGAGGCAATCGATGCGGTGCGCCGCCAGGACGAGGAGATGCGGCGCGCGCTGGAGGAGAGGCTGCGGCGCGAGGGCATGGCGTGGGATTGGCACTATCGCAACGGCGACCTGGTCCAGGGCCTGCTGGAAACCGGTCGGTTGGCCGATGCGATGCTCGTTTCCCTGCCGCCGCCAGGCCGCCGGCAGGCCGATGATCCGGCGCCGATTGTCGCCGACCTGGCCATAAACAGCCGCGCCCCGGTGCTGGCCATCCCGAGCATGGCCAAGGGCTTTCGCTGCACCGGCCGCGCGATGGTCGCCTGGGACGGATCGCATGAGGCGGCGTCGGCGCTGACGGCAGGCCGCCCCCTTCTGGAGGTCGCGAGCGAGGTCCATGTCGTCACCGTCGACGAGCGCTCGAAGCGCGATTTCCCGCCGACCGACGCCGCCGAATATCTTTCGCGCCACGGTATCGCGGTCGAGATTCACGAATGGCCGCGCAAGAATCGCAGCGTGGAAGAAGCGCTGTCCCATGCCTGCCAGGAACTGTCGATCGACTGGATGGTGATGGGTGCCTTTGGCCACAGCCGGCTGCGGGAAACCATTTTCGGCGGCGTAACCCGCTATATTCTGGCCGAAACACGGGTTCCGCTCTTGCTGGCGCACTGATTTACGGTCAGTGATCGGACATGGCGTTCAACGATGGCGATCCGCAGGATAATGCGACCAGCCGGGAACAGGCTCTGCTGGGATCGATCCTGGCAACGGTGCCCGATGCGCTGATCGTGATTGACGCGACCGGGCATATCGTCTCGTTCAGCCCAGCCGCCCAGCGCATGTTCCAATATGCCGAAGCCGATGTGCTGGGCCGCAATGTCGCGATGCTGATGCCCTCGCCCGATCGCGAGCGCCATGATTCCTACCTGCAACATTATCATGACACCGGCGAGAAGCGGATCATCGGCATCGGCCGACTGACCACCGCGCGCCGGCGCGATGGCTCCACCTTTCCGATCGAGCTGGCGGTCGGCGAAGTGCAGGACCATGGCGAAAAGCTGTTCACCGGCTTCGTGCGCGACCTGACCGATCGGCAGAAGGCCGAGCGACGCCTGCAGGATCTGCAGGCTGAACTGAGCCATGCCGCCCGCGTCACGGCGATGGGCACGCTGGCCGCGGCGCTGGCGCATGAACTGAACCAGCCGCTGACCGCGATCGCCAATTATATGGAGGCCGGCCGCGACCTGCTGCGCACCGATGCGCCGGTCGACCGCGACTTGCTGGGCGAGGCGATGGACGAAGCCGCGCGCCAGGCGATGCGCGCGGGCCAGATCATCCGGTCGCTGCGGGAGTTCATCCGTCGCGGCGAAGCCGATCGCCAGGCCGAACCGGCGGCCACGCTGCTGGCCGAGGGGGTTGCGCTGGCCTTCATCGGCATCGACAGCCGGGGCATCGACATGGACATCGTCGTCGATCCGCGCGTCGGCCGGGTGATCGCCAATCGCGTGCAGGTGCAGCAGGTCATCATCAACCTGGTGCGCAACGCGGTCGAGGCGATGGACGGTCGCAACCGCCGCATCCTGCGCCTGTCGGCGGTGCCGGCCGAGGACGGACAGGTCGAACTCATCATTGCCGATAGTGGCCCCGGCCTCGATCCGGCGGTCGCGCGATCGCTCTTCACCCCGTTCAGCACGACCAAACCCGCCGGCATGGGCGTGGGCCTGTCGATCAGCCGCACCATCGTCGAAGGGCATGGCGGACGGATCTGGGCCGACGCCTCGCACTGGGGCGGCGTCGCCTTCCACTTCACTCTCGATTCTGCGGACCGCCTGCCATGAGCCTGCCCACCGACCAGCCCATCCATGTCGTCGATGATGACGAGGCGATCCGCCGGTCGCTCTCCTTCATGCTCAAGACCAGCGGCTTTTCGGTGCGGCTTTTCTCGGGCGGCACCGAGTTCCTGAAGGAAGTCGGGACGCTGGAGGGCGGCTGCGTGCTGCTGGACGTGCGCATGCCCGACATTGACGGGCTGGAAGTGCAACGCGAACTGCGCGCGCGCGGCATGATGCTGCCGGTCATCATCATGACCGGCCATGGCGATGTCGGCATGGCGGTCGCCGCGATGAAGGCGGGGGCCACCGATTTCATCGAAAAGCCGTTCGAGAAGGCGGCATTGCTCGCCGCGATCGAAGCCGCCTGCGCGCAGGCAAGCGCCGACCAGGGCCGCAACAGCCAGCGCGAGACCGCCCGCGCCCGGCTCAACATCCTGACCGATCGGGAACGCGAAGTGCTCAAGGGCCTGGTCGACGGCCTGCCCAACAAGACGATCGCCTATGACCTGGGCATCAGCCCGCGCACGGTCGAGATTCATCGCGCCAACCTGATGCAGAAGCTGCAGGTCCACAGCCTGTCGGAAACGCTGCGCATCGCCTTCCAGGCGGGGCTTGAATAGGACAGAAAGTCCCATAGGGGATTTACGGATAGTGCCCGCCCTGCCGCCGCGCCAAGCAGCGGTCATGAACATGCATTTTGATCTCGCGCAAACCCTGCCCGGCGGCATGCCCGTTCCTGCCCCCTGCTCCGACGCCAGCTTCTGCCAACGCTGCGAGGTGCGCGACCGCGCCATCTGCGCCACGCTGGAAGAGGATGAGCGCGGCGCGCTCAATCGCCTGGGCCGGCGCGTCACGATCGCGGCGGGGCAGACGGTGATGTGGGAAGGCGACGACGCCACCATCGTCGCCAATGTGATCGACGGAACGCTCAAATTGTCGGCCTCGACCGGCGACGGGCGCGAGCAGATTGTCGGCGTGGTCTATCCGTCCGACTTCATCGGCCGCCCCTTCGGCCGCAGCACGCCGCACAGCGTCACGGCGCTCACCGACGCGCGCCTGTGCCTCTTCACCCGCGGCGCCTTTGACGGCTTTGCCCGCGAGCATCCCGAGCTGGAGCATCGGCTGCTGCAACGCACGCTCGACGATCTCGACCGGGCGCGCAGCTGGATGCTGCTGCTCGGCCGCAAGAATGCGCGCGAGAAGATCGCCACCTTCCTGCTCGACATGTCGCGCCGGCTGGCCCGCGAAGGCCAGCCCCCGCTCGACCGGTTCGACCTGCCGCTGTCGCGCCAGCAGATCGCCGACGTGCTGGGCCTGACGATCGAGACGGTGAGCCGGCAACTGACCGACCTCAAGCGCATCGGCATCATCGCCCTGCCCGGCCGCCGCATGGTGGAAATCCGGGATCGCGCGGCGCTGCTGGACTGTAGCGAAGCGGCCTGAGCCCGCCGCTCCGGGCATGCCCGGCCTATTTGCCCCGATCATCCTGCAATCGGGATCGCCCCTCTTCATCTTGCCGGCCGCTTGTTCTATGGCCGCAGGCCTGATTGCCGAGGGAATGCCATTTTGATCCTGGACCTTGTCGCCGCCGCTTCGAGCGCCATCCGCTTCGACCAGCTGGGGCTCAGCCCCGTCGCCCTGGACCTGGGCTTCTTCACGCTCAAATGGTATAGCCTGGCCTATCTGGCCGGCATCCTGATCGGCTACTGGTATCTGTTGAAGCTCATTGCCCAGCCCGGTTCGCCGATGGCGCGGCGCCATGCCGACGACATGATCTTCTATGCGACGCTGGGCATCATCATCGGCGGCCGGCTCGCCTATGTCTTCTTCTACCAGCCCGAAATCCTCCAGCATCCGCTGGACATCTTCAAGCTGTGGAATGGCGGCATGTCCTTCCATGGCGGCGCGGCGGGCGTGTCGCTCGGCATCCTCTACATGGCGCGCAAGGAGAAGCTGAGCTGGCTGCGCATCCATGACTATGTCGCCTGCGTCGTGCCCTTCGGCCTGTTCTTCGGCCGCCTCGCCAATTTCGTGAATGGCGAGCTGTGGGGCAAGGAAACAGACGTGCCCTGGGCGATGATCTTCCCGACCGGCGGCCCCTTCGCCCGCCATCCCAGCCAGCTTTACGAAGCCTTTTTCGAAGGCATCATCCTGTTCTGCATCCTCGCCTTCGCCTTCTGGAAGACCAAGGCGCGCTACAAGCCAGGCATGCTCGTCGGCCTGTTCGTCTTCTTCTATGGCGTGTTCCGCTTCGGCGTCGAATATTTCCGCGAGGCCGACGCCCAGCTGATGGAATTTGCCGCCCGCACCGGCCTGCACATGGGCCAGTGGCTGTGCGTGCCGATGATCCTGGGCGGCCTCTACCTGATCGTCACCGCCAAGGGCCGGCGCGTGCGCGTGGAACCGATCGCGGGCAGCGCCAGTGTCAGCTGACGCCCTGCCCGGCGCGATGGGCCTGGCCGAGCGCCTGGCCCGCCAGATCGATGCCGGCGGGCCGATCTCCGTCGCCCATTATATGGGCGAGGCGAACCAGCATTATTATGGCACGCGCGATCCGCTGGGGCTGGAGGGGGACTTCACCACCGCCCCGGAAATCAGCCAGATGTTCGGCGAACTGATCGGCCTGTGCCTGGCCGATGTCTGGCTGCGATCGGGTCGGCGCGCCGATCCGCTCTATGTCGAACTGGGGCCGGGTCGCGGCACGCTGGCGGGCGATGCGCTGCGCGCGATGGAGGGGGCCGACGTCACCTCGCGCATCCATTTCGTCGAGACCAGCCCAACCCTGCGCGAGCGGCAGCGCGCCCAGATTCCCCATGTCGTCCATCATGACAGCGTCGAAAGCCTGCCCGACCAGTCGCCACTGCTGGTGGTCGCCAATGAATTTTTCGATGCCCTGCCCGTGCGGCAGATGATCCGCGTCGGTGACGAATGGCGCGAACGGGTGGTGATCCGGCGCGAGGAAGAGGGTCGCTTCATGGCGGTGCCGGGCTATCGCCGGATCGAATCGGGCCTGCCGCCGATCGCCGCGCAGGCCCCCGAAGGCGCGATCATCGAAGTGGCACAGGCCGGCGCCACCGCGGGCTATGCCCTTGCCAGCCGGATCGCGCGCCAGGGCGGCGTCGCGATCATCATCGACTATGGCTATGAAGGCCCGGCACTGGGCGACACGCTGCAGGCGGTGAAGAACCACCAGTTCACCGATCCATTTACCGATCCGGGTGAGAGCGATCTCACCACCCATGTCGATTTCACGATGCTGGCCAATGTCGCGCGCCAGGCCGGGCTGCGCGTCCATGGCGCGGTGACGCAGGGCCATTTCCTGCAGCATCTGGGCATCGACGTGCGCGCGTCCGTGCTGGCCAAGGGCAGCCCGCAACGCGCCGCCGAACTGGAGGCGCAACGCCACCGCCTCACTGACGAGGCAGAGATGGGGACATTGTTCAAGGTGATGGCCTGGGTCCACCCCGACTGGGCCGACCCGGCAGGATTCGAGAAATAGCGGCCCCGTTGGCCGCTAGTGGTCCGATTCTGACATTCGATACCGCTTGAGGCGATGTCGCACACGAATGTCAGAATCTGTTCGGACCACTAGAAATATTTGTTTCTAGTGGATTTTACGATTTTGATATTTGCAAATCCAGCCCCATCGACAAGGGATGCAAATGTCAAAATCAATCCACTAGACCTCAATCTTCCTGATGATAGCGGCTGAGGCGGCGGATGAAGCCGATCAGGCCGGTCTGGCGGCTGCGCTTCATCCGTTCGGCGTGCAGGATGGTGCGCACGCGCTCGAAACATTCCTCGACGTCGACATTGCACAACACATAGTCATAGCCGTCCCAGTGGGCGATCTCGCCCGCGGCACGCGCCATGCGGCCCTCGATCACTTCATTGCTGTCGGTCGCGCGGCCACGCAGGCGCTTTTCCAGTTCCTCCATCGAGGGCGGCAGGATGAAGATGCGGACCACGTCGCCGCCGGCAATCTGGTGCAGCTGCTGCGCGCCCTGCCAGTCGATGTCGAACAGCACATCCTTGCCGCTCTTGAGCATCGCCTCGACCGGCGCGCGCGGCGTGCCATAGCGCTGGCCGAACACATGCGCCCATTCCAGGAATTCATGGTCGTTCGCCATGCGGCGAAACTCTTCCAGGTCGACGAAATGATAATCCTTGCCATCGACTTCGCCCGGCCGGATCGTCCGCGTCGTCGCCGACACCGACATCGACAGGTCCGATTCGCAGGCCAGCAATTTGCGTGCAATCGTCGACTTGCCGGCGCCCGAGGGCGAGGACAGGACAAAGAGAACGCCGCGGCGCTTGAAATCGGGGGTGTCGGTGGGAATGTTGTCGGCCATGGCCGCTAGTGGCGTCGTGGACGGCATTTTGCAAGAGGTTGGGGGAGAAGAGGCTTGGCGCGATCGCGTAAAGGAATGAAACAGCGGGGCTTTATCCTCGCCCTGCTGATCGCGCTGGGGGCTGCGGCGATCCTCTATCTGATGGGGCGCCCGCCGATCTGCACCTGCGGCACGATCGCGCTATGGCATGGGCCGATCGACAGCGGCAACAGCCAGCATCTGTCCGACTGGTACAGCCTCAGCCACGTCATCCACGGCTTCCTCTTCTATGGCGCGACCCATTTGCTGATGCGCCGCAGGCCGCTCGGCATCCGCGTGTCGGTGGCGGTGGCGATCGAGGCGGCGTGGGAGATCCTTGAAAATTCACCGATCATCATCGACCGTTACCGCACGGCGACGATCGCGCTCGGCTATTCAGGCGATTCCATCCTCAATTCGATGAGCGACATCGGCATGATGGCCCTGGGCTTCCTGTTCGCGTCGCGCGCGCCCGTCTGGCTGACAATTATCGTCGCGATCGGCTTCGAGTTGCTCGCACTGGCGGTGATCCGCGACAATCTGACGCTCAATGTCCTGATGCTCGCCTGGCCGGTCGACGCGATCAAGGCCTGGCAGAGCGCGCTTTAGCTCGCCTTCTTGCGAGCGGCCCGTGCCTCGTCGATCAGGATCGGCTTGGCGCTGGCGTCGGTCAGCAGCTTGGTCGCCATCTTGCGGTCCGCCTCGCGCTTGGCCTCATAGAGCTTGCTCGCCAGATAGGCGCCGGTGACAACCATCGCGCCGATCGGATAGCGCATGATGAGGCGCTTGGCCCCGGCGCCGGCGACCAGTCCGATCAGCCCCTTCTTGCCGGTGTCCGCCGCGACCCGCGTGGCAACCACCGTCGCGCCCAGACGCGCAGCTTTCCGAAGAAGGCCGGCCTTGCGTCGCTTGACCTCTGCGGCGCTGAGAGGTGCCTTGGGCGGGGTCGGGGCGGGCGTTTTCTTCATAGGGGATTAATGTATCGCACCCGCCCCGGTTCCGCCAGTTGATCTGGATCAGACCATATTTTCCGGCCGCACCAGCCGGTCGAAGGTCGGCTCATCGACCAGCCCCAGTTCGAGGCCGGCCTGCTTGAGCGTCAGCCCCTTCTTGTGCGCATGCTTGGCGATGGTCGCGGCATTGTCATAGCCGATCTCCGGCGCCAGTGCGGTCACCAGCATCAGCGAGCGTTCGACCAGTTCGGCGATCCGGCCCTCATTGGCCTGCATCCCCTCGACGCAGCGGTCGGCGAAGCTTTCCATGCCGACGCTGAGCAGATGGATCGAGCGCAGCACATTGGCGCCGATCAGCGGCATGAAGACATTGAGTTCGAAATGGCCCTGCATGCCGCCGACGGTCACCGCCTGATGATTGCCGATCACCTGCGCCGCCACCATGGTCAGCGATTCGCACTGGGTCGGGTTGACCTTGCCCGGCATGATCGAGCTGCCCGGCTCATTGGCGGGCAGGTCCAGCTCGCCCAGGCCCGAGCGCGGACCGGAGCCCAGGAAGCGGATGTCGTTAGCGATCTTGGTCAGCGCCACCGCCAGCGTGTTGAGCGCGCCGGAGAAGAAGACGAGGCCATCCTTGGCGGCAAGCTGCTCGAACTTGTTGGGCGCGCTTTCGAACGGCGTGCCGGCAATGTCGCTGATCGCCGCCGTCATGTCGTCCGCCCAGCCATCGGGCGCGTTGAGACCGGTGCCGACCGCCGTGCCGCCGATCGCCAGCTTGCGGATATTGCCGTTCAATGCCCCCTCGATCCGCGCCTTGCTGCTGACCAGCTGCGCGGCATAGCCGGAAAATTCCTGGCCCAGCGTCAGCGGCGTCGCATCCTGCGTATGGGTGCGGCCAATCTTGACGATATGGCCCCAGCCTTCCGCCTTGGCGGTCAACGCGCCGGTCAGCTTCTCCAGCGCCGGAATCAGCTTGTCGCGGGTCGCCAGCACGGTCGCGACATGCAGCGCGGTCGGGAAGCTGTCGTTCGACGACTGGCTCATGTTCACATGGTCGTTGGGATGGACCGGGCTCTTGCCGCCTCGTGTGCCGGCCAACTGCTCATTGGCATAGCCGGCAATCACCTCATTGACGTTCATGTTGGTCTGGGTGCCGCTGCCGGTCTGCCAGATGACGAGCGGAAACTGGTCGTCGAGCGCGCCGGAGACGATCTGCTGCGCGGCATTCTCGATGCCCGCGACGATCGTCGCATCCAGGCCATGTTTCGCATTCACCCGCGCCGCCGCCTGCTTCACGATCGCCTGCGCATGGACGATGCCGATCGGCATCCGCTCGGTCGCGCCGAAGGGGAAATTCTCGATGCTGCGCTGGGTCTGGGCGCCCCAATAGGCGTCGGCCGGCACCTCGATGGCGCCAATGCTGTCGGTTTCGGTGCGGGTAGCGGACATTCAGAACTCCCAGTTAAGAATCAATCGCAAAACTGGTTCCGATGTAGGGCCGAGGCGGGAAATTCCAAGGCGAAACTTTTCAAACATTGCACATATGCGCCAATGGCAGCTGATCCCAGCATAGGCCGCGGCCTGCCTGTAGGACAGCGGCAGATTTTGCGCCTTTACCGGGGTTTACCGCAATTGATCGGCGCGCATCGCCCGATATTCTGCCCCGCACCCAAGGGGAAAGTTCCGCATGCCCGATCGCCCGATCCTTATCCTGCTCCTGTGCCTTGCAGCCAGTAGCCTTCCTGCGCACGCAGAAGAGGAAAAATCGTCCGACGATCCCACCAAGATCGCGACCAAGGTCGGCATCACCCGCGCCTCCGACGAATTTTCGCTGTCCGGATCGGTCGCGGTCGGCCCCAAGCTGAAATTCAATGCCCGCGTGTCGGAATCGGGCCTCTGGTCGGTCGGCGCATCCTATCTGTTCCCGGTTGCGATCCTGACCTTCTCGGCCGGCAAAAGCCATTTCGATTCGGGCGTGGAACAGACGCGCTATTCGCTCGGCGGTTTCGTGCCGCTGTCGCAAATCGGGCTGAAGACCGGCAAATTGCAGATGTTCGTGCCGTTCGGCTACAGCTATACCAAGGGGCATGGCCCGGTCAGCGACATCGACCAGAGCGATGGGCTGCCGATCGCGCTCAGCAGCAACAGCGGCTATGTCGGGCTGTTCCTGTTGCGGCCGCTGGGGCCGAAGCTGACCGCGATGGCGGGCGGCAATGTGACCAGGGGCACCCATGATTTTTCAGGCGTGGCGCTGGGCGGCGGCCTGTCCTACCATTTTACCCGTCGCGACACGGTCGGCGCCAATATCAGCTATGTCGACAATAGTTTCGGGACCGACCAGAAGCTGCGCTTCTCCTATCGCCATGAATTTTGAGCACGCGGCCGATCCCGACCGCAAGTCTCACTTCTTCTTGCCGAAATCCACCGTGACGACGTTGGAGCCATCCTCGGTCGTGACCAGCGGCGCGTCATTTTCGGCCACGTCATGGGGTTCGGGTTCTTCGTCGGCCTGAACCTGGAACTGCAGCGCGAAATTGACAGCCGGATCGACGAAGGCGGTGATCGCGCTGAAGGGAATGACCAGATGCGCCGCGACCTGGTTGAAGGTCAGGCTGACCTCGAAATGGCGGTCGCTGACCTTGAGATCCCAGAACTTGTTCTGGAGGACGATGGTCATCTCGTCCGGGAAACGTTCCGACAGATGCTTGGGGATATCGACCCCTGCGGCATGGGTCTTGAACGTGATGTAGAAATGATGCGCGCCCGGCAGGCCGCCGGTCTGCTGCACTTCGCCCAGCACGCGGCCGACGACCGCGCGCAGGGCCTCCTGCACGATTTCGTCATAGGGAATCAGGCTGTCGGGCAGGTCTTCACTCATGGGGCATATGTCCTAACGACGCGAAAGCGGCGGTCAACCCCCGCCCGAGAGGTACATCATCAGATTGCATGGCGCGCGCGACGCGCTATAGGGCGCGCATGCGCACGGCCGAGATTCACCGCAACACTGCGGAAACGCAGATCGACGTGACCGTCAACCTCGACGGCACCGGTCTTTACACCGTCTCCACCGGGATCGGTTTCCTCGACCATATGATCGAGCAGCTGTCGCGTCACTCGCTGATCGACATGACCGTCAAGACCGTCGGCGACCTGCATGTCGACCAGCATCACACCACCGAGGATACGGCGATCGCGATCGGCGAGGCACTGGCCAAGGCGCTGGGCGACAAGCGCGGCATCAGCCGTTACGGCAGCGTCTATTCGCCGATGGACGAGACGCTGAGCCGCGTCGCGCTCGACATTTCCGGCCGCCCCTGGCTGGTGTGCAAGCTGCCCTTCACCGTCACCAAGATCGGCGAATGGGACACGGAGATGGTGGAGCATTTCTTCCACAGCCTGGCTCAGGCCGCCGGCATCACGCTGCACATCGAGCTGCTCTATGGCAGCAACAATCATCATATCGTCGAAAGCGCGTTCAAGGGCCTGGCCCGTGCGCTGCGCCAGGCGGTGGAGATCGACCCGCGCAAGGCCGACGCCATCCCCTCGACCAAGGGCATGCTCTAAGCATCATTTCCATAGAAAGGCCGACCCCATGTTCATCATTTCGCTGACCTATACGGCGCCGATCGATGTGCTGGACGGCCATCTGGCCGATCATCGGGCCTGGCTGGACCAGGGCATTGCCGATGGCTGGCTGCTGCTCGCCGGCCGGCGCGAACCGCGCACCGGCGGCATCCTGCTGGCGCGCGGCGAACGCGACGAGATCGCCGCGAAGGCAGCGACCGATCCCTTCGTCGTCAACGGCGCGGCATCGTTCGACCTGATCGAGTTCCTCCCGGCGCGCGCCGCCAGCGTCAACCTGGACACGCTGCTGCCATGACCATTGCCCTGATCGACTATGGCGCGGGCAATCTCCACTCGGTCCACAATGCCCTGCGCAAGGCGGGTGCCGATGATGTGACCATCACCGCCGATGCAGATGTCGTGGCCAGGGCCGACCGCATTGTGCTGCCCGGCGTCGGCGCCTTCCGCGCCTGCCGCGATGCCTTGGTCGCGATCCCCGGCATGGTCGACGCCATGAACGAGGCCGTGAACCAGCGCGGCATCCCCTTTCTGGGCGTATGCGTCGGCATGCAGTTGCTCGCCGACGCCGGTGAAGAGTTCGGCCGGCATGAGGGGCTGGGCTGGATTCCCGGCACGGTGCGGCTGATCGAACCCCGCGATGCCGCGATCAAGGTGCCGCATATGGGCTGGAATGATGTGGTGCTGAACGGCCAGCCGCCCCTGATCGAGGCCGGCGAGGCCTATTTCCTGCACAGCTATCATTTTGAGGCTGCGGACCCGGCCCATGTCGCCGCCGTCACCGACCATGGCGGGCCGCTGGTCGCCGCCGTCGCGCGCGACACCATCATCGGCTGCCAGTTCCACCCGGAAAAGAGTCAGCGCTACGGCCTCTCCTTCCTCGCGCGCTTTCTGGACTGGAAGCCGTGACATCACCCCTACCCCCGTTCGGTTCGAGCCTGTCGAGAACCGTTGCGCGTGGGTTCTCGACAAGCTCGAACCGAACGGAAATCGGATAATGTCCCTGATCGTCTTCCCCGCCATCGACCTCAAAGGCGGCCAGGTCGTCCGCCTGGCCGAGGGCGACATGGACCGCGCCACCGTCTATGGCGACGATCCCGCCGCGCAGGCGCTGATCTTTGCCGCAGCCGGCGCCCAGCATGTCCATGTCGTCGATCTGGATGGCAGCTTTGCCGGCCATGCGGTCAATGCCGAAGCGGTCGAACGCATCGTCGAGGCCTTTCCCGGCCATGTCCAGCTCGGCGGCGGCATCCGCAACCGGGAATCGGTCGAGCGCTGGTTTGACCTGGGCGTATCGCGCATCGTGATCGGCACCGCCGCGCTCAAGGATCCCGCCTTCGTCAAGGCGGCCGCGCGCGACTTCCCCGGCGGCATCGTCGTCGCGCTCGATGCGCGCGACGGCTTCGTCGCCACCGACGGCTGGGCGGAAAAGAGCGACATGCCAGTGATCGACCTCGCCCGCCGGTTCGAGGATGCGGGCGTCGCCAGCCTGCTCTTCACCGATGTCGGCCGCGACGGGTTGCTCAAGGGCGTGAATATCGATGCGACCGTCGATCTCGCCCGCGCCACCGACATGCCGGTGATCGCCAGCGGCGGCGTTGCAGGGATCGCGGATATCCGCATCCTCAGCCTCCATGCCGATGACGGGATCGAAGGCGTCATCACCGGCCGCGCCATCTATGATGGCCGCCTCGACCTCAAGACCGCGCTCGCGGTCGCGCAGGCGGCGGCTTGAATATATTACCGTTCGGGCTGAGCGAAGTCGAAGCCCAGGCCTGAGCGGAGCGAAGGCCTTCACTATGTTCGGGCGAGCCCTTCGACTTCGCTCAGGGCGAACGGAAAAAGGAAAATTGTCATGACCGTCCGCACCCGCGTCATTCCCTGCCTCGACGTTGCCAATGGCCGCGTGGTGAAGGGCGTCAATTTCGTCGACCTCAAGGACGCCGGCGACCCGGTCGAGCAGGCCAAGCTCTATGACGCGGCCGGCGCCGACGAACTCTGCTTCCTCGACATCACCGCCACCCATGAGGCGCGCGGCACCATATTGGACGTGGTGCGCCGCACCGCCGAAGTCTGCTTCATGCCCGTCACCGTCGGCGGCGGCGTGCGCAGCGCGGAGGATGCCCGCGCCCTGCTGCTGGCGGGCGCGGACAAGGTGGCGGTCAACAGCGCCGCCGTCGCCCGGCCCGAACTGGTGGCCGACATCGCCGACCGCTTCGGCGCGCAGTGCATCGTCGGATCGGTCGATGCGCGCAAGGTGGGCGAAGGCAAGTGGGAAATCTTCACCCATGGCGGCCGCAAGCCGACCGGCATCGACGCGCTGGAACATGCGCTGCGTCTGGCAGAGCTTGGCGCAGGCGAACTGCTCGTCACCTCGATGGACGGCGATGGCACCAAGGAGGGCTATGACCTGGCGCTGACCCGCATGATCGCCGATGCCGTGTCGATCCCGGTGATCGCGAGCGGCGGCGTCGGCACGCTGGATCATCTGGTCGAAGGCGTGGTCGAGGGGCATGCCAGCGCGGTCTTGGCGGCGTCCATATTTCACTTCGGTCAACATACTATTGCTGAAGCGCATCAGGCCCTGGCCCGCGCCGGCATCCCCGTTCGGGGCCATTAAAGCGCGGAAAAGAGCCAAAATGTCGGGTTAATTGACATTAACCATATGAGGCTTTTGGCGGCCATCGGTCGCCAACCGCAGAAAAGCGTCACTTGGCAAAATTGGCACGGTTACTGCGTAGACAGGGCGCAGGGTCGTTTCGAAGCGATTTGTCCATTTTGAAACAGGGTGACTTTTATGCAGATCAGCAAACTTCTTCTCGTAGCGGGTTCGGCCAGCCTGATCGGCCTCGCCATCCCCGCCCCCGCCAACGCCACCTTCTGCTGGTTCAAGTGCGGCGGCTCCAGCGGCGGCGGCACCTCGTCGGGCGGCAGCAGCGGCGGCACGCCGACCCCGGTGCCTGAGCCCGAACAGATGGCGCTGTTCGGCATGGGCGCCGCTGTCCTGGCCGGCCGCGTCTTCTTCGCGCGCCGCAAGCAGAAGTAAAATTCATTTGACGGGTCGCGCGCGGGACGCTTGATGCAGCCCATGCGCGCGACCCTTCAAACCCTCGAACAGACCATCGCCGAGCGACGGAAGGCCGATCCATCGGCATCCTATGTGGCGAAGCTGACTGCCCGCGGCCGGGGCAAGATCGCCCAGAAGGTCGGCGAGGAAGCGGTCGAGGCGGTGATCGCCGCCATGGCCGACAATCGGGCCGAACTGGTCGGCGAAAGCGCGGACCTGCTCTTCCACCTGCTGGTGCTGCTGGCCGATTGCGGCATTCCCTTCGACGATGTGCTCGACGAACTGGACCGGCGCGAAGGCCTGTCGGGCCTGGTCGAAAAAGCCGCCCGTCCAAAGGATTGATCCGCTCCACGGAAAGACATTGCCTTCCCGGCGTTTGTAGATCAGCCTCCATTGTCGGAGCGCGTTGGAACGGGGAGTGAAGGCATGATGCTGCGGACCATCCTGGGCGGACTGCTGGGCGGTTTTGCCATGTTCATCATCGGCTTCCTTTTCTGGGGTACGCCCCTGAGCGCGCTGGCGCTCAGCCGCGCCGATCCACAGGCAAGCGCCAATCTCCAGGCCGCAATGGCGCAGGCGCTGGCCCGCAGCGGCACCGGCGTCTATGTCATCCCCGATCCCGCCACGGCCCAAGGCACCATCCTTTATGGCAAGGGGCCGGTGGCGATGCTTTTCTACAATAATGGCGGCTTCCCGGTGATGGACGGCTCCAGCCTGATCGGCGGGCTGCTGCTGGCGCTGGCGACCGGCGTGCTGATCGCGCTGGCACTGCGCTTCGTCACCGGCGATTTCAACAGCCGGGCGCGGGTGTCGATCCTGTTCGCGCTCGCCACGGTGCTGTGGCTGCATATCGGCCAAGCCGTGTTCAACCATGCGCCCTGGGGCTACAGCCTCTATCTGGCACTGAGTGATCTGGTCGCGCTGAGCGTGGCCGGGCTGATCGCCGCGAATCTGATGGAAGGGCGCGCCGCGAAGCCCAGCGCCTCAGACAGCACGCTCCACTGAGGCCATCCGCAGCATGCAGGCGGCATGGCGCCGCGCGACCGCCATCCGGTCCGGGCCGTAGCCGCCGCCCATGCAACTGGCGACCGGAATGGCGCGCGCCAGCGCCTGACGCATCACCAGTCCGTCACGCGCAGCCAGCCCCTCGTCGCTGAGCGCCAGCCGACCCAGCCGATCGTCCACATGACCGTCCACCCCGGCCTGATAGAGGATCAGGTCCGGCGCGAAATCATCCAGCACGCGCGGCAGCATCTCGCCCAGCGCCGCCAGATAGTCTGCGTCGCCGGTATCGTCGGCCAGGCCCAGATCCAGTGTCGAGCGCGCCTTGCGCACCGGGAAATTCTTCTCCGCATGGATCGACATGGTGAAGACGTCGCCCCGCCCCGCCATCAGCGACGCCGTGCCATCGCCCTGATGCACGTCGAGGTCTAGGATCAGGATGCGGTTCGCCTCCCCCTCCGCGATCAGCCGGTTGGCCGCGATCGCCAGATCATTGAACACGCAATAGCCCGCACCGCTGTCGGCCAGCGCATGATGGCTGCCCCCGGCGGCATTGGCGGCATAGCCATGGACCAGCGCCAGCTTCGCCGCCAGCCAGGTGCCGCCGGGCGACAGCAGCGCGCGGCGCATCACCCGCTCGGTTACCGGAAAGCCGATCCGCCGTTCCTTTTCGGGCGGCACGGCGAGTGCCAGCACCTGCTCGACATAGGCGGGATCATGCACCGCCGCGATCCAGGACGCGGGCATCGGATCGGGCGCATGAACGGTCATGGGCGCGCCACTGTCGGCCAGCACGTCCATCACCAGCCCATATTTGTCGAAGCGCGCCTGCTGGCCGTCTGTGGCCGGGGAGACATAGGCGGGATGGTGAACGACGTGCAGCATGATCTTTTCCCGCTATCGCGATTTGATAGATGGCCGCTTTGCGCTATCTGGTCCAGCATGAACCGTCCCGATTTGATCCGTTTCCTCGCCCTGCCCCTGCTGGCCGCCGCCGCCATCCCGGCCGTCGCGCAGCCACCGGCCGTGACACCGACCCAGAGCGCGCCGCCGGCCGGCCAGATCGTGCTGCCCCCGCCGATGGCAGTGATGCCCCCGCCCGTGCCGCTGCCGGCCCTGTCGCAGGCCCAGGATGACTGGGCGAATGAATGGCTGAAGAGTGGCATGGCCGAAGGACTGATGGCGCGCAGCAAGCCGACCGCGCCGATGCACGGGCAGCAATTGCTGAACGCATTGCTGGATCGCGGTCGCGCGCTCAGCACCGGCCGGGTCGATACCGCCGACTTCCTGGAGGTCTGGGCGCTGCGGCCCGCCGCCTTCGATCCGCGCCCCTCGCTCGCCAAGGCGATTGCCGAGGACCGGCTGCCGCAATGGGCCGCCAGCCTGACCCCGCCCTATTCGGGCTATGACGGGCTGCGCAAGGGACTCGCCACCTATGAGAAGATCCGCGACACTGGCGGCTGGCCCAGCCTGTCGGCCGGCGCCTCGGCCGATGTCGTGCGCGCCCGCCTGGCGCTGGAGGACAAGAGCGTCACCGGCACCGAGCCGCTGACCGCCGCGCTGCAACGCGCGCAGCGCCGCTATGGCCTCAACCCCACCGGTCTGCTCGACGCGCGCACCCTGACCGCGCTCAACGTGTCGGTGGATGATCGCATCGCCGCGATCATGGCCAATATGGAACGCTGGCGCTGGATGCCGCGCGAATTACCGGTCAATCGCGTCCAGGTGAACATCGCCGCCGCGGTGCTGACCGTGTTCCAGGGCGACGAACCCGTCACATCGATGCGCGCCGTCACCGGCAGCCCGACCAACCAGACACCGATGCTGTCGTCGAACATCCATTCCATCGTGGTCAATCCGCCCTGGAACGTGCCGATGTCGATCGCCAGGAAGGAATTGTTCCCCAAGGGCCGCGCGACGCTGGCCAAGCAGGGCTACAAGATCGTGAAGACGCCCGAGGGCGGCGAGCGCATCGTCCAGCCCGCCGGTCCCAACAGCGCGCTCGGCCGGCTGAAGTTCGATTTCAACAATCCCTTCGCCGTCTATCTGCACGACACGCCTTCGCGCGGGAAATTCTCCAGCTATGACCGGCTTGCCAGCCATGGCTGCATCCGCCTGGAAAAGCCGGTATCGCTGGCCGAACTCATGGTGGCGAGCGATCCCAGCCTGTCGGGCCAGATCCAGAGCCTGATCGACACCAACAAGACCCAGCGCGTGTCGCTGCCCTCGCAGGTCGCGGTCTATCTGCTCTACTGGACCGCCTTTGCCAGCAGCAACGGCACCATGAACTTCCGCGCCGATCCCTATGACTGGGACAAGCTGCTGGCCCAGAAGATCGAGGCCTCCAGCCGCCGCGTCGACCCCACTGCGGTCAATTCGACCGCCCCCGCAGCCAAGGACTGATCCCCATGCGCCATTTTGCCCGCCCCCTGACCTTCGCCGCCCTGTCGGGCGCGCTGCTGCTTGCCGCCTGCGGCCAGAAGGAAGAGGAAGCCCCGGCGACCAATAATCTGGTCGAACCGCCGGTCGAGAATGTCATCGTGAACGAGCCGGAAGCACGGCCGCCCGAGCCGGAAAATGTCGTCACCCCGACTCCGGCACCGCCGCCGTCCGTGTCGGAACAGCAGCAGATTCTGGATGATGCCGAAGCCAGCGGCATGACCTCGCGCCTGCGCGAAAACGGCGAGGGGAGCCAGGGAGCGGACGAAGCGGGCAATAGCAGCCTGTGACGAAGGGCGCCCCCGTCTTGGAGCGGGGGCGTTGATTTGTTATAGACGGCACATGGATCGCCGCAAATTCACGAAGTTCGCTTTAAGCGGACTCGCCCTTTCGTTTTTGACCGACAGTGTTGGCAAGGCCGCACTTCCGGTAGCGCCTGAACCCGCGAACCGTCCTCCGGTTCCCGCGACTCCATCGGCCGCACCGATTTTTTCGCGCAAGCCCTATGCGCTGCTGCTGGAGGAGGCCAAGGCCGCACTCGACCAGCATGCGCGCGACTTCACCCTGCGCGACCGCATCGCCATCGCCGACTTCAATGCGCCGTCGAAGGAATTTCGGTTCCATATCGTCGATCTGATCGGTGGCCAGGCCAACAGCTATCTGGTGTCGCACGGCCGCGGGTCCGATCCGGGCCATTCGGGCTGGCTGCAGAGCTTTTCCAACGAGCCCAATTCGCTCGCAAGTTCGTCGGGCGCCTACAAGACGCTGACCGTCTATGATGGCCAGCATGGCCGGTCGATGCGGCTGGCGGGGCTCGATCCGCAGAACAACAATGCCGAAATGCGCGCCATCGTCATCCATGGCGCCGATTATGTCAGCGAGGACCATGTCGCTGCCTGGGGCAAGTGCGGCCGTAGCGAAGGCTGTTTCGCGCTCGCCCGCCACATGGTGCCGCAGGTATTGGGCATGCTCGGGCCGGGCCGCATGGTCTATGCCAACAAGATTACCGGCATGGTCGAAGCCTGACCGGCAAAGGCCCCGCCCGGACACCGGGCGAGGCCTCTTCATGCTCAGCCGGCCTTGACGCCGCTGAGCGCCTGAGCGGCAGGCTTGTTCGACGCATCGACCGAACCGTCGGCCAGCATCGCCTTGCTCATCGTCGCCGCTTCGGTCTTGAGCGCGGCATCGTCGGTCGCCTGGCTGGCGCCGATCAGCGCCGACAGCAGGATATTCTTCGTCACCGGATCGGCCGCATTGGCCGCCGCCGACTTGCGGGCCAGGCCCAGCGCTTCCTGATAGAGCGGCGCGGAGCCGGCCTTGTCCTGCGCGCCCAGCTTCTGGTTGCCCAGCTGGATCAGGATACCGGCCAGGATGTTGCGGCTGGTGGCATCGGCGGGCTTGGCCTCCACCACCTTGCGCCAGTGTGGCAGAGATTCGCCATAAAGGGCGATCACCTTGTCCATCTTGCCGAGCGCGCCCTGGGCAGCGGCATCGGCATAAAGCGCGTTGGCGAGGAAATTGACATTGTCGATCTTGGCCGGGTCGACCTCCACCGCGGTGCGGATGGCGGGCATCGCCGCCTCATATTTGGTCGCGGCGGTGGCATTGTCGCCTGCCTGCAGCGCGGTCTGGCCGGCGGTGAAATCGGTCACCGCCTGGTTGAAGGCGTTGATCTGTTCGGGGGTCATCTGGCCGGCGGCGGGGGCAGCGCTGGCTGCCGGGGCATCCTGTGCCAGGGCCGGTGCGGCGAGGGTGGAAAGGGCAAGAAAGGCAGGAACCAAAAGGCGGGACTGCAAGGTCAGGGTCTCCCTGGTCGTTGATCCAATGTGGCGGATGCAGTCAGGGCATCCGCCAACACAAGAATGAACGAACGAGCGGTCCCGTTCCCAGCCCCCTAGGCTCGTGCCATCCCGCAAAAGGCTCGACCCACGGCAAACTCGCCCGCACGGCGCGCCGAACGGGCCAGCGCTTCGGCATCCTCGCCCCATTGTTCGGCCTGCCAGCGCTCGTCGATCTCGGCCGCTTCCCATACGGAATTCGCGCCGAACGCTTCTTCCAGCACTGCCAGGCCGCAGACCAGCGAGCCGCTCAAGGTCACCAGCCGCGACAGGCCGGCCAGGGTGAAGGGGTCCAGTCCGTCCACCGCCGCCGCCAGCCGTTCCAGCGTCGCGTCGGGCTGGGCGACATGGATGATGCCCTGGGTGGTGACGAAGGCAACGTCGTAGCGGACACGCGCCCAGTCGAGCAGCGGATCCCAGGCCGCCGCCTGACGCGCGACGAACGCCTCAGGCCCCTCGGCCCGATAGCAGAGCATGTCGGTGCCGCCATATTCGGCGATGTCGGCCGCGAATTTCGCGCGGTTGCCGGCGATATGGTCGATCGCCGCATTGGCAAGGCCGGTGAAGGCCATCGTCGCCGGATCGACCGTCTCGCCCTGATCGCGCCATTCCTGCGCCACCGCCTCAGCCAGCACCGCATTGGGCAGCGCCAGTTCAGCGCGGGCGGGCGTGCGCACCGGGCGGCCATCCAGCCGGATCGCGAAACCGGCTTCGACCGGCTCGACCGTCACATCCTTGTAGAAACGCTTCACGGGCGGCTCCGCTTGAACAGGGCCAGCATCAGGCGCGGCACGATGATGAACTGGAACAGGCCGGCGACGACCATGATCAGGCCGAACGCCTTGGCCTTGTCGCCCTGCACCCAGGAAAAGCGCTGCATGATCGCCAGGAAACCGAACATGACGAGGAAGGCGCCCGACAGGCGGAACAGGCCAAGCGCGAAATGGCGCTGGCGCGCAATCTTCTCCGGGTCGACCGGCGGGATGGGAGGCATGTCGTTCATGGCGCGTCGATATGGCGGCGCAATTCGTCGCTGTCCATCGCCACCGCATGGGCGCCGGCCTGCACCAGTTCGGCCGGCGTATGATAGCCCCAGCCGACGCCGATCGCGCGGGTACCGGCGGCCAGCCCCATGTCGATGTCGAAATGGGTATCGCCGATCATCACCGTGGTTTCGGGCACCGCGCCAGCCTCCGCCATCGCCTGCAGCAGCATCGACGGGTGCGGCTTGGACGGATGGCGATCGGCGGTCTGCAGGGTCACGAAATGATGGGCCAGATCATGATGGGCCAGACACAGGTTGAGGCCGCGATCGGACTTGCCGGTGGCGACGCCCAGCAGCCAGCCATCGCCGTCCAGTGCCCGCACCAGGTCGGCCATGCCGGGATAGAGCGGTTCGGACACGGCATTGGCGCTGCGCAGGGCGTGGAAGGCCGCCTTGTAGCGATCAGTCAGCAACTGGTGATAGTCCGGCTCCGCATCGGGCAGCAGCCGGGCCATCGCATGGGGCAGCGACAGGCCGACGATCGACAGGATCGCCAGCCGATCGGGCGGCACCAGCTTCTCGCCCTCGAAGGCATGGGCCATCGCAGTGCAGATGCTGTGCTGGCTATCGACCAGCGTGCCGTCGCAATCGAAGACGACGAGGCGGTTGCTCATGCCCCCGTCCCTTATTTCTCGCCGCGACCGCGCCGTTCGCCGCGCCTGCCCTTGCGGATCTGCTTGGCATGGGCGCGGGCCGCCTTCTTCTCGTCCTCGCGGGTCGGCGTCCGGTCGATCTCGTCATCCAGCGGCATATCGCCGAGCGACAGGTCGAAGCCGAGCGCGACCAGGCTGTTGAGGAAATGTTCGGGCAGTTCCGCCTTCATGTCGATGCGGCCGCCATCGGGATGGTCGACGCGGATGCGGCGGGCATGGAGGTGCATCTTGCGGCTGATCGATCCGGACAGGAAACTGTCCTTGCCGCCATATTTGCCGTCGCCGACCAGCGGGTGGCCGATCGCCGCCATATGGACGCGCAACTGGTGAGTGCGGCCGGTATAGGGCTGCAACTCGACCCAGGCGGCGCGATTGCCAGCCCGTTCGATCACGCGATAACGGGTGCGGGCGGGCAGGCCCTCTTCCTCGTCCACATGCATCTTCTCGCCACCGGTGCCCGGCTGCTTGGTGATCGGCAGTTCGATCATGCCATCGTCGATGCTGGGCACGCCGATGACGATCGCCCAATAGACTTTCCGCGCGGTGCGGCTGGAGAAGGCCTTGGCGAAATGCGCGGCCGAACGGCTGGAGCGGGCGAGCAGCAGCGCCCCCGACGTGTCCTTGTCGAGGCGATGGACCAGCTTGGGCCGGGATTCGGCGTCGAAGATCAGCCCGTCGAGCAGACGATCGACATGCTCGTCGGTCTTGGTCCCGCCCTGAGTGGCGAGGCCGGGCGGCTTGTTGATGACGATCGCCTGCTTGTCGCGATGGATCACCATGTCCTGGACATAGGCGATCTCGTCCTCGGTCAGGTCGATGACGCGGACGCGCTTTGGCTTGTCGGCCGCCGCCACCTTTGGCTCGGCCGGCGGCACGCGGATCATCTGGCCTTCGGCGATGCGGTCACCCGGCGCGGCGCGGGCGCCATCGACGCGCAACTGGCCGGTGCGCGACCAGCGCGACACGATGTTGAAGCCGACATCGGGCAGATGCCGCTGGAACCAGCGGTCGAGGCGAATGCCGTCATCATCGGCCTGCACCCGATATTGCCGCACGTCCAGACTGACGCCCTTGGCCGGATTGGGCTTGGCCGCGACCGCCGGGGCCGGCGCCGCCGCCCTGGCGACGGGGGCCTTGGTGCGGGGCTTGCCCCCTGGCTTGGTGCCGGGCTTGAACGGCCGGTCGCCATCCTGCTTGCGCGCGCTCGCTGCCTTGGCGCCACCACGGGCGCGACCGGGCGCGCCGCTGCGGCCGCCGGGTTTCGCGCTGCTACCGCCGGGCTTGCCGCCCCGTGCCGGACCACCGGATTTGCCGGGAGGACGCCCCTTCATGCCGCAACACTCCGCATAACCGTAAGACCCAGCGCCAGCGCGGCCACCGCGCCGACCAGCGAGAAGAGCGCATAGCCAAGCGCCAGGCCGATCTGGCCGCGCTCGATCATCAGCATCGTCTCCAGGCTGAAGGAGGAAAAGGTGGTGAAACCGCCCAGCACGCCGACGCCGAGCAGCAGCCGCATCGGCTCGCCCGACGTCGTGCTACCGCGCGCCAGCCATCCGGCAAGCAGGCCCATGGCGAAACCGCCGATCAAATTGGCGGCAAAAGTGCCCCAGGGCCAGGCCGCGCCAGGCGCCATCTGCCCGGCGAACCGCCCCAGCAGATAGCGCAGCGCCGCGCCAACCGCGCCGCCGCCCATAACAAGGAAGATATTGGTCATGATTGTCGCCCTATCGCGATTCCGCCAAAGGGGAAAGGACGCATTCAGGCGGCGATGCTGGCCTCTGCCGGGATCGGACGGCGATGGGCAGCGATGCAGCTCAGCACCGAGAGGATCACGAGAACGAACGCCGTGCCCTCCAGCGGCGTCGGCAGGCGCGCCTCCCAAATGAAACCATAGAGCAGGGCAAAGCCGGTTTCGAACAGGATCATCTGCCCCACCATGGTCAGCGGCAACAGTCGGGTCATGCGATTCCATAGCGCATTGCCGACGATCGAGGCGAACAGGGCGACAGCGATCACGACAGCCGCAAAACGGGTCCAGTCGGCCGCGTCATGCGTGCCGCTGCCCAGCCAAGGCACGAGAGGCAGGAACAGCAGCGCCTGCGCCCCGGTGGCAAGGCCGATCAGGAAATTCCAGTCCTGCGACGTGATCCCGTCCATTCGCCGCAGCCAGTGATTATTGCCGATCGCAAAGGCAGTCCAGGAAATCAGCGCCCCGACCGCACAGGCAAAACCGATGATCCGCGTCGCCACCGCGCCCCCGCCCGGCATGACGATCGCCTGCCAGCCGATGCACAGGGCACCCGCGACACAGAGCAGCAGCGACGGCGCCAGGTGCCGCAGCGGCACGGCGCCGGCCTGCCGGCTGCCCACGATCGTCACCGCCACCGGCAGGAAGCCGACCACCAGCGAGGTCATGGCGATGCCCCCCATCTGCACCGCGCTCACCAGCAGCACATAATAAAAGAGGTTGCCGGCCAGCGCGAGCCAGGCCAGCGCCCACAAGATGCGCGGCGTCAGCAGCGGCCGGATCGCCTGCCAGCGCGGCGCGACCAGCAGCGCGGACATCAGCCCATAGGCCAGATAGCGGCCGATCGCCTGTTCGAGCGGGCTGAAGCCGGGCACGATCTCCGGCGCCAGGAAGACCAGGCCCCAGAGCGCCCCCGCCCCCATGCCGCAAAAGATGCCGGCCAGGATCGCGCCGGATGCTCGTGACTGGTTCATGCTCGCATTCCGCCTGTCGAAAATTCAGATGAAGGGAAATATCATCATCGATGCGAGAAAGGCGCTCTTGATTGGCCGGTCAAATGCAACAATTACTCATTTCATGAGCCAGACCACCAAGATCGACCATTTCGACCGGGCGATCCTGCGCCTGATCCAGCGCGACACCCGCATGCCCCAGCGCGCGATTGCCGAAGCGGTCAACCTGTCGACCGCCGCCGTGCAGCGCCGCATTGCCGCGATGGAGCGCAGCGGCGTGATCGTGCGCAATGTTGCGATCGTCGATCCCGATCAGGTGGGCCTGGGCGTCACATCGATCGTCGAGGTCAATCTGGTCGATGAAAAGGCGGCGCGCGTCGACAAGGCCAAGCAATTGTTCCGCGACGCGCCCGAAGTGCAGCAATGCTATTATGTCACCGGCGGCCGCAGCTTCATCATGCTGATCGTCGCGCCCGACATGCGCAGTTATGAGGCGATCACCCGCCGCCTGTTCGCGGAAAATGAATCGGTCGCCAGCTATCACAGCTATCTGGCGCTTAACCGGGTGAAGGCGGGCATGGAACTGGTCATTCCCTGATCCGTGCGCCCTTCCAGACTAGGGATTAGCCTCGACCGGCACGGCCCGCCGGTTTCTATCCCCCGGCGGCGGCATCAATTCCCGAATCATGCCCCAATAACTGAGCGTGACATGGGCATCCCGCGCATAGAGCGGGTCGGACGCCATCAGATGCCGATGCAATCGGCGCAGATTATGCCAGGGCACCGACGGGAACAGATGATGTTCCAGATGATAGCTGACATTGAGCGGCCCGATCAGGATCCGGTCGATCAGGGTCGGGATGACGGTGCGGGTGCCGCGTATCTCTGTTTCATCAGTGACGCCATTATGCTCCGCCATCGCCCGGATGCGGTTGAATACGTTCATCCACAGAAATTGCGGGACGAGGAACAGGCCCAATATCTGCCAGCGCCAGGGCGACCACAGGATGATACCATAAACCAGCAGCGCCCAGACGACATAGCGAACGCGCAGCGCGAGCCGAAAATCGAAGCCGAAGCGCATCGGATTGTGGAAATTGGCCAGCGGCGACCAGACCCGCGCCGGGCGGGCCACGCGGTAATAATTGACGCCGGTCAGGCTGCGCAACAGCAACACAGCCATGGCGCGCCCGTCCTTCGGAAAATCCTGATCGCTATCCTTGCGCGCGGCACGATAGTCATAATCGCGCATCGTATTGGTATGACGGTGGTGCACCATATGGGCGGCGCGATAGAGATCGACGCTGAGGGCAAAGGGGTAAGCCACGAACAGGTCGCCGACCAGATCGTTGACGCGGCGATTGCTGAACAGCATCCCGTGGCAGGCCTCATGCATCATCACCGCCAGCACCTGGATACGCGTACCGATGACGACGCCGGCGATCAGATAGGCGGGCCAGCGATCGATGCGGATCGCGACCACGCAGGCGGCGATGATGACGGTCCATTGCAGGATCAGAAGACAAGCGTTGCGCCAGTTGGGCACGACCGACAATTGCCGGATCAGCGGCAGGGTCGCACGCCGCGAGTAACGATAGCCGGGGCCACGTTCCTGGGCGATATCCTCCATGGCAACATGCCTCCCAACACCATGCCTGCGTGGGACGGAATGCTATGGTCGGCGCAGAACAGCGTCAAGCCACGCCCCCCTAACCCCTATCAGCATTAACGGCTTGTTAGGCGCCCTGCCGCAGAAGGATCGCTTCCAATCGGTGGGGATCGATTATGGTTGATATTGTTTTCGAATTTTCGGCGCACATGCTGGCGCTCGGGCTGATCGTCGGCGGGCTGTACAGCCTGACCAAGGAAGCCGGCTTGCGCTGAAGGCCGTTCAGGCCAGCGGGCCGCCCGTCAGCGACGGAAAGCTTTCCGCGACATAGTCGATGAACGCGCGCAGGGTCGGCGACATGCCGGTGCGCGCGGTGAATAGGACGTGGACGATGCCCTCGCTGGTCCGCCAGTCGGGCAGGACATGCACCAGCCGCCCCTGTTGCAGCTCGACCGAACAGGCCGCTGACGACAGCAGCGCCACGCCCAGCCCGGCCACCGCCGCATCGCGCACCGTCGCTGAATCATTGCTGCAGAAGCGGGGATGATGGGCGACGACATGCTGTCGCCCCTGCCCGTTCATCAACAGCCACTCATCATGTTCGACATGCTCGCCCACGCTCAGCGTCGGCAGGTCGGCAAGGCTGGCGATGGTCGTTGCCGCGACCTGCGCCGCCACCGCCGGCGCGGCCACCAGGATGCGGTCCAGCCGCCCCAACTGATGCATCGTCAGCGCCTGATCATGCACGGTGTCGATATCCACGCGAAAGGCGGCATCAAACCGTTCCTGGATCAGGTCGATCCGCTGGCTGCTGATATGCATTTCCAGATGCACGTCGGGATAGAGCAGCAGGAACCGGGCAAAGACATCGGTGCGCAGATAGCGGGCCAGCCCCGGCGGGCAGGCGATGCGCAGATTGCCGCTGATCTGCGACCGGGCGCGTGCAGCGATTGCCTGGGTGGCATCGATCCCCTCGGCGATCGTCTCGCACTGGCGATAGATTTCGCGGCCGACATCGGTCACGCGCAGATTGCGGGTCGATCGCTCGATCAGGCGAACGCCCAGCACCTGTTCCAGCCGCGCGACCCGGCGACTGAGCTTCGCCTTGCGTTCGCCGGTGGCACGCTCCGCCGCGCTGAAGCCGCCATGGCGCACGACCTGGGCAAAGCTGCGCAAATCATCCAGATCCATGGCGCCGTCCCGTCCGCTCTCCTGCCGCGTCGGACCGGTGCTACACGCTCCGCCCGGCTGGCGCCAGCCGGGCGTGGCATCCGCGATCACCGCGCCTGGCCGCTGACCATCATCGGCAGGAACAGCAGCGACGCGGCCACCGTCGCCACGAAGGAGACCAGCAGATCATCGACCATGCCGTTGATGCCGCTGAACAGGACGATCTCCACGAACAGGATCAGGAAGAACAGCGCCAGCCGGGTGACGACGCGCGGGTGCGCCAGATGGAATGCGCGCAGCATCTCCAGCGCCTGCATCGGCTGCTGGCGCAATGCGCTGCCGGAAGGATCAGGCCGCACGGACCACCGCCCGCCGGGCATCCCCGGTCATGTAAAGCACGCGCAGCAGGTCGAGCTGCTCGCGCGAGAAACCGGCCGCATCGAACGCCTCCAGCTCCTCGCCGGTCAGCGACCGGCCGGTGCGCAGGATGATCGCGCTCTGGCGCAGCGTTTCCAGCCGCGGATTGGCCAGGGTGTAGGTCGGCTCCGGGCCGCGCAGGAAACTGCGCAACCGGCCAAGCGGCGCGCGGACGGAAGGCACCGAACTGGCCGGATCGCTGTCGGCCAGCCAGAGCACCTGGCGCTCCTGCGCGTCAAAGGGTTCGCCGACATTGTCATTGGCCGTATCGGCCCGGTTGAAGACGGAGTGTTGCATCGCCTTGATCCCACCTGTTGTTGCAGGGGATGTAGCGATGCACGGGTCGGGCTTGTAGCCGGCAAAAGGACGACAGATCGTTTCCGTTTTGGAAACAAAGCGACCCAGTGCAGCAAAAGGAGGCGATGCCCCCTTGCCCTTATGCCCCCCTTTTATCGACCGTGGTCAGCGATGATGTCGACGCCCGTCTTGCCGCCCGGCGCATTGGTGAAGACGATGAAATAGGCGCTGCCATCGGCCTTGCGGGTGCCGCCCAGCACATTGTCGCCCTCGACGATGCGATGTTCCGCATCGAAGCCGGCGCGGCGCGCCTGGGTATAATAATAGTCGATCACGCCCTGCTTGGGCACGGCCGTCACGAAGCTCGCCGCGCGCAGGGTGCAGCCATCCTTCTCCGCGCCCGCCGCCTCGGTCAGCTGCGCGCCGGGATAAAGGGTGAAGGGATCGGGCATGCGGCTCGCCCATTGCATGCCATAGACCAGCTTCTTGGCGCAGCCGGCATTGCCGCCACCGCCCAGTTGCGCCTGTTCGCGCGCCAGCCCGCCCAGCGTCATCGGACTGTTCTTGATCGGACCGCTGACCGGTGCGGGCGCGGAGAGCAGCTTGCCGCCGACCAGCTTGGCCGCTTCCGCCTGTGCCTTGCCGGCGTCACCGCTCAGCACCGGCAGCGCGCCATTGGCGGCCCGATCGGCGCTGCGCACGGCATTGCGGTTCGACTGGCCGACCAGATTGGGATCGACGACGATATCATCGGCCAGCGCGCCCTTGACCGCCGGGTCCGCAGCATTGTTGGTCAACTGGTCGTCCAGCGCGGCGAGATTGCCGTCCTTGCCGCCCTTGCCACAGGCCGCGAGCGCCAGCAGCAACGCCATCGCACCAACTTGTCTGGAAATCGCCATCCGCCTCGCTCCTTCATAACCCGGCGACCTAGAACGGATAGCGGGACTTTCCGTTCGCATTCAGGGTGCATAGACGCCCTTACGCCATCGCAGGGCCAGTTTCTGCCGGGTGGCATGGTCGCTTGTCTTGTTCCGGGACAGCAAAGCCGCCATCAGTCGGACTATGCTCAACCTTCTGTCAGCCCTGATCGGTCTTGTCACCCTTGTCCTGATGATCCCGGCGGTGTTTCCCCTGCTCGGCGCGCTCAACTGGCTGCTGGTGCCGATGGCCCTGTTCGGCGCCTTCATCGGCCTGATGTCGTCGAAGAAGGGCGGGCAGAATTTCTGCCTGATCGTCGCTGCCTTCGGCGCGCTGCGGCTGTTCCTGGGCGGCGGAATCCTGTGACCATAGCGGAAAGCGAAGCCCGCAAGGGCGTCATCGCCGCGATCGGCACCTACAGCATCTGGGGGATGCTGCCGCTCTTCTTCCGCCTGCTGCACCATGTCGACCCGATCGAGATCGTGACCCAACGGGTGATCTGGTCGGTCATCCTGATCCTGGTGCTGCTGGCCGCGCGCAAGGGGCTGGCCGCCTTCATAACCGCCTTGCGCACGCCCCGGCTGGTCCTGCCGCTGGCGGCATCGGCGGTGATGATCGCGATCAACTGGCTGGTCTATGTCTGGGCGGTCAATGATGGCCATGTCGTCGCCTGCAGCCTGGGCTATTTCCTGAACCCGCTGGTCAGCGTGGGCCTGGGCGTGGTCATACTCAAGGAAAGGCTGCGGCGCGGACAGATGCTGGCGATCGCGATCGCCGCGATCGGCGTCGCCATCCTCGCCGCGGCCGCGCTCACCACCCTGTGGATCAGCCTGGCGCTGGCGATCAGCTTCGCCCTCTATGGCCTGATCCGCAAGCTCACCCCGGTTGCGCCGATGACCGGCCTGGGCGTCGAAACGCTGCTGCTGGTCGCGCCGGCGATCGGCTACCTGATCTGGCTGTCGGGCCATGGCGGCATCAGCTTTGGCCAGGACGTGCCGACCACCGGCCTGCTGATCCTGGCCGGCGGCGTCACCACCGTGCCGCTGGTGCTGTTCGCCACCGCCGCCCAGCGCCTGCCGCTGGCGACGCTGGGGCTGCTGCAATATCTGGCGCCGACGCTGCAATTCCTCTGCGGTGTGGTGCTGCTGGGCGAGACGCTGAGCCAGGGCCAGATGCTGAGCTTCGGCCTGATCTGGCTGGGCCTCATCCTCTTCGCCAGCGACAGCTATGCCGCCGCCCGCCGCAACCGGCTGGCCACGGCCTGACCCCGGTCTGGACAGGTCCGTTCGGCGCAACGCCGGTGGCGAACGGGCGTGCATGGTGGGCGAAAAGGCCCAAACAGCGGGATTACTTGGTCGCCAGAGGCGAAACTTGACCGATCAGGCCGCAATAGCGGCTGCCCGATGACGTTTCGCCCCGATCATAACAACATCTTTTCAATGCCTTAGCCGGAAACACGTGAAAGTTTACGCGTGTGCGCCATGAGGGATATTGGGCCGATCGGAAAAAACGACCGGAATAGAATGAGTTGACGATAGGAAGAAGCCGGCCGGAAGTTTATACCGGGCGCATGGCTGTAGGACAGGGCTTTTATCGGATCGGCCGGAATGGGTAGGAAGCGGACTGACGGATTTTGGAAGAGAATGTTTGATACTGGACATACTCGTTGGCACGCCGCCTCGCGCTTGTCCCATGGCTATCCATATCACTGATGCAATCTCGAACAGGCCCGCTGGCAGGCCTCTCACTTCAAGGCCGGAAACCATCTGACCGCCGCGCGGCAGCGCGGCTTCCATCAAAGCGAGTCGCGCCAATGGGGCACCGGATCGGCACCGCCCTCGAATGCAAACCGATCCTTTACTCTCGATCGGCAATATGCCCCACATGCGTAACAATTTCGCCTTGAAGTCGTTTGCGGTCGCCGGGCTGGTCGGCGTCGCCGTGGGCGGTGGTAGCAGATACATGTCCTCCTCAACGACGGTCCCCGAAGCCAGCGCCGCCGACGAAGTCACATCAGAGTGGCGACCGACCCGCGACACGATCCGGGATCGCCCGATGTCGGCGGACGAACTGGACGCCCAGCAGCCTTCAGGTTCTAGCGCCACTCCTCAGCGCAGGCCACGCGCCCAAACTCCAACGGGGTCGGGAACATGGTCGTATCGGAATTGCGCCGACGCCCGTGCAGCCGGCGCTGCGCCAATCCACCGGGGGCAGCCGGGCTATGGGGCACATATGGATGGCGACGGGGATGGCATCGCATGTGAGCCATATCGGGGACGATAACCCCAATGATCGTCAATCCATCCCGACAAATTGCAACGCGACATAATTGTCACAATCCATCCTCGAAACGGTTTGGAAACGAAACCAAGGTTGCCCTAACGGCTTCACCCCCTATTTGAGCCAGCAAGGGTCGCACGATAACTTTGTGCATCAATATCAGGGGTTTGTAATTTGAAGAACGTTCTTTTCGCGGCGGCCGCTCTGGCTGCTGTGTCGGCTCCCGCATACGCGCAGGAAGCCTCGAATTTCGGCGGTTTCAAGGTCGGTGCGACCGTTGGCTATGACAGTGTCAATCTGTCCTACGACGATCTCGACGATAGCAAGGGCGGCTTCCTCTATGGCCTGACCGCTGGCTATGACTATGACATCGGCACTCTGGTAATCGGCGTTGAAGGTGAAGTCAGCGACTCCACCGTCAAGGAAACCGCAACCGACGTTCTTGTCGATGGCGATCGCTGGAAGCTGTCGGCTGGCCGCGACCTCTATGTCGGCGCGCGCCTTGGTTTCCCGGTGTCGCAGAACCTGATGCTGTATGCCAAGGGCGGCTACACCAACGCCCGCGCGAAGCTCTCGGTCAGCTATGATGGCGACAGCGCCAGCGAAGGCGACAACCTTGACGGTTACCGCGTCGGCGGCGGCATCGAATTCGCGAACGCAGGAAACTTTGCCCGTCTCGAATATCGCTACAGCGACTATGGCAATTACAGCTATGACGGTTTCAACACCGGCATCGCCGCGTCGCGCCATCAGATAGCGGTAACGGGCGGTTTCCGCTTCTAATCTGATCTTGCTCGGCGAACGCGGCTGAGCGACCGGCCCGGAATTCTTTTCGGTACGACTTGCGGCCCTGATCGTCTTCGGATGGTCAGGGCCATTTTCATGTCTGGGATGGGTGGTTTCCCGCCATTCCCCTCCCGTTTACGGGAGGGGGGCTGGAGAACGTGCCTCGCGACGGACTGACCCCGATCAGTTGAACTCGGTCGCCTCGAACCGGACCGGCTCGCCGACCGCCTGATTGGCGAGGCTGTCTTCCCACATCACGCGGTTGCCGCGGATGATGGTGCCGATCGCCTTGCCGGTGAGGTCCATGCCGTCGAACGGCGACCAGTCGCAGCGCGAGGCGAGCCAGTCCTTGCCGACGGTCCACTTCTTCTTGAGGTCGACCACGGTGAAGTCGGCATCATAGCCAAGCGCGATCCGGCCCTTGCAGGTGAGGCCGAACACGCGCTGCGGCCCCGACGAGGTCAGTTCGATGAAGCGGCGCAGCGTCAGCCGCCCTTCGGCGACATGGTTGAGCAGCAGCGGCACCAGGGTCTGGACGCCCGGCATGCCGCTGGGCGAGGCGGGATAGACCTTCGCCTTTTCCTCGATCGTGTGCGGCGCATGGTCGCTGCCCAGCACGTCGGGCACGCCCTGATTGAGCCAGAACCACAGGCCGTCGCGATGCGCCGCGCTGCGGATCGGCGGGTTCATCTGGGCATAGGTGCCCAGGCGCGGATAGGCGTCCTCCCCGGCCAGCGTCAGATGCTGCGGCGTGACTTCGCAGGTCGCGACATCCTTGTTCTGGCCGATATATTCCAGCTCCGCCGGGGTGGTGACGTGCAGGATGTGGATGCGACGGCGCGCCTTGCGGGCGAGCGCGATGATCCGCTTGGTCGCGATCATCGCGCTTTCATCGTCGCGCCAGACGGGATGCGACGAGGGATCGCCCTCCACCCGATAATCCTTGCGCGCATTCATCCGCGTCTCGTCCTCGGCATGGATGGCGACGCGGCGGGTGCCCGACGCCAGCACGCGGGCCAGCGCAGCGTCATCGTCCACCAGCAGGCTGCCGGTCGATGCACCCATGAAGATCTTCACGCCCGAGGTGCCGGGAATGCGCTCCAGCTCCTTCAGCTGCTCGGCATTTTCCGCCGTCGCGCCGACATAGAAGGCATGGTCGCACCACATGCGGTGATGGGCGCGCTTCAGCTTGTCATGCACCCGCTCGGCGGTGTCGGTATTGGGATTGGTGTTGGGCATTTCGAACACGGCGGTGACGCCGCCCAGCACCGCGGCGCGGCTGCCCGATTCCAGATCCTCCTTATATTCCAGCCCCGGTTCGCGGAAATGGACCTGGCTGTCGATGCAGCCGGGCAGCACGTCGAGGCCGGTGCAGTCGATCACTTCGCCCGCATCGCCAAGGCTGGTGCCGATGGCGACGATCTTGCCGCCGCGCACGCCCACATCCACCTGCTCCGCGCCGCCCGGCGTATGGACAGTGCCGTTCTTGAGGATCATGTCGAAGGTCTGGGTCATGGCGTGGCTTCCGCTTTATAATTCCGTTCGCCCTGAGCGAAGTCGAAGGGCACTGCCGAACGCAGTGAGGCCTTCGCTCCGCTCAGGTAATGGCTTCGACTTCGCTCAGCCCGAACGGGTTGGTAATTGGGCTGGACTGTCCTACCTAAAGCCGATGACCGATACCACCCTTACCGACCGCGCGGTGCTGCGCATTTCCGGCGAAGAGGCGCGTCCCTTCCTGCAGGGGCTGCTGACCCGCGACGTGCTGACGCTGAAAGACGGCGAAGCGCGCTGGACCGCGCTGCTGACGCCGCAGGGCAAGGCGCTGTTCGACTTCATCCTGTGGGGCGATGACGGCGATATATTGATCGACTGCGAGGCGGCGCAGGCCGATGCGCTGGCGAAGCGGCTGACCATATACCGGCTGCGGCGCAAGGTGGTGATCGCCCGCGACGAGTCGCTGGCGGTGCATTGGGCGATCGATGCCGCCGACAAGCCCCGCGACCCGCGCCTGCCAGACCTGGGCGCGCGTTGGCTGGCGCCGGCGAGCGATGGCGACGCCTCCGCCGCGTTCCGCGCCTATCGGCTGTCGCTGGGTGTGTTCGAGGGCGCGGCGGAACTGGGGCAGGACCAGACGCTGTGGCTCGAAACCAATGCCGAGGAACTGCACGGCGTCGATTATGACAAGGGCTGCTATGTCGGCCAGGAAAACACCGCCCGCATGCATTATCGCAACAAGGTGAACCGGCGGCTGGTCGCGGTGCCGCTGGAGCAGGCCGACGAGAAGCGCCAGCGCGCCGCCCTGCCCGACCTCGGCTTGTCGATCGAGCTGCAACGGGTGGAGGCGATCGATCCTGCCACCCTGCCCGCCTGGCTCGCTACCGCGATCGCCGCGCAGGCCGCCGAATGAAGCCTTGGTCCTGGCGCCAACAGCCGTTCGGTTCGAGCCTGTCGAGAACCGCTGCACGCAGGCTTCTCGACTTCGCTCGAAGCGAACGGATATTATTGGCGGTGCTATGCACCCTCACCCTGACCATGCCGGCCCAGGCGGAAACGCCCTGGACGTTGGTCAAGGCCTATCCGCATGACCCGGCGGCCTTCACCGAGGGTCTCTTCTATCTCGACGGCGCGCTCTATGAGAGCACCGGCCTCGAAGGCCAGTCGGAGATTCGCAAGGTCGCGCTCAAGACCGGCAAGGTCGAGCAGCGCCGTGTGATCGAGCAGCCCTATTTCGGCGAGGGCATCGTCAACTGGGGCGGCAAGCTGGTCAGCCTGACTTGGCGCCACCGCCAGGGCTTTGTCTGGAAACTGGACGATTTTTCGCCGCTCTCCACCTTCCGCTATGAAGGCGAAGGCTGGGGCCTGACCCAGGATGGCCGGTCGATCATCATGAGCGACGGCAGCGCGCAACTGCGCTTCCTCGATCCCGAGACGCTGGGCGAACAGCGTCGCATCACCGTCACCTGGAACGGCCGCGCGGTCGATCGCCTGAACGAACTGGAATGGGTCAAGGGCGAGATCTGGGCCAATGTCTGGTACGACACGAAGATCGCCCGGATCGACCCGCGCAGCGGCGGCGTGATCGACTGGATCGACGTCGCCCCGCTACGCAAGCAGGCCGGCGTCACCGACAGCGAAGCCGTCGCCAACGGCATCGCCTATGACGCGAAGAGCGACCGCGTCTTCATCACCGGCAAGAACTGGCCGAAACTGTTCGAGATCAAGGTTCAGAATCAGAAATAGCGGCCCCGGAGACCGAGGCCGCTATCGCATCATCATGACGAGAAGCATTTGTGGGGAGGATCAATCCCCCCACAATTCCTTGAGCTTGCCGAAGAAGCCGCTCGATTGCGGGCATTCCTCGCCGGTCTCGGTCTCGCGGAAGGCCTCCAGCAGTTCGCGCTGCTTGGCCGTCAGCTTGGTCGGCGTCTCGACATCGACCTGGACGACCAGGTCGCCCTGACCGCGGCCGTTCAGCACCGGCATGCCGGCGCCGCGTTGCTTGATCTGCTTGCCCGACTGGATGCCGCTCGGGATCTTGATCTCATGCCGCTGGCCATCAAGGCCCGGCACTTCGATCATCCCGCCCAGCGCCGCCGTCGTGATGCTCACCGGCACGCGACAGAATAGCGTGGTGCCATCCCGTTCGAAGATGCTGTGCCGCTTCACATGCAGGAAGATGTAGAGATCGCCCGCCGGCGCGCCACGCGCACCGGCCTCGCCCTCGCCCGACAGGCGAATGCGAGTGCCTTCGTCGACGCCCGCCGGGATATTGACCGACAGCGTCTTGGGCCGATCGACCCGGCCTTCGCCGCGACAGGATTTGCAGGGGCTTTCGATCACCTGGCCCGCGCCATGACAGCTGGGGCAGGTCCGCTCAACCACGAAGAAGCCCTGCTGTGCCCGGACCTGGCCATGGCCCTGGCAGGTGCCGCAGGTCTTGACCCCGGTGCCCGGCTGGGCGCCCGAACCTTCGCAACTGTCGCAGGCGGCCGACACCTCGATCTGGATCTCGGTCTTCTTGCCGTGATAGGCTTCGTCCAGCGTGATTTCGAGATCATAGCGCAGGTCCGCGCCGCGGCGCTGCTGCTGGCGTCCGCCACCACCGCCGCCAAAGCCGGCCTGGCCAAAGATCGTCTCGAAAATATCGCCAAGATCGGAGAAACCACCGGCACCGCCGTGGAATCCGCCGCCGCCGCCCTGTTGCTGCTGCTTGAACGCGGCATGACCGAACCGGTCATAGGCCGCCCGCTTCTGCGGATCCTTCAGGCAGTCATAGGCTTCGGAAACAGCCTTGAACTTGGCCTCGCTGTCGGTGCAGCCCCCGGTCTTGTCCGGGTGATATTTCATCGCCAGCTTGCGATAGGCGCTCTTGATCGCGGCCCCGTCGGCTGTGCGTTCTACTTCGAGCAGTTCGTAATAGTCGATTTCGGTCGTCATCTCGCCCTCGGCGCGCACGGTCCCCGGCCTCGCTCCGAACGGATGCACTGGTCAGAAACCAGCCTGTCCGCCCGAAGCGAAGTCGAGGAGCGTTTCATGGGGCTTACGCCTTGTTGTCGTCCACTTCGGAGAATTCGGCGTCGACGACGCCGTCATCGGCCTTCGGCGCTTCGGCCTCCGGCGAGGCTGCAGCAGCCTGCTCCTTCTCGTAGATCGCCTGGCCCAGCTTCATCGCGACGGTCGCGAGTTCCTGCGCCTTGGCCTTCATGGCTTCAGCGTCGCCGCCTTCGATCGCCGACTTGGTTTCGGCAATCGCGGCTTCGATCTCGCCCTTCAGCGAAGCGTCGACCTTGTCGCCATGTTCGGCCAGCTGTGCCTCGGTCGTGTGAACCAGGCTTTCGGCGTTGTTCTTGGCTTCGGCGGCTTCACGACGCTTCTTGTCCTCTTCGGCGAAGCGCTCGGCATCCTTGACCATCTGGTCGATGTCGGAGTCGCTGAGGCCGCCCGAGGCCTGGATGCGGATCTGCTGTTCCTTGCCGGTGCCCTTGTCCTTGGCGGACACGTTGACCAAGCCGTTGGCGTCGATGTCGAAGGTGACTTCGATCTGCGGCACGCCGCGCGGTGCCGGCGGGATGCCGACCAGGTCGAACTGGCCGAGCAGCTTGTTGTCCGCCGCCATTTCACGCTCGCCCTGGAACACGCGGATGGTCACCGCCTGCTGATTGTCGTCGGCGGTCGAATAGACCTGCGACTTCTTGGCAGGGATGGTGGTGTTGCGGTCGATCATGCGGGTGAACACGCCACCCAGCGTCTCAATGCCCAGCGACAGCGGGGTCACGTCGAGCAGAAGCACGTCCTTGACGTCACCCTGCAGCACGCCGGCCTGAATGGCGGCGCCCATGGCGACGACTTCGTCCGGGTTCACGCCGGTGTGCGGTTCCTTGCCGAAGAATTCCTTCACGGCTTCACGCACCTTGGGCATGCGGGTCATGCCGCCGACCAGGACGACTTCGCTGATCTCGCTGGCGGTCACGCCGGCGTCGGCCAGAGCCTTCTTGCAGGGCTCCATCGTGCGCTTGATGAGGTCGGCGACCAGACGCTCCAGATCGGCGCGGGTGATCGTCTTCACCAGATGCTTGGGACCATTCTGGTCCGCGGTGATGAAGGGCAGGTTGACTTCGGTCGACTGGGCCGAGGACAGCTCGATCTTCGCCTTTTCAGCGGCTTCCTTCAGACGCTGGAGGGCCAGCTTGTCCTTGGTCAGGTCGATGCTTTCCGCCTTCTTGAAGTCGGCGGCCAGATATTCCACCAGCTTGGCGTCGAAATCTTCACCACCCAGGAAGGTGTCGCCGTTGGTCGACTTCACTTCGAACACGCCGTCACCGATCTCCAGGATCGAAATGTCGAACGTGCCGCCGCCAAGGTCATAGACGGCGATGGTCTTGCCGTCCTGCTTGTCGAGGCCATAGGCCAGCGCGGCCGCGGTCGGCTCGTTGATGATGCGCAGCACTTCAAGGCCCGCAATCTGGCCGGCGTCCTTGGTCGCCTGACGCTGAGCGTCGTTGAAGTAGGCGGGGACGGTGATGACCGCCTGCGTCACGGTTTCGCCCAGATACGACTCTGCCGTTTCCTTCATCTTCTGAAGGATGAAGGCGCTGATCTGCGACGGGCTATATTCCTCGCCACCGGCCTTGACCCAGGCGTCGCCGTTCGGGCCCTTGGCGATGTCATAGGGGACGAGTTCCATGTCCTTCTTGGTCATGGGATCGTCGAAGCGGCGGCCGATAAGGCGCTTCACCGCGAAAATCGTGTTGTCCGGGTTGGTGACAGCCTGGCGCTTGGCCGGCTGGCCGATCAGGCGCTCGCCATCCTTGGCGAAGGCGACGATCGAAGGCGTCGTGCGTGCCCCTTCCGCATTTTCGATGACCTTGGGCTTGCCGCCGTCCATGACAGCGATGCAGCTGTTGGTGGTGCCCAGATCGATACCGATAACTTTTGCCATCTCTTCCTCTTGTAACCCCAAATATACTCAGCGGTTGACGGCCCAATACCTCACGTAAGCGCCAAGGCAAGGCCGGTTTGCGCAAGGGATATAGGCGCGCTTTCGCTTGGCACAAGGATCAGGGGCGATTAGTCAGGCATTGACCGGAAACGAGACAGTCACGGAGCCCTAGTTCATGCGTGCGCCCATCGCCCTCTTCGCCCTTGCCGCACCACTGGCGCTGTCCGCCTGCGGCGATCCCGCGCCCAGCTATATCGACCAGGCCTGGGTGCGGCTGTCGCCCAACAAGGACACGCCGTCGGCCGGCTATTTCGTGGTACATGGGGGCGACGCCGGCGTGCAGTTGCGCGGGGTGATGACCGACTATGCGCTCAAGGTCGAGATGCATGAGAGCGTCGGCAAGGACGGCATGATGTCGATGCAGCCGATCGAGAGCGTCGACGTGCCGGCCAAGGGCAAGGTCGCGTTCGCGCCGGGCGGCAAGCATCTGATGATCTGGGGCGTCAACGATACCGCGATCAGCCGGGGCAAGATGCAACTCACCTTCCTGATGTCGAACGGCGACCGGTTGCTGGTCGATGCGGTGATCCGCAAGCCCGATGGCAGCGCACCGGCGGCGCCTGCCGCGGGCAATGCGACGGACGAGCATAAGGCGCATTGACCAGCCGTCCGCTGACACTTGAGGAGGCCGCGCTCGCCCGGACGATGTTCGGCGACGCGATCGCCTATGACCGGGTGCGCGTCCACAACCGGAAATGGTGGCCCTTCCAGCCGCGCGCCGTGACCATGGCCCCCGACGGCGACCTGTGGTTTCATCCCGAAGGCGGCCTCTTCTGCGACGATTTCTGCGCCAGCCCGCTCAGCCTGCAGGGCCTGTTCATCCATGAAATGACCCATGTCTGGCAGGCGCAGCGGTCGGGCAAATATTGGCTGCCGCTGATGCGCCACCCCTTTTGCCGTTATGATTATGCGATCGAGCCGGGCAAGCCCTTCGCCCGATATGGCATCGAGCAGCAGGCCGAGATCGTCCGCCATGCCTTCATCCTGCGCCAAGGCGGCCGGGTGGAAGGCAAGCCGGGGATCGAGATTTATCGGGCGCTATTGCCATTTGCCATGACCTGATCGCTCCCCTTACCCCCCATGGCCGCTGCGGCAGCCGTCGGGAACGACGCTGCGGCTGAGCGAGGCGGTGGAGAAGATGTCGGCTTCTGGCAGGCTGTGGCTGTAGGTGAGGACCGCGCTGGTCAGCCGCTCCGTCGCGTCGTCATTGGCGTCATGGATCGTCGCCGCGATGATCGCGCCATCGTCGAGCACATCATAGGTGCGCAGATTGCCGTCATCGGCGACCGCGATGCGGGATACAGGGCCATAGCGACCGCCGGTTTCCCGTCCAAGGAACTCCTTGGCGACCAGCTTGCGATTGGCGTTGACGCCGCAGGCGGCGGCCGCGAGTGACGGCGAAGTTGACACTTCACCAGTGCGCACGTCGAGATGCTGCGCCTCCCCGGTCGCGCAATTGGCGACGATCCGGTCGCGCGGGGTTTCGACCCGGTGACGGTCGCCCTGATGATATTCGGCCGCCCATTCCTTGAGCTGCACTTCCTCGCTGGGCGTCACCACATTCCAGGTGCAGACCGCATATGTCGCTTTCGTTGTCCGCGTCAGCACCAGCACCGCGTCCACATCTTTAGGGGGAGCCGCCGCCGTCAGCAGCAAGGGCAGCAGGATCATCCCCTGACGTCCAACAGGTTTCCGCATCGCCGGCACCTCCTTGATCGATCGGCACCCAAGCTAGAGCCTGATCGCGCGCTGGCAATGGGCAAAGAAAAAGGGCGGACCAGATGGCCCGCCCTCTTCGGATTTCCGGCATGATGCCAGAGGCTTAGTATACGCGCGCCTTCGGCTTGATATACTCGGCCTCGTCGGTCATCGTGTAGTCGTGGACCGGACGATAATCGAGCGTCACCTTGCCGCCCGAACCACCCCAGCCTTCGAACCAGCTGATGGTGTGCTTCATCCAGTTTTCGTCGTCGCGGTTCGGGAAATCCTCATGCGCATGGGCGCCGCGCGATTCCTTGCGGGCCTCGGCGCCTTCCATCGTGCAGATGGCCTGGCTCATGAGATTGTCCAGTTCCAGCGTCTCGATCAGGTCGGTGTTCCAGATCAGCGAACGGTCGGCGATCTTGACGTCCTGCAGGCGCTTGTTGACCGCCTGCATCTTGACGACGCCGTCGGCCAGCAATTCGCTGTCGCGGAACACGGCGGCATGCTTCTGCATGGTGCGCTGCATGTCCATGCGGATGTCCGCCGTCGAGGTGGTGCCGTTGGCGTTGCGGTAGTGATCGAGGCGCGACAGCGCCAGATCGGCCGCATTGGCCGGCAGCGGCTTGTGCGGGGTGTTGGGCTTGAGATTGTCCTTGAGGAACAGGCCGGTTGCGCGGCCGAACACGACAAGGTCGATCAGCGAGTTGGAGCCGAGGCGGTTCGCGCCATGGACCGACACGCAGGCCGCTTCGCCGACCGCGAACAGGCCCGGCACCACGACTTCCGGATCGTCGCCGACCTTCGTCACCACCTGGCCATGATAGTTACAGGGGATGCCGCCCATATTGTAATGGACCGTCGGGGTCACGGGCAGCGGCTGGCGGGTCAGGTCGACGCCGGCAAAGATCTTGCCGCTTTCGGTGATGCCCGGCAGGCGCTCGGCCAGAACCTTGGGATCGATATGGTCGAGGTGCAGGAAGATATGATCCTTGTGCTCGCCGACGCCGCGGCCCTCGCGCATTTCCATCGCCATCGAGCGCGACACGACGTCACGCGACGCCAGATCCTTCGCCGACGGGGCATAGCGTTCCATGAAACGCTCGCCTTCGGAATTGGTGAGATAGCCGCCTTCGCCGCGCGCGCCTTCGGTGATCAGCACGCCCGCGCCATAGATGCCGGTCGGGTGGAACTGGACGAACTCCAGATCCTGCAGCGGCAGGCCGGCGCGCAGCACCATGCCGCCACCGTCGCCGGTGCAGCTATGGGCCGAAGTGGCCGAGAAATAGGCGCGGCCATAGCCACCGGTCGCCAGCACGACGGCATGGCTGCGGAAGCGGTGGATGCTGCCATCTTCCATGCAGATGGCGATGACGCCACGGCATTCCTTGCCGTTCGGGCCATCTTCCATGATCAGGTCGATGGCGAAATATTCGATGTAGAAGTCGGCGTCATACTTCAGGCTCTGCTGATAGAGCGCGTGCAGCATGGCGTGGCCGGTACGGTCGGCGGCGGCGCAGGTGCGCTGCACCGGCGGGCCGGCGCCCATATTCTGCATGTGGCCGCCGAACGGACGCTGATAGATGGTGCCGTCCTGGTTGCGGCTGAACGGCACGCCGGCATGTTCCAGTTCGATCACGGCCGCCGGCGCTTCGCGCACCATATATTCGATCGCGTCCTGGTCGCCCAGCCAGTCCGACCCCTTGACGGTGTCGTACATGTGCCAGGTCCAGTGGTCGGGGCTGTTGTTGCCGAGCGAGGCAGCAATGCCGCCCTGCGCCGCCACGGTGTGGCTGCGGGTCGGGAACAGCTTGGTGATGCAGGCGGTCTTGAGACCCGCTTCGGCGCTGCCCATGGTGGCGCGCAGGCCCGAGCCGCCGGCACCCACGACGACGGTGTCGTAGGTATGGTCGATGATCTTGTAGGCTTCGCTCATTACTTGACGACCCCGATGAAGGCGATCTTGGCGATCGCGAAGACGCCCGCGGCAGCGCCGGCATAGGCATAGAAGTTCAGCAGCAGCATCGAGAAGAAGGCCAGGCCCTTGTCGTGGACATAGTCCTCCAGCATGACCTGCATGCCCAGACGCAGATGCATGAAGATGCTGACGATCATCAGCATCAGCGGCACGGCGACCAGCGGATTGTGGATCCAGTTGACCACGCTCTCATAATCGAGGCCGGGCAGCGCGATCAGGCTGAAGAGCAGCCACAGCACCAGCAGCAGATTGCCGATGGCGGTGTAGCGCTGTGCCAGCCAGTGGTGCGCGCCATGCTTGGCCGAGCCAAGACCGCGGACGCGGCCGATTCCGGTTCCGGTACCCATCAGAATTTCCCCAGGCAGATCGCGGCCCAGAAGGCGGCGGTAGCGATCGTCGACAGCACGAAGGTCAGGATCGACCAGGTCTTGCTGGTCTTCAGGTCATAACCCGCACCCATGTCGAGCACGAAGTGACGCAGACCCGAGAAGAGATGCTGGAAGAAGAACCAGGACAGGCCCGCCATGACCAGATAGCCGATCGGCGAGGTCGCGCAGGTGACGAAGGTGGCATAGGCTTCCGGGCCGGTCGCGGCGGCCATCAGCCACCAGATGAGGCCAAGAGCACCAGCGGTGGCCAGGCCATTGCCCGTTACGCGGTGAATGATGGAGACGGCCATTGCCGGCCCCCATTTCCAGATCGTCAAATGCGGCGAGAGCGGCCGGCTTGTGGTTCGCGCCATGTCTACCCAGGTCCCTGCTATGTCCTTTGAGTCCGCTCCCCTTAGGAGCGAAGACGCCGAAGGGCAAGCCGCGCGGACCATGTCGATGCGCGCACCCAAATAAGAAGTGATTAACCAAATGGCGCTATCACCGCCTGGTTCGTCCTGACACCTATTTGGGGTTCTGCAATCCATGACTTCCGCCACCACGCCCAGGAACGCCATCGCCCAGATGCTGGCCGAAGTGGACCCCCGCGGTGATCTGGCCCGTGGCATGGCCGAAATCGAGCAGCTGGTTGCCGACGATGCGGTCGTCGCGGCGCGCACCTTCTTCTCCACCTATATGGACAGTTCGGGCCTGCGAAACCGGTTGCAGCCCACGACGCTGGCGAAGATCGAGACCGCCGCGCATGAATATGTCCGCCAGAAACTGCGCCATTACAGCGCCGGCGACTGGGCGCTGTCCTCCACCGCCTGCGTCCGCCACGCCCGCAAGCACGGCATTTCCGTGCGCGGCGTGCTGCTGCCCGTCGCCGCGGCCAACGAGAAACTGACCGATATCATCTGGGAACGCGCAGCCGATGACGCCACCCGGCGCCGGCTGGTCGACATCATGGCGCAGGTCGGCATGGTCGATGCCGGGCTGATGGCCAATGTGATCGCGATCGACGATGCCGAAAGCCAGCGCAATGCGCGCCAGCAGTTCGGCGTCCTGTTCGAGCAGCGCATCATGGGCGAGATCGACGGCGCGTCGCAGTTGGGCGAATCGCTGCGCGAACAGGCCAAGGATGCCTCCGCCGCGACCCGCGGCATGCTGGGCAAGGCGTCGGAAGTCGCCGCCGCCGCCGAACAATCCGCCCTTGCGATGCGCGAGGCCGCCCGCACCTCGGCCGGCCTGATCCGCGCCATCGAGGACGCCCGCACCGAAGTGGAAAGCGCCGCCGAAGTGGCGCAGCGCGCCGCGTCGCAATCGGGCGACGCCGTTTCCATGTCGGCGACCCTGTCGGACCATGCCAAGTCGATCGAATCGATCCTGGGCCTGATCCGCGACATTGCCGGCCAGACCAACCTGCTGGCGCTCAACGCCACGATCGAGGCCGCTCGCGCCGGTGACGCCGGTCGCGGCTTTGCCGTGGTGGCGCAGGAAGTGAAGAGCCTGGCCAACCAGACCGCCCGTGCCACGGACGAGATTGCCGGCAAGATCGCCGCCATCCAGGCATCGACCCGCCAGTCGGTGGAGACCAACGAGCGCATCCGCGATACCGTGGGCGAAGTGCAGGCCAGTGCCCAGCGCATCCGCCACGCCATGGATGCCCAGGCCCAGACCGTGACGATGATCACCGCCGCCGTCGATGAAACCGCGCTGGCCGCCGACTCGATGTCGACCACCATTTCGGCGATCCGCCAGGACACCGAAGTGGTCGCATCGGAAATCGATCAGCTGGAACGCGGCTTCATGAGCGTCGAAGGCAAGCTGTCCAGCCTGCGGCATGCCTCCAGCGACTTCGGCCGCCAGGTCGCCTGACCCTTTTCCTGCCGCTGCCGCTGGTCTAAAGGCGGCGGCATGAATGATGTCGCTGCGCCAGCCGCCCAGAGCTGGAAAGTCACCCTGCCCTGCACCCGCGCCGAAGCGGAGGCGCTGGACGGGGACATCGCCGCCTTCGCCCTGATGGAGCATCCGCCGGTGCTGATGACCAGCGAGGCGGAGCCGGACGACGAGAATAAGTGGCAGCTCGACGCCTATTTCGAAGGCAAGCCGAGCCCGGCGGCGATCAAGCTGCTCAAGACCCTGGTGCCCAGCGCATCGGGCATCAAGCCGCAGGTGGAAGCGCTGCCCGACGAGGATTGGGTGACGATGAGCCAGCAGGGGCTGGAACCCGTCACCGCCGGCCGATTCCATGTGCGCAACGTCGCCAGCGATCCCGAACAGCCCGGCCATGTCAATTTCCTGATCGAGGCGAGTCGTGCCTTTGGCACCGGCCAGCATGAGACCACCGCCGGCTGCCTGGCGATGATCGACCGGATGCGCAGCGTCGGCATGCGGTTCCGCAATGTCGCCGATATCGGCACCGGCACCGGCCTGCTGGCCTTTGCCGCAATGACATTATGGCCGCGCGCCCATGCGATTGCTTCCGACATTGATCCGGTGGCGGTCGATATCAGCCGCGAGAATGCCATGGCGAACGGCATTGCCCTGGGCGGGGGCGCAGGCCAGTTGGCGCTCTGCACCGCCGCCGGCGTGGATCATCCCGCGCTGGTCGGTCGCGCGCCCTATGACCTGCTGATCGCCAATATCCTGGCCGGGCCGCTGATCGAACTGGCACCCTCGCTCTGCGCCCTGGTGGAGGATGGCGGCACGATCGTGCTCGCCGGCCTGCTCAACGAACAGGCCGATGCGGTGATCGCCGCCTATCGCGCGCAGGGCATGCGCCTCGCCGAACGCAGCGATCGCGGCCATTGGCCGACTTTGCGCCTGCGCAAGCGCCCCCAGATCGGCTGGAAGCGGCCCCGCCGCATCAATGCCGCCGCGCGTGGCGAAGCCCCCGGCTTCGGCAGCATCTGACTTTTCGACTTATCCACAGGAGACGTTTTCATGGTCCTCACCCGTCAGACGATCATCCATGACGGTCCGGGCGGCGCGTTTGAAAGCGTTGCCGTGGTCGACGATGCCGCCGCTGGCCCGCTGCCGGGCATCCTGCTGGTGCCCAACGTCCTGGGCACCAAGGAAGCCGACTTCCTATATGCGGAGAAGGTCGCGGCGCTGGGCTATGCCGTGCTGGTCACCGACGTCTTTGGCCAGGGCAAGCGCACCACCCGCGAGGATCCCGATGCCGGGCGCTACATGAACGAACTCAACGCCGACCGCGCGCTGCTGCGCGATCGGATGCTGGGCGCCCACGCGCTGCTCAAGAATATGCCGGCGGTCGATGCCGCCCGCACGGCCGCGATCGGCTTCTGCTTCGGCGGCAAATGCGTGCTCGACCTGGCCCGCGCGGGCGCCGACATTGCCGGCAGCGTCAGCTTCCACGGGGTCTATGAGGCACCGCCCTTCCCCAACGCCACGATTACCGCCAAGCTGCTGGTCTGCCATGGCTGGGAAGACCCGATCGCGCCGCCCGAGGCGACCGTCGGCCTGGCGAAGGAACTGACCGAGGCGGGCTGCGACTGGCAGATTCATGCCTATGGCCATACCGGCCACGCCTTCACCGACGAGAGCGTCCATATGCCCGAAAAGGGGCTGGCCTATAGCGCCGACGCCGACCGCCGCAGCTTTCGCGCGATGGTGAATTTCCTGGAAGAACTGTTCGGCTAAACCGCCAGCAGCTTTTCCACCGCTGCCGCGATCGCGAACAGGCGCTGGTCCTGCCCGGCCCGCGCCATCAGCATCAGGCCGACCGGCAGGCCGCCCTCGCGCGGCAGCGGCAGGGAAATGGCGCACAGGTCGAAACTGTTGCCGAGGCCGGTATTGCGCAGCAGCAGCCGGTTGCGGGCGACGAAGGCGTCGGCATTCGCCACTTCGGCCTGAGTCGGCGCGACGATCGGCGTGGTCGGCAGCACCAATATGTCCAGTCCGGTCAGGCGCGCGTCCATCGACCGCACCAGCGCGGCGCGCTCCGCCAGCATCTGCTTATGGCGTTCGGGCGTCACGTCACGGCCCGCCTGCATCCGCGCCAGCACGATCGGATCAAAATCCTGCGCGCGGGTCGCGATTCGATCGCGATGGACGGCATAGGCCTCGACCGAGGCGATCGGCACCGGCGACTGGAGCGCCTGCATCGCGTCGAATTGCGGGAAGACTTCATCACTGAGCGTCATCCCCGCCTTGCCCAGCCGCGCCAGCGCATCGGCAAAACGCGCCGCGACGGTCGCGTCCAGATCGGCCAGCGGCAGGCCCTGCGGAATGCCGGCGCGCAGCCCCTTGAGCGGCGCGATATCGAGCGGCCGTGCTGCTTCTCCCGCCAAGATCGCATCGGTGCGGAAACAGGCATCGACGCCGGTCGCGATCGGTCCGATCGAATCGAGCGTGGGCGACAGCGGGAAGGCGCCATCGGTCGGCACCCGCGCCTTGGTCGGCTTGTAGCCGACGACACCGCACAGCGCGGCGGGAATGCGGCAGGAACCGCCGGTATCGGTGCCGATCGCGATCTCGCACATCTGATCGGCCACCGCGACGCCGCCGCCACTGGTTGATCCGCCCGGCACGCGGGCCCGGTCGGCCGGATTGCCCGGCGTGCCATAATGGGGATTGGCGCCGACGCCGGAAAAGGCGAATTCGACCATGTTGGTCTTGCCGACGATCACCGCGCCGGCCTGCTTCAGCCGGGCAACGACCGGCGCATCGATGGTGGCGGGCGGGGCATCGGCCAGGATCAGCGAACCGGCGCGGGTCGGTTCACCCGCGACATCGAACAGATCCTTGATGCTGACGATGGCACCGTCGATCGGCGAGAGCGGCGAAGCGGCGCGGGCATCGGCGGCGTCCGCCGCCGCCCGCGCGCTGTCCGCATAGAGGGTGAGGTAGGTGCGCCTGCCCTCTCCCGCCGGGTCGGCGATGCGCGCGAGCGCTGCTTCCAGACGCTCGCGCGACGGACGGGATTTGGCGATGGCCGGCGCGCCGACCATGCCGAGCGCCATGGCGCCACCGGCGCCGTGCAGGATCGTCCGTCGCGTCACGCCGCCATTCCCCATCTATTGCCCCCGATCAGCCCGGTCAGATATCCTCGATCATCTCCGCCAGCACCGCCAGGCAATCCTTGCCGAGCTGGGCCGAACGGGCCGGCGACCAGCCGAAATCGGCGTCGGGCAGATCGTCATTATCCTTGAAGGGCATTTCCAGCGTCATCGCGACCGCGCCGAAGCGTTCGGCCAGCTGGTTGGTCGACATGGCGAGATTGGCCTTGCCGTTGCCCGCCACCGGATAGCCGAGGCGCGTCTGGAAATCGGGCGTGCGGGCCGCCAGCGTGTCGCGATAGCGGTGATAAAGCCCCAATTGCCGGTCGGTGATCGAGGGAATGCCCTCGAAGCCGGCCAGGAACACCGCAGGAATCGCCTCGTCGCCATGCACGTCCATGGCGAAATCGACGCCCGTCTCGTCCATCGCGGCACGGACCAGATAGACTTCCGGGCTCTTGTCCATCGACGGCTCATGCCATTCGCGGTTGAGATTGATGCCCGCCGCATTCGTGCGCAGATGACCGCGCCGGCTGCCGTCGGGATTCATGTTGGGGACGATGTGGAAGGTCGCCTTCTGACGCAGATAGCGCGCCACCGCGTCCTCGTCGTCGGTCAGGCGCTCCAGCGCGCCTTCCATCCACCATTCGGCCATGCTCTCGCCGGGATGCTGGCGGGCATAGAGCCAGACATTCTTGGGGCCTTCGCCGACGCTCAGCATGTCGAGCGGCTGGCCGTCCAAGGTCAGGCCGAGTTCGCGATGCTCGACGCCCGGCTGGCAGGCGGCCCAGGCGACCAGGTCATGATGGCGTTCCATCGAATAGGGCGCGAAATAGGCGAGCCAGACGGCATTGCTGTCGGGCGAGAGGCGGATCGTCAGCGTGCCGTCGGCATAGTCGGTATCGGCCTGCAGCCAATTCTCGCGATCCTCGCTCATCCGCGCCTTGTAGCCCGGCCAGCCGTCGGGATAGGCCGAACCCGCGCAGTTCACGATCGCCAGTTCCACTTCGCGTCCGGCGGCGCCCGCCAGACGGAAATGGAACCATTGATAGAAGTCGCTGTCCTTGTCCTTGACGATTTCCAGCTCGGCGCGGACGCCCTCTGGACTGTCGGTGATGGAAAGAACGCGGATGTTGCCGCTGTCGAAGGCGCTCGAAATGGAGATGGTCATTTGACCGTTATAGTGCGCCCGGATTCGCCCGGATAGCCCCCGAGGAGGGCGGCAGCGAGCTTTTGCGCGACGGCGCGCGGCTGCGATTCGGGCGTGCCTTCACGCGATTCGGTCGAGGCGCGGCCTTCCCAGATGGCGGCCTGATCGCTGCGACGGCGAATCTGGATCTGCAATTCGGTGGAGACGATATCCTTGGGCTTGCCCGACAGGTTGATGCCGACGCCCAGCCCCAGGCCGGAATAGCCGCCACTGCCCAGCGCACCGCCGACGCCCACGCTGACCGGCTTGTCATTGCGCGCGGTGCCGGTCGGGCGGAAGCTGCGGCGGAAGCCGACCAGCGCGACATAGTCGCTGCCCGCATCGCCCGCATTGGTGAAGCCGACGCGCTGCAGCTCCTGGCTCACCGCCCCGGCATAGGTGCGAAATTCCAGGCCAACGTCCGGATTGCCGGGGATTTCCTGCACCGCGATCGATCCCGTCTGTGCCGGGCTGCCATTGTGGAATCGCGTCACCTCCACCGACGGCACCGTCGCGCAGGCGGCGAGCGACAGGGCAAGGCAGGAGGAGAGGATGATCTGTTTCAACATGCGATTGCACTCCAACGGGACTATGTCCAACACGCCGCCGACATAGCATTCCCTTCCAACGGGTGAAGCCATGACTTGGCTGCATGCAGGATGAACGGTGGCAAAAGGCGGTGGCCTGCGCTTGACTTTCGGCCGCCTCCCCCATAGGGGCTGCGCTTCGATTTTTCCAATCAGACATGATTCCAGAAGGCTGACAATGAAGATCCGCAACTCGCTCAAGTCGCTCAAGGGCCGCCACCGGGACAACCGCGTGATCCGTCGTCGTGGCCGGACCTACGTCATCAACAAGACCAACCGTCGCTTCAAGGCCCGCCAGGGCTAAAAGCGCGGACGGATCGGCTTGCCGATCCTCCGGACCTTCCAAAGGTCTTATTGAGCGCCCGATCCCATGGATCGGGCGCTCAACGTGTTGGCGCCACATTTTCCAGCGAATCGATTCGGCGGCATAAAAAAAAGCGCGGCCACCCGAATGGGCGGCCACGCCGAATCAGTCAGAAAAAAGCGAATCAGGCCGACATGGTCGGCTCTTCGTCACGCCCCTTGAGTTCGTCGCCACGCACGGTCGCGACATGCAGCACATTGGTCGAACCGGGCGTCCCGAAGGGCACGCCGGCCAGCACCACGATCTTGCCGCCCTTGACCGTCATGTCATGGCGCAGCGCCATGCGGCGCGCCTTGCCGATCATTTCCTCGAAAGTGCCGATATCCTTGGTGCGGATCGCATGGACGCCCCAGGTCAGGCCCAGCTTGCGCGCGGTATCGGATCGCGGCGTCAATGCCAGGATCGGCGCGGACGGCCGCTCGCGCGCCACCCGGCGCACGGTGCTGCCCGATGAGGTAAAGCAGGTGATGACGCTGGCGCCGACGACCGGCACGATGCCCGCGGCAGCCTCCGCCAGGGCGTCGGCGGTGGTCGGGTCGGGCCGGGTTTCGGTGAAGTGCAGACGGGCGAAATAGCCCGGATCGCGCTCCACGCTATGGGCGATGCTGTCCATCATCGACACGGCCTCGACCGGCCAGTCGCCCGCCGCCGTTTCGGCCGACAACATGATCGCGTCGGCGCCGTCATAGACCGCGGTCGCCACGTCCGACACTTCGGCACGGGTCGGGGTCGGCGCCTTGATCATCGATTCGAGCATCTGGGTTGCGACCACCACCGGACGGCCCATGCGGCGGGCGGTGGCGACGATCTGCTTCTGCAGCGGCGGCACCGCCTGCGGCGGCAATTCCACGCCCAGATCGCCGCGCGCGACCATCACGCCGTCGGCCATCTCGATAATCTCCTCCAGCCGCTGCACGGCCGAGGGCTTCTCGATCTTCGCCATCAGCGCACCATGGCCGCCCATCAGCTTGCGCGCTTCGGCCAGATCCTCGGGCCGCTGGACGAAGCTCAAGGCGATCCAGTCACAGCCCTGCTCGACCGCGAAGCTCAAGTCGCGGCGATCCTTGTCGGTCAGCGCGGGCACCGGCACGACCACGTCGGGCACATTCACGCCCTTGCGGTTCGACAGCGTGCCGCCGATTTCGACGACGGTATCGATTCGCGTGTCCGTGACCGCCTTCACCCGCAGCACCAACTTGCCATCGTCCAGCAGCAGGCGGGTTTCGGGGACCAGCGCGGCATAGATTTCCGGATGCGGCAGGTTGACGCGCTGGACGGTGCCCGGCGTGTCGTCCCGGTCGAGGATGAAGGCGGCGCCGGTTTCCAGCACCACCAGCCCCTTCTCGAACGTGCCCACGCGCAGCTTGGGGCCCTGAAGGTCGGCCAGAATCGTGGTTGGCCGGGAAAATTCCTTTTCCAGCTCGCGGATCGTGGCGATGCGGGCGGCATGATCCTCATGCGCGCCATGGCTCATATTGACTCGAAAGGCGTCGGCACCCGCGACAAACAATGCGCGGATCATCTCTGCGCTCTCGCTGGCGGGACCGAGGGTCGCGAGAATGCGAACCTTGCGCGAGCGGGGCGATAGTCGTGTCATGTCTTCTCCTGGCCGTATTGATCGCCTCTGGCTTGCCAGGGCGTCGTTATCGATTATCCGTGCTGCACGACAGGATGATGTAGATTAAGCGAAAGGTTCCGCCTGTGTCCGCTACCATACTCAGTGACGCCGTCGCTGCAACCGCCTTCCGTCGGCTGATCGCGCATTTGCAGCATCGCACCGACGTGCAGAATATCGACCTGATGGGCACGGCCGGCTTCTGCCGCAACTGCCTGGCCGACTGGATTGCCGAGGCCGACGGCCATCTGACCCGCGACGAAGCCCGCGAGATCATCCACGGCATGCCCTTTGCCGAGTGGAAGGCCCGCCATCAGGGCGAGGCGACGCCCGAGCAGATCGCAAAGATGCAGGAGAGTGTGGCGAAGAACGCGGACAACCACTAAGCTTTGGCATCATGCTCGGGCGACCCTGCCGGATCAGCCGGGAGTGCATTGCGCGACCCGGCATTTCTCAATTAGAGCCTGATTCACGGTATCGGCGGAAGCGCAAAGCGCTTCCACCTCGCCCGATCAGGCTCTAGGAGCATCCGCCAACCGATTCACACTGACACGGAGATTCCCATGAGCGAGGGCAATATCGCAGCCGACCAGCTGCGCCTTCTGATCGAGCGCATCGAGCGCCTGGAAGAAGAAAAGAAGGGCATCGGCGACGACATCAAGGACGTCTATCTGGAAGCCAAGGCGACCGGTTACGACCCCAAGATCATGCGCCAGATCATCCGCCTGCGTAAGATGCAGCCGCATGACCGCCAGGAAATGGAAGCGATCCTGCAGACCTACCTGTCCGCGCTGGGCATGGAATAAGGCGGTCCACGCCTTATTCCCGACCGGTGCATGCCACCGGACCTTGCCGAGGGGTGCTGTCGACCTACATCTGGTCCAGCCCCCTCGCGCCAGGGGCGCCACCAAAGTGAGAGGACGCCCCTTATGACCGACATCATCGTCAGCACCACCAGCCGCCTGGAAGGCCGTCCCGCCCAGGATTATCTGGGCATCGTCACCGGCGAAGTGATCGTCGGCGCCAACCTCTTCCGCGACCTGTTCGCCAGCGTGCGCGACATCGTGGGCGGCCGATCGGGCGCCTATGAGGATGTGCTGCAACGCGCCCGCAGCGAAGCGATCGAGGAGATGCAGGGCAATGCCCGCAAGCTCGGCGCCAATGCCGTCGTCGGCGTCGACCTCGACTATGAAGTGATCGGCGCCAATGGATCGATGCTGATGGTCTCCGCCTCGGGCACCGCGATCCGCTACTGATCGCGCCACCCCCGCTATCCTCTAGCGTTGCAGGATGGCGACGCGCTCGCTAGAGAGCGCGCTTCGGTTTCACAGAAAATGTCAGGAGAAGGCCGTGGCCGGCCATTCCAAATTCAAGAACATCATGCATCGCAAGGGTGCGCAGGACAAGAAGCGCTCGTCGATGTTCTCCAAGCTGTCGCGCGAAATCACCGTCGCGGCCAAGATGGGCATGCCCGATCCGGACATGAACCCGCGCCTGCGCCTGGCGGTCAACGCCGCCAAGGCCCAGTCGATGCCCAAGGACAATATCCAGCGCGCGATCGACAAGGCGATCGGCGGCGACATGGAGAATTACGAGGAAATCCGCTATGAGGGCTATGGCCCCGGCGGCGTCGCCATCATCGTCGAGGCACTGACCGACAATCGCAATCGCACCGCGACCAATGTCCGCACCGCCTTTGCCAAGAATGGCGGCAATCTGGGCGCATCGGGCGCGGTGAGCCATGGCTTCGACCGCCTGGGCCTCATCACCTATCCCGCCAGCGCCGGCGATGCCGACGCCGTCTTCGAAGCCGCGCTGGAAGCGGGTGCGGATGATGTCTCGTCGAACGAAGATGAGCATGAAATCTGGACCGCGATGGACGCGCTGCACGAAGTCGCCAAGGCGCTGGAAGCCAAGCTGGGTCCGGCAGAGGGCGCCAAGCTCGCCTGGAAGCCGCAGACCACGCTGGAAGTTGACGAAGCCAATGCCGCAACGCTGCTGAAGCTGGTCGACACGCTGGAAGATGATGACGACGTCCAGACCGTCTGGGGCAATTATGAAGTCTCCGACGCCGTGATGGAGAAGCTGGGCTAAGATGCCCGCCGCTTTTGTCGCATGATCATTCTGGGACTGGATCCAGGCCTCGGCACCACCGGCTGGGGCCTGATTGCCGCCGACGGCAATCGCCTGACCCATGTCGGCAACGGCCAGATCAAGACCGACAGCGCGATGTCGCTGGCGACGCGGCTGATGGTGCTTGATCTGGCGCTGACCGACCTGATCCTCGAACATCGGCCCGATGGCGCCGCGGTCGAGGAGGTGTTCGTCAACGTCAATCCGCAATCGACGCTGAAGCTGGGCCAGGCGCGCGGCGTCATCCTGCTGAATGCGGCCCGTTCCGGCATGGAAGTGGGCGAATATGCCGCCCGGCTGGTCAAGAAATCGGTCGTCGGCGTCGGCAATGCGTCGAAGGACCAGGTCCATGCCATGGTCCAGCGGCTGCTGCCCGGCGCCAAGATCGTCGGGTCGGACGCCGCCGACGCCCTTGCGGTCGCAATCACCCATGCCCATCATCTGGCGAGCGCCCGGCGGATGCCCGCGCGCTGACCTGCCATCGGAGACCATCGCGACCATGACCGACCTGCCCCACGCCCGCTACATCATCGTCCCGCATGACGGCGTGTGGAAGATCAACCTCAACAACAGCTATTACGGCCCCTTCGCGACGCAGCAGGCGGCGATCGACAGCGCTACCGAAACGGCGAAGAAGGCGGCCGCAGGCGGCTATCCCGCATCGGTCCTGCTGATGAACGGCACCGCGTTCGACACCGCCTGGACCAGCATCGAAAACGACGATACCTGATTTTTACATATTTCGGGAACTCTTCGTCCCTTTCCGCATTTATCGACACCAGCATAAGCGGGCGCAGGGATGAGCAAGAAGATTCTGATCGTCGAGGACGAGATTTTCGTCGCGTTGGAAATCGAACAGATTGTGCAGGATGCCGGCTTCGATGTCGGCGGCATCGCGGCCGACCGCGAGGCGGCGATGGCCGCTGCCGAATCCTGCGACATCGCCCTGGTCGACCTCAACCTGCGTGATGGCCCCACCGGCCCCGCCATCGGCATGGAACTGGCCAGCCGCTTCGGCATCAAGGTCATCTATGTGACCGCCAATCCGGCGCAGATCGGCACGGCTTCCGTTGCGGCGCTGGGCGTCGTCACCAAACCCTTCCGCGCACAGAGCATTGCCCAGACCGTGCGCCTGGCCGCCACCGGAGCAGCCGACCTCGCCACGGCGGAGATTGCCGGCTTTACGCCCTTCCCGCCGCCGCGCGGTGCATCGAGCGGCGCGGTATCCGCAGCCTGAGCCGAAGCCCTTCGGGGCACCATTGCCGTTCGAGCTGACCACCCAGCTGACGCTCGACGCTGAGCGCGATCAGGCGACTGCCAAAGCCTTCGCTGGCGATCGGCGTGACGCTGGGACCGCCCTCTTCGCGCCAGTCGAGCAGGATATCCTCATCCTGCGTCACCACATGCAGCGCGATGAAGCCATCAGGCGTCGATAGCGCGCCATATTTGGCGGCATTGGTCGCCAGTTCATGAAACAGCAGCGCCAGCGGCGTCGCCGAGCGATCATCGATCGGCGGATTGTCGCCCGACAATTGCAGCCGCTCGCGACCGCCATAGGGCGCAAAAATCTCCTCCAGCACGCCATGAAGCGATGCCTGTTCCTCCGCCATGCTGACGCCACCGCCATGGGTCCGGACGAAGTCATGCGCCCGTCCCAACGCCAGGATGCGATCGCGCAGGTCGTCCGCCCCTTCCTGCATGCCCGGACGCTCCCGCGCCGACAGGCCAATGAGGCCGGCAATGACGGAAAAGATATTCTTGATCCGATGCGACAGCTCATGCGCGATCATCTCGCGCTCTTCGAGCATCAGCTTCTGCTCATGAATCTCGGTGCAGGTGCCGATCCAGCGGATGATCTGCCCCTGCGCATCGCGGATTGGCAGGGCGCGCCCCAGCGTCCAGCGATAGAGGCCGTCGCGGTGCCGCAGCCGATATTCGATTTCATAGGGATCGCCGCTCGCCAGCGAATGGCGCCATTTCTCCCAGGCCTTGGACTGGTCATCGACATGGAACATGCCGTTCCAGGCATCGCCATCGGTCGATCCGGCCGGCACACCGGTATATTCATACCAGCGCGCATTATAATAATCATGATAGCCGTCTGGCAGGGTCGACCAGACCATCTGCGGCATGGTGTCGGCCAGGGTGCGGAACATGCGGTCGCTGTCCGCCACTGCCTCTGCATCCAGCCGCTGCTGGGCGATCACGTCGCGATCGCGCCGCCGCCCCTCCAGTTCGATCATCACCTGCCGCGCCAGCAGCGAAAGCCCCTGGCGCTGCAGCGGGGTCAGGTCATCGCGCGGCACCGTATCTATGACGCAGAGCGCACCCAGCGGCTCGCCATCGCCGCCGACCAGCGGCGCCCCGGCATAGAAGCGGATATGCGGCGCACCAGTGACCAGTGCATTGTCGATGAAGCGCGCATCCTGCGTCGCGTCGGGCACGACGAAGATATTGTCGCCCAGCATGGCAAGGGCGCAGAAGGATACGTCACGCGGCGTCTCCTCCGCATCCAGCCCGACTCGCGCCAGAAAACGCTGCCTTACATCCTCGACAATGCTGACGAGCGCGATCGGCGCCCCGCATAGTTGCGCGGCGAAGCTGGTAATGTCGTCAAGGGTACGGAAACCGCCAGCGTCGAGATCATAGAGCGCCAGCAGCGCCGCCCGATCCGTTGCCAGGCCGCGTCCGTCAGCCATCGCTGACCCGTTCGATGTCGGCGCCAACGGCCGAGAGCTTTTCCTCCAGCCGCTCATAACCGCGATCGAGATGATAGACGCGGCTGACGATGGTCTCGCCTTCGGCAGCAAGGCCGGCCAGGATCAGGCTCATCGAGGCGCGCAGATCGGTCGCCATCACCGGCGCACCGACCAGCTTGTCGACGCCGCGTACGACCGCAGTGCGGCCGTTGACGCTGATGTCGGCACCCATGCGCGCCAGTTCAGGCACATGCATGTAGCGATTCTCGAAGATCGTCTCGGTCAGGACCGACGCGCCCTCCGCCTTGGTCAGCATCGCCATGAACTGCGCCTGCATGTCGGTCGGGAAGGCCGGGAAAGGCGCGGTCGACAGGGTCAGCGGCTTGAGCTTGCCGTCGGACGAAACGCGGATGCCATCGCGATGCTCGTCGACTTGCACGCCAGCGTCGCGCAGCGCGGCCAGGATGGCGTGCATATCGTCGGCATTGGCGCCGATCAGGTCGAGCGAACCGCCGGTGATCGCCGCGGCGCAGGCATAGCTGCCCGCCTCGATCCGGTCGGGCATGACGCTGTAGGTCGCGCCATGGAGACGATCGCGGCCATGGATCACCAGCTTGTCGGTGCCCACGCCCTCGATATCGGCGCCCATCGCAATCAGCAGCTTGCAGAGATCAACGATCTCCGGCTCGCGCGCGGCATTTTCCAGGATGCAGGTGCCCTTGGCGAGCGAGGCCGCCATCAGCGCATTTTCAGTCGCACCGACCGACACCACCGGGAAGGTATAGATGCCACCGGGCAGGCCGCCATCGGGCAGGCTAGCGCGGACATAGCCGGCCGCGATCTCGATGATCGCGCCAAAGGCTTCCAATGCCTTGAGGTGCAGGTCGATCGGGCGGTTGCCGATCGCGCAGCCGCCGGGCAGCGACACCCGTGCCTCGCCGGCGCGGGCGAGCAGCGGGCCGAGCACCAGGATCGACGCGCGCATCTTGCGCACGATGTCATAGGGCGCCTCGGTCGAGGTCACGCGGCCGGCGCGCATCGTCATGACGCGGCCGAAATCCTCCGGACGGGCGCCTTCGATCATGGTCGACACGCCAAGCTGGTTGAGCAGATGGCCGAAGCTGTCGACGTCGGCCAGGCGCGGCAGATTGCGCAGCGCGACGGGCTCGTCGGTCAGCAACGCGCAGGGCAGCAGCGTCAGGGCAGCGTTCTTAGCGCCGGAGATGGGAAGGCGGCCATTGAGTTGCTTGCCGCCGCGAATGTGAATGCGGTCCATTGGCTAGGTTTCATAGCGTCTATTGCGCGCCGTGCAAGGCGCGCGCGCGGTCGTTCGGCGTGAAAAACGGGCAGGGCGGAAGACTATTTTCGCGGATCGCCGCAACCTTGATCGAGTTTAGTGCGCCTTGCCGAAATGCAGCCAAAAGGAGGTTGGGGCGTTCTGCCATCGTAACAACAATTTCAAGAAGAAGGTGTATTGGTGGCGACGAGCTGTTTCGCGGAAAGACTGGCCAAGACGGTTCCCCTGTCCGACGCAGAAAAAGCAGCATTGGCTCGGCTGGAAGAAAATCCTCGCAAGATCAAACGCGGGGCCATGATCCAGCGCGTCAACGAGACGATCACTGAGTTGTTCGTGCTGCGCGAAGGTCGGGTCATGAGCTATGTCATCCTGCCCGATGGCAGCCGCCAGATATTGCGCGTCTACTTCCCCGGCGATTTCATCGGTTCGGCCAGCACCATCTACAGCAAGGCCCCGGAATCCCTGGTCGCCCTGTCGGATGCGATCGTCTGCCCGTTCGACAAGCATGCGCTGCGCCGGTTGCTGGAGGAATATCCGCGCGTCGCCGCCCTGCTGTTCCTGCTGTCCAATGCGGAGCGGGTGGCGATGACCGATCGGCTTGCCTCGCTGGGCCGCACATCGGCCAGGGCACGGGTCGCGTCCTTCCTGCTCGACATGTTCGACCGGCTGCGCGTCACGGACGACAGCATCACCGACAGTTTCGACCTGAAGCTGACGCAGGAAGAGATTGGCGACGCGATCGGCCTGACATCCGTCCATGTGAACCGGATGATCCGGCAGATGGAGCAGGAAAAGCTGATCAGCCGCGCCAATGGCCGGATCACGCTGGTCGACATGGCCCGGCTGGAAGAGATCGGCCATTACACCAACCGGCACAAGCATATGGACCTGGACTGGCTGCCCGCAATGAGCTGACGCGCCGTTGGTCAGGCCAGGAGTTCAACATCCCAATAGAGCCAGTCGTGCCAGCTTTCGTGGAGATAGCCGGGCGGGAAGGCACGGCCATGCTCCTGCAGCTGCCAACTGGTCGGCCGGATCGGCTGGACATGCAACTGCATGCCCGCTTCGCGCGGGGTGCGCCCGCCCTTCTTGAGGTTGCAAGGCGAACAAGCGGTCGCGACATTCTCCCAGGTGGTGCGGCCACCCGCGCGCCGCGGCACGACATGGTCGAAGGTCAGGTCGTGCGTCGTGCCGCAATATTGGCAGCTGAAACGATCGCGCAGGAACAGGTTGAACCGGGTGAAGGCCGGATGCTCCGAGGGCCGCACATATTGCTTGAGCGCGATGACCGAGGGAATGCGCATCTGCAGGCTGGGACTGTGGACTTCCCGCTCATAGGAAGAGACGATGTCCACCCGCTCCAGAAAAATCGCCTTGATGGCGGTCTGCCAGGGCCACAGGCTCAGGGGATAATAGCTGAGCGGTGTATAGTCCGCATTCAAAACCAGCGCCGGGCAGTTTTCCGGATGCCGTATCAGGTCGGGATGGTACATAGTCGCCTCTACCCCCTTGCCGACGCCGCTGATCGACCAACAACGTGACAAGAGCATGACAGCATTAACGAATATCCGCCGTCAAGAGCCTGTATGACTCAATCCACCGCACCACAGCATCTTGTGAGTCGTTTCGCGCCAAGCCCCACCGGTCGATTGCATGTCGGCCATGGCTGGTCGGCGCTGATGGTGATGGATCTGGCACGGGCCGCGGGTGGCGCCTTTCGTCTGCGGATCGAGGATATCGACGGCACCCGCAGCCGGCCCGAACATGTCGACGGGATTGTCGAGGATCTGCGCTGGCTGGGCGTGGCATGGGATGGCCCGATCATTTTCCAGTCGCAGCGCCTGGCCGATTATGACGCGGCGCTCGACCAGTTGCGGGCGATGGACCTGCTCTATCCCTGCTTCTGCACGCGCGCCGATATCCAGGCGAGCCTGACCGCGCCGCATGGCCCGGAAGGCCCGGTCTATCCCGGCACCTGTCGCACCCTGCCGAACGCCGTGCGCGCGGAGCGCATCGCGGCGGGCATGCCCCATGCCTGGCGGATCGACATGCAGGCGGCGGTCGCACGGGCGGGGCCACTCTGCTGGACCGCCCTGCCCTATCCCATCGATTCCCATGCGGCGCCGTCCGAGATTGCCGCCGATCCGGCGGCAGCGGGCGATGTCGTGCTGGCGCGCAAGGATGCGCCGGCGAGCTATCATCTGTCCTGCACGCTGGACGATGCGGCGATGGGCGTCACCCATGTGCTGCGCGGCAACGACTTGCGCGCCGCGACCGATATCCATCGCCTGCTGCAGGCGCTGCTCGACCTGCCAAGCCCCGCCTATATCCACCACCCGCTGCTGCTGGGCGCCGATGGCAAGCGGCTGGCGAAGCGGGACGGCGCGATTGCGCTGGCGGAGTTGCGTAGTGCCGGCATGGACCCGCAGCGCCTGGCCGATGATCTGCGCGCCGGGCGCTTTCCGGTTGGCATCACCGCCGGAGCGGCCTAGCATCACCCCATGACTACCGTGCTCGTCATCGCCCTCATCCTTGCCATGGCCGCGACCCTGTTCGCGCTTGTCCGCGGCATCATCGCCTTCCTCCAGGCGACGAAGGAGGAACTGAACCTGCCGGAGGGCGCGCCGCGCCCATCCAGCCTGAAGCAGAACCGGATGATGATGAACCGCATCCTGTTCCAGGCCGGCGCCGTCATCATCATCGCCCTGTTGCTGATGATGAAGGGCAATGGCTGAGGGCTGATGGTCAAGCTCAACAAGATCTACACCCGCACCGGGGACGCGGGCACCACCGGTCTGGTCGATGGGTCGCGCCTGCCCAAACATGCGCCGCGCATGCAGGCGGTGGGTGACGTGGACGAGGCGAACAGCGCGATCGGCCTGGCCATATTGGCGATCGGCGACAGGCCCGAAGCGGTCTGGCTGACCACCATCCAGAACGACCTGTTCGATCTGGGCGCCGACCTTGCCACCCCGATCCCGGACGGCGCGGACGAGCCCTGGGCGCTGCGCATCATTGCCAGCCAGGTCGCGCGACTGGAACAGCAGATCGACGACATGAACGCCGATTTGGCTCCACTCGACAGCTTCATCCTGCCCGGCGGCAGTCCGGCCGCAGCCGCCGTCCATCTCGCCCGTGCGATCACCCGCCGGGCCGAACGCAGCGCGACGGCCGCCGCCGCCGATGTCGCGCTCAATCCGCAGGCGCTAGCCTATCTCAACCGCCTGTCCGATCTGCTGTTCGTGCTCGCCCGCCGGCTGAACGACAATGGCGCACGGGACGTCAAATGGGTGCCGGGCGCGTCAAGACAGGTCTGATTTCAACGGCCTGGCTACCATCGGCCACGCTTTGCCTTGCACCGCAACATTAACCCTATTCATTCAGAGCGCGTTTAGCCAATTCTCCAAATTTGCGGGTTATTCGCAATTAGTGAGAGGGCCAAGATGCAATTCTATCTGGCAACATCCTTCATCTTTCCGCGCAGCCTGCGCCTGCGCCTGTTCGCACTCTGCTTCGTCGCCACCCATCTGCCGCTGATCGGCTATATCAGCTGGGGCATGGCCACCGGCCGGATCGCACTGGCCGAATTCCTGCTGCTGCTCGGCGCCACGCTGGTCGGCACGATCATGGCGCTGATGGGGATCGGCGCGCTGCTGAGCCCGATCCATGCGCTAGCCGATACGCTGCGCCCCGACAGTGAGGAGGCACCGGTCCTGCCCGAAGTCGGCGACGTGATCCGCACCCTCTATGCCGGCGTCCACCGCGCCGCGACGTCGACCCGCGCGCAGATGGACGAATTGCAGGTGGCGGCGCATGAAGACCCGCTGACCGGCATCGCCAACCGGCGCGGCCTGCTGGCCCAGATCGACGAACTGCCGATCGAGAAGCGCCAGGGCTGCATCGCGATCATCGACATCGATCATTTCAAGCAGGTCAATGACCGGCTGGGCCATGACGAGGGCGACCGGGTGCTGCGCGATTTCGCCACCCGCCTGTCCGCCCAGATCCGGCGCATCGACATGGTCGCGCGCTGGGGCGGCGAGGAATTTGCGGTCTTCTTCCAGAATTGCATCGAGGATGAGGCGAGCTGGTCGCTGGCCCGCCTGGCCGAGCAGATTCGCGAGCATCCGCTGGGCGATGTCGATGGCCGCCCGATCACCTTTTCCGCCGGCATCTGTCGCTGGAAGGGCGAGGAGATGGACGAGGTGCTGCGCCTTGCCGATCAGGCGCTGTACGAAGCCAAGGCCAATGGCCGCAACCAGCTGCGCCGTGCCCGGCCGGAGCGCACCGCCGCCTGATTTTGCGCCGCAGCGGGCCGGCAAGGAACCGACCTGCCCGGTCATGCGCTTACCCCTTGCGAGAGCGGTGCAACCGTATCGAAAGGGGCGTGCATGGCCAAAATCTGGATCCAGCCCGGACAGGACGCGCTGGCGGAACGCTATCGCGCCGTCCGCGCCCTGACGCAGGCGCTGGCAGCGCCTTTGTCCGACGCGGATGCCACGGTGCAGTCGATGCCCGACGCATCGCCCGCCAAATGGCATCTGGCCCATGTCAGCTGGTTCTTCGAAACCTTTGTCCTGCGCGATCATGTCGAGGGTTATCGCCCGTTCGACGACCGCTTCGCCTATCTGTTCAACAGCTATTATGAGGCGGAAGGGCCGCGCCATGCCCGGCCGATGCGCGGCATGCTGACCCGGCCGAGCCTGACCGACGTGCGCGCCTATCGCGCCCATGTCGATGCCGCGCTGCTGGCCGCCATGTCGCATCTGCCGGAGGCCGCCTGCACGCTGGTGACGCTGGGCCTGCAACATGAGCAGCAACATCAGGAATTGCTGCTGACCGACCTGCAGCATCTTTTTTCGCTCAATCCCATCGCCCCTGCCCTGTTCGACGCGCCCAGGGCGATGCCCGCGCCGGTGCCCGGACCGCTGCACTGGATCGAGGGACGCGAGGGGCTGGTCGAGATCGGCGACGACGGCAAGACCGGTTTCGCCTTCGATTGCGAGGGGCCGCGCCACAAGGTCTTCCTGCGCCCCCACGCCCTGGCCCACCGGCCGATCACCAATGGCGAATGGATCAGCTTCATCGAGGATGGCGGCTATCGTGACCCGGCGCTCTGGCTGTCGGATGGCTGGGCCTGGGTCCAGGCGGAAGGGATCGAGGCGCCGCTCTATTGGCAGCGCGGCGAGAAGGGCTGGACCCGTTTCGGCCTGGACGGACGCCAGCCGGTCAATCCGGCCGCGCCCGTCACCCATATCAGCCTGTATGAGGCCGATGCCTATGCCAGTTGGGCGGGCGCGCGCCTGCCGACCGAGGCGGAATGGGAAAGCGCGGCGCTCAACATCGCGCCGACTAGCGGCGAGCAACTGGACGGCGCCGCCTGCCCCCGCCCCCGCGCCGCCGAAGACGGCACCAGCCTGACCCAGATGTTCGGCGATGTGTGGGAATGGACCGGCAGCGCCTATCGCCCCTATCCCGGCTTTCGCACCGCCCCCGGCGCGGTCGGCGAATATAATGGCAAGTTCATGTCCGGGCAGTTCGTGCTGAAGGGCGGCAGCTGCGCCACCCCGCGCGGCCATGTCCGCGCCAGTTACCGCAATTTCGTCCACCCCCATCAACGCTGGCAGTTCACCGGACTGCGGCTGGCCAAGGATCTGTAAGCCCCATGCTGCTGACGCACGACATGCCCGCCGCCCGCACCATCGACCCGGCATTCCGCCGCGACATCTTGGCCGGCCTTGCCCGATCGCCCAAGGCGACCCCGCCCATCTGGTTCTATGACCGGCGCGGGTCGGAATTATTCGAGGATATTACCGACCTGCCCGAATATTATCCGACCCGCACCGAAACCGCGCTGCTGGCTGGCCATGGCGATGATTTCGCCGCCGCCATCGGCCCCGGCCGGGCGGTGGTGGAATTCGGCGCCGGCAGCGCGCGCAAGACGCCGCATCTGCTGCGCGCGATCGCCCCCGCCGCCTATGTACCGATCGACATCAGCGGCGATTTCCTGCGCACCAGCAGCGCCGAACTGGCGAGCGCCTTTCCCGGACTGCCGGTGCTACCGCTGGTCGGCGACTTCACCAGCACATTGGCCCTGCCCGATGCGATCGACGGCCTGCCCCGGCTCGGCTTCTTCCCCGGCTCCACCATCGGCAACAGCGAACCAGACACCGCCGTCGACCTGCTGCGCGCGATGCGCCGGCTGCTGGGCGATGACGCGATGCTGCTGATCGGCATGGACCGGATCAAGGATCGCGACCGGCTGATCGCCGCCTATGACGATGAAGCCGGTGTCACCGCCGCCTTCAACCGCAACCTGCTGGTGCGGATCAACCGCGAGCTGGAGGGCGACCTGCCGGTCGACGCCTTTGCCCATCGCGCCATCTGGAATGACGAGAAGGCGCGGATCGAGATGCATCTGGAAGCGACCGAGCCGCTGCATTTCCATGTCGCCGGCCAATGTTTCCACATGAAGGCGGGCGAGACCATCCATACCGAGAGCAGCCATAAATATGGCGCACGCGACGAACAGCTGCTGCTGCGCGCGGGCGGATGGGAACCCACGGCCGAATGGATCGACCCGGACGGCCTGTTCGCGCTGGTGCTGGCGAAGGCGGGGTAAAAGCGTCCGACCGATTTCGTCCCGGATATGACGCGACAGTCGAAGTTCACAGTGTCGTTGGGCTGATTCCGGCCCAATGCGCTGGCTATGCGCCTGCCCCGCGCCGGTGAAGCGACAGTTGCGCGACAGTCGGGTCAGGGCGACGCGCCTTCGACGCGACACGGACGCGACAGCGAGGCGACAGTGAAGCGACACTGGGCGGCTGAAGCGCCATGGTGCGGGGTGGGAATGGAGCGCGGCTTCCATCGCCCAGGATAGATCAGAGAAAGGCCGAGTAGGAAAGCGAGGGTGAGGGTCTTCTTTCGACCAGAAGCGGACGTTCCCTACTCCCCTCCCTTCCAGGGAGGGGCCGGGGGTGGGTGCGCCGCGTAGCGGCGGCCTACGGTCGATAGGGCAGAAGCTCGCTACGCTCGCAACCCACCCCAACCCCTCCCTGGAAGGGAGGGGCTACGTCTTGTTCCCACCCAACTCCGCCATCCCAGCGGTATGACGCCTACCGCTTATTCCGTCGCGAGCAGCAGGTCCCGCAGGTCGTGCAGGCTGGGCAGGACCGCGGTGGCGGCCAGGACCAGTTCCTCGGTCGGCGGCAGGAGGTCGGGAACCATCACCGTCGCCATGCCCGCCGCCACGCCGGCGCGGACGCCGGCATGGCTGTCCTCCACCGCGACGCAATCGGCCGGATCGACGCCCAGCCGCTCGGCCGCCAGCAGATAGGGCTGCGGGTCGGGCTTGGGGCGGTCGACGTCATTGCGGGTGACGACGGTCTGGAAATAAGGAAGCAGCCCGGCCTTCTCCAGCCGCTGCTGGGCATAGGGGGCCATGGTCGAGGTCGCGATCGCCATCGGGATGCCGGCCCTGGCCAGATGATCCAATATCACCTCCGCGCCCGGCCGCAGCGGAATGCCCGCCTCCAGCGCGGCGACGAACAGCGCGTCGCTGTCGGCATAGAATTGATCGACCGGAAAGTCCGGCCCCATGCGGTCGGCCAGCATCCGCAGATTCTCGTCGCGATGGATGCCGACCATCGACAGCAGCATCTCGTCCGACATCGGCCAGCCCATCGCCGCACCGGTGCGGGCGAAGGCATCGCGATGCGCGGCCTCCGTATCCAGCAGCGTACCGTCCATGTCGAAGATGACGGCGCGGATCGGGTTGGGCAGCGCAGCGGCGGCTTGCGGCGGCGCGTCGGAAAGGGATGCGGTGCTTGCCATGCCCTTCATATGGTGTGTGCGCTGCAATATTTCCATTGCAAAGCGCGCCATCGGGGCTGCAATTTTCCTATTGCAGCCGCGTCCTATTCGACGACCTGCGCGGTCCAGACGGGAATCCAGCGCCAGGCGCCACGGCATTCGCCCATGCTGGTCGCTTCGGTCAGGCGGAAGCGGCTGCCATCCCAGACATAGGTCTGGCTGGTGCCGCAATCACCGATGCCGCGCCCCTTGGCGAAGCTCTGCAGCAGCGACTTTTCAGGCGCCCAGCCGGCGTTGACCAGGGTGGGATGGCCGATCTCCTCCGTGCCCCAGCCGGGCGCATAGTCGAACGGCGCGAAGCGGAAGCTGCGGCGACCCGGAATGCCGCTGGCGATCACCGGCACGGTGGTGAAATTATAGGCGCCAGCGCCGCAGGGAACCAGGATCAGCGTGTCATTCTTCGACAGGCGATGCAGTTCGGACTGGCCATTGGCCATCTCGTCGGTGCAGCCGGTGAACTTGCCGAGCGCGGTCCGCTCCTCGCGCCACAGTGCAGCCGGCGCATCGCCCGTCGCGATGATCGCGCGATGGATCGCCGGCGTCGGCGGCGCGACCCGCACCGCCAGCGGCCCGAGCGGCCCGGTCGCGACCAGCGCGGTGGTGGTGCCAGCCCGGCCCTGGCGCGCATCCATGTAGCGGATCGCCGCGCCTGCGCCGGCCAACGACGGCCGGCCGAGCGACCGGTTGCCGGTGCGCACTTCCATCGTGCTGCCACGCGCCATCGCGATCGCCAGCGCCGATGCCTGCGGCCCGCGCAGGGTGGCGTCGCCATCGCGCGCGGTCACCGTCGCGACCTTGCGGCCGTCGACCAGGAAGCTGACGTCGGAGGAACCCTTGGCATCGCGGCTGACCCAGACTTCGGCCGCAGCATCGGGACCGGCCGAACGGGCGACGCCGACCATCACCGGATTGTCGGGCCAGTCGCTGCCGGGCAGCAGCGACACCGCCTCGCACCGGTTGCGATTGTCGCAACCGATGGTCCAGTCCTTGTAGGTTTCGAGCGTGCCAGGCTTGGGCGCGGGCGCGTTGGTCTGCGCCGTTGCCATGCCAATGGTGCCGATGGCCGTTAAGACGACCGCGAAAAATCTAAGTTCCCCCATCGGTTAACCATAACCGATTTGTTAAGCCGGGGGTAGGGCCTCTGTTAAGTAATCGAAATGATTTGGTTAAAGGCTTAACATCAACCCGGCCAGCGCGGCGCTCATCAGATTGGCCAGGCTGCCGGCGACCAGCGCCTTCAGCCCCAGCTTGGCGATCATCGGCCGCTGATTGGGGGCAAGGTTGCCGGTCACCGCCATCTGGATCGCGATCGAGCTGAAATTGGCGAAACCACATAGGGCAAAGGTGATGATGGCGATGGTCGAGGGCGAGAGGCCGTCCTGCACCTGGCCGAGATTGATATAGGCGACGAATTCGTTGAGCACGACCTTGGTGCCGAACAGGCCGCCGGCCACCTGCGCCTCGTTCCAGGGGATGTTGAGCAGATACATGACCGGCGAGAAGACATAGCCGAGCAGCTGCTGGAAGCTCAGTTCGGGATAGCCGAAGATGCCGCCGATACCGCCGAGGATGCCGTTGGCGAGCGCCACCAGCGCGACGAAGGCCAGCACCATGGCACCGACGGCGACGGCCAGCTTGACGCCGGTCTGGGCGCCCTGCGCCGCCGCCATGATGATGTTGGCGGGCTTTTCCTCGTCATGGGTGGCGACGGGCATGGGTTCACCCGGCGTGGTTTCCGCATTCAGCACCGCCGCGACCGCAGCCGCACGGCGCGTTTCGGGCAGGTGGATATCATCCTCCAGCGGCAGTTCCGGTTCGCATTCCGGCTCGTCGGGCATCATGATCTTGGCCATCAGCAGGCCGCCGGGCGCCGCCATGAAGCTGGCCGCGAGCAGATAGTCGATCTTGATCCCCATTGAGGCATAAGCGGCCAGGATGGTGCCGGCGACGCCCGCCATGCCGCTGGTCATCACCGCGAACAGCTGCGGCCCGTTGAGACCGGCGAGATAGGGACGGATCACCAGCGGGCTTTCGCTCTGGCCGACGAAGATATTGGCGGCAGCGCACAGGCTTTCCACCTTCGACACGCCCGTCACCTTCTCGATCGCGCCGCCGACCCAGCGGACAATGAACTGCATGATGCCCAGATAATAGAGGATCGACACCAGGCTGGCGAAGAAGATGATCACCGGCAGCGCGGCGATGGCGAAGCTGGCGCCGCCGATTTCCGGCTTGGCCAGCGGGCCGAAGATGAAGTTGGTCCCCGCCTGCGCATAGCCCAGCAGATTGGCGACGCCGTGCGACATGCCCGCGATGATGGCGCGTCCGGCCGGCACATAGAGCACCAGCAGCGCGATCCCCGCCTGCAGCAGGAAGGCCGCGCCTACCACGCGCAGCCGGATCGCGCGGCGGTTGGAAGAGAGGGCAAAGGCAATGGCAAGAATCAGCAATATGCCGGCGAGGCCGATAAGAAGATGCATGAAGCGCTTTCGCGGGAATGGGCAAACCGCGCGACTATACAGGGCCAGCGCGCGGAAACCAGCAGGGAATCCCGCTCAGCAATATAAATGAGATAGCCTCGCTTTTTGTCGACAAATCGATCAGAACCATGGCGTCATAGAAGATGCGATGGGGAGAGGCGATGCTGATGGAAACCGACAAGCCCGGTGCCGCTACGGAATGGCGACGTCATTATATGCTGCCGATCGCGGCCGCGCTCGGCTATGCTACCAGCGTCATCCATATCTATGGGCTTGGCCCCTATATCCAGCCGATCAGCGACCAGTTCGGCTGGACGCGAACGCAGGTGACGGTGGGCCTCACCCTGTCCACCCTGGTGCAGGCGGTCTTTTCCGTGCCGATCGGCCTGATGGTCGACCGGCTGGGGCCGCGCCTGTTCGGGCTGGTCGGCGTGCTGCTGACCTGCGGCGCCTTTGCCCTGCTGGGCACGGCGACCGGCAGCCCTGGCCAATGGTATCTACTCTGGGCGCTGCTGGCGCTCGCGACCCTGCCGGTGCAGGCGACGATCTGGACCAGCGCCGTCGCCACCCGGTTCGAGGCGTCACGCGGCCTGGCCTTTGCCATCACACTGTGCGGCGCATCGATCGCGGTCGCCATCTTTCCGCTGATGGGCAGCTGGCTGATCGGCCATTATGGCTGGCAACGCGCCGCGCCGATCCAGGCGGCAATCTGGGCAGCGTGCAGCTTTCCGCTGATCTTCCTCTTCTTCCGGGGCGCGCGTGATCGGCGGCGCGGCGAGGCCGTTGCGGCCACCGCTGCGGCACCCGCTATCGGCGCCACGCTGGCCGAAGGGGTGCGCTCCTCCATCTATCATCGCCTGCTGCTCGCCAGCCTGCTCTTCACCTTCACCATCATCGCGCTGGTCGTGCATTTCGTGCCGATCCTGACCGATCGTGGCGCGGACCCGATGCGGGCGGCCGGCATAGCCTCGGTCGTGGGCCTTTGCTCGATCATCGGCCGGCTGGCGACCGGGCTGCTGCTCGACCGGTTCCGGGGATCGCTGGTCGGTGCCGGCGTCTTCCTGCTGCCGGCGGCCGCCAGCCTGTTGTTGCTGGGCGCCGGGAATAATGTCGCGCTGCTGATCGCGGCGGCCGCGCTGATCGGCCTGACATTGGGCGCGGAGGTCGATGTGATCGTCTATCTCACCACCCAGCATTTCGGCCTCAAGACCTTTGGCGGGCTTTATGGCGGGCTGCTGATGGCGCTGTCGGTCGGCACCGCGACCGGGCCATTGGGCGCGTCGGCGATTTTCGACCGCTTCGGCAATTATGCGCCCTTCCTGTGGATAACGCTTGTCCTGATGGTCGGTAGCAGCCTGGCGCTTGCCAGCCTGCCGCGCCCGGCCTTTGCCCGGCCGCGCGGCCATTGAGGGGGGCATTGACATAAAGCGCTACAAAGCCGCCACGTCGAGACATCGCGGGGATATATGGCGCGCCTAGTCCTACCCTTCTGACAGTCCACAGACGACAGAAGGGTAGAGCGAGATGATGCAGGATGGCGCGCATGACGACCATGGCCATGGCCTGGCCGACGATCTGGCTCAGATGCGCAAGCTGGCCGGCGAGGCGATGGGCCGGCGCCGCACGTTGCGCCTGCTCTTTTCGGCCGGCAGCGCCGCGCTGATCACCGCCTGTGGCGGCGGCGGCAGTGATAGCGACACTGACACATCGACCGCCACGCCGACGCCCACCCCTACCCCGACGCCAACACCCACGCCGCCCCCGACGTCGAGCAGTTGCATCGCCGATCCGGAGGAAACCAACGGCCCCTATCCGGCCGACGGATCCAACAGCAGCAATGGCAGCGTCGTCAATGTGCTGGACGACACCGGCATCGTGCGCACCGACATCCGGTCGAGCTTCGGATCGTCGAGCGGCACCGCCGAAGGCATCTATATGCAGCTGACCATCACGGTGGTGAACGTCAATGGCAGTTGCGCGCCGCTGGAGGGCTATGCCGTCTATATCTGGCATTGCACCCGCGACGGCCTCTATTCGCTCTACACCGTGCCGGGCGAAAATTACCTGCGCGGCGTGGGCGTGACCGACGCCAATGGCCAGGTGACCTTCACCAGCATCTTCCCCGGCTGCTATGACGGGCGCTTCCCGCATATCCATTTCGAGGTCTATCCCAGCCTCGCCAAGGCGACCAGCTACGCCAATCGCGTGCTGACGTCGCAGTTCGCGATGCCGACGGATGCCTGCAACACGGTCTATGCGACCAGCGGCTATTCCAGCAGCAAGACCAATTTCGCCAAGATCACCACCAGCAGCGACAATGTGTTCGGCGACAACACGTCGGCCCAGGTCGCGGCGATGACGCCCACCATGACCGGCGATACGACCAATGGCTTCACCGGCACGGTGACGGTCGGCATCGCCATCTGACAGGAATTATGCGGATGACTTTGCAGGGATCGCCTTCAATCGATATGCTGACCGCCAATATGGACGGATCGCGCATATTGGTGGTCGACGATGATGCGGACATCCGCATCCTGTTGTCGGATTTTCTGGAGCAGCATGGCTTTGCCGTGACCGCGGTCGCGGACGGCGTGGCGATGGATCAGGCGCTTGCCGCGCAGACATTCGACATCGCCGTGCTGGACGTGATGATGCCCGGCGAAGATGGGCTGTCGATCCTGCGCCGGCTGGCCGCGAGCGGCGACCTGCCGATCATCATGCTGTCGGCGATCGGCGGCGATATCGACCGGATCGTCGGGCTGGAAATGGGGGCGGAGGATTATTTGCCCAAGCCGTGCAATCCGCGCGAACTGCTCGCCCGCGTCCGCACCGTGCTGCGCCGCAATCGCCGCCAGACATCGGAACCGCAGGTGCCCGCCGGGCAGCGGCTGCGCTTTGCCGGCTGGCAGGTCGACATGGGCGTGCGCCTGCTGACCGACCCCGACAATGTCGTCGTCACCCTGACCGATGGCGAGTTCCGCCTGCTGCGCGCCTTCATCGAGCATCCGCGCCGGGTGCTGAGCCGTGACCAGCTGCTCGACTATTCGGCCGGCAGCGACGCGGAAAGCTATGACCGGGCGATCGACGTGCAGGTCAGCCGGCTGCGCCGCAAGCTGGAACGTGGCGAGATGGGCGACGAACTGGTCCGCACGATCCGCAACGAAGGCTATATGTTCACCGCCGAGGTCCGCCCGGCGTGAGCCCGGCGATGCTGCCGGGCGCCGGCGAGCGGGGGCGCTACAACCCCTCGATCCTGACGCGGATCGTCTTTCTGGTCGCCGCCACCCTGTTGCTGGCGCTGGGCGCGATGATGCTGGTCGCCTTTCGCGGCCCGCCGCCCCATGCCCGGCCGATGATGCTGGTGGAGGCGACCGGCCTGCTGCGCGGCGGCACCCAGCCACCCGGAAGCTGGCAGATCAGCCGCTATCAATCCGATCGCGCGCCTACGGCCGACGCGGGGCAGGAAAGCAACCGTGCGGGGGCCGAGCGCATTGCCGGCCTGCTGGGCGTGCCGGCCAATGCGGTGGCGCTGATCCAGGAACGGCCGCCGATCGGCATGCCGCGTCCCGGACCGGAGATCGAGCCCCGGCCCGACATGGGGATGGAGTTCGACCCCGGCCGGATGATGCTGCGCGGCAACTTTGCTCTGGCCGTGCGCGAGGATGGCAAGAACTGGTCGGTGCTGCTGGGGCGGCAAGGGCCGAACTGGCGCTGGTATGCGATCACCCTGTCGCTGATGGCGGGCATCTTCATCCTGCTGCTGCTGCCGGCCTATTGGGTGGCGCGGCGCATCACCCAGCCGATCCGCCTGCTGGCCGAAGGGGCCGCGCGCGAGCGCCCCGAACGGGCCGAGCCGCTGCCGATCGGCGGCCCGCCCGAAGTGCGCGCCATGGGCATCGCCTATAATCACATGCGCGCGCGGATCGCCGATTATGTGTCGGAACGCACCGCCATGCTGGTGGCCATCGCCCATGATCTGCGCACGCCGATGACGCGCCTGTCCTTCCGCCTGGAGCAATTGCCCGACGGCCCGCGCGCCAAGGCGCAGGCGGATGTGCAGGAAATGCGGGCGATGGTCACCGACCTGCTCGACTTCATGCGCGAAGGGACCGAAGGGCGCCAGCGCGCGCGCATCGACCTGTCAGCGATCGTCGAGACGCTGGCCGACGACCTGGCCGACATGGGCCATGACGTCGCCGTCACCGCCAGCCAGCGCGCGGTGATAGAGGGCGACGCGCTCGCGCTGCGCCGCTGCATCGGCAACATGGTCGAGAATGCGGTGCGCTATGGCGGATCGGCGCGGGTCAGCCTGCGCGTCGAGGGCAGCCGGGCGATCGTCGATGTCGAGGATTCCGGCCCCGGCGTTCCGCCCGAGATTCTCGACCGGCTGTGCGAGCCCTTTTATCGCGGCGAAGCGTCGCGCAATCGCGAGACCGGTGGCGTGGGCCTGGGCCTGTCGATCGCCCGCACCATTGCCGAGGGGCATGAGGGCAGCATCGGCTTTGCCAACCGGGCCCAGGGCGGATTGCGCGCGACGGTGATCCTGCCGCTCGATCGCTAAAGCATCATTCCCTTCAGCTCCTGCAGCACCATCGCGGTCGGCATCGACAGGAACATCGCCACGAGAAAAGGTGCCAGCGTCGCCGCGATCAGGATCAGCAGGCTGCGCAGGTCGACCGGCAGGAAGCGCATGGCATAGACGTTGGAGACCACGCCATAGAGGTCGGCCGCCGCCGAAAAATCGGGCGCGGACAGAAGATCGGGCTGTTCCTTCGCGCTGCCGTCGAACCAGCGCTCCTCGAACGACCGGCCCAGCGTCACCGCCAGCGCGCCATAATGCATCGCATTGCGCCGCCAGGCCCGCGCCATGACCGGGCGGAACACGCCGAGCGGCGCAACGCACAGCAGCAGCACCAGCGCCACCGTGCCACCGACCAGGAAACCGCCGGTCAGCGGCGTCGCGTCACCGTGCAGGTGGATATTGGCGAAGCGGCCCGCGGTAATGCAGCCGATCCCCAGCGCAAAGGTGCCGAAGGCCCGGACCGCCTGGGCCAGAAAGCCCAGCCCCCCCGCATTGTCGGGGTGGGCGACGACCAGCCGCAGATCCATCGCCGCAACCTTGTGCAGCAGCCGCATCCACACGAGGATACGCCAGAGCCAGCCCATCAGCAGCGTCAGCAGCAGCGGCAGGCTGACCAGCATATGCCACCAGCCGGCCGCCGATAGCCGCCCCGGCCCGGCGATGGCCCAGGCCGGCAGGCCATGGTTCGAAATGCCGGTCGCGAACAGCCACAGGATGAACGCATAGGCGGCGAGCAGCACCAGCAGTTCGGCGACCGGCGCGCGCACCGAAGCGCGCGCGCCGGCCAGCTCCTGCTCAAGCACCGGGACGGCATCGGGCGGCAGCAGCCCGGAACCGGCGAAATGGCGCACCACCGCACCCAGTCGCCGCGCGGTTTCGACATGGGCGACCAGCAGGATCGGCACGGCAAAGGCGAAGCGGGCATGCGCCCCGATGTCGCGCAGGAAATGGCGCAGATCGTCCGCCCGATCATGGCCCGGCAGGACGAGGATGAGCAGCAGGAGCGGCAACCAGCCGACCGCCAGCGCAAGCAGGGCGCGGGCGCGCACCGTGGGCAGGGCCGGCACCGACAGGCGGACAAGGCCGGGCAGCCCACGCGGCGGCCCCCATTCGAACAGGTCGTGCCCTTCCGCCTCCGCTTCGTTGGTCACTTGCACGCCTTTCCGCTTCGCCTCGGCTCATCCGAACCGCGACGATAGGAAGCATGCCCTCCCCGCCTATCGGGATTTATGCTGAGCCGACCGGAAAATAGCGGCCGTCACGGGTTGGCGGACTTGCCGTCCTTCTTGGCCTTGTGCGCCTTCAGCAGCGCGTCGATCTCGACGATCCGCTCGCGCTCCGGCGTGCCCTTGGGCAGGCCCTTGAGGCGGCATTCGGCCCATAATTTGCGCCGCTCGGATTCCAGCGCCTTGAGATAGAGATCGGCCAATGCAGCCTCCTGGATAAAGAAAAGGGCCGGCGCCTCGCGACACCGGCCCTTTCGTAACTTGTCTAGCCGAAAATCAGGCGGCCTTAATAGGGGCACCCTGATAAATCAGGCGGCCTTCATATGGGCCTCCCTGATAAATCAGGCGGCCTTCGAACGGCTCATGCGCTTGCGCTCGTTCGGGTCGAGGTAGCGCTTGCGCAGACGGATGGTCTTGGGCGTGACTTCGACCATTTCATCGTCGTCGATGTAAGCGATCGCCTGTTCCAGCGTCATCTTCTTCGGCGGGGTCAGGCGGACGGCGTCGTCCTTGCCGCTGGCGCGGAAGTTGGTCAGCGCCTTCGACTTCATCGGGTTGACTTCGAGGTCTTCCGGCTTGGCGTTTTCGCCGATGATCATGCCTTCATAGAGGGCCTCACCCACGCCGACGAACAGGATGCCGCGATCTTCCAGCGGACCCAGCGCATAGGCATTGGCTTCGCCGGCGCCGTTCGAGATCAGGACGCCATTCTTGCGGCCTTCGATCTTGCCCTTGTGGGGGCCGTACTTCTCGAACAGGCGGTTCATGATGCCGGTGCCGCGCGTGTCGGACAGGAATTCGCCATGATAGCCGATCAGGCCGCGCGAGGGCGCGGAGAAGGTGATGCGGGTCTTGCCGCCGCCCGAGGGACGCATGTCGGTCATCTCGGCCTTGCGGATGTTCATCTTGTCGACGACCGTGCCCGAGAACTCATCGTCCACGTCGATGACGACGGTTTCGTAAGGCTCGGTCTTGCCGCCATTCTCGTCTTCGCCGAACAGCACGCGCGGACGCGAAATGCCGAGTTCAAAGCCTTCGCGGCGCATGGTTTCGATGAGAACGCCCAGCTGGAGTTCGCCACGGCCGGCGACTTCGAAGCTGTCCTTGTCGTCCGATTCCGTCACCTTGATGGCAACGTTGGATTCGGCTTCGCGGGCCAGACGATCGCGGATCATGCGGCTCGTCACCTTGCTGCCTTCACGGCCGGCCATCGGCGAGTCGTTCACGGCAAAGCGCATCGACAGGGTCGGCGGATCGATCGGCTGGGCCTTGATCGGGGTGCTGACCTGCGGGTCGGAAATGGTGTTGGCCACGGTCGCGACGGTCAGGCCGGCGAGCGAGATGATGTCGCCTGCCTTGGCTTCTTCGACCGGCACGCGGTCCAGGCCCTGGAACGACATGATCTTCGACGCGCGGCCGGTTTCGATCACGTTTCCTTCGGCATCCAGCGCGTGGATCGGCTGGTTGACCTTGACCGTGCCCGACTGGACGCGGCCGGTCAGGATACGACCCAGGAAGTTGTCGCGATCGAGCAGCGTCACGAGGAAGCTGAACGGCGCGTCCTGGTCCAGCGACGGCGGCGGGACATGGTCGACGATCTTCTGGAACAGCGGCTCCAGCGTGCCTTCACGGCGCTGCGAATCCTCGCTGGCATAGCCGTTGCGGCCCGATGCGTAGAGGACGGGGAAGTCGAGCTGTTCGTCGGTGGCGTCGAGCGTCACGAACAGGTCGAACACTTCGTCCAGCACTTCCTGGATGCGCTCGTCGGGACGGTCGACCTTGTTGACGACGACGATCGGCTTGAGGCCGAGCGCCAGCGCCTTGCCGGTCACGAACTTGGTCTGCGGCATCGCGCCTTCCGACGAATCGACCAGCAGGATCACGCCGTCGACCATCGAGAGGATGCGCTCAACCTCGCCGCCGAAGTCGGCGTGGCCGGGCGTGTCGACGATGTTGATGCGGGTGCCGTTCCATTCGACCGAGGTGGGCTTCGCCAGAATGGTGATGCCGCGTTCCTTTTCCAGGTCGTTCGAGTCCATGGCGCGCTCTTCGACGCGCTGGTTGTCGCGGAAGGTGCCGGACTGGCGGAAAAGCTGGTCGACGAGCGTGGTCTTGCCATGGTCGACGTGCGCGATGATCGCGATATTACGCAGGGACATGTCTTGCCTTTGGGATATGGGGCTCCCCTGGCCGACACAAGGCCGCGCAGAGGCTTCGGGCGCGCCCCTACAGGAAATGACGCGATGCGGCAAGGGGAGCGGAAGGATCGGCCGGAGCGCAGATGAATATCCTGTCATGTTATGATGTTTCCCTTGCCCCGCTGTGGCAGCCGCCTATGACACCGCGTCAGGTTCGCACCCTGAAAAGAAAAGGACACCCCATGCGGCTGACCGCCACCCTTGGCTTTGCTTCCCTCCTCGCCCTTTCCCTGTCCCACCCTGCCCTCGCCCAGAAGGATGGCGCGCCCGACGCGGCCAAGCAGCATGCCGAGCAGACGGCGGACGAGATCGCCAAGAACTGGGCCAGCGCCCCGGTCGAGGAAGTGACCAAGACCAGCAAGGGCACGGCCAGCGTCGACGGCAAGTCGATCGCCTACACCGCGACCGCCGGCACGCTGACCATCCGCGACGCCCAGGGCAAGCCGACCGCGAGCGTCTTCTACACCGCCTATACCGCGCCCGGTAAGCATCGACCTCTGACCTTCTTCTACAATGGCGGCCCCGGCTCGGCCTCGCTATGGCTGCGCATGGGCAGCTTCGCGCCCGACCATGTCCGCACCGGCAATCCCGAAGCGGTCGCGCCCGCGCCCTTCGATGTCGGCCCCAATCCCGACAGCCTGATCGGCAGCACCGACATGGTGTTCCTGGATGCGGTGGGATCGGGCTATTCGCGGCCGCTGGGCGATGCCAAGGGCGCCGACTTCTATGGCGTCGACCAGGATGTCGATGCCTTTGCCAAGGCGATCCTGCGCTACACCACCAAGAATGGCCGCTGGGGCGACCCCAAATATATTTTCGGCGAAAGCTATGGCACCACCCGATCGGGCGCGCTCGCCTATCAGCTGGAAGATCGCGGCATGGCGCTGAACGGCGTCATCCTGCTGTCGTCGATCATGAATTATGGCGTGCGCCAGTCGGGCTTCGACACCATCCATATCGGCTATCTGCCAAACTATGCGGCGACCGCCTGGTACCATAACCGCGTGCCCGGCGGCCGCCCGGCCAGCCTGGAAGCCTTTGTCGAGGAAGCGCGCCAGTTCGCCAACGGCCCCTATGCCGCCGCGCTGCTGAAGGGTCAGGACATCAGTGCCCAGGAAGAGGATAGCGTCGCCCAGCAGATGAGCCGCTTCACCGGCCTGTCGGTCGATTATCTGAAGCGCGCCAATTTGCGCGTCAGCCTCAGCCGCTTCCGCAAGGAATTGCTGCGCGACGGGCGCGAGACGCTCGGCCGCTTCGACAGCCGTTACAAGGGGATCGACGAGGATGCGGCGGGCGAGGATCCCGAATATGATCCGTCGGACACCGCGATCAGCGGCCTCTATGTCGGCAGCTTCCTGGATCAGCTGACCAACAAGCTGGGCTATCAGACCGATCTCAGCTACCGGCTGAGCGCGCGCGAGGGCGGCCCCTTCAACTGGGACTGGAGCCATGAGCCGCCGTCGGGCCGCAAGCAGAATGTCGCCGACGTCACCGCCGACCTCAGCACCGCGATGCGCATCAACCCGCACCTGCGCGTGCTGTCCTTGAATGGCTATTATGACATGGCGACGCCCTTCTTCTCGACCGAGCGGGACTTGAAGCACATGATGCTGGAGCCGGCGCTGCGGCCGAACCTGCAGTTCAAATATTATCCGGCGGGCCACATGGTCTATCTGAACCCGGAAGCGCTGCACCAGATGCGCCTCGACATGGAGCGCTATTACGCCGAGGGCGCGCGCTGATCTGACTTGCATCCTCCCCTGCAAGGGGAGGTGGCAGGGCGAAGCCCTGACGGAGGGGTGTTCCGTTATCGATAGCGAAGACACCCCTCCACCACTTCGTGGTCCCCCTCCCCTTGCAGGGGAGGATTGAGATTTCCTGCGATCATTGGATCGCTCAATAGCGCAATTTGGGATACCAGTCGGCCGGCCGGCCCTGCGGCGTCAGGTCGAGGATCGACCAGAGCGCGGCGATGTCGGGCGCGTCGCGGGGATCCTGGCCCGGATCGGCCATTTCGCGTCCCATCTCGCTCATCCAGAAGAGCCGCACCTGATCGCCGTCGCGGCGATAGACGACCAGCGCAGGATATTCGCCGTCCGGCTGGAGCAGGTCGAGGTCGCGGGCATAATCGTCGCCGATCGTCTGGATGAAGTCGGTGTTGCGCCAGCCCCGCTCCTGCGCGAAGGCGAATTGCCGTTCGACCGGGCTGCGCGACAATATCTTGTAGGCGACACGCTGCTTGATGTCGGCGGCATTGCCATCGACCGCGCCGATCCAGTTGGTACACATCGGGCAGGGTCGCTCGCGTTCCGGCCCGTACATCCAGAAATAGGTGACGAGCACATCCTTGTCGCCGAACAGGTCGACCAGGCCGACCTCGAAGCCCTGTTCATCCTTGAAGCGATATTCCTTCGTGATCAACGGGCCGGGCGGCAGCGCCTGGCGCTGGGCGGTCAGGCGGGTCATGTGGCGGCGAAAGTCGATCTCCGCCGCCAGCAGTTCCTGCCGCGCCTTCGCATAGTCCACGCTCTCGCCGGGAAATGCCGGCCGGCGATGCGCCGCCATATCGGCGGCCGGGGTCAGTTGTTGGTCCATGGCCTCTCTCCTCCCGCGCCGAACGCGGCGCGGGAGGAGAAGGTTCAATGGTCGCTGGCGGCGAAGGCGCCGATGCCGGTTTCCGCCCGCACCCGCTGGGCCGGATAGCCCGCCTTGTCGACGGCCGCGCGAGGCGAACGGTCGAGCCGGGAGATCAGCCAGATGGCGATGAAGCCGGCCGGGACCGAGAAGATCGCCGCCGAGCTATAGGGGAAAGGCGCCGGGCCAAGGCCGAAGGTGGTGGTCCACACCGCCGGTGACAGCAGGGTGAGAATGAAGGCCGTCAGCAGCCCGATCGTGCCGCCCCAGGCCGCGCCACGGGTGGTGCAGCCACTCCACAGCAGCGACAGGATCAGCACCGGGAAATTGCCCGACGCGGCGAGCGCGAAGGCGAGGCTGACCATGAAGGCGACATTCTGCTTCTCGAACACCAGCCCCAACAGCACGGCCAGCGCGCCCAGCGCCAGCGTGGTGATCCGCGACACGCGCAGTTCGTCGGCCGAATTGGCCCGGCCATGCTTCAGCACCGTGGCATAAAGGTCATGGCTGACCGCCGAGGCGGCCGACAAGGTGAGCCCCGCGACCACCGCCAGGATCGTCGCGAAGGCGACGGCCGAGATGAAGCCGAGGAAGGCGTTGCCGCCGACCGCATGGGCGAGATGGATCGCCGCCATATTGCCGCCGCCGCGCAGTGTGCCGTCGGCCATCTTGTAGCCGGCATCGGTGCCGACCAGGATGATCGCGCCGAAGCCGATGATGAAGGTGAGGATATAGAAATAGCCGATCCAGCCGGTCGCCCACAGTACCGACTTGCGCGCTTCCTTGGCATCGGGGACGGTGAAGAAGCGCATCAAGATATGCGGCAGGCCGGCTGTGCCGAGCATCAGCGCGAGGCCGAAGGATATGGCCGAGACCGGATCCTTGATGAAGCCGCCCGGCGCCATGATCGCCCGGCCCTTTGCCGCGGCTTCGGCCGGGGTAGCACCGGCCGCCTGTGCCGCGGCGCTCTTGACCTCGACCGCGCGGGCGAACAGCGCTTCGAGCGAGAAGCCGAACTGGGCCAGCACCATCAGCGCCATGAAGCTGGCGCCGCCGAGCAGCAGCACCGCCTTGATGATCTGCACCCAGGTGGTCGCGCGCATGCCGCCGAACAGCACATAGAGCATCATCAGCGCGCCGACGATCACCACCGCCACCGCATAGGGCAGGCCGAACAGCAATTTGATGAGCTGCCCCGCGCCCACCATCTGCGCAATGAGGTAGAAGCTGACCACCAGCAGGGTGGAGATGGCCGCGAAGCTGCGTACCGGCGGCTGGGCGAAACGGTAGGAAGCGACGTCGGCAAAGGTGAAGCGGCCAAGGTTGCGCAGCCGCTCCGCCATCAGGAACAACAGGATCGGCCAGCCGACGAGGAAGCCGGTCGAATAGATGAGGCCATCATAGCCGTCGGTGAAGATCTGCGCCGATATGCCGAGGAAGGAGGCGGCGGACATATAGTCGCCCGCCATGGCGAGGCCGTTCTGAAAGCCACTGATGCCGCCGCCGGCGGTGTAGAAGTCCGACGCGGTGCGGGTGCGCGCGGCCGCCGCCTTGGTTATCCACAGGGTCAGGCCGACAAAGGCGACGAACATCGCGATCGCCACCCAGTTGATCGGCTGGCGCTGCGCCTCACCCTCCAGCGCGGCGGCGAAGGCGGAAGTGGGGAGCAGAGCAAGGGCGAGCGCGCCGGCGAGCCGCGCCCTCATGCGCCATGATCCTTCAGGATGGCGGCCATCTGTGCGTCATGATGGCGGTTGGCATAAGCGACATAGAGCCCGGTCAGGGCGATCGCGAGCAGGATGAGGCCGAGGCCGATCGGAATGCCGATCGAGGTGACGCCGTTGCCGATCGGCATGCCCAGCAGCGCCTTGTCGAAAGCGATCAGCGCCAGATAGCCCACAAAGGCGGTGAAGATGATCGCCGACAGCCACCAGCCCAGCCGCGCCCGCCGTGCCACCAGTTCACCATAACGGGGATCGGCCGCCACCGCCGCGATCATCGCGGCCTGGGGATCGGCCGGGGCATGCCCTTCCTGCTGCGTCATTCACTCTCCTCTGGTCTTTGCGCCATGCTAACCAGACGTCCCCCGATTGCAATGGCATGGCCCGAGCGCCTATATCCGTAAGGAGAGAGACTTGCAGCCTTACTGTTTTATGCACATATGACAGTCAGGCCGATCTGGCCCCTGGGAGATGACATGGCTTCGACCGCGCCGACCGCGACCGCTGATACGCTGAACCTCACGCCGCCCGATCCGGTGCCGGTGGTCGCGCCCGAAAAGGCGGCGGGGCTGGTGCCGATCGACGACGACAAGCGATCCAAGCTGGACGAGAAGGTCGATGCCTTCATCGACGATCTGGTGGCGCAGGATGCCAATTCGCCCGCCTTTGGCCAGCGTGTCGACCAGCTGACCAATATGGGCCGCAAGGAAATCGCCGAGGCCGCCGGGCACAGCAACCGCTTCCTCGATCGGCCGGTGCGCGCGATGGACAGCGACAACAAGGTCGGTGCGGACCTGGCTGAACTGCGCCGCACGGTCGAGGATCTGGATCCGGGCAAGCGCGGCAGCCTGACCGCGCCCAAGAAGCTGTTCGGCATCATCCCGTTCGGCAACAAGATGCGCGACTATTTCGACAGCTACAAGTCGAGCCAGACGCATATCAACTCGATCCTGGGCTCACTCGCCAGCGGCAAGGACGTGCTGATCAAGGACAATGCCGCGATCGACGTGGAACGCCAGAATATGTGGCAAACCATGGGCAAGCTGGAGCAGATGATCCACATCAGCAAGACCATGGACGCGCGCCTGGAGGCCAAGGCGCTGGAGCTGGATTCGACCGATCCGACCAAGGCCAAGGCGATTCGCGAGAGCGCGCTCTTCTACATTCGCCAGCGCACCCAGGATCTGCTGACCCAGATGGCGGTCACGGTGCAGGGCTATCTGGCGCTGGACCTGGTGAAGAAGAATAATGTCGAGCTGGTGAAGGGCGTTGACCGCGCCAGCACCACCACCGTCGCCGCGCTACGCACCGCCGTGACCGTGGCGCAGGCGCTGGTCGGCCAGCGGCTGGTGCTGGAACAGATCACCGCGCTCAACACCACGACGGCCAATATCATTGATTCGACCGGCGAACTGCTCAAGAGCCAGACCGCGCAGATTCATGAGCAGGCCGCCAGCAGCACCATCCCGATCGAGACGCTGCAGCGCGCCTTCCAGAATATCTACGATACGATGGACAATATCGACACGTTCAAGCTCAAGGCGCTGGAAAACATGAAGACGACGGTCACCGTGCTGTCGAGCGAGGTGGAAAAGTCCAAGGGCTATATCGCGCGCTCCGAGGGCCAGGCCCAGGCCGCCAAGGAAGCGCGCGCGGAAAACCCGCTGCTGAGCGCGATCGAGGGATAAGGATGCGCCCCACCCTGCCCCTTTTCCCGGAGTTGATGGCATGAGCCGGTCCGACCGCGTGCTGGCCGATGCCGAGGCGGTGCTGCGCCGCCATAGCGAGCGCGGCAAGAGCCTGACCAGTCGTGCGCGCGAACGGCGCAACGCATCGATCATGCGGCGGCTGGGCCGGATCGCTGGCGCCGCATTCGCGATCATCATCGCGGCCATGGTCGCGGGCTGGTTCATGCCGCTGGGCACCAGTGGCGTGATGATCGTGCTCGGCCTGCTGCTGATCACCACGCTGTTCTTCGCGTTGTTGCCGGGCGAGCGGGCGGTCAGCCCGGACAAGCTGGCGGACACGGCGTTGACCGCCCTGCCGCTGAAGACCGAAATCTGGCTGGAGAACCAGCGCAAGGCGCTGCCCGCGCCGGCGGTCACTTTGGTCGACAGCATCGGCGTCAAGCTGGAGACGCTGGCGCCGCAGCTTGAACGGCTGGGCGAGCAGGATCCCGCCGCGCACGAGATTCGCAGGCTGCTGGCCGATCATCTGCCCGAACTGGTCACCGGCTATCAGTCGATCCCCGCGCCACTGCGCCGCGAGGAACGCAATGGCCGCGTGCCCGAGAAGCAGCTGATCGAGGGGCTGTCCGTGATCGACGCCGAGATCGGCCGGATGAGTGAGCAACTGGCGAGCGGCGATCTCGACAAGCTGGCGACCCAAAATCGTTTTCTGGAGCTGAAATATCAGGAGGCGAAGGAACTTGGCGCCTAGCGCCGTCTTCCTTCCGGCATGATTCACCTCACCCTCATCATCGTCGACTTCCTGACGGGCCTGCTGGCCGCCGGGGCCTGGGCGCTGGCTTCGGCCGGCGGCACGATCGCGGCCGTGGTGGGCGGCGGCGTGCTGGGTCTATCCTTGTTCCGGCGGTGGCGCCGGCGAGGCTGACAACGACAAGCGCTACGCAGGGATCAATCGCCGAATAATGCCCAAAGCGCTAGCGACGCTTTCAACCAATTTTCACATATCGGAAAAATGGTGCCCGGGGACGGATTCGAACCGCCGACACTGCGATTTTCAATCGCATGCTCTACCAACTGAGCTACCCGGGCATCGGGTCTCGGCGGAGGTGACCGCCGGATGGAGGCGTGCCTATAGGCGTCAATCCGGCTCGCTGTCCAGCCCATAATTATCATTTTTTTGCAGGGCTTCGTCGCCCGGCATGCCGGGCACGCGATAGCCCTCGCCCAGCCATTGCAGCAGGTCGCGATCGCGGCATCCCTTGCCGCAGAAGGGGCGGGTTTCCGGCTGTGCGGGCTGGCCGCAAACCGGGCAGGCTGCGGCCTTAGGCGACATGGCCGGCCGCCAGCGACAGCGCGGAATCGGCGCGCAGCGTCACCTCGCCACCACGACGGCGCGCAAGCTGTTCGATCCAGTCGGCACGCTTGTGCAGCAGGTCGATGATCGCCGGCGCAGCGGTAATCGTCGCCGCGCCGCCGGTGCCGTGCCGTTCGGCACGGCGCAGCAGCGCCAGCGCGGCGGTCAGTACCGAATCCTCGCGCAGCAGTTCCATCAGATTGGCGCGCTCGCGGCGGCGGATGATCTGGACGAAGCCGAAGCCGTTGACCGCCGTCCGCTCGAACGGCAGCGGCAGATATTTGTCGATCTGCGCAGCCGCGACGATGCGTTCGTCCTTGTTGTTCATGGTCGGCAGGTCGATGCCGATCGAGCCGGCCAGCCCCATGCGGCGGATCGCCTGCGCCGACAGCTTCGCGCCCTTGGGGCCGAGCTGGGCCGGCGGCAGGCTGCCGTCGATGTCGATCAGGATCATGGCGGGGGTCAGGAAGATGCGCAGTGCGGCATCCTCGGCACCGACTTCGCCGGTTACCGCTTCCTCCATCAGTTCGCTCCAGCCAAGGGCTTCGAGCCGGTCCTCTTCATGGGCGGGACAGGGACGGATGGCGACATCGGTGGCGCGCAGCCGCTGCAGCAGGCTGGGGCCGGGATGGACCTTGGAACCGGGCTGGGCGATGCGGCCCTTGGCGCGCTTGCCCCGCCCTTCCTCGGCGATCGCCTCGCGGAAGATCTCGACCAGTACATTGGCGCCCTCGGCCACCTTGGGCGGGATCGGCTCGATCAGCACTTCCTCGCCCGAAATCAGGCGCACCACGCCGCGCTTGCGCGGAATGATGGTCTGGACCAGGCGCCCCTGAAGGATGGCACCGGCGCGGGCGGCCTCGCCCTCGCGCTCGATCAGCGCCTCGACGATGCGCCCTTTTTCGATCAGCGCGGCACGGGCCTCGCCAATGCCTTCTTCATAAAGCCATTCGGCCATAATGTTAGTCCAGTGGATAGCCCGCTGCCTCAAGCAGCGTGCGGGTTTCGTAAAGCGGCAGGCCCATGATCGCGCTATGGCTGCCCTGGATGCTGCGGATCAGACCCGCAGCGCGACCCTGAATGGCATAGCCGCCCGCCTTGCCCAGCCCTTCGCCGCTGGCAATATAGCGGTCGATCTCGCTGCGCTCCAGCCGCTTGAAGATGACGATGCTGGTGGACAGGCGATGCCGTGCCACGCCCGCAGCATCGATCAGGGTGATGGCGCTGTAAACGCGATGCCGGCGCCCCGACAGCAGGTCGAGACAGGTGCGGACCTCCGCCTCGCTTTCCGCCTTGGGCAGGATGCGGCGGCCGGCGGCCACCACGGTATCGCCCGACAGGATCAGTGCGCCGGGATGACGGGCAGCGACCAGCGCGCCCTTTTCGGCGGCGACACGCGCAGCATAGGCAGCCGGCAATTCGGCCTTGCGCGGCGTTTCGTCAATGTCCGCAGGATCGACGGCATCAGGAAGCACGCCAATCTGCCCCAGAAGGTCACGCCGTCTGGGGGAAGCCGAAGCTAGAATGAGTCGCATCGAAAATGCGGCTTATTTGAAGCGGTAGGTGATCCGACCCTTGGTCAGGTCGTAGGGGGTCAGTTCGACCAGCACTTCGTCACCGACCAGTACGCGGATGCGGTTCTTGCGCATCTTGCCAGCGGTGTGGCCGAGAATTTCATGATCATTCTCAAGGCGCACGCGGAACATGGCGTTGGGGAGAAGCTCCACAACCTGTCCGCGCATTTCAAGCAGTTCTTCTTTGGCCATAATATCCCAGAATCGAAAAATCGCGCCGCCATAGCGCCAAAACGTGGAAAATGGAAGTCAGGACGCAGAACCGAAATAATCACCGGCTGCGACGAGGGCCGCGAAGACGGCATCGAGCTGCTGCGCATCGATGCAATAGGGCGGCATGAGGTAGATGGTGTTGCCGAGCGGCCTTAGCAAGAGGCCGCGTTCCAGGAAGAAGGCGCGCAGGCGCGGGGCAAGGTCGGAGAGGTAGCCAGCGTCGGCCGCAATCAGGTCGATCGCCATGATCGTGCCGATCTGCCGCGGGTTGGCGAAGGCGGGGTGGCCGGCCAGCGAGGCCAGCCGGTCGGCGATGCCCTGCGCCAGCGCAGCAATCCGTCCGCGCACATCCTCCTCGGCCCAGATGGCCAGATTTTCGGCAGCAGCAGCGCAGGCGATCGCGTTCGCAGTGTAGCTGGACGAATGGTAGAAAAGTCGCGCCCGGTCGGTCGAGCGATGCGCTTCGAAGATGCGCGGGGTCGCCAGCGTTGCGGCGAGCGGAATGGCGCCGCCGGTAATCCCCTTGGCCACCGCCATGATGTCGGGCACGACGCCGGCCTGTTCGCAGGCGAACAGGGTGCCGGTGCGCCCCCAGCCGGTCATCACCTCGTCCGCGATGAACAGCACATCGTGGCGCGCGCAGATATCGGCCATCGCCCGCAGCACATGGGGCGGATAGATCAGCATCCCCCCGGCTCCCAGGATCAGCGGCTCGACGATGAAGGCCGCCGGCTGCTGCGCACAGGCAACCTCCAGTGCGGCAAGCGTCTCCTGCTCACGACCGGGATGCGGGAAGGGGATGGTGCCGACATCGAACAGCAGGGGCGTCCAGGCGGCATTATAGACACCGCGCTCACCGATCGACATCGCCCCGATCGTATCGCCATGATAGCTATGTTCCAGCACCAGGATGCGGCTGCGCGCTTCGTCTAGCCCGTCGAGCGCGCGATTATGCCAATAGCCAAGCGCCATCTTGAGCGCGACTTCCACTGCGGTCGATCCGCTGTCGGAAAAGAAGACATGGGCCAGGGGATCGCGGCCCGGCGTCTGTGGCATGAAATCGACCAGGCCGCGCGCGACCGCCTCGGCTGGTTCATGGGTATAGCCGGCGAAGATCAGCTGATCGAGCTGCCCGGCCTGATGCGCGATGGCAGCGGCGATGCGCGGATGACAATGGCCATGGGTCGTCACCCACCAGCTGGAAATGCCATCAATCAGGCTGCTGCCATCGGCCAGATGGAGGGTCGCGCCCTCCGCCCGGACGACATGGGGGATGGGCTCGTTGAGGCCGTGCTGGGTGAAGGGGTGCCAGACAGGAGAGGTCATCGGCGTCCCCTACGCCCGATCGGCGACCAAGGCTATGGCTTGTCCTTGCGATCCACCGGCGAGATGCTGGGCAGCACCGCCGCTGTCGGCACCACGACCGTGGGCACCGCGACATGGATGTCGACCCGGCGATTCTTCGCGCGACCTTCGGGATCGTCGCTGCCATCCTCCTTCGCATTGGGGACCAGCGGCCGGGTTTCGCCCAGCGCGATCAGGCTGATCCGATCCTTGGCGATGCCCTTTTCAATCAGATAGGCCTCGACCGCCTCGGCCCGGATGCGGGAGGCTACGCGATTGTCGCCATCATTGCCCTTGCTGTCGCTATGGCCGCGCAGGGTGATCGCCCCACCGGTCTTGATCGCCGGGGTTTCGACCAGCGTATCGAGCGCCGCACGCGCCGCATCGTCCAGCTTCAGCCCGGACGTGCCGAAGGCGACGGTGGCGTCGAGCGGTTCGATCTTCGGCACTTCGGGCTCGGCGACTTCGGGGCGCAGGATCGAGCGGACCGGCTCGGCGACGTTATCGGCCTCGTTCGCGGCTATATCATTGCCCAACGCATTGGCTGCGTTGGCTACGTTATCAACAGCATTGCCTGCGGGCCGATCACAGGCAGCCAGCATGGCGCACAGGGCCAGCGCGGGGGCGAGCCTCCTCATTCCTCCTCTCCTTCCGGTTTCTTGCGGGTCTTTGATGCGGGCGGCACATAGGACAGGATCGTGTCGCCCGGCTGAGGCGTCGGTCGCGACGCATGGGTGAAAAAGCGCATCGTTCCGTTCTTGCGGAGCAGCAGCAGCATGTCGGCATCGGCTGGCAGGTCGGCCTTGGCCGCCTCGAAATCAAACTGGTCGCTGATCCGCGTCTTGCGGAAGGTCCAGCCGGCATCCTCGCGGATCATGATTTCCTCGACGCCGAGGCCTGAATCGAACAGCGCGCGGCCACGCAGCGATTCCGGCAGCGCGCGCGGATCATGATCGTCGCTGGCGTCGCCCAGCTGATAGACATTGTCGCGCCCCACTTCGGGCGCGAACTCGTTGCAGACGAGCGCGTTATAGGCCTCATTTTCCGACGTGGCGGCGAGCACCTGGAACTGGGCAAGGTCCAGCCGCTCCTCGGTCGCCTCCGCCAATATCTCGCCATGATAGGTCGGAATGCCGCCATGACGGGCGGGGGCCAGACGCTGCCAGCTATTGTCGGCGATCATCACCGGCACCTCCAGCTGGCGCAGCTGGGCGGCAAGGCTGAGACTGAAGGGGGTGGCGCCGACCAGCAGCAGGCCCTTGTCCTGCGCGCCGGTGACCTTGAGCAAGCGGGCCACCGGCTTGATAGAGAAGCCATGGAACAGGATGGTCGCGACCACGATCGAGAAGGACAGGGTGACGAGGATCGCGCCGTCGCCATAGCCCAGCCGATCGAGCCGCAGCGCGAACAGGCCGGAAATGGCGACCGCGACAATACCGCGCGGCGCAATCCAGGCGACCAGCAGTCGCTCGTTCCAGGGCACCGGCGAGAAGGCGAGGCTGAGCAACACCGTCGCCGGGCGGACGACGAACAGCAGCACCAGCAGATAGGCGAGGAAGCGCCATTCGAACTGGCGCAGCACATCCAGGTCGAGCGAGGCCGACAGGATCACGAACACGCCCGAGATCAGCAGGACGGTGACATTTTCCTTGAACGGCTGGATGTCGCGCAGGGAATCGAACTTCATGTTGGCGAGCGCGACGCCCATCACCGTCACGGTGACGAGGCCGGTTTCCGCCTGGATAAGGTTGGAGAGGACGAAGACGCCGATCACCGCGACCAGCAGGATTGGCGCTTTCAGATATTCCGGCACATGGCCGCGCTGGAACGCCCAGCCGATCGCGCGGGCGGCGAGCCAGCCGATCAGGCCGGCGATGATCGCGGCGGCGACCAGCGACAGGATGACCGCTGCCAGCGTGCTGCCCTCGCTCGACCGGCGCAGATATTCATAGGTGGCAAGGCCGAGCAGCGCGCCGACCGGATCATTGACGATCGCTTCCCATTTGAGGATTGCGCGCGGCCGAGCGGCGACGTTGGACTGGCGCAGCAGCGGCAGCACCACGGTCGGCCCGGTCACCACGAGAATGCCCGCGAACAGGATCGCCACCGGCCAGACGAGACCCGCGACATAATAAAGGGCGAGCGCGCCCAATATCCATCCGATCGGTGCGCCCAGCACCACCAGCCGGGTGACGGCGCCGTCGGTCTTGCGCAATTCGCGGAAATTGAGGCTGAGCCCGCCTTCAAACAGGATCAGGGCGACCGCCACCGACACCATGGGTTCGAGCAGTTCGCCAAAAGTGAGCTTGGGATCGATAAGGCCAGTCACCGGGCCACCGATGACGCCAGCGGCGAGCATCAGGGCGATGGCGGGCCAGCCGGTGCGCCAGGCAATCCATTGGGCGCCGATGCCCAATATGCCGATCAGCGCGATTACAAGGGCCTGTTCATGCATGGCCGGGACCATAGACAGGCGGGGCCGCCATGGTCACCCCCTTTATTTTCAACGATCTGGGGAACCGGATCGCAGAACGGGAATGGCGGGCAAGGGAGAACCCACCATTCCCATGGCAAATATGCTTATTGCTGCGGCGGGGTTGCCGGATCAGCCGGGGTCGCCGGGCTGGCGGGCGCAGCCGGTGCCGGCGTGCCCGCGGCGGCCTGGATCCGCTGCTGCAGGGCCGGATCGGCGGCCGCAGCCTGGCCGATGGCGTTGAACTTTTCGGGCGGAATGCCCTTCGACTGCAGCGCAGCCAGCATCTTGGGCTGCTTTTCGGCGGCCGCGATTGCATTGTCCGACTGGATCTTGGTCACTTCCACGGCGGCGGCCGCGAACTGCTTGATGTCGGCGTCGCTGAAGTTGCTGGCGCCGGCGGCAGGGGCCGACGCGGCCGGGGCGGCAGGCGTCTGCGCCGACACGGAATAGGCCGCCAGCAGCGCGACGGACGCGACACCGGTCTTGATGATGTTCGAGAGGTTGAGACCCGTCATGTGCTTCTCCTTGGCTTTGCTACCGCCCAAAGCTGTGGACAAAGCAGGCCGGGGAAAAGTCCGGACAGGATGAAGCGTGGCATTAGAAAGATGGCGGAAAAGTTCCCGTCAGCCCGCCGCGAAGGGGAAACGATCGGTCGTAGGTATCATTTCCATGCCACAACGAAAAAGGGCCGCCCGATGAGCGACCCTTCCCGATTCTGCTTACCAGATCTTCACGCGATCCTTGGGATCGAGATAGATCTTGCCGCGCGGCGCGGGCTTGAATGCGTCATACCAAGCGTCGAAATTGCGCACGATGTCGGCGCGATATTGCGACGGCGCGTGCGGATCGGTGACCAGGCGCTGGCGCAGATTGGCCTCGCGGTAATTGCGGCGCCACACCTGTGCCCAGCCCAGGAAGAAGCGCTGGTCGCCGGTCATGCCGTCGATCACCGGCGCAGCCTTGCCGCCCAGCGAGGCATGATAGGCGTCGAGCGCAACGGCCAGGCCGCCCAGATCGCCGATATTCTCGCCCATGGTGAAGGCGCCCTTCACATGCGCGCCGGGGAAGGGTTCATAGGCGTCATATTGAGCGCCGAGCTTGGCGGTCAGTGCCTTGAAATTGGCGACGTCCTGATCGGTCCACCACTGGTTGAGCTTGCCGGTCTCGTCATATTTCGCGCCCTGGTCGTCGAAATGATGGCTCAGTTCATGGCCGATCACCGCGCCGATGCCGCCATAATTGACCGCCGGATCGGCATTCGGGTCAAAGAAGGGCGGCTGCAGGATGGCGGCCGGGAAGACGATCTCCACCATGCCGAAATTGGCATAGGCGTTGATCTCCATCGGGGTCATGCCCCATTCCCAGCGATAGATGGGCTTGCCCAGCTTGCCGATATTATAGTCGAAGTCGAACTGGTTCGCGCGCATCGCATTGCCGAACAGGTCGCCCGATTTGATGGTCAGGCCGCTATAGTCGCGCCAGCGGTCGGGATAACCGATCTTGGGCGTGAAGGCGGCCAGCTTCTTGTGCGCACGCGCCTTGGCCTCGTCGCTCATCCACGGCAGGCCGTCGATGCGGCGGCCCATGGCCGACAGGACATTCTTGACCAGCTGGTCCATCGCCGCCTTGGTTTCAGGCGGAAAATATTTGGCGACATAGACCTTGCCGACTTCCTCACCCAGCGATTCCTTGAGGAAGGTGACGCCGCGCTTCCAGCGTTCCTCGCGTTCGGGCGTGCCCGACAGGGTGGTGCCGAAAAAGGCGAAATCGGCGCTGGCGATATTGTCGGGCAGATAATCGGCATAGCTGTGGACACTGCGCAGCAGCAGGCTGTCCTTCAGCACGCCGATCGGCGCCTTGGCGATCAGCGCGGCCTCGCCGGTGACGGCGGACGGTTGGGCGACCAGCAGGTCGGTGGGCTTGAGGCCAACGGCGCCGAAATAGGCGGCGAAGTCGAAACCGGGCGCAGCCTTCTGCAGCGCGGCGAGGCTCATCTTGTTATAGGTCTTGTCCGCGTCGCGGCTGTCGACCTGGGTCCAGTGGACCTTGGCGATTTCGGTCTCGAACGCCATCAGCGCGGCCGCGCGGGCCTTGGCATTGGGTTCACCCAGCAGGGTCAGCATCTGTTCGAGATGGGCAACATAGGCGGTGCGGATCGCCGCCATCTTCTCGCCCTGGTCGAGATAATAGTCGCGGTCGGGCAGGCCCAGGCCACCCTGCATCATCGAGAGGATGTAGGTTTCGGGATCCTTGTCGTCCTGGCCGACATAGAAGCGGAACGGGCCGCGCACGCCGGCGCGCGCCGCCTTGCCGGACAGGGCGGCATAAGCCTTGAGATCCTTGACCGCGCCGATCTCGGCGAGCCAGGGCTTGATCGGGGCAAGGCCCTTCGCCTCGACCGCGGCCGAGTCCAGATAGGTCGCATAGGCGACGCCGATCGTGCTGTTCGGATCGGTCTTGGCGCCGTCCAATATTTCGCGGGTGCGCTTCTGCGACAGCTCGTCCAGAACGGTGAAGGCGCCATAGTTGGACTTGTCCGCCGGGATCGGCGTGTTCTTCAGCCAGGTGCCATTGGCATATTCATAGAAATCGTCGCCGGGCTTGACCGAGGCATCCATGCCGGCCGTGTCGAAGCCGTAGCTGCCATAGGTCGGCTTGGCGGCCGGGGCAGCGGCGGTCGTGGTGGCGGGCTGGTCGGCATGGGCCACGGTCGCGGCGAGCGCGAGGCCGGTGGCGGCAGCGCCCATCAGGAGGAACTTCATGAAGGCTATTCCCTTGCTTCGTCTGGATCGGACGTCATTCGCTCTGTCCGTTCTGGCGGGCAGTTCAACGCCCGTCAAAGCGGCATGTCCATGTCGTTGGTCGAAAATTATCGGCCGTTGAAATTATCGGGAAGGTGAATGTGCGCCCTGAAGGCAGCCGCCAGACTGTCGCGGTCGAGCGGATCGAGCAGCGGCAGGCGCCCCAGGCTGGGCACGCCGGCGATGTGCGGGATGATCCGCTCATTCTCCTCATGCGCTTCGCCGATGAAGGCGATGCCGACGACATGGACACCGCGCGCGCGCAGCGCCTCTATGCTGAGCAGGCTGTGGTTGATCGTGCCAAGGCCGGTGCGGGCGCAGAGGATCGCGGGCTGCCCCCAATAGGCGAACAGGTCCGCCATCAGCAGGCTTTCGCTGACCGGCACCAGCACGCCGCCCGCGCCTTCCACCACCAGCGGCCCGTAGACCCTGGGCAGCGCCAGGCGATCGAGCGAGATGTCGACGCCATCGATCCGCGCGGCAAGATGCGGCGAGGCGGGCGTGGCGAGGCGATAGGCTTCGGGCAGGATGCGTTCGGGCGGCAGACCGGACAGGGTGGCGACCCGTTCCTTGTCGCCCAGCGGATCGACGCCGGCCTGGATCGGCTTCCAATAATAGGCGCCGAGCGCCGCGGCGAGGCCGGCGGCGAAGACGGTCTTGCCGATATCGGTATCGGTGCCGGTGACAATCAGGCGGGTCATCGGGCGACCCGGCGCAGCACGTCGCCGAGCGCAATCACGTCAGCGCGCCCGACATTGAGCGAGAGCGAGATACGGAGGCGACTGGTGCCGGCGGGCACGGTCGGCGGGCGGATGCCACGCACGTCGAAGCCAGCCTCCTGCAAGGCAGCGGCAGCGGCCATGGTGCGCGCGTCCTCGCCCAGGATCAGCGGGATGATCTGGCTGCGTGGACGGGGCAGGCCGAGCGGCGCGCATATCGCTTCGACGGCATCCTGGCGCAATGTGGCCAGCCGGTCGCGGCGATTGTCGGCGGTCTCGATACGGTCGATCGCGGCGGAGGCGGCGACCGCCATCAGCGGCGAGGGCGCGGTCGAGAAGATGAAGGGCCGGGCGCGGTTGATGAGATAGTCGATATGGATGCGCGGGCCACAGATCAGCGCGCCCTCCACGCCCATCGCCTTGCCGCAGGTGTGGAGGGTAATGACATTATGCAGCCCGTCGAGGCCGGCCGACAGGCCACGCCCGCCGGGGCCGAAGACGCCTGTGCCATGGGCTTCGTCCAGCAGCAGCATCGCATCATGGGTGGCGGCCAGCTTGGCGAGATCGCCGAGCGGCGCCATGTCGCCGTCCATCGAATAGAGCGTCTCGACCGCGATCCATATCCGTCCCTTGCCCCCTTCGGCGCGGAAGGCGGTGATGAGGTCGGCGAAGCTTTGCAGGTCGTTGTGACGGGCGAAGACCGCGGTCGCCTTCGACAGGCGGATGCCGTCATGGACGCTGGCATGGATCAGTTCGTCCGCGACGATCAGGTCACCGCGCTGCGGCAGGGTCGCGAACAGCGCCATGTTGGCGAGAAAGCCGTTGGCCAGGAACAGCGACGCCTGGGTGCGGAAAAATTCCGCAGCCTTGGCCTCCAGCCCTTCATGTTCGGGGGCATTGCCGCGCAGCAGGCGCGAGCCGCCCGAGCCGACCGGCACGCCGCGCGCGACCGCGTCCGCCACGGCCTGGCCGATCATCGGATCGGACGCGAGGCCGAGATAGTCGTTGGAGGCAAAATCACGCCCGGCGCGAGGGATCAGGTGGCGCAGGCGCCCCCGCGATTCAAGCGCGGCGAGTTGCGTGCGGAAAGGTTCGCTGCTCATGGCCGCGGGCTATAGGCCCCCACCCCGAGCCGGGCAAGCAAGCGCTTAACTTCGCACATTTCCCGCACATTTTGTCATCTTCATTCAAATGTGGGAAATTTCGTTACAATTCCAACAGCCGCTCATCCCTGCCTGTATAAGGCGATCATCGCCTGTAGGACAGGAAGCAGAATAGCCCTGCCGAATCTTATCCCCGCAGCGCGCAGGGGACGATGCTGGAGGGGTCGGGTCGGGCGGTACTGCGGCGGAAGCGGGCCATATAGCCGCCGGCGGTCGGCTTGGCGATCATCTCCTCCAGCCGGAAGCCCATTGCCGCCAGTTCGCAGGTAAGCAGGCGCCGGGGCGTGCCATGCTGGTCGGTCGGGCGATCGGCATCGACCACGATCAGTTCGCCATCGGCCTTGAGCGCCGGGCTGAGATGCCACAGGAACGCATAGGGCTCGGCAATCTCATGATACATATGAACCATGAAGATGCGGTCGAAGCTGTTTTCAGGCAGCTTGGGATCTTCCGGCGCGCCCAGCTTCACGCTGACATTGGTCCAGTTTTCGCGGGTGATGCGACGGCTGAGCGCATCGATCACCTCGGGCAATATATCCTCGGCCAGCACCCGGCCCCTGGCGCCGACGCGCTTGGCCAGGCGGACGGTATAATAGCCCTCGCCAGCACCGATATCGGCAATGGTCATGCCCGGCCGGATGCCGGCCCGGTCCATGATGTCCTCCGCCTCATTGACCCGGTCGCGCGCCTCCTCGCTCGACCAGCGGGTCGATACGATCGGCGCCACCGGCCGGTCGGCGCGGGGGAAGGACGCGGCGCCGGCCGCGCGTTCCGACTGATTGCCGCCTGCCAGCGGCCCGCAGGCTGCCAGCAGGAGCAACGGCCCCGCCAGCACCATGCGGATCATCAGTCGACATCCTCCACGTCGACCTTCTCGCCCGTGACCTTCTGGCTGAGCGCAGCGGCCATGAACGGATCGAGCGCGCCATCGAGCACATCGTCCGGTGCGGTCGAGGTGACGCCGGTGCGCAGATCCTTCACCAACTGATAGGGCTGGAGCACATAGGAGCGGATCTGGTGGCCCCAGCCAATTTCGGTCTTGGCGGCATAGTCGGTCGACGCGGCTTCCTCGCGCTTGCGCAGTTCGGCTTCGTACAGGCGGGCCTTCAGCATGTTCATCGCGGTGGCGCGGTTCTTGTGCTGCGAGCGGTCATTCTGCGACGCGACGATGATGCCCGAGGGGACGTGGGTGATGCGGACCGCGGAGTCGGTGGTGTTGACGTGCTGGCCGCCCGCGCCCGAGGCGCGGTAGGTGTCGATCTTGAGGTCGGATTCCTTGACCTCGATGTCGATATTGTCGTCGATCACCGGATAGACCCAGACCGACGAGAAGCTGGTGTGGCGGCGCGCGGCGCTGTCATAGGGGCTGATGCGGACCAGGCGGTGGACGCCGCTTTCGGTCTTGGCATAGCCATAGGCATTCTCGCCCTTGATCAGGAAGGTGGCAGACTTGATGCCGGCGGTTTCGCCCGCCTGATAGTCGACCAGTTCGACCTTATAGCCGCGCCGTTCGGCCCAGCGGCGATACATGCGGCTGAGGATTTCGGCCCAGTCCTGGCTTTCGGTACCACCGGCGCCGGCGTGGATTTCCAGATAGGTGTCGCTGGCATCGGCCTCGCCTGCCAGCAGCGCCTTGATCTTGTCCTCGTCGGCGCGCTCGGCCAGCGCCTTCAGCGCGGCGATGGCTTCGGAAACCATGTCCTCGTCGCCTTCGGCCTCGGCCATTTCGATCAGTTCGGCATTGTCGGTCTTTTCCGCCTCGATCGCGCGGGTGGCGCCGATCGCGCTGTCGAGACGAGTGCGCTCGCGCATCACCTCCTGCGCCAGCTTGGCATTGTCCCACAGGGTCGGATCCTCGACGCGGGCATTCAGCTCGTCCAGCCGGCGCAGCGCACGGTCCCAGTCGAGGAAGCGGCGCAGCAGGTCCAGCGCGGCGTCGATACGGTCGATATATTGCTGCGCTTCGGCGCGCATGGGAGGTCTCCAGAATCTCGTGGCGTCCAGCGTCAGCTACCCGAACGCATCAAACGCCTGCCCCTATCCCAGGCCGGGCTTTTTGGGAAGATCAATCCGCCGGAGGGCCGGCGCGGCAACGGTCCGAAATCTGCCGGACATAATGGCATCTTAGCCCGATGGCGCAGACCACCCCGCGCGAGGGCGGCGCATCAAGGGGGAAAACCTTTTTCCATGAAAGGCGATCCCATGAACCCGACCACCCCCATGCCGGCGACGCACAGCCCGGCCACCCTCTATATCCTGCTCGACGCCGTGCGTTGCTGGGCAGCGGCGCGACGCCGACACCGGCCGGCGATGGCCCAGTTGCACCTGCGGCTGCGGCGCTATGGCTGCGAACAACTTTCCCCCGCGCTCGACAGTCTGTTGCGGCTGGGCGAACAGGTGACCGGCCATGGGCTGCGCACCGGCCGCGGACCGCGCCTGAGCGCAGACGAGAACCTGCTGATCGACCTGTTGCAGGCGCGCTGGACTGGCCCCGTTCCCTATGCCTGCAGCGACGCGATCGCCTGCGCCTTCTGCTATGCGGTGCGATCGACCCAGATCCTGCTGGCGCAGGCGCTGGAGGGCCGGCGCGGCGCCGCCAGCCTGTCGATCCGCGACGCCAATCCACGCCACTGCTGAGGATAAGAGGGCGGGCGCCAATGCGCCCGCCCTCTCAATAGATGCCGCCCTGGTCCTGCAGGAAGTCGGCGTCGTTGCGCTGGCGGGTGCGGACGGCATCCGCCTTGGCCGCGACCTTGGCCTGGGCCTCCGCCTCTTCCTTGCGGATGGTGCGGCGCGGTTCGGATTCGGGCTTGAACGCTTCCCAGATGACAGCGGGCTTGGGCTCATCGGTCGGCCAGGCGCCATAGACGCGCTTGCCCGAGCGGCGGTCGATCGCAACCATGCGAATACCGGCCGGGGCGATGAACGGCGTCTTGGGCATGGTCTCCAGGATCGGGGCCATCGCCTCCTTCCAGATCGGCGCGGCGATGCGGCCGCCCTGTGCCCAGCCGCCCAGGCTGCGGGGCTGGTCATAGCCAATATAGACGCCGGCAACGAGGTCCGGCGAGCCGCCAACAAACCAGACATTGGTCGGGCCGTTGGTGGTGCCGGTCTTGCCGAACAGCGGGCGCTTGAGGTCGGCGAGCACGGTCGCGGTGCCGCGCTGGATCACGCCTTCGGTGATGTGGACGACCTGATAGGCGGTCATCGGGTTCATCACCTGACGCCCCTCGAAACCGAAGCGCGGCATCGGCTTGCCGTCCCAATTGGCCATGTTGCAATTGTCGCAGGGATGCCAGCGTTCGGGCCAGATCACCTTGCCGCGCCGATCCTGCACATAGTCCATCAGCTTGGGCGCGAATTGCCGCCCCTGATTGGCGAGCGTGGCATAGGCGTTGACCATGCGCTCCACCGTCGTCTCGCCCGCGCCGAGCGCGAAGGAGAGATAGGGCTGATAGTCGCCAATGCCCATATTCTTGATGGTGCGCACGACCCGGTCCATGCCGGTCTGGCTGGCGGCGCGCACGGTCATCAGGTTGCGCGACTGTTCCACGCCCCAGCGCATCGTCTGCGGACCGGCGCTGCCGCCCGAGAAGTTGCGGAAGCATTTCTGGCCAAGGCCGGCGCCCTGATAGACGCACAACGGGCCATCAACGATGATCGAGGCCGGCGTCATGCCATTGTCGAGCGCGGCGGCATAGACGAAGGGCTTGATCGTCGAGCCCGGCTGACGCTGGGCCTGGGTCGCACGGTTGTAGGAGGAAAGGCGATAGTCGAAGCCGCCCTGCATCGCGCGGATGCGGCCCGAATGCACTTCCTCCACCACCATGCCGCCCGACACTTCGGGAATGTTGCGCAGCGCCCAGCTGGCGCCGTCGCGGGCGACGATGATCAGGTCGCCCGGCTTCATCGCCGAGATGGCAGGGCCGCCGGTGCGGCGATAGGGCAGCTGGGCCAGGCTGGCGGGCAGCGTGCCGGTGGTGCCGTCGGCAAAGCCGATCTGCGCGCCGCTGCGGTCGCGGCTGATGACGGCAGCGACGCGCCAGCCGGCATAATCGACGCTGATGAAGCTGGCGGCCAGTTCGCGCTCCCAGCCCTTGTCGGGGTCGATATGACCGACCGGGCCGGACCAGCCGCGGCCGGCGCCAAAGCGCAACAGGCCGTTACGCAGCGCGGTCTGGGTATGGTCCTGCGCGACCGGGTCATAGGGGCTGCGCACCCACAGGCCGCCGGCATAGACGCTGTTGGGACCATCCTCCGCCTTTTCGCCGAACTGCTGGATCAGGCGACGGCGCACCTCCTCCATATAATAGCCGCCGGCATTGGCGTCGAAGCTGGAGCCATGGGCGGCAACGGTGCCGAGCGGCAGGGCGATGGCGGCGTCGCGCTGGGCCGCGCTGATCCAGCCATTCTTCTCCATCTCGCCCAGCGCCCAGTTGCGACGATCGATCGCGCGGGCATGGCCGGTCTGGCTTTCCGGGCGATAATTGGCCGGCCCCTTGGGCAGGATCGCCAGATAGGCCATTTCATGCAGCTGGAGATCGGCGACGTCCTTGTCGAAATAGGCACGCGCCGCCGCCTGCACGCCATAGGCGTTCCGGCCGAGGAAAATCTGGTTGAGATAGAGTTCGAGGATCTGCTGCTTGGTCAGGACATTTTCCATGCGCCAGGCGAGGATCATCTCCTTCACCTTGCGCGTGGGCGAATATTCGTCGCCGATCAGCAGATTCTTCGCCACCTGCTGGGTGATGGTGGAGCCGCCACGGGCGCGCTGGCCCGAGCCGAGCTTGCTGGCATAGTCGAACACGGCGCCGGCAAAACCGGGAATGTCGACGCCATGATGCTCAAAGAAGGTCTTGTCCTCCGCCGCCAGATAGGCGTGGATCAGCTGCAGGGGATAATCGCTATATTGCAGTTGGACCCGGCGCTCGCGCGCATAGCTGTGGACCGGCTGGCCATTGATGTCGCGCACGATGGTCGGCAGCGGCGGCTCATATTCCAGCAGCGTCGCCGCGTCGGGCAGGCCGCGCGCAAAGATCAGCCAGAAGAGGAAGATGGCGAGCAGGAAGCCGCCCAGCAGGATCGCGGCCCAGCGGAACAGGCGGCGCTGCCACAAGGGCTTCAACCGGTCGGCAATGCCCCCGGCGCCACGGCGCAGGCGATAGGCGAAGGACGATGCGGGCGGATTGGAACGGGCCTCTTCCATGGTGGAAGAGGCTCTAGAGCCTGATCGCCTGAGATGGAAGCGCTTTGCGTTTCCATCGATGGCGTGAATCAGGCTCTACATCCCGACTCCCGGTCAAAAGTCCTTCAATACCAGCACCGATGCGCGGATAGGCGCGTCAGCCGCCCGACCGGCCGCTGCCCATGGCGAGCTTGCGGGCGAAATGGACGTCGATGGCGCGGGCGACGCCGCGCGCGATCGCCTGTTGCCCCTCATGCGAGGAGAGGAAAAGGGCATCATCCGCATTGCTGATATAGCCGGTCTCGAACAGGACCGAGGGGGTGTCCGGGGCCTTCAGCACCATCAGCGAGGCGAAGCGGTGATAGGCGCTGCGGAACGGCACATAGGGCGCCGCCTCGCGCTGCAGCAGCCGCGCGAAATTGGCCGAGATGTTCATCGATTCCCGCTGCGTCAGGTCGATGAGGATCGAGGAGACGTCGCCCGACTGGTTGCCGAGATTGACGCCGTTGAGCACGTCGGCCTTGTTCTCGCGCGCGGCGAGCCGGGCCGCTTCCCGATCCGATGCGGTTTCGGAGAGGGTGTAGACGGTGGCGCCATGCGCTTCGGCATTGTCCGCCGAATCGGCATGGACCGAGATGAAGAGATCGGCGCCCAGCTTGCGGGCGATGCCATAGCGTTCCTGCAGCACGAGGAAGCGGTCATCGTCGCGGGTCAGGGCCACGCGCACCCGGCCGGACTTGACCAGCTGGTCCCGGATCGCCTGCGCGATCGCCAGCGTCACATCCTTTTCGCGCTTGCCATTATCCTTGTTGATGGCGCCCGGATCATGACCGCCATGGCCGGCATCAATCACCACCAGCGGGCGCGATCCGTCGCGCACGCCCTCGATCGCGGGCAGATCGACGCCGCGTGCGACCGGCGGGATCGGCACGGTGATCGAATGAATGCGCTTTTGCGGCCGGGCGCTCATATTGGCGGGCGCGTCGAAGCGCAGCCGCCCCTGCCCCACCGCAGTACGAAACCGGCCGTCGGTCACGTTCTGGAGCGAGAAGCTGAGCGACTTGCCGTCGGCCGCGATCTGCGGATCGCCCAGCGTCGCCGGCGTCGTCAGGTCGAGCACGATGCGCGCCATGGTGTCGTTGAGCTGGCCTTGGCGAATGCCGCTGACCACGGCATTGGAACCGGCATAGCCGCTGGCGCCGGCCTGCGCGCCGGCGACATCCAGCGCGATGCGGCGCGGCCCGTCGAGCAGGAAGGCGGACGCGCCCTCGACCCGATCGTCGAACCGAACGGTGACGCGGTCGCCCTGCACATCCACGGCCGCGATGCCGCCGGCATCGCCGGGGGTCGCGGCCAGCATCGTCGTTGCCAGCGCAATTATGTTGAGCATGCGCCGCTTGTGCAACGCGCGCCCATCGGCCGTCCAGCCCATTTTCATGACGTCTATCCGTCCAGCGTCCCCACGCTGAATTTCGGATTAAGCATCGGCTGTTGTGACGGGGTAAAATGAAACGGTTAATATCGGTTTCAGCATGAATCGCCGACCGGCCGATCAAGGTCATCATAAAGACATAATCTTTTCAGGGACCGTTGCCCCCCGCGCCCATGACTGCTACCCCTTCACATTCCGGGAGGACCGACCATATCAACAAGGTCCTTTGCGGATCTTGATTATTTGCATCGGCGCGCGCCTGTCGCTCGAGCCGATGCGCAACAGGTTGACGCTGCATGAGGCATGACTTTCCTTCCACGCTGGCCCCGATACCGGGTGCTGTGGCGTGGATGGTCCGGCCCGGCGCACTGTCCGGCCCTGCCGACGCAGCAGACACGCAATTTTTCCTTCAAACCTGGACGATGCCGCCTCGCGCGCCGAACCCGGCGCGCGCACGGCCGTCCCATCACTATCGCGCGGCGGCCCGGCTTCATGCCTGCGGCCGCCGTCGCCGGAGACACATAAATGACAATGCGTATGCTGATCGATGCGCGCCACCGGGAAGAAACCCGGGTCGCGGTCGTCAAGGGAAACCGGATCGAGGAATTTGACTTCGAATCCGCTGAGCACAAGCAGCTCAAGGGCAATATCTATCTCGCCAAGGTCACCCGCGTAGAGCCTTCGCTCCAGGCGGCCTTCGTCGATTATGGTGGCAATCGCCACGGCTTCCTCGCTTTCAGCGAAATCCATCCCGACTATTACCAGATTCCGCGCGAAGATCGCGAGGCGTTGCTGCGCGAGGAACGCGCGCATGCCGAGGAAGAGGCCGCCCTGCGCGCCGATTATGACGAGGATGAGGACGCCGCCGGGGACGATGGCGTCGAGGTCGTGGAAGCGACCCATCATGACGATGAGGAAGGCGCCCACGAAGCCGAAGCCAGCGAAGGCGAGAGCAACGAAGGCGGCCGCCCGAACCGGCGCAAGCGCGAAAAGGGCGACGACGCGGCCGACGAGCTGCGCCGCAAGCGCATGGCGCTGCGCCGTCGCTACAAGATCCAGGACGTCATCAAGCGCCGCCAGGTGCTGCTGGTGCAGGTCGTCAAGGAAGAGCGCGGCAACAAGGGTGCGGCGCTGACCACCTATTTGTCGCTGGCCGGTCGCTATTGCGTGCTGATGCCCAACACCAGCCATGGTGGCGGCATTTCGCGCAAGATCAGCAATGCGGCCGATCGCAAGCGGCTGAAGTCGATCATTGCCGAAATGGCGCTGCCTTCGTCGATGGGCTGCATCGTGCGCACCGCCGGCCTGCAGCGCACCAAGCCCGAGATCAAGCGCGACTTCGATTATCTCGCCCGGCTGTGGGACGAGATTCGCGAGAAGACGCTGCGCGCCGCCGCGCCCGAGCTGATCCATAACGACAGCGACCTCATCAAGCGGGCGATCCGCGATATCTATAACAAGGATATCGAGGAAGTGATCGTCGAGGGCGAGCATGGCTACAAGGCCGCCAAGGACTTCATGAAGCTGCTGATGCCGAGCCATGCCCGGCGCGTGAAGCAATATGCCGACGCCGTGTCGCTGTTCCAGCGCGCCAGCGTCGAGGACCAGCTGGCGGCGATGTACAACCCCGTCGTGCAGCTCAAGTCCGGCGGCTATCTGGTGATCAACCCGACCGAGGCCCTGGTGTCGATCGACATCAACTCGGGCCGGTCGACCCGCGAACATGGCATCGAGCAGACCGCGGTCGCCACCAATCTGGAAGCCGCGCGCGAAATCGCCCGCCAGCTGCGCCTGCGCGACATGGCGGGCCTGGTCGTCATCGACTTCATCGACATGGAGATGAACTCCAACATCCGTAAGGTCGAGAAGGCGATGAAGGAGGCGCTGAAGGACGATCGCGCCCGCATCCAGGTCGGCCGCATTTCGGGCTTTGGCCTGATGGAAATGAGCCGCCAGCGCCTGCGCACCGGCGTGCTGGAAGCCTCCACCCGCCAGTGCCCGCATTGCGAAGGCACCGGCCTGGTCCGCACCGCATCGTCGGCGGGCCTGGGCGCGCTGCGCATGCTGGAGGAAGAGGCCGCCCGTGGCCGTGGCAGCGTCATCACCCTGCGCGCCAGCCAGGAAGCCGCCTTCTACGTCCTCAACAACAAGCGCAGCGAACTGGACGAGATCGAGCAGCGCTATGGCGTGCGCATCGTCGTCCTGCCCGATGGCGAGATCGAAGGCGCCCGCATGTCGGTCGAGCCCAGCGGTCCGCGCCCCGAACGCGTCGTCACCTATGCCCCGCTCGCGGAGGAAGAGGATGACCTCGACGTGATCGAAGACGAGGAAGAAGAGGAAGAGATCGAGGAAGAAGCCGCCCCCGAACGCCAGGAGCGTGGCGAGCGCGGTGACCGGGGCGAGGAACGCGAAGGCGGACGCCGCCGTCGCCGCCGTCGCCGTCGTCGCGGTGGCCAGCGCGATGATGCGCCGGGCGAAACCGGCGAAGACAATGGCGCCGAAGATGGTGAGGAAGGCGAGGAATCGGCCGAAGTCGAGACCGATGCCGAGGCCGTTGCCGCCGAGCCGGCCGCCGAAGGCGAGGACGAAGGCGGCAGCCGTCGTCGTGGTCGCCGCGGCCGTCGTGGCGGTCGTCGCCGTCGCGAAGGTGGCGAAGCGGGCGCCGAAGCCGGTGAGACCGCTGGCGAGGACGGCGCTGAGACGGTGATCGAAGCCGAAGCGGCTGCACCTGCCGAGGAAGCTCCGATTGCCGAAGCGGCCCCGGAAGAAGCCCCGGCCGAGGAAGCGCCCAAGACGCGCCGTCGCCCCCGTGCCCGCAAGGCGAAGGACGCGGCGGCCGAACCGGCTGCTGTCGAAGCGACCGAAGCCCCGGCCGAGGTTGTTGCCGAAGCGCCCGCCGCCGAGCCGGCTGCCGAGGAAGCGGCCGAAAAGCCCAAGCCCAAGCGCACCCGCAAGAAGAAGGCGGATGTCGAGGCCGAAGCCGCTGCGGCAGCCGAAGCGCCCGCCGTCGAAGCGGTTGCCGAGGAAGTGGCCGAAAAGCCCAAGCCCAAGCGCACCCGCAAGAAGAAGGTCGAACCGGTCGCCGAGGAAGCTGCGGTCGAGGCCGCGCCGGCCGTGACCGAGGTCGCTGCCGCACCCGCCGAGGCACCGGCTGCGGCTGCACCGGCCAGCGAAGCCGTCACTGCCGACCCCGCCGCCGAGGCGGAGAGCGACGAGAATGGCGAGCCGCGCCGTGGCTGGTGGCAGCGCACCTTCGGCCAATAAGGCAGAAGCTCAGACCTGAATGAAACACGCCGCCATCCAGCCCCAGGGGTCGGATGGCGGCGTGTTTCGTGGCTTCACTTGATGTTCAGGGCGAGAAGGGCATAAATCGGGCCAATGCCTGTTCCCCTTCCCCATCAAGGCTTTGCATGATGACGCGGTGGCTGCGCCTTGCCGCGCTCCTGCTGGGGGCGCTGATGCTGATGGCGCGGCCAGCACTGGCCCAGAGCATCCTGCGCGACGCCGAGACCGAAGCGTTCATGGCGGACATGTCGGGCGATCTGGTCAAGGCCGCGGGCATGCAGCCGCGCAATGTCCAGGTGATGGTGATCAATGATCCAGAGATCAACGCCTTCGTCGCGGGCGGCCAATATGTCTGGGTGCATAGCGGGCTGATCGCGCAGGCCGACAATGTGAACCAATTGCAGGGCGTGGTCGCGCATGAACTGGGCCATATCGAGGGCGGCCATGTGATCCGCACCGACGGCATCAAGGAAGCGACCAGCATCACCTTGCTGAGCCTGGTGCTGGGCGCGGCGGCGATCGCAGCGGGCGGCGCGGAGGCCGGCATGGGCATCATGGGCCTGGGCCAGCAGGTCGGCATGTCCAAATATCTCGCTTTCTCGCGCGCGCAGGAAAGCTCCGCCGACCTTGCCGGCGCGCGCTATCTGAGCGGCGCGCATCTGAGCGGCAAGGGCAGCCTGGAATTCTTCAAGAAGCTGCAGAATCAGGAATATCGCCTCGCGATTCCGCAGGACAACAGCTATGGCCGCACCCACCCGCTGTCGGGCGAGCGCATCAATGTGCTGCGCGAGGTCTATACGGTCGATCCGGCCTGGGACAATCCGCCTAATCCCCAGCTGGAAGCGCGGTTCGAGCGGATCAAGGCGAAGCTGATCGGCTTCGTGTCCGAACCGCAGCAGACTCTGCTCAAATATCCCGAAAGCGATCAGTCGATCCCGGCCCATTATGCGCGCGCCTATGCCTGGCATAAAAGCGCCTATCCAGAAAAGGCGCTGAGCGAAGCGGACGCGCTGCTGACGGCGGCGCCGCATGACCCCTATTTCCTGGAGCTGAAGGGCCAGATCCTGCTGGAGAGCGGGCGGCCTGGCGAGGCGATCCCGCCGCTGCGCGAGGCCGTCGCCAAGACGCAGCAGCCGCTGATCGCAGTGCTGCTGGGCCACGCGCTGATCGCAACCGAGGATGAGAAAAATTACGCCGAGGCCGAGACCGTGCTGCGCAATGCGATCGCGCGGGACCGCGAAAATCCCTTCGCCTGGTATCAACTGGGCGTCGTCTACGAGCATCGCGGCGACACGCCGCGCGCCGCGCTGGCCAGTGCCGAGCGATTTTCGATGATCGGGCAGGACAGTATGGCACTACGCAGCGCGGACGCGGCGATGCAGGGTTTGAAGCCCGGAACGGTTGACTATCTGCGGGCGCAGGATATCGCGATGGTCTCGCGGGCTGCCGTCGAGCAGAAGCGGAAGAGAAGATGACAGATCAGACCCGGCCCAGCTTTCGTGCGGCCCTATCCAACAGGAAAATGCAGATGACCCTGGGCGCCCTCGCCTTGATCGCTGGCGCCGCCGGCACCGCCCTTGCCGTGCAGGCGCCCGGCAGCGTCTCCACCGGCGACAAGGCCGCGATCGAAAAGATCGTCCACGACTATATCCTGGAGCATCCCGAGATCATCCCGCAGGCGATCGAGAAGCTGCAGGCCAAGCGGATGGAAGGCACGATCGACGCGAATCGCCAAACGATCGAGACGCCCTATGCCGGGGCATGGGAAGGCGCGGCCAATGCCGATGTCACCGTGGTCGAGTTTTTCGACTATGCCTGCGGCTATTGCCGCGCCTCGCTGCCCGACCTTGCCAAGCTGGTCGGCGCCGATGCCAAGGTGAAGATCGTCTATCGCGAACTGCCGATCCTGTCGGAGGAAAGCTCCGACGCGGCCAAGGTGTCGCTGCTGGCGGCCGAGCGCAATCGCTATATGGCCTATCACAAGGCACTTTATGGCGCCGGCAAGGTGACCCGCGAATCGATCATCGGCGCCGCCACCCAGGCCGGCATCACCAAGGCCGATGCCGAAGCGGCGATGGCGTCGAGCAAATATGATGCCGAGCTGCAGTCCAACATCGCCCTGGCCCAGAAGCTCCAGGCGAGCGGCACCCCGACCTTCGTCATCGGCAATCAGGTGCTGAACGGCGCGGTCGGCTATGATTCGCTCAAGGACGCGGTGACGAGCGCCCGCGGGAAATAAGCCCGAGAGCCGTTCGGGCGGGACAAGCAGGCGTTTGCGGGGAAGCGCGGCGCAGCGCCATTGACTTCCCCGCCCCATTTCCCTATCGGACGGCCCCTGACTTGCGGTCGCCCCGTGTGGCGGCCCTTTTTTGTCATACCTGATTCTCTAGTTTGTTTGAGGAATGAACGATGAAGCGCACTTTTCAGCCGAGCAATCTGGTTCGGAAGCGCCGTCACGGTTTTCGCGCTCGCATGGCGACCCCCGGTGGCCGCAACATCATGCGCGCCCGTCGTGCCCGCGGCCGCAAGAGCCTGAGCGCCTGAGCGACCTGACGCCGCCGGCCGCGCCTGCCATCATGGGCAAGCGCGCGGATTTCCTGGCGGCGAATCGGGGCCGACGCGCGCCCATGCCGGGATTCGTCCTGCTAGTGCGTGAGCGCGGCGATGGCGATCCGGCGATGCGTATCGGCATCACGGTGACCAAGAAGATAGGCGGCGCTGTCATCCGCAATCGGATGAAGCGCCGTTTTCGCGTCCTGGCACGCGAACTGCTGCCTGTGCATGGTGTGGCTGGTGCCGACCATGTGCTGATCGGCCGTGCCGAGGGCGTGGAGCGCGACTTCGCGCTGCTGCGCGGCGAACTGGAAAAGGCGCTGGGCAAGATATTGACCCGGCCCGAAGGCCAAGGCCGCCCGCCCCGCCGCAAGGGCGATGCCCGTCCCGCGCCCAAAGCCGCGAAGACCGGCCAGCCGGCATGATTGCCCGGCTGCTGATCCTGATCGCGCGCGCCTGGCAGCTGGGCCCGTCCCGCATCCTCCCCCCTACTTGCCGCTATGCCCCCTCCTGTTCGGAATATGCGATCCAGGCGGTCGGCAAATATGGTGCGATCAAGGGTAGCTGGCTGGGGTTCAAGCGGCTAATGCGTTGCCACCCATGGGGTGGTTCGGGCTATGACCCGGTCCCCTGAGACATTGACGAGTATAGACGGCGGAGCCGAATAGCGTGGACGACAAGAAGAATATCATTCTGGCGGTGATCCTGACCGCCGCGATCCTGTTCGGCTGGCCCTATATCTCCGAGCATTTCTTCCCGGCGGCCAATCCGCCCGCGACGAAGATCGAGGGTGGCAAGACCACGCCGCTGACCCAGGCGGGCGAGGCCCCGGCGCAGGATGCGTCGACCGCGATCCGCGATCGTGCGCTGGTGCTGAAGGAAACGCCGCGCGTCGCCATCCGCACGCCCAAGATCATAGGCTCCATCAACCTGAAGGGCGCGCGCATCGATGATATCGTGCTGCCGACCTACAAGGAAACGATCGCCAAGGATTCGCCGGCGATCCGCCTCTATAGCCCCAGCGGTACCAAGGACGCCTATTTCGCCGGCTTCGGCTGGCAGGGCGAGGGCATCAAGACCCCTGACGCCAATACCGTCTGGACCGCCAGCGGCACCGAACTGACCCCCACCAGCCCGGTTACGCTGAGCTGGAACAATGGCGCGGGCCAGAATTTCGAGATCCGCTATTCGATCGACGAAAACTACATGATCTCCGCCGCGCAGAAGGTGTCGAACAGCGGCACCGGCGCGATCGCGGTCAAATCCTATGGCTATGTCAGCCGCGCAGCTCCGTCGGCCGATCCCGACACCTGGACCATCCATGTCGGCCCGATGGGCGTGTTCAACGGCGCCGCCAATTATGACGTGAACTACAAGGATCTGGAAAAGGGTCCGGCCAGCCAGAGCTTCCAGTCGACCGGCGGCTGGATCGGTTTCACCGACAAATATTGGCTGTCGGCGCTGATCCCCGACCAGAAGGATGCCTTCACCGGCCAGATGCGCAAGGGTGCCGGCACCCAGTTCCAGACCGACATCGCGCTGGCCCCGGTCATGCTGGCCCCCGGCAAGGCGATGACCCAGACGAACCGGCTCTTCGTGGGCGCCAAGGAAGTGAAGACGCTGCAGGCCTATGAGCGTGCGGGCGTGCCGCTGTTCGACCGCGCGATCGACTGGGGCTGGTTCTACTGGTTCGAGCAGCCGATCTTCGCGCTGCTGCACTGGCTGTTCGAAACGCTCGGCAATTTCGGCGTCGCCATCATCTGCCTGACCTTCTGCGTCCGCGCCCTGATGTTCCCGGTCGCCCAGCGCCAGTTCGCCAGCATGGCGGCGATGCGCGCGGTGCAGCCCAAGATGAAGGCGCTGCAGGAGAAATATAAGGACGACAAGCAGCAGCTGCAGCAGAAGATGATGGAGCTGTACAAGCAGGAGAAGGTCAATCCGCTGGCCGGCTGCCTGCCCATCTTCATCCAGATCCCGATCTTCTTCGCGCTGTACAAGGTGCTGCAGCTGACGATCGAAATGCGCCACCAGCCCTTCGTGCTGTGGATCAAGGATCTGTCTGCGCCCGACCCGCTGCATATCCTCAACCTGTTTGGCCTGCTGCCCTTCACCCCGCCGTCCTTCCTGGCGATCGGTGTGCTGGCGCTGCTGCTGGGCATTTCGATGTGGCTGCAGTTCAAGCTGAACCCGGCCCAGATGGACCCGATGCAGCAGCAGGTGTTCGCGATCATGCCGTGGATGATGATGTTCATCATGGCGCCGTTCGCCGCCGGCCTGCTGGTCTACTGGATCACCAACAACTGCCTGTCGATGGCGCAGCAATGGTGGCTGTACAAGCGCCACCCCGTGCTGAACACCGCGACGGCCACCAAGTAAGGAAAAGGAAATCCTCCCCGAAAGGGGGGGATTTTTTCGATATGACAGAAGACGACAACACCGCCCTGATCGAGGAAGCCCGCAAGCTTTTTTCCGGGCCGATCAGCTTCCTCAAATCCGCGCCGACGCTCGACTATCTGCCCGACATGGCAGTGAACGAGGTCGCCTTTGCCGGCCGTTCCAATGTCGGCAAATCGTCGCTGCTGAACGCACTGACCAACCGCAATGGCCTCGCTCGCACATCGAACACGCCGGGCCGGACGCAGGAACTCAACTTCTTCGACGTTGGCGATCCGCTACGCTTCCGCCTGGTCGACATGCCCGGCTATGGCTATGCCAAGGCGCCCAAGGATCTGGTCAAGAAGTGGCGTTTCCTGGTGAACGACTATCTGCGCGGTCGCGCGGCGCTCAAGCGGGCGCTGGTGCTGATCGACAGCCGTCACGGCATCAAGGACGTCGACACCGATATGCTCGACATGCTGGACGGCGCGGCGGTCAGCTATCGCATCGTCCTGACCAAGAGCGACAAGATCAAGGCGAGCGAACTGGTCGCCGTGACGCAGCGCACCGCCGATGCGATCCGCAAGCGCCCGGCCGCCCATCCCGAGATCATCGCCACGTCGAGCGAGAAGGGCATGGGCATTCCCGAACTGCGCGCCGCCGTGCTCGAAGCCGTGAGCCAGGGTTAAGTCCATGACCGACGATGACTATGTCTATGACGAAGCCAGCGGCGAATGGATCAGCGCGGCGGATGCCGCCGCCAAGGCCGACGCCGGCGATGCCGTGGAAGTCCGCGATTCGGTCGGCAATCTGCTGGCCGATGGCGACCAGGTGACGCTGATCAAGGATCTGGTGGTCAAGGGCGCCGGCCAGACGCTGAAGCGCGGCACGCTGATCAAGTCGATCCGCCTGACCGGCGACGCGCAGGAAATCGACTGCCGCTATGACGGCATCAAGGGGCTGGTGCTGCGCGCGGAATTCGTGCGCAAGCGCTGAGTGTCATCAGAACAGGCTATATTGGCCGCTGCCGCGCAGCGGCCATCGCCCCAGCAATTCATGATGGGTGCGGCCGACATGGCTGCATAGCAGCACGAAATCCTCCACCCGCCAGTGAAAGCCGCTGATCCGCTGGGTAGCCGGCGCGCCGTCGCGATAATAGAGCGTCTGGTGCGGGTTGAAGCTCCAGCCCGGACGGGCGCCTACCCCCGCCCGCCTCATCGCCAGCGCCACCTTGCGCTGCAATTCCCGGAGCGGCGGCAGTGCATGCGCCGGCCGCAACGCGGCCGATCGTCCGCCCTCGCTCAACTGGTCCAGCGACAGATCGAACGGATCGGCCAGGATGCCCGTGAAGCTGCGGTGCATCGCCTTCACCAGCGCATAGGGATAGTCCGGCCAGTCGTCGGTGATCCCCAGCGTGATATGCTGGTGCGCCGGCAGGATGCGCTGGGCATCGGGCGCCAGCGTTTCGGCGAAATGGTCGATCTGCCGCGTGATGCGGGTCGGCGGCTTCAGCGCCACGATCAGGCGATAAAGCGACGGCGTGCGGGCAAGCATGGCAAACATCCTCCGAATCGAACCTGCGTTCACTATATGTTCTTTTCCTCATCCTGACGAATCCGACGCATCCGAATCCGTTCTGTCGGCGTTGAACCGGGCAGAAAAGGAGAGCGACCATGGCCCAGCAGACCATCGCCACCCTGGCAGACAAGATGCAGCAGATCGATTTCGCGATGCTGTCCACCCATACCGAGGACGGCCAGATCGGCGCCCGGCCGATGAGCAACAATCAGGATGTCGCCTATGGCGGCGACAGCTATTATTTCACGACCGAAGACACGCTGATGGTGAAGGATATCGAGCGCGATCCGCGGGTCGGCCTGTCCTTCCACGGCAAGGGCGGCCTTCTGGGGCAGCGCCCCCTGTTCATCGCGGTCGAGGGCCGCGCCGACCTCATCCGCGATCGCAGCGCCTTTGAAGCGCATTGGAATCCCGACCTGGAGCGCTGGTTCGCGCAGGGCGCCGATACGCCCGGCCTCGTCATGATCAAGGTCCATGCCGAGCGCGCCCATTATTGGGACGGCGAGGATGAAGGCGAGTTGGAGCTGTAGTCGTTACCGCGCGCACCGTCGCCCGGATCGGGCTGGCGCTGGCCTATGCTGTTGCGGGCGCGGCGCATCTGACGCGACCGGCCGGTTTCGTGGCGATCACGCCGCATTGGGTGCCGATGCCGCAAACCGTCGTGGCGCTGACCGGTATCGCCGAACTGGCCGGTGCCGTCGGGCTGATGTTGCCGGCCACGCGCCGCGCCGCCGCGATAGGCCTCGCTCTCTATGCGCTGTGCGTCTGGCCGGCCAATTTCAACCATGCCCTACATGACATCCCGCTTGGCGGGGTGCATCTGGGCTGGTGGTATCATGGCCCCCGGCTGGCGCTGCAGCCGGTCATCATCTGGTGGGCGCCATGGGCCGGCGCGGTGATCGACTGGCCATTCCGGCGGCGATAATGGTCAGGTCTTCGCTAGCAGCTCCGCGATCAGGGCGATCTCGTCGGCGCTGTTGTAGATATGGGGGGAGAAGCGGATGGTCGGCTTGCCGTCGGCCTTGGACGGGGCGACCACCACCTTGCCCTGGGTCCACAGATGGTCGCGGATCGCCAGCACATCCTTGCCGGCAAAGGCCGGGGTGATGACCGGGCCGGTCAGCCCCTTGGTCGTCGTACCGACCAGCTTCGCGCCGGGCAGGCGCAGCACCATGTCGCGCATCTGGTCGCCGATGGCGAAGGCACGGCGCTCCACCTCCGCCTCGCCGATCGCATCCAGCGCATCCAACGTCGCGTCGATCGCGATCAGCTTGGGATCGTCGCGCTGGCCCAATATCTCATATTTCTGCGCGGTATCCAGATTCTTCTCGTCGGTCAGCCAATAGCCATGGCTGAGCATGATCGGCTGGAGCTGTGCCTGGCCTTCGCGCCGGACATAGAGGATGCCGCCCTCCAGCGGCCCCATCATCCATTTATGGGTGCTGCCCGAATAGGAATCGACGCCGAGCGCCGGCAGGTCGAGCCGCAGCCAGCCGAAGGTCTGGGCGCCATCGCCGTGCAGCCAGATGCCCTTGGGCCGGGTCAACTGCGCGATCTGCGCCAGCGGGAAGATCATGCCGGTGACGTTCGACATGTGTGACAGGAAGATGGCGCGGGTGCGCGGCGTGATCGCGGCGGCAAACAGATCGACCACCGCCTGGGCCGAGGTCGCATAGACCGGCACCGGCAGGATCTTGAGTAGCAGCCCCTCGCGCGCGGCCCGCAGCTTCCATGTCTCCAGGGTCGAGGGATGGTTATGATCGGTCAGGATCACCTCATCCCCGGCCTTGAGTGCCAGGCCGCGCACCGCGACCGTGTTCGCCTCGCTGCTGTTGCGCACCAGCGCGATTTCCTGCGCGCTCACGTTCATCCGCTTGCCGAGGCGCGCGCGCAGGGCGTCGGCGGCAACCGGATATCTGGTGCGATATTGGGGCGAGGGATTGGCCTGGAAGGCCTGCGTCTCGCGCTCATGCGCGGCGATCGCGCTGCGGAAGGCCGGACCGATATTGGCAGCGTTGAAATAATGGATGTCGGGCGCCAGCAGCAGTTGGTCGCGCATCGCATTGCCCGTTGTCGCCGCGCGCGCCGCCAGCGGCAGCGCCGCCCCCACGACCGCCGCCGCCTGCAACAAGCCCCTGCGCGAAACGTCCTTGCTCCGGTCGGTCATGCGATGCCTCCTGCCCTGTTCACCCGATGGACGAACGAACGCGCCCGAATCCCCTAACCCCGACAAGCGCCTAACCCAGACTGGCGGTTGTCTTTCGGGGCGAGCGGCCTAGTGTGGCGCCCAATCCCTATCCCGAACCGTTGAGAGAGCGATGACCCGGCACATTCCATGGATCCTGACCGCGCTGGTGGGCGCGGTGTCGCTGGCGGTTGTCGCGGTCTCGCGCGGCGAAACGGTCAATGCGCTGTGGATCGTAGTCGCATCGGTCAGCTGCTTCCTGGTCGCCTATCGCTATTATGCGCTGTTCATCGCGCGTGAGGTGATGCGGCTCGATCCGGCCCGGCCAACCCCGGCGATCCGCCGCGCCGATGGCCTGGACTATGTCGCGACCGACCGCACCGTCCTGTTCGGCCATCATTTCGCGGCGATCGCCGGCGCGGGGCCGCTGGTCGGGCCGGTGCTGGCGGCGCAGATGGGCTATCTGCCCGGCACGCTGTGGATCATCGCCGGCGTCGTGCTGGCCGGCGCGGTGCAGGATTTCATGGTCCTGTTCATCTCCATGCGCCGCGACGGCAAGTCGCTGGGCGAACTCATCCGCATGGAAATGGGCCAGGTGGCGGGCACGATCGCGCTGTTCGGCGCCTTCATGATCATGGTCATCATCCTCGCCGTGCTGGCGCTGATCGTCGTCAAGGCACTGGCGGAAAGCCCCTGGGGCATGTTCACCGTCGCGGCCACCGTGCCGCTGGCCATGGCGATGGGCGCCTATACGCGCTGGATCCGCCCCGGCCGGATCGGCGAGGTGTCGATCCTGGGCCTGATCGGCCTGCTCGCGGCGATCGTCTATGGCCAGGCGATCGCGCAATCGCCGGTCTGGGGGCCGATCTTCACCTTCACGCCCGTGCAACTCTGCTGGATATTGATCGGCTATGGCGCGGTGGCGTCGGTGCTGCCGGTGTGGCTGCTGCTGGCGCCGCGCGATTATCTGTCGACCTTCCTCAAGATCGGGGCGATCGCCGCACTGGCGATCGGCATCGTCATCATGGCGCCGCCGCTCAGGATGCATGCCGTCACCCAGTTCGCCGCCGGCGGCGGGCCGGTCTGGTCGGGCGGCCTCTTCCCCTTCCTGTTCATCACCATCGCCTGTGGCGCGGTGTCCGGCTTCCATGCGCTGATCGCCAGCGGCACCACGCCCAAGCTGATCGCGACCGAAAGCGACGCGCCGCTGATCGGCTATGGCGCGATGCTGATGGAGGCGTTCGTGGCGATCATGGCGCTGGTCGGCGCGTCGATCCTGGACCCCGGCATCTATTTCACGATGAACAGCCCGGCCGCCGTGATCGGCACCGACCCCGCCAGCGTGTCCGCGGCCGTCACCGCCATGGGCTTCCCGATCAGCCCGGACGTCATCGTTCAGACGGCCAAGGACGTCGGCGAACATACGATCATCAGCCGCGCGGGCGGCGCGCCGACGCTGGCGGTGGCGATGGCGGAAATCTTCAGTCATGTGTTCGGCGGCCCGGCGATGAAGGCCTTCTGGTATCATTTCGCCATCCTGTTCGAGGCGCTGTTCATCCTGACCGCCGTCGATGCCGGCACCCGCGCCGGCCGCTTCATGCTGCAGGATCTGATCGCGCTGGCGGTGCCGAGCTTCAAGGACAGCAAGAGCCAGTTGCCCGGCTTCATCGCCACCGGCCTGTGCGTCGCGGCCTGGGGCTTCTTCCTCTATCAGGGCGTCACCGATCCGCTGGGCGGGGTAAATACGCTGTGGCCGGTATTCGGCATTTCCAACCAGATGCTCGCGGCGATCGCGCTGATGCTGGGGACCGCCGTGCTGTTCCGCATGAAGCGCGACCGCTTCGCCTGGGTGACGATGGTGCCGGCGGCCTGGCTGCTGATCTGCACGCTGTCGGCCGGCTTCCTCAAGCTGTTCTCGACCGATGCGAAGGTCGGCTTCCTGGCCCATGCCGCCAAATATGGCGCCGCGCTCGACAAGGGGGAGGTGCTGGCGCCGGCCAAGTCGATGGCGGAAATGCGCCAGATCCTGTTCAACGATTATGTCGATGCCGGGCTGGTCGCGATCTTCCTGGCGGTGGTGCTGGCATTGCTGGTTTTCACCATCCGCACCTGTCTGGCCGCACGCGGTTTCGCCGCGCCGACCGCGCGCGAGATTCCGGCGCAATTGGTCACGACACCATGAGTCCGTTCTTCCAGACGCTGCGGCGCATGGCGCATCTGATGGTCGGCCAGCCGGACTATGACGCCTATCTGCGCCATATGCGCGACCATCATCCCGGCCATGCCCCGATGGACCGCACCGCCTTTTTCCGGAACCGGCAGGAGGCGCGCTATGGCGGCAAGAATGGCGGGAAATGCTGCTGAACGATTGCGCTTGATCAGCGCTTGGCGTTGAAGCCGGCGACCATGCCGGCGGTGATCGACAGGGCGATTTCCGCCGCGCCGATCGCGCCGATGTCGAGACCCGCCGGCCCGTCGATCCGGGCGAGATCGTCCGTGCCGAAACTCTGCGCCGCCAGCCGCTCCAGCCGCGCGGCATGGCTGCGCCGCGATCCCAGCGCCGCGACATAGCCGGTCGGCGCGGCGAGCGCCGCGATCAGCGCAGGATCGTCGATCTTGATGTCATGGCTCAAGGTCACGACGGCGGTGGATTCGCCGGGATGGCGCGCGGCGATCGCCGCATCGGGCCAACGATCGTCCAGTTCGATGCCGGGGAAACGCTCCGCCGTCAGGAAACGGCCGCGCGGGTCGATCACCACCGGGGTGACGTCGATCGCCTGCGCCAGCGCAGCAAGCGACTGGGCGATCTGCACCGCGCCGACGATCAGCAACCGGCGAGGCGGATCATAACGGTTGAGAAACTGACCCTCGGCCGCGCCCTCGCGGGTGACGCCGCTGTCCAGATCGGTCGACAGCGTGAGCGCCCGGCCGCGCGCGCTTTCCGACGCGATCCGGTCGAACAGGGCGGGGGCAAAGCCCCCCTCCCCCACCGGCTGCACCAGCACGCTGATCTCGCCGCCGCAGGGCAGGCCGACCTCCCACGCATCGCCATCGGCCACGCCATAGCGCGCGACATGGCCGGGCCGGCCGGCGATCACCTCGGCGGCGCGCTGCAACACATCGGTCTCGACGCAGCCGCCCGATATGCTGCCCTCCAGCCGGCCATCCTGATGCACGATCATGTGGCTGCCACGCGGGCGCGGCGCCGATCCCCAGGTCGACACGACTGTTGCCAGCGCCATCGGCGCACCGCGCCACTCGATCGCCTTGCGGATCACCGCGCCATTATCATTCATGATCCAGCCTTCCCCTGTTTTCCTGGACATAGGAAAGGCGCGGCGCCTTTCAAAGACGGACCAGGCTTCTCAGACCAGCCGCCTGCCTGTCCAGACGACCCGGCCGACGATCGCCACCATCGCCGGATCGATATCGGTCCAGTCGGGATAATGGGGATTGTCGCTCAATACGCTGAACCGGCCGCGCAACGGCCCCATCGCAACCCGCTTGACCATCAGCACGCCGTCGAGCCGCAGCACATAGACGCCGTCACGCAGGCGATCGGCGTCATCCTCATGATCGACCATGATGTCGTCGCCATCGTTGAGCGTGGGCGCCATCGATTCGCCATCGACCCGGATGATCGACACGCGCTGCGGCCGCACGCCCAGATGCCGTAGCCATTGCGCGTCGAACGCCATCACGCCCGCGGTGCGCTCATCCTCATCCAGCGAGCCCGCGCCAGCGGAGGCGCCAAGCGACAGGCGCGGCACCGCAACCACCGCAGGCAGGCCGCGCATGCGCGGGATCGGTGCGCCGGCTGGCACCGGACTGCCCAGCATCGTTTCCGCCACGCCGAAATAGCGCGCCAGGATGCGGCGATCCGCCTCGTCCAGCTTGCGCGGCGTGCCGCGCTTGATGAACTGCTGGATATAAGCGGGATTGCGCCCGATCAGCCGCGACAGATCGGCATAATTTTCCCCGCGTTCGACGATCAGCCGATCGAGGGCAGTCCGGGCGTCCTGCGCTTCATCCATGTTGCATCCATAATGATAGGAATTTTCCTAGACAAGTAGGAAAATGAATATGAGATAGGAAATTGCCTATCGATTCGCAGGGGGCGAATCGGCTCGAAAGAGGAGAGTTCCGTCCATGCTGTTGCGCACGATCGAGAAATTCCTGCGGGATCATCAGATAGCGCCGACCCGTTTCGGTCGCGACGCCGTGCGCGATCCGCGCCTGGTCTTCGACCTGCGCATGGGGCGCGATCCGGGCGATCGGGTAAAGAGACGCGTGGAACATTTCATGAACGAATATCGCAGGAGCGTGAGCCAATGACAAGCGCCGACATGCTGCGCACGAGCGCAAATCTGGTCCGTAATCGAGCAGGAGAACGGCGCGAGGCCGATCCACTGGCCCAGTTACTGGTTCAACTGATCGCCCGAATCGGCGAGCCGGCGACGGTCGAGCGCGCGGTCAGCCGGCCCTGGGCCAGCGCCCTATTCGAGGGGCGTCGCCATGTCATCCTGTTACGGGTGGCGGGCGGCAGCCTGCGCGCGCGGCGCGAGGCGCTGGCGCGCGAATTGCAGGATGCGGAATGGACTTTGCCGGGCCATTTCGTCGCCGACATGGTGATCGACGACCTGCGCGGCGATGCGGAGGGCGAATGGATCGAGCTGTCCGCCCTCACCATCCGCGACTGGTAGCCTGATCGTTTAGCGCGGGCGGCCGGTCATGGTGCGCAGCGTGCCGAGTGCAGCACGCAGCGCATCCTCGACATCTTCCGACACCGCTTCACGCACCGGCACCGCCGAGGCGATCGGCATGTCGGCGATGACGCGCGGCGCGGTCGCCGGCCGGCCACGCTGGACCAGCGCCCGCTCCAGCCGCTCGGTCAGTTCGGTAATCGACAGGCTATCGATGCTGCGCGCGCTCGGGGCGGGCGATGCCTCCGCCCTCGGAACGAAAGGTGCAGGATCGAACGCCTGAATCGGTTCTTCGATCACCGGTTCCGGGACGAAGGCAGGGGCCTGCTCGACGACCGGCTCCGGTGCGATATCGGTCGGCTCTTCGTCGAAGCCGGCACATTCCGTCGCCGCCTCTTCTTCCCAGGGCTCGAATATAGCGTCTTCCGGCGGCGCGAACGGCGCGCGGCCGAGCGGGATCGGATTGGCCGACAGCGCCGGCATGGCGTCGAACGGACGCGAAAAACCCGGTGCCGGTGCGATCGCCCTATCCTCGACCGGTGCCTCTTCATGCGCGGTCGGCATGGCAAAGGCCGCCGGCACCTCCATGCGCACCACCGATGCCGTCGCCGGCTCTACCGGATCACTATCGACCACCAGACGGCGACGCCCCGATTCCGGGCGCGCGAAGATATCGGCACCGCCAAAATCGCGGCTGGCAAAGATCGGAGGACGGGGCGGCGCGTCGGGATGCGCGTCGGCGCGGCGCTGCGCGGGCGCGGCCTCTTCGGCAGCGGGCACATTGCGTCCGCGGGCAAGCGCGGTCAGCTTTGCAAATGCGAAACCCATTTTTCTTGCTCCTTGGGCGTCTGGATGACGCCTTCCGCTTATTCTCAAGCGCCTGTGCGGCGCATCCGATCCATTTCGCCGCACCGCGGCCACAATTCCTACACTCATCAGCGCTGCGAAACCGGCCAGCAGCAATCTTGCCTTCATGCCCAGCGGCGGACCGGCCGCCGGGATCGTCTCGCTCAGGCCGCTCGACGCGACCAGCATTTCCATCCAGCCGACCGGCAGGGTCAGCACCACCAGGGCGCCGCCGCCTGCCGCGGCCAATGCCATGATGGCCAGCCCCCGCATGGACGGTGTGAACTTCGGCATCGCCGCCGTTCCTCAGGCCGCCTTTGCGGTCGAGTCGCGTCCCAGAAGTCGCTGGTAAACAGGCTCATAACGCAAAATGTTTGACGACCAGTTACGCTCCCTCTCGACGAAATCGCGCGCCACGATGCGGCGTTCGTCCCAGAAGCCGCGATCCGCGAACATGCCTGCCAGCGCCTGCGCAATCGCAGCCGGGTCGTCCGGCGCGAACAGGGTGCCGGTCACGCCATCCTCGATCAGTTCGCGATGACCGCCGACGCTCGACGCAGCGACGAGTCGGCCCTGCGCCATCGCCTCCAGCGGCTTCAATGGCGTCACCAGATCGGTAAGGCGCATCGCCTTGCGCGGATAGGCGAGGACATCGACCTGGGCATAATAATGTTCGACGTGGTCGTGCGGCACACGGCCGACAAAGACGATATGGTCAGTGAAGGGCGAGGCCAGCGCCTGATCGCGCAGCGCCTGTTCCATCGGCCCACCGCCGACCAGCAGCAGCTTCGCCCTGGGCCGCGCCCGCACGAGTCGCGGCATGGCGGCGATCAGATCGTCCAGCCCTTCATAATCATAGAAGCTGCCGATGAAGCCGACGACATCCGCCCCTTCGAGCCCCAGCTTCGCGGTCAGGGCGGGATCACGCGGCACCGGCGCGCCGAACTGATCGAGATCGACGCCATTGGGCGAGACGGTGATCTTGGCCGAGTCGATTCCTCTCGCAACCAGATCGGACCGCAGCCCTTCGCAGATGACGGCAACCGCGTCGGCGGCACGGACGGCATGGGTTTCGAGCTGGCGGGTCAGCCAGTAGCGCGGGCTGCCTTCGGTCCCGGTGCCGTTGCCGACCGCCGCATCCTCCCAGAAGGCGCGAATCTCGTAGATCAGGGGAATGCCGTGGCGGCGCGCGACTCGCTGCGCGGCCATGGCGTTGAGCACCGGGGAATGGGCGTGGATGATGTCGGGCCGCCACTGGCGCACCAGCGACTCGATCGCATCGGCATGGGCGGATATGTCGCGCCATTCGCGCAGCAGCGCGTTGCCGCTGGCCGCTTCACCCGGCGTGCGGTGAAAATGCAGGCCGTCGACCAGTTCCTCCTGCGGCCCCGCCGCGACATGGCGCCGGCCGGTCAGCCCGCGCACATCCCAGCCCTTGGCCAGTTGCGCCCGCAGGATAGCCCGCGTGCGGAACGTGTAGCCGCTGTGCATCGGCAGGCTGTGATCGAGAACATGAAGGATACGAGTCATAGCGGTAACTTTTTGCCGAAAAAGGTTTAACGCCCCGTCAACTCTGTCACGCTAGGGATTTTACGGGGCAAGAGTCCAGAACCGGCAGATCAAAACACGCAATGATTGATACCCTATCCCTGCTGATCAGCCATGGCGTCATCCTGCTGGCCGCCTGGCGGCTGCTGTCGCGCCCGGACCTGGATCGCGACATCGATACCCCGCCGGCATCGCCGGACGGAGACGCCGCCGATGCGTGACCTGTTCTTCATCGCCTTCCTCGGCGCCTTCTTCCTGATGGGATTCAAGCGGCCTTTTCTGCTGGTCATCATCTACGCCTATATCGACATCGTTTCGCCGCAGCGGCTCTGTTATTATCTGCTCAATTCGATCCCGATCTCGCTGATCGCCTTCGTCTGTGCGGTCGGGGCGTGGATAGTGGTGGACGACAAGAAGGATTGCCGCTTTTCCGCGCGGCAGGTGCTGCTGCTCGTCCTGCTGGCCTGGTGCGGCTATACCACCGCGACCGCCGATTTCCCGATCAACGCCGCGACCAAATGGGCCTGGGTGTGGAAGGCGATCGTCTTTGCCGTGTTCCTGCCGCTGGTGCTGCGCACGCGGCTGCGGATCGAGGCGCTGGCGCTGTTCATGGTGCTGTGCGCGAGCACGATCATCATCAATGGCGGCATGAAGACCGCGCTGTCGGGCGGCGGCTATGGCGTGCTCAATCTGATGGTCGACAATAATAGCGGCCTGTATGAGGGCAGCATCATTTCCTGCGTGGCGATCGCGCTGATCCCGATCATACTGTGGCTGACCCAGCATGGCACCATCTTTCCGCCCGACTGGAAGGTGAAGACCTTTGCCTATGCGCTGTGCCTGGCCTGCATGCTGATGCCGGTCGGCACGGAGGCGCGCACGGGCCTTGTCTGTCTGGTCATCCTGGCCGGCATGATGCTGATGCGGTCGAAGCGCAAGTTCGTCTATGGTCCGTTGCTGGCCTTTGCCGCGCTGGCCGCCATCCCCTTCCTGCCCGCCAGCTTCACCAAGCGGATGCAGACGATCGAGAATCACCAGGGCGACGAAAGCGCCTCCACCCGCGTCGCCGTGTGGATGTGGACGCTCGACTATGTGAAGACCCATCCGGGCGGCGGCGGCTTCGACAATTATCTCCAGAACAGCTTCACCTATTTCGCCCAGAGCGAGGTCGGCGATGGCGACGAGAAGCGGATCGAGCGCCGCCTGGTCACCGACAAGGGCCGTGCCTATCACAGCGCCTATTTCGAGATGCTGGGCGAGCAGGGCTATTTCGGCTTCTTCCTGTGGGCACTGCTGCACCTGAGCTGCTTCATCCGCACCGAATCGATCCGGCGCATGTATCGTAAGCGCGACGGACCGGACGAAGCCTGGATCGCGCCCTTCGCCGTGGCGCTGCAGCAGGGCCATGTCGTCTACATGATCGGATCATTGTTCGTGGGCATCGCCTATCAGCCTTTCATCTTCATGATGCTCTCGCTCCAGATCGGCCTCGACACTTATTTGACCCGCAAGCGCAAGGACGCCGGACGCGTGCCGTTCTTCGAACAGCCTGGCGCGCAGGCGGGAGTGACGGCATGACCATGGAATTGCGGATTTTGGGCTGGCTTCAGGGACTGATGCTGGGATTGATCCTGGCCGCCCCGCTGCTGTCCCCCGCCTATATGCCATGGGGCGTGCAGATGCTGTTTGCCCTGTCCGCCTTCCAGTTGCGGCAGGCCGACCGACGCTGGGCATTGCGGCCGGGCATGACCGGCTGGCTCAGCCATATCCGCATGGCGCCGTCGCGGATGCTGCCCTGGGCAGCGAGTGCCGTCGTCGCCTTCATCGCGGATGGCGCGGGCGCGGCGACCCCCGGCGCGATCCTGCTGGCGGCGCTGACCTGCGAATTGCTGCTCTATCCGCTGCTCACCCGCCTGATCGGCGGCTGGCAATGGCGCCGCGCCGCGCTGGCGATGATCGGGCTGATCGCCGCCTGCGCGATCGTGCCGGCCGGCGCGATGCAGAATATCGCCATGTTCGCGCTGGGCGTCACGGGCTGCCTGTTCTGGCTGCGCGGCCCCGATGGCGACCTGCGGGCGACGCTGGCGGCCTTTGGCGGCGGGCTTTCGGCGATCACCCTCGCCTTTGCCATGCCCGCCACCATGATGCTGGCCTTCCCGCTGGCGGTCATCAGCCTGATCGTCGGCTGCGCCCAGGCGACGATGGTCCGCCGTCCGTTGCTGCCCTGGACCGGCCATTATGGCGCGGCCACCGGCTGGCTGCAGCGGCTGCGATCGCGCCCGTCCTGACAGCGCCGGGCAGGCTGCACGCGGAACGAAGCCGATCATCACGGGTTGGACCGGGAGAAAGAAGGTCGCCCGGTCCCCATGTCGTCCCCCGCCATCATCCACAGCCATGACGGCATGCCCGGCATCAGCCGACGCGCGCTGAAGCAGGGTTGGGCCTATCGCGCGGCGGATGGCAGCCGCATCACCGACCGCGACGAGATCGACCGGCTGAACGCGATCGCCATGCCGCCCGCCTATCGCGACTGCTGGTTCTGCCCCTCCCCCCACGGCCATATCCAGGCGACCGGCTATGACGAGCGGGGGCGCAAGCAATATCGCTATCACCCCGATTTCCGAGCCGCGCGCGAGGCGGAGAAATATGCCGGCTGCCCCGCCTTCGGCCGTGCCCTGCCACGCTTGCGGGCGCAGATGGAAGAGGATCTGTCACGGCGCGGCCTGCGCAAGGCGCGGACGATCGCGGCGGTGGTGCGGCTGCTGGACCTCGCCAAGCTGCGGGTCGGCAACGAACATTATGCCACCACCAACAAGAGTTTCGGCGCGACCACGCTGCGGCGGCGGCATGTCGACCTGAATGGCCGCAGCCTGACCCTGCGCTACCGCGCCAAGTCCGGCAAAGAGCAGCAGCTGAGCATCACCGACAGCCGCCTGCTGCGATTCGTGCGGGCGGTGCAGGATCTGCCGGGCCAGCATCTGTTCCAATATCTGGACGAGGATGGCGAGGCGCGGCCGATCAGTTCGAGCGACGTCAACGCCTATATCGCGCAGGCCATGGGCGGCGACTTCACCGCCAAGCATTTCCGCACCTGGGGCGCATCGACCATCGCCTTCGAGACGCTGGCGGCCGGCCATGTCTCGCTCAAGGAGATGATCGAGCCGGTCGCGGCGGCGTTGGGCAACACGCCGGCGATCAGCCGCAAATCCTATATCCACCCCGCCCTGATCGACCTGTGCAAGGACGGACAGGATGAATGGCGGCAGGGGCTTCGCCTGCCGCGCCGGACGCGCTATCTGTCGCGTCACGAACGCGGGCTGATCGCGTTCCTCGACGATCTGGCCAACGCGCCCCCGCTGGCAGCGGCGGCCTGATCGAGCCCACGGACCATCAATCAAGGATCAGCATGGCCAACAAGAACGACCCCGGCATCGACATCAGTGTGCGTGCGCCCAACCTCACGGAAATGTGGCATTCGACCATCGCCTGGTTCCAGCTTCATTATATCCAGATCCTGATCGCCATCGGCGCGGCCACGATCATCTATCTGGCGCTCGCCACGTTGCGCCGGATCGGCACCAAGCATCGCGGCCGGCGTGGCGATCCGCTGGGCCTGGGCAATGTGCTGAGCCGCGCGGCGGCGCGCACGACGCAATATTTCATGATCATGGTCGCGGCCCGGCTGGTGGTGGTGTTCGCCGATGCGCCCGCGTCGCTGGACAAGACCGTCACCTTCTTCTTCACCATCGCCGTGGTCGTGCAGGCCGCGATCTGGGCACGGGAGATCATCCTGGGCCTGATCGAGCGCAAGACGCTGGCCGACGATGGCCAGGGCGAGACGCTGGCCAATGCGATGGGCCTGATCCGCATCCTGGTGACATTTGCCCTGTTCGCGATCGCCGCGATCGTGGTGCTCGACAATCTGGGCGTCAACGTGACCGGCCTGGTCGCGGGTCTGGGGATCGGCGGCATCGCGATCGGCCTTGCCGCGCAGGGCATCTTCTCCGATCTGTTCGCGGCGCTGTCGATCATCTTCGACAAGCCGTTCCGCCAGGGCGAGACGATCACCTATGACACGACCACCGCGACGGTCGAGAAGATCGGCCTGAAATCCACCCGGCTGCGCGCCGTCACCGGCGAGAAGAAGGTGATTTCCAACGCCAATCTGCTGCAGAAGGAAATCACCAGCTATCAGACGCTGGACCATCGCCGGATCAAGTTCCCGATCGGTGTCATCTATCAGACCGCGCCCGATCTGGCGGCGGAGATCCCATCCATCCTCAAGACGATCATCGAGGAACTGGGTGGCAATTTCGTGCGCTCCGGCTTCATCGGCTTTGGCGCATCCAGCCTGGATTTCGAGGTCGAGTTCGACGTCTATCTGCCCGGCTGGGACGAAATCTATCTGGTGCGGCACAAGATCGGCCTGGCCGTGCTGCGCGAGTTCAACGCGCGCGGCATCGAGTTCGCCTATCCGACCCAGACGACCTTCACCGCTGCGCCCGACGGCCGGATGATCATGCCCTATGCCGAGGTGCAGCCGGTCCGCCGCGTCGACGAGTAGAGCAGGCCGGCTCGCTTCACCGCACGACCGATTCGGCTGGTCCCCTTTCCGCTTGCCGGCGGGGACCGGCCGCGCCCTTACCGACCCATCACCAATGACTGATATGGATTTGCCATGAAAATGAACCGGATGGCGGCCCTTGGCCTGCTGATCGCTGCCCCCCTTATGGCGCCTGCCGCCCATGCCGAGGGACTGGGCGCCGAAGTCAATTATGGCCGCGCCGACGGCCATTGGGGCACCGAGATCGGCGCCGGCTATGCGCTCGACATGGCAGGCTTCAGCCTGACGCCCGGCGGCGGCGTCTATCTGCGCGATGGCGACACCAAGCTCTATGGCCGGGTCGAGGCGGCCTATACGATTCCCATGTCGGTCTCGATCGGTGCCGGCGTGCGCTTCAGCGGCGACAATACCCGCCCCTATGCGACGCTGGCGATGCCACTGATCCCCAAGCTGCGTGCCAAGGCCAATGTCGGCCCGAAATATTATAGCGTCGGGCTGACGCTGGGTTACTGAGCCAAGACAATCTGTCGCGATCGGCTGGCCTGGCAGGGTCACGCCGACGCGACAGCCCCGAAGTTCACAGTGTCGTCGGGCAAATCGGGCCGTTTGCCCCGGATATGCACCACCCACGCCGCTGTCACGCGACAGCGGCGCGACACCTGGGTCACAGCTGCCTGCCGATCGGGTCACGACCAGGCGACGGTGACGCGCCATCGAGGCGACACTTAGGTCACGCCGCCCACAGGCGATCGGGCGCCCAATGGGTGGCGATGATCGGACTTGCATCGCCGAGGATAGACCAGAGAAAGGCCGAGTAGGAAAGCGGTGGTTGTTTGGGGCCAGCTCAAGGCGGCCTGCCCCCTCCACCATCCTTCGGATGGTCCCCCTCCCCGCTTGCGGGGAGGAATGGTTTCAGCCCTGGCCCCAGAGGGTGCCGGGGTGGAGCAGACCGTCGCGCAGCGGCAGCGCACCGTCACGATCCTTCGCCAGCAGCAGCGCGCCGTCGAGATCGATCCAGTCGGCCCCCTGCGCCACTAGCGCGGCAGGCGCGATGCCGAGCGAGGTGCCGAGCATGCAGCCGACCATGATGCGAAAGCCGCGCGCTCGTGCTGCCTGCGCCAATGCCAGCGCTTCGGTCAGGCCGCCGGCCTTGTCGAGCTTGATATTCACCGCGTCGAAATCGCCCAGCCGGTCGAGATCGGTGCGGGTGTGGCAGCTTTCGTCGGCGCAGAGCGGCAGCGGCGCGCGCAGGCCGGCCAGCCTGTCCTCCCGCCCGTGCAGGATCGGCTGCTCCACCATTTCCACGCCCAGTTCGGCGAGCGCCGCCGCCTCCGCCACGATGTCGCGGTCATGCCAGCTTTCATTGGCGTCGACGATCAGCCGGACGCCGGGTGCGCCGGCACGCACGGCGGCGATGCGGGCATGATCGCCCTCCCCCGTCAGCTTGCATTTGAGCAGGCCAAAGCCGCGCACGACGGCCGCGCGGGCATCGGCCTCCATCCGCTCCGGTTCGCCCAGGCTGATGGTGAAGGCGGTGGGCAGCGGCGCCGGTGCGGCAAGGCCGGCCAGTTGCCAGACCGGGACGCCGGCCCGTTTCGCCTCCAGATCCCACAGCGCGCAGTCGAGCGCGTTGCGCGCGGCACCGCGCGGCATCGCCTGCAACAGCGCCTCGCGATCCAGCGGCCCGGCATAGGCGTTGATCGCCGCCGCGCAGTCCTGTGCGGTCTCGCCCTCATAATAGATGGCCGTGCCCTCGCCCCGTCCGACATGATCGCCGTCGCCCACGGTGCAGACGACGACGTCCACCTCCGTCTTGGCGCCGCGGCTGATGATGAAGGCGCCCGCAACCGGCCAGCGTTCGACCGTCGCGGAAATTATACGGGTCATCGGCGTTTCCTGCGTCATGATTTGACCATATGGATCGGCGTCATATGCGTGAAACAGGACTGCTGGCATAGTCCCCGCCTTTGCGACAGGAGCTTATTTCCCCGTGACTTCCCGTGAATTGACCGGCTTCCTCTCGCTGAATGAATCCGAACCCGTGACCGATGCCCTGTCCCGCCGCGTCTCCGACATGGCATGGCGCCTGACCTTTGGCGCGATCGGCTGGCCCTGGCTGCTCGCCAGCCTCTCGGGCGGGCGCAAGGCGGACAAGCGCGCGCTGCTGGACGAATTGCAGCTGCCCCATGATGCGCTGCCCCATCTGGGAAGCTGGAAGGCCGATGTCGGCTTCCTGCGCCATATCGTGCGCGAGATTGCGCGGCTGCGGCCGGCGCATGTCGTCGAACTGGGCGCGGGCGCATCCTCGCTGATTGCGGCGCGGGCGCTGCAATTGCATGGCGGCGGCCAGTTGCACAGTTTCGACCAGCATGGCGGCTTTGTCGACGCGACCCGGCAATGGCTGGCCGACCATGCGCTGGACGTGGATATCCGCCATGCGCCGCTGACCCACGAAAGCGCCGACTGGCCGGGCCGTTGGTATGCGATCGATCGGCTGCCCGAGCAGATCGACCTGATCATCATCGATGGCCCGCCCTGGAGCGTGCATCCGCTGGTCCGGGGCGCCGCCGACAGCCTGTTCGCGCGCCTCTCCCCCAATGGCGTGGTGCTGCTCGACGATGCCGCGCGGCCGGGCGAACGGCTGGTCGCGCGCCGCTGGCGCAAGCGCTGGCCGCATATCGATTTCCGCCTGATGCATGACGGCACCAAGGGGACGCTGGTCGGCCGGCGCCGCGACATGTCGCGACCGGTGGCCAATGACAATGAGGCCGGGCGCGGCTGGCGCCATGTCGGCCGGGCGGCGGCGATCGCGGCGCTGCTGGCGACTGGGTGGATCGGCCGCGGCGCGCTGGGCGAATTTCCTCAGGCGGCGCAGGCCAGCACCTTCCTGGACGAGGCGGCCGCTTCGCGCCGCGCCGGCCTGCTGCGCCAGCAGATGGCGTCGCAGGTCGAGAGCGCCAAGCTGGACGATGCCGAAATCCGGCGGTCGACCGGCATCGTGCTGCCGCGCCTGCCGACCAACTGGCAGGTGCGGGACGTGCAACTGTTCCCGACCGCCGACAGCCCGGCGATTGCGATCGCGCTGACCACCGAAAAGGGCGAGCAATTGTCGCTGTTCGCCGACCGAGCGGAAACGCCGGCGGAAGGGCAGCCGCTGATCGCGGAGCGGCGCGACGGAACGGTCGCCTATTGGGAGGCCGGCGACATGGCCTATGCATTGACCGGCAAGGCGGATACGCCGCGCCTGATGGCGCTGGCCGAACGGATCGCACCGGCGGCCTGAGCGGCGGGATGGCGCGCGCCCATTGAGGCGGGCGCGTCGCGCTGCTAACGCCCCGACATGGAGGATGCCACCGCACCCGCGCCGCGCCGCGCCGATCGCCCTGCCCTGTCGAGTCTGGCCATGCTGTGGCGCTTTGCGACGCGCTATCCGGCGCGGATCGCCGGGGCGCTGACCGCGCTGATCGTCTCTTCCGCAGCGACGCTGGCGATTCCGAGCGGCTTTCGCCTGGTGATCGACAAGGGCTTTACCGGCGGTGGCGATATCAGCCGCTGGTTCGAATATCTGTTCCTGCTGGTGGTGATCCTGGCGCTGGCAAGCGCGCTGCGCTTCTATTTCGTGTCCTGGCTGGGCGAGCGGGTGGTCGCCGACATTCGCAGCGCGACCCAGGCCAATCTGCTGCGCCAGGCGCCGGCTTTCTTCGAGGAGAACAGGCCGTCGGAGATCGCATCGCGCATGACGGCGGACACCGCGATCATCGACCAGGTGGTGGGATCGACCGTGTCGGTCGCGCTGCGCAACCTGGTCACCGGTATTGGCGGCCTCATCTATCTGTTCATATTGGCGCCCAAGCTGGCGGGGCTGCTGATCCTGGGCATACCGGTGATCGTGCTGACGCTGGTGACGCTGGGCCGGCGGGTGCGCAAATTGTCGCGCGCCAGCCAGGATCGGCTGGCCGAAGTCGGCAGCGTCACCACCGAAGTGCTGGGCGCGATGAAGATCGTCCAGGGCTTCGGCCAGGAAGGACGCGAGGCGGCCCGGTTCGATGCGACCGTCGCGAGCGGCTTTGCCACCGCCCGGCAGCGCATATTGCTGCGCGCGGTGATGACCGCCATCGCCTTTGCCCTGGTGTTCGGATCGATCACCGGCGTGTTGTGGCTGGGCGCGATCGACGTCGCCGCCGGGCGGCTGTCGGGCGGCAGCATCGCGGCCTTCGTGCTGACCGGCGGGCTGGTGGCCGGCGCGTTCGGATCCTTGTCGGAAAGCTGGGGCGACCTGCTGCGCGGCGCCGGGGCGGCGAGCCGGTTGGACGAGCTGATGGCGGCCGAGCCGGCGATCGCCGCGCCGGCGGCGCCGGTCGCGATCCCCACGCTGCCGCAAGGCGCGCGGCTGCGCTTCGACAATGTCCATTTCCATTATCCCACCCGGCCCGACCAGGCGGCGCTGAACGGCGTCACGATCGACATTGCTCCGGGCGAAACGGTGGCAGTGGTCGGGCCTTCGGGCGCCGGCAAGTCGACGCTGATCCAGCTGGCGCTGCGTTTCTATGATCCCGACCAGGGCGAAGTGCGGCTGAACGATGTGCCGCTGCCGGCCGCCGATCCCGCCGCGCTGCGCGCAGCAATGGCAATGGTGCCACAGGACAGCGTGATCTTCGCCGCTTCCGCGCGCGACAATCTGCGCTACGGCAAATGGGATGCCAGCGACGAGGAGATATGGGCCGCGGCGCGGGCAGCCAATGCCGAAAGCTTCCTGCGCGCCCTGCCGCAGGGGCTGGACAGCCATCTGGGCGAAGGCGGGGCACGGCTTTCGGGCGGACAGCGCCAGCGCGTGTCGATCGCCCGCGCGCTGCTGCGCGATGCGCCGATCCTGCTGCTGGACGAGGCGACGTCAGCGCTCGACGCGGAATCCGAGCAGCTGGTCAAGGATGCGCTCGACCGGCTGATGCAGGGGCGCACGACCATCGTCATCGCCCATCGGCTGGCGACCGTGCGGGCCGCCGACCGGATCATCGTGCTGGATCAGGGACGGATCGTGGAACAGGGCGACCATGCGACGCTGGTGGCGCTGGGCGGCCTTTATGCGCGACTGGCCAGCCTGCAGTTCCAGGACCAGCTGGACGGCTGAACCGCCGTCCCGCTGGACGCACGGTCAGCGACCGGCGAGGCTGCGCTGGATGATATAGTCGAAGATGGCGGGATGGAGCGGGCGCTCGAAGGTGCAGCCCGATTCATGCGCGCGCACCCATTGAACGCGGGCGCGGCGCCCCTCGAAACCCGGCAGCATGATCCACAGTTCGCTGCCGACGGTGAGCTTCATGAAACTGTGCAGGCGAAAGCCGGTGAGCGACATGTCGGCGATATTGCTGGTGAACCAGGTTTCCCCCGGACGCCGCACCTTGACGCTGATCACAACGTCGCGCCGTTCGGCAAGCCGGCCCCTGCGTTCCAATTCGGTCAGTCGTTCAGCGCCCATGGTCCACATCCACCCATTCCCCTTCAGCATCGCGCAGGAAGGTAAGGGAAATGTTAAGCGGCAGGACGACAGGCACAAAAAAGGGGCTGCCGAAGCAGCCCCTGGTCTGTGGTCCGATTGATCGTCCGATGGGTCGGAGACGGGAAGTCTGAGACCGACAAGCCCCGGACGATCAGGGATCAGAACGAGCTATACTGCTCGTTGCCGACGAAACCCAGCTTGGTCACGCCCGCGCGCTTGATCTCCGCCAGCACCTCGTCAACGACGACGTAGCGGGTCTGCGCGTTCGGCTGGAACTGCAGTTCCGGCTCGACGGGCAGACGCAGCGACTGCTGCAGATACTGACGCAGGGTCAGCAGGTCGATCGGCGCACCGTTCCAGCTGATCACGCCGCCGGCATCGATCGCGACCTTGTTCTTGACAGGGTCGACCACATTGTCGCTCGGAGGCGCGCTCTGCGGCAGATCGATCTTAACCGCGTGGGTCTGGATCGGAATGGTGATGATGAACATGATGAGGAGAACGAGCATGACGTCGATCAACGGCGTCGTGTTCATTTCCACCATCGGCTCACCATCATCGGAGCCCATGCTCATGGCCATAACGAATTCTCCTTATGCGGCCGATCAGAGGCGGGTCGTCGTCGAACCGGGTTCCGGTTCGGAGATGAAGCCCACCTTCGGGAAACCGGCGCGCTGCATCGTGTAGATGGTGCCGCCGATGCAACGATAGGGGGTATTGATGTCGCCGCGGATATGCACTTCGGGCAGATCCTCGGGCGTCAGATTTTCAACACCACCAGCCTTCTTGATGTCCGCTTCCAGCTTGGCGACGGCGCGATCGAGCAGTTCGTCGGAGCTGACCTTGGTCAGGTTCCAGTAAACCGCACAGCTGCCGTCGGGCGCCGAGGTGACCGACAAGGAAACATTTTCGGGTTTCGTCGTGGTCGGCTCGAACGCCACCTTGGGAAGTTGCAGATCGACCGTCTGGACGACGACCGGGACCGCGATGAGAAAGATGATGAGCAACACCAGCATGACGTCGACGAGCGGCGTCGTGTTGATGTCGGACATCGGCTTGTCGTCACCGCCGTCGGAGCCAACACTCATTGCCATTGATACAATCCTAACCTTGGTGTCGTAGGTGCCCCGTTAACCGGGGCCCCTGTCCGGCAGGGGCCGGGTGGTCGCAGCCGCCACCCGGCGCCCGAACCGGCGTCTTAAGGCGATTAGGCCTTGGTCGGCGCAGCAGCCGGCTTGGCAGCAGCAGCGGCCGGAGCGGCAGCAACGGTCGGCTTCACGGCGCCGTCCGAAACCAGGTAGGCCAGCAGGTCGACGGTGAAGCCGTTCAGCTGTTCCGAGATCGCCTTGTTGCGGCGCTGCAGGAAGTTGTAGGCCAGAACGGCGGGAACGGCCACGGCCAGACCCAGCGCGGTCATGATCAGAGCTTCACCGACCGGGCCGGCAACGGCGTCGATCGAGGCCTGACCGGCAGCGCCGATCTTGATCAGAGCGCGGTAGATGCCGATAACGGTACCGAACAGACCGATGAACGGCGAGGTCGAACCGACGGTGGCGAGGAACGCCAGGCCGCCACCGAGCGACGAGTTGATCGCGGCTTCCGAGCGAGCCAGCGAGCCGTGCAGCCAGTCATGCGCTTCGACCGGATCCTTCAGCTTGCCATGCTCTTCCTGAGCCTTGATGCCGTCATCGACGATCTGCTTGTAGGCCGAGTTCTTTTCGAGCTTGGCCGAAGCTTCCTTCAGCGAAGCGGCGCGCCAGAAGGTCGCACGGATCTTCTTGCCCTGGCTGATCACCTTCTGCTGTTCGATCAGCTTGGTGAACAGGATGTAGAAAGTGCCGACCGACATGGCGCAGAGGATGATGAAGACGGTCCAGGCAATGGTGCCGCCCTGCTCCAGGGCTTCCATCAGGCCGTACGGGTTTTCCGGCTTGGGCGCCGCGGCTGCGAGATACATCAACATGTTCAAGACTTCCCTCTCAAAAGGATCGTGAAAGGGGAGAGCGGCGCCGGGCGCCTGCCCTCCCGTTTAAATTACTGCGGGATCCGCCACTGAATGCGGTTCGCGTAGGTCGACGGGATCTTGTTACCCTGGTCATCTTCCGCGGGGCTAAAGCGCGCGCGGCGGGAAACCAGCTTACAAGTTGCGTCGTCCAGTTCAGGCGAGCCACTCGACTGCGTAACGGTGCAGCTCGTGACACGGCCATCGGCGCCCACTTCAAGACGGAAACCAGTGGTCCCCTGCTTTTCTTCACGCAGAGCGCGCGAAGGATAGTCTTCCGTGGTTGCCCAGGAACCCGGATTGCCACGCGGCGACACGCCCTTTGCAGCCTGCTTTGCAGCGGGCGGCGGCGGCGGGGCCGGCGGCGGTGCGGGCACCGGAACCTCATTAAATACCGGCGGCGGCGTCCGAACCGTCTGGATCGGCGGCGCGGGGGCCGGGGTCTGGACGATCGGCGGCGGCGCGACGACCGGCGGAGGCTCAATCGGCTTGTCCGGCGGCGGCGGCGGCGGCTCCTCGTCAGGTGGCGGGGGCTCCTCCTTCACGTCGATCACGTTCAGCTGTTCCGCCGCCTTTTTGACATATTTCATGCCAAGACCGGTGACGAAGGCATAGCCGAGAACAGCGTGAATCAGGGCGACGATGACGATCGATATCGTACGACTCGATCCTTGCGAGTGGTCAGCATAGGCCATTCGGCAACGACACTCCTTAACTCATCTTACCAGTGGGTTGTACAAATCAGCCAAAAACGACCCGAGCTGCCCGGGGCTATCCCCGACCACCTTTGGCCCTTATCCGTCCATTTGCTACCGTGCGAACTCCTATCGCGGCGCATCGTGGCACGCAAACGCTTTATCGAACTACCGGCTTGCGTTTACCACTACACACCGGAATGACTTGCCTGTGACATCCCTGCCACGGGCTGATAGCATAGGACGAAGATGCAGAAGAAATCCACCACGGCCATGAAGACGCTCGCCTCGCTGTGCCTCATTTCCGCCTCATATACCGCCGTTTTTCCGGCATTTTCTCAGACAAATTCGATGACAGCGCAATCATCGACGGTCGCCGCCGGATTGACCTATGCCGACATTGCCGACCTTTCCGATGCGGCACCACTGGTTGCCAACGTGCGCATAAGCAACATCGTCCCGTTGAAGCCCGAACAGGCTCCGGACGTCCCCGCGGGCTATCGCAGGGTCTATGTCGAGGCCGAAGTGACCGCACTGATTCGCGGCGAAGGGGGCATAAGTCCGACCGTCGGCTACCTGTATGACGCCCGCCTCGATTCGAATGGCAAGATGCCGAAGCTGAAAAAGGCGCAGATGTTGCTGTTCGCCCGTCCGGGCGGGCGGCCGGGCCAGATTCAGCTGATCGCGCGCGATGCGCAGGTCGCCGCCACCCCCGCCGAGGTCGAACGGGTGAAGTCCGTTCTGTCAGCGCTGGTTGCGCCGGACGCACCGCCGCGAATCATTGGCCTGGGCGACGCTTTCCATGTGGCAGGCACGATCGCTGGCGAAGGCGAGACGCAGATTTTCCTGCGCACCGAAAATGGCGACCCGGTATCGCTATCGATCATCCGCCGCCCCGGACAACAGCCCAGCTGGGCCGTGGCGCTGGGCGAAATCGTCGACGAAGCCGCCCGCGCCCCTGCCCCCGGCAGCCTGCTCTGGTATCGGCTGAGCTGCAGCCTGCCGGCCACTTTACCGGCCCGGTCGGTCCGCACCCTGGCAGTGCAGGACGCCGAAGCGGCGCGTGCGGATTATCAGTTCGTCCTGAACGCGCTCGGCCGCTGCGCACGCAATCGAAAGCCGAGCTGACCCCCTACGCACTTATCTTTCAATCGGGCGCCACTGTGCTTTTCCTTGGACAGCGGCGCTCGGGCCGCTATCAGCGCGGCTCTTACAGTGCGAAGGACCAGGAAACGCCATGACCAATCTCCACCGCCATGCCCCGCTGCGCGTCGCGCTCGTTGGCCTCGGAACGGTGGGTGGCGGCGTCATTCGCCTGCTCAACACCAATGGCGACCTGATTGCCCGCCGCGCCGGCTGCCCGGTGCAGGTGGTCGCCATCTCCGCGCGCGACCGCAACAAGGATCGCGGCGTCGACCTGTCGCCCTATGAATGGGTCGACGACATGACGACGCTGGCGACCCGCGACGATATCGACGTGGTGGTCGAACTGATCGGCGGCGCCGACGGCCCGGCCCTCACCCTCGCCCGCCAGTGCCTGGCCGCCGGCAAGCCATTCGTCACCGCCAACAAGGCGATGCTGGCCCATCATGGCCTGGATCTTGCCAGCCGCGCCGAGAAGGCGGGCGTGGCGCTCAAATATGAAGCGGCGGTCGCCGGCGGCATCCCGGTCATCAAGGGCATGCGCGAAGGCGCGGCGGCCAACGAGATCAGCCGCGTCTATGGCATCCTCAACGGCACCTGCAATTACATCCTGACCACCATGGAAAAGGAAGGCCGGGGCTTTGACGAGGTGCTGAAGGAAGCCCAGGAACTGGGCTATGCCGAGGCCGATCCGAGCTTCGACATTGACGGCGTCGATGCCGCGCACAAGCTGACCATCCTCGCTAGCCTCGCCTTTGGCACCGAACTGGACTTCGACCATGTCGCGACCACCGGCATCCGCCATGTGATCGCCGCCGACATTGCCGAGGCGGCGGCCCTGGGCTTCCGTATCCGCCTGGTCGGCATGGCGGAGAATGGCCCGGAAGGCCTGTTCCAGCGCGTTCATCCGATGCTGGTGCCGCTCGACCATCCGCTGGCCCATGTCGACGGCTCGCTCAATGCCGTCGTGGCCGAAGGCAATTTCGTCGGTCGCCTCTTCTTCCAAGGACGTGGCGCGGGCGACGGCCCGACCGCTTCGGCCGTGGTCGCCGACCTGATCGACGTGGCGCGCGACGAATATGGCGATGCGCTGGCAATGCCGGTCGCGGCCCTGACCCCGCAACAGCCGGCCGACGCCGGCCAGCGTATCGGCCGCGCCTATCTGCGCTTCAAGGTGCAGGATCGCCCCGGCGTGCTGGCCGAGATCGCGGCTGCGACCCGCGATGCCGGCGTTTCGATCGAGAGCATGATCCAGCGCGGCGCCAACCAGGCCGATGGCGTGCTGGTGGCGATCGTCACCCATGCCGGCGAGGAACGCTGCGTGCGTGAGACGCTGGAGCGGCTGGCCGGCTCCGACAGCCTACTCGACACGCCGATGGTCATGCATATTCTGGATTGATCGCGCCGGGACCGGTGGGATCAGTGCTGGCCGGCGCCCTTGACCGAATCCGGCAGGGGCGGCGGTGGCGCCATGTCGGCGTCGGGATCGAGCAAATGGGCGATGGCCTTGCCGGCCAGCATGGCGGCGCCCAGGATCGGCACGCCACCACCGACGCAGCCCGCCCCCTGACCGCCGACGACGCCGCAGGCGCCTTGCCTGGGTGCGGCAGCGGAAGCGCGCGGTGTATCGCCGGCAAGCGGGCGCCCCTCGACCGGCTCGCGCGGCAGCGGCAGCCTTTCTTTGGCGTTCCGTTCCGCTCGACTGCCGCAGACGACGATAGCGCCGCCGCTGCGATCGCAGGGTCGGACGACGGCGGTGCGCGCCTGATATTGCTCCATCGCGGTGCGCTGGGCGAGCGGCGCTTCATCCACCGGCACGATATCCTGCGCGGCCACCGGCGGCATGCCGATCAGCAAAAGAGGGAAAGACAAGACCCACCGCATGACGACATCTGAACAGTCGAACATGGCGGGATGATGGCAGCGGCTGGACGCTGCGGAATGGCATATAAGGCAAAGGCGCGTCCATCCGTGGCATCACGACTATGAAAAGCTTTGCGAGCCGGGCAAGTTGGGTCGACAAGCAGAGGCGGACATCCTATCGCCCTGCTCTATCAGTTACAGCAGAGGAGTGGCTATGGTGCAGGCTAGTTCGATTCTCGATCGCGTCTTGGTACTCGAAATGGTGCGCGTCACCGAAGCGGCTGCAATCGCCGCATCCAAGCTGGTCGGTCGGGGCGACGAGAAGGCCGCCGACGCCGCTGCGGTCGAGGCGATGCGCCTGGCCTTCAACGACCTCTATATGGACGGCACCGTCGTGATCGGCGAAGGCGAGCGCGACGAGGCGCCGATGCTCTATATCGGCGAGAAGGTCGGCAACGCGATCGGCAAGGGCCCCAAGATCGACATCGCGCTCGATCCGCTGGAAGGCACCACCATCACCGCCAAGGCCGGCCCGAATGCGCTGGCCGTACTCGCCATTTCGGAAGAAGGCGGCCTGCTCAACGCGCCCGACGTCTATATGGACAAGATCGCCGTCGGTCCGGGCTATCCCGACAATATCATCGACCTCAACAAGACGGTGAAGGAGAATGTCGAGGCGGTGGCCAAGGCCAAGGGCGTCGATCCGCATGAAATCATCGTCTGCGTGCTGGATCGCCCGCGCCACGAGAAGCTGATCGCCGAACTGCGCGCGATCGGTTGCGGCATCATGCTGATCCCGGACGGCGACGTTGCCGGCGTGATCGCGACCACAAATCCCGAAACCACGATCGACATCTATATGGGTTCGGGCGGCGCGCCCGAGGGCGTGCTGGCCTGTGCCGCGCTGCGCTGCGTGGGTGGCCAGTTCAAGGGCCGCCTGCTGTTCCGCAACGATGACGAGAAGCAGCGCGCCTACAAGTGGGGCATCACCGACCTGGACAAGGTCTATGACCTCAAGGAACTGGCCAAGGGCGACTGCATCTTTGCCGCAACCGGCGTGACCGACGGATCGCTGCTGGCGGGCGTCAAGCATCTGCCGGGCGACAAGCTGACCACCGAGAGCGTGGTGATGCGCGCCAGCACCGGCACCGTGCGCTGGGTCAAGGGCGAGCATCGCGTCGAGCGCAAGGACGCCTGATCGGGCGCACCAGACGGAAAGACGAAGGGGGCCGGAAGGCCCCCTTTTTCGTGGTCATCGATGCGAGCCGAACAGGGCCCGAGCGAGGTCGCGATCAGTGGCTGGCGCGGTGGTTGAGATCGTGGCCGAGCGCGAGAATCGCGACGCCGAGCAGCGTGTAGGCGCTTTCCTGCCAGCCATGATCCATGGTCAGCGCGCCGGCCATGATGCCAAGGCCGAGCGAACCGATCGCGGCGGGCATCATGAAACGATGGACGAGCGCGCCATGGCCGAGCGCGATCGCGCCCATCAGGATGGCGAGCGCCAGCCCCGCTTCATGGAAGATCGGACTGTCGAAGATGCCGCCGGCCGACGCCAGCAGGCCCAGCACCACCGCCGTCAGGAAACAATGCGCGACGCACAGTCCCGAAAGCGCCATCGCAAGGCGATCAAGGCGTCCGGATTCCAGGGCGTGACGGAAGCTGAGCAGCATGGTGCGTGCTACATAGTCGAGACCGGCATAAGTTACAACATAACATCACCGATTTTTCCGGCGGGAAAGACGCCCTCGTTCCGCCGGACCGTCAGGCGGCGAAGCGCAGACAGTTGCGGCCGCTGCCCTTGGCGGCATAGAGCGCCTTGTCCGCCGCCTCCATCAGGGTCGCGGCGCTGGCGCTGCCGTCCAGTTCGACAAGGCCCGCGCTGAAGGTGATGGCGATATCCTCGCCATTGCCGAGCGGGAAAGGCCGAACCCCAACGCGGGTGCGCAGATGCTCGCAGATGCGTTCCGCCCGTTCCAGATCGACATCGGGCAGCAGCACGGCAAATTCCTCGCCGCCCAGGCGCCCGATGCTGCCGGTGCCACGCAGCGCCTGGCGCAGCCGCTCGACAAAGCCGACCAGCACCCGGTCGCCGGCGGCATGGCCATGGCGGTCATTGACCGACTTGAAATGGTCGATGTCGATCAGCAGCAGGCAGGCCCGCCCGCCAGCCGCGACGCGGGCGATCTGGTCGTCCAGCTTTTCCTGCAATGCGCGGCGGCTGTCGGCGCCGGTCAGGGCATCCTGCGCCGCCGCCTGGTGCAGCGCCCGCTGGCGCGCCTTGTGACGGGAAATGTCGCGCACCGTGCTGATGACGCCGATCGCCCGCCCCTGCTCGTCCAGCACGGCGCGGACCAGCATCTCATACCAGTCGAAATCATTGTCCGGCCGGTTGGGGCGAAATTCGACCGCATGCGCCTCCCCCGGATGGGCGAGCGCACGGCGATGGGTGACGATCGCGAAGGGGCGATATTCCGGATCGATCAGGTCGACCGCGGCCTGACCCAGCAGCCGGTCGGCATCGATGCCAATCTGTTCGACGGCCGAGGGCGAGACATATTGGATGATGCCGTCGATGCTGAGATTGACCACGCCGTCACCGCTATGTTCGGCAAAGGCGCGATAGCGCGCCTCGCTGTCGCGCAGCATGCGGATCAGCCGGCGACGGCTGTTGAGTTCGGCGGCCACGGGAACCGACAACAGGAAGCTGAGCGCCAGATAGAATTGGAAGAACTGGATGCGTTCGGGAATGCTGGCAGCAACCAGTCGGAGCGGTCCATGGCCGGTCATGGTCGCCGTGCCGCCGATCAGCGCCAGGATGACGATCGCGGCCGCCGACCCCGCATAGCCGGTACGGAAGGCGATCAGCACCAGCGGCAGCAGCGAGGCGAACAGCATCGGATAATCGACGCGATAGAATATCCACCAGGCGCACAGGGCGAAGGCCGACAGCAGGCCGAACGCCTCCAGCCGCTCGATCGGCCGGGCCTGGCGCGCCCAACGGCTTACCTCGCCCTGCAGCAGGATCAGCAGCAGGGGCGTACAGATGAGGCCGCCCAGCACATGACCGCTATACCATTGCAGCCAGACATGAGGGAAATCACCGCCCAGCAGGATAGCGACCACCAGCCCGGCGGCGATGCCGGCAAGGATGTTCGCGACGCCAGCCAGCGCGACCACGAAAATGCTCAATTCGCGCATCGATCCGGCGATCTGCCGCCCGACATTCATCCGGCGACAGATATAGGCCACGACCAGCGCCTCGCCGGCATTGATGAAGGCCATCGGCACCGCCGCGAGCGGCCCCATGCCGAACAGGGCGGTCGCGATCGTGCTGGCAATCATGCAGGAGATCAGGAGGCGCGGCCAGGCGCGCATGCGCGCGGTCATCATTTCCGCCATCAGCAGGGCATTGGCGCCCCAGATGAAGGCCAAACCGCCTTCGAATCGCGAGGTCAGCAGAGCAAGCGACGCGACCGCAAAGTAAAGCAGGCCGGTAAATACCGACATTTTCAGGGAGATATGGCGAAGGGCGGACCGCGTCATGTTCCCATCCGGGTTAAGCGGACAATGTTAATATATATTCCTATGCCCCGGACTATTTGATGACGACTAAAACGAGCAGGCCCCGGTGATCATCAACGGGGCCTGCCTTTACAATATTATAAGTCTATTCAACTGGATGCGTCAGCCAACAGCGCATCGGTCGGGGCCGAAATCGACGGATTGCGATCCTTGATCGTCGCCCGCGCCTGGCGCACGCCGGCGCCATAGTCGGGATGGACCTGATCAAAGAGCTTGCACTGGCGCTCCTCGATCTCGTCCGGGATATCGCCCATGGCGGCGGCGATATTGGCGAAAAGGCGCGCCTTCTGCGCATCGTCGAACAGGTTGAACAGCGCGCGCGGCTGGCCGAAATCATCATTGCCTTCGCGATGATTATAGCGGTCGGCATCGCCCGAAATCTTCAGCGGCGGCTCCAGGAAGCGCTGATCCTCGACCGGCCCGCCAAAGCTGTTGGGCTCATAATAGGCGGCCGGGTTCGGATTGTTCGGGAAGAAGCGCATCGCCCCATCCTTGTGATAATGATGCACCGGGCATTTGGGCGCATTGACCGGCAGCGCCTCATAATGGGTGCCGATCCGGTGGCGGTGCGCGTCGGCATAGGAGAAGATGCGCGCCTGAAGCATCTTGTCGGGCGAGAAGCCGATGCCCGGCACGATGTTGGACGGCGAGAAGGCGGCCTGCTCGATCTCAGCGAAATAATTGTCGGCGTTGCGGTTCAACTCCAGCACGCCGACGTCGATCGGCGGATAATCGGCATGCGGCCAGACCTTTGTGAGGTCGAACGGATTATAGGGCGTCTTGTCCGCATCCAGTTCCGGCATGATCTGGACCTGCATCTTCCACTTGGGGAAGTCGCCCTTCTCGATCGCCTCGAACAGATCCTCCTGCGTGGATTCGCGGGTGCGGCCAACGACATCCGCCGCTTCCTCGTTGGTCCAGTGGCGATGGCCCTGCATCGTCTTGAAGTGGAACTTCACCCAGAAACGCTCGCCGGCGTCGTTGATGAAGCTGAAGGTGTGGCTGCCATAGCCGTTGATGTGGCGCACATCGGTCGGCAGGCCGCGATCCGACATCAGGATCGTCACCTGGTGCAGCGATTCCGGCGACAGCGACCAGAAGTCCCACATCGCCGTGGGTGAACGCAGATTGGTGCGGGGGTGGCGCTTCTGCGTGTGGATGAAGTCGGGGAATTTCAGCGGATCGCGCACGAAGAAGACCGGCGTGTTGTTGCCGACCAGATCCCAATTGCCTTCCGGCGTATAGAATTTCATCGCGAAGCCGCGCACGTCGCGCTCGGCATCGGCCGCGCCCAATTCGCCGGCCACGGTCGAGAAGCGCAGGATCATCGGCGTCTGCGCGCCCGGCTGCAGTGCCTTTGCCTTGGTATATTCGGAAATGTCGCCGGTGATCGTCAGCGTGCCATAGGCGCCCCAGCCCTTGGCATGGACGACGCGTTCGGGGATGCGTTCGCGATTCTGGTGCGCCAGCTTTTCGAGCAGCTGATAATCCTGGAGCAGCAACGGCCCGCGCGGGCCTGCGCTCAGGCTGTTCTGGTTATCCGCAATCGGCGCACCCGCGCTCGTCGTCATCACTGGCTTATCGACCATATCGTCCTCCTCAGCTTTGGATGAGAACAGGCTAAGGCCCCGCGAAGTTTCAGAAAAACTGATTAAATCGGATTGGGTGATCGATTTTTACGGTCAATCTGAAGATCGCTCGAGTCAGGAGGTCAGCGCCCGATCGCGCAGGCGGTGCCATGCCGACAGTCGCGCATCGCGCGGCTGCGGCAGCATTGCCGGATCAAATCGAGTCGTCTTCCCTGCCATCGTCGCGGCCTCGTCCAGGGAGCGGAACAATCCAGCCCCCAGCCCTGCCAGCATGGCCGCACCCAGCGCCGTGGTTTCCACATCCGCCGGACGATCCACACTGACATCGAGCATATCAGCGATATCCTGGGCGATCCAGTCATTGGCGCTCATGCCGCCATCGATCCGCAGCTGGCGCCAGGGTGCGCCGTCGGCGGCGAAGGCGGTGGCGAGGTCGGACAATTGATGCGAGAGGGATTCGAGCGCGGCGCGGACGATATGCGCACGGGTCGATCCCTGGGTGAGGCCGGCGATGACGCCGTTCACGTCCGGCCGCCAGTGCGGCGCGCCCAGCCCCGCCAGCGCCGGCAGCATCAGCACACCGCCGCTGTCGGGCACGGAGCGAGCCAGCGCCTCCGTCTCCGCCGCCGATCCGATCAGCCCCAACTGATCGCGCAGCCATTTGATGAGATTGCCGGCAATGAAGATCGATCCTTCGAGCGCATAGATGCGCTGGTCGCCGATCCGGTAGAGCAAGGTGCCGAGCAGGCGATGGCGCGAGGCCGGCAGTTGCGCCCCCATATTGGCGAGGATGAAGGCGCCGGTGCCCAGGGTCGCCTTGGCATCGCCCGGCGTCAGGCAGGCCTGACCGATGCTGGCCGCCTGCTGATCGCCGGCCAGTCCGCGGATCGGGATGGAGCCGCCGAACAGCTCTGCCAGCGTCTCGCCAAAGGCGCCGGCATTGTCGACGATTTCGGGCAGCGCGGCGCGGGGCACGCCGAAAAGATCGCACAAGGCCGGATCCCAATCGGTGCCGTCGAGCGCCACCAACTGGGTGCGGCTGGCATTGCTGGCGTCGCTGACATGCAGGCCACCGGTCAGTTTCCATACCAGCCAGCTTTCGATCGTGCCGAGCGCCAGCCTATCCCCCGCCTCTGCCACGGCCGGCACATGATCGATCAGCCAGCGCATCTTGCTGGCAGAAAAATAGGGATCGACGACGAGACCGGTGCGCTGTTGCAGCATCGCTTCATGGCCGGCCTCGCGCAGCGCCGTGCATTGCGCCGCCGTGCGTCGATCCTGCCAGACGATGGCGGGCGCCAGTGGTTCACCGGTGCGCCGGTCCCAGGCGACCACCGTCTCGCGCTGGTTGGTGATGCCGATGGCAGCGATCCGGTCGGCGCCCCCCGCCCGGTCCACCATCTGGCGGGCGCAATCGTGCGTGCGGGTCCAGATTTCGGCGGCGTCATGCTCGACCCAGCCGGGCTGTGGATAATATTGGGTCAGTTCCGCCTGCGCCATCGCGATACGGCGGCCGTCAGGGGCATAGAGCATCGCGCGGGTCGAGGTCGTCCCCTCGTCCAGCACCAGCAGATAGTGGTCGGTCATGCCCTCTCCTCAAGCCAGGCATCGAGCGCGGCCAGTTGCGCGGCGTCGAAGCGCAGGCCCAGCTTGGTCCGGCGCCAGAGAATATCCTCGCTGGTCTGTGCCCATTCGTGCGCGAGCAGGTAGCAGAGTTCCGCTTCGGTCAGGCCATGGCCGAAATTCCGGCCCAGGTCCGACCAGTCGCGCGCCGCGCCCAGCCAGTCGCGAGCGCGGGTGCCATAGGCGCAGCCGATCCGTTCGGCCGTGTCGAGATCGAGAAAGGGATAGTCGCCAGCCAGCGCGGCGACGAGATCGGCCAGGCCGGTCATCGGAAAATCGCCGCCGGGGAGCGGCACGTCCGCCGTCCAGTCATCGCCCGCGAGCGAGGGCAATAGCGGCTTCAGCAGGGCGATCGCATCGGCCGCGAGATGGCGATAGGTGGTGATCTTGCCGCCATAGATGCTGAGCAGTGGCGGCGCGTCCTCCTCCCGGTCGAGGTCGAGATGATAGCCGCGCGTCGCCGATTCCGGCCGGGCCGATCCATCGTCGATCAGCGGCCGGACGCCGGCAAAGGACCAGACGACATCGGCGGGGCTGATCGAGCGGGCGAAATAGCGGTTCGCGCCCTCGCACAGATAGGCGATTTCCTCGGCACTGGCCTCGATCGGATCGACGCCGTCCTGATGATCGCGGTCAGTGGTGCCGATCAGCGTGTAGAGATGCTGATAGGGGATGGCGAAGAAGATGCGGCCGTCGGGCAGCTGGAAGAAATAGGCCATGCCATGGTCGAACAGGCGCGGCACGACGATATGCGATCCGCGCACCAGCCGGATGAGCCGGTCGGCGCGGCGATCGGCGCGGTCCAGCAGGTCGAGCACGGCGGGACCAGTGGCATTGACCACGACCCGCGCATGGAAGGTCTGCGCCTGCCCCGCCACATCGCGCGCATGGATGCGCCAATGATCCCCAGCCTGCTCCAGCCGCAGCACCTGCATGCGGGGGCGGATGTCGGCGCCATGATCGGCGGCGTCGCGGGCATTGAGGATGACCAGCCGGGCGTCGTCGACCCAGCCGTCCGAATAGACATAGGCGGGGCCAAAGCCGGCCCGCAGCGGCGCACCGGCGACATGCTGGTGCAGGTCGATCGCCTCCGTCGCCGGCAGGGCGCGGCGGCCACCGATATGATCGTAGAGGAAGAGGCCGAGGCGCAGCAGCCAGCGCGGGCGCAGCCCCTGGACCCAGGGCAGGACGAAACGCATCGGCTGGATGATGTGCGGCGCAATGCGCCACAGCCTTTCCCGTTCGGCGAGGGATTCGCGGACCAGGCCAAAGGCCCGATGTTCCAGATAGCGCAGCCCGCCATGGATGAGCTTGGTCGAGGCCGAGGAGGTGCCCTGTGCCAGGTCGCCGCGTTCGAGCAGCAGCACGCTTGCCCCACGGCCCGCCGCATCGCGCGCAATGCCGCACCCGTTCACCCCGCCGCCGATCACGGCAAGGTCGTGGATGAAAGGGGCCGTCTCCTGCGTCACGCCGCCGTTCTAGCGGCAAAATGCTGCCCCCGATATTAACGAAGGCAAGATCGTGAAAATTCATCCGGCCAGCGCCACGCGCGGTCGCCCATGGTGCCGGCCGGATGTCTGCGCGCCCTCACGCGCGTCAGAAAGGCGCGCCGTCAGGCGAGGCTGTCGACCACCAGTCCGCTATTGCTGCTCGTGGTGCTGCTGGTCGATCCGTAGAGCGACTGGCTGAGGCTGGAGCGGAGATTTTCGAGGAAGGCGATGATCGAATCCAGCTGATCGGTTGCGCTGGTCGCGCTCGTTTCGCTGGTCGTGCTGCTATCATCATCGCTGCTGTCTTCGGTCGGGCGCGGCGGCGGGGGGCCGCGCACGCCCTGTGGCCCCTGCATCCCGTCCATGGCGGCCAGGCCGTCGATGCTCATGCCGTCGTCGCCATCGGCCGACGCTCCCGCGCCGCCCGGTCCCTGGGCGAAGAGGCTCTGCAACTGCGCCGCCTGATCCTCGGTCAGGGTGCCGGCCGACACCTGTTCGTCGATCAGGGAATCGATCCGGTCCTTCATCGAAGACGGATCGAGCCGTGAACTGCCCGAACTGGCGGAAGTGCTGAGCGCGGAATCGATGGAATCGAGCGCGGTTTCGAGCGCGTCGCCATCCGTTTCCGAGATGGAGCCGGCCTCCACCGCGGCGTCGATGCGATTGGTCATCGACATGCGCGGCGATGGCGGCATGGTCATGTTGTTGTAACTGCTGATAGTCGTCATGCTGGAAGTCCCCACTTCGTTTAGCGGGACCATTCATGCCGAATAAATCTGAAAAAACATTGTATTTCAATCATGTAATTGATTGAAATAGAGGCGCTACACTGACGAAGAAAAGGTTAAGGGCGCACGCCTCTCCCGATTATATCAGGCCTTTTCCAGCGTGCATTGCAGCGGATGCTGGTTCTGCCGGGCGAAGTCCATCACCTGGTTCACCTTGGTCTCGGCCACTTCATAGCTGAAGATGCCGCATACGCCGACGCCGCGCTGATGGACGTGCAGCATCACCCGCGTCGCTTCCTCCATGTCCATGCGGAAGAAATGCTGGAGGACGTGCACGACGAACTCCATCGGGGTGTAATCGTCGTTCAGCATCAGCACCTTGTAGAGCGACGGCTTCTTGGTGCGGGTCCGCGTGCGCGTGGCCACGCCGATGTTCGGGTCATTGTCGCCCGTATCGTCCTGGTCGGGACCGGCCGTGAAGGGGATAGCCGCCGATGCGCTGATGAGATGCTTCATGATGGTGAAGGATATGGCGATTTGTCTCGCCAAGGCAAGGGGGCGGTCAGCGTGCTGTCGCTGCGTAACCATGTTTCCGCCGCAAGTCATGACATGGAAAAGGGCGCCGCTTCCATGAAAGCGACGCCCTTATCTGTCATTCCGATCGGAAGAGCGGCCCGCCTCAGGCGGCGAGCGACTTGACCTTGTCGGTGACCAGGGTCACGCGCGCGGTCAGCGGCTGGCTGATGTCGCCGGCCAGCTTCATGAAGGCTTCGCTGCTCTTGGCCGCTTCCTTGGTGAACTCGTCGAAGCTGCTCGACAGGAACTGGCTCTGCAGCTGGAAGAATTCGGTCGGGGTCTTGGCGGTCGAGAAGCTCTTGATCGAGGCGGTCGCCTTCTCGAAGCTCTTGCGGCTGTAGTCGACGGCTTCCTGGCCCAGCGTCTCGAAGCCCTTGGCCGCGATCTTGCCCGATTCCACCAGCGCTTCGACATTGCCCTTGGCGATGTCGCTCAGCTCTTCCATCGCCTTGGTCGACTTTTCGACACCGGCCTTCGCCTTCTCGTTCAGGTCGGCATAGGCCGTTTCCATCTTGGCCTTGGTGTCTTCGGCGAACTTCTTACCGGTTTCGAGGATATCGTTCATGATCAATGTTCCTTCCGTAGCAGGCAGCGTCTTCGCTTTGGTCTTCGGGGCGGACACAGGCTCCGGAGCCACTACCGCCTCAACATCTTCAACAATCGGTTCGGGCGCGGCATCCACCGCCGTCGTCGCCGCGACCACCGCGACCGGATCGGCAACGGGTGCCGGTTCCGCAGCAGGGGCTTCAGCAGCAGCGACCGGCGCCGGCTTCTTCGCTACCGGCTTGGGCGCAGGCGCCTTCACAGGAGCAGCCTTGGCGACGGGTTTGCGCGGGGCAGGCTTTTTGGGCGCGGGCTTCTCACCCAGGGCGGACTCAGCGGCCTTGAGTGCCTCACTGGCAGACAAGGTTGCGGAGCCGCTTTTAGCGACCGGCTTGGCACGCGCAGACTTAGGGGTAACGGCCATCGACCATCCTCCGTTTGTTGCACTGCACAATAAACCTTATCCCAAAGAATTACAAGGCCCATTGTGCAGTGCAACAAATCAGACATATTGATGTTTCGGCACTGATCGGCGGCCAATAGGGAATGGCTGAAATCCGTGCCTCTAACGGGCTTTTACGTAACGTCCGGGCGCATCTTCTATTGCCCGAAGCTTGCCGCCGCCCGGCTTGCGCGCGCCGCGGACAGCCACCTCGCGCGAATCGATGCCGCGCAGCCATTCGGCCCAGTCGGGCCACCAGCTGCCCTTGGTCTCCCGCGCAGCCGCAACAAAGGCGTCGAGCGTCGGCTGCGGCGCGTCGGCGGTCCAATATTGATATTTCTGCGCCACCGGCGGGTTGATGACGCCGGCGATATGGCCCGAGCCTGCCAGCAGGAAGCGCACCGGCCCGGCGAGATGCTCGGTCAGTTTCCACACGCTTTCGAGCGGGGCGATATGATCCTCCTTGCCGGCCTGGACATAGGCGGGCGTGTGGATCTGCGTCAGGTCGATCGGCGTGCCCGCGACGCTGATTGCGCCGGGCACCACCAGCATATTGTCGCGATAGAGCTGGGTCAGATAGTCGCGATGCCAGCGCGCCGGCAGGTTGGTCGTGTCGCCATTCCAGTAGAGCAGGTCGAAGGGCGGATAGTCCATGCCGAGCAGATAGTTGTTGACGACATAGTTCCAGATGAGGTCGCGCCCGCGCAGCAGGTTGAAGGTCGCCGCCATGTAGCGCCCGTCGAGGAAGCCGCTGGAGGAGAGACGGTCGACCAGCTTCATCTGCTCGTCATCGACGAACAGGGTAAGATCGCCGGCCGCACTGAAATCCACTTGCGCCGTGAAGAAGGTCGCGCTCGCCACCTTGTCCGCTTCGCCCCGCGCGGCCAGCAAGGCCAGCGTGGCGGCCAGCGTCGTGCCCGCCACGCAATAACCGATGGTGTGGACGCTGGGCACGTTCAGCAAGTCGCGCACCGTATCGATCGCGTCGACCTGGCCGTTCAGGATATAATCGTCCCAGACCATGTCCTTCATCGAGGCGTCGGCCGATTTCCACGAGACGAGGAAGACGCTGATCCCCTGGTCCACCGCCCATTTGACGAAGCTTTTCTCCGGCGAGAGATCGAGAATGTAGAAACGGTTGATCCAGGGCGGGAAGATGATCAGCGGCGTCGCCAGCACCTTGGCCGTCGAGGGCGCATAATGGATGAGCTGGTAGAGCGGGGTTTCATGGACCACCTTGCCCGGCGTCGCGGCGATGTTGCGCCCGAGTTCGAACTGGGTGCCGTCAGTATGGGTGAGCTGGCCCTTCTCCATGTCGGCCAGCATATGCTGAAGGCCCTTCACCAGATTCTCGCCGCCGCTCTGGATCGTCTTTTCCACGACCGTCGGATTCATCAGCGGGAAGTTGGACGGCGCCATCGCATCGAGCATGCCGGTGGTGGCAAAACGCAGCTTGGCCTTCGCCTTGGGATCGACGCCATCGACTGCATCGGCCAGGTTCATCAGATAATCGGAGATCAGCAGATAGCTTTGCCGGATCAGGTCGTAGAAGGGATGGGTCGTCCAGGCAGGGTCGGCAAAGCGCCGGTCCTTGCGCGCGGCCGGGCTGTCGGCCGGCGGCGGATCGGGCTGGTCGCGCAGCAGGCCGCCGGAATCGAGAAAGCGCTGCCACAGCGCCAGCCCTTCATCGGCAAAGCTGGTCTGGATGCGGGCGACGGTCTCGGGATCGAAGGGCAGCACCCGGCCGGTCGCGCCCGCCGCCTGCTCCAGCATCAATTGCTGCGCGCGGCCCAGCACCTGGGTCCATTTCTGCATCTCCGCCAGGGTCGGGAGATGGGGCTCCAGGACATCCTGCGTTTCCATGGCCACCTTCCTCCTCCTGGCATTGCCGATATCAGCCGCTTTCACTGGCGCGCCGCAGCCTGGCGGGTTATAGCCAGATTGTGACACGCCATATGCGTGCCACGCACTATTCCTTACCGAGAGCTTTCAGGAAAGCCCCTATAATGTCCGAAGAATTCTACCGCATGAAGCGCCTGCCGCCCTATGTCATCGCCGAAGTGAACGCGATGCGAGCCGCAGCCCGCGCCGCGGGAGAGGACATTATCGACCTGGGCATGGGCAATCCCGACCTGCCGCCGCCCGATCATGTCATCGCCAAGCTGGTCGAAGTCGCGAGCAAGCCGGACGCCCATGGCTATTCCCAGTCCAAGGGGATTCCGGGCCTGCGCAAGGCCCAGGCCAATTATTATGGCCGCCGTTTCGGCGTCGATGTCGACCCGGAAACCGAAGTCGTCGTGACCATGGGGTCGAAGGAAGGCCTCGCCAGCCTCGCCACCGCGATCACCGCGCCGGGCGACGTGGTGCTGGCACCCAACCCCAGCTACCCGATCCATATGTTCGGCTTCATCATTGCCGGCGCGACCATCCGGTCGGTGCCGACGACGCCGGACGAGAATTATTTCCGCGCGCTCGACCGCGCCATGGCCTTCACCGTGCCGCGCCCGTCGATCCTGGTGGTCAATTATCCGTCCAACCCGACGGCGGAGACGGTGGACCTCGCCTTCTACGAGCGGCTCGTCGCCTGGGCGAAGGAGAACAAGGTCTGGGTGCTGAGCGACCTCGCTTATTCCGAGCTTTATTATGACGGCAATCCGACGCCCTCCATCCTGCAGGTGCCGGGCGCCAAGGATGTCGCGATCGAGTTCACGTCCCTGTCCAAGACCTATTCGATGGCCGGCTGGCGGATCGGCTTTGCGGTCGGCAACAAGCAACTGATCGCGGCGATGAGCCGGGTGAAATCCTATCTCGACTATGGCGCCTTCACGCCGATCCAGGCGGCCGCCTGCGCCGCACTCAACGGCCCGCAGGACATCGTCGCCAAGAATCGCGAACTTTATCACAAGCGCCGCGACGTGATGGTCGAGAGCTTCTCGCGCGCAGGATGGGATATTCCCGCGCCGCGCGCGTCGATGTTCGCCTGGGCACCGCTGCCGCCCGCGCTCAAGGACATGGGGAGCCTGGAATTTTCCAAGCAGCTGCTGACCCATGCCAAGGTCGCGGTCGCGCCGGGCGTGGGCTATGGCGAGGATGGCGAAGGCTATGTCCGCATCGCCATGGTCGAGAATGAGCAGCGGCTCCGCCAGGCGGCGCGCAACATCAAGCAGTATCTCAAGTCGATGGGCGTCAACACGCCCTCGTCGAAGGGCGCGGCCTGACCTTCACGCGCCTGGCGCGCTCGAACCATGACCATGATCGCCGTCGGACATTGGTTTGTCCGGCGGCGTTTGCTTTAGTGCCCCTTGCCCCTTGGCCCGCGATCAAGGATAGAAGCGAGGGATGAGAGGACCAAGTCGATGATCCCCCTTCCGCAGGTCAGCCAGGTCGCCCAGACGATCCAGCTGGCACTTGCCCCCGTCTTCCTGCTCGCCGGTATCGGTGCGTTCCTGAATGTCTGCGTCAGCCGGCTGGCGCGCATCATCGATCGCGCCCGCGCGGTCGAGGAATGGGTGCTGAGCACGCGCGGCAAGGAGCATGACCGGATGGTGAGCGAGATCCGTGTGCTCGACCGGCGCATGAGCGTGGTCAATGGCGCGATCTTCCTGTCGGTGGCATCGGCCTGCGCGGTCTGTCTGGTCGTCATCCTGCTGTTCGCGGGCAATCTGTTCAACGCCCATCTGGGCACGCCGGTCGCGATCCTGTTCAGCCTGGCGATGGTGCTTCAGGCCGCCGCGTTCGGCACCTTCATCCAGGAAATCCGCCTGGCGTCGCGCACCATCCATATCCGCAACGAAGTACTCTATCACAAGGTGGAGGAGGAAGAGGCGGCATGACGCGCTTCACCGTCAACGACCGGCCGGTGCAATATCGGATGGACCCGGAGACGCCCCTGCTGTGGGCGCTGCGCGACGCGTCGAACCTGACGGGGACCAAATATGGCTGCGGCACCGGCGATTGCGGCGCCTGTACCGTGGATATCGACGGCGAGGCGGTGCGGTCCTGCCAGGTGACGATCGGCAAGACCGAAGGCCGGTTCGTGACCACGATCGAGGCGCTGTCGCCCGATCGCGGCCATCCGCTGCAACAGGCGTTCGCGGCCGAGAATGTCTCGCAATGCGGTTACTGCATGTCCGGCATCATCATGGCGGCGTCGGTATTGCTGCGGCGGACCAACGACCCGACCGATGCGGAGATCGATGCGGCGATCACCAATATCTGTCGCTGCGGCGTCTATCCCCGGCTGCGCGGCGCGATCAAGCGCGCCGGCCGGATCATGCGCGGCGAGGACCAGGCGGGCGACGACCCGATCCAGGCCGCACCCCCGCCCGGCATCACGCCGGACGAGGCGGTGCGCGCCGTGCCGGCGCTGCGCAAGCCCTAGATATCGGCCTTAACCGAAGCGATAGCCGGAAACCGTCCAGCCCAGCACCGTGCTGCGATGGGCGCAGATGGCGGCGTCCTCGCCACCGGCCCCCAGCGCCACCATCAGCGGCAGCAGATGTTCCTCGCGCGGATGGGCGAAGCGGGCATGGGGCAGATGATCCCAGGCGGCGACGCGCGCCGCCCGCCGAGCCGGATCGGGATCGGTCACCGCATCGCGCAGCGCATCATCCCATTCGCGCGAGGGCGCCGTGGCCATCACGCCGCGCACGCGCAGATTATGGAAACTCATGCCCGATCCGACGATCAGCACGCCTTCATCGCGCAGCGGCGCCAGCGCGCGGCCGGCGGCGATATGGGCGACCGGATCGAGATCGCGGCGCAAGGACAGCTGGGCGACCGGAATGTCGGCATCGGGCAGCGCGACCTTCATCGGGATGAAGACGCCATGGTCCCAGCCCCGTTCGGATTCGCGCGCCGTCGGAAAGCCCGCCTGTTCCAGCAGTTCGGCCGCGCGATCGGCCAGCGCGGGTGCGCCCAACGCGTCCCAGCGGAGCTGATAGGTGTGCGGCGGGAAGCCGAAATAGTCGAACAGCAAGGGCGGCTGGCTCCCGTCATGGACGGTGAAGCCCGGCGTTTCCCAATGGCCCGACACCAGCAGGATCGCGCGCGGCCGTTCCGGCAGGTCGGCGACCAGGCCGGCGAGATAATCCTGCATCGGCTGCCACATGGCGTCGCTGTGCGGGTGCTGGGGATCGGCGGGGTCCATGAAGAAGCAGGGACCACCGCCATGGGGGATGAACAAGGCTGGCTGTTTCATGCCCGCCTAGATCGGACGTCGGCGCCGCCCGCGCAACGCGCCAGGCGGAAACCGACTGTTTCCGGTCAGCCCTTGGCCAGCATCGGGGCGATGGCCTGGGCCAGGGTCGCGCCCGAATAGGGCTTCTTGAGCAGGATGACGTCGCTGAAGCGATCCGGCAGGTCGAGCCCGTCGCCATAGCCGGTGGCGAAGAGGAAGGGCACGCCGCGTTCCGCCAACATGTCCGCGATCGGCAGGCTGGTTTCATTGCCCAGATTGAAGTCGAGCACGGCAAGGTCGACCGGATGGAGCGTGATCGCCTCATGCGCGCGGCCGATGCTGGCGGCGGTGACCACCTGCGCGCCCAGGTCGCGCAGCGCATCCTCGCCATCCATGGCGATGATCATATTATCCTCGACCAGCAAAATCTGCCGCCCCTTGAGCAGATGCGGCGAGGGGGCGGGCGCCGGCTTGGCGCGATCGGTGCCGGCCACGTCGGGCAGGATCGAGGCGACATGGGCGGACGGAATGCAGAAACGCGCCTCCAGCCCCGCCAGCCGATAATTGACCTCCGCCCGGCCATCCAGATCATAGGGAATGGAACGCTCGATCACGGTCGAGCCAAAGCCCCGGCGCGAGGGTGCGACGACCGCCGGGCCGCCGCTTTCCAGCCAGTGGAGCAGCAGGCTGCCCTCCGCATCGACATGCCAGTCGATCGCCACCGATCCATTGTCGGACAGCGCGCCATATTTGGCGGCATTGGTAAGCAGTTCATGGATGACGAGCGCCAGCACGGTGAAGGCGGCGGGGGTCAGCAGCACATTGGGACCGGTGAGCTTCACCCGGTCACGCCGGTCACCGAGATAGGCGCCAGCCTCCACCTCGATCAGGTCATAGAGACGCGCGGGCGCCCAGCGATCGGCGGTAATCTGGTCATGGGCACGGGCCAGCGCATGGACGCGGCTTTCCAGCGTGCCGATGAACTGATCGACCGACATGGCACTGTCGCGGGTCTGGGAAATCAGGCCACGGATCAGCGCGAGAATATTGCGGACGCGGTGGTTGAGTTCCGCGATCAGCAGTTCCTGCTTCTCATGCGCGCGCTGCCGTTCCTCGTCGGCGGAATCGGACAGGCGCAGGATCACTTCCAGCAGCGCCGTGCGCAGCGCTTCGGCGACACGCAGCTCGGCCGGCATGAAGGCGACCGCGGTGCCCTTCACCAGTTCCGACCATTCCTCGAAACTCTTGCGCGGGGTCAGGCGCGGGCCGTTGGGGCCATATTCAATATGCTTGTCCTGCTTGCCGGCCCAGCGCACCGAGCGCAGCTGTTCGGCGCGGAACAGCACGACATAGTCGCGCGGCCGGCGCGAGATCGGAATGGCGAGCAGGCCGGCGGCACGATCGGCATGGGCCAGCGCTTCCGGCATGATGCGGGCGATGCTGTCGGTGGTATAGACCTGGCTGGCGGCGGTGCGGTTGAGCATCGAGACGATCGCGGCGAAGGACGGCTCGTCCGGGGTCAGGCCCGACAGGGTCATCTGCCCGTCGATATAGATGCCCACGCCATCGGCGGGAATCGTGTCGAAGATGATGTCGCCCAGCCAGCGGGCGTTGGACATCAAGTCATGATCCTGCGCGACGGCGGAGAGCAGCCGGTCGGCGACCTGGCGGGCCTTGCCCTCATAGCTGGCGGTTTCCGCCCGCTCGCGGCCTTCCAGCATCATCGAGAAGATCTGGCCGAACAGTTCGGCGGCACTGCGCTGCGCGAAGCTGGGCAGGCGCGGCGCATAATGATGGCAGGCGAACAGCCCCCACAGCTTGCCGTCGACGATGATCGAGATGGAGAGCGAGGCCCCCACCCCCATGTTGCGCAGATATTCGATATGGATCGGCGACACCGCGCGGGTGACGCAGAGCGACATGTCGAGCGCGGCGCCGGCGGGATCGAGGGTCGGGATGACCGGCACCGGCGGCGCGTTGATGTCGGCGATCACCCGGAAGATGTTGCGGATGTAGAGCGCGCGCGCCTGCGCCGGGATGTCGGAAGCCGGATAATGCAGGCCGAAGAAGCTGTCGATGCCGGGGCGCAGGGCCTCCGCCACCACCTCGCCATCGCCATTGTCGGCAAAGCGATAGACCATCACCCGATCGAAGCCGGTAAGCGCCCGCACCTGGCGTGCGCCATCGCGCAGGAAGGCGGTCATGCCATCCGCCTGCGCCAGCCGCGCGACCATCGAGCGGACCATGGAACTGGCCTCCATCTCGTCGGGTACGGCGGGCTCCGCCTCGATCACCACCAGCTGGCCGGAGAAATGGACGGCCACATCGAACGGTGCGCCGCCCTCCACCAGCGACAGCGAGAAGACCCGCTCCACCGAATCGGGGCCACGCAGCAGGGTGATGCGATTGCGCAGCGTGTGGATCGCATCGGCCGTGAAGATCGCACTGACCGGCTGGCCCAGCATCTGGTCCGGCGCCAGGCCGATATGGTCGGCACTGTTGGTCGAGACGCGCGACACCAGCCAGTCGGCGGTCAGGGCAACGAGAAAGCCGAAGGGCTGGACCGTGCCGAGCACATGAATCGGCTCGCGATCGCAATTATTGATGTCGACGGCGAAGCCCTGGGCTTCCGGGCTGGTCACATCAGTCACAGGCGACCTCCCGTTCGGCGCGCGCGCCGGCTTCGAACAGGGTGAAGGCCGTCCGGGCGCCGGCGATCGCATCGTCCAGCCAGTCCGCATCGCCCTCAGCCGCTGCGTCGTCCAGTTGCTGCTGGAACGCAACCCAGCCGCCCTTGCCATGAACGGCGGAAAGATAGGCGCGAGGCAGATCCTGAGCGACCTGGCGCGCGAGCATCGCGCCGCCCAGGCGCGATCCTTCGAGCGCATAGAGCAGGCCCCAGCGGAAGCCGTCGCCGCGGGCAGACGGCATCGACAGCGGCGCAGGCATGGCCTCCCCCAAGGCCGCCAGATCCTGCGCCATCAGCGCAAGGCGCGGCGAATCAGGCTGGGCGACCGGTTCGAGTGTGGCCAGCGCGCGGGCATGGGCACGCAGGAACGCCCGGTAATCGGGCGGGGAAGCGAGCGAAAAATGGGAAAACAGGTCATCGACCCGTTGATGGCTCTCCATCGTCGCGGCGCGCAGGGCCTGTCTTATGCGGCCGGCATCGGCGGTTCTTATCACCCGTTGGTCCTAATGGTTGTTTGTCGGCACTGCACTGATCTGGATCAGCTTTGCGCCGAACAGCCCATTTACCGGGCTTTTCCGATGCAAGATGGTGGGATGGATGGAATGATCGAGATTGTCCATTGTTCCGGGACAGAATCTTTCAAATCGCTGACAGAAGAGTTCAGCATCGCGACATCGCCATCCGCGTAGAGATGCGGCATGAAGGGAACAGATGGTTCCCGTACGAGGAATCGGAACGATGCTGAGGAAATGGATGCTGACCGGCCTGATGGGTGCGACGCTGCTGAGCGGCGTAGCACCGGCCTATGCTCAGCGGAACGACAATGGCGGCGGTCCACGCGGTGAGCGCGGTGCCGGCAATCCCGGAAACCGGGGCGGCGACATGCGCGGCGCGCAAGGCAGCACGCGCTGGCAGGGTGGCGGCGATCGCGGCGGTGATCGCAGCGGACGCCCGCAAATGGCCGCGCCCGCGCAGCGCTGGCAGGGCGGCCCCGAGCGGGTAAGCCGGCCGGACCAGCGCCCCGATCGCCCCAATGGCAATTGGCAGCGCCCCGGCAATCCGAACCCCGGCATGCAGCCGGTCGCCCGACCCGACCGCCCGGACGGACGCGGTGATGGGCGCGGTGATGGACGTCGGCCCGACGCCCGCCCGGATTCCCGCCCCGATTGGAACCGGCAGGTCTGGGACCGCGATCGCAACGGTCGTGACTGGAACGACCGCAATCGCGACGGCCGCCCCGACGATCGGCGCTGGAGCGACAATGACCGGCGCGGCGATCGCCCCGGCTATCCCGGCAACTGGAACAATGGTGGCCGCCGCTATGACGATCGCACCCGTTGGGCCGACCAGCGCCGCTGGGACAATGGCTGGCGCCAGGACCGGCGCTATGACTGGTATGGCTATCGCAGCCGCTATGGCGACCGCTATCGCATGGGCCGCTATTATGCGCCGTCGGGCTGGAATTATGGCTATCGCAGCTTCTCGATCGGCGTGTTCCTGTCGGGTCCGCTCTATGGCAGCAATTACTGGCTGAACGATCCCTATTATTACCGCCTGCCGCCCGCCTACGGCACGATGCGCTGGATCCGCTATTATGACGACGCGCTGCTGGTCGATATCCGCGATGGCTATGTCGTCGATGTGATCCGCAACTTCTTCTGGTGACAGCCTCCTGAACTGGCCTTCAGGACACTGGGCCCGGTGCGACACCGCACCGGGCCCTTTTTCATTGCGCAGCGCCGACGGGAAATGGCAGGGAGACGGCATGAACGAGATAGTGGATGATGGCGGCACCCCGTCGCCGGCCCGCGCCGCGATCGGCGATCGGGTGCGCGAGAAGCTGAACCGCAACCCGCTGGTCAGCCGCATCGACAGCCCCCATCTGGAAATCTATGGGCGGCAGGATTTCCTGGGCGCCGAAGAATGCGCAGTGATGCGCGCGATCATCGACGCCGGCGCCCAGCCATCGACTTTGTTCACCGGCCGGGAAAATGCCGATTATCGCACCAGCCACAGCTGCAATCTCGACCGGGAAGACCCGCTGGTCCATGCGATCAGCGCCCGCATCTGTGCAATGACCGGGCTGGAGCCGGACCATGGCGAGACATTGCAGGGGCAGCGTTACACCCAGGGCCAGGAATATAAGGTCCATTGCGACTATTTCCCGGTCAATGCCAGCTATTGGCCCGAGATGCGCAAGACCGGCGGCCAGCGTAACTGGACGGCGATGATCTATCTCTCGCCGGTCGAGGGCGGGGGCGAGACCCATTTTCCGCGCTGCGAATTCATGGTGCCGCCGATCGAGGGGATGATCCTGATCTGGAACAACCTGAAGCCCGACGGTGCGCCCAACCCCTATAGCCTGCACGCCGCCCGGCCAGTGACGCAGGGCACCAAATATGTCGTGACCAAATGGTTTCGCGAACGCCCCTGGGTTCGCTGATCCAAACGTCGCGTGCCATTACACTTTGCGACATAAATGACTGGTTCCTGACAGCGCCGTTCCCGGACGGTTCAGCGAATCCACTCCATATTCAACATGTTGGTAAGGGAACCTGCCCCGCTTGAAGCGGTTGGAAGCGTCCCCGAGCCTCCAGATTGATGGGAGTAGAAATATGCGCAAGATCATCATCCTTGGCCTTCTTGCGGCCACCGTCGTCCCCAGCGTCGCTTCCGCCCAATCCTATGGCGAGGCCCGCCGCAGTGAGCAGCGGCTGCGCGAAGACCAGCGCGACCTGCGCGCAGCCCAGCGCTATGGCGATCGCCGCGATGTGAAGGAAGCCCGTCGCGACGTCCGCGACTCCCGCCAGGAAGCGCGCGAAGACTGGCAGGATTATCGCCGCAGCCATCGCGACGTCTATCGCGCCGGCAACTGGAATGCGCCCTTCCGCTATTCGCGCTGGAATGCCGGCGCCCAGCTTCGCCCGGCCTATTATAGCTCGCGCTATTATATCGCCGACCCCTATCGCTATCGCCTGCCCCGTCCGGCCGTCAATCAGCGTTGGGTCCGCCACTATAATGACGTGATGCTGGTGAATGTGCGCACCGGCCGGGTAATGACCGTCCATCGCGGCTTCTTCTGGTAAGCCGAACGACGAAACAGAAAAGGCCCCGGACAGCGATGTCCGGGGCCTTTCTTTACCCCCTTGGCCGCGCCCCCCGTTTCCGGGCGGGCGCGGCCGATGCCGTGCCAGGCACGCCATCAGTCCGAAAGGGGGGTGGACCGTTCGCGAAACGCCCTGCGCGCGCGATGGTTCCCCCGCTTCTCTCCGATCAGGCGGCCAGCGCCTGCGCAATCAGCTTGCGGCTGTTGTCGATGCCATAGAGCGCGATGAAGCTGCCCATGCGCGGCCCCTGATCGGCGCCCAGCAGCGTCTGGTAGAGCGCCTTGAACCAGTCGCGCAGTTCGGCGAAGCCAAAGGCTTCATCCTTGCCGATGGCATAGACGATATTCTGGATATCCTCCGCGCTGGCATCGGCCGGCAAGGCGGCCAATTCTTCGTCCAGCTTGCGCAGTGCGGCGGCTTCGTTCGCGTGCGGCGCCCGGCGCTGGAGCGTCGGCGCGACGAAATCGCGATGATAGGCGAGCGCATGGCCGATCAGCGCGTCGAGTTCGGGATAGGTTTCCGCGCTGGCGCCGGGCACATAATTCTGGAGATAGCTCCACACCTGTTCCCGGCTGGCATCGCCCATCACGCCGACCAGATTGAGCAGCAGGCCGAAGGTCACCGGCAGTTCGCCCTGCGGCAGCTTGCCATCATGGATATGATGGACCGGGTTGCCCAGCTGCTGCTCGATCGCCTGCTTGGGATAATTGCCGCGGAACTGCCAATATTCGTCGACCGCGCGCGGGATCACGCCCATGTGCAGCTGCTTGGCCTTCTTCGGCTCGCGATAGGCGTAGAAGGCCAGGCTTTCCTGCGGGCCATAGGTCAGCCACTGCTCCAGGCTGAGGCCATTGCCCTTGGACTTGGAGATTTTCTCGCCCTTTTCGTCGAGGAACATCTCGTAGTTGAAGCCCTCGGGTGGGCGGCCGCCGAGCGCGCGACAGATTTTCGACGACTGGGTGACCGAGTCGATCAGATCCTTGCCCGCCATTTCATAGTCGACGCCCAGCGCATACCAGCGCATCGCCCAGTCGACCTTCCACTGCAGCTTCGCGCCGCCGCCCAGGATCGACTGTTCGATCGTCTCGCCCCCAGGAACGGAAGTGTCCACGAAGCGGACGATGCCGGCTTCGGCATCGACCACCTCGACCGGAACCTGCAGCACGATGCCGCTCTTGGGGCTGATCGGCAGCACCGGCGAATAGGTCGCCTGCCGTTCCTTGCGCAGGGTCGGCAGCATGATGTCCATGATCGCCTGATAGCGGCGCAGCACCTGGCGCAGCGCCTCGTCGAAGGCGCCTGCCCGATATTGCTCGGTCGCGGACACGAATTCATAGTCGAAACCGAAGCTGTCGAGAAATTCGCGCAGCATCGCATTATTGTGATGCGCGAAGCTTTCATATTTCTCGAACGGATCGGGCACTTGCGTCAGCGGCTTGCCCAGATAGTCGGCCAGCATCGCCTGGTTCGGCACATTGTCCGGCACCTTGCGGAAACCGTCCAGATCGTCGCTGAACGCCACCAGCCGGGTCGGGATGTCCGACAGCGCGTGGAAGGCGTTGCGGACCATGGTGGTGCGTAGCACTTCGTTGAAGGTGCCGATATGCGGCAGGCCCGACGGGCCATAGCCGGTCTCGAACAGGATATGGCCTTTCTCCGGCGCGCCATTGGGGTAACGCTTGAGAAGCTTGCGCGCCTCCTCATAGGGCCAGGCCTTGGACGCGTTCGCGGCGGTGCGGAGAATGTCGGATATGGTCATGATGCCAAAGCCCCTACCGCCGCAAGGGGCGAAAGGGAACGGCTTTTGGAGGCAAAAACGCGTTAAACCGGGCTTCATATTTAGATTTTGTTCACCCTGTTCCTCCATGGTCTGGTCATATGGAGGCTCCCATGCAGACACCCCGCAGCCGCGAACGGATTCCCGTCGACATCGCGATCACCATCACGACCGTGCTCGACAGCCTGGAAGGGACGATCGTCGATCTGAGCGCGGGCGGCGCGCAGGTCGTCGGCTGTTCGCTGCCGACCGGAAGCCAGTGTCAGCTGGATATTGATGGCTATAGCGTGTTCGGCACGGTGCGCTGGTCGGAAGAGGACCGGATGGGCATCCGTTTTCCCTATATCCTGACCGAAGGGCCGCTGTTCGAACAGCTGGAAATGGCACGCCTGGCCCGCCGCGCGCCGGTGGCGTTCCAGCCCCGACCGGCTGCGCCCGCCTTCGTCTATTCCGGCCCCATGGGTTTTGGCCGCCGAACCAGTTGATCCGCGCATTTCGGTTTCCCTTTTGTTCGCCTTGCCCTAAGCCGGGCGGGTGATCGATCCTGCTGCCCTGCCCGCCCTCCATGCCAGCCATGGCGGCATCTGGCTGCGCGAAGGCAGCCGCACCATGGGCGTCGCCAAGGGGCAGGCCATTGCCCGCACCGCCGAGACGCCGACGCTGCTGCTCAATGCGCCGCTGACCGGCCAGCGGCTGGGCTATCCCGATCTCAACGGCCTGGACTTGCTGGAACTCTGGGCCTTCGTCCATCCAGCCCGCTTCCTGGTGCCCACGCCCAAGGGGCTGGCCGAAGCGCTGGACCTGCCGCAGCCGGCACAGGAAGGCGATATCCCGACCCTGCTGCAGATGGCGGCGCGCGCGCTGCTCGACCGGCTCGATTCGCCGGAATGGAAAGAAAGGGAGGGCGGCTGGACCGCGGCGCAGGCGCTGCACCGGCTGCGCTGGCCCTGGTCGCCGCTGGTCGCGCCGCGCATCAGCCGCCCGGCCGAAGCGGAACGCTGGCTCTTTTCCAAGCTGCCCGAATGGGAGGAGGCCGCGCCCCGCCCTGCCCCGCGCACCGTGGCGATGGAGGAGGATGAAGTGCTGGCGCGGCTCGACAGCCTGACCGGACCGGGCGCCGAACCCCGTCCCGGCCAGCGCGCCTATGCCGCCGCCGCGATGGAGGCCTTTCGCCCGCGCACGCATCGCGACCAGCCCAATATGCTGCTGGCGGAAGCCGGCACCGGCATCGGCAAGACGCTGGGCTATCTCGCCCCCGCCTCGCTCTGGGCCGCGCAGGCGCAAGGCACGGTGTGGATATCCACCTATACCAAGGCGCTGCAACGCCAGCTCGACCGGGAATCGCTGCGCCTGTTCCCCGATCCGGCGACCGCCGCGCGACGCGTGGTGGTGCGCAAGGGGCGGGAAAATTATCTCTGCCTGCTCAATCTGGAAGATGCGTTGCAGGGCGGCTTTGCCGGCCGCGCTGCCATATTGGCGCAACTGGTCGCGCGCTGGGCCGCCTTCTCCAAGGATGGCGACATGGTCGGCGGCGACCTGCCTGGCTGGCTGCCCATCCTGTTCCGGCGCAACGGCTCCACCGCGCTGACCGACCGGCGCGGCGAGTGCATCTATGCCGGCTGCCCCCATTATCGGAAATGCTTCATCGAACGGTCGGCGCGGGCATCGGCCGAGGCGGACATCGTCATCGCCAATCATGCGCTGGTGATGATCAACGCCGCGCGCGGCCGCGAGACCGGGCAACGCCCACAGCGCATCGTCTTCGACGAGGGCCATCATCTGTTCGACGCCGCCGATTCGACCTTCTCGGTCGCGCTGTCGGGACAGGAGGCGATCGAACTGCGCCGCTGGGTGATGGGGCCGGAAGGCGGATCGCGCGGCCGCCGCCGGGGCCTGGCCGCGCGCCTGTCCGACCTTGCCAGCTATGACGAGGAAGGCGGCGAGGCGATCCGCACCGCGGTCGAAGCTGCGCGCGCTTTGCCGGCCGACGACTGGTTGAAGCGAATCGTGGCAGGTGAGCCTTTCGGTCCGCTGGAGGAATTGCTCGCCACGGTGCGCGGCACCGTTTTCGCGCGCGCCGCCGACAGCGGCGAGGCGGATGCCGGCTATGGGCTGGAGACCGAACTGGCCGAGCCGGACGGACCGCTGGTCGAGGCGGCGCAAGAAGCGGCAATCGCGCTCGATGCGTTGCTGAAGTCGCTCGTGCGCCTGTCCAAGCGGCTGGAAGCGGTATTGGAAGATGCGCCGGACTGGCTCGACGGCGCGGCGCGGGCGCGGATCGAAGGGGCGATCGGATCGCTCGGCTGGCGCCGCGACCTGATCAGCGCCTGGCTGGCGCTGCTGGCGCGGATCGGCGGCCCGGCCGACCCCGATTTCGTCGACTGGATGACCGTCGACCGGGTCGAGGGGCGCGAATATGATATCGGGTTGCACCGCCACTGGCTCGACCCGACCCGGCCGTTGGCCGAGGCGGTGCTGCAACCCGCGCAGGGGGTGATCGTCACCTCCGCCACGCTGAAGGGCGGCGGCGACTGGTCCAATGCCGAAGCACGCAGCGGCGTCACCCACCTGCCCCACAGCGCCGAGCGGTTCGAGGCGGCCAGTCCGTTCGACTATCCCGGCCGGGCCGAAGTGCTGATCGTCACCGACATCAAGCGCGGCGACATCGCCGCCATGTCGGGCGCCTATGCCCGGCTGATCGAGGCATCGGGTGGCGGCACGCTGGGCCTGTTCACCGCGATCCGGCGGCTTAGGGCGGTGCATGCGCGCATCGCCGACCGGCTCGCCCGCGCCGGCCTGCCGCTCTATGCGCAGCATGTCGATCCGATGGATACCGGCACATTGGTCGACATCTTCCGCGACGATCCGCGCGCGTCACTGCTGGGCACCGACGCGCTGCGCGATGGCGTCGACGTGCCCGGCCATTCGCTGCGGCTGGTGGTGATGGAGGGCGTGCCGTGGTCCAAGCCGACCGTGCTGCATGCCGCCCGGCGCCTGGCGGGGGGTGGCAGCGCCTATGACGACCGACTGATCCGCGCACGTCTGGCGCAGGCGTTCGGCCGGCTGATCCGATGCGCGGAGGACAAGGGCAGTTTCGTGATCCTGTCCGCCGCCATGCCGAGCCGGCTGCTGAGCGCCTTCCCGCCGGGCACGCCGATCCGCCGGCTGACGCTGGACGAGGCGATCATCGCCGTCAGCGCAAAGATGCAGGCGCGGGACATGCAGGACGCTGGTCTTGGCGGTCGAACAGCGGTAGGGCATCAGGGAAGCGAACCCGGCATGCGGTGACCCGACAGGGCACGGCGCCTTTGTTTTCTGCGTTTTTGCGAGTCGGCAGGAAATATTCCGCCGCGACAAGTCGCGAGGAGCTGGAGCGAGAATGAAGCGGTTGACCCTGTTGCGCCATGCCAAGTCCGATTGGGACGATCCGGTCGCGCGGGATTTCGACCGGCCGCTCAATCGCCGGGGGGAAAAGGCCGCGCTGCTGATGGGCCAGTTCGCCGCGCGCAAGGATATGCGGTTCGACCTGCTGGTCGCATCCCCCGCTGCCCGCGTCGTCCAGACGCTCGACACCTTCTTCACCGGCTATGGCGAAACGCTGGACGCGCGCTGGGACCGACGCATCTATCTGGCCTCCGCCCCGACCCTGATCGACGTGCTGCGCGATTTGCCGGAAGAAGCGGACAGCGTGCTGATGGCAGGGCATAATCCCGGTTTCGAGGAACTGATCCTGAGCCTGGTCCCCGATGATGGCGCCAATCCGCTGCGCGAGGATGTGGAGATCAAATTCCCGACCGCCAGCATCGCGGTGATGGATCTCGCCATCGACCAGTGGGACGCGACGACGGACAAGTGCGGCACATTGCTGAGCTTCACCCGTCCCCGCGACCTCGACCCGGCCCTGGGTCCGGGATCGCGCTGAGCTTGACCACGCCGATTCACTGGCGGCCGGCTGTCGCCTCCGACGCCGCCGCATTGGCGATATTGGGCGGCGCCACCTTCCTGGCGAGCTTTGCCCATGACCATCCGGGCGAGGCGCTGGTCGCCCATATCCGCAAGGCGCATGGCGAAGATTATTATCGTGCCGCGCTGGCCGATCCGGCCCAGACGATCCTGATCGGCGAGACGCCGCTGGGCGCACCGGTCGGCTATGCATTGATCACCCCGCCCGACCTGCCGGTGCCGACCGACGATCGGGCGGATGTCGAACTCAAGCGCATCTATCTGCTGAGCGGGTGGCAAGGTGGCGGCAATGGCGACGCGCTGATGGCGCTGGTGCTGGCGGAGGCCCGGCGACGCGGCGCGCGCCGGCTGCTGCTGGCCGTCTATCCACAGAATGATCGGGCGCGGCGCTTCTATGCCCGGCATGACTTTGTCGAGATTGGCGAACTGACCTTCATGGTCGGGGACGTGCCGTTCCGCGACCTTGTCTATGCCCGGACGCTCTGAGCGGGATCAGCGGCCCAAGGCGCGCGCCAGATCGGCCCGGATGGCTTCGAGACGGGCGATCAGGTCCGGCTCCGGCGTCGCGGCGGGCAGCGGATCGACCGCGATGTCGTCCGTGCCATCGGCCAGCGCCTTCTGTGCGCCCTTGACGGTGAAGCCCTCGACATTGAGCAACTGGTTGATGCGCCGCGCCAGCGCCACATCGGCAGGACGATAGTAGCGCCGGTTGCCCGATCGCTGGAGCGGACGCAATTGCGGAAAGCGGGTTTCCCAATAGCGCAAAATATGTTGGGCAAGACCCAGCTCTGTCGCCAGTTCGCTGATGGTCAGAAATGCGCCCTCGGCCTTTTCCATGGGCGCAATGTTGCACCCATAGCCCCGCAAAGGTCAACTACGGTAAACAGACGACAATATTACAAAAGTTGACCGAATTGCCTCAGGTCGAGGCAACCCGGTCCCGCATCGTCTGGCTCGCGCGGAATGTGAGCACCCGGCGCGGCTCGATCGGCACCTCGATCCCGGTCTTCGGGTTGCGCCCCATACGCTCATTCTTGTCGCGCAGGACGAAGGTACCGAAACTCGAAATTTTCACATTTTCGCCGCGCTCCAGCGCAGTCGACATATGTTCCAGGATCGATTCGACCAGTGCCGCCGCTTCCGCGCGGGACAAGCCAATGTGACGATTGACGCTCTCCGCCAGATCAGCGCGGGTCAGTGTGCCAGTGCCGGTCATCGCAAATCCCCAATGTGCCCCCCTGCATCATCTGCCGGGGCAAATGATTGCGACACAAATGTGATGCATGTTGGGTGATTCGGCAAGCAGGTCAGATACGTAGGGGCGATCGTTTCGCCGCCGTATCAGACCCGCAGGACGCAGGCGCCCCAGGTGAAGCCGCCGCCCATCGCTTCCAGCACGATCAGATCGCCGGCCTTGATCCGGCCATCGCGGGTCGCGGCGTCCAGTGCCAGCGGTACCGAGGCGGCCGAAGTGTTGGCATGCTGGTCGACGGTGATGACGACCTTGTCCGGGGACAGCTTGAGCTTGCGCGCGGTCGCGTCGAGAATCCGGGCATTGGCCTGGTGCGGCACCAGCCAGTCGATATCGGCCGGCGTCATCTCCGCCATCGCCATCACTTCCTTCAGAACGGTGGCGAGATTCACCACCGCATGGCGGAACACTTCCTGCCCCTTCATGCGGACCTTGCCCACCGTCTGGGTGGTCGAGGGACCGCCATCGACATAAAGAAGCTGGTTGTGGCGACCATCGGCATGCAGCTTGGCAGCGAGGATGCCACGCTGGCCGTCCGCGCTTTCCTCCGCGCCAAGCACGACGGCGCCGGCGCCATCGCCGAACAGCACGCAGGTGGCGCGATCTTCCCAATCGAGAATGCGGCTGAAGGTTTCCGCGCCGATCACCAGCGCGCGCCGGGCCGCGCCCGAGCGGATCATCGAATCGGCGACGGTCATCGCATAAAGGAAGCCCGAGCAGACGGCGGCGACGTCGAAGGCGACGCAGTCATCGATGCCGAGCGCGGCCTGAACCAGGGTGGCGCTGGCGGGGAAGGTCTGGTCCGGGGTCGCGGTCGCCAGGATGATGAGATCGATATCCTGCGCGGCGAGGCCGGCGGCCTCCAGCGCGCGCTTGGCGGCGTCGGTCGCCAGCGTGGTCGTGGTCTCCCCCTCGCCGGCGATGTAGCGGGTGCGGATGCCGGTCCGCTCGACGATCCATTCGTCGCTGGTGTCGACGGTCTGCGCCAGCTCCGCATTGGTGACGACGCGTGCGGGCAGGGCCGAGCCCGTGCCCAGGAGAACGGATCGACGCATCACTTGACGGGCAGCTCCAATTTGGACGCGACGGCGGACAGATCCTGCACCCCGGCCATGTCGGCGGCGATGCGTCGCGTGATATCCTCTTCCAGCAGGCGGGCGGCGACATGCACCGCATTGGCCACGCCCTTGGCATCGGCGCTGCCATGGCTTTTCACCACGACCCCGTTGAGGCCGAGGAAGACGGCGCCATTATGATTGTTGGGATCAAGATGATGCTTGAGCAGATGCATCGCCGGCTTCGAGATCAGGAAGCCGATCTTGGACCGCAGCGAACTGGAGAAGGCGCGGCGCAGCAGGTCGGCGACGAAGCGGGCAGTGCCCTCGGCCGTCTTGAGCGCGACATTGCCCGAGAAGCCGTCGCATACGATCACGTCGGTTTCGCCGCGGCCGATCTTGTCGCCTTCGGTAAAGCCGTCGAACGAGAATGGCAGGGTGTCGGCCGCACGCAGCACGGCGGCGGCATCACGAATCTCGTCCGTGCCCTTTAGCTCTTCGGTGCCGATGTTGAGCAGGCGCACGCGCGGCCGCTCCAGATCGAGGGCGATGCGGGCATAGGCCGCACCCATCACCGCGAACTGGACGAGATTGCGCGCATCGCACTCGGTATTGGCACCAAGGTCGAGCATGACGACATCATTGTCGCCAAGGGTGGGCAGCATCGCCGCCAGCGCAGGCCGATCGACGCCGGGCATGGTACGCAGCGCCAGCTTCGCCATCGCCATGAGCGCACCGGTATTGCCGGCGGAAACCGCCGCACCGGCATCACCCGACTTCACGGCGTTGATCGCCATGCTCATCGAGCTGCTCTTCTTGCGAATCGCGACGCTGGGCTTGTCCGTGCCCTCGACGATCGTGTCGGAATGCACGACTTCCGACGCCGCCCGCAAATTGGGGTGGTTGTCGAGAGCCGCCTTGATCCGGGTCTCGTCGCCGAAAAGGGTGAAGCGGAGTCCTTCGTGCCGGCGACGGGCAAGCGCAACGCCTGCCATCATCACCCGCACGCCTTCATCCCCGCCCATCGCGTCAATTGCGATTCGCGGTTGGCTGGACACTGAGATCACCCCTTTGCGGAGATCGAAAAAGTCTTACGCCCCGACGGCGATGACTTCGCGGCCGTTATAATGGCCGCACGCGTCGCACAGATTGTGGGGACGCTTCAGTTCACCGCAGTTCGAGCATTCCTGGAATGCTTCGACGCGCAGCGAATCGTGGCTGCGACGCATGCCACGCTTGGACGGGGAAGTTTTCCTTTTGGGGACAGCCATGTCGGCACCTGTTTCCGTAATTAAATCTGGTTATGCGACTGGCCGGTTTCCAAATGAGACGCCGACGGCACGGGTGCCGCAGACCATGCGGCCCGGTTGATCGCGAAGCCCTGCGCCTATAGCCGTTTTTGAAGATGGTGCAAGTCCTTCCTTGCCCGCCGGCCCGCCGCGCCTATGGTGGCGGCCCGTTGGATAGGGGGATGCCCATGTTGTTGCCGATCACGCTTACACTGGCTGCGGCCTGTGCGCTCATCAATTTCTGGCTGGCGGTGCGCTGCGCACGAATCCGCGTGGGCGCGAAGCTTTTGCACGGCGACTCGGGCAATATGTTGCTGGCCCGGCGGATGCGGGCGCACGCCAATTTCATCGAATATACGCCGATCGTGCTGATTCTCTTCGGCCTGATCGAAATGGCGATCGGCGCGCCGCTGTGGCTGTGGATCGGGGCGATGATCTATGCGCTGGCGCGAATCGCCCATGGCTTTGGCATGGACGCGGACAAGCCGACGGTGTGGCGCGCGGGCGGCGCGCTGCTCACCTGGATCGTGATGCTCGGCCTAGCGGTCGCGGCGCTCTATATCGCCTATGGCGCGACTCGCGCCGTGCCTGCCCCGCCGGCGATGGCCCGCGTTTAACCGAGAACGGAATCGGCCACATAGGGGTTGGTGCGCCGTTCATAGGCGAAATTGCTCATCTCGCCATGGCCGGGGACGAAGGCGGTCTGGCCGCCAAGCGGCCAGAGCTTGCCGGTGATCGCGTCGATCAAGTCCTGATGGTTGCCGCGCGGGAAGTCGGTGCGGCCGATCGAGCCCTTGAACAGCACGTCGCCCACGATCGCGAGCTGGCTCGGCGCATGGTGGAAGACGACATGGCCCGGCGTGTGGCCGGGGCAATGATAGACGTCAAAGGTCAGATTGCCGACGGTCACCTGGTCGCCATCGACCAGCCAGCGATCCGGCTCGAAACTCTCGCCCGGAATGCCCCAGCGTTCGCCATCCTGCGGCAGGCGGTCGATCCAGAAGCGATCCTCCTCATGCGGCCCCTCGATCGGGACATTAAGGTCGCGGGCCAGCACGCCGGCCTGGCCGCAATGGTCGATATGGCCATGGGTGACGAGAATCTTCTCGATCGTGACGCCATGCTGCGCCGCCGCCTTCTTCAACACCGGCAGGTCTCCGCCCGGATCGACAAAGGCGCCGCGCATCGTTTCCGTACACCAGAAAAGGGTGCAGTTCTGCTGCAGCGGAGTGACGGGGATCAGGGCGGCTTTGAGCGGCGGCGTGGTCATCGCGCTGATGTGGCGAAGCGGCGGGGCGAGCGCAAGGGCGTCGACAATCAGCCGTTACCGCCCATAGCCAGGCTCAATGCCCTTCAACCAATTACGTGCAGAGGCCGTGAACAATAATCCATAGGCAACAAACTGCCCCAGCGTCTGGGCTATACCAATCCAGACCGCCCCCAGTAACGCGCCTTGCGAAATCATCTTGAAGAAGAAGGGTAGCCCGATCAGGAACATGACGATCAAGATCCACATGGCTATCTTGCTGCGACGGCGGGACACGAACAGCACGAGCGCGATCATCAATCCGAACGTCAGGCCCTGGACGGTGAGGACGAATCCAGCCGACGCCATTTGGGTCGCACGGTCCCAACCCAGATAAGATTGGATGAGCCCGAGCACGAATGTGCCGAACATCAGGCGCTCGAAATTGATGATGGATTGTGGCCGCACTTCACCTCCCCCAAGACTTCAGGCATGTTTTAAAACGGCACCCTCGCCCTACCCCAGCCCTTCGGCCGCGAAGGGTTCGGCGAGGCTGATGCTGTCGAGCACCTTGGCGGTTTCGTCGCGGACGCGCAGCATCACCCGGTGCAGGCGGCATTCGCTTTCGGGCAGGCAGTTGGTGCAGCTTTCATGGGCGAAGCGGCTGGCACAGGGCGTGAGCGCGAGCGATCCGCGGGTCAGGCGGACGATGTCGCCATAGCTGATGTCGACCGGCGCCAGCGCCAGCCAATAGCCGCCGTCACGGCCGCGCTGGGTCGCCACCAGCCCTTCGCGCGACAATTCGGACAGGATCACCGTCAGGAATTTCGCCGGGATATTCTGGCGCGTCGCAATCTCGTTGAGGGGCACGGGCCCCTGGCGATAGCGGTCGGCAAGATGCTGGAGCGCGCGGATGGCGTAACGGGTCTTCTGGGACAGCATGGTCTGTTCGTTATTCGCCTGCGGCCCGGCTTTGGCAAGTCGAGCCGCAGGGTAGAGAAGGGAAAATCCGCTTTAATTTATGCGATGTTGCCGATCAGGGCTGCGTGCTGCTCAGAGCGTCGCGCGCCTGCCTGGGGAAATCGCTGAAAATGCCGTCGACGCCGGTCGCGGCGATCGCCTGGACATAGCCGGCAAAGTCGCCCCGCCCCTGCGGATCGTCCGGCCGCTTATACTGGTCGGGCAGGAAGCTGTTTTCCATCCGCAGCGTCCAGATATGGACCTGAAGCCCGGCATCATGGGCACGGCCGACCAGCGCGGTCGCCCCTTCGGGCGCCAGCACCATGGCGGCGGACGGGCCGAGGCCCGTGGCATAGCCAGCAATCGCCTCCAGCCCGGAGACGCTCATCATGTCGGCATAGGTCGTGCCGGGTTCGTCGGCGGGGCCACCTTCGGCATCGACGAGCTGGATGAGGCGCAGCCGGGTCGCTTCATGCAGGGCCTTGAGATTGCCGACCTCGAACGACTGGATGAAGACCGGATCGTCGGCATTGGTGTAGCCATATTTGCCGAGCAGATCGAGCAGCGCCTGCTGGTGCGGCAGGCCAATGCCGGCGAAATAGCTGGGATGCTTGGTTTCGGGATAGAGGCCGATGCGACGATGCTGCTCCGCCTCCTTGGCGCGGACCAGCTTCAATATCTCCTCGAAGGTCGGGATGAGATAGAGGTCGTTGAAGCGGACATTGGCCGGGCGCAGATCAGGCAGACGTTCCCGAGCCCGCAGCGTGCGCAGTTCGGCGAGGGTGAAATCCTCGGTGAACCAGCCGGTCATTGCGATGCCGTCGATCGTCTTCGTCGTCTTGCGATCGGCAAATTCGGGATGGTCGGCGACGTCGGTGGTGCCGCCAATCTCATTCTCATGCCGGGCGACCAGCACGCCGTCCCTGGTCAGGACCAGATCAGGCTCGATATAGTCGGCGCCCTGATCGATCGCCCGCTCATAGCTGGCGAGCGTATGTTCGGGCCGCTCTCCGCTGGCACCGCGATGCGCGATGATCAGCGGGTCGGCGGCCCGGACGGCGGAAAGGGGGAGCAGGCCCATCATCAGCAATGCCCCGATGCCCAGCAGCCCCCGTCCGATCACGCCATCACGCCTTTCAGCGCGTTTTCATAGGTCGTCGCCTTGAAACCGACGACCGTGCCCTTGCCGGTGTCGAGGATCGGGCGCTTGATCATCGAGGGGTTGGTGATCATCAGCAGGATCGCCTTGTCCGCGTCGATATGCGCCTTGTCCCCCGCGTCGAGCGCCTTGAAGGTGGTGCCGGAGCGGTTGAGGATGGTTTCCCAACCATGTTCCATCACCCATTCCTCCAGCTTTTCCTTGTCGACGCCGGCGACCTTATAGTCGTGGAAATTATAGGCGACGCGCTCATTATCCAGCCAGTTGCGGGCCTTCTTGATCGTGTCGCAATTCTTGATGCCGTACATGGTAATCATGATGCTGTGTCCCTGTTACCCCTTGAAGGCGGTGACTTCGATTTCGATCTTCATCTCCGGCTTGATGAGGCCAGCGACGACGCAGCTGGCGGCCGGGCGGATCTCGCCAAAGATGGGCGCGGTGGCCTTGCCCAGATCGTCCCAATAGGCAGGGTCGGTGATATAATAGGTGACGCGGACGACATCGGCAAAGGAGAAGCCGGCGTCTTCGAGCGCCTTGCCGATCACCTTGAGCGCATTCACGCCCTGATCGACCACGCTGTCGGGCATGATCTTGGTTTCGGGATCGGTGCCGGTGGTGCCGGCGACGAAGCACCAGTCGCCCTGGACGACGGCGCGCGAATAGCCGACCTGCGCCTCGAAGGGCGAGCCGGAGGAAATGAGCTGGCGGGACATGGAGGGATTCCTGTTGCGATGCGAAAAGGATCGGGGCGAAAAGGATCGCGACGGCCTTTGCCCCCTTGGTCCCGCGCTGTCCAGTGCGTTTCCGGGCGCGCTTGCACGGAACGGGAAAATGGGGTGATCGTTGGAGGGGGACATGCCCCTGCAAGGAGACGCGCCATGACGATGTCCGACAATCGCCCCTTCCCCGACGAGAGTGAGGAGAATAGCGAACAGGCCGATGCCGGCACCCAGGCGAACGACGTCGCCGACGATGCGCTGGGCCGGACCAGCGACCTGAGCGAAGAGAGCGAGCATGGCGGGCGGCCCAACCCGGCGCAGATCATCCCCGACGATGTCCCCGACCTGGTCGACAAGATGAACGAGATGGACCGGTCCGGCTGGATCGACGAGGGCGCGTTCGACGGCGAGCCGCGCATGGACGACGAGGATGATGGCGAGGAGGACGAAATCCTCAACGAGGATGACGACTAGCCGCTAGGCGGGGTGCGCCTGTGCTGGCGCGAGGCCGAAATTGATCATGCCGCGCGCCATATGGCCGAGCGCTTCCGCCATGGCGTCGGCGATGTCGGTGTCGAGATCCTCCTGCAGGGCGATCGCGCAGGCGGCCGCCGTCGCCCATTGATCGGCCAGTTGCGGCGTGATCGGAAAGGCGCGGTGCAGCGACATGATGCAGGTGCCGCGCTGAAACCAGTCGCGCGGGCCGCCCAGCCAGCCGCACAGGAAGCGGGTGAGGCCATGACGCACGACGGAGAGGTCGGCGGCATGGATGGCGCGCAACTGCGCATAGGCCGGGTCGCTTTCCAGCAGGTCATAGAAGCGGTTCGCAATGGCGCGGACGACCGGTTCGCCGCCGATGCGGACATAGGGGCTGGGCGGCGCGGCGGCGTTCATGCGGCAATCTCCATGGGCTGAGGCCGACGCACCCTGCGCATCCCCTGCGCTTCCCACATTGATCCCGATCAAACGCCGGTTCGCCCCGAAATGGCGACAAGCCGGATCAGATTTAACCCTCTGTTTTTCCTGAACCTGCTAGGGGCGCGCCATGTCCAGACGCCCCGACCGATTCACCCCCGACCGCATCGACACATTCTGGCGCCGGGAGGCGGCGCGTGCCGGACAGGCGCGCTTTCGTCGCCCCGCGCCCCAGCGCAGCGGCTTCAGCGGCAAGACGCTGGGATTGGTGCTGGCGCTGGGGATGATGATCGGCTGGCAGGCGCCCGACTGGTGGGCGCGGCTGGCGCCCGAGATCGCGATGTCGACGGCGCCGACCGGCACCGCGCCGTCGAGCGCCAGCGCCGACCAGCTATCGGCCGATTTCGGCTATTGCCATAGCGGCGGCGGGACCAATTGCGTCGTCGATGGCGACACTTTCTGGTTCCGGGGCGAGAAATATCGGATCGCCGACATCGACACGCCCGAAACCCATGGACCGCGCTGCCAGGAGGAAGGCGCGCTGGGCGCGCGGGCAACCAGCCGGTTGCAGCAATTGATGAATGCCGGCCCCTTCTCACTGGAGATCGACGGACGGGCGACCGACAAATATGGCCGGGCGCTGCGGATCGTGACGCGCGATGGCCAGTCGATCGGCCAGCAGCTGGTGGCCGAAGGGCTGGCCCGGACCTGGGACGGACGCCGCCACCCCTGGTGCTGAAAAAAGGGGGCGTCCTAGCCCCCTTTTCCCGATTAGCGACAGCTGAGGCTGCCGCGGTCGATCTCGCGGCCGAGCAGCGCGCCGGCGCCGCCGCCGATCAAGATGCCCGCCGTGTTGGAATAGCCGCGATCAAGCTGGCCGCCGATCAGCGCGCCGATCGCGCCGCCGATGATGAGGCCGGTGGTGCCGTCCGAACGGCGGCAATAATAGCGGTCGTCATAGCCGCGATAGATGCGCATGCTGCGGTCGACCCGGATCGGCGCATAGCCGCCGCGATAATAACGGTCGGGGCGATAGCGGCCGCCATAGCGCGGATCGGGCCGGTTCCAGTCATAGGCATAGACCGGCGGTCCGGGCCGGCGATAGCCGCCATGCGGCGGCGGCGGGCGATGGTTGCCGGGACGGCCATATTGGGGCGGACGACCATTGCCGGGCCGGCCCGGCTGGGGCGGGCGGCCTGCGCCGGGCCGGCCACCCTGGGGCGGCCGCTGGGCATGATTGCCGCCATGGCTGGGGGGACGTTGTGCGCCCGGACCACCGGGGCCGCCATGACCCGACGACGGGCCGCCGGGTCGGCCATGACCCTGGCCGTGCTGGGCGGCGGCGGGCATAGCGGTCAACGCCATGGCGCCCAGTGAAAGCGCGGCAATCATGCTTCTGGCAAAGCGATGCATGGTCCAGTCCCTTTTCGATTCCTGTTGACCGAGGCAAGCTAGAACGTGGCAGCTGAACAAATGTTGCACGAACGGAACAAAGACGAAGATGACGGTCGGCATTGTAGGAAATGCTGCGCTTAACTTCACATATTTCCCGCACATTCTGACATTTAATTTCCAACACTTGTCATTTTGGAACAAGTGAGCGTCAGAGACAGGCCCGACGCCGGACGACAATATAGGCCGGCGGAAAGGAATAGGACAGCGTGCCCGCGACGCCCGCCCCGTGCCTATCAGAGCGCGTTGGCGATAGCGGTGCCCTGACTGTTGTCGAGGCCGTCCAGCGCCGCGGTCGCGGCCTGATCCGCGCCGGCCTGATCACCGCCATCGCTGCCCACGAACTGGATCGCGCTCAGCAGCACCAATATCGCCCAGAGCAGCGCCATCCAGCGGCTGGTGAAGAGGGAGCGGAGTCGGACGCCGAACATGGCGACCGGTCTGGCATGGCGGCGGTTAAGGAAGCGTCACGCCCGCCACATCGATCAGCCCGGCGCCGGCGGGAAGGCCGGGGCGCGGGACGGCAAGCCGGGTGGCGGGCTGGTCAGCAGCAGCCGGTCGAGTTGCGCATAGCCCAGGCAGCGATGGCAATAGGCAAAGTCGAAGGCCGTGTTGAGGATCCAGGCCTGGGTCGCGACATCCCAGGCCGCCCAGGCTTCGCGTGTAACCTGATCGCTGCCGCAGACATTGCAGACGAACACGTAGAATGGCGGAGATGGAGGATCGACGGGGCTGGTCATGACCGGACCATAGCCCAGGGCATCGCCATTCCGGCGCGAGACTGGTCCGTTATGGACGCGATGCGGAGCTATGCTTGAAACCAGCAAGGGCCCGTCCGCTAGGAATATTTCCTTCTAAATATATGCTTTGGCCTTTTACAAATCCAATCGATATTCTCAAAGGTTTCAGGCGTCGATTTCAAATCATCGAACATAGCCTTAAATGAGTCATTGCCTCTCATGTCAGGCAAAATTTCAAACAAATGCTCATACAATGTTATTGCAGCTTTTGTTTTGAACACTCCATCCCGAAACAAACCACAAGACATTTCGTAATAACTTATCAACTGGCCAAACTCAAATTTCTTATCATCTTCCGACGCCAACCGGAACCTACACCAGTGCTCGTCCAATTTCTCCCAAATCGAGAGGACCGTCGCCGTATCTGATGCCTCATTCTGATCAGATATCGAGCGCGCAGCCTGACGGATACTTACAAATACGAAAACGGCAGCCCCGGCTGAAATAACCGAAGCCACCGCTTGCGTTACGTCTGTCCAATCCATCCCTATTTCTGGGGCGGCGGAGGAGGCGGCGGCGGAACCAAGTGCTGCGTCGGCACAGAACCTCCCGGATTGGGAATTGGCGCTGTCAGATGCATCGTCGGTGCAGACCGCTGTTCCAAATGCCTAATTGGCGCAGAATCACCGATCACAATCCTATTATCACTGGCCACAGTCCGTTCCCTTTTTATTCCCCTTAAGATCCCGTTACGTTCATACGCTAATTGCGTTGTTCAAGCAACTATTCCGCCGCGATGCCGGCGGCCTTGAACATGTCCGGATCGCTTTCGTCGACATTGGCCGCTTCGGCGCCCTTGAGCTTCTTGCGGCGGTCGAACGCGTCCCAGACGTCGTTCCACTGGCCGCGGGTCGCGCCCTTGGAATATTCGGTCGCGCGGGTTTCGAAGAAATTGGCATGCTCCACGCCGTTGAGCAGCGGGGTCAGCCAGGGCAGCGGATGCTCGTCGATCATGTAGATGGGCTTGAGGCCCAGCTGGCCCAGGCGCCAGTCGGCGATGTAGCGGACATATTTCTTGATGTCCTTGGGCGTCATGCCGGGGACCGGGCCCATTTCGAAGACGAGGTCGACGAACGCGTCCTCGATGCGGACGGTCTTCTGGCACATGTCCATGATGTCGTCCTTGACCGACGCGGTCAGGCAGTCGCGTTCCTTCACGAAGCTGTGGAACAGCTTGATGATGCCTTCGCAATGCAGAGTTTCGTCGCGGACCGACCAGGTGACGATCTGGCCCATGCCCTTCATCTTGTTGAAGCGCGGGAAGTTCATCAGCATCGCGAAGGAGGCGAAGAGCTGGAGGCCTTCGGTGAAGCCGCCGAACATCGCCAGCGTCTTGGCGATATCCTCGTCCGTGTCGACGCCGAACTGGGCGAGATAGTCATGCTTGTCCTTCATCTCCTTATATTGGAGGAAGGCCGAATATTCGCTTTCGGGCATGCCGATCGTGTCGAGCAGATGCGAGTAGGCGGCGATATGGACCGTTTCCATGTTGCTGAACGCGGTCAGCATCATCTTGATCTCGGTCGGCTTGAACACGCGGCCGTACTTCTCGTGGTAGCAATCCTGCACTTCCACGTCGGCCTGGGTGAAGAAGCGGAAAATCTGGGTCAGCAGGTTGCGCTCATGGTCACTGAGCTTCTGCGCCCAGTCACGGCAATCCTCCCCCAGAGGCACTTCCTCGGGCAGCCAGTGGAGCTGCTGCTGGCGCTTCCAAAATTCATAGGCCCAGGGATATTCGAAGGGCTTGTAGACCTTGGAGGCTTGAAGAAGGGGCATATGGGTTACTCCGCGAAATCTGTACCGAGCCCTCTCCCCTTGTGGGAGAGGGAGGGGCCCGTCGCGCCAGCGACGGGAGGGTGAGGGGTGAAGGCCGCCGCGATCGCCGCCAGCACGCCTTCGACATTCTGCATCACATCATGGTTCCAGAAGCGGATCACCTGATAGCCTTCCCCCTGGAGGAAGGCCGTGCGGGCCGCATCCGTCGCCTCTTCATGCTGGCCGCCATCAATCTCCACGATCAGGCGGCCGGCATGCGACGCGAAATCAGCAAAATAGGGGCCGATCGGCACCTGGCGACGGAATTTCGCGGTGGGCAAACCGTCGCGGAGCTGCGCCCAGAGGCGCTTTTCAGCGTCGGTTGCGTTACGGCGCAATTCACGGGCGCGGGCAATCGTCGGGTTCGGGGCCTTCCCCCTCACCTTCCCACGCCGCTGCGCGGCGCGGGCCCCTTCCTCTCCCACAAGGGGAGAGGAGGACGTCAAGTCACTGGCAGGCGAGGCACTCGTCATAGTCGGTGGTCTCGCCGATCTCGAACTTGGGGGCGTCGATCGTGTTGTCCGCTTCCACGCCACCGGCGAAGCCGGCGCGCTGCACCGACTTGGAGCGCAGATAATAGAGCGACTTGATGCCCAGTTCCCAGGCACGGAAGTGGAGCATCAGCAGATCCCACTTCTCGACATCGGCCGGGATGAACAGGTTCAGCGACTGGGCCTGGTCGATATAGGGGGTGCGATCGGCGGCCAGTTCGAGCAGCCAGCGCTGGTCGATCTCGAAGCTGGTCTTGTACACATCCTTTTCTTCCTGGGTCAGGAAGTCGAGATGCTGGACCGAGCCGCCGCGTTCCAGGATCGAGTTCCATACGGCGCTCGAATCCTTGGCCTTTTCGACCAGCAGCTTTTCCAGATAGGGATTCTTCACCGCGAAGCTGCCCGAGAGCGTCTTGTGGGTGTAGATGTTCGCCGGGATCGGCTCGATACAGGCCGAGGTGCCGCCGCAGATGATCGAGATCGACGCGGTCGGCGCGATCGCCATCTTGCAGGAAAAGCGCTCCATCACGCCCTGGTCGGCGGCGTCGGGGCACGGCCCGCGCTCCTGCGCCAGCATCATCGACGCCTCGTTCACCTTGGCATTGATATGCTTGAAGATGCGCAGGTTCCACGACTTGGCCATGGCGCCTTCGAACGGAATGCCGCGTGCCTGCAGGAAGCTGTGGAAGCCCATGACGCCCAGGCCGACCGAGCGTTCGCGGCTGGCGCTATATTTGGCGCGCGCCATTTCCGGCGGGGCGCGGTCGATATAGTCCTGCAGCACATTGTCGAGGAAGCGCATGATGTCTTCCGCGAAGGTCGGATGATCCTTCCACTCGTCCCAGGTTTCCAGGTTCATCGAGGAGAGGCAGCAGACCGCCGTGCGATCCTGGCCGAGATGGTCGCGACCCGTCGGCAGGGTGATTTCCGAACAGAGGTTCGACGTCGAGACCTTGAGCCCCAAGTCGCGGTGATGCTTGGGCATCATCCGGTTCACCGTGTCGGAGAAGACGATATAGGGTTCGCCGGTGGCGAGGCGGACCTCGACCAGCTTCTGGAACAGCGCGCGGGCATTGACGGTGCCGCGCACCGACTGATCCTTGGGGCTGCGCAGGTTGAAATCACTGCCGTCGCGCACTGCTTCCATGAACTCGTCGGTCAGCAGCACGCCATGGTGCAGGTTGAGCGCCTTGCGGTTGAAGTCGCCGCTCGTCTTGCGGATTTCGAGGAACTCCTCGATCTCCGGGTGGGAGACGTCGAGATAGCAGGCGGCCGAGCCGCGACGCAGCGACCCCTGGCTGATCGCCAAGGTCAGCGAATCCATCACGCGGACGAAGGGGATGATGCCGCTGGTCTTGCCATTGAGGCCGACCGGCTCACCGATGCCGCGCACGCTGCCCCAATAGGTGCCGATGCCGCCGCCGCGCGAGGCGAGCCAGACATTCTCGTTCCAAGTGTTGACGATGCCTTCCAGGCTGTCGTCGACGCTGTTCAGATAGCAGCTGATCGGCAGGCCGCGGCCGGTGCCGCCGTTCGACAGCACGGGCGTTGCCGGCATGAACCAGAGCTTGGAAATATAGTCATAGACGCGCTGCGCATGGTCGGCATCGTCCGAATAGGCAGCGGCGACGCGCGCGAACAGATCCTGATAGCTCTCGCCGGGCAGCAGATAGCGATCGTTCAGCGTATCCTTGCCGAATTCGGTCAGCAGCGCATCGCGCGACGAATCCGTCACGACATGAAAGCGACGCTCATGAATCTTGGACGACGCGGACTCGGTCGCCTTGCCCTTGGCAGCCTTGGGCTCGGCCTTGTCCACCAGATCCTCGATACGCTCGTCCATTACCGTCGCCACGTCGCCGTTTCCACCTTGTTCACTATCTCGAAAGTCCATGCGAGCCCCCGATTGTTCCTGTTCCGTTCGATTCGGTCCAGCGATGCCGGGGCGCACCCAAGCATCATAGCATGAACCCGATCGGGCCGGGACAGAAATGGGGTCAACCGATCCGATCGCAAGGACAAAAGCCCCGTATCGCCGGAAGCGAGTCCGACAATGCAATCACAATCTATTGGGTGACCCCCTTGGTCCCGATACCACAGATAGTGCCACAGCCCCGCCGACACGCAAGAGGGTAAATGACAGTTCGGGGACTCGGTTCATCGACGCCTGGATTCGTTTCGTCGCTGACACGCCACCCCATAGCGCAGCGACGCGCGGACTTCCAAGGGCCTTGGAAAAGACAAGGGGGGCCCATGAAATTAAAAAATAAATTTGCCTTGCCACGCAAATGCGCGCGTCGCGCGATTGGCGACAAAATCATGACATGGGGGCAGAGGCACGGACGCGGCCACAATCTGTTGAATCGCTGCCTTTATCGTCCCCCTGCATATCACCGCGCGATACGCTATGATGATGGGAAGGCTGGCGAATCCGGACGGCTCCGATGATCGGGAGGCAGGCATGATCCTCTATTACCATCCCCTCTCCTCCTATTGCTGGAAGGTGCTCATCGCCTTCCATGAAAATGGCACGCCCTTCACCCCGCGCATCCTGGAGGACGCGGCGGCACTGGCCGAATGGCAGGCGCTCTGGCCGCTCGGCAAATTCCCCGTGCTGCACGACCCGGTGCGCGGCGCGACGATCGCGGAGGCGAGCATCATCGTCGAATATCTGGGCCGGCACGAACCCGGCACCTTCCGCCCGATCCCGGTCGATGGCGACGCGGCGATCGAGGTGCGGCTGATGGACCGGTTGTTCGACAATTATGTGATGGGGCCGATGCAAGCGCTGGTGGCCGACCGGCTGCGGCCCGAGGAGGCGCGCGATCCCCATGGCGTGACGGCCAATGTGGCGGCGCTGCGCAGCATCTATGCATTGCTGGAGGATCGGCTGGCGGGGCGGACCTGGGCGGCGGGCGATCATCTGTCGCTGGCCGACTGCGCGGCGGCGCCCTCGCTTTATTATGCCGACAGGATCGTGCCGCTGCGCGCCGGCCATCCGGTGCTGGGCGCCTATCTGAACCGGCTGGAGGCGCGGCCCAGCTTTGCCCGCGTGCTGCGCGAGATGCAGCTCTGGTGGCAGAATTTTCCCTTTGCCGACGGGCCGATCGCCGACTGATTTCGCCAATCTATTCATTTGCCTACCGGAACGGCTCTCCCTATCCTGGCCGGATGGGCGTGGTGGACATGTGGCGACAGATCAAGCGGGCCGTTCGGCGCCGCATGCGGCGCGGCGACGCGGCCGGGCGATCAAGGTCCGCCGACGATCGGGCTGCGCGCATCGGCTTTTTGCGCGACCATGGCTTCGACACTGCGGCCTATATCCAGCATTATGGCGATCTGGCAGGAATGACGCCCGAGGCGGCGCTGGACCATTTTGTTCGGCATGGCTTTGATGAGGGACGCCAAGCCCCATTCACCCTGTCGGTGGCGGCGATACAGACGCTGCGCCAGAGCCAATGGACCGATGGCTGGCAGGCAGAACTCGCGCGCCGTGCGACCCAGGCGGCCCTGTCCGCAATGCCTGCCAATGGCACCGATCTGGAAAGGCTGGCCGACCTTCTGGCCGCATCGCCCGATCATCTGCCCGCGATCATGATCGGCGACAGCCACAGTGCCTTCCTGAATCAGGTGCCGGCCATGCTGTCCGCCGGTATATTGCCGGTGCCGATCCTGTGCCTGGGCGGATCGGCGCGCGGACTGCACAACGCCAGTTCCCGCGCCCAATATGGCACCCATGTGCGTGATCGGCTGGTGCGGCTAGGCAAGGCCGCACAGGATCGGCCGGTGGTCTTCAAATTCGGGCAGGTCGATGTCGAGTTCCTGTTCGACCTCAAGCGCGTACATGATGGCACGACCGACTATGCCTCCACCATGATGCGACGGTTCATCGATGAATCGGTCGAACGCTATGCCGCCTATCTGACGGAATGCCGTGCGGTCTGCCACGGCAGGGTGGTGGCGATGGGCAATTTCCCCCCGACCCTGGGCGACGAGACCATCCGCGCCGGTTATGTGAACGCGCATATCGCCTTCATCAACCGGGAGGATGATATCGAACAGTTGCGCGCCGCACTGGCGACGCTAGACCATCCCGATCTGGCCGAGCGGACCGCCATGGCGCGCTACTGGAATCAGCGGCTGGCGGAAAGCTGCGAACGGATAGGCCTCCTATATCTGGAGGAATTTGACGGATTGCTGGGCGATGACGGTCTGGTCCACCCAGAGCTTGCCGATCCGCAGGACCATCATCTGCTGCTGCATTCCGACCGGGCGCAGCAGCGCATTGCATCGGTGGGCGCGCGACTGCGGGCGCTGGTGCCGGCTTAAGCGCGCGCGGCGCGGCAGCGTTCGTCTGGACTCATCCCCTCAAAAGCCTATAGCCGCCCCTGCCAGACCCGCCGTGCAGAGGCGGGCCGCAAGAATAGGGACCAGGGTAGATGACCGTCATCAAGACCGCCGACCTCATCGAGAGCGTCGCCGATGCACTCCAGTTCATCAGCTATTATCATCCGATGGATTATATCCGGGCACTGGGTAAGGCCTATGAGGCCGAAGCCAATCCGGCGGCGAAGGACGCCATCGCCCAGATCCTGACCAACAGCCGCATGTGCGCCGAAGGCCACCGCCCGATCTGCCAGGACACCGGCATCGTCAATGTCTTCGTGAAGTGGGGCATGGAGTGCCGGCTGGACGATAACAGCCGGTCGATGCAGGAGGTGATCGACGAGGGCGTGCGCAAGGCGTACCTCAACCCCGAGAACCGCCTGCGCGCATCGATCCTGAAAGACCCCGCCTTCAGCCGCCAGAATACCAAGGACAACACGCCCTGCGTGCTGAACGTCGAGATGGTGCCGGGCAACAAGGTGATCATCGACGTCGCGGCCAAGGGCGGCGGCAGCGAGAACAAGACCAAGTTCAAGATGATGAACCCCAGCGATTCGATCGTCGACTGGGTGCTGGAAATGGTGCCGCAGATGGGCGCCGGCTGGTGCCCGCCGGGCATGCTGGGCATCGGCATCGGCGGCACCGCAGAAAAGGCCGTGGCGCTGGCCAAGGAAAGCCTGATGGACCCGATCGACATGGGCGAACTCAAGGCCCGTGGCCCGCAGAACAAGATCGAGGAACTGCGCATCGAGCTGTTCGACAAGGTCAATGCGCTGGGCATCGGCGCGCAGGGCCTGGGCGGCCTCGCCACCGTGCTCGACATCAAGATCCACGACTATCCCTGCCATGCGGCGGGCAAGCCGGTGGCGATGATCCCCAACTGCGCCGCGACCCGCCACGCGCATTTCACCCTCGACGGGTCCGGCCCGGCCTATCTGGAAGCGCCCAAGCTTAGCGAATGGCCGCAGGTCGACTGGAAGCCGAGCAAGGAAGCGATCCGCGTCGATCTCGACAATCTGACGCCGGAACAGGTGCAGGGCTGGAAGCATGGCGACCGCCTGCTGCTGAACGGCAAGATGCTGACCGGCCGCGACGCCGCGCACAAGCGGATCGCCGACATGCTGGAGAAGGGCGAGACCCTGCCGGTCGATTTCAAGGGCCGCGTGATTTATTATGTCGGCCCGGTCGATCCGGTGCGTGACGAAGTGGTCGGACCGGCCGGCCCGACGACCGCGACGCGCATGGACAAGTTCATGGACATGATGCTGGAACAGGGGCTGGCCGCCTGCGTCGGCAAGGCCGAGCGCGGTCCGGCCGCCACCGACAGCATCGCCAAGCACAAGAGCGCCTATCTGATGGCGGTCGGCGGCGCGGCCTATCTGGTCGCCCGCGCGATCAAGGAAGCCAAGGTCGTGGGCTTCGAGGATCTGGGCATGGAAGCGATCTACGAGTTCACGGTGGAGGACATGCCCGTCACCGTCGCCGTCGATAGCGAAGGCCAGAATGTCCACCGCCTCGCCCCGCTGGTGTGGCAGGAGAAGATCAAGAAGGAAAAGCTGCTCGAAGGGGCGTAAGATCGCCCCGTCGGCAACTATCCTATTGATACGGATCAAGGCGGCGCGCGAGACGGGAACCCCGTTTCGCGCGCCGCATTATGTCCGGCACCCAAAGCCGGAGTTCATCCATGTCCTTCACGCAGCTCGAACCGCCCTTGCCCGTCATGATCGAAGGCAAGGGCAAAGGCTATGCCTTCGCCGTCATCGACTATGGGCAGGAGCATAATCTGATCTGGGTGACGGGCCTCAGCGACAGCGGAGAAATCTGGTGTGCGCCCAACCCGCTGGTCCGACTGCAGAGCAACTGGACGATGGGACGCGAGCCGCATCATGAGCCCGACTGGAAGAATGTCACGCTGGCGCCGATCAAGCCGAGCTGACGAAAAAGGCGCGCCATCCCATCGGATGACGCGCCTTTTTCTTTGGCCCCTCCCCATGCACAGCATGGGGAGGAATAACCTTACTCTTACAGCTTGCCGCTCAAGGACACGCCGATGATGCGGGGTTCGTTGAACACCGGCGCCATGTAGTTTTCGATCACGCCCTTCATGTTCTTCTCGCCCGTGATGTTGCGGGCGAAGGCGGCGATCTCGTACTTGCCGTCCGGCGCGGTGTAGCCGATCTTCAGGCCGCCTTCGAAGTCGCCCTTCGAGTAGAACTCCTTCGTCTTGTAGAGGACGAAGTTGGTGTAGCCCTGGATGTTCCAGTCGGTTGCCGCGAAGATCTTGCCACCATTGCCCAGCGGCACGTCGTAACGGGCAGCGATGTTGGCGGTGTATTTCGGCGCGTTGGGCAGCGGGTTGCCATCGATCTGGGCAAAGACGCCACGGCCGGCGACGGTGACAGTCGGGGCTTCCACGGTGCAGACGACCACGCCGTTCAGCGTGCAGACCTGGGCATAGACATTCTTGTCGTTGATCTCGCTGTGCAGCAGGCTGAGGCCGGCCGACAGGGTGAGATTGTCGAACGGACGCGCTTCCAGATCGGCTTCCAGACCATAGGCCTTGGCGGCGTCGGCGTTGAACAACACGCCATTGCCGTTCACGTCATTGCCGTTGAGCTGAATGTCCTTCACCTTCCAGGCGAAACCCGACAGGTTGAAGCGCAGGCGGTTGCCCAGCAGGTTGGTCTTGATGCCGCCTTCATAGGACATGATCGTTTCCGAATCTGCCGTGGTGAAGTCGCTGTTGAAGACCGCCGAGCGGCCCTGGATGGTCGGGCCACGGAAGCCGCGCGCGACGCGGGCGTAGAGGCTGACCTCGGGGCTGACTTCATACAGGGCGCTGACGTCCCAGCTCGGTTCCTTGCCGGTCAGCTTCACATAGCGACGGCCGGCATAGGTCGAAACGCCGGCCGCATTGGCGGTGGCCTTGACCAGACGGGTTTCCTTCGTGTCCTTGGTGTAGCGGCCGCCGGCGGTGATGGTCAGGCCCGGCACGACTTCGTAGCTCGCCTGGCCGAACAGGCCCCAGCTTTCATTCTTGTTGCGCAGACGCACCCAGTTGTTGGGATTGTTGGCGGCGCCGGTCAGGAAATAGGCGCGCTGGTAGAAATCGGTGGTGTCGCGGCTGTCGAAATACATGCCGCCGACCTGCCACTTGAAGGCGCTGTCGCCGTTGCTGGCGAGGCGGACTTCCTGCGTCAGCTGGTCGAGATCGCGGACATTGCCCTGGCTCTGGCCGAAGCCGTTGGCCACGCCGTTCACCGGATAATCCGCGCCCGCGCCGCCATCGGTGTCGCCACGGCTGTAGCCCGAGGTGGTTTCATAGGCGGTGATCGAGGTCAGGGTGACGGGGCCCATGTCGATCGCGATATTTTCCGACGCGCCATAGGTCTTGTAGGCCTGCGGGTTGTTCATCGCTTCGTCGAGCGCGATCTTCGAACGAGGTTCGCCAGACACGCTGTTGCTGCCCTTGGTGAGGCCGGCGCGATGGAAGATGGTCGAGGTGCCATCATAGTCGCGGGCATGGACGCTGGTCAGCATCGAGACATTTTCGGTCGGCGTCATCAGCAGCTGAAGGCGCACGTCCTTCTCATTATAGCCGCCCATCGCGTCCTTCTTGGGGGACACGGTGCCGTCGGCGCTGGGGCCGGTGTAGGTATTGTCGACCCAGTCGTCGCGATGCTGGTAGAGGGCCGAGACGCGGAAGGCGAGCTTGTCCGCGACGATCGGGCCACCGATGCCGCCGTCGAAGGTGACGGTGTTATAGCTGCCATAGCTGGCCTGGGCGCGACCTTCCCAATCCATCGACGGACGGATGGTGTCGAACTTGATGATGCCCGCCGTGGTGTTGCGGCCGAACAGCGAACCCTGCGGGCCGCGCAGCACTTCCACCTGGTTGACGTCGAACACCGGGTTCGACTTCAGCACGACATGCTCCAGCACGACATCGTCCTGGATGATCGACACCGGCTGCGACGCGCCGAGATAGAAGTCGATATTGCCAAGGCCGCGGATGTAGAAGCGCGGGAAGATGCGGCCGGTGGTGGTTTCGGCATAGAGGCCGGGCACGCGGGCGGCGAGTTCGAGAATGTCGCCGCCGCCGGCGGTCAGGTTGCGCAGCGCATCGCCCTGCACGACGCCGACCGACACGGGCACCTTCTGCAGATTTTCCGAGCGGCGCTCGGCGGTCACGACGATCTCGTCGAGCTGGCCGGCGTCAGCGCCCGCTTCCTGCGCATGGGCGGCGCCACCAAGGGCGAGCGCACCGAAGGCCGAGGTCAGCAGCAGCGCCGACCGTGCGAAAGTGAATTTCGACAAGGTTATTCCCCGATAATATTGCTTTTGCGTCCGGGAAAGCGGCGCCCCTGCGCCTGCCGTCCGGGATGCCATCGCCGCTAGGCGCGATTTGTGGCGGGACGGTGACGTTCGCCCTGCCCAACAGGGGAACATGTCGGAATGTTGCCGAGCGTTGTAACAATGCAACACAATGCGATCCACGCGCCAAGGTGACTGGCAAGCGTCATACACCCTTGTTATCCTCCCCGCCCATGACAGGGGAAATCGAAGCAGCGGGTGACGCGATCACCGGGGGCATGCTGGCACGGGCGGTCGAGCCAGGCCATGGGGAAGCCCATGAGGCCGGCCATGGCGCCTGCCTGAATTGCGGCACGGCGGTGACGGGCAATTATTGCCCCGAATGCGGCCAGGCCGCGCATCTGCACCGCAGCTTTGCCGCGATCGGCCATGACCTGGCCCATGGCGTGCTGCATTTCGAGGGCAAGATCTTCACCACCCTGCCCGAGCTGGCGCTGCGCCCCGGACAGTTGACGCGCCGCTATATCCATGGCGAGCGGGCCAAGTTTGTCTCCCCCTTTGCCCTGTTCCTGTTCAGCGCCTTCCTGATGTACGCGATCTTCTCGCTGACCAGCCATCATGGGCCGGAAGGCGCCCGCAACCAGGTGAAGATGAACAGCGAGGCAATCGCCGAGCTGAAGAAGGAAGAGGAAAAGGCCGATGCCCGCATCGCCAAGGTGCAGGCGCAACTGGCCGAGCCGGGGATCAGCGCGAGCCGGCGCGAGACGTTGCAGGAAAAGCTGAAGGACGCGCAGGACGAGCGGAAGGGCCTGTCGCTGGCGAGCGGCCTGACCAACTCGCTGACCGGCGAAGGCGTCAACAAGAACGTCGCCGACACGGTCGGCAAGGCGATCAGCGCGGCCGCCAAGGATCCCGAATTCGCCTATTACAAGCTCAAGGCCAATGCCTATAAATTCTCCTGGCTGCTGATCGTCATATCGCTGCCCTTCCTGTGGCTGCTGTTCCCGTTCAGCCGCCGGTTCAAGATTTATGACCATGCGATCTATGTGACCTATTCGATCGCCTTCATGTCGCTGCTCTTCTCGCTGTCGATGATCCTGACGGCGGTCGGCATCACCCATGGGCTGGTGACGCTGGTGCTGCTGCTGTTCGCGGCCTGGCACATGTATCGCCAGTTCAAGGACGCCTATCAGCTTTCGCGCAGCGGCACCTTGCTGCGGCTGCCGCTGCTGTACGGCTTTGCCTGTGCGTCGCTGTCGCTGTTCTTCGCATTCCTGATGATGATGGGGTGACGGGTCGCGTCCCTATTGTATAGGGCGGGCATGATTACCTCCCCGATCTGGTTGCCCGCCACCCTGATGGCCGGGGCCACGCAGGCCTGGCGCACCGCGGTGCAGCGGCGCGTGGGCAAGACGCTGTCGATCAATGCGGCGGGCCTGGTCCGCTATCTTTACGGCATTCCCTTCGCGCTGATCCTGCTTGGCGGCTACCAGCTGCTCTTCCCCGCGCCCTTCCCCGTGCTGGGCCGGCTGTTCCTGCCCTTCTGCCTGGCCGGCGGGCTGGCCCAGATCATCGCCACCAATTTGCTGATCATGGCATTCGGGCACCGCAATTTCGTCGTCGGCACCGCCTATTCCAAGACCGAGGCGGTGCAGGGGGCGATCCTGTCCTTCCTGCTGATGGGCGAGCGGCTGAGCGCGCTGACCTGCGCCGGCATCGGCTGCGGCGTCGCCGGCGTGATGCTGCTGTCGACCGGCGGCAAGCGGATGGGGCCGATGGACTTCCTGCGCGCGCTGGGCCAGCCGGCGGCGATCACCGGCATCGCATCGGGATTCTTCTTTGCGCTGACCGCGATCGGCATCCGCCGCGCGACGCAGCAGGTGGGCGGCGGCGATCCGATCCATGCCGCGCTGATCGTGCTGAGCGTCACGGTATTGCTGCAAACCGTGCTGCAGGGCGGCTATTTGGCGCTGCGCGAGCCGGGCGAGATGCGCAAGGTGTTCACCAGCTGGCGCGTATCGGGCCAGGTCGGCTTCCTGTCGGCGATGGGATCGGCCTGCTGGTTCACCGGCTTTGCCACGGCGCCGGTCGCGCTGGTGCGGATCGTCGGCCAGATCGAGGTCGCCTTCACCATGGCGTTCGGCCATTTCTATTTGGGCGAACGCATGGCGCGCAGCGAGGCGATGGGGCTGATGCTGGTCGCCTGTGGCGTGGTGCTGGCGCTGCTGGGCGCGCTGTAGGCGGTTTTGTGAAATGCGCGAAAGAGCGCATTTCAAGAGCCGCACCGGCCCACACCCCCACCCGGCCTCCCAGACATGATATCCTGGTGGGCGGCCGGGTGGGGGTGTGGGCCGGTGCGGAGGCCTCATTCTGACGAAGCTGACATCCGTGTCAGTATGATAACCGATATTTTACCATCCATGGCTAGCCAGTTGCCGTGGGCACAGAAACGCAATCGGGAACCGTCGCACGAGCGGTAATGAAGGTCGCCAAATTATCGGGCGACCTGGGTATCCGTACGCTCGACCTTCAGGCAGACATCAGCGAACTCGCGGACCGGGTGACGCAGCAGGCGCGCACGATCGAGGCGATCAGCGGCGCCGCGTCGCAATTGTCGCGCGATGGCGAAAGCGTGTCGCTGGTCGGCCAGGACGCGCGCGAGAAGGCGGTCGCCGCCCGCGCGATCATCGATGATTCGGGACGGCAGCTGTCGACCGCGAATGGCAATTTCGTCGACCTGATCGAACAGGTGAGCCGCATTCATTCCCGCCTCGACGGCTTTGGCGAGGCGCTCAAGACCGTCGCCCATGTCACCAGCGTGATCAGCGGCATCGCCAGCCAGACCAATCTGCTCGCGCTCAACGCGACGATCGAGGCGGCACGGGCCGGTGACGCGGGGCGCGGCTTTGCCGTGGTCGCGGCCGAAGTGAAGAAGCTGGCGCAGGAAACGGCAAGCGCGACCCAGACGATCGAGCGATCGATCGGCGCGCTGACCAGCGAGGCCGGCGGCATGCTGGACAGCATCACCCATGGCGCGCAGACCGCGCGCACGGCGCTGTCCGACACCAAGAATATCGAGGCGCTGGTCGACCGGCTGGGATCGCTGATGCAGGGCCTGTCGACCAACAGCGAGGCGGTGGCCGAGCGGATCGCGTCGATGGTCGGTTCCGCCAGCGAGATCCGCACCGGCCTGTCGGCGCTGTCGAGCACGTCGGGCGACAATGCCGACGGCCTGCAACGGCTGTCGGGCCGGGTGTCGATCGCCAGCGACGACACCAACATGCTGCTGCAATATCTGGCGGAAAGCGGCGTCGACATTCCCGATTCGCCCTATATCCGCTTCAGCCTGACCGCCGCGCAGGCGGTGGGCCATGCGATCGAGCAGGCGCTGGATGACGGCCGCATCAGCGAGGCCGATGTGTTCAGCGAATATTATGCGCCGATCCGCGGCACCAATCCGGCGCAATTCACCCATCCGATCCAGCCGATCATGCAGGCCGAGGCGCGCGCGCAGCAGGACGTGGCGCGCGGCTACAAGGGATTTTTCGGCATGACCTTCACCGATCGCAACAGCTTCGGCGCGATCGCCATGCCGGAACGCGCGCTGCCCCAGCGGCCGGGCGACGAGAAATGGAATGCGGAATTTTCGCGCCAGGGCGTGGTGTTCGATTTCCCCGACACGCGCGAGCAGTGCAAGATCACCGAACCCTTCTGCATCAAGGCCTATCGTCGCTTGACCGCCGAGGGCGAGGTCATCCTGCTGAAGCAGGTGATCGCCTCCATCCATGTGCGCGGGCGCCACTGGGGCATCTTGCAGATGGCCTATAAGGATCAGGGCTGATCCGCGCCGCCCGGCGCGTCCGTTTCCTCCTATAAATCAGGCTGCACGACAGCGACCATGGCCGCCCGCCCGATAGAGGAGGGCGGCCATTTTCATGCCGATGGGGAGGTAGGGATGAAGCGCATCGTGGTCTGTTGCGACGGCACCTGGAACGAGCCCGACCATAATGAGCAGGGCAGGCCCTGCCCCACCAATGTGGTGAAGCTGGCCAGCCTGATCCCCGCAATGGCGGAGGACGGCACGGCACAGCGCGTCTTCTATCATAATGGCATCGGGTCGATGGCGTCGCGGACCAAGCGGCTGATCGACGGAGCGACCGGCTATGGCATCAGTCGCATCCTCCTGTCCTGCTATGCCTGGCTGGTGCGCACCTATCAGCCGGGCGACCAGCTCTATTTCTTCGGCTTCAGCCGGGGCGCCTATACCGCCCGGTCGCTGGCCGGTTTCGTGCGCAATTCCGGCATATTGCGGCCCGAGCATGAAAGCCTGATCCCCGACGCCTTCGCGCTCTATCGTTCGCGCGATGGCACCCGCGCGCCGCGATCGGAGGCGTCGCGCCTGTTCCGGCAAAGCTATGCCTGGTCCGACGGCACGCCGATCCGGTGCGTCGGCGTGTGGGACACGGTCGGGTCGCTGGGGGTGCCCAACACCTTGTTCCAGGGGATATTGAAGCATCTGTTCCGGGTGAATCGGGAATTTCACGACACCGACCTGTCATCGAGCGTCGCCTTCGCCTTTCATGCGGTGGCGATCGACGAGCATCGCAAGCCGTTCCTGCCGACATTGTGGACGATCCCCGAAGGGCAGGGCGCAGGCCAGCATGTCGAGCAATGCTGGTTCCCCGGCTGCCATGCCGATGTCGGCGGCGGCAATCCCGATTCCGACCTGTCCGATATCGCGCTGGAATGGATGGTCGAGCGCGCGCGGATCGCGGGACTGGCGGTGGATGATCCGTTCGGGCTGGTGCCGCCCGGTTTCCCGCCGCACCATCCCGATCCGCTCGGTCCGGTGACCGAATCCCAGACTCTCTTCTATCGCCTGTTCGGATCAGGCGAGCGTGCGATCGACGTGCCGCATGACGCCGGACGGACCAATGAAGCCCTGTCCGATGCCGCGATCGAACGCTGGCACAAGCGGCCCGAATGGCGGCCGGCGGCGCTGGTCGACCTGGCGAAGCGCAAGCCCGACATGCTGGAGCCCCTCAGCCCGTGACGGGCCGGGCGCCGGTCAGGACGCGCCGGGAATCACGCCATATTGCTGCAGCCCGGTCATGAAGGCATGGATCGCCAGCGCAGCCTGCAGCACCGCTATCAGCCAGCCGAACGCCATCAGCGTGCCGATGCGGATGAAGCCGAGCAATTGCCGGGCGTAGATCATCGCCAGGCAATCGGCGACCATCATGCCCAGGAAGATGCCGAAGACGCCGATCAGGAAGGTCTGGGTATCGCCGGCGACCGCCGCGAACAGCAGCAGTGCGACGATGCCATAGGGGGTGATGATGATCGGGAAGGTGACCGGCGACAGTGCCAGACCCTTGGCCGATTGGGGCGGCTCCTGCGCGTCGGGCCGATGTTCGGCATTCTTGATCGCATCGAGCGCGCCGATCAGCAGCAATATGCCGCCGGTCATCAACAGGTCGGCCGAGCCGATCTGCCAGTTCGAACGCAGCTTGTCGCCCAGGAACAGGATCAGGAAACCGACGGCCGTAGCCAGCAGGGTCGCCTTGATCGCCAGCCCGCGACGATCGCCTTCGGACAATTGGCTGGTCAGCTGGGCATAAGCCGGGATCACCTTGATCGGCCCCAACGTGACGAAGAAGATGATCAGGACGAAACTGAGGTCATTCATGGCGCGCTCCCCTATCTGCCGAGCCGCCCGAAGCTAGGTCGCCGATCGACCGGAGGCTATCGGGGTTATCCTTGATCCCGGAACGGAAAGGCCGCCGGCCTCGGCGAGACCAGATCATGCTCCGGCCTTGCCCTGCCCCGCCGGTCCGCTATGTCGGCGCGATGACGGGCATGGGAGCAGGCATGGCGCGCGCGATTGCAATGATGAAGGCCTTTGGTGTCGCGCTGCTGTTCCTGCTGATCGCCGCCTGTCTGGCGACGGTGATCGTGCCGCCCTTCCTCGACCACATCTATTATGAGGGGTCGGCGAGCCGCCATTATGACGGCGCCCGCTTCTTCAACCCCGATGGCGCGATCGACATGCCCGCCCCGCCCGGCACCAGCCGCCAGGGCTTCATCGCCCGCTGGCTGCTGGGCAATGACGATCGCCCCGCATGGCCCGATGCGGTGGCGGTGAAACCGGCGCGCCCCGCCCCCTTTGCCGCGCCGCGCGGCATGGTCGCCACCTGGGTCGGCCATGCGACCGTGCTGGTGCAGGCGGCGGGCATCAACATATTGACCGATCCGATCTGGTCCGACCATGCCAGCCCCTTTCCGCCGCTGGGGCCAAAACGGGTTGCGGAGCCGGGCATCAGGATGAAGGATCTGCCCAGGATCGACCTGATCCTCATCAGCCATAATCATTATGACCATCTGGATATCCCGACACTCAAGATGCTGTGGCAACGCGACCGGCCCAGGATCGTCACGGCGCTGGGCAATGACGCGATATTGAAGGCGAACGGCATCCCGTCGGTGGCGCTCGACTGGGGTCAGTCGGTGACCGGCGCGCAGTTGAACGGACTGGTGCCCGAAGCGGTGATCCAGTGCGAGAATTACGAGCATTGCCCGGACTATCGGGTCCATGCGACGCGCAACCATCATTGGAGCAGCCGCTGGTTCACCGACCGCAACCGGGCGCTCTGGTCGAGCTTCCTGATCGAGACGCGGGCGGGCAATATCTATTTTGCCGGCGATACCGGCGCGGGCGACATGGGCTGGACCGGCGATGCGACGCGGTTCGGGCCGATCCGGCTGGCGCTGATCCCGATCGGCGCCTTCCGCTTCTGGCCGGGGCAGATGGAATCGGACGCGCATATCGGCCCGCGCCGCGCGGTCGAACTGTTCGAGCGGCTGGGCGCATCGACCGCGATCCCGATCCACTGGGGCACCTTCCGCCTCTCCTACGAGAAGCGCGACACGCCGCCCCGGATGCTGGAGCAATATCTGCGCTGCGAAGGGATAGAGCGAAAGCGCTTCGCCCCGGTGCGGATCGGCCAGGCGCTGCTGGTGCCCAATGTCAGCCCGGTGCCGCGTGGCCCCAGGCATTGCGACCAGCGGGCGATCGACGCGCTGCAATAAGCGCCCCTTGGGCGACGCCGGGCGATATTGGGGCCAAGAAAAACTGGGGTGGCCTTTTCGCCCGTGGCGGCGCATGGCGCTGCGCCAAAGGAATATCCGCAATGAATCTTTTCAAGTCCCTGCTGGCCGGTGCCCGCCCGATCGATCGACTGGTCGCGGGCCTGGGCGCGGCGATCGGCATCAGCCTCACCATATTGGTGTGCAGCCAATTGCCGCTGCATGCCGGCGACCTGCCGATCATCGTCGCGCCGCTGGGCGCGTCGGCGGTACTGATCTTTGCCGTGCCGGCGAGCCCGCTGGCCCAGCCCTGGTCGGTGGTGGGCGGCAATATCCTGTCCAGCCTGATCGGCGTCGCCGCCTATCAGCTGATCCCCGACATGATGGTCGCGGCCGGCATGGCGGTGGGCCTGGCGATAATATTGATGAGCCTGCTGCGCTGCCTGCATCCGCCCGGCGGCGCAGCGGCGCTGACCGCGGTGATCGGCAGCCAGGGCATTCATGATGCCGGCTATGCCTTCGCCTTTGCGCCGGTCGGGATCAATTCGATCGCCCTGGTGTCCCTCGGCCTCTTCTTCCACCGCCTGTCGGGCCACAGCTATCCGCACCAGCCGGTCGCGCCGCCGGTGATCGCCGACCAGTTGCGCGCGGAGGCGGGCTTTCATCTGGAGGATATCGACCAGGCGCTGGCCGAACTGCCCGACAATTTCGACATCAGCCGCGCCGACCTCGACCTGCTGCTGTCGCGGGCGGAAATCCACGCCCAGGCCCGCCGGGCGGACTGAGGCCCACCCGGATCGGTCCCGCCTGTCAGGCCGGGCAGTCGCCTTCGCGCTTGCCGGACAGGTCGTGGGTGGTGCGCAGCACCGGCTTGCCGCCCTGCGTCTTGGTCATGGTGGTGCCGAAGGTCAGCGTGTCTTCGGTAAAATTGCCCTCGACCACGATTTCGGAGGTGCCGGCGCCCGCCTTGCAGGCAAGGGTCGCGATCAGCCGGCCCTTGCGCACCATCTTGTCCTTGTAGCTGCAGTCGCTGCCTTCCGCCCCGGCCAGCGCATCGGCGTCGGGCACGCCGGCGGCATCGACCTTGATGCAGATCTTGTCCTCGCTCACCTGCTTGAGCGCGGCCTGATATTCCTCCGCCGTGACGGTGGGGGTGTTGTAGCCGGTGGTCTTGCGGCTGAGCGTCCATTGCCCGCTCTTCATCATCGCCGGCGCGGCCTCCTCCTCCTGCGCAGGCGGAGCGGCCGGTTCGCTGCCGCAGGCGGCAAGGGTCAGGCTGGTGGCCAGCAAGCCGCCCAGCGTCAGAATGTCACGCATATCCTCTCCCCGTTCGTTCCACGGCGGCACGCTCTACCGATGCGCGCGCGGGCGCAAGGGAAATTATCGCGCCCATTCATTCATCGCCGTCGGCGCCCGGCGGACAGGGTGGGCGCATGGAAATCGGCCGGCTTGTCGGCGATCCAGGCAAGGAAGCGGGCGATGGCGGGATGGCTGCGCAAGGCCATGGCATCGGCATAGGCGCGCGCCAGCTCCACGTTGGACAGAGTGGCGTGGATGGTGCGGTGGCAGATCGGATGCACCGGCACCATCTGTCGCCCGCCCCGGCTCTTGGGCACGGGATGATGCCATTCGATCCGCGCGCCGAGCGGGCGGGCGCAGAGCCAGCAGGGTGTCCCGTCAGCCAGCGTCAGGGCTCGACCGGACCATCCTCGGCCTCTTCCGCTTCGCCCTCGGCCTGACCTATCGCCTTGACGAGATAACCGCGCTGCACCCGCCCCCAACGATTGAGCGGCATGTCATATAGTTCATCAAGAAACTGACTGTCCCAAAATGTCAGGTCATTGGCCGACGTTTTTTCGCCAAATATGTTGAGGATCGACGATACCGGCGGTTTGGCTCGCCCCTTGATCTCTGCCAGGCCAACAAAAGCGGCATAAGCTGAAGCCGCAGTCAGTGAGATGCCTTCGGCTCGATTGACGTCGATCACCACAGTCGCCGCATCGATGGACCGTGTCGTCGCAGGCCGCACCAGACTGGAAGAATAATTGCGCACCGTCGGCACACCAGTGGGGAGGGCAGAACCGCCACCCTCGCTGTTGCCGAAGCTGCCTGGCGGCGGCATGTCCAGCGCCTTGCCACCGGTACTGGCACTGTCGCCTATGGTATACCACCAGCGGATCGGCGCATCCCCCTGTTCCAGATCGCGACGATCAATGCCATGAACCTGCGACATCGCGTTGGGCATGTTCGTCGATATCAGTTTTGCGATATCGCGCCCGTTTTCCACAAAGGCGATCAGCAGATTGGTGTGGCACTGCTCATCTGCCAGCGGCGCCCCTATGTTGCTCGTGATCTTGCGCACCTTGGCCTCAACCAGTTTGGCGATTTCCGGCGCGACCCCCAGGACGCGGGGGCAAACACCGTCGACCCAGCGCGCGACACTGCGCTCTCCCTGAACGACGCCCAACGTCCTTACGAACCCGGTGGCGCGTTCACGCACCTCCTTGCGGGTCAGTCGCTGACCCTCGACAATGATCGTATTATTAACATCATCGGTCGGCTCGGGCGCCTGCGCCACAATAGCCGAAGGAGGCAGAGCCAGAGCGGCGACCATATATGCTATTGCGCGCATCGTCATTGCCCCTTCGAACAGTCCGGGCCGATCCAGCGCCCCTCCGACCTTGCCTTCATCGCCATCTCGACGCCATTGGGCAAGCCCATCTGCCGCATGTCCATCTGTACCGCATAGCTGTCGGGCGCATAGATGCCGGCCATCGTCATGCTACTGGTGCCGCTATCGCGCCGGCAGGTGACATTGCCTTTCACCGTGCCGCCGCGCACGGCGAAGTCGCTGTAGCGGCAATCCTTGCCCGGATCGCCGGAAAAGGCGCGGCCGTCGGGATGGGCGGCCTGCTCGGGCGTGACGCAATAGCGCAGGGTGTGGTTCATCGCCTGCTGCATCTGCTGGCGCGCCGCCGCGGGCATGGTCTCGCCCCCGCTCATCTCGATCCGCTCCATCACGAAGCGGCCTTCCCACTGGCCAGGCTTGAGCTGCACCTTTTCGATTTGGGTGGCAGGGGCATCATGGCTCATCGCATCGGTCGCGGCGATCTGTGTCTCCGGGCTGGCGGGCGGCTTGTCGCATCCGGCCAGCGCCGCGAGCGCGCAGGCCAGCAGGCCGTTGGTCAAGGCTTTGGTCATCACCGGCTTCCCCTGGCATATCTTGGCAGAAGCGACCCTTTATCTGGCCCAGACTTAGCAAGCGGCGGCGGGTCTGGATATCGGGATTATTGCGATCCGGGGTGCCGGGGCGTGGCAAGGTGGCGAGGTCCGCTCTTACATAATTTGTTCTTGATTTGTTCCAGCTGTCATGATAGGCGATCCGGTCATCAATGGGGGAGGCGTGTCGATGACCGAGGGGGAGTCTATTCGATCCAATCGCGAAACCGCATTCAGTCTTTATCTCCGCACCGGTCGGCGTATCGGGCCGGACGCGATCGAGGTGAAATTCAACCCTTGGCATGACGAGGAAAACGGCCGCTTCACCTTCCGTGGACAGGGCCGCTATTTCGGCGCCACGGGTGGCAATGCAAATGCGCCTTCGTCCCGTCCCGGTGGCACCGGCGTCGTACGGCCATCGTCATCGTTGGCGACAAGACGAAATGGTGCGCCCGATCGCGAACGCTTTCGCGCCGATCACCCCGCCAATCATTCCCTCTACATGGTCAAACAGGGCGACACGCTCAGCCATATCGCCGCCCAGCGCCAGGGGCTGACGGCTGCGGACCTCGCCTGGCTGAACAACATGCCGGTCGATCAGCCCTTGCAGATCGGACAGCGATTGAAGCTGCCACATCAGGCCTATCTGGATGCGGGGCGGGCAGCCAAGAACAAGTTCGTCGCCCTTGCCCATTATATGGATACGCATGGCGGGGACTTGCCGCCCGATCCGGCTGATCCGCCGTCGCTGGAAAGCCAGCTACTGAACTCGAACTGGCAGCGGGAAGTGAGAAATGGCTATGCGTTCGATATCGACGTCATCGCTCGCCCAAGAGAAATTATTGCCGAACTTACGGATGGGCCGATCGCCAAACGCTCCCGCCAAGCGCAAGCTCAGGCAGGTCAGCCGGATCGTCGCCCCGGTGACGATGGCGGTCATTTCATTGCTGCCCGTTTCAACGGTCCCGGCGACAGCTTCAACCATTTCGCCCAGGATCGAAATTTCAATCGAGGCGCCTACCGCGCCATGGAAGATGGATGGGCCAAGGCTTTACGCGCAGAAAAAAGGGTCATCGTGGACATTGTGCCACTTTATGAAGGAACCTCTAAGCGCCCCTACCACCTTACCGTTACCTGGTATGTTGATGGCAGGAAGCGCGTCCGAGAGTTCGCGAACGAGGCGAAAGGCGAGGTCAATGGGATCCGATAAGTTGGAGAAGCTGGGGCCGCTCATGAACGAGATCGGGCAAGAGCTTGCTGAAACTGTGGGAGGCGATCCTAATGGCGTGTTTCTCTATGTCGAAATCGGTGAAGGATGGGTCGACATCAGCATTTTCAAGGATGAAGGCAAAATTGTGCGTTGGTACGATTCACAACGAACGAATTTGGCCGACCTTCTATGGGAAGCCTGGTATCTGGAACCGGACGGCCCCAACATGCGCTGGTCAGTGTTGGAATATGAGGTCAGAGACAGGAAATTTCATGTCAGCCTGAAATATCCTGAAGAAGTGAATGTCGAGATTGTCGATGACGAGCGACGCGAGACTGTCCTGCGCGCGCGGTTCGGCGACAAGCCGGTCGTCTATCCGCCGCCGCCCAAGAGCGCGTTCGAATTGCAGCCCTGACTTGCCAGGGCGCGGATTGCGCCCTGGCCCAAAGGCCCCATATTACGCCCATGTCGATCCAGATCCGCACCAGCCTTGACGAACCCGAAACCGGCCAGGATTTCGTGCCGCACCGGCCCGCGCGCCCGGAGAAGAGCGAGGGGGGACGCCCCTTCACCCTGGTCAGCGACTATGAACCGTCGGGCGACCAGCCGACAGCGATCGCCGAACTGGTGGCGGCGGCCAAGCAGGGCGAGAAGGATCAGGTGCTGCTGGGCGTCACCGGGTCAGGCAAGACCTTCACCATGGCCAAGACGATCGAGGCGTTGCAGCGTCCGGCACTGATCCTGGCGCCCAACAAGATATTGGCGGCGCAGCTCTATGGCGAGTTCAAGAGCTTCTTCCCCGACAATGCGGTCGAATATTTCGTCAGCTATTACGACTATTATCAGCCCGAAGCCTATGTCGCGCGGTCGGACACCTATATCGAGAAGGAAAGCTCGGTAAACGAAAGCATCGACCGGATGCGCCATTCGGCCACCCGCGCGCTGCTGGAGCGGGACGATGTCATCATCGTCGCGTCGGTCTCCTGCCTCTATGGCATCGGGTCGGTCGAAACCTATTCGGCGATGACCTTCTCCATGAAGAAGGGCGGGATCGAGGACCAGCGCGAGATCATCCGCAAGCTGGTGGCGCTCCAGTATAAGCGCAACGATGCGGGCTTCGCGCGCGGCAATTTCCGCGTGAAGGGCGACAATCTGGAAATCTTCCCGTCCCACTATGAGGATACGGCCTGGCGGATCAGCTTCTTCGGCGACGAGATCGAGGAAATCGTCGAGTTCGATCCGCTGTCCGGCAGGAAGGTCGCCAGCCTCGATTATGTGAAGGTCTTTCCCAACAGCCACCATGTGACCCCCGGCCCGACCTTGAAGCAGGCGATGGAGGCGATCCGCTTCGAGCTGACCGAGCGGCTGAAGGAACTGGAGGCCGAGGGCAAGCTGCTGGAGGCGCAGCGGCTGGAACAGCGCACCAATTTCGACCTGGAGATGATCGCGGCGACCGGCAGCTGCGCGGGGATCGAGAATTACAGCCGCTTCCTGACCGGTCGTTTGCCGGGCGAGCCGCCGCCGACTTTGTTCGAATATCTGCCCGAAAATGCGGTGCTGTTCGTGGACGAAAGCCATCAGACCGTGCCGCAGATCGGCGCGATGGCGCGCGGCGACCATCGGCGCAAGATTACGCTGGCCGAATATGGCTTCCGTTTGCCCAGCTGCATCGACAACCGGCCGCTGCGCTTCAATGAATGGGACGCGATGCGGCCGCAGACGGTCAGCGTCTCGGCGACGCCCGGCCCGTGGGAGATGGAGCAGACCGGCGGCGTGTTCAGCGAGCAGGTGATCCGTCCCACCGGCCTCATTGACCCGCCGGTCGAGATCAAGCCGGTCGAGGATCAGGTCGACGATCTGATCAACGAATGCCGCAAGGTCGCGGCGCAGGGATACCGCACGCTCGTCACCACGCTGACCAAGCGGATGGCCGAGGATCTGACCGAATTCATGCATGAGGCGGGGATCAAGGTCCGCTACATGCACAGCGACGTCGAGACGCTGGAGCGTATCGAGTTGATCCGCGACCTCAGGCTCGGCGTCTATGACGTGCTGATCGGCATCAACCTGCTGCGCGAAGGGCTCGACATTCCCGAATGCGGGCTGGTGGCGATCCTCGACGCGGACAAGGAAGGCTTTTTGCGTAGCGAGACATCGCTGATCCAGACGATCGGCCGCGCCGCCCGCAATGTCGACGGCCGCGTCATCCTCTATGCCGACCGGGTGACGGGCAGCATGGAACGCGCGCTCAACGAAACGTCCCGCCGTCGCGAAAAGCAGCAGGCCTATAATGATGCGCATGGCATCACGCCCTTCACCGTGAAGAAGAATATCGGCGACATCATCGCCCATGTCGCATCCAAGGATCAGGTCACGGTCGAGACGGGGCTGGAGGACCGCCCGCATCTCGTCGGCCATAATCTGCGCGCCTATATCGAGGATCTGGAGAAGAAGATGCGCGCGGCGGCGGCAGACCTGGAGTTCGAGGAAGCCGGCCGCATCCGTGACGAGATCCGCAAGCTGGAGGCGGAGGAACTGGGCCTGCCGGCGGACCAGCAGGTGGCGGCGCCACGCGGCCGCGCGACCGAGGGCAAGCCGGGCACACGGAAAGGACGGTTCGGAAAGACGACGCGGAAGTTCGGGCGGTAGCCTCACTTCACTTATGCCAACATAGCTATTTACCGCAGTGTCATTATGCCTTACATAGCCTTCCATCACTGGAGGTATATATGCGCGCGACCATCAATGGCATTCAGGTGGAAGGCACGCCAGAAGAAGTCGCAACCTTTATCCGCCTTCAAAAAAAATCCGATACCTTAATGGTGCCGAATACCGGCTCCGATGTAAAATCAAGCACTGAAGAAGATTCAGAAGATTATCGTTTTGCTAGCGAGAAAATTGCCTACCGAGCACTAAGTCGCCGATCTCTTTCATCAGCCCAACGCAAACTGTTCAAAGCGCTACTCAATCAATATCCAGAATGGACCACATCAACAAACCTTCAGGAAGCCACAAAGTATAATCCAAACCAGCTTGGAGGGCTGCTTGGAGCTATAGGAAGGCGGCTTTCTCAAACCGACGGATATGTGTCCGGTAGCTCGTTGATCGAATGGATGTGGGATGCAGATTCCAATGAATATGCGTATCGACTGCCATCAACCGTCCGACATGCGCTTGAGCGATTGACGCTATGATCCGCTCCTTCGCCGATCCTGAAACCGAGAAAGTCTGGCTTGGCCAACGGAGCCGACGCCTGCCGCCGGACATTCAACAGACGGCTCGGCGTAAGCTGCGGCAGATTCATCGGACGCTCAATCTCTATGACCTGCGGATTCCGACGGGAAATCGGTTCGAGCAGTTGAAAGGCTTTACCCCTTCACGATATAGTCTGCGGATCAACGACCAGTGGCGCATCACCTTCAACTGGTCCGACGGAGGCGCGGAGAATGTCCGAATCGAGGACTATCATTGAGGATGAGGACCGGTTGGACAATGTCCATCCCGGCGCGATCCTGCGCGAGGATTTCCTGATCGGCAGCGATGTACCGACGAGTGAAGTGGTCGATGGTGCTGGTATTGCAGTGCAGCGGCTGGAAGCGATCCTGGCAGAAAAGGCGCCGATCGATGCCAATATCGACCTGCGCCTGGCGCGGTATTTCGGCGTGAGCGAGGGCTTCTTCCTTGGCCTCCAGATCGATTTCGATCTGGAGGAAGAGCGCCGCGTTCATGGTAGCGAGTTGGCGCGGATCAGTCGCCGCGCAGCCTAAACAATATTCAATGCGTCCGGCTGGTCACCTTGGCGGTGCCGTCGGGCAGGATTTCGATCAGATGCGCGGTCTGGTTGTCGCACTGGGCCTTCCAGCCCTTGACGCCCGGTCGGATTTCGGCGCGTTCCGAGCCGGTGACCGAGGGGCAGGCGACGCCCGATGCCTTGATCGCCTTTTCCAGCACGCCGTTGCGCAGATCGGGGTCGAGCTTGGCGACTTCAGCCGCTGCGCCGGTTTCGGGCATGGCCCGGTTCTCGACCGCCGTCACCTCATCGCCGCCGCCGCAGGAGGCGAGAAACAGCGCCGTCGCCAGCAACATCATAGTCCGCACGTCTTTTCCTTCCATCATGCCGCAAATCCGTCGGTCGCGCGGATCAGCGCGTCCAATATGCCCGGTTCGTTGAACGCATGGCCGGCGCCTTCGATCATTTCGAAACGTGCCTGCGGCCAGGCGCGGTGCAGCGCCCAGGCGGTTTCGGCCGGGCAGGCCATGTCATAGCGGCCCTGGACGATGACGCCGGGAATGTCGGCCAGCTTGCCCGCCTCGCGGATCAACTGGCCATCCTCCAGCCAGCCGCGATGGACGAAATAATGATTTTCGATCCGGGCGAAGGCGAGTGCAAAATCATCGCCCTCATGGGTGGCGGACAGCGCGTCGTCGGGCAGCAGGCGGATGGTCTCGCCCTCCCAGACGCTCCAGGCCTTGGCGGCGGCAACCTGCGCGACACGATCGTCACCGGTCAGGATGCGGCGATAGGCGCCGACCATGTCGTCGCGCTCGCCTTCGGGAATCGGCGCGACAAAGCGTTCCCACTTGTCGGGATAGATGCGGCTGGCGCCCTGTTGATAATACCAGTCGATCTCTGACTGGCGGATGGTGAAGATGCCGCGCAACACCAGTTCGGTGACGCGCGCGACATGCGCCTGCGCATAGGCCAGTGCCAGGGTCGATCCCCAGCTGCCGCCAAAGACCAGCCACTGGTCGACGCCCATCATCTCACGCAAGCGCTCGATATCGGCGACCAGATGCCAGGTGGTGTTGGCATCGAGATTGGCGTGCGGGGTCGATCGGCCGCAGCCGCGCTGGTCGAACAGCAGCACGTCATAACGGGCGGGATCGAACAGGCGGCGATGATCGGGCGAGATGCCGCCGCCCGGCCCACCATGCAGGAAGACCGCGGGCTTGGCGCCGGGCGTGCCGGACCGTTCCCAATAGAAGCTGTGGCCATCGCCTACGTCAAGATGACCAGTGGCGTAGGGTTCAATCGGCGGATAGAGGCTGCGCATGACACCGTCCTAACAGGCGGCGGGACGAAGCGAAATGGGGGTTTGACGCAATGCGGACGATGAAGATCATGCTGGGTGCGCTGGCGCTGATGCTGGGCGTGCAGGGGGGCAATGCCAAGCCCGCCGCGCCGGCAACGCCCAAGCGACTGGTGATCGTCGACGACGACATGATCGGCCTCAACGGCGTGCCGCTGCTGTTGCTGCAAAGCCCAGATGTCGAGGTGCTGGGCATCACCACCACCAGCGGATCGGTGTGGCGCGACACGGCGACCGCCTATGCACTGCGCACGCTGGAGATATTGGGCCGGACCGACGTGCCGGTGGTGCCGGGCGCGACCTTCCCGCTGCTCAACAGCGCCGAGGCAACCAAGCGCTGGGAAGGCCAATATGGCCGGCTGGTGTTCAAGGGGCCATGGACCGATTACTGGCCGGGCGACACGATCCAGGAGCATCCCGGATCGACCGACCCGACCAAGGTGCCCGACCTGCCGATCGGCAACCCCAGGACGAAGCCGAGCGCCGAGATTGCCGCCGCCTTCCTGGTGCGGATGGTGAAGGCGCATCCGGGCGAGATCACCCTGTTCGCGACCGGGCCGATGACCAATATCGCCATCGCTCAGAGCCTGGACCCCAGCTTTGCCGCCAATGTGAAGGAAATCCTCTATATGGGCGGCAGCCTGGCGCCGCATCAGGTGCTGGAAGGGCCGTCGGCCGAGCAGTTCGCCCGCGAATTCGTCAATTCGCCGCGCCGCGAGTTCAACATTCGCTGGGATCCCGAAGCGGCGAAGATCTTTGCCCATGCGCCGTGGAAGAAGATCACGATGATCCCGGTCGATCCGTCCACCGGCACGCAATGGACCCGCGCCTTTCTCGACGGGCTGAAGCCCGCCCACACGCCGCTGACCGATCTGTTCCAGACCGGGCTGGAGCCGGGCTATCCGATGTGGGACGAGATCGTCGCCATGGCCTGGCTCAATCCGGAGATCGTGACGAAGGACGAGACTTTGTGGGTCGATTTCGAGACCAGCCAGACGGCGGCTTATGGCGACACCCTGTCCTGGACGGAATCCTATCGCCCGCATCTGGGCGAGCAGGCGCAGCGCGTGATCCTGTCGGTCGACCGGGCGAAGATGGAGGCGGCGATGGCGCGCCTCTATATGCGGCCCATCGGCAAGGCCGCGAAATAGGCGCTATTTCCGCTTCTTCTTCGTGCTGGGCCTGATGCTGGGCCTGGCCTTTGCCTTGGGGCAGGGCCAGGTCTGGCGCGTGGCGGTGAAGACCAGGGCGGAGGCGGACTCGGCGCGCTTGTCCGGATTGGCGCGCAGATAGTCGACGGCGGCGCCCTTCAACTGGTTGAGCGTCACATCGGCGGGGATGCAGCTTTTAAGGCCATTCACCTCGCGCGTGGTGTTGAACGCATCGACTGCGCCAGCGACATAGCCGACGCATTCATAGCTCTTCTCGAAAAAAGCCTTGTCGTTGCGGTCGGCGGTGCAGCTTTCCAGCAGCGCTTCGCCCGAATAGAAGCCGGCCTGTGCGCTGCCCGGCGACAGCCCCGCCGCCGCAACCAGTATCAGGCCGCTTGCCCTCCGGATCATCATGTGCGTGCCTCCCGCCTTATGAGGATGCGTCCGCCTTCCGATAAGACTGGACATGCAGGGGAGGGAAAACCGCTTCGAGCGATTTTGTGTCCGGCAGCACATAGACATAGCCGCCCTTTTTCAGAAATTGCGGGCGCAGGCCGCGATTATAGAAGGCGATCGGCACGTTGATGCAGCCAAAGGTGATGCGATTATCGTCGATCGTCGGCGACAGCATGCGCTCGCGCCGCTTTTCCTTGGGATTGCCCTTGGGGATGGTGTGCATCGCGACCGAGGTCGCATAATCGACCCACAGCACCCGCTGCTTGCCCGCCGCAAGGCCGAATTTGGCGAGAAAACGCCCGGCCGGCGTGGTCTTTTCCGCCGGGCCGATCTCCGCCAGGCTCTTCTTGCCGACGCCCGGCGTGGCATCGTCACCGGTCGCGATGCCGATCAGCACCGGCGCATCGGCCAGCGCCTTGCCCCTGGCATCGAACAGGAAGACATGGGCCGCCTGCTTGTCGACGATGGCATAGGGCAGGCCATGATTGTCGCCGGTCGCGGCGATCCAGTCGATCACCCGGTGCGCATCGGGCGATCGCGGCGTTTCAGGCGCGGGCTTTTCAGCCGCAGGCGCTTCGGGCGCGGCCGCCAGCACGGGGGAGGCACCGAACAGCGCCAGCATCGCCAGCGCCCATGGGAATTTGTGCATGGAGGGGCATATCCGGGAATGGGGCCGGCGCCCCCATGAAGCGGGGGCGCCGGCACAGGATCGGGACCAGCCCGACCGGATCAGTTGCGCGATCAGTTACGTGATCAGTTTCTGGCGCGCTTGGTCTTGGCTTCGCGCATCTGCTGCTCGACACCGTCGACGCGGGCGTTCAGCTGATCGAGGCGCTGACCGTTATTCTGGGCCTGACCGGCGGCCGACTGGGCCTGGGCCAGAGCCTGCTGCGCCGTGCCGTCGGTGGTCTGCAGCTTGGCGTCGAGCGCGTCGACGCGCTGGTTCACGGTCGCCACCTGTTCGCGCACGAAGGATTTCGTGGCACAGCCACCCAGCCCCAGCGAGCCCACCAACACCATGGCAATGGGGGCTAATTTCATCGGGTGCGACATCATTTTCTCCTTATCATCTGCCCCCGCGCCGTCCCAAGCCGAGCCCGTCAACCATGACAATATGATTGGGCCTGAACGTGCATGTGGAGAGCCGAGTGGACGCGGCGCGCCTGTCCCGCCCTTCGACCAACGACCGGAATCGATCGACCGGCATCGACGCGGATCGTTGAACGGATGCGCGATCGGGCGCATGCTGGCCCGCCTTCCATGAGGGGAAAATCCATGCGCCTGATGCTTGCCCTGGCCCTGAGCGGCCTCGCCCTGTCCACGCCAATCATCGCCACCGCCAAGACGGATTTTGCCGCCGCCGTGGCCGACCCCAAGCGGCCCGCCGACGCACGGGCGCTGGACGAGAGCCGCAAGCCGGCCGAGACGCTGGCGTTCCTGGGCCTCAAGCCCGGCATGAAGGCGGCCGACATCATGACCGGATCGGGCTATTGGGCGGAGATCATGGCCGATGCGGTCGGCGCCAAGGGCAAGGTCACCGGCTTCGAGCCCAGCCAATTCTATGCCAGCGAAGAAGAGAAGCCCAAATGGGCGGCACTGGTCGCGCGCCGGCCGGAAGTGGACTGGGTGCGCTATCCGTTCGAGGCCTTTGCCGCGGCGCCGGACAGTTTCGACTTCAGCATCATCAATCTGAGCTACCATGATCTCTACTGGCAGTCGGACAAGTTCGGCATTCCGCGCACCGACCCCGACGCCTTCGTGAAGATGCTCTATGCCGCGACCAAGCCGGGCGGGATCGTCGGCATCATCGACCATATCGGCCCGGCCGGCGACACCCGCGCCGTCGTGGACAAGCTCCACCGGATCGACCCGGCGGTGGTGAAGGCCGATTTCCTGCGCGCCGGCTTCGTGCTGGAGGCGCAAAGCCCGCTGCTCGCCAATCCGGCCGACGATCACAGCAAGCTGGTGTTCGATCCCGCCATTCGCGGCAAGACGGATCGTTTCCTCTACCGCTTCCGCAAGCCGAAATGAGGCGGCGGATTTGAGCGCAAGGCGCGGGATGACGCAGCGCCCCGCGCCGCCCATGCTGCGCGCCATGGACCTGACTGACCTCGACCTTCATGGCGCCGCGCGCCTGCCTGCCCTGCTTTCCCCGGACCAGTGCGACGCGATCGTCGCGCTATGGGATCAGCCCCATGCCTTCCGCAAGGAAGTGGTGATGGCGCGCCATGGTTATGGCCGGGGGCGCTATCGCTATTTCACTTACCCGCTGCCCGAATCGGTCGCCGCGCTGCGCGAGGCACTTTATCCGCCGCTGGTAGAGGTCGCCAATCGCTGGGCGGCGATGCTCGGGAGCGATGCCCTCTACCCCGCCCGCCACGCGGATTTCCTGAACCAGTGCGCGCTCGGTGGCCAGGACAAGGCGACGCCCTTGTTGCTGCGCTATGAGGCGGGCGACTGGAATGCGCTGCATCAGGATGTCTATGGCGCGACCATCTTCCCGTTGCAGGCGGCGATATTGCTGTCGGAGCCGGAAGCGGATTTCACCGGCGGCGCCTTCATCCTGACCGAGCAACGCCCGCGCATGCAGTCGCGGCCCGAAATGGTGCCGCTGCGCAAGGGCGATGCCGTGGTCTTCCCGGTGCGCGAGCGGCCGGTGACGGGCACGCGCGGCGTCCACCGGGTGCAGATGCGCCATGGCGTCAGCCGGCTCTTGTCCGGCATGCGCCATACGCTGGGCATCATCTTTCACGACGCCCAGAGCTAGGGCCAATCGACATTCAGCCCTGACGGCCTGCAAATGGCGGTTCTCCGCGCTTCCGGTGCTCACGTACTTTGAGTACGCTGCGTTGAAACGAGGCACGTGACTCGTTTCAAGGGTCACGGAAAACCACCATTTTCGTCACGTCATCATCTGAATGTCGATCGCCCCTGGGCGGAGCGGCGACGCCGCCGCCCCGCCCGTTACGCTCAGTCCAGCGCCGGATCCTCATATTTGAACGGATCGCTGACCGCCGGCTGGGTCGGCAGCGGCATGCGCGGCAGGGTCTTGTCGCTGTTCGCCGCCTGCAGCAGCATGCCGGCGAGGACGACCGCGCCCTGGCGCATATCCTCGGCCTTCAGATGATCGAAGGTATCGATACCGCTGTGATGGACCCGGCTTTCATAGTCGAGCGGATCCTGGATGAACTGATAGCCCGGCACGCCGATCGCCTGCATATATTCATGGTCGGTGCCGCCGGTCGGCTGCGACACGACATTGCCGGCGCCCATGCTGGCAAAGGGGCTGAGCCATTCGCGCAGCAGCGAGACGGCGGCGACATTGCGTTCGGCATAGAGGCCGCGCAGCTTGCCCGAACCATTGTCGATGTTGAAATAGGCCTTGAGGTCCGCATAGCCGGGCTTGGGCGTGATCGGGAAACGGGTCTTGTAGCGGAAATACATTTCCTCCCGTCCCTCTTCCTCCTTCGGCCCCGGTGCGCGGGTGGCGAGATATTCGTCGACATAGGCCATCGAGCCGAACAGCCCCTGTTCCTCGCCCGACCAGAGGGCGAAGCGGATCGTGCGCTTGGGCTTGATGCCGAGTGATTTCAGGATGCGCGCAGCCTCCATGATCATGGCGCTGCCCGCGCCATTGTCCGCCGCGCCGTCGCCTGCGACCCAGCTGTCGAGATGCGCGCCGGCCATGACATAGCCGGCTTTGGGATCGCTGCCGGGAATATCGGCCAGGATGTTGTAGGCGTTGACGTCGCTGTCGTCGAAACGGACGTCGCTGTTGATTTCCAGCACCGGCGCCGGGCCGGTCTTGGCGAGGCGGGCGAGACGGCGATAATCCTCCGCCGCGATCTCGACGCCGGGCAGCGCGGGCGTGTCGCTGACGCCGAAATCATAGCCCTCGCCATGCAGCAGCTTGCCGTCGCGATAGGATTGCCGCGCCCAGCCGACCGCCCCCTCGGCCTTCAGGAAGGCCTCCAGCTTGCGGGTGAAGCTGAGCCGCTTCATCAGCCGCTCCAGCGACGCGGGATCATTTTTCGGCTGCTCGAACTTGTCGAGCTTCTCGATATCCTCGCCCTTCAGCCGTTGGAAGGCGGCCTCGTTCGGCTCGTCGCCGGTGCCGGGCAGCGACACCAGCACGATCTTGCCGGCGAGCTTGCCGCGCCAGGCGTCGAAATCGCGCTCCTTCTTCATCGGCGCGACGATGATCGGCGCACTCAGCACGCCATTGGTCGGCGGCGTCCAGGCGATCGGGATAGCGGTGAGCTGGATCGGGCGTGGGCTGATCATCTTCACCGAGGAGCCGGCAATCCACCAGCCGCGACCGAAGCGGAAGCCCTGCTTGCGGACATTGGACAGGCCCCATTGGCGAAACTGGTCGGCGGTCCAGGCCTCCGCCTGCCGCATCTGCGGCGAGTTGGTCATGCGCCCGCCAATATCGTCGGTCAGATGCTGGGCGATCTGCATCACCTGGCTGTGGTTCAGCCCTTCGTCGATGACGCGGTTGAGATCGTCGGCCTGCTGCGCGGCGACCGGTGCGGCCAGGCACAGCAAGGGCAGCAGGATGATGGAATGGCGCATATAATCCCCCTTCGTCCGGCCGTCAGGCGCGGCCGCGAAAGCCCGTCTATGCCCGACTGACGCGGGATCGCAAGTGAGGCCGATCACGCCCCGAACACGCATTTGTTGCACCATGTGACGCGCCGTTACACTTTGCGACAAAACTGTCTTTGCCTTGCCAGATTTTTGCGACAAGTGCGGCCTAAACGAGATCCTGCCAGGGTCCAGATTAGGGGTAAATTTCCGTGCGCCAGACGACGTCGCTGCTGCTGTTTTCACTGATGCTGGGCGCGGCGCCCGGCGCACTGATGGCGCAGGAGGCCGAGCAGAAGGGGCCGCCGGCCCAGATGGACGAGGGCGACGAGATCGTCGTCACCGGCGCGGTCCAGCGCGGCGCGGTGCCCGGCGACATCAAGCCCGAACAGCAATTGTCGCCCGCCGATGTCCGGGCGCTGGGCGTCACGTCGATTTCCGAAATCATCACCGAATTGTCGCCGCAGACCAATGGCACGCCGGTCATCCTGCTGAACGGCAAGCGCATTTCCAGCTTCTCGGAAATTTCCGACCTGCCATCCGAAGCGGTGTCACGGGTCGACATCCTGCCCGAGGAAGTGGCCCTGTCCTATGGCTATGCGCCGACGCAGAAGGTGGTGAACATCGTCCTGCGCCAGCGTTTCCGCGCGACCACGGTCGACCTGCGCGGGGGCACGACCACCGATGGCGGACGCGAAAATGGCCAGGGCGAAGTGGGCGTGCTGCGCATCCGGGGCGACAATCGGCTGACGCTGAACGTCAAATATAGCCGGGCCGACAATCTGTTGGAGAGCGAGCGTGGCATCAATGCCGCAGCGCCCAGCATGCCCTATTCGCTGGCCGGCAATATCACCGCGATCGAGCGGGGGGCAGAGATCGACCCGGCCCTGTCGGCTGCCGCCGGCCAGACAGTGACAGTCGCCAGCGTACCCGGCAGCGCCGCCAATGGCGCCCCCGGCCTCAATGATTTCGTTGCCGGCGCGAACCAGACCAGCGTCAGCAACCTCAGCAAATATCGCACGCTCAGCCCCGCGACCGAGAATTTTTCCGCCAACGCGACCCTGGCGCGCGCGCTGGGCGGCGTATCGGCGACGATCAACGGCCGGCTGGAACTGTCCGACAATGATTCGCTGCAGGGCCTGTCGGCGGCCGCCCTCACCCTGCCCGGCGGCAATCCCTTCTCCGCCTTTGGCGACGATGTCCGCCTCTATCGCTATCTGGAACAGGCCGGCGCGCTGGGGCAGAAGATCCGCGGCACCACCGGCCATGTCGGCGTCACGCTGAACGGTCGGCTGGGCGGCACATGGCAATGGTCCTTCACCGGCAATGGCGACATTTCCGACACCCGCACCCACACCGATCGCGGCGTCGACACGGGCGGCATCCAGGCCGCGCTCGATGCCGGATCGGCCAGCGTCAATCCCTATGGCGCCTTCACCGCAGACCTGCTGCAATCGCGCCTGACCGATCGCGCCCGCTCGCAATCGCGCGCGATCGGCGGCGACCTGCTGGTCAGCGGATCGCTGCTGACCCTGCCTGCCGGCAATGTCATGACGTCGGTGCGGGTCGGGGGATCGGCCAATGGCTTTGAAAGCAATTCGGTGCGGTCGGGCGTGGAACGCGGCCTCGACTATAATCGCGAGATTGCGAGCGGGCAGGTCAGTTTCGACATACCGCTGACCAGCCGGTCCAAGGGGTTCCTGGGCGCGATCGGCGATGTCGGCGTCAACATGAACGCCGGGGCGCAGCATCTGTCGGATTTCGGCACGCTGTCGACGCTGGGCTATGGCCTGCGCTGGCGGCCGGTGCCGGCGGTGCAGTTGCTGGTGTCGGCCAATCAGGACAAGTCGGCGCCCACCGGCACGCAGATCAACGATCCGGTGATTTCAACGCCCAACGTGTCGGTGTTCGACTATGCCACCGGCCAGACCGTGTTCGTCACGCAATTTTCCGGCGGCAACCCGGACCTGCGATCCAGCACGCGCGACCAGTTCCGCATCAACGCCCGGATCAAGCCGTTCGAGAAACCGAACCTGACGCTGACGGCGACCTATCTCAACAGCCGGACCAGCAACCCCATTTCCGCCTTCCCGACGCCGACGCCGGCGATCGAAAATGCCTTCCCGCAGCGTTTCATGCGCGATGAGGATGGCCAGTTGCTGAGCATCGACGCGCGGCCGATCAACTATCTGCGTTCGCAGAGCGAACAGCTGCGCTGGGGCTTCGACCTGTCCATCTCATTGAAGTCGCACATCCAGAAGGTGATCGAGGCGTGGCGCGCGGCCGGCGCCAAGCCCGAGGATCGGCCCAGGGAATTGCAGGACATGCGCGCCGCCTTCGGCAATCGTGGCCCGCGCGACGGCGCGGAGGGCAATCGCGAGGGCGGTCCGCCGCGCGGCGAGGGCAATGACGGCGCACCCCGCGGCGACGGCGACAACAACCAGCGCGGCAATGATGGCCCCGGTGGCCAGAATGGCGGCCAGGGTGGCGGCGACAATGCACAGGGCGGTGGCGATGGTCCGCGCGGACCGGGCGGTCCGGGTGGTCCGGGTGGCGGCTTTGGTGGGCCGGGCGGTTTCCGTGGCCCCGGCGCCGGCCAGGCCGGCGGACGGCTGACCTTCAGCCTCTATCATACCTGGCACCTGACCGAGAGCATCCTGATCGCGCCGGGCGTGCCCGAACTCAACCTGCTCGACGGCGATGCGGTCGGCTCGTCGGGCGGACAGCCGCGCCACGAACTGAAGGCGCGGGTCGGCTATGTGAACAATGGCATTGGCGGCCGGCTGGGCGTCGACTGGGAAAGCGGCACCCATGTCGATGGCGCATTGGGCGGCAGTTCGCGGCTGGACTTTGCCAGCCTGGCGACCGCCAATCTGCGGCTGTTCGCCAATTTCGGCCAGATGCCCAGCCTGGTGAAGGCCCATCCCTTCCTGCGCGGCGCGCGCGTGTCGATCGGCATCGACAATATCTTCAACACCCGCCGCGACGTGACCGATGCAACCGGGGCAACCCCGGTCCGCTATCAGCCGGGCTATCTCGACCCGCTCGGCCGGACCGTGTCGGTCAGCTTCCGCAAGCTGTTCTTCTGAAAGGTCGGCCGGCTGGGTAATGTCCGGCCGGCCCTCCCCCCTTATCCGGCCATCGCCTTGGGCTGACTACGGAGCAGGGCAAGGTCAATCGGGGCGGCAAATTCCACCCCCATGCGGTCCTCGCGCGACCAGCGGGTGGTCGCGTCGACGCTCTGCCCCTCCGACAGGTCGATCGCAAACTGCGTGCCTTCCGGCACATTCCACAGCCCCTCGATCATCGCGCCGGTGGCGGAGATGTTGCGGATGCGGCCGCTATAGACATGACCGTCATGATGGACGGCGACCGTGCGCAGCATCGCCTTGCGCTCCGGCCGGCTCGACTGGAAGCCTTCGGACCGGGCGGAGACGCCATTGGCGCGCTGCCCTTCCAGCACCTGCGCAGCGGGCATCGGCCGGCCATAGATATAGCCCTGGATATGGCTGCACCCCAGTTGCCGGATCAGGTCCAGTTCATCACGGGTCTCGGCCCCTTCGGCCGTGGTATCCATGCCCAGCGCTTCGGCCAGGCTGACGATCGCCTTGATGATCGCGCTGTTGCGGCTGCCCCGGATCGCGGCGCCGCGCACGAAGCTCTGGTCGATCTTGATCTTGTCGAACGGCGCCTTCTTCAGATAGCCGAGCGACGAATAGCCGGTGCCGAAATCGTCGAGCGCCAGCCGCACGCCCAGCCCCTTGAGCCGGGTGAACATGGCGTCGGTGCCGTCATTGTCGTTCAGGAACACGCTTTCGGTGATTTCCAGCTCCAGCCGTTCGGGCGCCAGTTGCGCGCTGGCCAGGGCCTGCATGACGGTGGTCGGGAAACCGGGATTGGCGAACTGCATCGCCGAGACATTGACCGCAACGCGGATGCCGGCGTCCCACTGGGCGGCGTCGCGACAGGCGGTGCGCATCACCCATTCGCCGATCGGCGCGATCAGGCCGCTATCCTCCGCAATGGGGACGAACAATGCCGGCGAGATGGCGCCACGCACCGGATGATTCCAGCGCAGCAGCGCCTCATAGCCGGTGATGCGCTCGGTCGTCGAACTGACGATCGGCTGATAGACAAGGTGCAGGCCGTCCGCCGTCAGCGCATGGCGCAGATCCTGTTCCAGCTGACGGCGATCCTCCGCATCGGCGTGCATGTCGGCCGAATAGAAGCGATAGACGCCGCGCCCATCGCCCTTCGCCTTGTAGAGGGCGAGGTCCGCATTGCGGATCAGGGCATCGGCGGTGACGCCATCCTCGGGGCAGAAGGAAATGCCGATCGACACGCCGATGACCACGCCCGTGCCCTCGATAGAATAGGGTTGCGACAGGGCGCTGATGATCGCCTGTGCCAGCAGGCCGAGCCGGTTGCGGTCATGGCGGCCATGCACCAGCACCTTGAACTCGTCGCCGCCCTGGCGCCCGACCAGCCCCTGATTACCGACCACGCGCTGGAGGCGCTGGCTGACCTGGCGCAGCAGCGCGTCGCCGGCCGGATGGCCGAGCGTGTCGTTAACGCTCTTGAACCGGTCAAGATCCAGCATCATCAGCGCGCATTCGCCCTGCTTGCCGCGCGAGCCGAGCACCGCCTGCTCCAGCGCCTGCAGCATCTGCACGCGGTTGGCGAGGCCGGTCAGCGAATCATATTGGGCCAGGCGCGTCACTTCCGCCTGGCTGCGCCGCATTTCGGTCAGGTCGGTGCCCGATCCGCGGAAGCCGTGGAACTGGCCATATTCGTTGAACACCGGTTCGCCCGAGATCGACCACCAGCGCTCCTCGCGCGCGATCGCCGCACGCACTGCAATGTCGGCAAAGCCGGTCCGGGCAGAGAGGTGGAAGCCCAGCGTCCGCTCGCCATCGCCCTGTTGCCGGTCGCCCTGCTGGATGATGTCGGTCAGCGACCGGCCGATCAGGCTGCCCGCTTCCACGCCCAGCGGTTCGGCCAGGGTGGCGGAGATATAGGTGATGTGGCCGTGGCGATCGGTTTCCCAGAACCAGCCGCGGCCGGACTGTTCATATTCCTCCAGCAGCCGGTCGGAACGCTGCGCCTTGAGATCCTGCCGATGCTGTTCGATCGCGCGTTCGCGATCCGCCGCCGCCTGCCGCAGGGTGGCGATCGCCATCACCGCCAGGCAGCTGGCCAGCAGCCCCAGATGCACCATGCCCGCATGGGCGATGCCGGCCACCAGCAGCGCCCCCATGAAATAGCTGAGCCCCAGCAGGCGCCGGTCGCCGACGATGCAGACCGCCAGCAGCGCGATCGCCATTTCCGGCACGGCGGACGGCATCGCCACACCGTTGCCCTGCGCCAGCCACAGGCTGAAACTTAAGCCCGAGCAGAAGAGCGCGGGCAGCATCAGCCAGTTCTGGACATGGGGGCGCAGATTGCGGAACAGCGCCCAACGCGGCACCAGCATCAGCAAGCCGTCGATCAGCACCACGCCGCACAGCAAGGCGCCATGTTCCGGCCGGGTGAAGGAAAGCATGCCGAGCAGCGCCGCAACGCACAGCTTGGCCAGCAGCATCAGCGGCCACAGGGCGGCGACATGGGTGAAGCTGCGCGACAGCCAGTTGGCGGCGACTTCCGTGCCGCTTTCGGCCAGACCCAGCGAAACCAGCAGGCTCGCGGTCCTGGCCGGCGCATCAGTATCTGTTTTGCGGACAATAGCCATGCCGATCGTCTAACCGACAAAGCTTGAGAAGCGATTACCCGCCGGGTCCGGGAGATTCCCTGATATTCAGCGATCTCCCGGCAAGACCCGTCAGACGCGCATCGGCATCAGCACATAGAGCGCCGGGCTGCGATCATTTTCGCGGATCAGCGTCGGTGCGGCCGCATCGGCCAGGTGCAGTTCGACGATGTCGGTGTCGATCTGGCCAAGGATGTCGAGCAGATAACGGGCGTTGAAGCCGATATCGAAGCCTTCGCCCTGGAACGCGCCGGGCACTTCTTCGGCCGCCGTGCCATTTTCCGGGCTGGTGACCGACAGGGTGATCTTGTCCTTGTCGAGGCTCATCTTGACCGCGCGGGTCTTTTCAGTGGCGATGGTCGCAACGCGGTCCACGCCTTCCTCGAAGCTGCGCGGGTCGATCTTGAGCAGCTTGTCGTTCGCGGTCGGAATGACGCGGCTATAATCGGGGAAGGTGCCGTCGATCAGCTTGCTGGTCAGGATCGCGCTGCCCAGGCCAAAGCGGATCTTGCTGGCCGACAGGCTAACCTGCACCGAACCCTCGACCTCGTCGAGCAGCTTGCGCAGTTCGGCGATGCACTTGCGGGGGATGATGATGCCCGGCATGCCATCGGCGCCGTCGGGACGCGGCACGGTGACGCGGGCCAGACGGTGGCCGTCGGTCGCGGCGGCCTTGAGCACCGGCGATCCTTCGTCCGAGACGTGGAAATAGATGCCGTTCAGATAGTAGCGCGTCTCTTCGGTCGAGATGGCGAAGCGCGTCTTGTCGATGATCTGCTTGAGCGTTTCGGCCGGCAGTTCGAAGCTGGTCGGCAGGTCACCCTCGGCAATCACCGGGAAGTCGTCACGCGGCAGGGTCGACAGGTTGAAGCGGGCGCGTCCGGCCTGGATCAGCATCTTGCCGTCGGCCGCCTGCAGCGACACCTGGCTGCCTTCGGGCAGCTTGCGCGCGATGTCGAACAGCGTGTGGGCGGAAATGGTGGTGGCGCCGGCCTGTTCGACCTGGGCCGACACGCTTTCCACGACCTGCAGGTCGAGATCGGTCGCCATCAGCTTGATCGCGCCATCCGCCGATGCCTCGATCAGCACGTTGGACAGGATCGGAATCGTGTTGCGCCGCTCGACCACCGACTGGACGTGGCTGAGGCTCTTGAGGAGCGTTGCGCGTTCGATGGTGGCCTTCATGTCCCTGTTCTGTCCGTTCTTTTTGCGTCGATGGCGAGGATTCGGTCGAATCCCGGCGGCAATGATGGATGGTCCTTCATAACCGCTATGTCAGCGGCGGCAAGCACCTCGACGCGCTTTCGAAACGAAGCCGGGCTTGCAAATGACGATGGCTTGCGCTTTGCCCGGACCATGCGCCGCCTGCCCGCCCTGCTAATCCCGCTCGCCCTGCTCGCCAGTCCGGCCATGGCGCGCGATTCGCTTGGCATTTTCGAAAGCTGGGGCGCGTTTCGCGATCCCGGCGCCGGCCAGAATGGCCCGCGCTGCTACGCCATCGCCATGCCGGTGCCGCGCCGCGCGGGCGATGCGCCCAAGGGTTTTGCCGCCGTCGGCACATGGCCACGCCAGCATGTCCGGGGCCAGGTCCATTTCCGCCTCAGCCGGCCGCGCGCTGCCAATGCGCGGGTCTCGCTCAGCGTCGGCGACCGCCGTTTCGCGCTGGTCGCGGGCCAGGCCGATGCCTGGGCCGCCAATCCGCAGGACGATGCTGCGATCATCGCCGCGATGCGCTCCGCCAGCAGTATGAGCGTGCAATCGACATCGGCCAAGGGCGGCGCCTTTGCCGACAGCTATGCGCTGCGCGGCGCGGCAACGGCGATCGACGCAGCAGCGCTGGGGTGCGCCCGTTTACGCTGATTGCAACGCCACTTTAAAAATCCGGCAAAATCGACTATGTGCGCGGCCATGCATTCCGCCGCCAATCCCATCATGCCGATTCCCGGCCTTATCGACCCTGTGCCCGTGCCCCGCGCGGTGACGCCCCGTGAGGACGGACGCGTCGACATGCTGGGCCTGACCCGCGCCCAGATGAAGGGCGTGCTGGAAGAAGCCGGACTCGATCAGAAGGCCGCCAAGCTGCGGTCCAAGCAGTTGTTCCATTGGCTCTATCATCGCGGCGAAACCGATTTCGAGAAGATGACCGACCTGGCCAAGCCGATGCGGCTGTGGATGGCGGAACGCTTCATCGTCGGCCGGCCGCAGGTGGTGGAGGCGCAGGTGTCGAACGACGGCACCCGCAAATGGCTGCTCCGCTCGGACGATGGCCAGGATTATGAAATGGTCTTCATCCCCGATGCGGATCGCGGCACCTTGTGCGTGTCGAGCCAGGTCGGCTGCACGCTCAATTGCAGCTTCTGCCACACCGGCACGATGCGACTGGTCCGCAACCTGACGCCGGGCGAGATTGTCGGCCAGGTCATGCTGGCGCGCGATGCGCTGGGCGAATGGCCCAAGGGCAGCATGGCCAGCGCCAATGACGACGAGACGGACGAGGATTCGCAATATACGGCGGACGGCCGCATGCTGACCAACATCGTGATGATGGGCATGGGCGAGCCGCTCTATAATTTCGATCATGTCCGCGACGCGCTCAAGCTGGTGATGGACGGCGATGGCCTGGCCCTGTCGAAGCGGCGCATCACCCTGTCGACCAGCGGCGTCGTGCCGATGATGGCGCGCGCGGCGGAAGAGATTGGCGTGAACCTGGCGGTCTCGCTCCATGCCGTGACCAAGGAAGTGCGCGACGAGCTGGTGCCGCTCAACCGCAAATATGGCATCGAGGAACTGCTCCAGGCCTGTGCCGATTATCCCAAGGCGAACAATGCCCGGCGCATCACGTTCGAATATGTGATGATCAAGGACAAGAATGACAGCGATGCCGACGCGCATGAGCTGGTCCGCCTGATCCGCAAATATAAGCTGCCGGCCAAGGTCAACCTGATCCCGTTCAACCCCTGGCCGGGCACCGACTATGAATGTTCGAGCCCGGAACGGATCCGCGCGTTCAGCACGATCGTGTTCGAGGGCGGCATTTCCGCGCCGGTGCGCACGCCGCGCGGCCGCGACATCATGGCCGCCTGTGGCCAGCTCAAGTCGGCGAGCGAGAAGAAGAGCAAGGCGGAACTCAAGCGCCTGGCCGAAGAGAAGCAAGCCGCACTCGGATAATCCGGGGACGCATAGCTGCGCGCATGCCGCGCGACGACAAGCCCCGCCCATACCGGCGGGGCTTTTCTTTTGGGGGAATGAGGATGACCGATGACGAGATCGATATGCTGGGACGCGGCTTTTGCGCCTGCACCCTGCCCAAAGAGCACTGGACCCACGGCGCCCATTTCGCGACCGCGCTGTGGCTGATCCTGCGCCGGCCCGATGTTGACGCCGAAATTGACATGCCCGGCATGATCCGCCGCTACAATGAAAGCGTCGGCGGGGTGAACAGCGACACGAGCGGCTATCATGAGACCATCACCCAGGCCTCGCTGCACATGGCCCGGCAGTTGCTGGCCGGCCTGCCCGCCGATGTGACGCCGGCCGCAGCCTATGCGGCGCTGATGGCATCGCCGCTGGGCAACAAGGACTGGCCCTTCACCTACTGGACGCGCGAGACGCTGATGAGCCCGGCCGCGCGCCGGGCATGGGTCGCGCCCGATCGGACGCCGCTGCCGGCATAAAAAAGGGCGGCCCAAACGGACCGCCCTTCCCCATATTCCGATCGAGAGGGATCAGAAACGGAAGCCGATGCCGACGACACCAGCGTCACGGCCACCGAAATTGTCTTCATACTCGGTGCGCTGATATTCGGCCGAGATGTAGGTGTTCGGGGTCACCGAATATTCCAGACCACCGCCGTAACGCACGCCTTCCAGCGAGGTGTGGGCACCAGCGGCTTCGATGCGGCTCGAAGCATAGCCGACCTTGCCGAACGCCAGGATCTGCGGGGTCACGACATAGCCGAGACGGACCGAAGCGGCGAGGTCGCGGCTGGCGTCGAAGCCCTGGCCGTCGACGGTCGAGTCACCGAACGACACTTCCGGACCGAAGGTCACGCGGTTGGCAACGGCGAGGTCGTAGCCGGCGGTCACGCCGTAGCTGAAACCGTCTTCGCCCTGCGCCTTGTCAAAGCCCATGGTGACGCCAGCGCGCGGACCGGTGAACGGCGCAGCATCCTGAGCGAAAGCGGGGGCCGAAACAGCGGCGGCAGCAGCAATCGCTGCGAAAATCACAGTCTTCATAAAGTCCTCGATATTTATTATGACGCTATGACTTAATTGTTCATCTAGCGTTCAGGTTTGATGCTAGGAAAATATGAAATAGAGTCACACTTCCTCCTGCTTATTCTTCTCCGACACTTCGGAGAGGAACTGCCCCCTCTGCATCATGAGAGCGCAGTGGCCATCTAGGATCGCCAAACTCACTTGCAAAGGGGCAAGGCCTTTATTTCAATCAATTTCAGGGCTTGTGTTGCAAAAGTGTGACAACGCAACTGCAGCACGAGCGATCGCAGAAAGGGGACGGCCCGACAGCCGCCCCCTTCGCGAAGGCCCCGGTTTCCGGGCGATCAGAAGCGCAGACCGATGCCCGTCACCAACTGGTGGCGCGACACGCCCGCCTCATAATCGGAATAGCGATATTCCCCCTTAAGGAAGAGCTTTTCGGCGATCCGATATTCCAGACCCGCGCCCAGCCGCAGCCCATCGCCATTGTCGCCGCCGCGGATCAGGCCGCCTTCGCCGTCACTGGCTTCATATTCCATCCGGGCATTGCTGTATCCCACCTTCACATAGGCGAGCGCCTTGCTGCCGAGCGGCACACCGATCCGCCCGCCGACATACAGGTCGCGATCGGTCTCGCTCTTGCCGCCGGCGACATGCAGGCGGGTGGTGGAATCGGAAATTTCGCCCTCGATGCCCAGGATCAGGCCGCCCAAAGCAAAGTCATAGCCGGCATTGAGGCCATAGAGCAGCCCGTCGGCCGATTTGACGCCCTTGGCATCGACCACATCATAGCCGGTGATGATTTCGGCATGGGCACCCGTGAAAGGGGCATAATCCTGCGCAAAGGCAGGCGCCGAAACAAAACATAGAACAGCCGAAGCGATAAAAAACGTGATACTCTTCATATTACCCATCCAATATCTGCGTCGAAGCGCCGAAAATCGTGACAGGCGACCTTGTTTATACTCCCGTTTCGTGGAGGAATTTTATCAATTCAAATTTCTGTACGAAAATTCTTTGAAGTCGACTTCATCAGTCCCTTGCAGAGCCAGCCGTTGATCGCAATCGCACGGCGCGCACCATGGCCATTCGACCAACGACAGGCCTGGACATGCGAACGACCGCGATGCGGCTGGATATTTCGACGAAAGACAATAGGGTCATGGCCATGGAGCCGCCTTACGCCCCAGGGGACATGGTCCGCCGCCACCGCCTGACCACCCGGCTGTGGCACTGGCTGAATGCGCTGCTGCTCTATATCCTCTTCACCTCCGGCCTTGGCATCTTCAACGCCCATCCCCGCCTCTATTGGGGGCAATATGGCGCCAATTTCGACCATGCCTGGTTGGAGCTGGACCGGTTCCCCGGCTGGATCACCCTGCCCGCCCTCTATAATCTGGCGCTGTCCCGCCACTGGCACCTGACCGCCGCGCCGATCTTCGCCTTCGCGCTGCTCTTCTACATGCTCTGGAGCCTGGCCGGCGGCCATATCGCCCGTGACCTAGCCTTTCGCCAGGGTGAACTGGCGCCGCGCCATGTCTGGCAGGACATAAGGGATCATGCCCGGCTGCGCTTCCCCACCGGCGCCGCGGCACTGCGCTACAATGTGCTGCAGAAGGCGAGCTATATCGCCGTCCTCTTCATCGCCCTGCCGCTGCTGATCCTGACCGGCCTTACCATGTCGCCCGGCATGAACGCCGCCTGGCCCTGGCTGGTCGACCTGTTCGGCGGACGCCAATCGGCCCGGTCGATCCATTTCCTGGCCGCCTTCGCGCTGGCCGCCTTCTTCCTGGTCCATATGCTGATGGTGCTGCTGGCCGGCCCGGTGAACGAGATAGGATCGATGATCACCGGCCGCTATCGCCTGCCTGAGGACCGGCCATGATCCTGACCCGCCGTACCCTGCTACTGGGCGCGACCGCGACGCTGGCGGGATGCGACCGGATCGCGCGCCAGCCGCTGGCCCGCGACATCCTCTTTTCCGCCGACAATTTCCATTCATGGGCGCAGCGCAAGATCATGGCGCGCGACGCACTGGCGCAGGAATTCCGGCCCGATCAGATTTCGCCCTTCTTCCGCGCGAACGGCACCGCCAATCCCAACACCCCGGCCTACAAGGCGCTGTGGCGCAGCGGCTTTGCCGACTGGCGGCTGCGCGTCGACGGACTGGTCGCCCGGCCCCTGTCGCTTTCGCTGTCACAATTGCACGCCCTGCCCCATCGCGAGCAGATCACCCGCCATGACTGCGTCGAGGGGTGGAGCGCGATCGGCAAATGGCGCGGCGTACCGTTGAAGCTGCTGCTCGACGGCGCGGGGCTGCGCGATCGCGCCCGCTATATCGTCTTCCACTGCGCCGACGACATGGGCGGCGGCACCGCCTATTATGAGAGCATCGACCTGATCGATGCCTTCCATCCCCAGACCATCCTCGCCTTCGCGCTCAACGACCGACCGCTCAGCGTTGCCAATGGCGCGCCGCTACGACTGCGGGTGGAGCGACAGCTTGGTTATAAACAGGCCAAATATCTGATGCGGATCGAGGCGGTGGAGAGCCTATTGTCCATCGGTCGGGGCAAGGGTGGTTTTTGGGAAGACCGCGCCAATTATGATTGGTATGCAGGTATTTGACGGCCGCGTAACGAGAAGGACCAGCCTGCTCCATGAAGATTTTCGACCGCGTTCTGAGACGTCTTGTCACCAAGGGTCAGTTGACCGTTTTCTATGCCGACGGCCGTAGCGTTACCGTCGGTTCGCCCGATCCCGACCTGCCCCCGCTGGCGCTGCGCTTCCTTGACAAGCGCGTGCCCCTCGACATCGTCAAGGATCCGCGCCTGGGCATGGCCGAGGCCTATATCGATGGCCGGGTGGCGATCGAAGGCGGCGGCATCATGGAGTTCGTGTCCATGATCCGCCAGAATAATGCCTGGGAAAATGGCAAGTCGATCGATGCCAAGGGGCCGGTGCAGCGCGCGCTGAAGACGGTGCGTCGCAAGCTGTGGAAGGCCAATCATCGCAGCCGCTCCAAGGCCAATGTCGCCCATCATTATGACCTGTCGGGTGCGCTCTACGCCCTCTTCCTCGACCGCGACCGGCAATATAGCTGCGCCTATTTCCCCGATGCGGACAATGAGGCCGGGATCAGCCTGGAGCAGGCGCAGGAAGACAAGAAGGCGCATATCGCCGCCAAGCTCTACCTCAAGCCGGGCATGAAGGTGCTGGACATCGGCTGCGGCTGGGGTGGCATGGCGCTGTACCTGCACAAGCATTTCGGCGTCGACGTCACCGGGATCACCCTGTCGGAAGAGCAGTTGAAGGTCGCGCGCCAGCGGGCGATCGACGCGGGCGTCGCCGACCATGTCCGGTTCGAACTGATCGACTATCGCGACATTGAAGGGCCGTTCGACCGGATCGTGTCGGTCGGCATGTTCGAACATGTCGGCACCGCCGACTATCGCGTCTTCTACAACAAGTGCCGCGACCTGCTGACGCCCGACGGCGTGATGCTGATCCACACGATCGGCCGGGTCGATGGCCCCGGCATCACCGACACCTTCACCACCAAATATATCTTCCCCGGCGGCTATATCCCCGCTTTGTCGGAAATGGTGGCGGGCAGCGAAGGCACGCGGCTGATGATCACCGACGTGGAGGTGCTGCGCATCCATTATGGCCTCACCATCCGCGACTGGTACAAGCGGACCATGGCGCACAAGGCGGATATCGTCGCCCTCTATGACGAGCGCTTCTTCCGCCTGTGGACCTTCTATCTGGCGGGCGCGGCGACCGTGTTCGAACATGGGTCGATGGTCAATTTCCAGGTCCAATATGTGCGCGACCGCCGCGCGCTGCCGATCACACGCGACTATATGATCGAGGCCGAAACGGCGCTGCGCGGGCGCTGAAGCACCGCCGCGCAACGATGATGCGAGGCAGAATTGCGACCGTCCGGGCGGGCTGAACAAAGCCTGTCAGCCCCGTTCCCGGACGGTTCAGTGACCGCCCCCCATTCTCCTCCCCACGTCCCCGCGCTGCCCCGGCAGCCGGGCCGGACAGAGGAGAAGCAAGATGAAATTCCTGTGGAAAAGCGCTGCAATGCTGGGCCTGGCCATGGCCGGCATCGCCGCCACCAGCGCGCCTGCCCAGGCGCATTCCTATCGCGGCGACGGTTGGCGCGGCGATCGTGACGGCCGCTGGGATGGCCGACGCCATTGGGACAATCGCCGCTGGGACGACCGCCGTCGCTGGCGCGGCGACCGGCGCTATTATGACGGACGACGCGGCTATTATCGCTCCGCCTATCGCCAGCGCTGCTGGGACGAATGGCGCTATAATTCCTATCGCGACCGTCGGGTCCGGGTCCGCATCTGTCGCTGATCCCGCCTGAGCAAATCCATATCGCGGCCCGCCCCGATTGAACCCGAGGGCGGGTTGCGGCATTTCTGTGCCCATGAGCGATCCTACACCCGTCATCCAGAGCCTGTTGTCGGGCCTGCCGATCCTCCTTCTCCACCTCGCCTGCGCCACCCTGGTCTGGGCGGCCGCCATGGCGGTCTATATGTGGATAACCCCGCACGACGAGTTCAAGCTGATCCGCGCCGGCAATGAGGCGGCCGCCATTTCGCTGGGCGGCGCCTCCGTCGGCCTCGCCGTGCCGCTGGCCTTCTGCCTCGCCGGATCGGTCAATGTCTGGGACGTCGTCATCTGGGGCAGCGTCACGCTGGTGCTGCAACTCATCGCCTTTCGCCTGGTAGACCTGTTGCTGGGATCGCTGTCGGGCCGGATCGAGGCGAATGAGCGTTCCGCCGCGATCTTCCTGGCGATGATGAAGGCTGCGGTCGCCTGCCTGACGGCTGCGGCCGTGGCGGGCTGACGCGATGGGGCGTGGGGGCTGTGGCTGCCTGCCCTGGCTGCTGGGCCTGATCCTGCTGCTCGCCTGGCTGGGCGAGATGCAGGCACCGTCCTTGCAGGTCGAACAATATGATCCCCGCTCGCCCCGCCGCCCGCTGCCGCGCGGGGGCGAGGAACAATATATTATCGAGGATCGGCCCGGCGGCCCGGCCGACGCCATGGGCACGGCCTTTGCCGTCGATCGCAGCGGCGTGTGGATGACCGCCGAACATGTCACCCATGGCTGTTCGCGCGTCGGGCTGGAACAGCGCGGCCGCGCGCTGGAAGTGCCGCGCGTCATCGAAAGCCGGGAATCGGATGCCGCGATCATCCCGCGCGGCCCCCGCAGCCCCGCCGCCCTGCCGCTGCGCAGCGGTGCGCCCTCGCCCGGCTCCACCGGCTATCATATGGGCTTCCCCGCCGGTGAACCGACATTGGTCCTGTCCGAACTGATCGGCCGGGCCGAAGCGCGGCGCGGCAGCAGCGGCATCGACCAGCCGGTGCTGGTCTGGGCCGAGCGCGGCCGCCTGCCCGAGGGCGACGGCACCCTGTCGGGGATCAGCGGTGGCCCGGTCTTCTCCACCGATGGCCGGGTGGTCGGCATCAACAGCGCATCGACCGACCGGCGCGGCCGCATCCTGACCGTCGCGCCCGACGCGATGATGCGCCTGACCGCCGCCAGCCGCGCCGTTGGCGACCAGCCGGTCGCCTATCCCTTTGCCGGGCTGACCGACGCGCAGGAACGTTTCGCCAACTGGCTGGACGATGGCGTCATCCGCCGCATCTTCTGCGATGTCGATGACGGGCGCGGCGGTTGACGCCTGCGGGCAGGAAAGAGTAGGCGCTGCGCAGCATTTTCAGGGAAATTGAGATCATGAGCGACACGCCCCCCGACCATCTGTCCACCAACCCGCGCAGCCCCCATTTCGACATGGAGGTGCTGCAGCGCGGCATCGGCATCCGTTTCAAGGGCCGTGAGCGCAAGGATGTGGAAGAATATTCGATTTCCGAGGGCTGGATTCGCGTTGCCGCCGGCAAGACCCGCGATCGTCACGGCAACCCGCTGACCATCAAGCTGTCGGGTGAAGTCGAGGCCTGGTTCGAAAATCCGGCCGAAGGCGCCGAGGGCGACAAGGCCGCCGACGCCGAATAAGCAGATAAGGCCGGTCCCCGCTCGATCGCGGGGGCCGGTCAGTTCATCAGGGATTCGCGCTTCACGTCGGCGATGACGTCGCCCAGCGAGCGATCCGACGGGCTGTTGTCCGCATATTCGATGATGAACGGGTCCGCCTCGATACGGGGCGCCGCCTTGCGCCGGGGCGCAGCAGGCTTGGGCGAAACCGCCGCCACCATCGCATGCGTCTGGACCGACGCCATCCGTGTCGCCGCCCTGGGCAGCGGCGCAACCTCCGCACCGTCCTCACCATCGCCTGTGTCGGCCGCGACGCTGGCATAACGAAGGCTGCTGCCCAGCGCCGGATCGGGCGTGAAGGGATGCAGTTTCGCCTTGGCCGGATAGATGAAGCCGAAAGTCGGGTTGATCCGGGCACCCATCTGCCCGGTCGGGCTGTGCCAGACGCGCACCTGGCTCCAGTCACCCGCGTCCGACACGTCGATCGCCAACACATCCTCCTCGATCGCGCCGGGCGACGACCAGTTGGCGTGGCGGATCAGCACGCGGCGATCGTCCAATATCCGGCTGACCACGGCAACATGGCCGAGGGTCATCGGCCCGACGGGCCGGAAGGCGAGCACCGCGCCCTTTTTGGGGATGCTGCCGCGCTTGTAATGATCCTGCGCCTGGTCCCACCAGGTCAGCGCATCACCATAGATTTCCACGCCCGACACGATGCGCGCATAAGGAACGCACTGCAGCGCCGTGGCGCCCAGCACGGGCGCCGCCGTCAGGCCGGACAGCAAAGCCATCCAGCGGACATATCGAAACATTTAATGCGACCTCTAAGCGTCGAGTATCGCCCCACCGCGATCGACCCTAGAGCCCCATCCGTAAGGATTGGGTTAACGGCTCAGAAAGCACCCTTGGCGCTGTCGGTGCCGGCGGTGGCGCGATCGGCCAGGGCGATCTGGACCGGCTGATCGATTTCCGGCTTGTCGGCATAGATGAAGCCGTTGGTCGGGTTCGAACGCAGGCCAACGTCGCCGATCGGGCCATACCATACGCGCACGTCGGTCCAGTCATTGTTGGGCGACACGTCGATGGCGCGGACATTGCGCTCGACACCGCCACGATAGGACCAGTTGGCATGGGTCAGCAGCACTTCGCGATCATTGACGATCTTGCTGACCATGGCGACATGGCCGACCGGCATGGCGCGGCTGGACGCGAAGGAGAGGACCGCGCCGACGCGGGGTTCATGGCCACGGTCGTAGCGACCGGCGGCCTGGTTCCACCAGGTGTTGGCATTGCCGAAAATCTCGATGCCCGAAACTTCGCGGGCAAAGGGCGCGCATTGCAGGACACCGGCGGTGGCGGGAACGGCAGAGAAGGCACCGAGCGCAAGCATGGCGGCTGCGAACAGCGCGCGAAAACCACCGATCATTCCTTGCGATCCCCGACTTGTAGGTAGGTATAATCCCCGATGACCTCCTTAGGGCAGACGCCGTTCGTCTTGAAAACCACCGAGCGATGAGTCGTTGCTGCGATGCGTCATGCTGCGGAACGAAAAACATGCCCGGCCGTTACATGGAGCCGGGTTGCACCGTTCAACTCGTTGAAAAGACTATCTTCCGTGCCAGTCATCCAGACCTGGCCGCCGGTTTCGCGCAATCGGTCGAACAGCGCGGCTCGTCGCGACGGGTCGAGATGCGCCGCCACTTCGTCGAGCAGAAGCACCGGCGGCTGGCCGCGATCAGCCGACACCAGAGCCGCATGGGCCAGCAGGATCGAAAGCAGGAGCGCCTTCTGTTCGCCGGTCGAACAAAGCGCCGCAGCCTGATTCTTGGCGATGTGGACGACATCCAGATCATGACGATGCGGCCCCGACAGGGTGCGGCCGGCCGCGGCATCACGTCGCCGCTCGCGGGCAAGCCGCTGGCCGAACGGTTCGTCGCTGGCGCCCTCCTCCTGCGCGATTCGGATGAGCGGCCGGGCGAAGGGCTCATCGGGCTGATCGACCAATTGCCGGTTGAGGCGCGCAACCAGATCGGCGCGGGCGGCGGCGAGCGCCGTGCCATGCTCGTCCATCTGCGCTTCCAGCGCGCCGATCCATGCCGGGTCCGCCCGGCGCAGATCGGTCAGCAGCCGGTTGCGCGCCCGCATCGCCGCTTCATAGCGGGCGCTGTGCGCGGCATGGCCGGGATGGAGCGCCAGGGTGAGGCGATCGAGGAAACGTCGGCGGCCGCCAGGGCTGTCAAGGAACAGCCGGTCCATCGCCGGCGTCAACCAGACGATCGAGAGATGATCGGCCAGCGCATTGGCGGACGAGGCGACCCCGCCGATCCGCACCTGCCGCCGGTCGGGCGCGTCCGCGCTGACGCCGGTGCCGAGCACCACGCCATCCACCTCCGCCGCGATGCCGAAGCTGCCGCCGCCATCCTGCCGCGCCATCGCCCGCAGCGCCGCGCCGCGCAGCCCCCGGCCGGGCGCCAGCATCGATACCGCTTCCAATATGTTGGTCTTGCCCGCGCCATTGTCGCCAGTCAGCAGGACGAACGGCTGGTCGGGCACGATCAGCGCGTCCGCATGGTTGCGGAAATCACTCAGGGTGAGGCGGCCGATCATCGCGCCGCTGTAGCGAGGACTGCGCGCCGGGGGAAGCGGTTCAGGCCGCCGGGGTGCAGCGCTTGCGCACGATCGCCGTGCCGTCATTGGTGATGGTAAGCTGCTGCCCATCGGTCGAGGGACGCAGCATCAGGGTCCGGGTCCAGCTTTCGCCCTCACCCGTGAAACTGGCAACGACCGCCAGCCGCCCCTCCCCTTCGCGCGTGACGCGCTGCACCGTGCCGACGCTCTCGTGGAAGATCAGGCTGGCCGCCGTCAGTTCCAGCGCCTGGGCCGCCGCCCGGTCGCCGCAGCGTTCCTTGGTGCCGGTCCAGCGCCCCTGCAGCGCGATCGGGATCGCGTTGGCGTGGAGCGCCTCCCCCTTGGCCACCGGCAGGTCGGGCGCAGGCTCGACCGGGGTAATGGCATTGGCGCCGGGCGGGACATCGCGCGTGCTGGGCAGCGCCTGGTCCAGGATGTTGGTGACCATGCCGGACTGATTCTGTTCCTTGCTGCCGCAACCGGCGAGCAGCAGCAGCGGAAGGGCGAGGAGGAAATGGTTACGCATGCGATGCCAACCCGGCAGGGCAGCATCGGGTTCCCCCAACCCTCGCGTGACCGGCCATCGCGGCCATGCTATCACCACAGAGACAATCGAGGAGGGATGCCATGCCGGTCCTGGGAATGGGCGGACTTTTCTTTCGCGCACGCGATCCGGCTGCGCTGTCCGCCTGGTATCGCACCCATCTGGGCGTCGGCGGCGGATGCAGCGCCGATCCCAACATGCCGGCGGTCAACGAATATGTCTGGCAGACGCTGGGCGGGCCAATGGTCTTTTCGCCGTTCAAGCAGGACAGCGACTATTTCGCCGCCGACAAGAGCTTCATGATCAATCTGCGCGTGTCCGATCTCGACGGGCTGCTGGCGGACTTGCACGCGGCGGACGTTGAGGCCATCACCAAGCCCGAATGGGATCATCCCGATGTCGGGCGCTTTGCCCGCATCCATGATCCCGAGGGCAATGCCATCGAATTGTGGGAACCGCCCACCCCCGCCGCCTGACCGACCCATGGGAGCTAGATTATGAAGAGCGCGAAGATCATCCTGGCCCTGGCGGCCACAGCCCTGGGCACGCAGGGCAGCATGGCGGCACTGGCGGTGGGCGCCAAGGCGCCGGAATTCACCACCCGCGGCGCGCTGGCCGGCAAGACCTTCACCGTCACTCTGTCGCACCAGTTGAAGCGCGGGCCGGTGGTCCTCTATTTCTTCCCCAAGGCCTTCACGCCGGGCTGTTCGGCCGAGGCGCGCGAGTTCGCGGAGAATATCGACAAGTTCAAGGCGGCCGGCGCCACCGTGATCGGCATGTCGGCCGATCCGGTCGATGATCTGGTCGCCTTCTCCACCAAGGAATGCGCCGGCAAGTTCGCGGTCGCCTCGGCCGGGCCGAACATCGTGTCGGGCTATGATGTCGCGCTCAAGATGCGGCCGGGCATGACCGACCGCACCTCCTATGTGATCGCGCCGAGCGGCCGCATCGCCTTCGTCCATAGCGAAATGAGCTATGCCGGCCATGTGAAGAGCACGCTGGCTGCCGTCGAGGCGATGAAGCAGAAATAAGACGAAACGGCGAAGGGGTGCCGTTCACCCCTTCACATATTTGTCGAACCAGCCGACCGTTTCGGTCCAGGCGGCCTTCGCCGCTGCTTCATTATAACTCGGCCGGTAATCGGCCATGAAGCCATGGTCGGCGCCGGCATGGACCGTGATCGCATCGGGTGGCGACTTGCCTGCCGCCTTGAGCGCGGCGCGCATCGCCTCGACATCGGCCTGGGGTATGCCCTTGTCCAGCTCGCCATATTGGCCGAGCACCGGCGCCTTGAGCTGCCCCACCTCCTCGATCACCGACAGGGTCTGGAGGTCGTTCTTCTGGGTGACGAGCCGGCCGTAGAAGGCAACGCCAGCGTCGAGCGCGGCGCTGTGCGCGGCGTAGAGCCAGACCACCCGGCCACCCCAGCAGAAGCCGGTGATGCCGCGCCGCGCCGCGTCGCCGCCATGGGCGCCGGCAAAGGCATAGGTGGCATCGATGTCGGACAAGACCTGCGCGTCCGGTGCCTTGCTGACGATTTCGGCTACCAACTGCTTGAAGTCGCTGACCTTGGTCGCATCGCCATGGCGGGCGAACAGATCCGGCGCGATGGCATGATAGCCCGCTTTTGCGAAGCGTCGGCACATGTCGCGTACCCATTCATGGACGCCGAAAATCTCATGCACGACGACGATCATCGGTGCCTTCTTCTTGCCCGCCGGCCGGGCGACGAAGCCGGGCATGGCAAAGCCGTCGCTGGTCGGGATCGAGACGGCTTCCTCCACCAGCCCGTCGGCCGGGGTCTGGATGGTGCTGGCCGTGACCGGCTGGCAGGCGGCGGCAAAACCGGCGGCAAAGGCGCCGCCGGCCAGGATGTGACGCCGGCTGAGCCCGGTCGAGGCGATCCAGTTGCGATCCTCCGCCAGCCGCTCGACGGGGGGCGGCACATCATCGCGATCGGTGGTCATCGGCGCTCTCCTGCTGTGGACGGGCGCAGACTAGCCCAAGCCCACGTTCGCGCAAGCAGCCAGCTGACTTGAGAATGACGCCAGTTGCCTGGTGCAATTCACCCGGCACTGATCGCCACATTCAATGGCGTGTCGGCTCCACTAAATTAGGTCAATATCAGCATAAGCTTCTCAAATCGAAACTGCTTCACCTGACAATATCAAAGCCATCATGATCAACAAAAAAGGCGACGCCGGAGCGTCGCCCTTATCTGGTGCGTACTGACACTTGTTAACTGCCAGACCGCGATCTCTGAGTTGCAAGAGTGATGGATAGTGCTGCCAAGGTCAAGATGTTCCTTTGAGAGTCCGTTCATTTCGGTGCCGATTTTACCTTGACGAAATTGACTATGCCTGCCCCACTGCCAAATCCATAAGGGGTGAGGAATGATGGCTGATCAGAAGAAGCTCGTCTGGCGACTGGGCGCCGACCTGGGCGCCAATTCGCTGGGTTGGGCCGCGATCGAACTGAGCGCGCCGGTGAATGGCAAGCCGATCTCCATCCTGGCCGCGGGATCGCGCATCTTCAGCTCAAGCGCGCAAGGCGCTGGCCGGGATGCACAATCTGGAGAGTCGCTTGCCGTCGCCCGGCGCGATGCGCGCGCCATGCGCCGTCGCCGCGATCGCTTCCAGCAGCGGCAAAAGGCGCTGATCAAATATCTGATCGCCGACGGCCTGTTTCCGGCGGACGAGGCCGCGCGCAAGGCGATGGCGGCGATCGATCCCTATGCGGTGCGGGCGCGAGCGCTGGACGAAGTATTGTCGCTGCCCGAACTGGGACGCGCGTTGTTTCACCTCAACCAGCGGCGGGGCTTCAAGTCGAACCGCAAGGCCGATCGCAAGGCGGATGACGATGCTGGCAAGATCGCCATCGGCATCGACCGGACGCGCGACGCCATCGCCGAGGATGAAGCGGCAGCCGGTGCAGAGCCGGGCAGCTGGACCTTTGGCAAATGGCTGCATGAGCGCCGACTGAAAGGACAATCCGTGCGCACCCGCCTGCGCCCCGAAAGCGGCGAGGATGCCAAGGGTGACGGCTATGATTTCTATCCCGGCCGCACGCTGATGGAGGAGGAGTTCGATGCCATCTGGGCGGCGCAGGTGCCGCATCATCCCGATGTGCTAACCGATGATGTCTATAGGCGGCTACGCGAGATCATCTTCTATCAGCGGCCGTTGAAGACGCCGCAGGTCGGCATGTGTACCTTGATTCCCGGCGATCGGCGCCTGCCCAAGGCGCATCCCCTGTTCCAGAAGCGGCGCCTGCTGGAGGAACTCAATGCGCTGATGATCGTGCGGCCGGGCGAAGTCGCGCAGCGATTGACGCGGGAGGAGCGGGATATCCTGTTCCTCAAGCTCAAGGACAAGAATAAGGTCAGCTTCGCGAGCCTGCGCAAGGTGTTGAAACTCGATCCTGACGCCCGCTTCAACAAGGAGAGCGAGAACCGCACCGACCTGAAAGGGGATGAGGTGGCGGCCGTGATGGGGAGCAAGACGCGCTTCGGCAATCACTGGGGCCATTTGTCAGTCGAAGCCCAATGGGATGTCCTTGCACGGCTGGACGATGTCGAAAGCGAGGCGGAGGATGCCGCTTTTCGCGCCTGGCTGGTCGAAACCTATGCATTGACGCCGGAGCAGGCGCGGGCCATCGCCAATGCCCCGCTGCCGCCCGGCTATGGCCGGTTCGGCGAGACGGCGACCCGCAAGCTGATCGAAGCGCTACGCGATGGCGAGAAGGACGGACGCGTGTTGGTCTATAGCGAAGCGGTCACTGACGCGGGCCTTGGTCATCATAGCGACCGGCGGACCGGCGAGGTGTTCGAGGATACGAAGGGGCGCCCGCAACTGCCTTATTATGGCGTCGCGCTGGAACGGCACATCATGCCGGGGACCGGAGATCCATCCGATCCGGAGGAAATGCGGATCGGCCGCCTCACCAATCCAACCGTCCATATCGGCCTCAACCAGTTGCGTCGGATCGTGAACAGCCTGATCCGCGCCTATGGCCCACCGGTCGAGATCGCGATCGAGCTGGCGCGCGAACTGAAGCTGACCGACGACGACAAGAAGCGGATCAATCGCGAGAATAACGAGAACCGGTTGAACGCGCAGCGGCGATCGGAAAAGCTGCTGGCCATCGGTCAGGCCGATACCGGCGCCAACCGCGCGCTGCTCAAGTTGTGGGAGGAACTTAATCCCGCCAATGTGCTGGATCGGCGCTGCATCTACAGCGGGCAGCAGATTTCCATCGACATGCTCTTTTCCGCCGCGGTCGAGGTCGATCATATCCTGCCCTTCAGCGCGACGCTGGATGACAGCAATGGCAACAAGATCATCTGCCTGCGCGAGGCCAATCGGGAAAAGCGCAAACGATCCCCCTATGAGGCATGGGGCCATAGCGCGCGCTGGGACGAGATTGCCGCGCGCGCGGCGCAACTGCCCCGTAACAAGCGCTGGCGGTTCGAGCCGGATGCGATGGACAAGTTCAGGGATGAGAGCGGCTTTCAGGCGCGCCATCTGGTCGACACCCAATATCTGGCCCGGCTGTCACGCGAATATCTGGCAACGCTCTATCCCGAAAAGGGCGAGGGCAGCGGCCATATCTGGGTATCGCCGGGGCGGCTGACCGAAATGGTGCGGCGCAAGCTGGGCCTCAACGACCTGCTGCCCGATCATAATTTCGGCGGCGGCGCGGATCAGGCCAAGAACCGGCTGGATCATCGTCATCATGCCATCGACGCCGTAGTCGTGGCGATCGTCGATCGGGGCATGCTGAATGCGATTGCGCGGGCATCCGGGCAGGAAGGGGCCGAAGGGCGCGAACGGATCATCATTCCGGAACCCTGGGACGGATTTCGCGATACACTACGCGAGACGGTCAACCGCATCACCGTCAGCCACCGCACCGATCATGGCACAGCGTCCAAGGCGGGGCTGCCAAAGGGCAAGGATGCGACCGCCGGTCGGCTGCATAATGACACCGCCTATGGCCTGACGGGTGAAACCGATGCCAAGGGCAACAGCATCGTGGTGCGCCGCGTGCCCCTGTCCAGCTTCAAGAAGCTGGCCGACCTCGGCCGCATTCGCGATGCCGATCTGAGGGCGGCGCTCTACCGCCATCTCGACGGTAGGGAGGGGAAGGCATTCGAACAGGCGATCGCGGCGTTCCCGGATCTGGAGTGGCATCCCTTTCGTGGCGTGCGGCGCGCGCGCGTGACCGAGCCGCTGACCATCATCCCAATCAAGGACCGGAATGGACGCATCTACAAGGGCTATAAGGGCGATTCCAACTATCGTTACGATGTGTGGGAATTGCCGGATGGGAAGTGGGTGAATGAAGTCGTATCCATGTTCGACGCGCATCAGCCTGGCTGGCAATCGGCCATTCGCAGCGCCAATCCGACTGCTCGCAAGATAATGAGCCTGCATCGCGACGATGTTCTGGCTATCGAACGCGATGGTGGGGGCCGGGAACTGGTCCGGGTCGTCAAATTTTCCGAGAAGCAATTCGCGGTCGCCCCGCCGAATGAAGGCGGATCGCTGAAGGCGCGCGACGCGGACAAGGACGATCCGTTCAAATATCGCTATCCCTCTCCCAACACGCTCAAAGCATGGCGTGCGCGGCAGGTTCGGATCGATGAGATCGGTCGGGTCATGGACCCCGGCTTTCCAGCCCGCATCGCGCGCCGCAAGACGCGCAAGCAGTCGTGAACGGCGGATAGGCCAGAACAGCGATGGACCGGATCGTCGATATCGCTACCGATGGCCGCCATCTTTCCGCCTATCGCGGCTTCCTGATCGTGTCGGAGGAGCGGGCCGAAGTGGGACGGATCCCGCTGGATGATGTCGCCGCCGTCATCGTCCATGCCCATGGTATCACCTGGTCCACCAACCTCATCGTCGCCTTGGCCCAGCGTGGTGCGGTGATGCTGTTGTGCGGCAGCAATCATGCGCCGGTCGCCGTGTGCCTGCCGCTGGAGGGGCATCATGCCCAGAACAGCCGGATGCGCGCCCAGTGGGAGGCGGGCAAGCCGCTGTCCAAGCAATTGTGGCGCCGGATCATCATCGCCAAGATTCGCTGGCAGGCGGCCGTGCTGGACGCCAATGGCATATCCGCGTCGGCCTTCGACCTGCTGGCCCGCCGCGTCGGATCGGGCGATCCGGACAATGTCGAAGCGCAGGCTGCGCGGCGCTACTGGCCGCTCTTGATGGGGGAAGGGTTCCGGCGCGATCGGGAGGCGGAGGACATCAATGCCCTGCTCAACTATGGCTATACAGTGTTGCGGTCTTTGTGCGCGCGCGCCGTGGTCGCCGCCGGCCTGCATCCCTCGATCGGCGTGCATCATGCCAACCGGACCAATGCCTTTGCCCTCGCTGATGACCTGATCGAACCCTTCCGCCCGCTCGTCGATGCACTGGCGGTGCGATTGGTAGCGCATGGGATCGACACGGTAACGCCTGAGGCCAAGCGCGCCTTTGCCGGATTGATCGCCCTCGACCTGCCGGGACCGAGCGGCACGACGACCGTGGCGGGGGCGGCAAACCGGGCCGCGCAAAGCCTGGCGCGCGCCTTCGAAAGCGGACAGGCGGGGGACATCATGCTGCCCACGCCGCCTTCCGCGCTGGAACTGGCCGGACTCGACGCGTTGCTGCCATGAGTGCGAGCCAATTGAGCGGATATCGGCTGATGTGGATTTTCGTGATGTTCGACCTGCCCGTGACGACCAAGGAACAGGCGCGCGCCGCCACGAAATTCCGTGAATTCCTGCTGGATGAAGGCTTTGAGAAGAGTCAGTTTTCGGTTTATGCTCGCTTCTGCAATGGCAAGGAACAGTTCGAAACCTATATGCGGCGGGTCGAGTCGAGCCTGCCCGATCGGGGTGACGTCCACATCCTCAGCTTCACGGATCGGCAATATGAAAATATCGTGCGATTTTCAGGCCAACGCCGCCGGCGGCAACGCAAAAACCCCGATCAGCTCGCGCTATTTTAGGATCATGGGCGATTTTCTTCGCCATGGATCAGCTGCTATTACGTTGCCTTTCAATGCAATAGCAGCTGATCCATCATAGCTGTTCAGAGATCGCGGTCCAGCGGCAACAGCGCGACATTACGGATGTTGGTTTCCAGTATCATAGCTGTTCAGAGATCGCGGTCCAGCGGCAACGCAAGGTTCGTCTGGGGCGAGCGTGGCCGAATCATAGCTGTTCAGAGATCGCGGTCCAGCGGCAACGCGATCTCGGACATGGACTTCATTTCGCCGATCATAGCTGTTCAGAGATCGCGGTCCAGCGGCAACTTGGCAATGCCTTGGTTCACTTCCGACGTAATCATAGCTGTTCAGAGATCGCGGTCCAGCGGCAACGAATGGAAGCAGTTCGTCGTCTATAAGATGATCATAGCTGTTCAGAGATCGCGGTCCAGCGGCAACTCGGCGGCAATCTTGACCAGCTTCGTGCCCATCATAGCTGTTCAGAGATCGCGGTCCAGCGGCAACTGAGCAGCTTCTCGGCAGCCGTCGGCGAGAATCATAGCTGTTCAGAGATCGCGGTCCAGCGGCAACTGCGCAATGTTGCCCGCATGCTGGCCGAGGATCATAGCTGTTCAGAGATCGCGGTCCAGCGGCAACAAGGGGACCGAACTCAAGGTCGGCGAAGCGATCATAGCTGTTCAGAGATCGCGGTCCAGCGGCAACAGCGATCGATTACAGAGAAGAGATCCATGTATCATAGCTGTTCAGAGATCGCGGTCCAGCGGCAACACTGGATATTGCGCTGGATTGCGGGCTGGTATCATAGCTGTTCAGAGATCGCGGTCCAGCGGCAACCCACCGCAAACCGCTGCCACCCACCGACACATCATAGCTGTTCAGAGATCGCGGTCCAGCGGCAACGATGATGTCGCCGGATACCGTGCCGCCAGTATCATAGCTGTTCAGAGATCGCGGTCCAGCGGCAACTGATGCGGATGGAGAAGATCGCCGGCTACCATCATAGCTGTTCAGAGATCGCGGTCCAGCGGCAACGAGATGTTCGGCCTGCCCGTTCCGCTTACCATCATAGCTGTTCAGAGATCGCGGTCCAGCGGCAACATCATCCTCGACCGGGTGACAGCGAACCGCATCATAGCTGTTCAGAGATCGCGGTCCAGCGGCAACACAGTGCCGACCGCGCCATGGTCGCCCGAGATCATAGCTGTTCAGAGATCGCGGTCCAGCGGCAACTGGTTCACCTCTGCGACATAGGCATCAGAAATCATAGCTGTTCAGAGATCGCGGTCCAGCGGCAACAAGATGCACCGCAAGACCATCGCCATGCTATCATAGCTGTTCAGAGATCGCGGTCCAGCGGCAACATCTCGATCGAATGGCTGGGCAGCGCGGCCATCATAGCTGTTCAGAGATCGCGGTCCAGCGGCAACAATCCTTGTTCTTGATCGTGTAGTCGGACTATCATAGCTGTTCAGAGATCGCGGTCCAGCGGCAACTGCAATCCCCGCACGAAAAAGCCGCTGATCATCATAGCTGTTCAGAGATCGCGGTCCAGCGGCAACGCCGCGTCGGTTCCTTCGGAGGTGACGTCAATCATAGCTGTTCAGAGATCGCGGTCCAGCGGCAACGCAGGCAGGAGGCGCGCCACAGGCAGCGGAATCATAGCTGTTCAGAGATCGCGGTCCAGCGGCAACGCGCGCGACCGGTGACATTGATCCGGACGCATCATAGCTGTTCAGAGATCGCGGTCCAGCGGCAACGAACGAAAGGCCACACGATGGACATCCCGAATCATAGCTGTTCAGAGATCGCGGTCCAGCGGCAACGGAAATCCGGGATTACTGTTGAGCGTTCGCATCATAGCTGTTCAGAGATCGCGGTCCAGCGGCAACGGCAAAGTGGACGGGGCAATCCGACCGGTGATCATAGCTGTTCAGAGATCGCGGTCCAGCGGCAACATCACCAAGGGCGGAAGCACGCAGATCGAAATCATAGCTGTTCAGAGATCGCGGTCCAGCGGCAACTGCGTCGCTGCGTTATCAACGCTTTCAACCATCATAGCTGTTCAGAGATCGCGGTCCAGCGGCAACGATCGTCGAAACGAATACCGCTGATCGATCATCATAGCTGTTCAGAGATCGCGGTCCAGCGGCAACTGATTACCCCGGCGATCGACGGCGGCCAACATCATAGCTGTTCAGAGATCGCGGTCCAGCGGCAACACAATCCCGGAGGTCTATACCGACAATACCATCATAGCTGTTCAGAGATCGCGGTCCAGCGGCAACGGCCTGGCCGACCGGGGGATTATGCAGCCAATCATAGCTGTTCAGAGATCGCGGTCCAGCGGCAACAAGAGGCACGCGCTCTTGCGGCCGAGCAGGATCATAGCTGTTCAGAGATCGCGGTCCAGCGGCAACATGCTGGCCCAGGTGGCGGCGCAGCATCTTAATCATAGCTGTTCAGAGATCGCGGTCCAGCGGCAACGATGCCGACGGGAACGCCTTCTTTCACATCATCATAGCTGTTCAGAGATCGCGGTCCAGCGGCAACGAAGCTGATCAGGACATCGTGGCCCTCCTCATCATAGCTGTTCAGAGATCGCGGTCCAGCGGCAACGAAAAGGGCGACAGCACGGTCATCCCCGACATCATAGCTGTTCAGAGATCGCGGTCCAGCGGCAACCGAGACGCCGTCGGCAAGTGCCCTGGCGAATCATAGCTGTTCAGAGATCGCGGTCCAGCGGCAACCTTGATTGGGAACTGCGGTTGCCGACGTACATCATAGCTGTTCAGAGATCGCGGTCCAGCGGCAACACGTGACCGATCTACTAGATATTGCGGTGATCATAGCTGTTCAGAGATCGCGGTCCAGCGGCAACAATTGGCCTGCGCATACGGAGTTAGGCCGCATCATAGCTGTTCAGAGATCGCGGTCCAGCGGCAACACGACCTCGGCGGCAGTCTCGCGCAGTGCCATCATAGCTGTTCAGAGATCGCGGTCCAGCGGCAACGACGAAATGCCCGTTCCATACGATCTGCAAATCATAGCTGTTCAGAGATCGCGGTCCAGCGGCAACGACGGCGTCGACTTCATCGTGGCCTTCGTCATCATAGCTGTTCAGAGATCGCGGTCCAGCGGCAACCTGCGGGCGCCGCGCCCGATCCGCCTTGCGATCATAGCTGTTCAGAGATCGCGGTCCAGCGGCAACGATGCCGCCGCGCGAGCCAGGAATGCCATCATCATAGCTGTTCAGAGATCGCGGTCCAGCGGCAACCGTTCATCGGCCAGCGTCTGTATTGGTTGGATCATAGCTGTTCAGAGATCGCGGTCCAGCGGCAACAACGCAGCATGCGGTTGAGCGGATTGTCATATCATAGCTGTTCAGAGATCGCGGTCCAGCGGCAACATCGCCAGCGCGGCATGGCTGACGTCGATCATCATAGCTGTTCAGAGATCGCGGTCCAGCGGCAGCAGGCTGGCCGGCTATGCAGAGGGCGCCCCATCACATTAGGGCCGATCCAACTGACCTGTATTTCGTCTGGTCACGCCATCATCTCGCTCCGCCACTCGCGCATAGGCGCGATAATCGATGAAGCAATTTTATTAAATTGATATAATTTAACAGTTAAATTTACATAAATAATAAATTCACTAGACTTTCATAATATCAATGCGCATACGAAATCAATGCCTCAATCATTGAATAATGAGGAGGTTGGCATGAAATTAATCGACAAATTACTTTCGATCGATGACTTCGAGCGCTTGGGCGTGTTGAAGATTTACAGCCCCACCGCGCTCGTCGCCTTCACGCAATCGCATGAGGTCGATCCCGATGCACAAGGTGCTCCGGTCCCCGGCGCGCACAGCTTCCGGATAGAGGAACTGTTCAGCGCTCGCACGAAATTCTTGCGGCAACTCTGGCTCGCGCGCCAGCCCGGCGTTCTTCCGATGGAGATGATGCAGCGCTTTGCCCTCCTCGTCGCGCAGGAAGTCGTCAAACGGCTGGCCTTTGAAGGGACGCTCAGCGACATTCGCCTAACCGCTGCCCTGGCTGCGCAGGCGCAATATCTTGCCGGGGCAAATAATGCCCGTTCCGTCGAACCGCTGCGCGCGGCCGTCCGGCAGGCAGCGCTCGATCATGCTCTCCATGCCGGTGATCGGGCTGCTGCAGGCTGTAGCACCGTCCATGACGCGCTGGACCCGGACGGCTATGAGGCGGGCGCGGGTGCTGCGTTCCATTATCTGGAGCTGTTTCCCGGCGAAGGCGCGGGCGACTGGCTGCGCGCGCATCTGCTGAAGCTCATCCGCGCCGACTGATTTTCGCGACATCGTCGCCCTTTTTCCGATCCGGTTCTTGCCAGAGCTTTTTTGCGCATTTTTTCCTGGGAGCAGACCATGGCCATAGTGGACATGAAAGCGGATGCGCCGGTCGGCGCGATTGCCCCTTATTTCGGGCAGGATCTCGATATTGCCAGGAGTGATGGCTGGTTGCCATGCGATGGGGCAATGTTGGTCAGAGAGGAGTGGGCCGATCTTTTTGCCGCGATCGGCACGTCGTTCGGCACGGCATCGGATGTGGATTTCTGCCTGCCGGACCTTCGCGGCCTTTTCGCCAGAGCGCCCGATGCCGGTGTCGGGCGTGACAAGGACGTGGCGACACGCACGGCTTCAGGGCCCAACGGGACGGGCAGCAGCGGTGACAATGTCGGCAGCCTGCAACTGGATGCCACAGCCTCGCCTACCGGTGGCGGCTTCAAGGTTTCGGGCAGGTTCGACTTTGCCGGCAACAAGACCCATGATGGATGCAGCGATTCCACGCGCATCAAGAGCGGCGACACCGCCATGGTCGCACTGGGTGGTGGCGATGCCGAAAGCCGGCCAGTCAACCTCAACGGCCTTTATATCATCAAGGCCAGGCCGAACATCTCCACCGACAGAAAGCGGGGCCAGTTGCCGCTCGGTAGCGGTCTTGCCTTGCCCTATGATCAGGATGCGAAGGGTGATGGCATCGACCTTGCCCTCAAGGGCCTGCTTGACGACTATTGGCGCTATTGCAACGGCCAGACCTTCGTCTCCGCAGACGGCAGCAGTTTCCACCCCCTCTACAAGGTCATCGGGACCATTCATGGCGGAAAGCTGAATGATGCCGGTGCCATCAGCCATTTCGCCGTGCCGGACCTGCGCGGCCTCTTCATTCGTGGCGTAGCCGGCGACCGACAGGGCAATGGCAGCGATCCCGACCGGGACACGCGCATGACACCGCGTCCGGACCTTGCTCTTGCGGGCAATGAAGGAAACCGGCCCGGTTCCTATCAGGATTGGGCGACGGCAATGCCGCGTGGCGACAAAAGCTTCAAGGCGTCGATCAACTCCTACCCCTTTTCGTCCACCAAAGGCTATCAGGCAGGCGCAGCCAACGCATCGTCATTCGGGTCGGGGAGCACGACATTCGGCAGTAGCGGGGGTGACGCGGAAACCCGCCCGGAGACGTTCCTCGTTCACTGGTATTGTCGGTTCCAGTCCTCGCCCAGCGGATCGAAGCCCGGGGAGGAAATCCCCTTGGGGGCGATCCTGTTGGCCGGGACGGTCGAGGAACTGAGCTGCTGGCAAGCCTGCCAGGGGCAGACCCTGCCGATCAACGAATACGCCCCGCTCTTCAAGATCATCGGGACGGCCTTTGGCGGCGACGGCAAGACCAGCTTCTGCCTTCCCGATCTTCGCGGTCGCATCCTGCGCGGGGCCGGGGCCAGCGATATTGTCTACCCCCGTCCGCGCGGCGCACCTGACGGGAAAGCGGGCACCACCCAGGCCAACAGCACAGGCGCGCCGCGCACGGGCTTTGCCCTCACCCTTGCCAATTGGCCTGGTGGCAGCCGAAACGACATTATCGATTATGGGACCGGCAGACGTCTCATGAAGCTCGACGGGGACAAGACGCTCGACGTTGCCGGTGGCGACGCGGAAAGCCGTCCGGTCAATCTTTCCATCCAGCATCTCATCAAGGTCCGCACAGCCTGAACCTGCGTGCGCCTTCCTTGCCGGGACGCGCACGATCCCATCCCAATCGAGAGGGAATGCCATGATCCGCATGTCAACCCGACCACCATGCGTCATCAGGGACGGGGCATCTTGATCGCCAAGCGTATCGAGACCGATCTGGAAAGCGGTGTCGAAGCCCGCGCGATCGCCTACAATATCCTGGCACTCAAAGCCGACTGCCCGACGTCAGTCTGGGCTGGCGGCCCTTCGGGACGCTCATGCGGACATCGAAACGACCATCTGCGGTCGCCCGGAGATAAGTCATCAATCTCATGCTGTAGCGCCATTGTGCAGCGGCTGAACGCTCGCCAGCCCAAAACCAGAAAGAGATATTTTTATCTCACAATCTGACGAGAAGATTGGCGGAAAGGGAAGGAAGCTCAATCCGCACACAGGTTATTGTTTCAGCTCTATATTACATCTTGTTCTACAAAGAATAGCTCGCAGACTACCTCTCGCACCTAATCGAATTTTAAGTGAAAAGTGCGCAGCAGATCCTGGCATAGCCGCCCCCTTTAGGCCTTGAACCAGCATCCCCGCCCCGGCTCAGGACATCGGCGCAATCCTGCCGGTCGCCAGCAGCGCGAAGAGGCATGAGGCCAATATCAGGCGATAGAGGACGAAGGGCAGATAGCTGCGGCTGCTGACCAGTTTCAGGAAGGCGACGATCACCCCATAGCCGACGACGAAGGCGATCAGCGTCGCCAGCAATGTCGGCCCCAGGCCGATGCCGCCCGCCTGCCCCCAGCCTTTCCAGAGCTGGTAGAAACCCGACCCCAGCACCGCCGGAACCGCCAGCAGGAAGGAATAGCGGGCCGCCGCCTCGCGCGTGTAGCCAAGCATCAGCCCCGCCGTGATGGTCCCGCCCGACCGCGACACGCCGGGGATCAGCGCCATCGCCTGCGCCAGCCCCAGCACCAGTCCATGGCCAAGGCTCAACTGCTCTAGTTTCCGCACTTTCGCCCCGCACCGGTCCGCCAGCCCCAGCGCAACGCCGAAGATGAGCAGCGTCGACGCGGTGAAATAGAGATTGCGCAGCGAATGCTCGATTGCATGCTGGAACGCCAGGCCCAGCACGACGATCGGCACCGTCCCGAGCAGGACCAGCCAGCCCATGCGGACATCACCGGGCTTGCCCTGCGGGCCAGGCCGGAAGGACCGCAGCCAGGCCCAGGCGATGCGGACGATGTCGTGCCGGAAATAGAGCAGCACCGCCGCCTCCGTCCCGATCTGGGTGATCGCGGTGAATGCCGCCCCCGGATCCTTGCCGGAGCCCAGGAACAGGCCGGCAATCCGCAGATGCGCGCTCGACGAGACGGGAAGAAATTCGGTAAGTCCCTGCAACAGGCCGAGACATGCCGCTTCGAACCAGAGTGCGGGATCGTCCATGGGCCGCTGCTCTCACATGAAAAAATGCGCCGGGGCAAGCCCCTGGGCGCAGGCCCGCCAAACCAGCGCCCGCTGCGGTTCAGGCCTGCCCGACCGCGGGAAAGGCCTCCGCGCCATTTTGCCGCGGCCCGATCTTGCGGTCCCACAGATCGGCATAGAGCGCTTCGAGCCGCTCGTTCATCGACGACACGCTCCAGGGGCTGAGGTCGATGCCCCGCACCCCTTGTTCCAGCCGTTCGGACGTCGGCTCATGGCTCAGCACCAGATTGATCGGGCGCTCCATCGCCTCCACCGTGTCGACGCGAAAGCCGGTCACGTCATTCTGGACGATGAAATCGATGCCCGGCAGGTCGGTGGCGATGATCGGCTTGCCGCCCAGCGCATATTGGACGATCACGCGCGGCAAGCCTTCGCGTTCGGACGACAGGATGCACAGCTGCGCGGTCTTGATCCAGCGCGCGATATCCTTGCGGAAGCCGATCACCCGGACATGGCCGGCCAGCCCCAGCGCATCGATCCGCGCACGGATCGCCGGTTCGAGCGGCCCAGCCCCGGCCAGCAGCAGGCAGGCCCGCGGATTGGCGGCCACGATCCGCGCGAAGATGTCGAGGAATTCGACATGGCGCTTGCGCTCCTCGAACGCCGCCACCATCAACATCAACTGCGCGTCCGCCCATCCCATCACCGGCGCCTCGGCCATCGCCGCCAGTTCCGCCTCGCTCAGCGGCTCGGCCTGCTGGAACGCGGCCACGTCCATGCCGCTGGGAATGACATGATGCCGGTCCTCGTCGCCGATCCGGTTGACCAGGCATTCCGTCTTCATGCCCGCGCTGACGTCCACGAATGCGTCGGTCACCGGCGACAGCATCTTCTCGCATGCCAGATAGATGCGCCGCTCCATCGGCCCGACATTCAGGAAGGGCAGGATATGCACGCCATGGACGATGATCGGCGATTGCGAGAACATGGCTGCCAGCCGCCCGACGAACCCGGCCTTGCTGGTATGGGTATGGACGATGTCGGGGCGGATCTTGCGCAGGCGCAGCCCCATGTCGAGCAGCGCCTGCAGATCCTTCACCGGACTGACCTCGCGCACCAGCGCATCGATGCAGATGGGCCGGACGTCGGGATGCAGGCGCCCCAATATGTCCGCATGATTTTCCCGGCCATACATCAGATAGACCTCATGCCCCTGCTCGGCCTGGCCGTTGCAGGAATAGAGGGTGTTTTCGTCGGCGCCGCCCCGGATGAACCGCGTGATGATGTGTACGATCTTCATATAGCCCCCGCTGAACAGCATTCGACGGAACGGCTATTTGATTCGCAATGATTCGTAAATATCAATCAAGTTGATTTCTATCATTGACGGCAAGATGCGAACGCGTATGCTCAACCTCGTCATGGAAGGGAGAGAGGAATTGCGCTGCATTCACGCGACGGCGTTCGGATGCGGCGCAATTCTGCGATTTCGCCCCGCAAATCAGGAAAATCCACGCGCCGCCGCGCCATGAATTCATGACAAAATCACATATCTGACAGGAATCGAGGGATTACGCATGAACATAGCGGTAGTCGGGCTGGGCTATGTCGGCCTTTCAAATGCAGTTCTGCTTGCTCAGCATAATCATGTCATTGCCGTCGATGTCGCTGCAGACCGTGTCGATGCGGTCAATGCGCGCCGATGCCCGATCGTAGATGCCGATCTCGAGGACTATCTGCAGACCCGCGACCTGGACCTGTCGGCCACGCTGGACCTCGACCAGGCCTGTGCCGGCGCGGATTTCGTCCTTGTCGCCACGCCGACAAATTATGACCCGACCACCAACTATTTCGACACCTCCAGCGTGGAGGCGATCATCGCCCAGGTCACGCGGATCAACCCGCAGGCGATCATCATCATCAAGTCGACCATCCCGGTCGGCTTCACCCAGGCGATGCGCGACAGGTTCGGCACCGACAACATCATCTTCTCGCCGGAATTCCTGCGCGAAGGGAAAGCGCTGCACGACAATCTCCATCCCTCGCGGATCGTCGTGGGCGAAAAATCGATGCTGGGCCAGGTCATCAGCCAGTTGCTGCGCCAGGGCGCCATCCGCCAGGATATCGAAACGGTGCTGACCGATCCGGCCGAGGCGGAGGCGATCAAGCTGTTCGCCAACACCTATCTCGCGATGCGCGTCGCCTTCTTCAACGAACTGGACAGCTACGCCCTGCACCGTGGCCTGGAAACCCGCCAGATCATCGACGGCATCAGCCTCGATCCGCGGATCGGCAACCATTATAACAATCCGTCCTTCGGCTATGGCGGCTATTGCCTGCCCAAGGATACCAAGCAGTTGCTCGCCAATTACAGCGACGTGCCGCAGAACATGATCACCGCGATCGTCGACGCCAATCGCACCCGCAAGGATTTCCTGGCCGATCAGATCATCGCCATGCAGCCGCGCACGGTCGGCATCTACCGGCTCGTCATGAAGGCCAGTTCCGACAATTTCCGCCAGAGCGCGATCCAGGGGATCATGAAGCGGATCAAGGCCAAGGGGATAGAGGTCGTGATCTACGAACCGACTTTGGGCGCCCCTGATTTCTTCGGATCGCAGGTTCTGGCCGATCTCGATGAGTTCAAGTCACGATGCAGCGTGATCATCGCCAATCGCAAGTCACCGAACCTCGCCGATGTCGATGAAAAGATATTCACCCGCGACATCTACGGAGTTGATTGATGAAAACCGTTCTCGTCACCGGTTCTTCGGGTTTCATTGGCTATCATCTGTGCCATCGCCTGCTCCAGGACGGATTTCATGTCATCGGCATCGATAATCTTTCGGATTATTACGATGTCGGCCTCAAGCAGCGCCGCCAGTCTCTGCTGCTGCAAAACCCCCATTTCACGGTGGTGAACCAGTCGATCGAAAACCCGTCGCTGCTGATGGACCTGTTCCGCGCCCATCGCCCCGACCTGGTCGTCCATCTCGCCGCGCAGGCGGGCGTGCGCTATTCGATCGAAAATCCGCGCAGCTATCTGGAAAGCAATCTGGTCGGCACGTTCGAACTGCTCGAAGCCGCGCGCGCCTTCCCGCCACAGCATCTGCTGCTGGCCTCCACCTCGTCGGTCTATGGCGCCAATGAAGCCATGCCCTATCGCGAAACCGACAAGGCCGACCATCAGCTGAGCTTCTACGCCGCCACCAAGAAGGCGACCGAGGCGATGGCGCACAGCTATGCCCATCTGTTCGGCCTGCCGACCACCATGTTCCGCTTCTTCACCGTCTACGGCCCCTGGGGCCGTCCCGACATGGCGCTGTTCAAGTTTACGAAGGCGATCCTGCGGAACGAGCCGATCGACGTCTATAATCATGGCGATATGCGGCGGGACTTCACCTATATCGACGATCTGGTCCAAGGCATCCGCCTGCTGCTCGACGCGATCCCGCACCAGGGCCCGGACAAGGACGTTCAGGCCCCGCAGAGCGAAGTTGACAGCCAGTCGCCGGTCGCGCCGTTCCGCGTCGTCAATATCGGCAATTCCCAGGCGGTGCAGCTCACCGACTTCATCGCCGCGATCGAGGAGGCCACCGGTCGGGACGCCATCCGCAACCTCATGCCGATGCAGGCAGGCGACGTGCCGGCGACCTGGGCGGATGCCAGCCTGATCCGCGATCTCACCGGCTATACCCCCTCCACCCCGATCGCGCAGGGGGTGCGCAATTTCGTTGCCTGGTATCGTGACTATTACCGGCTCTGACGCCCCTGCCCTCGGCGCGCGCCGGCCTTCTCGCATGACAGACGCGTCATGACCGGCGAGCGCGCCCTATCGACAAGAGGCCCGATGCCACGGCTGGGTTCCCATCTCGCCTTCGCCTCCCTCTCGCAACTGCTGCGCTATGCCGCGCCGTTGCTGGTCTATCCCTATCTCACACGGACATTGGGGATCGACGCGATGGGCTATTTCTCCACCGTGATGGCGGTGGGGCTGATGTGCAGCGTCTTCGTCGAATTCGGCTATGGCCTGATGTCGGTGCGTGAACTGGCCAGCGGCGACCGGCATGTCACCGGCGCCGTCCTGTCCGAACTCTGCCTCGGCCGATCTGTCATGTTCCTGCTGGTCGCCGCGGGGCTGGCCATCATCTGCCATTATGTCGATCTGCTGGCGGACAGCGGTGCCTATGTCGCTGCGCTCGCGATCGGGCTGGCCTACGGCTTTTCCGCTTCATGGTATTATATCGCGGCGGAACGGCCCAAGGCGCTCGCCGGCATAGACCTGTCCTGTTCGCTGACAAGTTTCGCGCTGATCCTGGCCCTGGTCCGGGGGCCGGCCGATGCGCTGCTGGCGCTATGGCTCTTCGTCATCCCCCTGCTCGCCGCCGCCCTCTACGGCCATCTGCTCGCCCGCAGGCGCTATGGCTTCCGGCTGACCTCGCCCAGCGCGCTGCTGGCATCGCTGGCGCTGTCGCTGCGCTTCTTCTTCTTCACCGGCTTCCCCTCGCTCACCAACCGGTGGAGCGTAGTTGCGCTGGCGATATGGTCCGATCCGCTGCAGGTCGTCTATTTCGCGGCCGGCGAAAAGCTGACCACCGCGGCCATCAACACGACGGTGCCGCTGACCCGCGTCCTCCTGCCGCGGATCGGGCGGCTGATGGCCGGCGATCCGGGTGCCGCCTATCGCGACATCCGGCGCTATGTCATCGGCATCGGCGGCTTCTATCTGTGCGCCAGCGCGGTGACGATCGCCCTTGCGGGGATCATCTACCCCATCATGTTCGGCGCGAACCTGGCCGAAGGATCGCGCATCTTCGCCGCGCAGATGCTGATGGTTCCCTTCGCCGCTTCGTCGCGCGTACTGGTCCAGGTGGGCCTGACCAGCTTGCGGAAGGAAGGCTTCTGCTCGCTCGTCTTCATTGCCTCGACCCTGCTCTACCTGCTGGTCTCAGCGCTGATCGCCCCAACCGGCGGCGGGATCGGCATCGCGCTCGCGCGGGCGGCGATCGAAATGATCGTCCTGCTCCTGTTCGTGCGCGCCTTCATCCAGGCCGGGCACAGCCAAGCCCGCCCATGACCTGCAACCCACCCGGAACGAGCCAGCCGCGATGAAAGCCCTTTTTGCCGTCGATCATATTTTCGGTCGCTCTGCCGACGGTGCCGTCTTCACCATCGGCGGGAAATTTCCCTATCCGGCATGGCAAAGCTATCTCGATGTCTTCGAGCAGCTGACCGTGGTCAGCCGCGCCATTCCCCTGCCCGACCCGGCCGGCCAGCGCCGGTCCGATGGCCCCCGTGTCGATTTCCAGCTCTTGCTGGCCCGTCGCGGCATCGATCGGCTGCGCGGGATGCGCGACGCCCGCAAGGCGGTCTTCGCCGCGGTCAAGCAGGCCGATGTGGTGATCGCCCGCCTGCCTTCGGAAACCGCGCTGATCGCCTGCGCCGCCGCCCGCTTTCACGGCAAGCCCTATCTGGTGGAAGTGGTGGCATGTCCGTGGGACGCACTATGGAACCATGGTTCGAAGATCGCCCGCCTCTACGCCCCACTCTTCACCCGGCGCAACCGGCGCGTCATCCGCAACGCACCGGTTGCCCGCTATGTGACGCGCGCCTTTCTCCAGCAACGCTATCCCACCCGTGGCCTGGAATATGTCGCGTCCAACGTGGAATTGCCGCCGGTCACCGCCACCCGGATATTTGACGGCTTTTCCGACATCATCCGGTTCGGGACGATCGGGGCGCTGCATACGCGGCTGAAGGGCATCGACATCGCCATGCGCGCCCTGCACCAGTTGAAACGGGAACGCCCGTCGCTCCGCTGGCGCTATGAGGTCGTGGGCGAAGGCGACCCCACCACCCTGCTCCAGTTGCGCGATGCGCTGGGCCTGCAGGACGAGGTGCGGTTCATCGGCACCCTGCCGCCCGGCGACGCCATCGCCCGGTGGCTGGGCGAGGTCGACATCTACCTGCAACCCAGTTTCCAGGAGGGCCTGCCCCGCGCCGTGATCGAAGCGCTCAACCAGGGCCGCATCGTGATCGGCTCGACAGCCGGTGGCACCCCCGAATTGCTGCGCGCCGAACGGCTCCACCGGCCCGGCGATGTCGAAGCGCTGCTGTCGATCATTGCGGCGGTCATCGATACGCCGCCGCGCGCGCTGGCCAGAGAGGCACGGGACAATCTGCGCATGGGCCGCAGCTTTTCGAGAGACGATATCCTGGCCGCGCGACGCAGTTCGCTCCGGGCGCTTGCCGATCTCGTGCCGGCGCATCGGCCATGAAGGCATTGCTGCGCCAGCTCGCCCGCTATCATTATGCCCAGGCCGTCGCCGTCCGCTGGATCTATGCCGCGACACGAGCGGGCAGCCGCCCTGGCCTTGTCCACCAGATGATCGCGCGCCATCATGCCCGCCGGCTGGTCAGGCGGTTCGGCATTTACGTCTCGCCCACGGCCACCATCGGTCCGGGGCTGATCCTGCCCCATCCCGTCGGCATCGTGATCGGCGAGGGCTGCGTCATCGGCGCCAATGCCACCCTCTACCAGCATGTGACGCTGGGCCGCAAAAGCCGGCACGATCCGCGCTATCCGGTCATCGGCGACGATGTCGTCCTCTATCCCGGCGCCGTCGTCATCGGGCCGGTGCGGATCGGCGCCCGGTCGCGCATCGGCGCCAATCAGGTGGTGGCCTGCGACCTGCCCGAAGGCGCGATCCTGATCCCGCCAGCCATCGAACCGATCATCCGGCCAGAGCAGCCCCAGCGCGGAAAGCAGCAGCCATGACCCAGACATCCTCCGCACCCGATTTCTTCGCCGCGCTGACCCAGAAGCCGTCGCGCGCGCTCTGGTGGGCAATCGCGCTCTATGTGCTGGTCTACCGGATCATCACCCCGCCGGTGAACGCCATGGTGATGGACACGGGGGCCGCCCTGATCTTCACCCGCGGCATCAGCAACGCGCTCTATCAGCTGACCTTGTTCTTCCCGATCCTGTTCATGCGCCGCGTCGGGATCTTCCATCCGCTCGCCTTTCCGGCGCTCTATGACGCGGCCTTCTCGGTCGTGTTCGACCCCGGCCACATCTTCCTGCCCTTGCTGGCGGCCAATCGCCAATTCCTCGCGACCAGCACCAGCTATTCCGTCTTCCTCTGGGGGATGGGCGGCGCCCAATATGCCAATCTCAACATCAAGCTGGACATCATCTGCTCGATCTTCCTCGCCTTCTCCTATCTCGGCTTCATGGCGCTGAAGTCGAAGGGGCCGGTCAGGATCAATTATCGGCGCCAGATCGACCGCTATATTCCCGCCGCTTCGGCCTGCTATCTGATCGCGGCGATCCTGATCGGCTTCGTTTTCATCATGGCGCGGGGCGGTCTCGAACAGCAGATCCTCTCCTTCTACAAGGGGCGGCATGAAACCCTGTCCGGCTATGGCGCGATCTTCGCCTGGGTGAAGACGTCGGTGGTGGCGCTGATGCTGTGGGTGGCGGCCGCGCCCGGCCGGCGCCTGCCCTGGCAATTCGCGCTGCTCGCGCTCTGCCTGATGCCGATCTATTGGCTGGTCGACGGGTCGCGCAGCAGCCTCGTCATCCTGCTGCTGTCGATCATCGTCATCTACTCGCTCAAGACGCGCGCCATTCCCAAGAAGGCGCTAGTCATCGCCGGCATGTTCGCCTTCGTGATCTTCGGCATGCTCGGCCTGCTGCGCCGCGACTATCATGCCACCCAGGTCAATTTCTCGGTCTTCTCCGGCGCTGGCCTGCTCGAAGCGGTCCAGGCCAGCCAGTCCGAAACCAACAAGCGCGGGGCCGAGGAAGGCGACATCGCCGTCATCAAGGCGATGGATCATATGGGCGAACTGGCGGGCCGCAGCTATCTCTCGGTGCTCGCCCTTCCCATTCCCCGCGCCTTCTGGCCGGACAAGCCGAAGAACATCTTCATCTATGTGAACTGGGTCGCCTTTCTGGGCAAACCGATCGACACATTCGCGCCGGACACTTGGGGCATTCCCATCAAGCCGGCGACAGAAGCCTATTGGAATTTCGGCTTTCTGGGTCTGATCTTCGTCGGCGCCCTGGTGGGGCTGGGCCAGCGGCTGATCTTCAACGCGCTCCGGAACAATCCGGCCTCGGTCCCGCTGGTCGTGATCTATGTGGAATCGCTGCTCTACCTCAATGGCGGATCGCGCTGGGCCTTCTATTTCATGCAGAATTGCGCGACGCTGCTGCTGATCCTGATCCTGGCGGAGATATTGCGCCGCCATGCCAGGCAGCGCGTCGCCCCGCTATTGCCTCAGCGCGCCTGATCCGGCGGCCGGCGCCGCTTCAGACCTGGGCAACCGCGTTGATGATCTCGAACGCGGCGCTGCGCACGATGCGATAGGCGCCGCGCCCGGTTTCGATGGCCTCGCCCGAATAGCCCTTGAGCGCCAGGCTGGCGCGCAACTGACAGATATAGACGCGAATGACGCCCGACTTGTCGGACTGGGCGCCGGCCGCGGCCGCCAGTTCGGCATGCGATACGAAGCGACCGGGAAAGCGCACCAGGCACGACAGGACACCCGCCGCGATCCAGCCTTCGATATCGAAATGGTCCAGCACGCGCTTGCGGAACTTGCTTTCGATCTCGACCGCATTCTTGCCCGGAACAAGCGCGCGGATCGCCCGCTCGACGTCCTGCCGGTCTTCCTCAAACGGCAGGGCCTGCATCGGCGCTTGGTCCGCCTGCGTGGCGCGCAGGGCCAGACCAGCCTCCAGCTCGCTCATGACCTTGCGCGCCGTCGCTATGGAATCTGCAATCGACCTGAATGCGTCTTCCAACTGCATCAACTGCGTATCGGTGGCAGCAGATAGATCGAGATCCGCCACCCGTCTGGAAAATCCAGAGGCGTTCATTCTCATCACCTTATCCGTAGGGAAGCATGCATTATCTGCTTCCCCCATGATGACCCGTCAGGCCCTTATCAAGCGACTTCAGGACAGACGAGGTCAGAAACAAAGGATTGGATCGCATCGCGCAAATCATCGCGCAGCAGCGACACCGCAATATTGGCCTGCACATAACCAGCCTTGGAACCACAATCGAAACGACGGCCCTCGAAAGTCGATCCATGAAAGGGTTGTTGGCCGATCAGGGCCGCCATGCCGTCGGTCAGCTGAATCTCGCCACCCGCGCCCCGCTCCTGCCGCGCCAGCACCGACATGATCTCGGGCTGGAGGATATAGCGGCCGGGCAGGATGAGGTTGGACGGCGCAGTGCCCGCCTTCGGCTTTTCCACCAGCCCCTTGACCTCCACGATGCCCCCCTGCCGTTCTCCAGGAACAACGACGCCGTAGCTCGGCGTTTCCTCAATCGGTATTTCCTGCACGCACACAAGATTGCCGCCCAGCCCTTCATAGGCCTCGACCAGCTGGCGCATGCAGCCCCGCCCCGGCGCGCCCAGCATGAACTCGTCGGGCAGCAGCACGGCAAAGGGCTCGTCGCCGATCACGTCACGCGCGCACCAGATCGCATGGCCCAGGCCCAGCGGCTCCTGCTGGCGCAGGAACACCGCATGGCCCGGCGCCAGCCGCGTGCCGTCGAGCGCGGACAAATCCTTGCCCCGCTCCCGTTGCAGCGTCTCGCATTCAAAGGCGATGTCGAAATAATCCTCGATCGCGCCCTTGCCCCGTCCAGTCACGAAGATCATCGTTTCGATCCCCGCTTCGCGCGCCTCATCGACCGCATATTGAATGAGCGGCCGATCGACGATCGGCAGCAATTCCTTGGGAACCGACTTGGTCGCCGGCAGGAAACGTGTTCCCAGCCCTGCGACGGGGAATATGGCCTTGCGGATGGGCTTGATGCTCATTTTCACCTTCGTTCGATCATGATGCGACAGGATGGAAAGGCCGGATATCGGCCTGTCCGGAATGCGATGGCGGCTAGAATGCGTTCCGGTGGACCAGCACGGCGGTGGTGCGCAGCAGGATGCCAAGGTCCAGCCAGATCGACCATTTGTTGAGATATTCCAGGTCGGAGAACAGCCGATCGGTCAGATCCTGCTCCCGATGCGTCGCGCCACGATGGCCGCGCACCTGGGCCAAGCCGGTAATACCCGGCTTGCAGGCATGGCGGTGCCAATAACGTTGATCGACCTCCCAGAAGAGCTTGTTGCGCGCGCGCGAATAAAGCGCATGCGGCCGCGGCCCGACGATGCTCATGTCACCCAGCAGCACGTTGAAGAGCTGCGGCAGTTCATCCAGGCTGGTCCGGCGCAACAGGCGCCCGACCGACGTGATGCGGTCATCGTCGCGCGACGCCGATCGCGCGCCGTCCAGGTCGCCGGACAGCGCCCGCATGCTGCGAAACTTGTAGATGTTGAACACTCGGTTCTGGCGCCCGATCCGGGGCTGCAGGAACAGCACCGGGCCGGGACTGGACAATTTCACGGCCAGCGCGATCAGCGAGAAGAGCGGCAGCAGCGCAATGATGGCCGCTACGCTGAAGCCGATGTCGAACAGCCGCTTGATGATCCGGTCGGTCAGGTCGAGCGGCCCGCGCGCGATCACCAGCGTCGGGTCCGCCTTGTAGGCGCCGACCGCCAGAACCGGGGATCCGGCAAATTCCGATGCGATGACTTCGGCATGCACATTCATGCCCTGCAGCATGTGCGCCCAGTCGGCCCGCCGTTCCGGCAGGCAGCGCACCACCACGCGGTCCGCTCGGCCGATGACGCGGGCCAGCATCTGATATTCGTCGGGCGACAGCGCCTCCGGGTTGGCCAGCGGCAATCCGCCCGCAATCGTCGGCGGACCGTCCACCTCGTTGATATGGATCGCGCTATAGAGTTCGCCATCCAGCAAATGGGCCGCATAGCGCGTCAGGCACAGGCGGCTCATGATCAGGAAGAGCGTCGCCAGGGCGGCGCTGCTCGCCAGCTGGAACGGGGAAAGATGCTCGGTCGTGCCGACCGCATACATCACCATCACGAGCAGCGCGGTCGCGCCGGCGACCGAGAAGATCGCCGCCCGGACCGAAGCCAGCCGCGCGATCAGCGCCTCCCCCGAAAAGGCGCGAAAGACAAAGCCGCTCAGCCCGTATAGCGGAAGGATGGCGAGTGCCAGCATCGGGCCGGGCGAATGGCTGCCCAGTTGCGCCTGCGACAGGATGGCGGCCACGATGCAGGCCATCAGCAGGGCAAGGATATCCGCCCCGACCAGCGCCAGGATCAATTGCATGCGCAGGAGCGCCTTCGAACGAGCCCTGCCCTGCCCCCATGGAAGGGCAGTTCCATCGATCGAAGCATGTATGTTCATCTCATCCCCCTGAGCAAAGCCGGCACGTCAGAACATGCCGCAAGCGCGAAAAGACCGATCTGGATCAATTGAACCGGACGCCGTCAGCCCCTTCGGAAAAACGCAACATATTGAAATTTATCGAACTCTCCGCGTGCCACGAAAGCGGTCGAAAACCCTCGAAAAGCGATAGAAGTCGGCAATTCAGACTTGATCTGCATTAAGAAACCGAATCGAATCAATCTAATTCTATATGAATTATGATCGAATCATATAGACTTGTTGACGATATCTTTAATTAAGGGCATCAAATCAATCAAGCCGCGCAACCGACGGATCAGGCTCACGCACATGCAGCATAGTTCGACCGCCACCAGACCGAAGATCAACGCGCTCCAGGCGCTGCGGGCCTATGCCGCGCTGAGCGTCATGCTGGGACACGGGATATTGGAGTTCCACGCCACGAAGGGGACCGCCATGCCCTTCAACGAATTTCCGCTGGTGGCCGGCGTGGACATCTTCTTCGTGCTGAGCGGCTTCGTGATGTTCCACACCTCGACCGGCCTGTGGGGCGACAAGCGCGCACCCTTGCGCTTCTGGCGCCGGCGCTTCATCCGGCTCGTGCCGCTCTACTGGCTGTTCACCAGCCTGATGGTGGCGACGCTGCTGCTGCTGTCCCGCCATGTCCGCTCGACCGAGTTCGACCTGTGGAACGTGCTGTCCTCCTATCTCTTCATCCCCAGCGAACGGCCCGGCGGACGGATAGCCCCGGTGCTGTCCCTGGGGTGGACGCTCAACTACGAAATCTTCTTCTACTGCCTCTTCGGCCTTTGCCTGCGGTTCGATCGCCGTCGCGGCCTGTCCTTGCTGATCGGCGGCTTCTGCGCGCTCCTGGCATTCACCGCGATATTCCCGCCAACCTTCACCCCGCTTCGCTTCTGGGGCAATTCGATCATCCTGGAATTTGTGGCGGGGATCGGCCTCGGCCTCGCCTATGAACAGGGCCGCCTCCGGCAGAGCCTGGCATTGTCCTGCGGCCTGTTCCTTCTGGGCGGGTGCCTGCTCATCGCGGCCGGCGACACCGACCTGCCCCGCGTCATCAAGGGTGGCATTCCAGCCTGCCTGATGCTATGCGCCGCGCTGGCGCTCCCCGCCCGGCTCGATCGCTCCATGCCACGCCCGCTGATCCTGCTGGGCGACAGTTCCTATGCCCTCTACCTCAGCCACCGGTTCGTCCTGCGCAGCGTGACCCTGCTGTTCGGCGCGATCGCGATCCCGGCCGGCCTGGAGGCCTATCTCTATGTCGCAACCACCCTGGCGGGCGCGATCCTTCTCTCGATCCTCATCTTCACCTATGTCGAAGCACCGATGCTGCGCCTGCTCCTGCGGCGCCCCAGGGATGCGCAGCCTGCCCCGGCCAGTTCGATCCGGCCGATCCTCCAGGCGGACTCACCGCCATGCTGAAACGCTTCACCAGCAGCCTGCAAAGGCGCGATCCCGTGCGCGCACCGGCCTGCGTCCCGGATGGAATGCGCGTCTACGCCATTGGCGACATTCATGGGCGCGCCGATCTGCTCGAAGAACTGCTTGAGCGGATCAGGCGGGATCGCGCCGGCCATAACGGCCGATGCCGGATCATCTTCCTGGGCGACTATGTCAATCGGGGCCCCTCCAGCCGGCAGGTTCTGGACCGGCTAAGTGCCATGGCGCAGGCGTCCGACGAACATGTCTTCCTCATGGGCAATCATGAGGAGATCCTGTTGAGGATCATCGACGGCGCCCCAGCCCTCGTCCGGCTGTTTCTCAAGATGGGCGGCCGGGAAACACTGCTGAGCTATGGCATGACGCCCGCGCAATATGATGCCGCCACGCTGGCGCAGATTGCCGACTTCCTGCAGGCCGCAATCCCCGCCCGGCATCGCGACTTCCTGCACCGTCTCCACACGCATGTCCTGCTGGGCGACTATCTGTTCGTTCATGCCGGCGTCGATGTCGGCAAAGGTCCGCTCGAACAGGATCCGAGCCTCACCCGATGGATCAGGGACGGCTTTGCAGACCGGGATGTGGATTATGAGAAGGTCATCGTCCATGGGCACACGATCACCGATCAGGTGTCGCAAGGCGCATCGCGCATCGGCATCGATACCGGCGCCTATGCTTCCGGCCGTCTCACAGCCCTTGCGCTTGAACAGGCGAGCCGCCGCATATTGCAGACGGGATCAGCTTGAATGATTCATCCGCGTCATCCAATCAACGCCAATAAATCGCAACTCATCCCGAATCATGCAATTCACCATTGAGCAAACGATATCGAAAAACATATCCCACCCATTGAAATCGAATCCTTTCATTCACCAATCCTATCCGCTTTTCATCTCCGGATGATCGAGGAGGCGATCATGAGTCCAGCAAAGACCGATCCCCCGGCCGTCGCCCCGCGCGATCCGATGGCCTGTCTCTTCGTGCATATTTCCGTGGCCAACCTGTCCGAGATCGAAGCCGCCTTCGGCGCCAAGGCCCGCGAGCAGGCCTTCGAACGCCTTCTCCTTTCCGTTCGGCAGAGCATTGGTCAGGAAAGAATCGAAGCGCATCGCTCTTTGGGCATTATCGAGGTCACGATGCGCCTCAGCCGGATGCCGCGACACAAGCGCACGGCCATGCTCGCCGAACAGATACGGGCACTGGCGCTGGCCACGCCCCTGAACTCGGACAAGGGGCCGTTTTTCGTCATCCCGGCCATCACCGCCATCGCCTTCCTGCCCGGCCGCAGCGAGCGGGAAATCGCGCGCCTCAAGGCCTATGACTATGCCGATCGGCAACGTCCGCTGGCGCATGCCAGGACCGAAGCGGCCAGCTATCGCGCGGACATGAAAAGCGCCGCCGAATTGCTGGGCCAGTTGGCCAATGGGCGTGCGGCCTTCGCCCATCAGGCGATTGCCGGCACCGGCCAGGGATTGCCCCCACTTTATCATGAAAGCCTGCTTCGGATCGGCGATGACGATGGCGCGTTCGCGGCATGTGAAATGGCCATCCTGGCCGTGGAGCGGCTCGACCTTTCCTTCGCGATGGATGCCAGGCTGGCCGCCATTGCGGTTGATCGGCTTGAACATGACGCGACACTGCGGCTGGGCGTCAACATCTCCGCCCGGTCCAGTTCCTTCCACCGGTTCGGCCGCCACACGATGTGGAACAGATTGCGCGACAGACTGAAGGATCGGCCCGAGGTCGCCTGCCGCCTGACGCTGGAAATAACCGAAACAGCCGATTTCGCCTCGCTGGAGGAGGCTTGTGAATTTGTCGCCGGTTGCCGCCAGTTGGGCGTGCGCATTGCGCTGGACGATTTCGGCACGGGCCGGCGATCGATCGAACAGGCCGCCCGGCTCGCCGTCGACATCATCAAGATCGATGGCAGCTTTGTACGCCATGCCGCGGATGCGACCGGCGCCTTTGCCACCTTCCTGCATCTCGTCCGGCTGGGCAGCAGCCTTGGGGCGACCGTCATTGTGGAGGGTATAGAGACCGCGCAGCAAGCGGACATGGCGCGCCAGGCGGGCGCCAATGGCCTGCAGGGCTATCATCTGGCCCGCCCCATCCTGGGTCCACGCCTTCCCGGCACCTTGCAAACCGCCAACATCCTGCACCTCGACATGTTTCGCGCCCTCCATTCAAGCGGCCACGATGCCGCCGCCGGGCGCCTCGAACGCATCGGGAGCATGACCGAGTGGGACAACCATGCCAGAGATTGACCCCGAAGCCTTCCGGCAGACCGGCCGCCCTTCGGCGCGCTGGAGCGACATCGTCCATGCCCTCGCCACCATTGCCGGCGCGGCGACCCAGGCCGGTCTCGAAACGGCGCTGCGTAGCGCATGCCAGGACATTGTCGGTGCGAAGGGGGCTTTCCTGCTCTTTCCGGCAGAAGCGGGCCTGCCAGCCACCAACACGCATGGAGAGGGCATGACAGGCGCCGCACCATCCGTCTCCCCCATCGGATATGCCGGCACGCACCCGTTCCACGCACCCCGGAACGCGACATCTCCGCGCCCGATGCGCAACAGCACGAAAAGCATGGCCTCCTTCCCGATCGGAGCGCAGCCGTCCCCGGCGATGCTCCGGGTCTATTGGAATGATGCGGGCCATCCGACCGACGCGGAAACGACCTTGCTCGAGCTCTTCGCCGGCGCGGGGGCCGCCACCCTGCCCCGCTTGACGGAGCCATGCGCAGCCGGAGCGCAACGCAGCGCCCCCGAAGCCGAGGCCATAGCCGGGCCCGCGACGGCGGATTCGCTGCATGCCCACAAGATGGAAGCGCTCGGCCGACATGCCGCCACGCTGGTCCATGACCTTGGCAACCTCCTGTCGCCCGTCATGGCCGGCCTTGAACTGATCGCACGGTCAACAGGGGACGACCGGCAGGTCAGCGACCATCTCGACATGGCGATGTCCGCTACCGCCTCCGCCCAGACATTACTCCGCAATCTGCTCGATTTCACCCGTAAGGAAGCCGCACAATCAGCCGTCCTGGCGCCATCCCGCTTCCTGGCCGACATGCAGCCGATCCTGTCGATGACCGCCGGCCCGACCATCAGCCTGCGCATAGAAGCTGCCCCGGATTTGCCGAACCTGATTGCCGAGCGGCAATTGCTGGAAGTGGCGCTGCTCCATCTGGTCGCCAATGCCCGCGATGCCATGCCTGCAGGCGGGGAAGTGATCGTCGGCGCACAACGGATCGATGAGATGACCGCGCGGAACGCCGTGCCCAACCCGTGGATCCGCCTGTTCGTCAGGGATCGGGGAAGCGGCATGGACGAAACGACACGACGCAGGGTTGGCGAGCGCTTCTTCACGACCAAGAAGCGCGGCACGGGAACAGGTTTAGGCCTCGCGATGGTACGCGACATGGCCGAAAATGGGGGTGGAAGATTGGATATCGTCAGCGACCGGAAGACCGGAACGGAAATCGGCCTCTGGCTGCCGCTTGCGCCCCAGACCCCGGCCGTACCGGACGAACAGCACGCGTCGAACGATGCGAAACTGGCCTTCGTCATCGACGACCATGGCCTTGTGCGGAAAGGCATGGCCGCCCTGCTGCGCGAGGATGGCTATCGCGTCATCGAGATGGACAATGCCCCGGCCTGCCTGGCCGAAATCGAAGCGGGTACCATTCCCGACCTGATCGTCGCAGACCATCTCATGCCCGGCATGACCGGCCTGTCGCTTGCCAATCGGCTGGACGCACAGCATCCCGGCATCCCCTTCCTGCTGGTCTCCGCAATCGACGACATCGCACAACTGCCGGGCGATGTGGTCCGCATCGGCAAGCCGTTCCGTCCGCACCACCTACAAGCCGGCATCCGCGACGCGCGGCGCCACTCAACCCCCGACGCCAATTGCGCCCCCTCCCCACGCAGAGCAACGGGCTGAAGAGCGCGGTCAAGGCACGCAGCGCCGAATGGCGGGAATGGGTAGGATGCGGAATGCCCCTTATCCCGTCATGCCAGCGAAGGCTGGGATGACGGAGTTGGGTGGCCCACCAACGTCATGCTGAACTTGTTTCAGCATCCATCAAGCCTAACAAACCATTGGTCTATTGGGAGGAATGGACCCTGAAACAAGTTCAGGGTGACGATGATGGGATGGGCGGTCCTTGGTCGAAATCGGCTGAGCGCAGCACTCAAAAATCGGCTGCGGAATCAATTCCGATTTCAGCTTTGCCTGATCCCGTTGGATAAAGGCCGACTTATGTGTGCCGCCTTTGACACAGACAGACGGTCGTAACCTTCGCGCCCCATCGCGCGCTGAACTGACCGCACTGACACCGCCTTGAAGGGCCAGTGCGGCGTCCAGGTTTCAGTTCGCCTTGCGGCGGCGCGCAGGCGTTTCGCGCTTTTCAGCGGCGGCCGAGACCGCCCCCTCCTCACCCTTGCTGCGGCCTGCCTTGGGACGCAGACCGAGGCCGATCTTGTGCGCCATCTGCCGGCGCTGATCGAGATAGCTGGGCGCAGCCATCGGATAATCGATCGGCAGCCCCCATTTGGCGCGATACTCTTCCGGGCTCATCCGATATTTGGCCCGCAAATGGCGCTTGAGCGTCTTCAGCTTCTTGCCATCTTCCAGGCAGACGATGAAATCATGCTGGATCGATTCCTCGATCGGCACGGCCGGCTCACGACGCGCCGCCTCGACTGCAGCCATCGGCACTGCGCCAGTCGTCGCCAGGCTCGACAGGGCAGAATGCACGCTCAGGATCATGTCACACAGGTCATGGGTTCCAACGGGGCTGTTGGAAACATTGGCGGAGACGATGCTCGCCGTCAGACCAACCAGGGAGTCTTTTTCAACACTTGCATTTGTCATGTCCGGATTTCTATCCTCGCCAAGCCCGACCAGCATTCGCCATCATTGGAATATCGTTTCCTCGTTAAACTGACAACAGTTTCGTTAAAATGATATTAATTTGAAAATCATTCGCAAATTATCGATCTCCAATAACTATAAACCGTATACATTTTACACCGCCCCTGAAGGAACGATCATATTGTAATATCTTTATTCGCTGCCAAACCTCAGCATTCCAGCGAGCAATGCCGCCGGCCAGGATTGCTCAATGCTATGAAAAGAGCCTATCCCTATCGCAATGGCCGTCGCCATGCTGCCTTCCAGCTCCCCAATGGGTTGCACCGACATGGGCGCGACCGCCCGCTGAAAGGGCCGGCATCCGTCGACAACGGCATCATCAGGTACGATTGATCGCCGCAGCAGCCAGGGCAGGCCGCTCTGGTCGATATCGCACAGCCACCATAAGCCAAAGTGCCGCTACCCTCTCCGGACCGAAAGCCTGTGCTTTAGGGCAGCGCTTCAGCCCCGCTCAAGCGGGATCGGCTTCGCACTTCACGGGCCGCCGCATTAGCCGAACGCCTCGACCATCGCCTATCCTCTCCCCTAACAATGCCCAGCGCTTCCGGCGGCTGGAACTGATTGGCCATTTTTACATCTGTAATAATCAAACATATTCGTCAATGAATCGCTTGTTGATTGCCTGCGAATGTGTCACGAACCATCATGTCCTGACGTAGCCCAGACTTCGAATTCTCATTACACATCTGTATTCAATATGTTTCTTCCCAAGCGCAGGTGCAGCTGCGAGATGGAGCATCCCGGAGATTTTTAGAGCATTTATGCACATGAAGTCTCCGGGATGGTTTAGGCAATTCCGATAAATTACATATCAATATCATGATTGCTGACATTCGTTTCACTTCGTAAACAATCGATTAAACAGAACAGAAGAATCAAGCTCCAACGGGTCGCACCGCATATCAATTGCTGGCGCCATGCCATCCCCGGCATGGCGCCAGCATTTGTCATGGAGAACTTCCCTTGACCCGCATTTTTCCGCGCCCTTCCGGGCGCACATCGCTACTCCCTCGCCCCGCCTCCGATGGGTGGCGAAAGCCCTAGCGCCGCGCCGGGTACGGACTTGCCGATCGGCATGCGTCTTCATGACGCAATATCGGCAGCACTTCCAAAATTTCGATCTTGCGGGCGGCATGCCGCCTTTCGCTTTCTCCCGGACCGTTGCCGTCAGGCAGCGCGCCCGCCTCTTATTGAGTGATGTCGACCATGGGCTGCACATTGTCATTTTCCCAGCAGATCGGCCGCATGCCGGGCTATCGCGCCACCTTCCCGCGCCTGATCGGCGTGTCCGAACGGCCAAGCCGCGCCACCCCCTGCCACACACGCCACCCTCAATATGGTCCGCCCGCAAAAACGCACGCCTCCGCATCCCCGTTCGAATGCGACGAATTCGATAGCAAGCTGACGCAATATCTCGTCGTGACGGACCCCGGCATGGGCAGCATATTAGGGTCGCTCCGCCTGTTGCCGACCGATCGCGCCCATCTTCTGAACACGCTGTTTCCGGACCTCTGTCAGGCGCAAATTCCCCAGGGCGCGCACATCCGGGAAGTCTCGCAAATCTATCTGCACCCCGAACTGCGCAACCAGCGGCGGCGGGTCATGCTGCAACTGGCAAGCGCGCTTGTCCAATATGGGCTGCTGACCGGGATAAGCGCCTATACGACGGTGATGGAAAGCATCTGGTCCGATTTTCTCGGCAGCATCGGATGGCATATCACCCAGCTCGGCCCCGACCGGATGGTCGACGACATTTCCCTGCGCGCCAGCCAGATCCATCTCGACAACCACACGCTGCACGCCTTGCGCGCGCGCAACTGCCTGGCCGAATGTGACCTGCAATTTGCCGACATGCGCGACCACACGGACACCATGCCGCAACCGCTGGTCGACCTGCCCAACCACCCGGCACAATGGCCGCCGGGCCACGGATGACGAGTTGCCCCCCTATCGACGGCCCGCGCCGCGCACCGCCGCAAAGATGAGCGCAACAAGGGCAACCAGATAGACAAGCGGCCAGAACAGGGCGACCAGCCGGTCCCCCACCCCGACGGCAACAAAGGGGCGCGATGCGTTCTGCCGGCGCCATAGATGCACAAGCCCGAGCAACCAGAACAGGAGCGCAGCCGCACCGGCTGCAACGGCGCCGGCACGCAAGAACAGATCCTGGCTCATCATTCCTCCCCCCGCCCCCATGTAAATGCGGCCTGGCAATCAGGCCGAACGGACAGATATTGGGCGATCGCCTGCTGCCGCACCTTGTAGGGGCGATGCGTCAGCGACAGCCCGCCGATATTCATGGACCGAACAACCGCCAGCGCTTCAATCGCCTTGCCGGGATCAAAGCCGGCACATGCGGCAATATGGGCACCATAAAGATCGGCCCGCGATTCCTTGTCACGGCGGGACAAGGGGCCCTTGCGCGAATCTGCAAATATCGTGTGCGCCAGTTCATGGCCGATGATGAAGGCAACCGCGTCATCGGAACCCAGCTTGTCCAGCAGGCCGGTCGTGATCGCCACATTGCGCAGGTCGCTGAAGGCATCGCCCCGCCGGCCCTGTTTGACGATCGTCAGGCCGGGACACAGGGCGCGTGCGGGGACATCTACCGACCGGACATGGCCGGCCCGCTGCACCTCCAGTCGATAGCTGGCTTGCGGCACCATATGGTCGATATGGGCAAGGACATGCTCCGGCAGTATCTGCCCATCGGCGCCCTGCATCAGTTGCGACACGGGAACCCGCTCGATCGCCCGGATTTCATCGCCCGGCACGAGCGCTCCGCCAGCCGCAGCCATGTCGGTAAAGCCGATGACCCAGGGCAGGTCGGGCAGGCGCGCCTCTTTCCCCGCTCCATAGGCACTCCTGGCGTCCAGGACGAAGCCCGGTCGCATCGCCGACACCGGGCAATCCTTCAGTGCAGCCCGGCGAATCCGCCAGTCGATCCGCGCCACCCGGAGCAGATAGGCCTCCGCTCGCTCGCGGCTATCCGCCCCCGATGATGCACCGGGCAGGGCCAGGCAGAAAGAAATGAGGAAAACCATTCCTGTACGAAACAATCCGAACTTCACGCATTCGCCTTTTCCGTTGCATGAACGATTCAAGGAACCTATAGAATTCGAATTGATTGATCGCAAGATTCGTATCAAAACTTCAATTGGGAGACCGATCATGGCAATCAAGTCGATCTTATCCAGTGTAATCGTGGCGGGAATGATGATGACCCCGTTTGCGGCCCAGGCCGGGACCAGGGCCTCGACGCTCGCTCGCCCCGCCACCAGCCAATCGGCATGGAGCGACCAGGGCGCACGCAAGAGCATGACCGTTCGGCGGGAAAATGGGATCGCCCCCCTGCCGTTGCTGCTTCTGGTGGTTGCCACCATCGGCGGCACGGTCGCCGTCGCCAAGGCCATCGACGACAACAAGTCCCGCGGCGCGAGCTGAGACATCGTCGCATCATCAGATGATATCAGCTGATGATGCGACACAGCGGGATACCGGCGCAACCGATGTGACGTAGTCGGATCGGAACTGCCCCATATCGACACCTGCCCCGCCCCCGCATCAGGGAGCAGGCCTTGCTCCGGGGGCAATACAGGCATGACCAACGCCAGGTCCAGCATGCGCCCCTCGCTGACAGGCTGGCGCCGGGGCAGCACACTCACTCTCCTCGGCATCGCCATCATTCTTGGCGGTGGCGGCGTGCGCTACGCCCTCATGAATGCAGCCGTGCAGCTTGCCGCCCTCGCCCTCCTCGCCGTCCGCCCGGCCTGCGTGCGAACATTCTGGCAGGCAGCACCGACCGGACTGCGCATCCTGCTGGTCGCCACCCTGACCCTGCCCGCGATCCAACTGGTCCCGCTTCCGCCCACATTGTGGCATGCCCTGCCGGGGCGCGATCTGGTCGCCGAAAGCCTGGCCCTGGCCGGCCGTCCAGGGCTATGGATGCCCCTCTCGCTCGATCCGGGCCGGACGCTCGTCGCTCTGGTCGGCCTGACCGCCCCGACCATCCTGCTGCTGCTGGCGATGGACAGCGGAAAATCCGAACGCGCACTGATCCTGCCCGGCCTCGCGGCCTTGGGCCTTGCCAGCCTTGTGCTGGGCGCGGGCCAGCTCATATCCGCCCGTCAGGCCCTGAACTGGTTTCCAGGCGGCAATCCCCACCAACTCTATGGCAGCTTCGCCAATCACAACTCGTCCGGCCTGTTCCTCGTCATCGCCCTATGCGCTGCCATCGCCATCCCGACACCGGCTCGGCCGGCAAGACAGGTGATCAAGCTGGCAACCTGCCTTCTCCTCACCATAGGAGTCCTGCTGACCCAATCACGCTCCAGCATCATGCTGCTGATCCTGCCGGCCATCCAATGGCTGCTGGCCCTGGCCCGGCACCAATCATTCAACCGCGCGCGTCGCACCGCCATCCTCGCCGCCGCCATGACGATCGCACTGGCCGGATTCGCTGTCGCCGCCATGAACAACGCCCGATTGAGTCAGGCCTTCGACCGGTTCGACCGCCTCCATGACGCCCGCGGCCTGATCTGGCAGGACAGCCTCATCGCCATCGGGCGCTACTGGCCGATCGGCAGCGGCATGGGCACGTTCGACGAGGTCTTCCAGATCGATGAATCGATCGAGAATGTGAACCGCCATCGGGCCGGACGCGCCCATAATGACCTCCTCGAACTTGTGCTGGAAAGCGGTCTTGCCGGCGCAATCCTGTGCCTGGGCTGGATCGCCTATATTGGCAGGCTGACAATTCCATTGCTCCGCGACAATGAAGATCGGGTGACAGCACCCGCAATCATTCTGATTGCTATCCTTTTGCAATCATTCATCGACTACCCCTTGAGGAACCAAGCAATATTGTGCATTGCAGCGTCGATGATTGCTTTGATAGCAAGCGAGAGCAAAAGGATTCGAATGAAATGAATTCCATCCGAAGGTTAACAATTGCTCCTCTTTTCCTCCCACTTGTCCTTTCCCTGAGCGGCTGCTTCTCTCCCGCCGACCTGCCCAGGGGGGAAGCCGCCTATCGGCTCATGCCAGCGCAAGATCCGGCATCGCCCAGGCGTCCCTATTATATCGGACCGGAAGACAAGATATCGATCAGGGTCTTCCAGGAACCGGATCTCAGCTTCGACGAACTTCAGGTCGATTCCGGCGGCAACATCAATTTCCCGCTGATCGGCGAACTGGCCGTATCCGGCAAGACACCCAATGAACTGGGCGCGATGATCGCGTCCCGGCTCGGCCAGAACTTCATTCGCGATCCGCAGGTCATGGTCGGGATCGTCCAGTCGGTCGCGCAGCGCGTCACCGTCAGCGGCAATGTCATGAAGCCCGGCGTCTACGAAATTGCCGGCACCTCCTCCCTGCTGGAAGCCGTCTCGCGCGCCGAGGGGCTCACCCGCGTCGCCGTGAAGGATCAGGTGCTCATCTTCCGCACGATCGATGGTCAGCGCAGCGGCGCCATCTTCAATCTGGCGCTGATAGAGGAAGGAAGGGCCCCCGATCCCCAGATATTGGGCGGCGACCAGATCGTCATCGGCTTTTCCGCCGTCAAGGGCACCTATCGGGACTTCCTGACCGCTGCCCCGCTCTTCAACATCTTCCGCAGGTATTGATCGATGACCGCGCGCCTTGATTTCCTCCCCACCCCGCATGTCGCTCCTGCCCGGCCCGCAAGCGCCGGCGCCCAGGGCGACCCCGCCGAAGCACCACTGTTCGACCTCGACCTTTCCAGGATCATCTTCGCGATCCGCCGCAATATCTGGTGGATCGGTGCGATCATCGCCTGCGCACTCGCGCTCGGCCTGGTGGCGACCTTGCTGATGCAGCCCCGCTACATCGCCACCTCGCGCGTGTTGATCGAGCAGCAGGCGGACCAGATCATCGAGAATAACGATGTCACGCCGGCGGTTGCCTATCAGGATGCCGACCGTTTCCTCCAGACCCAGGTGGATGTGATCCGCAGCCGGGCGCTCGCCGCCAAGGTGGTGGATGACGGGAAATTCTGGACCGAGCCCGCCTTTTTCGATGCCGTGGGCACCCCCATGCCGACCGAGGCCGATCTCGACTATCGCTATCAGGGCAAGGATGCGCTGCAGCGGCTCCGGCGCGACACCGCCATTGATGCGGTCGCCCGCAACCTGTCGGTCTCGCTGCCCGATGCCAGCCGCCTGGTGGCCATCAGCTTCAGCGGCAGCGACCCCAATTATGCAGCAAAACTGGCCAATCTCTTCGCCGAAAGCTATGTCTCCGCCAATCTGGCGCGCAAGTTCGACAGTTCCTCCTACGCCCGCGAATATCTCGCGCAACAGCTCGACCAGGCCCGCATCCGGCTGGAAACGTCGGAGCGCGACCTCAACCAATATTCCCGTGCCGCCGGCCTCGTCCGGGTCCAGGGACAAGGCCAGAATGCGGACAAGGAAGCCACGCTGTCGGTAACCAACGACACGCTCGTCCAGGTCAATGGCGCCGCAAGCCAGGCCACGGCCGAGCGGATCGCCGCGGAGGATCGGTGGAACAGCGTCCGCAACTCGCCCGTGATGACCGTGCCCCAGGTGCTGGAAAACCCGGCCATTCAGGCCCTTATCCGACAGCGCAGCGAGGTCGAATCGCAACTGGCTCAGGAAAGCTCGCGCCATCTGGCCGGCCATCCGACCGCCGCAGCGCTGCAGGCACAGGTCGATCGGCTGAGCGCCCAGATCATGGCGGTCGGCAATGCGATCAAAAGCTCGGTGCGTATCGAATTCCAGGCAGCACAGGCCAAGGAGGCGACCCTGCAGCGCCAGGTCGTCGATCTGCGTAGCCTTGCCCTGGGCGAACAGGATCGCGGCGTCCAATATAATATCCTCAAGCGCGTCGCCGAAACCAACCGCTCGCTCTACGACACGCTGCTCGCCCGCTATAATGAGCTGAATGCAACCGCAGGCGCGACCTCCAACAATGTCTCGCTGGTCGATCGGGCCGAAACGCCGCGCTTCCCCGCATCGCCGAAACTGGTGCTCAACCTCGGCCTCGCCTTGCTCGCCGGCATATTGTGCGCGGGCATGTTCGTCTTCGTACGCGAACATTTCGACGATGCGATCCGCGCCCCCGACGATGTCGAGCACAAGCTTGGCGTTCCGCTGCTCGGCCTGGTCCCGCAGGAAGCCAGTGACGATATCCGGCTGGAAATGCGCGATCCCAAATCGGCGCTCAGCGAAGCCTATAATTCGCTCATCGCCAATCTGCGCTATGCCGGCGCGGACGGCTTCCCGAAAATCCTCACCATCACCAGTTCCCGCGCGGAAGAGGGCAAGTCGACAACCTCGGTGGCGATCGCCGAACAACTCGCGAAACTGGGACGAAAGACCCTGCTCATCGACGGCGATCTGCGCAGGCCCACCGTTCACAAGATCCTCGACCTGCCCAGCGCACACGGCCTGACCGCCCTGCTGACCGGCGAGATCGGCTTGGATCGGGCGATCCTGGTAACCGATGTGCCGAACCTCCATGCCATCACGGCGCTCCCCACCCCGGTCAACCCGTCGCTGCTGCTCGGCAGCACCCGGCTGGAAGCGCTGATGCAGCATTGCCGCGGCCAGTTCGACCATGTCATCATCGACAGCCCGCCGATGCTGGGCCTTTCGGACGCCACATCCCTCTCCGTCGCGTCCGATGCCACCCTGCTGGTGATCGACGCGAGCAAGGGGCATCGCGGGACGATCAAGAGCACCCTGCGCCGGCTCACCCTCGTCCATGCGCCGGTCGTCGGCGCGCTGCTGACGAAATTCGATCCCAGGCGCGCGGGCGGAAACGCCGCCTATTATGGCTATGATTATTACGAATATGGCCGCCCTGCCGACAGCGGGGCATGACCAGCGGCGCGCCATGGGGGCACCGGCCAATCGCGCTGCTGGTGCCCCTCGCCTGCCTGGCTTGGGCGCTCATCGTGACGGGCGCGCAACTCGACCGGGAAGCCCGCGCCCGCCCCGCCCTCGCCCCGTTCGTCCCCCCGCCCTTCCGCTCTTTCGCCCAGGCCGCCATCGTCGAACAGGGGCTTGCGCGCGGCACCGACCCCGCCCTCCTCTACCCTCAAGCCCGGCGCCTGCTGCTGCGGCGCCCCATCGCGTCGGAAAATCTGACCCTGTTCGGCCTGTCCGCGCTCCGGGCTGGCGATCAGCAACATGCCCTCCAGGCCTTCAGCCTCGCCGCCTCGCGCGGCTGGCATGACGATATTCCGCAATATATGGCGCTGGTCGACGCAGCACGGGGCGGGCGCTGGGACGACGCCGCGCTTCGCCTGCGCGCGCTGCTGCAGACACAGGCCAGCGAACCGACCATCCGCCAGGCGATCATGCCCTTCATGGCCAGCCCTCCGGGCCGCGCCGCACTCGCCCGTCTGCTCGCCGACAATCGGGTTTTCCAATATCCGCTTCTCTCGATCGCCCGCACGACCCTTGCCCCGCCGCAATTCCGCGCCCTGCTCCAGCATCTGGCAGGCCATCGCGCCCGGATCGACTGCCAAGCCCTCAACAGGCTGGTGTCGCGCTGGCTCGATCAGGGCATCGCCGCAGCCGCGCGCGACACCTGGGACGGCCTTTGCGCATCGGCAGACACGGCCAGCCACGCGGATCGCGGCTTCAGCGACACGGCCACGCCCTTCGCCTGGCAATTGCAGCCACGCGACGATCTTCCGCTGCATGTCGATCCGCACGACGCCAGCCTTTCCTATCGCAATCCCGATAGTGGCCCGCACAGCATCGCCGTCCGTCGGCTGCTGCTCCCGCCCGGCGCGCATCGCTTCAGGATGAGCGGCCGGCTCGCCGATGGCCAAACCTTCCCGACCCTTCGCCTGCGCTGTAGCGGCGGCGGTCCATCGCTCAGCTTGCATGCCCTGTCGGGGATGGGCGCCGAACAAAGCGCAACCATCCCCGGTCATTGCCCTGTCCAGAAACTGGAACTGATCGCGCCCAAGGGCAGCGTGACCGGCTTGCGCCTGACCATTGCGCCGGAATGACCTACGTCGCCGCCAGTTCACGCAGACCGCGCACTGAAGGTTTGATGGAAGGCTTGCTTCTCCGTCCGTTGATGATCGCCTCAAAAGGCGATTTTCGTGCCGGCACTGGATCGATCCGAAGAGCCTGAGAGAGAGAGAGAGAGTTCCGGGTTTCGGCGGTGGGGCGGCATCGTCGTCAAGCCATCCCTCACGGGCAGCCTCGATCCGAACCTGGAATTCGACGATCGCCGACGCAGCCCAACGATTAGCTTCTGCTCGCGATGCTCGTCGCAATCGTCAAGTGGGATTGGATTTTCCGATGATCGACTGAAGCGTTTTCGGGACAGTCATGCGGACCTCGAAACCACCATCTGTGGTCACCCGGAGATAAGTCATCGATCTCATTCTGTAGCAGCGTTGTGTAGCGGTTGAACACTCGACAGCCGTGGACCAGAAAGAAATCTTTTTATCTTACAACCTTACGGGAAGATTGGCGGAGAGGGAGGAAGGTGAATAGCGCCTATAAGCCGTTGACATCTATCATAGATACGATCGCGATCCGGCGATCATGCCATAGATTATACCATGCGGATATTTTTATCGAGGTCTAGGGCGCGTGGACAAATTCGGACGGTCTGGAAACGACCATTTTTAGCCGTTCGGCATCGGATTTTCCCTACCGGATAGCGGACGCTATGGGATTTGGTGCTGGCCTTAGATAATTCTAATGGCGTCGGCGCTTCGTAAACGCGCTGCATCCGTCATCCGCAATGTGGCTTCGATGATGAATTCGCGTTCGGCATCGGGGGTCGCAAAGAAGCGACGTGGAAGGACCATGGCGCTGCTTTGAACCAGAAAGACCCAATACTTGCGAGTTTGATAAAGGTCTGTGACGCATCGCCAGCGAGCGGTCATTGTCAAGTCCGCCAAGTCGTAGACTATGGCATCCGGCGTAAGGCGGAGCGTGAGCGGCTGTTCATATGCTACTGCACGCTCAGCGAGGGATTTCCGCATCGAAGGCCCTACAAGCCTTTGAATTATTACCAGACCCACGCCTAAGCCAACGAAAGCGAACTCAACTGAAACTATGGCTGCAAGCCATGAATCTGATATCCATGCACCCAAAGGAATGCCAACGGTCAGCATGCATATTAGGAGGATCAACTTCATCTGGCGCGGAGACACCCCCCGTCGTCCCTTAATATAGGCCATGGCCGCCGCGCTTTCCCCAGCTGCGATGACACCTGTTGCCTCCACTGTAAAACCCCTCGATCAAATCTGTGGCGAACGCTAGCCATGCACATCAAGCCTGTCACGCTGCAATGCGTGAGCTTAGTTTCGGATCGCCTAGCGCAATATGAACGTCGCCTTCTTGGTCTTTCCTCCTGAAACCGGTCATTCTGCTAACCACCCATCTCAGCCATTCGACGTATGCGGAATTTGTCCACGCGGCCTAGCCGCTGTGTGCTCCTGGGCGATTAGCGATGCGCTTTGTCGCCGCCATGGTTTATATGATGTGGGGGGGTATCGGAAAAAATGTAACCTATGCAACATCGGCGGAAAACTGCCACTTTTGACGCAACCTTTGATGCAACATCGCTGTAACCAGATTACATTTTGATAATGTAACATTTGATAGCTGAAAAACCTCGGGTTTCTGCGGTTGTTGCGTTTCTCTCGGATGCTGGTTTCATTAGGTTGCACCTAAGATGCAATGTATAAAATCTCTATAAAACAATATCTTAATGTCAAATTCGGTAAGGTGGTTACGGATGTTGCACTTCCCCCCCCCTCCCTCATGCTCTGCACAGCTGCAGCGGATATTTTCCCGATGAGGATACCTCTGAGCCGTCGCCCACCCAGAAGCGCTTCGGACGATAAGAGTGGGGCTGCAGCTGCATCAAAATGCATCAATGGTTGGGCGTGGAAAGCAGCAGCGCAGCCTAGGAACTAGGCCGTCCTCCGGGGGTTGGGCACACTGCATCAAAAGGGACAAAAAAAGCGCGCGGGCGAGGCGGGGGAGAAAGCGCGTTCTCAGGGGTGGCACTCCCCCAGGATCGGCCTCGGCCCCCCGCCGGTGGGCGGTCTGGCCTCGCCGGGCGTCGCTCGGCCTGTCTTTGCCCCGAAATGAGATGACCTATTGCGCAATAATCTTGCGCGGTTTCCATTTGACCGACTCGCTGCATGTTCTTCATATGTTCTCATCAAGGAGACATGGCATGGATCGGATAAACGTTATCCGCGACGCGGTTGCGAGAGCGCTGGAGGCTCGGGGCTTGGACAACAGGAAGTTTCTGGGCGAACTGCGCGCGGGACAGCGCGACGACGGCCCCTATATGATCGGCGCCCTTGCCTGCGCAGCACTGGCCAAGATCGATATCATAGCGGAATGACGTGGCGCGCTATCAGGATGTTATGAAAATTCCGACCTCGCTGTTCGAGGCTGCTGTCTGGCATTATGCGGTCAAGGTGTCCTGCCTATGCGGGCATTTCGCGGTGTTCGATCCGCATAGCCTCTTCTGGCGTTTCCCTCGTAAGGGATGACCCGACAGCCTGGTCTATGCGAAGCGCCGACTATGGTGCAAGGCATCCCACAACCGCGTGGCCTTCGCATCTGCCTGCCCGAACGCCGAGACATTCAGGTTCATCGCCAGCAAGCTCAGGACCGCGCCGACATAGCCTGCACGGCCGTGCCGCCGAATGCCCGCCCCCGCCCTCCAAACTCGCAAGCCTATCGAACACTCGCGGTGAAAAAGACGATGCGATCCCGCTTGCCCGGTTTAAGCAGCCGCTGGCGCCAAGGACCGGAAATCGCCTGCAAACTCAGCGTCACGAGGCTAGAGGGCAGTGTACGCCTGAAGCTCGGCAGATCTCCGACGACGGTCGTCAGAACAGACTATTGATCCGCCCTGACGTTTCCATATTGGCTTGTCCTGGCCTTCTCGCCAACAATGCACCCGTCCAAAATCAAGGTGCCGACAACCAGTAGGCCACGGCACCATGCGCCAAATGGATCAGGCCGGCTCGAAGATCACGTCGTGCGGCGGCAGCTTCTTCATTTCACGATAGCCCAATTCCGCCATTTTTTCGACGCCGGGCTCATATTCACCATATTTCGGGCGAAGCTCCAGCCAGATCAGCGGCTTGCAGCGGCGCAGCGTTTCACGGGCACCGTCCAGAACCTGAAGGTGCATCCCCTCCACGTCGATCTTGAGGAAATCGAGCTTGTCAAGGCCAAAGCTGTCGATTGATACGATCTCGTAGACGCCATCATCTTCCGGTTTTACGACGGTGTTGCCCAGATTGGTTTGCGACTGGCGAACAAGGTTGGCATATCCCGCCTTTGCCCCCAGGCCGACATTGTGCGCCGTCACGCCGTGCAATCCGTTCACCTCAATATTCTTCGCGAGAATACTGTATGTCTGCTTCATCACTTCGACCGAAATGACCTTCGCGGCGCGACAGATTTTCGAAAAAAACACAGTGTGGTTGCCGATATTGGCACCGGCGTCAAAAACTACCGAATCCGGGCCGATCAACGGAATGATCTGACGAAGGTGACGTTCTTCATAGAATGTCTTCCTGGCCGCCACGCCCGCCTGGATGCGATCGACATCAGCATAGGGTAAATACATCTTAACATGCTTATCGTTATAGATGAAATCAACGATCTTTTCTGGACCAAGCGCAATATAACGAAGAATCCTGTTATTCTCTTCCAATTGCTTAGACAGAGCCTTCAACTCTACTTCGGCATCCGATAAAGTAGAAATGCTATCCACCATTAATTCTCCTGTGCACCAATGAAAGCTTATCAAGCCGGTACGGCGGCCACAAGGTCATTTTTGGTCAGGATAGTCACACAAATGCAACAGTTGACCTGAGTTATTCACCACGGGTAGGCGCGAAGGGTTAGCGGGAGTGGCATAAGCTTCTGATCTGAATTAGGAACTGGGGCGTCTAAGCCGAACCTTCGCCCTGGTTGATCCGAGCGGGGCGGCCAGGGTGGCCGATTGGTAGCGCGGTCATCCCCGTTCGGGAATAGATCAGGCCTGAGGGGCGCGCTCCCGCTGACGGAAGCGCACGACCTCAAGGCCCAGAACCTCGTTCAATTCCAAAAACACCGCCTGCAGCGGCTCGATCTCCAGTTCGAAGAATGCGTCGGTCGCCTTGGTGACATCACCGAAGCCGCCGGCGTTGGCCGGCACGATGCCGAGCAGCTGCGGCGGCACGCGATGGGCGGCAAGGACGTCGTCGCGCGTCGTATTCTTGATACCCAGAAAATCATCTTTGGCGCCGACCTCCGCGATCGGCAGCAGGCGGATCCCGTTTTCCTTCCCATTAGGCGAATGCACGAACAGGTTGCGGAAATTGCCCGGCCCCTTCGATCGCTTGAGCGCCTCGCGCATGGAATCGACATCGCCATCGGCAAACTCGCCCGTCGCATAGAGGATATAGCCGGCATGGCTGCCATTCTCGAAATAGCGCCGGCGGAACAGGGTGGCGTTTTCGTTGAGCAAAGCTGACTGCAGGGCCGACAGATATTCGGGAAGGCCATAGATTTCCTGATTGATGTCGGGCGACATCAGCTGATGCACCGTGCCCGGCTCAAATTCGGCTTCCTGCCCGTGCCCCGGCACCCACCAGAAATGGCCAGGCGCCACCCCGCGCCGCGTGAATTTGGCCAGGCACGGATCGAGCCGCAGCAGCCCACCCAGGCGATTGCGGATCTCCTGCACATAGGCATTGCCCAGGACGAGATAGTCCTGGACCAGGACGGCGAACTCCCGCCGCGTCAGATAGGGCGTGGGATCGAGGCTGGCGGCCAGCATGTTGCGCTTGAGAATGATCGCGCTCGAATGATGGGGCGACGCGCGATAGGCGCGCGCCAGGCCATGCAGCGACACCGGCGGCTCATACCAGCGCTGGTTATGATAGCATTCCAGCATGTCGAGCATCGTCGCGCGGCTCAGCACCGGTTCGGGATCGCCGAAGGTGAAGGCCTGGATCGATGCCCCCTTCTTATTGTCGTTGGCGGCTACGATCGCGCCATCGGCGGCGGCACGGGCTTCCATGCGGTTCATTCTGCGTGCGCGCTTGCTCATATGATCTCCATCGTGCCCTTGGGCTTTTCCTTGCCGTCGAGCGGCTCATTCATGAGGATGTGCATGGTCGCCCAGGCGAGGTCAGCATGGCCGTCTTCGCCGCCGCGCCCCGCTTTGAAGGTGACGTTGCGGCCGCTGGTGGTCAGCGTCTTCTTGATCGACACGAAGGCCGAAACGATATCGAGCATGGCCGTATCGATCTTAAGGCGCCCGCGGCGCACGACATTCTGCGCCTTCATGATCATCTGGGCCTTTAGCTCCAGCGAATATTCGATCTTGGCGACCGTGCAGCCGGGCATGGCGCCATGCTTGGCCAGCAGCTGATAGACGCCGGCGCCCACGCCCTTGGCGTCGATGCCCAGATAGGTGCAGTGATAGCGGCTCAGCACGGCCTTGATGAATTCGGCCTGCTGCTCGAAATCGAGCCCGCGCAACTGGTGGCGCTCGAGGATGCGGAAGTCCCCGCCAATCTCCAGCGGCGGCGCGGCAATCACCAGCGCGGCATTATCGCCTGTCTCGCTTTCCTGCGGATCATAGCCGGCCCAGACCGATCGCAGGCCATAGGGGCGCTCGGCTTCGGGATCGAAATCCTTCCACTCGACCAGGCTGTCGATGCCGCAGGCGATCATGTCGTTGAACTTGAACGCCGACATGCTGTCATCGACGAAATCGCACATGAACAGGTTGGCGAATTCGTCGGGCGCATATTCGTCGCGCAGTTCCTCTATATCGAACAGGTCGCAGCCGCCTGCCTGCGCGTCCTCGATATTGACGATGTTGCGCCAGACCCGATCCGGCCCGACGCTGCCGATCCCCAGCGCGGCATGGCTGACATCGATCTTGATCTGCTCGGATTTCTTGCGCCGGCGATTGCGCCGATCGCCGGTCCAATAGGGATAGGCCGGGTGCGCGACGCTCGACGGCGTCGAGAAGTAGGTTTTGCGCCACTTCTTGTGCGTCGCCATGCCTGAGGCGACCTTGTTCAACTCCTCGAAGCTGTGGACCCAGAAGAATTCATCGAAATAGAAATTGCCGTGCCGGCCCTGGGCGGTGCGGAAATTGGTGCCCAGGAAATGCAGTTCGGCCGCCGCTTCCTCGGGCGGGCGCAGGTCCGACGTGATCAGCATCGGGTCGCCGGTCAGTGCCACGCCGACCAGCTTGGCGAAGCTGACGATATAGGATCGGAACTGGTGCGCCTGCGCCTTGGAGGCAGACAGGAAGATCTGGTTTCGGCCCGTCTCGATCGCGTCGATCAGCGCTTCGAAGGCGAAGTAATAGGTCGCGCCGATCTGGCGGGACTTGAGGATCATGCGCGTGCGCTGATCCTTGGCCTGCCACCAGCGATGTTGATAATCATAGAGGCCGTCGAGGAAGATGCGCTTGAGCTCTTCCGCCTGCTCGGCCGTGAAATGGTTCTTCTTCGCCTTCTTGCGGGGCCCGGCGTTGCGATTGGCGACCTTGTCGTTGAGGTCGCCGGCATGTCCGCCGGGCGCCTCATAGCGGCGGACCTTGGCCAGGCTCTCGATCGACCGATTGAACGCGTCCATCTCGACATAGTCGGCGGGCGTCTTCCTTTCCTTGGCGATCAGGGTCAGCAGCCGGATTTCCAGCCCGTCTTCGATTTTGCGGATCGAGGGCGCATCGTCCCACCGGTCGCGCTGTTTCCAGGCCTCGATCGTCGCGCGCGGGATCGGCCCGCCCTTGTCGTTGACGACCCCATGCAGCGCGAATTCCTCCGCGATCTGCGTCACGCCCCATCCGCGCCAGTACAGGCTGCGCGCATGCCGACGCGGATCATACTGCCACAGGACAGACGGCGCGCCGGGCTGGGGGGATTGGCTGGTCATCGGGGCGGACCATGCCGCGCCGATCATCGCTACCGCACTGCCCTCCATATGGAGAGGCCGCCTCTCCATATGGTCCGCCTTGAGATGCAGCCGCTTCGGTTCCTTTCTGGCTCCCGATGATCAGGGGCACCGCGCCCCGCAACCACGGGAACCGGAACCGACCATGGCCAAGAGCAAATTTTTCCGCGTCGCAGTCGAGGGCGCAACCGTCGATGGCCGCGTGATCCAGCGCGAATGGCTGGAACAATGCGCCGCCGGCTATAACCCGGCCACCTATGCCGCGCGCATCAATTGCGAGCATATTGCCGGCTACAGCCCCGACAAGCCGTTCAACGCCTATGGCACCGTCGCCTCGCTCAAGACGGAAGAGGTGACGCTCAGCATCAACGGCGAAAACAAGGTTCTGCTGGGCCTCTATGCCGAAATCGAGGCCAATGATCAGCTGATCGCGATCAACAAGGCCGGGCAAAAGCTGTTCACCAGCTGCGAAATCCATCCCGACTTCGCCGGCGAGGGCAAGGCCTATCTGGTCGGCCTGGCCGTCACCGATCAGCCCGCGTCGCTCGGCACCGAACCCCTGAAGTTCGCCGCGCAGTCGCGTCCCAACCTCTTCACCACCGCGCACGAAACCCAGATCGATATCCTGTCCGCACCGATCGACAGCGACGCGATCGGCAAGAGCATCGGCGAATCCATCATGGCCTTCTTCAAGAAGAAGGAAGAGCCCGCCGCGCCGCCGCCGCCTCCCCCGGCCAACGACAACAGCTTCGATGCCCAGGCCTTCGCCACTGCCTTTGGCGACAGCGTCGCCAAGCAGATCGCCGCTGCCACCAAGCCCGCCAATGATGCTGTCGCCGCGATCCAGTCTGACATGACTGCGCTGCGCGCCCAGCTGGCTGGATCGCCCCAGCCCCAGACCTTCCATCGGCCGCCGGCCTCGGGCGGCGCGGGCGCGATCGTCACCGACTGCTGATCAGCACAGCGCAGCCACCTCTTCCCCGATATCGCCCCCAGGAGCCCTTCATCCATGCGCAACGAAACCCGCAAGCTCTTCAAAGCCTATGTCAGCCAGATCGCGCTGGTGAACGGCGTCGAGGACGCCACCGTCAAATTCAGCGTCGCCCCGGTGGTCGAACAGAAGCTGGAAGAGAAAATCCAGGAGTCGAGCGACTTCCTGCAGCAGATCAACATCGTCGGTGTTCCCGCGCAACAGGGTGACAAGGTCGGCGTCACCGTCACCCGTCCGCTGGCAAGCCGCACCAACACCGCCGGCGGCAATCGCCGCACCCCCGGCGATCCGACCGACACCACGGATGATGGCGGCTACCACTGCCGCCAGACCAACTTCGATCATGCGATCCGCTATTCGAAGCTCGACGCCTGGCGCCATCGCCCCGAATTCCAGACGCTGCTGCGCGACGTGATCCTGAAACAGCAGGGCCGCGACCGTATCATGATCGGCTTCAACGGCACGTCCGTCGCGCCGCAAACCGATATCGCGGCCAATCCGCTGCTGCAGGACGTCAATGAGGGCTGGCTGCACAAGATCCGCACCCATGCCCCGGAACGCGTGCTGGACGATGGCGCCCTTACCGATGGCGCCACCAAGGCCATCTATGTCGCCGCCGGCGGCGAGGTGGTCGACCAGGACGCCACCAATATCGACACGGCCGATGCCGACTACGCCAACCTCGACGCGCTTGCCTTCGACATGCTCGACCTGCTCGATCCCTGGCACCGCAGCGATACCGACCTGGTCGTCATCGTCGGCTGGAAGCTGGTGAAGGACAAATATCAGAACCTGCTGCAGGCGGCCGGCGATACCGCCACCGAACGGGAAGCCGCGCACCGCATCCTGACCCTGCCCAAGCAGATGGCGGGCAAGCGCGCGGTGATCGTACCCTTCTTCCCCGAAGACGCGATCCTGATCACCAGCCTCGATAACCTCTCCATCTATTGGCAGGAGGAAACCCGCCGCCGCCAGATCAAGGATGAGCCGGCGCTCGACCAGATCGAGAATTATGAGAGCGTCAACGAAGACTATGTGGTCGAGGATTACGGCCGCACCGCCTTCGCGCAGAACATCGTAATGGGCAAGAAGCCGGCCTGATCCGGCTTTCCCATCCCCCCTATCCTCCCCACCTGACAGGACACGCACATGAGCCTTGCTCGCCGTCACAAGGAACGCATCCTTGCTGCCCAAAGCGCTGCGTCTGCTCCCAATGGTGGGGCGGCCGCTGCCCCCGCCACGACTCTCCCGGCGGGGGCAGCCAAGCCCTCTCAGGCCGACATTGCCGCGCGCCAGATCGGGCTGCGCCTCACCCATGATCTACGCCGGCTGAAGGAAATCCGCTCGATCGACATGAAGATCGCGGCGAAGCGGGAGATGATCCCGGAATATCGCGACTGGGTGAAAGGCCTGCTGGAAGCCGATGCCGGCGTCGGCACGGGTCTCGCCGCCGAAGTCCTGCCGACCATGATGGTCTGGTGCATCGACATTGGCGAATATCATGACGGGCTGGACCTGGCCGAATTTGCCCTGCGCCATCATGTCGCGATGCCGGCGCGCTATCAGCGCGACGCTGCGACCATCATCGTCGAGGAAATCGCCGACGCGGCGCTCAAGGTCCAGGGCCTGGGCGAACCGTTCCCGCCCGACATCCTCGTTCGTGTCGAGGGACTGACCGCCCATATCGACCTGCATGATCAGGTCCGGGCCAAGCTGATGAAGGCGATCGGCATCGAGCATCTGCGCGACGCCGAAGAGATGGAAGCCACGGCCGCCCTGCCCCGGCTGCAGGCGGCACTGACCAGCCTCAACGAAGCCCAGCGTTTGAATGCGCGCGTGGGCGTGAAGGACAAGATCAAGCGGGCGGCCAAGCTGCAGGCGGCCACCCTCGCCGCGCTTGCCCCGACCGATGAAAGCGGCGCCGCGCCTGATCAGGGCACCGGCGCCTGACAAGCTCGCCCCCGGCGCTCAGGGGCGGATCGCGCGATGCGGGAAGGCCTTCGGGCCACAGGGCCGCACCGGACCCGATCCCCACCCCTGTAAGCCGGGGCGCAGGATAAGGACATGACGATGCCCATCATTGCTCTGATCGCGACCGCGCTGGTCCTGGCGATCGTCATGGTCATCATGGCCATTGATATCCGCCTGATCTTCGAGCGGATCACGATATTTCGCCGCATCATCGGCGAATATCCGCTCCCACTGCGCCGCCTCTTCTGGCGCCAGTTCGTCTGGATCGGATTTCCCTATGGCCATCTGATCAGCCTCATCTTCTGGCTGTTGATCGCCTTCCCCACCGCCTGCCAGCTGGCGCGCCTTGCGATGGCGCCGGCATGAGTTTCGTTGCCCTTCCCCCCGAAGCCGATCTGGAACCGACGCCGGAGAATGAACCAACCGTCACCAATGATGGCTTCTTCCCCGATATCGATCCGCTTGCTGTCCGCGCGGCTCAACGCGTTCCCTCCAGCGTCACGGCCGCGCGCCTACGCGCCGCAATCCTGGGCGCGATGATGACCGCGCGCATCGATCTTGTCGCCTTCGCATCATCTGCCCAGGCCGCCGGCCACGCCCGGCTGCAGGATATGCCAGGCCCGCAGCTGGACGGCATCAGCATTCGCGTCCTCGCCTATGGCCGCGCCATCGGCCTCTATGCCAAGGCCGAACTGATCGAGCGGCATCGCGATTTCGACACCACCAGTGCCGGCGCAAACCAGGCGAGCGAACTGGAAGGCTCGATCGGCGAACTGCGCCGCGATGCCCAGCACGCCCTGCGCGACCTCAAGGGGATCGGTCGCACCATCGTGGACCTCATCTGATGGCCAGCGCGCAGCAGCTAACCGCACGGCAGGGCGATACGCTCGACCAGCTGCTGTGGCGTGATGCCGGGCTTGGCCCCGATCATCTGACCCGCATTCTCGATGCCAATCCCGGCCTTGCCGATCTTGGCACCATCCTGCCGCTCGGCACGCTTGTGACCGTCCCGGCAACCTCCGCCAGCACCGCCACCGGCGTGCGCACCATCACGCAACTTTGGGACTGATCCATGGACCTGCGCACCTTATTTGAAACCGGCGCCGACCTTGTCGGGTCGCTCACCCCCTCGCTGATCGGCTCGGCCGTCGCCCAGGCATGGAAACCGGCCCTGCCGCTCCATCAGCGCTTCGTGCAATGGGTGGTCGGCTCGACCGTCAGCTATTACGCGACGATCGGAATCATCGCCGTGACGGGCTGGAATGGCTTTGTCGCCCAGTCGATCGCCTTCGCCATCGCCCTTGTCGCCTTCGACGCGACCCCGCGCGTCCTGCGCGCCGTCTCCGACATTCTCGCCGGCCTGCCCGCGCGCCTGGCTGACCGCTATCTGCCCAAGGGGGACTGATCCATGAGCATGTTCGATCGCGCTGCCCTCATCACCGAACTGGTCCGTGATGAAGGCGAGCGCCTGAAAGTCTATCGCTGCACCGCCAATCGCCGCACGATCGGCGTTGGCCGCAATCTTGACGATGTCGGTATCAGCGCAAGCGAAACCACCCGGCTTGGCATCACGGTTGCCAGCTGCGTCGCGTCGGGCATTACCCGCGAGCAATCCCGTGCGTTGCTCGACAATGACGTTCGCCGCTGCGAAGCTGATCTGGATCGTCGTCTGTCCTGGTGGCGCGCGATCGATGCAGTGCGCCAGCGTGTTCTGGTCAACATGTGCTTCAATCTGGGCATCACGGGCCTGCTGGGCTTCGTCAACACCCTCGCGATGATCAAGGCCGGACGCTACAGCGATGCGGCCACGAACATGCTCAAATCCAAATGGGCTGGCCAGGTCGGGAAACGCGCATCGCGCCTGTCCGACATGATGCGGACGGGTCGCGCATGACGATCGCCCGATCGCGCGCCGCCCTCGCCGCCTGTCTGATCGGCATCGCCGGCTTCGCCTATGGCGTCCATGTCGGCAGCGCTCAGGAACAGGCAACGCAGAAGCGCGCGGACGATGCCCGCGAGGCCGAAAGGGCCAAGCTGCAGGCGCAGATCGATGCGTCCGCGCAGCAGCACCAGGCCGCCGAATATGCCCGGCAGGGCGCAGTCAGGGAAATCTACCATGAAAGCCAGAAGGTCATTGATCGGCCGGTCTATCGCAATGTCTGCCTTGATGCTGATGGCGTCGGCCTGCTCGACCGCGCCGCCGCCACGGCCAACGGCGAACCTGTCGCCCTCGCTGCTGGCGCCGCCGCCGCGCCTGCCGATGGTCCAGCGCAGCCCCAGCGGTGAAATGACCGGCGGCCAATGCCATGGCAGCCTGGCCGCGCTCTACGATGTCGCCGGCCAGATTCGCGCGACGCTGGTCGAACTGCAGGGCCAGGTGCGCGCCGGCGCCTGCGCGGGGCGCTGACCCATGCGCAAGGCCGACAGTCTGCGGCAATGGCTGACCGCCTATCTGCCCGAATATAAGACACATCCCGATCGGCTGCATGTCTGGATTGAGGGCGGCCAGGTGGAGGCACGCCGATCGCGCACGCTCTCCTTCACCTATCGCTACACCTTGAAGGTCGGCCTTTGGGAATTTGCCGGCAACGCTGATCACATCATCGTGCCGCTGCTCGCCTGGATCGAGAAGGAACAGCCACAGCTGCTGCGCCGCGACGACAGCCAGCCTTTCGGCTTCGAATGCGAGTTGCTCGACGGCGATCTGTCCGACGTGCTGATCTCGATCGACCTTACCGAAGCTGTGGTGGTGACGCCCAACCAGGCCGGCACTGGCTATGACATCCAGCATACGCCGGAAGTCGGCCTGGTCGATAGCTTCGCCGGCGTCACTGCCTCGTTCGCCTCGATCGTCGCCAATGGCGAGGATATCGCGCCGTGAGCGATGATTTGGAGGAACTGGAGCGGCTTGCCGGTTCGCTGCTGCGCAGCCTGGGCGCGTCACAGCGCCGCATGATCCTGCGCCGCATGGGCCGCGATCTTGCTCAGGCCAACCGGGCGCGCGTCGCTGCCCAGCGTGATCCTGCCGGCGCGGCATTCGAACCGCGCAAGACGAAGGCGCAGCCGGTCACCGGGCGCGGCGCGACCTGCTTCCTTTATCCCTCGGGCGGCGGCGGTTCGCCGCGCCGCGTGATCATGAAAAGCTTCACCTGGGGCAGCAACCGGATGATGACCGGCTTCGATATCGAGGCGGGCGCGATCCGATCCTTTGAATTTTCCAAGGTGATCAAATGGCTGCCGGTGCCGCAAGAACATCGCAACCGCACTGGCGGCACGCTGCGCCGACGTGGCGGCTTGCGGCGCAAAGCCATGTTCCGCCGCCTTGCCTCAGGCAAATATCTGCGCAGCCAGGCCGATGATCGCGGTTTCTGGGTCGGCTTCTCGGGAAAGGCATCGGCGATCGCCTCGATCCACCATTATGGCCTGCGCGATAAGCCGTCCCCGCGCGCCCAGGCGATGGGCTATCCTCGGCGTGAACTGATCGGCGCCGATGCCGCCGATCGCGAACATATGCTGGACCTGCTCTACGGTCATTTGATCGACGCCTGATGGCCACTGCAAGCCAGTGAACTAGGCAACGAGCTATATTCCTGACGCCGATCCGCGCGCCTTCTTGGTTTTCGCCGTGGGACTAAAGCTTTTCGGAACAGCAGCTTCTTTAGCTTGCTTCGGGCGATCCACTGGGCCGGCCCCATCCCGCGTCTGCTTTCGCGCCGCGCGTTTGCTCTCCACGATCATTGGGTAATCATCTGGGAGACCCCATTTGGCCCGATACTCGTCAGGCGTCATCTGAAACCATCTCATCAGATAAGGACGCAACCGTTTGGTCGTCTTCCCATCTTCCAGACAAATAAGCCAGTCTCGGTTCATTGACTCGCTTATCGGCACCGCTGGTTGCACTGGCTTGATCGGAGGAGCAGGCTTTAAGATACGCGGTATAGTTTTAATTGGAATGGGTAATTTCATCAATGCGCCATGCACATTCTCGATCAGAGATGCCATGTCCTTGATCGATACCGTATTGTTACGGACATATCCCGCCACAATTTCCGCAGTAAGTTTAATTAGGCGGTCATTTTCACGAAGCGGCTCTGTCATCTGGGGACCCCGCAAATTGGTGCGAATAGAGCTAAATAACTTCGGACTACATCTAAATTATCTCGTCCATCGCGCAACGAAAGTGTGCTGATATAGCCCCATTCTAGAATCGGTCATATGGAGAGGCGGCCTCTCCATATGCGCCCCATGGCCATGCGCCCGATGTCTCAACGACATGGGCTTCATGGCCGATGCAACCTTCACCGCTGTCGATCTGTCGCGCCTTCCCTCGCCCGACGTGGTCGAACTGCTCGATTTCGAAACCATCATGGATGCCGCCGTCGCGCGCATGCAGACCCTGATGCCCGATTTCGTCAGCCGTGAAAGCGATCCGGCAACCAAGCAGCTGCTGGTGCTGTCCTATTTCGTGCAGATGCTGCGCCAGCGTATCAACGATGCCGCCCGCGCCGTGATGCCCGCCCATGCGGTCGGCGCCGACCTCGACAATCTGGCGGCCGTCTTCGGCATTCCCCGTCTCACCATCACCCCGGCCAACGATGCCACCGGCGCGGCGGCCGTGATGGAAAGCGATGCCGATTTCCGCCGGCGCATGGTCATGGCGCCCGAAGGCTACACAGTGGCGGGGCCGGTCGGCGCCTATATCTTCCATGCGCTCACGGCCGATGCGGACGTACTGGACGCCAGCGCCATGTCGCCCAAGCCCGACAGCATCCGCCAGCTGGTGCAGTCGGTGCTGGCCGATCATGACGCCTCGACCGACCTGCGCACCGCCATGGCGGCGGCGCTCGATGCCGCGATCTGGCCTGGCACTGTCATCGTTTCCATCCTGTCGCGCTCAGGTAATGGCGAAGCCGCTGCAGACCTCTCCGCCCGCGTCGAAGCCCATCTGGACGATGACAGTGTTCGGCCGCTGACCGACTATGTCACGGTGCGATCGGCCGAAATCGTGACCTTCGACATCGCCGCCGCCGTGACGACCTTTCGTGGCCCCGATGCCAGCGTTGTGCTGGCTGCCGCGCGCGCGAAGCTGGACGCCTATATTGCCGACAGCCATCGCCTGGGCCGCGACATCACGCGATCCGGCATCATCGCGGCGCTGCATGTCGAAGGTGTGCAGAATGTGGCGCTGGCGTCGCCGGCGGCGGACATCGTCCTGGATCAGTCGCAGGCGCCCTACTGCACCGGCATCACCATCAACCACGCGGGCACGGGAGAATGAGCGCCGTTTCCATCCTGCCGCCGCGCTCGACGCCCCTGCAGAAGGCGCTGGAGCGCGTCACGGCCGACATGCTCGACCTGCCGGTCGAACTGCGCAAACTCTGGTCGCCGGCTCAGTGCCCGGCCTCGCACCTTCCCTGGCTCGCCTGGGGCCTGTCCGTCGATATCTGGGATGCCAGCTGGTCCGAAGCGATGAAACGCGCGGCCGTCGCCGACGCCATCGCCTTCCAGCGGCGCAAGGGCACGCGCGGCACGCTGCGCACCGCGCTCGATCGGTTCGATGCCCTGATCAAGATTGTCGAATGGCATGAGGACCGCGAGACGCTTGATCCCCACCATTTCCGCCTGGAACTGCCGCTGCTCGCGATCAGCGACATCGTCTATGACGAAGAACTGATCAGCCAGATTTTGCGGGACATCGCCCAGGTGAAGCCCGCGCGGTCGCAAATGCAGGTGGCCTATCGCCTTCGTGCAGAAGCCCGGACCTGGCTTTTGTCCGCTGCCAAGGCCGGCGGCCTAACCCGCCTCGACGCTCAAGCCGATCAGACCAGCGCCCTCAATCCGGCCTGGTCGACCTTTCTGCAGACCAAGGATGGCGAGCCGATCCTCGCCCTCGACGGCAGCTTCCTGATCATCGCTTCCCTGCTGGGCCTCGAAACGGGCGGCTCCCGCCTGCTGGAGAGCGGCGGCAGGCTCATGCTGGAGAATTGACTATGGCCGACATCACATCGGGCCTGCTCGACCGCAAGGCGTCTGACCTGGTCGAAGCGTCCGAATTGGATGGCGAAGAATTTTGGGCCGGCGTCCAGGGCGGCGCTGACATCCGGATCAAGACGTCGCAGCTGACCAGCCATATCGCTGAGGTGGTCAAGAGCGACCCGGATATCGGCGCGGAAGGCGCGCGGCCCTATGCGGAAGCGGCGGCGGCATCAGCGGGCGCGGCGGATGCGTCGCGCATCGCCTCGCAACAGAATGTCGGCCAGGCCACGGTCGAACGGCAGAGCGCCGAACTGGCGCGGACGCAGGCGCAGGCGGCCGCTGCGGCTGCCGTTGCGGCCGGACCGATCTATGCGAGTGTCGAGGCCGGGCGCGCGGCCGTCGCCGTCGATGCCCAGTTCCGCTACCTCTCGGCCGATGGCCTGTCGGTCTATGTGGCGACCAAGAACGGCGCCGATGCCTCGACCATCGTCACCGACATACCTTCTGCGGCCTTTGTGCGCGGGGTGCAGGCTGACCGCGCGAAAGGAGACAATCTGCTCTCCGTTGCGCTGGCGCCAGTCACGGAACGAACCTTCGAGGCGGCGGACCTGCCGGCGGTGCGGATCGGTGCGCGGACCATGCAGCCGGATCGGGCCTATTTCGATCTGCGCTATCGCACCGGCATCTGGGAAGACAGCAACCTGCCCTGGCACGCCGATGGCCGATACGACAATATCTGGCTTCAGACCGAGACGGCCGATCTCGATGTCGAAAGCTGGTATTTCGACCTTCGCCCGCGCTTCGCGACCTACAAGGCAACCGGCGCGATCTATCTGCCTATCGCGGCCGCCACGCCGATGCCGCAGATGGAGGCGGAGATAGTCAGCCCGACGCTGATCTATCTCTATGTCCGCCAGTTTGATGCCACCTATGTCCGCTGGGCACTGGACCATGCGGTCAACACGGCGATGCGGTGCAACGTCTGGCGCATCGGCGCTTGCCATCATGTGGTGCGAAGCGCCTCGGGCTATAGCGTGGTGCAGGAAATCTGCTTCGACGGCGAGAATGACGTCGCGATCCTCTTTCGGCGAACGGACGACACCAAGAAAAACAAGCCGGACCATATCGGCGGCAAGGCCCATGGCAATGAGGTTCAGACTTTCAGCCGGCTCTTGCTCAACACGGAGGTGCTGGACCCGACCACTGCGACCGGTCGCTTCGAGGTCAGCTATATCGAACTGATCCAGACCAGCGACATGTTCGACCCCGGCAATGATCCCGATATTCCGGTCTATAATGGCGCGCACATCATGTCGCACACCAAGCGGGTCAGGCTCACGTCAGACGGTTGGTGGGAACAATGGAGCCATATCGATCATGTGGTCGAGGGCTTCAAAGTCGCGAACGCCTATTTCGGCATGATCTGCCTGGGCTGGGGCACGCGCGGCTATGACGCGGTCCACACGGCGGCGCGGTCCCCGCTCTATGCGCTCGAAGACGTCTCGGCCAGCTTCGTCGATATCTACACCGCGTCCGATCGCTTCAAGGCCTGGGGCGATGCCTATTCGGCCGAATGGGAGGCGCTCGACGGTTGGACCTTCGATCCTCCGGGCGAGACCGATCGCGGCCGCAACATCTCCATCAACAGCCGCACCGATCGCCGCAAAATCTACCCCGATTGGTTCGAGGGCCAGGTCACCAGCACCGCCGTGCCCTGGGGGCCGCACTGCCGCTACCGCGTCACCATCAAGAAGGACAACTGACATGGCGTTTGCCCAAGTCTCCGGCGCCGTATCGGACGGCACCGGGCCGCAGCTCGATTATCATGCCCTGCGCCTCGCCAACAGGAAGCCACCTGAGTTCCTCGAGAAGGGGATGGTGTGCGACTTCAGCTTTGCGTCATGGGATCTTCCAGCAGATCAAAGCCTGGTATCGCAAAACGTCCCCGTGCAGCTGGACACTACCGGCAAGACCGTGTCGCTGCAGGACAATGCCGCCGGCAAATATCTCCATATCGCTGCCGGCGGTAAGAACGGCCTGCTGACGCCGGTCGCGGATGCGCGCGAGTGGACCTATGGCGGCCTCTTCCTGCTTGAACCACCGGCGCCTACCACAGCCTATCACATGTTCGCCGGCTCCGCTTCGCAGACGGCGGCAGAGGGTGGCGAATATCTCTACGCGACGCCGGGCCGGGGCATCAGCCTCAATGTGCGCGGCTATGCGTCGAACATCACGGCGGCCACCCTTGCGAACCTTGTCGCGCAGGGCTTTTCCGACACGTCCACCTCGATCTTCCTTTTCGTGGCGGTCACCTCAAAGCTGACCGGCAATGCGTCGGCGCCGACCGAAACCCAGCACACCCTGTTCGTCGGTGCGTCGGCGCCGCTCAGCAGCAGCGGTGTTGGCGTCAAAACCCTCTCGACGCTCCAGCGCAAGCTGTCGATCGGCAACGTCCATTACAATGCCGCCAATTTCGATGACATCCCGATCCGCAGTGGGCGCGCGTTCGCCTGCCTGGGCAGCAAGTCGGTCGAGGAACTGACCGCCATGTATAAGCGGGCAAAGGTCATCGGCGCCCGGCGCGGTCTCAACGTCTTCTGATAGCGCGAGAGATTTCTGATGGACCCGATCCTCTTCATGATCACCAGCGCGGGCCTCGACGCGCTGGTCAATGCCCAGGCGGGCGGCACGGACCCGATCCGTGTCGCGTCGCTCGGCATCACCACCAACGCCTTCACCATGGCGCCGACCATCACCAATCTGCCCGGAGAACTCAAACGGATCGACGCGGTCGCGGGCCAGGTAGTGAGCGAAACGCTCATCCACATGACCGCCCAGGACAACAGCACCGACGCATATGAACTGCGCGGACTGGGCCTCTATCTGTCGGACGGCACCCTCTTCGCCGTCTACAGCCAGCCCACGCCCCTCTTTCGCAAAGTGTCGATCTCCTTCTTCCTGCTCGCTCTGGACCTTGGTTTCACCAATGGCATCGCCGGCGAGATCGTCTTTGGCGACACCAGCTTCCTGATGCCGCCCGCCAGCGAGACGGTGAAGGGCGTCGCGGAAATCGCCACCGATGCGGAGGCCGACGCCGGCACTGACGACAGCCGCATCATCTCGCCCAAGAAGGCGAGGCGCCTGCTGGATGCGCTGCGCACCGCGCTGACGATCGAGTTCGACGCGGACCTGGCTGCCATGGCCGATGGCTTCGACGCGCTGCTGGCGGCACTCACCGCTCGCACCATCACCGGCGCCGGCCTGGTCGGCGGCGGCGGCGATCTATCGGCCAATCGGGTGCTGGGCGTCGATGCTGCCAGCGCTGCGGAAACCGCCGCCGGGCTTATCGCCAGCAAGGCGGTGACACCGCAGGGTCTGATCGGCGCGCTGACCCAATTGGGCGGATGGGACGCCGGCAATGCCCTGTTCCGCATTCCCGGAACCCCGATCATCGTGATGACCGGTGCCATGCGCGCCCTGGTCACGACGGAACTGGCCGCGCCGATCGTCTTCCCGGTCGCCTTCCCGAACGCCTGCCTCTGGGTCGGGCCGATCTCCTACATCGCCGCCGACAGCAACGTGCGCGACCTGTTCGTGCAGATGCGCGAGCGCACACAGACCGGCTTCAACGTCTTCTTCCAGGCCAGCGACGACAACGACAATCGGGCCGATGGCTTCGACTGGATCGCATTGGGATATTGATATGGATATCTTCTTCTCCCCCAGCGTCCGCGCCTTCTTCACCCCCGCCCTGCATGGCGAGGCCATGCCGGCGGATGCCGTTGCCATCACTGCCGAAGAGCATCGCGCCCTGATCGAGGGCCAAAGCCAGGGCCGTGCGATCGCCTGCGACGATGATGGCCGCCCCTGCCTGGCGCCCGTCCCCCGCGTGACGCTGGCCCAGCAGCGCGCCCGCGCCGTCGCCCGCACCAAGCGCGAGGCAGCGCGCCGGATCGAAGCCATTTCGCCACTCTGGCAGCAGCTGAACGACAGCCGCGCCGACCCGCAACCGGCGGACGCCGCCGCGCGCTTCGCCGCGATCGACGGCGTGCGCGCAGCCTCGAACGCGATCGAGACGAAGATTGCCGGCCTCTCGGCCGCCAACCTCGCCGCGCTCGACATCGCCACTCATCCCCTCTGGCCCTCGGAGTAACCATGCCGCTCATCCAGCAATTGCCGCCGTTCGAGGGCGAACTTACCGGCGACGAAACCATCATCGTCGAGGATGGCCAGGCGACCAAGAAAGCGCCGGCTTCGCTGTTCGCGACGGGCACGCAAATCGCGGCGGTCAATGCCCGCGTCGCGCCGATCGAGGCGGCCACCGGCCATCCCGTCGTCACCAACCTCGCCGAATGGGAAGATATCGAGCTTGATGCCGACGACCGCTTCTCGTCGGGCCGCAAGAGCGACAACAGCGAATGGGCGGCCAAGAGCCATGCCATCGCCCAGCTGGCCGAACGGCCTTGGTCTTATCCGCATGCCATCGGCGACTGGCGCGAACTGACCCTGGACGCGGACCAGCGCTTTGTCGTCGGCGTCGATCGCTGGGGCATCCGGTTCGAAGCGCGCGGCGGAGAAATCCTGCCGGTCGGCAATAGCGGCCAGCTTCTGTGCGCCGTCGCTTATGGTGACAGCACCACCTATGGCGATGAACTGACCGCGCGCAATCCGATGCGCTGGACCACGCTGCTCGGCGCCCAGCTGGGCATCCCGATCTGGAACCGGGGCGCCAATGGCCAGACGGCCGCCCGGATCACGGCGCGCGCCGGCGGCTATGTCCCGACCCTGACCGTGGCGGGCGGCCTGATCCCGGCCAGCGGCGCGGTGTCGCTCAATGCCAGCAGCATTGCCGATTTCCTGTCCAGCTACACCTATGGCGGTCTGTGGGATGTCATGACCGACGACGGGTCGCGCATTCGCGGCACGCTCGCCCGTGCCGATGGGACCAGCTTCACCTTCACCCGCATAAATCCCGGCACCGCCAAAGCCGCGGCGACCGTCGATCTCATCTCCATCACTGGGCGCGATGAACTGGCGGCCCATGCGCTTATCGGCATGGGCATCAATGATGAGCCGGTCACCGGCGGCGCCACGGCGCTCGACGACATGAAGGCCCATTATCGCGCTCTCACCAGCGCATGTCGGGGCGGCTTCACCGTCTGGGGTGTCCTCGATCGCGGCTCCGGCGAACCGGCGGGCAACATGACCTTCATCCTCGCGCTGGAGGCGATGCTGCGCCAGGAATATGGCCGCGCCTATTGTCCGGTGCGCGCCTATCTCGCCAGCCCGCGCGCGCTGGCCGACGCCGCCCTGGTCCAGCCAGGCTTCGTCACCACCAGCGACGACATCGACACGGTCGCCGCCGGGCGCACGCCGCTCGCCTTCCGCTTTGGCGGTGTCCATCTCAATGAACTGGGCCACAAGCTGCAGGCCCGGTTTATGGCCCGCTATCTGCGCGCCCGCTTCACCATCTGATCAGAGGTAAATGCCATGACCGTCGTCACCCGCCGTCCCGTCATCAACCCCGAGAGCGCGGGCCTGCCCGTGCTTGAACTCCCGACGGCATTGGAGGTCGCTTTGCTCGAAAGCGGCAGCGTCCTGCACTGGTGGCGCGCCAGCCAGGGCCTCAGTGCCGATGGCTGGGCCTGCTGGAAGACCGGTGCCCAGCTACTGATCGAGCGCGACGCCATGCCCGCACGGCAGACGCTCGACGCCTATAATGGCAAGGAAGCACTGATCTTCTCGGCCGCGACCCAGCTTTATGGGCCGGGGCTGTTCCCGGTCGACAGTTCCTATTCGATGGTCATCGTCGGCCGCGCCGGGCCGAACGACAACGCGTTCCTCGCCGGCGCGACGAAGGCCGGCACCACCAACAAGACGATGCTCTGGCACACCGAAGGAGCGGGCGACGGCCGCGTCGGCCTGACCCATGAATATGCGGTCAATAGCGGCCCGCAGTCGCTGATTGCCACCAACGCGGGCCGCTTCTATGCAGCCGGCCCGATGTGCATCATCGGGTCGCATGATCCCGCCAACGTCAATCGTCTGGGCCTGCGGATCGATGGCGGCACCGTGTTCAACGGGATCAGCAGCCCGGCAGGGACCGACGTCTTCAACACTTCACCCGACCTGCATATCGGCGGCGTCAACGCGACCGGCAGCGCGATTGAAGGGGGCTTGGATGGCGGCGACATCGCCGAAATCTTCGTGCTCAACACTGCGCTCCACATCAACACTAGCCTGCGCGACACGATCGAGGCGATGATCAATGATCGTTATGACCTGTGGGACGGCTGATCCGCTCAGAACGTCTTGGATGGGTGGAGAGAGGACGGTCTGCTTTCAGCTGTTTAGAGGCGTTAGCTGCCTTCAGCCGTTATCAATTTGATGTGTGGAGGTTGGGTGCTTACTACGTCAACGCAGTGGTTCAATGTATTCAGCGACCAGTGCTGAAGCGGACCTGGATAGTCGTCATTCGCAAATGTGGTTTTCGACAAAAAATCAAGAAAGGCTGAGTTATACCGCCTTTCAAGTTGATCTTTTACAGGAGGTTGGTTTTCCTCCGCTTGCCAATAGCTTTCGCTTCGAACCACATATGCTACGTATTCATCCCAAATAAGCTCAAATTTGCGGCTTTGTTCTGTGATCTCGATGGGGCGGCCTTGACCAAGATCGATATCGTCAAAATTTATCGGCGAAGGCGCACCCAAAATTCCCTCCGCGACGACGATTCGGAGTCCATTTTCAAGTTCACCGATCTCAATGAGATAAAGATCTGTATGACCCTTGGGGAATTCCACTCGTGCCTCCGGAGTTGATTTGCGCATGCGATAGCACATGCAATTCAGGTCTGCTTCAAGTGATTGCCGCAGGTGCATTTGAAAGCCACAAATGGTCGTCACCAGCCGAGTTATGCTGAGCGCACCATGTGCGTCAGGATCAGGCGGCTTTCCACCATTCCACTCCAACACCATACGCCGGATAGACTTTCGACAGCCGTAAGGTCATCCTTTTGTGCGGCTGCCTCGCAGGCGATTAAGAGGGCATCTCCCCCCATCGGCTTCTCGCGCCGGAGAACCTCACTCCACGCAATGAGCGCTTGCTCTTCGTCGGTAGCATGAACTTGCGACAGATATGTTCCGCCATCAAATTCGCACATGATCGTGAAACGCTGAGCGGTCATGATATCAGGTTAGCGTCCGCTTCTAGCTAACGCAATTGGCGCGTCTCAAGGCAAGTTCTGGTCGTCTCGTGCCGGGCGGCTTTTGAAATAGCAGGGTCGGCATATGGAGAGGCAGCCTCTCCATATGCCGGCCGGCGCGCGCCTTTCTACTCCGCGTCATGGTCGCCGCCATGGCGCGTTTTTCTGATCCCGAAGCTGCAGCTGGCGAAGTGCTTCGCCTGGGCACGATCGCATCGCTCGATTTGGCCAATGCCACCTGCACGGCGCAAAGCGGCGACATCGTCACCGGCGATATCCCGTGGATTGCCCAGCGCGCCGGCAATGTCCGTGCCTGGTCGCCACCCAGCATCGGCGAACAATGCCTGATCCTCGCGCCGGAAGGCGATCTGGCGGCCGCCATGGCCATCGTCGGCCTCTATTCCGACGCCTGCCCTGCCCCATCGGCTGATCCCAATGTTAGCCTGACCGAATATCCCGATGGCGCGATCATCGCCTATGATCACGCGGCCCATGCGCTGACCGCAACCCTGCCCGCCGGCGGAACCGTGGCGATCGACGCAACCGGCGGCGTCACGATCACCGGCGACACCGTCATCAAAGGCAATGCGACGATCGACGGCGATCTGCATGTCACCGGCACCGTCACGGCGGACACCGATGTCCTGGGCGGCGGGATCAGCCTCAAATCGCACAAGCATGGCCAGGTGCAGGCCGGCAGCGCCGAATCCGGGGCGCCCGTTTGATGGCGGGCATGAATCGCACCACCGGCGCCACGCTCGACGGCATCGAGCATATTGCCCAGTCGATGGCCGATATTATCGGCACGCCCATCGGATCGCTGGTCGGCCGCCGTGAATATGGCTCGCTGGTCCCCGACCTTGTCGACCAGCCCATGACCGGCGCCAACATCCTGCGCATCTTCGCCGCGTCCGCCCTCGCCCTGTCCCGCTGGGAAGATCGCATCCGCCTGCGCCGGCTGCAGCTGGTTGCCGGCGATCGGCCTGGCGCGGCCTCCCTGTCGATCGAGGCCGAACGCAAGGGTGACATCGCCACCGCCAGTCTCTCCCGCATCCTCCTGCCCCTCATCCGCTGAAGAAAGGTCCATCCATGGCCACGACTGCATTCAAGCATGGCATCACCGTCACCGAAGTATCGACCGGCGCCCGCACCCTGACGGCGGTCAGCACCGCCATTATCGGCCTGGTTGGCACCGCGCCCGATGCCGATCCCGCCGTCTACCCGCTCAACAAGCCAATCCTGATCAGCGATATCGAAGCGGCGATCGGTGACATCGGCGCGGAAGGCACGCTGGCCCGCTCGCTGCGCGCCATCGCCGACATCACCCGGCCCATCATCGTCCTGATCCGCGTCGAGGAAGGCGAGGATGCGGCCGAAACCGCCAGCAATGTCATCGGCACCGTCACGGCCGAAGGCATGCGCACCGGCATGCAGGCCCTGCTGTCGGCATCGGCCGACGTCGGCGTGATCCCGCGCATCCTGGGCACGCCGGGGCTGGAGACGCAAGCGGTGACCACTGCGCTCGCCGTGGTGGCCAAGAAGCTGCGCGCCTTTGCCTATGCTCGCGCGATCGGCGCGACAGTCGCGGCCGCCACCCTCTACCGCGCCAATTTCAGCCAGCGCGAACTGATGCTGCTGATGCCCGACTTTATCGCTTGGGACACCGACGCCAGCGCCAATGTGACCAGCTTCGCAGCCGCGCACGCCATGGGCCTGCGCGCCTATATCGACGAACAGACCGGGCCGCAGAAGACGCTGTCCAATGTGGCGGTCGATGGCGTGGTCGGCCTGTCGCAGCCGATACACTGGGATATCGAGGATCAGGACACCGATGCCGGCCTGCTCAATGCCGCCCAGATCACGGCGCTGATCCGCAAGAGCAGCGGCTTCTATTTCTGGGGCAACCGCACCTGTTCGGATGATCCCCAGTTCGTCTTCGAAAGCGGCGTGCGCGTTGCCCAGCTGCTGGCGGACACGGTCGCTAAGGGCATGGACTGGGCGATGGACAAGCCGCTGACGCCCAGCCTGGCCAAGGACATCATCGAAACCATCAACGGCCTGGGGCGCAATCTCAAGGCCGCCGGCGTCGTGCTGGGTTTTGAGGCCTGGTATGACGAAACCGCCAATCCGGTGGACAGCCTCAAGGCCGGCAAGCTGGTGATCCGCTACAAATATACCGTCCCGCCGCCGCTGGAGGATCTCGGTTTCTATCAGGAAATCACGGACGAATATTTCGCCGACTTCGCCGCCCAGCTGACTGAGGCCGGCTGACGCCCGCGCGCGCCTTTTCTCTCCCTCTCGATCAAAGGATTATCGCCATGGGCATGGCCCGCACCCTCAAGGACATGATGCTCTTCAACGAAGGCCTTGCCTATATTGGCGAGTGCAAGACCGTCACCCTGCCGCCCCTCACCCGCAAGATGGAGGAATGGCGCGGCGGCGGCATGGGCGGCGTCGCCGAAATGGACATGGGGCTGGAGGCGCTGGAGATGACCTCCACCTTCGGCGGCCCGATGCGCGACATTCTACGCCAGTTCGGCATCACCACCGTCAACGGCGTCTACCTCCGCTTCGCGGGCGCCTATCAGGATGACGATAGCGGCGCGGTCGATAGCGTCGAAGTGATCGTGCGCGGCCGTCACAAGGAAATCGAATTCGGCGACCAAGAAGTCGGCGAGGCCGGGGAATTCTCCGTCACCTCGGGCCTGGTCTATTACAAGCTGGTCTGGAACGGCCGAACCGAAATCGAAATCGACGTCCTGGCCGGCATCGAGATTGTCGATGGCGTCGATCGCCGCGCCGCCATCCGCAACGCCATCGGCATCTTCTAATCCCCCGGCCCGGCCATGCGCCGGGCCGCCCTCCCCCTCACGCATAGGCTTTCACCATGAATGACAACGACACCGGCCCCATCTTCCGCACCGTCACCCTCGACACCCACATCATCAAGGGCGACACCACGATCGACACGCTGCAGCTGCGTAAGCCCCGATCGGGCGAACTGCGCGGCCTTACCCTGGTCGATCTGGGCCAGCTCAAGGTCGATGCCCTGATCAAGATCGTTCCGCGCATCGCCATCCCGACCATCACCGAAGTCGATGTCGCCAATCTCGACACCGCCGACCTGCTCGCGATCGGCACGGAAATCGGCGGTTTTTTGCTGCAGAAGTCGCATCGTGCGGATGCCCTCGCTCAGTAGATGATGCGATGGCGGATGTGGCGATCATCTTCCATTGGTCGCCCGACGTCATGGACCCGATGACGCTGCCCGAACTGATGGGCTGGCGCGAACAGGCTGCGAAACGGGCCAAGCCGCCCGAAACCGGGAAAAAGAAGAATGGCCGACCGTAATCTGCGCATGCAGCTGATCCTTGAGGGGCTGGACCGCGTCACCGCGCCCCTCAAGTCCATCACCAATGCGTCATCCGGCGCCCGCCGCGACCTGGCCGAAACCCAGAAGCAGCTGAAGGCGCTCGACGCCCTGCAGAAACAGGTGGGCGGCTACAAGGCGGCCGAAGGGCGCTTCGCATCCGATCATCAGCAGCTGCAGCAGACACAGGTCCGCGTTGCGCAGCTGCGCCACGAACTGGAGGCGACGGAGGCCCCGACCAAGAAGCTGCGCACCGAGTTTGAAAAGGCGCAGCGCCAGGCGAGCATGCTGACCGACCGGGTCGATGCAGGCGGCAAGGAATTGCAGCAGCTGCAGCGCCAGCTGGAGGCCGCCGGCATCGACGTCGCCGACCTCGCCGCCCATGAGGATCGGCTGTCGGGCCGGGTCTATGATGCGAACAAGGCCCTCAAGCAGCAGACCGCGACCGTCGAGAAGCTGAACCAGGCCAATCGCAATACGCAAAAGCTGAACGACATCAGCACCAAGGCGACCGGTGCGGGCCTGGGCATGATCGCCGCCGGCACCGCCGCCGGCCTGCCCGTTGTCGCGGCCACCAAGCAGGCGATGACGATGGAAAGCGCCATGGCCGACGTGTCCAAGGTCACCAACATGACCCGGCCCCAGATCGAGCAGATGTCCACCGACTTCCTCGACATGAGCGAGACGATCCCTGTGCCGGCGGAGGGCCTGGCCCAGATCGCCGCAGCTGCCGGCGCCGCTGGTGTGGGCATGGACAAGATGGGCCGGCCCTTGGCGGACCAGCGCCAGCAGCTGCAGGAATTCACCGCCGACGCGGCGAAGATGGGCGTGGCGTTCGACATGACGGCCGATGTCGCCGGCGAAACCATGGCCAAATGGCGCACCGCCTTCGAACTGCCCCAGGACGGCGTCCGCGCGCTGGGCGACCGCGTCAATGCGCTGACCAACACCTTCGGCGGCAAGGCGGCCAATGTCACCGACATCATCACCCGCATCGGCCCGCTGGGCAAGGTCGCGGGCCTCGCGGCGCCGCAGATCGCGGCGCTCGGCTCCACGCTCGATTCAATCGGCGTGCCTAGCGAAGTCGCCGCCACCGGCATCAAGAACACGATGCTGGCCCTGACCAAGGGCGAAGCTGCGACGAAAAGCCAGCAGGGCGCGTTCAAGGCGCTGGGCCTGTCGGCCACCGACGTCGCCAAGCGGATGCAGACCGATGCCGCCGGCGCGATCGTCGATGTCATGACCCGCATCGGCAAGCTGGACGCAGATCAGCAGTCGGGCCTGCTGACCCAGTTGTTCGGCTCGGAAAGCGTCGCCGCCATCGCGCCGATGCTGACCAATCTCGACGGCCTCAAGAACCGCCTGGCGCTGGTCGGCGATGAAAGCCGCTATGCCGGATCGATGCAGGCGGAATTCCTCAACCGCATCGGGGTGACGGAGGGCGCGACCGGCCTTGCCACAAACGCCCTGTCGGGCCTCAACATCACCATGGGTAAGGCGCTTCTGCCGACCGTCGTGAAGCTGGCGAAGCTGGTGCAATGGGCCGCTAGCGGCCTGCGCCACTGGGCACAGGAACATCCCGGCATCACCAAGGCGGTGATGATCTTCATGGGCGTCGGGTCGGGCCTGCTCATCATCCTGGGCGGCCTGGCGCTGGCCTTCGCCGCCCTCACTGCCGCTGCTGCACCGCTGGGCATCGCCTTGGGGCCATTGCTGTTGATCGTCGCGGCCATCGCCGCCCTCGCCGCCCTGGTCTATGTCATCTATGATAATTGGGGCGCCATGGTGGGCTGGCTCGCCGGCCTGTGGGAATCGATCCGCAGCAACACGGTCGCCGCGATCGGCGCCCTGGTCGATGCCTTTCTGAACTTCACGCCGCTCGGGCTGATGATCCGGGCATTCCTGCCCGTCCTCTCCTATCTGCGCTCGCTCGATTTCGCGGCGATCGGCCGCCATCTGATCGATGGCCTGGTCGCCGGCATTACGGCGGCCTTTCCCAATCTGACCGCGATAGTTTCGAAGATTGGCACAATGCTGCCGGCAGGACTGCGCAAGCTGCTGGGCATCCACTCCCCCTCGCGCGTGTTTGCCGAAATCGGAGGCCATGTGATGAGCGGTCTGGATCAGGGGCTGGCCAACAATACGTCCGCGCCGATCGGACGGATATCCGACCTGTCGGGTCAGATGACCCGTGCCCTGGCTATCGGCGCGGGTAGCGCGGCCATGGCCGTCGGTGCGCCGGCGGCAGCCCATTCCGGCGGTGCCATGGGGGCGGCGCCGATCGCGGTGACATACAGCATCAAGATCGACGTCGGCGCCGGCAGTGCATCCGCCACCGACATCGCCGATGAAGTGCGCAAGGCGATTGAGCAGATCGAGCGCGAACGGCGCGGCCGCGGCTTCGGCGACGAAGGGGATTATTGATGCTGATGGCCCTGGGCATGTTCATCTTCGATCTGCCGACCCTCGCCCATGACGAACTGCAGCGCCGCGCATCCTGGCGCCACGCGCGCAGTGCCCGCGTCGGCGCCCGCGACGCGACCCAGTTCGTCGGGCCGGGCGAGGAAACCATTAACCTGTCGGGTGCGGTCTATGCCGAAATCACCGATGGCCGCGTGTCGATCGACGATCTCCGCACCATGGCCGAATCCGGAGAGGCCTGGCCGCTGCTCGACGGTACCGGCACCGTGTTCGGCGATTTCGTGATCGAGGCGATCGATGAGCGCCATGCCTATCTGATGATCGATGGCCGCGCCCAGCGCATCGACTTCGCGATCGACCTGCTGCGCGTGGCGGAGAAGGACGGCGCCGCATGACAGATCGCATTGCCAATATCCCCGATTTCCGCGTAACGCTGGGCGATAACGACCTGACCGGCAAGATGCGCCCGCGCCTGGTCTCGCTCACCCTGTCGGAAAAGCGCGGGGATGAGGCCGACCAACTGGATATCGTGCTGGACGATAGCGACGGCGGCCTGGCTATCCCGCCCGAAGGGGCAACGCTGCGCCTCGCCCTGGGCTGGAAGCAGGGCCGCGACGTGACGCCAGGCCTGATCGAAAAGGGCACGTTCAAGGTGGACGATGTCAGCCATAGCGGCCCGCCCGATCAGGTCCGCATCCGCGCGCGTGCCGCCGACTTCACCAGCGACATTCGCAACCGCCGGGAACAGGCTTGGCAAAATACGACCTTAGGAGCGGTGTTGACGGAGGTTGCAGGGCGCAATGGCCTCACACCGCGCATAGCGGCCGATCTGGCGTCGATCACGCTCCCGACCGTCAGTCAGAGCCGGCAAAGCGATATCGCCTTCCTGCGCCGCCTGGGGCGCGAGAACGACGCCATCGCTACCATCAAGGACGACAAGCTGATCTTTGCGCGCACGGGCGCGGGCATCACCAACAGCGGCACGGCATTGCCCAGCCTGACCATCCGCCGCAGCGCCGGCGACGGCCATAGCTGGCAACGGCAGAAGCGTGACGGACAAACCGGCGTGACGGCCAGTTGGCATGATCGCAAGGCGGCGAAGCGCCAGACGGTGACCGTGGGCGAGAAGGACGGCGCTAAGCGCCTGCGCAAGACCTTTGCGGACGAAGCGTCGGCGCGCCGTGCAGCCAGCGCTGAACAGGCGCGGCTCAAGCGCGCACCCGCCACGCTCGACATGCGCCTGGCGCTTGGCCGGACCGATATCTACGTCGATCTGCGCGTCAACGTGACCGGCATCAAGGCCGGTATCGACGGCACATGGCTGATCAGCGAGGTAACCCACAGCATCGATAATGGCGGCGGTCTCACGACTTCGATTAAGTTTGAGAGCGCGCCGTGACCCGCAAAACTACTCCAGAGTAAGCGGTGAAACGGGCGCAATAATAAGCCGGACCACCGCCCTCTAAATAATGCCCGAACGAAATGCAGCCGACCCCAAAGAAATCAGGTCGCGATGATTGGGGTGGAAGAGATAACGTCCCCGTTTTCATCATAAGAGACCAGCCAAGCCTGCCCATCGTGATACTCGATACTGGTTGTGTCGAGGATCAACTCGTTCGGTAACGGCGCGGTCTCGACGCTCTTGATCGGCACAATATTGTTCGGATCGGAGGGCGAGTTAGCGCTCATGCCGCCACCTCATCTGCATAACGGAACCATTCCCGCTGCGACGGGCGCAATTCGTGCTTCTTGGTCTTCCAAGGCTTGATGCCGCCGGCGTAGTGAAGAATCACAGCCTGATCCGTAAGCGGCGGCTGCGCTTCTGGGGGAGCGTGACGAACAAATCCCTCCTGGAAATTATATTTTGCCGACACCATCGCATGCAGCCCAGGGTTCTCGCTGAAGTAGACGCTCATGTGCGACTGTTCGTTGATGCGTGGTGGTGCGCTGAATGCGCTCAGCAACAGTTCCTCTCGGAAAGCATCGGACAGAAGGTCGTCACGGATCAGCATCATGCCGCTGTTCACGCGCCATGAATGGTTGCCCCACATATCACCGTCGATCAGCTTTTGCATGCCGGCCGCCGGGTCTTCCGACTCCATGATCGACCGCTGGAACTGAGGAGCGCACAGAAACTTCACGTCGGGCCGCAGAGAGAGAAGTTCTTCGGCCGGCTTTTTGAATATCATATCAACGTCGAGGAAAAGTAGTTGCGACGTTTCTTGCTTTTCGAAGGCGGCCCATTTTAGGAACGTACCCAAGTTCCATGTAGCGCGTTCCGGACGCTTCACGGTGTCGCGTGAGGCCTTCTCCAAAATCTTCTGTTGGGCGGGGTCGATCAGCCGCCGCTTGTCCACAATTTTCGCGACCAGCGGGTCTTCGAACACCTCCGGATCGGCGGAATATATGATGATCGGGCAGTCGAGCAGCGTTTCCTGTTCGACCATCGAGCGCACCAGTGCTCGGAAAAGTCCTGCGTAATTGGCGTCGAACGCGAGAGCTATGCTTGTGTCATAATGGTCACCAGCAACACCGCCAGTATATTTGCGCAAAGTCATGGCCGCTCCGATCAGATGGAGTGTTTTGGCTATGCTCAGCGCAATTATTTTTCAAGGAGAGATTTTGTCCAAGCTAAAGGGATTTGAAGAGATAATTTCATCACGTAGCTGATTCCATTACGTTTTTTAGGCAGATGCCCATTCATGGCCTGCGCGGAAATGACAATCGTCAGCCAAACAGAAATGGGACAGAACCAGACCGTCCTGACGTATGCCGATTTATGTTTTGCGGACGATCGCGACCACTCGCCCCAAAACATGCAGTTCCTGATCATAGGCGATTTCGTCGCGCACACTCTGATTGTCGCTCATGATCTTAACTGAGCCATCCGCCATCTGCCGCAATCGCTTGACCATCCCACTATTGCCGTATGCACAAGCCCAAATCTTATCGGCCAGGTTAAGACTCTGCTGCGAAGCGTCTATCAAAAGCAGATCGCTATCGAGGATCGTCGGAGACATGGAATCCCCAATACCTTGCGCAAAATAGAGATGATCAGGCGAGGCCCCCGTGTAGATCCTGATCCAGTCGCGAGGAAAGTGCCGAACGGTAGTCGTGACGGGAACTTCAAGATCGGTGGCGCCCATGCCGTAGCGCAGATCGATCTCGCGGACCGGCACAAGGCCAAGCTCATTTGCAACGACATCCACGGATGGAAGAGGCACGTATCCGAGCGCAGGATCGTCCGTTGATCCGCTCAAATACTCCGCTGTTGTCTCTAATTCCCGCGCGATTGCATGAAGATGCGCGCTGCTCCGCACCGTTCCAGACAACAATTTAAAAATCGAAGGTTGCTTGATCCCAACCCGTCGAGCGAGTTCGGCTTGCGAGATGCCCATCGCGCCCATGCGGTCGCGGATACGCCCAGCGTCGATCATTCTCCGCTGCTATAACCATGGCTATTTTCGTCAACGAACTTATGGCTATTGACAGGACTATACCTGTGGTTATAGGCATGCGGCATGGATCAGGCTTTCTCACCGTTCGAGGCGCTCAAGGACGCGGTAGCTAAGGCCGGTGGCCAAGCGGCCACGGCGAGGATTTGCGGCGTCAGCCAGCCTGCAGTGTGGAAGTGGTTGCAATCAGGGAAGCGACTGCCAGCAGAATATGTGCTGGCTATTGAGGCCGAAACTGGCGTCTCTCGTCATCTTCTGCGCCCCGATATCTATCCTCTTCTCATGCCACCCGCTGGCATTGCCGTAAGCGATGAGTGCGCCCCCTTCATACAGCCAACGCCGGACGCCGTCGCTTGCGATCGGAGTTCCGGATTGCAACGAAAAGACATCCGCTGATGCCCGCCCCCCTTCACCATATGTCGAAGCCTTCGGGTCGCACCTTCGACAACCGGCAGCAGGAGCGCCTGCCCCAGTTTAAAACCCTCTCGGGATCTGAAAACAGCGCTCCAACCTATTCCCTGCGCGGTCGCTTTGCGTCCCGGCATGCCTTTACGATCCCGGAAGATTTGACTGTGCGTGATGAGCTTGCCCCCATGCCACAACTGCCGCGCTGGTACAGCCTCGCTGTGTTTCTCATCATCAGCAGCGCCGACATCTTCGCCATGTGTGCAATCGGGAGGCCCGGAGCATGACGAAGGTCCGCGCCCCTCTGACCTTCTCGCTCGCCGTCACCACGGCGGTTGGACTCATCGGTTGGGATCATGCCGCCAAGATCACGCGCCGCTCAAAGCGCGCGGTTCGCTACTGGAGCGAGAGCGACAAGGCCAGCATGCCCACGCTCGACCAAGCTATAGCGCTCGATCGGGCCTTCATTGAAGCGGGTGGCGGCTTTGCCCCGATCCTCGAAAGCTACGCCCGGCAACTGGACGTGGAGCTCTCGAACACATTGGCATGTCGGGCGGCGCTGGCCGACGACATCGCCCAGGCATCGCTGGAGACGGCGGACGCGATCAGCAGCAGCATCCATGTGATGCAGCATGGCGCATCCCCGACAGAAATCCATCACGCCATCAAGGAGACTGAGGAAGCGAGCGGTGCCGTCATTCGCCTGCTGTCCCGTCTCAAATCATTCCTGCCCGGCAATGGCGCCGGCGCGGACAATGCGGGGGTAAGAGCATGAGCAAGGGCCAGCGGCCAACAACTAAAGGCAAGGAACAGCCGCGCATGGCAACGGTGGATTGCCCGGCCTGCGGGGCACGCGCCTTCGCCCGTAACATCGGCAAGAAGAGCCTCCTTTATCGGGAGGTCTACTATCATTGCCTCGATCTGCGCGACTGCGGTCATGAATTCGTCGTCGGCATTTCCGCGCTGCGAACCGTCCGCGCCTCGCGCTGGCCAGAGCCGCTGGAAAAGCTGCCGATGACCACCTGGCGCGCCGCCGATAATGATCGGGCTGCCAATGATGATGGTCCGCCCAGCGAGCCTAGCACCAACAGCATGACCGGCTGACCGCCGGCGGCCCTTCAGCCGCGCCCCTGATCCCTGCTCAATCCAGCCCGGCGGACCCCGCTGCCGGGAACGCCCCTTTCTTGCCTTCGAATGTCTCATTCTCGCCATGTCCATGCGTGACGACATCCGCCGCGAACTGCTCGCCAAGCTGAAAACCGACTTCCAGTGGAAGACGGACAAAGGTGCATGGCTGCGCGGCGGCAAATGCCCCGATTGCGGCGAAAAGCAGGTCTACACCAACGCTGAAAGCCCGTGGGTTCTCAAGTGCAACCGCCAAGAAAAATGCGGTTGGGAAGAGACGGTTCGCGATCGATATCCCGAAATCTTCGACACCTGGTCGAACCGCTTCCAGAAGACGCGCGAGAACCCCAATGCTGCGGCAGACGCCTATCTGACCGACGCCCGCAAGCTGAACCTGATGGGGATGCGCGACGCCTACAGCCAGGAATGGTTTCAGGATCAGAAGCGCGGCATCGGCTCGGCCACCGTTCGCTTTCCCCTGCCCGGCGGCAGCTGGTGGGAACGGCTGATTGATCAGCCTGGTCGCTTCGAGAAGAAGGCCAATTTCGCCTATGGCAAGCCCTATAAGGGGCAGGCTTGGCAGCGTCCTGACGTGTCGTTCGAGGACATGGCCGCAGCGGATAGCATCTGGATCGCCGAAGGCATCTTCAACGCCTGGGCGCTGGAACAGGCCGGCCAGCGCGCCATTTCGGCGATGTCCTGCAACAACTATCCCGAAGAGTTCCTGAAACAGCTGCGCGCGCATATCGCCGCTTCTGACAATCCCTTGCGTTCGCCCCAGCTGGTCTTTGCCTATGACGCCGGCGCCGCTGGCACCGGTGCGAGCCGCGAGCATGTGAAGCTGGTGATCAAGCACGGATGGAAGGCGACGGCCGCGCAGCCCAGTGGAGAAGACGAAACCGGCAAGGTGCTGGATTGGAACGACCTGCTTGGCCTCGATCGCCTGGAGGCCGACCATCGCGCCGAATATCTGTGGTTCGGCAAAGTGCTTCTGGCCAAGGACGCCCAGGAAAAGGCGTTCCTGATCTGGGAAAAGCACCACTGGACCAATTTCAATTTCACCTTCGGCAACCGCACCTACTGGTGCGCGATCGACGTCGCTGTCGTGCAGGAAAAGATCGACGAGTATCGCAAGAGCCGCACCCGCGAGCTCAAGGATGTTGACGCTGCCGTCGAGGCGGAAATCCGCATGCAGGCCTCGCGCGAGGCCTTGATGGTGGAAGAAATCGCCAACTGCGCCTTTCGCGTCTTGTATCGCCAGCGCGACGACGCCACCGACGAAACCCGCTTCTTCCTCAACATATCCTTCCCCAGCGGAAAACGCCCATCGGTGAAGGGCGATTTCACTGCCGCCCAGCTGCGCAAGGCCTCGAATTTCGAAGACCGCTTGTTCGCCTTCGGGGGCGTCTGGACCGGCAGCGCCTACCAGCTGACCCGCATTCTGCAGCAGCAGACGCCCGACCTGCCCGACGTGCGCCCGCTTGGCTTCACCGGCTATTGCCGCGATGCGAAGGCCTATGTCTTCGGTCAATATGCCGTGTCGGGCGGCCGTGTTTACAAACCCAACGACAATGAATTCTTCCAGATCGGCAAGAATGCGCTGAAACTCGGCACCTCCGAACGGCTGCTGGACATCGATTATGACGCCGACCAGCTGGACACCAGCTGGCTCGCCGATCTGTGGACCGCCTATGGCGCCAAGGGCGTCACCTGCCTGACCTTCTACTTCGCATCGCTCTTTGCAGAGCAGGTCCGCGGCGAAATGAAATCCTTCCCGTTCCTCGAAATGTACGGCCTGCCCGGCACCGGCAAAACGACGCTGATCGAATTCTTATGGAAGCTGCTTGGCCGCGAAAATTACGAGGGCTTCGATCCGGCCAAGGCGACCCCGGCGGCCATGGCGCGCAACCTGGGCAAGGTCGGCAATCTCCCCGTCGTGCTGATCGAGGGCGACCGCCGCGAGGAAGCCAGCCACGCCCGCAAGTTTGAATGGGAGGAATTGAAGACCGCCTATAACGGCCGCACCGTCCGGGCGCGCGGCGTCAAGAATGGCGGCATGGAGACGTTCGAACCGCCTTTCCGGGGCGCTGTCGTCATCGAACAGAACGAACCCGTCAATGCGAGCCGCGCCGTGCTGGAACGCATCATGTCGCTCGGCTTCGACATGTCGAACTTCACCAACGACACCAAGGCGGCGGCCGAACGGCTTGAGCAGTGGCCGGTGGAGAAGATTTCGGGTTTCATCGTGCATGCTGCCCGGCGCGAGCAGGATATCATGGCGCGCTTCCGCCAGGCCTTCGCCCAATATGAGGCAGAATTGCTCGCCCTGCCGGCGATCCGCACCAATCGTCTCGCCAAGACGCATGGGCAGTTGCTGGCATTCCTCGACGCGATCCGCGCGATCGTGCCGCTCACCGATGAGCAGCAGGCGCAGACAATGCGCTTCATCGTCCAGATGGCGAGCGACCGACAGCTGGCCGTCAACAGCGAAGACCCGATCGTCAGCCTCTTCTGGGAACGGTTCGATTATCTGGAAGAGAACGAGGCGAAAGGCGCCACCGCCGGCAAGATCAACCACCATCGCAAGCGCGACGAAGGGCTGATCGCTGTCCGCCTCAACGAAATGGAGGCCCGCTGCGCGGAAAAGCGCCTGCAGCTGCCTACCCATTCCGAACTGATCCGCGCCCTCAAAACCTCCAAATCCCGCCGGTTCATCGAACAGGCGATGGTCAATTCCATCAACGACAATGTCGGCTCTGTTCGCTGCTGGGTCTTCCATGACCCGTCGCGCGCCACCGGCAAAGCTTCCTGACAGAGAAAGGCCTTACCATGCGTAGCGTCCCCTCCCTCGCGGCCATGCTCGACGACGGCAAGCCCGCACCGCGCCCTGTCGTCATGCCCTGGGAATATGTCGCCATGCGGCGGACCGCCGCCGGCATGACGATCGAGCAGGCTGCCCGGCCCTATTGGCACCGCCCGGAACACCGGGCAGATGTAGAACGCAACATCGGCGCCCTCGAAACCGTGGGCTTCCGCATGAAGCGCGACTTCTTCGTCGCCGATATGTCGCGCGCCTACACCTTCAATGTCGACGTCTATCGCCAGCTTTGTGACACGCCGCCTGATCAGCATCCGCGCCTTTGCCTAGCCTGCGGATGGGACCAGTGGTCGACCCAGTACGACACCAATGGCGAGGAAGCGACCTGGTCGCAGTCTGATCCCGACCTTTGCACCCGCTGCGAGCAGCTGGATCGCAAGAAGGTCATAGGCTGATGCGCCGACCGAGCATTGTTCATCCGATGGGTTGCCGCTGCGCCAGCTGCGATCCCGCCTTCTCCATCCGCGATTGGCTGGCGGCCTCGATCGCCGGCACCGCCCGTCTCGCCGCCTTTTCCGGCTTTCTGCTGGGCTGCGCCCTCCGCTCTCTCTTCGCCATCATCAATTTTTGAAAGGAATGACCATGTCAGAAACAAACGTAGCTGCTGAAAACCTCCGCCAGGGCATCGAGCGTATCGAGCGCCTGGAAGAAGAAAAGCAGGGCATCGCGGACGATATCAAGGACGTCTACGCCGAATACAAGGCGCAGGGTTTCGACACCAAGATGATGCGCGAGGTGATCCGCCTTCGGAAGATGCAGCCCCACGATCGGCAGGAAATGCAGTCGATCCTGGAGACCTACCTGTCGGCGCTGGGAATGGAATGATGGCCAAGGGTCTGCTCCGCGCCCTGCTTATTATCGCCGCCCTGCTGGCGATCCCCTTCATCATCGCGCGCGCCATCGCCGGCGCGCAGGGAGAAAACCGTTGACCCGTCAACTGTCCCTAATCGAACATATAGCGCTGAATTTTCTGGCAACAGGCGGTCGCGCGACCACCGCCGCGATCGCTTCGACTTGCGGCCTGATGGCCGGCGGTCGATGCCTGCCCCAAGTCCGCAACATGCTGCGCCGCCTCCAGCGGCGCGGCCACATTGCGAATGGCTACACCGCCCCCGGCCATTATGCCGTCTGGTCCATCACCGACGCGGGCCGAAAGGCGGTGCAAGCATGACCGCGCAAGCACCCGAACGACTGCTTCGGATCGGCGATGTCGTCGACCGCACCGCCCTATCTCGATCACATATTTACGCGCTTGTTGGCCGGGACGCGTTCCCAGCCCCGCGCAAACTGGGCGCCAAATGTTCCCGATGGATCGAAAGCGAAGTGGATGCCTGGATCAACAGGGTATCGTGATGTCTATAGACCGGGCCGACCAGGCCCGGTCGCTGCCCATCGGATCGGCTGACCGATATGCACTGCCGGCGGCCACATATCGGCCAGCAATATGTCGGCCCACTCACAGGCCAATTCACGACGGCGAGCCATACAGGCCGCGCGGTTATAGGCGCCTTCGACCTTGTTGGTCGGCACATGTGCCAGCATCAGGTCGATGATGGCGCGATCTGGCGCCACGCCCTCGTTGCCAGCAGTCTTCCATTGCCGCTCGACCCGCTCATTCATGATCGTCGAGAACGCGGATCGAAAACCATGCGGCACATGACGCTGATGATAGCCCGCGCGAATCAGTAGTGCGCGCAAGGTATTCTCGCTCATGGGCTTGTGCAGATGCCGATCGGTCGGGAATATCAGCTGCAGTTCGCCGGTCAGTGGCACCATCGCATTCAGCACGGCGACGGCTTGGGGCGCCAGCGGCACCAGATGATCGCCATCTATCTCCGTTTTGCGATCGGCATCTCCCTTCATGCGGTGCGCCGGTATGCGCCACAACGGCGCCTCGCCATCTAGATCCTCAAATTCAGCCCAGCGGGCGCCATGCAATTCATTAGGCCGCACGGCGGTCAGCGCCAGCAGCCGCAGCGCCAGTTTGGTCTGGGCGCGGCACCGCTCCCCTTCCGCATCAATCAGCATTTGGCGCAGCCCTGACAAACTGGTGATAGCTGGCTGCGGCTTTGCCTTCGGCTTTTTGGGAAGCGCGATCGATAGCCCGGCTGCGGGATCGCGGGCGGCCCGGCCCATGGCGATACCATAGACGAATATGGCACTGATCCGCTGCCGCGTCCGGTGCGCCGTCTCCACGGCGCCGCGATCGGCGATCCGGCGCAGCAGGCCGAACACCGCCGGGGCCTCTATATCCTCGATCGGCAAGTGCCCAATTACGGGAAAGACTTCATTTTCCAGATTGTCCAGGACGTCGGCCGTGTGGACCTTTGACCATCGGCCCTTCTGCAGGGCATGCCATTCGCGCCCAGTCTCTTCGAAGGACGGCCGCGTGTCGGCCACCGGTGTGGCGCGCTCGAACAGATCGTCGGGTCGTGGCTCGCGTCCCTTTGCCAGAAGCGTCTTCGCAGTGTCACGCGCCTCGCGTGCATCCTTGAGCGAGAGGGCAGGATAGCTGCCGATCGTCAGCGTTTTCTGGATTGGCTTGCCAGCATCATTGCGGCCGAACTGGTAATTCATGCGCCAGCTGCGGCCGCCGGCAGTCGATACGTGCAGATACAGCTGGCTGCCATCGCTCAGCTTATAGGCTTTGTCGGCTGCCTTCGCGTTGCGAACCTTGGCGTCGGTCAGCGCCCCCATACCATATCCCCCGAATCGCGTACCATAGGCGGAACCATATGGCAGAGCCGATGCACGAGAACAAATGCGGACCGCCGCGGACAAATCGACGCAGGAAAATCCCCGGATTTCGGGCGCTTGCAGCGTTATCCGGCTCTATCAAGAAGAAAAACTGGCGGAGAGGGAGGGATTCGAACCCTCGGTACCCTCACGGGCACGCCGCATTTCGAGTGCGGTGCATTCGACCACTCTGCCACCTCTCCGCAGAAGACCGGAAGCATTGAACCGCAAGGAAAAATGCCGCACCGATCGGGTCGAGGGGCGCCCATTAGCGAATGATTCCATCCTTGCCAAGCACCCTTTTCGGTATTTTTCTTGTCTCCCTGCGCGGGCACCCTAAATTGGTCATATGAAAGTCACGATTCAGAATATCGGTACCGGCATCACCGCCCCGCCGGTCGTCCATGCCCGCTTCAGCATCGGCGATGTCCTCAAGCATCGCAGCTTCGGCTTTCGCGGCGTGGTGTTCGACATCGACCCAGTCTTCGCCAACAGCGAGGAATGGTATGAATCGATCCCCGAACATGCCCGTCCCGACAAGCAGCAGCCCTTCTACCACCTGCTCGCCGAAAATGGCGAGAACAGCTATGTCGCCTATGTCAGCCAGCAGAATCTTGTGGCCGACGACAGCGAGGAGCCGGTCGATCACCCCGCGATCACCGGCCTGTTCGGCGATTATGCGGATGGCAAATATCAGCTGCGCCCGCGCCACCGGCACTGAGCCGCACCGGCGGGCGGCGCTGGGCCTTGCCCTGCTGCTCGCCGCGGCCGGGCCGTTGCAGGCTGCCCCGTTGCCGACACAGGCCCCGGCGCCGGACAAGGTCGCGGTTCCCAATGCCGACCCGACCTTCCCCTTCTCCAACGAGATCGCCGCCTTTGCGAAGGCCGAAGCGGCCGGCCCGCCAGTCGCCGACGCCACGCTGTTCCTGGGCAGTTCCAGCATCCGCCTGTGGGACATCAAGGGCAGCTTCACCGATATCGGTACGGTCAATCGCGGCTTTGGCGGCGCGACCACGCCCGACGTGCTGCATTATTACAAGCGGCTGCTGCCCAAGGCCAAGCCACGCTCTATCATCGTCTATGTCGGCGAGAATGACCTGGCCGCCGGCGCCACGCCGGACAAGGTCGCTACCGACGTGCTGACCCTGCTCCGCCAGCTGCGCGCCGACTATCCCAGGGCGCATATCGCCTATCTCTCGCTCAAGCCCAGCCCGATCCGCTGGACGCTCTGGCCCCAGATGGCGGCGGTCAACATGACCGTTTCGGCGCGCAGCAAGGCGATGAAGTTCGATTATCTCGATGTCGGCCGCCCCTTGCTCGCCACTGACGGCCTGCCCGATGCATCGCTGTTCCGTGCCGATGGTTTGCACATGAATCCGCGCGGTTACGAGCGCTGGACCAGGCTGGTCGACGCCTATCTGGACCATGCCGTGCTGGCGGATACGGGCGCCGGCCGCGATTCCTGACCGCCCTGCCGGCCAGTTTAAGATTGATCCAAGCGCCAGCAACATTATTACCAGCCGCTTGATCGATCGACTGGCGAAGGGAAAAGAGCAGTGACAACCGATTCGGCCAAGGCCGTGCCGATGGCGGAGCTGACGCTACGCGGCGTCATCCTGGGCGCGCTCATCACCCTGCTGTTCACCGCCGCGAACGTCTATCTGGGCCTCAAGATCGGCCTGACCTTCGCCACCTCGATCCCCGCCGCCGTCATCTCCATGGCGGTGCTGCGCCTGTTCGCGACCGGCACGATCCTGGAAAACAACATCGTCCAGACCATCGCATCGGCCGCTGGCACGCTCTCGGCGATCATCTTCGTGCTGCCGGGCCTGGTCATCATCGGCTGGTGGCAGGGCTTCCCCTATTGGCTGTCGGCCTGCACCATCGCGCTGGGCGGCATATTGGGCGTCATGTATTCGGTACCGCTGCGCCGTGCGCTCGTCACCGGATCGGACCTGCCCTATCCCGAGGGTGTCGCCGCCGCCGAAGTGCTGAAAGTCGGCGCAGGTTCGCGCGAGGGCCTGGAAGAGAATAAGCGCGGCCTGGCCGCCATCGTCATGAGTTCGATCGCCGCCGCCGGCTTCTCGATCATCGCCAAGACCAAGATTCTGGCCGAGGAAGCCGCCACCTTCTTCAAGCTGGGCGCGGGCGCCAGCTCGGTCTCGACCAGCTTCTCGATGGCGCTGATCGGCGTCGGCCATCTGGTAGGCATTTCCGTCGGCGCCGCCATGTTCGTCGGCCTGCTGATCAGCTGGGTCGGCATCGTCCCCTATCTCACCAGCCCGCTGCCCGCCGGCGCGGACCTGGCCGACCTGGTCGGCACCACCTTCCGCATGAAGGCCCGCTTCATCGGCGCCGGCACGATCGGCATTGCCGCGATCTGGACCCTGCTCAAGATCCTCGGCCCGATCATCAGCGGCATCCGCTCCGCCCTCAACGCCGCCAAGGTCCGCAAGTCGGGCGACGCCGGCACGCTGGACATCACCGAGCGCGACCTGCCGATCGGCATCGTCTTCGGCACCATCCTCGCCTCGCTCGTGCCGATCGCCGTCTTGCTGTGGATCTTTGCCCAGGGCGGGCCGATCGCCGCCAATCCGGTGCCGATCATCGGCCTGACGCTGGCCTATATCCTGGTCGCCGGCATCGTCATCGCCTCGGTCTGCGGCTATATGGCGGGTCTCATCGGCGCGTCGAACAGCCCGATCTCGGGCGTCGGCATCCTGGCCGTGCTCGGCGCGTCGCTGATCCTCGCAGCCATCTATGGTTCGGGCCACCCCGAACAGAGCCAGGCGCTGATCGCCTATGCCCTGTTCACCACCGCGATCGTGTTCGGCGTCGCCACCATTTCCAACGACAATCTGCAGGACCTCAAGACCGGCCAGCTGGTCGGCGCGACGCCGTGGAAGCAGCAGATCGCACTGGTGCTGGGCGTGCTGTTCGGCGCACTGGTGATCCCGCCGGTCCTCGACCTGCTGAACAGCGCCTTCGGCTTTGCCGGCGCGCCCGGTGCCAAGGCGACCGCCCTGCCCGCGCCACAGGCTGCGCTCATTTCCGCGCTCGCCAAGGGCGTGCTGGGCGGCGACCTCGACTGGGGCCTGATCGGCTTCGGCGCCGGCATCGGCGTGGTCGTGGTCGCGCTCGACGAACTGCTCGGCACGACCGGCAAGATGCGCCTGCCCCCGCTCGCGGTCGGCATGGGCATCTATCTGCCGATGGCGCTGACCCTGCTGATCCCGGTCGGCGCGGTGATCGGCCATTTCTACAATCGCTGGTCGCTGCGCCAGGCGAATCCGGAATTTGCCGAGCGCATGGGCGTGCTGATGGCGACCGGCTTCATCGTCGGCGAAAGCCTGTTCGGCGTCGCCTTTGCCGGCATCGTCGCCTCGACCGACAGCGACGCACCGCTGGCGCTCGTTGCCGAAAGCCATTGGACGGTGCCGCTGTCGGTGCTGATCTTCGCCGGCGTGATCGCCGCCCTCTATGCGCGCCTGCGCCATTGGGCGACCGCGCCGCTCGCCTGACGAGAGTATATGGGCGGCCGATAGCAGGTCGCCCCAATTGCCATTGCGGCAGCCTGTTCCGGCACCCTGGTCCATGCAGCGATTATACGCTCCACCATGTGGCCCATGCGTCACGTCACATAAGTTACATTTTTCAGACTTTTAACTGCAATCATACTGCCATGAAGTCGTAAGGACTCATCGCCAATGGCCTCCCCAACCGAAGGGGAGCATTCACCATGAAGACCTTGTTCCGTGGCGCGAGCCGCGCCGCGATCATCCTTGCCACCGCCATGCCCGTCGCCGCCCTGGCCGGCACCATCAGCGGCACCGTGTCCGACGGCACCGGTACCCGCGCGCTGCAGTCGACCCAGCTGCGCATCGTCGAAAATGGCCGCATCGCCGAAGCCGGCCGTGACGGTTCCTACCGCTTCCCCGACGTCGCGCCGGGCACCTACACGATCGAAGCCCGCTACACCGGTGCCGATCCGGTGCGCACCACCGTCGTCGTGCCCGCAACCGGCGATGTCGATGCCGACATCCGCATCGGCTCCAACGTCGACGCGTCGATCATCGTCGTCGGCCAGGTCGCCAACCAGGCATCGGCCCTGTCGCGCCAGCGCGCGGCCGACGGTGTCGAAAGCGTCCTGACCCGCGACGCGATCGGCCAGTTCCCCGACCAGAATGTCGCCGAATCGCTGCGCCGCCTGCCCGGCGTCAACATCATGAACGACCAGGGCGAAGGCCGCTTCGTCTCGGTCCGCGGTCTCGACCCGGAACTCAACGCCGCATCGGTCAACGGCGCCCGCCTGCCCGCCCCGGAAAGCGATGTCCGCTCGGTCGCGCTGGACGTCGTGCCTTCAGAACTGATCGAATCGATCGAAGTGAAGAAGTCGCTGACGCCGGACATGGATGCCGACACCATCGGCGCCTCGATCGAGATCAACACCACCAGCGCGTTCGACCGCAAGAAGGATCTCTATTCGGTCAAGCTGGAAGGCAGCTATAACGACTATGCCGACGCCGTGACGCCCAAGGGCAGCGTCGATTTCGCCACCCGCCTCAGCGACAATTTCGGCGTCTCGGGCGGCTTCAGCTATTACAAGCGCAAGTTCGAGACCGACAATATCGAAGCTGCGGACTGGACCACCAGCGACGACGGCATCGCCTATGCCGAAACGCTGGAATATCGCGACTATGACGTTCAGCGTAAGCGCATTGGCGGCACGCTGAACCTGGACTGGAAGCCGTCCGACACGACAAAGCTTTACGCCCGCGGCATCTATAACCAGTTTGAAGACCATGAATATCGTCGCCGCCTGACCTTCGTCCTGGATGAGCAGCCCGCTTCGGGTGATGCCGACAGCGCCAACTTCACCGATGAGGATGGCCGCATCGAAGTGCGCCGCGATCTCAAGGACCGTTTCGAGCGTCAGCGCATCAAGTCGCTGGTGCTGGGCGGCACCACCGAAACCGGCCCGTGGAAGCTGACCTATTCGGGTAGCTGGTCGGAATCGACCGAGAAGGAAAAGGGGTCGATCGACCCGATCCGCTGGCGCGCCCGGTTCGACGGCGATGGCGTCGATGTCGGCTTCAACTATGCCGATCCGCGCGTGCCGACCTTCAACGTCACCAGCGGCGCCGACCTGTTCAACGACCCGTCGGAATATAGCTTCAACCGCGTCGAGCAGACTGCCCTGTCGGACTCGCGCGACCGCGAATATGCGCTGAAAGGCGATGTATCGCGCGCCTTCGCCACCGACGGCGGCACCTTCACCGTGCAGGCCGGCATGAAGGCCCGCTGGCGCAAGAAGAGCTATAATTTCAACATGAACTATTATGGCGATGCCGATCTGGACCTGGCCGATGTGCTGGGCGCCCAGACCTATCGTCTGTCGGACCTCGGCCCGCTGCCCGGCAAGGGCCAAGCTACCGACTATTTCTACAACAATATCGGCGAGTTCGAACTCGATCCGATCACCAGCGCCTATGAATCGGCAGCGCAGGATTACAGCGCGAAGGAAGATATCCTCGCCACCTATCTGCTGGGCCGTTGGGACAGCGAGAAGGTCCGCATCATCGGCGGCGTGCGCATGGAGCAGACCCGCAACGTGCTGCGCGGCAATGTCACCGAATATGCGCTGGATGACGAAGGCGAAGCCACTGGCGTCATCTCGACGCCCAATGTCTTCACCAAACATTATACCGACTGGTTGCCCAGCCTGACCGCCCGCTTCGAACCGAGCCAGGGCGTGGTGTTGCGCGCTGCCGCCTACAAGAGCCTGGTCCGTCCCAAGCTGTCGCAGCTTGCCCCGCGCTTCATCCTCGACGAGGATTATGCCGCCGAGTTCGGCAATCCGGACCTCAAGCCCTATCGCGCCTGGAATTTCGACGCATCGGCCGAATGGTATTTCTCGAACAATGGCGCGCTGACCGCCGGCGTCTTCTACAAGACCATCAAGGACTATACGGCAGAGATTCGCGACTTCAACGACGGCACCTATAACGGCATCGATTACAGCGAAGCCGTCTATTATGTGAATGGCGACACCGCCAAGGTGAAGGGCGTCGAACTCTCGTTCAGCCAGGTGCTGAACTTCCTGCCGGCGCCGCTCGATGGCTTCCTGGTGAACCTCAACTACACCTTCACCGACGCCGACGGAAAGATCACCAGCTACGACGGGGACGACAACGCCTATACCCGCAAGATCGGCCTGCCCAATGCTTCGCGCCACACCTTCAATGCGGTGCTGGGCTATGAAAAGGGTCCGATCTCGCTGCGCGCCGCCGGCACCTATCGCAGCAAATATCTGGACGAGATCGGCGATGGTCCGGACACCGACCGCATTGTCGACAACCACTTCCAGCTCGACCTGAGCGCGAAATACAAGATCCTGCCGGGCGTTCGCCTGTTCGCCGACTGGGTCAACGTCAACAACGCCAAATATTTCGCCTATCAGAACTTCGAAGGCAGCCGCCGCCTGCTGCAATATGAGGAATATAACTGGACTGCGAAGTTCGGCATCTCCGCCAGCTTCTGATCCCGTTCGATGTCCCCTGCTTGCCGGTCGCGCCCTTGCGCGGCCGGCAAGTCCCGTTTTCCCGGAAAGGACGCCCATGTCCCGACTGTTCCTGACCATGTTGCTGATGGCGAGCGCCGCGCCGCTCTCCGCCCAGACCGCCGCCAGCCCGCCCGTGCCCCGTTCTGCCGGCACGCCCTATGCCGCCCGGTCCCTGCCCGACCGTATCATGCTGACGCCCGCCGCCGATCCCTCGCGCGGCATGGCCGTCGCCTGGCGCACCGATGCCGCCCAGATCGCCAGCGAAGCGCAGATCGCCATCTCCGTCGACGGCCCGACGCTGGAGGAGAAGGCCAGCACCGTGACCGGCCCCGCCGGCACGCACAAGGACAGCGCCAATGGCCCGGCCCTCTATCACCAGATCCGCTTCGACAATCTGACGCCCGATACCGTCTATGCCTATCGGCTGAAGGGCAGTGCGGGCTGGAGCGAATGGCTGCAATTCCGCACCGCGGCGGCTGATGCCAAGCCGTTCCGCTTCCTCTATCTGGGCGACATCCAGAACGGCATCCTGACCTATGCCAGCCGCGTCATCCGCCAGGCTTTCCATGCCAATGGCGGGATCGAGTTGGTCGCCCATGCCGGCGATCTTGCCGCGCAGCGCGACGACCTCGACCATGATGACGAATGGGGCGAGTTCAACCAGGCCGGCAGCTATAACTGGTCGATCGTCCCGCAACTGCCCGCGACCGGCAATCATGAATATGTCGATGTGGTGAAGCCCGACGGCAGCGAGAGCCGCACGCTCGGCCCCTATTTCCCGCTGCAGTTTGCGCTGCCCGACAATGGCGTGCCGGGCCTCAAGACCACCTATTTTATCGATTATCAGGGGGTGCGCTTCATCGTGCTGGACGGCACGTCGGCAATCGACCTCGGCACCATGGTGCAGCAGACCGCATGGCTCGACGCCACCCTGGCGTCCAGCAAGGCGAAATGGAATGTCGTGCTGTTCCACCAGCCCGTCTTCACCTGTGCCCGACAGCAGGACACGTCCGAGGTCAAGGCCGCGTGGAAGCCGGTGTTCGACAAGCGCAAGGTCGATCTGGTGCTGCAGGGCCATGACCATTGCTACAGCCGCCTGACCTCCGAAGCGGGGCGCGAGGCGTCGGCACAGGCACGCAAGAATGGCGCGATCCAGGGGCCGGTCTATCTCGTCTCGGTCACCGGCTCCAAGATGTATGGCCTCAATGACCGTGCCCGCACCCAGCCGGACAAGACGGCGGAGGCGACCGAACTCTATCAGGTCGTGGACGTGGACGGCGATCGCCTGAAATTCCGCACCTATACCGCGTCGGGCAAGCTCTATGACGGTTTCGACCTCACAAAGCGCGCGGATGGCAATCACCTGACCGACACCAGCGAACCCACCATCGCCGTGCGCACCTGTACCGGCACTATCGGCCCCGATGGCGGCAAATGCGTCGCGCGCGGCAAATGAGGAATATCGTGATGAAGCCCTTCGTCCTGTCGCTCACCAGCCTGCTCGCGCTGGCCGCCTGCACCACCGCCGAGACGGAAGTGCCGGTCGCAACGCGCATCGCCAACGCCACGCCGGCCGTGAATGTCACGGCACGCGGCGAAACCACGCCGGTCGGCACGCCCAATGCCGACGCGGCGGATGATCCGGCGATCTGGCGCAATGCCGCCAACCCGGCCGCCAGCCTGATCGTCGGCACCGACAAGAAGGCCGGCCTCTATGTCTATGGACTGGACGGCAAGACCCGCGATTTCCTGGACGCCGGCCGGGTCAACAATGTCGACCTGCGCGATGGCGTGGCGATCAATGGCCAGCCCGGCATTCTGGTCGTCGCCAGCGACCGCAATGATGTGGCGAACGCCAAGCTGGCGCTGTTCCGGCTCGACAGCGTGACAGCGAAACTGACAGCCCTGGGCAAGGTCGATGCCGGCAAGGGTGAGGCCTATGGCATCTGCCTGTACAAGGCACCGGAGGCGACCTACGCCTTCATCGTGCTGAAGGATGGCACGATCCACCAGGTCACGCTCGATGCGTCGGGCGCGACGCCCACCGGCAGGATCGTCCGCAGCATGAAGCTCGGCACACAGTCAGAAGGCTGCGCCGTGGATGACCGCACCGGCATCCTCTATGTCGCGGAGGAAGATGTCGGCCTGTGGCGCTTCGATGCGCGCGCAACCGGCGCCACCACGCCCACGAAGATCGCAGCGGCCGACGGCAAGAATCTGGTCATGGATGCCGAAGGTGTCGCCATCGCGCCGATCGGCGCGAAGGACGGCTATGTCCTCGTCTCCAGCCAGGGCGACAATGCCTATGTCGCCTATCGTCTGTCCGACGACAGCTATGTCGGTCGCTTCCGCGTCGTCGATGGCGCGATTGGCGGGTCGGAGGAAACCGACGGCATCGAACTGATGCTGGGCGATTTCGGTCCGGCCTATCCCGGCGGCCTGTTCATCGCGCAGGATGGCCATAACGCGGCGGCGGCGCAGAATTTCAAGCTGGTCGCATGGGATGACATTGCCAAGGCATTGGGCCTGCCGAACTGACCGAAACCGGACGGGGCGGCCGCGATGCCGCCCTTCCTCATTCTATCGCGCCCGCAAGGCGGCCAGCGCCGCCCGTGTCGACAGGGTCAGCGGCTGCGGCAGCGCATCCAGCGCAAACCAGCCGCATGCCGCCAGCGCTTCGGGCTCCATCACCACAGGATCGCCCTGCGCATCCTCGACCAGATAGACCGGCGCTACCCAATGCGTGCCGCGCTCGGCATCGATCTGATCGGTCAGGCACAGCAAATTCTGCGCCCTGATCGTCAGGCCCAGCTCCTCGAAAATCTCGCGCTCGGCCGCGGCGGCCATCGTCTCGAACAGGTCGACCTTGCCGCCCGGCAGGCCCCAATGCCCCGCTTCCGGATCCCGCCGTCGCTGCACCAGCAGCAACTTGCCGTCGCGCAGGATCGCCGCACCGCATCCGACCCGTGGTTCCGTCTGATTCATGCTCTTCCCATTTGGAAAGGGCGGCGGATCGCTCCGCCGCCCCATGCCCTTATTTCTTCGCCGCGAACCAGGCCGCGGTCGGCGCCTTGAGGCGGCTGCGCGTCTCGATCCGGGTCTTGATCGCGGCGATCGAGCGGTCGACCACCTTGCGCGATTCCGGCGTCAGATACTGGGTCGCATAGGCGTCGAGCTTGGTCACCATCGCCGGGTCGGCCGATCCGCCGCCCAGACGGGCCAGCGCCTGGCTGCGCGCCGACACGTCGATCAGCGCCTCATATTGCGCCTTGTGCGCCAGCACATAGTCGACCGCCAGCATCGGATGGGCGACGCCCACCTGGCCGATGATCGCGGCGCTGGTGGTCTTGCCCGGCTCGTCGGTCAAGGCGAGATCCAAGGCCTGCTGGCCCAGCTTCTCGTCCTTCGCCTTGCCGAGCAGCGCGTAGAGCGTGCTCTTTTCGAGGTCGCTCTGCGCGCCCTTGGCCATCACGCGCAGCTTGTCCCAGGTCGCCTGGTCGGCATTCTGGGCGATGATGCCCAGCCAGACATTGCGCAGCGGCCCGTCGAGCGCGGCCGGGTTGGTCGCCAGCGCGGCGAAGCGGCGGTTGGCCTCGGCCACCACGCCCTTGTCGCCCATGCTGCCCAGCGTCGCGACCAGGCTGGTGCGCAGCACCGGCACCTGCGGCCCTTCGCCGGCCTTGGCATCATAGCCGATCGCCGTCAGCGCCGGGGTCAGCTTGGCCGAGGCATAGGCCGCGACCTTCGCCTGGGCAGCGGCGTCACCCTCCAGCATGTCATAGCTGCTCTTCAAATAGCCGGGCACTTCGGCCAGCACCGCCGGGCTGCCATTGACCGGCACCGCGTCGACCAGGTCGAGCGCCAGGCCGATCGGCTGGTATCCGCCCAGCGCCAGCTGGAAATTGTCCGCCATCAGGCCAGTCTGGTCCATGCTGGAGAGCTGGCTGAAGCCCTTGGCTAGTGCCTGGATATTGGCGGCGGGATAGAGCGAGCGATAATAGCCGGTCTGGCCCGCATTGATCACATAGGCGCCGCAGCCCGGCAGCGTGATCTGGCCATTGCCCTGCAGGATCAGGCGCTGCGCCTCGCCGCCCTGCACCTGCGCCTTCACCGGCACATTCCATTTGAGCGGCGCCTTGTCCTTGGCGTCGCGGCTATACTCACCCTGGCTCAGCGTCAGGATGGTGTTGCCGCCCTGGCACTGGGCGCTCTCCACCTTGACCAGCGGGATGCCCGGCTGGCTGGTGAAATCATGGGCGATGCTGACCAGGCCCTTGGCGCCCGCACCCTCGACCGCCTTCCACAGATCGTCGGTGACGGTGTTCCCGTAAGCATGTTGCTTCATGTAGGACTGGATGCCCGCCTTCCACGCATCCTCGCCGGCATAGCCTTCGAGCATCGTGATGACCGCCTCGCCCTTCTGATAGGTGATGGCGTCGAACGCCTGGTTCACCTGATCGACGGTGGTGATCTTCTGCACGACCGGGTGGGTGGTCTTGAGCGCGTCGAGGCTCATCGCCCGCTCGCGGCCATCGACGCGCGACAGCAGGGCTTCCCATTCCGGGTTCAGCTTGTCGGTAACCTTGGTCGCCATCCAGCTGGCAAAGCCCTCGTTCAGCCACAGATCGTCCCACCAGGCCATGGTGACGAGATCGCCGAACCACTGATGCGCCATTTCATGCGCGGCCACTTCATAGATGGCGCGCTTGGTCTCTTCGGAGGTGAAGCGCGGATCGACCAGCAGGGTGCGTTCGAAGGTGAAGATCGCGCCCCAATTCTCCATCGCGCTGAAGAACTGGCTCTGGCCCGGACCCGCGACATTGTCGAGCTTGGGCAGCGGGAAGGGCACGCCGAAATAATCGTTATAGTAAGGCAGGATCGCCGCCGACGCGTCGAGCGCCAGCTGCGCCTTGCCGGTATTGCCCCGACCGGTGATGACACCGACTTCGGTGTTGCCGGCCATCTTGGTCGCGCGGTCCAGTTCGCCGAGGCCGAAGAAGAGCAGATAGGAGGACATTTTGGGGCTGGTGCCGAAGGTCACCAGCTTCTTGCCGCCGCCGATGTCCTTAGTCGCCTTGACCGGCATGTTGCCGACCGCCAGCTGGTCCGCCGGCACCACGGCGGAAAGATCGAACGTCGCCTTGTAGCTCGGCTCGTCGAAGCTCGGCACGAAACGGCGGGCGTCGGGCGCCTCGAACTGGGTGAAGAGCGCGCGCTTCGCCGCGCCTTCATTGTCCGTATAGTCGAGCGCGAACAGGCCGTTCGCCTGCTGGTTGATGATGCCGGCATAGACCATGGTCAGCTTGTAGCTGCCCGGTTGGACCGGCTTGCCGAAGTCGAGGCTGACGGTCTGGGCATCGGCATCCACCTTGGCCGTGCCGGTGATCGCCTTGCCCTTGGCCGGGGTCAGGGTGACGCTGGAGACGGTCAGGTCGGCCGCGTTCAGCACCAGCGCCGGCATGGCCGTAGCGACAGTGACATCGATCGTCACCTTGCCGGTGAATTTGAGGTTCGCCGCATCGGGCGTCACCTCGATCGCATAATGGCTGGGCGCGGCGCCACGGGGCAGCTGGGTGGTGACGCCGGCGGCGGGGCCGGCAGGCGCGGTCTGGGCCAGCGCGGGCGCGGCGATCGCCAGCGGCGCGGCCGCCATCAGGAACGGCAGGATTTTCGACAAGGGCATGGGGGAAGCAACTCCGATACGGCTTGGATGGCGCAATGAGACATAGTCACGCGCAACATGCAAACCGGATCGGCCCTTTCCCGCGGGGGGTCAAGTGAACTATCCGCAAGAGAATGTCGTTGGTCGAAGCCTGTTGCGCGTTCGTCCAACAAGAAGGCCTGCCAGCGCCCTCCTCCGTTCGCTTCGAGCCCAGTCGAGAAGCGACAAGCGCCTCTGTTTCTCGACAAGCTCGAAACGAACGGCCGTATGGTTCAGCCGCGGCCGCGATAGCCCGGCACGTCCTGCGGCGGCAGCCACAGGCCGGCGGGCGGCTCGCCCGACTGCCAGAAGACGTCGATCGGGATGCCCCCGCGCGGATACCAGTAACCGCCGATGCGCAGCCAGATCGGCTGCATTTCGGTGAACAGCCGCTCGCCGATGCCGACGGTGCAATCCTCGTGGAAGCCGGCATGGTTGCGGAAGCTGCCCAGGAACAGCTTGAGCGCCTTGGATTCGACGATCGTCGCGGCGGGCGCATAGTCGATCACCAGATGGGCGAAGTCCGGCTGGCCGGTCACCGGGCAGAGCGAGGTGAATTCCGGCGCCGTGAAGCGCACCAGATAGGGCTTGCCCGGACGGGGATTGGGGACATAGTCGAGGACGGCGTCCTCGGGCCGCTGCGGCAGGGTGCTGGCGCGGCCGAGATGGAGCGGGGTATCGGTCATGAGGGCGCATGTAGTCGATTACACGCAATTTGTCATCGGTCCGGCGCGCAAGGCCATCCGTTCATCTGGCGTTCAGCAAAATTTCTGCCTTGGCAGGGCCATGGGGTCTATGCGTCTGTTCCTTTCCGCCCTGCCGCTGCTGGCAGTCACGCCCGCGCTGGCACAACAAGCCACCGGCAGCGATCCGGTCGTCAATCTGCAGCGCGCCGCGCCGCCGCCGCCGGCCGATGACCCGCGCCGTCAAGGCCCGGAACTCGACGTATTCCGGGGCACGGCGACGCCAACCCCGACGCCCACTCCGTCGCTGCCGCCGATCGTCGCACCAACGGTGACGCCGGCGCCGACCCAGCGCGCGCCAGCGACCACGCCTGCCCCCGCATCGCAGCGCCCGGCGCCGACGCCAGCGCCGACGCGCACCGAAACACCGCGCACGACGCCCGCTCCTACCCCGGCCGAACGCCCGGCCGCGCGCGACACTGGACCGGCGCAGCCCAGTCCGGCGCCCGCTGTGGCGGAACCGGACAATGCCGCCAACGCGGTGGAAACGCCGCCGCCGGCCGCCCTGCCCGCGCCCGAGCCGGTCACGGCCGACAACAGTGTCACCACTGCCGAACCCGCGCCGGAAGCCGAAGCGCAGGGGCTGAGCTGGCCCTGGATCGCCGCCGCCATCGCCGCGCTGGCGGTGATCGCCGGCTTCCTGCTGATGCGGCGCCGTCGTGCGGCGGAGGACGTCGACGCCGCGTCGGCGAGCGCCCCACCCCCGGCAGCGCCCCGGCCAGCCTCGGCCCCCGTTGCGCCGCCCCCGCCTGCTCCGGCGCCTGCTCCCGCGCCCACGCCAGCCCCTGCCCCCGAACCCGTGGCATCGGCGCCGGCCAGCGACGCCGAAGAGCGCCCCTGGATCGAGATGGGCCTCGACATCAGCCTCGCCCGCTCCTCGCTGATCGGTGTGACCATCGGCTACACGCTGCTGCTCCACAATCGCGGCGATCGCCCGGCCCGCGACATCATGGTGCGCGGCATATTGGGCAATGCGGGCGCACAGCAGGATGCGTTGCTGCGCCATTTCTTCGGTGGCGAGACCGGCATGCCGCTGCATTCGATCGTCTCGATCGCGCCGGGCGAAACCGTGCGCATGACCAACGAGCTGCGCCTGGCCCAGGACGAGATCGTGCCGGTGACGATGGGCGAACGATCGCTGCTGGTGCCGATCGCCGCCTTTGACGCCCATTATCGCTGGGGCGAGGATGAGGAAGCGCCCGAAGGCACCGGCCGCACCGGCCGCGCCTTCATCGTCGGCCAGGAACAGGATCCGCCCGCCGAGCGCCTGTCGCCCTTCCGCCTCGACCAGGGGCCGCGCCAATATCGCCGGCCAGCCGCCCGCGCTGCCGCCGAAGTGCCGCCGGCCTGAGCATTTCCCTTTCCTGTCCGGCCAGGCGCTCCTAAAGTGCCTGCCGGACAAGGCAAAAAGGGGCCGCATGGACATTCTCGTTTCCACCGACTGGCTGGCCGGCGAAATCGGCAAGCCCGATCTCGTCATTCTCGACGCCAGCCTGTTCCTGCCCGGCACGCCGCGCGACCCGCGCGCCGAGTTCAACGCGGCCCATATTCCCGGCGCTGCCTTCATGGACCTGCCGAGCCTCAGCGATCCTGCCGATCCGGTGCCGGGCCAGTTGCCGCCCGACGCGCTGATGACGCAGCGCATGCAGGCGCTGGGCGTCAACGCCGACAGCCGCATCGTCGTCTATGACAATAGCCCGACCCACAGCGCCGCGCGCGGCTGGTGGATGATGCGCGTCTATGGCCTGGGCGCATCGGCTGCGATCCTGGACGGCGGGCTGCCCAAATGGGTTGCCGAAGGGCGGCCGGTCGACAGCGGCACGCCCGCCATGGCGCCGGGCAATGCCGTCGCCCGGCTCGACCGCACACAGGTGCGTAGCAAGGCGGACATCCTCGCCAACCTCGACAGCGGCACCGCGCAGTTGCTCGACGCGCGCGGCGCAGGGCGCTTCACCGGCGCCGAGGCCGAACCCCGCCCCGGCATGGCGTCGGGCCATATTCCCGGCAGCCGGAACATCCCCTCCTCCGCCTTCTTCGCCGCCGACAACAGCCTGAAGCAGGGCGAGGAACTGCGCCGCCTGCTGCTGGACGCCGGCACCGATCTCGACCGGCCGATCATCACCACCTGCGGCAGCGGCGTGACCGCCGCGATCATCCTCGCGGCGCTCGAAACGCTCGGGAAGCGCGACGTCAGCCTCTATGACGGCAGCTGGTCGGAATGGGGGTTCGATCCCGCCACACCCAAGGCGACCGGACCAGCCGCATGAGCGAGGACAGCAGAAGGCCGCTGACGAAGCTGGCGCAGGCCGGCCGCCGCGCCGACTGGACCGGCATGCCGGGGCAACCCGGCGCGATCGTCAGTCCGGGCGTGTGGCGCGCCTCCACCATCCTTTATGACGATATCGCCCATCTGCGGAAGGCAGCGGGCAGCAGCACGCATGAGCGGCTCTTCTACGGGCGCAAGGGCACGCCGACCAGCTGGAGCCTGGCCGATGCCCTCACCGAAATGGAGCCGGGCGCGGAGGGCACGATGCTCTTCCCCTCGGGCGTGGCGGCGATCGCCTGCGCGCTGATGGCGGTGCTGCGGCCGGGCGACCAGTTGCTGATGGTCGACAGCGCCTATGATCCGACCCGCAATTTCTGCGAACAGGTGCTGAAACCCTTCGGCGTCGAGACGCTCTATTATGATCCGACCATCGGCGCCGGCATCGCCGAGCTGCTGACCGATCGCACCCGCGCCATCTTCCTGGAATGCCCCGGCAGCCTGACCTTCGAGGTGCAGGACGTGCCGGCGATCACCGCGATCGCGCGCGATCGCGGCATCGTCACCCTGCTCGACAATACCTGGGCAACGCCGCTCTTCTTCCCGGCTCTGGCCCATGGCGTGGATATCGCGATCCTCGCCTGCACCAAATATATTGTCGGCCATAGCGACGTGATGATGGGGTCGGTCACCGCCACCCCGGCGCTGTTTCCCAAGGTCCGCCAGTCCGCCTATCTGTTCGGCCAGATGACCAGCCCCGACGATGCCTGGCTCGCCAGCCGGGGCTTGCGCACGCTCGGCGTTCGCCTGGCCCAGCATCAGGCGAGCGCGCTAACGATCGCGCAATGGCTGACCGAGCAGCCCGACGTCGCCCGCGTGCTGCACCCGGCGCTACCCGACTGCCCCGGCCATAAGTTGTGGGCGCGCGATTTCAGCGGCTCGACCGGCCTGTTCAGCTTCGTGCTGCAGGGCGGGGACGAGGCGGCCCGCGCCGCGCTGATCGACGGGCTCGCCCATTTCGGCATCGGCTATAGCTGGGGCGGGTTCGAGAGCCTGGCCCTGCCGGTCGATCCGGCCCGCTACCGCACCGCGACCGTATGGCAGGCGGAAGGGCCGGTCATCCGGCTGCAGATCGGGCTGGAGGATCCCGCCGACCTGATCGCCGACCTCGACGCTGGCCTCGCCCGCTTTCGGGCGGCACGCGGGTGACACAGATCTCCGCATGGCTGGCCCGGCTGCCGGGCAATGCGGACATCACCCAGCCGCTGATCGCGGTCGGCATCGCGCTACTGCTCTACGCCATCGCCCATAGCGCGGCCCGCCTGCTGGCGCCGCGGGTGAAGGACAGGCTGCCCGCGCTCAGCGAACTGGTTTCCACCCATGTTCGCCCGATGCTGCGCCATGCCATCAGCGTGCCACTGTTCGCGACGGCGCTGGCGCTGTGGCCGGCGGACAGCATCGCCCATCTGATCCTGGGCGCGGCGCTCGCCTTTGCCGTCGCCCTGTTCGCGCTGCATCTGCTGCAAGCGCTCAGCTTCCCGCGCTGGGCGATCACCCCGCTCGCCCTGCTGCTGTTCGTCATGGTGATATCGGGCAGCAGCGGCGGCATCGCGCCGGTCGGATCCATGCTCGACGATGTCGCGCTGACGCTGGGCAAGCGGCGGATCAGCCTGCTCGACCTATTGTCGGTTGCGGCGACATTGGTTGCCCTGCTTGCCGGCATACGCCTTGCCAACCGGCTGATCCGGCGCAGCATCCAGAAGGCGCCCGATCTCGACCCGACCCAGAAATTGCTGGGCCAGAAGCTGGCCGGCATCGCCGTGGTCATCGCCGCCTTCTTCATCGGCATCGACATATTAGGGATCGACCTTACCGCCTTCACCGTCTTTTCCGGCGCGCTAGGGCTGGCGGTCGGCTTCGGCCTGCAGAAGACGGTCGGCAATCTGATCGCCGGAATCATCCTGCTGATGGACCGGTCGATCAAGCCGGGCGACGTGATCGCGGTCGGCGACAGTTTCGGCTGGGTCAGCAAGATCGGCGTGCGCGCCGTGTCGATCATCACCCGCGACGGCAAGAAGCACCTCATCCCCAATGAAATCCTGATGACGCAGGAGGTGGAGAACTGGTCCTATTCGGACCGCAATATCCGCGTCCGCATCCCGGTGGGGATCAGCAACGACAGCGACATCGCGCTGGCCCAGCAGTTGATGCTGGACGCCGCGAAGGAAAGCCCGCGCGCGCTCAAGCATCCCGAGCCCAAAGTGTGGCTGACGGCGCTGGGCCAATATCGGCTGGAGCATGAGATTCGTGTCTGGATCAGCGATCCGGAAAATGGCGTGGGCGGCGTGACGTCGGATGTGCTGATGCGGGTGTTGGACAAGTTCAAGGCGCACGGCATCATCATGCCCTATCCGCGCCAGGTCATCGAACTGCGGCAACCGCAGCAGAGACATGATTCAGCAATGAACGACCCCGGCGAGCCGGACCGTTCACAATCCTGAGCGGCTGCAAACCGCCAAGAAATCCAATAAATCAAGCGTTATGAGATAGATGCGCCAGTCACACGACGAATGCTACCGCGCGCCTTGTTGCGTAGTAGCAACAATAAAAGACGTAAAAGACATGAAACAGCAATAATATCTTGTGCGCCGCAGCGCGCGCAGGCATGGCCAGAAGCGTTGAGGCAAGCTGGCCCACTTCCCTTGGGGGAAGCATAGAGGCAGGCGCCTGGACGCAGGCGGGACGATCGCAGAACCATCAAGGGGATTATCATGCGTAAGTCCATTCTCGGCCTCTCGGCCTTCGCTCTTGTTGCGCTGTCGGCACCCGCCATGGCCCAGGATGAGCCCGCTCCCGCGGTCACCGTCACCGGCAATGCGGCCGTCGTCACCGACTATCGCTTCCGCGGCATTTCGCAGACCAACAAGAAGTTCGCGCTGCAGGGCGGCATCACCGTCACTCATGAATCGGGCTTCTATGTCTCGACCTGGGGCAGCTCGATCGACGAATATGTCGCCAACGGTTCGGACCAGGAACTCGACCTGATCGGCGGCTATTCGACCACGGTCGGCGGCGCGACGATCGACGTTGGCGTCCTCTATTATTACTATCCGGGCAATGCCGGTGCGAACACCGACTTCGTCGAGCCCTATGCCTCGATCAAGGGCACGTTCGGCCCCGCCACCGCCAAGCTGACCGCCAACTACGCCCCCAAGGCGAAGGCGCTGACCGTCGGCAATGGCAAGGAAGATAATTTCTACCTCGCCGGCGACGTTTCGGCCTCGATCCCCAACACCCCGCTGGGCGTGTCGGCGCATCTGGGCCACAGCTTCGGCCCGAGCTACCTGACCATCGGCAAGGAATATACCGACTGGAATATCGGCGCGACCTACACCTGGGGTCACCTGACCTTCGGCGTGTCCTATGTCGACACCGACAAGTCGCTCTACACGGCCGCCGGTCACAATGTCAGCAAGGCCGGCGTGGTCGGTTCGCTCACCGCCTCCTTCTGATCCGCCTTCCCTTCGGGGATGAACAGGGCCGCGCTCTCCAGGGGGGATCGCGGCCCTTTGCTATAGCGCGCTGCGTTATATCCGACGCAGGTCGCGCGCTCTAAGTTTTTGTTGCCGCATCGTTTTAAGCGCAAAACCGGTTCCCACTTTTGCGCACGATGCTCTATATGCGGTGTTTACGGGTCGCCTTGACCCGTGCCGCTGCCTATAAGGCGCCGATGCCTCCAATCGCCCTCCTGCTGCTCTTCGTCGTCACGATCGCGCTGATGGAAGGCTTTGCCTATGTCATGCACCGCTGGGTGATGCATGGTCCCGGCTGGTTCCTCCATGCGAGCCACCACCGCCCCCGCAGCGGCTTCTTCGAGGCCAACGACCTTTATTTCGTGATCTTCGCCATGCCCTCCATCCTGCTGCTGCTGGGCGGGGTGCAATGGGGCTGGGGCAATTGGGCGACGGCCGTCGGTGCCGGCGTCGCCGCCTATGGCGCCATCTATCTCGGCTTCCACGACATCATCGTCCACCAGCGGGTGCGCCACCGCTATGTCGCCCGCTCGCGCTACATGAAGCGGATCGTCCAGGCGCATCGGCTGCACCATGCGGTCGAGACCAAGGACGGCACGGTCAGCTTCGGCTTCCTGATCGCGCCCCACCCCGCCACGTTGAAGCGGACATTGGCCGGCCGCGCTGGCCTGCGCGCGGCCAGGGGGCATCAGGAATAACCGTCACCGACCAGATGCCGTTCAGAAGCTGAAACTGAGCGAGAGCGAGGCGACATTGTCGTTGCTGTCGTCGGCATCGGGGCGGAAGCCATGCTGGTGGAGATAGCCGATCTCCGCATTCACATTCTTGGCCAGCGGCGTGGTGATGGCGATCAGGTTGCGCATCCGCTCCTCCCCCTGAACGCGCTGGAAATTGGTCTTGTTGAGATCGATGAAACTCTCATGGCTGAGGATCAGCGCGGTCTTGCCGCCTTCCTTGAAGGGCATGGTCAGCTTCACATAAGGGCGCAGGCGCCAGGCGGTGCCGTCAATCCCTTCGCGCCAGCGCTGCTCCATGCGCATCCGCGCGCTAACCGACACCGGGCCGAGCTTGAGGATATTGTCGAACGTCACCTGTTCACGGGCGCGATGCTCCATCACGGTGAAATCGCCGCCATCATATTGCGGGTCATGGGTATAGCCCGCCCAGACCGTCACCTGCTTGTTGAGCTTGTAGCCGACCAGCGTGTTGCTCTCGATCTCATACAGACCGTCGCGATCATTGCTGAAGCGGGCGACGATCTCCTGCTGGAGGCGCCAATGGTCGGACAGCTTCACCGTCGCGCTGGTGGTGGTCCAGAGTTGCTCATCCTCGCTGGCATGGGCGGTCGTGGGTAGCGCCATCAGGGCGAAAAGACAGAGGGTCAGGCGGCGCATCGGGCATTGCTCTCCAACAGGGTTGGCGGGCCTCTATGACGATTCGATTACATCATGGCGTCATTTTGATTGCTGTTTTGTGACAATGACAGTCCGTATCATTGCCGCTTCATGTGTCGTGCCTGACCATTGCCAAGCCATGGCCATCGGACGACAAAATCCCCATTCACATATTGCAATATACTCGCAATATCATTAGCGGAGGCGGCATTGGGGAGAGGCCAGAAGGAGCGAACCGGCTCCATTCTTCGTCCATTTGAACGGGATCGCCGCCTTGCCCAGCCTCCGCCTCGCGCGTCTTTGCGCCCTGCCCTTCCTGTTCGCACCACTGCCCGTGCTGGCGCAGGCCCCGCTCGATCCGGCCGCCGGCGACAGCGACATCCTGGTCACCGCCCGCGCACAGAAACTTTATCGCGCCGAGGATAGCGAGATCGGCAAGATCCCGGCCGATCCGATGGACATTCCCCAATCCGTCCAAGTCATCACCAGCGAGCTGATCCGCGATCAGGGCGCTCGCGATATCACCGACCTCTATCGCAATGTCGCCGGCGTCAGCGCCAACCAATATGCGACCGTTACCTATCGCGGTTTCCGGCAGGAATCGATGTTCTATGACGGGCTGCGCGGCGACCCGTTCCAGGGCTTCGCCGTGCCGAACCTGTTCAGCATCGACCGGGTCGAGTTTCTCAAAGGGCCGGTCGGCATGCTTTATGGCGCCAGTTCGCCGGGCGGCATGGTCAATTATGTCACCAAGAAGCCGCAGGACAAGTTCGCCGCCTCGGTGCGCGCGGTGGTCGGCAATTATGACCGCTATGGCGCGTCGGGCGAAGTGACCGGGCCGATCGATGCCAATGGCGTGGTCGCCGGGCGGGCCGGCCTGTTCTACGAAAGCTTCGACACGGTGCAGCGCTTTTCCGGCAGCCGCAGCCTGGTCGCGGACGGCGGGCTGAAGTTCAAGCTGGCACCCGACACCAGCCTGACGGTGCAGGCGACCCGCTATGACCAGGATCTGCCCGGCAACCGCCTGCGCGGCGTGGCGATCGATGCGGACGGGAATTTCCTGGCCGACCGCAATTGGACCCATAATGAAAAGAACGACAGACTGGACCTGAAGGGCACGGTGCTGCAGGCGCGATTGGACAGCCGCCTGTCGGATGCGGTGAGCATCAATGCATCGGGTCGCTGGTTCCGCTATACTGAATATCAGCGCTATCATGAACCGATGGGACCGATCGACACCGATGACGATGGCGTGGTCGATACCCAGCCGCGCGAATTCCGGTCGCAGCATCGCACGATCGAGGGCGCGAGCCTGGCGAGCAACATGATCGCCAGGCTGGAAACCGGCGGGATCAAGCATACATTGCTGGTCGGCGCCGACTGGTATCGCGAGACGCAGGATTTCAGCGGCGTGACGCTGAAGGATGTGCCGGGCCTGTCGCTCAGCAATCCCGTCTATGGCCTGAGCAACCCGACCGAGGCGGATCTGGCCGGCCTGACGCCCAATGTCACGGCCACCCTCGCCCATCGCTATGGCGTCTATGCCCAGGAACAGGCCGATATTGGCGAGCATGTCATCCTGGTTGGCGGGGTGCGCCATGACTGGTTCGACGACAAGGACCGGATCGGTGGCGATTATGCCGAAGGGGGCCGTTGGAGCTGGCGCGTCGGCGGCATCTACAAGCCGGTGCAATCTCTGTCCCTCTATGGCAGCTATGCCCAGAGTTTCGAGCCCCAGGATGCCGGCAACCAGAATCCGGCGGTCGGCGGCCCGTTCGCCCCGATCGCCAGCCGCCAGTTCGAGGTCGGCGCCAAGGGCGCGCTGATGCAGGGCAAGCTGCAACCGACCATCGCGCTCTATCATATCGTGCGCAACGGCATCGTGCAGGTCGATCCCGATCTGGCACCGGTCAATGGCCTGGACCAGCTGTCGCCGGTCGGCGAGGTCACCAGCAAGGGAATCGAACTGACGCTGGCGGCGGACCTCAGCAAGAATTGGGTGCTGACCGCCAATTACGCCTATAATGACGCGCGCATCACCGACAGTGCGGACGGCGCGACGATCGACAATGCCGTCGGCGGCCGCTTCCCCAACGCCCCGCATCATCAGACTGGGCTATGGTCCCGCTATCAGATCCCTGCCTGGGGGACGGCGCTGGCGCTGGGCGGCCAATATGTGTCGGGGCAGATCGACCGGCGCGGCGCGCATATTCCCGGCTTTACCGTGTTCGACGGCAGTATCACCCAGGATCTGGGTTTTGCCGAAGCGATGATCCGGGTGGAGAATATCTTCGACAAGACCTATGCCGTCGCCACCTTCGACGCGCGCAAGGGCGCCTTTGTCGGCCGGCCGCGCACCGTCTTCCTGGAATTGCGGCGCGACTTCTGAGGGTCGCGCCGCGCCAGCCATCATAGCCCGCCAAAGTCCAGCCCGGCCTGCGCGCCGGGCTGGTGCGAAACGCGCGTCTCGATCCGGGGCGCCTTGCGGTTGGGACTGACCAGCGGCGGCAGGCGAGGATGCCGATCGGCGAACAGTTCGGCCAAGGTGAAGATTTGCAGCGCGGGGAAGCGGCCGAATTCGGTCTGGACCAGGCCATGGCTGTCGGCTTCCTGCTCCATCCCGCGCGTCGGTGCGGCCGCGCAGACGAACAGGCCGATGCGATGACCGTCCCGCTGCATCACCCGGCCCAGATCGCGCACCATGGCCGGATTGACGTTATGCCCGGCCTTGACCGAGATCACCCCGGTCTGGGTCTGCCCACCCTCCCCGACATAATAGAAATAGCCGTCGACACCCTTGTCGCCGCCCTTCCTGCCGCCCATCCAGGGCCAGCCGCCCAGCTTGAGCGTGATCCAGTGCTGGAACTGATGCGGATCATCCACCGCCAGCCGCTGTGCCGAGGCGAGATCGCGCGGACTGCCGATGGTTTCGAACCGGGCCGCTTCGCCATAGCCTTCGCGCAGCCGCTTTTCGATCAGGCCGATCGCCAGATGGGTGATATCGATGCCGATCCAGTGGCGCCCGAGCTTTTGCGCCGCATCCACCGCCGTGCCACAGCCACAGAAGGGATCGAGCACGACGTCGCCGGGATTGGAGGAGGCAGAAATGATCCGTTCGAGCAGGCCGATCGGCTTCTGGGTCGGATAGCCCAGCTTCTCATCCTCGCTGTCCAGCCATTTGACGTCCGCGTCGATGCCCTCCTCCGTATCGATCAGGCAGCCATCCGTGCCCGGCTGATAGGCCCAGATGTCCTGATAGAGCGTACCCTGCCCCAGCCGCTGCTTGTAGGTGGGTCGCCCGGATGCCGACAGCACGACCTCTCCGGCCTGATGGAGCAGATCAAGCATCTGCTGCGGCGGCGTATCCTGCTGATCAAGTGGCAACAAAGCCTTGAGCGATGTGGGGATGGCCCAATGACGACTGCGCGCCGTGGGATCATAACCCATCCACGGCAAGCCACTGGCCCCGGCCCGAATGCCCGCCCCTGTCAGTTCATTGAGACGATAGGCACCACGATCATCGCTATAGCGGAACGCCCCCGATATATATTTGCGCAGGTGAGGCGTCCGGCCGGGATGGAAGATGATGTCCCGGCCGCGGGAATAGAAGAAGATGGTGTCGTGGACCGGCCCGAACTGTGTCGACAATTTATTGTGCGACGATGTCCTGCGCCAGATGATCTCGCTACGGAAATTTTCCACGCCGAACACTGCATCCAGCACCAGTTTCAGATAGTGGCTCGCGGTCGGATCGCAGTGGAGATAGAGGCTGCCGCTAGGCCTGAGCACGCGATGCAGTTCCTGCAGGCGCACCGCCATCATGACGAGATAGGCCATCATGGCATTTTCGCCGATCGCCGTGCGCATCGCCTGCATCAGCACATGCAGCCGATGATTGCCGCTGTTGGTGATGTCCATCAGCGCGCCCGCCGCGGCCGGCCCCCAGCTCCAGGTATCGTCGAACGCCTCTATGCTGGCGTCCGCGCCGATCCCCGTGGGGGACCGAAAGAGAATATTATAGCTGGCGTTCGAATTGAAGGGCGGGTCGAGATAGACGAGATCCACGCTCTCGTCGGGAATATGCACCCGCAATATGTCGAGATTGTCGCCATAATAGAGGCGATCGACCGTCCCGTTTCCTGATGCCATCGCGCTGTCCCCTTGATGGACAGCTCAACAAAAGGCGAAGGCATCTTCTACTGAAAGCCGGTCCATTTCGGTGCGGCGCCAGTCGGGAAGAAGGGCGCGCCGCCTGTTGGCGCGCCCTTCCCGTCCATTTCCGATGCAGTTACGCGCCGTGCGCAAGCGCCGCGAGCAACAAGAGCGCCACGATATTGGTGATCTTGATCATCGGGTTGACCGCCGGGCCGGCGGTATCCTTGTAGGGATCACCCACCGTGTCGCCGGTCACCGCGGCCTTGTGCGCCTCGCTGCCCTTGCCGCCATGATGGCCATCCTCGATATATTTCTTCGCATTGTCCCAGGCGCCGCCACCCGAGGTCATCGACAGGGCGACGAACAAGCCCGAGACGATGACGCCCAGCAGCAACGCGCCCAGCGCGGCAAAACCGTTGGGCACGCCCGCGACCGCCGCGATGATGAAATAGACCGCAATCGGCGCGAGGACCGGCAGCAGCGACGGGATGATCATTTCCTTGATCGCGGCGCGGGTGACGAGGTCGACGGTGCGGGCATAATTGGGGCGCGACGTCCCTTCCATGATGCCCTTGTTGGTGGCAAACTGGTCGCGCACATCCTTGACCACGTCGCCGGCCGCGCGGCCGACCGCCGTCATCCCCATCGCGCCGAACAGATAGGGCAGCAGCGCGCCCAGCAGCAGGCCGACGATGACATAGGGGTTGGACAGGCTGAAATCGACCGGCTCGGTAAGGCCGAGCGCCGAATTGTAGAATTTCAGATCCTCCGTATAGGCGCCGAACAGCACCAGCGCGGCCAGGCCGGCCGAGCCGATGGCATAGCCCTTCGTCACCGCCTTGGTGGTGTTGCCGACCGCGTCGAGCGCATCGGTCTTCACCCGGACGCTGTCGTCGAGATGGGCCATTTCGGCGATGCCGCCGGCATTGTCGGTGACCGGACCATAGGCGTCGAGCGCGACCACCATGCCGGCCAGCGCCAGCATGGCGGTGGCGGCAAAGGCGATGCCGATCAGGCCCGCCAGCTGATAGGCGACGATGATGCCGACCACGATCACGATCGTCGGCAGCGCGGTCGATTCCAGGCTGATGGCGAGGCCCTGAATGACATTGGTGCCATGGCCGGTTTCCGATGCCTTGGCGATCGAGCGGACCGGGCGGTAATTGGTCCCGGTATAATATTCGGTGATGACGACCAGCAGCCCGGTGACGGCGAGGCCCACCATCATCGACCAGAACAGCGCCATGCCGGTATAGCCGCCAACACCATCCAGATCGGTGCCGAACGGCGTGTTGAGATCACCCAGCGTATAATGGGTGACGAACCAGAGCGCCGGGATCGACAGGATCGCAGTGGTCCAGAAACCCTTGTAAAGCGCGCCCATGATCGACTGGCTGGCGCCCAGGCGGACCATATAGGTGCCGATGATCGAGGTGATGATGCACACCCCGCCAACGATCAGCGGCAAGGCCATCAGACGCATCAGGAAGGCGTTGTCGACGCCGGTCACCAGCAATGCGGTCAGCACCATGGTGGCGCCGACGGTGACGACATAGGTTTCGAACAGGTCGGCCGCCATGCCGGCGCAGTCGCCGACATTGTCGCCGACATTGTCCGCGATCACCGCCGGGTTGCGCGGGTCATCCTCTGGGATGCCGGCCTCCACTTTGCCGACCAGGTCGGCGCCCACATCGGCCGCCTTGGTGAAGATGCCGCCACCCAGCCGCGCGAAGATGGAGATGAGGCTGGCGCCGAAAGCGAGCGCGACCAGGCTGTCGATCACCAGACGGTCATCGGGGGCATGGCCGGCCGGGCCGGTCAGATACCAGAAGAAGACGCTGATCGCGAGCAAGGCGAGTCCTGCCACCAGCATGCCGGTGATCGCGCCGGCGCGGAAGGCGACGGTGAGGCCGCTCTGCAGCGTGCCGCGCGACGCCTCTGCCGTGCGGACATTGGCGCGGACCGAGATGTTCATGCCGATGAAGCCGGCCGCGCCCGACAGGATCGCGCCGATCAGGAAGCCGACGGCAGAAGTTATCCCCAGGAAAAGGAAGACAAGGACGGCGACGACGATGCCGACAATGGCGATGGTGGTATATTGGCGGCCGAGATAGGCCTTCGCCCCTTCCTGGATTGCCCCCGCAATCGCCTGCATGGTTTCATTGCCCGCCGGCGCGGCGAGCACCTGACGACTGGTGAAAAGCCCGTAGAGCACGGCCAGCAGGCCGCACCCTATGGCAATATGGACTATCTGCATGCTTGTTCCTCTCCCCCTATTGTTGCTGTCATCGATCGCTCCGCAGGGAATGACGGGCGGGCGAAGGGCGCAACGGCGGGCAGCCGGACAAGGACGATCCGGCATCGGGCACCGCGTCAATCAGCAACAGGACGATGCGCATCGGGCGCTCCAACCGGCTGAGAATAGGGTGATACAAAGCTACAGTTCAGGCGGCGCGCGTCAAGCCGTCCTTCAGCACTCCACCCGCGTCCGGCCTACACCACCGGAGTCAGCAGCGCCTTTCCGACAAACCAGGCGTCCAGATTGGCGACCACCAGGTCGGCCATCGCCTTGCGGGTGTGGACGGTGGCGCTGCCCTGATGGGGTTGCAGCACGACATGGTCCATCGCGAACAGCGCTTCGGGCACATGCGGTTCGTGCGCGAACACGTCCAGCCCTGCGCTCGCGATGCGCCGGTCGGCCAGCCGCTCGACCATCGCCGTCTCGTCGATCACGCCGCCCCGGCTGATATTGACGATGACGCCGTCCGGCCCGAGCGCGTCCAGCATCGCGCCGTCGACCAGCCTGGCCGCTTCCGGCCCGCCCGACGTGGCGACGATGATCACATCGCTCTGGCGCGCAAAGTCGATCGCGTCGGCGACATAGCGATAGGCCGTGTCGGCCGCCGGCTTGCGGTTGTGATAGAGGATCTCGCCGGCCACCGGCTCCAGCCGCTTTGCGATCGCCCGGCCGATCCGGCCCAGTCCCAATATGCCGATGGTCGCGCCGGTCACCCGGCCGGACAGCGCCGGCTTTTCGCCCCGCGCCCAGCCGCCCGACCGCACCAGCCGGTCATTGGCGGCGATGTTGCGCACCGTCGCATAGAGAAGGCCGACGGCCAGGTCCGCGACATCGTCGGTCAGCACGTCGGGCGTGTTGGTGACGCGGATGCCTTTCGATCGCGCATGATCGATGTCGACCTTGTCATAGCCGACCGAGAATAGCCCGATCATCTCCAGCTTCGGCAGCGCGTCCATGATGGCGGCGGGCGCCCCGACCGATCCGAAGCTGACCAGCGCGCGCGCCTCCAGAACCGCGGCCGGCAGCGCGGACATATCCGCGTCCGCCGCCACATTATGGACGGTGAAGCGCTGCTCCAGCTGGTCGGTCAGATAGGGATAGAGCGGGCCATAGGCGACGATGGTCGGACGGGTCTGATCGGTCATGCCCTCCATCTAGGGACAGCGCAGGCCGATCGCCACCCCGCCCCGCCAATTGACAGCCTCTTTCCCTCGTCTTAGCCCGATGTCATGGCCAGCGTTTCCCCTGACACACGTTTCGGCCTGCGCCGCCAGGCCCGCCTTCCCGGTCCGCTGCCGCTGTCGAGCGGCGCCAGCCTGTCCCCGGTCGACATCGCCTATGAAAGCTATGGGCAGATGAATGCGGACAAATCCAACGTCATCCTGATCTGCCACGCGCTGACCGGCGACCAATATGTCGCATCGGACCATCCCGTCACCGGCAAGCCGGGCTGGTGGTGGCGGATGGTGGGCGAGGGCAAGCCGGTCGACCCCGCGCGCCATTTCATCATCTGCTCCAACGTCATCGGCAGCTGCATGGGATCGTCCGGTCCCGCCAGCATCGCCCCGACGCTGGGCGATCCTTACGCCATGCGCTTCCCGGTGCTGACCATCGCCGACATGGTGCGGGCGCAGGCGATGCTGCTCGACCATCTGGGCGTCGATCGGCTGGCGGCAGTGATCGGCGGGTCGATGGGCGGCATGCAGGCACTGACCTGGCCCACCCTGTTCCCCGACCGGGTCGAACGCTGCGTCGTCATCGCCTCGACCGCGCGGCACAGCGCCCAGAATATCGCCTTTCACGAGGTCGGGCGCCAGGCGATCATGGCCGATCCGCTTTGGCGCGGCGGCGACTATTATGCCGATGGCAAGGTGCCGAGCGCGGGCCTCGCCGTCGCCCGCATGGCGGCGCATATCACCTATCTCTCCGAAGCGGGCCTGACCGAGAAATTCGGGCGGCGCCTGCAGGGGCGTGACGCCAAGACCTTCGGCTTCGATGCCGACTTCCAGGTAGAGTCCTATCTGCGCCATCAGGGCTTGAGCTTCGTCGAGCGGTTCGACGCCAATAGCTATCTCTACATCACCCGCGCCATGGACTATTATGACATTGCCGAGGATCATGGCGGGTCGCTGGCCATGGCCTTCACCGCGACGCGGGCGCGCTTCTGCCTGGTCAGCTTCGACACCGACTGGCTTTATCCCACCGCCGAATCCCGCGCGATCGTTCATGCCCTCAACGCCTCGGGCGCGCAGGCCAGCTTCGTCGAACTGTCCAGCCCATTCGGCCATGACGCCTTCCTGCTCGAAAGCCCGGAATTGAACCGGGTGGTCGACGGCTTCCTGCGCGGAGGCCGGGCATGAGCGACCTCCTCCGCCCCGATCTTGCGCTGATCGCCCGCACCGTGCGGCCGGGCACGCGGGTGCTGGATGTCGGCTGCGGTGACGGCGCGCTGATGGCGGCGCTGCGCGACAAGAGTGAGGTCGATGCCCGCGGGCTGGAGATCGACGCCTCCAATGTCGCCGCCGCCGTCGGCCGCGGCCTGTCGGTGGTCCAGGGCGACGCCGACACCGACCTTGCTTATTATCCCGACGCCAGTTTCGACTATGCGATCCTCAGCCAGACGCTGCAGACGACCCGGCGGCCCGACCTGGTGGTGGAGGAATTGCTGCGCATCGGCCGCCAGGCCTTCGTCTCCTTCCCCAATTTCGCCCATTGGCGCGGGCGCCTGTCGCTGCTGTGGGGCGGGCGCATGCCGGTGACGCGGCTATTGCCCGACACCTGGTATGACACGCTCAACATCCATCATGTGACGGTCGATGATTTCCGCGCGCTGGTGAAGGATCGCGACTGGACCATCGACGGCCAGTGGTTCCTGAAAGGGGACAAGGAAACCACCCATGCGAACGCCAATCTGTTCGCTGAACATGCGGTGTTCCTGCTGCGCAGATAGCCGATCGTCAGGCCGGCACCGCTTCCACGAAAGGCGCGATCACCGCCCGTGCCCGCGCGACATAGTCGGCCTTCTCGCCCACCGGCGCGACATAATGGAGCGCCGCTTCCGCGTCCGCCATCGATCCGCCCCGCCCGATCATCCAGGCGGCGAGATAGGGCGCCGACAGGCAGCCGCCGGCCGTCGCGACATTGCCATGGGCGATGAAGGGCGCATCGATCACCCGCACCCCCGCCTCCACCACCCAGGGCTTGGTGGTAAGGTCGGTGCAGGCCGGCAGGTCGCCGACCAGGCCCAGCTTCGCCAGCAGCAGCGTCCCCGAACATTGCGCCCCGATCAGCTGGCGCGCCGGGTCGAGCGCGATCCGGTCCAGCATGGCGGCATCGGCCGCAATTTCGCGCGTGCGGATGCCGCTGCCGATCAGCACCGCGTCCGCTTGCGCCGCAAAGTCCAGCGGCCGCTGCCGCTGCACCGTCACCCCGTTCATCGACGTCACCGTCTCGTCGGGCGCGGTGATATGGGCGGCCCAGCCCTGCGGCTTCATCCGGTTGAGGATGGCGGCGGCGATGAAACTGTCCAGTTCGTTGAACCCCTCGAACGTCAGTATCGCAATCTGCATGGGCCATCCTCCTGCGCCGTCACCCGCCTGCCATAGCCCCTTGCCCGCCCGCGCCCATGGCCAGTTTGCAGGCCATGGCCCGGCCAGATATCGCCACCGCGCCCGCCCCGCCCCTTTACGCCGCCGCCCCCGCCGGGCCATGCTCCGCGCACAAGAGGAGAGGCGATGGACCGGGATTATGGCCGCTGGGATTATATCATCCTGGGCGCGGGCAGCGCGGGATGCGTGCTGGCCAACCGGCTGAGCGCCGATCCGCGCAACCGCGTGCTGCTGCTGGAGGCCGGCGGCAAGGACGACTGGCTGTGGATAAAAATCCCGGTCGGCTATCTCTATTGCATGGGCAATCCGCGCACCGACTGGTGCCTGAAGACCGAGGCGGAGGCCGGCCTTGGCGCCCGCGCCATCGCCTATCCGCGCGGCCGGGTGATCGGCGGCAGCAGCTCGATCAACGGCATGATCTACATGCGTGGTCAGGCCGCCGATTATGATGGCTGGCGCCAGGCCGGCAATATCGGCTGGGGCTGGGACGATGTCCTGCCCTATTTCGTGCGGGCGGAGGATCATCAGGACGGGGCCAGCGCCATCCATGGCGCGGGCGGCGAGATACGGGTCGAGCGGCAAAGGCTGCGCTGGGATCTGCTCGACCGCTTCCGCCAGGCCGCCAGCCAATATGGCGTGCCCGAAACCGCCGACTTCAACGGCGGCGACAATCTGGGCTCGGGCTATTTCCAGGTGACGCAGCGGCGCGGCCGGCGCTGGAGCGCCGCCGACGCCTTCCTGCGCCCGGCGATGAAGCGCCCCAATCTGCGCATCGTCACCGGCGCGACGATCGACCGGGTGACGATCGCGCAGGGCCGCGCCACCGGCGTCCGCTTCCTGCTGGATGGCGACGCCTGCACCGCGCAGGCCGATGGCGAAACCATCCTGTCGGCCGGTTCGATCGGTAGCCCCGCCATCCTCCAGCGATCGGGCATCGGCGACGGCGCCCGACTGGCCGCACTCGGCATCGACGTGCTGGCCGACCGGCCGGGCGTCGGCGAGAATCTGCAGGATCATCTCCAGATACGCTGCGCCTATCGGGTGAACGGCATCGCCACCCTCAACGGCCGCGCCGGATCATGGCTGGGCAAGGCCTGGATGGGCCTGCACTATCTCGCCAGCCGCTCCGGGCCGCTGTCGATGGCGCCCAGCCAGCTCGGCATGTTCGTCAAATCCGACCCGCGCCATGCCACCGCCAATCTCGAATATCATGTCCAGCCCTTGAGCCTAGCCGCGTTCGGTGGCGCGCTCGACGCCTTTCCCGCCTTCACCGCCAGCGTCTGCAACCTGCGCCCGCACAGCCGGGGCGATGTGTGGATCCGTTCCGCCGATCCGCTCGCGCCGCCCGCCATCCGCCCCAATTATCTCGCCGCCGCCGAGGACCGTCAGGTCGCGATCGAGGCGGTGCGCGTCACCCGCGCGATCGTCGGCCAGCCGGCCCTCGCCCCCTATGCGCCGCAGGAGTTCCGGCCCGGCCCGGAACGGCAGGATGACGCCGCCCTGCTCGAAGGGATCGGCGCGATCGCCAGCAGCATCTTCCATCCGGTCGGCACCGCTGCCATGGGCAGCGGCGCGCGCGCGGTGGTCGACCCGCAATTGCGCGTCCATGGCCTTGCCGGGCTGCGCGTCATCGACGCATCGGTGATGCCGACGATCACGTCCGGCAACACCAATGCGCCGACCATGATGATCGCGGAAAAGGGGGCGGAGATGATCCTCGCCGCCGCCCGTTTCTGAGCTATCAGGCCTGATTCAGCGCCCGGTTGCCGACGCTCCCGTGCGATAGCCCGGCTGGGCCGGTTCGCCGAACGCCGCCAGGATCGTGTCGAACCGGCGGGCCAGGTCTTCGCGATATTCGGGATGGGTGATGATATAGGGCTGGTCCTGCTCGACCGCGCGCACCACCGCCCGGCCCAGCCAGATCGGCTCCATCATGTTGGCGCGAATCTGCGCCAGCCGCGCCGGGTCCATCGCCCCCGGCCCGACCGTGTCGGATTCCGACATGCGGCTGCGGGTCAGGCCGGGAAACAAAGTGGAGACGCCGACGCCATGGGGCGCCAGTTCCTGCCGCAGCGTATCCGACAGGCCCAGCACGCCGAACTTGCTGGCCGAATAGGCGGCGAACAGGCCGAAGGGATTGAGCCCGTTCATCGACGATGTGTTGACGATATGCCCCGCGCCCCGGTCGACCATCGCCCGCGCGAAACAGGCGATGCCATTATAGACGCCGGTCAGGTTGACCGCGACCAGCCGGTCGAAATCGGCCGGGTCCATGTCGATCAGCGGCGCAAAGCCCGACGCGATTCCGGCATTGTTGCAGAGGATATCCACAGGCCCGAAGCGCGCCTCCGCCGCTGCCCTGGCCTGCGCCCAGCTGTCGCGACTCGTGACGTCGAGGGAGAGCGCCATCGCGTCCGTCCCCGCCGGCAGCTTCGCCGCCTCCGCCTCGGCAAAATCGGCGTCGATATCGGCCAGGATGATGCGCCCGCCCTTCTCGTCAAAGGCCTGGGCCATCCCTGCGCCAATGCCGCCGCCGCCCCCGGTGATGAATATCGTCCTGCCCGCGATCTGCATCCTGCTCTCCTTTGTATTTACGACAATAGTGTCGTAAATTAAGAGCAGCAGGGAAAGGGGCTATTGGCCCCGGCTGTAACTGCGCGTTTCCCCTTCCGCCGCCAGCTTCTTGTTCAGCATCCCGGCGGCGCGGTCGGCATAGCGACGGCAGGCGGTCGGATCGATGAAGGCATTGGGCACGCGCTTCGCCCGCAGGCGCGCCAGCTTGGCCGGGTCGGCCGGATCGGGATGGGCGGTGATCAACAGGTCGCAGTCCATTGCCCCCACCTTGGCAAAGGTCGCGCGAAAGGCATCGACCACCGGCCGGTGCGCCGGATCGGAAAACGCATAGCCATCGGCCGCGATCGGATTGAGGCTGGAGCCGAAGATCATGGTCGCGCATTCCCGCCCCTCGCAGCTTTTCCAGCGCCAGCTCATGCTGCCCATCGTATGGCCCGGCGTCGCGACGGCGGTGATGACAGTGTCGCCCAGCCGGATCTCCTCGCCATCCTTGACCGCGCGCAGCCGGCGCACGGCGGGGAAACGCTCCAGCCAGGCCGCCTGCGGATCGGCCGGATCGATGCCGCCGGTACGCAGCACGGCCGCCGCCGGCGCGCTCGCCACCACCGTCGCGCCACTGTCGCGGGCCAGCGCGGCCAGCCCGCCAGCATGGTCGAAATGCGGTTCGGTGCTCAGGATCAGCTTCACGTCGCGGATCGAAAAGCCCAGCGCCCTGATGTTCGCCTCCACGTCGCGCACTGCCTGCGGCACCGCGCCGTCGATCAGGATCAGCCCGGCACTTGTCCTGATGAGCGCGACATTGAGGCCGCCGAACCCGACCAGATAGGTCTGGCCATGCAGCCGGATCGGTGCCTGCGGCGCCAGCCAGCGTTTGGACGAGGCAAGCGCGATCGGCCGCAGCAGCGGATCGTCCGCCGCCTTCGTCCAGGCCGGGCCACCCAGAAACATCGCAGCCATGCTGATACCTACACCCATCCAGTTGCGCATCGCTTTACCCCTATATGCTTGGTGATGGGCAGAGATTGCGGGAGATACCGGCTTGCGACAAAGCATCAATTCTCGACACAGACATTAGCTGATCTTATGCACAGACCATGGATCGCGCCCAACTGCCGCTCAATGCCCTGCGCGCCTTCGAGGCGGCGGCCCGGCATCTCAGCTTCACCCGCGCCGGCCTCGAACTCTGCGTCAGCCAGGGCGCGGTCAGCCAGCAGGTCGCGCAGCTGGAGGCGCGGATCGGCGCGCCACTGTTCCGCCGCCTGCCGCGCGGCCTCGCTCTGACCGATGAGGGGCTGGCGCTGCTCCCGGTGCTGGCCGATGCGTTCGACCGGGTCGGCGGCACGCTGGAGCGGATCGAGGGCGGGCGGCTGCATGAAGTGCTGACCCTGGGCGTGGTCGGCACCTTTGCCGGCGGCTGGCTGCTGCCGCGCCTTGCCGATTTCGCCCGCGCCTGTCCCCATGTCGACCTGCGGCTGATGACCAACAATAACCGGGTCGACCTGGCCGGCGAGGGACTGGACCTGGCGATCCGCTTTGGCGAGGGCGCCTGGCACGGCACCCATGCCCAGCCGATCCTGCGCGCGCCGCTCGCCCCGCTCTGCACGCCCGCCCTCGCCGCCCGTCTGGTCGATCCCGCCGCGCTCGCGCGCGAGCCGCTGCTGCGCTCCTATCGTGCCGACGAATGGCCGCGCTGGTTCGCCGCCGCCGGTGCGCCCTGCCCGCCGCTGCGCGGGCCGATGTTCGACACCTCGCTGCTGATGGTGGAGGCGGCGCGGGCCGGCCTTGGCGTCGCGCTCGCCCCGGTCGCGATGTTCGCCGCCGATCTGCAGGCCGGGCGGCTGGTCCAGCCTTTTCCTGAGAGCGTCGATGTCGGCGGCTATTGGCTCACCCGCCTGCTGTCCCGCCCCGACAGCCCTGCCATGGCCGCCTTCCGCGCCTGGCTGGCGGATGCTGTCCTACAGGGCTGATCGCCCCTATAATGGGGGTGGCCCACGCAAGGATATTATGGGGGTTGGAAATTCTATGTCGAAATGTGCGGGAAATATGGGAAGTTAAGCGATCGAAATCCTATTGCGGATAGCTGATCGCCATCACCTCATATTCCTTTTCGCCGGCGGGCAGATGCACCCGGCGCAGGTCACCGATGGCCGCCCCGCGCAGGGCACGGGCGATCGGTGATCCCCAGCCGATCCGGCCGGCGCCGGCATCCGCCTCGTCATTGCCGACGATCGTCACGGTGCGATGATGATCATCCTCGTCGGCGATGGTGACGGTCGCGCCGAAATAGACCCTGCCCTTGTCGGGCTGCTGGCGCGGGTCGACGACCTTGGCGTCCTTCATCTTCTTCGACAGGCGCTTCAATTGCCCGTCGATCTCGCGCATCCGCTTGCGGCCATAAAGATAGTCGCCATTTTCGCTGCGGTCGCCATTGCCCGCGGCCCAGCTCACCACCTCGACGATGCGCGGCCGCTCGACGCCGAGCAGATGGTCATATTCCGCGCGCAGCTTCGCAAAGCCCTCGGGACTGATATAATTGGGATAGGGACCGCTCATGCCGCCCCTTATCCACAGCCTTGGCCGACGCGCAAACCGGAAAGATCAGCCCGGCGTCTGCTTGCCCAGATAGCGGCTCAGCACCGCATTGCTGCCCTTGAACTTGGCGCGCTCCGGATTCATCGCCTCATAGACGACGGCATTTTCCAGCACCCGCTGGACATAGTTGCGCGTCTCGAAGATCGGGATCTGCTCGATCCAGCGCAGCATGTCGGCGCCCGGCAGGCGCGGGTCGCCATTGGCCTTGACCCAGCGATTCACATTGCCCGGTCCGGCATTATAGGCGGCCACGGCCAGCGGATAGCTGCCGCCATAATAGTCCAGCATGCGCTGGAAATAGCCCGACCCCAGCATGATGTTGTAGCTCGGATCATTGAGCGAACCGGCGTCATAGCTCAGGCCCAGCTTGCCCGCCTGCTCCCGTGCCGTGCCCGGCATCAGCTGCATCAGGCCGCGCGCGCCGGCATGGCTGACGATCTGCTTGTCGAACTGGCTTTCCTGCCGCGCGATCGCATGGACCATGGTCCAGTTATATTGCGCCGTCGGCGGCACCGGCACGCGCGGGAAGGCGCTGGCGCCATAGCCGGTCAGGCCGTTGGATACTGCCCGGCGGCCGACCATCACGCCCATGTCGGGGCGACCCAGATTCTGCGCCAGCTCGGCGGCCAGGAAATGATCGCCATCGCTATCGGCGCCATTGGCAATGGCGCGCACGAACTTGCTCTGGTCTTCCCAATAGCCCATCTGCCCCAGCGCCCTGGCGGCGCGCACCACCGACCGGTTGTTGAATTCGCTGCGTTCGGCGGCCGAGATCGACACCGCCCGTTCGGGCGGCGGCGGCACCGGTCGGCCCAGCCGCTCCAGCGCCAGCTGGCCATAATATTGGTCGGGGAATTGCGCCGACTGGTTGAAATAGCTGTTGGCGCTGGCGGCATCGCCCGCCTGCAGCGCCGCGCGCCCGGCCCAATAATAGCCCTTGGCCTGGACCTGGGGAGACTTGCCGCCGGTCGCATAGCGGCGGAACATCGCCACCGCATCGGTCGGACGGTTGAGATTGTAGAAGGCGGTCGTGCCCGCCAGCCAGGCAAGGCTGGTATAATCGTCGCGCTCGCCGATCGGCCGGGTCGACACGTCCGTGCCCGGCGCATAGGCATCGTCCAGTTGGCTGGCGATGCCATAGGCAAAGCTCCACTGGCTGTCGTTCGCCGACGACCGCGCCTGGGTCAGCAGCGTCTCATACCATTTTTCGGCATTGCCGGGGCGGAAGGTCAACGGCTGGCGATTGGCCAGATATTGCCGCCCGGCGATCCAGTTGCCGCTGTTGAGCAGCCAGGTCGCCTTGTCGGCGATGAAGCCCGCATCGCTCGCCCCGCCAGCCGGCTCGGCCGCCTGCATCTTGATCGCGGCCTCCGGCGACTTCTGGCGAAAGGCGATGCGCGCATCATAGATCGCCCGGCGCGCCGGGCTGACATAGGCCAGCATCCGCATCGCGCCGATCGTGTCATTGCTCCACAGCAGCACGTCGGCGCGCTGGTCATGGTCGGCCACGGTAAAGCCCGATCCGAACAGCGACAGCAGCCGCGCCTCGTCAGTCGGGCTCAGCGTGCCGGTGATCCAGGCGGTGCGCGCGGCCACCCGCGCCTCGTCCATCCGCCCGGCCTGCATCAGCGCCACGGCATTGCGGGCATGGCCGGTCGCGGTGCGCGCCGGGAAGCGGGCGAAGAAGGCGATCACCTGGCGCGGATCAAAGCTGTCGGGATTGATCCCGGTCTCGGCCAGCCGCCGCATCCGGTCCTCGCCCGGCCAGCCGGGATTGGCCATGATGAAGCTGGCATAGGTGGAAAAGCCCAGGCCATCGCTCTGCTGCAAGGCGCGCCACTGGCTGATCGTGCCGGCGATCGAGGGATCGGACGGCATGCCGACGCGGCTGGCCGCCTGGTTCCAGGCGCTGGGCTGAGTCGAGCCCGGCTGGCCCGGCAGGGGCTGCACCATCGCCTGGGCATAGACGGTGGGGGTTTCGGTCTGGGCGCCGGCACCGGCGGTTGCGAGCAATAAAGCAATGACAGGCATGCGGATCAGGTAACTTTCGACAGTTCCGGGCTTCGGCATGCTGGACATAATCGCTATTGCATCCTTATCAGGCCCTGAATGACGCGCTATAGCGCGCCGCTTGCCCGATCATGCCCCGGTCGCCCGGAGAATTGAAGGAGTTTAATGATGTTTTCCGGGTCGATTCCAGCCCTGGTGACCACTTTCCGCGACGGAGCGGTGGATGAGGCCGCCTTCCGCGCCCTGGTCGACTGGCAGATCGAGGAAGGGTCGAGCGCGCTGGTCCCCTGCGGCACCACCGGCGAAAGCGCGACCATGACGGTCGAGGAGCATAATCGCGTCATCGCCATCTGCGTCGACCAGGCGGCCGGCCGCGTGCCGGTGATCGCCGGCTGCGGATCGAACGACACCCGCATCGCGCTGGAACATATGTATGCGGCCCAGGCCGCCGGCGCCGACGCGGCGCTGGTCGTCGCGCCCTATTACAACAAGCCGAATCAGGACGGCGTCTACCAGCATTTCGCCTATCTGGCGCAGCGCTGCGACCTGCCGATCGTCCTCTACAACGTCCCCACCCGCACCATCACCGACATCGGCGTGCCGGTGATGCACCGGCTGAGCCAGGAATATCAGTCGATCGTCGGGGTGAAGGACGCCACCGGGAATCTGGGGCGGGTCACCGCGCAGCGCCTCGCCTGCGGCCCGGACTTCTGCCAGCTTTCGGGGAATGACGAAACCGCACTCGGCTTCAACGCGATGGGCGGCCGGGGCTGTATTTCGGTCACCGCCAATGTCGCCCCGCGCCTGGTCGCCGATTTCCAGGCGGCCTGCGCCGCGCAGGATTGGGATGGTGCCCTGGCGCTGCAGGATCGTCTCTATCCCCTGCATGATGCCCTGTTCAGCGATTCTTCACCCGGCCCTGTCAAATATGCGCTTACCCGCGTGCGGCCCGACATGCCCGGCGAGCTTCGGCTGCCGATTACCTGGCCGTCGGAATCGAGCCGCGCCGCGGTCGATCGCGCGCTGGAGATCGCCGGTCTGGTTTGACGCGCCGGCGTCCCTATATGATGAATTGAGTTAAGCAGCAGAATATGGCCCGCCCCCGCCCCGCAACCTTCGACAAGAAGAAGATCGTCGCCGAGAACCGGCGCGCCCGTTTCGATTATTTCATCGAGGACGTGTTCGAGGCCGGCATCGCGCTGCAGGGCACCGAGGTGAAGGCCCTGCGCGGCGGCGAGGGCAATATCGCCGAAAGCTATGCCGAGGTGAAGGGCAACCAGGTCTTCCTGGTGAACAGCAACATCCCCGAATATAGCCATGGCAACCGCGAAAATCACGAGCCCAAGCGGGTGCGCAAGCTGCTGCTGCACGAGCGCGAGATCGAGAAGATGCACAGCGCGGTGTCGCGCAAGGGCATGACGCTGGTGCCGCTGATGGTCTATTTCAACAGCCAGGGCCGGGCCAAGGTCGAGCTGGCGCTGGCCAAGGGCAAGCAGAATCACGACAAGCGCGACACGATCAAGGAACGCGACTGGAAGCGCGATCAGCAGCGCATCATGAAGGCGCATAGCTGATCCATGGACAATCGCTTCTCCCGCTGGTGGCACGCCAACGCGCCGACCCGTGAATCGCTGGAGAAGAGCCGCGTCCTTGCCCCCGTCGCCCATCGCGTGCTGGAACCCTCGCTGTGGCGCTTCACCCGCCGGTCGGTGCCGCGCGGCGTCGCGCTCGGCCTGTTCGTCGGCATCTTCCTGCTGATCCCCGGCGTCCAGATCGCCGGCGCCGCGATCTTCGCCCTGCCCTTCCGCGCCAATATCCCGGTGGCGGCGGCAATGACCTTCCTGTCCAACCCGGCCACCACGCCGCTGATCCTGATGGCGTCGGTGTGGCTCGGCAACTGGATGCTCGGCCGCAGCGCCGACGCCTCGGGCTTCATGGCACTGGTCGATGGCCATGCCTCGATCGGCCAATGGTGCGCCTGGCTCTTTTCCGAAGCCGCCCCGGCCATGCTGCTCGGCCTCTTCCTCATCTCGCTCGCCAGCGCGGTGGTCGGCTATGTCGGCGCCGACTGGTTCTGGCGCCGCCGCATGGGGCGCAAGTGGCAGGCGCGCAAATTGAGGATTGGCAAGCGCACCGAAAGCAGCGCATTGGAAGAGATCGCTCGGGTCTGATCCTTGGCGTCATGGTTCCATTGTAAGGGCTTAAGGGGACGGCGCCGATGGTCGCGCGGGTAAACAGGGATGATGAGGCGTGGATGGGGCAGGCCCCGTCGCGCAGCTTCGTGCCCCTGCTCGCGCTCGCCGCAGCCGCCTCCGCCGCGATCGTCCTCTATGCCATTGGCGACTGGGCGCTGGCCGCCGGCTTCGCCGCCACGGTCATCACCATCGCCGCGCTGCTCGCCTGGTATCGCCACCTCTATCCCCCGCCGCTGTCCGCCGGCGATGCCGTGCCCGACTGGACCGTGGCGCGCGCCGCCGCCGACGCCTCCAGCATGGCGATCGCCGTCACCGACCGCGCCGGCCGGCTGGTCTGCGCCAGCGACCTGTTCGGCGAATGGTTCCCCGGCTATCCCTCGCCCCCGGCCGTCAATGCCGATGCCTCGCTGATCGAGAGCCTGACCGCCGCCGCCCGCGCCGCCTGGCGCGATGGCGAGGCCAAGGTGGAGGCGATCGCCCATGCGACCCTGCGCCTCGACGTCGACATCACCCGCACCGGTCGGTCGGAAGATTATCTGCTCTGGCGCTTCACCCCGATGCGCCAGCCCAGCGCGCTCGACGATGTCCATCGCGTGCTGACCGGGGAGGCCGGACGGCAACTGGGCGAAGCCGGCATCATGGCCGTGATGATCGGCGGCGAGGGCCGCATCCGCGCCGCCAACGGCGCCTTCCTGCTGCGCGCCGCCGGCCGGATCGATGCCAACATCACCGGCCGCGATTTCGCCGCCCATATGCGGGTCGATGACAAGGGCCGGCTGTTCCTGGCGCGCGAAGAAAGCGGCGGCCTGCCGCTGCGTCTGCTGCAGGTGCCGCTGCGCCGCGCCACCCAGCCGGGCGGCATCCAGAATGGGGCGCAGGACGGCCCGATGCTGCTGCTGCTGATCGACGAGCCGGTCGGCGGTGGCGGCACCTCTGCCCTTTCCTATATCGAAACCCTGCTCTCGTTGCTGCCCTTCGGCCTCGCCATGGCCGACCGCGACGGCCGGGTGCTGTTCGTCAACAAGGCGTTCGCCCGCGCCGCCGGCATCAAGGATGCCGAAACGCCCAGCTATCCCGGCGACCTGGTCGTGCGCGAGGATCAGGCGGCGGTGGCCGACGCGGTGCGCCGCTTTGCCGTCGGCCCGCAAATGTCGGGCGACATCGCCGTGCGCATGCGCGAACAGCCCGAAGAACCTATCGCCCTCTCCCTCGCCGGCGTGCGCGGCCTGGGCGAGGCCGCGGTGCTACTCAGCCTCAAGGACAATAGCGAGGAATCGAAGCTCAAGCGCCAGGTCGCGCAGGCGACCAAGATGCAGGCGATCGGCCAGCTGGCGGGCGGCGTCGCCCATGACTTCAACAATATCCTGACCGCCATCATCGGCCATTGCGACCTGATGCTGATGCGCCATACGCCGGGCGACAGCGACTATGACGACATCACCCAGATCAAGTCGAACAGCAATCGCGCCGCCGGCCTCACCCGCCAGTTGCTCGCCTTCTCGCGCCAGCAGACGCTGCGCCCGCAGATATTGCAGCTGCCCGACATCGTCGCCGACGTTTCCAACCTGTTGAAGCGCCTGCTCGGCGAGAATGTGAAGCTCGACGTCAGCCATGGCCGCAACCTCGGCGCGGTGCGCGCCGACCCCGGCCAGCTGGAACAGGTGATCATCAACCTGGCGGTCAATGCCCGCGACGCCATGCCCGAAGGCGGCACGCTCAATATCCAGACCTATGGCGTGCCGGCGAACCGCGTGCGCGAGATGCGGCAGCAAATTCTGCCGATCAGCGACTATACCGCGTTGCGCGTGTCCGACACGGGCCTGGGCATCCCGCCCGACATCTTGTCCAAGATCTTCGAACCCTTCTTCACCACCAAGGAACTGGGCAAGGGCACGGGCCTTGGCCTTTCCACCGTCTATGGCATCGTCAAGCAGTCGGGCGGCTATATCTTCGCCGAATCCGAACTGGGTCGGGGCGCCAGCTTCGTCATCTATCTGCCGGTCTATGCCGGCAGCGACATCGAGCAGGCCAAGCCCAAGACACCGATCAAGCGCAGCGAAACCTGGGGCACCGGCACGGTGTTGCTGGTCGAGGATGAGGATATGGTCCGCGCCGTGGCCGAACGTGCCCTCACCCGCCAGGGCTACAAGGTGCTGACCGCCAGCGATGGCGAACAGGGACTGGAAGTGCTGGGCGGCGGCGAGAAGATCGACCTGCTGATCTCCGACGTGGTGATGCCCAATATGGATGGCCCGGCGATGGTGGCGCAGGCGCGGCGCAGCTTCCCCGACCTCCCCGTGCTGTTCATGTCCGGCTATGCCGAGGAACAGCTACGCAAGTCGATCGACATCGCCAATGTCGCCTTCCTGCCCAAGCCCTTTTCCGTCAACCAGTTGGCCGAAGCGGCGCGCGACGCGCTGGCGATGCGACCGGCGGCGGAATGAACTTGCCCGCCGGCAAACGATTATGCTGGGCATCGCCTGCCCCTTTGGCTAGCGATGGGAAGCAAGCACAAGGGACAAGGGCGCATGGCTGACGGCAAGTCCATCCTCATCGTCGAGGATGAAGCAATGATCGGCATGATGCTGGAAGATTATCTCGACGCGCTCGGCTATCGCCTCCACGCGACCGCCGCGTCGGTGGACGAGGCGTGCGCCCTGGCGCGCGAGGGCGGGTTCGACGCCGCCCTGCTCGACTGCAATCTCCAGGGTGAAAAAAGCTGGCCGGTCGCCGACATATTGGCGCAGCAGTCGATCCCCTTCCTGTTCGCCACCGGCGGCATGGCGGATGATCTGCCGCAGGGTCATGCCGATCGGCCGACGCTCGCCAAGCCCTTCACCATCGGTGCCGTGGAACGCGCGCTGGAGAAGATTCTTGCCGACTGAATAGGCAGGATAGGAAATTTCCGTTCCCCCCTTGTTCTACAGGAACAAACAGGATACATCATTGGCAGGCGCCGAGTGACTCGACGCGATCCGCTTGACAGGGGATAGGCCGATGACCGCTATGCTCTCACTCATCGATTCCAAGAAGACAGGCACAATGGACAGACAGAAAGCATTGGAGGCGGCGCTCGCCCAGATTGATCGCGCCTTCGGCAAGGGCAGCGCGATGAAGCTCGGCAGCCGCGAGAAGATCGAGATTGAATCGATCTCGACCGGCTCGCTCGGCCTCGACATCGCGCTCGGCATCGGCGGCCTGCCCAAGGGCCGCATCATCGAGATTTACGGTCCCGAAAGCTCGGGCAAGACCACGCTGACGCTGCATGCGATCGCCGAAGCCCAGAAGGCCGGCGGCACCGCCGCCTTCGTCGACGCGGAACATGCGCTCGACCCCATCTATGCCAAGAAGCTGGGCGTCGACATTGACGAACTGATCGTGTCGCAGCCCGACACCGGCGAACAGGCGCTGGAAATCGTCGACACGCTGGTCCGCTCCAACGCCATCGACATCCTCGTCGTCGACTCGGTCGCCGCGCTGGTGCCGCGCGCCGAGATCGAGGGCGAGATGGGCGACAGCCATGTCGGCCTGCAGGCGCGTCTCATGAGCCAGGCGCTGCGCAAGCTGACCGGATCGATCGCCCGCTCCAAGTGCATGGTGATCTTCATCAACCAGGTGCGCATGAAGATCGGCGTGATGTACGGCAATCCGGAAACCACCACCGGCGGCAATGCGCTCAAATTCTACGCCTCGGTCCGTCTCGACATTCGTCGCACCGGCCAGATCAAGGATCGCGACGATATCGTCGGCAACGCGACCCGCGTGAAGGTGGTGAAGAACAAGGTCGCCCCGCCCTTCAAGCAGGTCGAATTCGACATCATGTATGGCGAGGGCATTTCCAAGATCGGCGAGATGCTCGACATCGGCGTCAAGGCCGGGCTGGTCGAGAAGTCGGGCTCCTGGTTCTCCTATGACTCGGTCCGCATCGGCCAGGGTCGCGAAAACGCCAAGACCTTCCTCAAGGAGAATCCCGAAATGGCAGACCGCCTGGAAAAGGCGATCCGCGGCAAGACCGAGGAAGTCGCCGAAGGGATGATGGCCGGACCCGAAGCGGGGGATGACGACTAAGCAGGACGACCGCGCCCGACCGGATCAACCGGGCGCCTGATCCTGCCTTTCGTCCACCTCTGGCTTCACGCTCTGAAAAGGCCCGTTGCGCGATGGCGCGGCGGGCCTTTTACCTGCCGGGCGCGCGACAGGGCTGTCGCCATGCAGGCACAACGGAGGGGAAGAGGGAAAAGACCGCTATTCGTGCGGCCGCAGGGCGCGGTTGAGGGAATCCAGCACCTCGGCGATCGGTTCGGTCACGGTGACGCTGCGGCCTTCGCCAAAGCGGATGCGGGTGCCGTCGGTCACGGATGAGACGAAGGTCACCTGGGTAGGGTTGACCGCGGTTTCGGTGCGATCGACGCCGACGAACATGACGAGCATGATCTTCTCTCCCATTTTCGGCCCGTGCCGGACCCATTGGGTGCAAGACTAGCTGCTTTTTGCGCCGTTACCAGAGGCTTGATAGTGTCTCAGTTTGAATTTTTGGATTAGGCCAACGACTCTTTATTCCGCATTCGACCACCCGAAGTGACGACAGAGCGCCGTTGACCCATATCGCTTACATCACACTTCGCGTTTCTTGTAAGGTCTGCGCGGTTTGGGATCTGGAGCTAGGGCGTCGATCTTAGCAACAACATCATCAAGCAACCTCAGCCGATCGGTGATCCCCGCAGCCATCGCAGGCGAAATACGCAGCGTCTTATGAATGCGGATGAAGTTGTGGAACACGAAGTAAAGCGCCAGTGCGTGAATGTGGTTGTCCGGCTTCTTTGAGAAGGCGCTGGTAAGGCGCGTGAACCGACGCATCGACATGCGCATGTTGAGGTTGTGGCGCTCAACATAGCTGCTCGATACGCGAGCAATGTCGGGATTGCTTTCAACGCGGACCTTCTTTGCGCCTATGTACTCGGCGGGGCTGCAGCGGCCCGACGCGCTGATCGACGGGCCATAGAGCTTCACATGTCCACGTCTGCGCCGAAAGCGCCTTCTATGGCCTCCAGATAAGCGCGATGGCCATCGGTGGTGATCTGGAGGCGGTTGGCGAGGCGTTCGCGCAGATCGTCCATCAGCAACATGGCATCTTCGCCCGAACGGTTGCCGATGTGATAGGCGACGATCAGTTTCGTGTCGGCATCAATCGCGGTCCCAGTCCAAACATCACCCGCGCCTTCCGGAGCAGCCTTTGCTGTCGCGACATTCTTCTGCTTGGCGTGGCAGAACGACTAGATTTCATCGCACTGGATGCGCGATGCCTTCACGTTGCGGACATGCTCGTCATGAATGGCAACGGCAGCCTCCCCAGCCTCGACCAGCAGCTTCGAGACCTTGTTAATCGACACGCCCCGCAACGCGGCTGATCGCGCGCATGGACGAGCCGTCATACAGCATGGCGAGGATTTAGATGCGCTTGGCGTGAAGCAGCTTGTTCATGCCCATTTTAATATGCATTTTATGCTTAGGATCAAACCGAACAGCTATGCTTGCATAATATTATAGGACATGCTAGCACCATGCTTGCAAAAAATAGGTGCAAGCATGAGCGACGATTTGTTTAGCGAGACGAAGGATGCGAAGAAGGTTGAGGCTGGAAAGGCTCGTGCAGCGTCCCTCAGCCCGGAGCAGCGCTCCGCTATCGCGAAAAAGGCCGCTGAATCGAGATGGTCACAAGATTTGCCTGCCGCTGATTACACAGGTGACGTTGTGATTGGCGGGACCAAAATATCATGCGCAGTCCTGAGTGATGGAACGCGGGTTTTGACACAGAGCGATATGATGCGCGCTCTGGGGCGAGCGAGGCAGGCGAAGGGGCGAGCTTTCTATAAGGGTGACGTCAATCTGCCTGCATTCCTAACGGCGCAGAACCTAAAACCCTACATTCCCAATGAGTTATATGTAACGTCTAGCCAGGTCGAATTTACCCTTCCTTCAGGTCAAAGGGCATTCGGGTATCGCGCTGAAATGCTCCCTCAAATATGCGAGGTCTATCTTAAAGCCCGCGATGCCGGCGCGCTGAAGCCCTCCCAGCAGCACGTTTGCGCGCAGGCGGATATTCTGATGCGCGGGCTGGCGCAAATCGGCATCGTGGCGCTTGTTGATGAAGCGACCGGATATCAGCGCGACCGGGCGACGGATGCTCTCAGCAAGATCTTGGAATCCTTCATCGCGAAGGAGTTGCAGCCTTGGGTAAAGACTTTTCCAGAGGAGTTTTATGTTCAACTGTTCCGGCTTCGCGGACTGGATTTTCCAAATGATACCGTGAAGCGACCGCAGTATTTTGGGCATTTAACGAATGATATAATTTACGACCGGCTTGCGCCCGGCGTGAAAGATGAGTTAAAAAAAACGACACCCAAAACGCAAAAGGGCAGGCCATCGCAACAGTTGCATCGGCGCCTAACTCCAGATTTAGGCCATCCTAAGCTCCGCGAGCATATGGCGTCGGTAGTGACGATCATGAAGCTGAGCGATGACTATGAGGATTTCCATGAAAAGCTCGACAGACTTCACCCGAAGTTCGGCGACACTATTCCGCTGGCCCTGCCTGCCCCACCTCGCGGCCTCTAGGGTTTCACCGACCGCTTAGCCGCCGCTTTCTGTTCAATCTCCTTGCGCCGCTCCGGCATCATATTCTCCGCGCGCTTCTTCCCGCCCTTGCTCTCAAGCTGGGCGGCAGCGCTTTCAGGTCGTCGCATTCATCTTCGACCTCGCCGGTCGCGATCTTGCCAATCATGACAGTGAGGCCGATGGCGGCGGCTGGGCGCTTTTCTCCGTGTGGGCCTTTAGGCATTGTCGCGCCAGCCAAGCCGCTTGATGATTTCATCGTAATCGCCAATGCTATGTCGCAGATCATCAATGGTCACTCCGATAGGCAGATAACCTCCGGCCTCGGCTTGAGCCAGGAGACCCAGCGCATTCTCGCGCTGGCGGCGGGCATCTGATAAAATCTGTTCAAAGCTGTCCATATCGCCTCCTTGCTTCCCGCTAAGCATATAGGAGGCGGCGGCTGGATGCGACAGGGTACGCGTCAAAATCCAAACTAAGACACTATCAGAGGCTTTGTGCGGTTCAGCCCGCCTGGATCGCCTGCAGGAACCGACTCGCCCGATCGTCCAGCCGGTGCGCGACCGTCGCCAGTTGCCCCGCCGCAACGCCGATGTCATGGGCGCCTGCCGCCGCCGCGCTCGCATTGTCGCTGATCTGGCGCGCACTCTGGCGGATATGATCGCTCGACGATCCGGCTTCCGACAGGCTGGCGGCGATCGACCGGCTGAAGGCGCCATGGCGCGCCACCGCAGAAAAGACCGATGCCGACACCTCGTTCGCGGTCGCCATCGCCGCGTCCATGTGCAGATGCCCCTGCGCCACCGTCTCCACCGCCAGCCGGACATGGCCGATGCGCTGGCCGATCTCGGCCGCCGCCTCGCGCGTCTGGCTCGCCAGAAGCTTGACCTCGCGCGCCACCACGGCAAAGCCCTGCCCCGCCTCGCCGGCCCGTGCCGCCTCGATGCTGGCATTGAGCGCCAGCATGCTGGTCGCCCGCGCAATGTCGTCGATCAAGGTGATGACCGCGCCGATCCCGTCCGCCTCGACCCGCAGCGCCGCCGTCTGTTCGGCACCGACCTGCGTCTGTGCCACCGCCGCGCGGATCGCCTCGCCCGCCGCGCGCACCTGGCTTTCCATCGCCTGGAACAGCCCGCCCAGTTCCTGCCCGCCGCTGGCGATGCCGTGCAGGCTGTCGGCCGTCTGTTCCGCCGCGACCGCCATGCCGGCCGCCGCCTCGCCATTGCCCGACGCCCGCTCCACCGCCTGTTCAGCGCGCGCCGACAGCATGTCGGCCATGCCGACCAGATCGGCGATCAGCGCCTCGACATCCGCGCGAAATGCACCGCTCTCGCGCGTCACATGTTCCAGCCGCCGGGTGCGGGCCAGCGCGTCGCGCGTATCCCGCTCCGCCGCCAGCCGCAGCAGCAGCGGACCGCCGACCACGCCGGCATAATGGCCGCCCTGCGTCACTATCAGCCCCTCGCAATCGCTCCCCTGCGCCGCATAAAGGTCGATCAGCCGTTCGACGCTGGTGCTCTGCTCGACCGTCGCGCACGGCCGCACATGTTCGTCCAGCCGCCCGCCGAAACTGGGATTGCGCAGCAGCGCATGGCCGAAGGGGTTGAACAGGATGCGTCGCATGTCGCGCTCATAAATGGCCCCCACCGGCCGATCGGCGGCGTCCACCACCGGCAGCAGCCGCAGCGCCGCATCGTCCTGGAAGCGGTCGACCGCCTGGCTGAGCGGCTGGCCCAGCCGGACCGCAGCGCAGCCCTGCGCAAAGGGCAAGGCGGTGCCGGCGGCAACATGCGGCTCCGGGTCGGGCCGATCAAGCATCTGGGGGGCGTACATGGCGCCCGGCCTATAAGAAAAGGGTAAATGACCGCTTAGTATTTGATGACGCTTTTGTTACATATCATTGTTTTTGCGGAATTATTTGGCCGGCTTATAGCCAAATGCCTCGCGCGCCAGCTTGACCACCTCGGGATCGGGCGCCGGGAAATCCATCGGCACCAGTTTCTCCAGCCGCTCCGCGACATAGGTCAGCGCCGCGATTCGTCCGGCCTTGCGGTTATTATTGTCGATCACCTTCCAGGGCGCCTGCCTGGTATCGGTCTTCTCGAACATGTCGTGCATCGCATCCCAATATTCGGCCCGCCTGGCCCGGTTGCGATAATCGTCCGCACCGGTCTTCCACCGCTTCCACGGCGTATCCAGCCGCTGCGCCAGTTGCTCGTCCTGCGTCTCCTGGGTGATGTGGACGAACAGCTTGATGATGTTGGTGCCGGTCTCGATCTGCTGCGCCTCGAACGCGTTGATATCCTTGTAGCCGCGCTTCCATTCCGCCTTGGTGGCATATTTCTCCACCCGCTCGACCAGCACCCGGCCATACCAGCTGCGGTCGAACAGGCCGATATTCTGGCTGGCGGGCAGCCGGGTCCAGAAGCGCCAGAGGAAATGATGGTCCAGTTCCTCGCGCGTCGGCGCGGCGATCGGATGGACCTGATAGTAACGCGGATCCCAGTCCGCCGTCATCCGCTTGATGATGCCGCCCTTGCCCGCGCCATCCCAGCCTTCCAGCATGATGACGGTCCGGCGGCGATGCAGGATATGGGCGACCTGGATCTTCGACAGGCGATGCTGCAGCGCCAGCAGCGCCGCATCATAATCGCCTTTATACTTCGCCCCGGTCTCATAGTCCGACAGATTGATCGTCATGCGCCGCTCTCCTGCAAGGGGACGGCTGATTAGATCGAACCCTGCCGCCAAGAGCAAGCGCGGCCTCAGTGCAGTATGGCGTCGGTATCGACCAGCCGCACATCGTGCATCATGTCGAGATAGGCCTGGAGATAGAATTTGTGCGAGGCGCCGACGATCACCAGCATCCGCTGGCCCGGCGCCGCCGCAAGCACATCGCGGATATTGGCCGCCATGCGCAGGTTGCGCACCTCCCAATAGCCGGCATAGCCGCGCCCGAAACGCTCGGGCGAAGGCTCCTTGAGCGCCGCGCCGAAATCGCTGTCATAGATGGTCTGCGCCTGATCCGGCGCATTATAGGCGCGATAGAGCGCCAGCACGCCGGCCCCCGTCCGGATGCCGGGCTGCAGCGCCGCATCGGCCGCCTTGCGCCGCGCGGTCGCTTCATTGTCCCACGCCTTCATGATCGCGGCGCCGGCCGCCTTTTCCTCCTCGGCATTGCGATAGGGCCGGTCGGCGCTGTGGTCGTCCATCGGCTCCAGCCGCTCCAGCCCCAGCCGGGCAGCCAGCGGCGCGGCGATCAGAAACTCCTCGTTGCGCCGCTGGCTCAGCGTTTCCAGCCGCGCCACCAATATGGCGTCCAGCCCGTCCCCCGCATGCCGGTCCGCGCCATCCAGCCGCAGCCATTGCACCAACGCCGATCCCTGATCCGCCGCCGCCAGGAACAAGGCCGCCAGATGGCGCCGATCCGTTGCCGTCGGCCGCTCCGGCCAGGCGGCCAGACGCCGCTCCACCTCGGCCGTGGCGGCCGGTACGTCCAGCCCGGTCGCCTGGCGCGCCGGCGTCGCGTCCCAGCAATAGGTTTCCACCGTTTCCGCATAGCGGAACGGCGCGCGGCGCAACGCATCGCACTGCAGGCCGGACAGGGACTCGACCGCGATCGATTGCGGCTTCCACGCCGCCAGCCGGTCGATTAGCGGCCCCAGCGCCTGCGCATCGAAATCCTTTGGCCAGCCCGACAGATGGGGCGTGCCCAGCACCATCACCTCATTGGGCGGCCCGGCAACCGCCTTCAAAGCGCGCGGATCGAAACCGGGACCAGCCGCCTGCACCGACACCGCCGCAAGCCCCGCCGCCACCATTGCCATGATCGTCCGCATCATCCACCCTGCTCCCTTGTCGCCATGTGTGTTATCACAACAATACAGCAAGGCAAGACGGCAAAAAAAGGCCCCCACCGGATGGCGGGAGCCCTGTTCCTTCCAGCCGATGGAAAGGCTTATGCCTTCGCCTGCGGCTCCACGACACGAACATGCAGTTCGCGCAGCTGCTTGAACTCGGCGGCGCTCGGCGCCCCCATCAGCAGGTCTTCGGCACGCTGGTTCATCGGGAACAGCGTGATCTCGCGCAGATTCTGCGCGCCGCACAGCAGCATCACGATGCGGTCGACACCGGCGGCCATGCCACCATGGGGCGGCGCGCCATACTGGAACGCGCGATAGAGGCCACCGAAGCGCTCTTCCACGTCGGCCTGGCTGAGGCCCACCAGTTCGAACGCCTTGACCATCGCTTCGGGCGACTGGTTACGGATCGAACCCGACGCGATCTCATAGCCGTTGCACACCATGTCATACTGATAGGCCTTGAGGCTCAGCGGATCCTGGTTGTTGAGCGCGTCCAGCCCGCCCTGCGGCATCGAGAAGGGATTGTGGGCGAAGTCGACCTTCTTCTCGTCTTCATCATATTCATAGAAGGGGAAGTCGACGATCCAGCACAGGTCGAACCGGTCCTTGTCAATGAGGTCCAGCGTCTCACCCACGCGGATACGGGCCAGGCCGGCGAGCTTGGCCGCCTGGCCTTCCTTGCCGGCCGCGAAGAACACGCCGTCGTTCGGGCCGAGGCCCAGCGCCGCGATCAGTTTGGCGGTCGCTTCCTCGCCATGATTCTTGGCGATCGGGCCGCCCGGCACGCCATCCTTGATGTTGATATAGCCAAGGCCCGAATAGCCTTCGCCGCGCGCCCAGTTGTTCATGTCGTCGAAGAATTTGCGGCTGCCCGCGCCCGCGCCCGGTGCCGGGATCGCGCGGATCACATTGCCGCTCTCGACCAGGCTGGCGAAGATGCCGAAGCCCGAGCCGTGGAAATGCTCGGTCACGTCCTGGATGATGATCGGGTTGCGCAGGTCCGGCTTGTCGCTGCCATATTTCAGCATGGCTTCGGCATGCGGGATGCGCGGGAAGCTGCCGGCCGGGGTGACCGGCTTGCCCTGCGCAAATTCCTCGAACACCGACGCGATGACCGGCTCCATCGTGTTCCAGACATCTTCCTGGGTGACGAAGCTCATTTCCAGGTCGAGCTGGTAGAATTCGCCCGGCAGACGGTCGGCGCGCGGATCTTCGTCGCGGAAACAGGGTGCGATCTGGAAATAGCGGTCGAAACCGGCAACCATCAGCAGCTGCTTATACTGCTGCGGCGCCTGCGGCAGGGCGTAGAACTTACCCGCATGGATGCGGCTGGGCACCAGGAAGTCGCGCGCGCCTTCGGGCGAGGACGCGGTCAGGATCGGCGTCGAATATTCGGTGAAGCCGGCATCTTCCATGCGGCGACGCATGTCGCGGATGATCTTGGTGCGGGTGACGATATTGGCGTGCAGCGTTTCGCGGCGCAGGTCCAGGAAGCGATAGCGCAGGCGGATATCCTCGGGATATTCCTGCTCGCCCGCCACCGGCAGCGGCAGTTCGGCGGCGGTCGACAGCACGGTCACCTTGTCGGCCACGACCTCGATCGTGCCGGTCGCCATCTTCGGGTTGGTCGCTTCCGGGCCGCGCGCGACGACGGTGCCGTCGATCGTCACGACCGATTCCGCCCGCAGGCCGTCCAGGATGCGCAGCGGCTCGCTGTCCGCCTTGGCGACGATCTGGGTCAGGCCATAATGGTCGCGCAGATCGATGAAGAGAACGCCGCCATGATCGCGCTTGCGATGCACCCAGCCGGACAGGCGCACATTCGCGCCGACATCGGCTTCACGAAGGGCGCCGCAATTGTGGGTGCGATAGGCGTGCATGGCGTTTCGATCTTTCAAATTCGTTTTACGGAAATGACAAATTGTTGCGGCCCGGCTATGGGCTTGCCTTGTCGACTATCGACCAGCCCGCAGGACGCGGGCCAGCCCATAATAAGATCGAAGACCATATGCAAATTCATCCGCTGATTACCGACAGCAAGACGCTTTCCGATTTCTGCGCCCGCATGGCCAAATCCCCCTATGTCGCGGTGGATACCGAGTTCATGCGCGAGAATAGCTACTGGCCCGAACTCTGCCTGGTCCAGGTTGCCGACTCCAGCGAAGCCGCAGCGATCGATCCCAAGGCGCCGGGCATCGACCTTACGCCCCTGCTCGACCTGCTGGTCAATAATGAGGACGTGCTCAAGGTCTTCCATGCCGGCGGCCAGGACATCGAGATCGTCCACAACCTGACCGGCAAGACGCCGCATCCGATGTTCGACACCCAGATCGCCGCCATGGCGCTGGGCCTTGGCGAACAGATTGGCTATGGCAATCTGGTCGACGCCTGGCTCGGCGTGCAACTCGACAAGGGCGCACGGTTCACCGACTGGGCGCGCCGCCCGCTCGACAAGCGCCAGATCGACTATGCGATCGGCGACGTCACCTATCTGATCGAAATCTTCCCCAAGATGCTGGAAGAACTGCGCAAGACCGGGCGCGGCGACTGGCTGGACCAGGAAATGGAGCGGATCAGCGATCCGTCCAATTACGAGAATGATCCGTCCGAAGCCTGGAAGCGCGTCCGCATCGCCAGCCGCAAGGCCGATGTCCTGGGTCGCCTTAAGGCGCTGGCCGCCTGGCGCGAGAAGGAAGCGCAGGACAAGAATCTGCCGCGCGGCCGCATCGTCAAGGACGAGACGCTGGCCGACATCGCCAGCCACCCGCCGCGCGCGCAGGAGGATCTGGGCAAGGTGCGCGGCCTGTCCGCCACCTGGAAGAGCAACGACATTGGCGGCCGGCTGATGGCCGCGCTCGGCGCGCACAAGCCGCTCGGCAAGGACGAGATGCCCGAGCGCGATCCCAAGCGTCCGGGCCTGGGCAAGGATGGCGCGCTGGTCGCCGACCTGTTGAAGCTGCTGCTCAAGATCCGCTCGCGCGACATCAATGTCGCCCCGCGCCTGCTCGCCCGGACCGACGATATCGAGGCGCTGGCCGCCGGCGTGCGCGACGATCTCGCGATCCTGGAGGGCTGGCGCTATGACCAGTTCGGCCGGGACGCGGTGGACCTGGTCGAAGGGCGCCTGGCCTTCGCAGTCAAGAATGGCCGGCTCAAGATGACGCGGACCGAATAAGGAGACGGACGATGCGGATGGCGATGATGGCGATGATATTCCTGCCCCTAGCCGCCTGTGCCGGGACCGGCAGCGAAGGCCCCGACTCCGCATCGCCGCCAGCCATGGCGCAAGGGCCGTGCAAGAATGACGGGCTCGACCGTTTCACCGGCCAGAAGGCGACAGCCGATCTGGGCGCGGAACTGCTCAAGACATCGGGTGCCAAGACGCTGCGCTGGGGCGGCCCCAATATGGCCATGACCATGGACTTCCGCCCCGACCGGCTGACCGTCAGCTATGACGATCAGATGGTCGTCACCAGCGCCCGCTGCGGCTGACCCGCGCCCGCCTCATTCGGCGGCGCGCGGCAACTCCACCACCGTGCTACCATCGAGTGCGGTGATCAGCACGACCGCCCCCTCGGCGCCATAGGCGCCGTGCAGGGCGACGATAGAGGCCTTCACCGCCACCGCCTCGCCGCGATTGCTCAGCAACATGGTCTGCACGCATTGCGCGCCCTGCCCCTGCATCGCTCGCTCCAGCGCCTGGCGGAATGCCGCGCGGCCATGGGTGAGGACCAGGTCGGTCAGTTGCACGCCCATCACCCGTTCGCGCGGCAGGCTCAGCATGTCGGTGAAGGGCACATCGACCGCGTCGATCGTGCCGCGCACCGACAGGCGGACATAGCCGACATCGCCATGGGCGGTCATCGCCTCGATGATCGCGGCCTTGGCATCGGCCAGCCGATGGCGGCGCACATCCTCGGTAATGTCGCGGAACATGATGACGGTTGACCTTCCAAGGGGAAAACTCTGCAGCCGCAGCCAGGCGCCGTCGGCAAAGGGGGAGGGAATATCGGCCGCGCTCGGCTCGCCGCCGCTCACGGTGCGGCGCACATGCACCTCCATCAGGCTGCCACTGATCGACGGCAGGACGACGTCCAGCTTCGGACCGACCATCTGTCCCACCGGCTTGCGACAGATGGCGCTGGCGACCCGGTTGACGAAGTCGACGCGCATATCCTGGTCGCAGATGATCACCGCCTGATCGACCCAGTCGGCCAGCGCGAACAATTTCTCCTCGGCGCTTTCCTGACCGGCGTTGCCCGACTGATCCTTGAGCGCCCGGAATTCGTTGACGCCCAGAAGCACATGGGTCGCCCGGCCATGATGGGTGATGTAGAGCGGTGTGCGTGTCGCCATGTCGCGACATTCGGAAAAGCCGCGGACCAGGTCGGCCGCGGTGACGACCGGACTTTCGGCCGGATAACCACCCTCTCCCTCCATTCCATCACTCCCTACTGGGTTCAGATGGCGCGTAACGCGCTGGGTCATGTCCCTTGATGCCATAATTGTCGGCCCTCCATCAATCGGACAAAAACAGAAACAACATGCCTTTCACCGGCTGGCGCAGCCGCAGGGAATGACCGGCATTTCCGCATCCAGTTTCCCTTGCTCAGGCCGGAAACGCGTGTTTCCGGTCCATCTGCGTGCCCATGGCCATCACGACCAGCACCGGCACCGCCCAGATTGTCGACATGGCGTAGAAGAATTTGGTGAGGTAGGCGGGTGACACGATCACCGCGACCTGCACCGCCGCCACATTCAGCTGGAAGGCAGCAACGATGATCGGCCAGCGTCGGCTGCTCAGCATCGAAATGATGATCTTGAACAGCAGCGAGGCGCATTCGATCGCCAGGATCGTGCGGATCAGCACCGCCTCCGGCCGGATGGTCAGGACCGCCGTCTGGGCCAGGATGAACCCTGCCCAGACGCCGACGATGCTCCAGCGCCCGGTCGCGCCGCCATAGCGCACCACGAAGATCGAGGTGGCGATCAGCGCGATCGTATAGGCGAGGAAGATCTGCACGATCCTGCCTTCCGGTCCGGTCGCGTCAGGCGACCAGGCGCAGGGCGTCGGCCTGCTTTTCTTCCAGCGCGCTCCACGGGCTGTAGCAGCCGTCGGCGCGTTCGGCCTGGTTGGTCTTCATGCGGATCTTGGTCGCCTCCAGATGGGCGCCCAGCAGCTGCTCGCGGCTCTGCATCATCGTGTCGATGCAACCATGGAAGCGCTTGAACAGCTTCTGCCCCTGTTCGGGGGCCAGGCCGATGGTGCGGGCGGTGTCGATCATGTCGGCGCTCATCCGCAGCGTGTGGGCCAGGACATCGTCCAGCTTCACATAGGCATCGCGGACCTGGCCGCTCAGGTTGAAGAAGGTGTCGTCCGACATGTGCATTTCGCTCTTGGCGGCGCGCTCGGCGCGGCGGGCATTGGACATGGCAAGGCTCCCTTTTTCAGGCCAGCGCTCGCTGGCCCATCAGATGGTTGGATTGTTGGAGACCGTCAGCCAAACAGATGATTGAGCCAATATCCCATCGTAATCAGCGCGGCCAGGGACCCCCCTGCCCATAACGCGACCCGGAAGATGGTCGTCAGGATCTGCCATCGATTCAGCCCATGCGGTTCCCCTCCCATGGTTGCCAGAATCCGGTTACCCAATTGGCGCAAACGACCCTTTTCCTGCCGCTCTGCACCAGCCGGGATGTCGCCGGTCCGGGTCGGCCTGCTTGGTGCCGACGCCTCCTTCTCACCCGCCATCGCCGGCTCAACAAGCGGCTCCGGCTTTAATTCAAATTGCTTGAATTGCGCGTTTTTCTCGGCCTCTACCAATATCCGGGCCGCCTCGCGCCGATCCTTGGCGCCCAGCGCCACGGTCGCGCGATAGACATATTGGTCGACCGTGCCGGGGGTCAGCGATGTGCGCTGCGCGATCTGCTTGGAGGTATAGCCCTGTGCCACCAGCCGCAGGCATGCCCGCTGATTATCGTCCAGACTGGCAACCGCATTCGACATTCCAACCCCTCTGATCGCCCACAGGGAATCATGCCCCGGAACGGATGTAAACTTCTTCTATGATCAATTTTTTATGATGCCGGCCAAGCCATTGATTTATATCAGATACACTTCATCCACATCGGTGAGACGAAAAAGGCGACGCCTGCGGGCATCGCCTGTTTCCGTTACGGAATCCAGTCATGACATGACTCGATCCGCAATAGCTGCAATCGGGAACCCGGATAGCGCCCCGAAAGGCGCCGTCTACAGTTCCAGGCCGATCAGCGTGCCGCTGCCGATCCGGTCGACATAGCGCTTGCCATCGACCTCCAGCCAGTCCGGCGTCACTTCCAGCCGGCGCCCGTTGATCGTGGTCCGCAGATGCTCGACCGCAAGCCGGTTGCGCGCAACGATACGCAAAACGCACAATCCGTCGCCCCGCGCCGCCATCATCGAATAGCGGTCGCCGCGCAACAGGAAATGCCAGCTGCCGTCATGCGGCTTCCATTCATTGCCATCGATCACCTGCATTGGCGTGCCGTCGGCCGCGCCCAGCCTGACGCTGATCCGCGTCGCCCCCATGGATCGGCGCGGCGGCGCGAAGATCAGGATCGGCTCGCCATCCAGGGTGATGGGAATCGGCGTATCGCGCAGCATCCGCGATCCACCGACGATCAATTGCGGCAATTCGTTGGAGAAGGGCAGGCGATCGCGCGCGAAGTGGCGCTGGCGTACCACCGGATTGGCATGGAAGCTGTGGACCTGATTCGCGGTCAGCCGCCCTTCCTCCACCAGCCCGTGACAGGTCGGGCAGAGCAGCGTCGCCCCCGGCCCGTCTGGCAGCCCCAGATAACGATAGATGGTGACCCCGCAGCGCACGCAGGCAAAGCCGCAGGACTGCCGAATCTCGGCCCGCTGATCGGCCGTCAGTTCCGGCAACAGCGGCATTACGCGCAAACCCACCATCAAGGCGCCCCCTTTTTCCCGCCGTCCGCCTGATGCGGATCGACGTTGCTTGTTCCTGGCGTCCTCGTGCGGGTGGAAAGCTCTGCCGGCCCCTGGGCTCCTATTGGTTAAAATAAATGCGCCCAAGTCAAGGGCCTAGACATTATGTTCGACAAGAAAATGGCGGATTTCGTGCGCTTTCCGTGCGCGCCGCCCCTGCCCGAGCGTTCAGCGCTGGGGCAGAAGGTCCAGGTTGCGGGCTGCCGCGATCGCCCGAATCCGTCCCGGTCGCGGCATGTTGCGGATTGCGATTTCCGCTACGTCACCGGCGCTGAACAGCTCGACATTGCCGACGTCGAACAGCCGCTGGCCGAAGGTCTGCGTGATGCGCACGCTGCGGATGCTGGACAGCGCCACCTCGGTCCGCTGCTTGGCCAGCAAGCCACGCTCCAGCAGCACCTCGCGCTCGCTCAGCGCCAGCCGCTCGCCCTTGTGCATCACCCACCATACGCCGATCGCCAATATGCCGACCACCGAAACCAGCAGCAGCAGGAACAGAAAGGGATGCGCCCGGACCATCGCCGGATGCTCGTCATATAGCCATGCTTCGCTCACGCCGTCTCCCTCGTCTGGCTCCAGCGGTTTTTCACCATGGCCCCGCTCCAGCGTCAAGGCAGCGCCACCATCGCGGCCGGGCCATGGTGTGGTTAACGGAAAATTTCCCAATATTTACTAGCGATGGCATCCGATTGGGGATGAATCATGGCCTATAGCCTGCATGATATTGGTGACGAAGACCGGGACCGGTCAGACCATTGGCTGAATGACAAGCAGGATCAGCGCCGCGCCATCGTGCCGCTGCGCCTCATCCTCATCGCCCTGTTGATGGGGGCGCTGCTGTTGGTCCTGATGCGCCATGTGCTGCCCGCTTCGACGACGGCTTCGGCGCCATCCGTCGACGCGCCCGCCACCATATCCACCCGTTTTGCCGCCTGTGACGATCTGGACGGCCAGGCCTGTGTCCTCGCCACCGACGCCTATGCCTATCAAGGGCGTCGCTACCATCTCGCCGACATCAGCGCGCCGCGACTCGAAGGCGCTGCCTGCCCGCAGGAAGCCGCCCTTGCCCGCGCCGGCCGCACCGCGCTGCAGGGCATGCTGAACGGCGGCAGCTTCGAAGCCCATGCCGATCCCGCCGACAGTGATCCAACCGCCCGCATCCTGCTCCGTGACGGCGTCTCGCTGGGCCAACTCCTCATTCTGAAACGCTATGCCCGCCCCTGGTCGGCCAAGCCAATCAACTGGTGCGCGGCCGGCTAAGACCGCTATCCCGCAAGGAGGCAAAAGCGGGACGTTTCAGATTGGGACCGACAGCGCCCGTATCCGCCATTTGCGCATTGCGCGTTAACCAAGAAAATATCCCATTCGTTGCTCCATCATTGCTATGAAGCATCATGGTCGAAACGAAGCCGAAGCGAACAAGGCTGACGGAGCTGGACGCGTTGCGCGGCATCGGAGCCCTGTGCGTGCTGATCTTCCATTATTCGACCCGCTTCCATGAGCTGTTCCCGCAGGCCAGCCATGTGCCCTTCAGCTTTCCCGGCGGCAATTACCGCGTGCTGCTGTTCTTCACCATTTCGGGCTTTGCAATCTTCTTCACGCTGGATCGGATCGGCACGGTCGCCGACTTCATCGTCAACCGCTTCGCCCGCCTCTACCCCGCCTATCTGGTGGCGATGCTGGTGACGCTGTCGATCGAATATCTGGCGCAGGCGACCCAGTTGCTGGTGGGCCCCTTTGCGATTCTCGCCAATCTGACGATGCTCCAGGGCTTTGCCTTCATTCCCGAAGTGGACGGCGCCTATTGGACGCTGACGGTGGAGATCGCTTTCTATTTCTGCATGGTCTCGATCTGGAAATGGATCGGTCTGCGGCATCTGGAACCGACGCTGGTGGCTTGGCTGATCCTGCGCTGGGTGATGCAGCTCTGGCCCGACATCGTGCCCGAACGGGTCGTGATGCTGCTGGTGCTGCGCTACACGCCCTTCTTCATCATCGGCATGCTGGCCTACCGTATCTGGGCTGGGCAACGCAGCTGGCAGCAACAGGCCCCCTATGCCGCGCTCGCCCTGCTATCGATCGCGACCATGGAAACATGGGACGTGACCATTGTCGGCCTGGTGCTGATGGCGACCTTCGCAGCGCTGATCCGCAATCATCTGCGCTTCCTGGCGATCCGGCCACTCGTCTGGATGGGCGGGATCAGCTACAGTTTCTACCTGATCCACCAGCATGTCGGTTTCGTCGTCATGCTGGAAATCGCCAGGGCCGGCTACAGCCCCTGGATCGGCTTTGCCGCCGCCTTCCTGGTCGCGCTGACGCTTGGCACGCTCATCAACCGCCTGGTCGAGCGACCGGCGGGGGAAATCATCCTGCGCTGGTGGAAGAAGCGGCGACGGGCGCCCGGCCCGCTTGCGGAGATCGCGCCGAGCGGATGAGGGCGCTGCCGCAGCGGCAACGCCCCCTTGCCATCAGGGCTGCGCGACCGGCGCGGCTGCCGCCGCATTTTCGGGCAGGCCGCCCAGCTGCGTCACCAGCTTGGTATAGGCGTCGAGATAGGCGAGCACGATCACCTGGCCGATCTCGGTATTCTGATAGCCACCGCCACCGGCGCCGGCAAAACCGCCCCACCAGCTCGACCCGCCGCTGGCGTTGAAGCTCAGGTCCGACTTGCGGGCATAGCCTTCGGTCAGCGCCTCTTCCTCGGTGGTGCGGGCATTGACGACCGAGAGGGTGACATTGGCCTCGCTCTTCTTGACGTTGATACCACCGGCGATCCGGCCCCAGGTGCTGCCACCCATGAAGCCGCCGAGCACGCCGCCCAGCGAATTGCCGCCGCTGTTGCGGTTGGAGGAGACGATGTCCGGCTCCAGGAAATAATCCGCCGCTTTCACCTGACCGCGGCCCAGGTTGCTGTTCGCCTGCAATTCGCCATTGTCAGCCATGGCACGTTCCATGTTGCGGCTCGCCATCGACCGGCCGCGATTGACGAGGCCGAAGCAGCCCGACTGCTGCACGAAGATCTTCAGGATCGCCTCGGGGCTGCCCAGATTGAGTTCGCGCCACCACTGATTGTCGGGCTCGACGATCGCGACGGTGCCAAGGCGCTTGGTACAGCGCGGGATTTCCGCCTGCTTTCGCGACTGTTCCTGACGGGCCGACGAACCCTTTTCGGCGGCCATCGCCATCGGCGCGGCCGAACCCAGGCAGACCGCAGCCGCAGTCAGCATCTTCAATACACGCATTTTCAAAAACCCCGTTTCCTGTCTGGTCGAGAGAAATTGGTGCGCCCCGGATATTTTTCTGGAACGTAACACAGCCGCAAGGGGCTTCCAAGCAAAGGGGGTTAATGACGATGCTTGTCATCGCACGGCAATTTCGCGTGCCATGCACTACGTGATCCTGCTGACAGCGCCCGCAACTGCTGCTATCGGGCGCCGATGACCGACCTGTCCCATATCCGAAACTTTTCGATCATTGCGCATATCGACCATGGCAAGTCGACGCTGGCCGATCGCCTGATCCAGCGCACCGGCGGCCTGACCGACCGTGAGATGAGCGCGCAAGTCCTTGACAACATGGACATCGAGAAGGAACGCGGGATCACGATCAAGGCGCAGACCGTGCGCCTGGACTATACCGCCAAGAATGGCGAGACCTATGAGCTGAACCTTATGGACACGCCGGGTCATGTCGACTTCGCCTATGAAGTGTCGCGGAGTCTCGCGGCGTGCGAGGGCGCGCTGCTGGTCGTCGACGCCGCGCAGGGCGTGGAAGCGCAGACGCTGGCCAACGTCTATCAGTCGATCGAGCATGACCATGAGATCGTGCCGGTGCTGAACAAGATCGACCTGCCCGCCGCCGAGCCGGAAAAGGTGCGCGCGGAAATCGAGGAGGTGATCGGCCTCGACGCGTCGGAAGCGGTGCTGGCTAGCGCCAAGTCCGGCATCGGCATCGACGATATCCTGGAAGCGATCGTCACCAAGATCCCGGCGCCCAAGGGCGACCGCAACGCGCCGCTGGAGGCGATGCTGGTCGACAGCTGGTACGACCCCTATCTGGGCGTCGTCATCCTGGTGCGCGTCGTCAACGGCGTGATCAAGAAGGGCCAGGCGATCAAGTTCATGATCGGCGGCACCGAGCATCTGATCGACCGCGTCGGCTGCATGCGCCCCAAGATCGAGGCGCTGCCAGAACTCGCCGCCGGCGAGATCGGCTTCATCACCGCCCAGATCAAGGAAATCGCCCAGACCCGCGTCGGCGATACCATCACGACCGTGAAGAATGGCGCCGCCAAGCCACTGCCGGGCTTCAAGGAAGTGCAGCCGGTGGTGTTCTGCGGCCTGTTCCCGGTCGATGCCAATGATTTCGAGAAGCTGCGCGAGTCGATCTCGAAGCTGCGGCTCAATGACGCCAGCTTCTCGTTCGAGATGGAAACCTCGGCCGCGCTCGGCTTCGGCTTCCGCTGCGGCTTCCTGGGCCTGCTGCATCTGGAAATCATCCAGGAGCGCCTGAGCCGCGAATATGATCTGGACCTGATCACCACGGCGCCGTCGGTCGTCTATGACATGCACATGAAGGATGGTCGCACCCTTCACCTGCACAACCCGGCCGACATGCCCGATCCCAATCATATCGAGATGATCGAGGAGCCCTGGATCGAGGCGGTGATCTATTGCCCCGACGAGTATCTCGGTTCGATCCTGAAGCTGTGCCAGGACCGTCGTGGCATCCAGAAGAACCTCACCTATGTCGGTGGCCGCGCCCAGGTGACCTATGAACTGCCGCTCAACGAAGTGGTGTTCGACTTCTATGATCGCCTGAAGAGCATCAGCCGTGGCTATGCCAGCTTCGACTATCACCAGATCGGCACGCGCGAGGGCGACCTCGTCAAGATGAGCATCCTCGTCAACAACGAACCGGTCGATGCGCTGTCGATGATCGTCCACCGCTCCGCTGCCGAAGCGCGCGGCCGCCATATGTGCGAGCGCCTGAAGGATCTGATCCCCCGCCACCTGTTCAAGATCCCGATTCAGGCGGCGATCGGCGGCAAGGTGATCGCGCGCGAGACGATCGCGGCGATGCGCAAGGACGTCACGGCGAAATGCTATGGCGGCGACATCACCCGCAAGAAGAAGCTGCTGGAGAAGCAGAAGGAAGGCAAGAAGCGGATGCGCGAATATGGCAGCGTCCAGATTCCGCAGGAAGCCTTCATCGCCGCGCTGCGCATGGGCGACGAGAACTGAGCATCATCCATCGGGGTGGAGGCCATCGGGCTTCCACCCCGATTTGCTATTGCCTGCCGGCGCGGTCGCGCTTCAGCCCTTGCTGTCGGCCGCCCGCTTATACCCGTCGAGCTGCTCCACCAGCACCTTGTCGACGATCGGCGCAATCGGCTCCAGGCCACCGCGCATATAGCCACCCACCGAATAGGTCAGCGTCACCCGGCTGCCGCCCGGCGCGGCCGCAACGGCAAAGTCCAGCACGCCGGTCACCGCTTCGCTCTGGAGCGGCCCCAGAGCCCCGCTCAGCCGCAATCGCTGGCCCGGCGCGGCATAGATGACCCGCGCATGTTCGATGCTGCCGGAGCCCCCTTTGCCGCCCTTGTCGGGAATGGTCTCGCAGAAGCAGCCTCCGGCCTTCGCCTCCAGCACCATGTTGCGCGCATCGCCGCTATAAGTGTGGGCGCTGTTCCACCAGCGCCCCGGCTCCGCCAGCAGCGCATAGGCTGCGTCGGGCGCCAGCGCCACGTCCACGCTCGCCTGCACGACAAAGCCGGCATCGCTGCTGGCAACCACCCCACCCTGTCCGGGCGCGGCCGCCAGCGCCATGCCGGCGCCTGTCAGTATCGATCTGATTGGATAGGCCATGTCCCCTCCCCGCCTTATCGTCGGGGAGGGAGAATAGCTCAGGCCGGAACGCCGTCCAAGATGGCGACGATCGCGCCGCTAACATCGTTCATGTCGGCCATGCCGTCGACGCGGCTGACGATGCCGCGCGCTTCGTAGATCGGCAGGATCGGTGCGGTCTTGGCGCGATATTCGGCCATGCGGGTGCGCACCGTTTCCTCATTGTCGTCGGGACGACGCTTGAACTCATGCCCGCCGCACTTGTCGCACGTACCCTCAACCTTGGGCTGCTTGAAGGCATCATGATAGCCCTCGCCGCAGGTCGCGCAGGTGAAGCGGCCGGTGATGCGCTCGACCAGCGCATCCTCGTCCACTTCCAGCTCGATCACATGATCGAGCGTGCGGCCGCGATCGGCCAGGATGGTGTCGAGCGAATGGGCCTGGGCCTCGGTCCGCGGATAGCCGTCGAAGATCACGCCGGTATCGGCCGCCAGCGCATCAAGCGCTTCGCCGATGATGCCCGAGACGACCTCGTCCGGCACCAGCGAACCCGATTCCATCAGCGCCTTGGCCTGAAGGCCGACCGGAGTCCCCGCCTTGACCGCAGCCCGCAGCATGTCGCCGGTCGACAGCTGAACCATGCCACGGCTGTCGACGAGCCGCGTGGCCTGGGTGCCCTTGCCGGCACCCGGAGGACCAAGCAGAATGATATTCATTGCGCGCATTCTCCCCTTGTACTTGCGCTTGCCTGTCTGCGCCCCCTTAGCGCAGACGGCCCTTCAGCTTCGCCTTCTTGATCAGATCCCCATATTGATGGGCAAGCAGATGGCTCTGGATCTGGGTCACGGTATCGACCGTAACATTGACCACGATCAGCAGGCTAGTCCCACCAAGGTAGAAGGGAATTCCCGCCCGGGCGATGGCAAATTCCGGCACCAGACAGATGAAGGCCAGATAGGCGGCACCGATCACGGTGATCCGGGTCAGGACATAATCGAGATAATTCTCGGTATTCTTGCCCGGACGGATGCCCGGAATGAAGCCGCCATTGCGCTTCAGATTGTCGGCCGTCTCTTCCGGATTGAACACCACGGCGGTGTAGAAGAAGCAGAAGAAGACGATGCCCAGGCCATAAAGGCCCATGTAGAAGGGGCTGCCGTGCGACAGATACTGGTTGATCGTCAGCACGATGCTGCTCCAGCGGCTGTCATCGTCCGCCTTCACGCCCATGAACTGCGAGATCGTCAGCGGCAGTAGCAGCAGCGAGCTGGCGAAGATCGGCGGGATCACGCCGGCGGTGTTGACCTTCAGCGGCAGGTGGCTGCGATCGGCCTGCATCAGGCCCTGGCGCGTCTGGCGCTTGGGATACTGGATCAGCACCCGGCGCTGCGCCCGTTCCATGAAGCAGATGAAGGCAATCAGACCAAAGCCCAGCACGACGACCAGGAAGATGACCAGGCCCGAGATCGAGCCTTCGCTGCCCGACTTGAACAGGTTGCTCAGTGTCACCGGCAGCTGGGCGACGATACCGGCCATGATGATCAGGCTGGTGCCGTTGCCGATGCCGCGCGAGGTGATCTGCTCACCCAGCCACAGCAGGAACATGGTGCCGCCGATCAGCGAGATGATCGCCGAGACGACGAACAGCATGCCGGGGTCCACGACCACGCCCTGCGCCTGCCAGTTGGCGGCGGCGGCATAGCCCTGCACGGCGGTCAGGCCGACGGTGCCATAACGGGTATATTGGTTCAGCTTCTTGCGGCCGCTCTCGCCTTCCTTCTTGATCGCCGCGAGCTGCGGCGAGAGGGAGGCGGCCAGCTGCACCACGATCGACGCGGTGATATAGGGCATGATGCCAAGCGTGATCAGGCTCGCGCGCGACAATGCACCACCCGAGAAGGTGTTGAAGATGTCGAGGATGCCACCGGCCGACTTCTGCGACCAGGCCGCGAGCGCGGTGGGATCGATACCCGGCAGCGGCACGAAGCTGAGGAAGCGGAAGACGATCAGCGCGCCGAGGGTGAACCACAGGCGCTTCTTGAGGTCGGTCGCCTGGCTGAACTTCGCGAGGCTGAGATTGGATGCGAGCTGGTCGGCTCTCGATGCCATTGTGGCTGCCCTTCAAATCATTCTTGCCGGAGCCATCGGGCTCCGTGGCGGAATCGCTACCCCCTTAGCGGGGCGGGAAGACCATGTCGAACGGGAGTTGCCGCCGTTGCGACGAACATATGCTCCCCCCGATACACATAGCCCCGCCAACCCATATCGGGCAGCGGGGCCGTGCTTGCAAGTCTCGGGCGAGACTTAGGCCTTGGCGGCCTTCTTGGCGGCAAGGGCGGTGCCCTTCTTCGCCTTGGCCTTCTCGGCTGCCGGGACGACTTCGATCACGTCCAGCTTGCCACCGGCCTTGGCGACCGCTTCGACGGCGCTCTTCGAGGCACCGGCGACCAGGAAGCTGACCTTGGCGGTCAGTTCGCCCTTGGCGAGAACGCGGACGCCATCCTTGCCACCACGGGCCAGGTTGGCTGCCTTCAGCGCAGCATGGTCGATGACGGCAGCGGCGTCCAGCTTGCCGGCGTCGATCGCGGCCTGCACTTCACCCAGGTTCACGATCGCATAATCGTTGGCGAAGATGTTGTTGAAGCCGCGCTTCGGGATGCGCATGTGGAGCGGCATCTGGCCACCCTCGAAGCCGTTGATGCTGACGCCCGAGCGTGCCTTGGCACCCTTCTGGCCGCGACCGGCGGTCTTGCCCTTGCCCGAGCCGATACCGCGGCCGACGCGCATACGACCCTTGCGGGCACCGGCATTGTCGTTGATTTCGTTCAGTTTCATGTTCGCACTCGCTTTCGCTTTTGTCGCGCTGATCCCGTGCGGGATCATCTAAAGGAAGCGCCCGTTAGCGCTTCCGCTGAAAAAACGAAAGAGGGGTCGCCCCCTCTTTCGCTTCATTTCGTCGGATCGAAAGGGCTTAGCCCTCGACCACTTCCACCATGTGGGGGAGCTTCTTGATGGCACCGCGGACTTCCGCCGTGTCTTCCAGCTCGACCACGCGATGCATCTTGCCAAGGCCCAGGCCGATCAGAATCTTCTTCTGGCTTTCGGGGCGACGGATCGGCGAACCGATCTGCTTGATCTTGATCTTCGCCATGTCAGTTACTCCGCAATCGCTTCGGCGTCAGCCTGCGCGACTTCGGCCGAGGCACCACCGCGACGCAGAAGGTCAGCGACCTTCTTGCCACGACGCTGCGCCACCGACTTGGGGCTGGTCTGCTCGCCCAGCGCCGCGAAGGTCGCACGGATCATGTTGTAGGGGTTCGAGGTGCCGTTCGACTTGGTCACGACGTCAGCGACGCCGAGGCTTTCGAACACGGCGCGCATCGGACCGCCGGCGATGATGCCGGTACCGGCCGGAGCCGAACGGACAGTCACCTTGCCAGCACCGAAGTGGCCGAGGCCGTCATGGTGCAGGGTGCGGCCTTCCTTCAGCGGAACGCGAACCATGGCCTTCTTGGCCGAAGCGGTCGCCTTGCTGATGGCTTCAGGCACTTCGCGCGCCTTGCCATGACCGAAACCGGCGCGGCCCTTGCCGTCGCCGACGACGACCAGAGCAGCGAAACCGAAGCGCTTACCGCCCTTGACGGTCTTCGAGACGCGGTTGATGTGAACCAGCTTCTCGATCAGCTCTTCGCCCTGTTCCTCGTCACGGTTGCCGCCACGGCGGTCGTCGCGACGGCCACGGCCGCCACGCTCGCCACGGTTGCGGTCACCGCCACGGCCACGGCCACGGCCGGGACCACGACCTTCGGTCTGAGCCTCGGCACCCTCGACGGGCGCGACGACTTCGTTGGTGTTTTCGTCAGCCATGATCAGAACTCCAGCCCGCCTTCACGGGCGGCATCGGCCAGCGCCTTGACGCGGCCATGGAACAGGAAGCCACCGCGGTCGAACACGACCTTGGTGACGCCGGCCGCCGTAGCAGCGGCAGCGACGCGCTTGCCGACATCGGCAGCGGCTTCGGAAGAGGCGCCGGTCTTGCCCAGAGCCTTCGAGCCAACATCCTTGTCCAGGGTCGAAGCGGCCGCGACGGTGGTACCGGCGACGTCGTCGATGATCTGGGCGTAGATGTGACGGCCCGAACGATGGACGCTGAGGCGCGGGCGGGTGCCCGAAACAGCCTTGAGCGCGGTGCGAACGCGGCGACGACGCCGCGCGAAGAGGGAAAGCTTAGCCATCTTACTTCTTCTTCCCTTCCTTGCGGAAGATGAATTCGCCGGCGTACTTGATACCCTTGCCCTTATAGGGTTCGGGCTTGCGCCAGCGGCGGATCTCGGCGGCGACCTGGCCTACCTGCTGCTTGTCGATGCCGCTGATCTCGACCGTGGTGTTATCCGGGGTCTTGATCTCGATGCCTTCCGGAATCTCGAAATCGACGTCGTGGCTGTAGCCGAGCTGCAACTTCAGGGTCTTGCCCTGCGAGTTCGCACGGTAGCCGACACCGGTGATCAGCAGCTTCTTCGAGAAGCCCTGGGTCACGCCGGTGATCAGGTTCTGGATCAGGGTACGCTGCATGCCCCAGAAAGCGCGAGCGCGCTTGCCGTTGTTGGCGGGCTTTACAGCGATGCTGCCTTCTTCGACGGTGTAGGTCACTTCGTCGGCCAGCGGCATGGCGAGGGTGCCCTTGGGCCCCTTCACCGACAGCTGACCGTCAGCGATCGACGCGGTCACGCCCGCAGGCACGGTGACCGGCTTCTTGCCAGTGCGGCTCATCAGAACACCTCCGCCAGCACTTCGCCGCCGACATTCTGTTCACGCGCTTCGGCGTCGGACAGAACGCCCTTGGGCGTCGAGACAATGGTGATGCCCAGGCCGTTGCGGATCACCGGCAGTTCCTTGGAACCGGAATAGACGCGGCGACCAGGCTTGGACACGCGGGCAACATGCTTGATCGCAGGCTGGCCCTCGAAATACTTCAGCTCGATGCGCAGGCCGGGGTGATTGCCGAGGGTTTCCTCGGAATAACCACGGATATAGCCTTCGCGCTGCAGCACGTCGAGCACGCGGGCACGGAGCTTGCTGGCGGGGGACACAACGCTGTCCTTCTTCGCCTGCTGCCCGTTACGGATGCGGGTGAGCATATCACCCAGGGGATCGGTCAATGCCATCTCAAATGATCCTTACCAGCTCGACTTGGTGACGCCGGGGATCAGGCCCTTGTTGGCCAGATCACGCAGCTGCACGCGGCAGAGACGGAATTTGCGGTAGTAAGCGCGCGGGCGGCCCGTCAGTTCGCAACGGTTGCGAATGCGGGTTGGGTTGCCGTTGCGGGGGACTTCCGCCATCTTCAGACGCGCAATCAGACGCTCGGTGTCGTCGAGAGCGGTATCGGCTGCGATCGCCTTGAGCTTCGCATAGCGGCCGGCATACTTCTTCACCAGCTTCTTGCGGCGCTCGTTCTTGTTGATCGAACTCAGTTTCGCCATGACTTAAGTTCTCTTCCTTAGCTTAAGCGTTGGGAGAGAAGCGGGGCCTGTTAGGCCGCCTGCTTCTCTTCAATCGGGAAGGGGAAGCCGAAGAGGCGCAGCAGTTCGCGCGCTTCGTCGTCAGTCTTCGCCGTGGTGGTCACGATGATGTCCATGCCACGCACCTTGTCGATGCGGTCATAGTTGATCTCGGGGAAGATGATCTGCTCCTTGATGCCGAAGGCATAGTTGCCACGGCCGTCGAAGCTCTTCGGGTTGAGACCACGGAAGTCGCGCACGCGCGGCAGGGCAATGTTGATCAGGCGATCAAGGAATTCATACATGCGCTCGCGGCGCAGCGTGACCTTGGCACCGATCGGCATGCCTTCACGCAGCTTGAACTGCGCGATCGACTTCTTCGCCTTGGTGATGACCGGCTTCTGGCCGGCGATCAGTTCCATTTCCTCGGCGGCCGAAGTGACCTTCTTCTTGTCCTGCGTGGCTTCACCGACGCCCATGTTGAGCGTGATCTTCTCGATCTTCGGGATTTCCATCACATTCTTGTAGCCGAACTTCTCGACCATCGCCTTCACGATGGCGTCGTCGTAGATCGACTTCGAGCGCGGAATATACTTGTCGGCCATTACAGCACCTCACCGGACTTGACGGCGACGCGGACCTTCTTGCCGTCGCGGTCCTCGAAACGGACGCGGGTCGGCTTGCCATCCTTGTCGGCGACAGCGACGTTCGAAATGTGCATCGGGGCCGGCTTGCGGTCGATGCCACCCTGCGGGTTCGACTGGTCGGGCTTGCGATGCTTCGCATGCACGTTGATGCCTTCGACCAGGACCTTGTCGTCCTTCGGCATCACCTGGAGGACGGCGCCGGTACGGCCCTTGTCCTTGCCAGCCAGGACGACGACCTTGTCGCCCTTCTTGATCTTAGCAGCGCTCATTACAGCACCTCGGGAGCGAGCGAGATGATCTTCATGTGCTTCTTGGCGCGCAGTTCGCGAACGACCGGGCCAAAGATACGGGTGCCGATCGGCTCCTCGTTCTTGTTGATAAGCACAGCGGCATTGCCGTCGAAGCGAATCACGCTGCCATCAGCGCGACGCACGTCCTTGGCGGTGCGCACGATGACGGCGCGATGCACGTCACCCTTCTTCACCTTACCGCGCGGAGCAGCTTCCTTGACGGAGACGACAATGATGTCGCCCACGCCGGCGAAACGCCGCTTCGAGCCGCCCAGCACCTTGATGCACTGGACGCGCTTGGCGCCGCTGTTGTCCGCGACGTCAAGATTGGATTGCATCTGGATCATGGATCCGGTTCCTTCTTATTTGGCCTACCGGGACTATCCCGGCGGTTCCGAATTTCGTGAGTCGACCCGGTGAATCGAAATGCACGAAGCGCGGGCCTGTACCTCCTCCCGAAGGAAAAGGCCAGCCCCGCGTCCGAACTTTTTCGACTCTAGAGTCGGTGACTGCCCTTAGGCCGCCGATTCCGGCGACTTGTGGGTGTCCACACGCTCGATGACCTTCCAGGTCTTGAGCTTGGAAATCGGAGCGGTCTCTTCGATACGGACCGTTTCGCCTTCCTTGTAGACATTGCCCTCGTCATGGGCATGGTACTTCTTCGACCGGCGGATGATCTTGCCGTAGAGCGCATGCTTAACCTTGCGCTCCACGCGAACCACCACCGTCTTGTCGGTCTTGTCGGAAACCACCGTTCCCGTCAGCACGCGCTTGGGCATCGTGTGTTTCCTTTACTTCGCGGCCGAGCGCGAACGCTCGGTCTGCAGGGTCTTGATCTGCGCGATCGAACGACGGACTTCACGAACGCGGCTGGGCTTTTCCAGCTGGTTGGTGGCCGCCTGGAAACGCAGATTGAACTGCTCGCGCTTCAGGTTGTTCAGCTCGGTCGACAGCTCGTCGTCCGACTTGGTCTTGAGGTCTGCAACGTTGGCCACAGCTTAACCCTCCAGGTGCGAGGTGTCGCCGAGGCGGGCAACGACCTTCGTCTTGATGGGCAGCTTCATCGCGGCGCGCGAGAAGGCCTCTGCTGCGAGCGGACCGGGAACGCCGTCCAGTTCGAACAGGATACGGCCGGGAGCGACGCGAGCCGCCCAATATTCGACCGAACCCTTGCCCTTGCCCTGGCGGACTTCAGCCGGCTTCTTGGTGACCGGAACGTCGGGGAACACGCGGATCCACAGACGACCCTGACGGCGCAGGTGGCGCTGGATCGCGCGGCGAGCCGCTTCGATCTGGCGCGCGGTGATCCGCTCGGGCTCCAGAGCCTTGAGACCATAGGCGCCGAAGTTCAGCGCAGTGCCGCCCTTCGCATCGCCCTTGATCCGACCCTTGAAGGTCTTGCGGAACTTCATCTTCTTCGGTTGCAGCATGACGCTATTACCTTCTTATTCTCAGCGCGCCGGGCGCACGCCGGAGGTCTGAGCCTCCAGCATCAGCCGGTCGGTAGCCATCGGATCATGGCCGAGGATCTCGCCCTTGAAGATCCAGACCTTGATGCCGCAAACGCCATAGGCGGTGTGCGCCGTGGCTTCGGCATAGTCGACGTTCGCACGCAGGGTGTGCAGCGGAACGCGGCCTTCACGATACCATTCGACACGCGCGATCTCCGCGCCGCCCAGACGGCCGCCGCAGGTGATCTTGATGCCTTCGGCGCCCAGACGGAGAGCCGACTGCACCGCACGCTTCATGGCGCGACGGAAGGCAACGCGGCGTTCCAGCTGGTCGGCGATGCCCTGTGCGACGAGCTTCGAATCGATTTCCGGCTTGCGGATTTCGACGATGTTCAGCGACACGTCCGACGAGGTGAAGGCACCCAGCTTCTTGCGAAGCTTTTCGATGTCTGCACCCTTCTTGCCGATGATGACACCGGGACGGGCAGCGTAGATCGACACGCGGCACAGCTTGGCCGGACGCTCGATCACGACCTTCGAGATCGCGGCCTGCGGCAGGTTCTTCATGATGTACTGGCGGATCTTGAGATCTTCCAGCAGCAGGCGACCATAGTCGGCGCCTTCGGCGAACCAGCGGCTGTCCCAGGTACGGTTGATCTGCAGACGCAGACCGATCGGGTTGCTCTTGTGACCCATGTGCTTACGCCTCCGCTTCTTCGCCAGCTTCACGCACGACGATGCGCACGCGGCTGAAGGGCTTGAGGATCCGGGTCGACTTGCCGCGGCCGCGAGCGTGGAAGCGCTTCAGGGTGAAGCTCTTGCCCACCGATGCTTCCGCGACGACCAGGGCGTCGACGTCCAGATTGTGGTTGTTTTCCGCATTGGCGATGGCCGAAGCCAGCACCTTGCGCACGTCGACAGCCATCGCCTTCTTCGAGAAGGCGAGGATGTTGAGCGCGTCCTCGACCTTGCGGCCGCGGATCAGCGTGGCGACCAGGTTCAGCTTCTGGGCCGAACCACGGATCTGCGTGCCGACGGCGAGCGCTTCATTGTCGGCGACGCGACGGGGAGCCTTTTCCTTGCTCATTAGCGCTTGCCCTTCTTGTCGGCAGCGTGACCGGGGAAAAAGCGGGTCGGAGCGAATTCGCCCAGCTTGTGACCCACCATATCCTCGTTCACGAGAACCGGAACATGCTTGCGGCCGTTATAGACGTTGAACGTCAGGCCAACGAACTGCGGCAGGATGGTCGAACGGCGCGACCAGGTCTTGATCGGACCCGAGCGGCCATTGCTTTCCTGCGCGACTTCCGCCTTCTTCAGAAGGCTGAGGTCCACGAACGGACCTTTCCAGACGGAACGAGCCATCTCGCTTACCTCTTCTTCTTCGCGTGGCGGCTACGGATGATGAACTTGTCCGTTGCCTTGTTGTGACGGGTGCGCGCACCCTTGGTCGGCTTGCCCCACGGGGTGACCGGGTGACGGCCGCCCGAGGTCCGGCCTTCACCACCACCATGCGGGTGATCGACCGGGTTCTTCGCAACACCGCGCGTCAGAGGACGGATGCCGTTCCAACGGTTGCGGCCAGCCTTGGCGAGGTTGGTGTTGCCATTGTCGGGGTTCGACACGGCGCCAACGGTGCCCATGCAGTCCGAACGGATGTAGCGCTGCTCACCCGACGACAGACGCACCATGACCATGCCACGGTCGCGACCGACCAGCTGGGCATAGGTGCCTGCCGAACGGCAGAGCTGCGCGCCCTTGCCCGGCTTCATCTCGATGTTGTGGATGATCGTGCCGACCGGCATCTGACCCAGTTCCATCGCATTGCCCGGCTTCACGTCGGTCTTCTTGCCAGCGATGACCTTGTCACCGGGCGCCAGACGCTGCGGCGCAATGATGTACGCCTGCGTGCCGTCGGGATAGTTGACCAGCGCGATGAAGGCGGTGCGGTTGGGGTCATATTCCAGACGCTCGACCGTACCTTCAACGTCCCACAGGCGACGCTTGAAGTCGATGATACGATAGCGCTGCTTGTGACCGCCACCGATACCACGCGAAGTGACATGGCCCTTGTTGTTACGACCACCGGTCTTGCGCTTGCCTTCGGTCAGCGCCTTGACGGGCTTGCCCTTGTGCAGGCTCGACTTGTCGACGAGGATCAGGCCGCGCTGGGCCGGGCTCGTCGGATTATAGTGCTTGAGTGCCATCTATCTCGCCTCAAATACCGGTGGTGACGTCGATGGACTGACCTTCGGCCAGCGTGACGATCGCCTTCTTCACGTCGTTGCGCTTGTAGGGCTTGCCCTTCCAGCGCTTGACCTTGCCCTTCTGCACCAGCGTGTTGACCGCCTTGACGGTCACGCCGAACAGCGCCTCGACGGCAGCCTTGATCTCAGGCTTGGATGCGTCGTTGGCGACCTGGAAAACAACGGCGTTGTTTTCCGAGAGAAGGGTCGACTTCTCGGTGATGACCGGCGCGACAACGACGTCGAAGTGACGGTTGTCCACGGTCGCGGCTTCTTTCTTAGCCATTGAAACGGGCCTCCAGCTTTTCGACCGCGGCGCGGGTGAGCACCAGCGAGTCGGCCTTCAGGATGTCGTAGACGTTGGCACCAACGGCCGGCAGCAGGTTGACGCCGACGATGTTGGCCGAAGCCTTGGCGAAGCTGACGTTCACGGCGTCGCCGTCGATGAACAGAACCTTGTTCAGGTTCAGCTTGGCCAGGTTGGCGACCAGCGCCTTGGTCTTGCCTTCGGCAACGTCGAGATTGTCGAGAATGATCAGCGAACCATCCTTGACCTTCGACGACAGCGCCATCTTCAGACCCAGCGCGCGAACCTTCTTGTTCAGCGAGGGGTTGAAGTCGCGAACGCGGGCACCGTGAGCCTTACCACCGCCGATGAAGACGGGAGCGCGGCGATCGCCGTGACGAGCGGTACCGCCGCCCTTCTGGCGACCGAACTTCTTGCCGGTGCGGGCGACATCCGAACGCTCGCGCGTGCCGCGGGCAGTGCCACGACGCTTTTCGAGCTGCCAGGTGACGACGCGGTGCAGAATGTCGGCGCGGGGCTCGAGGCCGAAAACGGCATCGTTGAGCTCCAGCTCACCGGCAGCTGCGGCGTCGAGGGTCTGTACATTGACCTTCATGGTTTAGCCCTCCTGGCCTTCGGTCGCTTCGGGAGCGGCCGCTTCCGCGGGCGTCTCGGCCGGCGCGGCATTGCTGTTTGCAGCCTGCTTCAGGCTGGCGGGATAGGGCGCGTCGGCGTGACGGGGAACCTTCACGGCGTCGCTGACGGTCAGCCAGGTGCCCTTGGCGCCCGGAACCGAACCCTTGACGAACAGCAGACCACGCTCGACGTCCGTGCGGACGATCTCGAGATTCTGCTGGGTCCGCTCGCGATCACCCATGTGACCGGCCATCTTCTTGTTCTTGAAGACGCGGCCCGGATCCTGACGGTTACCGGTCGAACCATGCGCACGGTGGCTGATCGACACGCCGTGGGTGGCGCGCATACCGCCGAAGCCCCAGCGCTTCATAGCACCGGCAAAGCCCTTACCCTGGGTGTGACCGGCAACGTCGACCAGCTGGCCAGCGACGAAGTGGTCAGCGGCGATTTCGGCGCCGACGTCGAGGAGCGCATCCTCGGCGACGCGGAATTCGACCAGACGCGCCTTGGGTTCAACTTCCGCCTTGGCGAAGTGACCGCGCTGCGGCTTGGCGACATTCTTGGCCTTGGCAACGCCAGCGCCCAGCTGAAGGGCGACATAACCGTCGCGCTCGACTTCCTTACGTGCGACGACCTGCGTACCCTCAAGGCTGAGGACCGTGACGGGGACGTGACGTCCGTCGTCCTGGAACAGGCGGGTCATCCCGACTTTCTTAGCGATCACGCCAGTGCGCATCACTGATTACTCCCATAGAGGCCCGCCATAGCAGCGGGCGTATCCAACGAAAAAACCGCTCAGCATCTCTGCTTCGCGGCCCAACCCAATGTATAGATCACCCCGTCCGGGTTGGATGCCGATCCCTCTCGGGAAAGGCGACGGGGGACCAGGACCACGCGCCTTGGCCGGTTCACCGGCGGGCCGTGCGGTATCCCTTGTGTCGTTTGAGCTTCCGCCTCTCCAGAGAAGAGGAACAGAATACCCGATACCCCACCTACCTTGCGGAAGGCGGGGACTTGCCGACCTTAGGCCAGCTTGATTTCGACGTTCACGCCGGCAGCCAGGTCCAGCTTCATCAGCGCGTCGACCGTCTGCGGCGTCGGCTGCACAATGTCAAGCATACGCTTGTAGGTGCGGACCTCGAACTGCTCGCGCGACTTCTTGTCGATGTGCGGACCACGGTTGACCGTGAACTTTTCGATGCGCGTCGGAAGAGGAATCGGACCGCGAATGAGGGCGCCGGTGCGGCGGGCGGTTTCGGCGATGTCGCCGGTCGCCTGATCGAGCACGCGATGATCGAACGCCTTGAGGCGAATGCGGATGTTGCTGTCCATTGTTCCTGTACCGATGCGAAAGAGCCAATAACCAGCGCATTTTCATGAATCAGCCGGAGCAGCCGTTGATTTACAAAAACACGCCAACAAAAAAATATCCGCCCCGTTTTGCCCTTCTAGCTCGTTCGAGCCGGAGAAAGGCGATCCGGGGCGGGTAAAAAACTTCAGCGGCGCGAATCGGGCGATTCGCGCCGCTGCGGTCCTATATTACTTCGAGATCGTGCCGACAACCCCTGCGCCGACGGTACGACCGCCTTCACGGATTGCGAAGCGCAGACCCGAGTCCATGGCGATCGGAGCGATCAGCTTGACGCCGAGCTTCACGTTGTCGCCAGGCATGACCATCTCGGTGCCCTCGGGGAGGATCACTTCGCCGGTCACGTCGGTGGTGCGGAAGTAGAACTGCGGACGATAGTTCGCGAAGAACGGGGTGTGACGGCCGCCTTCTTCCTTCGACAGCACGTAGACTTCGGCGTCGAATTCGGTGTGCGGGGTGACCGAACCGGGCTTGGCCAGAACCTGACCACGCTCAACTTCTTCACGGCCCACGCCACGGATCAGCGCACCGATGTTGTCGCCGGCCTGGCCCTGGTCGAGCAGCTTGCGGAACATTTCGACGCCGGTGACGGTGGTCTTCTTGGTGGGCTTGATGCCGACGATTTCGACTTCTTCACCAACCTTGACGATGCCGGTTTCGACGCGGCCGGTCACGACGGTACCACGACCCGAGATCGAGAACACGTCTTCGATCGGCATCAGGAAGGGCTTGTCGACCGGACGGTCGGGCTGCGGGATCCAGCTGTCGACGGCAGCCATCAGCTTCAGAACGGCGTCGTGGCCGATTTCCGGGGTCTTGTCCTGCAGGGCAGCGACAGCCGAACCGGCGATGACGGGGATGTTGTCGCCGTCGAAGTCGTACGAGCTCAGCAGCTCGCGGATTTCCAGCTCGACCAGCTCGAGGATTTCGGCGTCGTCGACCAGGTCGACCTTGTTCATGAAGACGACGAGCTGCGGCACGCCGACCTGCTTGGCGAGCAGGATGTGCTCACGGGTCTGCGGCATCGGGCCGTCGGTGGCCGAAACGACCAGGATCGCGCCGTCCATCTGGGCGGCACCGGTGATCATGTTCTTGACGTAGTCAGCGTGACCCGGGCAGTCGACGTGCGCGTAGTGACGGGCTTCGGTCTCATACTCAACGTGGGCGGTCGAGATGGTGATGCCGCGCTCGCGCTCTTCGGGAGCCTTGTCGATGTTGTCGTACGAGGTGAAGGTCGCACCGCCGGTTTCGGCGAGAACCTTGGTGATCGCCGCGGTCAGCGAGGTCTTACCATGGTCAACGTGACCGATGGTGCCGATGTTGCAGTGCGGCTTATTCCGCTCAAACTTAGCCTTAGCCATTTTATCCTACCTTCTAATCAAAATCAGCTTGGGTCTGACCGCTCGGCCGCGCCTCGCGAAGGCGCGTCCATAGCAGCATATTCACAGATTACCAGCCCCTATCCGAGCCGATTGCACGACCCGGACAGGGAAACTCGTCAGGCCATCTTCGCCTTGACTTCGTCCGCAACATTCTGCGGCACTTCGTCATAGTGCGAGAAGATCATCGAGTAGTTCGCGCGGCCCTGGGTGAAGGAACGCAGCGAGTTCACATAGCCGAACATGTTGGCCAGCGGGACCATCGCCTCGACCACCTGCGCGTTGCCGCGCGTATCGGTGCCCTGGATCTGACCACGACGGCTGTTCATGTCGCCGATGACGTCGCCCAGATATTCTTCCGGGGTCACGACTTCGACCTTCATGACCGGCTCGAGCAGGGTGATGCCCGACTTCTGCGCCGCTTCGCGCATCGCGGCGCGGCCGGTGATTTCGAATGCCAGCGCCGACGAGTCGACGTCATGGTACGCACCGTCATAGAGCAGCACTTCGAAGTCGATGATCGGGAAGCCGATCAACGAACCGGTGGCAGCGGTTTCGCGCATGCCCTTTTCGATCGCGGGGATATATTCCTTGGGAATGTTACCGCCCTTGATCTCGTCCTTGAAGACGAAGCCCGAACCACGCTCGCCGGGGGTCAGCTTGACCTTGATACGGCCGAACTGACCGGTACCGCCCGACTGCTTCTTGTGGGTGTAGTCGACGTCGACGGCCTTCTTGAGATACTCGCGATAGGCCACCTGCGGCGCACCGACATTCGCCTCGACCTTGAACTCGCGCTTCATGCGGTCGACCAGGATTTCGAGGTGAAGTTCGCCCATGCCCTTGATGATGGTCTGGCCCGATTCGTGATCGGTCGAGACGCGGAACGAGGGATCCTCGGCAGCCAGGCGGTTGAGGGCGACGCCCATCTTTTCCTGGTCGGCCTTCGTCTTGGGCTCCACCGACAGTTCGATGACCGGCTCGGGGAATTCCATCCGCTCCAGGATGATCGGCTGGCGCTCGGCGCACAGCGTATCACCGGTGGTGGTTTCCTTCATGCCGGCCAGCGCGACGATGTCGCCGGCATAGGCGGTGTCGATGTCTTCACGGCTGTTCGCATGCATGAGGAGCATACGGCCGATCTTTTCCTTCTTGTCCTTCACCGAGTTCAGGTAGGTGCCCTTGGTCAGGGTGCCCGAATAGATGCGCAGGAAGGTCAGCGAGCCGACGAACGGATCGTTCATGATCTTGAACGCCAGGCCCGAGAAGGGTGCGTCGTCCGAGGTCGGACGGCTGTCGGGGGTTTCGCCGTCCATCTTGACGCCCTGGACGTCTTCGATGTCGAGCGGGCTCGGCAGATAGTCGACGACGGCGTCGAGCAGCGGCTGAACGCCCTTGTTCTTGAACGCCGAACCGCACAGCACCGGCACGAAGGCGTGACCCAGCGTACCCTTGCGGATCAGCTTCTTGAGGGTCGCGGTGTCGGGCAGATTGCCTTCCAGATAGGCTTCCATCGCGGCATCGTCCTGCTCGACGGCAAGCTCGATCAGCTTTTCGCGATATTCGGCAGCCTTGTCGGCGAGGTCAGCCGGAATTTCTTCATAGTAGAATTCGGCGCCCAGGCTCTCATCCTTCCAGATGATCGCGCGGTTCTCGACCAGGTCGACCAGGCCCTTGAAGTCCGACTCTGCGCCGATGGGCAGATACAGGACGGCCGGGGTCGCGCCCAGACGGTCGATGATCGTCTGCACGCAATAATAGAAGTCGGCACCGGTGCGGTCGAGCTTGTTGATGAAGCACATCCGCGGAACCTTGTACTTGTCCGCCTGGCGCCACACGGTTTCCGACTGCGGCTCAACGCCGGCAACGCCGTCGAACGCGGCAACCGCACCGTCGAGCACGCGCAGCGAGCGTTCGACTTCGATGGTGAAGTCGACGTGGCCGGGGGTGTCGATGATGTTCAGGCGGTGGTCGTTCCAGATGCAGGTCGTTGCAGCCGAGGTGATGGTGATACCACGCTCCTGCTCCTGCTCCATCCAGTCCATGGTCGCGGCGCCGTCATGGACTTCGCCGATCTTGTAGGACTTGCCGGTGTAGTAAAGGATACGCTCGGTCGTGGTGGTCTTGCCGGCGTCGATATGCGCCATGATACCGAAATTGCGATAGCGTTCGAGCGGATGGCTGCGGGCCATGATGCTTCTCCGTTGCCGGCGCGCCGGCGGTTGGGGATTCGTTAATTCTGCGCGTGGCCCCTAAACCAATCCGTTCGCCATGGGTAGCCACCCACGGCGAACGGACCGATTCTGGAAACCAAATAACAAGGCGGGCACATAAGCGCCCGCCCTGCTGTTACCAGCGGTAGTGCGAGAAGGCGCGGTTCGCTTCCGCCATGCGGTGCGTATCTTCGCGCTTCTTGACGGCATTGCCGCGGTTGTTGGCAGCGTCCAGCAGCTCACCCGACAGACGGGCGGCCATGGTGGTTTCGCTGCGGTTGCGCGAAGCCGTGATCAGCCAGCGGATCGCCAGCGCCTGGGCGCGCTCGGGGCGCACTTCGACGGGGACCTGGTAAGTCGCACCGCCGACGCGGCGGCTGCGGACTTCGATGCCGGGCTTCACATTGTTCAGCGCGTCATGGAACATGCCGATCGGGTCCTTCTTGGACTTCGCTTCGACAGTATCGAGCGCACCGTAAACGATGGACTCGGCGACGGCCTTCTTGCCGTCCTGCATGATGCTGTTCATGAACTTCGACAGCACGATATCACCGAACTTGGGATCCGGCAGGATAACGCGCTTTTCGGGGCGACGACGACGTGACATATTACTGTTCTCCCCTTACTTCGGACGCTTGGCGCCGTACTTCGAACGGCTCTGCTTGCGATCCTTGACGCCCTGGGTATCCAGAACGCCGCGAAGAACGTGATAGCGCACGCCCGGAAGATCTCGCACACGGCCGCCACGGATCAGCACGACGCTGTGTTCCTGGAGGTTGTGGCCTTCACCCGGGATGTAGGTGATGACTTCGCGCTGGTTGACCAGACGCACCTTCGCCACCTTACGAAGAGCCGAGTTCGGCTTCTTCGGGGTCGTCGTGTAGACACGGGTGCAAACGCCACGCTTCTGCGGGTTCGCATCCATCGCAGGGACCTTGGACTTGGTCTTCTGCAGTTCGCGGCCCTTGCGGACCAGCTGGTTGATTGTTGGCATGAAGCCCTTCACCTTTTCAGTTACTTTACCGGACGCCACCTGCGTTCCTGACCGGCCGGAATCACGAAAATTCCGAACGGCAAAGGCCCCCGACGGACAAGATCCGCCCGGAGCCGCAGGGACAGCCGATAATGTTCAGCTCTAGTGCTTGCCCCGGAAAGCGGCGGGAAAACGAGTCTTCCAGACGCATAGCGCGGGGCAGCGGCCCTATAGCGACGGGGGACGGAAGGGTCAAGCACGGCGCCCGAAGGCGCGCGGAGATGCGCGCACCACATAGTGAATGACTTTTTAGCGTTTTGCTAACATGCTGCAGATTATGGGATCTTTCCCCGCAGCCCCCATATCCAGATGGACCAGTCGTGATTGCACTTTCCCGCATTAGCGGCGAGTTCCACAGCCTTGAACGGGAGGCCGCCTTCCAGGCCGATCGACTGCCCGAATCGCGGCGCCACGCCCATCTGCTCTTCGCCTTGTCGGCGCTGCTCAACACCCTCTTCCTGCTGAGCGACTGGCGCTTTGCCGGCACGCCCCATTTCTGGGTCGCGGTGCCCGCGCGCCTCACCGTGGTCTTCTGGTCGCTCGTCTGCCTGGGCCTGTGCCGCTACATGCACAGCTTCAAGGCGGTCGAACGCATCTGCTTTGCCTGGCAATGCGTCACCGCCATCGGCGTCGCCTTTCTCGTCTCCTCGCGCAGCGACATCGCCATCTTCGTCCTGGTGATGCTGCCACTCGTCTTCTACCTGGTCGTGCCGACCAGCTTCCGGGGCAATGTTGGCGGCGGCCTGGGCTGCGGCGTCGCGCTGCTGATCGGCTATCTGGCCCCCGCCCCTCTGTCGCCGACCATGCCCGGCATGATCATGGCGGTGCTGATGCTTCATTGCGGCATGGGGATCGCGATCGCCCGCACCAACCGGTTGCAGCGCCTGGAATGGACCGCCAGCCAGGACGCGCAGGCCGCCCGCATCGCGCTCGCCGCCAATGGCGAAGCGCTCGAACGGCTGTTCATGACCGTGCCGCTGCCGCTGATCGTCATCCGCGACGACGGCACCGTCCTGCGCATGAACGATTCCGCCACACGCAATCTGGGCACCGCGGACGATGTCGCCCGGCTGGCGCTCATTATCGATCATGCCCCGCCGCTGCGCCTGCTTGACCGGCTGACGCGGGGCGACAGCATCGACAATGACGAATGCTGCCTCGCCAATGACGAAGGCATCATCCGCGATGTCCTGCTGGGCGCCCGCCCGATCCTGCTCGCCGGCGAACAGTGCATCCTTGCCAGCATCGTCGACATCACCGACCGCAAGCAGGCCGAACGCCATCTTGCCCATCTGGCGATGACCGATGCCCTGACCGGCCTCGCCAACCGATCCCATTTCATGGCCAGCCTGATGCAGTCGGCCCAGTCGACCGAACGATCCGGCGGCCAGATGGCGGTCGTGCTGATCGACGTCGACGAATTCAAGCGGATCAACGACAGCGCCGGCCATGATGCCGGCGACGCCCTGCTCTGCGCCGTGGCGGAACGGCTGCGCGACTCGGTGCGCCCCGCCGACATGATCGCCCGCATGGGCGGCGACGAGTTTGCCGTCATCCTCACCCGCCTGCGCGGCCTGGCCGACCTCGACACCATCCTCAGCCGCATGATCGCGCGCCTGCACATGCCGCTCCGTCATGGCGGGCGGGACATTGATTGCCGCGTCAGCATGGGCGTCGCGCTCTATCCCGATCATGCCGGCGACATGATCGACCTGATGAAGCATGCCGACATCGCCCTGTATGAGGCGAAGAATAGCGGGCGCGGGCGCGCCTGCCTGTTCGAGCCCGGCCTGCTGGAAAGCTGGCAGACCGAGGCGCGGATGCTGGAACGGGCGCGCGACGCCCTGGCCCATGCCCAGCCCGTGCCCTGGTATCAGCCCAAGGTCGACCTGCAGGATGGCCGCGTCATCGGCTTCGAGGCGCTGCTACGCTGCGTCCGTCCGGACGGCACGCTGATGATGCCCGACCAGATATTGGCCGCCTTCGAACATCCCGAACTGGGCCGCAAGATCACCGAGCGGATGATCGACCAGGTTTTGGCCGATTGCCGGGCCTGGACCAGCGCCGGCATCGATTTCGGCCATGTCGCGGTCAATGTCCCCGGCGTCGAACTGCATGACCGCGCCTTCCCCGACCGGCTGCTCGCCCGCCTCGCCCATGCCGATGTCGAACCGCGCCGGATCGAGCTGGAAGTCACCGAATCCGTCTTCCTTGGCCGCAATGTCGATGTGGTGGAACGCAACCTCCAGCGCCTCAGCCAGGCGGGCATGGCCATTGCCCTCGACGATTTCGGCACCGGCTACGCCTCGCTGTCCCACCTCAAGCAATTCCCGATCGACGTCATCAAGATCGACAAGGGCTTCGTGCGCGACCTGGAAACCGACCCGGATGATGCCGCCATCGTGCGCACCGTGCTCAACCTCGCCTACAGCCTGGGCGTAAAGACCGTCGCCGAAGGCGTCGAAACGATTGAACAACTGGAATATTTGCGATCAGGTGGTTGCCATTATGGCCAGGGCTATTACTGGAGCGCTGCCGTTCCGGCATCGCAATTACCCAGCTTTCTTGAGCCCTCCCGCTTCGCCCGCCGAAGCTGAAGCGCATCGCGAAAAATATTTTCAAAGCCAGGGAACCAAATGGGACGAAGATCATTTCGTCGCGGTTTAGCTTCGACTCGTCACGAGTCCGCGGCTGTGGATTCGCGCGTCCGACCTTCTTTTGCTACCGGCCCGACTCACCGAAATAAATAGTTACGGGGTCGCAATTGTCGCAGCGCAAGAAGAAGGGGGTCGCCACCCTCTGGGCCAGGCTCAGTGCCTTGTGCCCGGAGCGGGAAATCTTCCTGCGCTCGGGCGGCCAGGTAAAGTTCATCCGCATTTCCAAGCGCGCCCAGTTGCTGGCGCTCGGCATACTGTCGACCGGCCTGGTCGGCTGGGGTGCCGTCACCGTGTCGATGCTCGCCAGCAGCGCCGCCGTCGCCCATGACCGCGCGATGCTGGACGCCAAGGGCGCGGCGGTCGCCAGCAAGGCACGCAAGGTCGACGGCTATCGCAAGTCGGTGAACGACCTCGCCCATGACCTGGAAGCGCGCCAGGATTTCATCGACGATCTCTACAAGACCCATTTCGGCGAGCCCGGCGACGCCGCGGCCAATGCCCCGGTCGGCAAGGCGGACGCCGCCACCGAAAAGGGCGGCCAGGGCAAGCTCGACGCCAAGATCAGCATGGCGCCCGAAGCCGCGCCGCTGATGCAGGTCGATGCCCGCCAGCGCCGCTTCGCCGCCCTGCTGACCAACGCGGTGGAAGCCCGCACGCAGAAGGCCGCCGCCGCGATCCGCAGCTTCGGCCTCAATCCCGACGCGCTCGCCCGCAATGCGGCCCGCGCCCAGGGTGGCCCGTTCGTGCCCTGGCATGGCGACGAGGATGCGATGCCGGCCGAGCTGGAAAAGCTCGCCACCGCGCTTTCCCGCATGGAGTTTCTGGAAACCAGCCTGCTGCGCATCCCGTCGGGCCAGCCGACCGGCACGCCGATGCTCAGCAGCTCCTATGGCTATCGCCGCGACCCGTTCAACGGCCACGCCGCCTTTCATGCCGGGCTCGACTTTCCCGGCCGCTATGGCCAGCCGATCCTGGCCGCCGCCCCCGGCAAGGTCAGCTATGTCGGCCAGCGCAGCGGCTATGGCAATGTCGTGGAAGTCACCCATGGCAATGGCATCATGACCCACTACGCCCACCTGTCCGGCTTCAACGCCCGTGTCGGCCAGCAGGTCGCGCGCGGCGACCAGATCGCCCGCATGGGCTCCACCGGCCGCTCGACCGGCACGCATCTTCATTTCGAGGTGCGCGTCAACGGCGATCCCATCAATCCCCGCCGTTTCCTCGAGGCCCGCAAAGATGTTCTCCAAGTCCAGCAAATCGCCACGGCCCGTCTCGCCGATGTCGGCAACCGGGGCTAAGCACACCCCCTTCTCGCTGATCGGCAGCGACGTGACGATCACCGGCAATCTCGCCGCGACCGTCGACCTGCATGTCGATGGCGTGATCGACGGCGACATTCGCTGCGCCGCGCTGGTCCAGGGCCCCGACAGCCGCATCATCGGTCATGTCACCGCCCAGAGCGCGCGTCTTGCGGGCCTCGTCGACGGATCGATCAGCGCCGAGGAACTGGTGGTCGAAAGCACCGCCCGCATCACCGGCGACGTGACCTATGAACGGATCACGATCGAGGCCGGCAGCCGGGTCGAAGGCCGCTTTGCCCACAAGGATAATGGCCCGGTCGCGGCCGCCGACCTCAAGCTCATCACCAGCGACAGCGCAGCCTAAGCGCTCAGTTGACCGGCGCGCGCCGCCGGTAGCTCAGCGCCTCGGCCACATGCACCCGGCCGACCTGCTCCGCGCCGGCCAGGTCGGCGATCGTCCGCGCCACCCGCAACACCCGCGTATAGCCGCGCGCCGACAGCTTCATTGCGGCGGCGGCCTGCGCCAATAATTGCCGCCCCGCCTCATCCGGCCCGGCCACATCCTCCAGCCGCTCGCCATCGACCTCCGCATTGGTCCGCACCTTGCTGCCGGCATAGCGCCGGGTCTGTAGCGTGCGGGCCGCCGCAACCCGAGCCGCCACCTCCGCCGATCCCTCGGCCGGCGGCGGCAGCACCAGATCGGCCGCCGTCACCGCCTGCACCTCGACATGCAGGTCGATGCGATCGAGCAGCGGTCCGGACACCTTCGCCTGATAATCGCTGGCGCAGCGCGGCGCGCGCGAACAGGCCAGCGCCGGGTCGGACAGATGGCCACAGCGACAGGGATTCATCGCCGCGATCAACTGCACCCGCGCCGGGAAGGTCACATGGGCATTGGCCCGCGCGACGCTCACTTCCCCGCTTTCGAGCGGCTGGCGCAGCGAATCCAGCACCACCCGCTGGAATTCCGGTAGTTCATCCAGGAACAGCACCCCCAGATGGGCCATGCTGACCTCGCCTGGTCGCGCCTTCAGGCCGCCACCAACTAGGGCCGCCATCGACGCGCTATGATGCGGATTACGAAATGGCCGGGCGCGGCTGATCCGCCCGCCCTCCAGCGTGCCGGCGACACTGGCGACCATCGATGTTTCCAGCGCTTCGGTCGGCGTCAGTTCGGGCAATATGCCGGGCAGGCAGCTCGCCATCAGCGACTTGCCCGCCCCAGGCGGCCCGACCATCAGCAGATTATGGCCGCCTGCCGCCGCGATCTCCAGCGCCCGCTTGGCGCTTTCCTGCCCCTTCACCTGGCGCAGGTCGGCCGCCCGCAGCGGCGGCTCGACCGCGCCGGGCTGGGGCGGCGACAGCGCGGCCGTGCCCTTGAAATGATTGAGCAGGCTCAGAAGATCGGGCGTCGCGACCACCTCCACCTGCCCCGCCCAGGCCGCCTCGCTCCCCTGTGCGGCCGGACAGACCAGACCCAGATCCTGTTCGCCGGCATGCAGCGCCGCCAGCAAGACGCCCGGTGACGGCGCGGTGCGCCCATCCAGCCCCAGTTCGCCGACGACGATATAGCCCGCCAGCGTCTCGGCATCGACCACCCCCATCGCACCCAGCAGCGCGATCGCGATCGGCAGGTCGAAATGCGACCCTTCCTTGGGCAGGTCGGCGGGCGAGAGATTGACGGTAATCCGCTTGGGCGGCAGCGACAGCCCGATCGCGGCGATCGCATTGCGCACCCGCTCGCGGCTTTCGGCCACCGCCTTGTCGGGCAGGCCGACGACGATGAAGGCGGGCAATCCCGGAACAAGCTGGCACTGCACCTCGACCGTGCGCGCCTCCAGGCCCAGATAGGCCACCGTCGAAACCGTCGCTACCAAAGGCCCCGCCCCCTTCTTCCCCCGTGAAGGCGGCCGATCGCTTGTCCCCGTTATTCCTGCGCGTCCGGCCGTCCCTTGAATCCCTGCGCCACGACATACCATTCGACGCTGCCCTTACGGCTCGCCGGCGGCTTGGCATGCTTGATCGTGGTAAAATGCTTCTTGAGCACCGCCAACAGCTCCGCATCGGTGCCACCGGCAAAGACCTTGGCGACGAAGGTGCCGCCCTTGCGCAGATTCTGCACGGCGAAATCCGCCGCGGCCTCGACCAGCCCCATGGTGCGCAGATGATCGGTCTGGGCATGGCCCACCGTATTGGCCGCCATGTCGGAAATCACCAGGTCCGGCTCCTGCCCCAGCGCGTCGCGCAGCAGGTCGGGCGCCTTGTCGTCCATGAAGTCCATTTCGAACAGGGTGACACCCGGAATCGGATCGACCGGCAGCAGGTCGATACCGACCACCGCCGCCTTGGGCGCCATCTTGCGAATCACCTGTGCCCAGCCGCCCGGTGCCACGCCCAGGTCGACGACCGCGCGCGATCCCTTCACGAAATGGAATTTCTCGTCCAGTTCGATCAGCTTGAAGGCGGCGCGGCTGCGCCAGCCTTCCTGCTTGGCCTTGTGGACATAGGGGTCGTTCAGGTGCCGCTCCAGCCAGCGCACCGACTGCGCGGTGCGCCCCTTGGCGGATTTCACCCGCACCTTGCCTGCGCCAGAACCCCTCACGTCGTTGCTCCATGGCGGTCCATCAGGCCGCGCAATATGCCCTCGCGAATGCCGCGGTCGGCGACGCCCAGTCGCTCGGCCGGCCAGATGTCGAGGATCGATTCCAAAATGGCACAGCCCGCGACCACCAGGTCGGCGCGCTCCGTGCCGATGCAGGGCAATCGTTGCCGATCCGCCAGCGCCATGGTCGACAGCCGTTCGGAAATCGCGCGCATCGAACTGCTCGGCACGATCAGCCCATCGATCGCCTGCCTGTCATAGCGCGGCAGGTCAAGGTGCAGGCTGGCCAAAGTCGTCACCGTGCCCGACGTGCCCAGCAGCCTGATGCCGGCTTCGCCCTGCGGCAGGCGACGGGCGAGCGGCGCGAACGCCTCGGCCACGCGCGCGCGCATCCGGCCATAGGCGGCCAGCCGCTCGGTCGGATTGGCATGGTCGAACAATTCGCTCTCGGTCAGCGACACGACACCCCAGGGCGCGCTCACCCAATCGACGATGCGCGGCGCGCCGTCGCAATGGGAATCGACCAGCACCAGTTCGGTCGATCCACCGCCAATGTCGAAGATCAGCGCCGGGCCATTGCCCTCTTCCAGCAGCGCGTGGCATCCCAGCACCGCCAGCCGCGCCTCTTCCTGCGCGCTGATGATGTCCAGCGCGATCCCGGTCTCGCGATAGACGCGCTGGATGAATTCGGCGCCGTTGCTCGCCCGCCGACAGGCCTCGGTCGCCACCGACCGCGCAAGCGTCACATGGCGCCGCCGCAGCTTGTCGGCGCAAACCGACAGCGCAGCGATGGCCCGGTCGATCGCAGCATCGCTGATCCGCCCGGTGGCCGCCAACCCCTCGCCCAGACGCACGATCCGGGAAAAGGCATCGACCACGATGAACCCGTCCGCTGACGGCTTGGCGATCAGCAGACGGCAATTATTGGTACCCAGATCGATTGCCGCATAGGATCGGCGGTCACGCGCCGTGTAGGGATAAAGGCCCCGTTGCTTCGACGGGGGCGTAATGGCCGCAGCCTTGCTCCCATTACCCGAACCGGAACGGGCGGACTTGCCCGAAACGCGGCCAACCGGGCCGGAACTCTGCGGCGATGGGCGGCTATGCTGCACCAAGGCCGTATCTCACTTCATCAATCGCCGATCGCGCAAATCCGATCGGAACTTGCCTTCATGCTTAAGCGGAACCGCACGCTTCCGCAAGTGGGCGGAAAATCGGCCGAAAATCCCTCGAATTCGTCACGCCACAACATTTGCATAAATTACATATTTAACATCGCCAGCATCCCGATCACCATAATCACCGAGCGAAGCAATCAAGATCAGGACTTCATAACGCAAAGAGAACATTGTGTCTTTTTGGATACATGACAGAAACTTTCATTTTTGGGCAATTGTCTTGCGCTTGATAGCTGCATAGCCTCCGCAACGGTCTTTGGGGAGTTTACATCATGCGCATTCGTAAGAATGGCGCGGGCCTGTTGGCGCGCGCCGGTCGTTCAGCCCTTTTGGCATCGGCCGCTCTGTCCGCTCTGAGCATCGCACCGGCAGCCCATGCCGTCGTGCCGAATGACAATAATACGCCAGCCGACATCATCGATGGCACCGACGTCACCGGCGTTGGCATCATGTATCGCGACGATGGCTATGTCTGTACCGGGACGCTGATCAATCCCCGCACCGTCATTTTCGCCGCCCACTGCGTCAATGACTATGATCCCAGCACCTACAGCACGGTGAATGGCGGCATTCCGGTCGCCTTCGCGTTCCAAAGCGACGCCCGGCCCGGCTTGATCGACTGGATCAGCAACGGATATCGCACCAACACCACGCTGAGCGTCTACAACGTTAACAATATCGCCTATAATCCGGACTCGCTCGATCCGCCGGCGCTGAGCTTCCTCTATGGCGACACCGCCATCGCGACCTTGGACACCCCTGCCAGCGACGTGCCGACCTGGGCTATGCTCTTTTCCGCCCTGCCTGCGCCGGAAAGCATCAGCGACACCACCGGCACCGGCTATCATGTGACGATCACCGGCTATGGCCGCAGCGGCAGCGGCACCACCGGCAACAGCTATGGCATCGATTTCCGTCGCAAGGTGGCCGAGAATTTCCTTGGCCTGCTCGGCTCGCTTGACGATGTCGATACCTTCCTGTTCGGTGGCGGCAGCGGCTACAGCCAGAATCTCTACCAGCTCGACTTCGACGATCCGACCCGCACCAACGAGTTCGACTTCAATGTCTTCAAGGATGATGCCCTTCCCAACGAAGGTAATACCGCTGGCGGCGATTCCGGCGGCCCGCTGATCCTCGACCAGACCTTCGACCAGAAGGTGGTGCTGGGCGTCCTGTCGGGCGGCAGCCGTTACTTCCTGGAACAGCCGCAAAGCTCTTATGGCGGCTCCGCCTTCTATCAGCCGCTCTATCTCTTCTGGGACTGGATCGCGCAGAATAATCCCTATCGCTACGCCACCGCGAATGCCGGTGACGGCAAGTGGAGCGACCCCAGCCACTGGGTGACCGCGCTCGATCCCAATTACATGATCATCGACAGCAACGGATCGTTGGTGAACGGCGTGCCGACCACGCCCGGCGCCGGCGCCTTTGGCGAGGATGACGCCCAGAAATTCGGTCAGATTTGCTACCAGCCCAATGATGGATCCGACGACGCCTGTTACGACGTCGGCACCGACACGCTGCTGATCAATGGCGAGCCGGTCGAGGCGACCGACGCGACCACCACCAGCGGCAGCAAGACCGTGGGCAATAACAAGGGCAAGGTCGAGATCGCCGAACGCAGCCCGTCCGACGGCACTGCCAGCCTGGCGGACGAGGCCATCGTCGAGGCCCAGGCGGAAGGCGATGCCGCCCTGCCCGCCGCAACCCTGGCCAACGGCCTGCCCGGTGCCAGCAATTTCGTGCCGAACAATATCGACCCGGTCGCAACGCAGGGCATCGTCGGCCGCTATTATGACGTCACGCTGAGCGCAGCCGGCAAGACCACGCTCGACATCGATGCCACCGTCGATCGCTTCACCATCTCTGGCACCGGCTCGACGCTCGACGTCACCAGCGCCGGATCGCTCACCAGCCTGATGGACATCAATCATCTGGCCGGCGTGGTGAATGTCGACGGCACGGTCGAAACGCCGGGCGACTACCTGCTGCTCTCGGGTCTGCTCTCGGGCAAGGGTACGCTGCGCGCCGGCTATTTCACCAACATCATGGGCGTGGTCGCCCCCGGTGGCATCGGTTCGGTCGGCACGCTGACGGTCGAGGGCAATGCTCTGCTCAGTTCGGGCAGCACCCTGCATATCGACCTGGGAGCCAACGGCACCTCTGACCTGCTCGCCGTCAAGGCAACCCAGTTCGTGCCGGAAGATGAAGGCGGCGAAGGCGAAGTCATCGCCCCGACCGAGGGCGGCAATGACAATGCACAGAGCGCCGTCGCCAGCATCACGGCGGCGGAAGCTGATGGCGACGTGTCGCTGCTGGCCGCCGGCGATCCGATCGACGGTATCGCCGCTCTGGGCGGCAAGGTCGTGTTCGGCGCGGCCGCCGGTGCCAAGCTGCGCTATGGCAACCAATATACGTTCCTGACCGCCGAAGGCGGGATCGACGGCAGCTTCGAAACACCGACCAACATCAGCGCCATCCTGAAGCCCGTGCTGACCTATGGCACCAATTCGGTGACCGTCACGATCGATGCCGGCACCTATGCCAGCGTCGTCAATGGCGGCTCGCAGGTGCAGACCAGCTTTGCCCAGCTGCTCGATCAGAACCGCGGCCTTTATAGCAATTATGCCGCACTTTATGGTGAGGCCGACCTGCTGAGCGTAGCAGGCATCCAGGCGTCGCTCGAAGCGATGGCGCCGCGGACCGAAGCGCTCCGTACGTCCATGTCCGAAGTGCTGAACGACAATATGGCCCGCTTCTATCGCGACCGGCTGACCCGCGTCAGCGGTGGCAGCATGGGCGGCACGCTGACCATGACCGGTCAGCCGCTCCAGCTCGCCGCGCTCAGCATGAACAATCTGAACCTGGGTATGGATCAGGGCGGCGGCAACGAAACCGTCACCCAGGAAAATGCCCTGCCCGAAGACGTCAGCGCCTTCATCGCCGGCGGCTATATCGACGGCAAGAGCGATCCGATGCGGGGCGCCATCACCACCGGCCGCGACAAGTTCGACGGCTGGTATGGTGCGGCCGGCATCGAAAAGATGATCGGCGACGATGCCGTGATCGGCCTGGCCGCCTCCTTCAGCGAACTGAAGGGCAATACCGGCATCGGCGACACCGCCCGTGCCCGCCTTTACCAGGCCACCGTCTATGGCAATTGGGATCTGGGCGGCGTGGTTCTGGATGGCGTCGGCAGCGCCGGCACGCTCACCAGCAAGACCAAGCGCGCCTTTGCGGTCGGCACCACCCCCTACACGCTGCGCGGCAGCGACCAGCAACTGGCCCTGTCGGGTGAGATCGGCATCGGCGCGCCGCTCGGTGGCGACGCCTTCACCATCACGCCGCGCGCCTCGCTGCGCGGCGCCTATATCAGCGGCGGCAACCTCGCTGAATATGGCGGCGACACCGCGCTGGTGATCCATCGCCATGCGATCCAGAGCGCGCAGGGGCGCCTGGGGGCCACGGCGAAGATCGATGTCGGCGGGTTCAAGCCCTATCTGACCGCCAATTATGTCCATGAGTTCCGCGACCAGCCGGCCTATTTCCTGGCCAATTTCGTCGGCGGCACCGGATCGCTCGCGCCCTTCGCGCTGGGCGGGTCGGACAAGAATTGGGGCGAGGTGGGCGGCGGCCTCACCCTCAGCACCGGCAATGTCGACATCAGCCTGTCGGCCGACACCACCGCCTGGCGCGGCAACCTCAGCTATCAGAGCTATCGCGCCGCACTCAAATTCCGCTTCTGAGGGTCGCACTTCAGCAGCACAGGAAAGGGCCGCCCCGCAAGGGGTGGCCCTTTCTCCATTTGCCCCTGTTGGACAGATGACGCGCGCAAGTTAGGGTAGCGTAACGAAATAGGGGCCAGACCGATGCATCCGGTGCAATTGTTCGAACTGCTGGTGGCCATGCTGCTGGCGATCATCGCGCTTCATTATGCCGCGCATCGGCTGGGCCTGCCGCCGGCGGTCGCCTTGCTGACCGGCGGCACCTTGCTCGCCTTCGTGCCCGGCCTGCCGGTCATCTCGCTCGACCCCGAACTGGTGCTGGTCATCTTCCTGCCGCCGCTGCTGATGGACGGCGCCTGGTTCATTGCGCTCGGCCATCTGCGCCGCCACCTGATCGGCATCATGTCGCTGGCGATCGGCGCGGTGATCTTCACCACGCTCGTGGTCGCCGCGGTCGCCCATGCCCTCATGCCGTCCCTGCCCTGGGCCGCCTGCGCCGCGCTGGGCGCGATCGTCTCGCCGCCCGACGCCATTGCCGCGCGCGCCGTGCTGCAACGCGTCCATCTTCCCCGCCGCCTGTCGGTCCTGCTGGAGGGCGAAAGCCTGTTCAACGACGCCAGCGGCCTGGTCCTCTTCCGCTTCGCCATCGCCGCCGTCGCAACCGGCAGCTTCAGCGCGGTCGCCGGCCTCGAAAGCTTCATCCTGCTCGCCGTCGGCGGCCTGGTCGTCGGCGGCGCGATCGGCGCCATCTGGGTGCTGCTGGTCCGGCGGCTGGGCGACGATTATCTGATGATCGCCTCCTCCATGCTGGTGCCCTGGTCGGCCTATCTGCTGGGCGAAGCCTTCCATGTCTCCGGCGTCATCGCCACCGTGGCTGCCGGCCTCATCTGCGGCTGGTATCAGCATATCGTCTGGTCCGCCTCGGTGCGGATGCGCGGCACCGCCTTCTGGGCGGTGATGATCTTCCTCATGGAAGCGACCGTGTTCATGCTGATCGGCTCGTCGCTGCGCGGGGTGGTCGACCGGGTCGGCGGCTTTGCCGTCGTGCTCGACAATATGGCGGTGCCCGTGCTGCTCATCCTGCTCGCCCTCACCGCCGCCCGCTTCGTCTGGGTGTTCGGCTCGGACGCCATCATCATGTTGCTGCGCGCGATGGGCCTGCGCCGTTACAGCCCGGTCGGCCCGCGCGGCGCCACCGTGCTCGGCTGGGCCGGCATGCGCGGCGTGGTGACGCTGGCGGTCGCGCTCTCCGTGCCGGAGGGCTTTCCCGGTCGCGACTTCCTGCTGGTCGCCGCCTTTGGCGTGATCCTCGGCACCGTCCTCATCCAGGGCACGACGCTCGGCCTGCTGATCCGCTGGGCGGGCCTCTCCGACCCGATTCATGATCGCCCCCGCCTCAGCATGAGCGATGCCGAAGCCGCCATCGCCAAGGTCCAGGCCGTGCGCGTCGAACAGCTCGCCTATGACCAGGCCGGCGAACTCATCCACCCGCAACTGCTCGAACGCTATCAGCGCCGCGCCGTCCTCTCGAAAAATTATGCCGGGCAGGAAGACCAGTTCGCCGACCGGCTTCACGCCCATTTCGACCTGGTGCTGGAGGCGATCGCCGCCGGCCGCGCCGAACTGCTGCGCCTGCACCGCGCCGGCGACATCGACGAACATGTGCTGCAGGAACTGGAACGCGACCTCGACTTGGAGGAGCTGACCGCCTGGTCGATGAAGTCGTGACAGCGATGGAAGCCAGGTTGCATGATCTGCTGAACGCCGATCCCTGGCGCATGGCCATCCTGCATCTGCTCCGCGCGCTCGACCTACCCGATGGCTGGGTCGCCGCCGGCTTCGTGCGCGATGCGGTCTGGGACCATCTCCACGGCCACGCCCCGTCGATACCCGTCGGCGATATCGACATCATCTGGTTCGATCCAAGCCGGACCGATCCTGCGCTCGACCGGCAGATCGAGCGACAACTGGTCACGCTGCGCCCGGACATCGACTGGTCGGTCAAGAATCAGGCACGGATGCACCTGCGCAATCGAGACGCACCCTATGCCGATGCCGCCGACGCGATGCGCCACTGGACCGAGACGGCGACCGCCATCGGCGTCCGCCTGACGCCCGACGACCGGCTGGAGGTCAACGCCCCCTTCGGCCTTGATGATCTGTTCGGCTTGCGGCTGGTGCCCGGCCCCGCCTTTCTCGGCGCAAGGCGGGCGATCTTCGATGCGCGGGTGTGCGCCAAGCGGTGGCTGGCGCGTTATCCCCGGCTCCAGCCCGGCTGATCAGAGCGGCAGCAGCGCGCCCACGATCCAGCGTTCCTCGGCGCGCAGCACGCCCCAGGCACGGGCGGCGGCGCGGCTGTCCATCGCCTCGACGCCGATGCCGCGTGCTTCCAGCTCCCGCACGAAGGCGCGGGGCGGCTGTTGCAACCCGCTGCCGGTGCCCAGCAGCAGGAATTCGGGCTTCAGCTCCAGATGATCGAACAAATCGCCCAGCGCCGCGACGCTCATCGCCGACACCGCCGGCGCCTGCATCCAGGCCAGCGCCCGGACGGGGCTGAGCAACAGCCCGTCCGGGAAGACATCGTCCTTCACCCGGAAGCCCCGGCCCTGGAAGCCGGTGACGATCGGCCCCTGGCCGCTATCATCGCGGCGCAGTTCGATTCCGGTGTGACGGTCGCTCAGGGCTGGGCTCCGTCACGCGGGCCCATGCGCTCCGCCTGGGCGGCGATGCCGCCCTTCTTCGCCTTCTTCTCGGACGCCTGCGGGCTCAGGCCCAGCGTGATCAGCAGCGAGGAGGAGACATAGACCGACGAATAGGTGCCGACGATGATGCCCAGCATCATGGCCGCGGTGAAGCCGCGCAGCACATGGCCGCCCAGCAGCAGCAGCGCGCCCAGCGCCAGCAAGATGGTGACCGAGGTCATGACCGTGCGCGGCAGCGTCTCGTTGACCGACAGGTCGATCAGCGACTTCATGTCCATCTTGCGATATTTGCGCATATTCTCGCGGATACGGTCGTCGATCACCATCTTGTCGTTGATCGAATAGCCCACGATGGTCAGCACGGCGGCGATGATGTTGAGGTCGAACTCCAGCTGCGTGACCGCAAAGAAGCCCAGCGTCATCAGCACGTCGTGGACGATCGCGACGAAGGTCGACACGCCGAACTGCCATTCGTAGCGGAACCAGGAGAAGATCGCGATGCCGATGATCGCCAGCACGACCGCCAGCACGCCATTCTGGATCAGTTCGCCCGACACCTTGCCCGACACCGTGTCATAGCGCGAGAAGGTGACGCCGGGGAACTGGGCCTCCATCGCCTTGCGGGTCTTTTCGACCACGGCGTTGGCCGCGCCGGCGCCGCCCTGCTCGGGCAGCGGCAGGCGGATCTGCACCGTCTTGGGATCGCCGAACTGCTGCAGCGAGCTTTCGCCCACGCGCAGCCCCGCGATCGTGTCGCGGACCTTGTCGGTCTCGACCGCCTGCGGGAACTTCGCCTCGATCATCAGGCCGCCGACAAAGTCGACGCCCAGGTTCAGGCCCTTGTAGAAGGTCGCGCCGACCGCCAGCACGGTCAGCAGCAGCGTCAGGCCAAAGGCCCAGTGGCGCAGCTTGACGAAGCCGATATTGGTGTTGTCGGGGACGAGCTTGAGAAGTTTCATGGGTTGTTCCTCCCGCCCCTCTTAAATGTGGATGTCCGTGGGACGGGTGCGACGCACCCAGCCCGAGACGAGAACGCGCGTGAAGGTCACGGCGGTGAACACGCTGGTCGCGATACCGATCAGCAGCACGATGGCGAAGCCCTTGACCGGGCCGGAACCCAGCGCGAGCATGATGCCACCGGCGATCGCGTGGGTCACGTTCGCTTCGAAGATGGTGCGGCTGGCTTCCTTGTAGCCGAACTCGATCGCCTGCACGACCCCGCGCCCGCGTCGCCGCTCTTCGCGGATACGCTCATAGATCAGCACGTTGGCGTCGACCGCGGTGCCGATGGTCAGCACGAAGCCGGCAATGCCCGGCAGCGTCAGCGTCGCGCCCAAAATGCCCATCACGCCCAGGATCACCAGCACGTTGATGGCCACGGCCAGGTTCGCATACATGCCGAACCGGCCATAGCTCACGAACATGAAGGCAGCGACGGCGACGACCGCGACGATCGACGCGACCAGGCCGGCGCGGATCGAATCGGCGCCCAGGCCCGGACCGACGGTGCGTTCCTCGACCACGACGAAGTTGACCGGCAGCTTGCCCGACCGCAGCGCGATCGCCAGCTGGTTGGCGCCCTCGACGGTGAAGCTGCCCGAAATCGTCGCCGACCCGCCCAGGATCGGCTCATTGATGTTCGGCGCCGACAGCACCTTGCCATCCAGGATGATGGCGAAGGGGCGGTTGACATTCTGCGACGTCACCTTGGCGAACTTATTGCCGCCCGATCCGTTGAAGCGGATGGTGACATTGGGTTCGTTGGTCTGCTGGTCATAGGTCTGCTGCGCGTCGGTCAGCTCCTCGCCCGACACCATCACCTGGCGGTGGACCGCGATCATCGGCGGCCCGGCCGGATTGGTCGGATAGGGCAGGACTTCGCTGCCCACCGGCGCGCGGCCCTGGGCCACCTCGCTCGGATTGGCGCTCATGTCGACCAGCTTGAATTCCAGCTTCGCGGTCTGGCCCAGCAGCGCCTTCAGCGCCTTGGGATCCTGCAGGCCCGGCACCTGCACGACGATGCGGTTGGCGCCCTGCTGCTGGATGGTCGGCTCGCGCGTGCCCATTTCGTCGATGCGCTTGCGGATGACTTCGGTCGCGACCTGCATCGCGCTCTTGACCGCATTGTCGATTCCCGCCTGGGTCGGCGTGATGACGATGGTGGAGCTGTTGACCACCTCGACATTGAAGTCGCGCTGGCCGGTCAGGCCCGCCCCCTGGGTCAGCGGGCGGATGCGCTCGACGGCGGCATCCACTTCGCTGGGGTTGCGGACCATGAAGCTGAGCTTCCCGTCACGGCTGGAGATATCGCCGATCGCGATCTTCGTCTCGCCCCGGCGCAGTTCCGTGCGGACCTGCTCCTCCATATTGGCGAGCCGCTGCTTGGCCACATCCTGGGTCGACGCTTCCAGCAGCAGATGGCTGCCGCCGGCAAGGTCGAGGCCCAGATTGACCCGCGTCTGCATGAAGGGGGGCAGCTTCGCCACCGTCGAATCGGGCAGGAAGCTCGGGACGGCGCAGAAGATGCCGATGATCAGCGGCAACAATATGCCGGCGATGGCCCAGCGCGAGAAGTTCAGCATGGTTGGATCAGTCGTTCGCGGGCTTGGCGGTGGTCGGGTCGATCACGTCGGCCAGGGTCGACTTGACCGCCTTGACCTTCATGTTCGGCGCCAGCTCGATTTCGACATAGATGTCGTCGACGCGCGCGACCTTGCCGACCAGGCCACCGCCGGTCACGACCTGGTCGCCCTTCTTCACGGCGTCGATCTTGCCCTTATGCTCCTTCATCTTCTTCTGCTGCGGACGGATCAGCAGGAAGTAGAAGACGACGAAGATGAGGACCAGCGGTGCCATCTGCACCAGGATACCGGCGCCGGAGGCTTGCCCGCCCGCGGTCTGGGCAAAGGCTGGAGTAATGAACATGGTGGGACTTTCGCCTTGTTTTTCGGTCTCCCCAACCCGCAGGGCGCGGGCATGGGATCAAGCGCGGGCGGCTAACACAGATGGCCGGGGCAAGGCAACAAGCTTGGCTTTTCGCGCCCGGAATGACGGGCTTTGAAAGGGTTCGGCAACGGATGCGAAAGCTGCTCATTTGCACGCCCCGCAAAAAGCCTGCATCGAATCCCTTGCAACTTCCAATTCATCCCTCTATTGGGCGCCCTCCGGTCGGGACGTAGCGCAGCCTGGTAGCGCATCACACTGGGGGTGTGGGGGTCGGAGGTTCGAATCCTCTCGTCCCGACCAAAATACCAGCAAAAGCAATGGGTTAAACAAGCGTCGCTGCATCTAGCAGCGCCACCCATTGGCGTCGTCTAGCGCATATCTAACAGCGCCCCTGAAAACCAGCGTTGGGGCAACCCGTCCGAGGGGCGAATCCCACCTCTTCCGCCATCGCCGTCATGCCCCCCCGCCTAAGGCTGGAGGGGTGCTGCTGACCTTAAAATCAGTCCTTACTGTGAGCGACAGCATAAGCGTTCATGGCCAGCCGCTTTACACCGGGTATCGCCAGCGGCTCCATGGACTCAATCCGCTTGATACGATTCCCCTCAAAATCGATAAACATTACGATCTCAGGACTTTCGCGAAACGTATAATACGCCGCGATAGGAGCATCGTGATCCACTCGGCAAACCCAATTAAGTTCCACCCAATTTCTGCCCTCATCATATGAAAGAGGACCATCGCAGCTATCTAATAGCGCGCGGATGAAATTCGCATTTATCGGTTCATGCTTAGGGGGCTGCGGGGAAGCATAGGTGCTCAATTCCAGTTTGGCATTTTCGACCAGAAAAGCATCAAATGCCTGTTGACCACCCTCCCTCGCAGCAAAGAATGCCTCCCGAGCGCGCTGGAACAGCGGCCCATTCCTGTAATGAGATGAGTTCACATTGGCGATCGACTTTGGCACTTCCGGCCGCTTGTCAGGCACAGGCGTTTGCGCAATGACGGGCGAGGCTGCCAAGATAATTAAGCCGACCGCAAGCGACATCGTTCGATACATCCCGATTACTCTTCCCCCAAATCCTACAGCACCAAATGCTGGCCCTGCATCACTATGGCCGATTTACCGTTCCAGCTACGCTGTTACACCGTCAGGCCGCATTCCACGCTCCGTCCCGTTCCCAGCGGCGCAGGCCAGCGACAACGGCAATCATATCCCGCCGGTCCAGCGCACCGCCCTCAATGCCAGGCAGCACATCGTGCTCGACCCAAGCATCAAACAAACCGAACAGGGTTGTGAACGGGGACGGCTTCGGCTTCTCCGCTTCCTCTATCCGCCTGGTGCGGCGTTGAAGGGCACGATACCGGACATTTAGCCCGCCGCTCCTGCCGCATCCTCCCTCTCCCCCGCCATCGCCAGCAGCAGGTCGATCTTGTCGTGCAGGCTGGCGATCTGCGCTTCCGACCGCAGGTTGGTCTCATAGTCGAGCCGCGCCTCCAGCCGGTCCTTGGCCGCCTGGCGGTTCTGGCTCATCATGATGATCGGCGCCTGCAGCGCGGCCAGCATCGACAGCATCAGGTTCAAAAAGATGAAGGGAAAGGGATCGAAGGCGTGGCGCGCCAGCACCAGCGTGTTCAGCAGCGCCCAGAGGAGCAGGAACAGGCTGAAGCCGATGATGAAGCGCCAGGAACCGCCGATCGCCGCGACGCGGTCGGCCAGTCGCTCGCCATAGGTCTGGCCGTCATCGAACAGGCGGTTGAGATCAGGGGCCTGGGGCCCGCGGCGCAGGGAGCCGACGAGAAAACGGATGGCTGCATTCATGGATCACCTCGTGCGACCGCGCCTTCGGGGCGGGCGGGTGATCCGAACCTGTCAGTTCACCCCCATGCCCGAACGCGCGGTCTTTCGACTATGGTCGTTGTCGGACATGATTTCCTCGAAAGGATGGGCGGAATATTCCGGTTGGAACAGGGGCGCAGCTAGACCCGGCACCGCGCCGGATCAATCCGCGCAATCATGAAATCTTGGTCATGTTGGGCGCACGCCAAGCGGAACAACGCCCTGCCCCCATTGCCGCCCTTTGCCTGCCCGTTCAGGCCGGTGGCGCCTTCATGTCGATCGCCAGCCGGGTGAGGCGGGATCGGGCGATCCGCCAGTGGCCGTCTTCCCGGCGATATTGTTCATGATAATGGCCATGGCCGATCAGGCTGCGGCCATCGGGCCAGACCAGATGGTCCTGCATCGCCCAGATGGCGGTCGCGGTGTCGCCGTCGATGGCGATTTCGGGCGAATGGACATGATGGACAGTGCGCGCCGCGTCGATCGAGCCGCGGACGCTGGCGATCGCAACGTCGCGCCCCTCCAGCAGCGGGCCGCCCGATCCGGTCGCGTCGAGCCGGAAATCGGGCGTGAACAGCCCGGCAAAGCCATCCCAATCCTTGGTATCGAGCAGGCGGCAATAGCGCGCCTTCACATTGGCGATGGCCAGCCAGTCGGCAAAATCGGGCGCGGTCATCAGAAACGGAAACCGCGCATCTGGTTGCCGCCGTCGCACAATATCACCTGATTATTGATGAAGCTGCCCTCGTCGGAGGCGAGGAACAGGCCGAGATTGGCGATATCCTCGGCCGTGCCCTGGCGCTTGACCGACTGCATGCCCTTCAGCCGTTCCCAATTGTCGGCGGCAACGCCGTCCTGCGCCGCCTCGGTCGCCATCAGGCCGGGGGCGATGCCGACGCAGCGTATCTCGTCCTGGCCGAACTGCATCGCCATCGCATGGGTGAAGATGTTGAGCGAGGCCTTGGTGATGCCATAGGCAGTGGCCGGGTTGTAGCTGGCCATCGACGATTTGTTGATGATGACGCCCTTCGCCTTCGCCAATGCCGGCCGCAACGCTTCGGCCAGCAGCAGCGGGCCGATGGTGTTGACCGCGAAATAATGCTGCCACTTGGCCTGGCCCAGGCCGAAGAAGCCGCGCGCAATCTCGCCAGCATGGAGGCCCGCATTGTTGATCAGCACGTCGAGGCGGTCATGGACGGCCAGCACATCGGCGGCGAAGGCCTGGATATCGGCCTCGTCGCTCATGTCGACGCGATGCACGGCGGCGGTGGCGCCAAGCTGTTCGACCAGCGCCTTGCTCTCGGCCAGCCCCGCTTCGTTGATGTCGGCCAGGATCAGATGCGCGCCCTCGCCGCCAAAGGCGAGCGCATAAGCGCGCCCCAGCCCCGCCGCGCCGCCCGTCACCAGCACGGTCTTGCCCACGAAACGTCCCGCCATCCTCTGCCTCCTATTCTGTTTGAAATCCTATCGCCCGCGCAGATAGGCCATGGCAGCGCGTGCAGCCGCCAGCCCATCCTCGGGATTGTCGACCTCGACATAGCCGATCGCGCGGGTCAGCCGGGCGATCCGCGGCATCAGCGCGGCATAGTCCATCTCGCCACTGCCGGGCGTGACCGCATGGTCGGTGATCGCCGTGCCATGGTTCCGGTCGATGTCCTTGAGATGCATCGACACCACGCGCGGTCCCAGCGCCGCCAGCAGATCGAGCGGCGCCACGCCGGCATACCAGGCCCAGGCCAGGTCGATCTCGAACGAGAGCAGGTCCGGCGCGATCCGACTGGCCATCAGGTCGAGCGGCCGATCACCGTCGATCGGCATCAGATCATACCAATGATTATGATAGGCGAGCGTCAGGCCGGCCGCCTTCGCCTTTTCCCCCAGCGCCGCAAGCTGCGGGATATAGGCGTCGAGCGCGGCGCGCGTCGTCTGGCCGAGGGTGCGGCTGGCGATGAAGATCGGCGCAGTGGTCAGCGCGACGATGTTCGCGCCGATCGCCGCCGCCTGATCGAACTGCCGGTCATAGTCCGCGCCGCGCACGCCGAGCCGGACCACGCCCACCGCCATGCCGGCATCGCGCACCATGCGGGCCTTGTCCTGCGGCGTGGGTTCGGACGGGTCGTTGGCAACATAGGAGGCAAGGCGGAAGCCGAACAGGCCATAGCCCATCGCCGCCACGGCGCGCAGCGTGCCGGCATAGTCACGCGCCAGTTCCTTGCGCACCGTGGTGTCGGCCAGGCCAAGCGTCGATGCGCGACGCTTCGCCGCCGCGTGGCCCGGCAGCACCAAGGCCGCGCCACCGCCCAGCAACAGCGACCGGCGACCAAGGCATTGCGGCGCCCGCAAGTGCCCGGCCGGATCGGTCACGCCGCCTCGACCTCCAGCCGCTTGACCACCAGCGCCTTGAGGTCCGCAGTCTTGATCTTGGCGCTGCCGGTCAGTTCCAGATCGCTCTCGGCAAAGAAGAGGACGCGGCGGGGCACCTTGAAGCTCGCCAGTTGCTCTTTGGCGAAGCCGCGAATGCCGTCCTCGTCCAATATGGCGCCTTCGTGCGGGACGATGCAGGTCACCACCAGTTCGCCCAGCGTCTCATGCGGCACGCCCACGGTCTGGGTCACCTTCACCCCCGGACAGGTCTTGATGATGCTGTCGATCTCGATCGGCGAGACATTGGCGCCGCCGGTCTTGATGATGTCGTTGAGCCGCCCTTCCCAGTGCAACCGCCCTTCCGTGTCGAACCATCCGCCGTCGCCGGTGCGGAAGAAGCCCTCGCCATCGACCGAGTCATCGAGCGGGATACCGACATAGCCCAGCATCAAGGTCGGTCCCTTGACCGCGATCTCGCCCCGTTCACCGAGCGGCACGACCGCGCCGGTGAGCGGATCGACGATCTTGAAGATATTGCCGGGCAGCGGCGCGCCATGGCTGCCGGCGATCCGTTCCTCGGGCGTGCCGGACGGGAAGATCGAGCTGATCGTGAAGGTTTCGGTATTGCCATAGGCAGCCATCGGTTCCTGCCAGTCGGTGCTGACGGTCGGATGGCGGCCGAGCGGATTGGCCGGATTGACATAATAGAGCGAGGACAGGTCGACATCGGCCCAGTTGGGTGCGGCTTCCAGCTGCGCCCATTGATGCGGCCAGGCAAAGGCCATGGTCGCCTTTTCCGCTTCCATCAGGCTCAGCGCCTCGGCCGGCTGGAAGGTCTGTTGCAGGATCAGGCTGCCGCCGCCGGTCAGTGCGCCGCCGATCGCCATGCAGAAATTGCCCGACCAGAAGAAGCCATTGGCCGACCAGGCGCGCGCGTCGGGGCTGGCTTGCAGGAAGCGTTTCCAGCGCCAGAGCTGCAAGCTCGGGCCGCGATGGGCGCTGATGATGCCCTTGGGCTTGGCGGTGGAGCCGGAGGAGAAGAAGAGCACGCCCGGATCAGCCGGCATGACGGTGGCGGCGGTCGCATCGACCAGCGCCTGATCGACCGCGTCACCGCGTGCCAGAAAGTCGTTCCAGCCCTCGATCCGGCCCATCGCTCCGTCGACGGCGGCGAGATGGCGCAGGAAGGGGAAGCGGGTGGAGACCAGTCGCCCCTCGCCCGCGACGCCGATCGCCGGTTCCAGATCGGCGAGGATTGCGCCGAAATCCTTCTTGAGGACATTACGCTCCAGCAGCAGCACGGAACAAGCCGAGGACTGGACCAGATGGTCGAGTTCGGCCGGGGTCGAGAAGGTGCTGAGCGTCGCCGCGACGCCGCCGGCGAGCGCGACGCCGAACACCGCCGACAGAAATTCCGGCCGGTTGGTCATCAGCACGCCGACGCGCGTGCCCTTGCCCACGCCACAGGCGATCAGCGACCGGGCGACCGCATTGGCCTGCGCCCACAAATCGTCATGGCTCCAGCGGACCACGCCATCGGGCCCGTGGAAGACCAGCGCCTCCCGCCCGGCATGGACCTGCGTGACCTCACGCAGCCAGCCGCCGAGCGTCAGCGTGCCAAGGCCCTCCTCTTCAGCCAGAGGCGGGCCGGCGACGATCGAGAGCGCAGCCATCGGCTTAGCGGTTGACGTCGACGATGACGCGGCCGCGCACCTTGCCGGCGAGCAGGTCGGCGGCGACGCCGATCGCATCGCCCAGGCTGATTTCCTGCGCGATCACCTCCAGCAGCGCCGGGTCGAGATCGCGGGCCAGCCGCGCCCAGGCGGCGAGGCGCACGGGCTTGGGCGCCATCACGCTGTCGACGCCAAGCAGGCGCACGCCGCGCAGGATGAAGGGCATGACGGTCGCCGGGAAATCGGCGCCCTGGGCGAGCCCACAGGCCGCCACCGCGCCGCCATAGCGGGTCTGGGCGCAGGCATTGGCGAGGGTGAAGCTGCCGACCGAGTCGACCACGCCGGCCCAGCGTTCCTTCTGCAGCGGCTTGCCCTTTTCCGACAGTTCGGCGCGGTCGATCACGCCGTCGGCACCCAGCGTCTTGAGATAGTCGCCCTCGGCCGACTTGCCGGTCGAGCCGATCACGGTGAAGCCCCCCTTCTTGAGCAGGGCAACCGCGACGCTGCCGACGCCACCGGTCGCGCCGGTGACCAGGATTTCGCCCTGATCGGGGGTCACGCCCGCCTTCACCAGCGCCTCGACGCAGAGCGCGGCCGTATAGCCGGCCGTGCCGATCGCCATCGCCTGCTTCGGCGTGAAGGCGCTGGGCAGCGGCACCAGCCAGTCGCCCTTCAGCCGGGCGACCTGGGAAAGGCCACCCCAATGGCCCTCGCCCACGCCCCAGCCGTTCAGCACCACCTTGTCGCCGGCCTTCCAGTCACCATGATCGGAGCTGCGGACGGTGCCGACCAGATCGATGCCGGGCACCATCGGGAATTTGCGCACCACCGGCGAGGCACCGGTGATCGCCAGGCCATCCTTGTAGTTCAGGGTCGAATAATCGACGTCGATGGTCACATCGCCCTCGGGCAGTTGCGCCTCATCGACCTGGGCGAGCGAGACGCTCTGCTTGTCGTCGGTCTTTTCGATCAGGATGGCGGAAAACATGCGGTCGGTCCTTCTTGAAGAGAGAAAGGGAAATCGGGCAGCCTATCCCTGGGCAACCCTGGGAAGCGGCGCGAGCGGACGGCCGAGCCGCTCGGCAATGTCGGGAAATTTGTCGCTGCACATCGATCCGAACATGCACAGGCGCAGGCATTCCTGGGCGAGGCGACGGCCAAGTGCCCGCCGTTCGGCCTCTTCGCGCGCATGGCTGCGCGCCCAGATCGGCCAGAGGAAGGCGCCGGCCAGCATCAGCACCGACAGGACTTCTGCATCGACATTATCTTCGGCCATGTCGCTGTTGGCGAAACGCTGGAGCGAGCCTTCATATTCGCGCCAGAAAGGGTCGGCCATCGGATCGGGCGAGGCCAGCAATTGCAGCAGCCAGATGCGGCACAGCTCCGGATTGTCCATCGCGAACTGGGCCAGACGATCGGTGGTGTCGGCAATATCGACTTCCTCGACCCGGCGCTCGCCGATCGTCTCGGGATCGCCGAAGACTGAGCGGAACATGCGTTCCGACACCCAGTCCGCGGTCGCCTCGATCAGCTTCTCGCGGGTTTCGAAATGCTGATAGGCGGTGCCGCGATTGACGCCGGCGAGATGGGCGACTTCCGACAGGCTGACGCCATCCGGCCCATCCTTGGCCAGCAGCGCACGGGCGGCTTCCAATATGGCCTCGCGGGTCGCCACGGGATCGCGGGCGCGCCTTTTCCGAATGTCCGTCATGCTGCCTCACCTAGGTTGATCGTTCAGAGCCTATAATGATCAGCCCTGTTGATCGGCTCCATCCCTGCCCGCTCCGGGGCCAGAGTCAATCGCTGCGGCCCGGCGGCCGCGCCCTCATCGCTCCCGCGAAGGCCAGGGCCCCAAACGCCGATCGGCCGGACAACCCCCTGGGGCTGCCCGGCCGATCGTCTGGCCCTTGGCGCGGATGGATCAGCGCGAACCGAAGGCGAAGCGCAGATTGACGCCGAATTCGCGCGGCGGGGTGACCGTGGCACCGGTATAGGTGCTGGTATAGGTCGCCGCCGCGGTGGTCGCGCCGGTCGCGGTGAAGCCGGTGATCTGCTGATAGCCGGTGAAGAGCGGGGTGGTCCGCGTCAGCACCTTGGTCGTGTCGAACAGATTCTTGGCGAACAGCGAGATTTCCCAGCCGCCATCGGGATCGCGGATACCGGCATAGAGATTGACCAGCGCATAGGCGCTGACATCGTCATAATTATTGCCCGGATCGCCCTTCGACTTGCCGTTATAATTGACGAGGCCACGGATGAAGCCGTCGGTCTTGCCCGAGATGGTCGTGTGGAACTCGCTCTGCAGCGTGGCGGTGATCGGCGGCAGGAAGGCTGCGCGCTGGTTCACGGCGCAAGCCGACAGATTGTCGGCACCCACGGCCGCCTGCAGCTCCGCCAGGCTGGGCGCATTGCCGACCGGATCGGGGATGCCATCGCCGTTGAGGTCGTTGCACGGGATGGTGCCGTTCTTGATCTTGCCGAGCGAATAGCTGCCGGTCAGGTTGACGTTCCAGCTGCGGGTGATGTCGAAGCCCAGTTCGCTTTCCACGCCGTTCACCTCGACCGGGACAGCGCCCACGAAGTTGAACGAACCGACCTGCTGCGCGGTGCCGGTCACCTGCCCGGCCGCATTGCGGACGGCGACGGTGTTCACATAGTAAACGCCGTTGTTGGGCACGCGATAGGGGAAGTTCTTGTACTTCTGGTGATAGGCGGTGACGTTGAAGCGCATCCGCCCGCCCATCAGCGTGCTCTTGAAGCCCAGCTCATAGGATTTGGAGGTTTCGGGCGGCAGGTCGAGGAAGGACCGCTCCAGCGCCGACGGCGCGATGTTGAAGTCGCCGACCACGTTGATGCCCGGACGGAAGGAACTGCCGGTGGCGGCATAGACCAGGAAGTCCGGCGTGAAATTATGCTTGATCGACGCGCTGTAGATCAGCTTGTCGGTATCCTGCGAGTCCGCGGCGATGGTGTTGCCGTTGACCGCCAGATAGTTGTTCGACTTGTACTTGATCTGGCGCAGGCCGCCCGACAATTCGGTTGCCTCGCCGAAATGGGCGGTCAGGTTGCCGAAGAAGGACTGTTCGTGCGACTTGCCGGTGCGATCGATCTCGGTCTGCACGACCGAGGCGATGCCGCCGCCAAAGGCCGCAGGGAGGCGCACGATCGTCGGCGAGGTCAGGTGCGTCGGCGGGTTGAGCCGGTCGTCGAAGAAGCCGATGACATAGTCGAACATGTCGAAGACACGCTCTTCATTCTGCAACCGGATTTCATGCGAGGTTTCCTTGGCCACCGTGTCGGTGACCTGGTTGACGTCGCGGCCGATGAAGAAATTGCCATCGTCGACATTGTCGGTCGAATGGAATTTCTGCTTGGTATACATGCCCTGATAGATCAGGCGCTGGCCGGCAAAGGCCAGTTCCGACCGCCAGTTGAAGATGTCGAAGCGCTGGTTGATGATGCGCGGCTGTTCCTGGATCGACAGGCGATCCTTGGCCGTGATCAGCACCGGGCTGGGCGTCGCGTCGGGATTGGCTTCGCTGAAGGAAATCGCCTGGTCATAGGTCCGCGCATCGCGGTCCATATATTGATAGGTGCCTTCCAGCTTCAGCCAGTCGGTCGGCTCGATCGTACCCACGATACGCGTGCTCTTGGTGCGCGACCAGGGGCTCGGCCCGCCGCTGAGCGGCCGCACGCGATCGGCATCATCCTCGTTCCAGACGCCCGACACGCGGATGCCGGCAATCCCTTCGATGATCGGCAGGTTGAGGCCGCCCTTGAAGTTGAGCGTGCCGATATCGTTGCCGGTCCAGTCGATGAAACCGCCAAACTGGTTGAGGTCGGGCTTGCGCGTGGTGATGGTGATCGAACCCGACGGCGAGGCACGGCCGCGCAGCGTGCCCTGCGGACCGCGCTGCACTTCGATCTGGCCGATGTCGTACATCTGCTGCAGCACGGCGCCCGGCGAGAGTGGCGCGTCGTTGAAGTAGAATTGGATGGTGCCGCTGTTGCCGCTGGCATTGGCGTCGAAATTCACGCCGCGCAGGCGCGCATTGCCGCCGATGCCATTGGCATTGTTGGTCAGTTCAAGGCCCGGCGCCAGCGCCTGGACTTCGTTGAAGGTGCGGATGTTGAGGTTGCCGATCGCCTGTTCGGTGACCGCGTTGACCACCGCGGGCACGTCCTGGATGTCTTCGCCGCGACGACGCGCCTCGACGATGATGATCTGGGCGTCGAAACCGGTGTTACTGGTTGCAGCCTGCTCCTCGGGCGCCTGGGCAAGAGCCGGCGTCGCGATGGTGAGTGCCGCGACACTCGCCCCGATCAAATAATAGGCCGACATGCGATTCATAAGTGAAGCCTCCCCAAATAAACATCATGTTGACTATTGAGTCACCATTGATGCAGTGATCTTTTTTGCTTTGGTTGATTCTCGTTATGCCTGATATTGGCGGCCCGAGAAGCCCGACCGCCTTGCAGATAGCGACATATCGCCATCGCGATTCCACCAGATCGTCACTGATCCCCCAGGCGATTTGCGCCTGCCCTTTCCCCCTGCATGATCGCCAGCCGATGGCGCATGAGAGGGGAGAGCGCAATGGACATGCAAATGACGGGCAGGGTCGCGATCGTGACCGGCGCGACCGCCAATATCGGCCGGGCCATCAGCCTGGGGCTGGCGGCCGAAGGAGTGAAGCTGGTCGCGGTGGGGCGCGACCAGGCGGCTGGTGCGCGACTGGTGGAGCAGGCGATCGCCGCCGGCGCGCAGGACGCCCGTTTCGTGGCCGCCGACCTCAGCGATCCGGCCGCGCCGGGGCAGATCTTGGCGGCCGCCTCCGCGCTGGGCGAGGTCGCGATCCTGGTCAACAATGTCGGCGGCAATGTCGGTGCGGGATTCTTCGTCGATTCCGATCCGGCAAGCTGGGCTGGCGACATCGACCTCAACCTCGGCACGCTGTTGCGCATGACCCATGCGACACTGCCCGGCATGATCGCGCGGAAGGCGGGCGCGATCGTCAACATCGGCTCCACCGCGGGCATCGTCGGCGACTATATGCTGCCGGTCTATTCGGCGGCCAAGGCCGCGGTCCATGGCTTCACCAAGATACTGGCCAAGGAGGTCGGGCCGCACGGCATCCGTGTCAATTGCGTGGCGCCCTATGGCACCGTGTCGCGCGACCCCGCCGCCTTCTCGAAGGGCAGCCGCTTCCATCCCGACAGCAATTTCTTTGGCAAAGCCTTTGCCAGCACCAGCCCGAAGGACATGGAGAAGCGGTCGCGCCAGACCGTGCTGGGCCGCCCGGTCGCCTTTGCCGAGGAGGTCGCCTCGCTCGCCGTCTATCTGGCGTCGGACCAGGCCGGCTTCATCACCGGCCAGGTCTATCCGGTCGACGGCGGCAGCCTGCTGTAAATCAGGCGTCGGGCGGGCCGAAGCGGAAGATCGTCATCTTGTTGCCGTCCAGATCGCGGAAATAGGCGCCGTAGAAACCGTTGGGATCATCGCCGCGAATGCCGGGCTTGCCCTCGCACTTGCCGCCCAACTCCAGCGCGCGGGCATGGACCGCATCGACCTGTGCCCGGCTGTCCGCCTGGATGCCGACCTGATTGCCATTGCCCGGCGTTGCATCCCCCTCGAACGGAATGCCGATCAGCAGCATGCCGCCCTCGGCCGTCTTGTAGGCGACCAGATCGGGCCGGTCATAGGCGCGCACCGCGCCCAGCAGTCCGGCAATGCCGTCATAGAAACGCTTCGCGCCGTCGAGGTCGCGGGTGCCGAAACGGGCCATGCTGATCATATTGCTCTCTCCCTCATAACCCGCCCATGCCTTTCCAGCGATCGGCGCCCATCCACACATATTCGACATAATGGCCCAGCCAGGGCCGGGTATCGAGATAGACGAACTCCAGCATGCCTGGCGTCCCGCCTTTCAGCACCACCGGATAGGGCTGCGCATCGACCCGCGCCATGAAGGCGGCCCAGTCATCCACCCGGTTGCAGATATGGTGGAAGACCAGCCGGTCATCGGCGGGCAACGCATCGCGATAGAGCGCCAGCACATCGCCCGATATCGGCTGGATCAGCTCGAACTGCATGTCGTCGACCCAGACGAAGGCGAGCTTCTGCACCCCCTGCCCCTCGCCCTGCGGGGTCCAGAGCTGCACCGGCACCTCGATCTCCGACAGGGTGCGGATATCCGCCTGATCGCGGAACTGGGCGACGGCCTTGTCGACATTGCGGGTGACATAGGCGTTCTGGAAATGATGACCGGTCAGCATGGCTCAGCCCTCCCGCGCGACGTCATAGCGCGACAGATAGCGCTCGAAATGCGGCGCCAACTGCTCGACCGACAGGCCATATTGGGCGAGCTTATAGTCGTGGCGGCCGAACTTGCCCTGCGGATTATCGTCCAGCCAGGCCTGCATCGCTGCTTCTGCCTCTGGCGTGAACTCATCGCCCAGCGCCGCGTAGAGCCGCCGCATCGTGCCGATCGGATCGCTGGTGAGGTCGGCATAATGGACGTCGACCATGCTGTCTTCGCCCAGCCGCTCGCGCGCATCCATGATCCGGTCGGCATGGAGCCGCGCCTGATAGGTGCAGTTTTCCGCCAGCCACTCGCCGTCGACCCGGCCGGTAAAGGCCATCTGCCCCAGGCTGATGATCGAGCAGAAGCTGCCCATGGCGGTATAGGGATCGCGATGGGTCCAGATGAAGCGGGCATCGGGATAGATTTTCCGGATCGTCTCGATCCACAGGCTGTGGCTCGGCATTTTGAGGTTCCACACGCCCGGCGCATCGGCCTGCAGCAATTGCAGGAAGCGTTTGTGATATTCATAGGCCGACGTCATGTCGGTGGAGAAGAGCCAGTCGCGATAATTGGGCAGCTTCCCCCGCGATTCCAGCGCCAGCGCCTTGAAATCATGCGCCATGAAGAAGATGCATTCATTGGGGTAGACGGCCGAATTACGATAATATTTCCCCATTTCCGGCCGGGCGGCGAGCATCGCCTTTTCCTGTTCCAGCCGGGCGATGGCGCGCGGATCGCTCTTGAGCGTCGCGCTGGTCGCCGGCGGCACCGGCTCGTCAATCTCCCAGGTCAGCGGCGAGCGCCGGGCCGGATCGCAGGCGAGCAGATTGCTGAGCAGGGTCGTGCCGGTGCGCGGAATGCCGAAGACGAACACCGGCCGCTCGACCGGCCGTTCCAGCAGTTCGGGCCGCTGCGCCAGATAGTCGGTGGTCCTGAGGCGATTGGACAGGAGGTCGACGACATTGGCCTCCATCCGGGCATGGCCGCTGTCCGACAGGCCGGCCAGGTTCGCGTCGGCCAGCAATATGTCCAGCCCTTCACGATAACTGTCGGAATCGAAGCGATCGAGGCCGGTGGCCTTGATCGCGCGGTCGATCAGCGCGTCAGCAACCAAAGCAGCGCCCATGGCATGTCTCTCCTGATGTCTTTTGCCGCCATCATGGGCAGCAGGGCGAGGCGCGCCAATGCTGCCCGATCAAGTGAACGGGACGGACTATCGATATCGGGCCATATCAGAAGCGCGCGGCCAGCCCCTATCGCGGGCGCGATGTCAGATGCTGGCGAAACTGGCGCGGGGTCGCCCCGGTGGCGCGGCGAAAGGCGAAGGCGAAGCTGGAGGGCGAAGCGAATCCGAGCGCGAAGGCAATCTCCTTGATGCTTTCGCTCGACCCCAGATAGCGTTTGGCGACATCGATCCGGCACTGGACGATATAGTCGCCGATCGAACAGCCCCGGCTGGCGCGAAAACCGCGCGTCAATTGCCGCACCGACAGGTTGCACAGGGTCGCCAGCTCCTCCAGCGAGGGCGCCGCGCCGCCCAGTTGCAGCCGCTCGTCAATCCGCCGCAACCGCCAGGTGGCAAGCCCCCCGGTCGCCGGTCCCTCCGCGATCGCCTGGCAATAGCGCGCCACCTCGATCGCCAGTTGGCCGGCGATCAGTTCGGTCAGCACGATGCTGCCCGGCCCCGGCCGGTTCACCTCCTCCGCCAGGCGGAACAGGCAGGCGCGCATATGCGGATGGGCGATGTCGAGACAGGCGGCCAGCCGGCTGTCGGTCCATTCGATCGGCCCGTCGAGCCAGCGGTCGATCGCCTCCGCCTTGATCTCGCACACGACCGAGGATTGGCTACCCTGCCCTTCGGTCCGCAACCGCAAGGCCTGCCCCGGCGGCACCAGGAAAATCTCGCCCAGCCGCTCATAGCGATGCGGCCCCCAATGCTCGGCATAGCAGCCGCGCACCCGTTCGGGTCGAGGGGTCAGACACATGTCGAGCCAATAATGGCGCTCGCGCCGAAAAATGCGGTCGGTCGGCCCCGCCAGGTCGAGCCGCATGATCCGCGCCTGCGCCTGCGGCACCGCAATCTCGGCCTCGAAAACCGACCTGGCATAGGATTCCGCCATCGCTCCCCCGCTCTCTGGCCATGTTTGGCCCTATCGCTGCACTATGGCTCATTCTCGATAGTCTGGTCAATTGCGTCGGCGCCGGAGTCGCCCCCATCCTTGAGCCATCAGGCAAGCCGCCAACGATGCGGCACCCTATGGAGAGAGATGAATGGCAAAGGGTCTTTTCGACTGCACGGGCAAGGTCACGCTGGTCACCGGCGGCAATGGCGGCATTGGCCTGGGCTTCGCCATGGGTGTCGCCAAAATGGGCGGCGACATCGCCATCTGGGCGCGCAATGCGGACAAGAACGCAGCCGCCGCCGCCGCCCTGCGCGCAGCGGGCGCCAGCCGGGTCGAAACCTATCAGGTCGATGTCGCGTCGGAAGAGGCGATCGTCGACGGCTATGCCACATTGCTCGCCGATTTCGGCCGCATCGACTGCGTCTTCGCCAATTCGGGCCGCGCCTCGCGCTCGCGATCGGTGCTGACGCTGGATTCGGCGGAATGGCATGATCTGCTGGCGGTCAACCTGCACGGCGCCTTCTTCACCCTGCGCGAAGGGGCCAAGGCGATGGTCGCCCGCGCCGAGGCTGGCGAGCCGGGCGGCAGCCTGGTCTATTGCGGCAGCCTGTCGATGTTCCACGGCATTGCCGGGATCAACAATTATGCCGCGTCGAAGGGCGGCATGGGCGCGGCCGTGCGCGGCATGGCGGCGGAACTGGGCAAGTACGAGATCCGCGCCAACAGCATTGCGCCCGGCTATATCAAGACCGGCATCGGCGGCGATGGTGAAATGAGCGAGGAGATGAAGGCCCGCATGGCCGCCGTCGACGCCCATTTCTCGGCCAAGACGCCGATCCACCGCCCCGGCGCAATCGAGGATTTCGAGGGCATCGGCGCCTATCTCGCCTCCGACGCGTCGCGCTATCATAGCGGCGACACGATCGTCATCGACGGCGGCAGCCTGATCTACCCGCCCTACGCCTTCTGAGCCGATCGAAGGAGCGCCCCGATGCACCTGCTCAACATCCATGATGTGAATGATGTCCGGCTCGACGCCTATCAGCGGCCCGAGCCGGGTCCGAAGGACGTCGTCGTGAAGATGAAGGCCTGCGGCATTTGCGGCAGCGACCTCAGCTATATCAAGAATGGCGGCATTCCCGGCCCCGGCAAGCTGACCGCGCTCGGCCATGAGGGCGCGGGCGAGATCATGCTGGTCGGTGAGGAAGTGGCAGGCGTCAGCGTCGGCCAGAGCGTCATCATCAACCCGATGATGACCCCCAGCTTCATCGGCAGCGGCGGACCGGAGGGCGCCTTTACCGAGGAATTGCTGGTCCGCGACGCCCGGCTGGGCGACAGCCTGCTGCCGATCCCGGACGGCCTATCCTATGATGTCGCCGCCATGTGCGAACCGCTGTCGGTGGCGATGCACGGCGTCAACCGGGCGCAGGCCAAGGCGGGCGACAAGGTGGTCATCTTCGGCTGCGGCCCGATCGGCCTTGGCATGGTGCTGTGGGCGATCGACCGCGGTTGCCAGGATGTGATCGCGCTCGACCTGGCCGAGGAACGGCTGGAGCGCGCCCGCGCGCTCGGCGCCCACACCATCAACCCGGCGAAGGAAGATGTGATTGCCCGGATCAAGGCGATCCATGGCACCACCACCGTGTTCGGCCGCGAGAAGTCGCAGACCGACGCCTATATCGATGCCGCCGGGGCGCCCTCCATCCTGTCCGACGTGATCGCCATGGCCAAGACCCATGCCCGCCATGTCATCACCGCCGCCTATATGAAGCCGATCGAGTTGCCCGCCGGCCCGATGCTGACGACCGAAATGACGATCACCACGGCGGTCGGCTATCCGACTGAAATGCCCGACGTGATCGCCGCCATGCCGCGCCTCAAGGACAAGATCGCGGCGCTGATCAGCCATAAATTGCCGTTCGCGCAGGTGATCGAGGGGCTGGAAATCGCCGCCCGCCCACAATCCGCCAAGGTCATGATCGAGTTCGAGGGAGCCGACGCATGAGCACGCAATCCACCGAGAAGCCGCAGACGCCTTTGGGCGCACTTGTCATGGCTGGACAGGGCCAGACCGAGGCGGAGGCGATCACCGATAGCATCTTCATGGTGAAGGATATTTCCAACGCCTATCTGGTGACGACGGGCGATGGCGACCTGCTGGTCAATACCGGCTTCCTGGGCAATGGCGCGCGCAACAAGGGGCTGTTCGCCCCGCACCGCACCGGCGCGCTGAAGCGCATCATCGTCACCCAGGCCCATCCCGACCATTATGGCGCCCTGCCCGACCAGCAGGAGCCGGGCACGCAGGTCATCACGGGTGTCAATTTCGTTGACACCGAAGACTATTTCGACCGGCTCGGCCCGTTCCTCGGCATCCGATCGGGCAAGCTCTGGGCATCGATGACCCGGCGCGACGGCCCACCGCCCAAGCCGCCGCGCATCATCCCCGACCGCATGGTCGAGACCGTCCATGCCTTCGAACAGGGCGGCCGCACGTTCGAGGTGGTGAAGACGCCGGGCGGCGAGACGCTCTGCTCGGTGTTCGTCTGGATGCCCGAGGAAAAGATCATCTTCACCGGCAATCTGTTCGGCCCGGTGTGGCGCTCCATGCCCAATCTGGTGACGATGCGCGGCGACCGCCCCCGGCTGGTGCGCGCCTATCTCCAGTCGCTGGAGCATGTCCGGTCGCTGGAGCCCGAACTGGTCATCACCGGCCATGGCGATCCGATCCGCGGCGCGGAAACGATCCGCGCCGATCTCGACCAGATGCACGCCGCCGTCACCTATATCGAGCGCGAGACGATCGCCGGCATGAATGCCGGCCGCCATGTCCAGGATCTGATGCGCGAGATCGTCCTGCCCGAGGATATCCGCATCGGCGAATTCCACGGCAAGACCAGCTGGGTCGTGCGCGCCATCTGGGAGGAAAATGCCGGCTGGTTCCATTATGAGGATGGCACCACCGCCCTTTATGGCGTGCCGCGCCCGACCGTCTATCCCGATCTGGTCGAACTGGCCGGCGGCGCCGGGGCGCTCGCCGCCCGCGCCCATGTCCATGCCGCGGCGGGGCGCCCGCTCGAGGCGCTGCACTTGCTCGACATCGCGCTGGGCGTCGCGCCCGACCATGAGGCGGCGCTGACCGTCAAGAAGGCCGCGCTCGAACAATTGCTCGCCCGCAGCGGCGGCACCAACCTGTCCGAAACCATGTGGCTGAAGGCGGAAATCGCCGACGCCGAGAAGCGGCTCCCGGCCGCCTGACCCCCATTTCAGGAAGCAAGATCATGGCACGCAGTTTGACCCATTTGGAGCGCCTAGAGGCGGAGAGCATACATATATTGCGGGAGGTTGTGTCGGAGGCGGAACGGCCTGTGATGCTCTATTCGGTGGGCAAGGACAGCGCGGTGATGCTGCACTTGGCGAAGAAGGCCTTCTATCCCTCGCCGCCGCCCTTCCCGCTGCTGCATGTCGACACCACCTGGAAGTTCCGCG